>Ga0164290_1000006_pt1 | contig 1008417 bp, 905 predicted proteins | sample Micstemetagenome_FD_108782 | JGI IMG/M metagenome (GOLD analysis project Ga0164290, IMG submission 108782) | Contaminated culture microbial community from soil near Moab, Utah, USA - Microcoleus steenstrupii SON62 (Illumina Assembly) | ecosystem: Environmental > Terrestrial > Soil > Soil...
ACCCGTAAGTGCTGATGGGGTCCGCTATCAATTATCAATTATTCAAAGAACTTCTGTGAAGCCTTCCGCTTCACTTCGTCAACCTAAAAACCTCTCGGTTCTTAAATCGTTCCATCTCATCACCCCATCCCTCTCCTCTTCCCTTCACCACTTCAGCCCTTCCGGCCTCCGTGACCTGCTCATTTCCGTTTTGGGAGTGCAAAGATAACTTATCAGTCTGTCTTTGCAAATTTTTTCGAGAATTATTTTTCAGAACATCTTCCCTTCTTCCAATCGCCTTCGTCGATTTTTCGGGGCCACAAATGTAGCACAGAAACGCAGTCCAGAAAATTTTTTGTCAATGAAAAAGTGAGAAAGTGTCAAGTTGCATGAACATCAGCAACTTAAATTCTTATCTGCTTCTCTTGAACACAGGCACCGTGCTGCAAGGTTCACCAAACATGATGCTCGATGCTACTTTTTTTAGTCTGCGTGTAGCTTCTACATAAGCAGCAACCGGAACATGAATTTTACCACAGCCTTTCACGACCACTTTCATATCCTTTAACTTGTTCCAATCATACTTCTCCAACTGTTCGAGAAATATTTTTGTCTCCAAATCGTCCAGATTTCCAAATACAATTGCCTTTGCAAAAGGTTCGGCAGCAGAAGCAACTAACATATATGCCCAGGTCGGAATAATCGCATCCACAGAACACGTAACAGCGAGGTATTTATCCTGATATGACGACCAGTCGTGATCTTTGATGAACGTGCGAAAATCTTTCTCGCGGAGAATCATTTCTTGAAAAAGCTGGTCGCGGATGTCGAGCAAAACCCGCTCGCCGGGCTGATACATCTCTTCCAGATCAAGCGTGAATAATCCGCTTGATGCAACGCGATTGACAATCTCTTTTTCTGCCTCCATGGATTTCAAAATAAAGGCTTTGCTTTTTTAGCGATGAATTCCTTCAAGTACAAAGGTGTAAACCCGGCAAGGTCTTCGAAAGTTTCCGCTTTGAATTTTTCCGCAGCAAGCGTACCCATGTGAACGGCAGAACACAGAACCTCCGGTGGAAATACGGCATTGGTGTGCGTGAGGACCGGGCGACATTTAGCGGCACCGTTGCCTACGAAATAAGTCTTTCCTTTTTCTAGCAGGTGGGCAAAGCTTTCTCCATCAACAACAACTGCTTCCACTTGTGAAGCCGGCACCAAAGATTGGCCGAAAGACTGGCAGTACACTTCCATTCGCCTTGCATCAATCATACTGACGATGTGTTCGTCGCCCGTCACATTAATCCGCGAGCCCAATGCGATTGCCTGCAGCGTGGATATTGATATCAACGGAAGCTCAGCTGCGTAACAAATTCCTTTTGCCAGGCTAGTACCAATTCGCAACCCCGTATAAGAGCCAGGCCCCTCAGAAACGGCCACGGCATCCAAATCAGAAAACGCATAGCCACTCCGTTGCATCAGGTCCCGGACCAATAGCCCAAGCTGCGTCGCGTGTGCATTGGGTTCCGGCCAGTCCTTGAAATCAACCAGCGCGCCATCATCATGCAAGGCAACGGAGCATACCTCGGTTGCAGTTTCAATGCTGAGAATAAGCGCCATTATTTTGGCAAAAGTATTTTTTTGTAGGATGCGGGATCTCCGAGCAGCTTCACCGCCGATTGTATTTCCGGATCGCGTTGCAGCGACACTTCTGTTTGTCCTTCCGCGAGCTTGTAATGGAAAGCAATTTGATCCTCAAGATATTGCGTGATCTGATCACGGAAGCGCGCGAGATCACTCATTTTCACGGTTTCAATTCTGCTCTTCAGAGATGCGAGTTCCTTATTGACGTCGTCGTACATCCCGTCTGTCTTAGAAGCCTCCAGCAATTCATTTACTTGCTTTTCCAACTCAGTTGTATAGGAGAATTTTGACTGCCGCAGCCACTCTTCAAACTTTTTGTAATCGGCATCGGAGAATTTGAAGTCGCGCATCGATGCGGGCGCAGTATTCTCTGCGCAGTATTTTGACGCATACTCAAAAATGTATCCGCCGTTCATGAGTGCAATGGTGATGGTTCCAAGCAACGGAGTGGTTACCGGCACATCAGGATCCAGTCCGCCGCCATCGAAGACTTTTCTTCCCGCCTTGGTTTGAAACTCGCGCTTCAGGGAGTCGGCAAATTTGACCACCGTGCCATCCTCTTTGCGATGTGCATAATCAAGTTCCTGAATGCAACGTCCGCTTGGGATGTAGTACTTGGCGGTGGTGACCTTCAGCTGCGCATTGTAGGATAATGGTCGTGTGGTTTGAACCAATCCTTTACCAAATGTTTTTTGTCCAATCAAGACGGCACGATCATAATCCTGCAACGCCCCGGCGACAATCTCGGAAGCGGATGCACTTCCTTCGCTGGTGAGCACGACCAGAGGACTTTGCGTGTCGATGGGGTTGTTCAGCGTTTTATATACTTTATTCCATTCTGTTGCCTTGCCGCGCGTGGACACCACCTCAGAACCTTTCGGAACAAAAAGGCTTACAATGTTGACCGCCTCGTGTAAAAGTCCTCCTGGATTTTCCCGTAGATCCAGAACAATTTTTTTTGCCCCTTTATCTGTCAGTTCTTTTACCGCGCCTGCTACTTCACGTGCTGCGCCAGGTGTAAAATCATCCAGCTTAATGTAGGCGATGTCGGTTCCCACCATGCCATAGAAGGCAACATTGTTCAGGCTGATTTTTTCTCTTTTGATCCTGAAAGATAGATCACCTGTGGAGCCGAAGCGTCTGACCTTAATCTCAACTTCTGTTTTTGGCTGACCCTTGAGCAGGCTTGATATTTCGGATGTCGTTTTGCCCACAACACTTTTACCATCCACTGCGACCAACTCATCGCCTACACGCAGACCGCTTTTATTCGCCGGAAAATTTTTGTAGGGATGGGTGATCACCACTTTGTTGCGCACGACACCGATGAGGGCACCAATACCGCCATACTGCCCGGTGGTAGTTATCCTGAACGACTCCAGTTCTTCCTCGGGGATGTAGTCTGTGTAGGGGTCGAGCGACTGGAGCATTCCGTCAATTCCTTTCTTCACTAACTTTTCGGGATCGACATCGTCGACGTAGTATGTATTGACCTCTTTAAACAGGGTAGCGAAAATATCGAGGCTTTTGGCTACTTCGAAATACTTTTCCGCAGGTTCTCTGAATGCAAATCCGGCGGCGGCTAAAAAAATGACGGCGACAAGCCACTTACGTCTTCTCCACATGTTGCAATCTTTTAAACGTCTTGATTAATCGTTCCTGAATCTGCGCGAAGGTGAGAATTTCCCTGGCACTATAAATATACGCAATCAGCAGTTTGGGAGAGTCGTGGAGTAAGGTTTTGTTCAGGCGATATGCTTCGCGCATCCTTCTTTTCACCAGGTTACGATCTGTGGCATTCTTAAAGTTGCGACGGGAGGCAGAAACGAGGACGCGATGATGGCCAATAGCCTGGTCGTTGTTGGGCATGTACCAGACCTTGAATGGGAACAAATAAAAAGAGGAACCCTTGTCGAAGAGTTCCTGTATTGTTTTTTCGCCGGTTAGACGTTCTTCCTTTCGGAATGTGTGCAGCCCCATAGGTGAAAAAGTTTTTCCTCCGCGGGGATTACTGAACCGGGGAGTGGATTATCTGCGCTTTAAAGTTCTTTCGTCAGAAACGGTCAGTTTCTTTCTTCCTTTTCTGCGGCGGCTTGCGAGCACGCGACGGCCGTTTGCAGTAGCCATTCTTTCACGGAAACCGTGCTTATTCTTTCTTTTTCTCTTCGAAGGTTGATACGTACGTTTCATGACAGCAACTTGTTTACCTTAAAAAATAAGGGCTGCAAAGATGACGAGTAATTCGATATTTTACAAGTCGATTCGCGAGCCTAAATAAAAAACCTCCAGAAAAGGCCTGTAAAGCAGGTTTTTACGGGATTTTTAATTAGTCGATCAGGTCGCCCAAGACCTTTTTTACCTGGTCCGGCGTGAGCCTGGGACCAAATTGCGACACCACACGCGACGATGCAAGGCTGGCGATTTTGCCAGCTTCGGCATAGCTGTGGCTATTCGTAATTCCATATAAAAACGCTCCCGCGAACATATCGCCGGCGCCGTTGGTATCCAGTGCGCGCACTTTGTAAGGCTCGATTTGGATAAAGGTATCGCCGTCGAAGATAAGCGCTCCGTTTGCTCCAAGTGTGATGACGAAGTGTTTGGCAACTTGTTTCAGTTTCTCCCGTGCATCGTGAAGGTCGTTGGTGCCGGTGAAGATCATGGCTTCCTCTTCATTGCAGAACAGCAGGTCTACGCTGGCGCCGACAATTTCTTCCATTTGTTTGGAGAAATATTTCACCATGCTCGGATCGGAGAACGTCAACGCGGTTTTCACGCCCTTACGTTCGGCAATACGTTTGGTTTCTTTCATTGCTTCAAGACCTTTCGGGCTTGTGACCAGATACCCCTCGAGATACACATATGACGAATCCGCAATGGCCGCTTCGTCAAGTTGCTCCGGGGAGAAGAATGAAGAAATTCCAAGGAACGTGTTCATGGTTCGCTCGGCGTCCGGGCTTGTCATGACAAGGCACTTGCCGGTGATTCCTTCAGGAAGTTTGTCGTATGTAAGGTTGGTGTCAACTCCGTTTCTTTTGAGGTCTTCAACAAAGAACTTTCCGAGCTCATCTTTGGCGACGAGGCATGAGTAAAAGCTTTTGCCTCCGAACTGAGCCACAGCAATGACGGTGTTTCCGGCAGAGCCTCCACAGGCCATGCGGCTTCTTTTCATGTCGATCGCGTGCATCAGTGCGTGCTGGCGTTGCTCATCGACCAGGGTCATTACGCCCTTTTCAATACTATTCTTTTGAAAAAACTCGTGATCAACTTCTGTGACGATATCGACGAGCGCATTGCCGATGCCATATACATTATAGCGTTTGCTCATGGGATGTGGAAAATTTGTGCAAGGATAGTAAAAATAATTGACCCCTCGACTACGCTCGGGGCAGGGCCCTGCGACTACGCTCGGGGCAGGCTCCTATTACTACAACTACTACCACTACGGTCAGGGCGGGTTCCTGCGGATTACACTCAGTGCAGGCTCCTAACTACTGCGCTCGGGGCAGGGCCTGCGACTACGCTCGCGGTAGGCTACTATTACTACAACTACTACCACTACGGTCAGGGCGGGTTCCTGCGGACTACACTCAGTGCAGGCTCCTAACTACTGCGCTCGAGGCAAAGCTCCTGCGACTACGCTTGGGGCGGGCTACTGGGACTACGCTAGGGGCAGGCAATTACTACTACTACTTTGGGGGGATGAAAATCGGACCTGCAGGCTATGTTTGGGACGCGTGCGTGAGGGACGCGGCAATTGTCTGAGCCCCGCCTGAGCGTTGATCGTTAACGGGCGTATTATCGGGGCGAGTGCCGGCGGCCCGACCCGAGGACCGGCGACGTGAGGAGCCGAGCCGAGGGGCACGCCCAAAAACCGCCATACAACGGAGGGGCTATTTCTTTTTTATTCCGAGTCCGAGCTCATTGGCGCGATTGGGATAGTCGGTGATGAAGCCGTCCACGCGAAGGTCGAGCATTTTTTGCATGTCGGATTTTTCATTGACGGTCCATGGGATGACCCTGATCTTTTTTGATTGGAGATACTTCACTTTCTCCTTACTGAGCAATTGAAAGTATGGACTGTATATAGACGGCGTGAAGCCGAGGTCTTCAAGATTTTTGTCAATGGATTTTGTGTTCTCTACCAGTGCGGCAAGCCGAACGTGTGGGTATTTCTGGTGCCAATACTGCAACACGCGAAAATCAAAGGATTGTATGACAACGCGCTCCATGGGTAAATATTGATTCAGCAATTCGTACACGAGGTCGCTGAATTTTTCAGGTGCAGGATGAAATGTATTGTCTCCTTCCGGACTGCTCTTAATCTCAATATTGTAGTCGACTTCGTATTGTGTTTTATCGCGGATGTGATCTTCCACAGCGGCAATGACGTCCCGAAGCAACGGCTTGGCTACACGCATTTTCAGCTGTTCAGGGAATCTTGAATTTCCTCTCGACCCACAGTCAAAGGAAGCCACCTGATCATAGGTTAATTTGAAAATGTTGAATTGTTTTTCCTGCTCCTGACTAATCGCCTGACCGTTGGCCTGCGAACAAATGACTGAGGACATCCACGGCTCATGGGAAACAACCAGCTGCAAGTCTTTTGTTACCGCAAGATCGAGTTCGATGGTGGTGACCCCGGAGTCAAGCGCAACGATGAATGCGGGGATGGTATTTTCCGGCATGAGGCCGCGGGCGCCACGATGGCCCTGCAGATCGAACTTGGGGATATATACTTGTGCGCTCACGCTGATACAAAAAAATAATGGCAGGATAAACCGAAAAACGTTCATCCTGCCAATTTAGAAAATTTATCAACGTACTAGCGCATGATGCGGATCATGCCGCCACCTCTGCGCATACCCATGGGGTTGAGTTGTTTGTTCAGTGCATAGGTGAAACTGAGCATGATATAGCGGCCGAGTGAATTGATCGTTTGTCGTTCCAGGTAATTGATGTTGGCTGTTTGTGTGACCCCAAGCGCACGGTCGAGCGCATTGTTTACCGACAGTTTAATTTCGCCGGCTTTATTCTTCAACACATATCTGGAAATACTCATATTCAACAGTGGGATTGCCTGACGAAAGTCGGTGCTCGTGCTTTTGTAAACGAGGTACTCAAACGATGTACTGAACTGGTAATTTTTCAGGAAGCTGACGTTACCTTCAGCGTTATAGGTTTGGTTCACAAAATTCTGACTGGGCTGATTGAAGTCGTAGTTCGTCAATTGGTAGTCGTGATCAGCAGACAGCATTACGTCAAATACTTCTTTGTAGTTGTAGCTGTAGCGAACGTTACCACCGATGGTATTTTGATTGATGTTATTTTCTGCATCATTGAGAATGGCGACGGTTCGCTGATGGCGGTAGTTTGCTCCAACATTAATACGGCCAAGCTTATGAGGAATGGGGAAACCAACATTGGCGTTGCCGCTGGCGCTGAGGTTTGAAGACACATTGACCGGGCGCGTCACACGAACAAGTCGTTCGTCGATGGTCTGTGCGTTGGTGATTGCGTTAGTCGTGTAGTTCACATCGATGAACGAGAAGAAGTTAAAGAACGTTGCCGGATCGAAGGTATTGAAACTTGCTCGCCATGTTTGTACATAAGCCGGGCGGAGATTCGGATTTCCTTCGTAAATGTTCAATGGATCACTGTTGTCAACGACGGGTTGCAGTTGTTGAATTGATGGCTCCTGCACGGAGGTTTCGTAATCAAAGCGGAAGTGCTTTGAGTTTGAAAAATCGTAATTCAAGCGGACAACAGGAAGGAAATTTCTGAAATTCCGATCAATGGTTGCGTTGAGTGTAAGCAACTCACCCTTTAAATAAGTTTGTTGCATGCTGCTTCCAACGACGAAGTTGTATTTGCTTCTCGCAATCCTGAAATTAAGTCCCGCGCGATGGTACTGATAATCGCTGTTGAATTGGTTGCTGAGTTGCGGATTGAATTCAGGTTCACCTGCATTTACATCATATACTTCACGATTGACATCGTTCAGATTCTGGCGGAACGCGTAGGACCCTTCAAGGTATCTTCGCTTACCGAGCGGCTCAGTATAAGTGATGGTCGCACCGAGACTGCGGGATTCATTTTCCTGCCTATTTGTTTGCCGGATAAGCGCCGTGCTGTCGTTTCGCGCGAAGTAGTTTTCCGCATCCAATGTTCCTTCGCGATCTGTTTGCGAAAGTATTCCCTGAAGATTAATACTCATGTTGCGTCCCTTCTTCTGGAACCGGTGACGCCAAAGGAGTGATGCGTTCAGGCTTGTTGTGGTTCCTGAGGACAGCGTACGCGAATTGTTTGAGTTCTGCAACGAGCCGTCGGGGAAGCGGTTTTCACTCTCACTGCGCACATCGGAGTCGGTGAAGTTGTTGGTGAACGTGGAAGTCAGCTTAAATGAATTTGCGGAATCAATCTTTTGCTCCAGTGAAACATTAGCGCGGTGATTTTCATTGGTGTTCAGCAACGCACTACTTGAGTTAAAGCTGAAACTGCCCTGTGGAAGAAAATTGGTTCTCACGGACGACTGGTCGCGTGCATGATCGAGGTAGTTGTAGAAATAACTTCCATTCAATTCTGTCTTGGGAGAAAATTCGCGATTGAAGTTCACACCGCCAGCATAATTGGTCATAATACCATTGGCACGATTCCCGAAATTCAGAGGAACGCCGTTTTGGTTATCGCTGTTGAATTCCAGTCTCACCATGCCACCGCCGCCCATCATCTGCTGCGCTCCGCCCGTGAAATTCATATAATCATCCATAGAGAATCCCTGCTCGTTGGTGTTGTTGCCCATGCCGAGAAATGACAGTTGCTTTCCCTTGGCAAAACGGTTGAGGCTTGCACGACCCATAAAGCGATCGTCTGTGCCAGCACCAGCCGTGATGTTGCCAAACATGCCATTGCGTTTTTCCTCTTTCAGTTCGAGATTTATTGTTTTTGTACGCTGTCCATCGTCGACGCCGGTGAATTGTGCCTGGTCAGATTTTTTATCGAACACCTGAACTTTATTGACGGCATCCGCCGGAAGATTTCTTGTTGCGATTTTTGGATCTGAGCCAAAGAAGTTTTTTCCATCAACCGTAACACTGCGTACCGTTTCTCCCTGTGCCGTAATCGTTCCATCGCTTCCAACCTCCACGCCAGGAAGTTTCTTCAAGAGATCCTCCACCATGGCATTCTGTTTCGTTTTAAAACTTCCTGCGTTGAACTCGATCGTATCTCTTTTAACAGTAACTGGTGCGCGTTCAGCTTCGATCTCGATTGCAGCCAGCTCGGCGCTGATGGCTTCCATGTTGATGCGACCAAGGTCAACGAGTGGATTGGTTTCGCTTACTTCAATGGAACGCGTGATGGTTCTGAAACCGAGAAAGGAAACCTTGAATAAATAATTGCCCTTGGACACATTTCTGATTTCAAAAAAACCTTGTGCATCACTTACACCGAAGTTGGCAAGCGACGAATCTTTGGCGTTCAATAGCAAGACCGTTGCGGAGGGCAATGGTGCATTCGTGGAATCTGCAAGCTGCCCTTTCACAGACATTTTCTGGGCAGACGCCGTTAATGCTGATGCGGAAAGCAACAGAAGGTAAAATAATCTCATCTTGTGTTTGTTTGAATTGGAATACTAGCGGATGATGATATTGCCACCGTTCGCACGGATTTTCTCCATTTGCTCCTGAACCATCTTTCTGAATTCAGCCTGAGTGGTCTTGATTCCCTGTGCAGGAACTTTGAGCTCGTTCTTCTTCAGGGCGCGGAGTTCAATCTTTGAAGCGGTGATCGTTCGCTCTCCGTCATTAATATCCACCATAAGCACCGCACCCGGAAGCGAATGAAATCCTTCCGGCCCCAAAAATGGTCTCAGCTTATCGGTGAACCACGCGGTGATGTTTTGTTTGCGTTCTTCGTTGAAATACGTTGCTGACTTACAGACATAGCCCTGGATGGTTTTTGTTTCACCCGTGAATTTCCAGGGAAGTACTTTAAGTGTATCGTTAATCAGATAGTTCTTTCCCATAAACTCCTGCAGGGAAATTCGTTTTGTTTCAGACTGGTTGACGTAGGTTTCATTTTTTGGCGTGCGGAACACCATGCGCATGCCGCCTCCGTCGGTGGCTTCCTCCTCTTCCTCCTCTTCCACGCTCTTATACAATGACTCATTGGCGTTAAAAATTAATTGCTCCTTCGTTGTCCTGAATTCAGGGATCATATTTTTCATCCCTTCACGCTCGGGAGGGAGATTTCGGTGCATGTTTATTTTCGTTTCAAAATAGATAATGCCTTCCTGTCCAAAAGCAACGTGTGCTGCCGCGATGGAGATAAGGACTCCGATGAGGAGGATAATTTTCTTCATGGTATTGGATATTTGCATGTTTCGATGGTTCAAATGTACGGTCAAGGATGAACCGACTGGGTTAAAGGATCTGAAAGGAAGGTTAATTAAGGTTAAAGAGACATCCACGACCCGGTTTGGGTCGTTACCTTTGTTATCATGAAAGGCCGGAAAAAACTGTTAGCCACTGCGTTAATGATCAGCAGCCTCGCGCTCCTGGTCGTGTTGCAATTCCTTTGGATTCGGGGCTCGTACCACGAGGTCGCCGAGAATTTCAAGCGCGAATCGAATCAGATTTTCAGGACAACGATGTTTGGCCTGCACGATGAACTGGTTGCGCGAAGCATTGAGACGGTCGACCGCGACAGCTTGCGCGTCATGATGCGGGGACCCGCACTGTCCATGGATGCGCGGAGCGAAACAGACTCTGTAAAGCGGTATGTCGGCGTTCGCCGGCGCACCTCACAAGTAGAGATCATTCTTGCAAACCCGCGGTCCGGTGATTCGGTGAGACAACTGATACGACCATTGATGAAGCGTTTGTCTGAGGGTCCTCCAGACGCCAAAAGTTTTATTATTCGTCTCTCGTCCGATTCCATTCCTGGCGACAGCATTCGCAAGGCGTATGCAAGCGCACTGGCCGATGCCGGACTGCTTGCAAACTTTAAAATCATTCAATTGGATCCCTTCTCAAACGGAGAAATGAGAATGCTCCCTCCACCCGGGGTATTTATTTCTGAGGAGGTCCGTTTGAATCCTTTTAATGAGTATGTCGCGGAGTTCTCCGATCTGCAGCCATTCTTTTTGAAAAAAATTGCTCCTCAGATTTTCTTCTGTGTGGTCGTGACGTTGCTGATCGTTGCTTCCTTTGTGGTGATGTATCGCAACCTTCGGGCACAGGAAAAATTAATGGAACTAAAGAATGATTTTATCAGCAACATCACCCACGAGTTGAAGACGCCTGTTGCTACCGTGAGTGTGGCGCTGGAGGCATTGAAAAATTTCAATGTCCTGGAGAATCCCGCACGCACAGAAGAGTATTTATCAATCGCGCAAAATGAACTTGGCCGTTTGACCCTGATGACAGATAAGATTCTGAAGACGACCGTATTTGAAAATCAAGGTATGGCTTACGAGAACGAAGTAGCCGATATGGACCAGCTGGTTCAGCAGGTGCTGTCGAGTATGAAACTGGTTTTCGAAAAGCGGAAAACGCAGGTGACGTTTGAGCGGAAAGGGACCGACTTCCGTATTCGCGGAGGAATATCGCACCTCACCCATGTGCTGTATAACTTACTCGACAATGCGTTGAAGTACAGTCAGGGTGAGAACAGAATACACGTATCTCTTCAAAGCGATGATGCCTCTCTCACGTTATCCGTAGCAGACAATGGTATTGGTATTGCGCCTGAGTATCAGAAAAAGATCTTTGAAAAATTCTTCCGGGTGCCGACAGGAGATGTGCACAACACCAAGGGCTATGGTTTGGGCTTGAATTACGTGGCCAGTGTTGTCAAAAGTCATGGCGGTACCATTGATGTCGAGAGCGAGCCCGGAATAGGAAGCACGTTTATCGTTCGGATACCAAAAAATATGGAGTCATGAGCAAGACACGGGTGCTTTATGTGGAAGATGAGCCTTTCCTGGGACGAATTGTCAAAGAGAGTCTGGAGAGCCGCGACTTTGAGGTGATTATGCTGGATGAAGGAGGCGCTGCGGTAGATGTTTTCAGGAAAGAGAAACCGCACATCTGCATACTTGACGTGATGCTTCCGCAACGTGATGGCTACAGCATTGCTCAGGGTATTCGCGAAGTAAATCCCACGGTGCCGATCATTTTCGTCACTGCGAAAACACAAACTCAGGATTTATTGAAAGGATTTGATGTCGGGGGAAATGATTACATCAGGAAACCCTTCAGTATGGAAGAGCTGATTGTCCGGATCAACAATTTGCTTTCGCTGACGAAAATCACAACGAGTGAGTCAACGCCGCCTGATGTTGTCCGCATCGGGAAGTACGAGTACAACACGTTGCGATATGAGCTGAAGATCGGGGAGCGCGTAAAAAAGTTATCTCACCGGGAAGCGAGTTTGCTGTTGATGTTGGCTGAAAATAAAAACGGCACCACGGCCCGCAAGGAAATCTTATTAAAACTCTGGGGCGACGATTCATTCTTTAATTCCCGCAACCTGGATGTTTACATCACCAAGTTGAGAGACTATTTGAAAGAAGATGCGTCGATTGAAATCATCACCATTAAAGGCGTCGGTTATCATTTTGCTGCTGGCTAAGTTTTAACGGCCATGCTACCTTCACCGTCGCTATAATTGAACTTGATTTAACCGGAAAAGTCAGGAGGATTCAATTATCTTAGCCTTCATGAATCCTTTCATTGCCAACCGACAGCTTGAATACATTGCGTTTAAAAGGCTTATGTTGAATACTCAGTTAGAAGGGTTGGTGCATTGGTACATGGCTGTTGACGCCTTCTCCGGTTATGTGCTTTTCAGCAGTGTTGAACGCGACGACAAGCCGGAGACAGTTTTGAAGTGCATATACCTGCTCACTGAAAAGCCAGAATTTCTTCAGTATGCGGATCAGTCTTTTACTGTGGTGACGGAGGAGTTTGAAGATATCTTTCCTAGGATAAATTCTATCCTGGAGCGCGTGAATGGGAAGGTGGAACTGAACGTGGCCATGACGAAAGAAATCACGCTGCCCGCTGTATCACATTTTGCGAATTACGCGAAGAACATCACGAAATAAGTGGGTATTACAGGATTCGAACCTGTGACCCCTACCCTGTCAAGGTAGTGCTCTAAACCAACTGAGCTAAATACCCAAGAAGTGCTGCAAGTAATGAAAAGGAATTCTTTTCTTAAAGCCCGTGCCGAAAATATTATTCCTCAAAGACAAAAAACCGGACATCGGGCACATATAGATTGAAGAAACCCAGTCCCCCCTCCACGTTGCTCGGGTAATTAACAGGCTCGCTGAAGAACTGGATGAAACTGAATCGGTTATCCAGCCGCAGCTGCATAAATTCAAAGTAGTCTTCGCTGATGTTTGAGAGGGTCACTGCGATGCTGTCGCCCGGTTCGTAATCGCGGGGAAATACCCGGAACTGTTCCGAGTAGGTGCCTGAAGGAAAATCGGCATCGTTGAGCAAACGCGTGAACGCTCGTGGGTTTAAGGCGTTTTCGAGGACATCTTCACGCTCCACTTCCTGCACGTTAATCATGTAGTAATTCTTCTCGTCCGGGTCGATGAACCGGTGTGTGATTTGTGCCAGCGTATCGCCAAATCCGTTGAGAAATAAATCGGCGCTGATTTCATCAAATGTTATCAAAGGCATCACCGTTGTTCTCGCCTTTGCTGACCCAAGATCCGTTGTGCGGATGTTCAATTCGTAGGACGCGCCCACTTGAAAGGGAATAAATACACCACCATAAGCACCATTGCCAAGATCGGCCAGTGTGTCAATTGTTGCGTCGGGGCTTGTAATGGTCACTATCGCATTCTCGATCGCAATGCTCTGCAGAAGCTGCTCGGGATCGCTTGAGTCGCTAGCGTCCAACGCACCCACAGATTTTGTCAATAAAACGACGAGCGTTTGATCCGGAATGATTTGAGAGGAGACGACAATCTGCGGCTTGACTTTCGGTATATCATCAACTTCCAGTGGATCAGGAAGGCATGAGGTGAACAGCAGCGGCAGCAGAAACACCATCAACATTTTTTTGACAAGCGATTTCATGTGCATCAAAATTTGAAACCGTAACTGATGAAAGGCAATAATCCGAATAAACCAGGTTGAGTATATCGAAGCGTGTTGTTGGATTCATCCTCTTCAATATTAATACCCAACGGATTCGCCCGGTTGTATGCATTATATACTCCTGCAAACCAATGCCACTGAAATTTGCGGCCGGGTTTGTTTGTCCATTTCAGTCCAACATCGAGACGGTGGGTATCGGCAAGTTTAACAGCATTGATGTCGCTGTATATTGGGATCAGATCAACTCCGGTGAGCGTTGGCGCAAGCACGGTATATTGTCCAATGATGGGGGTGAACCTTGCCCCTGAGATGAACTCCCAAACTACAGAGGCAGACAGACGGTTGTTGATTTTGTATTGGCCAACAACGGCACCGTTGTGGCGGCGATCATAGCGCGAATAAAACCACGCACCATCTTCAATTTCATTAAACTGCCTCCACGACCATGATAAGGTGTAACTGATCCAACCACTTAATTTTCCAGACTGTTTACGCACGAGAAATTCAAAGCCGTAAGCGCGGCCGCGCCCTTGGATCAATTTCGATTCGAAGTCGGTATTGAAAAACAGGTTGGTACCTTCTTCAAAACCGATCAGATTATTCATGCTTTTGTAATACGACTCTGCGCTGATGAAGACATCGTGTTTGGGTAACAGCTTTTGCCAGGCCACCGAAAATTGATGCGATGTCTGTGGTTTAATGTCGTTCGTCACCGTGTACCACACGTCTGTCGGAGTTGACGCAGCGGAGTTGGAAATGCGGTGCAGATACTGCGCCATACGGGAGTAACTGAATTTTAAAGCCTCATCGTCCTTGAGTTCATAACGCGCTGCAAGTCTCGGTTCAGGAATCACGTAATTTCGTTCATCAAGAATACCTGCAGACAATCGCAATCCTGCTGTTAATGTTAATTTGTTATTGAGCTCACGATCTGCTTCCGCAAATGCTGCCGTCTCATGAACGAGTTTGCCCTGGGACGCACTGCTTTCAATGAGTTCGGCGACCGTTCCCTGTGCGTTGATGATGCTCGGGCTGATGGCATGGCGCGTCCATGAAATACCGGTACGTACATTTAATCCTGTGGAAACAGAATCCTTTTGTAACGTATAGGAAGCACCGACATCCGAAATATCCGAGAGCGCGACGAGTTCGTTTTCTTCAAATGAGTTCAATACATTATATCGATACCCGGTACGAAATGCGGAAAGCGTGCCCGACCATTTCTTTGGATTAATGTATGACCACTTGAAGGATTGCGTATTATTTCCTGACACAAACGACGAAGTGAAACCGTCACCGTCATTATTGCCATCACGAAACCATTCCAGGATGTCTTCGCCGGAATAATGGCTGAATTCGATCTGGTGCTTATCGTCCGGGCGTACCGTTATCTTTCCATTTAAATCATAGAAGTAATACGGAACGTCCTGCCCAACAAGACCAAGCACTTTGTCAATATAAGTTCGCCGGCCGGCTACCCATAGCCCAACTTTATTTTCAACAATCGGAACTTCGGCAAAAAGACGCGAAGCAATCAAGCCGACATCACCCGAAACCGATGCGCGCTCAGGGACACGAGCTTTGGTTTCAATATTCAGAATGGATGACAAGCGGCCGCCAAATGACGCAGGAAAAGCACCGTTGATCGCCTCCACACGGTCGAGCATGTCCGGATTAAATACCGACAGAAATCCAAATAAGTGACTGGTATTGTACACTGGCGCACCGTCAAGAAGTACAAGATTTTGATCGGCTGCTCCGCCACGTACAAAAATGTCGGAGCTGCCTTCGACTCCTTTGAGTGTTCCCGGAAGCAGTTGTAAAGTTTTGATAACATCTGCTTCTCCCCCAAGCACAGGGATGGAAGTAATGTCTTTCGGTGTGAGCAGGTTGGTGCCCGAACGTGTCGCCTTGAACAAATCCTCCATCTGATATCGTTCCGACTCAACCACTATTTCCCCAAGCTGCGCTGCTGCTGCTTGAAGTTTACATCGGATCAGGGTGTCCGAGCGGAGCTGGAAGGCCAGGGTTAGAGATTTGTAGCCGGTATATGTAATGATCAAAGTTTTTGACCCCGGTCTAACGGATCGGATCAGAAACCGACCATCTGTATCGGTTGTGGAAATGATGGAATCGGGAAATAGTTGCAGTGTGGCCGAAGGCAATCGTTCGCCTTCGCTTTCGACCGTTCCCTTAATGACAGGCGTCTGCGCAATTGATTTTGCGGAGCAAAAGCAAATCAGCAAGAAGAGGGAAAGCCTGTACCGACTCATGGTTGGTTTCTGAACGTGCGACTGCGAAAGATATTTTAAAGCCGCCTCGTTCCCGATCAGTCAATACAAAAATTATTCGCGAGGGCCACGTGCGGTTAAATTCCTCCGAAAAATAACGGAGGACATTTTTAAAACCGCAGATCAGAAAGCTTTGTTTAAGACAAATTCTTGCTGCGTATAGCGCTCCCGTGGTGCATTCTCACGCAAACGCAGATTTTCCGGCAGTTCAGCCGCATCGCCGGGATAGCCAATAGCCATCACGACGACCGCGTCGAGGTGAGGTGGTGCATTCAGATTTTGTATGAGGATGTGTTGATCGAATCCACCCATCTGGTGAACGTTTAGCCCCAGCTTCGTCGCCTGCAGGGAAAGTAACGCATTGGCTGCACCCAAATCATAGCGCGCTGCTCCATTGGGACGATCATTTTTGGAAAAATTCTTCCGAACAAAGCTCGCTATTAACAGGGGAGCATGCTTTGCCCAGATTTTGTTTCCATCCATCAATGCGTCAAATATCTTATTCCATAAATCAGGATTCGTGCTTTTATCGGCATACACATATACCCACGGCTGCTCGTTCACACTGGAGGGTGCCCAGCGTGCCGCTTCAAAAAGGGATGCAATTTTCTCTTCTTCCACGGCGGTCGTGGCGTAGGCCCGCCGGCTTCTTCTCCCGACGATTTCGTCAAGGATTCCGGGGATTTCAACTTCTGCAGATTTTCGCATCGCTAACGTTTCCATAGATTATCGATCAACACATTATTCAGTATTAACAAAAAAAGCCCCTTCAGGTTCATTTTGACAACCGGGGAATTAACCACAGCGCGAGCACGCCGGAAATAACGTGCATCGGCAAGGTGAGTAAGGTAAATCCCTCACCTACCGGAACACCGGGTTGTATCTCCGTGGTCGTAAATGTCGGCACGAAGCTCAGCAGGGTGAATAGCGTACCGACGATGATGAAGATCAACTCGCCCTTCGGCAAATACTTCACCAGAAGAAAATAGATTAGCGCCCCAATCATGACCGGCAGAATGCTGGAAATGGTCACGGCAACAGGAAAACCGGCCGGCGCCTCTGCCCCGAGTGCCTGGGCAATGATGCTCCATAAATTGTTAAGGCCTGCTCCGATTAATCCGGCGATCAATCCGGCTTTCATGGCCTTGCCAAAGCTAACTCCGGCAACTTTAGTTTCTGTTGTTTCTGTGCTCATAAAGGTATTGGTTTGGTTAAATTCAATTTTGATCTTCGATCAGCACGCCCATCTTTCCCATCTGATAGTCACGCATCGCTTCAAGAATTTGTGTCTCGGAGTTCATCACGAAAGGGCCGTGGGCGACAACTTTCTCATTGAGCGGTTCGCCCGTCATAAACAGCACGCGTGTATCTTCAAGCGCCGTCAGAGAAATGCCGTCTCCATCCTGGTTGAACACCACTGCGTGTAGCGCCTCCGTTAGCCCGTATCCTCCGATGTTTAGTTTCCCATCAAGCAGATAGATGAAGGCATGATGAGACGATGGAATCTGTAAGGATATTTCTCCTCCCTTTTCAAAGTAAAGGGTAGCGGCATTCACCGGGCTTAGTGAGGGCACAACACCCCGGGTGCCTTCAACATCACCCGCAAATACGTTCACTTTCACTTTTCCATCTGCCGACTTCCATGAAGGAACCTGTTCCGGCTGCACCGGAAAATACTGAGGCTGATCCATCTTGTATTTTGCAGGCGTATTGATCCAGAGCTGAATGATTTCCTGGCGTCCTCCGATATCGTGAATGTCGGGAGACGGGCGCTCGCTGTGAATGATTCCCATGCCTGCGTTCATCCATTGTGCACCACCTGCTTTGACCACGCTGTTATTTCCACGACTGTCGCGGTGATGAACAGCACCTTCGAAAATAAACGTCACAGGAGAAAAACCTCGGTGCGGATGTGGAGACACCCCTGCCTTCGCGGGAGCCAGATGTTTAGGAACCTTGACATTCGCATGATGCAGCAGAAGAAAAGGATCTACATGATCCATCTGAGCCGAAGGAAAAGGTTGACGGATAGGAAGCCCACCCATGTCGTGTTGATCTGCGTAAAGCAAATACTGAACTGTTCTGTTTTTCATATTGATGAAGGCTTGCCCATGGCTTCGTAAATTTCACCGAAGAGCAAACCACTGCCACCTCCATAGTGGCGGATAAATTTTATGTTCGCATTTTTCTGCAGGAATCGCTCGCGTAAGACGTGTTCGGATGCTTCCTCCACGCCACCTCCAAAAAGCACGAGGTCGACAGCGTTGTCTTCAAAAGCACGAATGGCATCGTCATCTGTAATTGCGCCAATGCCCTTCCACTTCGGCTCGCTGTTTATCAGACCGACAACAGTCTTTAATATTTCCGCGTGTCTTCCAACAACAAGTATGTTCATAGATTTTTAATCAATTCATGGGCACATCCATCAGCAAAAGCTCCGCTGCGTTGTTTGCCTGAATTTCAATTTTATCGATGTTCCAGATTCCAAAGCCGTCGCGTTTCTTCAGCACCTGACCATTGATGGTTATTTCTCCATCAAGAACAAACGCGTACACTCCGTTGCCTGAACGACGAATGGCATATGACGTCGAATAGTCTTTTTCGAATTTGCCCAGATGAAACCATGCATCCTGATTGATTTGCACACCTTCTCCGCCATCAGGACTTACGATGTTTTGAAAACGATTCACACGATCGGCGGGTTTGAAGGTCTTCTGATCATAGCGCGGTTCTATATTCCTGCTCTTGGGGAATACCCAGATCTGAAGAAAGTTGACTTTGCTGTCTTTGTTCTTATTGTACTCCGAGTGATATACTCCTGTGCCTGCACTCATGATTTGAATATCGTTTTCACGAATCACAGCAACATTTCCCATACTGTCCTTATGTTCCAGATCGCCTGACAGCGGTATCGAAATGATTTCCATATTGTCGTGAGGGTGCGTACCAAAGCCCATTCCGCCATCAACGATATCGTCATTCAATACCCGCAATACACCGAAGTTCATTCGCTCGGGGTTGTAATAATGTGCGAATGAAAACGTGTGGTTCGTATCAAGCCATCCGTGGTTTGCGTGGCCGCGGGTTTCAGCGCGGTGTAATACGGTGTTCATAGTCTTTGATGATAATGGTGGTAAATGATTAAATCCGACTTGCTCAATAGTCTTTTGTTTGCCCCCGGAGGCAGTTGGGGTCAGGGCCGTCGCTGCGGCAATCAAACCTGTTTTCAGAAAACCTTTCCTGTCCATGATTGTAATCGTCTTCTATAACAAATATACCTACAACTGTTGTATATACAAGTATCTGATGAAAAAGGTTTCAGCCGATTTATTCTACAATTCTGAAACATATCCTTTACTTTCACGTTTGTAGAGGAAATGGAATTCTGCAAACCGCATTTTTACCTGATTTTGGCACTTTTGATTCCGGCTTTCCGTGCGTCTGGGCAAAATGAGGCGAATGCTACAGATCATTTTTCCGGAAAAACCTGGGTGCTCCGGACAGAAAAAATGAGCGGCGTGGGAGTCCATCATCCGGTCGATAAAGACACCTGGATCGAATTTTCTAAAGACGGCAAATGGCGGGCATCCAGCAGAATTTTTGGCGCGTCTGAGGGCCAATGGCGAGTGGAAGATAACCGTCTCGTGCTTGGCGAGGGTAACGGTTTCCGGATTGTGTCGTGCACTAAAGGTGAATTGCAATTGCGGCAGCGCAGCGGATTGTCGACCTACTGGTATGTATTTGAAACGAAAAAGTCTCAATGAAAGGAACGTATCTCGGAGAACTTGAGGAAATTGTTTTGCTGGTTGTCGGCATCTTATATCCTGATGCTTACGGCGTGGGCGTGATGGATGAAATTGAGCGACAGACGGGACGCGGTCTCAACATCTCCGCTGTGCACACTGTCCTGAGTCGCCTTGAAGAGAAAGGACTTGTGAGCTCACGTATGGGTGACCCGAGTAATGAGCGCGGCGGTCGCAGGAAGCGCATTTTCACCTTGACTGCCGCTGGCAAGCGCGCACTGGAAGAAGCGAACACGATGCGCACGCAGCTGTACAACCAGATTCCCAGAGTTGCTTTGGAATTCAAACTAATATGATCCAGCCACCCCGTTGGGCCAATCGATTTCTGGAATGGTATTGTAATCCGGATCTTCTCGAAGAGATCCAGGGCGATGCCTTTGAATTATACGATCGCACCGTGACCATCAGCAAACGAAAAGCAGACTGGCAGTTTGTGTGGAACGTGATCCGCTTTTTCCGTTGGAGAAACATTCGTCGCAAGAGAATACACCAATCAAATCCTTCAATACCAATCGATATGTTCAAAAGTTATTTGCTTACCGGAATCCGCAATATGGTGCGCAACGCAACACCTTCGGCCATTAACATCATCGGCCTCTCCGTGGCCGTTGGCTGTGCCGTCATGGTGTTTGTCATGGAAGACACTTATTATAACCTGGATGCCATGCATACGAAGGGTGATCGCATCGGCATGGTCGTCAACCATATGAAGGAAGGTGAAGGTGTTTCCAAGTGGGCTCGTTGCCCTAATCCCCTCGGCGATTTACTAGAGGAAAATTCTTCGGTGGAGAAAGTGGCGCGGGCCGGGCGTACCGGTGCGGTGGTTAAACTGGGTGATAAAGTTTTCAGCGAAGGAATTCTCTTCGCCGACGATTCCTTCATGGACATCTTTGATTTCGCAGTTGCCTCGGGCAACAGACAATGTCTGCGCAACAAGAATGAAATCATGATGACCAGAGAAATGGCTACGAAGTATTTTGGTAATACCGATGTGGTCGGCCAAACAATATCGATGATTTTCAACGATACGTATAAATATGACTTCACGATCGGCGCTGTCCTCGAAGATACGCCTGCAAACTCCAGCATCTACTACGACTTCCTTGTGCCTTCGATGGTTTGGCAGGAAATGAACAAGGAGAAAATCGAAGACTGGTCTGTCAACCTTGGCGTCACTTACGTTCTGATGAAGGAGGGCGAACCGTTTGCCCGACTCGCACCCACGTTTGAAACCTACAAGAAGTTTCAGAATCTGGCGAATGACAAGCGTAAACTTCAGTTCGCGGAAGTGGTGCCCATGAAAGAAGTCGCAGAAGTGAGTTATGATATTTCAGGTTCGTTGTCGTGGAGTAATTCGCCCGCGGCCATGGTTGCCTTTGGTGTGATTGCCATTTTCCTGATATTGATTGCCTGTTTCAATTATGTCAATGTCGCCGTGGCTGCGGTCAGTACACGATTAAAAGAAATTGGTGTACGGAAAGTTGTTGGCGGAGGCCGCAGTGAAATCATCAGCCAGTTTCTTGTGGAGAACTTGCTCCTGTGCACGTTCGCGCTCATCGCCGGAACAGCGCTTGCTTATTTCTTTCTCGTACCCGGCTTTGACTCACTGTACCCTGTCAAGATTGAATTCGATCTCTCTTCATGGTGGACGACCGTTGGATTTTTCACCGGGCTTCTGTTGTTCATCGCGCTTGTGTCTGGTGCATATCCAGCCTTGTACGTATCATCCTTTAACGCAGTACGAATTCTCAGAGGCAAGGAAAAATTTGGAAGCAAGAGTTTATTCAGTAAGACGCTGCTCACGCTGCAATTCACTTTATCCATTACCACCATTGTCGGTTGTCTCATGTTTGTTGCCTCCAGCTATTACTTCGAACAAAAAGACTGGGGGTACAATCAATCCGAGAGCATCGTGGTTCCGCTTCAACATCCAAGACAATTCGAAGAACTTCGGGCAGCCGTATCCAGTAATAAAAACATTGTGTTGATCTCCGGCGGGATGAATCATATAGGCAAGTCGAGCAAGCAGTCCGTTTTTACGCACGATCAACAAGAGCACGCAGCCACCCACTTTGAAGTCGGGTTTGATTATGTCGAGGCAATGAACCTGCGCATGAAGGCGGGGCGTTCATTTGATCGCAACATTGAATCAGACCGTCGCGAATCGGTGATCATCAATGAAGAGTTTGCCAAAAAAATGGGCTGGACAAATCCGCTGCAGCAATCTTTTGAGATGGACAGTGTCAAACGCTACGTCGTCGGCGTGGTGGATAATTTTTACTACGATGATTTTTATGCGAAGCTGGAACCGGCCATGATGACCATCACAGAAGATTCGACATTCAGATACTTTGTTGCCAAAACCGCGCCCGGTGCCGTCAATGATACGGAAAACGATCTCGAAGCGGCGTGGAAGAAAGTTGCGCCCGATGCGCCCTATCTTGGAATTTTGCAAAACCAGGTTTTCGATCAATTCCTCAACAGCAATCGCGCAAACAACAAGGTCATCTATTTCATTTCCTTTGTGGCACTTCTGCTGGTAGCCATGGGGTTGTACGGACTCGTCTCTTACAATCTCACTCGCCGGTTAAAAGAATTCAGCATTCGAAAAGTATTTGGCGCCAATGTGCTGCAGATCTTCAGATTGATGAACCGCGACTATCTCTGGATTGTCATCATCGCTTTCGCGCTGGGAGCCCCAGCCGGTGCCTGGCTGATGGACATGCTGCTCAAGGCCGCCTATCCGAATCCGGTTGAGATTGGTGCATGGCCATACCTCGTCACCATTTCAGTCATGATACTGACGGTGGGCGCAACCATCCTGTCGCAGCTCCGCAGGGTGGCGGTCGAGAATCCCACGCAGACGCTACGGATTGATTAAAGAAAACCCCGTTTTAGACGATTTTGGCCGGGTTTCGAAAAAAACCCGGCTTTTTTTGTTGGAAAACTAAACACCGTTCAGTTACTTTACGTTGTAATTAAAACCTATGGGAGTTGCGGAAAGAAAAGAGCGGCATAAAGAAGAGCTGAAGAAAGAAATCCTTCAGGCTGCGATGGCGCTTTTTAAGAAGAATGGCTACGAGGCCATTTCCATCCGCAACATTGCTGAGAAGATTGAGTATAGCCCCGCAACGGTTTATCTCTACTACAAGGATAAGAATGAGATCATCCATGCGCTGCACCGCGAAGGTTTCCTGATGTTGATTGACTACTTCCGCGTGCTCGCTTCGGTCGATCATCCATTCGAGAGGCTGAAGGCTATGGGCAGAGCATACATCCAGTTTGCGTTGCAGAATCCTGACGTTTACGACCTCATTTTCGTCATGAAGGAACCCATCGAGCACGTGTCCAACTGCTTCGAGGAGTGGGACGAAGGGGACAGGGCATACGACGTATTGTTCCAGACGGTCAGCGAATGCCAGGCGCATGGATACTTCGGTGGTCTTGAACCTCATGGCTTATCGTTTATGATTTGGTCCACCATGCATGGACTATGTTCGTTGCGCACAAGCGGCCACCTTGGCCACGTGACGCACGCTCAGAACATCCAGCCGGACGTCGATAGCCTGATGTCGTACGCCTACGAGACCTTTGTAAAAGTTTTGGAACGAATGAAAAACTAAAAATTTTTTACCCTTTCACTAAACACTGTTCATAATGAGAACGCTATTTATTTTCCTATTCCTGTTTACCGTCTCCTTGCTCAGGGGCCAGGGGACGCTTGATCAGTACATCAGGGAAGGAATTGAGAACAACATCGTGTTGAAGCAGCGAAGAATTGCCCTTGATCGCGCTGTTCAAGGTCTCAAGATTGCCCAGGGAATGTTTCTTCCGTCAATAGGCTTTCAAGGCAGCTATACGAGCGGAGATGGTGGACGAAATATCTCTATTCCCATTGGTGATCTCCTGAACCCGGTTTATGCAACCTTGAACCAGCTCACCTCAAGCGATCAATTTCCCCAGGTAGAAAACGTCAACACCAACTTTTTTCCCCGCGATCTGTACGATGTTCGTGTGCGGACCTCCGTACCCATCATCAACTCTGACCTCATCTACGGCAAGAAAATTCAACAGCAACAGGTCGTGCTGCAAGAGTATGAAGTGCTCATCTACAAGCGCGAACTGGTCAAGAATATTCAGGTCGCTTACTACAATTACCTCAGCGCACATGAGGCAGTCTCGATTTACGAGAGCGCCCTTGAGCGAGCGCTTGAAGGAAAACGCGTTAATGAATCTTTATTGAACAATGGAAAGGGCTTGCAGGCGTACATTCTACGGTCGCAAAGTGAAGTAGAAAACATTCAGGCGCAGATAAAGGCTGCACAAAATCAATCACAGAATGCGCAGATGTATTTCAATTTCCTTCTGAACCGCGAGCTCACCGCTCCGATCGACCAACCTTCTCCTGCTGAGATTGACCTCGCCACAGCAAGCGCCCTTGTACAAGAGCCCGCCTCTGCCTCGCGGCGCGAAGAACTGCAGCAGGTGCGTGAATCGATTTCCATTCAACACAACATCCTGCGCATGAACCAGGCTTACTCCACGCCAAAACTCAGTGGCTTCCTTGACCTTGGTTCCCAATATGAAGGATGGAAATTCAATAACCAGTCAAGATATTATCTGTTCGGGTTTCAACTGGACGTTCCGCTCTTCAACGGATTTACCAATCAATACAAGATCAGCCAGTCGCGCATGGATAAGCGAGACGCTGAACTCAATCTCGAAACGGTCACCAAACAACTTGATATGAGTGCGGGCATTGCACGCAACGGACTCACTACTGCTCTCGAAAATTATCAATCTGCCCAGAAGCAACTGGATGCTGCGAAAAGCTACCAACGCCTGATCGATAAAGGCTATAAAGAAGGCATCAACACGTTCATTGAAGCCGTCGACGCACGCAATCAGATCACCAGCGCACAATTACAAACAATCATTAACCAATATCAGGTTCTCATCGCGAAAGCGCAATACGAAAGAGAAATCGCAAATCAATCCACTGAAATTAAATAAGGACATGAAAACTTTCATCACCTCAGCAATGATACTTGTTGCGGCAGCCGCATTACAATCCTGCAGCGACAGCGTCGGTAAAAACCAGACCGTCATCACACGCGATCAAATTCCTGTGGCCATTCAAACGCTGCAAAAATCGGCAGCGGCTTCCACGGTTCATGTTTCCGGTCAATTTGTAACTGAAGAAGAACCGATGCTATCCTTCAAAACAGGAGGAATCATCGAGCGCATCTTCGTGAAGGAAGGTGACGCCATCCGCAAAGGCCAGTTGCTGGCAACATTGGACCTTACTGAAATTAATGCGCAGGTTGCGCAGGCAAAACTGGCACTTGAAAAAGCGCAACGCGACTACACACGCGTCCATAACCTCTATCGCGATAGTGTCGCTACGCGCGAACAATTTGAAAACGCAAAAACCGGTCTTGACGTCGCCGAGCAACAATGGAAGGCCGCCCAGTTCAATCGATCCTATAGCGAGATCCGCGCAGTTCGTGATGGATTTGTCCTTCGAAAAATGGCGAATGAGGGACAACTTATTGAATCCGGAACCAGCGTATTGCAAACGAACGGAGCAGGAAATGGTCAATGGAAACTTCGCGTGGGTGTCAGCGATCGCGAGTGGACGTCTATCAAAACAGGGGATAAAGCTGAAGTGACCAGCGATGCATGGAACAAACCAATCGCAGGACACGTCACCAGAAAATCAGAAGGCGTAGACGCGGCGAGCGGAACTTTCTCCATCGAAATTACACTCGATGCGAAACCAGAAGCCATTGCATCGGGAATGTTCGGCAAAGCGTCCATTTCAGTTGCTGCCTCCGCCAACGTGTGGACAATTCCATATGAAGCACTGCTTGACGGCGATGCAAAGAATGGTTATGTCTTCGTCACCAATGATGGGAAGACCGCGATCAAAGTCCCTGTCGTCGTAGGGAAAATTACGCGCGACAGCATTCAAATCGTTTCCGGTCTGGAAAATGCAAATGCCGTCATTGTTTCCGGAAGTGCATACCTCAGGGATCAAAGTCCGATTACCATTTCTAAAAAGTAACATCAGACGTCAATGAAAATCTCTGAATACGCCGTCAAGAATTACCAGTTCACGCTGGTGATCTTCATGATGATTGTTGCCCTCGGGGTCACAACCATCCTCAATATGCCCCGGTCGGAAGATCCAGAACTCAATGCACCACAATTTCCAATCGTGATCGTCTATCCCGGTACAAGCCCGAAAGATATGGAGGAGCTGATAGTCGAACCGATTGAGCGTGAAATCTCCTCGCTGGAAGGCATCAAGAAGATAACGACCAACATCAGCGATGGTGTTGCCGTGTTTGATGTTGAATATAATTACGAGAACAACGTCGAAGAAAAGTACCAGGAGCTCGTCAGGGAGATTAATTCGCTGCGCGATGAGCTTCCAAAAGACATTGCGAGCATCGAAGTGCGAAAGATCATTCCCTCGGATGTGAACGTCGTACAAATCGCGCTGGTCTCTGAAAATGCAAGCCGAGAACGACTGAAAAAATATGCTGAAGATCTTCAGGACGAACTCGAACAAATCAAGTCGCTGAAGAAAGTTGAAATTCACGGATTACCAAAACCAATAGTTCGTGCTGACCTGCAGCTCGACAAGCTGGCGCAAATGAAACTTCCTATGGATGCGGTAATAGGAAGCGTGCAAAGCGAAGTGGCGAATATTCCCGGAGGAAGTGTTGATGCCGGAAATAAATCCTTTAACATTAAGACGAGCGGTAATTACGAAGACCTTGACGAAATTCAGAATACGGTCGTCTATACTGCCAACGGCAAAAACGTTTTGTTGAAAGACATTGCCAATGTGTATTTTGATCATGAAGAAGAAAAACACATCACCAGGCTCAATGGATACCGTTGTGTGTTCGTCACCGCTGCGCAAAAGCCCGGCGAAAACATTTCGCAAACACAAAAACTGTATCAGCCCGTTATCGAAAAATTCAAGACAAAGCTCCCTGCGAATATTGACCTGGTTCATCATTTCGATCAGGCCAACAATGTAAATAAACGTCTTAGTGGTCTTGGCTTTGATTTTCTCCTCGCCATCCTGCTGGTGGCGATCACCCTGCTCCCGCTTGGTCAGCGTGCTGCGGTGATCGTGATGATTTCCATACCGCTATCGCTCGCCATCGGAATTGTGCTGCTGAACTTTTTCGGATTCAACCTCAATCAGCTCAGCATCGTCGGGTTGGTCGTTGCGCTCGGCTTGCTTGTGGACGACAGCATTGTGGTCGTTGAAAATATCGAACGCTGGATCCGCGAAGGACACTCAAGGCTCGATGCGGCCATTAAAGCAACCAAGCAAATTGGTCTCGCCGTTGTTGGATGTACGGCAACGTTGATCATCGCATTTATGCCTCTTGTATTTCTTCCTGAAGCCTCCGGCGATTTCATCCGAAGCCTCCCCATGGGTGTTGTCCTCAGTGTGTTTGCTTCCATGATTGTATCGCTGACGGTGATTCCATTCCTTGCCAGCCGCATTCTGAAAGAACATCACGGCCACCCCGACGGAAACATATTCATGCGCGCGCTGAAGAAATTGATCCACGGCAGCTATTCCAAACTTCTTGACCGCGCACTCGAAAAACCAATAGTCACCGTTGTGATTGCAGGACTCATCTTCTTCGCTTCGCTCCAGCTGTTTCCAGTGATTGGGTTTTCTCTGTTCCCTGCATCCGAGAAACCTCAATTCATGATCGAGGTCGTCACGCCGCTGCAATCCAATCTCAAATACACCAATCAGATTACCAATCAAATCGAGCAGGAGCTCAAGGCGCATCCTGAAATTGAGTACTTCGCGACCAATGTGGGCAAAGGCAATCCAAGGGTCTATTACAATGTGATTCCTGAAAATGAGCGCACGGACTATGCTCAAATTTTCATCCAGCTTGCAGATGATACTTCACCGGCGCGCAAGCTCGAAATTATTGAAGAGTTCAGAAAGAAATGGACACCCTATCCGGGCGCAAAAGTAGAAGTAAAAAATTTCGAACAAGGCCCTCCCGTTGAAGCTCCCGTAGAGGTGCGATTATTCGGCGAAAACCTGGACACGCTCCGTACGCTTGCCGCGCGTGTTGAAGGCATGCTCGAACAAACCGAAGGAACCATGTACATCAGCAATCCGGTGGCTCACCTGAAATCCGATATACGCGTTGCCATCAATAAAGAGAAAGCGCAAATGCTCGGTGTGTCCACCGTTGATATCGACCGCACCGTCCGGCTTGCCATCGCAGGATTAAATGCCGGAAAATTTTCAGATGCAAATGGTGATGATTTTGAAATTGTTCTGACGAAGAATAAACCGGAGCATCCAAATCTTGATGCACTTGAAAACCTGTATATCAACAACAACCAGGGACGCGCGATACCGCTTAAACAACTCGCGACGCTTGAACTTGAGTCGTCACCGATCAGCATCAAGCACCAGGACAAAATAAGAATGGTATCCGTGAACGCATTTGTACAAAAAGGTTTTCTCGTGGACAATGTCATTACAGATGTCATTGCCAAGATGGACAATATGAGTCTGCCAGAAGGCTACGGCTATCAAATGGGTGGTGAGCTTGAGAGCAGAAACGAATCATTTGGAGGTTTTGCAAGTGTCATCATTGTTACTGTATTTCTGTTCATCGCTGTATTGATTCTCGAATTCAAAACATTCAAAAGCACCTTAATTGTATTATCAGTCATTCCGCTCGGCATTGTCGGTGCTGTGATTGCTTTGCTCATTACCGGCAATTCCCTCTCCTTCGTTGCGATCATTGGATTGATTGCACTTGCCGGTATTGAAGTAAAGAATACCATTCTGCTTGTTGACTTTACCAATCAACTTCGCGAGCAGGGAAAATCGCTCGACGAAGCCATTCGCGAAGCAGGCGAAGTGCGATTCCTTCCCATCATCCTGACATCCTTAACTGCCATTGGAGGATTGATGCCCATCGCAGTCAGTACAAACCCACTGGTATCTCCGCTTGCAATTGTATTGATAGGTGGGCTGATCAGCTCAACGTTGCTATCGCGTATTGTCACGCCGGTGGTTTATAAATTGATACCACCCAAAATAGAAGTGAAGGGGTAAGAAGGTGTGTGTATGTGTGTAAAGGCTGTCTCAAAAGGGCAGCCTTCTTTTTTTCGAAAAGTTTTTGATTGATTACGGGAGAAATTTTGGGCGCGTCCCTCCCTTCGCCATCGTCTGTCTACCGAAGGCAGGCTCAGGGCAACGCCGTTTCTTTTCATATAAAGTATCTGAATTGCGTGAGCTTGTGGAAGTGCGGACCCTGAGCAAAGCCGAAGGGCCGGGTCGGGCCATCCGTTGCAATACTGCCTGCGAGAACGCCCGGTATTAATTTGTTCGTAAAGTTGCAGGCAGTATTTCCACTTCTGTCCCTCGCGCGGGGGGGTGGGAATGCAAGCTCCGGATTCGCACTCATCAACCCTGAAAGCGCCGCGCCGAGCGTGTGTCGAGGCGGGTGAAATTATTATAGCAAATACCGCAGCGCTCAGACTGAACCCCGAAGGTGGTGGCATTATAGTAGCCATGAAAACCAAGTAACAGACAGAACCCCGAAGGGCTGAAATGATAATGACATAGCATCAGAAACAGAATAGATCTATGTCAATCGGCGCGGCGCCTGCAGATAGGCTGCCCTTATCTTCGAAGAGAATTCTTGTTGACCAGATAGGATTTAAACTGCTTCGCTGCAGTGTGCATTTCTTCTTTAATTGCTTTCCACTCTACGGGGATAAGCATGACGGGCATTTCAGATTTGTTGACTTCCGCAGTGTCAACTTCCTCGAGCGCGAAAACAAGTGACTTCGATGATAGATTAGGGTTATAATTCCTGTAGTCCTTCAGCAACGACATCGCTCCAAGTTTTCTGAATAGAAAATACAGATCAATATAATCCTTCTTTTCTCTTCGCTCTGTAAATGCAGTGAGTTTAAGTGCAGCGATGTCTTGAAGAGCTGTCAGTCGAAGTCCTTCTTCTACAACTGGCGGATGTCGATAAGGCTCTCCCCAATCATCAAAAATTTCAACACGAACACCGTTAATTCTTGCAGTTACGTTGAAATCTGAAATGACGACGTCTACGCCAGGGAAGTGCTGAGTAATAGCTTTTCCAATTAGGCCCTTTCCTATTTTCTCATTGGCAAAAAAGTCAATGTCAACAGAAAGTCGATGGCCGAATTGAAGGGATAGCGCTGTACCGCCAACGATTCTGCAACGCTCGAGTTCTTTTATACTACAAAGTCTTTCAGCAACTTCTACCAACTTTGGATCAACTGCTTCTTTGTGCAACATCACGCTGTGAATAGGGTATATCCAAAAACAACCGGGCCATTGCTCGGCCCATGGGCCTTAACTCATGCATCAGCTCTTTCACTATGGCTCTGCTCTTTTCTTCCCCATAGTAATAGATCATCAGGTCTATCTCTTCGAGCTCACCATACTCAAGAACCCGCGGTAATACCCACGCCGGATTATTGCGAATAATGTCGGGCACACGCTCCAGGGCAACGTCCCAAAAGAGCTCCTTGCCAAGGTTTAGTTCTTTATCGTCTACAATGAACAACATGAGCTGCTGTGACTTATTTCCGTATGATCAAAAATACAAAAAATTGAGCTGCGCACGGCCGTTGGGTGCTGGCATGCAACCCAGCTTATCCTGGCTCGCACTGTCATCGTAGCCGAGAAATAAACTCATTAAACAGATGCTTCATGGGGCGACCGCGCGCAAGGGACACTGGCAGTTGTTTGAGCCCCTTCGCCTCCGCTCAGGGCGCGCCTCGCATCATCGTCAAACCAGGAGAGCCCTGAGCGGAGTCGAAGGGCGAGTGCCATGTGGCCCGACCCGAGGGTCCGCGAGGCCACGAGCCGTTCGACAGAAGGCTCACGGCGGCGCGGCCCCGAGGGATGCGCCCAGATCCTTGCAAAGACTAAACGCGACGTTGGAATTTGGACTATGCGTTTTTCTGAGACGAGCAAATTGTGTTACTCAGAGCCGCGAAGTTTATCGAGCAGGCGATTGAGTTCCTGTGCCTCAGACTTTGTCAGTTTACTTAGCGTCCTTGCCCACTCTTCTTTATCGTCGTCAATTTTTTTCAGGACGTCAAGTCCTTTCGCGGTGATGCTGATGTCGACCTGGCGGCGATTGCTCTCGCAGATCTCTCTCTTCACAAAACCTTTCTGGCGAAGTTTTTCAACGAGGCGTGTCGCATTGGAATTGCGATCGAGCATGCGGCATGAAATGTCAGCGAGCATCAACGCCTTTGGGTGAGAGCCACGCAAAATGCGGAGCACGTTAAATTGCTCGGGTGTAATTCCGTGCGGCTTGAATCGTGCACTTCCCATGCTGTGAAGCCAACTGGCAGTGAAAAGGATATTCACGGCCACTTTCTCGTGCTCGCTTTGAAATCGCTGTTGCTTGATGTCGTTTTCCAGAGACATGTTGCAAAGGTACGAATTGTTGTAGATACAACAATCATGACTTTGCCCGAGGTTCCCATTATTTCTTCTTCGCTGCTGTCTTGCCAGCGGTGCGTTCCTTGCCTTTGGTGGTAATCGCGAAACTGCGTGTCATCTTCTTGATGTTTTCCACGCGGCGGAAACGCAGTGCACTCCAATCTTCGTCTACAGCGACCATTCTCACAGGTTCAAATCCTGCCTGGCCCATGGCGGCCCAACCGCTATCGCGATTAAATTCGCATGTATATTTCTTGGAAGTTCCTTTGGGATACACAAACCAGAAACATCCGTCGGCGGAAAGACGAGGCGCAATTTTGCCGGATAAGTCATCCACCTCTTTCTGCTTCGTGACGAACGCCATGAAGAACTCAATTTCCCCGGAAGGCACTTTATCTTTCACATCGGTGACTGCGGCCATCGCTTTCATTTCGTCTTTGAATGAATCGGGTGCATTGACAACGACGATGTGCTTGTGTGTTTTGAAATTCAGCTTTTTAAAAAGTGGCGTCATGGGGATTAGTTTATGAGCGAAGTTTTCGAATTAAAAATTGAATCGCAAGGAACACCAGACCAAAAAATATCCAGAAGATAATCGCCGCCATGGTGCCGAGCATTTGGTCGTGGGTATGCGCATTCGCGATATGCCACCAGACGGTGGAGCCTACGGCGACGACAAGGTAGGTGATGTTAAAAATCCGAATGAATCTCCTCATTAAATCTCCTTTATCGCATCATCGAACGCCGAACCAGTAGCGCAACCGTGGCGAGAACAACAATCACCGACACAATGACCGCCCACGTATTCATCGTCCGTGATTCTGCGTAGAGGGTATAGTCCTTTAACAGAAACTTAATCGATGGAGGATTATAGAAGAGCTTGCTTCCGGAAACAGAATCGGCATTGTGGTTCACGATTTCACCCGGCATCTCGATGATGTTTGCAAATTTACCATCGGCGATCTCCGACATGAATGTCAATCTCTTTTCCAATGCATTATGATACTTTTGGTAGGCATCCCGAACCGATGCAGAGGCTGGAGCAGCCAAGATGCTGTCGGCAATATGAATCAAATCCGGATCATCCTTTTGATTCATCAATGCCTTAGAAATTTCACTTCTTGATTTATCCAGCTTCGCAATTGACTTTTCATCAACGCCGTTATTGCGCATGATGGAGAGCAGGGTATCGACAGACTCATTGAGGTATGCCGCCATCAGATAAGAGTCGGATATTTTCGTATTCAACTGATCGAGGAAAATACTGTCGGCTTTGGTAATGGATGCGCCTTCGCGGGGCAACCGATCGATGAATGCGAAGTCCTCCGGCGCCAGGTAATCGCTTGCGCTGGCGCGATTGAAGCGGTTCGCCCGATGATAGGTATCGGAATAACGATAGTACGTATAGAACCAACGAAACTTCTTTTCAAATGCGGCTTCGATTCCAAGCAATGTATCGCTTTTGTGATGCAGGACTTTATTCAAGGCCTCAACGTTGTCAAAGTGTTTTCTGAACGTGATGTTGTAGGTCACCTTGGCATCCTGCTCTTTCGGTTTTACTTCTTCGGTTTGTTGCTCCCAACCCTCCCTCGCAGAGACTGCAAAAGGATTTTTTTCCGCTGAACTTGAATCGACCTCGAATAATTTTATCGACTTGTCAATTGATCCGTCAGGATAAACTTTAGTTTCCAGTTCATAACGTCTCTCGCAGGATGCGAGCATCACGAACATGATAAATGCAAAAACATATTTTTTCATAGGGATAATCAATTATGGTTTGTTCGTGCGAGACATTCCTGACACGCATCACTTTTCGGATTTTGTCTGCAGCTGTTCAGACATTCCGACCACGATGATGACGTGTTCTGTTTGCGCTCGCGATTTTTTTTAAGGAAAGCAGTCGTATTCAAAGAGGTGCCGGCCTGCACGAGAGTTTCGCGGACAACCGGAATTTTGTCTGCGACTCCAGTGCGCGTGAACTCGTAGCCGAAGGTCGCACAGATCACAATTGACATGACACTGAATGCCACGCGCAGGGATGGCTCAAGCCCGGGGAAAAGCATCAGCCTGCGTTGCTGAGGGATGTTCGTCGCATCCATGATCTTTCGCGTCATATTTGCCGGGTTGTCAATCATTGCGTCCACTTTTGTCGATTGAATTTTCGACAAGAATGATTGATGTGCCTCAAGTGCTGCCCGGCAAGAGGCGCACTGTGCGATGTGCGCATCAACTTGCGCACGCTCTGCCGTCGTCAACTCATCGTATAAGAATATCCGGGCTTCAATGTCTTTACAATTCATAACTCAGGGCTTTAAATCTTCTTTCATCCACGCTTTCACCAACACTTGCATATTGGTGCGGGCGTAATACAAATTACTCTTCACATTTCCTGCACTCATCTCCATGATGGTTGCAATTTCCTCCATCTCCACTCCTTCAATGTCACGAAGTATGAAGATGGCCCGTTGCTTCGGTTTCAAAGTCTCTGCAGCTTTCAGGACCATCGCGTGAAACTCTCTCTGATGGAGATCGTCTTCCTGATTTTCGCCCGCGATGTGAAGCAACTCGGCATTGTGTGTTTGCCTCGCAGCCTTGTGCCGCGATGACTTCAGGTAATCGAAGCAGAGATTGGTTACCACTTTATATAACCATGTCGATATTTTCACCTCCGATTTGTGGTTTGGCAGATGGCGCCACAGTTTGACAAATGCTTCTTGTGTGATGTCCTCTGCTTCAAAACGATCGGCAATAAACCGGCACGAAAGCGCATACACGTAGGGTTGGCAAAGCTCCACAATCCTTTTAAATGCCAGGCGGTCGCCGCGCCGTGCTAAGAGGATGTCCTGTGGAGTGGGGTTTACCATATCTTCGTGAAATTACCACTGATACGACGAAGTTGGAAGGAGGTCAAATGGACTGGAAAATATTTTTTAAAGCTGTGCTCAATTGACGTCTAGTTCCTTTTCGGGATTGCTAAAATTTGGTTTTCTCCTCATTTTGAGGAGATTTTTAAAAACCGCTCATCTTGTTAACCTTAGATCACGTTCGGAAGACGTACCCCGGCAAAGTCGTGCTGGATCAAGTTTCCTTCTCCATTCAACCGGGGGAAATCGTTGGCCTGATTGGACCGAATGGCTCCGGAAAAACCACATTGCTCAATATCCTGATGGGTATGTTCGCACCGACCAGTGGCAGCGTTCGAATTCAGCCAAATACAAAAATCGGAATGGAGGTATCGCGTCGCGGTTTCTTTTCCGACATGACGGTGGAAAAAAATATCCTGACCTTCGCGGCACTCCACGGTCTCGGCTCCGATGCGGTGAAACAAGTCCTGGAGGAGTTTAATATTGATTTTGGAAAATTAAGATTCGGCAAACTCTCGGCGGGGATGAAACAACGTGTGACTCTTGCGGTAGCCTTCCTGAAAAAAAACGACCTGATATTATTGGATGAACCATCGAATCATCTCGATATCGATTCGATTATCCGCTTGCGGTCAACCATCTCGAATACCAATAAGCAAGGCACTGCGTTTCTGATCACCAGTCACATTCTATCCGATCTGGAAAAAGTTTGCACCAGACTATTATTCCTGAAAAACGGAAAACTCCTTTCCGACATGAGTAAAGAAGAATTGCTGACAAAATACAATACGCTCGAGGATGCTTATCTGTCTATCAAATGAAAACGATGAACTTATTCCGACTCGAACTGAATAAAATTGTGAACCGGCGCATGGCGATGATCCCCCTCATCGCAACGCCTGTTTTCTTCGTGGCTCTTGTCACAATTTCAACTTACTTTGAGGCTCAACAAAACCAGGTTCCGGAAGGTAGTTTTGCAGACCGCGTCGCCCAAGCCTGCCTGAATTCTTCTCAACTATATCTTTTTATTCCCCTTTGGATCTTTCTGATTGCCGGCACTGAATTCTTTAATGGGCATGTCAATCGTGTTGTGTTTGAAAGTTCAAGAGTCGTGTATTTCCGCTCCAAGCTTGCTTTCTGCTTCCTCCTGTCCCTGTATTTTCTTTCCATTCAAATCATCACGCTTTCAACCGCGGTGGCCGTCTCGCCATTCCGTTTCCTCACGGTTGAATCTGCTTTCTATGTTCAGTTTGCCCTTCAAGCTTTGTTGGCGAACCTATGCTTTGCTCTGCTTCTCATGATGCTGCTCTTTATCGTGAAGTCGCCGGTGAAGGCATTTGCTTTCTATTTTCTCTGGATGTTGATTGAAGGGCTTTCCTTCAGGTTTGTGAAGGGATTATATGAATTCGAATTAATCGGACTTCCGTTACATTTAACAAGGTTGTTGATGTCAAAAAATGGAGAAATGGAGTTTGATCAATATTACAATCCTATCGTCTCTAATCCCGTGATCATATTCCTTCCGGTAGCGTTTACCGCATTGGTTACGTCACTGACATTCTTGTGGTTCAAGCGATCATCGCTGCCAGCATTGTCCGATTAATTTATGCGGAGCTGCTCGTTCACATTATACCGCACCTCTTCAAACTTCAGTTCGCCATAGGTAAAGTCGCCATCGGGGCGTTTGTAGATGAGTTTGGCGAAGCCGGGTAATCGGTAGCCGTTGAAATCCTTGTAATCCGACACCGGAGTTTCCCAGGGATAATTCCAATAGTTTTTCCCATCGGTGTGGTATCGGTCGTTGCTGATGAAGTTCACAAGCTGTCCTTCGTCATTGAAAAATAAATCCGCTTGCACCACGAAGCCGGCGTATTTGAAACTCGCGTGCACGCGATTGTGATCGGCATCGCTCCATGTGATTCTCTTATCAATTAAAGTAGCCGGAGCAATAAAGCACATGTCATTGAACAAGGTCACGGTTTCACTCTGTGTCATCTTATCGCCTTGTGCATCCACCACTGGAAACCAGTTCAGCATATATACCCGGAATGTTGCCCGTTCGTTTTCAAAAACATGAAGACCGGTGGCAGGCAATCCCATCTTTTTCGCCTTCATGAAAAAGTAACGTGATGGTGTTTGATAAAAATTGTACTGAGCAGATTGCAATTGCATAAAAGATTCTTCGGGTGCTCCCCGCATGCCGCCTGAAAACCTCGCGAAGAAATTTTTCACTTTCGGTTTATTAAGCGAATGGGTATATCGAAGGTATCTTTGCACGGGAGAAGGTAAATGGGCAATATCTTTTTCAAGGAGTAATTCACTTTCATCGGTTATGCTAATTTCCATCGCTTTGGATACCAATTCATCAAAGCGACGCTGGAGTAAGAATTCGCCTAGAACCACAACAGCCACCAATAAGATGATGATGTTGGCGATTGTGCCGAACTTTGCATCAGCCCACGATTGAATAATTAAAATCTGCGAGACAAGAAGTATCGGGAAGGCCAACCACGGCCACCAGTTTTTGTCCAAGGAAAAAAGTAAAGCAACCAGGAGAAAACCGATAGCTGCGAAGAGCCACGCGACACCTGCACTTCTGGAAATGGGAATGGTGAGCTGACTGATGTCAGCGAATTGAAATGACTTTAGAAATCCGAGCAAGTGGATCAGGCCGTGAGCTCCCACGAGGATGATGAAAATAATTTTAAGCATAGAAAAATTTTAGGGTTCGTGCACGCCGAGTGGGAGAAGTTGGCGATGACACGAAATAAAGTTAAGGCAAATACCGGATACCGGAACGTGTGTCAGGAACGAAAAGATGTGGGGCGATCTGCTGCGCATTACTGCCTTAGTCTCTTCTTTTCTGCAACTATATCGCGAACAGTCATGCTGCTGGCGCCTCTCCAACCCTTTTCTATCTCGCGCTTTAAATCTTCAATCATTCGATCCCGGTATATTTGATGAAGACGAACGGCATCGCGGACCGCTTCGCTTGCATTCTGATAATCTCCGGCTGCTACCAGGGATTGGATATACTTTTCCTGCTTTTCGGTGAAGCTACATCCATAACCTTGTTTTGGAGTATCTAATATCGCAACCCCCGACAATTCATGGCGTGTGAAGCCAAAAAAAAGCCACTCACATTCATCATGTAAGTGGCCGATTTTCTGTGGGAGCTGAGGGATTCGAACCCCCGACCCTCTGCTTGTAAGGCAGATGCTCTGAACCAGCTGAGCTAAGCTCCCTTACCCGGATTTCTCCGTTTTGGGACTGCAAATGTAACGCAGAAAATTATTTATGCAAAAAATAGGATGAAAATATTCTCATGACCCCATCTGATTCCGCTCAATAAAGTCCTTGAACGACTTCTTGTAGGTCTCGCTAATCGGAATCATTGTATTGCCCACTTTGATCTCTCCCTTGTTGACAGTCTCAATGGCGTCGACCGCGATGATGTACGAATGATGGACCCGCACAAACTTCTCTGCCGGGAGCTGATCCTCAAGGGTTTTCAGGCGCTGCAGCGTTACTATTTTCTGTGTCTTGGTGTGGATGGTCACGTAGTCTTTTAATCCCTCAACAAACAGAATATCATCCCATCGAATCTTTACAATGCGCGTCCCATCCTTCACAAAGACAAAAGGATTTGGGGTCTGGGGACTTGCCACTGGCGCCGTCACACTGGCAGGGTTTAGCCGCTGTGCTGCTTTGTCCACAGCCTTGAGAAACCGGTCGAATGTGATCGGCTTTAATAAATAATCAACTACATCCAGTTCATATCCTTCCAGCGCATATTCGCTGTAGGCAGTCGTCAGGATCACCAGTGGCTTTTGTTGTAAGGTTTTTAACAAGGTGATTCCGGTTATTTCGGGCATCTGGATGTCCAAAAAAAGCAGCTGAACAGGGTTCGTTTTTAACAGCTCCAAGGCGCGCAACGGACTGGATACTGCATCCGACAATTCGAGGAAAGGCACCTTCTTCACATAATCCACAATGAGATTGCGTGCGAGCGGTTCATCTTCCACAACAAGGCAGGTTATCTTCAAGAGAGCTGCAGCTTTAAGGTGACGCGATACGATTTTTCATCTTCCGAAACCAACAGTTCGTGCCGGCCGGGATACGTGAGTTCTAATCTACGCCGTACATTTTGCAATCCAATACCAGACTTTTCTTCTGATTCCTTTTTTACGGATGTAATCTTGCTGTTTTCGACCACATACACGCAGCTGTGCGCCTCTGCGTGCATCCTGACTTTCACCCACGACGATGTGTCGTTATTGCTGACGCCATGTTTGAATGCGTTCTCCAGGAAAGTAATCAGGATGAATGGTGCAATCAGCAGCTGATCGACCGGTCCTTCGACATCAAAAGAAATCGGAGTCTGATTGTTGAGCCGAAGTCGCTCGAGGCTGATGTAATTCTGCATGTACTCAATCTCCTTCTTCAGCGGTACCTGAAGATGGTTCGCGTCGTAAATCATGTAGCGCATCATCTGCGATAACTTGGCAATGACCTCCGTGGTGTTTTCTGATTTCGAGTATGCGAGGTAGTATAAGTTGTTCAGCGTATTGAAAAGAAAATGCGGATTGATCTGCGCTTTCAAAAAATTTAATTCTGCCGTGAGCTTCTGCGTCTCCATTTCCTTCTTCCGTTCCGCCAGTTCAAACCAATCAGCAGCGAAACGTACCATCGCGATAAATAATGAAATGAACAGGGTGATCAGCGCGGTCTCCACGATGTGAAACGTGGAGTAGAAAAACTTGCGCTGATAAGTATAGCCATCAATCAGATAGCGCGTCAGCAAAATCCGCAACGTGATGGCTATTGCGAATGGAATGATGAATTCAAGAAGGTAGCGCCACACTTTCCGGTGATTCAGGAACCGGGGTAGAAAAATGTAGTAGTTCAGATAGGCAACCGACATCGTGAAAATGAGCTGCACGGTTCCAATACCGATGGCAGGACCCCATTCGAAGTCATCGCGACCACGGCGGAAATTACTCACCTGATAGAGAAAGAATGACAGGTAAACCAGCCAGAACGATATATGAATTAACCAGACGCGTTGTTTGGACATAGTCAAAAAGGAGCACTGAGGCTACAACGATTAAAGTTACCAAGTGATTAACGCCGAAACGATCGAACATACCGATTTTCGACCGTTGGAAAAATTTCATCGACCGTTCGTCACCAACGTGCCTATGTTTGCGCGCTTTTTACAAAAACCCGGATCGTCGAATGATTTGTCGGAATAGTCTAATACCCCATCTGCAAACCAAACCAATCATTCAATTCAGCGTTCTTTGTAGCAACAAAACACAATTCCAATTCTAATACCTCACCATGAAACTTCTGTACACAGCGTTTCTGTCACTTATCATTAGCGTAACCGCACTCGCCCAGGGTAATGGGAAAATCAGCGGAACCGTGGTCGACTCTCTTTCCAGAAAGCCAGTAGAGTTTGCCAACGTCGCGGTTCTGAACGCTCAGGGAACACCTGTCAACGGGGCGGTCTGCGACGACAAAGGAAAATTTACCGTCACCAGAATACCCGAAGGCCAATATGTGCTGAAAGTAACATTTATAGGTTTTGAAACCACCACCCTGAAAGTTACTGTAGATGGCAGGAATGAGGATTTGGGTACCATCGTTATCGCGCCAACACCCCAGGTGTTGAAAGAAGTGGTTGTGGAAGGACAAAAAGCGATCATTGAAGAACGCGTTGACCGCACTGTATATAATGCAGAGAACGACGCAACGGCAAAAGGCGGTGATGCAACGGATGTACTCAAGCGTGTTCCGATGCTCTCCGTTGATATGGATGGAAATGTATCGCTTCGTGGTAATCAGAACATCCTCGTCTTAATCAACAACAAGCCCTCAACGATTATGGCGAGCAGCATCGCCGATGCGCTCAAGCAAATTCCTGCAGACCAGATCAAATCTGTTGAGGTTATAACATCCCCATCTGCTAAATATGATGCAGAAGGATCAGCGGGTATCATCAACATCATCACAAAAAAGAATACACTCGAAGGCCTGACCCTGAACGTTGACGCCGGCGTCGGCTTGCGTGGTTCGAACCTTGGCTTGAACGGAAATTACCGCCGCGGTAAAATGGGATTCTCGTTGGGAGGATTCGGCCGCGCGAATTATAACATCATAGGGAGCTTCAAGAACAGTCAGACTACCGGAGAAGTCACCAACATTCAACGAGCAGACACGCGGAACAATGGTCTGTTCGGAAACTACAATTTTGGCTGGGATTATGACATCAACGAAAAGAACTCGCTGGCAGCATCCGTTCGTTTTGGTGTCAGAAACAACAACAGCTACCAGGATGATCTGACTACCGAAAGATTCGAAAGTGATATTCTTACCCAGAGCACACTCGCCAATGTGGAGTCGGTTAATGAGAACAACAACATTGATGCGAGTCTTACTTACACACACTACTATGCGAAGCCTCAACGTGAGCTCAGTTTCCAGGGTAACTTCAGCAGAAACAATGGGTTGAATAACTTCCAACGCTTTACCTACGATCCCAATACAACAACGGATCTGTTGAACCGCTTTAAAAACCTCAACGATAGCTACAACCAGGAAATTACAGCACAGGTTGATTACCAGACTCCAATCGGTACGTCACAGATGCTTGAGTTCGGGGCAAAAAATATTTCGCGTCGGGTATTCAGCGACTTTCAGACGTTTGCCGCAGACGGTACCGATCCTTATCAGCCATCATTGGGCACAAGCGGAAACAACAACCTGAACTACGACCAGAACGTAACTGCTGCTTATTCATCTTATACCTACAGCACGAAGAACGGATATAGCTTTAAGGCTGGCCTCCGTTACGAATACACCACCATCACCGCGTTTACCGAGACCGAGGATAACATCGAAATTCCTTCATACGACATCCTTGTTCCAAGCATCAATGCAAGCAGACGTTTGAAGAATGGCAATACCGTAAAGTTATCTTACAACCGCCGTATTCAACGCCCTTCAATCAGGTTCCTGAATCCAAACCAGCAGTGGCAGAATGATTTGAACGTCACTATTGGAAATCCCTCACTCGATCCTGAATTCACCAACAACTTCGAAGTTGGATACAGCACGTTGCTCAAAGGTCTTGTCCTGAACATGACAGGTTTTGCGAGACTGACCAATGATGCCATTCAAAGTATTCGCACATCGGCGCTCATCGACGGAAGAACCGTCAACCTGACCACTTACGAAAACATCGGCGTGGAAAACGCCTATGGAACGAGCATCTTTGCGAACATCAATATTGGTAAACTTTCGCTGAATGGTGGCGGTGATGTGTATTACGCCGTGCTCGACAACAATAATCCGGATGAATCACTCCGTCAGAAAAACGAAGGCTTTGTGTACAGTGGAAGACTATTTGGCGGATATAATCTCGAGAAGGGCTGGGCACTTCAATTATTTAGTTTCTACCGCGGACGACAGGTACAGCTTCAGGGATACCAGGGGGGTTTCTATATGTACAGTATTGCCGTGCGTAAGGAATTTAATGAGAAGCGTGGCAGCATTGGTCTTGGCGTTGAAAACTTCCTCCAGTCCGCGATGGTCATTCGCACGGAGATCGACGCACCAACCATTCAGCAAGAGAGCGTCAACAGAATGGTGAACTCGTCTATTCGTCTGAACTTCAGCTACCGCATTGGGAAGATGAGTACAGAGCCACGCCAGCGCAGAAGAAGATCCATCAACAACGATGACCTGAAAGAAGGTGAAGGTGGCGGCGACATGGGCGGCGGTGGAAATAATAACCCCGGAGGCCCAGGCATGAACACCGGTGGCTTCGGTGGAAATCGCCCTGGCGGAAACATTCAGCGGCCGAATACAAATACGAATAAGCAAGATACAACGAAAACTTCTTCAGACACTGTTGTGTACGACGCTGCAGGCAACTGGAACTACAGCATTCCCGACATGCCTCAGGGCGGGGGCGGTGTGTTCACCATCACAAAAGAAAACGGAGTTTTCAGCGGAACAGTAAAAAGTGAACGCATGAAAGAACCTCAGAAAATGAACAACCTTGTCGTGAAAGGAAATAACGTAAGCTTTAACTACGATGTCAATTTCGGCGGCAATACGGTGAACATTGGCGTGAGCTATGTTATCAAAGGCGAATCGTTTGAAGGCACCATGAGCATTGGCACGTTCCGGACCGTGAACATCAGCGGAACAAAACCGAAGTAAAGATTAATTTTTCCTGTTTGGGTTAAACCGCCTCTTTCACGGGGGCGGTTTCCTTTTTTAATACGGTGAAGGACTTACGCTTGACCATCCACCATCGATGACGAAAGTTTGCCCTGTGATTTGGTCTGATGAAGGCGATGCGAGAAAAAGCGCAGCTTCGGCAATATCGTCAGTAGTACTCGCCCGACCGGTAGGGGTGAGCGTTGCCCAGGTTTTTTCGTAGGTCGTGTCGGACGTTGTTCGCTCGGTAAGCGTTGCCCCGGGCGCGATTGCATTCACACAGATGCGATGAGAAGCAAGCTCGATGACCAGATTCTTGGCAAGCATTTCTATACCTGCCTTGCTCATGCTGTACGCAGCAAGATCTTTATGCGCCTGATGTCCCGTTACTGAAGACATCAGAATGATCTTACCGCCGGCGTTTAATGTGATCATTTTTCTCGCCGCAGCTTGTGTCAGAAAAAACGCGCCGCCCGCGTTGACGCGCATTACCCGATCAAAATCTTCCGATGAATAGGATAGAAAATTACCAAAGAGCGTAATTCCCGCATTGGCAACAGCAATGTCGATTCGTCCTGTAAGGCGAACGGCTTCCTCTACCAAAAAATCATTAAAGCGATAATCACCAACATCACCAGGCACAGCCGTGGCATGCAGATGTTCTTGTTGTAATTTCGTCACCGCTTCTTCGGCGAGGGCACGCTCTGCATCATTCACCAATACATGTGCACCTGCCCGCGCGAGGCGTCGCGCAATCGCGAAACCTATGCCTTGGCCTGCACCAGTTACAATTGCTGTCTTTTGATGAAGCAGTGTGTTCATATCAATGAGAATCTCTGGTTACTTCACTTCCTGAACCGCCGCGAAGAAAATCGAGATCCGCGCCTTCGTGTGCCTGCATCACGTGGCGTTGATAAAGACTCACGTATCCGCGCTCAGTCGGCCTCAACCTCGGCATCCACGCCGCTTTGCGTGCCGCGAGTTCATCATCCTTCACGTGCAGTGTAAGTGTGCGACCGGGGACATTGAGGGTGATCTGATCGCCATCTTTCACCACGGCGAAATTATCTCCAAGCGCAGCCTCAGGAGAGACATGCAGCACGACTGTTCCGAATCCGGTGCCACTCATTCGCCCGTCGGAGATACGAACCATGTCGGTAACCCCTTGCGCGAGCAACTTCTTCGGGATAGCCATGTTGCCCACCTCGGGCATGCCAGGGTAGCCTTTTGGTCCAACGTGCTTCAAAACAAGAATGCTGTTAGCATCCACCTCAAGCAACGGATCGTCTATGCGCAATTTATAGTCTTCAATATCCTCAAAAACGACTGCCCTGCCGGTATGCACCATGAGGTGCGGTGAAGAGGCCGACGGTTTGATAACGGAACCATTCGGTGACAAATTCCCCTTGAGAATGGCTACGCCGCTCAGCGGATTGAATGGTTCCGTGACGGACGCAATGACTTCGCGATTCCATGCCGTTTCGCCGGCGATGTTTTCCGCAACACTTCTTCCGGTAGCTGTGATGATTTTTGTGTGCAGCAGCGACTCCAGTTCTTTCATCACCGCAGGCAAACCACCGGCATAATATAAATCCTCCATGAAGTATTTACCGCTGGGTTGTACGTTGGCAATGAGTGGCACGCGACGCGAGATTTTATCAAAGTCTTCGAGCTCCAACGGTACGCCTATGCGTCCTGCAATAGCCAGCAAGTGTATGATGTAATTGGTTGACCCGCCGATCGCTGCGTTTACGATAATCGAATTTTCGAAAGCTTCGCGAGTCAGGATCTTTGATAGTCGCAGATCTTCTTTCACCATTTCGACGATTCGGATGCCACTGAGATGCGCAAGTACTTTTCTTCTCGCATCCGCTGCCGGTATGGCAGCGTTGTGCGGAAGCGATAAGCCAAGTGCCTCCACCATTGAGGACATGGTTGATGCGGTTCCCATCACGGCACAATGCCCGCGGCTCCGGCACATACTCGCTTCGGCAAGCACCAACTCCTCCTGCATCATCGTTCCTGATCGCACCGCGTCATTGAAGCGCCACACATCGCTCGTACCGATTGTCTTACCCTGAAATCTTCCCGTTAGCATGGGCCCGCCAGACACAACGATGGTGGGAAGATCAACGCTGCACGCGCCCATCACCAGGCTTGGTGTTGTTTTATCGCAACCACACATCAGCACCACGCCGTCGACAGGATTTGCCCGGATGGATTCCTCCACGTCCATGCTCGCCAGATTGCGATACAACATGGCCGTAGGTTTGATTAAAGTTTCACCCAACGACATGACGGGAAACTCAACCGGGAAACCACCCGCTTCATAAATACCGTGCTTGATCGACTCTGCCAGTTCACGAAAGTGAGCATTGCAGGGCGTCAGTTCCGACCACGTATTACAGATACCAATGACGGGGCGGCCGTCAAACATGTGATTCGGCAGTCCCTGGTTTTTCATCCAGGCGCGATAAATGAATCCGTCCTTACCGGTGCGGCCAAACCAATTTCTGCTGCGATACATAAGACCAGGTTATCGCTGAAAATAGTAAAATTTTTTGGGAGGGTGTGGAGGCAAGTAAAGAAGACAAGAATTTTTCTTTGAGAAACCTTAGATTGTTTGTAACATTGCAGTGTTACACCCCATGGCGAGAGAGTTTGTTGCTTACGAAGGAGAAGCGTATTCCATTGAATGGTTTTTTTCGGCCAACAATAGTCAGCCGCTGGACTACTACAATGGGCTTTCACAGACAGATAGAATTAAGGTGCTAAGGCTTTTTAAGTTAATGGGTGATACGGGAAAGATTCGCGACGAGGCAAAATTTCGTTATGAAGGCGAAAAGGTGTATGCATTCAAGCCACAACCGCATCGGTTTCTAAGCTTCTTTATTCATGAGGGAAAGATTATTGTTACCAATGCATTTCGAAAGAAGCAAAACAAACTTCCCGTCCGAGAGCATACCAAGGCAAAAAAATGCAGAGTATCATATCTGGAACGAGTAAAGTTGGGAATTTACCATGAAGAACAAGTCAAGAAATAAAAAGGGAACAAGCACTTTTGAGCGCGAGATGCGCAATCCCAAGTTCAAAAAAGAGTTTGAAAAGGAGTACAAGTCTTTGACGCTTCAGGAGTTACTTCTTGCGATGGAAGAAGGAGACGAAAAATCTGTTCGACTGCTTGCGAAAGAAGCTGGTCTTCATCCCAATGCAATTCAAAATCTCAAGTCGGGCAAAACAACCGATATTAAGCTGACGTCCTTTATCAGAATTGCCAAAGCACATGGCTTTCATGTGGAATTGGTCAAGGAGGAAAAGCACATTCATGTTGACTTAAAAATGAGTGCGTGAGACAGTTTGTCTCACATAAGTCCACCAAAACCCAATAACGGCGACTGCTGGTTCGTTAACTGATCGGCAAACATTTTTGCCTTATTTTTGCTGATATTTTTTAATCTTGAAAAAGCTCCGGAAGGTTTTCCTCTACGTTTTGCTGACATTGCTCGTCCTCGTGACCGGCCTCGTCCTCTCGGCTTTTCTCTTCAAAGACAAAATCATCCGGCAGTTCATTGTCGAGATGAACAAGCATCTCAATACGCCCGTGAAAGTTGGCAAAATGGATGTCTCCGTGTTTGAGCAATTCCCCAAAATCTCGGTCGTGATGCGCGACGTGTACGTTGAAGACAGCCATCAGGGTCAATATCCCCTCCTCACTGCGGACTGGCTTTCTTTTCAAATGGACCCCATCGCGGTGTACCGTGGGAAGTACACAATTGAAGGAATCCGGCTGGAGGGCTGCGAGTTGAATCTGAAACTTGATGGTCAGGGGAAAAACAACTACACGGTAGTAAAACCGGGCGGTGGCAACGGAGAGGCTATTGGCTTCGAACTGCGCAACGTGTCGATCGCAAAATTACTCGTCCATTATGTCAGTTTACGCGACCGCCAGGACATGACGTTTTATACCCCGGAACTCAGGGCTTCTGTTGCTTCGCAGCGCGACCAGTATGCTATTGACGCCGAAGGTGAGGTCACCAGCGAAGACATCGCCATTGAAGGTAAGTCCTATTTCAAGGACAAGACATTTCTGCTCACCAGCAAACTCATTTACGACGACGCAGCAAAAACTCTGGTGATTAAACCATCAACGCTTCAATTACAAAAAGCGGAGTTCACCCTGGAAGGTACTTATGCCTTCAAGGATAAAAACGTCATAGACCTGAAGACGGAAGGAAAAAACACGAATGTACAGACGCTGCTCTCGCTCCTACCAAACAGCGACGTCTCGGGTTTGTCAAAATACCGCAGTGATGGCGATGTGTATTTCTCGTCTCAGTTGAAAGGAGAAATCAGTATCAGAAAACAACCCGCTTTCACCGCAAAGTTTGGATTCAGAAACGCGCGCGTTTATCACCCCGACTTCAAAGCAACAATAGAAGATGCGAGCTTTGAGGGATCTTTCACAACCGCATCCATCAGCAACCTTCAAAATGCCACACTTGTACTCAACAACATCACGGCGCGAATCAACAATCAATCCTGTGCCGGAAAGTTTGTGATGACGAACTTCGACGATCCGGATGTCATTGTTGCTGTCAAGGGAAAATTCGATGCCGCAGCACTGGCGAATTTCTATCCGGTCAACGAAGTGAGGGATGTCCAGGGCGCAGTTGTCGCCGACATCTCGCTTGAGGGCAAGCTCAGCAATTTAAAAAATAAACAAACCGCGCAGCGAGTCAACACGCAGGGGACAGTAGAATTGATTGACCTCAATCTTCTTTACGGAAAAGCCAAAACACCTCTGCAGCATTTATCCGGAAGTTTACAATTCAGTAAAAATGATTTAGCACTCAGCGATGTAAAAGGAGCATTTGGTCATACTGATTTTATCCTCAATGGATTTTTCAAGAACATCATCACATTTCTTCTGTTTGAAGGGCAACCGGTTGGCATCGAAACCGACTTACAGTCCGCGCACGTAGATTTAGATGAATTATTTATCATCGCCTTCGGGGAAGAAGAAGGTAAGCCGGGCACGGAGTATGAGTTCGCCATCTCACCCAACGTATATTTGAATTTTAACTGTGACGTTCAGTCGCTGCAGTACAAGAAATTCAAAGCCCAAGATGTGAAAGGCGACCTTTTGGTAAAAAACAAAATTGCGGTATCGCGAAACTTATCATTTCACGGCATGGGCGGAGACATCAGTTTGTCCGGAATAGTTGATGCGCAGAATAATAAAGCCATCGATGTCGTCAGTACCGTTCGCGTCACCGATATTCACGTAGATTCCGTTTTTTATGTTTTTGAAAATTTTCAACAGGACTTTATTCAGGATAAACATCTGAAAGGAAAGGCGACCGCCGACATTAACATGGAAATGACACTGAATCAAAACCTGCGTCTATTTCCCGAAACACTCATTGCCGACATCGGAATTGTCATTCGCGAAGGACAACTCAACAACTTCGAGCCGATGCAGAAATTGAAAAAGTATCTCGATGACGAAGGTCTTTCACGACTTCGATTCTCTGATTTAAAAAATGACATTCACATCGAGAAGAAGACCGTTTATATTCCACAAATGGAGATACGCAGCAATGTTACTGCGCTGCGCGTCAGCGGAACGCACACCTTCGCGCAGGAGATCGATTACCACGTCGTAACTCCGCTCCGGAGAAAACCACAGGACGCAGATGCACAGTTTGCAATGGAAGAGGACGGCGCAGGCCAGTCGAAGTTGTTTTTAAAGATTACCGGAACAACCGACAACTACAAAATCAGCTACGATACCGAAGCGGTCAAAAAGAAAATCGGCAACGACATCAAGCGTGAAATTCAGGAGCTGAAAGATGCATTCAAGAACAAAGGCAAGAAGAAGCAGAAGGAACTCGAGTTGAAGAAGGATGATTATTTTGAGTGGGAGAATTGAGCAGTCGGTTTAATCTGATAAAAAAGCTCCCTATTAATTCCGGTGCATCGGAGCATTCTCCAAACCGAAAGGTAAATAGTTAATTAACACAATTGCTAGTCAGGTTTCAAACATTTGTTGTTATATTGCGCCAATTTTGTTAGTACAGCATGCCAGCAAAACTCCGCTTCTCATACCTCGCGCTTTTTGTTTCTGCATTACCGATAGATGGATGTAAAGAACAAGAAGCCAAGCCAAAACCAAATATTGTTTCAGTTACTCCATCCTCCGGAGCCGTGAACTCCATTGTCTCGATCGAAGTTGCCCCGTTAGGAATAGAAAACTCAGAGATCGAAGTATTATTTAACGGAAGTCCAGGAGAGATTATATCAAAAAGTGGACAGACTATATATTCCAAAGTACCAGAGCGTGCGACGACAGGACCTGTTACGATAAGCGTCGATGGAGTTACATCTAATGGAGTACCATTCGAGGTCATTAAAGAAGTCATGTATGCTGGGGGAGGAAGTATGGAGTCAGGTTATGCTGTTGCCGTTGACGCGTTCGGAAATACATATGTCGCAGGATCGTTTTGGTCGGCGCAAATAAGGTTCGGCAAAATATCACTGTTCGGTCGGTATGAGGACGGATTTATTGCTAAGTACAACCCTCAGGGCGATATTATTTGGATAAAACAATTAACTGGCTCCGACGCTCAGAGAATTACCTCCATTGCTATTGATAACCAAAATAACATTTTTATCGGTGGCTACATTGCAGGAAAAACTACGTTGGGTATACTTAATGTCGACGCACGGTCATGGGACGCATTTGTCGCCCGTTTAAGTGATGACGGCACACCGTTGTGGATCAAATCCTTTGGAAGTATCGGAGTCGATTATGCAACTTCGATTGCGCTTGGCTCTGATGAGAACCTGCTAGTGACGGGAGGGTTTGCCGGTCAAATGGCTGTGGGCAATTCCATGCTTGACGTGGCAGGCCAATCAGACGCGTTTGTATTGAATTTTCGCAAGGATAGTGGTGAACTCATTTGGGCAAAGTCATTCGGAGGTCTTGAGTTTGATGGCGGTAGAACAATCGCATCCAATTCAACAGGGATTTATGTCGGTGGCAATTTTGCCGGCGAAGTCACGATTCCAGGTTTAGGTTCATCACTTTCATCGAAAGGGCAATCGGACGGATTTATCACAAAACTTTCCCCCGCAGGCGATTGGATATGGGCGAAACAGATGGGAAGCTCGTCGTCGAGTTTAGTGGCTTCTGTAGTTATTGATAGCAATGGCGATTGTATTGCAGGGGGCGCTTTTACAAATGATGTTAATCCTGGAACTCCTTCGAATTCGAAAGGACACGAGGACATCTTCCTTACAAAACTTCAAGGATCCACAGGGGATATGATTTGGGCGAAGACCGCGGGCGGTATTAATTACGACATGCTAACGAGCCTAGCTTTAGATGATCAAAACAACATCTATGCTACAGGCTATATTTCTGGCATTGCATCACTTGATGACTTGGAAGCTGGTTCCGATGAGATGATTGTTAGCATCTTCGCTGCGAAGTACTCCTCATTAGGAGAACCAAAACTTGTTCGAACTGCGGGACGTTCCACTTTCAATACGGGAAACTCGATCGCAATAGATCGCAATAAGGTGATCTATGTTACAGGATTTTACCGCGAAATCAGTACAACTTTTGGCACAACAGAGGTACCAAACGCCGGCTCTGATGACATATTCCTTTGGAAGATAAGACAGAACCTTAATTAATAGTCCCTTTAGCGCACTTCGGTTAGCTGCACTCTCAGAATTATCAGTTTCCGGAGGCTTTTACTGAAGTCATAGAGCGTTTCTAAGGCGTTATTACTTTCATACGATTCCAAAAACCCAACTACTCCAACGCTTCCTTCAAAAACTCATTCAGCGGCTTGATCAGCTTACACGTACCGGCCACATTCTTGATAAAGTTTTTGTCCTGTACTTCTTTGTCCGTAAACGTCCTCGACACAATGAAGCTCTTCAGCTTCAGCCATTCAATGTGCGGATGTTCTTTATCAAAGCCCTTCGGCGCTGTCTTTAATTTGTCGAAGTCATCGAAGTCGCCAAACGCATCCCTGAACTTTTTCGCATTGACAATCTTCTCCAGTTTTGGCGCGTTATAGTCGATCTCCTGGCGGATTTTTCCGAGCATCTCTCCTTCTGGCATATAAATACCTCCCGCGATAAAACTCTTGTCACCGGGCTCAATGTGAAAATAATATCCCGGCTCCTGCACCAACTTTCCCTTCGGAGAAAAACCCGCGCCCATGTTGGTCTTGTATGGACGTTTGTCTTTACTGAACCGTACATCCCGATAGATCCGGAAAATGATTTTTCTCGCTTCCAGGTTTCCAAGTGAGTCATCAAATTTCACCAGTTCCTTTAGGAGTCCGCCGACAACTTCTTCATACGCATCCTTCGCTGCAATGTATTTGGGCTTGTTCTTCTCAAACCATTCGCGATCGTTGTTTTTGGTCAGATCTTTTAAAAATTTAAGAATAAGGCCAGTATCCATAAGTATTACAAATAATCAACTACTGTTTCGAGTCCGATGCCACGGGAAGCTTTCACAAGTACGGTTGCGTGCTGTATCGGGAATTCCTTCAGTTCTGTCAACAAGGTGTCTTTTGAAGGGAAATATTTCGCATCAGGAATTTCACGAAGCGCCGCCTTAAACAGATTTCCACACAAATAAACATCTTGAAATCCCAGCTCGCGAATCAACCTTCCAATACCGCGGTGTTCTTTCTCGGCTTCGTCTTCCAATTCAAACATGTCGCCGAGAATCAATACCTTTTTATCTGCTTTCATCCCCGCAAGATTTCTGATCGCCGCTTCCATCGACGACGGGTTTGCATTATACGCATCAAGAATCACGGTGTTTGTTTCTCTCTTCACAACCTGCGAGCGCATATTTCCCGGCGTGTAGGATGCCACCGCTTCATTTGCCGCATGCGCATCTACACCGAAATATTTCCCAATGCAAAGCGCTGCCGCAATGTTCTCAAAATTATACGACCCCATCAAATTGGTCTGAACTTCCTCACCGTTGTCTGCCCGGAAACGAATCATTGGATCAGCACTGATAAATTCAGCATGATAATAATCGCCTGGTCCGGGATAAAATACAGGCTTCGCAAAACGCTTCGCCATGTTGAACAGGATCTCATTGTTGGAGTTGATGAACACGACGCCATGATGCGTAATCAAGTGCTGAAACAGCTCTGACTTACCACGAATGATATTTTCAAATCCACCAAAAGTACCAATATGTGCCTTGCCAATGTTCGTGATAAACCCATGTGTCGGGTTAGCGATGGAGGACAACAGCGCAATTTCACCCAGGTGATTGGCTCCCATTTCCACGACCGCAATTTCATAAGACGAATCAATGCTTAACAAAGTCAATGGAACCCCGATGTGATTATTCAGGTTTCCTTTGGTAGCAAACGTCCTGAATTTTCTGGATAATACCGCCGCAACCAATTCCTTACTGGTTGTTTTTCCATTAGACCCCGTGAGACCAACGACCGGAATATTCAGGTGGTCACGATGCATACGGGCCAGTTGCTGGAGCGCGGCGAGGACATCGTCAACCAGAAAGAACCGATCATCAAGCCGGTATTGCGGCTCATCAATGACCGCAAGCGCTGCCCCCTTGGACAAGGCCTCGGCGGCAAATTCGTTTGCGTTGAATTTTTCACCCTTCAGGGCAAAAAATATACTTCCCGCGGTAATCTGTCGCGTGTCGGTAGATACTTTACCGGATTGTTTGTAATGTTGATATAATAAATGAAGATCCATGTGGCATATTCCAAAGTCAGGCAAGATAACAGCCCGGGCATTTGCTGCGTTAATATCATATAAAGATTTTATCTCATGAGGGTTGTTTTAGTGGCGTTGTGCATAATCGTTGTCGTTGTTGCCGGTGCACAACCTCGTTATCGCCAGGCTTCAATTCCCGTTAGCAACATTGATGGAACTCCGTTGCCCAACGCGTGGGCTGGTGGTTTAAATTCCGCTCAGTTCAACACGATGAAACTCAATGACGACAATCAGGACGACCTTGTCGTGTTCGACCGGATGAGCAGGAAAATCACGACATTTATCCGCAGCGGTAACGAATTTATTCACGATCCGTCATTCGAATATCTATTTCCCGAGGTGCAGAACTGGGTGCTCCTTCGCGACTATGATGGCGATGGTAAAAAGGATCTTTTCACCGCCACAACCCTGGGGATACTGGTCTACCGCAACACAAGTACAACGTCGCTGAGCTGGCAGCCGTTCCTGTTTACCGCAGACGGGGGATCAAAAACAACCATACTGCTCACGAAAGGATTCTCGGGAAAAATAAACCTGCAACTGGTCTTTGACGACATTCCCGCCATTGAAGATGCGGACGGCGACGGCGACCTCGATATCTTCTGTATGCGGTTCGGGAGTGGCAATACAATAGAATATCACAAAAATTTCAGCAAGGAGCGCTACAACAGCCTTGACTCGCTCGACTTCGAGCGCCTGACCAATACGTACGGAGGTGTTCGCGAATGCCGCTGTGGTGTGTTTGCTTTCAACAACCAGACGTGCCCCGCGAATTCCGGAGGACGAACCCAACACATCGGCGGAAAGGCATTGATGCTTTCTGATGTGAACGCAGACGGAGTAAAGGACATCATACTTTCCGAAGCCGAATGCAATCGCATGTTTGCGCTTATTAACACCGGAACGCTGGAGGCTCCGGTCATCAATTCCACATCTCCCTTCCCGGCTACCCAGCCGGTTGCGCTTCGTTGGTTTCCGGGCGGATATCTCGAGGATATGAACTTTGACGGAAAGAAAGATCTGATTGTCAGCCCGGGTTTGTTTACGAAAGAAGATTTGGCAATCGACTTCAAAAATTCTGTCTTGCTTTATACCAATTCCGGAACAGACGCCAACCCAGTGTACACGCAGGCCTCAACCAACTTTTTGCAGAACACCATGATTGACGTTGGAGATGCCGCTGTTCCTGCAATTGTGGATGTGGACGGTGACGGAAAACTTGACATGCTTGTCAGCAACAATTCCGGTGACGAGTTTCCGTCGACAGTTGCCTATTTCCGCAATGTCGGCCCGCGAGGCTCCCCTGAGTTTGAATTGGAAGATGCGGATTACCTCGGCTTCGGCAGCTCGTCATTTTTTAATGTAAAAATTCAAGTGGTGGATGTCAATGGAGATGGTAAACGCGATCTGGCTTTCACTGGAACAAATACCCTTTCGTTCAGAACAGGCTTATATTATTTGCCCAACAAAAGCCTCAGCGGCCTTGACGTGGGAGGACAGAGTGTGGTTACGCTTGATTTTAACGTGAACTACAGCGAACATATTCATTTTACCGATGTCAATGCCGATGGTAAACAAGACATACTCGCCGGGCGCGGGAGTAATCGCGTAGAATATTGGGAAAATACTGGAGGCAATGAGCCGGTATTTACCTTAACAGAACCCAACTTCAAAAATCTTGAAGATCTGTTCACGCCTGACATGGCGGTGAGTACTGCGGACGTGGATGGCGATGGCAAGCTTGATTTGCTTTTGGAAACTTTCCAGGGAAGAATCGGTGTCATCCGGGACTTTCGAAACAACGATCAAATTGATCTCGACCTCGTTGCCGATGATCAATCTGGTGTTATTCCACAACGAAACCTGGGCGGACGATTACATCCCGTCGCCGCTCCGATTTTTAGCACACGACTGCCAGGCATCATCGCAGGAACTTCTACAGGCGGTGTGGTTTTATTAAAGAATTCAGACGAAACGCCCCTGCCCGAGCGACCCTCAGTTCAGATTTTTCCTAATCCGATTGTGCGCGGGTCTCAAGTGTTGACGATAGCTTCGGATGGTGAGGTCATTGTTGACATCATCAATATTCAGGGCTCAGCCATTCGCACAAATCTTATGGTCAGGCCATCGGAGCCATTATCGCTGGCAATGACCGATGTACCCGCCGGCATCTATCTTCTGCGTTTCCGCGCTGGTGAGCATTCTTTCACGCGCCGTCTCGTAATCCTGTAACTGAGTTTAATATCTTTGCCGGAATGAGTAAATCTGCAACTGTCGCATTCCTGTTTGATATGGACGGTGTCATCATTGACAGCAATCCGTTTCATAAAATTGCCTTGAAGCAATTCTGCAAGAAATACGGACATGACTTATCGGAAGAAGAACTTCGCGATAAGATCTATGGCCGAACCAATAAAGACTGGTTGCGAAATGTTTTTGGAGAACTTCCTCCCGAAAAGCTGAAGGCTTACGCCGATGAAAAGGAGCAGCTATTCCGCGAGCTGTATGCCAACGACATCAAACCCCTGAACGGGCTTTTGGAATTTCTTGACGCGACCCGTTTTGCAGGCATTTCGGTAGCGATCGGAACGTCAGCACCACGAGCAAACGTGGACTTCACACTGAGCAAAACCGGCACTGCCGAATATTTCAGAACCATTCTCGACGAATCTTTCGTGCAGCGGGGTAAGCCCGATCCGGAGATTTATCTGAAATGCGCAAGCGCTCTTGGCATGCCGCCTGAACGATGCGTGGTCTTTGAAGACTCCATTTCCGGCGTGCAGGCGGGGCTGGCTGCCGGGTGCAAAGTGGTCGGCATTCTGACCACCCATTCTGCGGCCGAGCTGGCGGGAACAGGCCTTCAGGCGCTTGATTTCAGCGATCTGAGCCCTTTGGGTGTGGTTGCAGCCTTGTTTGACAGATAATTATCACGGAAAATATTGAGAGTGATGTTGGAAGATGGTCTTGTTTTACCGATATTTGCAATCCCTTTTCGGAAAGGGTTAAAAATGAGCTGATTATGGCACGAGTTTGTCAAATAACCGGAAAAAGACCTCAAGTAGGTAACAGCGTATCGCACGCGAACAACAAAACGAAGAGAAGATTTTACCCGAATCTTCAGAAGAAGCGTTTTTACATCCCTGAAGAAGACCGTTGGATTACTCTGAAGGTTTCTGCAAAGGCGATTAAGACCATCAATAAGAATGGTATCAGCGCGGTTCTGAAAGAAGCTCAGGCTAACGGGAATCTTGTTCTTTAATCATAATATTCAAGCGTCATGGCAAAGAAAGGCAACAGAATTCAGGTGATCCTCGAGTGTACAGAACATAAAACCTCAGGTCTTCCCGGCATGAGCCGCTACATCACCACGAAGAACAGGAAGAATACCACAGAAAGAATCGAATTGAAGAAGTACAATTCGATCATGAAAAAGTATACCGTTCACAAAGAAATTAAGTAATCATGGCAAAGAAAGTAGTTGCTACCCTGAAAAAGGCCGAAGGCAAGAGCTACGCGAAAGTTATTCGTGCCGTTAAGTCTGAAAAAACTGGTGCTTACACCTTCAGAGAGGAAATCGTGCCTGCTGATTTGGTGAAAGAAACTTTGGCTAAGAAGTAATTTCCGGAGCCAATAAGAAATCAAAAGTCCCGCAAGGGACTTTTTTTGTATCCGGCTATATCGGCGCGATTTTTTTGCACATACTGCCGCCTTCGGGTCTTAATTTTGTAATTGCATCCCTTTGCCTCATATTTGACTGATTATGTTCGGGTTATTCTCAAAAGAAAAAAAGCAGTCGCTTGAAAAAGGACTGGAGAAGTCGAAAGAAAGCTTCTTCTCAAAGCTTGGCAAAGCCATTGTGGGAAAATCAACGGTGGACGATGACGTGCTCGATAGCCTGGAAGAAATTCTGGTCACGTCAGACGTTGGGGTGGAAACAACATTAAAAATCATTGAACGGATTCAGGAAAGAGTCGCTCGCGACAAATATGTAGGCACCTCTGAACTGGACAAAATTTTGAAAGAAGAAGTCGCGGCATTGCTCAGCGACAATTCGGACCAGGGTGTTGATGACTTCGATATCCCTGCCGGAAAAAAGCCTTACGTCATCATGGTCGTTGGTGTTAACGGTGTGGGTAAGACCACCACCATCGGCAAGCTGTCTTCTCAATTCACAAAGAGAGGCAAGAAAGTGGTTCTCGGCGCAGCAGATACATTTCGGGCGGCCGCAGTAGATCAATTGAAACTCTGGGGCGAACGCGTGGGTGTACCGGTTATTGCCAGAGGAATGAATACCGATCCTTCCGCAGTTGCTTTTGATGCCATTCAGGCCGGAGTGGATCAGGGAGCAGATATCGTGATCATTGACACGGCAGGACGACTGCACACGAAAGTGAACCTCATGAACGAGTTGTCAAAAATACGGCGCGTGATGCAGAAGGTAATTCCCGATGCACCGCACGAGGTGTTGCTGGTTCTTGATGGAAGCACCGGGCAGAATGCCGTCATTCAGGCGCGGGAGTTCACGAAAGCAACAGATGTCACGGCACTCGCGATCACCAAACTGGATGGCACTGCAAAGGGCGGCGTGGTCATTGGTATTTCAGATGAATTCAGAATACCTGTAAAATATATTGGCGTCGGAGAACGTGCAGAAGATCTTCAGGTATTCAACAAGGTGGAATTTGTTGATTCGCTTTTCCGTAAGAATTAATTACTTCACGATTCTCAGCGTCTGCTTCTGCTTGCGCACCGGTATGCGCGCCATGATGTAGTAGTTGAAGCCCCAATAACTGTCTTTGTTGGTTCGTCCATACCCTGGGACATCGTGCACCAGCATTTCATCCTCACCCTGCGTCCCCAGCCCGAACTTGAATCTGGCCGTCGCGCCAAACCAGATGAAACTAAACATCTTTACCTTGAGTCCGGTCGTTAACTCGGCCCATCCTGCTTTCACATCCCGGTTTGCAAAGTCCTGCGTGAGTGGCCCATACACCAGGTCATTATTGATGATCGTCAAATCTTCAGAGAACTTCGATCGGCCATAGTAGAAGCCGAGAAAGAATACGTTTTTATCGATGTCTTTCGTCAGGAAATTGACCTGGGCCCCCAGTCGCCAGTAAGAACCGCTATTGGTGTAAGTTCCGGAATCTGATTCAAAAGTTCGCGCCCAGTTTCCGAGATCGCCAGCGACCAGATACCTGTCGAGATCTACATCGCCCGTCACTTCCCATCCGGAAAAATCTTTCTGCACCTGGCTTTTAATCAAACTCAGCGCATCAACGCCAATGCGTACGCCCGTGGGCAAATAGCTTTTCTTAGCAGGCAATTGAATACGCAGCGTATCCTTAGTCTGCGCCGTTACAGACCATGCGATTAACAAACACAATATGGTACTAGCGTATTTCAAAGTTGGGAACGGGTGGATCCTGAATCGTATCTCTTCTGTTGATGATATTCTCAAATGTGGATGATTGAAGCTGCAAATTATACAGTAACGGCGTAGCCCCACATTGATTAAACAGCACACGTTCTGCGCGGTCATAGGTTACAGTAAGCGTGTCCCGGGTATCATCAGCAAATCGCAAAATAACCCGGGAAGAGTTGGATGCCGTATTCAGGGGAATATTAATCTGGGTGACATCTGTATTAAACAATACGACGGATGATGGGTAATTGGTCGTGACGTTGGTGATGCGTACAGGACGGTCGACAAGCTGATTATTGACGACGCTGCGAAACACGAGCCTCATCATGTTTCCTCTTGGACAACGATAGATATTCACATTGGCCGTTGATGCGGCTGAGTTCCGCAAATCTGTAGCCACGACCCGCGTTGAATCAGCATCACTGCTCTCAAGCTTAAGCTGAGTGACCACAAACCGCTCTCCACATGCCTCGCTGACATACTGCGCCTGTGAACGGTAAGAGATATTTATAGTCGAGGTGTCGTATAGTGTGCGCAACGTCAGCGCCGCCTGATTGGTGTAGGGATTTACCGGAAGCAAGAGTCCCGCGGCGAATTGCCCCTGGGAAAAGATGCTGTCGGTTCCTGATATGGCCACGCCGCTGATCGCCACCGTATCCCCCTGCCCATCGAGCATCTTTCGAAAACTGATGTTGAGCAAATTGCTGTTCTGATTGAAGCAATCCGGCTCGTCCAGGCACGATGAGCCGAAAACAAGCAAGAAGAAAAACGTTTGGAAAATCCGGGACCTTTTCATCAGGCGTCAAAGATAACTAAGCCCGTCCACCTGTAACCGCAAGGCGGTTTATTTTTGCTATTTTTGCCGTCCGGATTCGGGAGACCTTCTTCGTTATTGACCTTCCCGGCCGAACTTATTCAGCGGAAATCCTTGTTTCGGGACTCATGAAGACGAAAGGTAATAAATCGACAAAAGTAAACATCGTGACCCTGGGCTGCTCCAAGAATCAGGTTGATTCGGAGGTGTTGCTCACCCAACTCAGAGGAAACGGCGTAGATGTGGTTCACGAGTCAAAAGACGACGACGCGAACGTGGTTGTCATCAACACCGGCGGCTTTATTGACAACGCCAAACAAGAAAGCATCGACACCATTCTTCGCTATGTGGATGCCAAAGAAGAGGGCATCGTCGACAAGGTATATGTCACCGGCTGTTTAAGTCAGCGATACAAAGACGACCTTGAAAAAGAAATTCCTGAAGTGGATGCATGGTTTGGAACACGCGACCTTTCCCGATTGCTCAAGGTATTTAAAGCAGATTACAAGCACGAACTTGTCGGAGAGCGCATCCTGACCAATCCTGCACATTTCGCTTATTTGAAAATTTCTGAGGGATGCGATCGCCCGTGTTCGTTTTGCGCCATTCCATTGATGCGCGGCAAACACGTGTCGAGGCCCATTGAGGAACTTGTCAAAGAAGCACGAAACCTTGCGAAAGCGGGTACGAAAGAACTGCTGCTCATCGCGCAGGATAGCACGTATTACGGACTCGATTTATATGGCAAACGCAATCTCGCTGATTTGCTGAAAAACCTCTCTGATGTTGAAGGCATCGACTGGATAAGACTGCATTATGCATTTCCTTCCGGCTTCCCGATGGATGCACTGGATGTCATGGCAGAGCGACCAAACATTTGCAAATACCTCGACATTCCCTTGCAGCATGGCTCATCGAAGATGTTGAAGCTGATGCGACGCGGAACAACCCGCGAAAAGACAGAAGAACTTCTTCAGGAAATCAGAAATCGTGTGCCGGGTATTGCCATTCGGACGACCATGATCGCAGGACACCCGGGCGAAACACAGGAAGAATTTGACGAAATGTTGTCATTCGTGGAGCGGTCACGATTCGACAGGCTTGGCGTGTTCACATATTCGCACGAAGAAAATACCCATGCGCACAGCATGGATGACGATGTGCCGGCAGAAGTCAAGCAGGAACGTGCAGACGAATTAATGCATGTTCAGGAAGGAATTTCACTCGAATTGAATCAACAGCGTGTTGGCCACACGTACAAAGTGCTCGTTGACAGGAAAGAAGGTGGGGAGTACATTGGCAGAACGGAATTCGACTCTCCGGAGGTAGACAACGAAGTCATCATCGAATCAAAAGAAGATTACTTACGCATCGGAGATTTTGTTCAGGTGAAAATTACAGGGGCATCTGAATTTGATTTGCGGGGGAGTATCGCCGGTTGAATAAACCTTCTCTGAAATTTGTCGTTAATCGGTTATGTTTCTAAAAATTTCCACCCATACCTGTTGCTGACATGCGGCTGACCAAAATCCCGTTCGAAGAAACGAAAGCCTTTGCGCCCTTCTTTCTTGATTACATTCATCAACAGCCTTCACTTCAATCTTTTTACGACACATTCCCCGCGCCTGAAAACTTTAACATCTCATTAACAAAAAAGAAAAGTTTTCCGAAAGCACATCGCGATACGCTGGTGTCGGTACTGCGCGAACAGTATAGAAACACTGAACTGACTTCTGCTGTATCCGGCAACATCGATGCGCTGCGCCATGACTCTGCGTTTACCATCACTACCGGGCATCAACTGAATATATTCACTGGTCCGCTCTACTTCATTTATAAGATTGTCACGGTAATCAATGCGTGTAAAAAACTTTCAGAACTACATCCCGACAAAAAGTTTGTTCCTGTGTACTGGATGGCTTCTGAAGATCATGATTACGATGAAATCAAATCGTTTCGCCTATACGGAACAAAGTACACCTGGGAAACAAAACAACAGGGCGCAGTAGGAAGATTTCACACGGAGGAATTCAAAAGTCTGCTGGAAAAAATCCCGGGAGATGCAGATGTTTTCAAGCGGGCTTACTCTAAGCACAAGAAACTGGCCGATGCCGTCCGCGAATATGTGAATGAATTATTCGGAGCATACGGGGTTGTGGTTGTTGACGGCGATCATGCGGCATTAAAAAAGGAATTTGTACCCGTCATTCACGAGGATGTGATACAACACAGCACGGTGAACCTGGTAAATGCAACAAATCAGAAACTTGAACAACTGAATTACAAAACTCAGGTCTTCTGCCGTGACATTAACTTTTTCTACCTCGAAGATAATCTCCGGAGCAGGATCGAAAGGAAGGGCGATGGCTTTGTGGTGCTGGATACAAACCTGACTTTTACTGCGGCGGAAATGCAGCAGCTGATTGACGAGCATCCGGAACGGTTTAGCCCCAACGTTATCCTGCGACCGCTGTATCAGGAAATCATTCTTCCGAACCTTGCGTATTGCGGTGGCCCTGCAGAGATGGTGTATTGGCTGCAATTAAAATCTGTCTTTGATCATCATCACATTCCTTTTCCAATACTGCTGCCGAGAAACTTTGCACTAGTGATCGAACATCACGTTGACCGAAAACTGGAGAAGACGGGTGTTCCGTTGACAACTTATTTTGAAGAAAAGAATTTCATCTTCAATTCATGGGTGCTCGCTCATTCTGCACATCAACTGACCGTCGGTGAGGAACGCGACAAATTCATTCAACTTTTTGCGGCACTGAAAGAACGCGCAGAAAATCTGGATAAAAGTCTGGGACAATTTGTCGGCGCTGAAAATCAAAGGGCACTGAACAGCCTGGAGAAAATCGAACGTAAAATGCTTCGCGCGGGCAAACGCATCCATCAGGAAAAACTCGGGCAAATTGAAGCCGTGAAAAACGCACTGTTCCCCAATGGCGGCCTGCAGGAACGCGTGGATAATTTTCTGAACTTCTATCAGCAGGATAAAGATTTTATCGCTAAGTTGATCACGCATTTGGATCCGTTTGATTTCCGGTTCCATGTATTAACGTATCGCTCATGACCAAGCAAGACATCAGGAAAACATTCCTGGCGAAAAGACAGGAAATGCCGGAGGCTGCCTTCGCCCAAAGTAATCGTCAGATTTGTGACCACTTCTTCGCACACGTTAATCTTAACTTTGTCAATGTTCTTCATACGTTTCTTCCAATTGAAAAAACGAAGGAGCCAGACACCTGGATGATCATTGATCGCATTCGAAGAGAGTTTCCTCACATCCGGATAGCGATACCAAAAATCAACAACCAGACATCGTTGATGGATAATTACTTTTTTGAGGGTTTACATCAGCTGGAAAAGAATGTTTGGGGCATTCCCGAACCTAAACAAGGCATCCCGGTTCCTCTCGAAAAAATTGATCTCGTGCTCGTGCCGTTACTTGCTGTTGATAAAATGGGAAACCGCGTTGGCTATGGGCGTGGATTCTACGATAAATTTCTCGGGCAGTGTCCGGTGAAAACTACACGCGTGGGCTTATCGTTTTTCGAACCCATCGATCGCGTGGACGATGTGAGCCAATATGATCTTCCACTGCATCAGGTAGTCACCCCCAACGGAGTCGTGGTCATCTAAACAGCGGGCTCCTGCTGGCTGAGGCAATGGAATGATCCAAGCCCCCAGATGATGTCCCACGAATCAAGTCCTACAACTTTGCGGTCCGGGAAACAAGACTGAATAATTGACAACGCGCGGTCATCGTTCTTGTCGCGGAAAGTTGGGACGACCACATAATTATTCGCGATATAGAAGTTCGCATAAGAGGCGGGCAAGCGCATGTCTTCGTAAACTACCGCCGACGGCATCGGCAACTCGACAATGTTCAACGGCTTTCCGTTTTCAAGACGCATTGTCTTCAGTAACTTCAAATTCTCCTGCAGCGGCTCATAGTTCTCGTCAGACTTGTCTTCTTCAACGACAGTCAGAACAGTGTCAGCATTGGTAAATCTTGTGATGTCATCAATGTGGCCGTCGGTATCATCTCCAATGATTCCGTCCCCTAACCACAGGATGTTTTCCACACCGTAATAGTCGACCAGGTATTTTTCTATTTCTTTCTGAGTCAACCGCGGATTTCTGTTCTTGTTCAGCAGACAAGAGGTTGTGGTCAACACCGTACCCCTGCCGTTGAAATCAACCGATCCTCCTTCCATCACGATGCCGGGGTACACAACCGGCAAGTTCAAATGCTTACCGATCAATGTCGGGATGTTGTCATCCAGATCAAATGGTGGATACTTTCCTCCCCACGCGTTGTATCCCCAGTCCACGATCATTTTCTTCTTCTCTTCACAATGAATCAAAAACGCAGGACCATGATCACGGCACCACGCGTCGTTTGTCGGGTGCAGTAAGAAATGAACTTTGCTCATATCGGCGCCGGCGTCCTGAACAAAGCGCATGGCCTTCGCCTTCATTGCTTCGTCGACAACATTGACGTTTACATTTTCGCCTTCAGCAACAAGCTTGATGAACTGCGCATATACAGGATAGATCGTTTCAATCTTTCCGGGCCAGCTTGCCTCTTTGTGCGGCCAGCTCAACCAGGTAGCGGTATGAGGTGCAAATTCAGCGGGAAAATAAAAACCAAGCGATTTAGGAGTCACGTCAATAGGTTTAGAACAACAGAAATCAAGACTGGAAATTAATCCTCGTCGATATAGCGTTTTGTAATTGGCTGATACGAGTCAATTCGTCTGTCACGTAGGAATGGCCAATGTGTTCTGTAGCGATCGGTTTTATGCAAATCAATTTCCAGGACATTGACTTCTTCCTTATCGTGGGATGCGAGGTAAAGCAATTTGCCAAATGGATTCGAGATGAAAGATCCTCCCCAGAACTTCATCGCGCCGTTTTGCTCGAACCCGACGCGGTTCACGCTCACCACGTGAACACCATTAGCCACCGCATGACTGCGCTGAATGGTTTGCCACGCATTGTATTGTTCGCTGTTCGTGTCTTCATCCTGCGACGTTGCCCAACCAATGGCAGTGGGATAGAAAAGAATTTCAGCGCCCATCAGAGCCGTGATGCGGGCAGCTTCAGGGTACCACTGATCCCAGCAAATCAATACGCCAATGGTTGCAAATTTTGTTTTGAAAACTTTATAACCCAGATCGCCCGGTGTGAAATAGAACTTTTCATAATAAGCAGGATCGTCAGGGATGTGCATCTTGCGATACTTGCCAAGGTAAGTGCCATCCGCATCGAGGACCGCAGTGGTATTGTGATACAAACCGTTTGTGCGCTTTTCAAATAGTGATGCGATGATCACTACGCCAAGTTCTTTTGCGACGGCAGATAGGGACTCCGTTGACGGGCCGGGAATCGGCTCCGCTAAATTAAAGTTGTCGTAATCCTCCACATCGCAGAAGTACAGGGAACGGAACAATTCCTGCAAGCAGACAATTTGTGCTCCGCCAGCCGCCGCGTGGCGAATACCGGCAATGGCCTTCGACAAATTTTCCTGAGGGTCTGCAGAGCACATCATCTGCACGGTCCCGATTTTTACTTTTTTAGACACGAGGCTATAATGATTGAAGGGCAAAAATAGTTCAAGTCGGGAAATTATTTGCCTTTCGTGAAGGTCGGCTCAAAGGTTTATTCTGGTGAAAGCCGGAAGAAGGACAAACTGAGGAGCGCACAGCTACTCAGGTTCTATGGACAAAGGTCGGGAAAGGCACAAAGCGATGAAGTTCATCGCGCGAGGGACACTGGCATTGTTTGAGCCTGCCTATCGGACAGACAGGCCCGCGCCTAACGTTACCGTTGTGTTTGAAGCCCAGACGACTGTGGCGCGGCGAGTGCCATGTGGCCTGCCTTCGGTAGACAGGCCCGACCCGAGGGAATGCGACGACGCACGAGGAGCAGACCAGAGGGACGCGCCCCAATCATCACATCAAACAGAAAAGGTGTCCTTTTGAGACACCCCTTTCTATACACACATTGTCTTTAACTAAGCCGTACGCTCGAGATGAACAAAGGACTCATCCTTCGTCTCCAGGCTGGATGAACCCATGAGCCACTCGTCCACGGCCCGTGCGGCCTCCCGCCCTTCGGAAATTGCCCAGACCACCAGCGACTGTCCGCGACGCATATCGCCGGCAGCGAAAATGCCCTCCTGCGAAGTCATGTAGTTTTCAGTCTGAATATTTCCGCGTGCGTCGAGTTCGAGTTTCAGTTCTTCTACCATGCCGTGTTTTTCAGCACCAGTGAAACCGATGGCCAGCAGGGCAAGTTCGCAGGGGATGACGCGTTCGGTACCGGCGATTTCTTCAAATCCGAATTTGCCGTTGGGCTGCACGCCCCACTTGATGTCCACGACTTTCAAACCGGTAAGGCGACCGTTGTTGTCGCCAAGAAATTCCTTGGTGAGGATTGCCCATTCGCGCTGAACACCTTCTTCGTGCGACGAAGACGTCATCAACACCATTGGCCAAAGCGGCCACGGATTATCCGCAGCGCGCGTGAGTGACGGCTTGGCGAGCAACTCAATCTGCGTGACAGACTTTGCACCTTGCCGATTGGATGTACCCACACAGTCAGAGCCTGTATCACCGCCTCCGATCACCAATACATTTTTGTCGGTAGCGAGTATGTCGCCGGAGAAAATCCGATCGCCAGCTACGCGCTTGTTTTGCTGCGGGAGAAACTCCATGGCGAAATGCACGCCCTTCAGATTTCGTCCTGGTATGGGCAGATCTCTTGGTGCTGACGCGCCTCCACAAACAACCACGGCGTCAAATTCTTTTTGCAAATGCTGCGCACTCACGTTGACTCCCACGTGTGCATTGGTTCTGAAAATTATTCCCTCCTGCTCCATCAGGCGCACGCGACGCTCAACCACTTTCTTCTCAAGCTTGAAATCGGGAATGCCGTAGCGCAGTAGTCCTCCTATCCGATCACTTCTCTCGAATACAGTGACCCAATGTCCCGCTTTATTCAACTGGGCGGCTGCTGCAAGGCCCGCAGGTCCGGAGCCAACGATGGCTACACGTTTTCCAGTACGGCTCTTGGGCGGGTTCGGCTTGATGTAGCCTTTTTCAAAAGCAGTTTCAGCAATGGTCTTTTCGATGTACTCAATGGTCACCGCTTTGTTGTTGATGCTGAGCACACAACTTGCTTCGCATGGCGCGGGGCAAATGCGACCTGTAAATTCAGGGAAGTTGTTTGTGGAGCTGAGGATCTGAATGGCCTCTTCCCAGTTGCCGCGATACACCGCATCGTTGAAATCGGGAATGTTGTTACCAAGCGGGCAACCGTTGTGGCAGAATGGAACACCGCAGTCCATACAACGCGCTGCATTCTGTTTCACTTTGTCCTTCTCCAGCGGAAGGTATGTTTCTTTATAATCCTGAAGGCGTTCCTGAATGTCTCGCGAAGGGGGATTCTCGCGATTAAACTTCATAAATCCATCTATTTGTCCCATGTGTTGTTGCTTTGTGGTTGTTGTTTTGAATTAGCGCGCCATCACTTTTTCCTGCTTCGCTGATTTCTGTTTGGCGAGTACGGCTTTGTAATCCTTTGGCATCACCTTCACGAAAAGATTGGAAGCAATGTCCCAGTTTTCAATGATCCATTCTGCCGGGTCGCTGCCGGTGTAGTTGAAGTGATTTTCGATCAGGACTTTGATCTCCTGCTTGTCTTCGTCCGTCAACGTCTCCAGCTCAACCATATCTTTATTGCAGAGTCGTTCCAGATCTCTTTCCGGATCGAGCACATAGGCAATTCCTCCACTCATACCTGCTGCAAAGTTTCTTCCTGTCTTTCCAAGAATAACCACTCGTCCACCGGTCATATATTCACAAGCGTGATCGCCGACACCTTCTACAACTGCTTTCACTCCTGAGTTGCGCACGCAGAAACGCTCACCTGCTTGTCCGCGAATGTAGGCTTCGCCAGAGGTGGCGCCATAGAAGGCTACGTTGCCGATGATGATGTTGTCTTCCGGCTTGAACGTTGATTCCTTATCGGGATAGACGACGAGACGAGCTCCCGACAAACCTTTTCCGAAATAATCATTTGCTTCTCCTTCGAGCTCGAAGGTGAGCCCGGGTGCACCGAAGACACCAAAGCTTTGTCCCGCAGAGCCTTTGAATTTAAAGTGTACGGTATTCGCAGGTAGGCCCTTTGCTTTATACCGTTTGGATATTTCGTTCGAGAGTAATGCGCCGACAGAGCGGTCGGTGTTGCAGATGGCGAACTTCTGTTGCACAGGTTCTCCGTCATCCAACGCTGACTTGGCAGCCTCCACCAATTTCCAGTCGAGTACTTTCTCCAGTTCGAAGTCCTGCTCGAGTTGCTTGTACACGCCTACGTGCTCGCGCGCAGGCTCGCGGTGAAGCACCGGTGAAAGGTCGAGGCGTTTGATCTTCCAGTGATCAATATCCTGACGCACGCGAAGCACATCGGTTCTTCCAATCATTTCGTTCACCGTTCTGAAGCCGAGATGCGCCATCACTTCGCGAAGATTTTGCGCGAGGAAATGGAAGAAGTTAACAACGTGCTCCGGATCTCCGGTAAACAATTTTCTTAATTCCGGATCCTGGGTTGCAATGCCAACAGGGCATGTATTCAGATGGCATTTCCGCATCATGATACATCCTTCGACAACAAGCGCCGCCGTAGCAACGCCCCACTCTTCTGCGCCGAGTAATGCCGCAATGGCAATGTCACGACCCGTGCGGATTTGTCCATCGGTTTGAAGTACGACGCGGCTCCTCAAATTATTTTTTACCAAAGTCTGATGCGCTTCCGACAGGCCGAGTTCCCAGGGAAGACCGGCATGGCGCATGGAACTGATCGGCGATGCCCCCGTTCCTCCATCAGCACCTGAGATCAAAATAGCATCTGCTTTTGCCTTCGCCACACCGGCTGCAACCGTACCGACACCTGCTTGTGACACGAGCTTCACATTGATGCGTGCCGAGCGGTTCGCATTCTTCAAATCAAAGATCAACTGAGCAAGATCTTCGATGGAATAAATATCGTGATGGGGCGGTGGTGAAATTAAACCAACGCCAGGTGTTGAGTGACGAACACGTCCGATCCATTCGTCAACCTTGTGACCTGGTAATTGTCCGCCTTCACCGGGCTTTGCGCCCTGCGCCATTTTGATTTGAATTTCATCTGCATTGGATAAGTAGTAGCTCGTCACACCGAAGCGGCCGGAGGCTACTTGCTTAATCGCCGAACGTTCCCAATCGCCATTTTCTTTTCGCTCGAACCGCACATCGTCTTCTCCACCTTCACCGCTGTTGCTCTTGCCTCCTATCCGATTCATGGCGATAGCCAGAGTTGTATGTGCTTCGTGTGATATGGATCCAAACGACATGGCGCCGGTGGCAAAGCGTTTGAAAATTTCTTCCACGGGTTCTACTTCCTCGATCGGGACGGCATTGCGTTTCTTAAATTCAAACAAGCCGCGAATCGTAAACGTGTCTTTGGTTTGTTCGTCAATCTTCGCCGTGTATTTGCGGAACAGTTCGTAGTTTTTCGATTTGGTGGAATGTTGCAGGAGGTGAATGACCTCCGGACTAAACAAGTGCTTTTCACCGCGGCGCTTCCATTGATATACGCCGCCGACAGGAAGTCCGAGATTTTCGGTGCGATGAAATGCAAGCTGATGGCGAACCAGAACTTCTTTCGCCAGGTCGTCAAATGACAGGCCTTCAATCCGGCTGATCGTGCCCTTGAAACATTTATCAATCACTTCACTTCCCAATCCGATTGCTTCAAATATCTGCGCCGACTGATACGACTGAAGCGTGCTGATGCCCATCTTGGACATTACTTTGAGCAATCCGTTGCCAATTGCTTTTTGATAATTATGCCACGCGTCATCCACGGAGATCTTCTTCTGAAACTGACCCTGCTCAACCATATGGTGAATGGTCTCCAACGCCATATAAGGATTGATGGCGCTCGCACCATAGCCGATAATGGTTGCAAAATGATGAACCTCCCACACGTCGCCAGCTTCTACAAGCAATCCTGCGTGGGTTCGAATTCTTTTTTCAACCAGATAGTGGTGAACGGCACCGGTTGACAGCAGCGAAGGAATGGGAGCATATTCGTTGCTGACCTTGCGATCGGAAAGCACAATGATCTTCTTACCTGCGCGAATGGCGCGTTCTGCTTCCGCGCAGATGCGACTAAGACTTTCCTCAAGGCGACCGGGTTTTCCATCAGCCTGAAATACACAACGAATGACCGCATAGTCATAGCCGTGCGATGGAAGATGTTTGAGTTTCTCCACATCAGCATTCAGCAATACAGGTTGTGAAATGTGAATTTGTGCGGTATGCTGAGGCGTTTCTTCGAGGACGTTCAGACTCTGTCCAATTCTCGTGAACAGCGACATTACGAGTCTTTCGCGAATGGGATCGATGGGCGGATTGCTCACCTGCGCGAAATGCTGCTTGAAATAATTTGAAATATGTCTGCTCTCTTTCGATAACACAGCAAGCGGAGTGTCGTCACCCATTGAACCGATTGCTTCATAGCCCGTTTCAGCCATCGGCGTGATTACCGTCTTGACATCCTCGCTGGTGTATCCATAAGCAATCTGCCGTTGGGTGATGGTCTTGATGTCAAAATCATTTTCATACCACTCCTGCTCAGGTTCAAGACGAAGCTTCAGGCGGTTTTGTATAATCCAATTGTAGTACTGTTTGCCTTCATAGACCGAGCGCTTCACCTTCTCATCATCCAGCACTTTACCCAACTCCAGGTCAACCATCATCATTTTACCTGGGGTGATCCTTCCCTTCTCCAGGATGTCTTTTGGATCCACAGGTAATGCACCAGCTTCAGATGCCATGACGACACGTCCTGAACGTGTGATGTAATAGCGAAGTGGTCGCAGTCCGTTTCGATCCAACGTGGCCCCTATGCGCGCGCCATCGGTGAACACCAGCGCAGCAGGACCATCCCACGGCTCCATCATTGATGCGTGATATTTGTAGAAGGCTTTGCGATGAGGATCCATCAGTTTATTGTCCTGCCACGCCTCAGGGACAAGCATCATCATCACATGAGGGATTGTTCTTCCGCCGAGCACCAGCATTTCCACCATGGCGTCGAGGTTCGAAGAATCAGAACCGCCCTGCACGGTGATGGGCAAGAGCATTTTAAGCTCCTCGTCGGTGAAGAGAGACGATTTGAACATCGCCTCTTTTGATTTCATTTTGTTGACGTTCCCGCGAATGGTGTTGATCTCACCGTTGTGCGCGAGATAGCGAAAGGGTTGTGCAAGTTTCCAGTTCGGAAATGTATTGGTAGAAAAACGCGAGTGAACCAGAGCCAATGCCGTTTTCAACCGCGCATCCTGAAGGTCGAAGAAATATTTGCGAAGTTGCTCGGTGCGAAGCTGACCTTTGTAAACGATCGTTTTTGCAGAGAAACTTGTGATGTAAAATTCTTTATTGCTTCCTTTCACATCATTCGCGATGGTGTGGGAAGTGTAGTTCCTCAGCACGAACAATTTGCGTTCGAGCGCGTCGGCAGAAAGTTGCGCATCCTTTGCGCGAACAAAGACCTGCTCGATGACCGGCTCCACCTCTGCGGCTTCAGGTCCTGGTATGGTATGGTCAACGGGGACCACGCGAAAGCCCAGCAGCTCAAGACCAAGCGAGGTGATGTTTTTGCGGAGTACTTCACGGCACGCATTCATCACCTTTTTCTCCCGCGGGAAAAACACCATTCCCACACCGTAGCTCCCTGGCGAAGGAAGAGCAAAACCAAGGCGTGATGCTTCTTCGGCGAAGAATTCATGCGGCAGTTGAAGCAAAACGCCGGCACCATCACCGGTCTTGATGTTGCAGCCCTTGCCACCGCGGTGTTCCATGTTTTCAAGCATGCTCAGCACATCCTGAAGCACTTGGTTGCTTCGGGTGCCATTGATGTTAGCGATGAAGCCTATCCCACAGGCATCGTGTTCGAGTTCTGGGGTGTAGAGGCTTTTGGTGGTTGTTTTAGTCATCGGTTCGTAGAGAAAAAGAGGCAATAATAATTTTCTAATTTACGAACGACTCAAAAGGTTATTTGGCGAAAGACCGAAACGGCAGGAATAATTGAAATATTTTTAGGTTGTAGACGAAATATTTCGAATTCTGAAAAACGTCATCGTTTGCACCACAACGACTTTTGAAAAAATTCAATCTTTTCGAAAACGATTGAAATTTTGACAACGAAAAAAAGAAAGTATTAAAGAGATTTTAACGCACGCGTCATTTCTTTTTTACCGGGGGGTCCGGGCAGGGTTTGTACCTCAAAACCGATGGATTTTAAGTCGCGCTTGAGTTGTCCCTTCGCGCAATACGTCACGAAAACACCCCCGGAACTGAGTGCATCAAACATGCTCTGCAACACATCTGGCGTCCACATGTCGGGTTGTTTGTCGGGCGCGAATGCATCGAAATAAATCAAATCGACAGAACCGTTTTCGAGCACAAGCGAGTGTAGTGAGTCCTTTACTTTTTTGATGGTGAAATTGGGCGCAAGGACGTGAGATGTGTTCCAGTCCAGATCATGGAGCTTTTCAAATTCCTCCGTCATTTGAAGTTGTTTGCCGTAGTTCAACTGGGTATAAACGGATTGTTCCAGAGGAAATGCTTCAACTGAAACGTAGTCGATCGTTTGTTGAATTTGCTGGGAGGTCTGCAACGTGAGCAATGCATTCAGGCCAGTACCAAACCCCACTTCAAAAATCCGGACACGGGTAAGTCCTTTGTTTAGCAGAAAATTGAGGCCGTGTTCGATAAACACGTGGGCAGATTCCTGAATTGCACCATGACGCGAATGGTAGGTTTCATTCAATCCCGAATGAAACAGGGAATGAGATCCATCTGTCGTCGTAATGATTTCAATGGCCATCACGGTTTCATGATGAGTGCAACGGCATAGGCATTGACACCTTCTTCGCGACCCACATAACCTAGTGTTTCCGTTGTGGTGGCCTTGATCGACACGGCGTCTTCTCCGATCTTCATCAGCGGTGCCAGAACTTTTTTCATGGCGTCAATATGGGGATTCACCTTTGGTTTTTCCAAACAAATGGTACAATCGACGTTTTGAATTTGCCAGCCTTCTTTTTCAATCATCTCCGTGACCGTCTTGAGAAAGAATTTGCTGTCCATGCCCTTCCATCGAGGGTCAGTGTTCTTGAAATGATAACCTATGTCGCGCAGGTTGGCTGCACCAAGCAGCGCATCACAAATCGCGTGAATCAACACGTCGGCATCTGAGTGCCCCACGGCCCCTTTCTCAGAAGGAAGCTGAACGCCTCCGAGAAAAAAATCGCGACCATCTTCGAGTTGATGAACATCGAAGCCCATGCCTACTCTTATCTTCATCAGTTCTTGGATTTGGCGTGGTAATACATCACACTTGAGTTTTCCGGACGCATGAAAGTTTCCGCAGCCCGTCGAATATCCGCAGTCGTCACAGCCTGAATTTGTCCTGCTTCTTCATTCACAAGTCCGGCATCACCTGATAATTTTGCAAATGCAAGATTCATCGCGCGGTTCATGACTTCAACTTCGCCAAATTCCAGTGAAGCATAGGACTGGTTCTTTACTTTCTGCAACTCCTCTTCGGGTATTTCTCTCCGAATAACTTCATCAACAACCGCATCAACTTCTGCTTCTGCATCTTCCGGGCGAATGCCTTCACGCATTCTTCCATTAATCACAATAAGCCCTGGATCAATGGTGCCCATCACAAAAGACGAGATGCTTGTAAAAATTTCTTTTTCTTTGACCAGCTTCTGATACAGTCTGCTGGAGTGTCCACGACTGAGTACGTCACTGAGTAAATCACATGCGTAATAGCTCGCGTCAAATCTGCCAGGCATGTGATACGCCTTATACAACGCGCTTGCCGGAACGTCCGCGTCCACATGCAGGGTTCGCTTAGCTTGCTGTTTCTGTTCAAAAGGCAAATTGCGCATCGGTCGCGGAGCAGCGTCGATGGGGCCGAACCATTTTTCGCTCAGCTTCTTCACCTGATCCACCGTGACATTTCCTGCGACCACGAGTATGGCATTATTGGGACGGTAATGGCGAAAGAAAAAGCTGCGCACGTCGTCCATCGTTGCCTGCTCGATGTGGCTGATCTCTTTCCCAATGGTTGCCCATTGGTAGGGGTGTGTTTGGTAGGTGAGCGGTCTTAGTTTTAACCAAACGTCGCCGTAAGGCTGATTAAGGTATCGCTGCTTGAATTCTTCAATAACCACCTTGCGCTGCACCTCCAGAACCTCGGGGTCGAAAGACAGACTCAGCATGCGGTCCGACTCAAGCCAGAATCCGGTTTCAATGTTGGACGCCGGCACTGTCAGGTAGTAGTTGGTGATATCCGTGTTGGTGAAAGCGTTGTTTTCACCACCCACCATCTGCAGTGGCTCGTCGTAGTTTGGAATGTTAACCGACCCGCCGAACATGAGGTGCTCAAACAAATGCGCGAACCCGGTTTTGTCGGGATGTTCATCGCGTGATCCTACGTCGTATAGAATATTGAGAACAGCAATCTGAACGGTAGGATCTTCATGCACAATAACCCGCAGTCCGTTCGAAAGGGAGAATTCCTGAAAATTGATCATACGGTTCAAAATTAGGGGACTTTTTGAGATTGTTCGCAGGGCATCACTGCAATCGTTTGGAGTCATTTACAAACCGGTTAACTTGCGCCGACTTTACGATCCCATGAATTTCAACCGAAAGCAATACAGCGACGAACTGCTGAAAGAACTTTATTACGCGATCCTCCGCCCCCGCCTTATCGAAGAAAAAATGCTCATCCTGCTCCGGCAAAACCGGATCAGCAAATGGTTTTCGGGGATCGGCCAGGAAGCCATCGCTGTCGGCGTTACAAAAGCCTTGCATGAAGACGAATACATTCTTCCCATGCACAGGAATCTGGGCGTGTTCACCAGCCGAAACATGCCCTTCGACCGGCTGTTTGCGCAATGGCAGGGAACGATGAGTGGCTACACGAAAGGACGCGACCGCTCGTTCCATTTTGGAAACAACGAGTTTCACATTGTTGGAATGATTTCTCACCTCGGTCCGCAGAATGGCGTCGCAGACGGCATCGCCCTGGCCTCAAAACTGAAAGAGGAGAATAAAGTTACGGCGGTGTTCAATGGCGATGGCGGAACAAGTGAAGGTGATTTTCACGAGGCAGTCAATGTTGCTGCAGTGTGGGATCTGCCCGTCCTTTTTATCATTGAAAACAATGGCTATGGGTTGTCAACACCAAGCCATGAACAGTTCCGCTGTGAAAGTTTTGCCGACAAAGGCATCGGCTATGGCATTGATGCCGTGAGCATCGACGGAAATAATATTCTCGAAGTGTACGACACCATCCGCCTCCTTGCGGAGGACATGAGGGTGAATCCTCGTCCCGTTATCGTTGAATGCAAGACATTTCGAATGCGCGGACATGAAGAAGCGTCGGGCACCAAATACGTACCGAAGGATTTGATGGACATGTGGGCGAAGAAAGACCCGCTCGATAACTATGAGCGTTTCCTTCTAGCTGCAGGTGTACTGACACTGGAAGACATCAACGCATTGCGCGCACAAATCAAACAAGAGATTGAAACAGGGCTTGAAATTGCCTTCAGGGAAACACATCCTGCTGCAGATACAGAGACTGAGGTTCGGGATGTATATGCACCCTTCGAACAACAGGTGATTGCGCCATCGACAGAAGCACAATCTGAGAAGCGATTTATCGACGCCATTTCTGATGGACTTCGCCAAAGCATGGAACGCCACCCGGAATTGGTGCTGATGGGTCAGGACATCGCCGAATACGGAGGTGTATTCAAAATCACCGACGGCTTTGTTACTCAATTTGGAAAACACCGGGTGCGGAATACACCCATCTGTGAAGCAGCTATTGTGGGTGCTGGTCTTGGCCTTTCCATAAAAAATATGAAGGCCATGGTGGAGATGCAGTTTGCAGATTTTGTAACCGAGGCATTTACCCAAATAGTCAACAATCTTGCAAAAGCACACTGGCGCTGGGGGCAACGGGCAGACGTTGTTGTGCGAATGCCAACGGGAGCAGGAACGGCGGCAGGACCGTTTCACTCACAAAGTAATGAGGCGTGGTTCTTCCACACGCCGGGCCTGAAGATCGTGTATCCATCGAACCCATACGATGCCAAGGGATTGTTGTGCGCTGCACTCGAGGATCCCAACCCGATCATGTATTTCGAGCACAAACTTCTTTATCGCTCGGTGAAAGACACCATACCCGATGACTACTACACCGTGGAGATTGGAAAAGCGAAATTGGTTGCTGAAGGTTCCGACCTCACGATAGTCACCTACGGAATGGGCGTTCATTGGGCAGCCGAAGTCCTTTCAGAATTGGGGACAGTAAGCGCCGACCTCATCGATCTGCGCACGTTGCTGCCTTGGGACAAGGAAACCGTTCTCGCGTCAGTGAAGAAGACCAACCGCGTACTAATTCTCCACGAGGATACGTTAACAGGTGGCATCGGTGGCGAGATTGCGGCCTGGATCAGCGAGCACGCCTTCAACTACCTGGACGCACCAGTAGCCCGCGTTGCAAGTCTGGATACGCCCATTCCGTTTGCCCCTACGCTTGAGCAGAATTTCCTGCCCCGCGGAAGACTAAAGGATCGGATTCAGGAGTTGCTGAATTTTTAGTATTTTGCCTGTTTCTACAAACTTTTTTGAACACTCATCGCAGCCATTGGAAGTCCCCTCGCCTTTCCTCCCTTTTCGGGTGGTTGGTTCTGGCTTTCCTGTGTCTTTCTACGGCTGCCTCCTATGCTCAAAATTCAAAGGGCGATCGACCTTCATCTTCGCGTGAAACCCGCTTTAAGCCTTCTCAAAGCAAATCAAAATCGAAGTCCCGGCCCGGTAAAAGGATTCGCACAAGAAAATCGAACAGTACGCAGGCATACCGGCCCCGCAAACAATCCCGGGGAGGCGAACGAGCCGGCAGACCGATTCGTCCAATTTATTCACGCAAGCCCAGTGGCAGCTCGGAGAGAGCATGGTCGGGCGACATTGCCGGGAGGCGCGTTCGTGCAACGCGGCAAAGCTCTTCCGGAAGTGCCCGCAATGTTTATCCGCAGGCAGGTCGCTATAACAGCGGATTTAAACGAACACCGAAAGAGCGGGAAGGTTCTCGCACCGTTTCCAATAAACCCATCCTGAGGCGGCTAAAGAAACTTCAGTCGAATTCGCGAAATCGGCCCAACATGGTGTATTCGCGAACGCAGAATTTTGTCTCAAACCCGTCCGCAAAACCCCGACCAACGCAACGGGCCGTGTCCAACAGACGTCAGCTAGCGCGACTGCGAAAGCTTCAGGGACCGGAAATGAAACCGGGCGCGCTCAGTCGCCGGCTTCCGACCTGGAAACGCTTTCCTCAGTCACGCCGGCAAGGTGAACGCGCAGTGACCACAGACATCGCAGGAAAACGTCTTCGAACAAAAAATTTTCAAACGAAAAGTCCGGGCGTGATTAAGCCCATGAACACCCCTTATGTCGGGCGGAAGCGATACCGGGAGACGGCAGGACGTCGTATCGGTGGAGGTTTCTCCTCACGTCGTCCTTCTGGTCGTGCATGGGTCGGCGACATTGCGGGAAGGCGCCTCCGAACCAAGAATCAACAAAGCCCAAATCCCAATCGCATCGGTGGAGGATTTCCGATGTTTAAAAACAACGCCTCCAGAAGGCCGGGCTCCAAAGGCCAGGGTATATTTTCATTCAAGAGCCGAAGCCGATCCTGGAATAATCAGGGGAAAGCATTACCCGTGCGCCAGCCTAAAAACTGGAACATCGGGCTCGGCAGAAACAGAGGAAAGGCCAACCCTGGAGGCGGCTCGCGCAGTGGCTCCTGGAACAACAATGGCAAAGCCATCCAGGGCAAACAGCCCGGGATGGGCGCTTTTGGAATTAATTTATTCAGGGGAAACCTGAAGGGACGAAGAGCAGCCAAAGGTGGCGGCTCGGTCAGCGGGATGTGGAACAACAGAAACAGCCCGATTCCAGTCAGGACACCAAAAGGAGGTTTGGAAGTCAACGGTTTTGGGAAAAACGCACTTCGTGCCAGACGACCAGCAAAAGGCGGCGGGTCAGTCAGCGGGATGTGGAACAATAAAAACAACCCGATACCGGTGCGCACACCGCGAGGAGGCCTCAATCTGAACGGTGTCGGTAAAAATCCGCTCCGCGCTCGTGGTCCGCTGAAGGGTGGCGGCAGCGTCAGTGGGAAGCTTTGGAACAATCGCAACAGCCCAATTCCGGTTCGAACTCCGCGTGGTGGATTTGATATTGGTGGGACCGGTAAATTCAGAACATTTAAACCGCAGCGCCAAAATCAGGGCGAAGAGTTCGCTGGCTTCAAGCGCGGAAGACGCCCGCTGAAGGGCGGTGGTAGTGTCAGTGGGAAACTTTGGAACAACAGAAATGCGCCCATTCCCGTACGCACACCACGCGGTGGAATGGCCATTGGAGGACTTGGAAAGATGGCTGTCTACAAGCCTGGTCGCAGAAATCAGGGTGAAGAATTCTCGGGCTATACGCGCTCGCGGCGCATGCCGAAGGGAGGCGGAAGCGTGAGTGGACGACTTTGGAATAACAGGAATTCACCCATTCCGGTGCGGACACCGAAAGGAGGATTGGATATCGGAGGCACTGGCAAAACACCTGCGTTTAATGTAAGGCGTCGGAACCAGGGCGAAGAATTTTCCGGATACTCGAAAGCACGACGACCGGTTAAAGGAGGTGGAAGTGTCAGTGGTAAACTCTGGAACAATAGAAACAGTCCGATCCCTGTGCGTACCCCGAAAGGTGGAATGGACATCGGTGGTTTTGGAAAGACGAGGATGTATCCGCGACAGCAGCGAAATCAAGGTGAAGAGTTTACCGGGTTCATTCGTGCCAAACGCCCCGCGAAGGGTGGCGGCAGCGTAAGCGGCAAGCTATGGAATAACAATCAGTCGCCCATTCCAGTGCGCACGCCCAAATCGGGCATGCAGATCGATGGAACCGGGAAGCAAAAGTTTTCTGAGAAGCAGCTTCGCAACCAGGGCGAGGAGTTTACGGGATTCTGGAAACGAAGCAAATATCTGAGGAACAAGAACGCGAACGCACAGGCCATGCTGAAGAAAAAGCCTTCGAAAGAAACGTATGAGGTTAGTGGTCTTCAGATACGAACCAAGCGGAGGGATTATGTGAAGAACAAGAACTCCAACGAATACGCGCAATTGAAGCTATCGCCGACCCGGGCCACCAGAAGCACCAACAACATCTACGGCCGTGTGCGGCAGTATAAGTACGTTACGAATAGAAGCAGTGATGAAAGCGCATTGAAGGTGAGAGAACCAGGTAGGGCATTTGGCAAGGCAACGGATTACCAGGGAAATATCAAGATGGCGAAGTTCACGCTGTTCTCGAAAAACAGGAATCTCCATCCCGACGCCCGGTTCGTGAAGACGAACAAGAACAATGTTGACGAAGAAAGAGGTCTGTTGACGAACTTTAAGTTGTGGTGGGCGCGTTTATTCAGGAAAAACGAAAACCAGCCGGCGCACTTGAAAGACAAACGCGGGAAACCGCGATATGACAAAGGCGAAGCAGGGATGTGGAATGAATAACTGTATGAACTGGAACAAACTCACATTAGAACAACAGCTGGAAGCGATCAAAGAAGAATCGGCTCAGCATCCGGTGGTCATTTTCAAGCACAGCACGAAGTGCTCCATCAGCAAAATGGCTCTGGACCGTTTGGAGCGGGCGTGGAATGAGCAGGAGATGGCCGGTGTGAAGCCCTACTACCTCGATTTGTTAAGCTACAGGAACATCAGCAACCTCATCGCTGACATGTTTGGCATCCAGCACGAATCTCCTCAGGTGATTGTTGTATCAAACGGGAAGCCGGTGCTGGATCTCAGCCATTATGATATTGAATACAGGCAGATTGCCGGGCTGATTAAAAATCAAAGTGCACAACCTGCTTAAGTTCGTCGCTGAGGCTTAAGGCCACCGGACAGGTTAACGCAGCGCGTTTCAATTTTTCCTTTTGCTCGGGCGTCGCATCCAGGGAAGGATGTGAAAACGTAATGTGCACTTCGCAAATTTTTCTTGGGCTTGCAGCCATCACCTTCACAATTTCAGAAGTCATTCCCCGCAGATCAATCTGCTCACGATTCGCCAAAATTCCCATCAAGGTCATCATGCAACTATTCAGTGAGGCACAAGTCAGGTCGGTGGGGCTGAACGCTTCACCCTTGCCATTGTTATCGGGAGGAGCATCGGTGATGATTTTGTTTCCGCTTTTGATGTGGGTTACTTCCGTGCGGAGGTCGCCCAAATAAATTCCCTTCATGCTCACCATATGGAATAACTTTTTACGTTTAATGAATGTTAGCTATTTTAGGCTAAATTTATTCAAGATACGTGCTGTTCTCATGAATCTCCCTCTAAAGTTTTTCCTGGCTTCAATGTTATTCCTGCTCACCGCATGCGGTCTTCAGGCGCAGACACAGGACAGCTACGATTATCAATCCGAATTTACCTGGGGTATTAACAAAAATACCTTTGGAGGTTTGATCGGAGGATTCACCTTCAAGAAAGCACGAAAACTGAACGAACGTCTTCTCGAAACCTACGGACTCGAGATCATGAATGTGAAGCATCCTCTCGAAGTCCGTCAACCATCTCAATACTCGGGAAATTCATTCATCTACGGAAAGACCAACTACTTGTATGCTTTCCGATTTCAATATGGCCGCGATTTAATTTTGTTCAAGAAGGCACCTCATCAGGGTGTAGAAATTAAGGCAGTAAGTGCCATCGGCCCAACCATCGGCGTGATTGCCCCTTACTACATTGAGCGCGCGACGCAAGGTTTCACAACAGTGTTTGAGCCTTATACTCCCGCCATTAATGTATCAGAAATATTTGGACCGGGAAGATTGTTCCAGGGAGTCGGTGAATCTTCATTTAAGCTTGGCGCCAATGCGAAAGCTGCTATCAATTTTGAGCTGGGAACCATCAAGAGCCAGGTCACTGGCTTTGAGGCTGGTTTCCTGCTCGACGTGTACACGAGTGAGGTAGAACTTGTGCCATCTGCCCGCAACTACAGTGTCTTCCCTGTACTGTTTTTCACGCTGTTCTACGGCGGAAGAAAGTAGTCAAGCTGACCCCCTTCGACTCCGGTAAGGGCTACTCGATCAGGAATCCGAGCGCAAGTCCCGCGAGGATAATTAACGGTGATGGAATTTTGGTAAAGGTCAGAAGGCAAAACGTGCCTGCTGCAACGAGGTAATTGACTGGCGTGTTTTCCAGAGGTTGAAACAGGATCACGGCGGAAGCAGCGACAAGCCCTGAGCTTGCCGCAGTAATTCCTTCGAGTGAAGCACGCACTGCCCGGTATTGTTTTAAACTATCCCAAAAGCGAATCACAAAAAATATCAGGAACGTGCCCGGCAGAAAAATTCCCGCTGCAGAAATCATGGCACCAATCAACTGTCCTGCAATGCCGTAGTCCCGCATGGACAAAGCACCGAGATAAGATCCAAAAGAAAACACCGGACCAGGTATGGCCTGCGCAACGGCGTAACCAGAGAGAAACTCATAAGGAGATGTCGGGTGGTGCAGAGGCTTAGGATACTGAACAAATTCTGTATAGAGCAACGGCGCCAAAACCTGTCCTCCACCAAAAATCAAACTTCCGTTTCGGTAGAAGTTCTCAAACAGTTTTACAGGTAATGCTTTCGTAATTCCGCCAAGTGCCGCCGCCGCAATCAGGACGCCAGCCCATAGGAAAAAATTAGACCAGTCGACGACCAACTTCTCTTTATGAAGTTCCTTTGGTTGTTTTCTGAACTTCAGTGAGGTCACCAATCCCGACACCAGAATGATGATGGGAAATATGAAGGGCGTTTGAAACAGGTAGGAAACCGTAGCCGCAGCGAGCATCAGGAACACACCGGTTTTTGTGGTGATCGTTTTCTGGCTGATCATGTACGCCCCATAGCTTACAAAGCCAACGGCCATCGGCTGGATGAACCGCGTGAATTCAATGGACCAGTTCTTGGCGGATATGTTTGCCATCACAATGGCAGCTCCGGTCATCAGCAACACAGCAGGCAGAATCCATACGAGCAAAGTAAGGTAAGCAAGGTTCGGTCCTCCGATACGAAATCCGATTGCCGTCAGTGTTTGAGTCGATGCAGGGCCAGGCAAGATCTGACAGAGCGAATTCAGTTCCATCAATTCTTCCTCCGACAAGTATCCGCGTTTCTGTACAAGTACTTTTTGGAAATGCGCAAGGTGTGCCTGTGGCCCTCCAAAAGTGGTTGACGCGAGCAACAATACATCCCGCAAAAAAAGATAATATCGTACACGCTTAACCAACGTGCCTTATTTCTTCTTCAATCCAATCTCAGCCAGGCGCTGATCGAGAAATTCTCCTGCGGTGATGTCATCCCAGATTTTCGGATTGGTGGCATCTACACAAGAAGGTAAGGCAGCCAGGCTCATCTCTGAGCGCGGGTGCATAAAGAACGGAATAGAGTAGCGCGGCGTATGCATCAATTCTCTCGGAGGATTGACCACACGGTGAATTGTTGACTTCAGTTTTTTGTTGGTCAATCTTTCCAGCATGTCACCCACGTTGACAACGAGCTGATCCGGCAGGGCAGTAATCGGTATCCACTGGCCATCACGGCGCAGCACCTGCAAACCATCTGCACTTGCGCCCATCAGCAGTGTGATGAGGTTGATGTCGCCATGTTCTGCAGCACGTACAGCATCCGCAGGAATATCATCCGGATTATCAATCGGGTAGTAATGTATTGCCCGGAGAATACTATTACCATGAAGAATTTTCTTATCGAAGTAATGCTCTTCAAGGCCGAGGTACAAGGCAATTGCACGAAGCATATAGGTACCGGTTTTTTCCAAAGCCTGATATGCCTCAACAGCGGCTGCCTTAAATTCGGGCACCTCAGCGGGCCACACATTTGCCGGGTAGCCCTCCGTTGTTAACTCAGCCTCCGTCAGCTCCTGCCCAACGTGATAAAATTCTTTCAGGTCACCGGTGTTGCGTCCTTTTGCATGCTCTTTGCCTTTTCCAATATATCCGCGCTGGCCCGCAAGGTCTGTTCGCTCGTAACGCTTCTTGGCTTCATCCTGTAATGCGAAAAATTTCTTTACCGCAGCATAAAGCCGGTTCTGAATATCGTCGGTGAGAAAATGATTGCGAATGGCAACAAACCCGATGTGGTGATACGCTGTTCCTAATTGCTGAACGAAGTCCTTCTTTGCACGCTCGTCTGATTGATAAAATTGAGCGAGATCAAGTGACGGAATCTCATTAAAAAGAATTTGGCTCATGGCTTGTAGAAATGTTCAATGCAAGCTAAAAAAAATAAGTTAATTTAGCCCGTATCCCCGCTGTTGGTATTTGTCATTGTCAACCCGTTACCGTTATGAAAACAACAAGAAGAAACTTCATTCAACAATCAGCACAACTTGCCGCCGCCGGCGCAGCGATTGGCATCATCGGTCATCAGGAGTTATTTGCCAGTTCACCCTCAGTACTTCAATTCAGCCAAATTGCGCTGCCATATGGCTATCCGGCTCTGGAGCCTTCCATTGACGCGCAGACCATGGAAATACATTACACAAAGCACCACGCCGCATATGTCAAGAATGTCAACGAAGCGATCCAGGCAGAAAAGATTACTGCAACTGATGAGAAGAGCTTCTTTGCCAACGTATCAAAATTATCCGCAAAGGCGCGCAACAACGGTGGCGGTGTGTGGAACCATAACTTCTTCTGGCAATGTATGAAGCCCAATGGCGGAGGTCAGCCTTCGGGAAAGATTGCAGAGGCATTGCAATCCACCTTTGGATCTCTCGACAAGTTCAAGGAACAATTCACGCAGGCAGCCATGACGCGATTCGGATCAGGTTGGGCCTGGTTGATTGTTGATGATGGGAAGTTGAAAATTACGTCGACACCCAATCAGGACAATCCGCTCATGGACGTAGCTGAATCAAAGGGTACTCCTCTTCTTGCTTTAGACGTCTGGGAACACGCCTATTACCTGAAGTATCAGAATAAGCGCAATGAATATGTTGGAAATTGGTGGAATGTCGTCAACTGGGACTTCGCAGCGTCTCAGCTTAAGTAACCATAAGCATCAAAAAAGGTTTGGGTATCCTATTCATCCAGGATACCACAGCCTTCATAATTTGCGTCGATATTGATGAATACATCTTGTCGCGCTTTACCAAACCACTTAGTCAAAACGCGATTTCGTTTTTCATTCAGCGTGGCCGTTCTGATTCTGTTCCAGTCGTCATCCAGTGACGCGAGATGGGGTGATTTTCTTTCCTTATAATAAAATATTCGAACAGCTTCCTTTCCGTCGTCGGTACGGTATTGAATCGGAGAAGAAATATCGCCGACTTTCATGGTGTCGATGCGAAAGAAAACAACAGGATCCAGTTCGTCTACAGTAAGACTTAAGCCGTTGTCATCATCTGAGAAATAACCGCCGTTGCCTTTCGTCTGTACATCGTCCGAGTATTCGCGCGCTGCCTTTTCAAATTTGATTGTATCCTTGATGATCAGCGTCCGCAGGCTGTCGAGATATCGCGAAGCTTCAGCGATGTCCTCTGGTGAAGGCTGCGGTGAAATCAAAATGTGGCGAGAGTTATATTCATTACCCCGTCGTTCGATGAGCTGCATGATGTGAATACCGAACTGCGATTCGAATGGCATGGAGATATCTCCGGGTTTCAGCTTAAATGCCATCGCTTCATATTCCGGCACCATCCGGCCGCGGCCCGACCAACCCATCTCTCCGTTGTTCGACAACACGCTCGGGTCATCACTGTGTTTGCGGGCAAGTTCACCAAAAGTTTCTCCCGCAAGAATACGTGAGCGAATCTCAAGGAGCTGATTTTTGGTTTGTTCCTTTTGTGAGTTGCTCACTTTTGCCACGCGTACAATCTGAGCAACCTGTACGGATGCTGAGAAATAAGGCAAACTGTCTTTGGGAATGCGGTTGAAGAAGCGCTTTACTTCTGCCGGCGTCACGGTCAATCCGTCAGTAATGTTGCCTTCCATCTTCTGAACAATCATTTGCTCGCGCACCTGCTCACGCAATTCGATCCGAATCTGATCCAGGGGCTTGCCATAAATCGCTTCCAGTTCATCTGCCGTTCTTCCACTTTGCGCGAGGATCATTTCCATCCTTCGCTGTGTGTTGTTGTCAACTTCCGCATCAAGTACAACCACGGAATCAATCTCCGCTTTTGCCAGCATCAGTTTGTTGCGAATGAGGATGGCGAGATACTCGCATCGCGCCTGCTGCCCCGGAGAGCCTCCATTCGACAGGTAGTCCTGATAGAGTCTTTCTAAATCCGAACGAAGAACAATGTAGTTATCGACTTTCGCGATGATTTCGTCAATCACCACGTTAGGTGCTTCCGGCGCTGCAGGGTCCTGAGCATACACCGAGAGGCTGGTGAAAAGGACCAAGCACAATGAGAAAAAACGTGTCTTCATTTTATCGAATAATTTCAAATACTTCCCGCTCACGGGCATCTGCATAAATTCCATCTTCATGTTTCTTAGCCAACTCCACTTTCCGACGGTTGAGAATGATGTTCTTAATTTCATCGCGGACAAATTCTATCGGAGAAACATTATCCGTGATCCTGTATTCATCGACTTTCAAAAAGTAGATGAATGCGTCGTCTTTCGTCTCATAATAAGGGGTTGCTTTTAAAAACGACACCTTATTCGGTATTTCAGACATGGGCGAATTGCGAACCAAATCATCAAACACCATCCACGTACTGTCGGAAAGATGATACGCCGCTGAAAAACTCAGGCAAAACGATTTCAGTTCCTGTTTGTCCTTCTCATTTCGGCTGAATATCCACTCTTTCACGTTCTTCAACCTCGGAGCATTTATTGGCGCCTTGATGAACGTCGCCTTTACGATGTTTTGTTTAAGCGTAAAGTTGTCAATGTTTGCCTGATAATATGCTTCAATTTCTGACGCCGAAACGAGGGTATCGAGATTCTTTTTGATGTGCTGGCTTTGAAATTCGTAAGCAATCAGACTGTAGCGGTAATCGAGAATTTTTCGCTCGATATCGGCCTCGTCGATATTGATTTTCCGGGAGGCTTCCTGTATGAGGAGCTGCTTTCTAATCCAGCTGTCAACATACGCCTCCACCCGACTGACGCTATCCGCCCGGTTTGTTCCTGGGGCAACAATGCCCGTCAGTTCATCACGGTACAGATAGGCGGTGTTTACACGCGCCACTGGCTGACGGCCCTCACCAGACGTTGTGCTGTCCTCTTTCATGCGAATGAACTCGCACGAGGTGACCGTGAGCACTACCAGAACCATCCCAAGAACCTTCATGGCGTATTAAGTCGATTTCTTCAATTCGGCAAATATCCGTCCTTTCGCTGACGAATTCACCTTCAATTTGTACTTCTTTTTCAGCGCGGCGACCCAGCGTTGCTCAAGGTCGTTTTGGTAATCGGTAATGACTTCCGCTCTCGCTTCACGAAAAGACGCTTTTCCAGGAGGAATCACCTCTTCGATAGCGATGACATAATAAACGCCATTTTGCTGCGATTCATATATGCCTGGCTTAAATGAAACAGAGGCCAAGGCGGCACGTTCTGCTTTCTCAAACGTCCCCTCGTCATCTCTGATTTTGTTTTCCGAAACAAACCGGGACAGGGCGACAGAATCCTTTGCTTCCAGCAGCCTCAACAAGTCTTTCGCTTTAGCAGGATGAGAAGCGGCATAAATGTGGCCTCGCATGCGCTCGCCGGCATCGTATCGGGATGCGTTGGCAGTGTAAAACCGAAGTTGTCCGACCGTGTCTTCAGACGCTTTATTCCAGACCTCCTTCTCCATAATCTCGAAAAGCAACATACCCTCAAAATATTCGCGGACGAGCCAGCCATACTCGGGATATTGGCGAAGGATGCCCTGCTCAATCTCCTGGTTCAAAGATTCTTCCACAAAGCCCTGATAGAGCTGCTCGATGTACTCCGCCGGCTTAAATGCATTTGCTCGCTGGCGAATTGCCGCATATTCCTGAAACTGCGCAAGCGTGAAGTCTTTTCCATTCAACCTGAACAAAATGGTACCGGTGGCATTTGGAATTTTCTTTTTCCAACGGCCTTCGCTCAGTGTCGAGTCTGCCCATTGGGTAAGTTCATGACGCGCCGGTGTCTCTGCGAACTTGTATTCTGATTTGTATCGTTTCGTCAATGCTTGTTTGGAAACCTGGAGGCGCTCGTCCCGCGATACCCGGCCTTTCAGAGATGGCATCAATGTTTCCAGCGATGGCAAGGGAATCTTTTGTTCGAGGCGAACAATGTGCCACCCGTAAGCAGTTTTAAATGGGTCTGAAACCTGACCGGGCCGTTCAAGTTCAAATGCGGCCTTTTCGAATTCCGGAATTGAAGACATCACCCCAACGCCAAATGGCCGCAACCTTCCACCGGCTTCACGCGAAGACTGGTCCTCTGAATATTCTTTCACCAATTCATTCCACGCAACGCCTTTCTGCAATTTCTCATAAACTTCAAAGATGGTATTCTTCGCAGTTGCATCACTCGCTCCCGGAGTCGTACGAAGCATAATGTGAGACACCTCAATTTCGCCGCGCGCCGGCCGCTTATCGGCCACGCGAATGATGTGGTAACCAAATTGCGTACGGACAATATTGCTGATTTGCCCGACTGGTGTTTGATAAGCCTCCACTTCAAATGGATAAACCATCTGCATGGCTGTAAAATAACCGAGGTCGCCTTTGTTCACGCGCGCGGACTGATCCTCCGAGTTCTCCAGTGCAAGCTGGTTAAAGTCTTCTCCGTTGAGGGCACGCTGACGGAGGGTTTGGATCCGCGCCCATGCTTTTAATGTGTCTTCCGGCCTCGCGTCCTTGCTTACGGTGACAAGAATATGAGAGGCCCTCACTTCTGACTTCAACCGGTCATAAGTGAGTCGAACGAGGCTGTCAATCACCCTGGTCTCGGGCAAATATGGTTTACGAAGCTCTTCTTTGTACGTGTTGAATTCTTTCTTGAAAGCAGAGGTGGTATCCATTCTTCTGTTCAGCGCCTCTTCAACCTTCAATTTGAAATTAATGAAGAGTGTCAGGTACTCTTCTATTTTTTGCTCGGTGAAATCGCTTTTGGAAGGATGGTTCTTTTTGAACAAATAAGCGAATTCTTCCGTCGTTACGCCCTTTTTGTTAATGGTGAAAATATCCAGTCCGGATGATTTTTTCTGCGCGATTAATAGAGTAGGAAGAGATAGAATTAAAAATGCAATTGTTCCTCTAATCATAGGGTCATTTGAATTGTACCTGCTTGGTCAGTCGGCAGATGTTTTTTCCGCTGTCATGTAGGTATTCTACTTTGTCCATGATGGACTTCACGAGCCGAATGCCGAGACCACCTTTTCGTTTTTCGTGTACGAGGCTTCCGAGTTCGGGCTCGCTGAATTGATTGATGTCAAATACACTTCCGTCGTCGATGATTTCGAAGATCACCGGCGCATCTTTTTGAACAGAGATGTGCAGTTCGAATAATTCATCGGGGTTGCAATGGTGCGCATGGATCATCAGATTGGAACACATTTCATCCAATGCCAAAACCATCTCGCTTACCTGCAAATCGGCAACGCCATGGTTCTTCAGCGAGGCACGGATAAAATCCCTGACTCCCTTCAGATTCTCGATGCTGCAACCAACTTTGTATGCGTAGTTCATCCTGCCATTTTCTTTGCCTCGGCCTTCGTTCCTGTTATTTTAAGCAGTTCGTTCAGACCAAGAATCTCGAATGTATTTGCCACTTTCTCATTCATTCCAAACAGAATCATGCTGATGTTCTTATCCTTGAACTCCTCGATATACGACATGAAAACCCCGAGCCCCGCAGACGATATGTACTCCAGTGAACCGCAATCCACCAGAATTCGCGTGTGACCCTCCCCGACGCTCTTCGCGATGGCGAGGTCCAGCTCAATGGAAGAACTGGCATCAATCTCCCCAATGAGGGCGAGAACGTCTGCTCCGTCTTCCTGTAGTCGTTTGATGTGGATCATTATCGTTTAACGTTTATTATTTCTTTTATGTTTTATCGTTGTTTTCCAACGACTTAAACCGCACAATCATGGTGGTATAGTCGTCATTTATATTCGAAGTTCCCGAGAACTCGTACAGCCGGTTAATCAGGTGATCCTGGATTTCCTTCGGCGACCGGTCTTTAACCTCCTGCAGAACCCCCGCGAGCCTTTCATATCCAAACTCCTCCCCTTTGTCATTTTTAGCCTCAGTGATTCCATCGGTGTACAAAACCATAATGTCTCCCGGCTGGTATTTGAATTCATAAGGCTGGATGAAGCTGCTGTAGCTCTTGTTGCGAACCATTCCCAACGCAATACCCTTGTCTTTGAAGTATTCTGTTCTTCCGTCGTCGTTGTGCAAATAGAGCACGGGGCAATGGCCGGCACGGGCGTAATGTACTTTCTTCAAATCCGTATCGATGATGAAGAATGTTGCCGAAATAAATGATCCACGTTCAAGACAGTGTATCAAAGCCTGATTGGCGCGCCGCATGAATTCATCGGGATGGATGCAATGCTGAGCGAGGCTGTGAAAAATTCCTTTCATCTGAGACATGTGGAATGCCGCCGTTGTTCCTTTTCCGGAAACGTCGGCGATGATCAGGCATATCTGATGATCGTTCACCCGCAACGTATCGTAGTAATCACCTCCCACCTCATCTGCAGACTCAGAGAAAGCCGCAATGTCAAAATCGGGATCTTGTTCGAGCACAGCAGGCAACAGACTCTTCTGAACGGTCTTCGCAATTTTCAGCTCTTCCTTGTAGCGCTCGTTTTGAAGTGCTTCTTCCATCAACCTGAAGTTCTCGATGGAAATTCCCGCCTGATTGGAAAACGTAGAGACGATCTTGGTCATCTCTTTATTGAAACCCTCTGCGAGTTCCTTCAGAAGCGCGAGCGTACCAATATTTTCACCCTTCACGTATATCGGGAAGGCGAGGACTGAGCGGAAGCGCGAGCCTTTCAGTGTACTGAGAACTTTGGAAAGATTTTTTGTCTTATCGGAACCCTGATCAAATACACCTTTGATGTTGTTCTTGTTCAGGTGAGCGATGATGTCGTGAGCTTCTTTCTCTGAAATCTTGAAAGTGAATAATTTGTTGCCAGGGTTGGCACTGCGAATCTCCAGCCAGGCTGCATCTGCAAACACGGTACTCACGGAAGTCTCGAGCAGAATTTTGTACACGCTCTCTTCGCTTTGCTCTGTCTGAATCGACTGAGAAATACGCTGGAAGTTGACCACCTCTTCCAATTTTTGTTCGAAGACAGAAGTCGTCGGCAAATTGAACAGAATGACCAGGAAGCTGAAAATCGCGTAGACCGTCACAAATGTGCTGAGGGAAAGAATGAAAATATGAACGCTGTAATCTGCGAAGTGCGTGGTCTGCACCTTAATGGCATCAACCAGAGAACCGAGGGTATAAAACCCGTACATCAGATAAAATATCGTCAGCAACAGCAGCAGCAGACTCGTCCATTTTTGCCTGAAGTTCAGGTACGCGACCCACTTCATGTTTCCGGATAGAATCAACCCCAGAATTACGAAGAGTGTCATGGCTGTAACATAAATCGCTTCGACGAAAGGAAAGTCAAAGCTGTTGTACAGCAACGAGATGAGAAGACCAACTTCAAAGAAATTCCAGAAGCGCAATAACCATTTTGACTTCTGATAAAGAATCAACCGCTTCCACGCGGTGAATGACATAATGAGAAAACCAACGACCAGCCCGAGGTTGCAGAGGTAAATAAACTCGATGAAGACAATGTGCGTGGTGATTTTTCCTCCACCCACCAGGTATTCGATAAGTTTAAGTGCAAGAGAAAAAACCGTGGCAACCAGACCGGTTGCAAAAACGCGCCAGAGCAAATCGACGAAATTCAGGATTTCATCCCGCTCGACCTTAAACTTATAGTAATAGAAAAGCGAAACGATGAACAGGTTCAGGATGATGTTGGGCAGCCAACGGGGGATACCTGATTCTATGTTGTTGCTTTCGCTAAAAACCAGGGAGATATCCGTGAACACCAACGCAAGCCACATCACAGTAGCTACCGTAAAGAGGAGGCGCACGACGGCTTTGGTTTTCATGGAGTACGAGAAAGCAGAATCTGCCGGTAAAAAAGAAGCCAATCACACGATTGGCTTCGCAATAATAGGAATAAATCAGGAGTTTTTGTGCGGCCCCGCGGACCTCATTTCCTTGTATAATTCGGCGCTTCGCGGGTAATGGTGACGTCGTGCGGATGGCTTTCGGTGACACCGGCCGACGTTATTTTCACAAACTTTGCCTGCTTCAACTCGTCGATGGTACGGGCGCCGCAATAGCCCATTCCGGCGCGAAGGCCACCAATGAGCTGGTACAACACTTCAGAGACAAGTCCCTTGTATGGAACTCTTCCCGATATGCCTTCAGGCACTAATTTCTTGATATCGTCTTCGACGTCCTGGAAGTAGCGGTCCTTTGAGCCGTCCTCCATGGCTTCCAGCGAGCCCATGCCGCGGTAGGTCTTGAACCGGCGTCCCTCGTAGATAATCACCTCCCCTGGTGCCTCCTCTGTTCCGGCGAGCAGCGAACCAACCATCACGCTGTCCGCTCCGGCAGCAATCGCTTTCACGATATCGCCCGAAAAGCGAATTCCGCCATCTGCAATCACCTTGACATCACTGCCCTTTAATGCCTGAGAAGCTTCATAAACTGCCGAAAGCTGTGGCAGTCCCACGCCGGCGACGACGCGAGTGGTACAGATACTGCCAGGGCCTACACCCACTTTCACGGCATCTGCCCCCGCTTTGGCCAACGCTTTAGCGGCCTCCCCAGTGGCAATATTTCCGACGACCAGTTCCAGTTCCGGATACTTGCTCTTCACATTCTTCGCCGCATCCATTACGCCCTTACTGTGTCCGTGCGCTGTGTCGATGCTGATCACGTCAACTCCAGCTTGCTTCAGGGCATCGATGCGATCAAAAATATCGGGGGTAACGCCCACGGCCGCACCCACGCGAAGGCGGCCATATTGGTCCTGACAGGCGTTGGGCTTATTCTTCTTTTTCTGGATGTCTTTAAATGTAATCAGCCCAATCAGCTTGCCGGCTTTATCGACGATGGGAAGTTTCTCAATCTTGTATTTCTTCAGGGTTTCTTCTGCTTCTTCCAGCGTGATACCCTGAGAAGCTGTGATCAGATTTTCTTTGGTCATGATGGAGTCCACCTCCACGTTCATATCCTTCTGAAAGCGCAGGTCGCGGTTGGTGATGATGCCCACCAGTTTTCCGTTTTCATCAACGACCGGAATACCACCGATCTTGAATTCGCGCATGATGTTCTCCGCCTGCTGTACAGTTGAGTGAATATTCAGCGTGACGGGGTCAAGAATGAGACCGCTTTGCGAGCGCTTGACTTTGCGCACCTGCTCGGCCTGCTGCACGATCTTCATGTTCTTGTGGATGAAACCTATCCCACCCTCCAATGCCATCGAAATGGCCAGGTCGGCTTCTGAAACAGTGTCCATCGCCGCAGAAAGAATGGGTGTATTCAGCGTGATGTTGCGCGTGAGTCGGGTGGCAGTACTTGTTTCGCGGGGAAGAACTTCGGAGTACGCTGGAACGAGAAGCACATCGTCGTATGTCAGCGCCTCGAACAAAAACTTGGAATTATCGAGCGGCATAGCAAATAATTTTACGATCCATTATTTGCCGGGCAAAGGTAATTGAATTTCAGCTATTACCAACCGCACTACCATGAATTGTTCGGATTAATTCAACTTCTGATGCATGTCAGGGAATATGTAAGAGAATTAAGGATAATTGAACCGTGCGTTTAAATTTGTAAAAATAAAGTTCCATGAAACGACTGATTTTTTCTTCGTTGCTCTCTTTTTTAATCACCTCGGCATTCGCTCAGGTGCAAACAGGCAAGGCATCTTTTTATGCTGATAAATTCGACGGGGCGCCAACCGCAAGTGGAGAGAAATACAGGCACAACAAACTCACAGCCGCACATCGTTCTCTGCCATTTGGCACCAAAGTGAAAGTGACTAACCTGAGCAACAACAAGGAAGTGATTGTTGTGATCAACGATCGCGGCCCCTGGGTGGACAACCGCATTATCGATTTGAGCAAGAGCGCAGCGGAGAAACTTGAATTTATCAATCAGGGCCTGGCTGAAGTACGTGTCGAGGTTGTCGATGCGGGCGATGGCAAAACAAGTGACCCGCCGAAAACCATCGATAACGTCCGTGTGGAGGAGAAAGAATTTTATGATTTCAAAATTGAACGACTCAATCCGAAAGGATTCGGTGTCCAGATCGGCACGTATCAGGAGCTCGTCAACCTCATGCGACTGTCGGAAAATCTGAAGACTTCCTATCAGAAGAAAGTAACCGTTCATGTCAAAATTGTGAATGGTGTGAAATTTTATGCACTCATTCTGGGACAGTTTTCAACGAGGGAGAAAGCAGACAACTTTCGCGCAGAGATCATTAAGAAATTTCCCGACGCATTTATTGTTGAGTTCAATCGATTATAAATCTCGCACTTCGCGCATTTCACACTACTAAAAAGTATGGAGATTCTGGGGTATATCGCTGCCGTGTTTGTCGGGCTCATCCTTGGCATACTCGGCGGTGGCGGTTCCATTCTCGGAATACCCATTCTCGTTTATCTTTTTGGCATTGATGCCGTGCTTGCCTCAGCGTATTCTCTTTTCATTGTAGGAACTACCAGTTTCATCGGAGCAATACCCAAGTACCGTGAACATCTGGTGAACGTTCGCACCGGATTGCTCTTCGGAATACCATCCATCATCAGCATATTTTGTGCACGACGCTGGGTTGTCCCTGCGATCCCGGAGGTGGTTTACCAGGCAGATGACTTCATTCTCACCAAACGCCTGTTGTTGCTCGGCATCTTTTCACTCCTGATGATCCTTGCATCGATCTCCATGATTCGGGGAAGAAAGACAGTGGAAAATTCGGAACACCGGTTTAAGACTCCTCTTGTAATTCTGGAGGGCTTGCTTATCGGGTTTTTAACAGGAATTGTTGGAGCAGGCGGCGGGTTCCTCATCATTCCAGCGCTTGTATTCTTAACGGGCCTGAAGTTCAAGACGGCGGTGGGTACATCGCTGTTCATCATAGGCATCAACTCTTTGATTGGATTTCTGGGAGATGTGATGAACTATACGATCGACTGGCCATTTCTGTTGACCATAACCGGACTCGCGGTCGCCGGAATTTTTATCGGAAATAAAATCCAGCGAAAGATACCTGCGGTCTACCTGAGAAAAGGCTTCGGGTGGTTTACGCTTGTGATGGGTATCTACATTCTCTCCAGAGAAACAGGACTTCTGTAATCAATCAGCCATTCAGGATGCTGACTGAAACCTCTTCGGCAACACGCTCGGCAGAAAGCAACGCTCCGCTTACCGTGCCAGCCTCGCCGTTGGCGTCCGTTGCCTCTCCGGCAAAAAATAACACATCATTGATTGGTTCTCCCAGAGCGGTTCGATCGTCCAGTCTGCCTAAGCTTCGCAGATAGGAAATACCCCCCTGGATGTATGGCTCTTTTGTCCAGTCCTGAATCATCACCAGATTCTGTCCTGCTTCATTCTTGCGCACATTAGGCGTTGCCCTTCCTCCCGTTATCTGATCCAAATCGTTCAGAATCTCATCGATCATGGCGTCGCCAAGAGCAGAGAGTTGTTCTGCCTTGGGACCATAAGCCGTGACGTTTAAAGTTTTCACAAATTCGCCCCGGGCGATACCTGTGTTGAAATACTCGGGCACGCCGCCACCATATATGAAACTTGAGCCGGCCCCCCACACATTTTGGCGAAAGTCCACAACTGCGCGGACACAAGCATCCATACCCATGTTTTCAAGTGCAGTTGTTTTGGAAGATGGAAGTTCGGGTGAAAAACTGATATCTCCGTTTTTCAGCAGCGACACCGGAACAGTGACCACCACCTTGTCGGCTTCCATAGAAAACGTCTCAGTATTGCCGCCAACGATACGCTCTCCCTCGATGATAACTTTCGCACCATTGTAGTCAATGCGCTTCACCACCGTGTTTAACTCAACATTTGGAACCACCCTGCTGAACCTGGAGGTTAGCGCGTCCTGCATGATGTTGCTTCTCAGGATATAAGGAACGTCATCGTGAGCAAGTGCTGCAAATTCCAAACCCACACCAAAGCTGTGAAGTCGACCATTAGAGGTTCCCTTTTTGTTGCCGATAAGTCCTTCAAGAACCTGGTGCATGGTAGCAGGGACGCCACTCGCTGCCACTTGCTCCTGCACGGTGCCCGCTCCGCCTGTTCCGCCCCTTAAAGCGTCATAAAAGCTTTTTGCTGCCTCCCAACTTGAATCTCCTTCCAGTCCAGATTCTGGCGAGAGGAGGTTATTGAAGTAGTGGTAAGGTTCCGATACATCCGACAACTTAATCGTGGGAAGGTTGAGTTGGTTAATGATTTTGCTCCAGACCGATTGGGTTCCGTAAATCACTTCAGCACCCAGTTCGATCGGGAAGTCAGTTTGCACCAGCGCATCATCAAACAAACGAACCGAGCGGATTCGGCCTCCAATTCTGTTGGAGGCCTCGAGAATTTTTACGTTTGCGCCGTTATTTCTCAAAATATCGGCGGTGTAAAGTCCGGCAGCTCCTGCGCCGATCACCACCACAAGGCCGTCGAAATTCAGTAAAGGCTTAATGCCGTCGTCTTTACAGGAAGAGGTCAGCGGGCTGAGCAATCCTAAACCGGCTGCCGAGCCGATGGTCTTAAGTAGTTCTCTGCGCTTCAAGTTGCGGGTTATTTTAAAGATAAAGATACGGAAAACGGCATTAACGTAACTTCTAAAAGACAAAGGTAGGTGAGGATTATCTTAACTTACACACTTTCAAACCAGTGAATACGCCCGTTAAACGAATTGCCGTTATTGGCCCTGAATGCACCGGTAAGTCTGTGCTTTCGCAAAACCTTGCGCAACATTTCCGCACGACCTGGGTACCCGAGTACGCACGGCAGTATCTGGAGGAATTGGGCAGGCCTTACACTCAGGAAGATTTGAAAGCCATCGCGTTGGGACAAATCAGCACGGAAGATGAAAAGGCCGCACGCGCCAATCAGGTTTTAATTTGCGACACGAACCTCTACGTCGTCAAAGTCTGGAGCGAATTCAAATACGGCTTCTGTGATCCCTGGATCCTGGAACAAATAGGCATGCGCCACTACGACCTGTATCTTCTGACTTATGTGGATATCCCCTGGGAATATGACCCCCAACGGGAGCATCCCCATTTGCGCGAGGCTCTGTACGACATTTACAGAAACGAGCTTATTGCACAGCCAGTGCCCTTCCTGGAGATACGCGGCAGCCGTGAAGAACGGACGCGTTCCGCGACGGAGGGAATTGAAAAACTGTTGACCGGTGCAGTTGGAACCTGAGTGTTATATTACTTTGCAGTTCAATTGATGATATGACTGCATCCGGCGGCCCTTACGCAGCCCTTAAGATTCCTGACTTTCGATTATACATCACGTCGCGGTTTTGTGTGACGCTGGCCATCCAGATTCAATCCGTTGTGGTCGCGTGGCAGGTTTATGAACTAACGCACGACGCCCTCAGTCTTGGTCTCATTGGTCTCGCAGAAGCGCTGCCTTCCATCACGGTGTCGCTATACGCAGGCCACGTTGCCGACATCATGCGAAGGAAGCGCATCATTCTCACCTGCATCCTCACTTTGCTATTATGCTCTTCGGCGTTGTTGTATTTCACCTTCTTTCCAGCGATGACCATTGCGCTTTATGGTGTAGTACCCATTTACGCCGTCATTTTCGTCAGTGGCATTGCGCGTGGTTTTATCACCCCTGCGCTGTTTTCATTCATGCCGCAATTGGTGCCCCGCGAGCTCTTTCCCAACGCAGTGACGTGGAACAGTACGCTTTGGGAAACCGCAACCATTTCCGGACTTGCCATCGGTGGTTTTTTACCTGCCTTCGGATTCAAGTTGGCCTATATCGTTGATGTGTCGCTGACTGCGATTGGATTATTGTTAATGATCGGTGTGTCGAATAAACCACTCCCCGAACAAACAACAGAAGAAGGCATCATTGAAAAGATTAAAGCAGGCCTCAGCTTCGTCTGGAATAATAAATTAATCCTGAGCGCAATTTCACTGGACTTATTCGCGGTGTTGTTTGGCGGGGCCGTCGCATTGCTTCCTGTATTTGCAGACAAGATTTTGAACGTCGGTCCTGTCGGTGTTGGCTTTCTGCGCGCAGCGCCCTCGGTCGGCGCCCTGTTGATGGCCTTGTATATTACACATAATCCCATCCGTCGAAAGGCAGGAAAAATATTGCTGAGCTGCGTTGCGGGCTTCGGTGTTTGCATGATTCTGTTTGCATTATCCACCAACGTCATTGTGTCATTCTTAATTTTGATGACGAGCGGTGCGTTTGATTGTGTTAGTGTCATCATTCGCAGCACATTGTTACAGACGCGTACGCCGGAGAACATGAAGGGACGCGTATCGGCTGTGAATAACATCTTTATTGGATCATCTAATGAAATCGGCATGTTTGAATCTGGCGTTACAGCAAAAGCATTCGGGACCATACCCAGCGTTATTCTGGGAGGATGTCTCACCCTTGTTGTGGTCGGCGTAACCTCTGTCGTTTCAAAATCCATCCGAACTTTGGAAAAGATTGCATGATTTCAATCAACACTCCCGCACTCCTGTTTCCCGCCATCACCTTGCTGATGCTTGCGTACACCAACCGATTTCTTGCCCTCGCTACATTAATACGGAATCTGCACACGAAGTATAAACAAGTGGGCGAAGAACGCGCCATCATTAAGGCACAAATTGTCAACCTTCGTCGCCGTCTGTCATTAATCAAACAGATGCAGGCATCCGGGATCATCAGTTTCTTCTTCTGTGTGCTCTGCATGCTGCTCTTCTACCTGGATTATCAGATGTGGGCTTATTCTGTTTTTGGCGCGAGTCTGGTGTCGTTGCTGGTGTCGTTGGCGCTATCGCTGAATGAAATCTACATCAGCACGAAAGCGCTGGAGATTGAACTCAAGGACATGCTCGATGAATAAGTTCTTTAGTTTCTCACAGGCAATTCGTACATTTTGTTGCACTACACACCAATGGCAACTTCACGAAGGTCCTTTCTCAAGCGCGGCGCCAGTGCGTTAACGCTTTCTACCCTGGCTTCACAAGCAATGGCTGAGGACGTTGCTGATGCGCTCCTCACCATCCGTCGAAAATCTATAAACGAGGCAGTCACCGATGAACTTCAGTGGACTCGCATTGCACAAGCTTTTACTGTCTCCAGAAATATTCTTAATCTGAACAACGGTGGTGTCAGCCCGCAGCCAAAAGTGGTACAGGATGCCGCCATCCGATATTACCAGTTCTGCAACGAAGCACCGACTTACCACATGTGGCAGCTCCTGGACAAAGGCCGAGAGCCGCTGCGAGCAAAGTTAGCACAACTCGGTGGGGTGTCTTCTGAAGAAATTGCAGTCAACCGAAATGCCACCGAAGCGCTGGGGACGGTAACCTGGGGACTGTCACTGGAGAAGGGCGATGAGGTAGTGATGTCGAAGCAGGACTACCCGAATATGGTTCATGCATGGAAACAGAAAGAACTGCGCGACGGAATTAAAATCAAATGGATAAGTTTCTCCTTCCCGATTGAAAATGACGACGACATCATTCGTCAGTTTGTTGAAGCGTCGACACCTAAAACAAAAGTGTGGCACCTGACGCACATGGTCAATTGGAACGGGCAAATTTTGCCTGTGAAGAAGCTATGCGCTGAAGCACGTAAGCGTTCAATCAAAACCATAGTCGACGGCGCGCATACCTTTGCCCACCTTGACTTCAAAATATCCGATCTGAACGCCGACTACTTCGGAACCAGTTTACACAAGTGGCTCTGTGCACCTTTTGGTACGGGAATGCTCTATGTGAAAAAAGAAAATATCCGGAATCTTTGGCCCTTATTTCCCAACGACAGCCCGCAAAGCGACAACATCAGAAAGTTTGAAACACTTGGCACAAGGAGTTTCGCTCCAGAACAAGCGATTGGCGAGGCCATCCTTTTTCACGAATCAATTGGAGGAAAATTGAAGGAGGAGCGATTGCGATACCTGAAGAACTACTGGTGCGAAAAGGTTGCGAACATCAAACGGGTGAAATTAAATACAAGTCTTAAACCAGAATATTCCTGTGCGCTCGCTAATTTTTCAATAGAGGGAATGGAACCCGAACAATTGAGTTCGCGGTTGTTCAATGAGTTTCAAATCATTGCCTCACCTGTGAAGTGGGAGAATATCAGCGGTGTCCGGATTACACCACACATTTATACCCTCACCAAAGATCTTGACAGACTGGTTGAAGCCATTTCCAAAATTGCCTCCATATAAAAAAGGCCCGGCCATCACGTGACCAGGCCGACTCGAATCTAACACCAGCATCACAGCTTCATTCTGCGACGCGTAGTAGCGATGAATGCCGACCGTTTATATGACGTCAGCAAGCCGTTCAAGTAATGAATGTGTTTCCTTTTATCAAGCGAAATGGTGCGGTTGATGGCAACTTCATCCACCAATTCTTCCCGCTCGTTGTAAAACCGGACCACTGTTGTTTTCTTCTCTTTCAGGTTCTTCTCAATGACCCAGAACGTTGCCTCTCCCGTGTCTTGCGCATAGAGTCCCGTTGTGAGTCCAAGCGCTGTAACTACCATCATCAGCTTTTTCATATTGTTCGTTTTTCCGAATCAACGGATAACAATCCAATTGTTTACGAGCATGCCGCAGAGAGAAGAGCTTTTACGATAGGTGATGTACGAGCGAAGACCAAAGATTTCCGTCGACTAAAAATGGGTTTTTGTCTACAACGGGAATTTACAGCAACCTTTTGATGCTTTGAAAAGTTTAATAAGGAATGGAGCAGTACCTCTCAACGCTTGTCCTGTCCGACGATCGTTATCATAGAATTAAACGTCACCTGATTTTTTGGATAGCCGCCTGGATTTTTTTCGGCATCATTTACGGTTTTTATGCAAGTCAGGGATCCCGGTTGGACGATTTCATTTACTCGTTCGTTAACACTTTATTCTACCTGCCCCAGCACATTGCGCTGAGTTATGGGATTATCTACTTCATTCTGCCGCGCTATGCATTCGAAGGCAAATACATTCAGGCATTTATCCTCACCGTGTTGTTTATACTACTGACCGCATTTCTGTCTCCTGTCATCTCGGTGTTTATCCTCGACCCGCTCTGGGGTCGTCCGGAAAAACCACAGGCGTTTTTCTACGGATTTATGGCAGGGCTTCGCGGAACAACAACCGTTGCGGGATTTGCAACTGCCATCAAAGTGCTGAAGTATTGGTACCTGAAAAAAGAAGAGAGTTCAAAGATTGAGAAAGAAAAACTCCGCGCAGAGCTGCAACTCCTGAAAGGCCAGCTGCATCCGCATTTTATGTTCAACACCCTCAACAGCATTTATTCCCTTGCCTTACACAAATCCGAAAAAACACCAACCGCCCTGTTACAGCTGTCGGAGCTCATGCGGTATATGATGAAAGATGCGTACGAGCAAACGCTCCCACTTGCCACGGAAATACACATGATCCGAAACTATATCGCGCTGGAAAAAAACCGCTTTGGCGAAAGGCTCGAAGTGAATTTTCACATTGAAGGACATGTGAACGGTCAGCAAGTTGCTCCGTTGTTGTTTATGCCGTTTATAGAAAACAGTTTTAAGTACGGCACCGCTGAGGTTATTGAACAAGCCTGGGTTAATATTGATTTTATCGTCGCACATGATGAAGTTACATTGAAGGTGATGAATGCTACCCATGCCGAACGTGAGGAACCCGGAACACGCATCGGACTGCAGAACGTGAAGAGACGACTTTCATTGTTGTATCCTTCTGCCCACGAACTCCGTATTTTGAATGAAGAAGAAACCTTTGTTGTCGTTCTGAATCTGAAACTCACAGGATTAAACGCTCTTGCAACATGAAGCTGCGCTGTTTACTGGTCGATGATGAACCTCCTGCATTGGACGTGTTGCGCCATTACATTGCAGAGGTGCCGTTCATGGAGGTGGTAGGGGAATGCCATCATGCGTTTGATGCATTTCAGTTTTTGAATACGCACGCCGTTGACCTGATATTTCTTGATGTGAATTTACCAAAATTGAAGGGCACTGATTTCTACAAGTCGCTCAATCACGCACCGAAGGTGATCTTCACGTCAGCGCACAGGGATTTTGCAGTAGAAGGATTTGATTTGGGCGCAACTGATTTCCTGTTGAAGCCGTACTCGGTTGACCGCTTCTTGAAAGCCGTGGAGCGTGCATCGAATCAGGGAATAAAGTATGAGAACGACAACAAGCACACTTCGTCCGAACGTGCACTTTATGTCAAATCAGACAGAAAGATGGTGAAGGTCCCCGTGCGGGAAATTCTCTTCGTCGAGAGTCAGAAAGATTATGTGAAGATTGTTGCGGCTCACAAGCAGATCATCACGAAGCAAACCATTGCTTCCATCGAGAGCATGCTTCCTGAGAACGAATTTGTTCGGGTTCATCGTTCCTTCATCGTCGCCATGAACAAGGTTGATTCCTACAACCAGCACACACTCATGGTCGGATCCGAAGAAATTCCAATAGGCCCGTTATTCAGGCAACAAGCCATTCAGAGACTGGAGTCGCAGCGTTGATCAACGTGCGAGCACAAGTTCCTTCATACACTGGATCCAAAGCGGATGATCATTCAGGCTTTCGACCAACTGAACTTTTTCTCCGCCGTGCTCTTCAAAAATCTCCTGGTACTCTTCACCGATTTCAATAATAGTTTCAAGACAGTCGGCGGTGAAGGCAGGACTGAACACGAGAATTTTTTTCATTCCTTTTTTCGCACACTCCCTGACCACTTCGTCAGAATAAGGCTTGACCCAGCCATTATCTAATCGTGACTGGAAACATACAGTGTACTTTTCCTGAGGAATACCCAGTTTGGCCGCAATGGCCCGCGATGTTGAATAACAAGTCGCCTTGTAGCAATAATGGTTTTCGTCTGTGAGTTCGTGTTCGCAATCGCGATCATCGCACAACCCTTCGTTATAGACTTTATCCAACTGCCGCTGCGGTAGACCGTGGTATGAGAACAGGACATGATCGTACTCCTGGAATGGATATTTCTTTCCGCGTTCGACAAACGCTTCAATGTAAGTTGGATGATCGAAGTATTGTGAAATCATGCTCAGCTCGGGGATGACCCACCACTTCATCACGACACGCATCACCTCCTCCAGTGCAGAACCGGTTGATGCAGATGCATATTGCGGAAACATCGGAAGTACGATGATCTTTCCGTAATTCTTTTTCTTCATTTGCTCCAGCACATCCGGTATGGAAGGGTTCTTATACCGCATGGCCAGGTACACGTCATATCCATCGCCCAGCTCCTGCTGCAGCAGATCTTTTGCCTTGTTGCTGTATATCAACAGCGGACTTCCATCCGCCGTCCACAACTCTTGATAGACTTTCGCAGACTTTCTTGTCCGAAACGGAACGATGATCAGATTGACCAGGATCTTGCGGAGTAGCCATGGAATGTCGATGACTCTTGGGTCGTTCAGGAATTGGGAAAGATAGGGACCGACGTCTTTTGGTTTGGGACTGTCGGGAGTCCCGAGATTGACTAACAGAACACCTGTTTTTTTCACTTGTTTACCTTTTGGAATCGCGAAGGTACAGTATAAACAAGAAAAAATAGCAGTTGTTACCGGGTCGGTTAATGCAAGATCGGAGAACGTTTAAAAGGCTTCGAAGGGTCGAAAAGTTTGCGGTAGGTCGCGTGTCGCTTCACCTCCCGCGCTCCAACCTGTACGACGACATTGATCATTTTCGGATTGAAATCGCCAATCCAGTTCATTTCATATCCATCGTATCGTTTGTGCTGATTCCACAATACTTCACGCGCCTCAATCACCATGGCTCCATCAAGACCTTTACCCTGATGCGCAGGCGCCACACCGAACAAAATTCCAAATGCCTTACGGTTGGTCTTCAGGAGGGAATGCCAAAGGAATTTTAACTTGCCAATCCAGTTGAGGTTGCCGTTCACGTACTTGAAGATCTGATTGATCTCCGGCAACGATAAAAAGAACGCTACGGGCTGTGACTTGTAAAAAACAAAATAAAGCAGCTTCACATCGAGGATGGGTTTGATCTGCTTCACAAGAAGGTTTGCCTGAGCAAGCGTCAGTTCCGGGTTCTCATTTCGGTTTGCCCATGCTGCGTTATATACGGTATGAATGTATTCCGGGAGCTTACTGATCTCCGCTTTGGAAATGTGCCGCACTTCATAATCAGGGTTATCGTCAATGAGGGCGGCCTTTTCTTCAAGACGCGGCGAGACCTGTTCCTGAATTTGCCGGCCAAAAGTCAACTGATTGAAATAAACCTGAAACCCGTAGGCTTCAAAAAATTTCTGATAATACGGGAAGTTGTAATTACACTGATAATTTGGCTCGAGGTCAAATCCATGGATAAGCAATCCCCACCATCTGTCCCGGCTGCCGAAATTGATCGGCCCGTCCATCGCCTCCATACCTTTGGCTGAAAGCCAGTCGCGGCACGCATCAAACAACATGAAGGCCGCAGCCTGGTCGTCGATACACTCGAAAAAACCCATTCCGCCAGTAGGCTGGTCGTTGCCTTTGTGAACAATTTTTTCGTTGACAAAAGCTGCTACCCGTCCGATTGTTTCTCCCTGTTCGTTTCGAAGGATCCAGCGAATACAGGTCCCATGTCTGAATGTCTTGTTCTTTTCCTGGTCAAAAACACTTTCTACATCTTTATCCAGCGGCCTGATCCATTTCTTTTCGTTTCGGTACAAGCGCACAGGAAGCATCAGAAATTCCCGCTTCTGATCCTGTGAAATTACTTCTTCAAGCTTCATCACTTACTTCAATAGTTGGGGTGTTGTTCATGATCCGGTTGATCCGGTTCGGCAAGATAATATGAAAGCGGGTACCGTAGCCTCTTCTGCTTGCAACCATGATTCTGCCGCCAAGGCGATCGACAGCGTTCTTAACAATGTAAAGACCAATACCAGATCCATCGGACTGTTCCGTCGCCCGATAAAACATGTCGAAGATCTTTGCAAGATTCTCTTCCTCTATTCCGATACCATTGTCGGAGAAGGTAATGTCCGCCTTCATGTGATCGACGTGTACTTTGATGTGTATCTCCGGATTAGGAATAAGCAACTGCCGGTATTTGATTGCATTGGAGATCAAATTCCTCATGATCTCAGAAATGCGCCAATAATCACTGAAGAACTCGATGCCGTTGATGGAAATAAAGCGACGGACATCACTTGCACCCTCGAGATAGTCTAAGTCCTGAAACGTTTTGTTGATGATATGGGCAACGTCAACTTTGCTGACGTTCACTTCCATCTTGAGGTTTTTGCTGTGACTCAGCACATCGTTGATGAAATTATCCAGCGCCTGAACTTTTTCACCGATGATTTCCATGTAGTCGAGCGGGTTGTCCGTGTTGCCCGGGAGCTTTGCGAGATTAACAAGTCCGAGAATGGACGACAGCGGAGCACGCAGGTCATGCGACACCTTATAGACAAAGTTATCAAGCTCCGTGTTGCGGGTCTTCAGTTCCTCTTCTACTTTCTTCCGGTCGGTAATGTCAACATATACTCCATAGATGCCGATGGTTTCATTCTCCAGCATCACCGGCACGCCACAAAGAATCACATTCACCATTCTACCATCGCGGTGCCTCCGCACAGTCTCGATACTGACAACCTGATTTTTCGCGATGAGATTGTTCAGGTCAATGCCTTCACTTCGCAGTTCATCAGGTACAATGAAGTCGTTCAGATTCTTACCCTTCAACTGACTCTTCCCGAAACCAAACATTTCTTCAAAACCCTTATTTACCAGAAAAACTTTTCCGGATTCATCCAGCATGACAACGGCAAGGGGGATGTTTTCAAACAATTGAGTGAAGAGCGTCTCGTTCTTCCGAAGCTTTAATTCCGAGCGTTTTTTATCACTGATGTCCCTGAAGATGACTTGAACACACAACTCCTCCTGGAACATATACGGAAACGACATACACTCCACATCGATGAACTTGCCGTCAAAATCGACAAACTTCTTCTCAACCATAGGTACGTGAATGCCCTGCATAACTTCAGCAATCCGGGCACGCTCATGTTCCTGGTAATCCGGATGTACAAGACTCAAAAAGGGCATACCCACCACACTTTGATCGGCAGGTACTTTTAAAACCTCGCTCGCATGCGCATTCGCAAACAATAAGATACCGTTCCGATGAATGAATACGCCAATGGGAAGTTTCTCGGTAAGCGACTGATATCTTAACCTGCTCTCGAGGCCACTCTCTTTTCTTTCTGTCACGTCCTGAATGATGCCCCGGCGAAGAATGATGCCATCAGGTTCAGCCTGGTGATTGGAACGAAATTCCACCCACTTCACTTTTCCGTCCACCTTCACGCGCCCTTGCCAGTTCCACTCTTCGGAGTTCTGATGGCTCTTCAGCGATGTGTCTTTAAAAAGGAATCTGTCCTCCTCGTGGATCAAGCGATCGATTAACCCGGGATCTGCAACAAATGCTTCAGGGGGGTGACCCAGAATGTGGGTACATCCTTCGCTGATGTATTTAAACATCCTCCTTCCATCAGGATATATCGCGTACTCGTAAACGACCGCGGGAAGAAATTTGAGGACGTCCTGCATGGAAAATCCGATGTTCTGTAGTTGGTAGTTAAAGACTAGCAATTTAATGCAAAGGGACTACAAAACCATACTTTATAGGGCTGAACTCAAACGCAGCGAAACGTTGGGCTCGTTATTCCGAGGTGGAGGTAAAAAACTAGAATGGACAAAGCAGATAAATACCTGGCACCAAAAACGCAACTTCCCCCATCAACCGGTATCGTTCATTCTCCCGAAAGTGATCGTTGATCATCAGGATAGTCACATGAATAACCGTCATCAGTAGCAGTATTGCTCCAGCGCACGGATTTTGAAAAAGCAGCCATAACGACATCAACATTGCTGTAAGTAAAACAACCCTGACGATTATCATTGTCAGCGGCTTCCCGAATCGAACTGCAAAAGAAATCTGTTTATCGTGTTGATCATTTTCGAAATCAATGGCACAGACCAGAAGAAGATTGCCCACGACTATCATAAAAAAACAAAAAACGACAAGTACATGAAACTCTGAAAAAATAACCTTGGTAACAGTGGCAGAGGGAAGGAGCACACCACAAGTGTACAACACGGCAATCATCAATTCTTTCAGGAAAGGGAATCGCCGGTGAAAAGCGAGATAGGTAACGACCAGGGCTGCCATAGCAATACCACCAAAGAAAACCTGAGGGCGAATGAAGAAAACAAGAATCGCATCCAACAAAAAAACAATAACCGCAACGGAAGCAATAAGCCTGAAGTGTTTAAGATGAAAGGCATATCGTGGTGATCTCGGGGCGTGCCCGGCTTGTTTTGCGTCGCGGAGATGATCGATGGTATAAATCAGCCAGACCGAGAACGCGAGTGCAACAAGACCCTGAGGACGAATCGTCACGGATAACAGCTGCGCAAAAAACAACGCAGAGCATACCGCCCCGGCGACAACATCAAGGCTGAGCCAGTTAAGTCTCTGATAAATTTTGAACAACAGTCGCATAAAATAAAAAAGTCTCCCGGTGTGGGGAGACTCAATCTATATTTTCAGCAGGTGAATCATTAAGAAGCTTTCAACGCTTCCGCACCGCCTACGATTTCAAGAATTTCCTTGGTGATGGCTGCCTGACGTGTTCTGTTGTAAGTCAAACGGAGCTGCTTCAGAAGTTCACCAGCGTTCTCTGTTGCCTTGTCCATAGCCGTCATACGTGCGCCATTTTCAGAAGCGTTAGAATCGAGCACTGCTTTGTACAGTTGTACTTTCAATGACTTCGGGATCAAACCAGTGAGAATCTCTTCCTGTTCTGGCTGATACAGGTAGTCGATTTGTGAAGTTGATGCCGAAGATTTTGCCGGAGGAAGAATCGGGAGGAATTGCTCAACGCGAACGATCTGCGTAGCGACGTTCTTGAATTCATTGTACACAATTTCCACCTTATCAAACTTGCCAGCCTTAAATGCATCCATGATGAACTCCGCTGCTTTGGATACTTGATCAAAAGTCAGTGTGCTCAGCAAACCAGCAAAGTCATTGACGGTATTGATCTTTCTTTTCCCAAAGCCATCCGCAGCCTTTTTTCCAATCGATAATACGGTCACGTTACCTTTCTGAAACTGCGTGCTGTACCGCTCTTCAATGATGCGGTTGACCGCCTTGAAGATGTTTGTATTAAACGAACCGCACAGACCGCGATCGGAGCTTACTGCCACAATCAAAATCTTGCGCTCTTCACGTTTTGCGCTATACCAGTTGTCAGAGTCGGTTTGTGCCGACGACAAGTTTTGAAGAATCGCGTTTAACTTCTGCGCAAAAGGGCGCATCTGTGTGATTCTATCCTGTGATTTTCTAAGCTTCGCCGCCGCCACCATTTTCATGGCTTTGGTGATCTGCTGCGTGGAAACCACGGAGGAAATTCTGCTCTTGACTTCTTTTAAGCTCGGCATTCTATTTTAACTTTTTCAGCTTACGCGTAACGGCTCGCCAAATCGTTTGCTACTTGCTTCATCGTCGCCACGTCGGCGTCTTCGAACTTACCTGCACGAAGATTATCCAACACCTGACGCTTTGTTGTTCTCAGCAACTCCAGGTACTCTTTCTCAAATTGCTTCACCTTGTTCACAGGCACGCGGTCCATGAACCCACGGGTTGACGCGGTGATGATGGCTACCTGCTCTTCAACTGATACAGGCGCATACTGATCCTGCTTCAGGATTTCTGTATTTCTTCTTCCGCGGTCGATGGTCAATTTCGTTGCCGCGTCAAGGTCAGAACCGAACTTCGCAAAAGCTTCCAATTCGCGGTACTGAGCCTGATCAAGTTTCAACGTACCCGCAACTTTCTTCATTGATTTAATCTGAGCAGCACCACCTACACGCGATACAGAGATACCTACGTTAATGGCGGGACGGATACCAGAGTTAAACAAGTTCGTCTCAAGGAAGATCTGTCCATCGGTAATCGAGATCACGTTCGTAGGGATATACGCAGATACGTCACCCGCCTGAGTCTCGATGATCGGAAGAGCTGTCAATGAACCACCGCCCTTCACAAGATGCTTAATGGAAGCAGGAAGGTCATTCATCTGTGCCGCAATGGCGTCGTTATTGATAACCTTCGCCGCTCTTTCAAGGAGGCGTGAGTGGAGATAGAATACATCACCAGGATATGCTTCACGTCCGGGAGGTCTTCTCAAAAGCAAAGACACTTCGCGGTAAGCAACGGCCTGCTTCGACAAATCATCATACACGACAAGCGCAGGACGTCCGGTATCGCGGAAAAATTCGCCGATAGCCGCACCAGTGAAAGGTGCGAAGAACTGCATCGGAGCAGGATCGGCTGCAGATGCAGAAACAATTACCGTATAAGGAAGCGCTCCGGCCTTTTCGAGAGCAGCAGCCACACTGGCAACAGTAGATGCTTTCTGACCAATTGCTACATAAATACAGAAGACAGGCTCTCCTTTTTCGTAAAATTCTTTCTGGTTGATGATGGTATCAATCGCTACCGCAGTCTTTCCAGTCTGACGGTCACCGATGATCAATTCGCGCTGACCACGACCAATCGGAATCATCGCATCGATCGCCTTGATACCAGTTTGCAGCGGCTCATTCACCGGCTGACGGAAGATTACACCCGGAGCCTTACGCTCGAGGGGCATCTCATAAAGTTCACCAGCCAAAGGACCACGACCATCTACTGGCTTACCCAGTGTATCAACTACGCGGCCAAGCATACCATCACCAACTTTCACAGAGGCGATTTTACCTGTACGCTTCACCGTTGCACCTTCACGTATGTCTTTGTAGTCACCGAGCAATACGGCACCTACGTTGTCTTCTTCAAGGTTAAGTACCAATGCCTGCAGGCCGTTTTCGAAAACGAGGAGCTCCCCCGCCTGTGCCTGAGTTAATCCATAGATACGGGCAACACCGTCACCAACGGTCAATACGGTTCCCACTTCTTCGAGCTGGGCTTCCGTACGAGCCTGGGAAAGCTGCTCACGCAAAATTGCTGATACTTCTTCTGGTCTGATCTCTGCCATGATTTTTAGAGATTAATATTCTTTGATAAATGGATTCTGACTGAATTCTAGTTTCAATGCCTTCAACTTGTTCTTCAATGAAGCATCGACTTGACGATCACCAATCTTCAACACAAAGCCGCCGATCATGTCTTTATCAACATGTTCGACAAGCTCTACTTGCTGGCGGTCGCTGTATTTCTTAACAATCTGTTCAAACTGTGCGCGGGCCGACGCTTCCAGAGGCGTAGCTGTTGTTACCGTAGCCTTGCGTATGCCTTTGAATTCATTGTATGAATTATGGAATTCAGCAGCGATTGCCGGAAGTAACGGTTCGCGATTTTTCTTCGTGATGATGTCGAAGATGGCCATGGTGAGCGGATGAACCTTGCCTTTGAAAAGTTGTTCAAGGATATCGCGCTTCTTGTCATGCTTCACAATCGGATTGCGCAGCAGGAGCTCAAAATTTCTGTTTTCGTCAACTACTTTCGAAAACAGCAACATGTCTTCGTGCACCTTATCGAGTGCATTTTGCTGAACGGCCAGGTCGAGCAGGGACTTAACGTATCGCGATGCGGCTCTGGTTTCGCTCATGTTAGTTGATGTTCAAATCTTTGATGTAACCGTTGACAAGCTCTTTCTGAGCCTGATCGTTTGAAAGATTCTTTTTCATCAGTTTCTCAGCAATCTCCAGGGAGAACATTGCAACCTGAATACGGACATCTTTCAATGCCGCCTGCTTCTCAATCTGAATCGCAGCACGTGCTTCTTCAATAATTTTATCCGCAGCCTTCTTCGCATCAGAAGCAGCCTCGTCCTTCAGGCGGTTGGATGCCTCTCGGGCGTCGCGAAGGATGCGATCTCTTTCTTCACGGGCTTCTTTCAACAATTTCTCATTATCTGACTTCAGCTGAGACATCTCTGCTCTTGCCTTTTCAGCGGTATCGAGGGCGCTTTGAATAGATGCCTCGCGCTCCTTCAATGAGTTGATGATTGGTTTCCATGCGAGTCGTGCGAGGAGCAGGAACAACAACACGAACACAATCAATTGCCATAAGAATAATCCCGGGTCCGGAGTAAGTAATTGCATATAATTTCTTGATGTTTCTGGTAACCTTGTTCAACTGAAAGAAACCGGTGCAGGCCCATCGCCTGCACAGATTCCTTGTGTTAATAAGCTGATTAAGACTTAAAGGAAATCAGCAGACAGATAACGAGAGCGAACAGCGCTGCAACTTCGATAAGAGCGGCGATGATCAGCATGGCACCCTGGATACGTCCAGATGCTTCAGGCTGACGCGCCATTCCTTCCATCGCAGAACCACCGATGCGGCCGATACCGATTCCAGCGCCAATTGCAGCCAGACCAGCTCCGATACCAGCTCCCATAATCGCGTAGCTGATGTCCAATAAAAGTGCTAACAACATAGATTTATATATTTAAGTTAAACAAGTTTCAAATTAATGGTGGTCGTCATGTGCATGCTCTGCTATCGCCATTCCAATGTACAATGACGAGAACAACGTAAACACATAAGCCTGAATTCCGGCAACAAGCAACTCAATCAAGTTGATAAACAACACAATCAAAGTTGACCCTGCGCCCACATAAATACTTCCGAAAATGAAGGTCAATGAAATCAAAGACAGCAACACGATGTGACCCGCCGTAATCGCCACGAACAAACGCACCATCAAGGAGATTGGCTTGGTGAAAATCCCGATCACCTCAACAAGAAGAATGATGGGTCTCAAAGGAAGCGGAACGCCCGGTGTCCAGAAAATGTGCGCCCAATAGTCTTTGTTGCCTTTCACGTTGGTGATGATGAACGTGAGTATTGCCAATACTGCAGTCACTGATATATTTCCAGTGAGGTTGCCTGCTCCGGGCAAAAGACCGAGAAGGTTTCCAAACAGGATGAAGAAGAACAGAGTGAGCATGTACGGAAGAAACTTCTCGTAATGGTGGCCAATATTCGGCTTCACAATATCATCACGAACAAAGAGAATGATTGGCTCGAAGAATGAAGCCAGACCTTTTGGAGCAGAACCTGCATTCTTTTTGTACGATTTGGCTATGCTGACAAAAACGAAGATCATCAGCACGGCGGTGATCAGCAACATCAGCACATTCTTGGTGATTGACAAATCAAGAACGCCTTTGCCATTCAATGTAATGTGGTTGTGCTCGAGCGTGTAGCCATTATAAGGAACTACCTGATGCTGTTCATTGTAAAAGTTGTGCGAAGAAAACACGTCAAGGCCTCGTTCTTCAGAGTACACGATTACGGGAGGATAAATGACCAGGTGATCGGTAAAGTGCCAGACATGATCGTCGAGCACGTGGTGGATGATCACGTCGCTGATGTTGAGTTCTCCCTGTTCACCTTCGTTGCCTTCAGCTGCAAAAGCAGGGCTTGAAAACAAGGTCAAAGCGGCAAACACAATCGTCGCGGCGATGAACGAAAAAAGTCTGTTTTTATGGGAAATTGCAGTCATTTAGGGCTGTTTTCAACGGGTCTGAAAATCCGACCGCAAAGGTATTAATTAATGAACCACAAAAAAATCTTTTGGATAATTTTTGGGTGCCCTTACGACGCGTTGTTCCGGGTGATTTTGGCGTAGAGAAAACCTACTTCAATCGCCGTGCTGAGCATGTAAAGAACAAGAAAATAGACGACATTTTCTTTGGCAGAAACCGGATCATCGATAATAACATAGGCCATGAAGGCACCAAATGCCAAAAACTTAATGGCCATACTCAGCAAATACAATTGAGTAAAGAAATCAGGCTTCCCGGCCTTGTCCAGGTATGCGTATAACAATACCGTTGCAAAAAGGACAAGAATGGTAGTTTCAATAAAAAAACCGGGCAGAGAAATCGCGCCTGCATCAGCGAGATACCATGTTCCAGCGGCTACGAGCCCGTTTCCAAGTAAAAGAACAAGGAGAAATCTAATCACGGATTATCCCGATTGATGGTACGATAGGTCTGGTAAATGATTCCGGCAAACCCGAGGAATCCAAGTGTAATCATGAGAATGGGATATTGAAACCCCAACCATTGATCCGCAAGATGACCAAGCCAACCGGCGATGCCGATGGTTGCCAGCAGCTGAATGGCCAGGCTGCTGTACTTGAGGTAGCTGTTATACGGACTTTGCTTCCGGCTGGGCTCCGATGGATCTGACTGCGCCATTGTCTGCAATTTTAATTTCCTTGATGGCTGCACCCATTCGGCAAGTGCCGTTAAAAACCGCGCCTGGCTCCACCACGAGCTTGCCCGTCACAATGTCGCCGTGGATAACCGCAGTCGCTTTCAGCACAAGCGTATCTGCAATTTCAACCTTGCCCCGAACCTCACCTTCAATGTCCGCATTTTGCGACATGATGTTCCCCTGAATAGACGACGACGGACCAAGTGCTACTTTCGATTTGGATTTCACATTGCCGGTGATCTTACCGTCGATTCGAATGTTGCCGTACGTTTCAACATTTCCTTCCAGGAAAGTGCCTTTTCCGATGGTGTTGCTGGAGTTGCTGATCTCGTCAGCTGCGCGTTTTTCTTCTTTAGAGGTGAACATGACGGTATAGGTTAAAAAGTGACAAATTCTTCCGGATTGATTGAATTGCCATTGTACCACAATTCAAAATGCAGGTGAGGACCATTGGTCAGTTCCCCGCTGTTGCCCACTATAGATATGATTTCTCCGGCGTTAACAAAAGTACCAACTTTTTTATAAAGTTCAGCATTGTGCTTATAGACCGAGATCAGGTTGGCGTTGTGTTGTATCATCATCACGTAACCCGCATCCTGGGTCCACGAGGAAAACACCACGGTTCCATCTGCGATGCTCTTGACCGGCTCATTCGTCTTCGAGACAACGTCAACTCCGAAATGCCCTTTGCGCACATCATATCGGTCTGAAATAAATCCGTTGATGGGTGTGAAGAAATACGTTTCCCGGAGCGAGCGGCTCTGAGAACTTGTGAGCGTGATGAGAGAAAGGTCAGAGCGTTCAAAATCTTCCCGGAAAGCGGAATCCCCGGCAGCAATGTTCAGCTCCGGGCGCTCGCCAGGAGTAGATGTACCGTTGGAAAGTGATTTTTGATTTTTCAGCAAGGTGGTATCGCCGCGAAGAACGCTTTGGAGATTGGCAATGAATTGATCCTTATGTTCAACCTCCATCGCCAGTGAATCCACTTTCAAAGCAAGCCCGTACAGCTGCTGATTGACCACCATTTGCTCATACTTGGGATCAAACCATTTCTTCAGGACAGTCTTCACCAGAAAAAGGCTCAACAGCAGCATGAATAAGAACGCGAGCATCGAGAACAGGATAAGCCGGGAGTAAGAGAACGCAAAACTTGTCTTCTCGGCAAAGTTTTCCTCGTTGCGCAGAATCAACTGATGTCTCGAATTCAGCCAGCTCGATATCGTTTTCTTTGGTCTCATGCGGTTGTTGGCGGAGCAAGGCCGGCGATAAATTCGGCGATAGGTCCACTTTAAGCTCTCCTATTGAGAAATATTCCCTTTTTTTGCAAAATTAGATATTCTGGCCGATTAAAATATTGGAGATAAGATTTTCCCGTTTTGTACACAAAAACAGCGGCATATTGAAGCCATTCTCTGGACTCCTGGTCTTTATCGCAATCGCGGCGGCGATGAGCGCTTGTTCGTCGGAAAGCAACAGCTGGACGAGCAAGGCATTCCATAATACGACCGCGCACTACAACGGGTACTACTACTCGCTGGAGGAAATACGAAAAATTGAAAGTGTCGTAAAAAAGGCGCGCGTGGATGACTACAACCGCATTCTTCGACTCTTCCCGACCTTCGATACCGCGATGGCAAAGGGTTACGAAAAGGAAGTTCAGGAAGCAGTGAAGATGGCCTCCATCGCCATTCAGCGACATCCGAACAGCAATTGGGTGGATGATGCCTATATCGTGGTCGGCAAGGCAAGAATGTACAGCCTTGATTGGGGCAATGCCATCCAGACCTTCAAGCACGTGAATACAAGAAGTAAAGACAAGGATGCCCGTCACCTCGCCATCATCAACCTTACTCGTACGTACACGGAACACCGCGAATATGCCAATGCTCAGGCGGCTATAGACTTTTTAAAGAAACAGGATCTGAGCAAAGAAAACCGGAAGCGCATGCTGCTCGAAGGTGCGTATCTCGCGCAGGAGCGACAAGACCTGGATTTAATGGTCCGTTACCTTTCCGAAGCCAGTCCCATGCTGACACGCAGAGACGATGCAGGCCGCGTATTCTTTATCATCGGTCAGGTGTATCAGAAACTCGGCTTCGAAGCAGAGGCCTATAATTTTTACCGAAAGTGTCTCGCACAGAATCCCGCCTATGAAGTAGACTTTTACGCGCGGCTGTACATGGCACAAGTGACGGAAATTTCGCGCAACAGAGACATCAACGCCGCAAGAAAGTCATTTCGAAAGCTGTTGAAAGACTCCAAGAACCGGGAGTTCAAAGACAAGATCTTCTACGAGATGGGAGTGTTTGAATTGAAACAGAATCACCAGGAAGAAGGTATTGGCTACCTGAACAAGTCGATACGCGAGGGCACGAATAAGCGAATAGACGGTGAGGCCTATTTGCGATTGGGTGAGCTGTACTACGATTCCCTGAAGAATTATGAACTGTCGCAGGCGTATTACGACAGCGCCATCGGTGCCTTGCCAACCGATTACGAAAACTATAAGAAGATCAAAACACGTCAGGAGGTACTGAATGAATTTGTTCAGCACCTGAAAACCATACAATGGCAGGATAGTCTGTTGACTTTGTCTTCCACGGATTCCGCAGCAATCATGACGAAGATTAAAGACAAGGTATCAAAGGAGCAGAAGGCCAAACTGGAAGCAGCTAAAAACAAAAAGAAAAACAAAAACAGGATCAACATCGACGTCAACAACAATAACAACATCTTCAACATCGACGAGAACCAGGCCGAAAACAGCACCTGGTATTTTGGCAATCCGTCGGCGATGGCATCGGGAGAGATTCAATTTGCACGTCGTTGGGGTAACATCACGCTCGAAGACAACTGGCGACGGTCGGCACGAGAGAATAATAGCAATAGCCCCATCGTTGCGAAGGGGAAAGAAGAATCAGGGAAACCGGCAGATGCCGCCAAAACTGAACCAGAGCCTGTGAAAGAAGAGGATCTCGCCGCGGCTGAATACGAGAAGTTGACAAAAGAAATTCCGCGCAGCGAAAATGAAAAGCAACAGGCGCTTGGAAAAATCGAAGAAGCCTATTTCAGCGTGGCAGAAATCTATCTGCTGAAACTTGAAGAAAGGGAAAATGCGATAGCTTATTACCTGAAACTCCTCGGACGATTTCCGAAAAGCAAATACGAACCGGAAGCATTATATGCGCTGTATCTGATTTATAAGGACATCGACGCGAACAAAGCCGTCTCTTACGCAGACCTGCTAAAGTCAAAGCATCCCAATTCTACCTTTGCGAAGATTCTGGTTAATCCAAACTATTTCAAGGAATCGAACCAGGCCATGCAAAACCAGAAAGAATTGTATCGCATGGCTTACGAACACTATCAACAAGGCGATTTTCTTGCCTCGTCGCAACTGATCACAGAAGCCCTGGAGCTTTCTGAAACGCCATTCACCCCAAATCTTCTATTGCTTCGCATCATGATTCTCGGGCAAGTTCGGGGTGTTGATACTTACCAGACTGAGTTAGCAAAATTTATTGAGACGTACCCGGAACACGAACTCACCAACTACGCGAAGAAATTACTGGAGACATCTAAAGCGCAAGCAGCCTCGCAGGCCCAGGAACCTAAAATTACCTATAGCCGCCAGCTGGAAGCACCGCACTATTTTGTTCTTGTTTATGATAAAACCCAAAACGGCGCCGACGGTATGACGCAACTGCTGTCTGCGTTTTGCGACACCTACTTCAAAGATCAGAATCTTAAAGTCAGTGTACTGCCCTTAAATGATACTCAGGTAGCCTGCTCGGTGACAGAATTAAGCGGAGTTAGTAAAGCCATCGCCTTCTTCCACACATTCACCGAAAAGCAAAGCACACTCGCAGGACTCAGTAACCTTAAATTCCATAAATTTGTCATTACGAAGGAGAACTTCGACATTTTTTACCGAACCAAAGGCCTAGATGAGTACCTCCAATTCTTTGAAAAATATTACCCAGCAACGAACTAAAGCATTCCTTTCGATTCGGAAGCCGTGGATCAAAAAACTTGTGAAAGGCATATGGATTGCATTTGCCTCTTTTATCATAGGCCTCCCGTTGTATCTCTTTCTGGTGAGCATTAATCTTTTCGGCCTCTTTGGCGAAATGCCGAGCACCAAAGAAATTGAAAATCCAAAAAACGATCTCTCATCCGAACTGATCTCTGCAGACGGCGTCTCGTTGGGCCGGTACTTTCGCTACAACAGAAGCCAGGTGACTTTTGATGAACTTAGCCCTGACCTGGTCAATACGCTGGTATATTCAGAAGACCACCGCTTCTATGATCACTCCGGCATGGACTTCTGGGCGTTTCCTCGCGTCATCTGGGGTCAGCTTACATTTAATAATGCAGGTGGTGGAAGTACGCTGACGCAACAGCTGGCCAAAAACCTGTTCACGCGAAACCCGGATAAGAGCCTCGATGGTTCGCTTGCCAAACTTGGAAGACTTCCGGCCCGATTGATCCAGAAATCGAAGGAATGGATCATCAGCGTTCAGATTGAACGCAACTTTACCAAAGAGGAAATTATCGCGATGTATCTCAACACGATTGAGTTCAGCAACAACGCCTATGGAATCAAGGTGGCCGCAGAAACTTACTTCAACAAGACGCCTGATAGTCTGAATCTCCAGGAGTCAGCTGTTCTTGTCGGCATGGTCCAAAACCCGTCGCGCTTTAACCCAGCCAGATTCCCTGAACGAGCAACACAGAAGCGCAACGAAGTACTGAACAAAGTCTATCGCCATAAGTATAAAATCACTACCCGTGAACAACTCGATTCCATCAAGGCGCTGCCGATTAACCTGAACTTCAAGGTGCAAAACCATAACAAGGGATTGGCAACTTATTTCCGGACTGTTTTGCAAAATGATCTGATGGCCTGGTGCAAGGAAAACGGATACGACTTGTGGGATTCGGGATTGAAAATATATACCACCATCGACAGCCGGATGCAAACTTTTGCCGAAGAGGCAATGGCCGAACACATGGCCAAGCTGCAGAAAGAATTTGACAAGCAATGGAAGCTGCGCAACAGAAATCCTTGGTCCGACGAAAATGGTGCAGAAATCAAGTCATTCCTGAACTCACGCGTCAAGCGAACGGAAGCCTACAGAAATCTTGTTGAGCAATATGGCGAAGATTCTGACTCGGTGAAGATTCTGCTCAACCAGAAAAAACCGATGACCATCTTCACCTGGAATGGCGAGAAAGATACGCTGTTCAGCAGTATGGACTCGCTTGCGTATTATTATCACTTTCTTCAAACAGGTATGATGTCCATGGATCCTTCGACCGGTGCCGTTCGGGCGTGGGTCGGCGGTATCAATCATAAATTCTTTAAATACGATCACGTCAAGCAGGGAACACGCCAACCCGGTTCTACCTTTAAACCATTCGTGTACGGTAAGGCGATCGAGGATGGCTTCTCACCATGCTTTGTTGCAAAAGATGAGTCTCCTTTCATTAAAGTCTCTGGTGGCGTTTACCATCCGAAAAATTCCACTGGCGATTACGGCAGCGGCGATCGATTTACACTTCGTCAGGCCATGGCGCGCTCGATCAATTCCATCACCGCTCAGATGATTGATCAGGTGAAACCACAGAATGTTGTTGAGTTCGCACAACGGCTCGGTATCAAGAGTCCTCTCGATCCCGTGCCTGCGCTTTGTCTTGGTGTCAGCGACGTTTCACTTTTTGAACTCGTCTCTGCGTATTGTGCGTTTGTAAATCAGGGAATTCATGTAGAACCTTACTACATCACCCGCATTGAAGATCGGAACGGCAATGTCATCCAGACTTTTGTTCCGAAGACGAGACAGGCGATGGATGAACAGACTGCTTATAAAATGGTCTTCATGCTCCGTGGAGGTGTTGAAGAAGAAGGCGGAACCTCAGGCGGACTTTCACAAGACGTGCGGAAAGACAACGAAGTCGGTGGAAAGACCGGAACCACCAACGATGCTTCTGACGGTTGGTACGTCGGAATCACCCACAACCTGGTCACCGGTGTTTGGGTTGGTGGTGATGAGCGAAGTATTCGTTTCCCGTCATGGGATTTTGGACAAGGCTCAAAAACTGCGAGACCGATCTGGAATAAATATATGACTAAGGTTTACGAGCATCCCGATGTCGGATATCCAAAAGGGTTTTTCAAACAACCGGCCAAGCTGAATGATTTGCTTGATTGTGCACGGTATAATGCAGGGGAAGAGGAACTCGAACAACCTGAAATGGATTTAAATGATGCGAACAAATTTTAATCGCACCAGATGTCATCCATCAGGGAAACCATCCAGCGTCTGCCAGAACAACCCGGTGTCTATCGGTTTTACAATAGTGACGCTCAGCTGATATACGTCGGGAAGGCTAAGAATATTCGAAAAAGAGTCAGCAGCTATTTCAACAAACTTTCTGGCGTTAATCGTAAAACACTCAAGCTGGTCAGTGAAGTTGTAAATATTGAGTACACGGTGTCGAACTCGGAATTCGACGCGCTATTGATGGAGAATAACTTCATCAAAGAAAACCAGCCGAAGTACAACATCCTCCTCAAAGACGACAAAACATTTCCTTATCTGTGTATTCTCCGCGAGCGGTTCCCCAGGATCATTTACACGCGCAAATACAATCCATCTCAAGGGGAGTACTTCGGCCCGTACTCAAGTGTCGTGGCCATGAAAAATGTCCTGGAACTCGTTCGGAAACTTTATTCGATCCGTACCTGCAGTCTTCTCTTGTCTGAACAAAACATACAGCAGGGGAAATTTAAGGTCTGTCTTGAGTATCACATCGGCAACTGCAAAGGGCCATGCGTGGATGAAGTAAGCGAGCAACAGTACCAGGAAGAAATTGAGCAAGCAAGGAATATACTGAAAGGAAATATCAGCGTGGTTGAGCGCTACCTTCAGCAGCACATGCAGCAGGCCGCCACCGACATGCAATTTGAAAAGGCGCAGGCTTTCAAAGAGAAACTTGATACGCTCGATCGATTTCAAAGCAAGTCGCTCGTTGTTAACCGGGCGCTTACAAATATTGATGTCTTTGCCATCACCAGCGGTGACCATTATTCGTACATCAACTATTTGCAAATTAAGGAAGGCGCTATTGTTTATTCTAAAAGCGTTGAAGTACGGAAGCGTCCGGAAGAATCAGAAGAAGAAATATTTGCGTTTGTAGCCAACGAAATGCGGGTTGGTGACAATGACACCATATTGAGCAACATTCCACTGATGTTGTTGGACGAAGACGTGACCGAGAATATCGTTCCAAAGATCGGCGATAAGCGAAAGCTGGTTTTGCTGTCGCTGAAGAATGCGCTGGAACTGAAGAAAGAAAAAGAACTCTTGCGCGAAGGCAAGAAATCAAAGCAACTGGAAGTATTGCAAATCCTGCAGAAAGACTTGCGTTTAACCGATCTGCCGATGGTCATTGAGTGCTTCGATAACTCAAACTTTCAAGGAACTACGCCAGTGGCCTCAATGGTTCGGTTTGCAAACGCAAAGCCCGACAAGAAAAACTACCGCCACTATAACGTTCGGACGGTCGAAGGTCCCAATGATTTTGCGTCAATGAAAGAAATTGTTGGCAGGCGTTACAAACGACTCATTGAAGAAGCCGCAGAGATGCCGAATCTGATTCTTATCGACGGAGGCAAAGGGCAGTTGAGCAGTGCCGTTGAAGCACTCCAGGAACTTGGTCTTTATGGAAAGATCCCTATTGCCGGCATTGCCAAAAAGCTGGAAGAGATTTACTACCCGGAAGATCCTTTTCCTTTATTGATCAGCAAAAAATCGCCCGGCCTGATGCTATTGCAACAAATTCGCGACGAGGCTCACCGTTTCGCAATTACCTTTCATCGCCAGAAGCGAAGCAAGGTCAATTCACGTTCAAGTATCGAAGATATTCCTGGAATCGGGCCGAATACAGCGAACAAGCTGCTGAATCATTTCAGGTCCATCAAAAAAATGCGGGAGGCTTCAATTGAGGAAATTGAAGCGGTTGTTGGAAATCAAAAAGCAGTCCTCATCAAAGAGCATCTATCAAAAAAAGACGGCTAGATACAGGATGCTAATGGACCTCGCCCTTCTTTTTACGACGGACCAGATATTCACGCGATACCTTGATTCTGTCATTGAGTGTACTTCCATTATATGATTTATCTAAAGAGTCGGGTAAGTTGACAGTTTGAATAACGCGCAGTGCCTTTTCGATTTGACCATCTCTCCAATACCATTTAGATTGTTCCAATCGAAGTACTGCAGCAAAGCGGGGTTGGTCTGCTTTTTAAAAATGAGTAAACGGTATCCGAGCCAAGACCGTCACAAATTTCTAATCCTTTTTCGCTGCCTGCCCAGCCTTTTTACGCAATTTCTCCGTGCAAACATCGCATACCTTGCCAGATTCGTCCAGCATGACATAAGACCCGACTCCGTCCTTCAGATCTCCAAAATCCTTGAATGGTTTCCCGTCGGGGTAGTAATACTCAACAATATTCCATACATCCCATACCTCCACCAAGCCACTACTTTTGGTTCGCTTCATTTCCAGAATCATCTTCAGTTGACCGTTCGGGTAGTAATCATAGCTCAGGTAGTGGTCGTCCTCGGATTCCAATGCGCTCGTGCTCATCAATCCTTGAGAACGACTGCCTGACCGGCGACTTAACAGTTTGCCATCATACCTCTTTGTCAAAATTGAAAATCGGGCACCATCCCCTGCAGTATCCAAACCAGTCAGAAGCCCAACCTCCCATTGCTCTTTCTTCGCCGAATATTTCTCCCAATACACCCGTGCCTCGTAACTCGAGTTCTCTGACGTCTGCACCCAACCCTTAATCACGAACTCATACGCCGACACAGAACCATCATTACCGCGCGACAATTGATAAACGACCGTGTCCATCTCGTCATCGTAATCGCGAGTCTTCAATACTTTACCACGCCAACCCTTAATCCATTCAGGAACTGAACCATCCGTCCGCTCAGCGTAGGCAGTAAATGGATTTTCATATGCCGCGTAGTTATTCCGGGTAGTTGTTTGATTGACCGGCGGCACCCAAACACGACAGCAAAAAAGATAAAGCGAGGATAAGTCTATTCATAAACCAAATGGATAATGGCTGCCATCCGAAAAATGAGCATGAAACTTCTGGGGTTGGCGACCGTGCTTTACTAAATATAAAGAATTTACGTGAGTGCAGAGAAATAAAGAAGACCTGGATGCTCAATAATGAACTTCATGTCCGCTGAGAGCGGACAACAAATGAACGAAGTGGCCTGAAGCAAGCTTCATCATCCGTATCAAGACAATGCATCTGCGGAGAAAAGGAGCAAAAAAAAAGCCCGGCGCGTTGATCGCCAGGCTTTCTATCAATTCAATATTAAGTCTTAGAACTCCCAGAGATTGTGTTCTTTCTCCATTAATCTCATCTCTTCCCACTCAGTTGCCATAACAGCTTGTCTGCGGTCTCCGTACTTCTCATAGATTGACTCGCCCTCTGGGTTCTCAATCATGAACAGCGTTGCATGGAACATTCTGAGCAGCATCGCATCTGCAAAGTTTTTGTTTTGAGCCGTGTTCTGACGGTTAAACCAAATTGCCTTCTTGGGATGTGCACGGAAAATTCTCTCGAGATCCTTGTATTTGAACCAACCCTTAGGTTCGGCAAATTCCTGAGCCTGGGTCTTCAAAGCGGGAACTATCAATCCAATTCCCTGAATATCGTAGTAAAGTCTGGATCTTCTCTTATCAAAAATCACATCTTCAACGAGGTGGAGCGTGCTCAAATCAGTTGCACTGTAGCGCTGGGCGCTGCCTCGATCCGTCACTTTCCAATCTGAAGGTGAGGATGCAGGATTCTTACCAGTGTTATCAGAAATAGCAATGTAGTTCCGTCCATTATAAGACACCACTTCGTCGATTGAGAATGTAGTTTGAGGATCCCAAGGAGTTTGCTGATCCGCTTCCTGACGGATTAACCCACGCTTAAAATCTTCAACAGACATTTTGGTCACCAGTGAATCGCTGGTATAGATGTCAGTCAGTTCACCAGATTCAATCGCATCGAGAATCAACTTCGTGATTTCTCCGTTTTTTGCAAAGAAGCCACGGTTCTGACGCTCCTCCAGATTCAACTCCCTCCATACGCGCACTTTGTAGTGGTGCTCATACTTCACAATGGGATTGATGGAATTCGGGTTGTAGGCATCCTGTATTTCAGACTGGTAAGCCTCATTTACCTCCGTAGTCTCTACCTCGGCTTGTCCAAAAGCACTGCACACTGCAAATGCCACCATGGAGAGACTTAAAAATCTTTTCAACATAACAATTGTTCTTTAATTGACGGTCACGATGATAACGCCATTTGAACCTTTAATCGGAACTTTCTCTTCGCTGTCCAGGTAGGTCTTACGAACCGCATCCTTGATTTGGAAAAGAATCCTATCGCCAGTTTTAGCATTGTTTACCCAAGAGCCAAGGTCAGGGCTTCCGCTGGATGCTTTAGTCTGGTTTTTTGCCACACCACCTGCACCCATTGTAACGTCCATCGCCTTGATTTGGTATCGGGCATCCTTAGGAACTTCTTCCTTGAAGTTTTCATCAGGCACGACCACAATCTTCAAATCGCGGATCTGATTCTTAGAAATACCCTTGCTGATGTCCACAACCTGCGAACCTACGTACGCCACAAAGCGCGGTTCAGGAATGTTCTTGGCAGCAAATTGTTCAGAACCAATCTTGGAACCTGCATTGTACACATCCACTGTGAATGAACGCTGGCTTGGGATGATGATCACTTTTCCTGGCTTGTCACCAGGACGCACTTCCGCGCCACTCGCCTTGAAGTTAGGGTTATAATTCGTACCAAGAGAAGGCACTTCTATATTCACATTGTTTCCGCAGTTCATATAAAGCGTCGGCTTATTACCAGTAGTCACGCGAATCAAAGGCTTCGCCACGAAGTACTCGATGGTCTCCGTAAGCACGGTATCCGGCAACCTGATTTCGGCCTTAAACGATTTTTTAGCAAGGTTGTCAGGTCCGTAAGCTCCATCTGTCGCGGTGAATTTTACTTTACCCATCTTCACGCCAGTCTTATCTACAACCATCTCCAATTTTTGACCATCGCGGTAAAAATCTGGAGTGAATGACGAAGAAGACGCTGTGATAAACATTTCCGCCTCATATGGAGTACCTGCAGCGACAACACGAGAAACAGGTCTAACCATTGGAACGATGTTCTCGAAGCTCACTTTGCCAATACCTGCATCATCCAGAAGTTTATCCAGAGCTTTCGTCTCATATTCAAGAATCTCAGTCTGAATCTGTGTCACTGAAGCAAGGGCAGCAATAACAGGTGTGTTTTCAAAAGTGAATGTCAGGAAGCTTTTGTTTGCATGGTCCTTGTCCGCAGCGAAAATAGGCATGTCCTTAGGAGCTTTCGCTAACGTCGGGAATTTTGAAGCCTCCATTCCAGAAAGGTCAACTACCTGCTTCACATAGTCATTCAACAGCTTTTCGAAGTCTTTACCGTACTGTTGCTGCACCATCATGGATGCTACTTTCGAGCTGTGGTCGTTGATAAGCTTCTCGTCCATCTTGTCTGTTCCGGACTTCGCCATCATTTCTTTCTTCAGCTTGTCGATATCGCCCAAAGTTTTTTCAGTCAAAGCACGAAGCTTTGCCGCGTTGTCCTTCGCGCGAATGACCTTGGGGTTGCTACTTTTTCCAGCTTCTTTATCGATCGCTGCCAGCGTCTCAGAGTTTTTCACTTTCCCTTCGGTAATGAGTTCCTCGAGAGTCGCCTGGATGATAGCAAACTTTTCCAAGACAGCGTTACTAACCTGCAGAGCGAGGAGTGCGGTGAGTACCAAGTACATCATACCGATCATCTTCTGCCTGGGTGTTTCCTTACCGCCTGCCATAGTTTCTTTTACAGTTTATATGATTAACTAAACGTTTTCGAAAAATTAGTTCTGACCGCCACCTTTCATAGCAGTGAGCATGCTGCCATAAACCTTATTGAGTGCGGTAAGATTGTCAGTCAATTTGCCAAGTTCGCCAGTGAACTTCGCTGTGTTCTCTCCAACCTTGGTAAGGCCTTGCATAGCACCTGTAAGGCTGTCGTAGAACTTGTTCATATTCTTAACATGTGAATCTGCATCCTTCAATTCCATTTCATAAACTGAATTCAGGGCAGCAAGATTTTTTGTTACTTTCTGAACCTGGTTGTGGTACTCACCCGCATCCTTGGAAGCGTCAGCCATTGAAGACACGGCCTTAATAGCCACGTCGTACGACTTGTTCATTTCAGAAAGAGACTTTGATGCCGTCTGTACGTTCTTAGCATACTCGTTTGTAGCAACGGCTGCATCAGACAGATTTGACATTTTCTTTGCTGAGTCAGCGAGGTTAGTCAAACCTTTTCCAAGGCTATCAAGAAGTTCAGGACCAATTTTAGCTTTTTCAAGGGAAGCATCCAGTTGTTGTGTCAACGATGCGCCAGTTTTATTGGAAACACGTGGAGTAGCAACAGAAGGAGCTTCATAGTCTTCAGACAGTTCAGGGTAAACCTTTGACCAGTCCACTTCTGCATGTGCGGGTTCAAATGCACTCAAAAAGAAAATCGCCGCTTCAACTGAAAGACCAATCATCAACATTTCATCCGCACCGTTGAAGTGAAGGATTTTGAAAAGCGCACCAATAATAACTACCGCAGCACCAATACCATATACCTTAGGCATGATGGTCTTGTAAAGAAGCTCTGTGAAACCGCCTTTTTTCTTGCTCATTTTTGTAAGGTTTAAGTTCTGTAAGAAATGTTCGTTAGATAAAAATAAAGAGGAAATTCAATTATTAAAACTCCTGACCAGATGAACGCCCGAGGTGCGTAAGGGCACAACGGAATCCGATGTAAGCTCTTGTTGAATCCCTGTACTCGTAAGTCCTGGTTCCTGTTTCCAGGTAGTAGGCTACGTCTTTCCAGCTACCGCCACGGATTACCTTTTTCGAAGGTTTATTGGCGACGAAATGCTTCTTGTCCTCAGGATCAGTTTGAGGGTCAATGTATTGCGGGTTCAAATCCCAAACGGTCGGCACAGAAGCCGGATTGAAGTCATCGAGAACCCATTCTGACACATTGCCTGCCATGTCGAACAGACCGTAATCGTTAGGGAAGTAAGCCATCACCGGAGAGGTGTACGCGAAACCGTCGTCATAGAAGTTACCACGGCCCGGCTTAAAGTTAGCCAGCATACAACCTTTCGAGTTACGAATGTATGGATTACCCCAAGGGTACTTTGCCATATCACGGCCACCACGAGCGGCATATTCCCACTCCGCTTCAGATGGAAGTCTGAATTCAGGCATTGGGTATTCTCCATTCAGCTTTCTGTATTCATTGAGGTAGTTTGTTCTCCACTTTCCAAAGAACACAGCCGCATTCCAATCAATACCTACAACCGGGTAATCATCATAACCAGGGTGCCAGTAATAGTAGTCCTGGATCGGGTCGCCCATATGGTGCGCGAAATCGCGTACCCACGCTGCGGTATCCGGGTAATACGTTTCCATGAACGTCTTTGGGTCCACCGCGACGTATCCGGCGTCTGTGGACGGCGGATCTTGCTTGGTATAGAAATCGGTAAACTGACGGTACTCGTTATTTGTGATTTCGGTATCGTCCATAAAGAATGAACCGATTGTCACCTGCTTGTTCATATTAATCTGAGTAGAAGCAGGATCTTCATCAGCCTGACCCATGTGGAACGTGCCGGCAGGAATTGGAACCATACCGAAAGGAATGGTCATTACCCAGCCTTCGCGCCCGGGCACTCCAACCAGTTCACCCTGGTCGCCGCCCTTTTTGTTTCCAAGCCCGAGAAGGCCGCAAGCGCTGGCAAAAGCACCGGCTAGGATTAACAATAACTTAGAAGAAACCGATCTATTCATATACTTTTAGAAAGATTACAGACCCGAAAGATACTTAAATTATGAGTTTAAAATTCAAAACTGGTTAGTAAATTCTACAAAACTTAGCTATTTCCAAAGCCTGTGGCCGGTTAATGTCTGTACCGGGGGGTTCGAACGACTTTTTTACCGCTGTGTACATCGACCGGCAACTGGTATGTCAAAAGAAGCTCATGCGAAAAATTTTCCTTCGCTTCCCGGTCCTTCACGACGACGTCAATGGCGTATCCCAAACGCAGGGAGCGGTCTTTCAGGAAGCTATAACCTAACAACACGTTCGCGGCCTCGGACTGTCTGAACGACAAACCTCCCCACATCTTGTCTTTGAAGGTTGCAATGATGCCGAAGTCGAAGGAATATTCGTTGAAATCCGTTTTTACGAGGACGGTCGGGTTTAACTGAACATCAAAGTTGACTTCATAGAAATACCCTGCAGTGAAGTTCATATGATTTTCCAGAGCGCCCCTGACGTCGGAGCCGCCAAAATTAAATTCTGCGCGGTTGAGGTGATTGACGCCTACGCCAACGTAGTACTTTTCAGATCGGTACATCATACCGACACCGATATCGGGTCGAACCTGAGAGTCGTTGCCGTCCGGTATGGAAGGGTCACCAGGTTGAATGGGACGATACACGTTTCGGATGGACTGAGATACGACGCCCAGCTTGATACCAAAACTTAATTTGTTTTCACGAATGCCCAGATGGTAGGCATAAGACCCTTGGAATTCAAGGGTGTTCAGCGGTCCAGCCACATCATTCATGACGTAGGCGCCAAAACCACTGCGCAGCTTATTAATAGGAGTACTAAACGATACGATTTGAGTAGTAGGAGCACCACCGTCTCCGAAACTGGATTGGTATCCCAGCCACTGACTGCGGTGAATAGCAGTCAGCTGAGTGACTCCATCCACACCCGCAAATGCAGGACTCAGGTACAGGTTATTGAACATGTACTGCGTAAACTGGGGATCCTGTTGCGCATAGGAAGTCGACCCGATTAGGGCCACCGCCAGGAGGGTATAAAAAGTCTTTTTCAGCATCAAGTTGAAAAAATAGGATTTAAAGTAAACTCTTTTTTATCAGAGTATCAACCTGCATGTAATAAAGTACTTCAAAATAAACTCTATTTCAAAGTACTTTAAATGAAGCATTTACTTAATCCCGTTAGCCTTCTTGATGTATAATTCCAGCGCTCCGGTCATGGAAGGCGCATTGGGAAGAGGTGCCTCAATATCGAGAATAAGGCCGGCATCGCGCACAGCCTTGGCTGTTGTAGGACCAAACGCGGCGATACGCGTGTTATTTTGCTTAAACTCAGGGAAGTTCACAAACAGCGAGTTGATGCCCGAGGGGCTGAAAAACGCGAGAATATCATAAAAAACCTCCTTCAGGTCAGACAGGTCAGCGGCAACCGTATGATAGATGATGGCTTCGGTGTACTGATATCCGTTGTTTTTAAGAAAATCAGGGATATCATTTTTACGGATGTCCGAGCAAGGAAACAGATACTTCTCGTTTTTGTGCTTTTTCAGAATCTCCAGTAAGTCCTGCGCCGTTTTCAGACCGGTAAAGATTTTACGCTTGCGGATGACGATATACTTCTGAAGATAATTCGAAGTCTGTTCCGAAATACAGAAATACTTCATCTCAGCCGGCATCTCGATTTTGAGCTCCTGGCAAATGGTAAAAAAATGATCGACCGCGTTGCGGCTGGTGAAGATGACGGCAGTATGCTGCAGAATATCTATCTTCTGCTTCCGGAACTCCTTTACTGGAACTGGCTCTACCTGAATAAACGGTCTGAAGTCAATTTTCAGATTAAATTTTTCCGCAAGTTTTAGGTAGGGAGAGTTTGCATCAGCCGGGGCTTCTTGTGTCACCAGGATACTTTTTACTTTTCGCATCCTGTCAGTAGCGATTTCACTCATATCAGCACTTAACGTAGTCAACTAGTCGAATAGCACCTTGATGATAATCAGCAAGGGTATTATTTCTGTGGCACAAATGTAAGAAAATAAATGGAAAGGACTGTGATCAGTCTTACTGGCGAACTTGAAAAATGAAAGCAAAGCCCAAATTGCCATGGATACAACGAGCAGCACCATCATCGTAAAATAAAAACCTTCCCGCTGCCCTCTCGTTGCAAAATAAAGGAAGCCCACTGCCATAAAAACAGAACAACAAATCAACAAAATTCTAATCCAGTTGAAAAAGTGCTGACCAGCGATAACCTGGATTCCAAATAGTATCGAGAGAAAATACACCAGCACAAGCTTGAAAGCCAGAAGAAGGATGACAATCAGCGTGAACTTCAACCACTGGAGGAAATAAACGCCAGTAGAATTCACAAATGAAAGCGACAGTTCAAATTCATCCGACAGATGAAAAAAAATGACGAGCAAATACAGTGATGTCAAGAGTCCAAAGAACACATAAAAGAGAATATTCGAACTGCTGGTAATGCGCAGGTGTGACTGACCATCGGTCAGTTCACGCAGGTTGAACAATTTTGATATTGAGAAAAATTCAGACACTAATTTTGGATTCAACCGAAGCATCACCCCGAACAGTATCGTGATCAGCAAAACCGCGATGACGACAAAATCACGAAACGCCTCTGATGGCCGACGTTCGAGGCCACGGGAATCCTCCACGAGCCGGGTGACCTTGATGTTTCCCGGACTAATGCGCGACTGGTGAATGGCAAGCTTGCCACCCCGAATACCTGCCGAGCGAAGACTGTCTGACGACAATGTTAGATTATCTTCAAATCTTCCAAGCAGCTTCCCGTCGTAAAAAATAAAAAACTCCTCTTCGGAACGAATGACAAGCTTCTGAAAATCAGTGAGCGACACATACAGGGTTTGCACTCGCTCGTGCTCGTTTGAATTGTAAACTTCGAAGTTTTCTCCACGCAAGACATACGTGGGTACCGGCACTTCAGCAACGCCCACAGCGAACCCGTGGAACGTACACACCAAGCACATCAACACAAAAACTAACCGGAGCATGGAAACAAAAGTAGGCATTATACGCACTCCATCTAAAATCGCGTAAGTTTGTCATGAAAATGTCTGGAATTTACATCCACATTCCTTTTTGCAAACAGGCCTGTCACTACTGCGATTTTCATTTTTCAACAAGTGCAAAAGGCAGGGATGAGATGATCGACGCCATTCTTCTGGAAGCCGAAATTCAAAAAGATTATCTCTCTTCCGCAACCATCAAAACGGTTTACTTCGGCGGCGGCACGCCATCCATACTCGAAGCCGGGCAAGTCCAACGAATCATTGAAAAACTGCATCAGCTTCATACGATCTCAAACGACGCCGAGATTACACTGGAGGCCAACCCGGACGATCTGGATCAACAAACCCTTCGAAAATTTGCCGCCGCCGGGGCGAACCGGCTGAGTATCGGCATTCAATCCTTTAATGATGGGGTGCTCAAGTTTCTCAATCGTGCCCATGACGCGCGCAGCGCGACCAACGCAGTGCGCACGGCACGCGAGGAAGGTTTTCAAAACATCAGCATCGATTTGATTTACGCCATTCCGGGACAAGATGAGGCACAATGGCGGCAGGAAGTCTTCACGGCGCTTTCACTTCGCCCAGAACATCTCTCCTCCTACGCATTAACCATCGAACCCCGCACTGCTTTTGGGAACTGGTACGGGAAAGGTTTGCTCGTGCCGGCAGACGAACACCTTGCCGCAACGCAGTTTGAAATTCTTTTAGATGAAGTGGAGAAAGCAGGGTACCTGCACTACGAGGTATCGAACTTTGCGCTTCCGGGTCGAATCTCAAAACACAACAGCAGCTACTGGCGTCAGGCATCCTATCTCGGACTCGGACCAAGCGCACACTCTTACAACGGGGAGGTGCGACAACATAACATCAGCAACAATGCGATCTATACGAAAGAGATATTTGCTGGAAGGCTGCCGGCTGAACTGGAGATACTGACCATACAGGAAAAAGTCAATGATCGAATACTCACCGGATTACGAACCATGTGGGGTCTTGATGTGGCTGCGCTCCGCGATCAGTTTGGTTACAACATTCCAGTCCAACGGGAGGCCTACCTGAATATGTTGCTCAAAGAAAATCTCGCCGCTCTGTCAACCGATATTCTGGTCCTGACGCGCAAGGGAAAGCTCGTTGCCGACCAGATTGCCTCCGACTTGTTCATGCATTGACACCTGCACGGCAAAATATTACCTTAGCGCAATGACGTCCAACAAAACACCTGAAGAAAAGAAAGTGTACATGCTGCTCAAGGCCGTCATCTTTCACTATCACGGACTTGACGAGGATGAACGCCAGGATTTGGAAGCTACTTCGAGACAGATGGATGCCGAAGACGAATTCAAATGGGCTCTCGATTTCATCGCCGAGGATTACATCACTGCTTTCGAGCGTGCGAGAGAGTTTTTGAACAACATCATCGGTGATTATCCCAAAGAAAAACGGGTGGAGCTGATTGAGATGGTTTGGGAATCGAACAACCTTAAAGGCTACGTGACAGAAATGGAAGCGACTGCGATGCTGAAGCTGGCGAAAGACTGGAACGTACGTCGCGAGTTGGTCGACCTGGTCATGCGATAAAGCAGATCATGGCTGGTGAACGGCGACGGCAATCCGACTATCTGCCGTTCCGTAGTATAAAAACCATTTTTCCTGAAAGAACACCATTCCCTCCACAAAACATACCTGATTCACCTGGCCATCGGTCTCGTAAGGCTTATCGGGCCGCATGATGTAATTATCCAAACGTGCTTTCACCTGCTCCGGCTCCTCCTTTGAAAAAAGCACCTGGCCCACGGTGTACGCTCCTTTCGGGAGCTCAGGGTCTCCGCCTTCATCCAAATTCATGCTGTTATAGATGAGCAAAATCCCCTCGTCTTTCAACAAGGCGTAGGGACCGCTTTCAACGAGGCGACTGTCAAACATCCCCGGTCTTGGTTCCAGTACAGGCTTTAGCTTGCCTTCGTCTTCGAGTGGCGTCCAGTGAATCAGATCGTCGGATGAAGCGAGGTAGAGTTTCGTATCACCGAAGTACATCCAGTATTTTCCATTGATTCGGGTGGCCACCATTTGTTGGCCATCCCGCCGCGCGATGATAGCGCCTGACTTACTCCACGAATCCAGATACTTTCCCGTGAGCACGGGGCCATGTTTTGTCCACGATAAAAGATCGGTTGACGATGCCAGCATGAGCCTGGCCGTTTTTCCATCATAGGCAGTGTAAGTCAGAAAGTAACGTCCGTCCTCAGAGGCAACGACCCGCGGATCTTCCACGCCACCCTCCCACTCGTAGGCCTGGTAGGCATCGTTGTCGGGATAGAGCACAGGCGTCGCTCGTTTTACGAAGTGGATTCCATCAGCACTTGCTGCGAGCCCGATGCGCGAGGTGCCTGCATATTTGCCAATCATGTCCTCAGCCCGGAACAGCAGGTACACGGAGTCGCCCCGAACGACAGCCGCCGGGTTGAATACATCTTTTTCCTCCCACTTTACTTCCTGCTTCAGCACCGGGCAAGTAAAAACGAGAGAGCCGGGTTTCATGATCGGGTTGACGGAATCGACTTTGACAAAAGGTACCATAGCCCAACCGTTGTCAACCTGTTTTTCCCGGCATGCGTTAAAGAAAACCGAGAGCAGCAAAACCAGTGGGAAGATATTTCTCATTGCGAATCCTGTTATATTTCGAAGCTGTAAACGACAACGGGAAAGTTGAACAGAAATATGAAAACAAGAAAGAAAAAGACGGAAGAAGATCCTTTTAAGATTGCCCTTGAGGAAGAAAACAAAATCAGGACTGCCTTCAAAGACAAAGACTGGGCGGAGATTAAGGGAGCCAACAGCTGGATGATTTTTAAAGTCATGTCGGAGTTTGTCGAGGGCATGGAAAAGCTGGCGAAAATAGGCCCTTGCGTCAGCATTTTTGGTTCAGCCCGTACGAAACCAAGCCATGCTTATTACAAAATGGCGGAAGAAATTGCTTACCGTCTTGTTCAACACGGCTATGGTGTGATTACCGGTGGCGGTCCTGGTATCATGGAAGCGGGTAATCGCGGTGCTCATCGCGCAGGCGGAAAATCCGTTGGCTTGAATATTTTTCTTCCCTTTGAGCAACAAGGGAACATGTACATCGACAAGGACAAGCTCATCACCTTTGATTATTTCTTCGTTCGCAAAGTGATGTTCGTGAAATACTCCCAGGGCTTCATTGTGATGCCGGGTGGATTTGGAACACTGGATGAACTTACCGAAGCCCTCACGCTGATCCAGACGAAAAAAATTGGTCGCTTCCCGATCGTTCTGGTGGGCAAGAAATATTGGCAGGGACTGATCGACTGGATCAAGAAAGTTCTGGTGGCTGAAAAAATGGTTAGTCCCGAGGACCTGGAACTTTTCTCCGTTGTGGACACCGAGGAGGACGCCGTGAAAGCGATTGATGAGTTCTACACCAAGTATCTATTGTCACCCAACTTCTGATGCGTCACTTTTCAACAGCATTGTCCGTCGTGTGCTTGTGCCTATTGATTGGGTATATAGTGTATAACGAACGAAAGGTAAAGCCCGCACGCACCGACACCTTTTCTGACAATGAAGTAATGGTTCCGGAAGAGACGATCGTCGCGGAGCAAATGCGCTATGCGGCGGTCTCGTTTGACCTCCCGGAAAAAGTGACGTTTGCCGACGAAGCTGTTCCGCTGGAAGTGCCGGATGTCCGGGAACGACTGGACAAAGAATTACAAATCAACACATACCTTCACAGCAACACCATTTTTCTCATCAAGCGTGCGAATCGATGGCTTCCGCAGATGGAGAAAATACTGAAGGCACATGGTATTCCCGAAGACTTCAAATATCTGCCATTGATTGAGAGCAACCTGCTCAATGTAGTGTCGCCAAGAGAAGCTGCTGGTTATTGGCAAATTCTTAAAACTTCCGGGCAGGAGTTCGGTCTGGAGATTTCAAACGACGTTGACGAACGATACGATCCGCTGAAGGCGACCGAAGCCGCCTGCAAATATTTGAAACAATCCTATGCGCGTTTCGGCAACTGGACGCTTGTCGCTGCTTCATACAACCGGGGCATGAGTGGTCTTCGCAAAAATCTGGAAGAGCAACGCGTAGACAATTACTATGACCTTTATCTCAACGACGAAACATCGCGCTATGTATTCCGGATTCTTGCGATCAAGGAGATCATTCAGCACCCGGAGAAATATGGTTTCCGCATTCAGCAACGCCACCTCTACGGGCAGGAAAAACTGCGGTACATTGAAGTATCTCAAACGATACCCGACCTGGTAGCCTTCGCAAAAAATAACGGAGCCAACTACAAGCTTTTGAAGCGCCACAATCCCTGGTTGCGTGAAAAAAGTCTTCAAGTAAAAAAAGGAAAGACTTATCAAATTGCCTTGCCTGAATAAGACAGTTATGAGACCTTATATTCTTGCAGAAAACAATTGGAAGACCATCAAAGACGCGAAGTTTGATCTTGCTATTCTTCCATGGGGCGCAACGGAAGCACACAACTACCATCTTCCCTACGGCACCGATGTATTTGAAGCCGATTACATTGCCGCAGAAGCTGCACGATTTGCATTTGAAAAAGGTGCCCGCCTCATCGTTTTGCCTACCATCCCATTTGGTGTCAACACCGGTCAGTTTGACGTCCTTCTGGACATGAACATGAATCCCTCAACGCAATTAGCTGTCTTGCGTGATGTGGTAACCGTCCTCAATCGTCAAGGCATTCATAAACTGATTATCCTGAACAGCCACGGGGGCAACGATTTTAAGACGATGATTCGTGAACTTGGACTTCAGTTTCCGGACATGTTTCTCTCGTCGTGCAATTGGTACCAGAGTGTTGCGCAGGAAACGTACTTTAAAAATAAGGACGATCACGCCGGAGAAATGGAGACAAGTGTGATCATGCATCTCCATCCGCACCTTGTTCGTCCGCTTCCTGAGGCAGGTGATGGCGCAGCCAGGAAATTCAGATTTTCAGCCATTCGCGAAGGATGGGCGTGGGCTGAGCGAAAATGGACAAAAGTGACGAAAGATACCGGTGTGGGGGATCCCCGGGAAGCCGCTCCCGATAAAGGAGAGCGTTATCTCCGCGCTGTTATCGAAAAAGTTGGCAGTTTTTTCTATGAGGTTGCCACCACGGACAAGAACGATCTTTATTCCTGACCTGAAGCAGGTGCGTCAACTTCCTGCTGCTGGTACTTCATCACCCAGAAATTGTTGTAGCCTTCACCGATCTGGATACTGATGTGCTGCACAGCAAGCATCTCCAAAATAGCGAGGAAGTTGAAAATGAGACCGAGACGGCTCGGAAATAGTTGAAGCAATTCAACAAAGCTCACCCGCGGCTTTTGTGATAACTCATCAACGAGATATTTTTTCTGTCCTTCTACGGTATAAGGATAAGTAATTACCTGATGGACGGGTTTGTTTTTCTCAGCTTCAAAACGCTTCATCACCTTCTCAAAAACGGTCATCAGCTTAAACACCGTCACATCCTGAAGTTCCGCTTCAACATTGGTGCTTTCAGCAAGTGATTTGAGTTCGCGCATCAGGTTTCCACGCTTCTCTTTCTGAAGCTCGGTTTCCTCCATCTTATGAAACTGATCGAGAACAGATTTATAGCGTTTATACTCGAGCAGGTGGCGAACAAGCTCTTCTCTCGGATCGATTTCATTTCCCTGCTCATCGAGTTGTGGACGCGGAAGAAGCATTTTCGATTTGATACGCATCAAGGTCGCAGCTACGAGAATAAACTCGCTCGCAACTTCAATATTCAGGTGACCCATCTGATGAATATAATCCAGGAAGTCGTTGGTGATTTTCGCGATGGGAATATCGTAGATGTCGAGTTCGTCACGCTCGATGAAAAACAACAACAAATCAAACGGACCTTCAAAGAGAGGCAATTTGACTTCAAAATTTTCCTGATTGGTCATCATAGGGAGGGCAAATTTACCTCAAAAAATGAGAACAGGCCTAAAAATTATCCGTGATAGTCGGGCACCATGAGAAATCCGTATTATCTGGTTAAATTTGAAGTTGGGGCTGCCACCGGCAGAAACACTTGCTGAAAATTGTTGTTTATTAGTCATCTTTTCATCAAACGGCTGAATTTATGCTCATCACGCCTGGCAAATTGCTTGCAGGGATTAACAATCCGGACGATTTAAAAAAACTCGACCGGGTTGAACTGGTTGCGCTTTGCGAAGAATTACGCCAATTCATCATCGATAATGTGTCCGTTTATGGCGGCCACTTTGGCGCAAGTTTGGGCGTTGTTGAACTGACGGTCGCCTTACACTATGTCTTTAACACACCCGATGACCAGTTGGTATGGGACGTGGGCCATCAGGCTTACGGACACAAAATTCTGACCGGTCGCAGAGACGTGTTCCACAGCAACCGCATTTACGGCGGTATTTCAGGTTTTCCAAAGCGTAAAGAAAGTATCTACGACGCGTTTGGCGTGGGACACTCTTCTACTTCTGTGTCGGCGGCATTGGGAATGGCGGTTGCCTCAAAATATCAGAATCAAAATTCACGTCAGCATATTGCAGTCATCGGTGACGGCGCATTGACCGGCGGTATCGCTTTTGAAGCGATGAACCACGCAGGCGTCTCGGATGCGGATTTGCTCATTATTCTCAATGACAACTGCATGTCGATCGACCCCAACGTGGGCGCACTGAAAGATTATCTGACCGACATCACCACCTCAAGAACGTACAACAAGCTCAAGGACGAAGTCTGGAATATGCTTGGCAAACTTTCCAACTTCGGCAAGAGTGCACAGGAGATTGTTTCCAAAGTCGAGAATGGAATTAAATCTACCCTGCTCAGCCAAAGTAACTTTTTTGAATCACTCAATCTCCGGTATTTCGGTCCTGTTGACGGACACGATGTCGATCACCTCGTGAATATCTTCAACGACCTTAAGAACATCAAAGGACCGAAGATCCTTCATTGCGTCACGGTAAAAGGAAAGGGCTACGGACCTGCCGAAAAAGGCAATGCGACCACGTGGCATGCGCCCGGCACATTCGATAAAATCACCGGGGAAATTCATAAGAAAACATACGACAAACCCCAGGCGCCCAAGTATCAGGACGTTTTCGGGCACACGTTGGTAGAGCTTGCGAAAAAGAACGACAAGATCATGGGAATCACCCCGGCGATGCCTTCCGGGTCGTCAATGAATATCATGATGAAAGAGCTTCCTGATCGGGCATTCGATGTGGGCATCGCAGAACAACATGCGGTGACTTTCTCTGCTGGCCTCGCCACGCAGGGAATGGTGCCTTTCTGCAACATCTACAGCTCATTCATGCAGCGGGCCTATGATCAGGTGGTACATGACGTGTGTATTCAAAACTTACCGGTGAATTTCTGTCTCGACCGTGCAGGATTTGCCGGTGCGGACGGACCCACGCACCATGGTGCATACGACATCGCATACTTCCGCTGTCTGCCCAACATGATCATTGCTTCTCCCATGAATGAAGCTGAACTCCGCAACCTGATGTTCACGGCCCAGCTGCCACGAACAGAACTTGCGTTTTCCATTCGCTACCCCAGAGGTCAGGGTGTGATGCCGGAATGGAGAACACCCATGGAGGAGGTGAAAATTGGTACTGGTAGAAAGATCAGAGACGGAGAAGAGGTTGCGATCCTGACCATTGGACATATTGGAAATTATGCCGTTGAAGTTTGTGAACGATTAGAGAAATCAGGTATTGAAGTCGCTCACTACGATATGCGTTTTGTCAAACCAATTGACGAAGCGATGCTGCACGAAGTTTTCTCCAAATACAGCAAAATTATCACTGTGGAAGATGGCTGTTTGCAGGGAGGATTTGGAAGTGCTGTACTTGAATTCATGGCCGATAATAATTACCGCGCGGAAGTTCGTCGTCTCGGAATCCCTGACAAGATTGTTGAGCACGGAGAGCAAATAGAATTGCACCGCGAGTGCGGTTTCGACCCGGATGGTATTCAGCAAGCCGTGATGTCCTTGCTTGAGTCCGTTGAGAAGGCCTCCTGATGACCTCCATTTTTCATCGGGAATCCGGAACGGGAAAATCGATTATTCTCCTGCATGGCTTTCCTTTTCAACACGTTGCCTGGGACCCGGTGTTTGACAAATTATCGCGTTCATTCCGTGTATTGGCTCCTGATCTTCCCGGGTTTGGAAAAAGTCCTTTGCATGCCTCACTCAGCCTGGAAAGCGTTGCCGATGAACTTATTCACTGGCTTCGCCTGGTCTCTCCCTCCAATAATATTCTGGTAGGCCATTCGCTTGGCGGCTATGTGGCGCTGGCAATTGCAGAAAGGGCGCCTGAATTACTTGACGGGTTCTGCCTCTTTCATTCTACTGCCCTCCCGGACAACGATGAGAAGAAGCAGTCGCGCGAGAAGGTCATTGAATTTGTTGAACGAAACGGAGCAGTCGCATTCACGTCAAATTTCATCCCTCCTCTATTTGCCGATGAGTCTTCAGGCGCCATTCCCGTAGTGCGCGCCATTGCGATGGAAGCCAAGGCAGAAAGCATTATTGCCTACACCCGTGCCATGCAGGACAGACCCGACAGACAGCACGTCTTACAATCGTCCGAAAGGAGTATTTTGATCATTGCGGGGCAACACGATAAAGGCATTTCCGTTGAATCCCTTCGAACCCAGGCGTTGCACTCGGACAAAATCGAGTTCAGTATTCTCGAAAAATCTGCACACATGGGTATGTATGAACAGCCCGAGGAGTCAGCAAGACTGGTGGAGGCGTTTCGCGGCAGAAAGTAACCAGCAGTTTGAATAAATTTATTTCCAAACAGCGCAGGCTCAAATTTGTTTTTTTTTAACATTTTTGTGCCGGAAAGTTCTAAATTGTGTCGTTTTACCGGGTTATGCTACATCTCATCGCTAGGTAAAATTCACAGGGAACTTTATATTTGTTAAACGGGAACTAAATAAACCACCCCCTTACCATGACACAGGACTACTCAGCTTGGAATGATTTAGCCACAAAGATCGCGATTGGAGCCTGGGTGCTCGCAGGTTTGATCGTCATCAGTCACGTCATCAGACTGGCGATGATGGGTGATGCCAAGAGCAAGTACGACTACATCAACAAGGCAGAAATCACTACTTTGTGGATTGCTTCTATTGTTCTTGTTATCGGATGTTGCTTCATCGCTAACGCAAATGTGACTATTGAAACAAGCACAACGCTCTGGATTTTTGTTCGCGTATTTACCACCGCTATGATGGGTATGATCGTTGCCCTGATCATCCAGAATCTGCTGAAGTTCTACTATCCATTCTTTATCGAAAAGAGATTGAAGGTTTTGCGCTATAAGCCACGGATTTCTCCGAAGACTGGCAAGCCAATGAAGCTTCTTTCTGAAGATGAAGAAGATGCGTATCTCGACGAAGGTATGCAAGCTGAAGAAAACGTGTTTTCAATCGATTATGACGTTTGGAAGGATGAGGAGACTGGCTTCGTGAAAATCGAAAGATATGCAGGTCACCTCCATGCACTGCAGTGTCCAGAGTGTAATTACCAGACTTTCAAAGTAGTGAGAGAAGAGATTATTAAAAATCCTACCGCTACTGAAGAAGGTGAACTGGTGAAGCATTATCAGTGTGGCTATTGCGGATTCAAGGCGAAGAAGAATGTGACGTTGAGAATCACTTCCAAGTTTGAAGAGACCACAGCTACGGCTTAATCCCAGCTGAATATCAAATAAAAACCCCGGCAAGTCGCTGGGGTTTTTTTATGTCTGATCTCTTCAAATTTATCTTAATCTGAAGGCAATTTGATTTGATCGGAGTAGAACTTCATTCGCGTATGGCTCATATCCAGCGGAATGATCTTTTCGATCAATGCGCGTTTGTGGTTCACAAACACCTCGAAGTAAAACCCATTGAGCAGGTACAGATTAACCTTGTATCCGTAATACCGGATTGACATGACGAACGTGGCCTCCTCGTACAGAACGCTTATCTTCTTGTTGATGTCTAGTGCCTCAAATTCCCTCCACGTCATCATCTTGCTTTTAGAAAAAATTACGCCATCCTTTCCGTAACGGTCGCGATGCCATCCGGATTATGCCGGGCCATTAAAAGGTAGAATCTATTTGTCTGAATCTCACGTCAGGTTCTCTTTGAAGAAATCGATGGTTCTTCCCCACGCCAGTTTTGCAGCTTGTTCATTATACCGGGTTGGGGCCGTGTCGTTATGAAACGCATGCTGGGCACCGGGATACATAAACAACCGGTAGTCAACGCCGGCGCTCTTCAACGCCTGTTCGTAGGCACCAATTCCTGCATTCACGCGCTCGTCCATTTCTGCATAATGCAAGAGCACTTTTGCTTTGATATTCCCAACCAAAGCTGTGTCTGGCTGTCGCCCATAGAACGCGACGGCTGCCCGAAGTTGTCCGACCTGAACTGCCAGGTTGTTGGCCATAGCTCCACCCCAGCAAAACCCGACGCAACCAAATTTGCCATTTGATTCCTTTCGTTGTCTGAGATAATCGAACGCCCGGGCAAAGCTGGTCACGGTTTTCGTGCCATCCAGCTTCTGGAACATGTCGCGGGCTTGATCCGGATTTTCGGGTGTGCCGCCGAGTGGCGACAACGCATCCGGAGCGAGTGCAAGAAATCCAGCAAGTGCCACGCGGCGCGTTACATCTTCAATGTGCGGATTGAGGCCTCTGTTCTCATGAATAACAACCACCGAGCCGAGGTTCACCGCTCCTGCAGGCTTCGCCAGGTACGCTTTCATAGAAAACTCGCCACCGTCATAGGTAACACGCTCGGTATCAATTCTCGCATCCTGCAACGGTACCGTTGCTGCGTTTGCGTAATTGACCTCCAGCATGGGCAGTATAGCCAAAGCCGCCGCCGCGCTTCCGGTAAGTTTAGCAAGCTTGGAGAGAAATTCTTCTCTTGTAAGCGGCTTGTGGGTGTACTCGTCAAAGAGATTGATGATGCGTTGATCCATGGTGAAATATCGGAAATCCGTTGATCAGATGCCTTCGTACGGTTACAATTAATCCTCAGAGCGGGACTTGCAAATTCGTGGCGTGTGTCTAACTTTGCAGTCCTTTAAAATGGTGATTGTAGCTCAGTTGGTTAGAGCGCCAGATTGTGGCTCTGGAGGTCGCGGGTTCGAGTCCCGTCTCTCACCCTCAAACAACTAAACCTCCACCCGGAGGTTTTTTTATTTCCTCAAAAAAGTAATCCTGTCGCCGCAGGTTCCTTCCTGGAGAACGCCGTTCTCGTACGCCAAATGACCCGACACGAACGTGTGCGTTACTTTTGACTTGAATGTATTTCCTTCAAAAGGCGACCACTTGCAATGCGCCAGGATATTTTCGGGAGCGACACGCCATGGATCGTTTAAATCAACAAGAACCAAATCGGCAAAGTAGCCTTCGCGAATGAAACCCCGCTTCTCAATCTGATATAGAATCGCGACGTTGTGCGCCATCTTTTGAACAATTTTCTCCAGAGCGATTTTTCCCTGATGGAACATTTCAAGCATCGCCACAAGCGAGTGCTGGATGAGCGGACCTCCGGAAGGGCACTGAAAATACTTTTGTGATTTTTCTTCCAGGGTATGAGGAGCGTGATCGGTGGCAATCACGTCAATATGGTCATCAAGCAGTGCCTGGAGTATGGCGTGCTGATCGCCTGCTGTTTTTACTGCGGGATTCCATTTGATGCGGGAGCCGTGCGTCTGATAATCTTTATCATTAAACCAGAGGTGATGGATACACGCTTCCGAAGTAATTTTCTTTTTTTCAAGAGGGGTTTTGTTGTCAAATAACTTCGTCTCTTTCGCCGTGGAGATGTGGAGAATATGCAGTTTTGTTCCGTGCTTCCGGGCCAGATCCACCGCAAAAGATGATGATAAATAACAAGCCTCTTCGGAGCGAATTTCCGGATGACACGCGACCGGGACATCATCACCGTATTTTTCCCTATACAACTCCATATTTCGTCTCACTGTTGGTTCATCTTCACAGTGCGTAGCAATGAGGCCTTCAAACCTTGAGAAGAAACCTTCAAGAACCTTTTCATCATTGACGAGAAGATTTCCAGTTGATGAACCCATAAAGATTTTAAGTCCGCATACTTTCGACAAATCCGTTTTCAAGACCTCTTCCAGGTTGTCATTGCTTGCGCCGATGTAGAAGGAATGATTCGCCAGCGCATTTTTTGAAGCGATGTGGTACTTCTCCTCCAACAACTGCTGGGTAAATGTCGGTGGATTCGTATTTGGCATTTCCATGAATGTGGTGCATCCACCAGCCACAGCTGCCCGGGATTCAGAGTAGATATTGCCTTTATGCGTAAGTCCGGGCTCGCGAAAATGAACCTGATCGTCAATAACACCCGGTACCAGGTACTTGCCTTTTGCATCAATCGTGCGGCCTGCCTGGACATTGGAAATTGATGACGCAATTCTTTCGATGTGTTTTCCCCGGATCAACACATCTCCGGAGAAGACCTTGCCTTCATTGACTATATTTGCATTAACTATCAGGATACTTTTCATCACCTCGGGGTTTATACCTTCGAAAAATAAAAACAGCGTGTCAGCTATCAAATCGTTTGAGGAATTTAATCTGAACAGACAACTACTCAACGCGGTAGCCGATCTGGGCTTTCAGCAGCCAACAGAGGTACAGGAAAAATGTATCCCGATCATTCTTTCCGGGCAGGAGGTTATTGGTATTGCACAAACAGGAACCGGCAAGACAGCCGCATACCTGTTGCCTATTCTCATGAAAGTGAAGTATGCACAAGGACCAGAACCGCGTGCACTGGTGCTCGTGCCTACCAAAGAACTCACGCTGCAGATCACAGAGCACGCAAAAAGCCTGGCGCGATACACCGATCTCCGTATCGAAGCGCTTTATGGCGGCGTTGGGCCCAAGACTCAAATTGAGCAATTGAATAAAGGCGTCGACATCATTGTAGCCACACCAGGGCGGTTTATGGAGATTTACCTGCGGGGAGAGATCAACACGAAGCTGATTAAGTTTTTGGTGCTTGACGAAGCTGATCGAATGATGGATATGGGCTTCATGCCACAGATTCGCAAGATCATGGAGGTGATTCCTACCAAACGCCAGAACCTGTTGTTCTCAGCCACATTTCCCGCGAAGGTTGAGCGTCTGTCAAAAGACTTTCTGGAGTTTCCCGTGCGCGTTGAGGTGACTCCTCAGGCGACAACAGCGCGCGGCGTAGAGCAGGAACTCTATCTGCTTCCCAACCTGAAAACGAAAATCAATTTCCTTGAATATCTCCTGACGACCGACGCTTCATTCTCGAGGGTGATGATTTTCACTCGCACCCGGGAAGTTGCGGACAACGTTTTCAAATTTTTGGAGAGGAAGCAACTTGGACCTGTACGCGTCATTCATTCCAACAAAGGACAAAACAGCAGAATCAACGCCGTCAACGAGTTCCGCGAAGGAAATCTTCGCATTCTTGTATCTACCGATGTAACGGCGCGGGGTATTGATGTCGTTCGTGTTTCGCACGTGGTGAATTTCGACGTGCCTATTTTGTACGAAGATTATGTGCATCGAATCGGAAGAACGGGGCGGGCATTTCAGGAGGGAAAAGCAATCACATTTGCCACAAAAGCAGAATTGTATCACATTGAAAAAATTCAGGACTTGATCCGGGAACGCATTCCGATGAAGGAACTTCCGGCAGGTCTTGAAATTGCAGAAACACCGTTTGATGAAGCGCAGGCCATGGCGCGGGAAATTGACTGGCAAAAACGCAAGGAAGATCCTGAATTTAAAGGTGCTTTTCATGAGAGAAAAGGCCAGCGAAAGTAGGATCGTCGTTGTCCTGCTGCTGATGATGGTATCGTTTTCCGTTTCGGGACAGGCGATCAACGATCGCATTGAACATCGCATAGCCCTCACGTTAGATGACCCCTTTCTGCAATCGTCGACCGCCAAAGATCAGGTGCAGTGGAATTGCATCAGCAAGAAACTTACCTCAGCTTGTGTGACCTATCACAACGATCAATGGTTCACACTTGCTGCGCCTTCCACGCGAACATTCTTTCTTAATATCCGGAACCAGCGGTGCCGGAGAAAGTGGGGAATTCAGATTATTGTACTTGAAGGAGATCCATGTGTGACTGAATCGTACAAATTAGTCACGTGCATTGGATATACAGCTCAATCAGATATCTATGTCCCGCTTGCACTGGACTCGGGCAAGTCGTACCTGTTGAATATTGATGGCTTTCGGGGCGATGAATGCGGTTTTGAAATTTCCTTTGCCTCCAGGGCATATGGCTTACCCGCCGTCCCTGTCAATCAAGAACAAATTCAACTTGAGCCAGTCGTCAACGATTCAATTGTGACATTACGTTGGTCACTTGAAGATTCGCTGGCGTCAAGATATTCGAGGCTTCGTGTGTATCAGCAGCAGAATAACGACAAAGTCAGTACGTTGAAAACCGAACTCAGTGTTCTGCGGAATGCGTACGGAAAAACCGGACTCGATTACCAGTACACAGACACACTTCACGCCGGGGGCTATTATCATTATTTCATTTACGGAAATGAAACAGACGGCACGTCAACCCTGCTTAATGCCACCGTCATCCGTTTCGCTCCGCGCGTAAAACATCCCTACTATCGCTATGATGGCACGCTGAATATTCAGGCAGCGCACAGTGAGTCTGTTCAGCTTCAGTTCTACAATGACGCGACACAAGAGCTGCTCTTTCGTGAAATGAAACAGCTTGTTGCAGGATCAAACCGCTTTCATTTCGATTTGACAACGCTGTACGAAAAAGGAGTTCGTACGATCCTTGTCGTGGTTCTGGGTAACGAGCTTCGGCAGGAGCACTACATCAACCCGGTGCGTGTCCTCGCTGGCTACAAATAAAAAACGCAGCACTGTCCAGTACTGCGTTTCAATTTGTCTTCTGTTTTTAATTAACCATTCATCGAGAGCAGGAACTCTTCGTTGTTTCTGGTTCCCTTCATTTTGCTGAGCAGGAATTCCATGGCTTCATTTGAATTCATGTCGCTCATGAATTTGCGGAGAATCCACACGCGCTGAAGTTCATCTTCACGCATCAGGAGATCCTCACGACGTGTGCCAGATGCAGGAACATCAATGGCAGGATATACCCGCTTGTTGGCCAGCTTGCGATCCAGCTGAAGTTCCATGTTACCTGTACCTTTAAATTCTTCAAAGATAACTTCATCCATCTTCGAGCCTGTATCGATCAGCGCAGTGGCGATGATGGTCAATGATCCACCATTCTCAACATTACGAGCGGCACCGAAGAAACGCTTCGGCTTATGAAGTGCATTGGCATCCACACCACCAGAAAGAATCTTTCCGGAGGATGGCACGACGGTGTTATAAGCACGCGCAAGACGCGTGATTGAATCCAGAAGGATCACAACATCATGTCCGCATTCTACCATTCGCTTTGCTTTTTCAAGCACGATGGCAGACACCTTCACGTGACGTTCAGCCTGCTCGTCGAAAGTTGAAGCAATCACTTCAGCTTTTACACTGCGTGCCATGTCGGTCACTTCTTCAGGGCGTTCGTCGATCAAGAGCACGATGAGGTACACTTCAGGGTGATTTTCCGCAATGGCATTCGCAATCTGCTTCAACAACACCGTTTTACCGGTTTTCGGCTGAGCGACAATCATACCGCGCTGGCCTTTACCGATGGGTGCAAACAAATCAAGAATTCGTGTGGAGAAGTTATCAGGTGTTGTACTCAGGCGGAGCTTTTCTTCAGGAAAAAGCGGCGTGAGGTATTCAAAGGCAACCCGGTCGCGGATCTCTTCCGTTGTCTTTCCGTTAACCGATTCAACTTTGAGTAAAGCAAAATATTTTTCCCCTTCCTTGGGAGGTCTGATCAAGCCTTTTACCGTATCACCGGTCTTCAAACCAAACAACTTGATTTGTGAAGGCGATACATAAATATCATCGGGACTTGCGAGGTAGTTATAGTCTGACGAGCGAAGGAATCCATATCCGTCCTGCATGATTTCAAGCGCACCTTCGTTGCTGATGGCCCCATCGAATTCGCGAATAGGCGCGTGCTTGGGCTGGTGCTGCTGGTGCTGATGCTGGGGACGTTCTTCGCGTTCGCGCGGCTCACGTTGCTCGCGTTCGCGAGGTTGCTGCTGCGACTCAAATGATTCCTGTTCGTTCACAACCTTTTCCTGTTCAAAAGGTTTCTCTTCAAATTTGGGAACTGTGGTATCGAAGTCGAGCGACTCCAGAAGGTCCTGAGATGAAACTTCCTTCTCTGCTTTTTCAGCGGCTGGAGGGGTGACGTTTTCTCTTCTGCGGGGTCTCATTTTGCGTTCGGGCTCAGCGGTAGGAGTTGTTTTTTTGTTCTGAGCAGTTTCAGGTTCTCCGGCGATTGCCTGCTGGTCGAGGATTTTGTAAACCAGGTCCTGCTTGGACAGCTTCTTGGCATTCTTCACGCCCATCCCTTCAGCAATTTCTTTTAATTCAGAAAGTAACCTGACATTCAGATCATCAATCGTGTACATGGTGAGTTTTAAAAAGTGATTAGTGTTGTCTGCGTATAATTTTCAGAAAAAGTCTGGAACCAATGTCAGCAGCACAGAGTGCACTGCGGATAAGAGTTCGAAGTAAAAATTTCGGATTTATTTGTCAGAGGGCTTGAGATAAAGCCGTATGATGATGCAATTATAGGGTAAAATTTAACATTATCAAATGAATCAATTTTTTTTATTCCCGGCAGGAATTTCATTGGAAAACAATTCAGTTAATTTTGGATCCCGATTTCAGTAAACACAAAAATCATGCTCCTGGTTTCCGCCATCCGTGACGAAAAAGATAAAATCATTCAAGCTCTGAAAAAGAGACGTCTGAAGAACATCGAAGAATCTCTTGATCAAATTCTGGGCCTCGACCAGCAACGTCGTCAAATGCAGCAGCAGCAGGATTCGCTTCTCGCGGAGTCAAATGCGCTGGCGAAAGAAATCGGCGCGTTGATGAAGGCCGGGCAAAAAGATGAAGCTGAAGCCAGGAAAGCACGTACCGCTGAACTTAAGAAAACCATTGCTGAAATTGGACCTGCGCTGTCCAGCGTGGAAGATCAACTTCAGAAAGCACTGTATGCGCTGCCCAATGCGCCGCACGAACGCGTACCGGAAGGAGGCGGCCCGGACGATAACCTGACTGTGCATCAATGGGGGACAATACCTGCGCTCTCTGGTGAAGTTCTTCCCCATTGGGAGCTGATTAAAAAATACGACATCATCGACTTCGACCTGGGTAATAAAATCTCTGGCGCAGGCTTCCCGGTCTATAAAGGGAAAGGCGCAAAACTCCAGCGCGCCCTCATCAATTTCTTCCTGGATCAGGCTGAAAAACAAGGGTACCGGGAAGTTCAACCCCCCATCGTGGTGAACGAGGCGTCGGGTTATGGAACGGGTCAGCTGCCTGATAAAGAGGGACAGATGTATCACGTAACCGCTGATGGGTTGTACCTCATTCCTACTGCCGAAGTGCCGATTACAAATCTTTACCGCGATGTGGTGCTCAACGACGAGCAGCTCCCGGTGCTCAACGTTGGATACACGCCTTGTTTCCGTCGCGAGGCTGGAAGCTGGGGCGCACACGTGCGTGGCCTCAACCGACTTCATCAGTTTGACAAAGTAGAGATTGTTCAGATACGTAAACCAGAAGAATCGTATGAAGCGCTCGAGCAGATGTGCGCGTATGTGCAGTCATTGCTTGAGCAACTTGAATTACCCTATCGCAAGCTGTTGCTATGCGGTGGCGATATGGGATTTAACTCGGCGATGACGTACGATATGGAGGTGTACTCCGGAGCTCAGCAGCGCTGGCTGGAAGTAAGTTCGGTCAGCAACTTTGAAACGTTCCAGGCAAATCGTCTCAAGCTTCGTTACAAAGGAAAGGAAGGGAAGACGCAACTGTTGCACACGCTTAATGGCAGTGCACTCGCGCTGCCGAGAATTGTCGCTGCGCTTCTTGAAAACAATCAGCAGGAGAAAGGCATTCGCATTCCAAAGGTATTGGTTCCCTACACCGGTTTTGAATGGATATCCTGACGTTGGTTTTTTCGTAACCATAACAGGTAATAAGCACTAGCCACCACCAGCAGCGCAATTAAGATCAACGCTGCTGGCTGGATGAGTGCGTACCCGCGCAACGCGATACCCGCCAGCGCCCACATCACCACGACGACGAAGGCTACCTGACCGTGACGCATGAGCACAATAATCGCCAGAAGCGAAGCTGCAGTCATCATGACGATTGCCCATAATTCTTCAGAGAGCGGTGTCCCATCCCAGCCAGTAGAAACCAGCCAGGCGGAAATATTAGCGATGGTCGCAACTGAAATCCACGCGAAGTATATTGTAAAAGGGAGATTTACAAATATCCTGTCCTTCCATGTTGTCGCTGGCTGTTGCCGGAGCATGAGGAAAATACGTGTGAGCGTTGCAAGAAAAAGCAGCATGATGACTACAGAGATGCCGGCAAACAAATAATGCCAGACCAGTATCCAGGTAACGTTGAGGATACAGGTTACGATGAATAATCGGGAGAGACGGGGATACCACGCCCGATCACGAGCAAGAAACTGATACACAACAAAAGCGAGGAGCAGAAGATAGATCACAGACCAGATTGAAAATGTAACTCCCGCGGGCGTGAACAAACTCGGATAACGATCGGAGACTTCGCCCGTGTTGAGACCGTTGATCGGCAATGCATTTGCCAGCGCATTGACAACAATCGTAGCGGCAAACGCAACGGCTCCGGCCACTGCCCAGATCAGGTTCTTGTCGGAATTACTCATAAATTGTTTAACAAAATTTTCGATATCTATGTTTTTAACAGCATAAATCCAATTCCGTGCCCCGCTAAATATGATTAGATTTACCCGATAACCTGTTCCTTATGTCACCCAGCCATCTGCTACGTTTAAGCTATGCGGCGATGTTACTTATCGCCGTTTCCTGTCAGACCACAACAGAAAAAAGTACCGTGAAAGCACCTTATCCAGTTACGAAGAAAGTTGATACCGTTGATGTTTATTTCGGCGAGGAAGTTGCCGACCCCTACCGTTGGCTGGAGAATGACACCTCCTCCGAGACCGCCGCATGGGTGAAAGACCAGAATGAAGTTACTTTCGGATATCTCAACCACATACCTTTCCGTGATAAAGTAAAACAACGGCTTGAGCAACTGTGGAACTATCCCAAGTACTCTGCACCATTTAAGGAAGGCGGAAGATACTTCTTCTTTAAAAACTCAGGCTTGCAAAACCAGTCTGTGCTCTACGTTCAGAAAGACCTGAATGCAGAGGCGGAAGTGCTGATCGATCCGAACCAGTGGTCGGCTGACGGAACCGTCGCGCTTTCAGGTATGAGCGTTTCCACCGATGGACGCTATCTTGCCTACGCCTTGGCAAAAGCCGGCAGCGACTGGAACAGCATTCGCGTCATGGACTTAAATACCAAACAACTGCTGGGAGATTCTTTGGAGTGGATTAAGTTCTCCGGCATGGCGTGGCACGGAAACGGTTTTTACTACAGCAGATATGATCGTCCGAAAGGAAGCGACCTGTCGGCACAAAATCAGTTTCACAAAATCTACTATCACAAGCTGGGCGATGATCAAGGCAAAGATCAGCTGATTTACGAAGACAAGACGGCTCCCCTGAGAAATTTTTACGCTCAGACAACTGAAGACGAACGTTTCCTGATCATCAATGGATCAGAGGGCACGAGCGGCAACAGCATTATGATAAAAGATTTGTCTTCTGCCGGGAACGCGTTTGTGACTGTCGTAGGTGATTTTAAGAACGACCATAACGTCGTGGATAACGTAGGCGATGAAATTCTGATGATGACCAATCTGAATGCGCCGAATAAACGCCTGGTGTCATTTAAACTTGGTGCTGCATCACCAACTCAGTGGAAAGAATTTATTCCGGAATCAAAGAGCCGTATGCAGGGTGCATCGACGATCGGAGGTAAGTTGTTCGTTGAGTATCTCGTTGATGCCAGTGATCGTATTTTCATCTATTCCCTGGATGGTAAAAAAACCGGTGAGGTTGAATTGCCGACAGTTGGCAGTGTCAGCATTAGCGGAAAAAAGGCGGACAGTGAGTGCTTCTATACCTTTACTTCCTTCACATTCCCCCCGACAATTTATCGGTACGATGTGACGAAGAATAAGTCTGTTGTATTTCAGAAGCCACAGGTTGATTTTGATCCCGAGCAATATGAATCCCGTCAGGTTTTTTACACCAGCAAAGACGGCACGAAGGTTCCGATGTTCATCGTCCACAAAAAGGGTCTGAAGCTGGATGGCAACAATCCAACGTGGTTGTACAGCTATGGAGGATTCGACATCAGCATGACACCGGGATTCAGCACTTCCCGCCTGGTGTGGCTCGAGAATGGAGGCGTGTATGCACAACCTTCGATCCGCGGAGGAGGCGAGTATGGCGAAGAATGGCACAAGGGGGGCATGCTCCTCAACAAACAGAATGTATTTGATGATTTCATTGCAGCAGGTGAGTACCTGATCAAGGAAAAATATACTTCTTCATCCAAACTGGCGATTGCCGGAGGTTCCAACGGAGGGCTACTGGTTGGGGCGACGATGACCCAGCGTCCGGATTTGGCAAGGGTTGCGTTTCCTGCGGTTGGCGTGCTGGATATGCTTCGATACGAAAAGTTCACCATTGGCTGGGCGTGGGCGGTGGAGTACGGCTCCGTGAAAGACTCGGTGCATTACAAAAATCTGAAGGCGTATTCACCTTTACACAATTTGAAATCCGGTGTTCAATACCCTGCCACCATGATCACAACCGCAGACCACGACGACCGCGTTGTACCTGCCCACTCATTTAAGTTCGCAGCCCGGCTGCAGGAAGTACACGCTGGTGACAATCCGGTGTTGATAAGAATTGAAACCAAAGCTGGTCACGGCGCAGGTAAGCCCACATCAAAAGTAATCGAGGAGCAGGCAGACATGTTTTCATTTGCCTGGTACAATATGGGCGTCATTCCTCCGCTTGCAAAAGAAGGAATGTAATATGGCATCAAACAGCATCAGCATTCGAGCAGGCGTTCGCGACGATTTGCCCCGGGTTCTTGAACTTGTTAAAGAACTCGCGCTTTTTGAGCGAGCGCCGCACGAAGTGACCAACACCCTTGAGATGATGGAACATGACGGCTTTGGCCCGACTCCCATCTTTGGTTTCTTTGTTGCAGAACGCGGCGGCATCATCGTCGGGCTTTCCTTATACTATTGGCGATACTCTACGTGGAAAGGCAAGCGTCTTTACCTCGAGGACATCATCGTCACCGAGCGTGAGCGCGGCCACGGCATCGGGAAACTGTTATTTGACACCACCATGAAGAAAGCAATTGATGAAAATTGCACAGGCATGATGTGGCAGGTACTGGACTGGAACGAACCCGCAATTGCCTTCTACAAAAAATACGGTGCTAAACTTGACGGTGAATGGGTGAACTGCCACCTCGAAGCCGATCAAATACGTGCGCTGCTGAAGTGAGTTCTGTTATACTTCTTCAAGCAAGGTGCGGAATGCCACATGCTTGTTGAGGTATCGTTGCCGGTGCTGTTCGACCAATACCGGGGCATATACTTCCAGATACTGAACTACGTGATCCAGCGTAGGAGAAAAGTACTGAACCGAATACGAAGAGGTTCCGTCCTCCTGATCGTGAAGCACCTTAAATATTTTTGAATCGACAAACATCCCTGTTCTCATGACATCCGGCATGTGAACCTGCTTCATCCACTGCAGCCACTCCTGCTCCACGTCTTTGTCGATACCAATCGTTACGTTATACAACAACATGGCGGAAAGGTAAGGCAAAGTTGCGGCTTATGGAACTATTCCGGCTATTCACTCCCGTTTCGCGAACATTTGCCTTGGGCCGGTGTTAGGAACTGCATAAATTCGCGGCCTGTGAAAAAACTCCTGACAACCTTTGTTCTATTGCTCATAAGTCTTGTTGCTGTGGCGCAACAGGGAGTTATCAAGGGCAAAGTTTATAACAAGATCAATAACGAAGCGATCGGCTTTGCCAATCTGCTGGTACAAGGCTCCACTACCGGGACCACAGCGGATGTCGATGGCAATTATATCCTGACGGGGCTGACACCCGGGCAATACAACCTCGAAGTATCGTTCGTAGGCTACAAGAAACAGGTTGTTTACGAAATTCAGGTGACCAATGCACGTCCCGCCATTGTAGACGTGGCGTTGGAAGAAGAAAGTACTCAACTGGAGGCTGTCGAAGTGGAAGCCTCAAATACGTTTTACAAACCTGACGAATCACCACTTTCTCTGCGCACCATTGGAACAACGGAGATTAAGCGAACACCTGGGGGCAACCGGGATATTTCCAAAGTTGTTCGTTCACTTCCCGGTGTTGCGTCTCCGCCATCGTTCAGAAATGACATCATCATCCGTGGCGGCGCACCGAGCGAGAATACGTTTTACCTCGACGGCATACAGATTCCTGTCATCAACCATTTTCAGACGCAAGGTTCTTCCGGAGGACCGGTTGGTATCATCAACGTTGACTTGCTGAAAGAAGTGAGCTTCTATTCCGGTGCATTTCCTGCGAATCGCGGAAATACGCTGAGCTCTGTTTTCGATTTTCAATTAAAAGATCCGCGCCTGGACAAGTGGACCACAAACGGGATCGTGGGCGCAACGGATCTTGGGCTTACGTTTGAAGGACCCCTTACAAAAAATTCATCCATTGTACTTTCCGCGAGACGATCATACCTCAAGTTCCTTTTTGATATTTTCAATCTTCCGTTTCTGCCGGTGTACAACGATTTACAGTTCAAGTACAAGTGGCGGATAAACGAAAAGAATGCATTAACCGTCATTGGTATTGGTGCGATCGATGATTTCTCTTTGAATCTTGATGCGCCAGCGAATGCGGAGACACCAGAAGATCGCGAAGAAGCTGAATACATTCTTCGGATACTGCCCGTATCTACTCAGTGGAACTACACCACCGGCGTGAAGTATGAGCACTTTCGCACCAACGCAACGACAACTTTTGTATTAAGCACGAATGCCCTGAATAATTCATCGGTGAAGTACGCGAACAATGATGAATCGAATGAAGCCAATTTGTTGCAAAATTACAGCAGCCGGGAGACGGAATGGCGTTTCCGTGCAGAAGATTATGTCGTGAAGAACTCGTGGAAGATTAATTATGGCGTTCAACTGGAGCGCGCAAACTTCGATACGCGCGATTTCAACCGCGTAGTGACGCAGCAAGGACCTGTTACCAGGGATTACCGATCAATATTTAACCTGAACCGGTACGCAGTTTTCGGACAGGCCAGCAACTCCTTCCTTGGAGATAAACTCATTATGTCTTTCGGTCTGCGAACAGATGCGAACAACTATAGCGATGCGATGCAAAATCCGCTGGAGCAGCTATCGCCCCGGCTGTCCGCAGCCTATAAACTAACCACAAACACAAGTCTCAATTTCAATACAGGTATTTATTACCAACTACCCGCCTACACCGTCCTGGGATTCCGGGACCCGGTCAACAATGAATTGGTGAACCGAAAAAACAATGTTGACTTCATCAGGAGCACACACTTTGTCACCGGTATTGAATTTAACTTACCAAAGAATGCAAGGCTTACAGTGGAAGGATTTTACAAACTGTATGAAGACTATCCTTTCCTGACAGAAGATTCAATTTCCCTTGCGAATCTCGGCGCCGACTTCGGCATCATTGGAAATGCCCCGGTGACGTCGACTTCCGAAGGCAGAAGCTATGGCGTGGAGTTTCTCCTTCAACAAAAATTGTACAACGGATTTTATGGCTTATTGTCTTATACCTGGGTGCGTTCAGAATTTACCAACAGAAACGGAACATTTGCCCCTTCATCCTGGGACAACCGACACCTTGTGAGTCTGACTGGTGGAAAAAGATTTGGAAAAAACTGGGAAATCGGATTTCGCTGGTTGTTCACAGGAGGAACGCCGTTCACCCCATTTGATCTGAACAGAACATTGACCCGACAAAACTGGGACATCAGACCTTTTGGTGTTCCGGATTACAGCCAAATTAATTCCCGGCGGATCAAACCATTCCATCAGCTTGATTTCAGGATTGATAAAAAATGGTTCTTCAGAAAGTGGAGTCTCGATTTATATCTTGATGTTCAGAATGCGTACAACTTTGTCACTGAATTTGAAGACAACATCGATGTCCAGCGTGACGGAGCGGGCGAGCCTGTTGTCAACCCTGACGACGCAAGCAAATATTTGCCGAAGTTTATTCAGAACACCTATGGAAACGTGCTGCCGACAATAGGCATCATCGTTGAAATCTGATCATAGCACTTCCTCGATGACGACAGATTTGTTTAGAAATACAAATCGGTCGCCACGCGATTTCCCAAGCAACAGCTTACCGATGGGAGAATCTGCTGCAATACAGTTGTATATAAATCCGTCAGCCTGAAATTGTCCTGCGCTGATGGCGATGAAATAACGGGCTGTATTGGTAATGACAACTGCACCCGGAGCTGCTTTGTCAAATTTCTTTCCAGGCAATATTTGCTGAAGTATCTGCTTGGTTTTCATGATCACGGAGAGCTGGGCTGCAAACTTTTCCTGTTCGATTTGAAGCATGGCAAGTCCGGTTTCGTATTTGTCTCCGGCGCTGCTCTTCGTTTCAGTTTCCATAGCCTGAGAGTTCTCCCTCATCGCCACGCGAACCGAGTCTTCCCGCTTTTGTATTTGTCCCGCGCAGAAATCATAAAGCTGTTCCTTGAGTTGCTGCATCACTCCTGATCATTTTGAATTATCTGCTGCAGTTTGTCTTCATGCCCCCGTCCGAGTTTGATTTTAGGATTGTCATAAGTGCCATCGACGTGCAGGGGTATTTTCACCAAATCAAAAGGCGGCAAGGCAATTTTCAAAACATAGTTCAACCCGCCGTTCCAGTCGTGCTTCCCCTCTATATCGGTATCAAAGCCGGCAACTTTCATGGTAAATGGCTTGACCTGGATGATGCCTTTTTCCACTGTCGTTTCCACCACTACATCATTCAGCTCAGGGTTCATCAGCGCTTCCTTTTTGGTAACCCCACTGATGTGATGGAACACTTTCATGCCATTGATTCGTGCTTCCGCAATATCGATTGTTCCTCCTCCGACAAGAGAATTAAAATCAGGGAACAAATTCTCGTGAAGTTTTCCGGAAAGTCTGTAATTGACTGAGATGATTCCATAGGTGTGCTCAGCGGCAGGGGCAAGCGACTGAACGGTTAGAAATGCTGCGTGGGCTTTGTTAATATCAAGCTCCTTAATTTTCAGCCTCAAATCGAATGAGGGATGTCGCACATTAGTCGGGTCAAGCGTTCCGCTCACTTCGACCTCGGCATCCAGGACGTCGTAAGTCGCGTCCTTCAATTCAATCTTGCCGTTGGAGATGGTGACCTCACTTCTGAGATTAGTCACGTCAATATTTCTGAAAACGAGATGTCCGATGTCACAATCCATCGTAAAATCAATCTCTGTCGGGAGTTTGATCATTTTCAAATCGTGATGCGCCGTATCCTTCCGGATGTCTTTCTTGTCGCTCAGCCATTCGTTCAAATTAATTGAATCACTTTTGAACAGAAGATCACCTTTGATGGATTCGTGGTTGTGTATCGCCCACGAAAAATAATTGTACAGATGACCCGACACATTAAACTGGCTTGCGCCAATTTGTCCGTGGAGCGTATCCAATAATATCTTTTCGTTTGTGAAAAAGATATGTCCGCGATCAATCTGAAGCGGATGTACCAGTTCAGGAGATGCAATGGTTACGTTTGACATGCGCACATGTCCAGTGGTGGCCAAACGGTGATAGGCTTTGTTCCGAAGATCAGACAGATTCCCAGAGGTTCGCATGTTAACATCCAGCTCGCCCTTAAGGTCCACATCATCGACCGGCAAATACGGACGAAGTTTTGCGAGATGAACAATTCCGCGAGCAGCAAACGAGTAGTTTAATTGTTCCAGATCATTTACTTCGCCAGTGAGTGTGAAATGTTCGCCGTCGATGGTGTACATCATGGTATCAATTCTCACCCTGGTATCTGCTAAACGGCCTGAATTATTCATCGCCTCCACAACAAGGTGCGCCTGTTCCATCGCGTATGGAAGTTCCGGCGATTTGATGAATGCATTATCCAGATGAATGCGTGCATCCATTTTCGGAAAAGACTTCAGCGAATCATTCCAGTGACCAGACATGTTCAAATCCATGGCAAAAGCCCCTCTCATCTCTGCCTCCAATGGTATAAAACGCCGAACCTCACTCAAGTCCATATTCACCTTGATGTCCGCGTCGACGAGCGGATCAGAAAGACCCTGCATTCGCCAATATCCCGTTACCGGATTATCGCCGAGCGTCATTTGAATTTTTTCGATATCAATGTTTGTTGACTCCGGATGGCCATCGCGGTTATGTGCCTTAAGCGCAAGGTTGATCGATGAGATTGATTCCGGAAGCGAATCGTATTGCAGTGCTCCGTCTTTAATATGCAGGGAAAGATTAAACGCGGGCAGTGCTTTTCCTTTCCAGAAATCGCGTCTCGAAAACTGCAAACCATTTTCAAACCCCTGAACGGTTCCGTTGGTAGAAAGGGCAAAGTCAAGATTACCCGACAACTTGACGCCTGGCATAGGTAGGATGCGGGAGATATCCTGAAGGTCAAATTTTGCCTGAATATCCGATGTGATTTTACTATTCTTCAATCCATGCACAGCGATTGAACCCTTCAAAGGATTATCCCCAAACAATACACTGAATTCAGGGATGCGTACCGAAACAGCGTCAATAACAGAGTCTTTGTTTTCTGCAATAAGTTCCAGATTAATTTTGCTGATGGCCGACGGAAGACCATCAAATTGCACGAAACCATCTTTAATGCGAAGGTCAAGTAAGAACGAAGGGATCACCTCGCCATCATATTTCCCTTTTATCATTCCGTTCGCAGAAAAACTTCCGTTAACATCCAGATGCTGATAATGCTCATCGAAAAGATTTTTGCTTAGTGACAACAAGTCTTTAAAACGGGAATCTGTGGATTGAAATGAGAGATCAAAAACAGGCGTATCCTGAATGGAGAACATCCCCTTCAATTCAAGACCAAGGTCATTCAAAAAAATATTACTTTCCTCCAACTCAACCGCACCTGTGTTCAAGTGGTAGTGCGATCGGACGCTCATTCGAACCTGCTGATCCTGTATGTAGGAAACATTTTTGTAAATGAACTGAACGCGAGCCAGTTCGGCCTCAACATCCAGATCCATTTTGTTGTCAATAATATCCCCGTCGCCGGAAATATCCATTCTTTCTCCGGACATCTTCAGGTCCATGGACTGATCTTCATAACGAAGTCTGCCTTGCCCGACATGAAAGCTGGCGATATCTATTTCAAGTTTTGAAGTCGTATCCGGACTTTCCTTCACGATGTCGTAATTGGTGTGCTGGTTTGGATGTACAATAACATGAATGTCGGGCTGGTGAAATTCTACTTCCGTCAGAATCAATTCATCTGAAAAAAGAAACGGTATGGATTTCAGGGTTAGATGGACATCAGAAGAAGCCACGAGTGTATCCCCCTTGAATTCACCGACACCAGCGATGGAAAAATCAGTCAGGGTTACCGTGAAATTTGGAAAGTTGCGCCAAAGATTAACATTGGCTTCTTTAAAATGAACCGTTGCAGACAGTTGCTCGTTCATAGCCGACTCGATGAACGAAGTAATCGGTCGCGAAAACAACATGGGGACCAACACCACAGAAGCTGCGAATATGCCAACGACCGCAGCAACCAAAACCAGTTTTTTCCTTATCAATTTGATTCTCACAGCACAATCTTAAACGGAAAGATACACCAGCTTAGCGTTATTCTCTCCTACGCATTATAAGTTTTGCGTCAACGGCTTATACTATTTTGTTACCGCCAGCGGTTGTTCGGGATGCGTTGCATAGCGCTCGAAAAATTCGATTGTCCGCAGAAGATGGTCCATCATTCTGCCCGGATTTCCGCTTCGTGTCAGCTCGTGTCCTTCTTTTGGGTAACGAATGTATTCAACAGGCTTTCCGAGTATTTTCAGACTCTTGTACAACATCTCAGATTGTATCACGCCGGTGCGCAGATCCTGATCCCCATGAATGATCAGCAAAGGCGTGTTGATATTCTGAACGAATGAGTACGGTGAGCTTGCGTCCAGTACAGCCTTCACATCCTTTTCCCAGGGGTATCCGCCAAAATGATCCGGGACCAGTCTCCAGGCATTTCCTTCTCCCATGAACGTGGTTAGATCATACACCCCCCGTTGCGCATTGGCGGCCTTGAAGCGGTTGTCGTGTGCAACGATCCATGCCACCATATATCCCGCATAGCTTCCGCCTTCTACAAAAAGATTGTTTCCATCAATCCAATTATAACTCTTCATGGCATCTTCCAGGGATCCAATAATGTCGCTCATGGGACCGGTTCCCCAGTTTCTGAAGTTTGCTTTCTTGAAGGCATCGCCGTAGCCACCGCTGCCGCGCTGGTTACAATACACAATGCCGTAACCCCACGCTGCCTCGAGTTGAAATTCGTGCCACATGGAGAATACGCCGGGTCCCCACATCGCCGAAGGTCCTCCGTGTATATTGACAATCGTAGGGTACTTTGATCCATCCTTTCTTCCAGCGGGCTCCATCACCCAATATTGAATCCTGGTGCCGTCGGGCTGTGTGATCCATTTCTCCTTCGGGTACACAATCAACTTGTCTTTCAGCCATTCTTCATTCAGTCGGGTGATTTGCCGGCTTTGTTTTGTTTTTGATTGATACAAATGAATCTCCCACGGATTTCGTGTTTCGGTAAGTGCATAAACAATCTTGTCACCAAACACATCAAAATCATTTACGCCATTATCATTACCAATAACGCGCGTCAGCGAATTGTTGACGATATTAACATTCATCAAAACAATATCACCTTCCGTTTGCGTTGTGAAATAAACGGACTTGCTGTCCGCTGACCAGACTGTCTGTCCTGCGTCCCGATCCAATGATGCGGTGAGCAACTTTGGCGTGCCGCCGGCAGCGGGAACGATCGCCAGTTGGGATTGAGTTGCATGTCGGTTTCCGACAAACTCTGCCTGAAAAAGTATATGCTTTCCGTCGGGAGAAAACAGCGGCGAGCCGAGGTTATAATCTTTCCACGTCAGCAATTCTTTGGCTGAACCTTGCGCAATATCAATGATCCATAAATCGGCATCGCGTTCCTTATCCGGCTCCACGCGATATACCCTTGATTCGCAAATAATCTTTTTCCCATCCGGTGAGAACTCAGCGCCGTCAAAATTCTGATAGCCCCTCGTGAGCTGGCTGGCCTTCTCGTCAGTGTCCACGTTTTTAATGAAGATGTGACTGAAATCATCATCGGGCTGGAGGGTCAGTTCTCCCTGAAAATTTTGTCTAATCAGTACACGCGGATTTGCCTCTGTGGCATTCTTTGCAAGCCAGGCGCGAACTTCTTCCAGTGAACCATCGGGACTGCGTTTCACGGCTTTGCGTTCATCGTCCTTTAATGATTTCCAGTTTGGCTCATCGCCGGGTGTTCTTCCGGGCCGCTCATAAGGCCACGTGATGGAACCTGTGATGGCGTGAAAAGGAATTGCAGAGGTGTACATGATCTGTTTTCCGTCGGGTGACCATCGTGGCCGCGTGGCGCCAAATTCAGCGGAAGTAAGTTTGTAGGCCTCTCCTCCGTTCATTGGCAGGATCCACACCTGTGACTTTTCACCATCTGTGCGCACGAAGGCAAGTCGTTTGCCATCAGGAGACCACTGAGGTTGTCCATCGCTTTTATCGCCAAAAGTAAGTTGGCGCGGTTCTTCGTTCCCGGCCAGATCCAGTAAGTAAAGATGGCGTGTATAGTAATAGTCCTGCTCGTTCTTCACTGCTTTGCGGGTGACCACCATCACAGCTCGGTTTCCATCCGGCGAAATCTGCAATTGGTTTGCGATTGTAATCTTCATCAGATCGGACGCAACGACAGGCTTTTTTCCCTGACCGAAAACAAAAACGGTCATCATCAACATCAGCGAGATGGGCAAAAACTTCTTCATAGGTAGTTCGGGTAAGGGGTCCAATATGAATGCGGAAAACAAGATTTCAAAAAGGATGGTTACAGGCGGACGAAACTTGCAACAGGAGGCGGGCGTTCCCCGCATGAATATAGTAGCGGTACCGTTGCAAGCATTGCTCCGGCAACTAAATTCAGATAACTTGGGGTTGAATCCCAAGTTCATGAAACACCTTACCCTGATGATGATGCTGATGGCGAGTGTCGCTGTCGCACAGCAACGTTTTGTTACGCCCTCTGATGTTTACAAGCTGAAGTCTGTGGGCGACCCGCAGCCGAGTCCTGATGGAAAATGGATTGCGTATGTGGTCTCAACCCCCGACTCTGTAAAGGATAAGTATGACAGCGACATCTGGATGGTCAGCCGCGATGGCACTGAGAATATTCGTCTGACGACAAGTCCGGAATCTGAGGGTTCGCCACGATGGTCCCCGGATAATAAATACCTGACATTTCTGTCGTCGCGCTACGACGCCAAGGCGTCGCAGATATGGATTCTCAACCGCCGCGGTGGTGAGGCAAGTAAACTTACTGAATTGAAATACAGCATCAGCTCCTATGCGTGGAGTCCCGACGCAAAGAAAATTGCATTACTCATTTCGGACCAGGAGTCGGTCGATGAAGTGAAGAAAACAACCAAGCCGATCGCGATCGATCGCTATCATTTCAAATCGGACGGTGAAGGATATCTCGAGCGCAAATACACGCATATCTATTTATTCGATGTGGCTACCAAACAACTTGATACCCTCACGAAAGGCAATTTTGACCATGCGCAGATCTCCTGGTCTCCCGACAGCAAACAGATTGCATTTGTTTCTAATCAAACTGCCGATCCCGACCGCAATTCAAATACAGACATCTTCGTGATGGAGGCAAAAAAAGGGGGGACGGTTTCAAAGCTTACGACGTGGCAGGGAGAAGACGGAAGCCCTTCCTGGAGCCCCGACGGGAAATATATCGCATACAAAAAATCTCAATTTGCCACCTTCGATATTTACGACCAGGCTCAGCTTGCCATCATTCCTGCGACGGGCGGCGAACCAAAAATTATCAACCCGACATTAGACCGAAATGTAAGCGACCCGAAATGGTCGGCAGATTCTAAATCAATTTTTGTCGTTATCGAAGACGATCGGCGCACGCACATTGCCTCGTTTGATCTGAATGGCAAAAAAACAATGCATACCATCGGAGATCGGATCTTCTATGCCCTGCAGAAAAATGAACAGGCAATGGTTGCTATTGAAAGCAATCCATCCAATCCCGGGGAAGTTTGCCTGATCGAACAGGATAAGGTGATGCAGCTCACGCATGTCTTCGATGATTACGTTAAAGATTTGAAGTTGAGCACGCCACAGGCATTTACTTCGAAAAGCAAAGACGGAACATTGGTCAATGGTTTACTCTATTTGCCCTCAAACTCCACGGCAACCAAAAATCTTCCATTGATACTTTGGATCCATGGAGGACCTACTTCTCAGGATGACTTTAGTTTTGATTTTATTCCTCAGATTTTCGCCTCGCGTGGTTATGCGGTAGCCACGGTCAACTATCGTGGCAGCAGTGGGCGCGGTCTGGCCTACAGCAGGGCCATTTACGGCGACTGGGGAAACAAGGAAGTGATGGATTTGCTCGGCGCTGTCGACCATTTGGTGAAGACGGGAGTCGCCGATCCAAACCAACTTTCACTCGGTGGTTGGAGCTATGGTGGCATCCTGACAGACTACATTACCGCGACGGACCAGCGCTTCAAAGCGGCTGCGAGTGGAGCAGGCAGTGCGCTGCAACTGTCCATGTACGGGAGCGACCAATATATTTTGCAGTATGAAATTGAATTGGGCCAACCCTGGAAGAATATGGACAAATGGTTGAAAGTGTCGTATCCGTTCTTCAAAGCCGATCGCATCAAAACACCTACCTTGTATATGGTCGGTGAAAAGGACTTTAATGTGCCCGCCGCAGGAAGCGAGCAAATGTATCAGGCGTTGAAATCGCTGGGCGTACCTACCCAATTGGTCATTTACCCCAACCAATTCCACGGCATCCGGACACCGAGCTATCAAAAAGACCGCCTTTCGCGGTATTTGGAGTGGTTTGGCCGGTACACCCTGTCCCCTGTATTAAGTTCATCGTTACCGCCAAAACAGTAGATTTTGCGGGGTTTTAAGTCTAACTTAAAGTTTCAATCACGTGTAATTCGTGCCGCTGTCCTACAACTAATTCGAAACTATTCAATTAATCCTCTATCACAGATGAAACTTAAATTTTTAGCTATTATTACCGCAATCGCCTTTACCCTACCGGTTCAGGCTCAGTCGGTGGATGAGATCCTCGCGAAGTATTTCGAAAATACCGGAGGCCTTGCGAAGTGGAAAGCCGTTCAGTCGGTTAAGATGTCGGCGAAAGTCAATCAGGGCGGAATGGAATTTCCTTTGACCATCATCCAACTCAAGGATGGTCGTCAGGCGACCGTCGTCACATTTCAGGGTGCAGAAATCAAGCAGGGCGTGTACGATGGTACTAACCTCTGGAGCACGAACTTCATGACCCGCAAGGCTGAGAAGAGCGATGCAGAATCAACTGAAAACTTCAAAGCGAATCTTGGAGACTTCCCGGATCCGTTTCTCGATTACAAAGCAAAAGGTTACAAAGTCGAACTTCTCGGCAAAGAGAATGTTGACGGCGCCGAGGCGTTCAAGATAAAACTCACCAAGAAGCCGATTAAGGTTGATGGTAAACTTACCGACAATGTATCGTTCTACTATTTCGACGCAGAAAATTTTGTTCCGATTCTTATCGAGCAGGAAGTTCAGAGCGGTCCTATGAAAGGTAAAATCTCTCAGTCCAAGATGAGCGACTATCAGGAAGCGGGAGGAATTATGTTCCCTTTCTCCATGTCTCAGGGCATCAAAGGAGAAGGCAGCCAGCCGATCACGATCACAGCCGTTGAAGTCAATGCGAAAATTGACGACGCTATTTTTACGATGCCTGCTGATAAATAATCTGACACCAATCACGACTACCGGAAGTTCTCTTGAATCTATCCGGTAGTCGTTTTTTTTAAACCAATCTCACATGAAAAAAATTTTAATCACCAGCATGCTGGCCGTAGGTGCGCTATGTGCACACGGACAGACTCAGGACCCTGTGGTCCGGGGCCGCGAGCTGTTCGGCGATATGCGTGCAAGGCATATCGGACCAGCGCTCATGAGCGGTCGAATTACTGACATTGAATTGCACCCGGCCAACGACCGCGTGGTCTATGCGGGCACAGCAGGTGGCGGCGTCTGGAAGAGCAACAACGGAGGAGCTACCTTCAATCCGATCTTCGACCAGTATTGTCAGTCTATCGGGGCCGTTGAAGTGGACCCTTCAAGCCCGGATAATGTAGTTTGGGTGGGTACCGGTGAGACGTGGACAAGAAATAGCGTATCCATCGGAGACGGTATCTACAAGACCATCGATGGTGGCCAGACCTGGAAAAAGATGGGGCTCGAAAAATCAGAGCGCATTGCTTCCATTCAGGTAAATCCGAAGAACCCAAATGAAGTGTACGTTGGTGTTCTTGGCGCATTGTGGAGCGACAGCGATGAACGCGGCGTATATAAGACCACCAATGGTGGACAAACGTGGAGCAAAATTCTGTTCGTCAATAAAACAACAGGTTGTGCTGACCTCACGCTCGATCCAACGGATCCGAACACAGTCTATGCATCCTTCTGGGAATTCCGTCGCACGCCGTGGTCATTCAACTCCGGCGGAGTTAACTCGGCGTTGTATAAATCAACAGACGGCGGCAAGACCTGGAACAAAATTCACAACGGATTCCCTGCAGGTAAACTGGGTCGAATGGCCATTGCGGTGGCTCCTTCCAATCCGAAAATTCTGTACACGGTAGTCGAATCTGAAAAAGACAAAGACAAAGGTTTGTATCGCAGCGATGATGCCGGTGCAAGCTGGAAGCAATTGAACAACGACTTTGAAATCGTTGTGCGTCCATTCTACTTCTCACGCATCGTTGTTGATCCGAAAAACCCGGAGGTTGTTGTCAAAGGCGGTCTCGCAGGTTCAATCAGCCGTGATGGAGGAAAGACATTTAAGAGTCTGGGCGCTATGCACTCGGATATTCACGACATCGTATTTGATAACAACAACTCAGATCGCATGTATGCAGCGACGGATGGCGGTGTATATCGGTCATGGGATGGTGGAACGACCATGGAAATGGTGGAGAACATTCCGGTATCTCAATTCTATCAGGTCAGCGTAGACAATCAGGAACCATACAACGTTTATGGGGGTCTGCAGGATAATGGATCATGGTATGGACCAAGTGATTCACCGGGCGGCGTAGAGGCTCGCGATTGGGTGCGTGTTGGTGTAGGCGATGGCTATCGCGTACTGCCTCACCCGACCAAGCGATTGGTGTACTCAGAAATGCAGGGTGCTGAAAACGTATGGCGTTATGATCCGTCAAAAGATCAGGCAAAGACCATTCAGCCACTTGCTGCAAAGGGCGATCCGAAGCTCCGTTTCAATTGGAATTCACCGATGGCCGTGAGTGTTCACAAACCTGATCGCTTTTACATGGGCAGTCAGTTTGTTCACCGTTCAGAAGATATGGGTGAAACGTGGGTGAAAATAAGCCCCGACCTGACGACGAATGATAAGACGAAGATGGATCAGGAGAACTCCGGTGGGTTGTCGAGAGATAATTCAGGTGCTGAGAACCATTGTACCATCTTCACGATTACAGAATCGCCACTGGATGAAAACGTCATTTGGGCAGGTACAGACGATGGCAATGTTCAGGTGACCAAAGACGGCGGCAAAACGTGGACGAACGTAGTGGCTAACGTAAAAGGACTTCCTAGAAATGCCTGGGCATACCACATTGAAGCGTCTGTTTTTGGTAAGGGTCATGCATACGTGGTGTTCAATAACTACAGCATGGGCGACATGAATGCTTATGTGTATAAAACCACAGACTTTGGCCAGACCTGGACGTCGTTGGTGACGCCGGATATCCAGGGATTTGCACGCAACATCCAGGAAGACTATGTAAACGAGAACTTGTTATTCCTCGGCACTGAATTCGGACTGTTCATCACCCTCGATGGAGGAAAGAGCTGGGCGAAGTTCACGAATAACATGCCTGCGGCCTCCGTTCATTTTATCGAGCTGCACAAAAAGACAAACGATTTGATCGTGGCTACTCATGGAAGAGGCATCATGATCATTGATGACATTTCTCCTTTGAGACAACTGACAGAGGAAGCCATGAACAAAGAGCTTCATTTCTTCAGCATGCGTCCGACGATCATTGATGAAGCAAGTGGATTTGGAACTACGGCAACTGAAACACAGTTCATTGGCGAGAATCCAACCAAGCAGGCAAAGATTGCTTACTATCTCAAGAAGAGGCATACCCTCGGGAAGATGACCCTTGAAATTTTTGATGCGGCAGGTAATAAGCTCACTGAGCTCGGACCTGGAAAAGCAAAGGGAGTTAACTATGTCCTCTGGTCATACAACATCAAGCCACCAAAAGTTGCCGTAGGAAAAACATTCAGCTTTGGAGGCTTCACGTCGCCGCGCGTTCCTGCCGGAACATACAAGGTGGTAATCACGAAGGGTAAGGAAACCTACACGAACGATCTCGTGATTGAATACGACAGCAAGTCGGACATTCCTTTGGCCGATCGCAAGCTGCAGGAGGAGACAACAAAGAAACTTTACAACATGTCGCAGGAACTGGCTTATATGGTTTATGAACTTGACGAGATTGTGAAGCATGCCGAAGCAACAAAGGCGAAGAACAAGGGAGCAGCCAAAGTTGCCGATCCGGTAATCACCTCTCTGACAAAATTCAAAGAAACGCTGGTAGTCATGAAAGGCGACAACTACGTGGGCACTGCGGAACCTCAGCTTCGCGAGAAGATGGCCGATATTTATTCGAAAGTTGCCCAGAGTTTCCATCGTCCTTCAAAAAGCGAATTAGACAACGCAGATGCGGTTGAAGCAAGATTTGCAGATGCAAAAGCCGCCTTCAAAAAAATTAAGGATACACAAGTGAGCAAGCTGAACGACTTCGTGTTGAAGAATAAGCTGGATGCGATAACTGTCCTTGCGCTTGAGGACTTCCTGAAGCAGCCTTAAATCGTTTTTATATTCAATTGAAAAAATCGTTAATCACTCCGGTGGTTAACGATTTTTTTATGCGATTTGAAGATGTGCAATAACCATTCGGATTGACCCATAGCCGTGCCGGCCTTCGAAGGCATTAAATATTTCTGTCGTCGTTGCCTCGGGATTTGAAGAGATATAGGATTCGATTTCCAGAAGTGTTTCGTCGGGAAGCACATCCGTGATTTTCATTTTTTTACTCAGGATGATTTGCACAATATGAGCCTCAATGGTGCCAACGGTGAGGTTTCGTTTCTCAGCGACCTCCTGAATGGAATGTCCTCCGGCAAGCAACTCCAGCGTAACTTCCCAGGTTTTCGGAAGGGCCGATGATCGTGCTCCTTTTGACTTTTTAACACCAATGTCTTCGGCTGACGTCTTCTTCTTTGTACGCTTCTTCGTTGTCGTTTCTTCAATAATCGGATTTGACTTCACAATTTCATTCAGCATCTCTTCCCTCAACTGCGCGCGCTGCTTCTGCAGATGACTGAAGTCAAAATTGGTTCGCCCTTGTAATATTCCGTTTACTAAATCACCTGCCTTAAATAACTCTATCCATTTTGCCCAAATCAACTGCTCAACCTCCTCGAGCTCGGACATAGCGCCTTTTGTTCGTTTTCTCCTTTTGAGTTCAGTAACTTTGTGAAGCACCTCGTTAACGCATGTCTCCATCATTCCTCTGTAGTAACCCCCTCCTGCATCAAGTCTTTTGGCGAGCTGGTCCTGATCATCGCTGAAGAGCATGCGGTGCAGTTGATTCCTAAACTTCTCCAGATTCCCGGACTCATCCACCAGCCGGTGTTGAATGGTCTGAAAAAGTACAGCGAGCTCTCTGGCGTTTTTTGAAGGATCGGCAAGACCATTGGCGTATCCCTTCAGCTCCCGTATCTGATGACTAAAGTCAAAAACCTGATGCACGAGATTTAAAATATATTCCCGCTGCCGGCTTTGTATTACTTCTGGCAGGCGATCGGGCTGATTGAATTCCCCCACAAAGTCTACCACAAAGCGATCGGTGGTAATGGCATTTGCTTTAATCTTCGTTTGGATGATCAACCCATCGATAGACCGGAGCCGCGACAGCGCGACATAAACCTGGCCGCCGGCAAAGGCCTGGGCGACATCAATGATTGCTTTGTCAAATGTTAATCCCTGACTTTTATGAACGGTAATGGCCCACGCGAGCCTCACCGGAAATTGCTCAAAAGAACCAATCACCTCTTCGTCCACATCGCGGTCCTCACGGTTTAGCGTATAGCGTTTGTTCTCCCACCTCGCTTTGCGCAACCGGTAATGCATGCCATTATCATTCATCCGAACCCAAACTTCATGACCAGAAATATCGGTCACCGTGGCAATCTTCCCGTTGTAGTACATCTTCTCTTCACTGTCGTTCCGGACAAACATAATCTGCGCACCAACTCGGAGTTCTATTCTCGGTGAAACAGGATACATGCTTTCAGGAAAATCATCTTCCGTGATGCAATCAAAAAATGAAGAAGGCCCCGGAAGCGCCGCCAGCGATTTTTGATTAATGTCGTCGGCCTTCGCGTTGTGGGTCGTCAGCGTGATGGCGCCTGTAATGGACTGAATTTCTTCCTGAGTCTTATAATGTGCATTGAGTTCTTCGATATCATCTTCAGAGACCGCATTGTTCCTCAAATTATTGAGCAGGCGAATAAAACGCTCATCGCTTTGCCGGTACACTTTGGTGAGTTCGACGAAGACCAGTGGATCCTGAGTTAATGCTTTCGCCTCATAGAACCATGGGCTGTTATAGTACACGCCGAGTAGTTGTGCCTCGTCTTGCTTCACAACAGGCGGAAGCTGATACAAATCCCCGATGAAGAGCACCTGAACGCCTCCAAAACTCCTGGAAAAATTATTGCGCACAGATCGCATCCGGTAATCAATTGCATCCAGCAGATCTGCACGCAGCATGCTTACTTCATCGATCACAATGAGATCCACCGATTGAAGAACGCGTCGGCGTGCGTCATTTAATGGATGTTTGCGCGCGAGCGTATTTTGATTGTAAAATTTCGGAAAGGTCGTTACTTCAGATGGAATCGTCCTGTCGGGAATGAAAGCACCGAATGGCAGGAGAAATTGCGAATGAATGGTAACGCCACCCGCATTTAATGCCGCAATCCCGGTTGGCGCGAGCACGATGAATGACTTGTGTGTAATTGACGGCAGGTTACGCAGAAACGTCGTCTTTCCCGTACCGGCTTTGCCCGTAAGAAAGATATGTGCCTGTGTCGTATTGATGAGACGTGCGGCGACTTGCTGCGGATCGATGTTATTTTCCAACGCAGGCAAGTTCAACAGGGTATTTCGAATTTACAACCGTGGCAACGTGATGTCTTACACGATGTGCTCTTTGCGTTTCTTCCAGATTGAGTAAACGGCATTAAAAAAGTACGTGAGCTTATCTTCTTTAAGGCCAGAACCCATTGTCACCTTCTTTTTCGCCTGAATCACCAGAGATTTGTTGGGATATCCCTTGCTCGTATAAGTGGTTTTAATAGATACATCGGTGACAAGGTCCCAGGTGAAGGATCGTCGGTAGCCCGTATTGCCTATTCCAGTAAAAACAGTACCGCCGTTGCTGTCCAGCGTTATGGACGTCCTTCCAAAAACCGCCAGCATTGCAAGTCCAAATAAGAAGAACGAAATGAGTACGAAAGGAATACCAAAGAGGGTGGTGATGATGTCCCACTCCCCCGTGACGATTTGCGTACCATAAATTCCTCCAATGGATAAACCTCCCCATACAATACTGAAAGGAACGAGAAAACAACCCGCCAGACTTCGCAGGCTTGTGCCCAGTTCAAGACTGTGTGTGCCTTGATTCACCGTCACGCCCTCAGGCGGTTTGGTGATGTCAAAAGAGGGCGGCACATACTTGCCCACCTGTTCTGAAATTTTAAAAACATTTTTGCACGCATGGCATCGCGCAACGTCAGTTTGTATGTTGATGTTTTCCTCCAACAATTCGACGCTACAGGCAGGACATTGCATAGGATAGGATTTAAGTACCTGAAGATAATGAATTACCGGCTGCGTTACGCTTCCGCATCCACATAGTCCTGGAGGTAGCTGAAGTATTTCGTCAGCTTCCCATGTTCAGCGATGGTGGCGCGGGCAATTACCTCGTCTTCATCATTACCGAAAAGATGCGGCAGAATGCGGTCAATCAGATCGCGGCCAAACTCGTCTGAGGCACTTCTGGGCAATTCGCAGGGCAGGTTGTCGATGGCCATGACGGTCACAAACTGTTCGCCGCTCATGCACTTGATGACTTCGTCGCGGATCGGATCATAATCATACAACGGATCCACTATGGTACTGGCCCTGCGCGTGCTTGGAATTGACCCATTAATATCGCAGGTAATATCCGCAATCACTTTAATGCGGAACTCCGGCTTGCACATGTCTTCTCTCGTGAACAGAACAGGCGCTTTTGGATTCCAGAACGCACCCGCCATGAGGATGTCCGCTTCATTGGCAAATCGCGTGAAAAAGCTTTCGTAACGGTCAGGGTGGACATGAAACTCTTCCCGGTTGAAATGACCCCCTGCTTTGCGCGAATGATAATCTGCGCTGCTGAGTTGCACATAAACAGGTTCATCAAACTTTTGGGTGAGAAAGTCCTGAGCGCTCACTTTTCGAATACCTGCGCTGTCAAGTGTTTCCATGGAACCTTTGCCGACGCGTCCGGCTCCGGTAAGGATAATCTTCACAGGCGGAAGTTGAATCTTCCTGAGTTCAAGTTTCAAATCATTGACGTCGAAGCATTCATGCGCCCGACGCAACTCGAATAGTTTGTACCGCAGTCCATACGCCCATAGTCCGTTGTAAGCACCGACGATGCCGGCATATCTGCCAAATGCAACCAGTCTGTTGCCTTGCTTATCCTTGAGGGCCTCATAGTCAATTAGGCGAATATTCTTTTTCAAAACCTCCTGCAGAAGTTTGCGATTGTAAGGCTGCTTCTTCAATGTGTGAGAAAAAAACAAATACGTCTTGCCGTCCACCAGCTGTGCAATAGGAACCTCTTTGATTCCCATGAGGATATCACACTGACTCACGTCCGGATGTACACCAATCTCCAGATCGCGATACTCCCGATCTTCGAAACAACGGATCGGGCTTTCCTGCACCATGACGCGCACGTTCGGGAATCGTTGTTCAATTTCTTCTGTCTGAAGAGGTGTAAAGGCAACACGTTTGTCCGGAGGAACTTTGCCTTCACGAATGAGGCCGAGCAGGATGGATTTATTCATGTCTTAAAAATAGCAGGATTAATGCTCCCTAAAAAAATGGAAATAAGGAATACGCCCTTGATGAATTCACTTCTTTTCTAAATAGGAATTCCGATTTTGAACTCCGTGCCTTGCCCGGGAGAGGATACGAACTCCAGCGACCCGTTGTGCTTCTTCATGATCGAAAATGAAATAGATAATCCAAGACCTGTTCCTTTTCCAACTTCTTTCGTGGTGAAAAATGGATTCATTATCATCGTTTGATGCTCGGCCGGAATTCCGGGGCCATTGTCCCGAACCGAAATGATCACCTGGTTACCCTCAGCAAAAGTCTTTAACTCTATCGTGCGGGGTTGTGGAATTGATGCAAGAGCATCAATGGCATTATCGATGATGTTCGTGACGACCTGACTGATCATAGCACCGTTTCCACGAACCAGCGGTGTCTCCTTCATCTCGTATTTCAGTTCCACACCATGCTCCCGGATTTTGGACATCATGATGGTGACGGAACCTTCCACTGCATCGCGGACATCAAGGACCGGCTCGTCGGGAATTACTTCGCTTGGATTCGAGAACACCTTCAATCCTTTAATGATCTTCGTTGTTCTTTCCACGCCGGATAACACCACACGGGTCAGTTCGGTCATGTCACTGCTCAGCTCCTTCATTTGTTGTCTCTTGTTTTCGGGCACGGAATCAACGAGAGCAGCTACTTCATTGGCCATCTCCATCAATTGCTGAACTCCGCCTGAAATAAAATTCATCGGGTTGTTGATCTCGTGTGAGATACCTGCGGTAAGTTGTCCAAGTGATGCCATTTTTTCTGACTGAGTCAACTTCTCCTGTGTCCGGCTCAGATTTTCAAGCGTGGCGTTAAGCACTTCCAAATTCATTCTCAGTTCTTCTTCTGACGCAACGAGTTCTTTGGTGCGCTCGTCCACCTTTTGCTGGAGTCTGAGTTTATCCTTTTGCAGCTTGATGGTATAAATTTTCACACCCGCATAAAATATTCCGGCAAGTGCGGCAACGTAAATTGCGTAAGCCCAACTTGTCGCATACCATGGCGGGGCAACGTCGAAGAAATAGCTCGCCGATTTGCTCTCGTTTCCGTAAACATTTTTTGCTTTGACTTCGAATTGATAAGTGCCCGCAGGCAGATTGGTATATTCTTTTGTGCTGATGTTTCCCCATGCCGACCACTCTGAATCAAAACCATGAAGACGATAACTATAAAGGGTGCGTTCTTCCTGATCGAAAAACGGAGCAGCAAATTCGAAAATCAAACTGTTCAGGCTATAGCCTAGCTCCGGAGAACTTTTAGGCTCGTTTGAAGAAGCAGCGATGAGACTGTCGTTCTGAGTTTTAACTCCCCGAACAAAACAAGAAAAAGGTTGGTCATAATTTTTCGTGTCCTCCTTCGGGGAATATTTGAACAAACCCTCACTCCCGCCTATCCAGAGATTCCCTTCGTCGTCCGCATGCAATGCATACAGGGCGCTCATTAGCGGTATGCGCTTAAAGGGTTGAAATATTCGGGATGATGCGCCTTTGTAACCCTTTATCAGTATGATATCGGCATTGAGATTATCGCGAGAACAAACGAGCACATCCCCTGTTCGGCTTTCACTCATTCGAAATATGCTGCGAGAACCGTTGGCAAATTCTTCGCCCAAATCGGCCCAGGTCTCAAACCGATCTATCGCCGCTTCGTAACGATAAATCCCTTTGTCAGTTCCAAAGACAATCTTTCCTTGAACAGAAAAGGCTGAGCAACCCGTCAGCGATGGTAGTCCGTTCTCCTTTCCATAATAGCGTACCTCGACTGGGCTGGTTATGTTTTCAAAGTTGGGAACTACTTTGACGATCCCTTTGGAATAGGTTCCAAGCCATAACGTTCCGTGCTCATCTTCCTGAATGCTTCGAAAATTACCTTCTACGCCTTCCCAACGACCCTCAAAGACCCATTTGCCTTTGACGTTTCTGTAAGAAATTAAATAAGGTGTGTCTTCGGTAATCAGACGAGAGCCGTCATATTTTGACTGGTGAACAATATGCGCATGACTGTCCGATTGTCTTATGGTAGTTATTTTATCCCCGTCAATTTCGATAACAGAACTTTGCCTGCCGGCGATAACAGTCGTACGGTTACCCTTCTTAAACTTCGTTAGCGCCCAATTCTGTCCGTACACTTCACTGCCCATTAGCCTGGGTTGTCCATTCGCAGGGATATAATACAAACCCGTCTCGGTACAAACGTAGGTGATGTCGTTTACTCTTAACACGTCATATACAGTTCCTTGCAGCCCGTTGGTTTTGTCCCAAAAACTGAGGTCAGTACTTACTTCGGTCTTGCTGATTCCTCCACTTGTTCCGATCCAGATATTCCTGCTTGCGTCGACAGTCATCGCATTGACAGAGTTATTCTGGAGATGCCGCGACTCGTTATAAATCTGCAGCACATTGCCCTGCCGATCGAACAAAAATATTCCATTTGAAAAAGTGCCGAGCAGAAAAGAACTATCTATGTTGGTTAACGCGTAAGGAACACTGTTGGCCAGCGTGGAAGAATCCCGGAAATGAAACCGCTTGAGCGGCTGACCCTCTTCAAGGTTATAGATGAAAAATCCTTCGTTTTTTGTAGCAATTATTTTCCTTCCCGGAGCATAATCAGCGACACCATAAAGAAAAGCTTTACCGGTCCTGAAATCGAGTCCGTTCGGGGCGGTAGCCAAACCTTCATCGGTAATTCGCATCATCCCTGCGCCTGACAGGCGGACAAAATATTCATCGCCAGATGTAAACGCGCCAAAAAAGCGCTCATTTTCTGGTGCCTTGAAAACTTTGATGGTCCTTTTCTCCTCATCAAAGCAGATAATAAACCGGTAAGTGAGAAAGAATATGCGTTGCCCAACATTGTTAACAGCCCACACGTTTCCGAAATCAGAAATCGTATCCTTCAGGAGATGCCGAAGACTTTTGTACTCATCACCAAGTCCTCCGTGTTCAATGACACCAAAGTCGTTGACTCCGCCCGCGTATATCGTGCCACCCGAAGTTTCTGCGAGGCTGTAAATTGTTGTTCCGTTCGGTGTAGGAATTTCTGTCCACCGCTTTCCATCGTACTGGATTGCACCCAGATCGGTAAGTCCAAAGTACAGCAGACCAGAACGAGATTGCAGAACGCACCAAACTTGAGGAGTTCCTTGATATTCCTTAGGAGAATAATTGCGGATCAACGGTAAGCCTACCTGCGCAAAAGAAAACTCCTTTGCAAACAGGAGCAAAAGCGCACAAACGAGGGAAGTACGAAGGGCAAACATGCGGGGTGTTTAAATATAATCAAACGCCCGCTTATTTTCCGATACCTGCACTTACTTTAATAACAACCTCCGGCAATGAACTAAACCACAAACATCGGACTTGACGAAACGGTCAGTGTTGCTCTTACCTGGTTAATATGCCGCTGCTGGTGAACTACCAGGAATTCAATACATTCAGGAAGTGTGAGTTTGAGGAGTCTCAAGAACTCAACGCGAACTTTACCTGCGTTGATATTTTTTGAATGACCCTTTTGCAGCAATCCCGCGAGCCGGTCCTGTCCGGCTAAAAAAACTTCAACAGTGTCTTTGGAAAGCACACTGTTTACCGGGTTCATATGCTTTAATGTTTTATGTTGCTTTACATTGGATGGATCCATCATGCGGATGAATTTTTTGCCAAGCCAGCTGTATTTTACGTCTTCGTCTTTAAATGCCGAATCAATTCGCGAAAGCGCGCGTTCAATTTCGTCCAGATAAAATAAATTATACCTGTTGAGGTGCTCAATGCATTCCAGTGCACTCCAGCGATCTGCGGAAGGTTTCTGATTAAGAACGTGCAGGTCCGCCGGCTGCACTTCAAGCCGTACATATTCTGTGATCGATCGGACATCGTCTTGAAGGCGTCCCAATAATTTTTGCGTTGTCATGAACTTGCGTTTTGATGAGACAAAGAACCTATGCCGCGCGTTGGTAATCCTTGACGGCGATCAATATTTCATCCTGCTCAGGGTCTCGGGTGACATGCGCAGGTATGAGGCAATATATTTCTTGGGAATGATCTGGAGGAGATGAGGACTTCGTTTCATCAATCGTTGAAATCGCTCTTCAGGGGTGAATGTAAGCATCTCTGTTTCCCGCTCGATTTTTCCAACCAATGCCTGCTCCTGCAGCATGCGCCACGCGCGCTCGATGCAGGGATGCGACTCGAACAACTGATAAAATTCATTCTTCTGAATAAATGAAGCTTTTGTTGTACGCAAGGCCTGAATGGCGTAGTCAGAAGGTTTGTTCAAGATAAAGGAAGGATAAGAACAAATCAGGTTTCCGTCATAAGCAAAGCCCACACAGATTTCCTCGTCCTTATGCGGATAGAAAAGTCGCAAGGCCCCGGACTCGATGAAAAAAAGCGACGTCTCAATTTGCCCGTGCCGGATTAAAAAGTCATTGCGTTTCAGCGAGACTGATTTTCTCCAACGGACTGCGAGATCTGTTCTCGCCTCGGGTGTAAATCTGACGAAATGCTCAAAGATACCGAGCATCTTTTCCTGCCATTGCATCAGCTTTCGAAAAGTCCACCGAGAATGGAGCTTCCCTCTTTGCCACTGTTTGCGCCATATGGAGAAAGTGCCTGTACAAGCTTTCTGATAGGCATTGACTGCAGCCAAACGCGGCCACTGCCGCGCAACGTGGCCAGAAACATACCTTCACCTCCAAATAACATGGATCGCAATCCACCGGCAGCCTGTACGTCAAAATCAATATGAGATTCGAACGCTACGACGCAACCGGTATCCACACGCAAGGTTTCGTTATTGAGCGTACGTTCAATTACTGTTCCGCCTGCGTGAACAAAAGCCTTTCCGTCTCCCTGAAGTTTTTGCAGAATAAATCCCTCGCCTCCTACCAGACCAGAACCAATTTTTCGGTTGAAGGTGATGCTCACTTTTGTGCCAAACGCTGCACACAAGAATCCGTCTTTCTGAACAATGACTTCCCGCGAAGGAAACTGTGACAAATCGAGCGGTATCACCGTGCCTGGATATGGCGCTGAGAAGCCAACCTTAGCGCGACGCATACCTCTGTTGGTGAAGTGCGTCATGAACAGCGACTCGCCTGTGAGCATTCTTGACCCGGCACTCAATAATTTATCAAAAAGGCCTTGACTGGGGTTTGAGCCATCCCCCATTTTTGACTCGAATGTGATTCCATCCTCCATGTAAAGCATGGCTCCTGCTTCCGCGATGACGGTTTCATTTGGGTCGAGCTCGACCTCAACAATCTGAATACTTTCGCCTTTGATTTGATAATCGATTTCGTGCGACTGTGGCATGGTCGTGTTATTTGTTAACTGATCGAAAATACGGAATTGAGAAATAATAGTTCAGGTGAAAACCAAAACGAAATCACGCGCAATCAGGACTTCTTTTTCTTCTTGCCCTTCTTGAGCTTTTCGTAATCCTCCCGCTCTGCCAGTTTTTTATCATCCACGTTTTCATTGAGAAACTCGTTGATTTTCTCAATGTTCATATTCGATTTGATTTCGCCAAATGCATCAATCGAAATGTCGAAGCCCTCCAGCTCGCGATGAACTTTGGGCTTCGGTTGTTGCTTGCCGGGTTTTTGGTCTTTACTCATAACTTAAATTACGAAACTTTTACCGGAAGAGTTTTCAGTGCGTAGTCCATTCTGCGAACGGCTTCTTCCTGACCAATTATTTCAATAATCATCATCAGATCAGGACCACCTCCAGCTCCGGTGAGTGACAAACGTAATGCCTGCAATATTTTGCCGGTTCCGATGCCCAGTTGTTTTGTTGTCTCTTCAAGCAGTGCCTTTGCGGTGACCGAATCAACGGAAGGGCTACCCGCAAGCGCGTTTTTATAAGCTGTAATCACCGAAATGGCCTCGTCATTCCATTTTTTGCTCACGACGCCCATATCAAAGTCCTGGGGAGCGACAAAAAGGAATTTACCCTGTTCCCACAAATCTTGTGGAAACGTGATGCGGTCGCGCATCACCGCGGCGATTTTCAGCGCCTTGGGAAGCGGGCAATCAACCCCATGCGATTTCAATGAGGCCAGCAGATGCTCCGCCAGTTGTTCATCAGATTGTGCCCGGAGATAATGCTGGTTAAACCATTGCGCTTTTTGAATATCAAACTTCGCTCCCGCCTTGTTGATTCGCTCGAGAGAAAATGCAGCGACGAGTTCCTGAATGGGGAATATTTCCTGTGTCGTGCCTGGATTCCATCCGAGAAAAGCGAGGAAGTTGATCATCGCTTCTGGCAAATATCCAGATTCACGGAACCCTTTGGCAATCTCGCCAGTCTCGGGATCTTTCCAGTTGAGCGGAAAAATAGGAAACCCTGCCTGGTCCGCATCGCGTTTGCTCAGCTTACCATTGCCATCAGGTTTCAGCAGCAACGGGAGGTGTGCAAACTGAGGCATCTGCGCTTCCCATCCGAGGTATCTGTACAGCAGCACGTGAAGTGGCGCCGATGGAAGCCACTCTTCGCCGCGGATCACGTGGGTGATCTTCATCAAATAGTCGTCAACAACATTTGCCAGGTGGTACGTGGGCATACCGTCTGACTTCATCAGTACCTTATCGTCAATTTGTGAAGCATGTACCATAACCCATCCCCGGATGAGATCCTTCAGTCGAATCTCTTCCTTCTTGGGAACCTTTAACCGGATCACATACGGTGTTCCCTGCGCAATCAGCTGTTTGGTTTCCTCCTCCGTAAGGGTGAGTGAGTTTCGCATTTGCGTTCGGGTCACGCTGTTGTACTGAGGGGTTGATACACCCGCAGCCTTCAGACGTTCTCTCATTTGCTCCAGTTCCTGCTCCGTGTCGAATGCATAATACGCGTGGCCGCTGTCAATGAGCTGCTGGGCGTACTGATGGTAGATAGCACGTCGCTCGCTCTGGCGGTACGGGGCATAAGGTCCACCAACACCCACTCCTTCGTCGATGGTGATGCCCACCCACTTCAGTGAGTCTATAATGTACTGCTCCGCGCCGGCGACGTAGCGTGTCTGATCGGTGTCTTCAATACGAAGAATCATCGTTCCCTGATGCTGACGGGCAAGAAGGAAATTATACAACGCCGTGCGAACTCCTCCGATGTGAAGGGCTCCGGTAGGACTAGGGGCAAAACGAACTCGAACACTCATAATAATGCTTCAAAAAAGGGCACAAATCTATGAAGCTTCGTGGTTATTGCAGCGGAAAAACAACGGAAGTTACCCGTTGATGGCAACACAGCTGATTTCCACGTTGACATCTTTGGGCAATCTGCTCACCTCCACGGTTTCTCTTGCCGGAGGCTGTTGCGTAAAATACTGCCCGTAAACCTCATTTACTTTTGGGAAATTGTTCATATCCTTTAAGAATATGGTCGTTTTCACCACGCTCGCAAAGGAGAGATTCGCGGCGCGGAGGATCGCTTCCATATTTTTAAGTACCTGGTGGGTCTCTTCTTCAATGGTTCCCTTGACCAGGCTGCCGGTGGCAGGATCGATCGCAATCTGACCGCTGACAAATGTAAAGCCTCCGGCTTGTACAGCCTGACTGTAAGGACCGATTGGCTCTGGTGCTTTTGAAGAATAAATTACTGTTTTGGACATATCGTTGATTACTTTCGCTAATGAATCCAAAAATAGTTTGTTAACGGGGCGAAACCAACGTCGAAAATTGCAAAGCCATGAACATCCTGATTGTCGGTCCGGAATCGTATTTACCAGAGGTCAAAGCCAAGTTCCCCAAAAACGAAATCATTGTCTGTGAGGATGCCTGGGAGGCGATCAATCGCAGGGACAATCACGATGTAGTTTTTGACTTTGTAATTGATGAGACTCCGGAAGATTTCCAGCATTATGCCGCAGATGGAAGAACGGTATTTGTAAACGCCTGCAAGATTAGTCTTTCAGAGCTGAGCGCCATGGCGGATGGGAACATCAAGGGTGTGGTGTTCGGCTTCAACGGCATGCCGACCCTGTTTAACCGGGCGGTTCTTGAAGTTTCCTTCATGCACGAATCACATCGCTCCGAATTGGAAAGCATTTGCGCCCAGCTGGGTACTGAATTCGTCCTTGTTGACGACAGGGTTGGATTGGCAACACCGCGGGTGATCAGCATGATCATCAACGAAGCATACTATACTGTTCAGGAAGGAACAGCCACACGTGAGGATGTTGACCTCGGGATGAAGCTGGGCACCAATTATCCTTTTGGTCCTTTTGAATGGTGTAGCCGGATAGGGATTAAGCATGTTTTTGAAGTCCTCGAAGCGGTATATGAGGATACAAAAGACGAACGATATAAGATTTGCCCAATGCTGAAGCGCGAGTATTTGAGAGGACTTTGAGCCCCCTCGACTGCGCTCGGGGATCGCCCTCGACTACGCTCGGGGAGCTCCCTCGGTTCCGCTCGGGTGGCGCTCGACTACGCTTGGGCAGTAATTTGGACTCTGCTTGCCTCTCCCTCGGCTACGCTTGGGCATCACTCGACGCAGATTGAAAAGCAAGATTAGGCAACGTTTGGCGTTCGATGGAGCCGACTCGTCCTTTTTGTAAATTACCTACACATTTCATTTCCTCTTCTGCCCTCGACTCCGCTCGGGCAGCACTCGACTACGCTCGGGCAGCACTCGACTTAACTCGGGGATCACTCGACTTGACTCGAGGATCACTCGACTACTTAGCTCGGGGATCACTCGACTTAACTAGGGGATGACCCGACTTAACTCGGGGATCACTCGACTTAACTAGGTATTACTCGACTCCGCTCGGGTGGCAATTTCGACTCTGCTTGCCTCGCCCTCGGCTCCGCTCGGGCATCGGCATGGAGAATTGTATGTGGCCCGAGCGGAGTCGAGGGCCACAGAAAAAGTCGGTCGTTACCCGAGCGCTGCCCGAGCGGAGTCGAGGGCAACCGCATCAGCAACCAAAAACCCCTATGCCAAAAGGATATATGTACATTCTCCTGTGTGCCGACGGCAGCTATTACACTGGAAGCACAACCAATCTTGAATTAAGACTTTCTCAGCATCAAAACGGCATTGGCGCAAACTATACCGCCAAGCGCCTCCCTGTTACGCTGGTTTACTTTGAAGCGTATGACCATGTCGCGAAAGCGTTCTATCGCGAGAAGCAAATACAAAACTGGAGTAAAGGCAAGAAAGAGGCGTTAGTCCTGGGCTTGACAGAAGATCTGAAAAAACTTGCGGCGTGTATGAATGAAAGCGCGAGCAAGAATTTTGAGAAGAATAAATAAATGCCCTCGCCCTCAGCCCCGCTCGGGCATTGGCATGGAGATGCATGTGGCCCGAGCGGAGGTTCGTTACCCGAGCGGAGTCGAGGGCCACAGAAAAGTCGTTCGTTACCCGAGCGCAGCCGAGCGCTGCCCGAGCGGAGTCGAGGGCAAGCCTATTCCACCGTCACCGACTTCGCCAGGTTTCTGGGTTGGTCAACATTACAACCTCGCATCACCGCGATGTGGTAGGAAAGTAATTGAAGTGGAATTACCGATATCATTGGTGCCAGCGCTTCATGTACCGGAGGTACTTCAATCACAAACTCTGACATTTTTGGAATCAACGTATCTCCTTTTGTGACGATAGAGATCACGCGGCCTTTTCGCGCACGAACCTCTTGTATATTCGATACGATTTTTTCGTAAGAGCTGTCGTTTGTTGCAATAAACACCACCGGCATTTCATCGTCAATCAAGGCAATGGGCCCGTGCTTCATCTCAGCAGCAGGATAACCTTCTGCGTGGATGTATGAAATCTCCTTCAACTTTAATGCACCCTCAAGGGCTACCGGGAAATTATAACCGCGGCCGAGGTAAAGAAAATTGCGCGCGTCTTTAAATTCAGCTGCAATTGTTTCGATCTGTGCATTGAGTTCCAAGGCCTCCTCAACCTTTGCTGGAATCTGTTCCATCTCCACGAGCAACTCGTGAAGTTTCTGCTCGGTTATCGTACCCTTGCGATGCGCTACGGTGAGCGCAATCATATTCAAAACAGTCAACTGTGCGGTAAACGCCTTTGTGCTCGCCACACCAATCTCTGGTCCTGCGTGGGTATAGGCGCCCGCATGCGTAGCGCGTGCGATGGATGAACCCACCACGTTGCACACACCGAAGATGATCGCGCCTTTTGACTTCGCGAGTTCGATTGCCGCAAGCGTGTCAGCCGTTTCACCTGATTGAGAAATAGCAATGACCACATCACCTTCTTTGATGATCGGATTTCTGTATCTGAATTCTGACGCATACTCAACTTCCACAGGAATGCGGCAGAATTCTTCGAAGAAATATTCAGCAACAAGACCTGCGTGCCAGGAGGTGCCGCACGCCACGATCAGGATGCGATCGGCATTAACAAGTTTGTTCACATACTCGCGGAGTCCCCCAAGGACAAGTCGTCCTGAAGATGAATCAAGGCGACCTCTCATACAGTCACGAATGGAACGGGGCTGTTCAAAAATCTCCTTGAGCATGAAGTGCTCGTATCCACCTTTCTCAATAGCCTCCAGCTCCAAATCAACAGTCTGGATATATGGAGTCAATGGCAGGTTAGCTGTATTCTTGATACTCAGCTTGCCATCCCGGATAACCACGATTTCCTGATCATTCAAGTACACCACTTCATTGGTGTACTCAACAATTGGTGTTGCGTCAGAAGCAAGGAAATATTCGTCTTTGCCAACCCCTACAACAAGCGGGCTGCCTTTGCGTGCCGCTACGAGCTGAGTCGGATCATCGAGGGAGATGATCACAATCGCATAGGCACCGACTACTTTGGTGAGCGCAAGACGCACCGCCTCCTCAAGCGAACATTGTTCGTTATCCTTGATGTCTTCAATGAAGTGGATGAATACTTCGGTGTCGGTATCACTCTTGAATTCATGACCTTTGTTTATCAGGTCCTGCTTGAGCGACGCATAGTTCTCGATGATGCCGTTGTGAATGATCGCCAGTTTACCCGACGCAGAGTAGTGCGGGTGCGCGTTGCGATCGTTAGGTTCACCGTGGGTAGCCCACCGCGTGTGGCCGATACCAATGTGACTGGAGAGATCCTTGCCTTTGACGAAGTCTTCAAGGTCACTAACCTTTCCTTTCTTTTTGTAGATATGAAGACCGTTGTTGAGCAGTGCGAGCCCGGCACTGTCATATCCCCGGTATTCAAGACGCTTTAATCCTTTGATAATAACTTCATGAGCCTTCCGATGACCCACGTATGCTACAATTCCGCACATAAAAAATTCAGGGTTTTAAGGTTGAGAAGGACGTGTGTAATAGATGCGAAGCTTCAAGTTGTTTTTGTTGAAGACCGTCCGATTGACATTCTTGTTGATATTCGGATTGGGCATGAGTGCCAGGTACCGAAAACGCTCCTTGTTTTCTTCTTTATTAAAAAGTTGCTGGGCATACAGCGTGATGAACCCGCTATAAGAATTGTCGTCATTGTTCCTTCGCATGGTTACAAAGGACTCGGTTGTTCCGGCAAGTGTGTAGGTACCGTTTGAAAGACCAAGAGCAGGCACTACAGTTCCTCTGTATAAGTTCAGGTTTCTTACTTCAGCGGCGTAGTTCGACTCCGTTGTTAAGGGAATCAGCTTGAATTTCTTGTCGTCCAGGATCCGAAGTGAGAAGCTGGGAATGGGATCAAAGGTCGCTGAAGACTCCGATGATGTAATCACCAGGGCAGCCTCATTGATGATCATATTTCTATTGGAATCCTGATCAGCAAACTGGAAAAACTTGCTCATGTTGATCCGGGTCATCACACCCGTTCCAGCCTGAATATAGCGGTCGTCGAGGTTGCTGAGCGTGTCTGTGTAGTTTGTTAATGCAGCAAGCGGAGATGCAGATCGGTCAGCCGTGATGCGACTGAAACCAAATCCTCCAAATCCAACGGCCATGGAAAGACTGAGCGTCAGGCTGTCTTCTTCGACTGTATTTTTAAAATGAATATTCACCAGACTTCGCTCCGGATTAAAACCGATAATTTTATCTCCGGCATCGGAACGTACTGCTATGCCTCGGAACGCCTCGAAGAATTTTGACGGAATTGAAAACGTGGAGTCCTGGGTGGTTGATGCATCCCGCCACTTCACTGCCGACTCGAACAACCGGTTGGCATATCGGGAGTCAAGTTTAACGCTGACGAAAATTGCCGTGTCCTTTCCGGTATCCACGAATGTCTTAAATGTCGCGGGATTGATCCGGAATGAAGTTGTTCCAAGAGGTGTTGGATCGTATGCGCGGGTCGAGCGATTGAAATAATAATCAATGCTGTCGACCAGAAGTTTTTCATTTAACTCATACACGGAGATTTGCTGATCGATGGCCGCATCCTTCGAGCCATAATTATAGAAGTCGAAGCGCAACCTCACGACAACGGAATCCAGCGTGGCCGTTGCCTTGAGCACATTCTGCGCGCGGTTGGTTGTAAAGAAACGCGTGTAGAATTCGGCAGCTACATTACCGAACTGAGGATCCTGATAACGCCCTACCAGAAAACGGGTGGCCTCGCCAGCCACAGCGCCATTGGTCGTTCTGAGAGAATCAAGGAGAAACACCGTGCTTTCCAGCGGTAGCTCCACATAATTCACATCAAATTTTTTATTGGGATTTTTAAATCCAAGAATGCTTTTTTCGTCTTCGCACGAGAAAAAAAATAAGGCAACCCCAAGCATGAGGAGTTGCCCTGTTCTCTTAGCCCACAAGTTCATTATAGAGATTGTAGTATGATTCAGTGTAGTTTTCGTCTTTGTCGATGATTTCAACTTTCTTTTCCTTCATTTTCTTGAAGAGTCCCTCAAGCTTTTTGTTATCACCCGCCACCGACACTGCATCAGAAAACTCAACACCCAGCTTAATGAAACCTTCGAAGTCCGCAGTCTTCAAATTGCCAAGCATGTTATCTTCGATATCCATCATCTTCACTTTATCCAGAAGGTTGCCCTTGAATTTATGCGTAAATGGATTGTCGTAAATGGTGAAGACCGTCTTGGTATTTTTAAACAACGGATCGTTTTTATAAGTAGTCTTCAGATACAACGGAATAAAGCTTGTGATCCAGTCATTGCAATGCACAACGTCAGGAGCCCATCCAAGCTTACGCACGGTTTCAATAACGCCTTTGCAGAAAAATATTGCACGTTCGTCATTGTCTTCGTAGAAATTATTTTCCTTATCCAGAAAAACAGACTTGCGATGGAAGTAATCTTCGTTATCGATGAAGTACACCTGAAGTTTTGCATTTGGAATAGATGCCACCTTAATAATCAAAGGCTTCTCCTCGTCCCCTACAGCAATGTTGATCCCTGAAAGCCTCACCACTTCATGCAGCCGGTTCTTCCGCTCGTTGATGATCCCGAATCTGGGAACCAGAATCCGGATCTCCATCCCCTTCTCCTGCATAGCCTGAGGAAGTTTTCTGACGAAATCAGCAACTTCAGAGGTCTGGAGAAATGGATTGATCTCGCTGGCTACATAAAGGATACGGATTTTTGACATATTATATGATTTTAAGATGAGAACGATTTTTAGAGCCACAAAAGTACGAAAATTTACCCCCCTGTTCAACTTAAATTCAGAATTCCCTATATCTTTGCGACCCTTTGCCAAAATGGCCGTTTCATGCAGATTTTCCACAAAATAGCCCCTTTACGCGCCTTTCTGGCCGAACAGAGGAGGCACGGAAAAACAATAGGTCTCGTCCCTACCATGGGCGCACTGCATGAAGGTCACCTCAGCCTCATTTCTGTGGCCCGAAGCCAGAGTGACCTTACCGTCGCCACCATTTTTGTCAATCCTGCACAGTTTAATAACAGCAGCGATTTGAAAAATTATCCCAGGACCCTGGAGAAAGACACAGAATTGCTGGAAAAAGTTGGGTGTGATGTCCTGTTTGCGCCTGAAACCAGTGAAATATATCCCGTTGAGACGACGCTGTCGTTCGATTTCGGAACACTGGATAAAGTGATGGAAGGTAAATTTCGTCCAGGGCATTTCAGCGGTGTGGCCCTTGTCGTCAGCAAGCTCTTCCACATCGTAGAGCCCGATACGGCATTTTTTGGTCAGAAAGACTGGCAACAATTCGCGGTAATTTCCAGACTCGTTTCCGAACTGAATTTTAATATCAAGCTGCAGAGTGTGCCCACATTCCGAAGCAAGGAAGGGCTCGCGCTCTCAAGCCGCAATATGCGACTGACGCCCGCACAACGGGAAACTGCACTTGTCCTGTATCAATCTCTCACGGAGGCGAAAACACAATTACTTTCCGGTGTTCCTGTTGATGTCGTACAACGGAATGTCGAAGCGAGGTTCTCTGGACTGGAAGGCGTTTCTCTGGAATATTTCGAAGTCGCGGACAGCGCAAACTTAACGTTGCTCAATAACGTTAAAGAAGCAGCCTCACCAATTCTTTGCATTGCTGCATTTGTTGGGGAAGTGCGACTGATTGATAATATGTTCTTACTTTCGCAGCACTCATGAGAATCGAAGTACTGAAATCCAAAATACATCGTGCGAAAATCACGCAAGCAGAGCTGCATTATGTCGGAAGCATCGCGATCGATGAGGACCTGATGGATGCGGCTAATCTGATTGAAGGTGAAAAAGTTCAGGTCGTGAACGTAAATAATGGCGAGCGTCTCGAAACGTATGTGATTCGAGGTGAACGCGGCTCCGGCAATATCATCCTCAATGGCCCAGCTGCACGAAAGGCACAAGTCGGCGATATTGTCATCATCATCTCGTACGCCTCCATGAAGTTTGAAAAAGCAAAAGCTTTCAAACCAACCATTATCTTTCCGACGCCAGACAATAAATTAATCTAACAGAATTCCCGTGCAGCCGAAAATCAAGGTCATTGCGCAATACCTGTTTATTTTCGGCCTCACCGTTGCGCTCATCTGGTTTTCATTAAGTAAGCTGACTGTCGGTGAAGGTGAGGATAAGTGGACATACCTGCTTGCCACCTGGAACAATGCGGATAAATTCTGGCTGATTACGATGGCGGTGCTCGCCCTCATCAGTCACGCCATCAGGGCGGAACGATGGCGAATGCTGCTCGATGCTTCCGGACACCAGACCACTTTTTCTGGAAGCCTGCTTTCCCTGCTGATTGGTTATCTCGTTAATCTCGTCATCCCGCGCGGTGGCGAAGTTTCGCGCTGCTACAACTTGTACAAACTCGATCGTGCTCCTGTGGAAGTTTCATTTGGAACCGTGGTTGTCGAACGACTGGTGGATTTGGTTTGCCTGCTCGCGCTGATTGCCACCGCATTTATTGTCGAGGCCGACAAACTCTTTGCTTTTTTAGATTCACTTGCCTTCGAAGGAGGAGAATCTGCGATTGGTAAAAAGATACTCGTCGCTTGCATCGTGCTGGTGGTGGTGTCGGGAATCGCTTTTGCCATCTTTCGCGCCAGTCCTCGTGTGCGATCATTCGTCACGAAGTTGTGGAGCGGATTCAGAGAGGGGATTCTATCGGCTTTCAGACTCAAGCGAAAAGGCCTTTTCGCAACCTACTCGGTGCTGATCTGGCTGCTTTACTTCCTGATGAGCTACACGGTCATTCAGGCGTTCCCTGAAACCTCCCGACTCGGTCTTGATGCGGTTTTGAGCCTGTTCGCCATCGGTGCCATTGCCATGGCTGCACCCCTGCCTGGCGGTACCGGAGCTTACCATGTGCTTGTGCCACAAGGATTGGTTTTTCTTTACGCCATTCCGCTTTCAGAAGCTGTTGCGTTTACATTTATCTTCCATGCGTGGCAAACCGCCATTATGATTGCGGGCGGTGCTGTCTCCCTGGTCGTGACTGCCCTTGTCATGAAATCGCGCGCGCGACAGCGGAACGAAAATCATTGAGCGTTGTTAAATGATGAAGGGTTGCCAAACGGAGTTTGTCTTTTTGACAGGTTTAGGGATTTGGCGCAAACCTTGTTATTTGCCAACTTACAAACACAATTAATCAATTTCAGAATATGGGATTTGGTGCTTTAATCATTGGTGGAATTTTCATGTTGATCGGCTGGATCGTCAGCTCGAGACTGAAAAGCAAATTCAGAGAATACTCTCAAATTCATCTTACAAAAGATTTAACGGGTGCCGAGATCGCAAGATTGATGCTTGCCGACCACGGTTTGCAGAATGTTCAGGTGATGAGTGTCGATGGACAATTGACCGACCATTACAATCCGGCTGACCGCACGGTGAACCTGAGCCAGGAAGTTTATCACGGACGCAACGCAGCCGCTGCTGCCGTCGCTGCGCACGAGTGCGGCCACGCCGTGCAGCACGCGAAAGCATACAGCATGCTGGAATTCCGTTCCGCGCTGGTACCCATTCAGAACGTCAGCGCACAGGTCATCAATTTCCTGTTCATGATCATGATGTTCGGATCGTTCTTCCTTGGAAATGTACTTCCCTGGAACCTCGCCCTGCTCATCATCATTGCATGTTACGGAGTATTTACGTTGTTCGCGTTTGTCACCCTTCCGGTGGAATTTGATGCGAGCAAGCGGGCTCTGGCCTGGGTCGAAGCTCGTGGAATCGTAACTCGCCAGGAACACGGTATGGCCAAAGATGCGCTGAAGTGGGCTGCCATGACCTACGTGGTTGCCGCAATCGGCTCTCTGACAACGCTTTTGTATTATGTCATGATGTTTTTGGGCGCGAATCGCGACGAATAAGAGAAATTATTGCAATCGTTTTCAGCCGTCCATTATTTTTGCAAGCCCCGAAAACATTTCGGGGCTTGTTTCATTTTAATTATCGAGCGTTTACAATATGAATTTTCAGTTATCGGAAGAGCAGGTCGCGGTGCAGATGGCTGCCAGAGATTTTGCAAACACGGAGCTTCTGCCCGGCGTGATTGAACGGGATACCCACCAAAAATTTCCAGCAGAGCAGATCCGTAAAATGGGTGAATTGGGCTTTATGGGAATGATGACCGACCCGAAATACAACGGAGGGGGTATGGACACCGTATCCTATGTTCTCGCGATGGAGGAGATCTCCAAAATTGACGCGTCGGCGTCGGTGTGTATGTCGGTAAACAATTCCCTCGTTTGCTGGGGGCTTGAACGTTTCGGAACAGAAGAACAAAAACAAAAATACCTGACAAAGCTCGCCAGTGGTGAACTCATCGGAGCGTTCTGCCTGTCGGAACCCGAGGCGGGCTCTGACGCAACCAGTCAGCGGACAACTGCCGAAGACAAAGGCGACCATTACCTCCTCAATGGCACGAAGAACTGGATTACCAACGGAAACAGTGCAAGCGTATATATTGTCATTGCGCATACACACCCTGAGAAGCGCCACAAAGGAATTAATGCACTGATTGTGGAGAAAGGGATGCCCGGATTTGTCGTTGGAAAGAAAGAAGACAAGATGGGTATTCGCGGCTCCGATACACATTCATTGATGTTCACCGACGTGAAAGTCCCAAAAGCCAATCGAATTGGTGAAGACGGTTTTGGATTCACGTTCGCGATGACTACCCTGAACGGCGGACGCATTGGTATCGCTGCTCAGGCACTTGGAATTGCTTCCGGTGCATATGAGCTCGCGCTGAAGTATTCAAAAGAACGTAAAGCCTTCGGAAAGTCGTTGGCAGAGCACCAGGCCATTCAGTTTAAGCTTGCCGACATGGCGACCCAAATTGAGGCTGCGCGCATGCTCGTGTTCCACGCAGCATGGCTGAAAGATCAGAAGCAAGACTTTGTGAAGGCCGCTGCGATGGCGAAGTTGTATGCTTCACAAGTGGCCCAGGATGTGACCACAGAAGCCGTTCAAATCCACGGCGGATATGGTTATGTGAAAGAGTACCATGTGGAGCGCCTCATGCGCGATGCAAAAATTACTCAGATTTACGAAGGAACAACCGAGATCCAGAAGATGGTGATCTCTCGCGAATTGCTCAGAGCCTGATGACCTTCATAGTGGGATCGATCAGGATGATCGATTCCACTCATAAATTTTGTCCGCGATTTCGCTCAGCAAATCCGGATCTTTTTCCAGTGCATTTCCTATGACGATCATGTCGGCACCCGCCTCAAGTGCAGTGATGGCTTTCTGTGCGGTATTAATTCCTCCACCGACAATCAAAGGAGCCTGAACGCTCTTGCGCACCTGCGCAATCATTCTCGAGGAAATTTCTTTCTCAGCTCCACTGCCCGCATCCATATAAATCAATTTCATCCCCAGCATCTCTCCGGCCATCGCCGTGCAGGCTGCTAATGAATATTTGTCGTCAGGTATCGGTATCGTATTGCTGATGTACGCCACGGAGGTAATGCGGCCAGAATTGATCAGCATGTATCCGGTGGGAATAACTTCGAGCTTAGAGTTGCGCAGGAGCGGCGCCGCAATCACGTGCTGACCAATCAACAATTCAGGATTACGACCGGAGATGAGTGAAAGAAACAAAATCGCATCCGCTGATGGATCGATCTGAATACTATTCCCCGGGAACAGCACAACGGGAATGGTGACATTCTTTTTAATCTCCTGTACAACCTCAGCAAGATTGGAACTCGCCATCAGGCTGCCTCCGACAAAGAAAAAATCGACACAGTTCTCAGTCGCCAGATTGACGAGGTGGTGAAGGCGCGACAGATCGTCGATCTTGTCCGGATCAACGAGTACCGCTATTGATTTCTTCCCCCGGCGCTGGCGCTCGAGCAACGCGTCAAGAATTGCCATCTTTATTTTCTTTCTTACCTGTTTGCGCGTCAATGAAGTCAGACAACTTCTCTTTTGCCAAAGCCAGTAGCATCACCGTTGCCTGATTGACGAATGCCGTTCCCATTTGCGCGATCATGCTGGGTTGTTCTGGCTGATAGGATACGGACGCAACTTCCTGCGCCTCGGGTTCAACGGACTTAACGACCTGTACTTCGCGGATTCGCTTGCGGGACTTCTTCTTTTCAGAGGAAGAAGAGAGGGAACGGAAGACGTAATACGTCGCCGCGAGTGCACCTCCGATGACGAGGGCATTGATGATGATCTTTTCTGTGCGTTCAGAAATAAATCGGATGTCCCCTTCCAATTCCTCGCGATGCTTCGCAGACTTGTGCAGCAACTGGCCTTTGATGGGATCGTCGGTTTCCAACATTTCCATAATATTATTTTTTCTTTTTCAATCCTTTCCTGATGTCCTGCTCCAGTCTGGCCATCACTTTGTCACGCTGTACAAACAGGATAATCCCAATCACGGCATACATCCCTGCGATAATTCCAAAGCCTGCCATTGGTCCCCACAAGGCCGTCAGGGCGATTGCAGCACCAACACTCAGCAAGATGATCACAAGCGCTGCGACAAAGGCAAGCAGTCCGTAAAAGATCGCCTTTGATGCGCCCGAGGCGATCTCCTCTTTCGCCTCAATTTTCATCAACTCAATCTTGGTCTCGACATATCCCGTGAGATTCGCGACCAGATTGTCTATTTTGAAAAACTTGGAGAGCCCTTCTCGTAACATAATCAGCTGTTTTGCAATATAGATAGAAGAATCATGCCTAAAAAAGCATGTCTCAATTATCCTGAATTGCCATAATCTCAAAAGATGCGATAACTGAATCTCCGGGGTTCAGCACTTCCCGTTTGAGGATGAGTTGACGCTCCCGGCTGAGAAAAATTCGTTGCGCACTCGTGTCTGAGAGCGGTTGCGCATAGCGGAAAAGGCAGACATAGACGGAGTCAAAAACAGTCCCGTTAATCTTCAGGTTCGTTCTGATGTTTTCAATGCAAGCCTCATAATGGCCAGATTGATCTTCGCCGTCCCAGCAGAATCCCGGCTTGGTGAACAAGTACAATTCATTTCCGACAAAAAGGCTGTTGTTTTTCGTTGATATCGGAAAAATGAAAGCTGGTGAGGTGGTGTTTGACCCCTCATACACCACCCACTCTCCGTTTCCATTCCGGGTGTTTGTCCGCGTCTTCATCGTGTATGTCTTCTTTCCGGAACCATCCTCAAAAGCATACGTGATGGTTGAAGTCCGGATGGAATCCTGATTGAAGTATATCAATGAAAAGGGAATGAAAAAGAACGTGAGCAGGATAAATACAAATCCGGCGAGGCGGAATCTCAACGTCAGCCGGCCAAGCCTTTCAGAAAGTTTGAGGGGTATTTCCTGAAGGGCAGGTATCGGGAAAAACAGGATGACGCCAATGAGGTTGAAGAGAAAATGCGCCATCGCGATACTGATCGCACTTTGAGAATTCGTATTCAGGATAGCAGCAATAAACGCAGTAATCGTAGTACCCACATTGGCACCCATGATGAACGGAGCGGCCTGCCTGATGCTGGCAATCTTTTTAGCGACAATAGGAACAACCACGGACGTGGTGATGGTGCTGCTGCGTATAGCGGCCGTTGTCAGCAGGCCCCAGCCAAAGGACTTCAGATGGTTCTTGAAAAAGAAACGCGAGAAGTTTTCCGGTGAGCTTGCTTCCAGTAAGTCAGAGATGAATTTCCTGAAGAAGAGAATGGATCCAAAAAGCATCACCAGGCTCATCACCACCAAAATGAAAGCATTGTTGATCGCACCGACGAGCCATGACGACACCGGCCCGAACAACGACCAATGTCCGCCGCCTGTACTCGCGCCTTCAGCATTTCCCTGACTGAAAAAATAACCTGCGATATATTCCGACAACCCAGACAGGAACTGGTAGTAATACTCCAATGGAAAAAGAATCACAACCGTCAGCAGGTTGAAGAAACAATGGTACGTTCCTGCCGTCACGGCCCTTCTGAATTCTTTTTTCTTGTTGATGAATCCAAGAGAAACAATGGTGCTCGTGATCGTGGTACCGACATTGGCGCCCATGATGATCGGTATCGCCGCAGAAATTGACAAGGAACCCGAAGCAACGAGTGCCACAACGACGGAAGTTGTCGTGGAACTGCTTTGAATCAACGCCGTGATTAAAAGTCCGATGAATAATGCCGTGAACGGATTGGAGGTGGCCTCAATCACCATCTGCACCACATCTGCACCGAGCGATTGAAGGGACGCTACGAGCAAATCAATAGCAAAGAGAAACAGCACCAACGACAACAACACGAAAACAATATTTCTCGAGCTGATCTTTCGATCAGATTTCGGTTGTTCAGGCGTGGTGTTCAGCTGCTGCAAATGATCTTATTCTTTATGCCCCAGTTCGGTGACAGCCATCCAGGCCATCAGCCCCGGACCTATCTTCAACGCCTCTTCATCAATGTCGAAGGTGGGGGTATGCACGTATGAAGTTATTCCTTTTGCATCATTTCTGGTACCGAGCCGGTAAAATGAAGCGGGAATAACCTGGGAATAGTACGCGAAATCTTCCGCACCCAGTGTAATGTCAATATCGACAACGTTATCACGACCGACGTAGTCTTCAGCTGCTGCCCGGATTCTCCTCGTCAATACGGGATCATTTTTCAGATAAGGATAACCCCGGGAAATATCCACTTCACATTTTCCGCCCATGGCGTCGGCGACCTGTTCCGCCATCTTGCGAATTTTCACCAAAGCAGATTCACGCCACACTTCGTCCATCGCCCGAAAGGTGCCCGCGATGTTAACTTCATTGGGGATGATGTTGGTTGCTCCCTCTCCGATAATTCGTCCGAACGTAAGTACAGTAGGTTGTTTTGGACTCGCATTTCTGCTGATGATTTGCTGCAGCGCAATAATGATATGCGACGCGATCACAATCGGATCAACAGCAAGTTCAGGTGCCGCGCCGTGTCCGCCCTTGCCAATGACACGAAGATATATTTCATCACAGCTGGCCATGTACATCCCCTCGCGAAATCCGATCTTTCCGGCAGGCAATAGCGGAAACACATGCTGGCCAATGATGCCCTGTGGTCGCGGGTTTTCAAGGACACCATCGCGAATCATATAAGAAGCACCCCCGGGATTTTTTTCTTCTCCGGGTTGAAAGATACAACGGATGGTACCCTCAAACTGATCACGCACTTCATGCAATATCGCAGCTGTTCCCAGCAACGACGCCGTGTGCGCATCGTGGCCACATGCGTGCATTACGCCTTCGACTTTCGACTTATACGGCACATCGTTCTTTTCGAAAATGGGGAGCGCATCCATATCCGCACGAAGCGCCATTGTTTTGGCTTCCGGATTTCTGCCTTTGATTTCCACAACTACACCCGTAGTCGCGATTCCTTCCGTGGGCGACATGCCCAATTTGCTTAATTCTCCTGCAACGAACTTCGCTGTGTTAAACTCCTGATAAGATAATTCCGGATTGGCGTGCAAATGCCGCCGCCATCCTACAACGCGAGCACTATGTGCTTCCGACAGCGACCTGATCTTTTCTAAAAGGCTCATATTTTTTGTTGCACGAAAGTTAGCAAGAATTCAACGATATCGACGCGCAAACGGCCGCTGCCGTTCCGGTAATTAATACATGAATATGTTGTGTTTCCCGTCGTGCATTGTCATATTCGCAAACTATCCTTACTCCAATATGAAATACAAAAATTGGGTGATGGCTCTTGTGGTCATTGCATTTGCGAGCCGTACCACGTTCGCGCAGCAAACCACCTTGCCCCTCACCGACTTATCCGCGTTTCGCAAACAGGCCGGAAACTGGTCTATTGTCGGAAATGTGTCGATGGATCCAACGCGCGATATCCATCCTCCCGCTCAACCGGAGGGAAAGAAACAGAAAAAAGCGCCGGCCTACGTATCTCCCGTCACCTGGGAACCCGGTCAGGGAATTCTTCTCAACATGAACGATGAGCAGAAGAAAGACCATCTGATCACGACCTGGGAACACGGCGACATCGATATTGAACTTGAGGTAATGATTCCAAAGGGATCAAACTCCGGTATCTACCTCCAGGGTCGTTACGAAGTTCAGCTCCTCGACAGCTGGGGCGTGGTCAACCCGAAGTTTTCTGATATCGGTGGTATTTACAGAAACTGGGAATCAGCGCCGGGTAAAATCTACATGGGCAAGGCTCCATTAACGAACCCCGCCAAAGCTCCCGGACTTTGGCAAACGCTGAAAATCTCGTTTCAGGCACCGCGTTTTGACGCCGCCGGAAACAAAATTTCCAACGCCAAATTCATCTATGTGGACTTGAACGGCGTGAGAATTCACGATCACGTAGAGGTACCGTTGCCCACTGGCGGTCCCATCGAAAACAACGAGAAGGCTACCGGTCCTTTAATGATCCAGGGCGATCATGGGCCCGTTGCTTTCCGGAACATCCGCTACCAGATTCTGAAGGAGAACAACGTCACACTCTCCGACATCCGTTATAAAACATGGGCTGGCAATTTCAAGAATACGAAGGACTTCATTTCCACCAAGCCTGCCGCTGAAGGAACCAGTCAGGAATTAACCTGCGAAGTGCTGGAAACAGAAGATGCGTATGGCATCGTTTACGAAGGAAACATCAATATTCCTGCCGACGATCAATATGAATTTGGCTCCGTCTTCACCGGTGGTCTTGTGCTCTCCATCGATGATCGCGAGTTGATCAACATTCAGCGCGGCGATGCATGGGAAATGCGCACTGCTAAAATTGATTTGAAAGCCGGGAAACACAGCTTCCGGATTGCAAGCTTCAAGGATGCATCGTGGATGCCACCACGACTGGCGTTTTACGCGAAGACCGCCAATTCCGCACCTAAAGAACTACATGCTTATAATTCTTATCCTCAATCAGACAACCCGACGTCACCGATCCTGATTGATGCGGGACGCACACCAAAACTTCTTCGCGCTTTCCTCGACTTCAATGGCGATCGCGCGCTGCGCCTCACCCATACCATCGGTGTCGGTGAATCAGGAATTAATTATGTCTTTGACTTGAAACATGGAAACACCGTCGCTGTGTGGCGTGGTGATTTTGTGGATGCTACGCCGATGTGGAATGATCGGGGAGACGGAAGCTTCACGCCGCGTGGCGCTGTTCAATATACTTTCCGAGGACAAAGCCTCGCAGCACTTCAATCACCAAACGATGCATTTCCGGCAGAGCCTACGATGATCAGCAAAGGATATGCGATCGATGAAGCAACGAACCGCCCAGTCTTTAAATCGCTCATCAACGGTGCAGAAATAGAAACAACCGTGCTGCCCGCTGACAACAACAGCTCGGTGAAGCAAACCGTCGTGGTGAAAAAGAATAATGGACAATCCTTGTATTTGAAAATTGCCGAAGCGAAACAAATCCAGGAGAAGAATGGATTGTTTGTCATCGGTGACGCCGGCTACTTCATTCGCGTAGAAGGAACAACCAGGCCAGTGATCAGAAACATCAACGGCACACAGGAACTGGTTGTCCCGGTTAAGGACTCGTTTGCATTCACAATCATCTGGTGATTAAAAATATTTTTGATATGAAATTCTTCAACTACGTGCTCGCGCTGCTCATGACTACCTCTGCAGCATTCGCGCAAAAGAGCAAACTTCCCAGCGAAGACGACTATTACCGCATCGTGACTATTCCTGCTCCAGAGGATGTGCTGATTGAAGCCGGAGGCGTGGCCACACTCCCGGATGGACGCATCGCAGTGGCTACACGCAGAGGCGATGTCTGGGTGATTGAAAATCCTGGAATGGAAAATGGCGGCGCGCCGCGCTACACACTCTTTGCATCGGGACTGCATGAAGCGCTCGGGTTGTTGTATAAAGACGGATCGCTTTACACGGCGCAGCGCGGTGAACTCACCCGACTTGCGGATACAAATGGTGATGGCAAGGCAGATGTCTACGAAACGGTTTACGCGTGGCCGCTCTCTGGTCACTATCACGAATACAGCTTTGGACCCAAACTCAGCGCTGATGGAAGTTTCTTTGTTTCAGGCAACGTTGCTTTCGGAGATGAAGAATGGTGGCGCGGAGAAAGTCGCGTTCCATGGCGCGGATGGATCATGAAAATTTCTCCCGACGGAAAAATGGAACCGTGGGCTACTGGTGTTCGCTCGCCGTGCGGCCTCGGTATTGTGGATGGCGAATTGTTCTATGACGACAACCAGGGTGACTGGATTGGTTCAGGTGCGTTGTGGCATGTGAAGAAAGGAAGTTTTATGGGACACCCTGCGGGACTTCGCTGGACCAGCAGACCAGAGTCGCCCGTGCGATTAACAATGGAACAGCTATACGCAAAAGTGGATCCGAGACAAATCAAGCGCGATGGACAATATGTGAAGCCTGAAAACGTGCAGGACGAAAAAGACGCGAAGTATGTCTTCGAAGTGAAGAAGGAAATTCCTGAATTCAATCTCCCAGCTGTATGGCTTCCTCACGGCGTTCTGGGTATTTCAAATTCCGAAATTATGAAGGACGAGACCGGAGGAAAGTTCGGGCCTTTCGCCGGACAAGTGTTTGTGGGTGATCAGGGACAAAGCAAGATCATGCGCGTCGTATTGGAAAAGGTGAATGGCGAATACCAGGGTGTTGCGTTCGACTTCCGCCAGGGTTTTCAGAGCGGTGTATTGAGGATGAACTTCGGAAGCGATGGATCACTGTTTGTCGGGGAAACCAATCGCGGCTGGGGTTCAGCAGGTACAACCACTGCGGGATTGCAGCGCCTGATGTGGACGGGCAAAACGCCTTTTGAAATGAAAACCGTTCGCGCGAAAGCAGACGGATTTGAAGTGGAATTTACGCAACCCATCGACGTGAAGTCTGCAGAGGATTTGGTTGCGTATGCCGGACGAAGCTTCACCTATAAATATCACCCGGTGTATGGCAGTCCGACTGTCCGCGAAGAGAAACTTCAAATACGCGGAGTGAAAGTTGCGGCAGATGGCATGAGCCTGCGCATTGTAGTCGACAACCTCAGGCAATATTTCATTCATGAGATTACGTTGGGTGGAATTCGTTCACGTGACGGGTTGCCCATACTCCATCCAACGGCGTATTACACGCTGAATAATATTCCTTCCGGCGAAAAGCTGAAGGCAGAAGAATTGATCACGAAAAAATCAGTAACCACCGTTGCGCCTAAGCCGCCCGTGGTGAACAAGCCAACGGCAACAGCAACGACAGGCGCAAAGAAGATGACCTATGCGGAAATCGAGCCATTGCTTGTGAAAAATACCTGCACCGCATGCCATAACGTAAATAAGCGGCAGGTTGGCCCGGCCTTCAAAGACATTGCCAAGCGCAAATACACCAACGAGCGCATCGTTCAGCTGATTTATAACCCGGAGCCCAAAAACTGGCCCGAGCATGAAACGCCGATGGCACCTATGCCGCAAGTTCCCAAGGACGAAGCATTGAAAATTGCCGCCTGGATTAATTCATTGCAGGAACCGAAGCCTTAAATAATTTTTACAACCCCCGGCTAGGGGTAAAGAAAGGGTTGGTTGTCTTTCATACAAATCCAACAGTATGAAACGACTTTCAACCCTTTTTCTTTTTGCATTTTGTGCAAACTTCGCCTTCGCTCAAACACCCTCTGACTACCACATCAATACCGTATTCAAGAACTATGGCAAACGCTCCGGCGGCTATGGTGCCATCGGCAACAAGTTCACCACCATCGACGGGCAGTTCGCTAACATGGTGGATGTCTATGGAGGATGGTATATCAATCACTGGTTTCTGCTCGGCATCGGGGCATCTGCAACTACCAATAACATTAACGTCGACCCGCAGTATGCAGCCATCCCTGGCATTGACATGACGTATCAATACGGACAATTTGGTTTGATGACTGAATATGTCATTGCCAACCACCGGGCTGTTCACGTTGCATTCCAGATGTTTGCCGGAACGGGCTTCACGTTACAATATGATCGCTATGGCTGGCAAAATAACGACTGGCAACGCGATCGCACTTATGATGAAAACTGGTTTATGGTCGCAGAGCCTGGTGTTCAGGTGGAGATCAACATACTGCGCTGGATGAGACTGAGTCCGGGAGTATCATATAGACAAGTATTCAACAGCGATGCTGCAGGATTGTCCGACAGCAAACTGAGCGCGCCTTCATTTAATGTATCGCTGAAGTTTGGGAAGTTCTGAGACGCACTTCCTATTCAAGCAAAAGCCCCGATATTGTTGGGGTTTTTTCTGATTACTACATAAGTTGTGTATGACATCAACGCAGTGTATCAAGAAGATCGTATTCATAGATTAGTTGAAAGGCATTTGGGCGCATCCCTCCCACTTGCTCCTTACGTCGCAAGTAGTCGGGTCGGGCCACATGGCACTCGCCGCGCCATCACCGCGACGGTTTCAATAAATATATGAAGTTGGCGCGGGCTCAGACAAATGCCAGTGTCCCTTGCGCGGAGTCGCAACGGTCGAGCTTTGATTAGTGTGGGTGGACTGGAAGGAGAGCTTTGAGCTTTCGACAGAAAGGCTCGCGGGAGACAGGCACTCGTTAAAGTCTGCCTTGTGAAATACCTGCTCATGCGACGAGTCTGCAACTGACGTCAGTCGTGCTCCACCGCTTTAAGCACTGAGTTCAACGAAGGGCCTGCCTTCGACAGACAGGCTCGCCTGAGACAGGCATCACCCATCGTTGATTTGAGTGTCGCCCCTTTGGGGGTGTTTAGCGTGCTGCATAATAATTGACTATGATTTGAAAACAGAGATCGTAGACACGATTAATCAAGTGTTAATTCACATTGTCCCGATGTACATGCCCCTGAACATCGAAGTGCACTTTGAGGCTTTAGCCGTCCCGTAGTCCGAGGAGCGTGAGATGAGCGTGGTGAATGGATTTGCTTCACTTAACAGTGGGTGTAGACTACCTCCGGTAGGCAGGGCTTTAGCAGGTTTCACCAAAGCAGTTCCTAACCCCGAAGGGGTGGCATTATTATAGCAATCATAATTAAGATTTAATCGAACCCCGAAGGGGTGACATAAGCACAATTCTTTGCTCCCGAAGTCAAAAAAGGTCGTTCGCCATATTTTGGATCTAACCTATTCATGAGCTTCCTCAAAATTACCAAGCAGTCAGAAAGTATTGATCCAATTATGATCAAGAATACCAGAAATTATTAATTGAAAATATATTTATGTCACCCCTTCGGGGTTCGGGCAGATCTAGATTTAGTTTTCTATAATAATGCCACCCCTCCGGGGTTGAATATCTTCTCCCACTCCTGAAAAGAACGTCCAAGTCATTAACCATTTACAAGTACTTTTCTATCAACTTCCACGCAAACCTGGCAACCAGTATAGACACGATATATATGATGAACATCCATCTTCTCGCGTCCTCTTTCTGCTTGCGGTAGTCCTCACCTATTTCATGAACTTTGGCAAAAAAATCATTGTGAAGGGAATCTATATTAGTCGAATTGTACTTTTCATACGCCTCACACTTCAACGCCAATTCAGACTCTACGGGGTGCTTGGCAACAAACTTTGATACGATATCACAAGATTGCAAAATACGACCATAATTATACGAATTACCGATGTCCAATTCAATGTCATCAAACCTATCATCCACGTTCTTCTTCATCTCCTAATTGATGAAAGGCACTGCAACCATAATTATCAGAACGATCCAAACTGTTAAATTCCAAATGGTCTTCTTTTTCATATCGTTTAACTCCAACACCGATTGACGCCCGCCAACTTGAATGACTCACCGCTCTTTCTGCTCACCTCCAACTACTATTCCTTGCAGTTGCTTTCTCAAATCTTCCCTTATAAGTATTCAAGAGGTGTTTCAATTGGCTACGTTGAGTGTCATAGTTGTCAATATCTATCTCAAGTGTCCCACTTGATGTTTCAAGAATCAGGTACGACTTTGAGCTCTGGCTGGAAGTCTCCCACTTCACCGAAAAATCTTGAATCTCCGTCCATGGGTAAAAGACTCCGGCTACGTCGATACCATTGCTGTCGAGAACCAATTGTGGGGCATCGGTTGAAAGCTTTTTAAAGTCCTTTATGGCAAAATTTAGTCCTATCAGAATTAATGCTATACCAAAAATCCAGTTGCTCATGACCACCAGAAGATATATTCCAACTGATAAAAGCGCTGCAGCGACGATAAGCTTATACACTAAAGCCGACTTTGAAAAAAAGATCTTGGTCACCTGGGGAACTGATAAGTCATCGACATATTGTTGCCTATTCTTTGGCTCATTAAATCTCTTCTCCAATTCTTTGATAAGTATTTTCTGCTTTTTCGTCCTGATCTCCGTTCGCTCAAAGAAACTGCCATCTGGCCAGATAAGTTTTCCTGAGACAGCGAGGTTCCTCAGTTCATGAACATCATCTACGTTGGAAAAGGCCCAAATTCTCCAATACGTAATTGCAAAACTCCAATAGATCCATGCAACTACAGGTCCTATCAAGACACTTAGGGCCACAAAGTAAAATGGAATAAGTTCTACGATAGCCAGGTAAGAAAGCAGTCCCATAACACTGAAAATGATAACGATCACCGGGACGTTGATCATGAATTGGCCACGCATTAAAGCTTTATCTACAGTAATCATATTGTTGAGCAATTACATCAAGTATTCATATGAGTGCATATTCCCAGGACGCGCATGAGTAGAAATAACTCTTGTACCTAAAACCTAATCAGATCAGTTCTTTGGTAAAGTTCCATAAATGTAGGGTTATCTAACTCGATCTGCTGCACGACTATTTTTGAATCAAATACTTCAGGTTGCGGGGCGGGAGCCATAACATAAACCTTTAATGTATCTGATGAAGCAATTACAAAAATATCGTTGTCTACATTAAACACATAATCATATTTTGGGTCAAAATCAAAATCATCGTCATCAGAAATGAAGCGCTTTGTATGATTTAAGCCTTTGGAAACTGACTGTAGAAACAAAGACGATCCGGAATTTGGGAAGTCGACGCGAACCGATCTTCGAACTGGTACACTTAAGGCAAAATTCAATAAAACCGGGTAATAATAAATCAATAAAACCCCTGCCACTGAAAGAACCAATATGCAGGCGACCAAAACTTTAGCAAAACGGTTCACAGCCTATATTTTTTTTAATTGCCTATTTTTTCAAGCGGGCGCAGCCTATAAAGCCTGCTGTCTAAATTAGTAATTAATCATCAAAACTTATCTGCCTAACTGAAATGCATCGCTACCAGGAATGGCAATTGCAAATAAAAACCATTGATGCCACCTTCTCGGCGTTACACATACTGTGTATTTGCAAACCTTCCGTTACCGACTTGAAATCATCACATTACGGTCTATATGGAATCTCAACAGAATCATTCTTGTACCTATCCGCTATGATATTGAATTGCTTTTCTGATAGCAAGAATGCATGCAAGTCGTTACCGCCATACAAAAGGAAGAAAGACTCATCGATGTGTTGTCTTTTCAATAACTCATTGAGTTTTTTGAAAAATGTCCTGGAAGCTATGTCCCAGAAGTCGTGTTTCTGAAGTTCCTCCTCCGTGTAGAGCTGTATTTTCTCTCCATTCAAAAACACTTCATAGGAATTCTCGTGATTATCTGCAGTTTTTAGCTCCAGATAAAAATTTCTCCGATTTAGCATTTTGTTCAGGCGAGGCAAGAAAAAACTGAATTGAAATTCAGCCAATTCTTCCGCATCAACATGAAGTATCTTATTGTTTCTCTCATCATAAATTCTAAACGATTGTCTTACCTGACTTGCAAGTGTATCAACGTCCAGACTGTCGGCGTACCTCAAAAAACCGGCGGCAATGAGACTATCTCCATGTGAAGCGTAACCAATTTCTTCTGGCTGCTTGTTCGACGTCTTGCTTTCGTTGCAACCAAGAAATATGGTAATTAAGACTGTCCAAATTAACACGCATTGTTTATATCCGCGCAGCACTTTGCATGCGAATTTTAAAGACTCAAACTTTAAGAACCTATAATAAAGCATAGTATAGCTGTTGGTCAGTCGTTTACTGCTTCGCGAACTGACCATTTTTGTCGATATTAAAAGTCTGTCGTGAGATGTGTAATGAGTCAACTATATAGTCACCAGTTGTAATAAATGTTGAGTCGGAATACTTCGTACCATGGTCGCGAGATCCAGTTTTATTTTCCTTCAAATCCATAAGGTCGATAAATGTCGCTTCCGCAGTCAATTGTCCCGAAGATTCTATTGGCAGATTTCGGCATAAATGGCTGATACTTTTTGAAGTGTGTATTGCGCAATCCTGGCCATTCAAAACAACGCTCTGTTCTCAGCACCCCGCAACCAAACTTCATTTGAAAGATAAAACTTTTGTTTACACTAAACCCAGCAGTCACCAATAGTTCATGTTATATACACTGAGCAGTTCGTCAACGGTTAATTTTCCTGGTCCTCCTTTAATTAGTCTCTTTACTGACAGAAACTCTTGCCGCATATCAGTTAGCGCTAGTTGGTATTTTTTCAAATCGAAGTCTTTATCCATCTTCCTTTGGTCAATTGGGTCTGGTCTTGAGTTTTCACTCAGGCTGGTGCAAACATTAGCTTCCAACATTCCGGTTTCTTGGTTTATATACCCAAATACTATATACCGTTCTCCAATCTTATAATGCGCATCTTCACAAGGCCGTTTCCTCGGCTCAAATCTTAATCTTTCGATTCTTTTGCTTTCCACACGTGTTCCACTTTAAAGACAATTTCCGTTATATGCCTCAAAGAGTCAAAGTTTTCAGGCATAGCTAACTCGTCCGACAGAAGAGCTGTTGCATAAACAATAATATCTGCTTTATCTATTTTTTCCTTCACTGATTTTTTGTCTGTACCAAACCAGCAGATACAACCAAACGATCTACTGGCTAAAAGCAGCAGCATTAACAGGAAACAAAACTTTTTCATTCACATAAGTTTGAGCTCATTGCACACAACGGTTGGCTATTTGCCGTGGCTGGATTTTGAAACCGATATTATTAACTCCGAGGAAGGGTTAACGAAGATAGAAACGTACAGTTTTGCTGGCAGCCGTGCAATTTCAGAACGCCTCCTCGTCCTTATCAATGATCCTATTCTCCAGATATCTCACCTGATCAGCGGTGACAAATCTTTGAAGTTTTTGAAGCCTTATCTCTGGAAGTCTATGGTCCCAGTCCAACTTGTTAATTACGTCGCTATTTGCAGACGTGACAAAAGCAGTAAACATTCTGGTGGTCGTGTTGATTAAGACTACATGTAAATGCTTGCCTATCCCGCCATGCCAATAGACGATGACTGTCTCATGTCCGATAGTCCACGCAAAAAGAAACCTACGCTGAGGTAACTTTTCATTTTCTGCAGTGATGAAGTCACCAGCCCGCCAAGGTTCATTATTGTCTGCCATAAACTTCCCTGCTTTCTTCCTCTTGCTCGTTCCAAAAATAGCATCGTAAGGGGAGTGGTCAATCGAGTCAGCGTGCAAGATGAATCGGTGAAATGTCAAACTGTCCACCGATTTGATATTAAAATAAAATTTGGCCGAGTCGGAATAAAAGGTCGTCTGAATTCTCTCGGCTGCGACCTCCGCGGTCAAAAGGCTCTGCCCACGGAGGGGAGTAGTCAAAATGGCCAAGAAAATGATTCTCAACATAAGACTGGTCCACAACGGCCCGTACTCACGACGGCTGCGGTTTTTTGAAGATGTGTCTTGTCCCATCTAACGAAATATAGCCACAAACTCACACATTAACACGTCACCCTGAGCTGGCATAAACGCATTGTTGCATGACTTTTCATCTACTCGCTATGCTCATCAGCTTGTCTAACATCTCTGTTTTTGTTCGTACAAGTCCAACAGTCTTATGTCTGTCAAACTGTGGTTCAGTGATCCTGGCTATTTCCAACGCCTTGTTCGCGTATTGCCTTGCTTCATCACTTTTTCCCTGTTTGTCACATAGATCCGCCAGCACCCTTGCATAAAAAAATCGGTCATCATTCAGGGAGAGACTGCCGCCGGTTTTCTCAAACTCCAAGGTCAACAATTTGTAAGCTGCATCAAATTTGTCTCGCTGGTCTGATTCAAGAATAGTTTCCACCAACTTCACGTCGGCAACACCACTCGTCCCACCTCTGTTACTTCTTTTATAATGGTCCACAACTTGTCGGTAATAGTCTTCTGCATTCTCATAGTCGCCATTTACAAAAAAATAGTCCCCAAGTTGTTCTTTCCCAAATACCGTTGAGAAGTCTTCAGATGGGAAGTCTTTTATCAATCTTTCCATCAACTCAAGTCCAACAGTTTGCAATTCCTTGTCCTCCGAGCCTAACAAATAACTTGCTTGAATCCTTAAGTACTGTGCTTTGTGGTAAGCTCCTCTGGACCGCCTGAGCTTAGCCTCAAACAATTCGCTCGTCTCTTTGTCCCAGGTTGTATTTCTGTACCAATCCTCTTGTCCCATTGCTTATGTTATCCCGAAAATACTACACCACATCTTGCGGCTACCCGAAGCGCGGGCTTTTACCACAAACGACCAAATAGGGAACTCAGCAAGTTCCTAACTCAGATTTCAATGGTAAAAGAGAAACCGAAACGCAGGGTAAGACCAAAATAAAAAATAAATTTAAATCAGCGTTGACGGCATGCTTTGTATGCCTGTTCGCGGGCGTTTTCTTTCACCAACTCTTGATACTTCATCTCTATTTCTAATGCCTTCTCTCGCATTTCTACAGCAATGCGTTGTTGTTCCGCTGCCCGCCAGCGTTGTTTGTCAGCCTCAGCCTTTTGGACAAACGAGTACATCACCATCAGCAAAATCAGGATGGATTGTCCTACAAGAACGACTAAATATTTCTTTTTCATATGCCCCCAAAAGAACTAATCAGATGATTAAAACCAAATTTAGTAAATGGATCAAGCTAAATTCCTCTATTCCGTCACGCATTCATTAAATTGAATCACATCAACGAGGTAAAATAAATCAACCGTTCCTTTGAAATTAGTGTATCGAGAATCAAATGGTGGTTTCACAACATTCAAGTTTGAATTATATTGTGTCTTAACCCAAACGCCATCCACAAAAAAAATCTGTGCAACCTTATCTTCAATTCTAAATTCACAAGTATTTTCTAATTTCGAAATCGCGCAGCGAAATTCATTTGGAGTTTCAATACCAAGTACACCCTTAAAGAAGAAATGGGGTCTCAATATCGGACAAAATGTAAAGATGGAATCTATCGGCTCCTTGTCAAAGCGCTCATAAGCCACGTCAAACCGGCACTGCTCATCTTTGCACGCGAGGAAACTGTAAGTGTAATTAACATCTATTGGGTAGCTCACGCTTTTTAGATCTCCATTCTTTTTCTTAACATTCTTTTCCAAGTGAGTTTCCTTTAAGATAAAACCACTTATCCTCACAGTATCTAAACTTTGAGCAAGTAGAGCTGGTGCCAATAAGGACAGAAAGAGGACAGCAAATGACGACGCTATGTATTTCATTTCTTACCCGTAGGTTGAATTTTGCCAATCGTACCACTACTCTGCTTGGCCACTTCTTTAATTTGGCTTGATTTTAACAAGAGGCGGAATACTAAATCTATTTCTATTGAGTTCATTGTTTCAGGAAAATGCGTGTCTCGCGGGAGCATCTTTCAGTTTGCCGAATTGGGAGCCTTGTCAAGACCTGAGGCCGACAAGGCGACCAAGTTGAACCTTGTCTAACGTGACAAATGTAAATATTGAAACCGAAACTCAATGAGAACACCCCTGTCAAATTGAATATGCACAGTGTTGTGGGCAGTCAAAATTACTCATCAGTTGGCTTAACTAGTCCTTTATTCAGTTCCTGTCCAAGAACAAAAATATAGTTATTAGACCTTCTCGCTGTCACCGGCCTTGTAATCAAAAACGTGTCTGACCCACGTTTCTTATCTAGCCAGTCACCACCGCTCAAGAAAAAGAAAAAGTCGTCTTCAGAGTATTCATAATTACTCATGTGACCGCTTACCTTATATTTTAGGGTGTCCTGAATATTGAAAAAAAGCATTCCATGTCGTCGGTCGAGATTTGAAATCCGTCCTGAAACTTCTGTGTCTCTCGTTATTAGTAATAGTCGTCGTAGTCGTCCAATAGCACCGCAACAGTCACCATGGTAACAAACCCAATAGCTAAAAATGACACAAAGTACTTAATGTAATTTGTTCTGAACTCGCCACTGAATTCGTAACTCATGCCGTTAAGTTTCTTCCTATATCTTGGGTTATGAACTAATGCATTAAAATACAAAAAATTCTCGGTCTTGGAACAGTGTGCAGTTGGGATTTGGATCTTGCAATTGCTTTGGTGTCGCTGTGGTTTTGTCCGGCTATGGCACGTGCCAAATGCACGGGCAATCGGAGAACAATCTTCTTAAAAATGCGAAAGGTCGGCTGCACTTTTTTTATCCTCTCCCACGTTTGTTTTTTGCGAAGTCCAAGCTGTCCTGAAGCTGTTCTTTCGGTACTGCTTTAAAACTATAAAAATGAAACTCCGCGCATAATTAAGCCACGCCCGCGCGAGGGACACTGGCATTGTGTGAGCCCGCGCCAACTTTATTAATTCTTTGAATTAGTTATACGATTGGCGCGGCGAGTGCCATGTGGCCCGACCCGACGGACTGCGACGCAAGGAGCAGCACGGAGGGACGCGCCCAAAAAACTATTCAGATGAATAAAACGATGTACAGTAAATGGACGAAGCCAAATTACTTTATCGACTCAATCGCGATCTTCTCGGGAATGACAATCGCGTTGGGGAATGATTTGCGGATGGCCTGATAATCTTTCTGCGCCTGGAGGCGATCGAAGTATTTGCCAGCGCGTACGCGGTAGTTCGGTTCTACGTACTGCACTTCAGCAGTAACGCCTGCAACGGAATTGTTTAATTGATTCCTGATATTGAATGCCTCCTGCTGCTTTAAGCCGGAATATACCTGAATGGTGAATCCATCGACAAATCCGTTCTCAAGATTATAGCGCGCAATGCTGTCGAGCACGCCATCGAGTTGCTGGTTGACGGCAAAGCGCGCCGGCACCGTGCGTGCAGGCTGCACGTTGCCTCCTGTACTTTGCTGCGGTGCCTTACTGGTGTCCGGTACAATGGCAGGACGAAGCTTCGACAAATCTTCGCGATGGCCACCACTGCCTGTAGAAGAGGTGCTCGCCACCTGACTTGCACACGAGGTGAACACCAGCACAACCGACAACAAAGAGAGGGATGTTTTCATAATCAATCGATGATAATGCATTTATTCGTACGCAGATCTTCTTCTACCCTTTTGTACTTCACATCGCGCAATACGCGGCCATCGGTGTACTGCACACTCACCTTGTCGTTTCTGTTTGCCATCTTATCCGACTTCATGGGCATCACCTTCTCCTGGGGCGGGCGCTGCTGCTGTGCCTGAGGCTGCTGCTGAGACGCACCGCCACCACCGCTGAGCAGGGATCTGGATTCTTCCTTCTGCTCCTGCAGTCTTGCGCGGCGTTGCATGCGCGCTTCCTGTACTTCGTCAGCTTCCTGAATCGGAATATCTGCTTTCATCAGGAACGCGACCGTATCTTCATTCACTTTCGCAATGAAGCGCTTGAATAACTCGAAGCCTTCGAATTTATAAATCAACAACGGATCTTTCTGCTCATACACCGCAGTCTGCACCGACTGCTTGAGATCGTCCATCTCGCGAAGATGTTCTTTCCACTGCTGATCGATGATCGCGAGGGTTATCATCTTCTCCATCGACTTCACGAGCTCGGCGTTGTTTGTCTCTACGCACTTCTTCAGATTGGCTGCAACGCCGATCTGCTTGGTGCCATCGGAGAACGGAACAAGAATATCCTGAATGGTAGCACCGCGTGTTTTGAAAATATCAAGAATCACCGGCAATGCTTTTTGCGCTACAAGTGCATTCTTGCGGCGATAGTGCTCCAGTGCCTGCCCGTACAAACCTTCGCTGATGCGCGCGGCCTCTGTCTTTTCAAACTGCTCTTTCTCGATTTCAAAATCAATGCCCAGTACGCTGAGTGCATTTAGCCTCAGGCTTTCATAATCGTTTCCGTTCTTCGCATTCGTCACCATTTCTTCGCAGGTATCGAACAGCATGGTGAGAATATCGAGTTCGAGTCGCTCGCCAAACAACGCATTGCGCCGGCGCTTGTAAATCACTTCACGCTGCGAGTTCATCACGTTGTCGTATTCCAGCAAACGCTTACGAATACCAAAGTTATTTTCCTCCACCTTCTTCTGTGCGCGTTCGATCGAACTTGTCACCATGGAGTGCTGAATCACTTCGCCTTCTTTCAGTCCAAGTTTATCCATCAGGCGCGCAATGCGCTCGGGCATGAACAAACGCATGAGGTTGTCTTCGAGGGAGACATAGAACTGTGATGTTCCGGGATCGCCCTGACGACCAGAACGACCGCGCAACTGACGGTCTACACGCCGCGATTCGTGACGCTCAGTACCGATGATGGCAAGGCCGCCTGCCGCTCTTGATTCCGGAGTAAGTTTAATATCCGTACCACGACCAGCCATGTTGGTCGCGATGGTTACTGTTCCAGGCTTTCCGGCTTCGGCAACAATTTCCGCTTCGCGCTGGTGTTGCTTTGCATTCAATACCTGGTGTTTGATTTTTCTGATCTGAAGCATGCGGCTGACCAGCTCGGAAATTTCAACCGACGTAGTACCGACGAGTACAGGTCTTCCCTGTTCGGTCAACTTCACCACATCGTCGATCACCGCATTGAATTTTTCACGCATCGTCTTGTACACGAGGTCGTCGTGATCTTTCCTGACGGCTTGCTTATTTGTAGGAATAACGACCACGTCCAGTTTGTATATGTCCCACAATTCTGCGGCTTCTGTCTCGGCAGTACCGGTCATACCCGCCAGCTTGTGGTACATTCTGAAGTAGTTCTGAAGGGTGATGGTCGCGTACGTTTGTGTCGCGTCCTCCACTTTCACATTTTCTTTTGCTTCAATGGCCTGGTGAAGACCGTCTGAGTAACGTCGTCCGTCGAGGACACGTCCGGTCTGCTCATCGACAATTTTTACTTTTCCGTCAACAATAATGTATTCGGTATCTTTTTCGAATAACGTGTATGCCTTCAGCAACTGGTTCACGCTGTGAATACGTTGTGACTTCACCTGGTACTCGCGGATGAGCTCTTCCTTCATTGCAAATTTTCCCTGATCGTCAAGCGTTGGATCTTTTTCCAGTTTGCTGATCTCAACCCCGATTTCCGGAAGAATGAAGAAGCGCGGATCTTCTCCTTCGCCGGTGATCAAATCAATTCCTTTCTCCGTCAACTCCACGCTGTTGTCTTTCTCGTCGATGACGAAATACAGCGGCTTGTCGGCTTCAGGCATATTGCGTTTGTTGTCCTGGAGGTAAAAGTTTTCCGTTTTCTGCAATACCGACTTGATTCCGGGTTCGCTCAGGAATTTAATCGTTGGTTTGTGCTTCGGCATGGCGCGGTGAGCACGGAAGAGTGCGAGGCCACCATCTTTTTCATTGCCTTCCTGAATTTGCTTCTTCGCGGCATTCAGGTATTCGTTCACCAATTTCTTCTGTGCTTCAACCAGTTTATAAATACGTGGTTTCAAATCGTAGAACTCATGCTGATCGCCTCTGGGTACAGGCCCAGAGATGATCAACGGGGTTCGCGCTTCATCAATCAATACCGAGTCCACTTCATCGACCATCGCATAGTGATGCTTGCGCTGAACAAGTTCATCGGGATTGCTCACCATGTTATCGCGGAGGTAGTCGAAACCGAATTCGTTATTTGTTCCGTAGGTGATGTCTGCGCGGTAAGCGTTTCGTCTGGCTACCGAGTTAGGTTCGTGCTTGTCAATACAGTCTACGGTGATGCCGTGGAACTGGAAGATGGGCGCCATCCACTCGCTGTCGCGGCGAGAGAGGTAGTTGTTCACGGTAACGACGTGTACACCCCGGCGTGCGAGTGCGTTCAAAAATGCAGGCAACGTTGCCACCAATGTTTTACCTTCTCCGGTTGCCATCTCGGCAACTTTTCCTTCGTGAAGGACAATGCCACCGATCAGCTGAACGTCGTAGTGAACCATATCCCACTTGATCAAATTTCCGGCAGCCATCCACTGATTTGCCCACAACGCCTTATCGCCTTCGATTTTAATATTGGGCATGGTTGCAGCAAACGTGCGATCATAGTCCTGTGCAGTAACTTCGACAAATTCATTTTCCTTGAATCGCCGTGCGGTCTCGCGCACGATCGCAAATGATTTAGGAAGCACCTTCAACAACACTGCTTCCAGTGCCTTGTTGCGCTCCTCTTCAAGTTTATCGATTTGTCCGAAAACACTTTCCTTCTCCGAAAGATCCATCAACGGATTGTCTGCGATCTGCTGATGAAGTGCAGAAAGTTTGTCGTCTATTGATTTTAATTCGTCGTTGATTTGCTGCTGAACAGCTTTGGTTTCATTGCGAAGTGCATCGTTGGACAATGAAGCGAGTCGTTCTCCTTCCTTCCGGGTCTGCTCGACCAACGGCATGATTCGCTTAATATCTTTCTCCGACTTGGTTCCAAAAATCTTGGCGATGAATTTTAGCATTGTAAAGATGTTATTCTGTCCGTTTTTATATTCCGGAAACGACGGCATTTCCAAAGGGGCCTAAAGTTAACGTCTTTGCCCGTTAACCCCAACCGGGTCCCACGCATTCCGGAGTGGTTTGCCGTGTCAATTATAGTTCCAGAGTTCCTTCAAAGACCAAAATGGCAGGTCCGATTAGAAAAATGTTGTTAAAGTGGCCGGAATCGTCCGCCGTGAACTCCACGGACAAGGTGCCGCCAGGTGTTTTGATGTTTACCGGAGACCGGTATCCTTTGGTTGACGCAGCAATGGCAGCGGCCGTGACACCCGTTCCGCAGGACAACGTCTCGTTTTCAACACCGCGCTCGTAGGTGCGAACATAGATGGTGTTATCGGGAAGCAGCTGCACAAAATTGACGTTGGTTCCTCCCGGTTTGTAGGGTTCACTGTAGCGGATCTTTCGTCCTTCGTCGATGACGGGATAGTTTTGAACGTCATCGACGAACCTGACAACGTGTGGAGAGCCGGTATGAACAAACAAGCCGTCAGCAACTGACTTCACTTCCCTGACTTCATTCATTTGCAGCCGCACAATGCCGCCGTCTAACCGGTTCGCATCATGGCGGCCGTCATAGGCCTCAAAGCTGGTACTGCCGCGAACCATGCCGAGACTTGCGGCAAAATTCACTGCAGCACGGCTTCCGTTACCGCATAGACTCTGCGATCCGTCGCTGTTGTAATATTGTAATGTGAAATCAAATTCAGCATGTGGCTCAATAAGCATGAGCCCGTCTGCGCCGATGCCAAATTTGCGATCGCACAAGCGGATAATCTGTTCCGTCGTCAGGCGAATGCCACGCTCGCGGTTATCGAGCAGGATGAAGTCATTGCCCGTTGCCTGATATTTCCAGAAATGAATTTTCATGGAAGGTTATTTCACCTCCTCGTAGTCGATGTATTCACCGCCCTGGTACTTCGATTTCTTCCCTGGCGGCTTACCCGGAGGCGGCACATTGTCGCGTCGTTGCTGGTCTCTCAATTGCTGGGAGGCCGCTCCGGCGCGGAAAAAGAATGACCCAATTTTGTACACTGCGTACACTACCAGGCCGAGAATAAGCAGAAACCTGAACATGGCCGTTTATCTTAGTCAAAAGTACTGTTTTCAAATACCTGAACCACTTCCTCTTATTAACGGCTCAGGTACAAATTCCGTTCAGAATAAATCTTCAGGAAGTAATCGTCCATCAGATCATCGATGAAATAAATCGACTCCCCGGTAGACTTCATTTCAGGACCGAGCTCCTTATTCACTTCCGGGAATTTGCTGAAAGAGAACACCGGCTCTTTGATGGCGTAGCCCTTCTTCACAGGACGGAATTCAAAATTTTTTATTTTCTTCTCGCCGAGCATCACCTTCGTTGCGTAGTTCACATAGGGCTCATCGTAGGCTTTGCAGATGAATGGCACTGTACGTGATGCACGGGGGTTTGCTTCAATCACATATACCTTGTCGTTCTTGATGGCAAACTGAATATTGATCAAACCTTTTACTTCAAGCGCCTGGGCGATCTTCTCCGTGTAGTGTTCAATCTGCTTGATGATGAAATCACCGAGGTTGTATGGCGGCAACACGGCATAAGAATCGCCTGAGTGAATTCCGGCAGGTTCAATATGCTGCATGATCCCAATGATGTACACGTCTTTTCCATCGCAGATGGCATCAGCCTCTGCCTCAATGGCACCTTCGAGGAAATGATCCAGCAATACTTTGTTTTCAGGCAGGTGTTTCCAGATGTCGAGGATGTGATCTTCCAGCTCCTGCTCGTTGATTACAATCTTCATGCTTTGTCCGCCGAGAACGTATGACGGGCGAACGAGCAGCGGGAATCCAATTTGCTTGCTGGCTTCAATTGCTTCGTCTGCATTTCTCGCAACGCCAAATTCCGGGTATGGAATATTCAAATCGCGAAGCAGCGTGCTGAAGCGACCACGGTCTTCGGCAAGGTCGAGTGAGTTAAAAGACGTGCCGATGATCTTGATGCCATGCTTATCGAGTTTCTCAGCAAGCTTCAAAGCAGTTTGTCCGCCGAGCTGCACAATGACACCTTCCGGTTTTTCGTGCTCGATGATGTCGAGCAAATGTTCCCAGAACACCGGCTCAAAATACAGCTTATCGGCAATGTCGAAGTCGGTCGATACAGTCTCCGGATTGCAATTGATCATGATGGTTTCGTAGCCACATTCTTTTGCGGCAAGAACACCATGAACGCAAGAGTAATCGAATTCAATTCCCTGACCAATTCGGTTAGGACCTGATCCCAGGACAACTACTTTCTTTCTGTCTGAGCTTTTCGATTCGTTTTCTTTATCGAAAGCGGAATAGTAGTACGGTGTCTTCGCCTCAAACTCGGCCGCGCAGGTATCCACCAGTTTGTAGACACGCTTGATACCCATCTCTTTTCGCTTCGTGTGCACCTGACTTTCGAGGCAACGAAGTAAATGCGCAAGCTGACGATCCGCGTATCCTTTTTCTTTTGCTCTTCTGATCAAATCTGCCGGAACTGTGTCCAGCGTGTACTGTTCGATTTCTTTTTCGAGCTCAACAAGTTCTTCTATCTGTTTCAGGAACCAGCGATCAATTTTCGTCAGTTTCTGAATGGTCTTCATTGGAATACCCAATTTGATCGCGTCATAGATGTGGAAGATCCGATTCCAGGAAGGATTTTCCAGACTATATAACAAATCATCCTGCTTGGTCAGTGATTTTCCATCGGCGCCGATTCCATTTCTTCTGATTTCCAGACTCTGACAAGCTTTTTGAAGTGCTTCCTGAAAATTGCGTCCGATGCCCATGACTTCACCTACCGATTTCATTTGCAAACCGAGCTTGCGGTTTGCGCCGTGAAACTTGTCAAAATTCCAACGGGGAATTTTTACGATGACATAGTCCAGTGCTGGTTCAAAGTATGCCGTCGTTGTTCCGGTAATGGCATTCGTTAATTCATCGAGGTTATATCCAATGGCGAGCTTCGCTGCAATTTTTGCAATCGGATATCCTGTTGCCTTGGATGCAAGCGCTGACGAACGGGAAACACGCGGATTGATTTCAATGCCAATGATCTCGTCGTAGTTGTCGGGATTCAATGCGAATTGCACGTTGCAGCCACCTGCAAATTGTCCAATTCCATTCATCATTTTAATCGCCAGATCACGCATCTTCTGATACGTGGTATCGGGCAGTGTCATCGCCGGAGCAACCGTGATCGAGTCGCCGGTGTGGACACCCATGGGATCAAAATTCTCTATCGAGCAAATGATGATCACGTTGCCGTTGCCGTCACGCAACAATTCCAATTCATATTCTTTCCACCCGAAGATGCTTTGTTCCACGAGTACTTCGTGAATCGGCGATGCGTGTAGTCCACGATTCAGCGCTTCATCAAAATCTTCCGGGTTCTGCACAAAACCTCCACCAGTTCCGCCAAGTGTATAAGATGGACGGATAACAAGCGGGAAGCCGATCTCCTGTGCGATCTCCTTTCCCTGAAGGTAGGAAGTTGCCGTTGCGCCCTTGCACACGCCGACGTTGAGTTCATGCATTTTCAATCTGAACTTCTCGCGGTCTTCAGTAGTTTCGATGGCCTTGATATCCACACCAATGATGCGAACACCATAGTGCTGCCAGATTCCGGCTTTATCACATTCAATACAAAGATTCAGGGCTGTTTGTCCGCCCATGGTGGGAAGCACGGCATCGATGTGATGCCTTTCCAGAATCTCACGAATTGATTTTTTAGTCAGGGGCTTCAGGTAGACATGGTCAGCTGTCACCTTGTCAGTCATGATCGTCGCCGGGTTCGAATTGATCAAAACGACCTCAATTCCCTCTTCGCGCAGCGAACGGGAAGCCTGAGAACCGGAGTAATCAAATTCACACGCTTGTCCGATGATGATGGGACCGCTACCAATAATGAGGACGGAACGAATACTTCTATCTCTGGGCATGAATGTGGTTGAAAGGGATGAACAAAATTGGGCAAAAATAAGACAACCATTTGTTTCAGGGGGCTCTTTCGGATTTTTTTTCGGCTATTTTTTCGCCGCACCTCCCGCACGTGTAAAGCCTGGTTCTGAAACCGATTGTAATTGACTATTTTTCTTAAAACAAAGCGATGAATCTGAATACGCGTGCGCGGGAGCAGAATCAGTTTGACGCCATCGTCGTTGGTTCCGGGATCACCGGCGGCTGGGCTGCCAAGGAATTATGTGAGCAGGGCCTGAAAGTGCTGATGCTCGAACGGGGCCGCACGGTGGAGCACCCGAACTACCCGACGGCGACAAAGGATTTGTGGGATCTCGAACAACGGGGAAGGCTACTGGACAACGACCGCAAGAACCACCACGTCCAGTGCCGGCACTATTCCTTCGGTGGCGATAATAAGCACTTCTATATTAACGATGTTGAAAATCCCTACACGGAGATTGAACGCTACGACTGGATACGAGCCGATGTGGTCGGAGGTCGTTCATTGTTGTGGGGTCGTCATTGTTATCGCTGGAGCGATCTGGATTTTGAAGCCAATGCAAAAGACGGTGTGGGAATCGATTGGCCAATCCGGTATAAAGACATCGCTCCGTGGTATGATTACGTAGAGAAGTTTGTCGGTATCAGCGGCAACGCAGACGGCATCCGGCATTTACCGGACGGAGTCTTTCAGCCTCCGATGGAAATGAATTGTGTCGAACAACATTTCGCCGGGCAAATTCATCAGAAATTTGAAGAACGCCGGGTGATAATCGGACGCGTGGCGAACCTTACTGCTCCTGTGAAAGGCCGGGGTGTGTGTCAATACCGGAATCTCTGTCATCGGGGTTGCCCCTACGGAGCTTATTTCAGCACGAATGCAAGTACGCTTCCCGCAGCTTTCGAAACCGGTAACCTGACGTTGCGCCCGCACGCGCTCGTGAACAGGGTACTTTATGACGAGCAGAAACAGAAAGCGATCGGCGTTGAGATCATTGACACGGAGACGGGACAAACAGAAGAATTTTATGCGCGTTTGATATTCCTGAACGCAGCGACGCTGGCGACGACATTCATCCTGCTGAATTCTATATCATCCCGATTCCCGGAAGGCCTCGGAAATGACTCCGGACAACTGGGAAGAAATCTGATGGACCATCACAAACTGATGGGCATGGGTGCAAGTGTTGATGGATTTGAGGATCAATATTACAGTGGACGCAGGGCGAATGGTATTATTATTCCAAGATTCCGAAATGTGAAAGAGAAAAGTCAATCCTTTCTTCGCGGCTACAATTTCATGGGCGGAGCCGGACGCGGAGGATGGAACCGGGGTAGCGATCAGATCGGCGCTGCATTGAAAGAAGAGATGTCGACACCCGGGGGATGGGGCATGGGATTCACTGGCTTTGGTGAATGCTTGCCCTATGAAGACAACAGGGTTACACTCAACACAACGGTGAAGGATAAACACGGAAGAAACACCCTGAGCATTGCAGCCAAGTTTCGCGAGAATGAACAACGCATGCAGGAGGATATGAAGGAAAGCCTGCGCGAGATGCTGGAAGCAGTCGGATTTAAAAACATCAATGTCAACGGCAGGATGTCATTTCCCGGAAACGCCAATCACGAGATGGGAACGGCGAGAATGGGTAAAGATCCAAAGACATCAGTGTTAAACGCATTCAATCAAATCCACTCGGTGAAAAATGTATTTGTCACTGATGGTTCTTGCATGACATCTGCTGCGTGCGTCAATCCGTCATTAACGTATATGGCGTTGACGGTTCGCGCATGCCGGTTTGCGATTGAAGAAATGAAAAAACAAAATCTGTAATCAGCGAATTACCGCCGAACGAGTCGCAGTGCTTTCGTTTCTTTTCCCGTATTCACGCGAATGAGGTATAGTCCTGGTGCAAGCGAAGAAGCATCCACCTGGTATCCATCACCCGTTTTGTCTACCAGTGCAGAGGAGCGAACGCCACGCGCATCGGTGAACGAGAAATGATCTGTACTCAGATTATCGGGCAAGCCCTGTATGAGTACCTTTCCATCGTCAGTCGGGTTTGGCCACAAGCTGATTTCAGCAGATGAACCTTCCACCGAAGTGATTGCATCCTGGATAAACAGGTTATCGATGGCCCATCCCCAGCCATGTGCTGCAGGATCGGCGAAGAGGCGGAAACGAATCAGGATCGTTTCACCTGCATCGAAGTTTCCGTTCTGTGTCATGTTCACCGCACGCTTGCGGTACAGAGACGGCGTTCCTACCGCGGCTGAATTCTGTCCGGCTAAGCCTCCGTTGTAAGTTGACAGCCATTCGTTGCGCGCACGGGCATCGTACCCGTTCAGCAAACTCTGCCAGGATGTTCCTCCGTCCTTTGAGCCTTCCACAATAACATAATCGTAGAAGTCAGGATCGCCGAAAACAGATCCGTCTTCGCCGGGTTCAACGAGAACTATCTCGTCGAACTGCATCAGCGGATTTTCTGCGCTGAGGATGATGGGAACCTGAAGCTGAAAGATATAATCACTCTCGCTATTCGGACCAGAACCATCGAGATAAGGATGGTCAGAATGAATGGCACCGTTGGTAAATCCGGAAGGTGTTGTTACGGAAAAATTGTTTCCGAAGAAATCGAATGTCTCCGCGTTGAAATTGTTCACGTAAGACGTCTGCGCAGGAAGAATACCCGTCACCGTGATGTTGTAATAACCAGTGGCAGGAGTTGTCTTCGTATTGGTGGTCGCTGCGAGGTCCGTCGCCACAATCCGATATCGAATTTGATCGCGGACGTTCAGGTTTGCCGGGATGCTTAAATTAATCCGATAAAGATCATCCCGGATCTTTGTCAGTGGAAGGGTTGCCTCCGCGCCCGCATTGATTCGATACACCAAGTTCACATCCTTGACACCGAGGTTGTCGGTCACTTCACATTCCAGTCTTACCTGGGTCGTACCTTGCGGCACAAAATTCACCGGAACGTGCGCAATCTCCGGAGCCTCGGTGTCGGGGCCAGCCGTAAAGACAATGAATTGCTGTTCGGGTGGCTCATTTGAGGATTGAACTCTGCCCGGGTTAGTGAAGACGCGTCCATTATTATCCGTTACCGCGATGTAATATCCATAATCACGCTTGACCGTGGTGCCCGGGATATTACCTCTGAATTCATCAGCATTTCCGGTAGCCGTCATAGCAACTTCTGTAAATGAAGTTCCATTCAGGGTATAAAACAACTTGACTGTGCCTGCATCGTAACCATTGTCGGAAACAATCTTTGCCGTGATCGGATACGGATTTCCATCGATGCGTTCAACGTCTTGCTGGACATTATCGATGCGTGTGCGAATCCATCCCATATCCGCAAGCATTGCCTCTGCCACCGGTCCCGGATCATGAATGGCCTCCTGTGATGCTATAAAAGGAGTCATCAGTTTATTTGGATCAGATGTCGCATTAAAAGTGGCTTCATCCAGGTGACCGATGCTCGATCCACCGTCGTATGTTGAAGGAGCATAAATTCTCGGCTTCACGTTACCATTGGCACTCCTTGCCAGCGGACCATTAAAAAATAAATTGCCGCTGATCAGTTGCGTTCTCATTGCTGCAGAAGGCGACGCAAAGCTGTTGAAGAGTGTTTGCGGCACCCCGTTTTCAAGATACAGATCATAAACAATGGGAACGAGAATGTTGGCGGCCGGGAGGCCAATGGAGCCCGTTGTTGCTCCGGATCCGTCAGCAGTGTCTGTAATTCCCAAACCGTGGCCAACTTCATGCAGCGTGATGGTCACCAAATCATATTGTCCGGGCAATGGATTGCCGTCTGTGCCGAAATAGAAATTTGCATTTGAATTGAACGTAGCCACAACATCAAACTCATTCGCACCATTCAGGTCCTTGCCCGCAATTTTCTCGGCGAGGGCCGCAGGATAAAATGTATTTAGTTCCTGAGCTCCGGGGAAATTCGCAAAAGCTCCGCCCCAGATCGCCTGCGCCAGCACATTCGCCTCCAGACTGGCCCATTCGGCGCGAATGCGAACCGGAACGTCGGATTGCAGCGTCGATGTCCAGATTGAAAGTGCAAATTCGAACGCCGGCCGTGCGGCCAGTGGAAAATTGACATAGGTGATTTCAAATTGAACTGGCGAGGACTGTTGCCTTCCTAAGATGCTGTGATTTCGCTTCAGGTAAGGAATGTAATCTGGCTGAGCCTCTTGTTTTGCATAGCAAATAATTGGCGACTTTGGTTTCAGTTTCAGTAATGGATACTGAGCGGCGACTTCCAGTGCAACCACTGTACACAATAGGAAGAGGGCAAGTTTTTTCATAAGCGGAATAACCAGCTATGAATTTAAGGGATTAAATCCTACCGCGCGCTTTAAGCTCTAAATATTTATTGATCGTGTTTACCGTAAGATTCTGCGGAGTGGTCAATACGGTCTGAATACCATATCCATTCAACTCCCTGACAATTTGTTTGCGGTCCAATATGAACTTTTCCGCAATGGCTTTGTGGTAAACGCTTCTTAAATCGTCTGCAGGGGTTTCCGCCAGTTGTCGCACTTCGGTGTTTTCGAAGAAAATCACCACAAGCAAGTGCATCCGCGCAAGCGACAATAAATAAGGCAACTGCCGCTGCATGCCGTACAGAGACTCGAAATTGGTAAACAAAAGCAGCAGACTGCGTTGCGTGATCTTCTTCCGCACATGGGCATAAACCGCGGAGTAGTCTGTTTCGCGGAAACCAGTTTTTTGATGATAAAGCGTTTCCAGAATTTTTTGCATCTGGTTTCCGCTTCGCGACGCCGGAAGCATTGTACCAATTTTATTCTGGAAGGTTAATAAACCTGCCTTATCCGATTTTCTGATCGCAATATTGCTGATGACCAGACTGGCATTAATGGCATAGTCAAGCAAACTCAATCCCTCGAATGGCATTTGCATGACGCGGCCTTTGTCGATGAGACTATATACCTGCTGCGACCGTTCATCCTGATATTGATTCACCATCAGGCTGTTCTTCCGCGCCGTTGCCTTCCAGTTGATCGTGCGGAAATCATCTCCAGAAGTATATTCCTTGATCAGCTCGAATTCCATGTTGTTTCCAATCCGTCTGATTTTCTTAATGCCGAATTCCGTCAGCCGGTTGGAGATTGCGAGAAGCTCGTATTTGCGCATTTGCAGGTACGAAGGATATACCGGCACCATCTTATCTGAGGAAAATCGAAACCGTCGTGCGATCAGTCCTAACGGTGAACTCACAAAACAGTTGACGCTGCCGAATGAATACTCCCCACGCTTGACTGGTCGGAGGAAATAGCGGAGAATTTTTTCTTCGCCAGCCGGAATCGACAAATAGAAGCTGATGTCTCTGCGCTGAAACTGATGTGGAATTTCATCAATGATGCGGAGGTCGACGGCAAAGGGATAAACATTCTGAAGTGAGATGCGCAATTCGTTATCGTCCCCGTTAGAAAGTTTATCCGGCGTGATTCGCGCTCCGCGCATCCCCACACGCGTGCGGAACAACAACAGCAAATCGGTCAGCACGAGGCCAAGAAACAAAAAGAACATCCCCTTCACGACAATCAGTATCGGCGTCACCACGAAACTCACAATGAACAACGTGATCACGATGCCGACGGCAATGAAGAATCTGTTATTTAGAAATATCGCGCGAAGCATGCGTAATTACCGGGGAACCTCAATTTTGTCGATGATCTGGCGCACCACTTCATCAGCGCTCAGGCCTTCCATTTCTTTATCGGGTGTCAGTGCCACTCTGTGTCGCAGTACAGGGACAGCCACAAACTTCACATCTTCAGGCGTCACGAAGTCGCGACCGTTCAGGGCGGCATATGCCTTCGATCCGTTCAGCATGGCTATCGAAGCACGCGGAGATGCGCCAAGGAATAATGAGGGATTGTTGCGCGTCTCATGCACAATCTGTGCGATGTACCGGATGATATTTTGTTCCAGGTGAATGTCCTGTACACTCTTTCGGTAGGATGTAATTTGTGAAGCAGAAAGCACAGACTGCACATCCTGAACCGGCGCATGCCCCTTGCGTACATGGTGACCCGCGATGATGGCCGTTTCCTGTTCAAGGTTTGGATAGTGAACCAAAACCTTAAACAGAAAACGATCGAGTTGCGCTTCAGGCAAGCGATAGGTTCCCTCCTGCTCGACTGGATTTTGTGTAGCGACGACGATGTATGGATGCTCCATGCGGTACGTTGCGCCGTCCACAGTTACCTGGCGCTCTTCCATCACTTCAAACAAAGCAGCCTGTGTTTTTGCAGGGGCGCGGTTGATCTCATCAATCAGTACAATATTTGAAAAGATCGGACCCGACTTGAATTCAAACTCTGACTTCTTCTGATTGTACACCGACGTTCCGATGACGTCGCTGGGCATGAGATCCGGTGTAAACTGAATTCTGGAGAAATTAACGGAAATGACTTTCGCCAGCAGCTTGGCGGTGAGTGTCTTTGCCACGCCGGGAACACCTTCGATCAACACATGACCGTCCGCGAGTATGGCAGTCAATAACAAGTCGACCATCTGCTCTTGTCCGACGATGATTTTTGCAATCTCTCCGCGCACCTGACGAAGGCTGTCATTAAGCGCGCTCAGATCGACACGGTTTTCAAAAGCTTTTTCTTCCATAGAAAAGATTGGGTATTAATTAGGTTAGGAAATTCTCTATTTGTTTGTTCAGATCAAGCAACGTAGCTTCTGAAAGCGCTTTGCTTTTTTTGATTTTATTGATTAGTTGAATAAGCGCGCTGACCTCCTCGTTTGGCTTTCCTGACTTTTTCGCAAGTGCAGCGGCGAATGCTTCGTCAAGTGATGTGGTCTGAAGCAGGTAGCGTGTTCTGATCAGATCGAGAAGATAATTGATCTTTTTCTCCGCGAGGTTTTTATGATCGCTGTTCTGGTAGTAGAGGTTTCCGATTGTTCGAATAAACTCCAGCGAAGTATTTTGCAGTGGTGAGATGATTGGGATGATCCGTTGCTTCCGCTTGGCCTCAAAGATCATAAAAAGAAGTATCGAAAAAATTGTGATGTAATATGCCCACATGAGGGGCTCGTTGGTCAGGATAAAACGCAGTGGAGTCTTGCTTTCCATTCGACCGAGGTGGTAATACGCAATCCAGCGAAGGTCACGTTCCGGAAGATAAGAAAGTGTGTTGGAGGCAAACGCGGAATTGTCTTCCGCCATCATGTAAATATTGGTAAAGGCAAGTGGTGTGCAATTCAAAATCAGGTTTCCTTTTCCAACCTTCATTTTCAAGGTCACTGGTTTACCATTGTCATTTCGTGCGAGGACCGTTGTCTTCGTTGTATCAAATTGGGCAAAGTAGTTGGAGATGTTGTCGCGGCGATAGCGATAGCGCGCAGCACTGTCCTGACCCGCCCCAGTGAATTTGAGCCAGGAGGTGTCCTTCCTGTTCTGGCGTTCGCCAAAATTAAACAAGTAATCGTCCGTCGATAAATTCAACTGATCGGCAAACTCACCATAAAAATAATTTGCGCTGACAAACGCATGGCCACCCTTCTTCACGTGATCCAGCAGCACTTCGGTGTCGCTGCTATCGGCCGACATGGTTGTCGCGAGGATGAACAAATTCTCTTGCCGAATAGAGTCTTTCAACTCGTATAGTGATTTATAATGGTGATAAACATTCCCTCCGGAGATCAGCGAGGGCATTAACTGGTTGATGACATATCCGCCGTATGGATTTTTGTCATCTTCGGCAAACGTAATCGTCCAGTCGTACTCGCGCGGACCGGTTAACTTGACCACGACAAATACAGCAATGGCCAGACCAACGTACAATATGTATTTCCAGTCCTTCATTTCACCTTTTGCCTCCAGTCCTGAAAAATCTGATTGACTTTATTAAACGTTGCCTCATTGACGAGGAAGTTTCCATACCAGGCATATTCAAAGAAATAGCTCAGTCTGCTGAAACCAGGCTTCAATTCCTGATGGTCGAGTTCAGAAACATAATCAAGATTGGTTTTTCCGCTCTGCCAGTGAATGAGCTGACGATCGGAAAGCAGACGAAGGGCATAAAGAAATATCAGTCGGATTCCTTTGCGGTAATCCTTTTGCGCAAGCGCCTCGCGAATGAGATTTTCAAAATCCATCTCATGAATGTTTTCTTCCAGAACTTCATGCTTGATGGCAGCGCCTTTGCCTGTTAAAATTCTCCACGCGTCAACTTTCAGCAACGTAATCACAACCACCACGCCTATGGCGATGAACAGAACCCAGGTGAAGAAGTTGCCCCAATCAGTTTGTATGGCCGAGCTAAAGAGTCTACTTAACAATTCCAGGAGCCAGCGTATGAACCGGTCCCAAAGTGTCTCCGCAACGGTGGGAGGCTCTTTATAATACAACATGTCGTCGTCGCGAAGTTCATTCATTCGCGACTCATCGAATTCGCGGACCGTGACTGCCGTTGAATCATCGGGCGCTGTCGCGTCCTCCAATTTCTTTTCTTCTTCGGCCTCAAAATATTGGGCAGTATCCAACACAACAGCAGTCGAGTCAGACTGTGCGTAGGATCCGATGGAGACGAAAAAAAGAAATACGATCAGGAACCTCATGCAAAAATCAGAATTCATCTCCCTCCTCGGCAGTGGACCCTTTTACCGGAGCGCCGAATGTTTGTATCTGGCTCATCAGGCCCCTCGCCTCTTTCATCTCGACAAGGTTAAAATACTGGTAGGTAATTCCAATGAGGGGGAGGGAAGACAATACCGCCTGGCCCAAATAAGAGATACAAATAAAAACCGTCAGTATGATTTGCATGCCAGTTGATGGTGGCGAACTCACCGAACCATCCAGCGAATGAAGAAGGGTCAAATTAGTGATAATAGAGTATGGAAGGGCGAGAACGTAGGAGATAATCATGGCAATCAGAGTCATGATTAGACCCAATCCAAAGGTACTCCACCATTTGCCTTGAATAAGTCGGAAAGATCTGCCTACTGCAGCAAAAAATCCCACACGCTCGAACGCCCGTACCGGAAACACAAGCGCCAGGTTAACAAAGATGTAAAAGAAGCCGAACACAAAAATCAAAAATCCCAGGAAAACAAGCCAACCGCTAATCGAACCAAGAACCGCCACTGGTATCGCCATGGCCACGTACACAATCATGATGAGTATGGTCAAAAGAATCCCGGTCACGAAATATGAACCGAGAGTTGCTTTGACTTTATCCCAGACGTGGTACACTTCAATGCCTTCACCTTTTCTCTCTTCATACACTAGAAGTAGATTGTGGATAGTTGACGTGCTTGCCACCATCATCGTGAAAAGAAATGCGAATGCCAAACCAAGCTGAGCAAGGAAATTAACTGTAAAAATCCCAGAAAAATCACCAGAAGCTGAACTAGCTTGTAAGTTAGCAATGTCTCCCACAATCGATCCCATCATAAGAGCACCAATAAGTATCGGAGGTCCGGCGATGTACAGGATACTCTTGAACAGCACTTTGTAATTCTGTTTGATGAATTCAAATGTGACGTTCACTTTATTGCTGAAATCGCGGGTCTTGCGAAATTCAATGTACTGTCCTTCCATGGTATTTCTTGTAGGGGTAATAGACAAAGTAGAAAAGCATCAGCGCGGCTGAGGCAAGAATAATGAATGTTTTCAGCGACCAATGCATAAACTCATAACGAGTAATGAATGACTCAATGAATCCGGCGATCACAAAAAAGGGAATCAGTCCAAAGACTATTTTAAACCCTTCTTTTCCTCCGATTTTAAAAGACTCCAGGCGTGAGTAGGTTCCTGGGAAAATGAGGCTGTTACCCATTCGGAATCCGGCTGCAGCTGCGATCACAATGGAGCTCAATTCAATGGTGCCGTGGAGCATAATGACCGGTAAGCCATGCAGCAACTGATCTTCCTTGTAGAAGAACGTCATGAATGTTCCCACCATCAGCGCATTATAGAAAAGAAAGAAACCAGTGCCTAATGAAGCGAGCAGTCCCATCACGAAAACCATGAGAGCAACACGCACATTGTTGAACGTGATTGCAAAGAACATGTTCAATTGATCCATGGATGCATAAACGTTCGTCGGTTTTCCCTCACGGATATTCTCGAGCGTCATGTTCACATATCCGTCGCCGAGGATGAGCCGGACAAACGTGTCGTCATAAATGGTCGACAAAACACCAATTAATCCGGATACAATAAAGATGATGAATGCGTACAGGAGAAGTTTGCGCGAATTATAAACCGCGAGTGGCACTTCCTCCGTCCAGAAGGTTATAAAACGGTTTTTGTCCTCGCGTTTATTCTTATAGATATCAAGATGGAATTTGCGCGCCAGCGCATTCAGATATTGAGTCGTGCGACTTTCCGGGTAATGGGTGCGGGAAAACGACAGGTCGTCGGTCACCTGCATAAACAATTCTGCCACGCGATCGGGTGAGGCTGCCTTTTGCTCTTTGGCAACCTTTTCAAACTCTTCCCAGCGGGGCTTGCTCCGCTTCACAAATGCCGCCTCTTTCATAGGGTCTTCTAAAAATACAAAAGTTATCGCGATGCTGCAGCGATCACCTCATTCCATACGCGAAAAACATTTCCAGAACAGATTTTACGGATGTCTTCGGGTGAATAACCTCTCTTCAACAAAACACGGATTAAGTTCGGGTAAGCGGAAACATCCTTTAAGCCGAGAGGCAAACTATCGCCAACGCCATCAAAGTCAGAACCTATTCCAACGTGGTCGATACCAGCTACCTGAACTACATGATCAATGTGATCCGCAACCTTTTCAACGTCTGAAAACAACTCCTTATGTTGTTTACCAAATTGTTCAATGATGGGCTGGGCTTCCGGCATGGCAGACGTTAATTTCTTTGCTTCCAGAATACCTTCCAGCGAATCGCGCAATTTGCTATTTGTTCGTGCCACGCTGTCAAGGAAAGATGCACCAAAATTGATTTGAATAACACCTCCGTTTTTCGCAAGGGCCTTCAGCATATCATCCGACATGTTTCGTTGAAACCCGGGTGTAAAGTACCTGCACGAGGAGTGCGAAGCGATGACCGGTGATTTGGTGATTTTCATGACGTCAAAAAATGCACTGTCGGACACGTGAGATATATCGACGAGCATGCCCAGCCTGTTCATTTCTTTAACGACCTGCTCCCCAAACGGGCTCAGTCCCTTCCAGGTTTGTAAGGTGTCGTAGGAAGAATCAGAAATCTGGTTGTCCTTGCCGTGCGTCAGTGTGATGTACCGGATTCCCCGGTCAAAGAAATACTGTACGTTTTCCAGGGTTTTCCCAACGGGGGCGCCGTTTTCCATTCCCATAGGAAGCGAAATCAAGCCTGATGCGGTGTTTTTTTCAATATCAGCAGGCGTACGGGCAAGGGCAAATTTGTCAGGATGAGCCAGAACGATTCCCTCTACCATAGTTATCAATGAGTCCGCCAGCGACTTTCCGTAATCGGCGGACGTCTGGTAAGATGACGGAATATAAATAGACATAAACGGAGCATCGAGTCCGCCTGTCTTTGCACGCTCATAATCGAAATCACCTTCTGCGGTGCGCACGGGAATGCCCAGGTACTCACGCTCAAGCCGGAAGTTCTTCACCCGCAGCCGGTAAGGCAGGTCGACGTGTCCATCGGTGATGATAAATGCCTGCGCCAGCGAATCAGCGACGTGTTTCAGGTCATCGTCTGATAATTCCGCATAATTGATTTTCTTTTCCACGGTGCCACAGCCCCACATGATGCAGAATAATCCAGCAAGCAAGAGGTGATTTATTTTCATATTCCGATTTTTGTCCGGTAATTAAAGAACTTGAAAATTATTGATTTTTTGAGGTGATGCAAACTATTCAGGTAAGAACCACGCAGAATGTCGTTATTCAATATCCACTCGCCAGTATAGGCGACCGGATACTTGCCCACATTATCGATCAATTGATCAAAGTTGTGTACGTCGTGGCACTTGTTGCTGCCATACTCCGGCTTGAAATACAAACGCCGTGGTTGATCATCAGCCTGATCGCCGTTCCGCTTTTCCTTTATGCATTGTTGTTTGAAATTTTTATGAACGGCCAAACGCCCGGGAAGCGCGCAATGAATATACAGGTTGTGCGACTGGACGGCACCGAGGCAAGTATCGGAGATTACCTGCTGCGTTGGATTTTTTCGCTGGTCGATTTCGGCTTCTTGTCGGGCGCACTTGCCGTCATCGTTATTGCGGTGAACGGGAAAGGTCAGCGTATCGGCGACATCGTTGCAGGAACGACGGTGGTGAAGCTGCTTGCTCAGAAAGAAATCACCGCCGAAGAAATATTTATTGAGCCAGCCTCAACGCATCAGCCCACATTTCCCGAAGTGTCTAACCTCAATCCGCAGGACATTGAACTGATCCGCCGCGCGCTGGATGCGTTCAATCATTATCAGAACGACCAGCCTGCACTCGCAATCGCCGAAAAACTGAAGGAGACATTGAAGATCCAGACTGACATGTATGCCGTGCAATTTTTAGTAACGGTCGTCAAGGACTACAACCACTACACGTCGAAGTGAGCTCGTCTTTACCCTCTTACACACGATCGCAACTCGCCCTTCGAAATGGACAGGACAAGCCGGAGATATGGGTTTGCTACAATGGGTTCATCTACGAGGTGACCGCGTCGCGACTGTGGCGAAATGGTAAGCATTATGAACATTGGGCAGGACAGGATTTAACCGACGAACTGCGTGACGCGCCGCACACCGATAAAGTATTTGACAAATTCAAAATTGTGGGCGTTCTCGCACACTGAATCAAAGCATGTAATCTCCCAACATTTGTTTCGCAGAAACAGTTAGATTGATAGCTTTGCCATAATTGACCATCATCACATGATCCTTATTGCCGACAGTGGCGGTTCAAAAACAGACTGGCGTTTCATCATGACAGACGGAACAATCGGCCAGGCAAGTTCTGTTGGATTTAATCCGTATTACCAACCGATCGAAGATCTCCATGCAAACATTTCCACCTCGTTGCTTCCTGCATTGAAGGAAAAGCCGGAGCCGGTGAAGGAAATATTTTTTTATGGAGCAGGTGTTTCATCGGAAAAAAATCAGCAGCTCGTCAAAGACGCCTTTCTTCAATTCTTTCCGGAGGCTACCGTGGAAATCGGATGGGATCTATTGGCTGCCGCTCGCGCGCTGTGCGGACATGAACCGGGTATCGCCTGTATCCTTGGCACCGGATCAAACTCGTGTTTATATGACGGCGAAAAAATAACCGGCAATGTTGCCAACCTCGGATGGATTTTGGCCGATGAAGGTTCGGGAGCCAACATTGGCAGAAAATTTTTGGTCGATTACCTGCGTAATAAACTTCCCGATGCGCTCGCCGCCCAATTCCACGCACGCTTCCCGCTCACGCGCGAAGAATTTTTGGAAAAGGTGTATCAGCAGGAGAAGCCCAGCGCATTTCTCGCTTCATTCATGCGTTTCATTTTTCAGCATTTGAAAGAGCCGTATTGCTACAAACTGGTGTACGACAGCTTCGCGGAATTTTATGAGAACAACGTGATGAAGTACGACGGCTACCGCGATTTGAAAGTACATTTTACCGGGTCGATTGCCTTCTACTTCAGCGATGTGCTGCGCCAGGTGGCCAACGACAAAGGCATTACGGTAAAGAATATTCTGGAGGGCCCCATTGCAGGGCTCACGCTTTTTCACTCGGGAAAGCGAATCTCCTGAGAACGAAAAATCAAACCATGCAAACAGAATCCGCATCCCGTTATAATGATCTCGAGCGCATGAGCGTGCGCGAATTGCTGGACAACATGAACCGCGAAGACCACGTCGTTCCCGGTGCAGTACAGAAAGTGATTCCACAAATTGAGTTGCTCGTCAATGCCATTGTGAAGAAGATGGAGGGTGGCGGCCGTTTGTTTTATATCGGCGCCGGCACCAGCGGTCGACTGGGTATTCTCGATGCTTCTGAAATTCCTCCGACCTATGGCATGCCTCACGGCAAAGTGATCGGACTCATCGCCGGGGGCGATCAGGCTATCCGAAAAGCCGTTGAAAATGCAGAGGACAATGCGTCCCAGGCATGGATTGATTTGGAGCAATTCAACATCAACCAACAGGACGTGCTCGTGGGAATTGCCGCCAGCGGCAGGACGCCTTACGTAATCGGAGGGCTGCGCCAGGCTCGTGCCAACGGAGTCACTACGGGTTCAATAGCGTGCAATGCAAATGCACTCGTGTCGGCAGAGGCTGATTTCCCAATAGAAGTTGTCGTCGGGCCCGAGTTTGTCACGGGCAGCACACGCATGAAATCCGGGACGGCACAAAAACTTGTCCTGAATATGATCTCGACCAGCGTCATGATCAAACTCGGCCGCGTGAAGGGAAACAAGATGGTGGATATGCAACTGACCAATGAAAAGCTGGTGAACAGAGGCACAAGAATGGTGATGGAGGAATTGGGCATATCGGAGAACGAAGCAGAGAAACTTCTGCTGGAATTCGGGTCGGTGCGCAAGGCTGTGGAGAGCAGGAAAGGACATGCATGAGATAGAACCATTTTACAACTGGCGCAAATACTACGACGCAGCATCCGACGATCGCTCACCCTTCTTTGGTAAGTCCTATAACTACGATGTGTACTCTGAAACCATTTATGGATATTACATCGATCCTGACTGGGATAACATTGGTTCCGAAACACTCTTCATCAAAATACTCTACACCGACTACGACGCAGCCTTCACTGTAATAGAATTTATTGGTGAATGGAATGATGCCATCAACAACGACATCATGACGTTGAAGAGAAACATTCTCGAAGTAATGATGCACGAAGGCATTAACAAATTCATTCTCATCGGGGAGAACATCATGAACTTTCATGGGAGCGACGACTCTTATTACGAAGAGTGGTTCGAAGAGGTGGAAGATGGGTGGATTGCCGCCGTGTCGTTTCCGGAGTTTATTCAGGATGAGTTCAGAAGATACCGGGTCGACAATTACATCAACATGGGTGGAACGTTGCAGATCGATAAATGGAGAACGATGCATCCACAATCCTTCTTCGCCCTCGTTCAAGGGCTCATTACACGAAGACTCGGATCATAATAAACTCAGCTGGACATTGGTCACCACGACCTCGCCTGGTATGAGATAGTTTCTTTTTGACTTCAGCTCCCTGCAAACGATTCTTGTGCGCTTGGCTTTGCCCTTTTGAAAAACCCGCTTTTGAAATTCAAAAATGGAGCCTTCAGGCAGGTCTGAGAGACTCGGATTGGAGGCATTTGGATCGAAAAGACGGAAGGCTCGGGTGAGCTCTGCATCGGCGAAAGAACTTGCCTTGGGGTTCTCCATGTGGCGGGCCAGTACATGTAAGATTTCGTCCGGAAAAACATCTTTTCGAAGGAGTGGCATCATTAAATCCTTAAAAGTGCATTTCCATTCCATGCCGTGTGGGTCAATTCCCGGGTGTCTGCGCATGTGAACGTGGTGGTGAGCCACTTCATGGACATAAGTGACCAGGAAAAGATAGGGATTACAGTCGCGGTTGACGGTGATTTGGGATACACCTCGTCGGTGCATGAAGTCCCCGACCTTGGTTTGGCGGGAACGTGTGATCTTAAATTGAAAAGGATTCTCCTCCCACAGTTTGAAACAGTATGCAATCGCTTGCGCCGGCAAATGTTTCTCCAAAACCCGATAGACTTCCTCTCCCTTCATAAAAACAAAAAAGGCTTTAGCAATCTAAAGCCTTCTGTTCGAACAATCAAAAGACTGTTCTGATTACTGAGCTGTTGTGTCAGCCGCTACTGTTGTGTCAGCCGCTACTGTTGTGTCAGCTGCAGGTGCAGTTGTTTCAGTTGCAGGCTCAGTAGTAGTAGCTTCTTCTTTCTTTTCGCCACCACAAGCAACAAGAGCAATTGCGAATCCGCATACCATTGCCAATGCGATAATCTTTTTCATAGTTTACAGGTTTTAAATTCAGCGCAAATATACACGGTTTGTATAAATCCAATCAGCGGGGTAAGGAAAAATTATTTTTTTCTGAAGATCATCCTCAAAGGGACCCCTTCAAAGTCAAAATGTGACCTCATTTTGTTCTCCAGGTATCGTTCGTAAGAGGGCTGGATGTACTGGGGCAGATTACAAAAGAATGCAAACGATGGAAATTTCGCCGTCACCTGAGTCGCGTATTTGATCTGGATCAGCTTGCCTTTCATCGCCGGAGGCGGGTAATGTTGAATTTCAGGGAGCATGGCGTCGTTCAGGGCCGAGGTGCTTACCCTCTTCGTCTTGTTTTCATAAACCAGGACTGCCTTCTCAATGACCTGGAAGATGCGTTGCTTCTCGATGACGGACGCGAAGATGATCGGCACGTAGTCAATCGGTGCAATCTTCTCCAGGATCTCTTTCTTCAGCTTATCTGCGGTCTTGGAATCTTTATCTACCAGGTCCCACTTGTTCACCATGATGACCATGCCTTTGCCCTGGCGCTGGGCCAGACTGAGGATATTTACGTCCTGAGCCTCCACGCCGCGCTCGGCATCGATAACCAGGATCACCACATCACATTCCTCCAGCGCGCGGAGCGATCGCAGTACGCTATAAAATTCAATGTCGTCCTTGACCTTGCCTTTCTTCCGGATTCCGGCGGTATCAACGAGGATAAAGTTTTTACCAAACATCTTATAGTAAGAGTGAATGGCATCGCGGGTTGTTCCGGCTTCGTCCGTCACGATGCTTCGTTCAGTTCCGAGGAGCGCATTCAGCAAAGACGACTTGCCCACGTTGGGTCTTCCGACAATGGCAATGCGTGGAATACCTGCATCCGGATCTTCAACGCCTTCGCTGGGAAACGTTTTGATGACTTCATCCAGAAGTTCGCCGGTACCGCTACCGTTCTCTGCGGAGATGGGATATATTTCCCCGATACTTAAGGCATAGAACTCAGCGGACAGGATGGACTTGTCAGGCGTGTCGGTCTTGTTGGCAGCCACAAACACAGGCTTGTTGCTTGTGCGAAGAACATTTGCAAAATCTTTGTCGAACCCCGTGAGGCCGTCCCGAACATCCACCACAAAGATGACAGCAGTCGCCTCTTCGATGGCCATTTTAATTTGCTTTCTGATCTCAGACTCGAACTTATCTTCCGAGCCTGTGACGTATCCACCGGTATCGATCACCGTGAAGAACTTGCCGCACCATTCGGCGTATCCGTAATGACGATCACGCGTCACGCCGGCGACGTCGTCCATAATGGCCTGACGCTTTTCAATCAGTCGGTTGAATAATGTGGACTTGCCCACATTCGGTCTGCCTACGATTGCTACAATATTTGCCATGATGTTTTGCGAAGTTGGTGATGAACAATATAAAATTCGGGAAGATCCCGGAGAAGCGCGCGCAAAAAAAAAGCGACAATCAGTCGCTTTTGTTTTTAGTAGCGGGGACAAGACTCGAACTTGTGACCTTTGGGTTATGAGCCCAACGAGCTACCAACTGCTCCACCCCGCGATGTATCTTTAAAACTTGTGTTTTCTTTCGAAAGTTCCGTCAATTCTGGTGCCAACTGCTCCGATTAACGAGGCACAAAAGTAGAACCCTTATCGTTAAAAAACAAGTACATTTGTGTTTTCATGACAGAAACACAATTTAAGGCAGGATTCGTCAGCATTGTCGGAAAACCGAATGCAGGAAAGTCGTCGTTGATGAACCGACTGGTAGGAGAAAATGTCTCCATCATCACACCAAAGGCACAGACTACGCGACATCGCATTATGGGTATCCTGAATGGTCCCGGATATCAGATTGTATATTCCGATACGCCCGGCATCCTGGAACCGAAGTACAGCCTGCACGAAGCCATGATGAACTTTGTGAAGGTTTCGCTCGAAGATGCTGATTTGATTTTCCTCGTAGCCGATGCGACGGAACGCATCGACGATCAAATCCTCGCGCGCATGAGACGCGTCAAAGCACCGATCATCTTGTTGCTTAACAAAATCGACCTCATCAAGGCCGCCGAAATTGCAGAAAAGGAAAAACAATGGAAGGAGCAATTTCCTGAATTGGTTGAAGTCATTCCCGTATCTGCCAAAACCGGTGCGCATGTCGACACCTTGCTGGAGAAGGTCATTCGCCATCTCCCGTTCCATCCGCCGTTTTTCCCCGATGATGAATTTACCGACAGAACGGAGCGCTTCTTTGCTTCTGAAATCATCCGGGAAAAAATCTTCATGAACTATTCAGAAGAAATTCCATACAGTGCCGAAGTGGTTATCAATTCATTTAAAGATCTACCGGACATTATCCGCATCAGCGCAGACATCTATGTGGAGCGCGAATCACAAAAAGGAATTCTGATCGGAAAAGGCGGAGCCTCGCTGAAGAAAGTGGGTAGTGAAGCCCGCCGGGATATGGAGCAATTTTTCGAGAAGAAAGTTTTCCTGGAAACGCACGTGCGCGTTGCCGACAACTGGCGGAAACAAAAACACCGGTTAAAACAATTTGGCTACTCTGAATAAACTTCGTCCGGATCGTTCACGGACATTCCATCATCGCCGCTACAACTATGTTTAATTTCGGTTTTGCAAAACTGGCTCATCTTGCGATTCATCGTGTTGGCAACCGCCTCAAGGAAGAAGGCATCGAGCTTTCGGAAGACGAGACGGAGTTTGACACCGGTGATTTGGAGTCGGTACTGATCAGTTATTTTCTCACACCCTTCAAGACGCCCGAACTCTTCACCTTCTGGCACGAATCCGACCTGGAACTTAATCCATGCTTTCAATATGTGCGGCAAATTTTTGCAGACCGCAGCTCCTTTATAGAACAATCGCAGCACATCGCCAAGACATTGTATGAGCATGCGAACCATCCCAAAGTTCAGGCAGGTGATTTATACATCTCTTACTTTGAAAATTGCCGGATCAAAGATGAAGAAGTGGATGTCATTGGAATATTTAAATCAGAATCCAAGGACACGTTTCTGAAGCTTGAAAAATCAAGCCGCAATTTTAACATCCAGTCTCAGGAAGGTGTCAACATCAAGAAAGTGGATAAGGGGTGCCTGGTGTTTAATACAAAATCAGAAGAAGGATTCCGGGTATGCATTATCGACAACCTGAATTCAGGTGAGGCGCAATACTGGAAAGACAGTTTTTTGAAATTGAAAAATCTTTCGGACAACTACCACTACACACGCGAGTTTATGACGCTGGCCAAGGACTATGTGGCTGAGCAGCTCCCGAAAGAATTTGAAGTGAGCAAAGCGGATAAAATTGAACTGTTCAACAGAACTTCGGACTATTTCAAAAAGCACGAAACGTTCAACAAATCTGAATTTGAACAAGAAGTGTTTCAGGAGCCGGAATTGATCCAGTCATTTCGCACCTTCAACCGGGAGATGGCTCAGGATCGGGAAATTGGTCAGGTTGGAGAGTTTGAAATTTCAGCTCATGCGGTCCGCAATCAGGCGCGTATCTTCAAAAGTGTGTTGAAGCTGGATAAGAATTTTCACATTTACATCCATGGCAATACGGATATGATTGAGAAGGGCGTCGATGCGGATGGAAGAAAGTTTTACAAGATCTATTACAAAGAAGAACACTAACGCGGTGTTTTCCGCCAGTCCCAGAGAACAATGTGCCACAGCGCGCCGCCGTACGTGAGCGTGTCGATCACCTGAAACCCAGAGTTGATGTGCGCCTTGAGTGACCGGGGATTTTTTTCATCCACATCGGTGACGAGAAATTCAAATTCATCCGCCAGCTCGTCGCGGTAAAAATTATACATGCGCTGCACAAGCCCCTGACCCCGGTGTGACTTGGCAACACAGAGCTGCCCGACGACAACGTAGTTGACATCTCCCAATAATCGTCCCTGGAAACTTTTACTGTCAATGGAATCAAACAAGTCGGATAACAAAGCATGATGGGCGCGAACTGCTTTGGTTGCTACCAGCGCATAACCGACAACCTCATCGCCATCCACCGCGATGATGGAAGGACTGGCCTCGTGCATGAGGCGCAAAAACTCGGGGGTGTACTCCGCCGTCAGGAACCCTTCGGCGCTGCTTTCTTCCAATGAAATTTTTGATTTAAGATTTGCCGTTTGGAGTTTCTTGATGCCGTCCAGTTCTTTCTGTTTGGAGACGCGTTTGATGACTACCATTCGATGTGTTATTTGACACACAAATCAACGCAGGCCCGGAGACGTTTCCAATTAATTACAGTTCATCTTTTGTTTAACGGGAAAGTTATCGATTACCCGAAGGGGTCTTGCCCATGATTTAATGAGGACTTATCTTCATACGTTATATCAATCAATATGTCACACTTGCGTCAAGCCCTCTTCCTGGGTCTTTTGATCCTCGGTATCACCACGAACTGTTCCGATGATGCCTCAGCTCCGAAGCCATCAAACCTGCAAATTAATGTGATAATGGGCGCGGCTGGTACGGGCCAGATTACGGTACAGGCCACGGCGGAAAACGCAAAGTATTACAAGATTCTTTTTGGTGAAGATCCATTCGCGGCAGCGGTGCAGGTGACTGACGGCGTTGCCAATTATACCTATTCGGCAGGAGGAAATTATTCGATTGTCGTTCAGGCACACCAGAACGAATCGTTGCTGATTGTCGGAAGTAAGGAGATTGAAATTGATTTGCCCATTCAGGTTCCGACGGAGGGCTTCGTCAGTGCCACAAGCTATGATGGAATGAATCTGGTCTGGCAGGATGAATTCAACGGAACCGAACTCAACACAGCGGTTTGGACCCACGAGATTGGGACAGGAAGCAGTGGCTGGGGAAATAACGAACTTCAATATTATCGTTCACAGAACACCAAGGTGGAGAACGGTAACCTGATCATCACTGCAAAGAAAGAATCATTTGCCGGAAGCAGCTATACGTCTTCCCGAATCATCACAAAAGGAAATAAATTCTTTAAGTATGGCCGTGTCGATATTCGTGCAGCTTTGCCGGAAGGACAAGGCATCTGGCCTGCATTGTGGATGCTCGGTGAAAACATCTCGACTGTAGGATGGCCGAAGTGCGGAGAGATTGACATCATGGAGATGGTCGGCGGAAACAATCGCGAAAATACAGTGCACGGAACGGTGCATTGGGATAACAATAACAGTCACGCTCAATACGGAGGCGACTATACCTTGTCCACCGGAACATTCAACGATAAGTTCCATGTCTTTTCTATCGTGTGGGACGAGAGCCGGATTTTCTGGTACGTCGATGGCATTGAATACCATGTGATCGACACCACGCCAGAAGGGCTGAATGAGTTCAGAGAGAACTTCTTCTTCATCTTCAACGTGGCCGTTGGCGGGAACTGGCCTGGAAGTCCAAACAACACCACACGCTTCCCTCAGCACCTGATCGTTGACTACGTGCGGGTATTTCAGAAAATCTGATTAGAGAATAACTTTGAGACCCATCGCGAGCAGAACAAGTGCCGCGATGAATCCGCATACGGACAACCAGATGGGATGCTGATAGCCTTTCAGTAAATCACGTTTTCTGAATGTAGCGAACAGCACGATAATCAGAGCTAATGGAAGCACAAAGGCATTGATGGCGCCAGCCATCACCAGGATGCGGATGGGATTGCCAGCAATCAGAAAAATGACTGCGGAGAAAATCATGAAGGCCGCCAGACTTTCTTTCGTCCGCGTTTCCACTACAGGAAAAATTCCTTTCAGAAAAGAGACAGACGTATAAGCACATCCCACGATGGACGTCGCTGCTGCGCTCCAGAGTACGAGGCCAAAAAAGTAAAGACCCAGTTTTCCCGCTGTCAGTTCAAATACCGATGATGCAGGATTTGAAGAGTCGAGTTTATTTCCTGCTGCCACAACGCCGAGCACCGCCAGAAAGAGAAGGACGCGCATGAGTCCCGCAATGAGTACACCGCGCAATGCTGAAGTCGTAATTTCGGGAATGCGATCTGCTCCCTGCACCCCTGCATCCAGTAGTCGGTGAATGCCCGCAAAACTGATGTAACCGCCCACTGTCCCTCCAACGAGGGTGATCACGGCACCCCAGTCAACAACCTCGGGCATCACTGTGTGCCTGGCAGCAAGCAGCAGCGGAGGATTGGAGATCAGCGCAATGTTGGCCGTGAGCAGAATCATCATGGCACCAAGCACGCGAGCAAAAATATCCAGTCGTTTGCCGGCCTCTTTTGACCAGATGACAAACAGCGCAATGGCGAGACTGACCAGTACACAAATATTCAAATCCCATCCGGTGAGTACCTGAAGCCCAAGGCCGGCCCCGGCCATGTTGCCAATATTAAAAACGACTCCTCCGAGGAAGATCAACGTGGACAGCACATAGCCGGAACCAAAGAATACCCGATTAGAGAACTCCTGCGCGCGCAAGCCAGAGGCGCCAAGTACGCGCCAGAGATTGAACTGCACAATGATGTCAATCACAATTGAAGCAACGATGACAAAGGCAAAACTGGTGAGGAGCTTTTCTGTAAAAATCGTCGTCTGTGTAATAAAGCCCGGGCCAATGGCCGACGTGGCCATCAGAAATGCAGCGCTGGTGATCAGCGCCCGGTCATGGCTTCTTGATTTCAATCTGGTTTTCTTTTAGTGCCTGATGAATTGTTTTTGCAAACTCCAAAGCGTGGTGACCGTCACCATGAATACAAATCGTATCAGCTTTTACTTTGATCAGCTTACCTGTTGTTGATGCGACTTCCCCGTGCGTTACCATCCGGACAACCTGAGCTACCGCAGCTGCGGGACTTGTAATCATGGCATCCTCGCGTGTTCTCGGTGTTAATGATCCATCGTCCTGATAGGTTCGATCGGCAAATACTTCACTCGCCGTCCGGAGACCGACTTGCTTCGCTTCTTCAATCATCGCTGACCCGGACAATCCGAAATACACAAGCCTCGGATCAAAATCAAATACAGCCTGTGCGATTGCCCGCGCAAGCTGGCGATCTTTTGCCGCCGTATTGTAGAGCGCACCATGTGGCTTGACGTGATCAAGCGCAGCACCGGCAATCTTTGCAAAGCCGGATAACGCGCCGATTTGATACAACACCATTTCATAAACTTCCGGCGGAGACATTTTAATTTCTCTTCTGCCGAAACCCTGAAGGTCGGCGTAGCCAGGATGTGCGCCAATGGCAATTCCTTTCTTTGCGGCAAGCGCTACCGTCCTGCGCATGACACTTGGATCACCCGCATGAAAACCACAAGCAATATTCACGGATGAGACATAGTCCATCAGCGCTTCATCGTTGCCTATTGAAAACGCCCCGAAACTTTCTCCCATATCGCAGTTCAGATCAATGCGCATATTTGAATTTAACGGATGCTGCAATCTGATAAATTTCCCGATGCATTGAAAGTAACTTTTTTTCTGACTCAGCAGTGGTCATGGAATAAAACGATATTTCATCACCAGGTCTGCATTGGGCAAGGTCGGGAAGTGAAGCGGAAGCGACATGCGCAATTCGCGGATATCCGCCAGTAGTCTGATGATCCGCCATGAGGACGATCAGCGATCCGTCGGGCAGTAATTGAACAGTCCCATAAGTCACAGGGCTGGAAACAAGCTCTTCGGAATCAACTACCGAAAACGGGGCGTGCTCCAAATGATATCCCATGCGATCTGCCTTTCTGTCGATCAGAAATTTCTGTTGGAAAAGTCTTTGGCGACTTTCGGGATTTATTCGGGAAAACTCGGGGCCTTCGATCAGTGCAATGTGTTTGTTGATCCCGGGAGGATGAATGTACCAGTTTCCGCCTGCAGGTGCACGTGTGCTCATGCAGGAAATGCGATCGCCACGACGAAGTGTTCTTCCTTGAAATCCTCCGGCGCCGATTTTCAGATTCGTGCTTTTACTTCCAAGCCAGGTGTCGACGGAAAATCCTCCGCGTAGTGCGAGATAACATCGCGAGCCGCTGATGTTGCGATGAAATGACAAGGTTGTCCCCGCGGGAAGAAGCACTGGCTTCCACATCGGGACAACGGTCCCGTTCATGCGTGGATCAAAATCAGCGCCGCAAAGCGCAACCACAACATCGTCTTCGAAAACCAGCGTTGAAGCCGGGAAATGTAATTCAAGAACAACTTCAGAAAAGGAGTTACCAACAAGTGCGTTGGCCAGACGCGATGCACGCCAGTCCATCACCCCACCCGGATTAATTCCCAACGCGGCGTGGCCTCTCCTTCCCTCGTCCTGAAACGAGTCCATCAATCCGGCTTTTACAACGTGAAGGCTACTGGTTTTCATTCAGCCGATCGAATTCACTTCTTGAAACGGAATAAAACTTCACCCGATCACCAGCAGCTAGCCGCGCGGGCCGGTCATGATCCAAACGAAACATGGACAGCGGTGTTCGTCCGATGATCTGCCATCCACCTGGTGAGTTTGTCGGGTAGATGCCTGTCTGTCGCCCTGCAAGACCGACACTTCCTGCAACTACCTGTCGCGGCGTTGCATGCCGCGATGCCTGAAGCTCGGCCTTCACCTCGCCCAAATACGGGAAACCGGGAAGAAAGCCAATCATGAATACGAGGTATGTGGTTGACGTATGCAGCGCGATGAGTTCGTCAATCGTCATCTTTTTTTCTTTGGCAAACCGGGACAGGTCTGGCGCAAGGGCCGGATCATAACAAATGGGAATCTCGTGAACTTCCCGGGGAGCGGACGCACACTGCAAATCATCCCACGGTGCATCCTGCAACTTCTCCTTGAGAAATGTAAATGGCGATTCGACACCAGCCCTCATGAGCCCTGCGGAATCATAACATATACTCAGCGAACTATAGGCTGTAACAATATCAACAACACCGGGAAAATTCTGGCTGTGCACCCACTGGTGCAGCGCCATCACCCGATCATGTATCACGGGAGAAGTCACGTTGCCAAAACTGACAACAATAGCCTGATCACCTAATGGGTAAATCTGAACAGCGTGAGACACCAAAGCAAGATAGCGTTCCTGAGGCAACCATCACACGCTCATATCCGGTTTTTGATGTTCATCAGATCGATCATCAGGTTAAATGCGTCGAGCGATGCCGGGTTATTCAGTTTCAGCGGCTTGACGATGTAACCAGAGATACCCAGCTTTTTTGCCTCCTGCATATCTTCACGCTCTGCGGAGGTAGTGAGCACAAATACCTTCAAATGCTTCCATCCGTCGCGTGCCCGCAGCACGGAAAGGAATTCAAGCCCGTTCATCTTCGGCATGTTGAGATCGAGCAGGATGATGTCGGGGAAATCATGTCCACTGCGAGCCTCAAGGTAGGCCACAGCCTCCTCTCCATTTCTGGCAACGTGCATGATGTTGAGGATGCCCATTTTATCAAGTGTCCGCTTCAGGTCCATCACGTCAAGCGAATCGTCTTCGAGAATTAATAATCTGATTACACTATCCATTGGTTGTTACTTTGGCCATGAAAATGAAAATTCCGATCCCTTGCCCGGCACGGAGGTCAATCGAATGGTTTGTCGCCTGTCGCTGAGAATTTTTTTAACAATAGCGAGACCGACACCCGTGCTTTCGAAGCTGTCGCGTGTGTGCAGTGTTTGGAATATCTGGAATATTTTGTCGTGATATTGTCTTTCTATTCCCGGACCATCATCGGACACGGAAAACACATAGGCATCGGGTTGCACGGACCACCTGATGCGCACAAATCCTTTTTCCTTGTGGTGATATTTGATCGCGTTGCTGATTAGGTTGGAAAGTACCTGCTGGAGTGGAATCTTTTCCGTTTGTATGGTTGGAAGATTTGCCGGCAAGTCAATTCGAATACCCGAAGGCGGCGAAAGATTTTCGAGAATTTCATCAAGCAGATCATTCAAATCGACTTTTTCGGTTCGCACTTCATCACGCCCTACCCTGGCGTACATCAAAATTCCGTTGATCAGATTTTCCGCTCGAACCAATCGCCCCTTAATGAGATGAAGATAATTTTTCACACTAGGGCTCAGTTCATCCTGGTGATCCTCTTCAATCCAGTTGACCACATTATCGATTCCCCGCAAGGGTGCTTTCAAATCATGCGAAACGATGTGAGCGAATTGGCTTAGCTCTTCATTCTTCCTGCTTAACAAACTGAAGTTTTCGCCAAGAACATGGGCCATATGATTTAACGACTGAGCCAGATGAGAGAGCTCGTCGTTTCCTTTATGTTCAATGTGCACATTATAGTTTCCTTTTGAAATCTCGTCCGCAACAGTGACCATTCCATGGATACGCCGTGATATTCGTCGGACAACAAGCAGCGTAATGATCACCGCGCCCACAATGGAGATCACAAATAAGTAAAGCGTTAATTTCCTTGTGTAGCTGACTGAGCTTGTCAAAGAGGCGATGCGCGTTTCTCGTTTATTATATTCCCGATTGGTAAAATCCCTGAACTCCTGTTGCAATCGAATATTCAGGGTCTGTTCATCGGCACTCACCAAGGCCTGCCGGAATCGTCGTTGAAAAACAAGCTGCGCGCTGTCTGAATGGCGTGAAGCTTCGCGCGCTTCGATCAACGGATTGGCAAATTGCATGACCCATTGCGCATTGAGTTCACGGATGGCCTCCAATGCTTTCGTCTGGTCGGGTTCACCCTGGACAATTCGCTTCAAGCCATCAAGAACCTGTTCATTGTCCTTAACAGCGGAATCATACGATGCTTTAAAGGAAGGCTCGCCGGTAAAAAAGGTAGGCCCGCAGGCCGCTGACCATGTTCAACACGTTGCGCTGAAAACGGTTGGAGTGGCGCAGCGTCTCGGATGACTTCGCATAGAATTGCGAGTTTTCATCCACCTGCCGCCAGGCCATATAGTTAAAAAACGTAGTTGCAGAGAAAAGCAGCAGAATAAGTGCAAAACCCAGCAGAATCAACGTCGAAATTTTCATGAGCGCAATCGAGTCTTTGTAATCTTAATCTTGCGCCAGCGGGAGATGGTCAAAGGTAAGCTGTAAATCCGATAAACCTGAACTAAATTATCAAGGGTTATGCAGGCACAATTTTTTTCAACGCGCGATCTTTCTGGTTTTCATTGATTTTGAAATGTGATTATTTTGTCGAAGTAATTTAAATTTCAATCGTTGCTGCTCAATTCACGCCCTCCACTCGCCGAACGCATGCGCCCCGCACGACTGAGTCAGCTCATTGGTCAGTCACACCTCGTCGGTGCAAAGGGCATCATTCGCCGGGCAATTCAACAGGGACTTGTTCCATCCATGATTCTATGGGGCCCGCCAGGAGTGGGAAAAACAACGATCGCGAATGTCATTGCCAATGAAGTCAAAAAACCATTTTACACGTTGAGTGCCATCAGCGCCGGTGTGAAAGAAGTTCGTGAAGTCATTGATCGGGCAAGATCCAATCCCCGTTCCATTCTGTTCATTGACGAAATTCACCGTTTCAATAAAGCACAACAGGATGCGTTGCTGGGCGCTGTGGAGAAAGGTATCATTACGCTCATCGGTGCAACCACAGAGAATCCTTCATTCGAAGTCAACGCCGCATTGTTGTCGCGTTGCCAGGTGTACACGTTAAAGGCGCTGAGTGAAGAGGAACTTTTGCTCATGGTGCACCAGGCCCTTCAGGAAGACAGTGACCTGAAAACGCGCAGGATTACCATTCGTGAACACGAAGCCTTATTCAAAATTTCAGGAGGTGACGGGCGAAAATTGTTAAACCTTGTCGAAGTGATCGCCGACACCATGGAAGGCGACGTGGAAATCACGGACGAGATTGTCATGGAAGTGGCACAGAAGCACATTGCCCGGTACGACAAAAGTGGTGAGCAGCACTACGACATCATTTCTGCATTTATTAAAAGTATTCGCGGAAGCGATCCGAACGCGGCGGTCTATTATCTGGCGCGGATGGTCGAAGGCGGAGAGGATGTAAAATTTATTGCGCGGCGAATGGTCATACTTGCTTCAGAAGATATTGGCAATGCCAACCCGACCGCACTCATTATGGCCACGAATACATTTCAGGCCGTAAACATTATTGGTTATCCTGAGGCGCGGATTATTCTTGCGCAATGTGCAGTGTACCTGGCCTCGTCGCCGAAGAGCAACGCGAGCTACATGGCGATTGAAAATGCACTTGCCGAAGTTCAGCGATCGGGTGATCTTCCTGTACCACTTGCGATACGCAATGCGCCAACTTCGCTGATGAAGAAAATGGGGTATGGGAAAGATTATCAGTACGCACACAGCCACGAAGGCAACTTTGTGAATATGGAATTTCTCCCGGAAACGCTGGAAGGGACAAAATTTTATGAACCGGGTAATAATGCGCGGGAAGATGAGTTAAGAAAATATCTGCGCCAGCGGTGGAAAGAAAAATATGGTTATTAAGCGCGATATTGGCGACTAATGAAAAGAATCATCCTCGAATCTGCTCCTGAATTTATCTTGTTGTGTGTCGTCGTGGCGCTCGCTTACGCCGGCATTCAATATTATCGTACAAAAAATCAGCCGTGGAACAAGACCACCAACGGCGTGCTTTTCGGACTGAGGTTCGTTCTTACGTTTCTCCTTTGTTTTCTATTGCTCGGACCAATAGTCCGGCAGGTCATCAACAACTTTGAAAAACCACGCTTGATTTTCGTAGTGGATAATTCCACCTCGGTTGCCCAAATGACCGACAGCATCCAACGGGTGGAGTTAGAAAACCAACTGAGAAAACAAATTGAGGAATTAAATGACGCAGGCTTCGAAGCTTCTCTTCAGGATCTCTCCGGAAAAACACCTTCGACGTTGCAATTCAACGCGACGCAGTCTGATCTCCAGGGCGCCTTGCGGGCGATCTCCTCGCGGTATGAAGGGCAGCAGGTAGGGGGCGTTGTGCTGGTTTCGGACGGCATTTACAATTCAGGCATCGCCCCCACCTATGGCAACTTTCCTTTCCCCATACAAACCATTGGAATTGGTGATACAACGGTGAGGCTGGATGTCGCCATCCGAAATGTTGCCTTCAACAAGATTGCGTATCAGGGAAATAAGTTTCCGGTTCGCGCTGAGGTACAGGTGAAAAATCTTGAGCAAAACAGCATCGCACTGACCTTGTCGCGTGGGGGCAAAATCATTGAACGACTGGTGAAACCTGTTGGCGCGAACGGACTGATCACGTTCGACTTCCAGCCGCTGGCCGAGCAACAGGGAATTCAAAAGTTTGATTTGCAGGCAGAAGTTATTTCCACCGAGCAGAATACCCGGAATAACCGCGCTTCAATTTTTGTCGAGGTGGTTGAAGGCAAAAAGAAAATACTCATCGTCGCACCGGCGCCACACCCGGACATCAAGGCGCTTCGCGATGTCATTGAGCGCAATGCCAATTATGAATGCACCGTCTTCCTTCCCGGGCTTGACGATGGTAAACTGGAAGCAGATGCATTAACCAAAACCGATCTCGTGATCTTTCATCAGGCGCCCGACATCAAGGGAAGAACGCTTGCGCTTTACCAACAATTCCTTGCGTCGAAAGCGAATCTCTTTCTGATCCTCGGCGCACAGACGGACCTTAGACAATTGTCGGGTTCCAAAGCCGGACTCCGGTATGAAACCATGCCGCGAGAGTTTGATGAAGTGACTCCGGTCGTTAACAATGGATTTACCAACTTCAGCCTCTCGCCGGAGAGCGTATCTACCATTGGATCATTTCCACCCGTGAGTGTTCCTTTTGGCAAACCTGTTCTCTCCCCTTCCGCGTCGCTGCTGTTAACGCAGAAGATTGGCAGCATCCCGACCGAAAAGCCGTTGCTCGCGGTGGACGTCCGGGATGGTAAAAAGATCGCATTTCTTTTTGGCAGCGGCGTCTGGCGCTGGAAGCTGAATGAATATGATCGTACCGAGGGGTCAAAAGCATTTGAAGAAATTTTCGGAAAGCTGATCCAATTTCTGAGTACGACAGACGACAAGAGAAAATTCAGGTTCTATCCACTGCAGCAGGAATTTTCTTCTTCAGAGCCTGTTGCTTTTGAGAGCCAGGTGTACAACGACATCTTCGAGCCGGTTTATGGAAATGAAATACAAATTGAGCTTACCAGCGATACCGGTTCCAAATCATCATACCGGTACACCACCAGCGCAGGCAATACGAGATATCAAATAGGAGGATTGAAAGAAGGCGTCTACAAATACAACGCCTCTACGGTGGTGAAAGGAAAAGTTGAGCAGGTGCGAGGCGAATTTGCCGTACTTGAACAACAGAGTGAATTACTCAACCTCACCGCAGACTTTGATCTGCTCAGAAAATTATCATCCACAACTGGTGGAAAGTTTTTTGACACTTCGCAGATCGGCGCATTGGGAGAAGAGCTGCGTCGCAAGGAAGCCAAACAAATCATTCGAACAGAAGAACAATTTGACTCCGTCATCAACCTGAAATGGGTTTTCTTCCTTCTGCTCGCGCTCGTCAGCGCCGAATGGTTCGTTCGGAAGTATAACGGGTCTTATTGACCATTCTGAATCAGGTGCCTCAGCGATTCATCAAGGTCGCGGTGTGCAAACCGGAATCCGGCTTGTTCAATCTTTGCAGAAGAAATCCTGCTCCCGTTAGCCACAATCACGGCCATCTCGCCGACCATTATTTTCAATACAAAAAGAGGTACCGGAGGAAGAATAACCGGCTTCCCCAACGCCCGCCCTATTGCTTTTGTCAGCGTTGCATTGGTCGCTGGTTCGGGTGCGACACCATTGTAAGCTCCTTTCAATTCTTCATGGGTTGCGGCATAGGCGAACATCGCGCAAACATCATCGATATGAATCCAGCTCATCCATTGCTTGCCTGTTCCAAGCGGAGCCCCGGCAAACATCTTGATGGGATTCATCATCTCACGCAGTGCTCCTCCATTGACGGAAAGCACAATACCCACCCTGATTTTAACTACGCGTATGCCTAAGTTTTCAATCTGATCAACCTCATGCTCCCAGGCCTTCGTCACCTGTGCGAGGTAATCGCTTCCCGGCTGATCATCTTCCGAATATATTTTCTCTGTGGTTTCGAACCCATAATAACCGATGGCCGATGCCGAAATAAAGTGTCTGACGGAATGTGCCTCTTTCTTCAGGAAATCAAATAACAACCTTGTCGATCTGGTCCTGCTTTCAAGAATTTCGCGCTTCCGTTCTGGAGTCCATCGCTTATCGGCAACACCAGCGCCGGCGAGATGGATGATGGTATCAATCCCCTCAAAGGCAGCCGGATCAATAAAACCCTTATCCACATCCCAGCCGAACACGCCAGGTTTTCCTCCGGTCCGGCTCAGGTGAACAACGCGGTGACCCTGCGTGCGAAGTTGCTTCGTGAGGACTTTTCCTATCAAACCGGAAGCTCCGGTTATCAGAATATTTTTCAGTTTATCCATGGCGGGAGTATATCGTACAAAATCTTTAGCTTTAAAGTCTCAATTATAACTTGACAATTCCTCAAATGTTCATGAAAAATTCTTTGACCGCACTGTTTTTTGTTATTCCAATGCTGTTGTCAGCGCAAAGTGTAAAAGTCAATCAGGATAAGGAAAACGTTCAGGGTGGCGATGCCGAAGGCTATTCCGTAGAACTTGACGCCACGGCTGCCGAGGTCGAGAGTGCTTTTGTCAAATACATCAAAGCCGTTGGTAAGAGCAAGCGCTCCGGGAAGGAATGGAGTTTTGCGACACCGATTATCAATGGAAAAACATATGCACTTCCTGTGTATGCGCTCATTCGAGAGCGAGGCAACAAGGGTACCGCATTCGTAGGTATCAAGACATCGGAGTGGAGCAGCGGAAGTGCCGATGTTAAAAAGGACATAGAAAAGATGGTGTACGATTTCGGGGTGTTCTTCTACAGGGAGCGCGTTCAAAAACAAATTGATGAGTCAACCCGCGCATTCGAAGCGGTACAGCGTGAGCAACAACGGCTCACCAATCAAAACAAAACATTGACTACGCAACTTGAGAACAACAAGAAGCAAAAAATTCAGATTGAGAAGAACCTCGAGAATAATAAAATTGATTTCGAAAACCTGACGAAGAAGCTAGAGAAAAACAAACACGACCAGGATTCCGTTGCCGTTGCTGCAGAACAAATACGCAGGGTCGTAGAGATGCAGAAAGAGAAACAGAAGAAGATCAATTAATCATTAGCCGCTCAGCGAACGGCCCATTTTCTCGTGGACTTATCATAGTAAGTTCGATCATCAGGAAACTCGATGAACTCGACGCCATTCGTGTAGCGTGTTTCATAACGTTTCAAATCCTCACCTTTCACCATTTTGTCAAATAACATATAGCTCCGCTTCGTAAGCGTATCCGGAACCATCTTCCAGGTTCTGAATACCTCTTCATAATCGGTGATGACTCCGTTATCATTAAACGTAACCTTTCCTCCCGTTGCGTGGCGTTTAACCGTGAGACTCGGTGCAATCTGCGACACGAGAAAGTAGCACGTATTGCCATCGCGATAATATTGCTCCAGACGCGCTTCACTCACCTTTTGCTGATAGTGTGCGTCGTGTGCCGCCTCGAACTTCTGCTCTTCAGAAACATTCTCCGGCAGCTTGGCAACGTACCGGATGATGGTTGTGATGAACTTGTCTTTTTCCTGAGCTGAAAGTTGATCCGGATGATAGTTTTTCTCGCCGCAGCCAATCACGCCGGCCAGTATGATGAAGAATACAGGTCTGATTTTCATAATGCAAAAATAAAGGCTTACCCGTTGAGGTAAGCCTTTAAAGAGAGGATTTAAATGAAATTAATATACTTTATTCAACGGTTGGAATTCAGCCCATCCATCAGTCCAGTCTGTTGTTCCAAACGCACCACGGTAAGTAGTCGTTGTGAAGAACGCGCCAGATACTTTTGCGTCGGTGAAGTTCGCACCTGTATTCAGATTGTTCGCGGCGCCATTAGCACCAGCGAGCAATGCGAAGCTAGGATTAGAAGGATAGTTTGAAGCGTTCAATCCGCCCCAGAACGCCGCCTGATTCAAGCCTGCGTCAGCATATCGTGTGTCCGCTGCAGCAAATGCAGGAGAACCTACAATCAATGCATTGTTATTAGCTTCCCAATACGTTCTGACTGCAGTTGCATCGCCGTTGCTCAAACCAGTGATGTACGCCGCATCAGCCTGTGTTGCTGTCGTGCTCGTTGTATTAGCGCCAGGGACAATCAACAAGTTGTAAGCAAGTTTGCTTGTGCCTGCGTTAAGGTTGTCAAGCGTTGCCTGGTCATCAATCCGGAGACCAGTTCTGAAACCTGTGAATACAGAGTTAAAGATAGAAAGCGCAGAACGACGGCGGATGTGCATGGCATTCTGATAGTTTGCAGAAATACTTCTGGAAGAAATATCGCGCGGTCCGAGTACGGTGATGTTAGAGAACACGCCGCGGGTGTAACCCGTTGCAGGAGCAGCTGCAGGAGGCGTATCGTTCGCATTACCCTGGTTATCGCTTTCAAAGGCATTTGAGCCAGACTGGTCAGCGAAGAAAGGATTGCGAACCACGAGACCAAACTGCACGTTTCCGCCCCATCCGAAATCTGTATCGAAATCATCATCCCATGTGGAATGAGAAACGAGATATTTCGCATTTACTGATCCACCGAACCACTCAAAGCCATCATCACCGCCGAAAGATACCTGAACATAATTCACCGCAGTATTGCTTCCAACGCCACCAAAAGTGATGGAGTTAGTTTCATTGTTAGGTGTCAGTTCGATGCCGGCATATTCAATACGAACATAGTTCAGCGTACCACTGCTTGAAGTTGCATTGGTCGAAGGGCTGGTAATGTTACCGTACGTCTGTGCAGGAGAGATACCCTCGATAGAAGGGAGAGCCGTCTGATTTACCCATGCATTACCGAGCATGACAATGCCACCCCAGTCTCCACGATCTCTCTCACCAACATTTTGTGCTGATGTAAATACAACAGGATTTGTAGAAGTTCCATTAGCAACCAGCTGTCCGCCCGGCTGAACAACCAACACAGCCTTTGAAGCTTTGTCACCTTTGATGATGGTTCCGGCAGGAATTGTCAGCGTAACTCCGTTAGGAATAAACACCTGTCCAACGAGCAGATAAACCGTATTTGCGCTAAGTGTCTGTGTTGCGAGTGTACCCTGAAGTCTGACAACCGGATCGCCGACCGTCAAAACGAAGTTGGCAATAGCGGAAGGATAATCATCGCGGTCAACAGCCTGGAATGAAATGATAATGGTGGATCCGATAACGGCGTTTGCAGGAACCTGATAGGTAAATTCCTGAGTGAAGTCACGCTCGCCGCCAATCTCGTACGATTCTGCTTCAGCACCATTTACGAATACGTTAAGGAATTCACCTCCATTAGGCGCGTTAACTGTTGCTGTAATGGTCACGGAATTGCCTGGAGTGTTTGAACCCGACGTTGCATCAAGTTCTACTGTAGGTGCTGCTCCAACCTCGTCTTCGTTACAGCTCTGCAGAAATCCCGCAGAGACAACAACCGAAGCGAGGGCTAAGAGTTGGATAAATTTTTTCATTGCTTGTTCTTTTGGTTTAGCGCCTCAAAAATAGGCACGACAAAATCCGAGGCGGTTATTGACCTATTAACCTTTTATGATCCGAATGTTATGATCTTCATGTTGTGTTAATAAATAAAAAAGCCCCGCGAAGCGAGGCCTTTTTATTGATCTTCTCACCTGAAATTAATTACCCCAGAACTTGTAGCTCACACCGAGAGAGAACTGAGTTCCCACCTGATAACGTTGGATCTGAGCTTCCTCCTGTTCAATTTCATTGTTGTTGTCATTGTCCTGTACAATCCGGAATGCTGCGTTGAGCAGGTTCTGTACATTCAGCTTAGCCTCTAAGCGATTTGCAAAACGCTTGGACATTTGCAGATCAAGCGAGTGGCGTGGCATCTCCCACCAAGACGGGAAATTGACATCGCCCACAGAGAAAATGCGCGGACCGAATACATTGTAGGCAACGTTAACAGAATAATTCTTCTCCTCGTCGTTGTAGTACACGCCCGCATTGATGATGTACGGGCTTTGTCCCTGCAGTGGTCTGTTCTGAGCCTGGTTTGTTGCAATTGTTCCGATATCCACTGTACTCTTGATCAATGAACCATTCAGGTTGACAGTTGTATTGCGCAGGAATCTTGATACACCAAGGCTCGCCAGCGATTTCTTAAACTCCAGTTCCACTCCGTAGCTGGTCGCATCTTTTGCGTTGCCGAAGAATAACTGTGGTGTTTCGGTTGTAATCTGAAGATAGGTTTCGATAGGATTTGTGAAGCGCTTGTAGAAAGCACCCACGCTGATCATCTCTCCCGGGTTTGGATACATCTCCCAACGAACATCAACATTGTCGATGAAGGCAGTCTTCAAATCGGGATTACCGAAGATACCGGCTTCGTATTCGAACTGATAATACAGGAAGGGCGCAAGTTCACGGAATTCAGGACGATTCACCGTGCGGCTGTAGGCAACACGAACGAGTTGGCGATCATTTATATTATACGCAACGTTCAGACTTGGAAGTGCCGCAAATACCGGATTCTCTACTTCAATGTCCGTTCCATCATTGCTCTCAGAAGTTAACGTCTGCACGTTGTACTCACCGCGGAATCCTGCGGCAATATCAAACTTGCCAAGTGGGAACGAGCCGGAAACATAACCCGCGCCGAGCAGGTTCGTGCCTTCATAATTATCCTGCGATGTAGTTCCTTCTTCAATCACGAAGCCGTCTACTCTTTTAATATTTTCAGGAGCAAAAATTTCATCAAGTGGCAGTGCACGGAGCTCTTCGCCAATCTGAGATCCACCGGGGAACAAATAGTTGATGTAGCGGGCATTAAAACCACGGGTTCTGTAATCCCCGTAATAACCAGCCTTCAGAACCGCAGCACGCTTGTCATCCGACTTGCCAAACTTCTTTTCGAAGTTCACGCCGTGCGCGTAGCTTTGATCCAGCAGATCAGACCAGAAACGTCCAGTCTCAAACAAGTTTCCTGCCGGAGGCAACTGCATGAGGAATGGCTCTTCAGTTCCTGCAAACTGCTTGTCGCGAAGCGTTCTGAATCGACGGTAGTCGGGTTCATTTCTGCTCACTCTGTTGTAGCCAAATACCCATTGCACGGAAGATGAATTGTCTTGCCCAAGTGTATGCGTTCCTTCAAGTTGTCCGGAGTAGATGGAACGTGCGAGATAGTGATAAGAATAGTTTACGCGATCAAAACCAGGAAGCTGGATAAAATCTGTTCCTTTACGAATCGTCGTTTCATGCTCTCCGAGCTGAACAAACAAATTCTTGAATTCGAGGTTGAATCGGTCACTTACATTAATCGACCAGTTATTCACAAGATTGATACGAACATCGTTCGAATAGAAATCATCCGTAAATGAAAAACGCTCGACTGCAGAAGTCGCATCAAAACTGTTATAGCGCTTGAAGCTCGATTGCGTGTATTGGAAACTGTTTGAATAAGAGAACACCGTTGTGTTGTTCACCTGCACCGCTCCGATGCTGAAAGGCTTTGAAAAAGAGAAGTTAAAGCCAAGGTCAGGGCGAGCCGTTGTCGTCGTGTTGGCAAAATTATTCGTGAGAGACTTTCCTGCGCGTTCGCGTGTGATTGAATTACGCTGTGAATTCTTCAACGCTGTTGTACTTGGGAAACCACCCGGTAAATCTCTGAATCCATTGTCGAAGCCAAGCCAGTCTGTTGAACTTCCGTCACTCGAAATAAAATCTCTGCCAGTTGTATTGGTCCTGAAACCAAAGTTCAATCCAACGTTCAGATAAGAATCGTTAGTTGGTTTCTTGGTCACAATTTTAATCAAACCACCTGCGAAGTCACCAGGAACTTCTGCCGTTGCCGACTTATAAATCAACATCTGATCGATTGCGCCCGCAGGGATCAAATCAAACGAGAAAGAGCGCTTGTCAATTTCTGTGCTCGGACCAACGATGCCATTGATCATAATCTGATTGTAACGTTCAGGAACACCACGAACGATCACGAAACGATTGTCCTGAATGGTTATACCTGATACACGCTGTGCAATTTGCGCTGCGTCGCGATCTGGAAGGCGAATAATTTGTTCTGCAGAAATACCGCTGACGACCAGCTTGCTTTCTTTAATTGCTCCCAGCAATGCCACGTCGTTATTAATATCACGTGTGCCGGTGATCACCACTTCCTGAAGTTCAGAAACATCTTCCTGCATCTCCACGGCGATGGTTGTGATCTTGCCGCCTTCAACAACCACATTCGGGATGGTATGCGCCTTGTAGGTCACAAAAGTCACCCGGAGATTATAAGTACCAGGCTTCAGGTTGGCAATGGTAAACTTTCCATCAATGTCTGTCGCGGCACCCACCGTCGTACCTTCAATAACAACGTTTGCTCCGATTACCGTCTCTTTTGTCGTGGCATCTGTCACCACACCGGAGATACTTCCGTTCTGAGCGTATAACGTTCCGAAAGTGAGGGTGAAGACAATGGCAAGTATTCTTTGCAGCATAAAGTAAGATTTGCTGCAAATGTCCTGCTCTAATATTACTCAACAGGTACGGCTACATTACCAAATTGTTAAGGAAGGAAGACGCCACGAACGAGTGTTATCTGCGAAATTTCACCGAATCCGCAATTTCTGCATGCCTGCCCGGTTTTCAGTTTATTCGCCTTAACATTCCGTACAAGATTATTTCATGTAGATAATCTTCGATTAACAGAATGGAATTTCGGTTTCCTGAAATGAAACAAATTTCTATTTGTGAATCGCGACCTTGCTCAGCAGGCTCTTAATCACATCCGACGTCTTCACGTTGTCGGCCTCTGCCTCATAGTTTAGCAAGATGCGGTGGTTCATCACGTCCATCGCCACTTCCTTCACATCTTCCGGTACTACATAATCGCGGCCGGCCATATACGCATGGGCCTTGGAGGCGAGATTCAAATTAATACTCGCACGAGGCGATGCGCCAAACTGAATATAGCGGGCAAATTCATCCAGCTTGTACTCCAGCGGGTTCCGCGTCGCGTGCACCAATTCAATGATATAGCTTTCAAGCGATTCGGAAATCTTCACCTTGTTCACCTGCTCGCGGATAGCGAAAATCTCTTCTTTCGTCAACACAGTATTGACGGTATAATCAAATCCCATGTTCGAAATTCTGCGCATCACTTCCAGCTCCTGAGCCTTCGTCGGGTAATTCACGAACACCTTCATCATGAATCGATCGACCTGCGCTTCCGGTAATGGATACGTTCCCTCCTGGTCAACCGGGTTCTGCGTGGCCATCACAAGGAATGGCTTATCCAGTTTAAAGGTAGTCTCTCCAATCGTCACCGTCTTCTCCTGCATCGCCTCCAGCAACGCCGATTGAACCTTGGCAGGGCTTCGGTTAATTTCGTCTGCCAGAATGATGTTCGCGAAAATTGGTCCCTTCTTCACTTCGAACTTGCCTTCTTTCTGGTTGTAGATCATCGTACCCACCAGATCGGCCGGCAGCAAGTCCGGCGTAAACTGAATGCGCGCAAAATCAAGATGCAACACCCGGGCAACCGTGCTAATCGTCAGCGTCTTGGCAAGACCCGGTACGCCCTCCAGCAAAATATGGCCGTTTGTAAATAGTCCAATCAGCAACCTGTTGACCATATAATCCTGGCCAACCACCACTTTCCCAACTTCCGTGATGACCTGGTTGATCTTCTCTTTGTGCTCCTGATGTTTGTCCGCTGACACCATATCCATATTGGTCTGATTTTTAAAACCGCCAAAAATAGTTTAAATCCCGAGATTTGCGCCGCAAAAAATGACAGAAAGCCGCAACTCAAGACCGATGGAAAAAGGGCGAACATTTGCGATGGGAGATATCCACGGTGCGCACCGGGCATTGGTGCAGTGCCTGGAGCGGGTTCAATTCAATAAAGATCGCGACACGCTCATCTTTCTGGGGGACGTGGCCGACGGGTGGCCCGACACCCGCGCATGTGTGGACGAATTGCTCACCATCAACAATCTCGTTCCGCTGCTGGGCAACCACGACTGGTGGACGATGCATTGGATGAAAACTGGCATCGCCGAGTCGCATTGGCTCTTGCAAGGAGGTGAAGCCACGCGCATCAGTTATCGCGATGGTGTTCCACAGTCGCACATCCGCTATTTCGAAAAGTGCCGCCTGTATTTCCAACAAGGCAATCGTCTTTTTGTACATGCCGGTATTGATCCGCTGCGCCCGCTCGCCGACCAGGACGAAGACATCTTCCTCTGGGACAGAAACCTGGCACGCATCACCCTCGATCATCGCGAGCGCGGTATTTCCGGCAAGACATCCCTCTTCGAAGAAATCTACATCGGCCACACGCCCGTCGAAGAACCCATCCATTGGAACGGAGTCTGGATGATGGATACGGGAGCCGGCTGGTCAGGCAGATTGTCCATGGTCAATATTGACACCAAGGAGATTACCAGCAGCGACTCCGTGGTGACGCTATATCCCGGCATTGAAGGAAGAAAGAAAAAACGCAGGAGCTAGTGGAATGGCTTTGGGCGGCCTGGTACACGTGCGCTCACCGTGCGCTGCCAGAATGATGTGCAATCCGACCAAAAAACCTGCAAAAAATGTCAAATTTCAAGACCATAATCTGAAGAAATCAGATTATCTTTCGGAAAAATGACACCCAATGGCGACCATAGAGCAAACCTTGCAGAACTATTCCGGCCAGCCGTGGACCCACACCTTGCTCCTTTCGGTACTGAAGGATTATCAGAGGCCAGACGATAAGATTTATCAACTCGCGAGGAAAGGAATCATCCAACCTGTCAGGCGAGGATTATATATTCCCGGACCGGCGCTTCAGACGTCGCGGGGACCAGAGCCTTTTTTGCTCGCCAACCATATCTTCGGCCCCAGCTATGTGTCCATGGAGACGGCGCTGGCGCACCATGGGCTCATACCAGAACGTGTTTTCGAAATTGCATCGGCGACCATTCATGCCTCCCGGAAGTTTGTGACATCCGCAGGCACATTCACCTACACACAACTCCCTCTGCCCTACTATGCCTTTGGCCTGCGCTCAGAAAAACTTGCCGATGGTCAGTACGCGATGATGGCAACGCCGGAGAAGGCGCTCTTCGACAAAATTATCACCACCTCAGGGTTGTTGTTTCGCAGCAAAAAAGCAGCGCGCGAATTCCTGCTGGAGAATCTCAGAATCGATGAAGAAGATTTGAAACGCCTTGATGTACAACAAATGACCGGGTGGGTAAATGAAAGTATGAAATCGAAAAGTCTATCCATGATGATTGATGCAATCAAAGAACTATGATTAAGGAATGGCTATCGTCCTACGCTCCAAACAATAAAGAAGAAGCGCATGCAGCACTGAGAGAAATCATGCAGGAGATTGCGCTTGGTGCCTTAAGCCGCGCAGGGTTTTTTGAGCACGCTGCCTTTTATGGAGGAACAGCGTTACGAATTTTTCATGGAATTGATCGCTTCTCTGAGGACCTGGATTTCTCCTTGCTTGAGGTCCAGGAAACATTCTCTCTTCGGAACTACTTTCAGCCCATCCAAAATGAATTCGCAGCGCTTGGGATGCAAGTAATTATCCATTCCAAAGACAAAACCAAAGTCAGTCAGGTTGACTCTGCTTTTCTCAAATCGGATACCTCGTGGAACGAATTGATTGTTGAGAACATCATCCCGCAAACCGGGCTTTCTCATCTGCCCCACTTGAAAATCAAAATCGAAGTTGACAAAGATCCTCCCGGGAGATTTGACACCGAAGAAAAACTGCTCCTTCGCCCTTTCTCCTGTTATGTAAAATGTTTTGACCTCCCGAGCCTGTTTGCAGGAAAGATGCATGCATTGCTTTTCCGGAAGTGGGGTGAAAACGTCAAAGGGCGCGACTGGTACGACTATGAATGGTACATCAGGAAAGGCGTGGCGATGAACTTCCGCCACTTCATGGAACGAGCACGCGCCAGCGGTGACCTTGCGCAAAACGATCTAACGGAAACCGAATTTAAGGCGCTTGTCAATAGAAGAATTCAGAGTGTCGATATGCAGCGCGTCAAAGCAGACGCGATTCGTTTCGTCCCCGACGGACAGCGGTTGCAGATATGGTCAGCCCAGTATTTCACTGACCTCACAACGCACCTCAAACTCACCCCAGCATAAAGGAATCCGGAAGCTCGATCACCTGTTCGCGTCCGGGTTTCATCAGATAGGAGTTCAGAAGATTTTGTACCGTTGGCGTACCGACGCCCTTGCGCACAAAATTGCGCGCACTTTCCAAATCGCTGATCGCGTATTGCTCGCTGTCGAAAAATCCGAATCCAGTATAAACGCCCTGCTCCACAAGAATCAAAGACTGCTCATTTCTTGTTCGTCCTTTACCAATGATCGCAACGGTCTCCCCTTTCCCCCTGAACGAGGCAATCGCTTTGCTGATTTTCTTGTTGTATTTCTTCGCAGTCTCAAGTCCCATGCACGCGCCGCAGCATTCACCGGTCTGGTAATTGAAACACAACCCCTTGGCTACCTGCAATCCACTCAGCTTCGGACACAAGTCATGTTCGCGAACTTTCTCCCATAGAAAATTCCAGGCATCACCCTTTGAAGAAAAACGAACGAGCGGACGAGAACCTTTTGTCACCAGATTCACAGAAAACCGCAGGTAACCGTTTCTGTCTTCATAATCGAATACGCCCCATTCCTCCACGCGAAACTTCTGCGCCTGGTTATACTTCGGCCACAGTCTCCGAATCTCCTGCGACTCCAATATCAACGCGACAAGCTCATTGCCCGTTAGTTCGAACGAGATATCGTGAATTTCATTTCTGATCTTCGAACGACTCCACTCCCTTGCATCACCCGTAAAATGTCCGGCAATTCGTTTCTTGATGTTAATTGCTTTCCCGACGTAAATGACATTGCCCTTCGCGTCATGAAAATAATATACACCGCAACCTGATGGCAATTTGTCAAATGCTTCCCGCGACAAATTGGGAGGTAAGATGGTTTCGCCTGAATTCTTCTTCAGCGTTTTCAGAATATATCCATCGGTATCACGCTGCAGCAGAATATCAAAAATTTTAGCGGTCGCGCTGGCATCACCTCCGGCCCGGTGTCTGTTATTGATCTCGATGCCCAGACTTTGTGCAAGGCTTCCCAGACTATAAGAGCGAAGACCTGGAATTATTTTACGGCTGAGACGCACCGTGCACAACTTCTTTGCATTCCATTGAAGTCCCGCCTGCTCAAATTCCTTCTTCAGAAAACTGTAATCAAACTGCGCATTGTGTGCGACAAAAATTTTCCCGTCAAGATGACTTAATATATCTTCTGCAACGTCTTTGAATGAAGGCGCCGCATATACCATCTCCTGTGTAATGCCGGTAAGACCAGTGATGTAATAGGGAATGCTTCTGCCCGGATTGATTAATGTGTGGTAAGAGCCAGTAACCTGGATACCATCGTGATGATAAATGGCAATTTCTGTAATGCGATGATGCGCAGCATAACCACCCGTAGTCTCAATGTCAACAATCGCGTACATGCGGCAATTTAACGATTTGAGTTGTTGACTTAAAAGCAGATATTCAGAGAAAATTTTTATTTCGGAAATGAATACAATTCTTCGATTTTTCCTGAATGGACTGGCTGTTTTCCTCTCGGCGTACCTGCTGCCTAACGTTGAGGTGGACACTTATTGGACAGCGCTGGTCGTCGCGCTGGTCATTTCTATCGCGAATGTGATTGTAAAGCCAATTCTCATCATTCTCACCATTCCCATTACTGTACTCACCCTCGGTCTGTTTTTGCTGGTGATCAATGCCATCATCATTCTGCTTGCAGATTACTTCGTTGACGGATTCGAAGTGACCGGATTCTGGTGGGCACTGTTTTTCAGTTTGCTGCTGTCTTTATTTAACAGCCTCTTCGACGATATCACCGGCGAAAAGAAAAATAAGAACAAGTAAGCGGCACTTTGTTGACTGGTTGCGTTGTGTCTCGCTAAATTTCTTTCACTATGAAAAAGTTATTGCTTCTCGCTTTTATAGCTGCTGCCTGTAATCGCCCCCAGCCTGCCGAGCATTCACCTGAGGCATCACTGGCAGATTTGAAATTATATAAAGGCCTTGAAGTAAAAACTTTTGCATCGGAGCCAATGTTCAGCAACCCCACGAATATTGCTGTTGACGCCAAGGGACGCGTATGGGTTTGTGAAGCCTATAATTATCGCAATGCGCTGAATCCAAAAAACCCGACAAAAAAAGAAGGCGATCGAATCATGATTCTCGAAGATACCGACAACGATGGGGTCGCCGACAAGAGCAAGGTGTTCTACCAGGGTACGGACGTCAACGCGGCACTCGGTATATGCGTGCTGGGAAATAAAGTTTATGTCTCCTGTAGTCCGAATGTATTTGTATTCACCGACGAAAACGGAGACGACAAACCCGACAAAAAAGAAATACTATTCACAGGCATCCAGGGCGACCAGCACGATCACGGCATGCACACCTTCACCTTCGGACCCGACGGACGGTTGTATTTCAATATGGGCAACGAAGGAAAACTGCTTCGCAAGCCCGATGGTGACACCATCACCGACATCCATGGAAGAAAGATCGTTACGAACGGAAAACCTTTCCGTCAGGGAATGGCGCTGCGAATGAACACCGATGGAAGCAACGTGGAAGTGCTTGGCCACAACTTCAGAAATAATTTCGAACTCACCGTTGACCCTTATGGTACAGTTTGGCAATCCGACAATGACGATGACGGCAACAAAGGAACACGTATCAATTACGTGATGGAGCAAGGCAACTATGGCTACACCGATGAAATAACTGGCGCAGGCTGGAGTGTCCGGCGCACAAACATGGAGCAGGAAATTCCTTTTCGGCACTGGCATTTAAATGATCCGGGTGTCGTTCCAAATGTGTTGCAAACCGGTTCCGGCTCTCCCTCGGGAATCACCACGTACGAAGGCAATATGCTTCCCGAAGTTTTTCAGGGACAAGTCATTCACGCTGAGCCGGGACACAACGTGGTCCGCACCTATGTTTTTAAACCCGATGGCGCTGGTTACAATGCGGAAATTGTCAATCTGCTTGAAGGACAAAAAGATCAATGGTTTCGCCCTGTCGACGTCACGGCGGCGCCGGATGGTTCTTTGTTTATTGCTGATTGGTACGATCCCGGAGTAGGCGGGCACCAGGTTGGCGATCTCGATCGCGGAAGAATTTATCGTGTTGCTACGCCCGGCGAATCTTATCGCATTAACCAATTTGATCTGAAGACACCTGACGGCGCAGTTGAGGCATTGCTTAATCCGAACAACGACATCAAGTATCAGGCGTGGCAAGCACTTCAACGTTTTGGTGCACAAGCTGAACCAGCCCTTACGAAAATCTGGAAAACAACTCATCCGAGACATCGGGCGACTGTGCTTTGGTTGCTGTTGAACTTAGAAAACAAAGACACCTATTTTGATCAGGCTGTAGGAGACGCAGATGAGAATATACGGATCCTTGCCTTGCGCGCCGCAAAACAGCAACAACACAAGATTGAGTCCGTAGTTGCACAACTGGCAGGTGATGCGTCGCCGGCGGTTCGCAGAGAAGTTGCATTGACGCTTCGTGGCATGAACACAAAAACAGCCGACGAATCCTGGACCAAACTCGCGATGGCCTACGATGGAAAAGATCGTTGGTATCTCGAAGCGCTGGGCATTGGTGCCGATGGATTATGGGACCAGCGTCTCGCCAACTGGAAAACAAAAGTCGGCAACGGATGGAAAACCGGCGCAGCCCGGGATGTCGTCTGGCGCAGTCGGGGAAAAGAAACACCAGCGATGCTTGCCGGGTTGATTCGCGAGAGTGATGAAGGAACAATGCTTCGATATTTCCGTGCATTCGATTTTCAGCAAAATCCTCAGGCCGCATTGGCTTCGCTTGCGCTGGAAAGCGCCGGCGAGAAATTACTTTATGCCTTAAAGCACATGAAACCTGGTGCTTTCAAACCATCACCTGCTCTTCTTTCGAAAGTCAATCACGTATTGGATCAATACCAGGGGAAAACAGAATTCGTGGAAATTGTATCGGCGTTTGGGTTGAAGAATCGTGCAAATGACTTACTCCAGCTCGGCCTCCAGTATCCCGACAGCGTTGCTGGAAAAGAAGCAATGAAAGTGTTGCTGCAGTGGGATCAAATCCAATTGCTGAATAAAGTTCTCGCAGGCAATAACAAAGCAAACTCAATCGCGCTCGTGAAATCCCTTTGGCCACATGTGAGCAACCCCAGGGCTATGCGCATCATGGACGAAATCATCATGGACGAAAAACAGGACATCGACGTTCGCAAGCTCGCCGTGCGCACATTCGGAGGACCATGGGAGACCGAAGACCATCTCCTGCAACTTGCAGCGGAGAACAAAATTCCGGAAGCCTTGCACGTTACCGCAGCCGGAGTTTTTCAGACCGCGTGGCGCGCAAATATCCGTGAAGACGGCGCAAAGTACATCAAGCTGCCTGGAGCAAAAGATGGCCAGTCACTGCCTTCTGTTTCAGTGCTTGCAGTCCGGAACGGCGCCGCCGCCTCGGGACAGAAAGTATTTGAAAACCTGTGCGCCAATTGTCACCGGGTGAATGGAAACGGTGTTGACTTTGGGCCTGACCTCAGCGAAATAGGAAGCAAGTTGTCGAAAGAAGCCGTCTACAATGCCATCCTCTATCCCGATCAGGGGATCAGCTTTGGTTACGAAGCCTGGCGATTGCGCATGAAAGATGGATCATCCGCTTTTGGAAAAATTGTATCGGAATCAGAAGACAAGGTGGTCGTGCAATACATGACCAACACGCAAACATTAAATCGCGGCGAAGTCGTCACGAAAGAGAAAATGGAAAATTCATTGATGCCTGCAAACCTTCACACGAACATGACAGAAACTGAGCTGGTGGATTTAGTGGAGTACCTCGGCACATTGAAGACAAAAAAATAAGTAACCGGTGCTGAAGATGGTTCTAAACATTTAACCTTCCCGTCTCCCGCCTCCGGTTACTTTGTATGTTAATCCTCCACGGGATTGGCTATTTCTGTGAGACACGTAATTCTCGCCACGGTACCCGCCATGCATATTGTTGCCCGCTCGTCTATTTCCTCGTAGGAGATCAGTACCCTTTTTCCGTCTACGAATTCGAAGTCGCGAAGAGGATCGTTCTCCCATTCCTCAGGAAACGGTGGCGTTCCGCAGAACGGCACAACGGGGAGAATATTGGTTCCGTCGCTGAGCTGAAATACAAAACCACATCCATCCAGTCCTGTCAGATCGCGAACGGTGGCAGGGACACTACACGTCTTGTCAAGCGCATCATCCGCACAGCTGAATGCAAGGATTGCGGTCATCAAAAGCGGGAGCAATCGTTTCATAGGATTCGGTTTTATGCTACATTGGACAACACCAGTTACCTAAAGGTTGGAACCATGAGAAAATTATTGATCGTTCTGTTGATGGGCGCCGCGCTGCCCATGGCTGCTCAAACGAAGAAGTTATCGCCAAACAAGGATGCCGCACTGAAAACCATTCTCTCGCGCGAGAAGGAGTTAACCAAACTCAGCGATGAGATTTGGGCGCACGCGGAGACTGCCTTGAAAGAGAAAAACTCAGCAAAGGCATTGGCGGACTATGCTGAGCAACAGGGCTTCCGGGTGACTCGTGGTGTTGCAGGTTTACCAACCGCTTTCATTGCTGAGTACGGTTCGGGAAAACCAGTAATCGGCATCATGGGCGAGTACGATGCCCTGCCCGGAATTTCACAGAAGGCACAGCCCGTCAAGGAAGCGTTAAAGCCCGGCGCACCGGGACATGGATGCGGTCATAATCTCTTCGGCGTTGGCTCCCTCGCCGCGGCCATCGCAGTCAAAGAATTAATTCAATCCGGAAAACTTAAAGGTACCATTCGATTTTATGGAACTCCCGCAGAAGAAGCGGTGGGTGGCAAAGTATATATGGTCCGTGATGGTCTGTTTAAAGATGTTGATGTGTGCCTCGACTGGCATCCCGATCAGGAAACAGAAGCAAGAACACAAAGCTCGCAGGCAGTTGTTGACTTTGTTGTGGAGTTCAAGGGGAAAGCCGCGCATGCTGCATTTGATCCCTGGAATGGTCGCAGCGCGGTTGACGGAGCGGAACTGTTTCTCGCGGGCGTGAATATGCTGCGTGAGCATGTTCGTCCAAGTGTGCGCATGCACTATGTCATCCAGTCTGGCGGAGACGTTCCCAACGTTGTTCCGGAATACTCGAAGGTCTGGATGTGGGTGCGCGACTCAAAACGCGATGGTGTGGCAGAAGTGTTTGAGCGCGTACAGGAAATCGCCAAAGGAGCTGGACTGATGGCAGGCGTTGAGGCGACGGTGAAAGTTCAGGGTGGATACTATGAGCAACTGGTCAATCGCCGCGGTGCGCAGGTACTGCAGAAGAATCTCGAATTGCTGAATCCGATCCAATACACACCGGAAGAAATTGCCTTTGGAAAACAAATACAACAGGCCACAGGCAAACCGCAGATCGGTATGAATACAAAGATTTCCCCTCTAAAAGAAACACAGGAGCATCCGGCAGGAGGTTCAAGTGATGTGGGTGATGTCAGTTGGCAAGTACCTGAAATTTCATTGGTGGCGACAACAGCACCATCAGGAACGCCCTGGCATTCATGGGCCGTTGTTGCGTGTGGGGGTATGTCGATTGGCCACAAAGGAATGATGTTCGCTTCACAGGCGCTTGCGCTGACGATGGTGGATTTGTTCGAGAACGAAACTTTGAGAAAGGAAATTCGCGATGAGTTCACACAGCGACGCGGCACGGCCGAGTATAAACCCTGGATACCAGAAGGATTGCCAGCGCAGGTGGCAGGGAATTGATCGCAATAATTAATGATGTTAGTAATGCGAGTCCTTGCATTGATGCTTATTTCCTCGGCCTCATTTGTTTCTGCGCAAACAAAAACAACGTTGGATCCAACCATACTTCGTCTCGACTTTGGACAAGTCTTCACGCAGACAGATAACGCGCTCGTGTACGGATTTATCGGCAATGATTTTCAGCGCATCCGGGTAAAACTCATTTCCGTCATTAAGAATGCTGAGAAGCCTGAGGAATATATGATCTATGGCAAAAGTATGGTTAAAGGAAACGTTTGTGATTTTCAGGGGACGCTGAAGATCACGAAAGCGGGATTTGACTTAGAGCAAGACAAAGGAGAAAAAAAACAAGGGCGCTTAACAGGCACGTATGTCTTCTACGAAAATCCTTCACAAAAGCATGTTGGCATTTTTCGGGGCTCAGTTGCCTCCGAATTCTATGTTGACCGCGAGGGCAAAGTTCATTACGATGACTTGATGATCGACGCTGATGGATTCAGCAATAACGGATTCACTGGCTCCTGGACAAGCTACGATGGGAAGCTATCCAAAAAGTGCAACTGGGGAGATTATCGAATCCCCGACTGCGGTGATTTGGACGTGGGCGCAGGCGAGTTCCTTCCTAATGAAAAATACTTGGCGAAAGGGTGGCAAGCGCTCATAACAGCTCTCGGACAAGGGGCACAAGCTGAAGAAGCAAGAAGGCAGGAGAAAGAGATTTGGTGGAGATAGGCTCATCTCGCCATGCCGCCCTGCTAATATCTGTTTCGGCAATATAATGCCGATTTTATCCAAAACTATGGCACTAAGACGCCAAATTTTCGTATATTCGGCAGTATAATGCCGAATCAAATGTCAGCATCAGAGATAGGCTTAACTTTAGCAAACCGCAGGAAGAGGCGGAAAATCCGGCAGGATCAACTTTCAGAAATTGCCGGCGTATCGGTTCGCACCGTGCGTGACATCGAAAACGGAGTCGGCAACCCCGAACTCGCGACGTTGCTCAAGTTGTGTGACGTATTGGGAATGGAGCTCACGATAACCATCAGGAAATAATGGGGCGTCAGGCTATCATCTATAACCACGGTCGCAAGGCTGGTATCCTCCAGAAGACCGATGAGAACCAGTATGTTTTCCAGTACGATGCCGACTATCTGCGCGATCCCGGAAGCGATCCGATCAGTTTATCATTACCCAAACAGCCTCAGGAATTTCGATCAGACAAACTCTTCCCTTTCTTCTTCGGCTTACTTTCTGAAGGAGTGAACCGCGGCATGCAATCGCGATTGCTTCGTATTGATGAAAACGACCACTTCAGTTTGTTACTGGCGACTGCCAGTGATGATGTGATTGGTTCTGTCACCATTCATGCGGTGAATGTATGACCTGCTATAGTTGTCTCAGGGAATTTTCCGGAAATGGTTACTGCCGGAAATGTTTGAAATCACTGTTTGGCGGTGCCCGCGTTCAACACATACTGCCCTATGATGCACCTTCAAAAGACACAAGCGAATTGTATTTGAAAAGCGTCAGAAGGCACTCCATTTCCGGTGTACAAGAAAAGTACATGCTTCGGCTTGAGGGGAGCAATTTGACCGTCTCTCCAGGCGGAGGTCATTACATACTCAAACCGATACCCTCATCGCGTTTCCCTCATCCTGACCAGGTCCCAGCAAACGAGCACCTCACCATGCAGGTGGCCTCGCAGGTCTTCCGCATTCCTGCTGCTGTGAATGGCATCATTCTCTTCAAAGATCAAACACCTGCCTACATCGCCAGGCGCTTTGACATCAGGTCATCGACAAACGAGCATCTGGAAAAATTTGCACAGGAAGACTTTGCACAAATCGCAGGCATCAGCGAAGAAACACATGGCAAGAATTACAAGTATGATTTATCGTACGAGGAAATCGGAATGTTGATCCGAAAATACATTCCGATGTTCGCCTTTGAAATCGAGAAGTTTTTTCGACTGCTTATTTTCAATTACATCTTTTGCAATGGTGATGCACATGCGAAAAACTTTTCCGTCATCCGAACGGACGATGGGGATCACGTTCTCACACCGGCGTATGATCTTTTATGTACCAAAATCCATTCTCCGTCTGAATCCGACATGGCGTTGTCCTTTTTCAAAGATCGTTTTTCAACTTCATTTGAAGCTCACGGATTCTACACCCGCGCAGACTTCCTGGAGCTTGGAGCCGTGCTGGGAATGAAGGAAACCCGCGTTCAAAAAGTACTTCGCGATTTTAATGGTCATCGGGATCGGGTAAACCAACTTGTACAAATGTCTTTTCTCAGTCCGGCTTTGAAAAATTTTTACACCGAGGTTTACCAGGATCGCATGGCGCGGTTGCGCATCGTGTAAGCCCTACTCCACATACAATACCAGTCCCTTCAGATATTCTCCTTCCCGATGGAAAATGGAAACCGGATGATCGGCAGGTTGTGCGAGGTGGTGAAGTACTTTAATCTGACGCTTGGCCTGAATCGCAGAACTCACAATCGTATCATAAAATAATTGCCGGTCGACTACCTGAGAACAGGAAAACGTAAACAAAATTCCCCCTGGCTTGATGACTTTCATCGCTTCGGTATTCAGTCGCTGGTATCCCTTCACAGCCTGATGGCGCGCATCGCGGTGTTTTGCAAACGCAGGAGGATCGAGAACGATCACATCATACACATCTTCCTTGTCCTTGAGAAACTCAAATGTGTCCACTGCATGACATTCATGTATGGCAGGATTGTATCCATTCAACGTTAGATTTTTGCGCGTGAGTTCAATGGCCTTCTCGCTCGCATCAACGGAATGAACAACCGAAGCACCAGCTGATAACGCATACACAGAAAATCCTCCCGTGTAGCAGAACGTATTCAGCACAGTTTTCCCGCGCGTGAAATGCGTGAGCAACTTCCGGTTCTCCCGCTGGTCGAGGAAGAATCCTGTCTTCTGACCTTCCTCCCAGTCAATGTAAAATTTGTTCTTGTACTCATTCACGACATGCGGTACTGCGCCGAGCCCGGACAAGTACGCGTCGGTGTCCTCAGCGTGATTTCCTCCGAGGGTACTTTTGCTCTTGTAGTACACCGCCTTCAGTTCTTCACCAAAGACTTTCCCAAGCGCAGCGGCAATCCGTTCCCTGTCGGCATGCATGCCCGAGGAGTGAGCCTGTACAACCGCCACGCCATCGTACCAGTCGACGATGAGGCCCGGGAGGCCATCGCCCTCTGCATGAATCAACCGAAACGCATTGGTGTCGGCGGAGGGAAGAGACGCGGCCGTTCTCAGGAAGCGCGCATCGTCGAGTCTTCGCTCGTAAAATCGCTCATCGGGCACCTGTGCCTCAAACGTCAGGATGCGCACGCTGATGCTTCCCTGTCGCTGATAGTGACCGTAACCAAGCGTCTGGCTTTTATAATCCTGAACTTCGACCCAGGCGCCATCTACTGCTCCCACAGCGTTGTGAATTGCCCCGGAAAAAACCCAGGGATGAAAACGTTGCAGGGAAACTTCTTTTCCTTTCTTGAGGGTAACCTTACCGGTGATGGTCATGTACGTGAGCGTTAAGGGGCAAAGGTATCTAAAAACAAAAGGTGTTTAACACCGACTTTCAAACTGTCAAAAAGTTCGTTAACCAAATTTTAACATAGCGTCATAAACTGTTCTGCGAAAACTTTCGTAATGGAATACGAGCACACCACTGACAAAATTTCACGACGACAGAGTTGCCCGAAATTTGCGTGGCGTTGTTTTTGACAAACAGTAATCTTTCAAGTCAAACAAAGAAAAAGCTATGAGAAAATTTGCACCAGTGTTTCTCGCAGCCGTTCTCGGAAGTATATGCACGGTTGCGACTTATGAATGGATTAGAGGCGATCAGGATAGAGTCAAACTTGAGTACACATCGTCCGTGCCGCTCAGCAAAGTGGCCTATGGCGTTGACGAAAATGGCAAAGCAGTTCCGCTGGACTTCACCGTCGCTGCGGAAAAAGTGATGCCGGCAGTGGTTCACATTCGTTCGACGCAGGAAGGCAATGCTCGCAGACAAAGTGAGGAAGTCGATCCGTTCCGCGATTTCTTTGGCGGCCCGCGGATGTATCCCCAGGGACCCAGTCAAAGTTCCGGCTCCGGCGTGATCATCAACCAAAACGGTTACATCGTAACGAACAACCACGTTGTACAGGATGCTGACGTTGTTGAAGTGTCGCTGGTTGATAACCGCACGTTCACCGCGGAAGTGATCGGTACAGACCCGGACACCGACCTTGCCGTCATCAAGATCAACCAAAACAATTTGCCTTACTTATCCTTCGTGGACTCTGACAAAGCAAAAGTAGGTGAATGGGTTCTCGCGGTTGGAAATCCTTTTAACCTGAACTCAACCGTCACCGCTGGAATCATCAGTGCGAAAGGCAGGAGCATCAATATTCTTGGAGGACGCAACCAGCGCTTTAATGAAGACGGTCGCCCTGCGCCCAACACCGCTATTGAATCTTTTATTCAAACCGATGCAGCCATCAACCCGGGTAACAGCGGTGGTGCGCTTGTCGATCTTCAGGGTGGATTGCTGGGTATCAACACGGCGATCGCGAGCCCAACGGGTTCTTATTCCGGATACGGCTTCGCGGTTCCTTCGGATATCGTCAGCAAGGTAGTTGAAGACATCATTGAATTCGGCGTCGTGCAACGCGGCTGGCTGGGTGTTCAGATCGCCAGCGTGAATAGTCAGCTTGTGAAGGAATACGATTTGTCTGTGAACGAGGGCGCGTATGTGTCTGAGTTTGCACCTGAAGGAAGTGCTGCGAAAGACGCGGGTGTGAAAGTCGGTGATGTGATTGTGAAGATCGACGAAGCGCCTATTCGCTCCAACACCGCTTTGATTGAATACGTAGGACGGAAGCGTCCGGGCGATAAGCTGAATGTTGTGGTCAACAGAAATGGAAAAGAAGTGACCATTCCGGTAACATTAAAATCACGCGAAGGAAATACAGAGCGGGTGAAACCGATTGAAAAAGATGCTTTTGCTGCATTGGGTCTGGAATTAGAAGCAGTTGATGCAAAAGTTCTGAAAAAACTCGATATTGATAACGGAGTTCGCGTCAAAGCACTTGGAAATGGCCGGGTTGCGCGCTACACAGAAATTCGCGAGGGCTTTATCATTACCAAGGTCAACGATGTTGCTGTGAATTCCGTTAAAGAAGTAACTGAACTATTAAAGAAAAAGAAATCTGGTGAGTTGATTATCCTGTCGGGCACCTACGAAGATTTGCCAAGGGAATTCAACTATGCATTCAGAATGTAATTGAGGAAAAAGACATTATGAGAAGATTGTTTAGAAAGGGCGACGTTGTTCGCAGTAAGGTAGATGGAAAAGTAGTGGAAGTGCTGAAGTACCTGAAAAAGAACCTTGTTGAAGTGAAGTGGTTCGATTTAGAGAAAAAGGAAATCCGGATTAATACAATCAAAGAAGACAAGTTATCTAAGGCCGCATAAGGGCAGAAGGTCTGTGAGATTACCTCACAGACCTTTTATATCACTCCCCAGGGATAACTTTATTAGCACCGTTGGTGTTAAGCCTCTAACTTTGTGCTAACAAAATTCAAAGGCTATCAAAAAGTTTGACATCCCCGCTTACTACCGGTCCTCGATCACCGGAAAAATCAAAGAATTTCGAAGGAAGCAGGATCTGCGCAAGCAGGACTTTGCACCGTCTGTTGTCGAATTTGGCCCCGTGACGTTTTACATCGCGCGCCATTTTGGGTTTTGCTATGGCGTCGAAAATGCCATTGAAATTTCATATCGGGCGCTGGAGGAGAACCAGGGCAAGAAGGTGTACCTTCTGAGTCAGATGATACACAATCAGGAAGTAAATGCCGACCTGCAGCAGCGCGGAATTCAGTTCATCATGGACACCGATGGGAAACAATTTATTCCATGGGATACCATTACTTCAGAAGACATTGTCATTATTCCGGCTTTCGGTACGACCGTCGAAATAGAGCAGCTGCTCACCTCCAGAGGCGTGGAAATTCAACGGTACAATACCACTTGCCCGTTCGTTGAGAAGGTGTGGAACCGCGCCGAAAAACTGGGAAAGGAAAACTTTACGGTCATCATCCATGGCAAACCGAGCCATGAAGAAACACGCGCGACGTTCTCTCACAGCAAAGTGCAAAGTCCGTCCATTGTGGTGCGCGACATGAATGAATCGATCACACTCGGTTCGTTCATCCGCGGTGAACGTTCTGCGGATGACTTCAGACAGACATTCGCGGGCCGGTTCTCTGAAGGTTTCGATCCAGCGGTACACCTCAAACGCGTTGGTGTTGTCAACCAGACCACGATGCTTGCGACGGAGACCCAGGCGATCGCAGATTATTTCCGCTCGGTGATGGTGGATGTGTATGGCGAAGGAGAAATCAAAGATCACTACGCCGATACCCGCGACACACTGTGTTATGCAACCAACGATAATCAGGATGCAACCTATGAACTGCTGAAACTCGATGCTGATCTTGCGATCGTGGTGGGTGGCTACAACAGTTCGAATACATCACATATTGTTGAGCTGTGCGAGCAAAAGTTTCCAACCTACTTCATCAACTCCGAGCAGGAGATAAAGTCAGTGGATGAAATTCATCATTTCAACTGTCACGCGAAGCAAAAGAAAATCACGCACGGCTTTTTGCCGCAGAAGGAAAAGGTGTCGATTATTCTGACAAGCGGGGCGTCCTGCCCGGATACGCTTGTCGACAGGGTGATGGAGCGACTGCTGTCTTACTTCCCCCAGACGAAAGCCTTGGAGGAAGTACTGGAGCAGTTCAACTGATTAACTATTTCTTCTTCTTGTCGTCGACTGGCTTGCCATTTCGGTGCTCGCCAAGAATGATGACGTCCTTTGTGTTTTGATACATTTTCGCGGCCTGCATCATGGCTTCATAAGTGTCGCGAATGAGGATTGTGCCCGAGTCGGCACCCTTGTTTCTGACTTCCAGCCAGAAACCGTCTTTTTTCTTTTTTGGTGTAATTGCTGGTCTTCCCATCTTCCAAATTTATCAGAAAAACTGTATAGAGAGTCAATTAGTTCGTTTTCACGGTTTTACAACTCAAAATCTGAGCTTGACCTCACTTTGATGATCCACCGGGACCTTCACCGGAATACCTTTATACAACAACTTCAATTTGCCCACATACCGGATATCAAACTTGCGGGCGCCCAGCATCCCCAATATGCCATTCAGTCCGCCGAGCTCTTTCAGATTGACCTTCACTTCGAAGGGTACTTCAAACTCGGCATTTGCCGGGATCTTCAATTCATAATCGTCGCGCTCAAGGCGACCTGCTTTCTTCCCGTTGATGTAGATGTCCAATTCAGCGCCACGTAATTTGCCGCCAACTTTATTGGGATTAAACAGGACTGCCTTTCCTCTCAGCATCGGGTCGCCTGCTGCGTCGGCCACCACGTCTCGAACATAACGAAATTCAATATCCTTGTCCGGCTTATGGCAGGAGGACAACACCAGTGAAAGAATGATAAGCAGAGAAAGAACTCGTATCATGTCGTGCAAGGTAAATAAACTGTCAGGAAATCCGAATTACATTTGCGTATGCATCCCTTATTCGATCCCATCGCTGACGACATTGCTCAAAAAGGATTTTCGGTGACCGACCATTTCCTTAACGAACACGAGGTCGCGGATATTCTGCAAAGCGGAGCTTTTCAGGATCACCAACAATTGTTCCGGAAAGCGGGAATCGGAAAGAGCGAAGGACACCAGGTGAACGAAGCGATTCGGGGGGACTATATTCGCTGGATTGATCGGCAGCAGGCTGAACCCTCCGTTAAGGTATATCTCGATCGCCTGAACGAACTTGTTGCCTTCCTCAACCAGGCTTTGTTCCTGAGTCTGAAAGATTACGAAGTCCACCAGACCATATATCCGATCGGAACATTTTACAAACGCCACCTCGATCAATTTAAAAAAGACGATCACCGGAAGCTTTCTGTGATTTGTTACCTGAATAAAGACTGGACAGAAAGCGACGGCGGACAATTGAGAATATACCTTGACGACGGACACGTGGATGTCCTGCCGACAGCGGGACGACTGGTCTGTTTCCGGAGCGATATGCTTGAACACGAAGTGCTTCCCGCGACCCGGGAACGCCTGAGTATAACCGGGTGGATACTCGACCAATTAGCAGACCTCAGGCATTTGTAGTAACTTTCTGTAGGCGACGTCGTTAACAGACGGACACACCAACCCTGATGACTCAATCCCTACCCACCAGCCGCATCGAAGCAATCGATGTGCTCCGCGGTTTTTCCCTGCTGGGAATTGACTTTGTTCATTACGTCGAACAGTATTACGCAGGACAGTATCCGGAAGCGCACCTTCCCCCTTCAAACCTGGCAGATAACATCGTTCAGGGATTCATTGGTATTTTCATCATCGGGAAGTTTTTTATGATCTTCTCGTTTCTGTTTGGGCTAAGTTTTTACATCCAGCTTTCGAAGGCATCATCCGCGAACTTTGTTCTGCGCTTTGCCTGGCGATTGATCATCCTGTTTGCCATTGGCATGCTTCATCACCTGCACTATCGCGGCGACATCCTGTCTATTTATGCACCGCTTGGCTTCGTGTTGCTGGCCTTGTATGTGCTACCAGACAAGTACCTCTTCCCGCTGGCACTCGCGCTCGTGCTCAATGTCCCCGGTATGATTTGGCGCATTGTTCAATTTGTCACTGGCGATGCGGTAGATTTTGGTAGTTCAGATCAAGTGGAATTGCAGCAATATTACGATGCGGTAAAGTCCGGCGGCTACGTGGATATTCTGCGGGCGAATCTTGATTACTATCTGGTGAAAATGGATTTTCAGTTGATCTCAGGACGACTCTGGATCACGCTCGGATTATTTCTGCTCGGCGTTGTTGTCGGGCGTAAGGGCTATCTGAAAAATCTGAACGAACAATTGCCGTTGATGAAAAAGCTGACCAAGATTGGTTTGTGGACTATTCCTGCTGCCATCGTATTTACAGCTGCCGTCCTCGGGATTCCTCAGTTATTGGGAACCCCGCTTCCTGACGGTCTTAACTTCGCGATCGGCGGATTTGCTTACGACGTTTTCAATGCGGCCATGGCTCTCGTGTATGTTTGCGTCATCTTCCGCATGTGCTACAACGAGAAGTGGCAGAAGCGCGTGATGTTTTTCTATCCCGTTGGCCGGATGGGCCTTTCCATATACCTGATGCAAACACTGTTCGGAGTATTCTTCTTCTTTGGCATTGGACTGGGTCAGTTAAATGAATTTGGCGCAGGTGTGTGTCTGCTGGTTGGACTTTCTGTTTATGTCGTACAGCGATATTTTGCCTCCTGGTGGTTGAGCAAATTTCAATATGGTCCGGCCGAGTGGTTGTGGCGGTCGTTGACATACTTCCAGGCCGCTCCGATGTCGATCACCGGATCAAAGACAGTTGCGCCCGTCGACAACTAATTGCACACGTTTGCTGCATTCGTTCTGCAGCAACAACTGATCGTTTCGGATTAATTGATGAGCGGATAAACAAAGCGACCGACGCGACGTTTTGCTCTTTGTTGGAATTCGAGCGAACTTGGCGTCGATGAAATCATATTTCCTGAAACTGTATCAATATAACGCCTGGGCTAACAGGCGAGTATTGTCTGCGTTGAGCCGCCAGCAAATCAATGATCCCAAGATGCTTTCGCTCATGGGCCACATCGTTGCCGCGCAATTTCTTTGGCTGCATAGAATCAAAGGGCTCGAGCCTCCTGATGTCAAGCTTTGGGGTGATTACACACTTGACAGACTGATCGAACTTGCAGATAAAGCCGGGCGCGAGTGGCTTGAATTTGTAGAAAGCACCGACAACTTCAATCGGGAGATGACTTATCACAACTACGTCGGTGATTTATATACCAACAATGTGGAGATGATCATGATTCACCTGGTGAATCACTCGTCGTATCATCGGGCGCAAATCGCGATGCTTCTCCGGCAGAACGGCTTTGAACCGATCAATACCGATTTCATCACGTATGATCGCGTGATGACGGGACAACTTAAGGACTAAACAACTAACCATATGATGAAGTATCTTCTACCGATGTTTCTTTTTGTGTCAACCCTCAGTCTCGCACAAAAAGTTGATGGCGATGTTACCATCTGCCATACGCCTTCCACTGAGAAGTTTGCCATGTTCGCGTCTGACAAAAACTTCAACGCTGCGCACCTGTCGCCGCGCACGTATGTACACGTGAGTCAGGAAGGCGGGAAAATGATCACGTTCAAAACACCTGATGGTGGTGAAGCAAAAGGTTATGTAATCGAAGCAAAAAAGAAAACCAACAACTGGATTTTTGTTTTCCAGGAATGGTGGGGCTTGAATGACAACATCAAGCGTGAAGCAGAAAACCTGTTTAAAGATCTGGGCAATGTGAATGTCCTCGCACTCGATATGTACGATGGCAAGGTGGCGACGGATCGCGAAAACGCTGCGCGTTACATGCAGGAGTTCAAGCAGGATCGCGGCGATGCCATTGTGAAAGGTGCGCTGGCGTATGTTGGAAAGAATGCTAAAATCGGAACGGTGGGTTGGTGCTTTGGTGGCGGACAATCTTTGCTTGCATCACTGACGGCAGGTCCACAGGCAAAAGCATGTGTCATGTATTATGGTATGCCCGTGGAAGACGTCGCGAAATTGAAGACACTGAAGACCGACGTACTTGGAATTTTTGCGACGAAAGAACAATGGATCAATACGGAAGTGGTGAAGAAGTTTGAAGCAAATATGAAAGCGGCAAACAAAAAACTGACGGTGAAGAACTACGACGCTGACCACGGTTTTGCGAATCCAAGCAACCCTGCCTTCGACAAAACATCAACGGAAGATGCGTACAAGAACACGTTGGCCTTTTTCAAGGCGAGATTGAAGTGATGTTCAGACGAATCTGATGAAGGGAAGGCTGTCTAAAAAAAGGCAGCCTTTTTTTGTGGTCGAAGAATTCAATTTGGGCGCGTCCCCTTCGTGCCTGATCGAGATAAAAACCTGGACGACGTGATGTCAGGCACTCGGGGTCGGGCCATTTGTTACAATACTGCCTGCGAGAACGTGTCGTTTTAATTTCCCTGTAAAGTTGCAGGCAGTATTTCCACTTCTGTCCCTCGCGCTCGGTCTCATCGATTGAGCATTGATCAGGTTGGAGCACAAGGTGAAAGAGGGTACTTGAGCATGCCTGTTAGCAAGATGGGCAAAGTCGATCGGAGCGCCAAAGGTCTTTGCTTGAATCTGTGTTGACCAGACTCGCTGATTTTAACGATGGGCCTGTCTCCCGAAGGCAGGTTCCACCCATCGTTAACTAAAAGCGTCGCCCCTATGGGGCTCAGATAGTGATCAGAATTAACGCGTTATATGATATTCGTGCTGCGTTGGACCTGTCATGATGTTTTTTTCACGCTCCGCAGAACTGGTCGCGCAGCCAGCACTTTGGCATGGCGCAAGTCGATTGTCATCTGGAAACCCGAAGCCCCAAGGGGGCGACGCTTCAAATCAGCGATGGGCGTAGCCTGCTTCAGGCAAGCCCGTCGTTGACATAGGTGGTAAGATTCCCAGATGCACGTTCATCCAACGGCGCCGGTTTTAGCGGAAGGCTCAGCGACAAATTTTACCGATCGGTAACAAATCATTTAAAACAGCGCGTTTTGCGAATAACGTTACCGATCGGTAAAATTTTATGATTCAGGCGAATGGATGGGGAGCGACCTTCTGCCCGATCAGTCCTGCAGAAACCGGGGCGACCGTGCGGGAGCGATTGCCGCGGAAAGCCTGCCTTCGACAACCTTGCTGTATATAGAACACGTCGCTGTCGAAGGCAGCTTGGAGCAGAAAGCGCGACCCGAGGCGACGACTGTTTCAGGCGGCGCTGAGGGACCCGCCCAAATCATTCTCAAACTCAAATCACCTGTGCATCAATCGTTAATGGATTGATAGACCATTACTTTGTAGCGGTCACCGATGCTCCACTGCGGACTTGCATACATGTTGGTGAAAAGAATACCGATGAGTTTTTCTTTCGGATCGGCCCAATAGTGTGTGTTGAATGCACCGCCCCAACTGAAGGAGCCGAGTGACAGGACGGATTGTTGATCGTTCTTGTCGGTTTCTAACCCGAAGCCAAGGCCAAATTGTTGCGTGAGCGGTGGCTGTATCTGATTGGTCAGCATCAGCTCAACTGTTTTGCGACTGAGTAAACGCACGCCATTGTATTCGCCCTTGTTGAGAAAGAGTTGAAGAAATTTCGCATAGTCTTCGACGGTTGAGCTGAGACCCGCACCGCCGGAATAATATGTTCCTGCAAGTGTGGGATACTCGGGGTCAACGCCGTCGTAGGCTTTGCTCTTCATGACGTTGAGTGTATTGTTTTTTGTTTCATACAACCGCACGAGGCGTGTGTGTTTCTCTTTGGGCAAATAGAAATATGTGTCGTTCATACCAAGAGGCGTGAAGATCCGTGTGCGAAGAAATTCATCGAAGGTTTGTCCGGAGAGTACTTCGACTAAATAACCAAGCACATCCGTATTGAGACCGTAAGTATATTGTTCGCCGGGATGATGCTTCAGGGGAAGTGTTGCAAGTATTTTGATTTTCGTGGCGAGTTGATCCCGATCGTTTCCAATTCCGCTGGGAACTCCGGCCTTCGCATAGATCGCGTTGAATTCCTGGCTGCCTATGGATGCATAATCAATTCCTGAAGTATGCGTGAGCAATTGCCGGATGGTTATTTCACTTTTCGCAGGCGTGGTTGTCCAGGTGGTGTCGCTCCAGTTGAGTCGCACCAGTACTTTGGGATTTTTGAATTCAGGAATGTATCTGGATACCGGATCGTCCAGCAGGAATTTACCTTCTTCAAATAACATCATCACGGCCAGACTGGTGATTGCCTTGCTCATGGACGCGATCCGGAAAATGTCGTTTTTCTTCAGCGCAGTTTTGCTCTCCATGTCGCTGAAGCCAAAACTCTGGTGATAAACAATTTTTCCGTTGCGCACAATCAATGCGACGGCGCCTGGAATTTTCTTTTCATTCACAAGCGTGGAAAGCATTTGATCAATGCGTTTCAATCGATCTGGCGATACGCCATTTTCTTCAGGTTTGCCTGCGACGTGAATCTTTTGTGCGAAGGCCACGCCGAACTGAAAAAAGATGAGGAACAAAATCAATTTTTTCATAGGGAGTTTGATTTAAACCACTGTGCTACTTTTTCTAAATCTACATTTCCGCCAGTGAGGATGATGCCAACGTTTTTCCCGGCAAATTTTTCTTTCTTCTTCAGCACCGCAGCAAAAGGTACTGCACAACTTGGCTCAATGATGATCTTCATTCGCTCCCAGATGATGCGCATCGCTTTGATGATTTCTTCGTCAGACACAGTGATCACTTCATCGATGTGATCGCGAATGATGGGAAATGTTTTGTCGCCAAGACTGGTGAGCAACCCATCGGCAATGGAACTGGCCTGACTCACTTCAATTTTTCCTGATTGCATCGAACGATAGGCATCGTCAGCACCTTCGGGTTCGCCTGCAACAACCTTGGTGTCAGGGGAAAAGTATTTAGCGGAAAGCAACGTTCCACTGAGGAGTCCGCCGCCGCCAACGGGCGCTAACAGAAAATCAAGTTTGGGCGCCTCTTCAATTAGTTCCTTTGCTGCCGTTGCCTGACCCGTGATGACGGCGTCATTATTGAAGGGATGCACTTCTGCAGCCCCAGTACGTTTAATAACTTCAGCCAGTGTTGTTTCGCGCGCCTGCAGTGTTGGCTCGCATTCAAATATTTTTCCACCATATCCGAGCACACCGTTCTTTTTGATCTTGGGTGCGGTTGACGGCATGACAATGAGAGCCGGTACATTGACTACGCGCGCTGCACGCGCGATGGCCTGAGCGTGATTGCCACTCGAATGTGTCGCGATTCCTTTGGCACGCTCTTCCGGAGCGAGCGAGAGCACGGCGTTCATGGCACCGCGCGCCTTAAAGGCACCTACCTTCTGAAAATTCTCGCATTTGAAAAAAATCTTCGCGCCGGTCATTTCATCAATCCCGGCGGACGTCATGACCGGAGTGCGGTGAATGTGGTTGCGAATGCGATCATGCGCAGCAATGATGTCTTCTCTGGTGATCATAATGAATTCAATATCTCTTAATGGGCATCTAACCAATTGTCTGCTACTCCGGCTTCTACTTCCATTGGAACTTCAAGTTGTATTGCGCCGGTCATCAACTCAATCACTTTGCCTCTTACTTCGTCGACTTCATCGCGATGCACATCGAAAACCAATTCGTCGTGTACCTGCATGGTCATGCGCGTCTTAAGTCCGGAGTCTTTCAGCCATTGATGAATATTCACCATGGCAATCTTGATGATGTCGGCAGCGCTGCCTTGTATCGGTGCGTTGATGGCGTTCCGCTCTGCGAAACCGCGTGTGGTCATGTTGCGTGAATTGATATCGCGCAAATAGCGACGACGACCCATGATGGTTTCGACGTACTCCTTCTCTCTCGCCATGAGAATCGAATTATCCATGTATTGCTTGATGGCAGGGAACTCCTGGAAATATGACTTGATGATTTCCGACGCTTCGCTGCGCGAGATTCCGAGGTTCTGTGACAGTCCGAAAGCAGTACTGCCATACAGGATGCCAAAGTTCACCTCTTTTGCTTTCCGCCGCATGTCAGGAGTAACTTGTTCAATGGGTACTTTGAAAACTTTTGCTGCCGTAGTCGTATGAATATCCCGCTTGGTGCGAAATGCCTCGATCATTGTTTCATCTTTTGCGAACGATGCGGCGATGCGTAGTTCAATTTGCGAATAGTCGGCTGACAAGATCAAAAACTCTTCGCTGCGAGAGACAAACGCTTTCCGGATTTGTCTGCCCTTCTCGGTGCGGATGGGAATATTTTGAAGGTTTGGGTTGTTGGAGCTTAAGCGGCCTGTTGCGGCAACGGCCTGCCGGTAATCGGTGTGAATTCTTCCATCTGCTTTGCTGATCATTTTTGGAAGCGCATCCACGTAGGTTGAGCGAAGCTTGTCGTATTCGCGGTAGTCGAGAATTTTCTTTGCGATCTCATGCTTTGGTGCCAGCGCCAGCAGGATATCTTCACCGGTTGCGTATTGCCCTGACTTTGTTTTCTTTGGCTTGTCACCCAATTTCATTTTATCAAACAAAACTTCACCCAGCTGTTTGGGTGATCCGATGTTGAATTCAACGCCGGCGAGTTCATGGATTTCGCGTTGCACTTTCTCGGTTTCTGCGCGCAGCTCATCAGACATTTTTTGAAGCGTACCCACATCGACGCGAACTCCTTCGAATTCCATCGCCGACAAGACGTGCACCAATGGCATCTCGATGTCGTTCATCAATTTGTCATGCCCGCGCGCATGTAATTCCTTCGCCACAGGTTCATGGAGTTGAAATATTTTTTCAGCGCGCTCGCAGACCTGATTTTTATTTTTCGAATCCGGATCAGAAAGAAATTCAATTCCCAAAAACTGATTGCAAAGAATCTGAAGATCGTGCGATGCTTCCGGTTCAATCAGGTAATGCGCAATCATCGTATCGAACAGAGCGCCCTGCACATTCACGCCGTACTTCTTCAGAGCAAGAATGGTGTATTTCAGGTTGTGTCCGGTCTTCGCGATGTTCTCGTTTTCCAGCACCGATTTAAATTCTGCAGCAACGGTGCGTGCTTCGTCCTCCGTATTGATGGCAATGAAATACGCTTCGTTTGCTTTTACACTAAACGCAAGTCCACGAAGATGAAAATCGAATGTCGTTGAGCGATCGGTGACGGACTCAATGGCAATTGTTTTTTGTGCCGAGAGCAGCTTCACTACTTGTGCTCGTGCATCTTCATTATCCGGGAAATGAAATGTTTTTGCGCTGTCGTCGGCTTTCGTTTCCGCTTGACTTGCTGGCTTCGTGCCAAACATACTCAGCTGCGACTGCTGCGGCGCACGCTGTACTGGTGCCGCCATATCAAATACACGGGAATAAATTGTCTTGAACTCAAGCTCGTCAAAAATGGGCTTCAGGATATCTTCAGAAGGATCTTTCAGTTTCAGTTGTTCTTCATCAAATGCGATGGGAACATCGGTAATAATGGTCGCGAGTTTTTTGGAGAGGATGGCCTGCTCTCCATACTGCGTCATTAACTCTTTTTGTTTTCCCTTGAGTTCGTGTGCGTGCGCAACGGCATTCTCCACGGTGCCGTATTGCTTAATCAGCTGCGCCGCCGTTTTCGGACCGATGCCCGGAACGCCGGGAATGTTGTCGGAAGTATCGCCCTGTAATCCGAGGATGTCGCGAACCTGATCGGCATTTTCAATATCCCATTTTTCGCAAACTTCTTTGACGCCCATGACATCAACCGCATTACCCATATACGCGGGTTTGTAAAGAAACACGCACTCATTGACCAGCTGACCAAAATCTTTATCGGGCGTCATCATGTATACCTCAAAGCCTTGTTTACAGGCCTGCGATGCGAGTGTTCCGATAATATCATCGGCTTCGTAGCCATCCATTTCAAGGATGGGAATATTGAACCCACGAATGATTTCTTTCACTTTGGGAATGCCATAGCGGATGTCTTCAGGAGTTTCCTGACGTGTCGCTTTGTATTCTGCAAAAATCTCGTCGCGAAATGTTTTCGCCGAGGTGTCAAAGCAGATGCCGAGGTGTGTCGGTTTTTGTTTCTGAATGACTTCTAACAGTGTGTTGGTGAATCCGAACGGCACGCTGGTGTTGATGCCTCGTGAATTTATTCTTGGTGTTTTTGTGAAGGCAAAGTGCGCGCGGTAGATGAGCGCGTACGCATCCAGCAGAAACAGCTTCTTTGACGGTTTTTCCATAGCAACGCAACTTAGGAATTGCGTCCCTGTTTTCAGCAGAAATCGGTTCAAAATTTTGAAAGCGGTAGATTCCACCGCGCAATTGGTTGCCGTTCAACAGATCGCTTGTGATTTTGCAGAAATTCTATCTAAATTTTCAAAGCTAAACACCACCCTGTTTTGATCTTACCACCCAAACCCCAGACACCCCCGGAAGCATTTTGCCGTTGGGAGGAGAAAAACCCAAATCAGATTTTTCTCAGGCAGCCTGTCAAGGGCGAATGGAAAACATGGACATACCAACAAGCGGGTATTGAAATCCGGAAAATGGCTCGCGCGCTGAAGTCGATGAAGCTTGAGCCTGGAAGTCACATCGCCATATTGTCGAAGAATTGCGCGCACTGGATTATGGCAGACCTGGCGATCATGATGGCAGGTTACGTGTCGGTGCCCATATACCCCACGTTGTCGGCCCCGGGCATACGGCAGATTGTGGAACACAGTGGTGCACAGCTTGTCTTCATTGGTAAGCTCGACGATTATGACAAGCAGAAAGAAGCGCTTGCTGGTCTTGAGAAGATCAGCTTCCCGCTCTACGGACCTGACGATGGAACGAAATGGTCTGACCTCATTGAAAAACAACCGCCGCTTACGGGGTTAATCGCCCCTGCACCGGATCAACTTTGCACGATCATGTATTAGAGCGGAACAACTGGAACACCAAAAGGGGTTATGTTGTCGTTTGGTGCGTTTGGACATGTGGGCTACCATGTTGCTAAAAATTTGGGCATCGTCGAGCCCGAACAATGGTTTTCTTATCTGCCGCTGAGTCACATTGCAGAGCGTGCGCTGATGGAGATGGTGGCCATCACCACAGGCAGCACGATTTCTTTTGCAGAATCACTCGACACATTTGCACAAAATCTGCGGGACACGCAGCCGACGATCTTTGGGGGCGTTCCAAGAATATACGCGAAGTTCCAGGAGGGCGTGCTTGCGAAATTACCCCAGCAAAAACTTGATACGCTGCTGCGCATTCCCCTGCTGAATAGCTTCATCAAAAAATCAATCGTCAAAAAACTTGGTCTTGCTCGTGCGCGAATCGTTGTGTCGGGAGCAGCTCCAACTCCCTCCAGTCTCCAGGAGTGGTTCAAACGCATCGGCGTAGATATTCGGGAAACTTACGGCATGACCGAGAATACGGCATTCTCGCATTCGAACTATCAAGAGATCAAGATTGGAACAGTAGGACAACCCTTCCCGACCGTTGAAACCAAAATCAGCAACGAGGGAGAGATACTCATTCGTCATGCTGCGTTGATGAAAGGATATTATAAAGACGAAGCAACGACGAAGGCTGTGTTCACCAACGATGGCTATCTGCGCACGGGCGATCAGGGAAGCATTGATGCGGAAGGATATCTCACCATTACGGGACGTGTAAAAGATCAATTCAAGACCGATAAGGCTAAATTTATTGCTCCGGCATTGATTGAAACAAAGCTGACCAATCCTGATCTCGATCAGATATGTGTTGTGGGGATGGGTATTCCTCAACCCATCGCGTTGGTTGTTCTTTCCGCTTCAGGCAAAGCAAAGCCTAAACAACAACTGGAACAGGAACTGGAAGCGTTGCTGAACCGGGTTAACCCGACACTGGAGAGTTACGAGCAACTGACAACCGTCGTTATATTGAAAGACGAATGGACCATCGAGAACGGATTGCTGACACCGTCTATGAAAGTGAAACGAAATGAGATTGAAAAGATCCATCTGCCGAAATATCCGCAGTGGTATCATGAGGAAAGGGTTGTTGTGTGGGAAGGATAATTGCGAAAGCTATTTATCCTTTACATTGGCCTTCTGTTGAACATAATACTGAATTCTTTTGAAGACACGTTCAGCCAGATAGCGTACACCTCCGAGGTCACGCATCTGAATGGTTAGCGTCGAGCTCTTCGCGGCATAATTATCCTGTTGATAGCTTACCACTTCACCCGGGAGGGCTTCTATTGTAATGGTATTTTCGTCATGGTTGTCGTGAAAAGCGACGATGGACGCCAGCGGAATCACTATGGTTGCAAACCATTGATCGCTCGTGTTGTTCTTCACAAATGGTCTTCGCTTATACTCAATGATTTCCTTCTGTTCGTCAATTCTGAACGTTTGCTCCCAGTCTTCCGCGTCTATGCCTGGTCCATTGGAATAGACCGATGGGAAATTCTTGAGGAAAAGCTCCTGCGCATCATCCAGACTCGCATTGCGGAGACGCTTATGGCTCTGAGGCGTTTGCGCAGAGACGAAAAATGACATGGCTGTCAGGAGAGAAATCAGGTATATCATTACCACGGGATGAAATTTCATGGGCAATTGGTTTTGGTTTTGCGTGCGCCGACCCGTGCGCATATGCACAACTGCAAAGACCGGGCAACTTTGAGCATGGTCAAAAATTCCCACAAAAATTGTCTTGACGCTGGCAATCATTCAAGATAGAAAATCATTTGAGCAGAAACCATAAAATTAAAACACAACGCTGGCATACATGGAGATCGTTGTGTACCTTTTTCGGGCCTAAACAATCATTCTTATGCCCCGCATTCTCCGGAAAATATTTGGCTTCGTCGTATTTTTTGTTCCCGGGCTCGTTATCGCCGGATTTATTCTCAAAGACGCAGTGCCTGATCTTATTCGCGAATATACCTTAACTCAGGCAACGGGCACCGTTCTGGAAATAATCGGGAAGGAAGAACATCAATACTATGATGTTACCCTCATCATGGAAATTCAGGAAAAGGATGGACGCGTCCGTCAGGTGTCGAAAGAATACTACAGAGACACGCAGGAGGACGGCGAAGTTGCGTTGGGAGTTGTCATCAATGAAGGCACCACGTTACCTGTCTTTTACGACCCGGAAAAACCGGATGAAATATTTTTCCCTGCTAATGTTGCCGGAGCACTCATTGGCGTTGCTTTCGGAGTTGTCTTCATGCTCATAGGCTTCTTCATCATCAGTGATAAAGCAGGCCGCGCGTTGTCCTGGAAATTCAGTGAGTGGAATCGTGGCTTCCGTTTTGGCTTCGCCGTCTTCCTGCTCGTTGGCATCGCTACCTCGCTGCTCGCAATTTATGAGTCCGCAATATTCCTGATTTTTGCTTTTCCTTTTTCCTTCGTCGGTGCATGGGGACTGTACCGATTTTACAAAAAGCAGCGACTCAGACGTGAGCTGCCGCGCTTTGGTCAAAAACTGGAATGCACAAATGTGTCGGTCGAAGAAGACCCGGTTGCGAGAGGCTGGGACTTTGACACCGGGGAATATATCGTCCCATTTTTTATCCGATGCCACTTCACCAATCCCACCTCAAATAACTCCATCAAATTTGAAAGTGATCTGATTTGGTCTGACCCAAAGCCGCACATGAAGACACCAATCATCGTCTACGTCAATCCAAAAAACTATTCCGAGCATGTTGTTGATTTGTCATTCCTGCCTGCCGAGACGCGGAAGATTCAGCAACGGAATTTCAATATGAGCAGGTGATACGCCACCGCTTGCAGAGATGTACTGCCTTCGGTAGACAGGTCTGCCTTCGGTAGACAGGTCTGTGAATTAGAACATCATCGCCCAAGCCGTTGGTTGCGTCAATGAAGTATATTCAGTATCATTAACTTAATGAACAGCGCGCAAGCAAAGAGGCTATTGTCGACGTCAGGGGCGCAGCAATTTTTAACTTCAACATCCATTCTCAACAATGAACCCTCTCCATCAGAAATACCGGCTACTCATCATCGGAATTGCCCTCGGTGTGGGTTACGGGCTACTCACTCGAATCTCCTTTGGCGAAGACGCGACGTTGGCATCGATTACCTACTTGTTCATCATTCCAACCATCCTGGGTATCGTTCCATTCATCTTTGCCGATAACGAGCAAATCAAGTCATACAAGAACATCATCTTCATTCCATGGCTGACCATTGCTACATTTTTTCTGACGATGTTCATGGCGGGATTAGAAGAGTCGATTTGTTTGCTGATTCTGGCTGGACCATTTTTTATTCTTGGAACGCTGGGGGCATTTATTTACAGACTTGTTCAAATCAACAAACAAAAGCGGAAGGGAAAACTATTGACATTGTTGCTCATTCCATTTCTCCTTTCTCCTCTTGAAGAGTGGTTTGACAGTCCATCTGACACGTTTTACGTTGAGAGCGAAGTTGTCATTTCCGCAACGCCTGAAGTTGTATGGAACAATATTGTCGAAGTACAAACGATTCAAGCGAGGGAGTATGAGACCGGCTTCTTCAATGACATTGGGATACCCCGGCCTTTAAGCGCAACCGTGGATATGAAAGGAGTTGGTGGGCAACGAATCGGTAACTTTGACGGTGGATTACGTTTCCTGGAGACGATAACACGTTTCGAACCAAACAAAGCGGTTGCTTTTGATATTCGGGTTGATCCAAAAACAGTGAGGCCAAACGTTTTCGACCAGCATGTGCTGAATGGAAATTATTTCAATTTTGTAAACGCCACTTATGAGTTGACGCACTTGTCCGGCGGAAAAGTCAATCTGAAGCTCTCTTCGAGTTATCAGCTGACTTCAAAAATCAACTTTTATGGAAAGTTCTGGGGGGATATCATTCTTAAGGATTTTCAAGACAGACTGTTACTGGTAATTGAACACAGAAGCGAACAGGATTAGAAAAATACGTTCAGGGCCTTGCCCGGTTCATGCCTCTGTAATGAGGGTGATTTAAAAAAGAAGTGATATCGAAAAGAGGGACACGAAAATTTAAATTGAGCGATTGTCACCAATAGATCAAGACAAAAGCATGAAGAGAAAAACCCTCCACTACCAGACCATTTCACTCGAACGCTGGTGTGGTCGCGGTTTGTTCTATTGTATAGCTGCACTGTTCGCCATCTTTGCGCTCCGCGATATTTGGACGATTATCATCTCTGACCGAGTACAGCCTGCGCAAATAGTTTTTGACTTCGGTGTCATTTCAATTGCGATATGGTTGGTGTTCAGTTTGGCTGAATTAGATAAGCTCGTATTAATTAAGGGAAGAGATAAGGATTCGAATAAGCGGATCATGTATGACGTGTTGAGTCGAATGTTTAAAGACACCAGGTTTTTTTTCATGAACAATGAATTACATGGTACGCGACAACGAACGAGAAAACATCTGGCAAAAGATATTCTCGTCTTATTTGATGGCCCAGACATGCTCCTTAACATCACTCGTAAGATTCATTTCGGCGAGATGGACTCTCCGTTTCACTGGTTCGTGAACAAAGCCGAAGTAAAAGACATTCAGGTGGAAGTGGAGAAAATACTCAGGAGCACGAAGGGCGGATCCGCGTGAGAAAACCAAGCCACCGTCTCAAGCGAAACTGGCTACAGAAGGCGGGCCAAGAGATAAACTATTTAATCAGATGAGTGCTGGGCGACCGTGCGCAAGGGATGGAAATGGAAAGCCCGCAGCGGGGAGGTGGTGTGTGGAGCGGACTTGTAATGGACAGCCCGACCCGAGGGCGCGCGACGACAGGAGCCGTTCGACAGACGGCTCGCGGCGGCGCGACCCCGAGGGATGCGCCCAATTGTATTTATGTTCTTTCAACATCACGTGAATAAAAAAACCCCGAGTCGTCTTCGGGGTTTCTTGTGATGCTACACGAATAAATCTCTTCAATCTCAATTCTTGTTCTTAAACGTATCGAACTTCGAATCACCGGCGCGTTTTGGAAACACATTGTTCGCATTGTCAACGTCGGCGGTTTGATTTTTTGGATCGATCACAACGGATGTTACTTCTTTGTCTTTAATGAAGACCTTGCTGATCTCATTCTCGTTTTGCCTCCATATCTCGGCGGGAATGTTTTCAACTTCTTTTGTTCCATCGGCATAGGTCCATTCAATGATAACCGGCATGACGAGCCCTCCAACATTTTTCAACTTCACCTGGTATAAATTCTTTCCTTCCAGTTTTTTACGAATTGCATTGTCATCCACGCGGCCAAGAAACTCGCCATACATGAAGTCCGGTGAGTTGGTGAGCTTGAATTCGCGCGGGCCTTTCGAAAAATCGGTCGAAGGCGTGTTGCCTTTGCCCAAATCTCCGGTTGTGGTCTGCACCGACTTGTTCTCTGGATTTGCCTTTGTGCTCTTCACGCGATACCACGCGACATCCTCCAATGCGATGTCCACGTGATCCGTTGTGAACCACCATCCCCGCCAGAACCAATCGAGATCAACTGCCGAGGCATCTTCCATTGTGCGGAAGAAATCTGCGGGCTTCGGGTGCTTATACATCCATCGTGTGGCGTATTCTTTGAAAGCGCGATCAAATAACTCTGGCCCCATCACAGTCTCACGCAGGATGAGCAGCGCAGCTGCAGGTTTGTTGTAGGCATTATCGCCAATAGAAAACAACTCGACATTATCGGCACCAACCATGGTCGGGCGCATGATGCTTTTATCGCCTTTCATGTAAGGAACAATGTCAGCAGGATTGGCATCCCAATTATAGCGCTGCTCTTCCGTCATGTTTTGCAGAAAGGTATTCAAGCCTTCATCCATCCAGAACCACTGACGCTCGTCGGAGCTTACAATCATCGGGAAGAAGTTGTGGCCAACTTCATGCACGATGGTGCCGATCATGCCGCGCTTAGCTCCATCGCTCATTCTGCCGTTGCGAGGACGTCCACCGTTGAAGCTAATCATCGGGAACTCCATACCGATATTGGAAGTATTCACAGAGATGGCAACGGGGTAGGGATAATCGAAAGTCATCTTTGAATATACTTCCAGTGCGTTCTTCACGGCTTTCGTTGATTCTTCTGACCACACAGGCAGACCTTCCTTGGGATAAAATGACATAGCCAGTACGTTGTTGGTCGGCAACTTCACGGCTTGTGCATCCCAGATGAATTTGCGTGAGCTCGCAAACGCGAAGTCGCGAATGTTATTGGCTGTAAACTTCCAGGTTTTCTTTGCCGTTGCTTTTGTCTTCTCTTTCTGCGTTGCTTCTTCCGGCGTGACGATCATCACCGGCTTGTCCAATGATGTCTTCGCCTTTTCAAATCGCTCCAGCTCTTTTGCCGAGAGGACTTCTTTCGGATTTAATAATGTTCCAGTTGACGCGATAATGTGATCTGCAGGAACGGTGATTGAGACATCATATTTACCGAATTCAAGCGCAAACTCGCCGAGGCGCTGAAATTGTTTATTCTGCCATCCTTCATAATCATCGAACGCGCACATTCTCGGAAACCAGTGCGCGATGAGATAGACATAGTTATTATCGCCGGGAAAATATTCATAACCTTCACGCGACAACAAGAACTTGCTGCGGTCTGTGATGGGATAGAACCAGGCCACGTTCAGCACCAGTGTTTCCCCTGGCTTGAGTGGCTGATTGAGATCCACACGAAGCATGGTGTTGTTTGGTGTCAACGATAATGCGGCACCTGATTTATCGGTAACCGACTGAATGGTATATCCCGCCTCAAATTCCACGGGACGCGTCAGATATTGCATGCTGAGTGTCGCGAGTGTATCGGCCATATTGCCCAGCAGGTTTCCAAAGTCTTCGTTACCTTTTTTGTTGATGTTCTGATCCAGCTGCAGCCAGACGAACTTCATGGTTTCGGGTGAATTGTTGGTATAGGTAATTGTTTCTTTGCCGAAGAGCACGTTGCGTGTCTCGTCTATCTCCGCCTGAATGACATAGTCTGCACGTTGTTGCCAATAGGCATTACCAGGAGCACCAGCGGCATTGCGGTATTGATTGGGCGTGGGCAGGAGCTGGTCGAGCTGCTCAAATTTTCCACTCCAGTTCTTTTGCTGTGCATGAGCGCTTGTCATAAGCGCGAGTGCGGCGAGGACGGTGAATATGTTTTTCATAGATGGAATGCAGGTTTAAGCTAAGGAGAGTAAAGTGAATAAACAAGAAGGTTGACAGGTCATGGTACCATGTTTATGATAAGCCCGGTAAGTTGCGCTGTGATGATGTAAAGAGCGACCTGAACAATTATCCCTTTCCAAATAGTGGCAAACCAGGATTCCTGAAAGAAACCTTTATAGGCTCGAAACGCATAGACTGTATTAATTGCCACATACAGGTAAGTAAAAAGCAGCACCCAGGAAGGCAGTACAAGGAAAGGTAGAAAAGCAAAAAGCAAAAAAAGCAAGTATATGATTATACTGGTGAAGACATTAAATACCAGATGCTCGGCGTAGTTATACTTTGACTTGCGGAACAACGCCAGCGTGATGAGCGACGTCAGGGGTATCAAAGCCAGCGCCAGAGGTTTGTTGTAGTCATTTACTTTTGACATTTGCCTGAGACCTTCTATATCTTTCTGAGCCGCGGCGGTATTCATTTTTGCTTTTTCCATCAGATTTTGCATCGATTCAACAACCGCATCGCTGTAGCCTGTTTTGCTTACGCCCAGAACATATAGTGACAAGAGAATCAGCAGAAATGCGAACGGACTGAAATACCTTTTCCTCTTGCCTTCCACAAATTCCCGAGCTACCGTTCCGGGTCGGATTAATAACTCCTTCGCCATGTACAACACTCCCGTGTCTGCGTGCGTAAACGCGTGGGTGAATTCATGAACAAAATGCTTGACGGTGAATCGTGATGTTGACGTTTTTTGTCCGCATTCGGCGCAATATTTTCCGGAGGCCGATGCACCGCAATTTTTACAGGTTATTTCCATAGGTTCAGGTACAACGGTGAAGATATCGGTCGAATGACTGACAAACAACGAAAGGCATAAAAAAACCGCCCCTCATCGGGACGGTCTTCGTTTGGGTGAGTGGGTATCGTTAATTCGTTTTCTTGAATTGATCAAATTTAGATTCCGGAGCCTTCTTAGGGAACGCATTGTTTTTGGCATCCACGTCTGCGAGTTCCGCATTCGGGTCCACGATGATGCCGGCAACTTCCTTCTCTTTCACAAAAACCTTCGTCACTTCGTTTTCATTCAGTCTCCAGATTTCTGCAGGAATTTTCTCAATTTCCTTTGATCCGTCTTTATAAGTCCATTCTATGACAATCGGTGAAATCAATCCACCTACATTCTTAAACTTGAGCTGATAGATGTTTTTGCCGTCCAGCTTCTGGCGCACGGCATTGTCGTCGACGCGGCTGAGAAATTCTCCATAGAACTGATCAGGTGTATTCATCAGCGTGAACTCATTCGGTCCTCCACTGAAATCATTTCCTGAACCATTGCCTTTACCGGCAGCCAGATCACCTTGCTGTGTCTTCACGTTTTTCTTTTCCGGATCCGCCTTCTCAGACTTCAGTCGATACCATTTTACTTCGCTGAGCTCAAGATCCACATTGTCGGTTGTATAGAACCATCCTCTCCAGAACCAGTCGAGATCAACACCGGATGCATCTTCCATCGTGCGGAAGAAATCTGCCGGCTTTGGATGCTTGAATGCCCAACGCTGCGCATACTCTTTGAAAGCCTTGTCGAATAATTCTTTGCCCATGACGGTTTCACGCAACAGCGTCAACGCCGCCGAAGGTTTTGTGTATCCATTCGGTCCGTGATAGTTGGATTGGTTGTCGGCTGTCGCCATGACAGGACGCATCATCGTTTTGTCGCCCTTCATAAAAGGTACAATCGTGCGGGGCGTGCCCTGACGGTAATTTAATTCCGGGTACCGCTCCTGAATGGTTTCTTTATCAAGGAAAGAATTCAATCCTTCGTCCATCCACGTGCTCTGGCGTTCGTCGTTGTTCACAATCATCGGGAAGAAGTTGTGTCCAACTTCGTGAACGATCACGTGGATCATACCGATGAGTGTTTGCTGAGAATATGTACCATCTTTATTCGGACGGCCGCCATTAAAGCAAATCATCGGATACTCCATACCCTGGTTGGCAGTATGAACTGAGTATGCCGTCGGATACGGATAATCGAACGTGCGCTGGCTGTACACTTCCAAAGCGTTCTTTACCGCCTTCGTTGATTCTTTACCCCACAGCGGATTACCTTCTTTTGGATATAATGATTGCGCAAGCGTAGTCCGGCTGCCTGTCTTCACGGCCATGGCATCCCAGATGAATTTACGTGAATGCGCAAACGCGAAGTCACGTACGTTCTCCGCATGGAACTCCCATGTGCTTTTCTTTGTCGACCGTGTCTTCTCTTTTTGTCTCGCTTCCTCTTCAGATACAATCAAAACAGGCTGATCGAAAGTTGTCTTTGCTTTCTCAAAGCGCTCGATCTGCTGAGGCGTCAATACTTCTTTCGGGTTTTGCAACCATCCCGTAGCTCCGACAACGTGATCAGAGGGCACGGTGATTTTCACTTTATAGTCACCGAACGTGAGTGCAAATTCACCTGTCCCCAGAAACTGTTTATTCTGCCATCCTTCGTAGTCGTCGAACACACACATTCGCGGGAACCACTGCGCGAAGGTGTACAGGTAGTTTCCGTCTTCTGGGAAAAACTCATAGCCTCCCCGTTGGCTGTGCTCCTGACGGTTGTATTCACGATAGGACCAGTCTACTGAAAACACAAATTTTTCACCTGTCTTCAGGGGAGCGGGCAGATCCACCCGCATCATGGTATAGTTGATCGTATAGGGCAATGCCTTGCCTTGTGCATCTTTGACCGACTTGATTTTATATCCGCCTTCGTAGTTGGACATATTGATGCCCGAGACATACTGAAGGAATGCGGCAGGTACCGAGTCGCGAACTGTTCCGGTCTCGGTGGTTTCGGTCATACTATTCGCAGCGAGAATATTTTGATCCAGCTGGAGCCAAAGGAATCGCAGAGGTTCTGGTGCGTTGTTGTAGTAGGTGATCGTCTCGGAGCCTGTCAACATCTGTGTGTTGTCGTCTACCTCCACGTTGATCACATAATCTGCACGTTGCTGCCAGTATCCGGGACCGGGTGAACCACTGCCGGTGCGATAGCTGTTCGGCGTCGGCAGAGTTTCTCCAAGCTGTTCAAATTTTCCTTTCCATTGAGCGGCTGCTGCATGTCCGAGGACTATGAGCGTACTCAGTATAATGATGCGCTTCATAATTAATTCGTTTTCTTTTTGAAGTCGTCAAACTTCGATTGTTTCTCAACTTTCGGGAATACGTTGTCTTCCGAATTAATGTCGGCTGTCTCTTTCTTCGGATCGATGACGATACCCACAACCTCTTTCTCCTTCACAAACACCTTTGAGAATTTTGTTTCATTGACTCGCCATACTTCAGCGGGAATGCGCTCAAGTTCTTTTGACCCGTCTTTGTAAGTCCATTCGATGATAACCGGCATCACCAATCCACCTTTATTAGAGATCGTTATCTCGTAGAGGTTCTTGTCTTTCAGCTTTGCCATAATGCCTTTGTCATCGACGCGGCTGGTAAATTCTCCGTAGAACTGAGGATTTGTTTCAATCAGTGAGAACTCTTCGGGACCGTTGGAAAAGTCATTGAAAGATTTCTGACCGCTATTATTCTGAGCAGCGAGATCGCCCTTTTGAGTTTTTACATTTTTCTTCTCCGGGTCAATCTGCTCGTTGCGCATGCGGAACCACTTCACCTGGTCTATTGATTGATCATTTACGTCTGTTGTATAGAACCAACCTCTCCAGAACCAGTCAAGATCAACGGCAGATGCATCTTCCATCGTGCGGAAGAAATCTGCAGGCTTCGGATGTTTGAATGCCCAGCGCTGTGCATATTCTTTAAACGCTTTGTCAAAGAGCTCAGGGCCCATGACCGTTTCACGAAGAATATAAAGACCGGTAGCGGCTTTTGCATATTGTTCTGCGCCGAAGGCAAGGACTTGTTCCGAGTTGGTCATCAGTGGACGCATCATGTTCTTGTCTCCTTTGAAGTAGTTCACCATGCCTGCCGGTTTGCCACGGCTCCAGTCGAGGTCGGGATAGCGCTCCTGTTCGGTCAGCAGCTGAACAAAACTGTTCACGCCTTCATCCATCCATGTTGTCTGGCGCTCGTCGTTATTGATGATCATCGGGAAGAAGTTGTGGCCTACTTCATGGACGATCACACCGATCATACGCTGCTTGGTTTCTGTAGTGAAGGAACCATCTTTCTTCGGGCGGCCGAAGTTGAAGCAGATCATTGGGTATTCCATTCCGATGCTTGCCGCGTGGACGGAAATGGCAACCGGATAAGGATAGTCGATCGTATAGCGGGAATACACCTCGATGGTATTTTTCACGGCCTTGGTTGACTCCTGCTCCCAAAGAGGATTTCCTTCTTTCGGATAGAATGACATGGCGAGAGTCGTGTTGTTTCCTGCTTTCACAGCCTGGGCATCCCAGATGAATTTGCGTGAAGAAGCAAATGCAAAGTCGCGGACATTGTCGGCATGGAACTCCCAGGTTTTGGTTTGCTTTATCTTCTGCTTTTCTTTCGCTGTTGCTTCTGCCTGCGTAACGATGATGACAGGCTTGTCAAACGACGTCTTGGCTTTTTCGAATCTTGCCAATTCATCTTTTGTGAGAACTGCCGTCGGGTTTTTCAATGTACCTGTAGCAGCGATGATGTGATCGGCCGGTACTGTAATTTTCACTTTGTAATCACCGAACGGGAGAGCAAACTCGCCCTGACCGAGGAATTGCTTATTCTGCCATCCTTCGTAGTCGTCATACACGCACATACGTGGGAAGAACTGCGCGATGGTGTACACGTAGTTTCCATCTTCCGGGAAAAACTCAAGACCACTGCGCTGTCCATAAAGGGCGCGGTCGACGATATTATAGGAGTAATCGATCACGAAAGAATACTTCTCGCCTGTTTTCAGGGGTTGCGGAAGATCCACGCGCATCATCGTGTTATTGATGAAGTAAGGAAGCGCCTTTCCGGCCACGTCTTTAACGGCTTTGATATTGTATCCGCCTTTGAAATCAGATACACGGGTAGCGAGGCTTTTTGCCGGAAGGGAGTCCCGCAACGTACCTGTACCGGTTTTTGCAAGCGAATTATCTTCCGCAATGATGTTCTGGTCGAGCTGCAACCACAGATACTTCAATACATCGGGAGAGTTATTGGTGTATGTAATGGTTTCTGTTCCCGAAATGCTCTGGTTGTCATCATTCAGGGTGACGTTAATGACGTAATCCGCCTTCTGCTGCCAGTACTTTGGACCTGGAGCGCCGGAGCCGGTTCTGTATTCGTTCGGGGTCGGCAGCGTTTGGTCGAGCTGCTCAAATTTGCCCTGCCATTTAGGCTGCTGGGCAAATGCGGCTGTCGTTAAAAGAGACAGCGTTAATAGTAGAGATATTCGCTTCATAAAGTTGGTAGCAAGGTATAATGATTAAAGAGACGGAAGTACGCTATAAAGTTTCAGGTTACGTTACCAAAAAATCTTGTCCTTGATTAAAATCAGTGCGATGCCGGCTATCATCGACGAAATGACCATTTTCCAGTCCCGGCGGCTGACGCCGAACAAGTCGACCAAAATAAAACTTCCCAGCAGGAAAATGACAACAATTATTATTTGTCCGAATTCCAGTCCCACATTAAAGGCAAAAAGCTGGGATATGATGCTTGCATCTTTTCCAAGAATGGCTTTCAGGTAATTTGAAAAGCCTAACCCGTGGATTAGGCCGAAAAAGCCGGCGTAGACATAATTCAGCTGGATATAACCGGACAGCAAGTTTTCTTCATTTTTGAACAAGTTGCTCACCGCAGTAATCAGAATTGTGACTGGGATCAAAAACTCGATGTACTCGGCCGGTACGGCGACAATTTCCAGCGTCGATAATGCCAGCGTGACGGAGTGTCCCAGCGTGAAGGCGGTGATCAGGATGAGGATCTGCTTCCATTCGCGCATTTGGTACAATGCACACAGAGCAACGACGAAAAGAATATGGTCGTAGCCATTCCTGTAATCGAGTATATGATCACGTCCGAGTCCGAAATACACATCAAATTGTTCCATCTGTCACCTCAAAACTTCAAGTATACAGCTATTTTATTATTATTGGAAAGCGTTTTGCTTGAACTCATTCTCCATAAAGGATCATGAAAATTTACCTGATTTGCTTTTTTCTTTTGTCGGTCGCGGTTCATCCGCTTCACGTATCGGTCACGGAAGTGGACTTCGATGAAAAGGAAAAGGAACTGGAAATTACCATGCGCATCTTCGTGGATGACCTGGAGGAGACCTTGCGCAATTTTCACAAACAGCCGGAGCTGGACCTTCTCGGACAACCGGATAAAACTACTGACCAGTTGATGGCACCGTATCTGGCGTCCCGTTTTCAGATTTCAGTGGATGGCAAGCTTAAAAAATTCAATTATCTCGGCCACGAACGTGACGGCGAAGCCATGGTGTTTTACATTCAGGTAAGCGACATCCGAAAGCTGAAAGAAGTGTCGGTTAGAAATGAGGTCATCACGGAAACCCATGAGGATCAGTCGAATCTCGTTCATGTGACCGTGGCCGGAAAGGTTAAAAGTCTGCGGTTGATGCGCAATACCCCCTCCGGCACACTCTCTTTCGACGGCAAATAATCCGAATTCGTTCGGCTATATTTGCGCCATGATGAAGCGCCTCGCCACCCTTTTTCTTTTCCTTTCCTTTTTAATCTGGTCTTGCGGCTCAGAGGACGAGCAGGAGTCGTGTGCTTTCCAACCGGAACTCTCGGCCGTTCAGGCAGATGTTCAATTTGAATGGCTGGTTGACTCCTTGAAGTCGCTGAATTCAAAGGACAAGCTGGTCTCCTTTATGACCAGGAACCCGGTGATCCGCGATTTGATGTTTCGTCGGGAAGAATATTATCCAGGAGATTCTGCATTCATTAACGAACTCCACCGCCGCTTTCAGAATCCGCACTTTGATACGCTGCTCATGGAGACGAAACGCGTTTTTGCCGATGGGACTGCGTTACGCGGACAGTTTCAAGATGCCTTCCGTCATTTGAAATATTATTACCCGGAAGCCAGAGTTCCGAAAGTTCAGGTTATCGTGACAGGCATGGATACCGACCTGTTTGTGTCGGATAGCCTCGTCGTTGTGGGCGTGGATTGGTTCCTCGGCGACAGCGCGAAATACAGACCCAAGATGTATGATTACTTGTTGAAGAAATATCAACCAGAGGACATCGTGCCTTCGGTGATGTTGCTGTACGGCATCGATCAGCAATACAACAATACCAATACGCAGGACAAGACCGTTATCGCGGACATGATCGCCTACGGCAAATCTTATTACTTCGCAAAACAAATGATGCCTTGTGTTGCCGACAGTGTGCTCATCGGCTATACACCAGAGGAGATTCGCGGATCGCGAAAGAACCAGGATCTGATTTGGAAGCGTTTCATTGATGATCAAATTCTGTTTTCGACCAGTCACAACGTCAAGCAAAAGTTTCTCGGAGAAAGACCGAAAACACTCGAAGTTGGTGAAGAATGCCCGGGCCGGATCGGCCAGTGGGTAGGCTGGGAGATTGTCAAAAAATACATGCAGAACAACCGCGAAGTCACGCTGCCCCAGCTGATGCAAAATGCCGACGCACCGGGCATATTCAGAGGATCGAATTACAAGCCGAAGAGGCAATAATCTTATTCCAACAACACGAATCCATTAAAGAAATACCAAAATATTATGCGCAAAAAAATTGTAGCCGGAAACTGGAAAATGAACAAGACGCTTGAAGAAGCAAACATTCTTGCAACGGAAGTGATGGGCATGGTTCACGATGAAGTGAAAGGCGATGCCACCATCATCTTCTGCGTTCCATTCCCATACCTCCACCCCATCAAAAATCAGCTCGGTGCAAATGCACGCATCCACATCGGGGCACAAAACTGCAGCCAGCATGAATCAGGTGCGTACACCGGAGAAGTATCCGCACCGATGTTGAAGTCGATGGGAATCCCCTATGTTATTATCGGCCACAGCGAACGGAGACAGTACTTTGGAGAGGATGGCGCACTACTCGCGAAAAAAGTAGACGTGGCCTTGAAGTTTGGGCTCACGCCGATTTTCTGCTGCGGCGAACCGCTTGATGTTCGTGAAAAAAATGAACACGAAGCGCTCGTGAAGAAGCAGGTTGAGGAAAGCTTGTTCCATCTCACGGCGGAGCAGGTTTCAAAGGTGGTGATTGCTTACGAACCTGTATGGGCAATTGGTACCGGAAAAACTGCAAGCTCGCAGCAGGCTCAGGATATGCACGTCGTCATCCGCAAGCATCTGGAAGGAAAGTACGGCGCCGGTGTCGCCAATGGCATCAGCATCTTGTACGGCGGTAGTGTGAACGCAGGCAATGCGAAAGAACTCTTCGCGTGCCCCGATGTAGATGGCGGACTCGTTGGCGGAGCATCGTTGAAGTCCCGCGAGTTTACCGACATCATTAAAAGCATTTAATTTTTATGTTCATTTCGCTCACCATCAAGTGTGACGAGGAATACCGTGATATCCTCATTGCCGAATTGGGTAACGCAGGCTTCGATACTTTTCTTGAGACAGCAGATGGTTTCGAGGCCTACGTTGAGGATACGGGTTTTCAAAAAGCAGACACGGAGGAAGTGCTGACGCGCTACAGCGGAATGACAACCATCGCGTATTCCTTTGGCGAGGTTGAAAAAAAGAACTGGAATGAAGAGTGGGAGAAAAATTATGAGCCCATTCTTGTTGATGATCGCTGCCTGATTCGCGCGCATTTCCATCAGCCGTCGCGGCAGTATCCGTATGAAATCATCATTACCCCGAAAATGTCTTTCGGAACAGGTCATCATCAGACCACCCATTTGATGATCAAAAATCAAATGTCGATAGACCACAACGGGAAGCGCGTCATGGATGCAGGATGTGGCACTGCGATACTCGCCATCATGGCCTGTAAACTTGGCGCACGCGAAGTTGAGGCATTTGATATTGATGAGTGGAGTGTTGTCAATGGCAACGAGAACATCGGGATGAATGCCTGTAGTGGAATTCATCTGCAGCGAGGCAAACTGGAAGACTTCGCCTTTCAGGGCAAGTTTGATCTCATCCTCGCCAACATCAACAAGAATGTGTTACTGGCTGAAATGAAATCATACAGCGGGTATCTCGCCGCCGGAGGTCAGCTCTTGCTCAGCGGTTTTTATGTGGATGATATTGATGATTTGCTCGCATGTGCGGCACCTCTTGGCCTGTCTGTACAACGCCGCGATGAGCGCGAACGCTGGGCTTGTCTCCTCCTGAAAAAATCCTAATTGGCGGCCAGCCATTCCATCACCATAGAAACGAATTCAACAGGCTTTTCCGCTTGTACCCAATGCCCCGTGTCGAGTGATCGCACTTCCGCTTTGGGAAAAATAGATTTGATTCCGGGTATGTCCTCATCTCTTACATAATTGGATCGGCTTCCGCGAATAAACAGCGCGGGCTTGTCGAACGTCCCTTCATGCTGGAGGGGAACACCCACGTTTGCAAAGTTTTTGTCGATTACGTCGAGATTTAACTTCCATGTAAAACCGCCTTCCGGTTTGCGCTGAAGATTTTTCAAAAGAAACTGTCTCACGTCCGGCTCTTCCACATATTGCGCAAGAACTTCGTCCGCCTGTTGGCGTGATTGCAAGGTGTCAATCGGGATGGCTTTCAATCCGTCCAATATCACATAATGCTTCAGGTTGTAAGCGCGGGGCGCGATGTCAACAACGATGAGCTTTTCCAGCATCTCCGAATGCGCCACCGCAAAGTTCATGGCCACTTTTCCCCCCATGCTGTGCCCGATGACAATCGGATTTTCCAGCTTCTGTTCCTCGATGAACTGCCGGAGATCTTCCGCCATGGCAGGGTAGTCAAACACATCGCTGTGTTCAGATTGTCCGTGGTTGCGCAGGTCAATGGTAATGACGCGGTATTTCTCCGACATCATCCGTGCTTGTGTCAGCCAATTATCGGCAGAACCAAAAACGCCATGCATCACCACAACGGGCTGACCGGCTCCAACTTCCCTGAAAAACAACTTCATCGTGTTTTGTTAAAGATTGTAAAAGTAATCGCTGACTTTATCTTTCGCATCAGACTTCATATAAATCGTTGCTGTACAAGCTATATTTGCCCTTTATTTTCAAGCCATGCAGTTGAATAACGGCACGTATTCGATTCAAAACATCAGTCTGACCGCTTTGGCGGAACAATTCGGCACTCCGCTCTATGTCTATGATGCAGAGAAGATCATCCAGCAGTTGAAAACAATTCAAAATGTTTTTGCAGACGTGGATGTACGGGTAAAATACGCGGCCAAGGCATTAACCAATATTTCGATTCTTAAATTACTTCGTCGGTTTGGTTCCGACGTGGATGTCGTGTCGATTGAAGAAGCGAAGACGGCGTTGCGCGCGGGATTCCAGCCATCGCAAATCATGTACACGCCCAGCGGTGTCGACTTCAGTGAAATCATCGAAGCGGCAACCTTGGGCCTGACGCTGAACCTGGACAACCTGAGCATCCTCGAGAAATTCGGGAAGCATTACGGCAATTCATACCCGTGCAGCATACGCCTGAACCCGCACATCATGGCGGGAGGTAACTATAAAATTTCTACCGGGCACAGTCATTCCAAATTTGGAATCAGCGTATTTCAATTGCAGGACATCCACAGCGTGGTGAACCAGTACAACATCCAGGTGAACGGCTTGCACGTTCACACCGGCTCTGACATTACGGAAAGCGATGTGTTTCTGAAGATGGCCGACATCATGTTCAGTGTCGCGCGCGACTTTCCAAATCTTCGCTTCATCGACTTCGGCAGCGGCTTTAAGGTTGCTTACAAGGAAGGCGACATTGTCACCAATATGTATGATTTGGGACTGAAGCTCACCCGCGCATTTAAGGAGTTCTGCCAAAGCTACGGGCGTAAACTGGAACTGCATTTTGAACCGGGGAAATTTCTGGTCAGCGAAGCCGGAACGTTGCTGGTGAAAGTCAACGTCGTCAAATCGACGCCGTCGGTTACATTCGCTGGCGTCAATTCTGGCTTGAATCATTTGATCCGGCCCATGATGTACGATGCCTACCACGAAATTGTCAATGTGTCGAATCCCAAGGGGAGCCAGAAGTTGTACACGGTCGTCGGATATATCTGCGAGACCGATACGTTTGGCTCGGATCGAAAGCTTCCGGAAGTTCGGGAAGGTGATGTGCTCGCCATCCTGAATGCCGGTGCTTATGGATTCTCGATGTCATCCAATTATAATTCAAGATTAAAACCGGCAGAGGTGCTGATCTTCAATGGCGAAGCGATACTCATCAGGCAGCGGGAGACTTTTGAGGATTTATTGAGAAATCAAATTGAGATTGATTTGTAATGAAGCCGACAAGTTTGGTTGCCTTACTCAACTTTTTAGTGCACACCGGCGTTATGAGGGAGATTTTAACATTTCGTATGCGAAAAAATATCATACTGGCTCTGGTCGCTTTTGTATTGACCCTACACGCACATGCGCAGGTACTCACGCCAGTGACGTGGACGGGCTCGTTCAGTAAATCCAGTGCCCAGGCCGGTGAAGAAGTAGAGATCATTTTTAAAGCAACCATTCAGGACGGGTGGTATTTGTATTCAAACGACTTCGACCCGGATTGTGGTCCGCTGCTAACTGAGTTCCAGTTTGCAAACACGAAAAATTTCCAACTCGTAGGAAAGCCCATTCCGGTCAAGCCAAAAGACAAATACGACAAAGCATTCGGTTGTGATGTTCGCGTGTTTTATGGTACGGGTGAATTCAGACAGAAAATAAAATTATCAGGCGGACCTGTTTCAATCGAAGCTTCAGTCAGTGGACAGGTTTGCACCGAAGAAAAATGTATTTCATTTGGAGCCGACATTAATATAGACGGCCTGACTGTCGCGGGTGGCAATCAAAAGCCAGCAACAGAGATCCCGAAAGAAAAAGCACAGGAAAATGTACCCGCGGCTGACACGTCAAAAAACTCATCCACGGAGACCGGATCGGATCAGGTAACTACCCCGTCTGTGGATGGAAAAATCACAGGACCTGTACTTGATCCGTCGATCATTGAAGGAACACCCGAAGAAAAAACAGAGACGCTTTGGGGCTACCTTGTTCTTGCCTTTATCGTTGGCCTTACCTCGCTCATCACGCCGTGTGTCTTTCCTATGATCCCAATGACGGTGACGTTCTTCCTCCGTGACAACCAATCACGCAAGGAAGGTATTCGGAAAGCCCTCATCTTTGGATTATCCATCATTGGAATTTACACCGTGGTGGGGACACTATTCGCGTTTCTTTTCGGAGCTGAAGGACTGAACGCGCTGTCGACGCACTGGATTCCCAACCTGCTCATCTTTGTGATGTTCTTCATCTTTTCGCTGTCGTTTCTTGGGTTGTTTGAAATCAATGCGCCGCATAAGCTGGTGAATAAAGCCGATCAAGCCTCTGAAAAAGGTGGACTTGCCGGCATTTTCTTCATGGCCTCCACGCTTGTCCTCGTGTCGTTCTCGTGTACGATACCAATTGTTAGCACATTTCTTGTACTCTCTGCTGGAGGCGAAATCATCAAACCAGTCGTGGGGATGCTTGGCTACTCACTCGCCTTTGCTATTCCGTTCACTTTGTTTGCGATCTTCCCGGAGTGGATGAAGCGTATTCCGAAATCTGGCGGGTGGCTGAATACCGTCAAAGTAACGCTTGGGCTACTGGAACTTGCACTCGCCCTGAAGTTTCTGAGCATTGCAGACCAAACTTATCATTGGGGCATTCTCGACAGAGATCTCAATATTGGTATCTGGGTGGTCATCTTCTCTTTCCTCGGTTTTTATTTCCTCGGGAAAATCCGGATGCCTTCCGATACACCAGTTGAAAAGGTCACGGTCCCTCGCTTGCTGTTATCCATCGCGACGTTTTCGTTTGTGGTTTATTTGATTCCGGGTTTGTGGGGCGCGCCGTTGAAAGCACTTGCCGGATATCTTCCTCCGATGTACACGCACGACTTCAACCTCATCTCCAACGATGAAGCAGGCGCTGCGTCTTGCGAGACTCCCAAGTATGCCGACTTCCTTCATCTGCCTCACGGCATCCAGGGCTACTTTGACTACGAGCAGGCACTCGCGTGCGCACGAAAACAAAACAAGCCGCTGTTCATCGATTTCACCGGACATGGTTGTACCAACTGCCGTGAGATGGAGGCAAATGTATGGGCGGATCCGGAGGTATTGAAATTATTGAAGAACGACTTTGTTGTGGTGGCCTTGTATGTCGATGACAAAACAGAACTGCCGGAAAGCGAATGGTACACGTCGTCGTACGATAACAAAGTGAAGAAGACCATCGGCAAGCAGAACGCCGACTTGCAAATCACCCGACTGAACAACAACGCTCAACCTTTTTATGTCCTTGTCGGTGCAGACGAAAAAGTACTGGCCTGGCCAAAAGCGTATGATCGGAGCGTGGCTGACTTTAAAAATTTTCTGGAGAGTGGTTTAAAAACATACAACGCGCGCTATGTTGACCGGAGTACGGATTCCGGCAAAACCGCCATTGGTCGAAATTAAAGCCGCTTCGCAGGGCTCGGATTTTTTCGAAAAGGATTTCGGTTTATCTTTGATTGCTGGTCTGTTGCGCCAACAGCGGGTTGGTTATTTTTTACGCAACGGTATTTTTGTTGCATTATTTTTTCACCTGCAGTCAAAGCCATGTTCAAAAGAAAAGCTGTCATCGTTCTACTTATTGCTATGGGCACGGGAGTCGCCCTGGTTAATCGTTTCTATCTTCCCAACGTTGCCGCGGATAAATCAACGGCAGTCGCACCGGTGACAGACAGTACCTCCATTGAAAAAGAGCCTCGGGTGGTGTATGGAATGCTCGTCGACGATAGCCATACCGTCATCGAAGACAAATTCAAAAGAAATCAGGTATTGGGGGATTTGCTGGAGGAGTACAACGTCCCGGCGAAGTTGATTAACCAGTTATCGCTGATATCCCGAAAGGTTTTTGATCCCCGCAAGATTGCTGCAGACAAGAAGTACACCCTCATCGTGCGCGAAGACTCCGTGCGCAAAGCTACTGCGCTCGTGTACGAACCAAATCCAATTGATTATATCGTCTTCAAGTTTGAAGATTCACTTCAAATCGATGTGAAGAAAAGAGAAGTCGTTACGGTCGAAAAAACAGTAGCCGGGGTTGTTCAGTCGAACCTCTCTGAGACAATCGAGAAGCTGGGTGTTTCCAATGACCTCACCAATAAGTTTGTCGATATCTTCGGCTGGGTGGTCGATTTCCAGAGACTGCAAAAGGGCGATGCCTTCAAATTGATCTACCGTGAACAGCAGGTCGAAGGCAAAGCGATTGGCATCGAGCAGATCGACGCGATCTATTTCCGCCACTTCAACCGCGACTTCTATGCCTTCCCTTTTGAGCAGGACGACCGACTGGATTATTACGACGAAGATGGCAAAAGTCTCAAGAAAGCGCTCCTGAAGTACCCCATCGAATTCACGCGCATTTCGTCCCGCTATACCCTGAACAGGTTCCATCCGGTGCAAAAAAGGTGGAAAGCACACCTGGGTACAGATTTCGCAGCTCCTGTTGGGACCCCTATCCGTACCGTTGGAGATGGCGTTGTGCTCGAAGCGCAGTACAAATCCAACAATGGCAACTACGTCAAGATTCGCCACAACGGAACCTACACCACGCAGTACCTCCACATGTCCAGAATTGCCAGCGGAATTCGCCCGGGTGTTCACGTCCGTCAGGGTGAGACCATCGGGTTCGTTGGAAGTACCGGACTGGCTACTGGTCCGCACCTTTGCTACCGGTTCTGGAAAAATGGCGTTCAGGTAGATGCGCTTCGTGCAGACCTTCCGGCAAGTGAACCGATCTCCAAGCAGAACAAGCAATCGTTTGAGGCGTTGAAGCAAACGCTCATGGAGAAGCTGCAACTCATCCCAATGAGTGCAGACGCGTTGGCTTCCGCCAAATAACCGGCATGGGTCGCGCGGAAATAATCCGCTAATTTTTTTTACCTTTTTGGCTTTTAAGCCGAAGCGATCCTTATGCGCGTCTCCCCTCTCGTGTTGTTTCTTCTTCTTTCGTACCTGCAGGCATTCCCGCAAAAGGTCGGGCTCGTGCTCAGTGGTGGTGCTGCAAAAGGTCTTGCCCACGTGGGCGTGTTAAAGGCCTTGGAAGAGCACAATGTTCCGGTTGACTATATCGTAGGAACATCCATGGGTGGCATCATCGGTGGATGTTACGCGGCAGGGATGAGCCCTCTCCAGATCGAGGAGATGGTGCTCAGTGAACAGTTCCTCCGATGGGTGAACGGAACTCCGGAAAGCGGATACAACTACTACTATCATCAGAACGAGACCAACCCTCATTTCATCCGGCTGAATCTTTCATTGGATTCCATCCTCAACTTCAAACTCAATTCCACACTCGCCAGCGATGTTGCACTGAACTTTGCCATGGCCGAAAATACAGCACAGGCATCGGCCATTGCCCGCGGAAATTTTGACAGTCTCTTTGTTCCCTTTCGTGCTGTGGCCGCAGACATCTTCACGCAAAATGAAGTTGTTCTGAGAAAAGGATTACTGGGCGACGCGCTCCGCGCAACACAAGCCGTACCGTTGTTTTACACCCCGGTTCGCGTAGACGGAAAGTATCTTTTTGATGGCGGCGTGTACAACAATTTTCCAGTTGATGTCGCAGAGCGCGAGTTCAAGCCCGACGTCATCATTGGCGTGAACGTTTCAAGCAAGGTCTTCAATGACTATCCATACGATTCCGACGAACAATTGCTGGGTAACTCGATTTTGTTTCTTCTTCTGGATAAGTCCGATCCGGCAAGTGTTCCCGTAACCGGTGTTTACATCCAACCCAATGTGCAGGGATATACATCATTCGATTTTGCCGAGGCCAGAAGTTTAATCGACAGTGGTTATGCACAAACCATGCGGCAACTGGATGAAATCAAACGCAAGGTGGGGCGTGAAGTGAACTGCGACGATGTGGCTTCAAGGAGAAACAACTTCAATGACAAGAGCCGTCCATATGTATTTTCGCGCATCTCGTTCACGGGATTTAATTCCTATCAACGCAGGTACCTGAGGAACATCTTTCACTTCCACGACCGCAAGTCCAGGCAATCGTTCAGCCAGGTGAAACGAAGTTATTTCAGACTCGTCTCCGAAGAATATTTTTCCAACGTCTATCCCAACATCGTCTACGATTCGGCCTATCAGGGTTTTCAACTTCAGCTGACCAGACGACCACAAAAGAATTTCCAGCTGGAGTTCGGCGGGGTGATCTCCACCAAGGATGTCAGCAACATTTTTCTTGGAATAAACTTCTATAGGTTTCAGCGACAACTCACCCACGTTTATGCCGGGTTTCAAACGGGAAACTTCTACCGCAGTGCGGTGATTAAAACAAGAATGGATTTTCCATTTCAAATGTTTCTGGAGCCCATCGTGATGTTCAACTCACGCAACTACCTCGACATTGACGACTTGTTGAAAGAAGTGGAAGAACCAACAGTGCTTCGAAGAATTGATCGCCGCGTTGGCCTTAGTGTCGGTTGGCCCATCGGGAACACCTTTAAGAACAGCCTATCGTATCAACTGATAAACAACCGTGATGATTTCGGCAATCGAAATTTCTTCAACAGTACGGATACACTCGATCGCAGCCGCATAACCGGAGCGCTGTTCGAATTTAATCTGGCTTCAAATACACTGAACAGAAAACAGTATGCTTCGCTTGGAAAACACTTTGCCATTTCTGGTCAGTATTTCTATGTAAAGGAGAGATATACACCCGGCAATACTTCAGCGAGAACAGAGTCGAAGGAGATGAATCACCAGTGGATGCGTTTTCGCGCAGTCGCGGAGCAGTACTTCAACTTCGGACAATACCGTCCCGGATACTTTGCAGAAGTTGTGGTTTCCAATCAGCCATTCTTCTCCAATTACAAAAGCACCATCATCAATACTCCCGTATTTAATCCATTTCAGGATAGCCCAACACTCATCCTTGAAAGGTTCAGGGCATTTAGTTTCATGGCTTTCGGGCTGAGAAACGTCGTATCGCTATCGGGAAAAGTTGATTTCCGGATTGAAGGATTTGCCTATAAGCCTTTTCAGTCTCTCTCCTCCACAGCAGACCAACAAGCGACCAAGGTGGCAAACCTGAGGCAGATTCACATGGCGGCCAGTATGGGGATCGTTGTGCACTCACCCATAGGTCCCATTTGTCTGACCGGAAACTACTACGACGACAAGCAAAATAGATTTGGGGTGCTTCTCCACGCCGGATTCCTGCTCTTCAACAGGCATACGCTTGAGTAGAATCACGAAAAAACTTTGACTGTTAGGGCAGGGCGTTAGGTAATGCCTTCTTAATTTTTTCGTATGTTTATTGCCGAAAATGCGTAACCCCTCATACATGCTACGAGCATTACGATCCCTGGTGATTCTTCTCCCTCTGTTTTCTATCCAGGCGAAAGCGCAGACTGTCCAATGGGCATCTAAAGTTATCGAGTTCTCCTCCGAATTGACTCCCGTTCAGTACGCCGCCAAGCAGGCGCTCGGCAAGCCCGATGTCATGCCGGCCGGGGGGCAAAGTCCCAATGCATGGACACCCGATAAGCCGAAGCGCAAAGAGTTCATCAAGCTGGGCTTCGCCAATCCAATTTCCATCCGCCAGATCGCGATTGCCGAGTCGTACAACCCCAGCGGTTTGTACCGGGTTCTGCTCTATGATGAAAGTGGAAAGGAGCACCTTGTTCATACCTTGAATCCACAAAGCATTCCTTTGAAAGGGCGAATGCTGAATCTGTTTGTTGAGCAGACACCTTACAAAGTCACTGCAATCAGACTTGAATTCGATGGCGCCGCACTGCCCGACTATTTTGGTATCGATGCCGTAGCGATTACTGATTCCAGCTATCCGATCATTGCTGATATTCCCAAGATGCAATTGCTTGCCTCGGGAATCGTCATCGAGGCATTGGATCAAAATGTCAATAGCGACTACAGTGAAGTCAATCCTCTACTTTCTCCCGACGGGAAGACACTCTATTTCAGCAGAAAGAACCACCCGCAAAACGTAGGCGGTGTCAATGATAAAGAAGACATATGGTTCTCCGAACTTGATTCCACGGGGCACTGGCAGTTGGCGAAGAATATGGGTCCGGAATTCAATAACGAAGGGCCTAATTTCATCAATACAATTCAGTCTGTAACTCCGGATGGAAAGTCGGCAATCATCCTGCTTGGCAACAAGTATATGGATAATGGAAAGATGGTTGCTGGTGTGTCCGTGAGCTCGCTCGTTGGCGCCGATTGGTCAAAGCCCGTCGCGTTGAACATTACCAACGACTACAACTACAACGATAAAGCAAATTATTTCCTGACGAATAATCGCCAGACATTAATCATGTCGGTGGAGCGTGAAGACAGTGAAGGCGATCGCGACCTTTATGTCACCTTCATGGGCGCAGACAGCGTCTGGTCGGAACCGCTCAACCTTGGTACTGTCGTTAATACAGCAGGTGAAGAATCTGCTCCTTTTCTGGCCAGTGACGACAAGACCTTGTACTATTCATCCGAAGGTTTCAGTGGCTATGGCGGAAGCGATATCTATGTTACCCGCAGATTGGATGACACCTGGACAAATTGGTCTGAGCCAGAGAACCTGGGTCCGGAAATCAACTCACCTCAGGAGGATTTGTTTTTCAACATTCCTGCGTCGAGTGAATACGCCTACTATTCACGTGGTGTCAACGACACGAATACCGACATCTTCCGCGTCAAATTGCCCATTGTCAAGAATCCTGATCCATGGGTCGTTGTGCGGGGCAAAATCATCGACGCCGCAACGGGCAAGCCCAGAGGCGCCAAGATCATTTACGAGAGACTGCCTGATGGCAAAGAGATGGGCATTGCGCAGGCGAATCCTGAGACAGGTGAATTTGAAATCCGGCTACCCGGCGGACATGTCTACGGCATACGCGCTGAGGCAAAAGATCACATTTCTGAGAGCCAGAATCTCGACCTGACGAAAGTGACTGGAGACCAGGTGGTGACCTTGAAAGAATTTGATCTCAATCCGATTCGCGTAGCGGAAGTAACAGATAACATCACCATTACATTAAACAACGTCTTCTTTGACTTTGACAAATCCGTCCTGAAGCGTGCATCGTATCCTGAACTGAACCGCATTGTGAAGCTGATGAACGAGCGAAGTGGCATGAGAATTGAAATTGCAGGACATACGGACGGTACAGGAACAGTGAACTATAACCTGAAGCTGTCCGAGCAGCGGGCAAAAGCGGTAACGAAGTATCTCGTTGGTCAGGGCGTAAGCAAAGAGCGTATTGAAGTGAAGTGGCTTGGAGAATCTGAGCCTGTAGATACCAACGCTACAATCGAAGGACGAAGCAAGAACCGTCGCGTAGAATTTAAAATCCTGAAGGCTCAATAACATCATGAAGGCTTTTATCACATTCTCATTGATCTTCGGTCTCGGTCTTGGAGTTAATCTGGCTCAGGACCAGGACTCAACGGTAGTTGCTGAGGGGCGGATCATTGACGGCGCAACCGGGCAAACTGTCGCTGCTCGCATTACCTACCAAAGCCTCCCTTATGGTAATCGCGTTGGCGTGATTACCGGTGACAAGTACAATTTTCCAATGTTCGACGGAGAGAAGTACAGCATCGTGGTAGAAGCAAAAGGATTTGCTCAGGTGAAATATATGCTCGACCCCGCAGAGGCCAAGGACTGGAAGCTGGTTCGTGATATTGAACTGGGTGAGCATTCTGCTGCCAAAAAAGACAAGCACGCCGTGGGTCACGTGATGCGTCTGGATAATCTGATATTTGAAGTGGGTAAATCCAAAATTAATCCCGACTCATACGGCGAACTTGATCTGGTTGTGAATATGATGAATAACAACCCGACGATGATTGTGCAGCTTGAAGGACATACCGATTACCTCGGAGATCCGAAGGAGAATCTCAAACTCTCACAAGCGCGTGTGGACGCCGTGAAGGATTACGTCACCTCGAAGGGGATTAAGAAAGACCGCGTTAAGACCAAGGCTTTTGGCGGAACAAATCCTCTTTCCCGCGACAATACGCCCGAGGCGCACCGCATGAATCGCCGCGTGGAGCTGCGAATCCTGGAGAATTAATTACTTCAGGCGGGCTTTAGCAGATTCTCAGACATTCCACTCGTTCAGCTTGCCAGGCACTGCCTTCCAGCATTTTTTCCAATTTTTCAAATAACGCAGGTGTGGCAGCCATACCACGTGCATCCTTTTGAGTTTTGATCTGTCTTTGTTCGGGAGCAATGACATGAACTCCAGACGCGATGATCAAAAATTATCTTAAAGTAGCATTTCGGTCCATCCTCCGAAACAAGCTTACCTCGTTTATCAATATTGCTGGCCTTGCGCTGGCCATGGCCTGTGCCATCCTGATTTATCTGTACATCTCCGACGAGATTAGTTATGATCAATACCATGAGAAAGCGGGAAGAATATACAGAGTGAATCGCATCTTCCACTCCAATGAAGGAGCCGTGAGCCTGAGTCTCGCGAATGTCGCGCCTCCATTCGGACCGCTGTTGAAAAATGATTTTGGAGAGATTGAGGTCATCGCCAGAACGGTGAACTTCGGACTGGTCATTGGCCTCGAAGAAAATGGGGAACTGAAAATGGTCAACAACGAGCCGGAACTCTTCGTTGTGGAACCGGACCTCTTCAAAATTTTCGACATCAAGGTCATCACCGGTGATCCCAAGACCGCACTCGAAAGACCTTTCACCGTGATGCTGTCCAAAAGCACTGCCCTGCGGTACTTTAACTCGACCGACGTGGCCGGTAAACGTCTTCGTGCCAATAACGCATTTGACCTGGAAGTGACGGGTGTCTATGATGACTTCCCGCTGCAGTCTCACTGGCACCCGCACCTGATGGTGTCGTTTTCCACGCTGAATGACGATAACATTTACGGTCAGGAAGCACTGGCCACGAATTGGGGCAACAACTCTTTCGGGACGTACATGCTTCTTGCCGAGGGCACGGACCCGACCAAAATGGAAGAGCGTCTTCCTGATTTTATTGATCGGCACTTTGGCGCTTATGTCAGGGAGCAGTTTAATCCGCCTGCCGATTTCAAGGCTTCACGGGGAACAACACTGAAGATCCAAAAGGTTACGGATATCCACCTTCGTTCTCATATGGATGATGAAATTGAGACCAACGGAAACATCACCAACGTGTACATGATGGGTGTTATCGGTGTGTTCATCATTCTCATTGCGTGCTTCAATTTTGTCAATCTCTCCACCGCACGGGCAACCAAACGTGCCAAAGAAGTCGGGTTACGAAAAGTTGTGGGTGCCTTGAGAAATCAATTGATCGGTCAATACCTCAGCGAGTCTGTGCTGATTGCCTTCATGGCTATGGTCCTTGCTTTAGGAATAACATATGCTGCCCTCGGCTGGCTCAATGAATTTACAGGCAAGAGCATTGCATTATCTCCTTCCGAAAACATCACCATGTTTGTTGGCCTGATAGCCTTTTCCATATTCACAGGCATTCTTGCGGGGATCTATCCGGCATTTGTCGTGTCTGCATTCAAGCCCGCTCTCACCTTGAAAGGACAACAAGGCTCTGCAACAGGAAAAGTGTTTATCCGAAAGGCACTTGTCGTAGCGCAGTTCTCCATCTCCATTGTATTAATCATCGCTACCCTGGTGACATTTGAACAACTCGAATTTTTGAATCAACAAGACCTGGGATATGCGAAAGACCAGGTTGTCACTTTGCCGTACTATCCGGAAGTGGATGAATCGTACGATGCCTTCTACAATGAATTTACCAAATCAGCGCTGGTGAAGAACGTCAGCCGCTCGTCGCGCGTGCCCACAGGCCGTTTGCTGGATTCGTATGGGGGAGCAAGTTTCATGAAGGGGGACAGCCTCGTACCCGTGAATATGAATCTGCGGAGCATTAGTGTCGACGAGGAGTTTTTCGATACCTACGAAATCAAACTTCTTGCAGGACGAATGTTTTCGAAAGAAATTCCTACCGACGACTCCCTCGCCTTCATCATCAATGAGGCGGCTGTTAAAGAAATCGGTTGGGTTAATGCAAGCGAGCACATCGGCGAAGAGATGTTGTATGCGGGCGTGCGGGGTAAACTGATCGGTGTAGTCAAAGATTTTCACTTTGAATCCCTGCATCAGCAAATCACGCCCATGATCTTTCTCCAACGCAGGAACGCCTTCAATACCATTTCATTCAAAATTGCCTCGGCTGATATGACTTCAGCGCTTCGCGAGCTGGAACAAAAGTGGAAGACATTTGTCCCTGCCAGACCGTACAATTACTCCTTCGTCAGCGAACGCTATCAGGCGCTGTATGAATCGGAGCAAAAACAAAGTACGCTGTTCACAACGTTCTCTGCGCTGGCCATTTTCATCGCCAGCCTCGGACTATTCGGCCTGGCCACGTTCAACACCCTGCAGCGCGTTAAGGAAATTGGGATCAGAAAAGTGCTCGGGGCATCGGTGGGCAGTATTGTGCAATTGCTGTCCAAGGAAATTGTTGTGCTCATCCTGATTGCCAACGTACTCGCGTGGCCGGCTGCGTGGTACCTCATGGAGCAATGGCTGAATTCTTTCGCCTATCGAATTGACTTTGATGTCATCGTATATCTCATCGCGGCCATCTCCGCAATCATGATTGCTCTGCTCACCGTGAGCACCCAAACCATCACTGCAGCCATGAGAAATCCGGCGAGCACGCTCAGATATGAGTAGCAGGAACGACAAAGGGGACGTCTGCGCGACATCCCCTTTTGTTTTATTGCTTTTCGTTTGAGTGGTTTTGATTTTACCGGGACGCAAGGAGGAGAGAATTTCCCCTTCTGATGCGCTGAAGTTGTCTCACATAGTGATCTTTTTCTTCCTGTGCGAGATCACTGTTCAGGATCGTGGCGATGGTGAGTTTGCTGAACGCTTCGACGCGGGGAGAAGCATATCGCTCAGTCGTCAGGCGAAGGCGCTCCACCACGACCGCAAAATCTTTTTTGTTGTAGGCCTCCACGGCGATGTTGTAATGCATCAACCCAACAATTTCATCCAGACCAACCTGGTCGAACAGTTGAAACGGGTAGCAGTATTCCACTTTACGGGGGGCCTTCTCCCCAGGCTTGGAGACTTTATATTTCTCCAACTTGGCTTGTACCTCTTTATTCCGATGGACAAAACCGTATAGCCTGTCCGTTGCCTCAAACAACACAGGCCCATCGGGGGTGTTTACCGTAAGGAAAATATGATGGTTCGTTTCAGTGATGCTGAACTCGTACCCAAAATAGTCCAGGACCAGGGCATACAAAGCAGTTCCGCTGAGGCAATTATATTTACCGAGGTTCAAAGTCTGCGAAAATGAAGCCTTGGCATCGAATTCTTTCAGGTAAGCCTGATGCGTCTTCACGAAGATGAAATAGAGAAAACGCTTTTGATCTTCCCAGCGTCCCTCCTTGCGCTCGAGTTGAGCGAGAAATTCCTTGAACTTTTCTGTCTTTACTGCACCTCCATCGGTTTGCGAGTAGAGCGACAGGTAGCGGTTCAAGCGTTCATCGCCGTGATTTCCGAAAGAAACCACGGAGGCCGTAACAAACACCAAAATCAGTCCCGCGAACCTCATGTTAAGCCAATGTTAACTTTGTGTTAACAAATTTAACCCAAAATTCATTCCATGCAACAGCGCCCACCTGACGGGTAATATTTTAGACCCCTTCGCAGAATTTATAACTTTAGCCTATGGAACAGATCACCATAGACACCACTTCCGAAGTAATCACCAGCACTTTCCGGCTCCAGCAAGAGGCCGTGCTCGTCCGGAGAAAAGAAAGCCTCGACGTGCGGAAAGAGCGCCTTGAATCTATTCGCACATGGGTAAAGCGCAACAAAACCCGGATTCAGGAAGCGGCCTATGCCGATTTCAAGAAAAACGCGACGGAGGTTGATCTGATTGAGGTGCTTCACGTCCTGGATGAAATCAAAGTGGCCGTCAACAACCTCGACATATGGGCAAGGCCCATTAAGGTAGATGCGACGCTGCCGATGTTGGGTACGCGCTCGGAAATAAGAAATGAACCGAAGGGCGTGTCCCTGATCATCGCTCCATGGAACTACCCGTTCTCATTAACCATCGGGCCTCTCGTCTCCGCACTCGCCGCGGGAAATACGGCAATCCTTAAGCCATCGGAGATGACGCCAAATGTGGCAGCGCTCATTCAGCAAATGATTGAAGAGTTGTTCCGCCCGGACGAAGTTTTTGTTTGCGTCGGAGGTCCCGACGTCTCGAAATACCTCCTCTCTCTGCCCTTCGATCACATCTTTTTTACCGGTAGCCCGGCCGTTGGCAAAGAGGTCATGGCCGCGGCGGCAAAAAATTTAACCTCGGTGACGCTGGAACTTGGCGGGAAGTCACCAACCATCGTCACACGCTCGGCCAATTTGCGTTCGGCCGCAGAAAGAACTGCACTGGCCAAGTGGATTAATAACGGACAGACCTGCATTGCCCCTGATTACGTGCTCGTCGAGTCCGCTGTGCGGGATGAATTCATTCGCGAGGTGAGTGCAGCAGCCAAGCGGCTGTTTGCGCCCCACTCGGAATTTGCTTCATCATCAAGTTATTGTCGTATGGTGAATAGCCGTCATTACGGACGCGTTCAGGAACTGATTGCCGATGCACTGCAGCATGGAGCACGAATCGTCAGCGGCGGCAAAAGTGACGCAACGGATCGGTTTATCGAACCTGTTGTCATGGATAATGTTCCCTGGGAATCACGAATGATGCAGGAGGAGATATTTGGCCCCGTGCTGCCTGTATGTACGTTCGAGCGCCTCTCCGACGCCATTGCATTAATCAACAGTAAGCCGAAACCATTGGCGCTCTATATCTTCTCCACAAAACGAAGTGAACAGGAAGAAGTACTGATGTCTACGTCAGCGGGTGGCGTGTGCATTAATGATGCAGCTTTGCATTTCATGCACCATCGCCTGCCATTCGGGGGCGTCAACAACAGCGGCATTGGAAAATCGCATGGCAAGTTTGGCTTCGAAGCGTTCTCCAACCAAAAGCCGGTTTTGCGTCAGCGCACAGGACTGACTTCTGCACGAGCCTTGTATCCGCCATACACCGCATTCTCCCAAAAAATAATGGACTGGTTTTTAAAGCTTTTCTGACAAAATTCATACGCTCTGCCGACGTTAGAAATAGTTCGGGAGCAAGGTCATTTGTAGATTTGTATTCCAATCCAGATAACTAAAAGTAATTCCTCATTCCAATGAAAAAAACTATAAAGTGGGTCCTGATTGTTGTGGGTTCACTGCTGGTATTATTCATCGCAGCAGCAGCAATAATTCCCGTTGTGTTCAAAGATGACATCAAAAAGGCCATCGATGAACAAATTGCCAAAAATGTCAATGCAGACGTTGCTTTCGACGACTTCAATCTTTCGCTGTTCAGAAATTTTCCGAACATCACTGCAGAAATATCGAAAGTAGGTGTCCTCAACCGTGCTCCGTTTGAGGGCGAAGCGCTGTTTGTTGCCCAGGAGCTGACCGTGGAGATCAATTTGATGGACGTTGTATTCGGCGACCAGGTACGGGTGAAGGGAATTACACTTCGGGAACCAGTCATCAATGTGATCGTCCTGGAAGACGGCCGCGCGAACTACGACATCGCTGTCCCCTCTGCCGATACGGTGCAGACCACCGAGGAACCATCTCAGTTTTCTTTTGGAATTGATCACTGGGAAGTCATTAACGGAGACATCACATACGATGATCGCTCCCTCCAGTTTTTAATGGCATTGAAAGGAATGAACCATTCAGGCTCGGGTGACTTCACACAGGATGTTTTTGATCTGAAGACCAATACCACTGTTGATTCTTTGTCTACAGCCTATGGTGGTGTTGAGTACATCAGCGATAAGAAAGTTAATCTTGATGCGGTGATCAGCATCAGCGAAGAATACACCAAATATACCTTTAAGGATAACAAGGTTCTTGTCAATGACTTTGCTGCGAGCGCCGATGGTTGGTTTAAAATGAATGAAAATGATTTTGGAATGGACATCGCTTTCAAGAGTCCTGAAAATACATTCAAAAGCTTACTCTCTCTTGTGCCCGGCATGTATTCAAAAGACTTTGATCAGATCAAGGCCGATGGCGAACTGGCATTCAGCGGCTTTGTGAAAGGAACGTACTCAGAAACGCAAATGCCAGCGTTCAACCTGAATCTCCTGGTCAAAGACGGAATGTTCCAGTACCCCGATCTTCCGACAGCAGTCAAGAATATCAACATGGATCTACTCGTCGACAACAAAGACGGTGTAATTGATCACACCATCGTTGATTTGAAAAAGCTTCATCTCGATTTTGGATCAAATCCGGTTGATGCACGCGCACTGGTGACCTCCATCTATCCAACAAACATTGACGCCAATGTCAAGGCAAAACTGAATCTGACAGAGCTCACTCGAATGTTCCCCCTGGAAGGTCTGGAAATGCGCGGCGCGTATGCACTCGACCTGACCGCGAAAGGTGTGTACGACAGCTTGAAAAAAACAATTCCGGCTATTGATGCGACGATGGCGCTTTCGGATGGTTATGTAAAATCTAAAGATGTCCCTGTTCCCCTGGAAGATCTCCGATTTAATTCAACGGTGAAAAACTCAACGGGCAATATGGCGGAGACAGTCATTCGTGTCAGCAACTTCGCGATGCTGCTGGAAGGCGAAAGGTTCAATGCGGATCTGTTGCTGCAGAACCTGAACGATTATACATGGGATCTGAAAGCGAAGGGAGGAATTGATCTGGGCAAGATCACAAAGATCTTCCCGATTGAAGGAATGACGTTAGCGGGAAAGGTAGTGGCTGATCTTCAAACCAAAGGAAAATACAGCGATGTACAAGCGGAGCGTTATGACAAACTTCCCACGAGCGGCTCGGCTTCACTTACTAATTTCCAATATGTAACCAAGGACTTACCCGAAGTATCCATGTCTACGGCCTCCATGGTTTTTGATCCGAAGAAAATCGAATTGAAAAATGTGGCGGGTAAAATTGGCAAAAGTGATTTTGCCGTTGATGGAATCGTCACCAACTATATGGGCTACGTCTTCGGGGAAAACGAAGTGATTAAAGGCAAAATGAACTTCAATTCCTCGTTGCTGGATCTCAATGAATTTATGACAGATACCGAGGAGACTGCAACAGCAGATACTGCTTCCTTCAGCGTCATCCCAGTTCCGGAGCGTGTGGATTTTGTGCTCAGCTCAAACATTAAACAAGTGAAGCTGATGGACTTTAATATCTCTAATGCCGTCGGAGATATTGTTGTAAAGGATGGCGTGGCAAACCTGAGTGGAATTAAATTCAACATGCTGGGCGGATCCTTTGGGGTTACGGGTTCTTACAACACGAAGAATATTCAGAAGCCGACGTATGATTTCGGTTTGAAGATTGAGAACGTGAGTATGAAGGAAGCCGCAAATGCTTCCAGCATCGTGCAGACTTACGCGCCGGTGGCGGGATTGGTGAATGGAAACTTCTCAACCGATTTCAAGATCAGTGGCTTGTTAAAACAGGATATGATGCCGGATCTTTCTACCGTCAATGGTTCTGGCTTGATCAAAGTAGCTCAGGCTGCCCTGAGTAATTCCAAACTTGTTTCGGGAATTACATCACTGACCAAATTGGAAAATACAGATCAGGTGACTTTGAAAGACGTGCTGATGTCGGCGTCGATTTCCAACGGTAAGCTGAGTGTAAAACCTTTTGATGTCAAATTTGGATCGTATAAGACGACAGTCTCCGGTTCTACCGGACTGGATGGAAAGATCGATTACAATTTGAAGATGGATGTACCTGCCGGAAAATTGGGAACTGAATTCAATTCGTTTGTGTCAAAGTACTCAGGTACAAAAACAGATCCGAACGCGCCAGTGCCTGTGACAATTGCGCTCGGCGGCACGTACGCAAGCCCAACACCGAGGCTGCTCCTGGATGGACAAAAAGAGCAGGCGAAGGATGCGGTTACAAATGCGGTCAAAACTGAAGGCACCAACGCCTTGAAGGACGCAGTGAAAGGAACCGAAGCCGAAAAGATAGTTGGTGGTTTGTTAGGAGGCTCGACTAAAGATTCCACCGCATCAGACACGACAAAGAAACCGACAGATGTGAAGAAGCAGATACAGGATGGTGCGAAGAAAAAGATTTCTGATCTGCTGAAGAAGAAAGGCGGAGGTTGATATGCGCGATGGGCTGCGGATGACTTCGTCATCCTTGGCCATCGCTCTGGTTACGCAGCCCCTTCAGGGCTGGGGGGTATGTGCGACTTCCACCATTGCTGTAGAGAGATTTGGCCGATGCAATACCGCGTCGAGGGCTGATTAGATCAAGACAAATCCTGCGCTCCGGTAACCCGGCCACACATCCGTTTGGCTATTCAAACCCGCCATTGGGCGTTGCCTTTTGCACTCCGGCCTGCCGGTAGCCATCCCGTTGCGAACCAGCGTATCCATGCGTCCAAATGGTTAACGCTATGAAAATTGTTGCCGGACTATTGATTTGCCTATCACTGCCGCTTGCTGCTCAGAATTCGAAGCAGTGCGGGGAGATGTGTTTCACAACTACTCAAATATCATCCACACCCGCGGGTGAAGACTGCAAAACTTTTGTGTGGGAAGTTTCCTACGAAGGCAGCTGTGCACACGAGTTATCTCATTACACTGTGGCGATCCCCTGCGGCATCGTGTCGAACTTGTCTAACTCAGCTGGGTTTGCTCAATCAATTGGAACAGATCCCACTACCGGACTCAGCGGCTTTAAAATTGATAACATCAACGGATTCGGTAAATCGTCATTGAGGAAATTCCGCGTGCAATTTACCCTCTGCGAAAACAACGCAGCCTGTACAGAACTGATGAAGTGCTGGCAACCTGTCATTGCATACAAGGCCTCCACGTGTGTTGATTATGATACATTGGAAACATCTTGCAATAAGCTTGAAGCGAAGCTGAATAAAATTAATCCTGCGTGTGCTGCGACAGCAACAGGTTCTCTCGCTGCTGATGTGATTTCCGGCAAAGAGCCATTTGAATTTCTCTGGAGCACGGGTGACACAACCTCCTCAATCACTGGCCGTGCAGCTGGATCATACAGCGTATTGATCACTGACGCATCCGGTGCAACGGTCACCCTGCAGGATTCTCTTCGCGACCCTGCTGGTATCACCATCACAGGCCAGGTTCGGAATTCGAGCTGTGCAGGAAAATCTGACGGAGCCATTGATCTCACCATAAGTGGTTCCTCTTCATACAACGTCACCTGGAGCAACGGCGCAACTACAGAAGATTTGGTCGACTTGCGTTCAGGAAACTACACGGTGACTGTATCGGCCAACGGATGCACTGCGACAAAAACATTTAACGTTGTTAACGACACAGAAATTAAGTTGACAGCATCCATTGCTTCACCAGACTGCTCCGGATCCAATGGCGCGATCAATCTTACTGTCTCAGGAGGAATCGCTCCATATACTTTCGTGTGGTCTAATGGGCAAACAACAGAAGACATCAATAACTTGATTGCCGGAGTGTACAAAGTGAAGGTGACGGACGCAGGAGGTTGTTTCGTCGAGGTGAACTTCACCATCCGGGATAAAAATACCCTGAAGCTGACCGCGACGCCAACACCTACAAGTTGTCAGGGTGACGCCACCGGTGCGATTGATCTTCAGGTTACGGGTGGAACTGCGCCCTACACTTACCTCTGGAGCAATGGCTCGACTTCTGAAGATTTATCCAACCTGCCCACAGGAAATTATACGGTTACGGTCACTGACAGCAAAGGCTGCACGGCACGTGTCACCATATTTGTTTCCAAGAAAACTTTTCAGGTACCCTACACGGTAACACAACCCAGTTGCAACGGTGACGCTACTGGTTCAGTGAGTGTTTTTACTCCCGTTGGTGGAACCGCACCTTATACCTACATATGGTCGAACGGAGCCACAGGTGATACCATCACCGGACTTGCTCCGGGAACCTATAGCCTGACGGTTACAGACGCGAGTGGATGTACACGCACCTTATTCTTCGTGATCAGCACGCCGACAACACCCACGGTTACTGCAACGGTATCCACTGCAGGATGTGACAGCGGTCTCTCCAACATCGATGTGACGGTGACCGGAGGTCGGGCACCATATACGTACTCATGGTCTACCGGAGCAGCAACACAGGATCTCAACGGCGTTCCTGCCGGTACTTATCTCGTAACCGTTACCGATGCAGGAGGATGCACAACAACTCAGGAAGTCGTGGTAGCCGCACCATTGACATGGTCTTGTTTGATTAATCCCATTACCACACCGCTGTGTGTAACGACCAATCTGTTACTCACCAGCAACGTCGCGGATGCAGACAGTTATGCGTGGGCTGTGTCCAGCACCGATGGATCGTGGGCCATTACCTCAGGCGCTTCGAATGATTCTGTTCGATTTACCTCGGGCAGCACCGGAACGATGGCGACTTTTACATTGACATTAACAAAGAATGGATGTGTGAAAACGTGCACATATGTTATCGCTGCATGCACGAGTAACTCAGACCCGGGGACTGATCCGGGAACAGATCCTGGAACAGACCCAGGGACGGATCCTGGGACGGACCCTGGGACGGACCCGGGAACTGATCCCGGCGACGGTGAAAACGGATCCTGCGACACTTGCTTTGATTCCCAGGTACAAATTTTAAGAACTGACGGTGATTGTATTACGTACCGCTACACGGTGGCAACAGATGGCACTTGCCGCCACGAACTCTCTCATTATGTCATTGGAATTCCATGCGGAAATATTTCGAACTACTCCAATTCAATGGGATGGAAAATGGAAATAGGAACGGATCCGACAACGGGAGTTACCGGATTGAAGGTGGATAACATTCAGGGGTTTGGTAAGCAGGCCGCCTCATTCACAGTGACGTTTACTGTATGCAATGCGAATTGTGAAGATCAAGCTCCCCTTGTTTCCTACAAGGCCGGACAGTGCATCGCGATCGATACAATAAGCACAACGACGGCAACTGCTTCTTCGCTTGCTGTGTATCCTAATCCGTTCCAGGGCGAAGTGCGCGTAGATTATACCAGCGATGCGGACGACTCCGGAAGTATTGAGATTCTCGATCAAATGGGGAACGTCGTCATGCTGGTGTATCGCGGGTCGTTGCCTAAAGGCGAGCAGAAGTCTTTCCAGGTGAATACGCAATCATTGAAAATCGGACTCTACTACTACAGAGTAACAACAACAGCTCAGGTGCTGTATGGTAAAATACTCCGGCAATAAATCGTACCCGTTAACCAACCCGAAAGGCTGGCCACCATGGCCAGTCTTTTTTTTGTTGAACTCAAAGCCCGCAAAAAAAAGTCGCGTTGATTTAACGATGGGTACGATTTGATCACGGCGACACGTGTACTCGAACAAGATGGTGATCCCGCCCTGTCAGGGCTCGATGATTTTTTATCTTACCGATACGATGGGTTTCGCCTGCCTGCCCGAGGCAGGCCTTCGGCTTTACCCATCGCTGACATACGTCGCCCTTTCAGGGCGAGCACGAAGGGACGCGCCCAAATTCTCCTTCGTCATCATTAAAAACTTTTAGCAAAAAAAAAGGTTGCCCTTTTGAGACAACCTCTTTTCTTATCTGTCAATGCCCGTTATTGTGTGAGTTGAATTTCTTCACCTTCCTTGTTCAGGAATTTGTATTCTGTGACGGCCATCGAAGTGTCCTGCACGAGTTTGATCCAACGTTTGTATTTGAAATACCACTGCATCCGTTTGGAGATGATGCCCGTGGTATAGAAGGCATACAAGTACGGATGAAGCGCAAGCACGAGATGCTTCTCATTCTGTTTCACGATGAGATGCTCCAGCGTGCGTTCGATATTATCCGACGTGAGAATAGACGCCGTAATCTTTCCCGTTCCGTTACACGTGGGACATACCTCCTTCGTAGCGATGTTCATCTGTGGACGAACGCGCTCGCGGGTGATCTGCATCAGGCCAAATTTTGAAAGCGGAAGAACGGTGGATTTTGCTTTATCATCCATCATCTCCTCTTTCATCACCTTATGAATGAGTTTCTTGTTTTCGAGGCTCTTCATGTCGATGAAGTCGATAACAATAATTCCACCCATGTCGCGGAGTCTCAACTGACGCGCAATTTCTTTAGCAGCCTCCACATTCACGGAGAGTGCAGTAGTTTCCTGATTCTCTTCGCGATTTGATTTGTTTCCGCTGTTGACATCGATCACGTGCAGCGCTTCGGTATGTTCGATGATCAGGTAGCCGCCGCCGCGAAGGCTGACGGTTTGGCCGAAGGCAGACTTGATCTGCTTTTCAATTCCGAAGTGCTCGAAGATTTTCGCCTTGCCATTGAACAACTTCACAATCTTCTCCTTGTCCGGAGCGATGTTCCTGATGTAGGTCTTCACCTCTTCGAACATCTTCTTGTCATCCACGACGACGTTGTCGAAAGATTCGTTGAGGAGGTCGCGCAGCAATGCTGAAGTTTTATCCAGTTCGCCGATGACCTTATCGCGTGCGTTGGCGTTGGGAAGACGTGTCATTCCTTCTTCCCACGTCTTGACCAGATTACGAAGATCGCGATCGAGTTCAGCAACCTCTTTGTTTTCAGCAACCGTGCGGATGATGACACCGAAATTTTCCGGCTTAATAGATTGGATGAGACGAAGGAGGCGTTTGCGCTCCTCGCCGCTGGTAATTTTTTTCGAAACGCTGACTGCGTTTGAAAACGGAACGAGTACCAGGTACCGTCCTGCAAGTGAAAGCTCACAAGATAGTCGTGGCCCTTTCGTTGAAATTGGCTCCTTTACAACCTGAACCGGCACCAATTGATTTTTAGTAAGCTGCTGGACTATTTTCCCGTGCTTATCAATGTCTGGTTCAGACTGAAATTTATCGAGTCTTCCACCGTTGATCTTCTTGCTTCTGACCAGTCTTGTAAACTTTTGCAGCGAGCTGAATTGAGGACCAAGGTCGAGGTAATGAAGGAAAGCATCTTTATCATAACCCACATCAATGAAGGCTGCGTTCAAACCCGGCACCACTTTCTTGACCATGCCGAGGTAGATATCGCCTACTGTGAATTTGCTTCCTTCAGATTCCTGATGGAATTCTACAAGCGTCTTGTCTTTGAGAAGGGCTATACGACATCCGTCCTGAGATCCACTAATAATTAGTTCGTTACTCAAAAGACCTAAAATTAAAAGTGAGAGATGTGTATAGAAGAGCAGCGCGCCGCGCTGGCGCGCTGTCCGTAATTACTTCTTCTTGTGTCTGTTTTTTCTAAGACGCTTCTTACGCTTGTGCGTTGCCATTTTGTGCTTCTTACGTTTCTTTCCGCTTGGCATAGTAAAATTTTTAAAGTATCTCCCAGAGGGAGACGGTTGAACAATTTATTTTAAATCATTGAGATAAGAATCTGCTGTCGATTGAACGGCTGGATCCTGATCCATTTTTTTCACTTTTTCAAACTGCGCACGTGCCTTGACTTTTTCTCCCAAATTCATCAACGCCACACCAAGGAGGAGCTGCGCCTGAATATTATCCGGGTTGATGGCCACGAGCTTGTTGAGGCGCTCGACCGCTTTGTCGTTTTGTCCGGACTGCACCGAGAGCATTCCAAGACTAAACAACGCCAGTTCGTTTTTAGGATCTTTGGCAAGTACTTCGCGAAGCATCATGATCCCCTGCATGGGATTGGAAGAAGTCACATAGGTCATCGCCAGTTTGGACTTGACCGTGAATTCATCCGGATTTGCTTTCAGCACTTTACCATAGTACTCCTGAGCTTTAGACGCAAAGGCTTGCTGCTTTGCACCATCCACGGCAAGCGTGAATGCCTGGTAATACTGATCTCCGGTTTTTTGCCAGCCGAAGACATTATTAAAATACGCGCTGGATTCTTCCGCGAACCACGCCGCACTGTCGAAACGACTGACAGAAGCATACAGGCTCGCCAAAGAGTCGGCAAAGATAGCTTTTTTTTCTTTATCTGTACTTCCGGCAACTTTGGCGCGGAGCAGACTGATATTGGCTTTTACTTCTGCAGGTGCGTCAACGTGCGCGTTAATGTCAGCGGCAATTGAGTCTGCAGAAGGTACACTGTTCGCGAGGCCTTCATTCTCGACAACGACTTTCGGAAGCTGAAAAAGAATAACGACGGCGACAATACATGCACCAGCCAATAACAACCGTTTTTTCATGACAGCGGAGCTGCTGTTAAATTATAGACACACGGAATCACAGCGACTTTTCTTTCTCTGCGACCAACTTTACTTTCTCGCTGTTCTTGATCTTGTTGACAAAGATCTTAGCAGGCTTAAAGCTGGGGATAAAGTGCTCATCTATAATGAGTGCAGTGTTTCGGGAGATGTTTCTCGCGATCTTTCTTTTTCTCTTCTTGTTGATGAAACTTCCAAAACCGCGAATGTAGATGTTATTGCCGTTTGCCATGGAGGTTTTCACAACGCTGAAAAATGCTTCCACAGAGGCTGTCACATCGGCTTTGTCCACTCCTGTCTTCTCTGCAATCTCGTTAATGATGTCTGCTTTCGTCACCGGTCAAAAAATTTAAGTGTGAATTTTTATGGGACGGCAAATTTAGTTTGAGGGATTAGAATTAAAAATTATTATTGAAAAAATTGATTTTCAAGGGGATGGACAACCGGGATTTCTCAAAAAAAATAGTCGCATGGTATCAGGAAAACCGCCGTTCACTGCCCTGGAGGGACATTTCCGACCCTTACCGCATCTGGTTGTCGGAAGTCATCCTGCAACAAACCAGAGTGCAGCAGGGTCTGCCCTACTATGAGCGGTTTGTTCGTGCCTATCCAACGGTAGGGCTGCTGGCCAAAGCACCGGAACAGGAAGTTCTGCGTCTTTGGCAGGGTTTGGGCTATTACAGCCGTGCTCGCAACCTCCATCGGTGTGCGCGCTTTATCGATCAGGAACTCAACGGAGTGTTTCCACCAGACTTTGCGGGGTTGAGAAAACTGCCGGGTGTCGGCGACTATACCGCTGCAGCAATCGCTTCCTTTGCTTATGGCGAAAAGGTTGCGGTACTGGACGGCAACGTATTCAGAATTCTTTCCCGCATTTTCGGGATCGAAACAGCCATCAACTCAACGGCAGGGAAAAAAGAGTTTGCGACGCTGGCGGACAAGTTGGTTCCGCAAAAATTTCCCGACCAGCACAACCAGGCGATGATGGAATTTGGCGCAACCTGGTGCACACCCAGAAATCCAAAATGCGAAAATTGCATCTTCCAAAATTCCTGCTTCGCGTTTCGAAATGAACTCGTCGATAAATTGCCGGTCAAAACGAAGTTGAAGAAAAGGAAGTCGAGGTACTTCTACTATCTCGTTTTCCGTCATCGGGGCAAACTGTTGATGGGTCAGCGCATGCAGCGGGACATTTGGCAGGGTTTATACGATTTTCCTCTTATCGAAAAAACCAAAGCCGCAAAAACGCCCTCCATTTTAAAAGAACTTAACGGACTCACCGCCCATGCACAGCGGGCAAAACAAATTCGCACCACAAAAGCCTACAAGCACATTCTGACACATCAGACGATCTTTTCAACGTTCATTGTCATTGACGTCGACGGGCGCGCGCCACTTCATGATGGTTATCAGTTTTACGACTTGAATCGTGTAAACGCGCTTCCAAAACCGGTACTCATCAGCAAATTCCTTGACGAAGAATACCTTTCATAGTTACCGCAAGAATGATACTTTTGTATAAAAAATAACCCCAAAACAATCCAATCATTATGTCAGGTGTAAACAAAGTAATTTTAGTAGGCCGTTTGGGTAAAGAGCCCGAGGTGCGGAATGTCAACGGTGCGGCCGTGGCGAATTTTTCGATCGCTACTTCAGAATCATACAAAGACCGTCAGTCCGGTGAGAAGAAAGAGATCACGGAATGGCATAATATTGTTGTGTGGAGACAACTTGCAGAAATCGTTCAGCGGTACGTTCATAAAGGTGATATGATCTATGTAGAAGGAAAGCTTCGTACACGCTCATGGGAAAAAGATGGCGTTACCCGGTACACAACGGAGGTTGTTGCCGACAACCTGACCATGCTTGGCTCACGCGGTGGTGGAAATTCAGGCGATAGCAGACCGTCTGAGCGTTCTTCTATGGCAAGTGAATCGTCCTATAATACACCTCCTGAGACGTCAGGTGCAGATGACTTGCCTTTTTAATTTAAATCAAATCACTTGGACGACCCTTCGAGTTCAGATTTATCATTAGTTACAGGTCAGACACTACTGTTCCTCCTGGCAACAGTAGTGTTTCTTTTTTTTGCTGGTGTGATGTCGGCAGCGGAATCCGCATTTTTCTCTCTCCCGGCATCATTCATTGAAGCAAAACGAAAAAGCCGGCTGCGTTCCGAGCGGCATCTCCTGATCCTACTGGCCAATCCGCGACTTTCCATTGCTGCGATTACGGCGTGGCGTTATTTCTTTCTCATCATCGGCGTTACCTTTTTCAGCTTTGCCATTCCATTCTCCGATGTACTGATTGCGCTGCTTTATTTCGTCGTATTTGTTCTCGGATTTTTCTTTATCGGCATTGCTTTGCCAAAGATCTACGGATCGACTCACGCGATTACCTTATCGCCGCGAATGGCATCAGCTTGTTTCAGACTTGTACAGCTGAGCAAAGTTTTCCTTCAGCCATTTCTGAAGCTATCCGACGATATAGAACAGAAAATACAGGTCGTGGAAGAACAACGCTCGGTGAAAGAGCTGGAGCAGGCGCTGGAACTCGCCGCTGCGCATAAAGACACCACCGAAAGTGAAAAGGAAATCCTGAAGGGCATCATCAACTTTGGTACCTATACCGTTCGTGAAGTCATGCGGCCTCAACAGGAAATTTACGCTGCAGATATTTCATTTAATTTTCATGATCTTCTCCTTTACATCCGCAAGTCGGGATTTTCTCGCATACCGGTGTACAGGGATACCGTCAACAACATTCAGGGGATTTTATACATCAAGGATTTGATCCCTTATATGAAAGAATCAAAGAGCTTCTATTGGCAGAAGTTATTACGTCCGGCCTTTTATGTTTCAGAAAACAAAAAGATCGATCTACTACTCAAGGATTTTCAGGAGAAGCGCGTCCATCTGGCGTTGACGGTGAATGACACCGGAACCATCGCCGGAATCATCACGCTCGAAGATATTATTGAAGAAATTATCGGCGACATTCACGATGAATTTGACGAGGCAGGCGCCTACGTTCGCAAAATCGACGAATTCAACTATGTCATAGACAGCAACATTACACTGACTGAATTCTGCCGGCTTCTGGATTTGCAGCGCGAGTTGTTCGGAGCTCATGGCGAAGATGACGATACGCTGGCTACATTTCTCAAAGAACGTCAGCCTAACCTTCGGCGCAGGGGCGATAAGATGACGCTGGAACCTGTTACCTTTACGGTTGAAGCAGTCGATCAGCAACGCATCCGAAAAGTGCGTGTTCATATTGCTCAGGAAAACTCAAAGGAATGAAACGTTTGAAACTGGTATCATTTGTTTTAATCATGGTCGCTGTCACGGCGTGTGAGAAAACCTATTTGCCCAAACCCATTGGCTATAACAGAATCGTACTCCCGGAAAAATCTTATCGTGCGTTGCCGGATTCCCTTCCTTACAGTTTTGAATATTCGAAGTTTGCTCAGTTGCTGGATGATACGACAGCAATCAGCGAGCGCTACTGGATTGAAATACACTACCCACAGCTCCTTGCGAACATCCACGTGACCTTTGTGAAACTGGGAGGTAACGGCAAGCTTTTCGAAGAATACATGAATGACGCATATACACTCACTGCAAAACACCAGATCAAAGCTTATTCGATCGATGAAGTCATCGCAAAAACCCCGTCCGGAAAAACAGCAGTAATCGCTGAGCTTGAGGGTGAAGTGCCCAGTCAGTTTCAATTTACCGTGACGGATTCTTCGAAGAATTTCCTGAGAGGCGCTTTATACTTCAACACCAAAGTCCAGAACGATTCACTCGCACCTGCCATCGCCTTTATGAAAGAGGAAATGATGCGACTCATCAACACACTGGAATGGAAAAAATGAAACTCGTCTCAGGAATTCTGACTGGTTGCGTTCTTCTCCTCAGTATGTGCGGCGTTCAGTCCAACCGGGAAAACGATCGGCCCTATACGCGTCAGGATTTTAAAGATTATTGGTACACTGGAAAAGCGGAAGTGTCGAGCTACGAACTGAATGAGAACCGCTATGGCGAATCGAGACCGGGAAAGGCCGTGTTGATTTTTGTAACCGAGGATTTTTCCAGGAAGAAAATGGTGAAGATTGACGCGCCTGAGCTTGCGTCCTCCCGCGATCGCGTGAGCGTGATGAAGATGAACATGACGAAGAATTTTGTCACAGGCATCTATCCCTATTCACTGATGCAATCCACGTTTACGCCTGTGCAGCGTGATCAAAATAAGTATTCACTGAAGGCGAGCATGTCCAGTCAGGAATGGTGCGGTCAGGTATTCAGTCAGATTAATCTCCGCGGCAACCGGCATGTTTTAAAGTGGTTTTCTTATTTCGAAAAAGAAGGTGACGAAACTGAGTCGATGCGCAATGTCGTTCTGGAAGATGAATTGATGAACGTCATACGAATCGATTATCGCAACCTGCCCGTTGGCAAATTCGACTTGTTGCCCGGAATGTTTCATACGCGGCTGCGCCATGCGCCGGCCGAACCCATGTCGGCTACGGCAACCTTGACAGAGGGAGACACGTTGATGCGATATGAATTGAGCTACGACAACGGACGAAGGCTATTGATCGAATTCGACCGCGCATTCCCACATCACATCGAGCGCTGGACTGAAACGTGGATCGAGCGGGGTAAAACCTTGCAATCTTCAGCACATCGCATTGAGACCCTTCATATCGACTACTGGACCAAAAACAAAAATGAGTTTCAGTTCCTGAGAGATTCGCTCCAACTTGACAGCCGGTATTAATACATCGACTGAATTTCAAAACGATTTTTCCAATGATGCTGAATTGCAAATTCAATAAGTTTAGTCTTCCGCGAAAAAGTACATTCCTGAATTGCGCCTACATGTCGCCCATGCTGAAGAGTGTGGAAAAGGTTGGTATTAAAGCAGTGCGGCGAAAAAGAAATCCAATAGAGATTCCACCTGAAGCGTTTTTCACAGAGACGGAAATACTACGCGGTGAATTTGCCAAACTTATCCACGCATCGGATTCGAACCGTGTCGCCATCATTCCCTCCGTTTCTTACGGTATTTCAACGGCAGCACAAAATCTGAAAATCGGAAAGGGAGAAGAAGTGATCGTTGCGTCTGCACAATTTCCCAGCAACTATTATCCATGGAAGCGAATTTGTGATGAACGAGGTGCTTCCATCACGACGATTGCGCCTCCTGATACCCTGGAAGATCGCGGGGCAAAATGGAATGAAAAAATTCTCACTGCCATCACCACAAAAACAAAGGCAGTTGCCATCGCGCACACGCATTGGGCAGACGGAACAAAGTTCGATCTTCAGGCCATCCGAAAAAAAACACGAGAACTCGGCGCAGCACTGGTCATCGACGGAACGCAGTCGGTAGGTGCGATGCCGTTTGATGCCTCGACGATTCAACCGGATGCACTCATCGTCGGTGGATACAAATGGCTTCTCGGTCCATACTCCATTGGCCTTGCCTATTTCAGCGACTATTTTCTGGACGGAAAACCCCTGGAGGAAAACTGGATCGCGCGCAAGAACAGTGAAGACTTCAGTAAGCTGATTCACTACGAAGAAGCGTATCAGGAAGGCGCACTGCGGTTTGATGTCGGCGAGAAAAGTAATTTCATTCTTGTTCCGATGATGATTGCTGCGTTAAAGCAATTGAACAAATGGAAGGTTGAAAATATTCAGGCGTATTGTGAACACATCACCAGGGCATCGGTGGAAAAGTTGCGAGAGCGGGGATTCTGGATTGAGCATGAAAACTTCCGGGGGTCGCACCTGATCGGCATCCGTGTTCCTGCCGGATTTGACATGCAGGCCGCGCGCGAACGACTGCTGAAAAACAGGATTTACGTGTCTTATCGCGGAGACAGCATTCGTCTTGCGCCCAACGTCTATAACGACGAATCAGATGTGAAGAAATTTGTTAAAGTACTTTGTGAGCGGTCAGCGAAATAAACTGTTCGTCTCTGGCATTATCATTTGCCTGATCGGAGCGATATGCTTTTCCACGAAGGCTATTTTTGTCAAACTCGCGTATCGTGAGGCGGAGGTAACTGCTCTGCCGCTGCTTGCGCTCCGAATGATTTTCTCGCTTCCGTTTTTTGTTGTCTCTGCCTGGCTTGCCTCATCGAAAACCGAAAACATCCGGTTCACACCAACGCAGTGGCTACTGGTTGCATTGACGGGTTGTCTCGGCTACTACGTCAGCAGTCTTCTTGACTTCCTCGGCCTGCAATACGTCAGCGCCGGAATTGAAAGGCTTGTTCTTTTCATCTACCCCACGCTTGTGCTCGTGCTCAGTTATGTATTCTTTGGTGATCGTGTACGGGCGATTCAATGGCTGGCGGTTGTCATTACCTATTTTGGTTTGGCACTCGCATTCTTTGGCGAGGTTCAGGCAACCCAAACCCAACAGTTTTATTTCGGTTCCGCACTCATATTCGGTTGTGCGATCACCTATGCGCTGTACATCATTCTCAGCGGAAAACTTATTCCTTCCATCGGTGCCGCAAAGTTCAACAGCTATGCCATGAGTTTTGCTTCGGTCGCTGTATTGGCCCATTACTTCATTACAGAAAAGACATCGTTGTTTTATTTTTCAAGCGAAGTTTATTTCTATGCCGTTTGTATGGCGCTGCTCAGCACAGTGATTCCATCGTTCCTCGTCACGGAAGGAATTAAAAGAATTGGTGCCGGTAATGCTGCGATTGTGGGAAGCATCGGACCGGTGTCCACGATTTTGCAGGCCTGGCTTGTGCTGGACGAGTCCATCAGCGTATTGCAGATCGGTGGTACTGTACTCGTGCTTGCCGGAATTCTGCTCATCGGTCAAAAGCGCGCTGGCACTTCAGATTAGCAAAAGTTTACGCTATATTCATGTTTCAAATTCTTCTACATGCGATATCTGATCATTCTATTTGCCTGCCTGTTCGTGCAGCAGGTTGCTGCGCAGGAAAAAAAATACACCATCGTTTTCCTGAATAAAAATCCAGACGCACCCAAGCTGGCGAAAGAAGAGTCGGAGAAAATCATGTCCGGTCATATGGCCAACATGGATAAGCTTGCCAAGGAAGGCAAGTTGCTTGCCGCCGGGCCATTTGAGACGGGCGGGGGTATATTCATATTCAACGAAAGTACACCAGCTCAAATTGAACAATACACCAAAACCGACCCGGGTATTCAGGCAAAGCGCTGGAAAATAGAAATCCTGCCGTATCAACCGCGTATCGGTGGTATTTGCCCTGTCAAGGAACCCTACGAAATGGTTCTGTACACCTTTGTGCGCTTCGATGCTTATGTTCAAAAATTTACAGCTTCTGATTATCCTCAGATTTTCGCCAAACACCTCGAGTATGTGAAGAAACTTCAGGCCACAGGTAATGTGATCACGCACGCAGTGTTTGGGGAAAACGAAGGTGGCATTCTCGTTATGAAGGGCGATTTCCAGGAAGATGTCGCGCAACTCGATCCGGGTGTTCAGGCTGGTCTGCTTGAACCTAAAATATTAAAGTTATACATCGCCAAAGGCAGTTTCTGCGAACGTTAGGAATTCGTGGTGTGTCTTCACTGATGACACTCCGGAGCATCAGGCATCCATCAGCTTAAACTGTTGATGAATATCCCAGTTTCGTCCGTTGTGTTTCAGTAGTGTCAATTCATTGACAACAAATTCTGCTTCAAACGTCTTGTTCATAAATTCTTCCCAGGCTTTTCGAAATTGTTCTTTTTTCAGATCGCGGAAAGCCAGGGTCAGGTGTGGGTGAAAAGGCAAATCTTTATACTGGGCATTGAGCAAATTCAAATCTCTGCGACAAATCCCCTGAAGATTCTTCTGAAAATTGATCAGCTCATTGTTTTGGACGACATCAATAAAAATCACGCGGGGAGGGAAAGCATTAAAATTTTTCAACGTCAATTGAAAGGGCCTTTGCAACGATGCCGCTTTGGTGCATGCCTCGTGTATTTTAGATTCTTTTGCCTGCTTCCAGCGAAAGGGCATGTGCAGGGTGAGATGAGGCGGCGAATGAAGAGCAGCCTTGGATCCGTATGTCTCACGGAAATGGATTTTTAATTCATGTGCGGCGCCACGAATCGGTTCAGGCGGAACAATCGCCAAAAAATACATTTGCAGATCGGGTTCTGTCAGGCGCATAAGTCATTCATTGCTTCCTCAATGTCAGCAAATTCAAAAACAAAACCTTGTTGCAGAAGCCTTTCAGGATATACTTTACGGCTTTTAAATATCAATTCGGTTTCTGTGCCAATGACCACGGCACCGGCTTCCAGCAGCCAGGACGGAGAAGGCAACCCGACAGGCACCTGTAATCCGTGACGCATCGCTGCCATGAACTGCTGATTCGTCACGGGCTTTGGCCCAGTTACATTATAGACCGAATCGGGGTTGTGGTGTTCCATAATGAATTCAGTAGCCTTGCAAAAATCTTTTTCATGAATCCAACTGCAGAACTGATCTCCTTTTCCTTGTTTCCCTCCGAGTCCGAATCTCACGAGATTCCTCAGGGGCACAAACGCACCGCCTGATTTGCCCAATACAATTCCGATTCTCATCACAACTTTTCTGGTCGCAGGAGTTGAGGTTTCAAAAAATGTCTTCTCCCATTGTTTACATACATCCATGCTGAAGTCGTCGCCGATGATTCCCTCCTTTTCTGTCATCATCCGATCATATGACGCGATGTAGATGGTGGCTGATCCGGAATTGATCCATAGTCTTGGGGGCTGGCTGCACATGCGCACCGCTTCATCCAACACGCGGGTCGATTCAAGCCGGGACTGGTAGATCAACTTTTTGTTTTTTTCGGTGTACCGGCAATTCACATTTTTACCCGTCATGTTCAACAGCACGTCTGCACGATTGAGTTCTTTACACCACGCGCCAGTTGTACGTGCATCCCATTGTACATAGCGGATGTTACCTCGGGATGGCTCCTGCCTGCGGGTGAGGATAACAATCTCTTCTGTCGTCTTCGAAAAGTAATCCGCGAGCAGATTTCCAAGAAATCCGCTGCCTCCGGCAATTACGATTTTACGATACTTTTTCATGATGCAAGTGTTCGGATAAATTCATTTCGCTTCTTCAGCAAACTGGTTAGATAAGGAGTCAGAATATACGTGTCCACCAAGCGTCCCAGCCAACCCAACGGCGCGCGAAAGATGAAGATATCGCGCATCAGTGTCGTGTTGCCGAGTGATATAAATTCATGTTTATGTTTCATCATGGCAAAAGGCCCTTGCACCATCTCGTCAATAAACCATTTCCCCGGCGTCATGGCAGAAATCTTCACGCGCATTCTCCAGCCAATACCAAAGTGTTTTGCGTTCCATTCAATGATATCCTCATGTTGCAAGAGGCCATTCAATTTTCCCGACACCACGCGCTCATTGTTTTCGGCCATCGAGTTTACATGAACATCAACGCTGCGTGCGAGATCAAAACAAACATTCGCAGGTGCAGGAATAAACGTATTCAACACAATCTTTCCCATTACGATAGAATTAAAGGTAATAAGAGAATCCGATAAAAGACCCAGCCCAAAGACATGACGGCCGGCATGCGCAGCAATTGCATTCTTCTCCTGTGCTCAAGGAACATGAATAGCGCAGTGGTCAGGAAAGCCGCCGTAAAAAACACAGGCGAGTGCAACGCCGTGGATAGCATTGACAGTAACGCCAGAACTATGGAACCTCCCAGTGATACCGTCATCATGTTTCCAAGGTAATCCATGACTTTTCCTTTGCATACAACATAAGCAAGGACGCCCTGAAAGAGTATTTGTCCGGAGCAAATCATCAACTCACGCGCAAAATGCGAAGGCGGAACAATGGGCTCCATCAATGGTGCATATCGGTTGAGAATGAAAGCCACGACTAAAAGACTGAAGATCAGATACGCGGCACGATAGGCAAAATGATAAGAAGGCGTGCAGGAGCTTTCCTCAGCTGGAATGATCTGTTTTCTATTGTAGGAAACAAAAAAATAAAGTTGTCGCAAGATGAACCGAAGCGGCTTGAACGCAAACACCCCAAAGAGCGGATAACCATTTTTGAGTATTTTGACAAGGCTGTCATAACCGTAAGTCACCTCATGACCGTTCTGATCAATGAGCGCAATCTCATCGGCGGCGCGGGTGGCGTCCACCTGGGGGAAGTTGTTCACCTGAGTGGTATAAGGAAGCCTGCCGTTTTTGTCGAGCAAATTGACACGGATGAAGCCAGACGTATAAGCGCGGCAAAGAGGACAGTCTTCGTCGTAAAGAATGATGTGGTTTTTTAAGCTGCTCATACTATTTAGAATCCAAGGTGAGGAAGAAAACTGCTTTGTTTTGGCTCTTTGTAAAATATTCGCAGAGAGGTAATGGTGTAATAGGCGCCTGCGAGCAAGAACGTCATGATCAGAAAAAGGACTTCCATCCTGATGAAGTACCCAAGGAGGGAGAGGAAAATTGCAGACGAAATGAGATGGATTCGATTATGCAGAACAAACCTGTCGCTGGAGAATGCCATAACAAATGAACTGAGCAATTGCCAGGGTCCCAGGAGCATGAGGATCATAAACAAGGGCCCTTTAAAAATACCAGCACCCGGGTGGGACTGCGTCAGATGATTGTAAATAGCGGATCCCGCGGCATATGCGATGATCAACGTCTGTACAACCCAATCTATCTTCTTCATAGTATTATATGTTTTGTATTTTCAGGATTTTGTGAAAGTTTGATGTAAAAAAATTTACTTCATCAGTTTCATGATGCTGTTCCAGAACCAGCTTTCTTCTGCTTTGATAAATGTCTCCAGCAGGTTGTCAGACTTCTCAGCAAAATTCTTCAACTCTTTGACCACCTTCTTAAATTCTTTCGATTCGTCACTGCCATCCACCTGAACTTCATTCACTTCCCGCAGGACTTTAATGATCGGTTCCAGTTCGCGTTTGCGCCGTTCCTTAGCCACCTGGCGCGCCAGAGCCCAGACGTCTTTTTCAGATTTAAAATACTCTTTCCGCTCGCCCGGCACCGACACCCGGGAGATGATCCCCCAGTCCAGCAATGCGCGGATATTCATGTTGGCATTGCCGCGTGAGATCGACAACTCTTCCATAATATCTTCCGTTGTCAGCGGCTTTGGAGAAATCATCAAGAGGGCATGAATCTGTGCCATGGTTTTATTCAATCCCCAGCTATAGCCAAGGTTGCCCCACGCCTGAATCAATTCGTCTTTTGCTTCTCCGTACTTCATGATACTATTGAACGCAGGCAAGATATAAATGTTTCTGATATTTTCAAAACTTTCTGAAAGTTTGTTTGGTAAGATGGCACGTGGTATTTAAGTATCTTGGGGTATGCAAATGCTCGATTTAATCATTATTGGAGCTGGCCCGATTGGCCTTGCGTGTGGCATAGAAGCCAAAAAAGCCGGGCTCATGTACGTCATTATTGAAAAAGGCTGTTTGGTGAACTCCATTTACCACTATCCGCTGAACATGACTTTCTTCTCCACGTCGGAGCGACTTGAAATTGGGGATGTTCCTTTTATTTCCCATTCACCAAAGCCGAACCGTGCGGAGGCGCTGGAATATTATAGGCGGGTTTGTGAAAGCTGGAATCTCGACGTTCGCTTATATGAGGAAGTAATATCCTCAACCAAAGAACAGGACGGTTTTACTGTACAGACCTTACGTGGCCAATATCGGGCAAAAGCGGTCGTGCTTGCTCTGGGATTCTATGACTTACCCTACTTACTTGATGTCCCCGGAGAAGATTTGCCAAAAGTGAAGCACTATTATGATGAGCCTCATCCATACTACAGACAAAAGCTGGTGGTGGTGGGTGCTGCCAACTCAGCGGTCGATGTTGCTTTGGAAACGTGGCGCAAAGGCGCGGACGTAACCATGATCATTCGGGAGAAAGAGATTCGCGAAAGCGTTAAATATTGGGTTCGTCCTGATATTGAAAACAGGATCAAGGAAGGATCAATCAAGGCTTACTTTGAATCTACCATTACGCGGATCACACCAACGCAGGTCTATGCGCAAACGCCTTCAGGTGAAGTTGTTTTGGAAAATGATTTTGTGCTGGCAATGACAGGTTACCAACCGCCGTTCGCATTTTTGCAGGATATGGGCATTCAATTTCACAACGATGCCGATCGCACCCCTGTGTACAATGAACAAACTATGGAGACTAACGTGCCTGGTTTGTACCTTGCTGGCGTTGTTTGTGGGGGCTTGAGAACAAACAAGTGGTTTATTGAAAATTCGAGGGTGCATGCGTCGCAGATCATATCCAATCTCCGACGTGCAGTGAAATAACGAGATGGTTTGATCGTGGTATTATTTCAGATTCGCCATAAGAGCCCCAGCCTCGGGCTCGCCATACTCCTGCGCTTTCTTCAGATTCTTTTTTGCTTCTTTCATGTCTCCTTTGGCGAGGTGGCATTTCGCCCATTGAAGATAGAGAAACCCATAATAAGGGTGTTGTTGCTTTACCTCCTGAAACAATGTCTCCGCCTTTGCAAACTCCTGAAGATGAAACAGTGCAAAAGCCTTCATCGTCTTCATGTAATCGTCATAACTACTGAACAACTCTTCCTCCTCAATAGATTCAAGGGTCTTCTCAGAAAAAGCCAAAAGCTCACGCCACGCTTTCATGGCAGCGTATGTTTCAGCCCTGAGCACCTGATATTCCCGGTTGGCGTTACGGTCACGCTCAATAATTTCCTCAAGCTTACCAATTGCAAAAGTTGTGTCGCCCTTTTCCATTAATGCATTATAGAGGTGCGTAAATGTTTTTGTCTTTCTGTAGCAAGATTCACGGAAAGCAAACAATTCCATGGCCTTCTTGTATTGCCCCATTTGGAAATAGGTAATGACGAGGCTTTCGTTTGCTGTTCCGTCAGTTGAAACATTTGAAAGATACTTTGTAAAATCGGTTATAGCGTCGGGATAGCGGGCTTGGTGGAACCGACAGATGGCCCGGAACTTATACACCGGCCAGTATTTATCGTTCAATTTTATAGCAGTATTAAAATCATCCTCTGCCTCCTTCCATTTCGAAAGGTTGGTTAAATAGATACCGCGCTTTTTATACGCATCTACCAACTCCGGATCAAGGCTCAACGCCTTATCATACAATTTAAATGCCTCCCGATGATTGTCTGTATGCTCATTGGCTATAGCAAGAAGGTAAATATGAACAGAAGAATTTTCATACCCGGGAAACAGCTTAAGGATGCCCATCGCCTCTTCATACTTGTGCAGCAGCATCAGACAAAAAGCTTTCCGGACTGCATTGGCGTGATGAGCCTCGAGCCCATATACCGTTCTCGACACGTAGTACATCGCATACTGCAGATCGATTTTTTTATCCAGCCTGGTTTGCTGGCCTTTGAAGTTGTTTTCGTCACTCCGTATGGCATCCAGATACTTGCTAAAATCGACGTAAGCCTTATTATACTCACTTATTCGTCCATACATACGACCTCGCCCATACCGATAGTTCATGTTCGATGGCTTTAACTTAATCAACTTACTGTAATCGGTGAGCGCGAGCTCTGGCTTCTTCTGTTCGTTAATCACTGCGCGCATCAGAATTGCCGCCTCATGCGTACTATCGCGAGAGAGAATCGTATTCATATAGGGAATCATCGCTTCAAGTTTTTCTTTGAAAAATACCTGAGTCATCCCGAGACCAAATAAAGCGTCAAAATAGAGACTATCTGTGCTAATACTGGTTTTAAATAATCGCTTCGCCGCGAAAATACTTCCACGGTTTAGCTCCAGCACACCAAGCCATGTGTAGGCTTCCGGATAATTGGGAAACAATCGTTGCGCCTCTTCAAAATATTTTCTTGCCTGTACTTTGTCCTTTTTAATCATCGCCAGTTTCCCAAGCTCCAGGTAGCTCAATCGATCGCCAGAATTATACTTGATCGACAGTTCAAATTGATTCCGGGCTTCCGGTAACAACTCTTTGAGCTTGTAACAAACACCCAAATAATAGTGCCCCATCCAATAAGTTTTATCTTCTTCTATTGCAAGGCGGAACGATTCCTCGGCTTTGTCAACATCTCCTTCTTTGAGATTGTTGACACCGTCATAAAGATACATCTGAAGTTTACCCTTCATGTTCCATTCAGTCTTCACATAGTCAAAGGACGATGACGCACTTAACGTCGGCATAATATCCTCGACGTCCTGCGCATTCAGGATACCGAACGAGAATAGGAAAAGAAGCAACAGCGGCGACATCCCTGATTTATTCCGAAGCATAAAAAGGAAAAGGTTTAACGTTTTCATGCCATTACAGCTAACATGGAAAAAAAGTGCACAATCAATTTCTCATCACCTTTTGATTTGCAGGACTGGTACGCTTCGGTAGGAGAAATTCCCTTTGTGAAAACCTTCCAGGCAATCTGCTTTGGCATCAAGACTTCACTTTCAAATTGATCCCCGGATAGAAACCATTGCCCGCTTCTGTTCACGATTGTCCACCTGCGGTCGATGCCTTCGATACAGATTGTCAGTCCTCCCCTACACGTCACATCGAGCTTGGAAAAATGATAAGGCAGCGCCATCATAGACGTTTCCAAAAAAGGAAGATATAATTCGTTGTCATACAGCGGTGCTTCTCTTCCGACCGCATGTCGTATCTGCATCTGGTGATGAAACTTCTCGGTGTACTCGCGCGCAATATGAAACCAATTTGCAGAGCGTTCTTCACCGGCCCATGCGACGGAAAAAATCGCATCCTCCTGAGGATTCAACGATTGAAGATGGTCACGATAAAGTTTGCTGGTTGTCTCGAGCTGCGAGATCAGCAGCGCCGGACTAACGCGACGGTACGCATCCGTCCAGGTGTGGTTGAGTTGATTGAGAAAATTCAACAATTTGTCATAGCTGGAAATATCGCCCGGATCCACCCCGAAGTAGCGGTCGCGTCCCATAGAAACTCCGCGGACATTGCCATCCAATAAATGCGCAGCGATATCTTTCACTGTCCAGCGCTTCGCGACTGTTTTAATATTCCACTCCTCCGGCGACAAGCTGCTCAATACCTCTATCAACAAGGCATCGATTCGTGGGAATAAGTGAAGTGTTTGGTTCATATTTATTCAATTGCCGATCGTCTTGAGATGGCTAGTACAAATCCAATGGTAGAAGATTTTGCAAACCCGGAACGGTTCCGTTCAATGGGCAACTCCAACTCCCATCTGATTCCAGCGGACAACTGGGTTTTGCCAAAAAGCAACAACTCTTTTCCAACACCACCTACAAAACCTACTACTGCCTCGTCGGCCAGCAACCTGTCGAGTGCCGGAAGCGTAGCAGACCCGGAACCGTTGAACTGATACCCGATCGAAGCCCCGGCCTCAAGGTAATTTCTACCTTTGATTTTTTCTGATGTCGCACTCATCCGCGTGGTCACGAGCAACTTAATCTTTTCATTAGAAATTTCGAACCCATCGCCAAAAGTTCTGTTAGCTGCTTTTTGATCAAACTTCCTGAAGTTCAATTCTGCATAAGTCGATAGCCGGGTTGGTCTCTTTGCATAATATTGTTCGAAGAAAAGTCCCATTCCCCAATTTACCCTGTTGAAGCTGGTGGTTACAGCTGTATAATCCGAACGAATGATATAGGGATTGACAAGTACACCCAGAACACGCGGAACTTGAGCTGATTGGCCGTCCCATTTTATCTTTTCAGGTTCATCACCATTGCACTTGTTCAGATTGGTAATGGCAATTTTTAATGACCCTGCTGTGTAATTGAAGTTCTTGATAAACCCGGCTACCGATTTGCAGTTGCCTGCTTCGTTGAGTACTTGCTGCTTGTACTGCTCATTGTTGCCCTCCTTGTATTCGTTGACAAAATACTTCCTGTAAACCAACTCTTCGAAGAGCCCATTCCTGACGAGAAAGAAATACTCACGTCCATTAAAGCTATTTAATCTTGCGAGGCCAATGGGCGCATCGACAAGAACTTCAACGAACACCGTGTCGGTTATAAATTCAGTCGCATTGCGATTGGTGCTGAGCTTATTTCTGGTCACCGGACCCTCAGCGTCATACTTCACCACAGCGGACCGATACAACGCAGGTCTGTCCGTTCGAAAACTCACTACCTCATCCACTGAGTACTCAATGGCCTGTTTGCCCGGTTCCCGAAAACTGATCTTATCAGGATTTGCGTTCCAATCGGGATCATTCAGCTCTCCCTTCACGACGGAGCCGTTCTTCAGCGCTACTTCCGCATGACGCCAAATACCTTGTGAGAAACATGTCGCGGGAAGTATGATACATGCTGCTACTACAATTCGAAAAAAAATGTTCAATGTGTTCATTGCAGTAGAATAGTTAAGCTTTAATACGCCGTTCCGTCGATCAATAATGTGTCTATCTGTCTTTTTAATTAATTCAACCGGTGTCTTAAGTTGTCCCTCAGGTATGGAACATTGCTATTGTGTAAATCGCCAAGAATACTTAGTTCTCTGGATTTCTATTTAGATACGTGTCGCTTCGATATCGCCAACACAAGACCAAGGGTCGTAGAATTTGCAAACCCGATCGTTCTTCGTGTCGTTGATACTTCAAGCTCAGCGCGGACACCTGCTGATAATTGCAATTCTCCCGGTATTGCAATGGACTTCCCAAAACCTGCAACAAGGCCCACCACCCTGTCATCAGCCATCAGATTCTCCAGGGCGGGCAGCGTTGAAGACCCTGTTCCGTTAAATTGGAGACCGACAAGGGCACCAACCTCAAGATAGTTTCTACCCTCGATTTTCTGGGTTATGTTGCTGAATCGCATTGCTCCGATAAGCTTCAGTTGATTATTCGAAATCTCGAATGCTTCCCCGAAGGTCTCGTTACCTGCAGGCTGATTGAAGCGCTTAAAGTTTAGCTCAAAATAGGAGGATATTCTGTTGGGTCTCTTCGGATGAAACTTCTCGAGAAATAAACCTGCTCCAAAATTTACTTTACCGAAGTCGGTCGTTACGGCGGTATAGTTCGACTGAATCATAAAAGGATTTACCGCAAGACCAAACAACAAAGGTGCTTTCGAAGCCTCGCCTTCCCAAAGTTTCTTCGGCTCGTTTCCCTGGCACTTATTCATGTTCGTGAATGCGATCTTCAGGGAGCCTGCAGTGTAGGTTAGATTTTTTATGAAATCTTTCACCGGTTTGCACTCGCCCGCTTCATTGAGAACCTGCTGCTTGTACAGTTCATTTTTTCCGAGTTTGAATTCATCCACAACATACTTTCGATAAACCAACTCTTCAAACGCTCCATTCTTCGCCAGAAAGAAATATTCACGTCCGTTTGAACCCATTACTGTCCCGAGTGCAAGAGGCGCATCGACAAGAATTTCGACAAACACAGTGTCCGTGACGAATTCTGTGGCATTGCGATTGGTACTCATTTTATCCGGAGTTGCTGGCCCCTCGGCGTCATACTTCACAACTGCAGATTGATACAATGCAGGTCTGTCCGTTCGAAAATGAAGTACATCGTTCACAGTATAGTCAACGGGCTCCTTACCGGTTTCCCGGAACTTTATCCTGTCCGGGTTGACATTCCATTCGAGATCGTTCAACTCGCCCTTGAGGATCGTCCCATTTTTCAAGGTAAGTTCAGCTTTGCGCCAAATGGTTTGTGAATGGGCGGCAGTCTGGATCAAAATAAACAAACTCAGCAGGAGACGAAATGCAAGTCGTGTCTTCATGTTTTTTAACTTTTAAAAGATCTCAAAATAGCATCAGTTGCTGATTAAAGTCTGGATCTGAACTGCGCGTGCCGAAGCCAGACCTGAACTGTAAATTAGCTAATCAATCAATTATTCATTTAGAGTGTACTTAACGCAATTGGTGCGAAAGAGAAAACATAAGTCCAAATGTTCCAGAATTGACGAACCCGGGGCCCCGTGCTCCAACTATATCTTGTTCGAACCGAACGCCTGCCGAGAGCTGCAATTTTTTTGGCAAATCAAAACTCCGTCCTAAGGAGGCAGTAAAGCCAAGTAACGTTGGATTCTCGGAAAGCAACTCGTTGCTTGATCCGTTAAAGCGACCTTTGCTGTTAAGTTGAGCGCCCAGCGAAATTCCAGCGTCGATGAAGTTCCTGCCTTTTGTCCATTTGGTAGGTGCACTGAATCTCATTGCTGCGAATCCTTTCACCCGAATGCTCTGTATCGAGTATTTGTAGGCTCCAAGATAAAAATCATCAGTTTGATTAAATCGTCTTACATTTAATTCATAGTAAGTGGAAAGTCTCGTTGGCCGTTTTTTACTGAACTTCTCCAAAAAGATCCCAAAACCATAATTGACATCCCCACTATATTCAGTCTGGACAAGCCTGAAATTTGCTTTCACCACGTGAGGACTGAACAACAGACCTATCATAACCGGTGCTTTTGCCACTTCCTTGTTCCATATTTTTCTCGACTTAAATCCCCGGCACTCATTAATTTCAGCAACAATATTTTTCAATGCGCTTTCCCGGTAGGGCAAGTCTTCCAATCGCTTTACAATGGCTGGGCAATCTGAGGAAGCATTAGCCAATTGTTGCCTGAACATCGTGTTGTGAATAATTTCATTCAGCGCAGAACGGTAGTCGCGATTAACCAGCTCCTCATACTTTTCTCCCTTACCCAGGAAAAAATAAATTCGCCCATTGGATGCGCGCATTCTTCCAAGCTTCAAATCACTGTCGACTATAATTTCCAGGAAAACCGTATCTGTTTCAAAAACAGTCGGCATTCTGGAACTGCTCATTTTAGCAAGAGATGATTGTGCTTCCGCATCATACTTCACGACAACTCCCTGGTACAATGCGGGCCTGTCTGTTCGGAAACTTGAAAGTTGATCGGCATCATACTCCACCGGTTCCTTTCCTGGTTCACGAAATTGAATCTTTTTAGGATTGAAATTCCATTCGAGATCGTTGACTTCGCCTGAAAGGGTAGTGCCGTTGCGCAAGGTGATTTCCCCTTGTCTCCAGCTGGACTGGCCGAACGAAGATTTTGTTGCGCACACCATGGTGCACAGTAGAAGTGTGAAGAGGGCATTTTTGTTCATAAATAATCCGTCTGCTTGTTATGCGTGTGTAAAGAATTGTGTTTGTGTTGATGAATATTTCAATGATAGATTACATGGGAAGGTGCCTCAGCAATATGTCCTGCGCTGCGGTACTGTGTTGCAAATTTGAAAACGACACAACTGGTGCGGGTCCCGTATGATGCTCCGCGAGGTGAAGCTGAAACCAACGCGTATCGTGCCATCGACCGAATTTATATCCTGTCTTTGTAAAATATCCGATTTCTGAAAATCCGCAGGCAAGGTGGAAAGACTCGCTCCTTGGATTGGGAACAGTCACCGCGGCATAGACATTATAGTAACCCTGTAGCCGGAGTAAATCAAACAGACATTGATATAGTACCCGACCGATCCGCTGGCCGTGATGCTTCGCATCGAGATACACCGTGCACTCGCATGACCAAGAGTAGGCCTTCCTCGACCGATGCTTGCCAGCATAAGCATATCCAACAACCTCATCGTTATCGGTGCAGACGATGAAAGGAAATTCTTCTGCGAGGCTTCGAATCCGCTGCGTCCATTCTTCTAACGAGGGGATCTCATATTCAAATGAGACGGAGCTATGGGTGACGTATGGCGTGTAAATCTGAAGGATGCGCTCTTCATCTCCTTCTTTGTAGAAACGAAGTTGAAGATGGTGGTTCATTGAATCTGAATGAATACAGCAACGATGAAGAACGCAAGTGCCCGATACACCAGGCCCAGGTAGGTCGATGTCCTTCCAAAACCACGCAAGAAATAGAACAATACCACCGCGAGGGCCGCCCCCAGCGCAGTGGATCCAATCACGAGCTGTTGCTGATATCCTGGAAATTTCAGCAGATAAAATAATATTCCCATACAAGCAACAGCAGACCCGATGCAGAGCACCTTCGGAACTATGGTGTAGAAAAGGAGTTCACCAAATCCCCACTGCACCTCTTGTTTATCTGTTGGCATTACGTCCAAAGGGGTAAACGCCTTCAGAAACATGACGCCCGCAAGCGCCGACAGGAGGATCATGTAAGCTTCCTGCTGTGACTGCAGGCGATTTCCCAGAAGCAAAACAACAATGAGTCCAAGCACAATGATCTTTTCCGCGACATTCACGTATCTGGCGAGCGAAGTAGGGCTTAAAGGCATAGGCGTATTTTAGTCAAAATATATATTGAAGGCGACAAATATGCAAAATCTCAAACCACCCGAAAGGGAAAAACCAAATTGCCAGCACTTGCAGGATCGACGATGCCGCTTTTCTGCAGGAAATACAGCAACACAAGAAATGGCAAATGATAGACGAACAGACCTGCGCCCACGGAGACCAAACTTTTTGCGAGACTCAGGTTAAACAAAGTACTTGCAAAAAACGACATGAGAATAACTGTATATAGTCCCCCTAAAACTGACGCGATTGCAGCATAATCCGGAAATAGAAAAAACAATAGCTGTACAAATATCAGTGGCAGAAATAAAGAAGGAAGAATTAAACGAAACTGGTTTCCCAATGCGGATTTCTCAAATACAGTCGCAAAAGCGTGAATCAGGTAGGCAATGAAAAGGAATTGAAGCATCAGCCCGATGATCGACCCAAAGAACATCACAATACCCAGAATGACATTTTCACTTCCGATCGTTTTTAGTGCAGCCGATAAAAAGATCGCAAACACAGGCAGCCTTGATGATTGATACTCAGCAAAATGAGTTGCTGCAGACTTCGGTCTGATGAACAGATCAGCAAGTAATTGGAGTTCTTTTTTCACCGGTAAGGCAGTGTTCATTGAAGAGAATCAAATTGCTTAAAGTTACACGAATGTCCGACAACTCGCCTTAACGCTCCGATGTATAGTCCTAAAGGAGTACAGTGATCCTTTTTTTCGACCCTCGTATGAACTGAGCTATTCCGTTCTATCTTTGCCGCAAACCCAATTATCATGAAATTTATTCTGACCCTCTCCCTTCTGTTCCTCTTTGCTCTTTGCTCCGCTCAAAAAGGAGAACTCGTTCGGGGAAGACTCGTGTCCAGCGCCGGTGATACACTCCGCGGTACATTTAACCAGGTCAACGGCGCGAAAATGCATCTTGCTGTTGATTTCACTCAGGATGGAGAATCCATTGCAAAAAGTTACAGCCCCGCTGAAGCGAAAGCGATCCTCATCGAAGGCCAGCCTTCGCGAACCTACATTTCAAATATTAATGCTACATACTATGTGAAAAACGACCCGATCTCCAAGCCGTTGTTTCTTGAAGAACTTGTGGCCGGGCCGTTGGGACTTTATATGTTTCTGGACGATCAAACCTCCACGATCCACTTCTTCCTGTACAAGGATCAGACATTCCACAGCCTTCCCAATAAAACCAAAACGGTGAACAAAGGAGGCAGGGATATTCTCATTCAGGACCCCAACTTTAAGGGAATTATGAACTTGCTCATGAGTGATTGCAAACAGCGATTGGAAAATGTGACTTATACGATCCACTCATTGATCAAAAGTGTCGTCGGATATAATAAATGCAAGGGATACAGCTACGTGACGCGGAACGCTTTTGCCTCCACAACGCATGTGGGCTTTACCATCGGTGCTGCCTTTCAATCATTTGGCTACAAGACTGGTTCCTCCTCTACCAGCTACACGCGTTACGAGAATGGAACAAACATTGGTGATGACCAAGGCTTTTATGATTATTCGGATACGAAGGCCTACTCAGTAACATCAATCAATCCGGTATTCGGAATTTCCCTGGAACTGGTTCCCTCATTTAATCGACACATTTCTCTCAGTATGCAGGCCCAGTACAGCACGAGGAAAACTGAAGATGATAAGTTAGAAGTCAAGTACGGTCTGCTTCAAGTACCGTTCACCGTTCGTTATTCATTCATGCTTAACTCCCGGTTAAGGCCCTACCTTGGTGCCGGAGTCGCCAGCAATTTTTCATTTAATGCGAATGTCGATGATCGAAACGGTATTGCCGTGTTTAACTATCTGGGTCAGGTGCCAGAAGGACCAGATGGACAGCCTTTAAAGGTTGAGGTACGCGAAAATGTTAAGGCAATGCGCGAGTGGACGCCCACGTTTGAAGCGGGACTTGATTTCGCCAAGAATGGTACCAGAAAGTTTCGAATTGGCGCGCGCTACGATGCCCTCAACATTTATGAAATTCAAAATGAAGGAAATGCGCGACACAGAACGGTGACGCTTGCCTTTTCATTTGTCAAACAGCTCGGAGCCGCAAAGTAAAATGGATTAACAAAGAAATCGCAGATACATCTCATCCTTCAACCAGGATTACTTCCCGATGGCAATCCGAACTCCAAAGAAATAATTGCGCGTAGCGGCAGCGTTGTAAAACCTGCCGCCAACCGCGTTCAGATCATTCCCAAGGCTGTACGTTTTATCCAACAGATTATCCCCGCCCACGAACAGCTCTCCGGATAAATTTTCTCTCTGAAATTTCCACCCGAATCTTGATCCGAGGAGAAGATAAGGCTGCGCATAAACACTGTTGTCGTCGTTCACGGGAAGATGATCCACAAACTGCACGGTTGTTCTCCAGTACAATCCGCTGCCAAAATCCGCATCCGCGCCTGCAGAAACAGTGACTGGAGGTACTCCCGTAATTTCGTTGCCCGAATAATCCGTACCATTCAGGACATAGTCCTCATACACATAGTCGGTATAAGCATAGGCTGCAAAGGCACGAATCAAACGGAACAGTCCGGCGTCCCGGCGAAGGAAAGTATAGTCTATCATGGCCTCCACGCCGGGCTGACGTGTTGACCCTGCGTTCACAAAATACTCCGGCTCGCCCGGGAGAGCTGCGTCGCGTCGCACGACAATGGCATCGTTGAGCGTTAGTCGATACCACGTTATCTCATAACCGAAGCGATTGTTTCTTCCTTTCAAACCCAGTTCAAAATTTAAACCGTTTTCCGGATCCAGATTTCTGTCGAAGATTTGTCGCGATGGATAAAGTTCTGCGATGGTAGGTTGGGAAAAACCGCGACTGACGCTTCCATAGATCGACAACAAGTCGTTGAATTTTTTCAGAACAGCAACGCGTGGTGCAAAGAACGGATCGAACGTTCGGCTGGCGTCAACTGTTTCTGGCAACACCCGATCGTAATTCACCTGATTAAAATTCACACTGCCACCGAGTGTGATGTACCATGTACTGCCCAATGCCCAATCAGCCTGAGCAAACAATAAAGAGGTGAATGAGGTCAAATCATTGTCTTCCTGAAGCAATCCTCTGACACCGAAGTTATTTTCATACACTTGGATGGCGCTTCGTCCATACTGCAATTCACCTCCAACATTGATCTTCAGCTTATTTGCCTGAAATGTTGTCGTATGCCGAAAACCTGTATTCTGCTCATCGCGCTCTTCCCAATTTCTAATGGCCGGGTTCTCAAAACCGGTTGATGAAAAATAGATACTGGTAGTGGTGTTGATCTTGTCAGAAAATCCATGTTCGAGACTAACGCCTCCATACAACGTCTTATTGGTGACTGCAGCTTTCTGCTGCTCTGCGCTTCGAATGGCGGGCGTGGCCGGCCTTGCTTGTGCGGGATCCGCTTCGAATTGTGCTTTCGTCAGTCCTCCGGGAGTCTGGTAAAACAAATCGGAATACAAGACCATCGTGTTCAGGTAAGTGTCTGATCCGATCCTCCACCGTACTTGTCCAAAAAATGATGGTCGCTCCATCTCTGAATGTTTGCGATAGCCGTCACTGCGCTGAGAAGATAGTTGAATCGATGCCGATACTTTTTCGCGCTGGATACTCCCGGAAAGTTGATAGCGCTGAAGTCCAAAACTGCCAACGACAGAAGACACCGATACTTCATTTTTCAGCGTCGCCGGAGACTGCAACAATACAACGCCACCGGTACCCGCACCGTACAAACTTCCACCCGGGCCCTTGATGATTTCCATGGAGCCAATGTTTGCAAAATCGATGATGTTGAGGTACGTATTGCCACCGGCATCCGTCAGCGGCATGCCATTCCAATAGAACTTAACATTGCGTACACCAAACGGAGAACGGATCGAGCTCCCGCGAATTGAAAAACGATAGCTGCCGGGCGAGCGCTCTTCCATGCGCACGCCTGGAATCACGTTCACCGCGGGAAGCAGCGAAGTGTTTGCAAACCTGTCAAGTAATTCCTGATCGACAAACCCCACGCTGGCAGGAACGGTCAGTGCAGGTCTGTCTGCCGCATAGGCCTGTATCACCACTTCTTTCAGCGTTGAATCTCTCGCAATGTCCTGGGCGTACATCGCGTTCGCACCCATCAACAAGCCAGTCAGCCAGAACCACGTCTTCATCATAATTTTCATCGGAGTAAAAATGCCAACTTTTTCGCGGTGATCTATTTTTTGCCTTTCATTTTACACGAGTTGATTGACAACCGCTGATTTTCCGCTTACATTTCTATACCAAACCTGAAACCATGCGACCACACCTGCTGATCACGTTACTTCTTTTCTTCGCCTTTGCGTGTGAGCAAAAGCAAAACAAAGATCTTTTCTCCATCACCTTCACCAAAGAAATGAGCGACCAGGCTCAGGATGGGCGCCTTCTCCTGCTGCTGTCTAACAACGACAAAAGCGAGCCTCGCTTCCAGATTGCCGAAGGACTGAAAACACAATTGGTTTTCGGAGTTGATGTTGAAGGCATGAAGCCCGGTGATCAAATCACGATCGGTGACAATGCATTTGGTTTTCCGATTCGGAACATCCGCGATGTTCCAAAAGGCGAGTACTTTGTTCAGGCGTTACTGAACCGGTACGAAACATTTAATCTGAAGACCGGCCACACCGTCAAACTTCCTCCGGACCAGGGAGAAGGACAACAGTGGAACAGAAAACCCGGCAACTTCTACAGCAAGCCTGTCAAGATCACATTTGACGCCGGTTCCTCGCAGGTGAATTCAATCGTGATGGATCAAAAAATTCCAACAATCGAAGCGCCGAAGGACACAAAATATATCAAGCACATTCGCATTCAGAGCGACATGCTGACTGAATTCTGGGGACGCCCCATGTACCTCGGTGCAAACGTGCTGATTCCGGAGGGATTCGAACAGGAGACAGACAAGAAATATCCATTGATGATTTATCACGGGCATTTCCCTTCTGACTTCGGTGGATTTCAGGAAACACCGCCCGATCCGAACATGGACACAACGGACTACAGCGACCGGTTCGGTATATATGGGTACAATAAATTCCAGCAACAGGAGGCATACAACTTCTACAAGCAATGGACTTCAAAAAATTTCCCAAGATTTCTCATTATAGAAATTCAACACGCCAACCCGTATTATGACGATTCCTATGCTGTGAATTCTGCTAACCTGGGACCTTATGGTGACGCCATCATGAAAGAATTGATTCCAGCAATTGAAAAACAATTCCGCGGAATTGGTGAAGGGTGGGCGCGATTCACTTATGGAGGTTCAACCGGAGGATGGGAAGCACTGGCTGTCCAGATGTTTTACCCGGATGACTTTAACGGTTGTTTCGCAGCGTGCCCCGATCCGATTGACTTCCGCGCCTATTGTCTGGTTGATATCTATAAACAAAAGAATGCATATTGGTACGAGAGTGATTTTAAAAAACTTCCAATTCCTTCTCACAGAAATTACCTCGGACAGATTCAATCTACCATGCAGGAGAGTAATCATTATGAACTTGCATTAGGAACAAAAAGCAGATCGGGCCAGCAGTGGGACATCTGGGAAGCTGTGTATTCGCCGCAGGGAGAAGATGGTTATCCGAAAAGAATTTTCAATAAGGAGACAGGAGACATCGACGCGGAAGTTGCACAGTACTGGAAAGAGAACTACGACTTAAGACACATCCTGGAACGCGACTGGGCAACGCTTGGTCCGAAGCTGCAGGGGAAGATTCACATCTATTGCGGCGACATGGATAACTATTACCTCAACAACGCGGTGTACCTGATGGAGGACTTTTTGAAGAAAACGAAAAATCCATTTTACGGTGGAGAGGTGGACTACGGCGACCGCGCAGAACACTGCTGGAATGGAGACCATGAAAACCCGAACTATGTATCCAGGCTACGATACAACACCATGTATCTTCCCAAAATCCTGAAGCGAATTAAAGAGACAGCACCGAAGGGCGCCGATTTGAAGTGGATGGGCAGGTAGTGCCTGTCAAACAGTTTTCAGCTGTTGTTCAGGTGACGCCGGATAGAATTTCAGACCGTCATGCCGAACAATCCAGTGAAGAAACTGATGACGAGCGCTACGGCGATCCCGAGCACCAACATCACTTTTCTTTTATTGATTGTCATTTCCATGCGTTATAGACACGCAAGGTAGGTCGATCGTTGCCTGAGGAAAAAAATTTTCTTCTGATGCCAGGAATTCGATGACTGAACTGTACGAATTGGAGACTGAACCGAAAAAAAATCCCCCGGGAGCACCGGGGGATTCTTATTTCAGCGGGTAGCCGCACCGTTAGTTGGTTGCATAGCCATTGTTAATACCCTTCTCCGTTGCCGGCACGCCTCGTTTCATCCATTCGGGCAGTGGAGCGCCTTTCAGGTAATGATCGAAGAACTGACTCATGCGAATCGCAAAGTCCATGCGATCCTGGCGTTGTGTCAGTCCGTGACCCTGGTTGTTATAGTTCAGCATCCAGACTGGTTTGTTCAGGCGGCGCAGCGCCATGAAATACTCGATGCCCTGATACCATGGTACAGCACCGTCTCCGTCATTATGCATCATCAACAGGGGCGTCTGAACTTTATCTGCGAAAAAGATTGGCGAGTTTTCAATATAACGCACCGGTTTCTCCCACAACGTAGCGCCTATGCGGCTTTGTGATTTCTCGTATTGGAAGATTCTGCTCAGTCCACTCTCCCAGCGAATACCACCATAAGCACTAATCATGTTGGCCACCGGAGCGCCCGCTTCGGCCGCAGCAAACATGTTTGTCTTGGTTATGAGATAAGCACTTTGATATCCGCCCCAGCTGTGACCCTGCACCCCTATGTGTTTCTCGTCCACGAAGCCGCGTTGAACAAGGTTTGTGACACCTGGAAGAATACAATTCACGGCACTCTCTCCCGGGTAGCCAACCTTATACACAATATCCGGTACGAATATCAGGTATCCATTGCTGGCATAATATGCATAGTTGATCGATGCGCGAATCGGAGCGGGCACAACGTGGTTGTGTATGTTATCGCTTTCCCTTTCATAGAAATACACAATCATCGGGTATTTCTTTTTTGGATCGAAGCCTTCCGGCTTGTACAACAGTCCCTGCAGCGGGACGTTCTCCAACGAATTCCACTGCACCATTTCTACTGAACCCCACAGGTACGATTTCATCTGAGGATTCGCATCGGTTACTTTTTTAGGTGATGCAAATGAAAGTGTACTGGTCCAGACATCCGGAAACTCTGTGAAGGATTCCCTGGTGAACAAAATTTTGTCCGTCTCTCTCGACTTAAACACCTGGGCGTAGCGATGGTCAGACATGATCAACTTTGTCAGCTTTCCATCTTTCAACGACAGCGTGTAATACCCCCCCTGCTTGGTGACCTCATTGAATGCACGGAGCAATAAAGGCTTTTCCGGATTGACAAAACGCTCCTCGGGATCAAGGCGCACATATCGGTAAACAGTTCGATCGTTTCTTCCATTCTTTGTCAGGTTGACCGGTGCTCTTTTGTTCGACGGATCGACCGACCAGATGTCGTATCGATCATACACGAGAAGTGATTCATCATTTGCCGTCCAGCCTGCCACTCCGTATGGCGACGGATAGTCAGGATGATCATCTTCTTCATCGGCAAGTTTCACGCGAAGATCACCTGTGAGGCGAACCGTTGTTGCCGACTGAACATGATACGCAAACCAGGATGTATCGGGCAGACTGAACCAATAAACGTATTGTGCTTTCGGAGACAACTGCGCATTTCCCTTCAAGCCTTCACGAACCAGTTTCGGCGCTCCGGTTGCCAGGTCAATGACATAGACATCTTCGAATGAGGAAATGTCCCAAACTGCTTCGCGGCGGTACTTCCGATCGTCGGAGCCAAGCGCTACGCTGGCATTGCCCTCATCGCCAGGTTCAACTGAAGCAATGTTTTGGCTTGCCAGCGGAACAATTTTGTTGGATGCCTGATCATAAAGAGACAAGTAAGCCCGTTTCTTTTCACTGTCGAGGCGACGGTTTTGTTGCGGATAGATGTAATCGTCTTTCCAGTTCCAAACCTCCACGCCAACAATTTCCTCCGGAAGTAACGTTGTGTCCTGAACAAGAGGTTCTGGTGACACTCCTACAAATAACTTCTTACTGTCTTTGCTGAACATCGGAGACATGTGCTCACTGACAATCCAATTCAGCGGAACACCCGTGGTCTTCTCATGGATAAATGTCGCATTTCCGCCTTTCTTCCAATACACTACCTGCGGCAGACGCTTGAGTGCCTTCGTTGTATCGACATCTGCGATGTAAGCTGCCTGCAATCCATCTTCACTCATCACCAGACTTTTGATCTTATGCTTCTTGTGGTGTTCATTCAGCAGCGTCAGGCGCGCCTCAGTCAAATCATACCAATAAACGCCGGCCTTCAGCGTGCTGTCGTTACCGGTTGAGTGAAACATGAGCGCCTTGCCAAATTTCTGAAATGCATACTCTTTAATATAACCGAAGCTCATCTCCTTCCCGTTCTGCATGTTGCGAAGCACGAGGGTGAAGCCATTGTCTTCGTTGTTCTCCTTAACTTTTTTACTCTCGGATTTTTTCTTCGTTGTATCTGGCTTCACTTTTTCCTTTTTCGCTGCCTCCTTCAAATACGCGAGCCATTCACCTGATTTCTGCGGAATCTTGAAAGAACGGACATCTGCCACCTTCTCTACTTTTCCAGCGCCAAATGAAAAGATACCCAGGGAGTCTTTCGGCAGGTCTTCCTTTTTCTTTTTCAGTCTGCGGAGCTCCTTTACCTTACCCTGTTCAGGTCTGATTTTAAACACAGCAAACTTACCATCCCATGCCACTGTCAATTCACTTGCGCGCGCAACCGAATCCTGCTTTCCGGAGCGAAGATCGATAAAGGCCGCTCGTCCGTCGCCATCCTGTGGGTTGATCAGGAAAGCACCGAAGTTTCCATCTGGTGTGATTAATTTGACGGGGATGTCTTTCCATCCATTGTACACATCGTGGGTCAAAGGCTTTTTCACAATTGCCTTCTTCTGGGCGAAGCCTATGGTGACCGCCAAGGTCAGCATGAGGGAAATAAGGTACTTCATAGGTAAATAAATGATTCCGAATGTAGCGGATGAAGGGCGATTTCGATCAAAATTTTTGACCATCGGCAAACGAAGGCAGAAACCCTGTAAAAAACAAAAGCCACCAGACTAGGGTGGCTAATTGCTCTCTCCAAAAAAATATCGTTATCAGTTGATGAGCGGATCGAATGTGTTCGTAGCAACGAAATGGTAATTCGGTCGCGCCTTCTGGTAAATCTCTTTTGCTCTCCGCTTACCCTCTTCCGTTTTCAACAACTCATTGTAAAGCGGACTTAGAAATTTCCTTCTGCCTGTATGAATCAAAAAGTTTTCAATTTTCGGATACATCTTCTCATATCCGTTCTTCAAAGCAACCACTCCCCATGCGGTGATGATCTCCGCGTTCCCCGACTCTGTAAAATTACCAAATTTATCGACAGTTGAAAGTTGTTGAGGAGTTAATGTGTCAGGAAGATTTTTTAAGAAGTGAAGCCACTCTTGTGTTGTCCAGTTTTGAGATACCGATCGATCAAGATTCTTCTCCGTTTTCCATCCTGCGATCACGGCATCCACTTTTCTGAAGTTTTCAGCGTCTGGTTGCGGAATATCCTTTGGCAAACCCTCGGTCAGGATCCAGGAATTCAGAAGCGTGTCGGGTAATTCGACCTGATAATTCTTTTTATAGAAATCACTGATGAAACTGGTGAACTGATCCGTATTCAATGATCGGAACGCGTTCTCCGTAAAATAAGTCTTGAGAAAACTGTCAAATTTTTCTCTGCCATACTTTTCCTCAATGCTTCGGAGGAAAAAATATCCTTTGTTGTAGGCGATGTCGGTAACGCCATCATCGGCACTTCGTCCTTCCAAATTCAATTTCAGTTTCGTGTCGCCCGCTAATCCGGCTTCGTTCAGCGCCTTGACTTCATCCAGCAAGTCCTGAAGATTCAACGATGCGAGCATCTCCCCAGCTTGTTTGCCGTACAGCTTCTCCATGATCCTCGTTTCAAAGTAAACGGTAAATCCTTCATTCAGCCAGAAGTCATTCCAGGTTGCATTCGTCACCAGGTTACCCGACCAGCTGTGTGCGAGCTCATGTGCGATCAGCGAAGTGAGCGAACGATCGCCCGCCAGTATGGTAGGCGTTGCAAAAGTGAGTCTGGGATTTTCCATGCCACCAAAAGGAAAGCTTGGTGGCAACACCAGCACATCGTACCGCTCCCATTGATAAGGTCCGTACAGCGACTCGGCTCCCTGAATCATCTTCTCCAGATCAGCAAATTCCCATACGGCAGCATCTACCTGCGAAGGTTCAGCGTAAATTCCTGCACGGTCTGAAACTGGTTTAAACACAACATCGCCGACGGCCAGCGCAAGGAGATACGACGCGATGGGCTGTTTCATCTCAAAATGATATTCACCCTTTTCATTTTTCTGTTGAGGGTTTGAGGCACTCATCAGCGGAAGAAGATTTTGCGGCACACGCACATCGGCATCATAAGTAAAGCGAATGCTCGGAGAATCCTGGCATGGAACCCAGCTTCTTGCAAGAATGGCCTGGGATTGCGTAAACAAGAATGGAAATTTTTTTCCGGCAGTTTGCCCGGGTTCCAGCCATTGCAGTGCCTCCGCGCCCGGTGTTGTTTCATACGTGATGGCCACTTTCTTCGATTCGGGTTTGATTAAAACCGCTAGTGGTTGTCCCAGGATGGAATCTTTTTCACCCATTCGAAACTCAGCCTTCACACCGTCAACCATCACGTTGCTGATGCGGAGGTCTTTTGTATCGAAGGTTATCAGATCAGCATCCGGTGCGGCTTCGATCGTCCAGGTTGCCGTCGCCGATATGGTCTTTGAATCAAAATCAACTTCTGCTTTCCAGCTGAGGTGCTTTACCCGCGCCGTTGCAGGTTCGGCATAGGAATGCGGATCGGTAGTTTTGTTGGTACGAATTGGTTCCATGCGCTTTTCGGTCGTGCAGCTTAAGGCAGCAAGAAAAATAAAGGGAATAAAATGAAGCGGTCTCATGAACAGAGAAATGATCTATCACTCGTAAATAAACGTACCATACGGACTCTGTATGGTTACCTTCTTCGTGTCAGACTTCTCGACGCGGCCAATGATTTTTCCATCTACTCCGAATGATTGGGCGATGTCAATGATTTCCTGCGCGCGCGCGGGTGTTGTGTAAATTTCCATACGGTGACCCATATTGAAAACCTTATACATCTCACTCCAGGAAGTCCCGCTTTCCTCGTGAATCATTTGAAAGAGCGGCGGCGTGTCAAACAGATTATCTTTGATCACATGGACACTGTCAATAAAGTGCAGAACTTTTGTCTGCGCGCCTCCGCTGCAGTGTACCATTCCAAAAACATCGGATCTGAAACGCTTGAGTATTTGAATAACGATGGGTGCATACGTTCGTGTCGGGGAGAGCACCATCTTGCCAATCGTTACCCCCGTCGCAGGATGAACATCCGTCAACTGATACTTCCCCGAATACACCAGTGCTTCCGGAACGGCAGCGTCAAAGGACTCAGGGAATAAACTCATATATTTTTTCGCAAAAACGTCGTGTCGCGCGGAGGTCAGACCATTCGAACCCATCCCTCCATTGTACTCGCTCTCATAGGTTGCCTGCCCGAATGATGACAAACCAACTATCACCTGTCCGGCGCTGATTCGGCTGTTGTCAATGACTTCACTGCGCTTCATCCGGCACACGACCGTGCTGTCGACAACAATGGTGCGAACAAGATCACCAAGGTCAGCTGTTTCCCCGCCCGTGCTGGTGATGTTAAGCCCATGGGTGCGAAGCATGTCAAGAACTTCCTCGGTTCCGTTGATCAGGGCAGCAATCACTTCTCCTGGAATCAGGTTCTTGTTTCTGCCGATTGTACTTGATAACAGGATGTTCTTTGTCGCGCCCACACACAGCAGGTCATCGATGTTCATGATGATCGCGTCCTGTGCAATTCCCTTCCAGACAGACATGTCGCCCGTCTCTTTCCAATACATATACGCCAGCGATGACTTGGTACCCGCTCCGTCCGCGTGCATGACGGTGCACCAGGCTTCGTCGCTGGCCAGATAGTCCGGGACAATTTTGCAGAAGGCTTTGGGAAAAAGACCTTTGTCAAGATTGCTGATGGCATTGTGTACATCCTCTTTGGAGGCCGACACGCCGCGCTCGTTGTAGCGGTTGGTCACTGGAATGAAATTAATGTGCAAAGAAACGACAGAACGATGTTTCTGGAAACAGTCATGTGGATAAAGTTATCGATTTACTGCTCTTCTTCAATGCTGCCGTGTTCGGTGTCGTGGAGATGTCCCATGATAGTTGCCAACGTTGCCGCGTAATAGAGACGCCTCACGGTGTCGCCTTCTCGCGGCAGCCATATGAAGTTTTGTTTCTGAAACTTGAGTGGTAATCCTTGAAATTGAACACCCGCAACCTGCTTGCCTGCATTTGCGAGAATAATGCCCAGTCGATCGGTATAAATCGGTTTTTTTCCATCTTCGTATTTGCCAACAACTTCAAATGCAATTTCTCCTGCCGGTGTGATGACGGAGCCCTCCAATGGAAGAACCATGGTCTGGTTGATCGTTTGTGCAACTTCCCTCGTCAGAATATGTAAGACCCAAACTTCCTCTGAGCGATTGGTGGTGATTTGAGCATAGAAGTCAATTTGGCCACCGCGAAAAGTATCGGGTTTCCGTTGCCCGGATCGAGCGAATACCGCTTCCGAACCATTGGTGAAATTAAGTGTCGAAGTTCTGGAAATGTTAATCATGGCGGTATCGCCCGTCGGTGTGATGATGAAGAACGAACGCCGGATGTTGATTTCTTTTTCTTTATAGTTTGAAAAGAGTCGTTCAAATGAAAATGCGGGCGATTGCCTCGATCGGAAAGACACATGCTGCTGTCGAAAGGAAGTGGCCTTATATTCTGCAAAAGACGATTCAAAAAGCTTTCTCGCCAGCGTTACCTGAAACCTTTCCTTGTCCGTTTCAAAGCCCGGCGGCAACATCATCATCTTTTGAGCAATGGCATTCGACTCAATCAATAGAATGGCAAGCACAAGGAGTTTGCGCATAGGGGTAGGGTTAGTGCGACAAACCTAAGGCTTTGTAGAGTTCCCAGCAAATGATGCCGAGACACACCGACACATTCAGACTGTGCTTGGTGCCTGCCTGTGGAATCTCCAAAGCCTGATCAGCAATGGCGATCAGATCTTCACTCACACCGTTGACTTCGTTTCCGAACACGAAACAATATTTCTCTCCGGGAACAGGAATAAACTTGTTCAGGGCAACACTTGCGGTAGTTTGCTCGACCACAACAATCTTATAGCCTTCTTTCTTTAATTCGGTCGCGAATCCGTGATCCGGGTGATGCGACCAGCTAACCGATTCGGTTGCACCCAATGCTGATTTTTCTATTTCACGGTGCGGCGGCGTGCCGGTAATTCCGGTCAGGTGAATCTTCTCCATCCGGAATGCATCGGCCGTGCGAAAGGCAGAACCTACATTGTACAAACTGCGGACATTGTCCAGGATAAGGCGAACAGGTAGTTTTTCGGAGGCTTTAAATTCATCAACGGACATGCGCCCGAGTTCCTCAAGCTTGAGTTTCTTCATAGGCGCAAAGGTAAAGATCAGGGCTTATCCGGCCTGATCTGTTCCATCAAATCTTTGAGTTGCTGGCAATACTTCCCGTAGGATATGCGCTCCATCCAACGCGCAAGCAAATAGCTCAGCGGTGTGAGCACCACGACAGTGACGGCAAGCGTGATCTGAATGATCGGTTTCTGCAGGAGATCCATCACTTCAGATTCTATGGACAACCCCAGCAGAAAACCGGCAGTTGCGCAGATGGGGTAAAAGACAAGCGATATGCGTCGCTGAAACGCAAGGGCTCGCGTCACGGTGTCATAAATGTTCTGAAGTGTCTCCCGAATGTTTGCATCCAGCCGATGAAGTTTCTGAATCCGCAGCAGGACCTGAAGATTGTGTATGAAGAAATACACGTAAATGCCAATGATGACTGCAATACCTGCCTGAACCACGGGTTGTTTGGTCGCTGTCAGGAGATACACAAAGACGATCTGAAAAAGTATAACGAAAGCCAACGCGATCCGAAAACCCGTAATCAGTTTCTGAACCGGATGTTTACTTTTTTCAGGTACGGTGATGGTACCATATACAGGCTTGGACAGGTGCTCCGACTCTAGCTTTCTCCAGACATCATGCAACTCCATACATACTGGTTTTTAATGTTTTGATCAAATTTTCTTTTATTCTGTGAAGCTTGACAGCGAGGTGATTTTTTGTCAATCCGGCTATCTCCGCGATCTCCTCATTGTCGTAACCGTCGAGATGAAGTGTAATGATCATTCTGTCTATTTCATTCAGCTTTCGAATCGCGGTGTACAAAGCTTCTGCTTCATCTGAGACTCCCGGAGCCGCGACATGAAGTCCGGTCAAATCTTCCCGGGATTCTACCACATCCGGACGGCGACGGAATGTGAGCACCGTGTTCAGGCTGATGCGGTAAAGCCACGTGGAAAACTTGGAGCGTCCCTCAAATCTCTCATACGATTTCCACGCCTGAAAAATGATCTCCTGGTACAAATCCCGCTCGTCTTCCGCATGGTTGACATAAAGCCGGATGACCTTAAAGATAATTCCCCGATTTTGTTCAATCTGGGTGGTAAATTCCTTTTCCCTGGCCGACATAAGGAGTTGGTTTCAATCGAAACAACGATTCTGCGACGGTGTTCAAATTCTTCCGTGAATAAGTAACACGGAGCGTCGAATTATTACCACGCCCGAAAAAAATCAGGTTACGGAGTCATTGATTTTACAAATGATGGAGTCGATTTCAGCGGAAATCTCCCGAATCGTTTTCATATCACGGGCGTGATTTCGGTTCTCCATCTCGATCAAATTTGCCAGTCCAACGACCCGGCAGAGCGGAGCCCGCAGCATGTGGGCATTAATGAAGGCATATTCGGACAACTCCTCATGCTTGTGTTCGATCTCGCGTGTGTGTTCGGAAATGATTTGCTCGAGGTTGTCATTGATCATTCTGATCTCCCGCTGCTGCTGCTCAAGTTTTTGGTTTTGATCATATACAGTTGAAGCAAGCTTCTGCAGTTCATGATGTCGTCTGATCACCTGAGCTTTGTAGTGTAAAAACTGACTCTTGAGATAGATGAAGAAAGCAATCAGGATGATCATGATGATGATGTAATCCAGGTCGCGTGTAATCCGGCCGGCCGGGATATCATCAAATTCAGTGACGGTAAAATATTCTGGCAGAAAGATTAACGAACCAAAAATGCCAAAATACAGGAGGAGTGCCGCCACCAGGTACACACCCCGATTGATAATGATAACCGACGCAATAAAAACACAGAGAAAATACGGGACAGAGCCTTTCATTCCTCCGAAATTCAACCAGAAATAAGTAAACCCGATCATGCACAATATCTGGTAGGTGAGTGCAATCGGTTGAAAATCTGCAGACCTCGTCAGCAGTCGAAGCAGGGTAAAGAATGAAAAAAGGAAAACAAAGTTCAGGATGGTCGTGAGTTCAAGGCCGAGCGTGAAGGTGCTGGCCACAGACGCATAAAGCTGGTAAGCGATGGCAAGCCATAAACCATATCGGAGCACACTTCGTCCTATTTCCTGATTCATCGGCCGAAAATTTTACTCCGTTGGATTCGCTCGCCCTTTTCAATGGCCTTCTGGAGACTGCCTGCCACCCGGTGAAGTTCGGCAGATGCCGAGAGCACCATACGATGAAGAGGAGAACTTTGATCAAGTCGGTTGATTTCAGCATGAAGACGATGGAGCGGCTTCGCCAATTCCTCCGTATTGTATCGGAGGTAATTCTCGATGGCCTCGTTCTGCTTCTTCAGTTCATAACTGCGATTATCTATCTCGGTCTTGAGCAGTTCCTGCACAAACTGAAGCTCCGCCTGCTTCATCTCCAGTTCCAGGTTCTTATTCTTGATCTCCTGAATCTTGCTTCGCAAATCTTCATTGACGCTGTCGTATCTGGCCACTTCACCTTTAATGATCCGCTTGAGGTACACGGTAAAGGCGATGGTGATGAGGATCGCAAACACAAAGCCGACGCGGCCCGTGGTGACCTGTGAGAAGAAAATCTTTGAAACCGGATCCGAAGGCATGTAGTCGAGAATGATCAGAAATATCACCAATGCCACCTGCAGGGTTAACAGAATGTACAACCGTCGTCCGGAGTACAGCATGATGATACCGATGAATCCTGTATAATAATTCAGCTCCGACAGCCCACGTGTTTTACCGAGCTGAACAAAGTTGATTCCTAATAAGAGAATGAAAACAATTCCGTAGATCAACGGTACGTGTGTGATCTGCTTTCGACGCAGCGCAAGCATAAAAACGGCAGCGAACACGGCAATGAAAACCACATCGAGGAGCAATTGCTCCGGCTTAACCAAATTCCTGATGACATCGTTTGCAATTCCAAGCATGACCCGGAATGCCCCCAATAAGGCAATAAGCAAAATGACCTGGGTGGTGTACGAATGCTGTTTCAGAAACCGGGTAAAGGGCATGTGTGTACAGGTTCTGTCCCTTAATATTCGATCATTCGGTACATAAATTCAAGAATCGACTGATGAATAACATTTATTAAAGCCTGCTCTGCATCCGTTGATACTTTATATCTTTGGCGCCTATGGCAGAGGCAAAAACCACTACAGAAACGCCGCTGATGAAACAGTACAATGCCATCAAGGCAAAGTACCCGGGAGCATTGCTCCTTTTCCGGGTTGGTGATTTTTATGAAACTTTTGGTCAGGACGCAGTGGCAGCCAGCAAAGTGTTGGATATCGTTCTGACGCGTCGGGGTAATGGCTCAGCATCTGAAATTGAGCTGGCCGGATTTCCCCACCATGCACTGGACTCTTACTTGCCCAAACTCGTCCGGGCCGGGCACCGGGTAGCCATCTGCGATCAGCTTGAAGACCCACGTTTCGTCAAGGGTATTGTCAAGAGAGGGGTCACCGAATTGGTCACTCCCGGACTCTCCTTTAATGACAATGTACTCGATCGCCGGCAGAATAATTTTCTCGCCAGCATTTTCGCCGGAAAGGAGTCGCTTGGTATCGCTTTTCTTGATCTGTCGACCGGCGAATTTTATGCAGCGCAAGGAAACGAACCCTACGTATTGAAACTCATTCAAGGATTTGCTCCGTCAGAAATCATCTTCAGCAAGTCGTCGCGCGAACGTTTCGGAAAGTTGCTCGGTGATGAATACAATATTTTTGCACTGGACGAATGGGTTTACGGCTTCGACTACGCCTATGAAAAATTGATAGGTCATTTCAAAACGGCATCGCTCAAAGGCTTTGGAATTGATACACTTGGCGATGCGATCGTTGCGGCCGGCGCGGTGCTCCACTACCTCGAAGACACCGAACACAAAGACACATCCCACATTGCTTCGATTTCGAGAATTGACGAAGAGCGATATGTCTGGCTGGATAAATTCACCATTCGCAATCTTGAAATTGTTCACGCGCAACACGAAGGCGGTGTTCCGCTCATCGATATTCTCGACCGAACCGTCACCGCCATGGGTGCGCGCCAGTTGCGTAAATGGATGATTCTTCCCCTGAAGGACAAGATTGCCATTGATGAACGGCTCCGTGTGGTCGATGTGTTCTTTGGCGATGAGGAACTGTCTGAATCGTTGCTCAACGATTTACGCCACATCGGCGATCTGGAACGACTGATCTCAAAAGTTGCCGTCGGTCGGATCAATCCCAGAGAGATGCTGCAGCTGAAGCGGAGTTTGCAACATCTGCAGCCGATTAGAAACATACTTGAAAACCACGGGGAAACGGAATTAAGAAAGCTGGCAAACCAACTTCATGCGTGTGAATTTCTTGTTGAAAAAATTGAGCGGGAACTTCGTGAGGATGTTTCCATCTTCAGCAATCAGGGGAACATCATCCGCGACGGCATCGACACAGAGCTCGACGAACTGCGATCAATTTCCACCAGCGGGAAAGACTATCTTCTGCAGATCCAGCGACGCGAAGTGGAGCGAACAGGCATTTCTTCACTGAAGATTTCCTACAACAAAGTGTTTGGTTACTATCTCGAAGTTTCCAACGCCAACAAGGATAAAGTTCCGGCCGATTGGATTCGCAAACAAACACTAACCAACGCAGAACGCTACATCACCGAGGAGCTCAAAACCTACGAGGAAAAAATCCTTCATGCGGAGGATAAACTCGTTGTTATCGAGCAGCGGATCTTTAACGCGCTTATTCATCATGCTTCGGGCTTCGTTCCGCAAATTCAACAAAATGCGCGCGTCATTGCTCAGCTGGACTGCCTGCTCTCATTTGCTACCATTGCAAAAAGTAATCGCTACGCAAGGCCGGAAATTAACGACAGCGTGACCATTGACATTCGCGCAGGCCGTCACCCGGTTATTGAAAAACAATTGCCAGTGGGTGAGTCTTACGTGCCCAACGACATCTTCCTGGACAGCGAGAAGCAACAGATATTGATCATTACGGGTCCGAACATGGCAGGTAAGTCGGCGCTGCTGCGACAAACCGCACTTATTGTATTGCTTGCTCAAATCGGAAGTTTTGTTCCCGCGCAAAGTGCGCATATCGGTATCGTTGACAAAATCTTCACGCGCGTCGGAGCGTCTGACAACCTCTCGCGCGGCGAGTCCACATTCATGGTCGAGATGACCGAGACGGCAAGTATTCTGAACAACGTCAGTCACCGCAGCCTGATCCTGATGGATGAAATTGGACGAGGCACCAGCACGTACGATGGCGTTTCGATTGCCTGGGCAATCGTCGAATACCTCCACAACCTCAGTGCCCGCCATGGCGGTAAGGATTGTCAACCAAAAACATTATTTGCCACGCACTATCACGAGCTCAATCAACTGGAAGAGGACCTCGTGCGTGTGAAGAACTTCAACGTATCTGTAAAAGAAGCCGGCGACAAGATCATTTTTATGCGCAAACTGCGCGAAGGAGGAAGTGAACACAGCTTCGGAATTCACGTGGCACAGCTGGCCGGTATGCCCAACAAGGTTGTCCTTCGTGCAAATGAAATCTTACATTTCCTCGAGAAGAACAGGCATCACAACGAAAAAGGCAAAGAGATTCCAAAAGCATCAACGCCGCAGATGACGTTGTTTGAAAGCGATCCAAGATTTAAAGAAATTCAGGAAAAGTTATCCGCAGTCGACATCAATACGATCAGCCCGGTAGAAGCATTGCTGAAACTGAATGAGGTGCTGACGATTTTGAAAAAATGATCGAGGGGCAGCCGCCGGCCCCCCGATCATGAGAAATCACAAATTTGGCGGCTTAGAAAGTGTATCGGATAAACGGCACAATGAAGAGGCCTTGCTGATATTGTGTGGCGATGGAGTTCGTCCGCGCATTATACGTCTGCGCAAAAATGTTCTGATTGTTTGTCACGTTCTGAAGATCAAGTGCAAACTCCAGCGTGCTCTTCGCGTACTCGCGGCGATAAGAGATTTTGAAATCAGTTCTGAAGTAGGGATCTTGTCTTTCGGAAAATGCATTTCCTTCCTGATAAATTGCCCGGCCATATTGTTGAGAGGCAGCAAAATCAATTGGGGTCAGATATTTTCCTCCGATCGATGTCAGCTTCACGCTTAAGGAGAAGTAATTGTTCTTTCTGCCAACTCTCCATTCTTTACCCCCAAGAAGGTTCACGACATAGCGTGTGTTGTAGGCAGTATTGCGCTCAACACCATCACTGCCCTTGTATTTGGAATCAAACAAAGAGGTTGTCAGCAGGAAGAAGTAACCGTTGTTAAAGAATCGCTCGAGGGTTAATTCGACACCATAGTTTTTCCCGGTACCCTTATTGACCAGGCTGTCCTGATCGGTCGGAGCAAAGCTGGCACCTGTGTTGATTGCTGAGAAGGAGGTGAGCGCTTGTTCTACAGGAACATCGGACAACGACTGGTAATATGTTTCAGCCTTTAACCTTAATTTGTCGGACAGATACCAATCATAGGTCAGCGCAAAGTGATTGCTTCGGGTAAACTTCAGATCGGTATTTGTCAGCACAGGTCCGTCGGGAGTGTTTGTCTGGCCAAAGGATGTGTAAATGTTCTGTGTCTGATGATGCACGCCGTACCCCGCTGACAGGGTGTGCTTCGCATCAAACACATATTGCGCTGATACCCGTGGCTCCAGCACAAACTGATCGTTTAGTGAATAATACTGGCCATGCACACCGGTTTGCAACGATAGCTTTTGAGAAAAACGGTGCTTCCATGTAGAAAAGAATTGGTACAGGGTCGCGCGCTCGTCGACGTTCACGCGCACTGAGTCACGGTTGAGGTTTGCGTAGAGATCACGATTGAATAAATCAAATCCAGAGCCATCGATATAAAATCCGGAGGTGATGCTGTTGCGCGCGTTGAGGCGTGTCCTTGTCAGGAAATTAAGCGACAGCTTTGTTGTCGTCATATCGCCTTCGGCGCGGCGAAACCGGCCAATCACATCATCCTCGTTGTCTCGCTGGAGGCTGTCGGAGTTAAATTGTTCGGAGGTGTAGCTCAGTCCGGCTGTCCATTTGGCAAATGTCTTCTCCGACAAATTGGTTTCGTAACTCACGCCGGTGATCGCTGTTTTATACCGTGGATATGAATCTTCGTTTTCGCTGCCATATAAATCGTCATCTGCTTTGAGGTCCGCTTCACTTCCCAGCAAATCAATGCTGCTGGTACCGCCCAAGCCGAAGATTGTCCACTTACTTCTCGCGCCGGAAGGAATAGAAATTTTAAAATTCAGATCCTGATACAATGGTGTATTGGAACCTGTTCCGAAATCAATTCCAAGAGCCTGAAACACACCAAGCGTGGAGTATCGGTAATTCACAATAAACGATGCCTTTGAAGAAGAGGAAAATGGACCTTCTGCACCGAGTTCAAAACCAGCAAATCCCGCCTGAGCAAGAAACTCTCGTTTCTCATTGTTTCCGTCGCGAAGCCTGATGTCAAATACACCAGCAACCGCATTACCGTATTGTGATGGAAATGCGCTTGTGAGAAAATCTGATTTGTCCAGGTTGTTATTGTTCAGCATGCTCACAGGGCCGCCGGTATTAAAGAGCGAACCAAAATGATTCGGGTTCGGAATGTTCAATCCTTCCAGTTGCCAAAGCATGCCTGAGGGCGAGTTGCCGCGCACCACAATGTCATTACGCGAATCGTCACCTCCGACAACGCCGGCAAAGTTGGCTGCCATGCGCGATGGATCGCCGAGTGCCCCTGCATAACGTTTTGTGTCATCAACATTAAATGATCGGGCGCTCACGACCGCGAGATCGTTGTTGGTGGCCGTCTTGTCGTCGCGGGAATCTGCGACCACTTCCACCGCATCAAGTTCACTCATCCTTTCCGTCAGGCGAAGATTCAAAATCACTTCTTTTCCTGCGGTAACGATGACGTTGGGAATTTGCTGCTCTTCGTATCCGATCATGGTAACAATCACGGTCTGGCGGCCGAGTGGAACATTATCTATCCGGAAGAAACCATCCACATCGGATACACTTCCCAACAAAGCGGTTCCCTCAAGCTGAACACGAACACTCACTCCCGTGAGCGGTCCTTCCGTAACATTGTCCACCACCCTTCCTCGAATGGTTTGCGTGCTTTGTCCATAGACCGAAAGGGTAGAGAGGAGTGCTACCATTATCCCGGCCATCAGGAGCATTGTTTGCGATAATTTATTTCTCATGACGTTTTTGATTTTGTGATACACAAAGGTGGCTACACGAGCCGCCTCACGTCATTGACAGGAATTAAGAAAGGGTGGGAAACGTCTTGATCAAAATCAAGAAAACCTCAATCAGTCTGTGAAGTAAGTTTTTTTCGTATTCTGCTGAGCGTTTCCGGCTCGATACCGAGATACGATGCGATCACATGCTGAGGAATTCGTTGAATTACCTTGGGGCGCTCTTTCACAAGTTTCAGATAGCGTTCCTCAGGTGAATCGTTGAGAAGAGAAATGTTTCTGTTTCTGATTCCGATAATGGTATTCTCAGCCATAACGCGGCCAAGCCTCTCAAACTTTGGATTAGCTTCATACAAGCGCTCCAGTTCGCGATAAGGAATCATAAATAATTCAGAGTCCTCAAGCGCGTCGATGCCGATGTTCGCCCCCTGCTTGGTGAGCCAGCTTTCATAGTCTGTAAACCAGCTGTTTTCAAAGAAAAACTGACCGGTTCTTTCTATACCATTCTTCGGATAATAATAACGGATACATCCTTTCAGGATAAATGCGATTTCGGTACAAACTTCTCCGGGCTGCAACCAGTGGTCTTTCTTTGCAACTTTCACGATTCTGAAAAAGCCCAGAAGCGTATTCATCTCCTGCTCATCGATGGAGATGATGCGGCTGATACTTTTCGCGATCAATGCAATTGCTTCATCGCGCGTTGTGGTGGGTCTTGGCATAAATGCGTGCTGAGCATCAAATCTAATCAAAACGGCAATACGGGCACTTCCTAACATTTGTTAATCTGACAATTGTCATGAAACAAAAATTCTGCATTGGATTGTCACAAATACACTCGACCTTTGTCATGGAATCGATCAACGAACTAATATCGATTTCAATTTTGTTTTTTGTTTATGAGTCAGACAGCACTACAGCCGGAAGTCAGAAGAAAGCCAATATTCGCTCAGGAGATCGCCTTTCTTTTTGTTCATCTATTGCCGCTTGCTGCGATCTGGACAGGCGCCACCTTGTTCGACTGGATCGTATGCGGCGTTCTTTATGTGTATCGCATGTTTTGGGTTACGGGCGGCTATCACCGCTACTTTGCCCATAAGTCATACAAGACCTCGCGGTGGTTTCAATTTGTCATCGCGTTTATGGCACAGACATCCGCGCAAAAGGGCGCGCTCTGGTGGGCCGCTCACCATCGTCACCACCACCGTCACAGCGATACACCAGCTGATCCACATTCCATGAAAATTTATGGATTCTGGTATTCGCACATTGGCTGGATTGTAGGTCCTGATTTCAAAGAAACCGATTACAAAACCATCGGAGATTATGCGAAGTATCCCGAGCTCGTGTGGTTGAATAAGCACTACCTGGTTGCGCCCACAATACTGGCGCTCTTCGTGATGGCACTCGGCGGTATTGTGAACGGCGAGGGAATCACCGATATGTTTACGTCAGCAGGATTCTCGACCCTATTCATCGGATTCTTTCTGAGCACGGTCATTCTTTATCATGCGACGTTCTCCATCAATTCCATCATGCATAAGTTCGGGAACCAGCGTTACGAATCCAACGATGAGTCGCGCAACAGCATCTGGCTGGCGCTGCTTACGCTTGGCGAAGGATGGCACAATAACCACCATTACTACGAAGTGTCATCTCGTCAGGGATTCTTCTGGTGGGAAATTGATATTACCTACTACGTCTTGCGTGGCTTTCAGGCAGTAGGTCTCATTTGGGATTTGAAAGGTGTACCGAAACACATCAAGTATTCGAAAAACAAGGCACACGCTGCGCAGCTGAGGAAAGAGATGGATGATTTTAAAAAGGTCGCGTAAGACTTAAGCGTTCTTTTTACCATAAAAAAGAGGCTGCCTCAAAAGGGCAGCTTTTTTTGTTGACGAAAGTTTTTAATGATCACGAAGCAGAATTTGGGCGCGTCCCTCCGTGCTGCGTTGACGTGAGTTTTTTTAAGGCATCCCGGGCAGCACTCCGGGTCGGGCCATTCGTTGCAATACTGCCTGCAAAAGCGGCTTGTATCAATTTCCTTGAGCAGTTGCAGGCAGTATTTCCACTTCTGTCCCTCGCGCATCGCACTCAGCGTGCTGCTTCTTGTCCCCCCGATTACCTTATCGTTAACTAAATGCAACGCCCTTCGACTCCGCTCAGGGCACAAGCCCCATTTCTACACTATACTCATCTTCGCCCTGAAAGGGCGGTAGATGTCAGCGATGGGTAAAGCCGAAGGCCTGCCTCGGGCAAGCAGGCGAAACCCATCGCTTGCCAAGATAAAAATCATCGTCGCCCTGAAAGGGCGAGATAGCCAAATTTAAATTATTGAATTTTAGGGGTAGGTTTTTTACAACCAGGTGATTTTATACTCATCAAATTCATCGCCACGAAGTACGCTTTTCGCATACTCTACCTTCGGTGATAAGACGCCAGTCTTGCGTACAATCTCGTCGAGCAACCCGAACTGCAGGGTGCTGTTGAAAGTTTGCGTACGGCGCATGATGATATGTTTGGGACCGGATTCAACAATTTCCCAGCCGCGCTTTTTGGGATCCTTGATCATGGCGCCTGCAACAGTCGCCAGTCCCTGCATGGCTTGTAACGGTGTAGCTTTCTCAGTGATGAGCTTGTTGGAAACCATTGCCTGGAAAGCGGTGTTTCCAATTTTGCGGCCCAGAATTCTGGTATTTGCCTGGCCAATCTGACTTTCGATCCAATGGCACATGTTGTTGTACACCTCCATTGAGACCTGATTCATCGGGTTGGTGAGGTTCATACCCTCGGTCATTTTCGACAAGTGGGCGTAATACTCCGGCTTGTCTTTGTACATGTTCAAAATGTCGAGTACAAAGGCAGCAGCCAGCGTTACATTCTCTGTAGACTGATCCATATTCGAGGTGGGTTAGATTAGAACGGTCGCAAATAGTCAAGAAATTCGAAAAAACAGCATCAAAAAGCGGGTATAATCTTACATCAAGCGCCAGTAGCGCACGATTTACCTGAACAAAATGAGCCTGGAGAAAAGAAAATCTGCAGACATGAAGGCAGGATTTGGAAATTCAAATCCGGGTTATAAATTTGCAGTCCCTTTGAATAAGGGCCATGCGGGAGTAGCTCAGTTGGTAGAGCATCACCTTGCCAAGGTGAGGGTCGCGAGTTCGAGTCTCGTTTCCCGCTCAAGGTTCCCCTCTTCTACGGAAGCGGGGATTCTTTTTTTCGGGCAATTCGTTATTTTGTTTACGCCGGAAAAGCCCGGGTGGTGGAATTGGTAGACACGCAGGACTTAAAATCCTGTGGCCAGTAATGGCTGTACGGGTTCGACTCCCGTCCTGGGTACACTTCGTCAAAACCCGACGTTCTTGTCGGGTTTTTATGTTTTAGACTCTGCCCTGTAGCCCTTTAAAGCCAAAATTAATTCGTCCTCTCCGGCCGTTCGCCACGCTCCAATTCTAGATGATCAATTTTCATCGAACATGGAACCAAGGACATTCTGTTTGTTCGGTAATTATTTCCTCATAATAAGTACCTGAGGTTCTGTAATGGTGTAGCTCCGAGATTCAAATCGCGCGTGCAGGGTATTTTTTAGCCCTCTCCGTATGAATCCTCTTTGTAGCAATAACTTAAATTCTCCGGTGCTTTTTCGTCGTCAAAGGCGCGATTGCATTATCAACCGGGAATGATACTTATGATTAACTGTATTGAACATTGTTGCGCATTCTTTGCCATGCTTACTTACTTTTCTTCGGCGCTCTTTCTTTCACCAGCAGCCTGGCATCTTGTAACCTTCTGCCAAGCGGATCGTCTCCTGCTACTTTTAATATGTCCTTTTCCAGGCCGAGAACAAATAGTACCTGCATATAAAATCCCATCGCTACATGAGGTGATCCCTTTTCAATGGCCCAAAGGGTTGTTCGACCAATATTAGCCCTTTCGGCCACCTGCTCGGCACTCAGCTTTCTTCTGAGCCTGGCTAGCTTAACGTTCTCGCCGAATTCAGCCAGTAGCCGAATTCAGCCAGTAATCGGGCGATTTTGGGCAGCAAAACAGTTTTTCTGATATTCATAACGTTCATTATAAAGAACAACCATGGATAAATTGTTCATAATAATAAACATTATGATAGAGGCGGCAGTAGCCGGAGAAGTCAAACTAATTGTCGGCTTGGATCAACGTCTGCATACAATCAGTTCTTCCGCGACGTGCCGGGGGTGCTGTAGCGAAGTGTAAAAGCGCTCATCTCCTTCAAGTTGGTCATGTGCACCAGGGAAGCAATTTCCATATTCAGGTTGATCAATTCACTCAGCAGCTCGCGTGATGATTCGCGCGCTTCGAGGCGGAGCGCCAGGTCGTGAAACCGGGTGACCAGATGCGGCTGCTCCTGCTCGTAAAGTTTTGATATCAAGCGGTACGATTGTGCGAGCTCCTCTGAAATTCTTGAGGAAATTTGTCGGTTCCGGCGGCGTCTGAAAAGCAAACGAAGAAATGCGAACCGAATAAATCCACGCGTGCTTCTTCTCACATTTTTCGACACAAACATAATGCATCATCGTTTGGTGAGAAACTGTGTAATAACGAACGCGGCGCCGACGACAGCGCTGGTTGGCTGGAGTCAAGATCATTCAAGTTGTTCATGGTCTGTTTTTTTTGATCTGTTTAAGGCTGATGTATTCAGGCGAAACAAAAAACCCCCGGACATCTTCCAGGGGTACACACATTTAAAAGACCCTCTTCTTTTAATTTGCATCAGAAAAATCCATCAAATATTTTCTCCAAGCAATATTTGTTGTAACGCTTACCACAAAAAACTTTATACGCGTAAAACTTTAATTGTCACAACGCCTTTTACGTTTCTCCTTCCCGTCATCCTGTCGGAAGTACACATGATTAATATTCGATCTTCATTTTCAGCGATAGAACGGCCATTTTTCTCCGTGATCACGAAGACGTGATTCCCTGTCTCCGAATTAAATAGTTCATTCCACGAGTACACAACCTGGTATCCATCTGTTGCAACAACAACGAAAAAAAATTCACTTAAAATCTTCGGATTCTCGGCGTCGAGCTCAACCCTCGATAAAATGTCCCTCAACAGCACACCCGAAAGTCCTTTCGCTTCGCTCTTTTTTTCTCCGAGATGGTTGGTGATGACGACATCCGGAATCTTCTGCGACTTCTCCTTCCGGAGGTCAGCAAGGGTTATCCGAACAGCCTGCTTCACGCGGCCTTCAATGACAAATTCTTCTGATGTCTTTGTTGGTTTCTGAGCACTGCAAAGGATCGATACCAGTGAAAATACGATCACCAAAAGTGCGTTTCGTTTGGACTGTAACATATGAACGAATTTTCGGTCAGAGATTCTTTCGCTTCAATTCTTCAACAGCGAAATGAGCCGCGCGTGCTGTCAATGCCATATATAAAATGGACGGACTTTGATTGCCCGTCGTGGTCATACACGCACCGTCGGTGACAAATACATTTTTACACTGGTGGAGTTGATTCCATGCATTCAGCATAGAGCTCTTCGGATCTTCTCCCATTCTGCATCCTCCCATTTCGTGGATATCGAGCCCGGGAGGTTGCTGAGAATCCCAGGTGTTAATTTCTTTCGCACCACTTGCCTCCAGCATGGATGTACTCTGTGAAAGAAAATCGCGAATCATTTTTTCATCGTTGTCATCGTACCCAACAGAGGTAACGAGTAAGGGAATGCCCCATTGATCTTTCTTATCGCTGCTCAAACGGACATGATTTTCCTTCTTCGGAATGGTTTCTCCCTGCATATACATATACACATGCCACTCGCCCGGTGAAGACATCGCATTTTTCAAATCAACACCACAGCTGCGTTCCACTTCATCTGTTTTTCCTCTTGTCCGGTACGCGCCCATAAACGTGGTGTATCCGCCGACATAATCCATTTCATGCTTCTTCAGATTGCGATAGTTCGCGATGATGGGCTCAGTGGGATTTCTTCCAAAATAATATTGATCTTCAAAACCCTCGATGCGAGCATTGACGGAAGCCCTGTAGTTGTGAAAAGCCACATAACGACCAAGCAGTCCGCTGTCGTTTCCGAGACCACCTGGAAACCGTGACGAAACTGAATTCAGCAGGATCAGGTTGGTGTTCAACGCTGAGGCGTTAACAAAAATGATCGATGCATTAAATATTGTCTCCTCATGTGTATTCGCATCAATCACACGCACGCCGGTCGCCCTGCCTTTTTGTTCGTCATAGATCACGGAGTGCACGACGCTGAAAGGCCGGATGGTGAGGTTTCCGGTTTTCGCTGCCCAGGGTAGTGTGGATGATACGGAACTGAAATATCCACCATATGGGCAGCCGCGCATGCAAAGATTGCGAGCCTGGCATTTACCCCGACCCTGTTCGAGATGCACGGGCTGCGGGTCGGTGATGTGTGCCCATCGCGCTTGTACAAGGTGGCGACCGGAGAAGGCGTTGTTCAATGTCTTCTGAACATGCGCTTCCACACAGTTGAGATCAAATGGCGGAAGAAATTCTCCATCCGGCATGGCCTCAAGTCCATCCTTGTTACCGCAAACCCCAATAAACTTTTCCACATGACTATACCACGGAGCAACGTCGCGGTATCCTATTGGCCACTTCGGCCCATAGCCATACCGTGATGGATTAATAAACTCGTATTCACTCCAACGCTGACACGCCCTTCCCCACGTCAAAGACTTCCCTCCTACCTGATAACCACGAATCCAATCGAATGGCTTTTCCTGAATGTAGGGATGATCTTTATCCTGAATGAAGAAGTGTGCAGTATCTGAACCGAACCCGGCAGCCTTACTGATGAGCGGATTTTCCTTCCGGTATTGTTCGGTGACCAGATGCCGATGCTCAAACTCCCACGGATGTTTGTTAGCAGTCGGGTAATCCTGATTATGCACAATATTCCTTCCTCTTTCGAGCACGAGCGTTTTCAGTCCTTGCTCGCATAGTTCCTTCGCGGCCCAGCCTCCGGAAATACCAGAACCGATGACAATCGCATCATAGGTGCGGTCGTCTTTTCCCTTTGAATTGATGTTCATATCGATGTGGGTTCAAGGTCGGAGACGTTTTGCATCGGGATGTCGATGGTATAGCTGACGCCAAAATCACCCGATTCAAATTTGAGTGTGCCTCGCAATAACTGGACACGTGACTCAATGTTGTACAAACCGAGGCCGCGCTTGATGTATTCCCAGGTGAAACCCTTTCCATTGTCTTCGTACACAATGTTCAGCGAGTCATCAAAGCTGTTGATGTGAATCCGTATCCTCGTAGCCTGCGCGTGTTTTAATGTGTTCGAGATGAGTTCCTGTATGATTCGGAAAATGGTAATGCTCAGTTCCGGATCCTGTATTTCATTTCCAAAAGTATCCATGTGGATCTGGACGGGCATATTCCCTTTCATCTTTTCCACATACGTTGAAAGCGCCGCAAGGAGACCATACCGTTCGAGACCAGGAGGCGTTAATCCATAAATGATGTTTTTAATTTCCTGCAACGTGTGCTTGAACTGCTCCTCAAGTTCCTCTGCCTTGGGCTCATTGTGTTTGTGAAGCAACTGGTTGACCTGCATCTTTATTGCCGTAAAATCAGTACCCACCGTATCGTGCAAATCTTTCGCAATGCGCGCACGTTCCTTCTCGATGGCCAGCAGCTCGGCTTGAATTAACCGCTGCTGATGCCTCTTGAAAATCGAAAGCCGGTTAATAAAATACAGATAAATTAATACGCCAGCGGCGAGTACCATCATCGCCAGAAAATACCACGACTTCCACACGGGCGGTGTAATGGAAATCAATCCCGATCGATATCCTGATTTCCAGTTGACGTTATCGGTGGAATATTCAAGCTCGAGCGTATAAGACCCGGGTGCCAATGCATAAAATTCCAGATAACGGTTGGTGGTGTAGCTCCACGGGTCGGACGAAGACAACCGATAACGAATATTGAGCTTTTGGTTATTGAATGATATAAAGCCAAAGTCGATTTGTAAAGTGTTCTGGTCGTAAAACAGTGTAATCCCCTTCTCAAGATTGGCAAGGGGCCTGTTATTGGACCGAAACTCTTTCAGATAAAATTGAGGCTCGTTGTTTGCGAACAAGTTGATTTTCTTGTCAATGATGGAATACGAATTTTCATGAAACGCCCAAATTCCATTTTCAGTGATGGCAAGATGTTGAATATGGTTACTCACCAGGCCGTTGCTTTGAGACAATCTTTCCATTTGCATCTTTCCCGCGAGCAACGACGCAATGTCTATCCTCGCCAGTCCATTTTCAGTAGCGACCCAAATGTGGTTGCGATCCCTCACCATTCCATAGATGTTGTTGGCAACGAATGAGGATGAATTATTGTAATTGATGATTCTTCCGCTGAGCCGGTTGTAGTGGACAAGGCCGCGGCCTTGTGTTGCGAACAACAGATCCTGCGGACTTAGTTTGAGCATTTCTGTAATCTTAAAATCAGAAAGCAGGGAGAGTTCGGTCACTTTCGTGAATGATGGATCAGACTTAAAAAAGCCTCCTTTGGAAGTGATGTAAACAGTTGAGTCGTCGCACCAGAATAATTTTCTAATCACCATCGTCAATGCCTTTGGCCTGATGATGCCTGTGCGGTTGAACTGCACTGCTACAGAACCGCCGCCACCGGTGTACACATTGCCCTTGTCATCCTCTGTAAAGGACATACAGGCAAAACGATAATGGCCCGGCGGCGAAGTGCCATTTTTTAAAACGAAAGTTTCCGTTGAATTTGATAAATAAGTATTTCCCGAGCTGTCGACATAAAGTCCCACTGCAGCAGGAGCTATAGAAAAGCGTTTGCTGATATCACCCGATTCAAATACATCATAAAGACTACCTTCCCGGGTCGCCAGACGAATTTTCTCCTTATTCGAGCGAATAATTGCCACCGCCTCCGATTCAGGAAATACAAAATTTTTAATAAAACGATTTGGCACATAAAAGACACCCTTCTCAATCGTGCTGAACCAAAATCCTTTTTCCCGGTCTTCGACAATACTGGTAACAGAATATGATTTTAAAAATTCTTCTGGGATGGGCGACTTGAAATCTCCCTGAGGAAACCGGACAACACCGTTTCGTTCACTACCCACCCAGATGTTGTCTTGTTTGTCTTTGCAAAGACTCACAATGCTTGCGGGCGAACGATAAACTTCGCGCACTTCCGTTCCGTCAAACTCAAGGACAACACTTCCGTATGCGATCAGGATCTTGTCCCTCCACAACAATGACGTGATATACTCGTTGGTTCTTTTCTTAAAAATCTCGTGTGCATATTCCTTGCCGTTAAAAAGGAATTTTGAGCGTGGGTTGATGTCATATCCAAAAAGTGCATCGTCTCCCCGCTGCTCATAAAAGACAGCGTTATCGAATCTCTTTACCTTCACTTCTCCCTCGCGCGAAACTGTCACCAGCGATCCGTTATACCGGGCTGTGGAAATGGTGACCTGATCGGCACTGTCAACGGAAATCGCCGTGACGATCGATTGCGCAGCTATAGGCAGCAACAAATGATTATAACGGTAGGTAATAATCTGTCCGTTCTCGAGGTAAGAAAGGCGTCCGGAAAATGTCCTGAACCAGATGCGTCCTTTATAGTCTTCGTAAAACCCAAACACAACCGGATCGCTAAGTCCATTCTCCACGCCGAAACGCTGAAATTCGAAACCGTCGTAGCGCGCAACTCCGTTGTCGGTACCAAACCAAAGAAAGCCGGCTCGATCCTGAAAAATGGCATAAACCTGATTACTGGGAAATCCCGCTGAAACAGAATAATTAATCGAGGAGACAGACTGAGCGCTTGCCCATACCGACACGAATAACAGAATCCAAATCAGGGATAGCCTAAACGGCATGCGGTTTTATTTTTTCATGTACATGTAGTCGAAGGTAAGATTGACTAATGTCTTCATCCCAATCAGGATGCTTCCTTCGTCCATCATGAAATCGGGCGTGTGGTGTGAGGGAGCCTTTTTTGGATCGGTATTAGCCGGACAGGCGCCCACAAAGAAAAACAGGCCAGGCACTTTTTCTTGAAAATAGGAGAAGTCTTCGGCGCCGGTGTCAGCATCTATTTCTTCGACATTCGCCGCGCCTACTGTACGTTGAAGGCTCGGAAGGAGTTTTGCGGTGAGGTCAGGATCGTTGTACGTCACTGCAGTTTTACTTTCAATCACAACTTCCGCCCGCGCACCAGCGCTCTCCGCAATCTTCGTTGCTGTCAATTTGATTTTTTCGTGGATAAGTTTTTGCATGTCGCGATCAAGCGTGCGTATCGTGCCCGACATCTCCGCATACTCGGGAATGATATTCTCGCGGATACCTGCGTTGATTCTACCAACGCTGAGTACTGCTGCTTCTTTCGTAAGTTCTGTTTGCCGGCTGATGATTGTTTGAAGCCCGTTGATGATTTGTGAGGAGACAACGATGGGATCAATACCAGACCATGGCCGTGAACCATGTGCTTGCTTTCCAAATACTTTGATTACAAACCAATCCGATGCAGCCATAAAACCTCTCGGCTTATACTCTATCTTTCCAACCGGCGTGAACGAACGCACATGCAGCCCGAGAATGATATCGACTTTCGGGTTGTCCAGCACACCCTCTTTTACCATCAAACTCGCGCCGCCCTCTTCACCAGCAGGAGGTCCCTCCTCCGCAGGTTGAAAAATAAATTTGATTGTCCCTTTTATCTGATCTTTATTCTTTGCCAGAATTTCGGCTACACCCATGAGTATTGCCACATGTGCATCATGGCCACAGGCGTGCATCACGCCGGTTTCCTGCCCATTAAAAACTGTCTTTTCCCGGGAAGCAAAAGCCAGGCTATTGCGCTCCGTCACAGGCAAGGCATCCATGTCGGCGCGCAGGGCGATAACAGGGCCCGGTTGACTTCCTTTTAGAATACCAACAACACCCGTTTTGGCAATGCCGGTCTTCACCTCAATGCCCAGCGAGCGAAGGTGCTCCGCAACTTTTTGTGCAGTTTTTTCTTCTCTGTTCGAGAGCTCCGGGAATTGATGAATGTTTCTTCTCCATTCGATAACTTTGGATTCTAAGTCACGCGCTTGCTGGTCCAGCCTGGACTGAACTTTTGAATTTACTTGCGCTTGCAATGTGAACGCAGCGGGCAAAAGAACCGCCATTAGAAATTTCTTCATGCTCGGGGTAAATTGAGTTTCAAAAGATAAAGATTATTGGTGAATCGCAACAAGGTAAAAATGGAATGGATAAAAATCTTTTCAGACGGTGAGCAGGCGAAAGCAAAAATTCATGAACATCAGCCTCAACTTGTTATCATAGGTTCAAAAAGAATTTGTCTGCTTCGGCATCGGGAGAAATTTTTTGCCTTTCAGGATGCGTGCTCCCACAATGGAGAGTCGTTAAGCAAAGGACACGTAAACTACCTCGGCGAAATCATTTGCCCATGGCATAATTACTGTTTTGATCCGCTGAGCGGCAAAGAGGCGTCGTCCAGATCGGCTGACTTAAAAACATACCCTGTCCGGATTGAAGATTCAGGGTTTTACATTGGCATCTGAAATACTTTACGCTATTTTTCGTTTTCAACCGACACTGTGAAAAGATTAACTGCCATTCTGCTTTTTGCCTGTTCAATTGCTCAGGCACAACTACCCTTCGATGCCGGGCAATTTATCAAGCAACTTAAGGTTGGAGGCCCTCTGCCGGAAAAACTTCTTGAAACACGAAGCGTCGTGTTTTATCCTTCATTGATGTACGGAGAACTGGAAGCAGCACAAAAGGGATTCCAGCGCGCCGGCGTTGATGCGGTTTTTTATCTCGAAACAGATATGCTTGCCGCCGGACGTGATGTATCGGTGAACCTGGCCCAGTATTTAAACACGCGGGAAATCGGGTACATTCTTATTCTCCAACGCAACGAAAAAGACTATAGTTTGATGGCGGGAACGTACAACCGCCGCGCAAACTTGTTTGAACCAACTGAATCGTTGTGGACGCTACGAGCCCCATCGCTTGATCAATTGATGAATCAGCTTTACCAGATTTCAGCAGGTACGCTGCGCCGTGGTAATTTTCTCATCAATGATTTTCCTGAAACCGACATTCGCATTGCTGCAGTGACCGGAAGAAGAAATGAATTTTATGCAATCGACCTGAAAGTAGATATGCTGGCGGTCCCCAAATTTGGAGATGCCGCGATGGATGCGGAATTAGAAGAGTTGATGAAGCAATTGCCTGTTAAATATAAATTAACCGACCCTGCATTATCAGAGGCTGAGCTCCGCAAGCAAGGGTTTCGATGGGTTATCCGGTTTGTTCATGCCAAAGGGCGCACCGCAAGACAACTCTTGGGCTATGGGCTGGCAAAAGGCCAGTCGGCTGTGGCAAGCGTGGCGCGTGGAGAAAACAACCAGGAAGAAGTAAAAAAATTCGGCGTTGATGAAATCGTCTATAAATTTTATATGAAGCGGTTCGAAGGATCTGAAGTATTCCTTGGCCGGAATTGGGACGCCGATCCTGCCTGGCAGCAGGCTCTCTTGAATCAGATTCGCGGGTTCAAGACAGAGTTTAATCTGCAATAAAATCTGCCTGATGTAATGTGACCTCAGGATCAACTCCTTATATCAGCAAGGTGATGAGCAATTTTGAACATGCGCTTCACCTTAATCTACATCGCTATTTTACTGCCGGTAATCTTTTGTCAGGGATCTCACGGATTTGTCCATCTGACAAGCGGTACGGTGATGCAGGGAAGAATCAAAATCATTTCCTTGGGCGAGGAAGAACTCGTTGAAGTAAAAACAATCGACGGTCACCATCATATTTTGCCTGCACGACAGGTGCGCGGCTTTCAAATTATCAACGACACGGACACCGCAGTATTCATCACACTGGATCTGAAATCGCACCCGGACGCTGCGCATAGCCGCCTGCGATTTGCTGAGATCGTGTACCGCGGCACCCACGTTGCATTACTCCGAATCCGCGGTCTTGGATTTGCCTATCATTACCTCCAATACATTCCCTTCGCGCGACGCCACCTTGTTCCGTTGCTTTACTGTATTGACCTGAGAAACGGGGAAATGCAGCAGCTCACTCCTTCTTTCGTTCAGGCGCGATTTTCTCCGGAGGGGCGTCACCGGGCACTTGCAAAAGGGAAAAAGCGCACCGCGATCTACACCGCTTGCATCAAAAAAATCGACGCAGGTCTTACGTACTGACATAAGGTTGTCACCGGATTCGGCAACTTTGTGCGCGTTAAAATTTTTTGGTTATGGCCGAGCCTCTTCGCAACATGTACAACGTTGCCTTTTTTGAATCGGTGTGTCCGGTACTCAAAGCACACATTCCCGATTTCGACTGTGCCTGGTTTATCTCCCGTGTATTTGACAATGATTGGCCAGACCGCGAACTGAAGCAGCGGGTGAGTCACATTGCTCAGGTGCTGGGCGATTTTCTTCCGGCAGATGCGGGGCAGATGTGTTCTTTGTTGAAATTGATATCTCAGAAACTTCGGGAGGCCGGCTATCCGCTTCAGGGATTTGCTTGTATCTTCCTCCCTGAGATTGTCGCTCAGCGAGGTCTTGAGCATCCTGAGCAATCGCTTTCCGCGTTGCATGAAATCACGAAACTGGTGAGCGCTGAATTTGCCATTCGCCCGTTTCTGAAACGCTATCCCGAGATCACCTTGCGTCACATGAACACCTGGACAAAAGATAAGAATGAACACGTTCGCCGGCTTGCAAGCGAAGGTTGTCGTTCGCGATTGCCTTGGGGTGCCGGAGTGCCCGGGTTGAAGGAAAATCCAAAGCTGGTGTTGCCGATTCTGGAAGCACTCAAAGACGATGAATCGCTTTACGTGCGAAAAAGTGTTGCTAACAACCTGAATGACATCGGCAAAGATCATCCCGAATTATTACTGAAGATTGCGCGCAGCTGGGGCGGGATATCCGAGAGAACAGACTGGATTGTGAAACATGCTTCCAGAAGCCTGATGCGAAAGGGCAACAGCGAGGCGCTGAAACTTCAGGGATATGACTCGGCACAAGGCAAAGTAAAACAGCTCTCTCTGACGTCCGCAAGGGTTCGCAAAAGCGGAACACTTGAGTTTCATCTCGAAGTGTTGAACGCTGGCAAAACACCTGCAAAATTCCGGGTTGATTATGCGATTGATTTTCTCACGCAAACAGGTCGCACATCGAGAAAAGTTTTTCGGCTGCGCGAGCAAGTGCTCGCTCCAAAACAAAGCATTGCATTAAGTAAAAAGCAAAGCTTCATTGACCGAACAACACGGAAACACTATCGGGGAAAACACAGGCTTGACATCATCGTCAACGGGAAAGTTTGCGCCTCCGCTGACTTTCTTCTACAGGAGAAGTAGTTAGTTGAGGTCAATGTGTTCGCCTTCCCGCAAGGTAATAAACGCGGACTCATTCAGGTTGGCATCGTGCCTGGCCTTCTTCAGATCTTCCAGGGGATCGTCCATGCCATCATCGGCCAGTGGAAATGTTCCAAAGTGCGAGGCAATGCTCAGCTTCGACTGAACGTCCTGGTGAATTCGAACCGCGTCCTGTGGTGACGTATGAATCGGCGACATAAACCATTGCGGTTTATATGCTCCGATAGGAATGATGGCTGCGTCAAAAGGGCCTGCTTTCCGACCTATTGTTTTGAATGTTTCCGAATGGTATCCTGTATCGCCCGCAAAGTAGATCTTGCCCGCTGAGGTATGCAGCACATATCCACACCATAAAGTCCGATCGCGGTCAGCAAAACCTCTTCCTGAGAAATGTTGTGCAGGGACTGCTTCAATCTGAATTTGCTGTCCAAGATCAACAGACTGCCACCAATCCAAATCGGTGGCTCCGGTAATTCCCTCTTGATCCAGAAATTGTTTTACTCCGAGCGGCGTGACGATTTTCGGATGATGTGCACCAAAAAGAACGCGCATGGTTTGCACATCGAGGTGATCATAGTGATTGTGACTGAGAAGCACAGCATGAATGCGAGGAAGATCCTCGAGCCGAATACCGGGAGCTCGCATCCGGCGCGGACCCACCCATGTAAACGGGCTTACCCGCTCGCTCCAAACTGGATCGGTCAGTATGTTCATACCATTCACCTGAATAAGAAACGTCGTATGGTTGATGAAGGTCAGCCGGATTCCTTGCCTGATGAATTCAAGTGGCCTGGCTCCAGGTGCTGCAACTTGCTGACTCCAATGGCCTGGCTTCCGGGATGTCATCCACTTCAGAACCGCCCGAAATCCCTGGGCTTCATAACCAGCAGGATTAAAGAATTTTTTACCATCAAAGTGATCGGAAACGGGGCCGCGATATACAGGCGCGCTCAGTTTCCAGCTGAAGTACATGATCGCTGCAACTATCGCAAGGAGAAAGAATATGACGAGAATCATGAGCTTTGATAAAGTGCTAAAAGTACAAAGGCTGTCCTCAAAGAACAGCCTTTGTATAGTCGGTCATCACAAAAAGTTATTGCAGGAGCTTTGCGATTTGTGCAAGCGGAATTGTGTTTGCAAGGCGCAGCACGTCAGTCTCCGTGGATGCGGGAACGTTGAACGACACCAATGTTGAGTTCAATGGAATCTGTAGTGTAAAACTGCTGGTGTTGGTGTCCGGATCGTCGGTTCTCTGCAGAACACCTTTGTAACCCTGAACTTTTACAGTCTTCTGTGAACCGTCTCCGGAGTTGCCTATCATGGGCAGCGAGAGGATGGTATTCAGAGACGCAACGATGGGACTGTTACTCATGACGTCAATGTATTGTCTTTTTTCTCCGACGCCATACTCGCGATGAATCAACACGCCGGCAAGGCCAGTATTCGGAGTGACCTGATCTGTCTTTGCGTTCGACGCCAGGGCATCCATTTTTGCAGGAAGCAGCTTCAATACTTCCTTCCCGATTTTCAGATCAATTTCCGTGAGCATTTGCTGCATGGCGAAACGAGCGTCTTCAAGATTACCACTCGCATAGGAAGATTTGGCCGTCGCCAGGTTCTTATCAAAGTCGGCTTGCGCGAGCACATTCAGCGTGGCAAACGCAAGGCATATCGTTAAAAGATTCTTCATCATGGCATTCATTATTTTTCTCCGAGCATCTTTTTAATTCCATCGAGGTCAAAAGAATTTGCAGCACTCATCATTTCTTGTTCACTCGCAAAGTTGATTCCCTCGAGAACAAGAAGAGAAGTCTGGCCGATGGGAACACTAAGTTTGTATCCGGTGGCGTCGTCATATTCAATCACGGCGCGATACCCCTTCACCTTCGTCTGCTTCCAATTCTGTTCGCCGTTGGTTTGTTGCGCGTAACCGCCGTTGGCGAGGTACATATTAATAGCGGACATCCATGCGGCATTGTTGGCGATGGTTGTCGTAAGCTGCTTGTCTCCCTTGAGGTATTGACGCTGTATGGTGAGCCCAACCCAGCCCCAGCCGGTGCTGGTAACCTGATCTTGCTCGGCGACGCGAGGAAGGCCGGTCACCGTCTCAGGCAGAGATTTTAAAACCTTCTGTCCAATTTCCATTTCTACACCGAGCATCGCTTGCTGTACAGCATACCTTGCTTCACCATAGCTGGATGATTTGTACGCTGTTTCTGCATCGCTCAGGTTTTGTTTGACATCCGGCGGAGTTGAAATCAATCCACCACCACCTTTATTCGATGGTCTGTTTGTCCCTGAATTACCTCCTGTAGTTCCAGAATTCGGGTTCGTTCCCGTGTTGACGCCAGTCTTCTGCTCAACTTTCTTTTCAACTGCACGTTCCGCAGCCTGCGCGGCTTTTTGTTTCAATTTTCCGACAAGACCCTGGGCACCCGCGGCCCCGGCACTCATCAGGAGAATTCCCGAGAGTAAATACTTCATCATATGGTGATTGGATTTTATAAAAGGAAGTTAGTCAAAGTTTATCAATCAGGTGGTGTAGAATTACAACCTTTTCTCATACGGATAAACGCGAAAAAAGATTTATGAACCCGTTGGCCGGCGCAGTAAGCGCCTGATGCACATTGCTGTTAAAAATCTGTTCGGCTGAAGGTGGTGGTGATAGTTTTGTAATAGAGCGTAGTCGTTCCTTCAAAACCGGAGTCTGTGCCGACAATCAGCCAAAGCTCACCCTGACTATTGGTGCGCACAACGACTGGGCTATTGGCCGCGCTGTAGTTGGAACGAACTACCTCTGCGTAGCCGTTAGTGCCGGGAGGTACGCCGATGTGGCCGAGCACATTCATATTTACTCCTCCCTGACTTTGGTTTCCTTTATCAATGTTCATAACCAATGCGTCTTCTTCAATCAGACTTTTTGGTTCCAGCGAAGCGGCTCCTGCTTTTAAGAACACACTTTCAGCCGGAGCACCTCCGATTCCCACCTGGCCAACTTCGGCGTTGCTCAGGAATTCCACTTCGACATTGACTGTATAGCTGGCGTTGGGAAGCAATCCCGTGACTCTTCGCTTCAGGTACATGAACAAGTCATCGCTTTTGTTTGATCCGGACAACATCCACGCATGATGTCCTAAGGCCGCTGAAGGTGCAAGAACATAGCCTGCACGCAGTTCATAAAACACAGAATCATCAGGTCCTGCAGGCATATCACTGAATCCGGGTTTCCAACCGTGATCATCCTCATCAAAGTCGAAAGTGAATGTGCGTATCTGGATGCCATAGGTGTCATCGGGGAAAGTGCAGCCCGCAACGGTTGCCATACACGCAGCCGCAAAAAATAATCTCAGTTTCTTCATATTGTTTGTGGGGGTATAGACACGTATGGATGTCCACACGGTTGGAAAATCATTGATCGAAATCAAAAAATCACGTGAATACACTAAAACAACCCTCTTTTCCGACTACCGAACAGAACTTACTGTTTTTAAATGCCGTTTATTGCACTATAAATCTTCTGCCGATGGACGATTCTACTCCTCTCAAATTCCCTTTTAAGTACGAACTGAGCCTCCACAAGCTCGTCGACTACTGGGAGAACCGCATTCTTTCCGGTGAAGTGCCATACTTCATCTCAAGTCTCTTACCGACGATCCGCGAACATCAGGATTTGCGTCAACCGATTACAGATCCTTCAATATTTACCAGACATCGTGAGCTGATTGATTTTATGATGTCTGCGGTATTTCCCTCAGCACATGATGATGAGGATTTGATGGCGGCCACGCCACCCTTTCAGTTGGATTCCTTCTTTTCAACGCGGAACTGGAGCAAGACCATTCGTCCGGAGACTTTTGAACGTGACGGTCAGATTAATTTTCCTGGTCACGACATGGTCAAGGGGAAAATTATCCACGCATGCCTGCTGATCCTTGAAAAGTATTACGGTGTTCCGTTCGACTTCGACAAGCCGATCTTATTTACAATTGCCAATCCTGAAAACGGATTGAGCAAAGTGTATAAGATAGAAATTGGCAGACAGTTCTTTGATATTGATGTGATCGGTGAACTGCCGAAAATAGATCCCAGAATATTGAAGTACCTGACGGAAAAAGTATATGACGTCGACTTGTGGATGAATTATCTGAAGCCTGAAAACTTTCTGTTCAAGGGTTTCATGGTGATTAAGCTTGTCGACGTGACGGAGCAGGAGATGTTGTCCGGAATCAAGTACGATCTGTTGGAGAAAAATGCAGTGACGAAAGAAGTTACCTTCTCCAGGATTCAACACAAGATTCGCTCTATCTTCAACATGCCTCAGCTTCGGATGGGACTCGCTTACTTTGATACGAGTAATCGAATCATTCTCAATGGAGGCGAAGAATCGGCGTGCTGGCAAAGCGTCTCAGCAACAAATGACGCAATACCTTGCGACTGGTATGATGGCAGCATCTACGAGCGCAGCTGGATGGACAAGCGAATTTCAGCGATAGAGAGCCTTGAAGAGTTTCCGTTGTTGGGCAAAGTCGAGCAGTCGTTGCTGAAGATGGGTGTTCGCAATATTTTGCTGGCACCTTTAGTTGACGAAGGAGAAACCATCGGTTTGCTGGAGTTGACCATGCCGACGGTGGGCAAGCTGAATGCGATGAGCGCCTCGAAACTCGAGAATGTTTTGCCCATGTTTACGGCAGCCGTCAAGCGTGTCAAAGAAGAAATGGTTACGGAAGTCAGGGCGCTGATTCAGGAAGAGTGTACCAATATTCACCCTGCCGTGCAATGGAAATTCTTCGACGCTGGTCTCAATCTCTTAAATAAGCGAAGACACGGTGAGCGCGCAGCGCTTGAAGAAATCAGTTTCAATAATGTCTATCCGCTGTTCGGCCTGGCCGATGTGCGCAATTCATCCATCGAGCGGAATCGTGCCATTGAGCACGATTTGAAGCAGAATCTGAAAATGGTTCACGAGCTGCTCTCGGCAATTAATGAGAAAGAGCATCTGCCCGTGCTGGATGAGATTTGTTTCAAAACGCAAACACATCTGAGCCGTATTGCGGGCGGTCTTGCAAGCGGTGATGAAAGCAACACACTTGAGTTTTTAAAGTCAGAGGTTTCACCGATGGTAGAGCATTTTGTTACACATCCTGACTTTAAAGAAGCAGTCGCAAAATATAAATCTGCTCTCGATCCGGTATTTGGCGTTGTGTATAAGAAGCGCAAAGCTTTTGAGCAAAGCCTTGAACAAATCAACAGGATGATCGCGGCGCACCTCGACGAGGCACAGGCGGAGGCACAAAAAATGTTTCCGCATTACTTTGAAAAGTATCAGACCGATGGCGTTGAATTCACTTTGTACGTGGGCAGCTCCATTGCCAAAGACAAGAAGTTTGATCCGTTCTACCTTCGCAATTTCCGCCTCTGGCAGTTGCTGTTGATGACGGAGCTTGACCGGAAGATGGATCAGCTGAAGCCAACACTGAAAAATAAGCTCGACATTACGCAGCTGATACTCGTTCATGATCAGCCCTTATCGATTCGTTTCCGGCCGGATGAAAAACAGTTTGACGTTGACGGTGCTTACGACATTCGATATGAGATTGTAAAAAAACGAATTGACAAGGCGTTTATCAAGAACACTGGGGAGCGGTTGACACAGCCTGGAAAAATTGCCATTGTTTATAACCAGGCTAAAGTCGAAGAAGAGTATCGGCGATATTTTGAGTTCCTGCGAAGCAAGCACCTGATCACGGCAAATATTGAGGAGCTGGAGCTGGAAGAATTACAAGGAGCCAAAGGCCTTCGGGCACTTCGTATTGAAATCGTCAAGACCATTACGCCGAAGGAAGAGCGCAATCTTGCGAAAGATCTTGAAGAAGCCCTTAGGGTAAATTGATGTCTTGATTTCCAGGAGGCCCCGGTTGTTGCTCAACCGGGGTTTTTTGTGAAATGAATGGCGAATCTTTTTGATGGAGGCGGATCGCATTCCGCGACAGCACAAGGCCCACGATTAGGGATATGAACGCAAACACCCATACGCCTGTCCATTCCTTTTTTACCTCTGCAATCATCAGGAAATAGTCGTAGGTGCCGTGGAAGAACGCTGCTATTAACAGCCCGACGAGACTGAAATACAGCATACGGGAATGTGTAAACTTCGCCTTCCCAAGAAAATAGCCCATCATAATAGCAAATGTGGCATGCGCGGGAACGGCTGTGAACATCCGGACTATTCCTGTGACCCAGCCTGAGTCGAACACGTACAATACATTCTCGAGCGTGGCAAAGCCCATACTCACCATCACAGCGTAAATGATCCCGTCGTAGGGCTCATTAAAATTCTTGTTGGGATAGAGTACAAATCGAACAAAAACGAACTTCGAAAATTCTTCTATGAGAGCAACTTTGAAAAACGCCTCAACGAAGGTTGATACTTCATCAGGCTCTTTGGTCGTGACAAGCGCATTCACGATTTCCGAAAGAGCCACCGTAATAAATGCACTAAAAACTCCCAAAACAAAGCTCGTCAGCAACAACCCAAGCGGTTCGCGCTCATGCTTATCTTTCAAATAGATGTACAGCATGATCGCTGCGCCAGGTGCAACGGCTAGTGCGAGGAGTTCCATGACATTCGGTTAGGTGGCTATTCTTCCAGGTGCTCTTCCACGGCATCCATCTTCTGTTCCGAATACTTTCCGGATGTGGCGTAGACAATCTTTCCCTGGGGATCCAATACAAAAAAATAGGGAATATCCTTCTTTTCAAAATCCAGTGCTTCTTTGTAGGTCTTCAGCTCGCCTTTGTAAAAAAGGATGTAAGGAAGTAATTGCGGGTCAATGTTCTTGATTGCTTTCCGCTTCGCTGTACCCGTAGCCGCTGCGTTGACTCCCGTAAACATCGGGACAAAGTACACATTGACATCGTAGCCGAAACCTGACATCAACCCCGTCGTTTTCTGAATAAACTTTTGAAAAACCGGCTGAAACCAGGAATTCAGTTCATCTTCAGATTTTTTGGAATACGCCAGTCCCAGAAGGGTGTACTTGCCTTTAACGTTATCCGGAAGTGTGACCTTCACGTCTTCGACTGTCTCTGCGGTCATTGACGGAAATATCTTGCCAACCACCTGCGAGAACGCCAGCTGAGTTCCACTGAGCAGTAAAATCAAAATCAGATAATTTTTTCTCATCATAATTCAGTTTCAATATACAACTTCCCCAAGATGGAAAACGTATCTGCAGAACACTATCATTTTTCGGTGTGACGGCAAAAGAACATTACGACCAGCATTTAGGACACTTTTATTCGTGGATGTCCGGAGATCTGACGCAACGGGTCGCGGAGGAAAAAAACGTACTCGAAAAGTTCCTGCAGGAAGTTCGGCCCGGGCGCGCCCTGGATTTGGGGTGCGGCCATGGTATTCACACGCTGGCGTTGGCGGAGCTTGGAATGGATGTAACCGCAGTTGACTTCAGCGCGATTCTTCTCCGTGAGCTGCAGCAAAATCTCGGGCAACACGGCATTGCGTTGGTTGAATCTGATATGGTCAGGTATGTGCAAGCCGACATGCACCCATATGACATCATTACATGCATGGGCGACACCATCACGCACCTTCCATCACGCGACGAGGTCTCCTTGCTCATTCATCAGTGCAGCCGACTGCTGAATCCTGAAGGTACATTGTGTTTATCTCTGAGAAATTACGAACGGGAACTAACCGGGGCTGACCGATTCATACCCGTTCGATCCGACAACCAGCAGATTCTGACATGCTTACTTGAATTCCATGCAGAGATCGTGTTGGTTCACGACTTGCTGCACCTCCGGTCGGGTAGCGAATGGAAGCTGAAGGCAAGTTCGTACCCGAAACTCAGACTGAATTTCGATTGGTTAAGATCACAACTCATTCAGGCCGGACTTACGATCAACAAAGAGCACGTTGTCCGCGGCATGCATTACCTGTTCTGTCAAAAGAACTGACTACTTCGGAAAAAGCGACGCATCGATGTTGGGGATAACCCGGAGCGCATTCTTGTAATAGATCTTCTTGAGAACCTCATCAGGCAGGTCGAGCCCATACATCCGCCAGAACGCGTGGTATCGCTTGTGGTAGGGAAAGTACTCGTCCGCTGTCTCCAACACTCGAAAATAGGTTTGGTATTCATCCGGAACCCAGCTGTCTTTTCCAAACATCACCCGGTCCTGGTAACGAATCAAAAATTCCCTCGCTGCCCGCGGCTGCCGCCCCAGTTCTGCAATAACCGCCCCGATTTCCGTGTACATGTTGGGAAACTTTTCCATCAGCTCTCCGAGCTTCTTCAGGTCATTTCCAAACCAACCCAGGTGCGCATTGATGAACTTGGTCTTGGGATGCTTGCGGAATACATTGTGTTGTTCGGCGATGAGTGTTTCCCACGACACGTCGGCATTCTCCCGCTTTCTGCCCGGATGTGTTTTCAATTCAAGCCATCGTTCGTTGTTTTCATCGATGGGTTGCCAGAATTGTTTCGGGTCCGCTGCGTGGATTAATACGGGTATTCCCAACTCGCCACATTTGGCCCATATGGGATCAATGCGTGGATCGTCAATATGAATGCGCTGCCCTTTACTGTCGAGCGTCACCATGCCAAGGCTCTTGTAAATTTTCAACCCATTCGCGCCTTTGCGCACATCATCTTCCAGCTGCCGAAGCATGCGCTGCTGCCATTGAGGGTCATCTATCGGGGCAAAATCCATATTGGTAAAAACAATGAATCGGCGCGGCTCGGTATTTTTCACGTTCTCAAGCGAGCGTTCCAGATGTTCAGTGGAACCGCGTCCGCGTCCACTGAGATTAACCATCACCGCCATATTCAACTTGTCCATTTCCGCAACCAATTGCTTCAGATTCTGGGAGGCCATCGAAAACTGATGATTGTGAACGTCGATGAATGGATATTTCGCCCGCGTGAGTTTATGCTCAGGAACGACCAGCGAAGAGGGCGGATCGTAAGCCTCAAAATCCATTTTCATTTCCAATGGCCGTTCCTGCGCTGTAGCACCAGCCGCGAGAGATATCAGCGCAATACAAAAACACCAGTTCTTCATTCCGATAAATTTTAAGGAAGATAACGTTTTCCCCGGGCGAGGATTCAGAATTTTTATAAGGTGCGGCTATCGCAGATGATAGGCCTTTTCGTTCCACCATGAAAGTTTTTACCTTGCAAGTCTATGATGAAGATACTTTTTGCTGCTATGTTGATGGTCTCAACCTTTGTTCACGGACAGGACCTCGAAGGCATCCGGAAGAAAATCAAGGCATCCGATTATAACGGCGCCCGGGTCGACTTGAATAAGATCCTTGACGCTCAGCCCAGACAGAAACAGGCACTGATTCTTCGCGGCCAGGTGCGCGGCTATCAGGGAGACTTCTACGGTTCGATTGCTGATCTCACCGTGGCTCTTGAAGTTGATTCCACTATGGCAGAGGCCTACAATTTTCGCGGTGAATCGAAGATGAATCTTGGAGATGACGAAGCCGCACTGGGCGATTTCAACAAGGCAATTAAATTCAACGCAAAGTTTGCTGACGCGTACACGAATCGTGGTCTTGCCTACTTTAATCTGGAAGCATTTCAGGAGGCGTATCTGGACTTCAGCAAGGCGCTTGAAATTGGCCCGGCAGATGCGGATAAATACTTTAACCGCGGCGTAGTTCGGGCAGAGCTTGAAGAGTTTGTCAGTGCTATTGATGATTACAACAAGGCCATTGAGTTGGATAAGACAGACGGTGTTCTTTACAACTATCGAGGTGTCGCCTTTTACAATACCGGCCAATTAGAAAAAGCAATCGCCGACTACAACGAAGCCATCCGGCTGAATGCAAAGGATCCGTTGTTCTACCAGAACCGTGCGCTGGCAAAGAGCGCCGCAGAAGATTTTAAATCGGCATTGGATGATTATAATAAAGCGATTGAGCTTGACGCCGAAGATCCGGACATGTACAATCTTCGCGGGGTGGTGAAATTTAATCTCCAGGATCAGGATGGTGCAATTGCCGACTATACCAAAGCCATCGAGTTGAACGACACCAATCCGATGTACTTCGACAACCGCGCATTAAGCAGAATGGAGAAAGAAGACTATGCTGGTGCAGTCGAAGACTATACCGTTTCCATTGAACTTTTTCCCGGGGATCCGGAAACGTATTTTCAACGGGCGATGGTGAAAGTAGCGATGAACAATAAGTACGATGCGTGCCTGGACTTCAAACGCGCAGAAGAGCTTGGTTCAGCGGAAGCGAAAGCCGAGATTCGTAAACATTGCAAATAAGATCATCCGAACAGTTCCTGAAAAATATCATTGATTTTGGCGAAAGCCCGAACCTTGATTCTTGTTTTCTGAACATCAATGGTCTTGACGTTAAATTTCGACACGTAAATTTCTTCAAAGCCCAGCTTCTCTGCCTCCGATAGTCTCTGCTCAATTCTATTGACGGCGCGAAGTTCTCCCCCAAGCCCAACTTCTGAGGCAAAACAAATCTTGTCCGACACCGGAATTTCCTGCATCGAGGATATTGCGGCCACGCAGATGGCCAAATCGATGGCCGGGTCTTCAACTTTGATACCTCCGGCCATATTGATGAAAACGTCTTGCGTGCCCAGCCGAAAGCCGCAGCGCTTTTCCAACACCGCGAGCAACATATTAAGTCGCTTCTGATCAAATCCTGTCGTGGTCCGTTGTGGTGTTCCGTAGTTTGCCATGCTCACCAGCGATTGTATCTCAATCAACAGCGGGCGATTGCCCTCGATGGTCGCCCCTATAGTTGCCCCACTTACCAAACCTTCTTTCTGCGAGATGAGAATCTCTGAGGGATTGGACACTTCACGAAGCCCCGAACCGCGCATTTCATAAATCCCAATTTCCGAAGTGCTTCCAAAACGATTCTTTAACGTTCGGAGTATGCGATACGTAAGATGCCGATCGCCTTCAAACTGCAACACGGTATCCACCATGTGTTCCAATACCTTGGGACCAGCAAGCATTCCGTCTTTCGTAATATGTCCGATCAGGAAAACAGGCGTATTCGTCTCCTTGGCAAACTTCATCAACTCGGCGGTACACTGTCTCACCTGACCAATACTTCCCGCAGCCGATTCCATCTGGCTTGAGTACATGGTCTGGATAGAATCAATGATGAGTACATCCGGTTGCAGTTCCTCCACGCTTGCAAAAACGTTTTTGCTGTTGGTCTCGGTCAATACAAAAAATGTTGACGAGTGGCCGCCAATACGTTCGGCTCGCATCTTGATTTGTTGATCGCTCTCTTCGCCTGAAACATAAAGTACTTTCTTACCGCGCAGCAACAAGCCAACCTGAAGCATCAGTGTTGACTTCCCAATTCCAGGCTCACCCCCGATGAGCACAAGCGATCCAGGAACGATGCCTCCACCAAGAACACGGTTAAGTTCTTCATTACCGGAATTCCAGCGAACTGCTTCACCAGAGACAATGTCATCCAGTGTTCTCGGCTTTTGTTTTGTGTTGTTTCCCGAGGAACGCCATTCATTTTTGCTCCCGTCATTCTTGGTGACAATTTCCTCTGCAAAACTATTCCATGAATTGCATGACGGACATTTACCAAGCCACTTGGCGGATTCATACCCGCAGGATTGACAATAGAAAACAGATTTTGATTTTGCCATTTTAAGGAGCTGCGAAACGAGATTCAACTTCAATTATACTACTTTGGGAGTAGTGTTTGACAAAGTGAGTTGTCTATTTTACTGATTATCGACCTATAACTTACAATCACGTAAACACACGCCTGAAATCTTTGCAACGATAAGCTACCAGCATTTAATTTTGACGAAAACTCGTCATTGCGCGCGATGAACAAATTTGCTCTGTTGTGGACCGTCGTCTTTTGCGCCACTTCCCTTCACTTATCTGCCCAAAAGTCTCCTGTAAAGTTCGGAGACGTCTCTGTTGCAGACCTTGAAATGACAATTCATCCGATTGATTCAACTGCTGAGGCGGTGGTGTTATCCGACTTTGGCCATGCGCATCTGGGCCTTCGGTCGATACACGAATCTAACGGGGCATACACCATGAATTTCGAACGGCACACGAGAATCAAGATTTTAAAGAAAGATGGATTGAAATGGGCAGATATCCAGATTCCACTTTTGAGTCTCGGTGATGATGAGGAACAGGTAACGAACCTGAAGGCGGTAACTTACAACCTGGAGAACGGGAAAATAAAAGAAACCAGACTGAATCGCGATGGTGTGTTTAAAGAGAAAATCAACAGAGATGTGAATTTACGAACCTTCACCTTGCCTGACGTTAAAGCTGGCAGCATCATCGAATTTTCTTATACGATTCATTCTGATTTTCTGAGTATTCCGAGCTGGCAGTTTCAGAGAACAATTCCAACAGTACGGAGTGAGTTTTGGGCAACGATACCTCAAACGCTCATGTATCGACGCTATATGCAGGGGTATGTGCCTCTTCATGATTATCAGGTAAAAGAGATCACGGGCACTGAATTCAATACACACATTCACCACTGGACTTCACTTGATGTTCCGGCCTTAAAGAAAGAGCCGTATATGCCGAATGAAGTTGACTTTATCAGCCAACTTAATTTCGCGCTGTCTCATTTTACAACTAAAGCAATACCGGTAATCGACGTCATGGGCTCATGGACAAAATTGTCGGAGAACCTTCTGCGAAGCGAAGGCTTTGGTCTTGCCATCTCTGGTAATGATTTTTTGAGACCAATAGTCAAAGAGATTGTCGGGGGAAAAACTGATCAGGAGGAAATTGTTCGCCTGATTCATTCCTACGTCAAAGAGAATATTGAGTGGAATGGTTACAAGGTTTATGGGCTATGGAACATAAAAAAAGTGCTGGAGGAGAAAAAGGGAACCAGCGGCGACATCAACATCCTCCTTGCTTCCATGCTTGAGAAAGCTGGAATTCCAGTACACATGGTCCTCTGCAGTACCAAGGACCATGGGATGATTCGAAAGGACTATCCCATGAGCAGGCAATTCAACTACGTTGTATGCCTCGCCACCGCCAATGGGAAACAGATCTGGCTTGACGCCACAGATAAGCTCTTACCTGTCAATGTTCTTCCCGTACGTTGCTTAAATGGTGAAGGACTTCTGGTGCGTAAAGAAGATACAGAAACATGGGTTCCGATGGGTAGTCAAGCGAAAGCAAAAACAGTGGTGATCGCCGACCTGAAGTTAACACCTGAAGGAACACTAAACGGAAAGCTGACTTATTCTCACGACGGCTACAATGCGCTTTCCGTTCGCAAAAAGTTTAAAGACGCAGGAAGCGAGGAAGAGTTTGTAAAACAATTTCTCAAATCGAAAAGTTGGAATGTAACGCGGCGTGAGTTTCAAAACATGCGCGATAATTCCTTACCTGCCAAAGAAAATTATGAAGTAAATATTGAGGATCACATTGATGATGCCGGGGACATGCTTTACATCAATCCCTTCGTTTGTCAGAAAATAGACTCGAACCCTTTTCCCTCCGAAAGCCGGCAATTCCCGGTGAGCTTTGAAAGTTCTAAAGAAGATGTGTACACCCTGAAGCTTATCATTCCTCCCGGTTATAAAGTTGAGGAATTACCCCAGAGCAAGATGCTGAATCTCCCTGGAAATTCGGCGCGCTACGTGTATAATGTAAACCACAACGGAGATATGGTGACTGTAACGAGTGCGTTGTCCATCAACAAAGATTTTTTCACGCAGGAAGAGTATGCATCTCTGAGGGAATTGTACAGCATGGTGGTCGCAAAACAGTCACAACAGATTGTTTTGAGGAAGCAATAATGTGACAAATCGTTCTGTTTGCCTACTCCTTTTGGACTATATCGTCGGCGTACAGCTTATATTTTCTTTAATGATCTTCATTTTTCTTACATCGTTGTCAATGACCATTCGACAACCTTTGGAAAGGAGCTGTTTAGTTGAGTAAATTTCGGGTCAAGATACTTTAACCTAAACCTTCTCTATGAGAAAACTACCGTTTCTTCTGGTTTCCCTATTTTTCTGCGCCGTTCTCCCGGCAACTGCTCAAAAGTCCCCTGTTAAGTTTGGCGACATTCCCATGGACGACATGAAAATGACATCCTATGCGGCAGATACTACGGCGGCCGCGGTCGTTCTATCTGATTATGGATATGCTTACATCGATCCCCGCCCCGGGAATGTGGTCATGGTGTTTGAACGTCACACGAGGATTAAGATTCTGAAGAAAGAGGGCCTTTCATGGGCCGACGTCTCCATTCCTCTGTACAATGGCGGATCTGCGGAAGAAACCGTCAGCAACCTGAAAGCCGCAACGTACAATCTCGAAGGTGGAAAGATCGTGGAGACCAAACTCGACAAAGAGGGTGTGTTTAAAGAAAAGTTCAGTAAGTACATGAAGGTGCAGAAGTTTACGATGCCCAATGTAAAAGAAGGATCGGTTATTGACTACTCCTACAAAATCAACTCTGAGTTCTTTACAAATTTTCCCAACTGGAAGTTTCAGCGCACCATCCCAACCCGGAAGAGCGAATTCTGGGCTGCCATTCCTGAATTTTTTACTTATGTGAAATATATGCAGGGATACGTTCCAGTAACGAATTATGAAACTAAAGATCTCGCGGCTGCGAACTACAACACGAAGCTGCACCACTGGACTTCCGACAACGTACCCGCATTCAAGGAAGAGCCATTCATGACAAGCGAAGATGATTTCGTGAGCCGGATCAACTTTGCGCTCTCTTACATTTCCTTCCCGGGCCAGCCAACACAGGAAGTCATGGGAACCTGGGGAAAACTTACAAACGGACTTATGGAGAGTGAGAGTTTCGGAAAAGCCATCAAAGGAAATAACTTTTTGAAAAAAACAGTTGAAGAATTGACTGCCGGCAAAGTCGACCAGATGGAGATCGTGAAGATAATTCACACGTACGTGAAGGAAAATATTACCTGGGATGGCGATAAGGATTTTCTCCTCGGCAACGCCAAAAAAATCCTTGAAGAAAAGAAAGGAACAAGTGGTGATATTAATATAATTCTGGCATCCATGCTTGAGAAGGCAGGTATCGATGTACAGATGGTTCTTTGCAGCACCCGCGATCACGGGTTCATCCGGCAAGAATATCCGATGTCGCGTCAGTTCAACTATGTTGTTTGCCTCGCCACCGTCGGCGACAAGAAGATATGGCTGGACGCAACAGAAAAATTACTTCCCATCAACGTGCTGCCGCAAAGGTGTTTGAATGGTGAGGGTCTTCTGGTGACAAAAGAAGGCGCAGAAAAGTGGATCACACTGGACAGCAAGACCAAAGCAAAGACTGCCGTGTCTGCCGATCTCACAATAGAAGCGGACGGAATGATCCAGGGTAAACTGAACTACACCCACGATGGCTACAACGCACAGGCCATGCGTAAGAGCTACCTGCAGAAAGACAATGAAGAAGAATACCTCAAAGAATTTCTCGGGACCCGCAACTGGAAAATCTCCAAGCGCGACTTTCAAAACATTAAAGACATTTCTACTCCTGCAAAAGAATTGTATGAGTTGTCTGTGGAAGATCACGCGAACGCCGCAGGTGATATGATTTACGTGAATCCTTTTGTGTGCAACCGTCTCGAATCAAATCCTTTTTCAACGGAGAGCCGTGTTTACCCGGTCAACTTCGGAAGCAACAAGGAAGATATTTACATTCTGAAACTGACGATCCCGGAGGGCTACAAGGTTGAAGAGCTGCCACAAAATAAAATGCTGGCACTTCCAGGGAATGCAGCGAGGTATGTGTACAGCGTTAACAACACGGGCAATTTGATTACGATAACCAGTATGTTGTCGATCAACAAGAATATGTTCACTCAGGATGAATATCCCAACCTTCGTGAATTGTATAGTCTCGTAATTGCGAAGCAGGCCGAGCAAATTGTGTTAAAGAAAAAGTAATATGAGATCCCTCTTATTGTCCTTCGTCTTGCTTTGCGCGATAACATCCGGCGTTGCAGGAGAGAAGAAGTATCCGGTGAGCGATATACCGGAGAATCTGATGAAGAATGCATGGTACGTCTATCGGGAAGACATTGGCATTTTCAAGATTTACGCGATGAACAGGGCGACCTTTTCAGTTCGCCAGGTCATCACCATCCTTGATCCCAAGGGAAAAGGTATGGCTACAGAAGTCATTGGCTACTCGAAGCTGTCTAAAGTGCGGGACATCAACGCGGTCGTTTACGACGCCGGGGGTAATGTGATCAAAAAATTGAAGAACAGCGAAATCTATGATCAGAGTGCCTTTGACGGCGTCAGCCTCTACAGCGATAACCGACTGAAAGCCATCGATCTCCAGCAGGCCGTTTATCCTTACACCGTAGAGCTTGAATATGAACTTGAGCACAAATACATCTTTGCGATTCCTTCCTTTTCTATAGGTGGTTCGCATGCGAGTGTGCAGCGTGCTTCGTTCGAGCTTCAGTACGCAGACGGGCTGGCGCCAAGGTACAAAGAGCATCACGTGAAGGAGAAGCCGCAAACAGGCAAAACTGCTGACGGTTTGAATTTCATCCGCTGGACTTTCTTGAATGTGGAGCCTCTGAAGACAGAGCCGTTTACTCCCTTTGAAGATCAACCCGTGCCGTATATTTCCGCTGCGCCCAGCGCTTTGATTTCGACGGCTATGAGGGCACAATGAATAGCTGGAATGAATTCGGGCAGTGGATCGCTTCGTTGAACAAAGGCAGAAATGTGATACCTGACGCAACGAAACAGAAAGTTCAGGAACTGACAGCTCCGCTGAAAACGACAGAGGAAAAAGTAAAGGCTGTGTACGAATACCTCCAGGGCAAAACCCGTTATGTCAGTGTTCAGTTGGGGATTGGTGGTTTTCAACCATTTGAAGCCGCCGTGGTGGACCAGTATGGTTATGGCGATTGCAAGGCGTTGTCGAACTACATGGTCAGCATGCTGGATGCCATCGGCATAAAGTCAAATTACGTGCTTATCCGTGCCGGACGAGGTGAAGATTATATGGACGTTGATTTTCCAAGCACGCAGTTCAATCATGCCATCGCTGCCGTGCCCAACGGAAAGGACACCATTTGGCTTGAGTGCACCAGTCAAACCAATCCTTTTGGTTATCAGGGGTCATTCACAGGCGATCGGAAAGCGCTTATGATTACTGAGAACGGAGCGAAAGTAGTGAACACCACAAAATACAACGAAAACCATAACACACTCATTCGCACGGTTGACGTAACATTGGCAGAAAACGGAGACGCAACCGCCAAAGCAAGTTCGTTATACTCCGGATTGTTATACGAATACGATGGGCTCCAATTCACGCTCGACAACACCGATGATCAGCGCAAGTGGATTGAAGAAAACACGAAGATACCCAGCTTTAATATTGCCTCATTCAACATCAAGAATCACAAGAACAAAATCCCGACGGCAGAAGTAAATGTGGCGCTTGAACTGAGGCGCTATGCGTCTGTCAGCGGGAAGAGGATCTTCCTTCAGCCAAACCTGATGAGCAAAAACACCTTCATTCCCGAGAAAGTGGATGAGCGAAAGACAAAGGTTGAATGGGACAATGCGTTTACTTCTGTCGACACAGTCAAGTACAAAATCCCGGAATCTATTTATCCTGAATTTCTTCCTCAACCGGTGAAGTATTCAAGCCGATTTGGTGAATATGAATGTGACTATAAGATGGATGCCGGCAGCCTGGTGTACACCAGAAAGCTGCGCATGAAAAAGGGCATTCATCCACCGGAGGCCTATTCAGAGCTGATTGAATTCATGAGGAACGTGTCAAAAGCAGACAACACCAAAGTTGTCTTCATGAGCAAGACCTAGCGAATTGGCGCGTTGGCTTCTTTGGCCATCACGTTGTAAACCATTTTATCTGCAACAGAGGGCAACCATTTGTTGAGGAACACTGCAAGTTTTCCCTGTGTGGTGAGAACAAGTGAGCGTTTCCTTCGGATGGTTGCCTTATAAATATGCGCCGCACACTCCTCTGCAGTCATCATACTGCCTTCATCACGTGGTGATTCTCCTTGGGAACTTCCGTCTTTTGTCAATGATCTTTTCCGGATGTTGCTCGCGGTGAAACCAGGTGAGGCCGTCATCACGTGCACTCCCGTCTTTAACAGCTCTGTGCGCAACACTTCCAAAAATCCATTCAACGCAAACTTCGACGCGCTGTATCCAGTGCGTCCTGGTAATCCACGATAACCGGCAATGGATGAAATGCCAATCACCGATCCTTTATTCTTCTTGATTTCAGGGAGGCAATACTTCGTCGCGTAGAGGACTCCGTAAAAATTGATGTCCATCACCTTTTTGACAACTTCCAAATCAACATCCTCAAACAAGGCGCGCATGCTGATACCTGCATTGTTAATCAGTATGTCGATGCCACCGAAGACCCGAATGGTCTCTTCGGCCATGCGTCGGTTGTCATCCTCGATGCTCACGTCCGCGCGCATGCCGGCCGCCGCGATACCACGTGCCTTTAACTCCTCAATAGTTTGGGCAAGCTCTTTTTCATTTCTGCCTGTCACAAAAATCTTCGAGCCCTTAGCGCCAAATTCGAAAGCAAGCGCTTTCCCGATTCCTGAGGTGCCCCCTGTAATGACAACAACTTTATCTTTCATGGCGCCAAAAATACTAATACTTCATTAACTTGCCCGCCTAATCGACTTCCCATGTGGCTGGCACGTCTGTTTTCCCGATTGCCCTTCCCCGTGCTTTACGCCCTTTCTGACTTTCTTTTTCTGGTCAGCTATCACGTGGTGAAATACCGCAGGAAACTGGTGATGAAAAACCTCAGGAACAGCTTTCCAGAAAAGAGCACATCAGAACTGCGCGCCATTGAAAAAGCCTTCTACCGCAACCTCTGCGACTACGCGGTCGAGACCCTGAAGCTCCTCACCATCGACAGGCAGGAATTAATCAAGCGGATGCACATCACCAATCACGAAGAAATAGACGCGTGTGCAAAAAACAATCAATCTGTTATCGCTCTGGCTTCACACCAGTTCAATTGGGAGTGGCTGCTGGTATCCGCAAATGCAACGTATTCCCTACCGGTTGATTTCGTTTATCAGACCGTGAAAAATAAATTCTTTAATGATCTCACGCAGGCCATCCGCACCCGGTTCGGTGCGTACTCCATTGACCGGCATCATGTCGCGAGGGAATTCATCAAAAGAAAAAACATCACCAGAGTGATTGCGACGGTCGCCGATCAATATCCGGGACTGAAAGCAGATAAGCGCATCAGCGCACATTTCTTAAACCAGGAGACGGAGTTCTTCTTTGGTTCCAATCAGATGGCCACCATGTCGCAGTACAAAGTGATCTATCTCGCCGTGCGCAAAATCAAGCGTGGATATTATACCTGCACAAGCATCCCTATCGCCGAACCGCCATACGACAAAAACGACACGCACATTATCGAAAATTACATCAGGGCTGTTGAGCAGAACATCCGAAACCATCCCGATGGTTGGCTGTGGTCACACAACCGGTGGAAGAAAAGGAAATTCAATTAAGCAAGCATCTGCTGGATGTCTTCGCGCGTGAGCTGTTTCATGAAGCTCTCCTCAGTGGTAATCAACTCGTTGGTCAATTTCAATTTGCGCTGCTGGAGGCTGAGGATTTTTTCTTCGACGGTATTCCGGGTAATGAACTTGTACGTGAATACTTTCTTCTTTTGGCCAATGCGATGTGCGCGGTCGACGGCTTGCGCCTCCACTGCAGGATTCCACCATGGATCAAGGATGAATACGTAATCCGCCTCCGTCAGATTAAGTCCCAGCCCACCAGCCTTAATGGAGATCAAAAATATTCTCAACTTCTCATCTTTGTTGAATCGTTCAACTTGTTCCTTCCGATCGACACTTGACCCATCGAGATAGGCGTAATCGATCTTATTGGCTTTCAGGTATTGCTCGATCAGGTGAAGATGCTTGACAAACTGACTAAAGACTAAAATTTTATGTCCTTCTCCCATTGCGCTCTGCAACATATGGGTCACATCTTCCAACTTACCGCTGTCGCCATCATAACCCGCCTCCACCATTTTGGGATGGTTCGCCAACTGACGAAGTTTGGTGAGTCCTTCGAGAATCATAAAGCGGCTATTACCAAGGCCTTCTTCTTCGATCAGTTTAAAAATCTTCTCGCGGTAATGGGTCTTCACCTCTTCATAACGCTTCTCCTGCTCGGGCGTCATTTCAGAGTATTGGATGTGTTCTACTTTTTCAGGAAGCTCCGTTGCGACCTGTGACTTATGTCTTCGTAAAATAAATGGCTTAATGATCGCGCCAAGTTTTTTGCTTCGCGACTCATCTGCTCTTTTCTCAATGGGAACCTGAAACTCGTTTCGAAAATAAGTTTGCGATCCAAGAATGCCAGGATTGATGAATGACAGCTGAGACCACAAGTCAAGGGTCGTATTTTCTATAGGCGTACCCGTGAGGACCAGCTTGTGCCTGGACTTCAATTCGCGTACCGCCTTGGCAATGTTTGACGTCGGGTTCTTGATGACTTGTGATTCGTCAAGAATAATATAATTGAAATAGAACCTGCTCAGCAACTCTCCATCAAGTCGCGTGATGCCATAGCTGGTAAGAATGAGATCATATTTCTCAAACCTCGAAATGTCTTTGTTTCGAAGCGTACCTGTGTAGTTGAGAATCTTCAGCTCTGGCGTGAATTTCTTCGCCTCCATTTCCCAGTTATAGATCAGCGACGTTGGCATGATTAACAATGACGTGCCCGAACCCGCTTCTTTCTCGTGCTGCATCAGCGTCAGCGTCTGAACCGTCTTACCCAGACCCATGTCATCGGCCAGACAGCCTCCAAGCCTGTATTCATTCAGGAACCTGAGCCAGTTGTAGCCCGCCCGCTGGTAGGGTCGCAGCTCTCCATTAAAACCCTTTGGCACATCATAATTCTTGATGCCATTAAAGTTTGACAGACCCCGAAGTTTTTCACTGAGATGAACCTTGGCGAGGTTGCCCTCTTCAAGTTCTTTAACAAGATTGAGGTGATGTTTTCGCAGAACTGGTTTTTCATTGTCTCCGTCTGTTTCACTGAGTGCAAATAGGTCGGCATATTTCGTCAACCAGATTTCAGGAATGATGGCGATCTCACCGTTCGGTAATTTAAATTCAACTTTGCGTCGCAGGATTAGTTTGCGCAGCTCTTTAAACGGTATTTCAAACTCACCGAATTTGATCTTCGCATGAATATCAAACCAGTCAATGTTCTCTTTAACTTCGACTTCTATTACTGCCTTCCCGACAAAGTATTTCTTATCCCTGCTTTCAGGCTGGCTTACCTCGAAACCGAGGTTGAGGAGATTAACACGATTTTCATTCAACCAGGAGAAAGCTTCCGATTTGGGGATCGCCACGCGAAATCCTTTCATGCCCAGCCCAAGCTTTTGCAGTGTGTGCAGGAAATTTTTTTCTGCTTCAAGTCTCCTGCTCACACGGTGGAAAATATAGTCCTCACCCTGCTTCTCGACGGTGACACTTACAGGTCCTACGTTATCTCCACGGAAGCGATGCTTTCCATACTTGAACGAAAGGTCAAAAACTATTTTCCCGGCTTCATCACTGCCTTCATCCGCCTGGGGCGCACTGTCGAAGAGAGACGGAGCTGTACTTGTCTGAGCCGTGTGCAACTCGGAAAGTGTTAATACCGGATGCGGGTCGTATTCGTTTTTATTGATTTGAAACCCGTTTGCGTCTACATCGTCGAATGATGCAATGAGTGGTGCAACAAACCGATTATAGTAAGTCTCTTCTACGTTCTTCGGAATGACAACAAACTTCTTGCTCAGGAACGGAATGAGCTTCTTGCCATCCACATATTTTTCAAATCCGTAAAGCTTCCCTTTGTACACCATCCATGCAGGATTCTTACAAATGAGATAAGCAGTAGGGTCCGGAAGCTCCAGCTTCTTGCCTTGAAAAAATACCGTGGGATGATAGTTTGTGTTCTCGGAGGTTCTTGTGAAGTGAAATTGGATCGTTGCTTTTTGACCCAATATTTCAATTCTTCTCCACGTTGGTTCGCCGTCGTTCCCCATCTCAAAGAGCATCTTTCCCTTCATCTTTTCCAGCACCTTGGCGCGACGCTTCTCCATGTAGTCTTCAATCTGCTCCTGCACCATTTCATTGCCCTTTGCTTTATCAAAAGTTTTTGTGAAAAATTCTTCGGGCTTTATCTGCTTTGATGAAAACTTTTTGACAATCGCATCCTGCTGCATGGAGTCCATGATTTCGATCAATTCAAAATCACGATCGTCAAGACCTTTCGAAAATTCCCGGGCGTTCTTTGATGAAATATTCTGATGCTGGTACGTAAGTCTGCCTTTCTCGTCCAAATGCACGATGTAGGATTCAAAAATGAATCCCAGATACTCGTGCTGGTACAGCGAGTAAATGATTTGGAACGGCTGGGAGGCAGAGACTTTCATGAAAATGCCGGCTGTCAGAGCGAACCGAACCTCCAAATTAGCAATTATCCAGAAAAAATTACCTTGTTTTTCGCCCGTTATGGTACACGATTCTTACAGCTGCTTCAGGTCGAACATCCTGGAAGCGATTTGGGCGGGCCGGATGGAGATGAGGAGCGAGATGATCGCAACCACAAAAAGAACAACCAAAAAGTCCATTATTTCCACCTGAACGGGGTATCCGCTCGACACGGCCGACTCCATCCCCATGGAGATGAAGCTGTATTTCATTTGTAAAAGGCAGAATATCCCCCCAAAGACCAAGCCGGCCACCGCACCGATGCCGGCGATTAAAAAGCCCTCCAGAAGGAAGACTTTGCGTATCACCGCGGCGCTCGCACCCAGCGACGAGAGTATGGAAATGTCTTTACGTTTATCCAACGCGAGCATCATCAGGCTGAAAAAAATATTGACAGAACCGATAATGGTCAGCAGCGTCAGCGCGAGAAAAGTGAACAGCTTCTCCATTCGCAAAAGTTTATACAGATCCTCATGCTGTTCTTCATGATTAAGCACACTGAATTTTTCTCCCAGCAGTTGTTCCAGTCTGCGCTCAGTCTCAAATGGATCAACGCCTGCCTCCGTCTTCACCTCCAGCGACGTGCGTTTATTTTCATAGCGAAGCAGATCCTGCATAAAGTCAAGCGGGACCAAAATGAAATTCTCGTCAAAATTCTGAACGATTGAAAACACGCCCCCAGGCAAAATATTTCGCTGCGTATATAACCGACTGACGTCAATTGTCGATGCCGATACATTGTTGATATAATACACCTGAAGTGGAAAGGGAATCTGTTGATCCACCGCGACACCGAGGGCATATTTGACCCCCATTCCCATGACGGCATACGGAATTGAATCCTTTTTAAAAGCAAGCGTTCCCTCGGCAATATTGTCCTCGGGTATCCGCTCCTGTTCCAGAAAATTGTCGCCCACGCCCTTCATCCTCACCACCTGACTTGCATCGCGATAGCGCACGTAGGCATAGTCTTCAATAACTTCCGTAACGACTTTAACTCCTTTGGTTTTTTTGATCTTCTCCAGCATCTCCGGTGTCAGCTCAAAAGACTTTCCCGTTGATGCGGTAATCTTGATTTCTGGATCAAATGAATTGTTGAGTGAGTAAAGCAGTTGCTCGAGGCCATTGAACACCGACAACACAATCACCAGCGCGGCCGTACTGAAGGCAACGCCCACGACGGAAAGCATGGAGATGATATTGATAAAATTCTTCTTCCGACGGGAGAAGAGATAACGCTTCGCGATGAAGAACGGAAGATTCACCGTGTTTTATTTTTTGTCGTCGGTAGCCGGAGGAATATTCAGGTTCTTAATAATTTCTTCGATCCGCTGCGCCTTCTCCTCAACCTCATCGATGATGAAAACTATTTCAGGAACGATGCGAACTTGTTTGCCTATGCGGTCGCCCAACGCCTTGCGAATTTCCTTCTTGGAGTGATTGAGTTTGTTCAGGGTGCCCTCCTTATCCTTCGCCAACGTCATGCTCAGATAGATCTTCGCTACACTTAAATCGGGGCTCATTCGAACATCGATGATCGAAATAAAGGCGTTGTCCAGCACCTGATGCTTGTCCCGCTGGAAAATCTCGCTCATCTCCTTCTGGATAAGGCGGCTGAATTTCTGTTGCCTTGTAGTTCCTGCCATAATTCTTACTTCTGTACGAATGAACTATGAACAATAGTAAAAAACAACTGATCGGCCTTTAATCTTCCGTTTTACTAGTCTAATTTTCAACCTTCAAATTCTACATCCTTGCTCGGCTATTTCCGAATTAACGATCCCTACCGGCTGTTTGCACTCTTCGTGCTCATGGTTCTGCTTTTTCTCCCCTTTCTTTGGAATTATCCGGGGTTGACAATGCCTGAACTTCGAAACCTCATTCTCGGTGCACAGCTCAACAACGACGCGTCGATGATGTATCGCGATGTGATGACCAGTCATGCGCCATTGGCCGCATGGGCTCATTTGCTCTTCGCGAAGATTTTCGGCGATTCCATCACAGCAAGACACATCCTTGCACTGTTCATTCTTTTCTTTCAGGCTGCTTATCTCGGAATTATTTTCATCGTCAAAAAGGTATTTCCCGAAAATACCTTCATCCCCTCATTGATTGCTGTGGTCCTTTTTTCGCTGTCGTTCGACAACCTGGCTTTGACAGACGAGCTGATGGGATCCTGTTTTCTGCTTTTTGCTCTGTCGTTCCTCTTCACGGAAATTGAGTTTCGTCAGCCACAGGATGAAACGACGTTTTCCCTCGGGGTGTGCGTGAGCATCGCCACGCTGTTTTTCCTGCCATACATCGTTTTTCTCCCTGCGGTAATTGTAGCGCTGATCCTGTTCGCAAGAACGAATGCGCGTAAATTACTCTTGCTGGTGTTCGGTTTCCTGCTCCCTCATATCACCACGATTACGCTTCATTTTCTTCAGGATAATCACGGCGCTTTGTGGCAATACTACTACGGCGGCTCCTTCACGATGGAGACGGATGCACTGGTGTCGGTGCGATCGCTGCTCCTGCTGACCGTGCTTCCTATATGTTATATTCTTGTTTCAGTAGTGATGCTGAACCGGCTTGCTCGATTTAGTAAATACCAGCTGCAGCTGCTTCAAGCTATTTTCATTTGGATCGGGTTCTGTTTCATCTTTTTTATCTTCAGCCCCGACCTGCGGCCACAAACGCTTATTGTTCTCGTGCCTGGACTCACATTTTTGATAACATATTTTCTCTTGCTCATCCGCAGAAGGAAGTTCGCAGAAATCAACACCTGGATATTGTTATTGGGAATTGTCGCCATGTCATGGCTTTCCGGTTGGGGTTTGATATCGTCTGTTTCTTATTCCAGACTTGTCGCTGCAAATAGCAAATATCCGGGCAGGTCAATTCTGGTTCTGGGGCCTGAGTTCGAGCAATACCACGGGGCGACTCCGGCGACAGGTTTGATTCAATGGCGGCTCGTCCGCGATGTGTTTGAGCAACCGGACTATTATGAGAACGTTGGCCTTGTCTACAAACAAATCATGAGCGGCAAGCCGGAAATCATTACAGACCCGCAGCATCTTCTGGAACCTTTTATGGCCCGCAGTGCTGAACTCACACGGATGTATCGCCGCGATGGCGATAACTACGTACGCATTAAATTTTAACAGGAGATTTTATTGACGCGCTTTTCATGTCTGCCACCCTCGAAGGCCGTGGCAAGGAACGTTTTTGTGATCTGCTCTGCGAGTGGGTACGAAACAAAACGGGCTGGAAGGCACACAATGTTCGCATTATTGTGCTGTCTGGCAAGAGAAGCTAATTCTTCCGTCCAGCAAATTGCCGCGCGGATGCCCTGGTGTTTGTTCGCTGTGATGGCCACGCCATTGGCACTGCCACATATCAACACCCCAAGCTCAGTCTTTCTGCTCTCCACTGCAAGCGCTACAGGGTGGGCAAAATCGGGGTAATCAGCCGACTCGCTGGAATACGTGCCAAAATCTTCAACCTGGTGGCCCTGAGATTCCAGCCAGGCTTTCAATTTCGACTTGTATTCAAATCCCGCGTGATCTCCTCCGATGGCTATATTCATGATCTTTAATCTTCGTTTAATCGTTCGAGCGCCTCCTGGCGGCGTTGTTTTCTCCGCACCATTGCTGAAATCACAATGCTGACCTCAAACAACAAGTACAACGGAAGTGCTATCAACATCTGACTGAATGGATCCGGTGACGGCGTCACGATGGCACCAACAAGCAAAATGATGATTGCGCTGTGCTTACGGTACTTGCGGAGAAACTCAGGAGTAACAATTCCGATTTTGGTCAGGAAATAGATGACGACTGGCATTTGGAACAATATTCCGCAGCCAAAAACCACAGTAACGATGGTGCCCACATACGAGGTGATGTCAAACTCGTTAACAATCATGTCGCTGATCCGATAGTTGGCCAGGAACGAGATCATCATGGGAGACAGCACATAGTAGCCAAACAGGATCCCGGTGAGAAAAAGAGCGGAGATTGCGCCAACTGCTCCTCTCGAATATTTTCTTTCCTTCGAATAAAGACCAGGCTTCACGAACCTCCACATCTCCCAGGCCACGTACGGAAAAGATATGATCAAACCGATAACAAACGAGGAAATGATGTGCATGGAAAACTGCCCCGTCATGTTCCGGCTTTGGATGGAGAAGGGAATTTCCTGAACACATAAAGCCTCTGGCTGACCAATTGCTTCACCCAGTTTGCAAAGTACCCGGAAGGTTGGAAAATCCACCCGCGCCGGAGCGAAGATGATATTCTCAAAAATCCAGGGAGCCATGATAAAGGCCGCGATGGTAAAGGCTACAACTGCAAACATGGCGCGAATGACGTGCCATCGGAGTTCCTCGAGGTGGTCGAGAAAACTCATTTCTTTTTCTTCGTTCAGCTCCTGATCAAGCGGCATGATAATCCCTTTGGTTCGTTCCTATTTGTACAATGGGAACTTGTCCATCAACTTGTTTACCTTCTTTCTTACCGACTTCAGGTGCTTGTCGTCTTCTGGTTTTTGCAGTGCCTCATCGATGAGCTGAGCAACGCGAACCACATCCTTTTCCATCAGGCCTCGCGTGGTTATCGCAGGCGTACCGATGCGCATACCTGATGTAACCATCGGCGATTGCGTGTCGAAAGGAACCATGTTTTTATTGATCGTGATGTCGGCTTTGATAAGTGCTTCTTCGGCCTGCTTTCCAGTAAGATTCTTGCTTCGGAGGTCGATCAGCATCAGGTGATTGTCGGTACCGCCTGAAATGATCTTGTAGCCCATGTCCGTAAAGGCTCCGGCCATTGCCTTCGCGTTCTTCACTACCTGCACGACATATTCCAGATATTCGTCAGACAATGCTTCGAAAAACGCTATTGCTTTAGCTGCAATGACGTGCTCAAGCGGACCGCCCTGCGTACCCGGAAATACACCGGAGTCGAGAACAGAGCCGAGCTTACGCAGCTCTCCTTTTGGTGTTTTCAAACCAAATGGATTGTCAATATTCTTACCCACCATGATCAATCCGCCGCGGGGACCGCGAAGCGTTTTGTGTGTTGTGGTCGTTACGATGTGACAGTACTCCATTGGATCATTCAGCAAGCCACGCGCGATAAGGCCCGATGGATGCGAGATATCGGCGAGCAATACTGCGCCGACTGAATCCGCTGCTTCGCGCAGTTTTTTATAGTCCCAATCGCGGCTGTACGCAGATGCGCCACAGATGATCATCTTAGGTTTCTCGCGCTGCGCTGTCTGGATAACTTTGTCAAAATCGATCACCCCCGTTTCCTGTTCGACGCCATAGAAAGTGGGCTGGTATAATTTGCCTGAAAAATTTACAGGCGACCCGTGTGTGAGGTGACCGCCGTGAGACAAGTCAAACCCTAAAATTTTATCGCCAGGCTTCAAACAAGCCAGCATGACCGCTGCGTTCGCTTGTGCACCTGAGTGCGGCTGAACGTTTGCCCATTCTGCACCGAACAATTCTTTTGCGCGGTCAATCGCCAGTTGTTCAATTTCATCGACTACCTCGCAGCCGCCGTAATAGCGCTTTCCCGGTAGTCCTTCGGCGTACTTATTCGTAAGAACAGTGCCCATTGCCTTCATGACGGCCGGCGATGCGAAATTTTCGGAAGCAATCAGCTCGATGCCGTGCTCCTGGCGGGCTTTTTCTTTTTCGATGAGTTCGAAAACGACTTTATCTTTTTTCATGGAAGACGTATAGAAGGCTCAAAAATAGGTCATAGAACCTCCCGATCATAACCGCAAACATTAAAAACAGGGAATTTTGAATTACCATGAGCCGCTGCTGCCGCCCCCGCCGAAGCTGCCACCTCCGCCCGAGAACCCTCCAAATCCTCCTCCACCTCCGCCGCCGGAGAAACCACCAAATCCGCCACCATACCAACCCGAACCGGCCGACCAGCCGCCGCCCCGGTTACTACCTCCACCGCGAAGGCGCGAGATCAGAATGATGATACCCAGTATAATGAGGAAAGGGAGAACCGACCCTCCACGACGCGACTTCCGCCGCCCGACAGGGTCTGCTTTGTATTCTCCGGCAATGGCTTTCAGAATGGCATCAGCTGCCGCGGCAACCCCGGCCTCATAGTTTTGCTGCCGGAATGCGGGAGCCATTTCGTTTCTGATAATCTGGTTACACAAAGCATCTGGCAGGACACCTTCCAGGCCTTCACCAACTTCAATTCTCACCTTTCGATCGTCGAGCGCCACAAACAGCAAAATGCCATTGTCGTTCTTGGCCTGTCCGAGCTTCCACTTCTCGACCACTTTAAGCGTGTAGTCTTCAAGGGGATAACCACCGAGTGTGTTGATGACAAGTACAGCGATCTGGTTGCCTGTGGAATCTTCGTGGGCTTTGAGCCGCATCTCAAGCTGACTCGCGAATCCCGAAGAGATTACCTTTCCGGTCTCATCATGAATTCTTGTGTTCCAGAGCTCGGGAACAGGAGGCATAGTCTGTGCGTACAGCCCTGCCGTTGCAGCAAGAAAAAATAGAAGTATAAAGATCTTGTTCATCGGTTCTTAACTGATACGGAGGTCATCTCCAAGTTCGTTGACATCATCGTCGGATTTTACAAAGCCTTTCTCAAGCAGTAGTTCGCCGCATCGTTTCACCCCAGCCTCAAGTCCCTCCACGAACGCACCGCGGCGTATGTGGCCGATTAGTTCGGCAACAAGATTATCCCACTCTTTCTGCTCCACAACTTTGTTAATTCCCTTATCGGCCATCACAATCACTTCGTGTTCGAAAAGCGATATAAAGATCATGATTCCTGTGCGATGACGTGTATTGAAGACTTCTTCTTCCAGAAAGGCGTTCTCCGCCCGTTGACGCGTCGCATCATCAAGAAAAGAACGGTGCAGAAGTGCTCTTTTGTAGGAACTGAAAAGACCAGGAAGAAACCACCCCACAATGCCGCACAGCACCACAACGAACAGCATAAACAACGGGTCGTAGAACAAGGTGGTGGCGGGATTTTCAAGGACGTACCGATCGAGAATAACGATTGAAGCAAACGCAGCGATGCCAAAAAAGAGCGCACTCTTGTAATGAGCAATCGGATAATTTCCGCTTTGCTCGACGATTACGGGTACAATTTCACCTGAGATCTTGTCTTCGGCTTGTTTGACCGCATCCCTGATTCTGCCCAAATCAGATTCTGAAAACTTCTGTTTGAATTTCATGACTCCTAAAGATACAAAGGATGAGAACATCCCATCATTTTAGCTGACGAAGATAAAGTTGGATCGTATTTTCCAAACCGTAGTAGAGGGCATCGCACACAAGTGCGTGACCGATACTGACTTCGTCGAGATGCGGTACCGACTGACGCAGGAAGGCAAGATTGTGAAGATCAAGATCATGACCCGCATTGATGCCAAGACCACACTCGTGTCCTACGCGAGCTGTCTCTATATATGGTTTTACAGCAATTTCTTTTTGAAGACGAAACTCACGCGCATATGGTTCGGTGTACAGCTCAATCCGATCGGCTCCGATCTTAGCCGCGGCCTCAGCCATTCTCGGAATCGGATCGATGAATATAGACACGCGCGCGCCTGACAATTTAAGTTCGGCGACCAGCTCCTTCAAAAATTCTCCGTGCCTGATGGTGTCCCATCCCGCATTTGAAGTGATGGCATCGGGAGCATCCGGAACGAGCGTTGCCTGAGTTGGTTTCACGGTACGTACAAGGGTGAGGTATCGCTCATCTGGAAAACCTTCGATGTTAAATTCAGTGGTGACGATCGGCTTTAAGTCAAGCACGTCCTGATATCGAATGTGACGTTCGTCCGGACGCGGATGGACGGTAATGCCCTGAGCACCATAGCGCTCACAATCTTTTGCCACCTGAACTACATCCGGATTATTCCCACCTCGCGCATTTCGAAGCGTGGCAATTTTGTTAATATTCACACTAAGCCTGGTCACTTGCTGCTTTTATTTTCTATTGTGTTAACTTAAAATTTATTTGTTTTGTTCGTGCAATAATACCACTTAGCCATGAGTCTGAAACAACAAATTGACAATGATATTAAGGCGGCGATGCTCGCGCGCAACAAAGAGGAACTCGAAGCCCTCCGCAGCATCAAGTCCATGATTCTTCTTGCAGAAACGGAAAAAGGAGGAAGCGGGGATGTCTCGGAAGACTCCGAAAAGAAAATTTTAATGAAGGCCGCCAAGCAACGAAAAGAATCCGCTGACATTTTTCAAGCGCAGAACAGAGCTGACCTTGCTCAGCGGGAATTGTTTCAGCTCGACATCATCAACCGCTACCTGCCCCAACAACTGGATGCTGCGCAACTGGAGCAGGCGCTTCGCGCAATCATCGCTGAAGTTGGCGCCGCAGGACCTGGTGATATGGGTAAAGTGATGGGCGTAGCCACCAAGAAGCTTGCTGGCCAGGCTGACGGAAAGCTTGTTTCTGAGCTCGTTAAAAAAATCCTCGCCTCTTGAGCATTGCCGACATCGTAATTTTGGTTTTCCTCGGAATAGCCGCGTACCAGGGATACAAACAAGGGTTTCTGATGTCGCTGTTCTCTTTATTGGGTATGATCCTCGGTATTTTCGCAGGATTCAAGCTGATGGGAGAAGCCATGATTTTTCTATCGAAGCGCTTCAATGTTGACGAGGAGGTACTGCCATATCTCGCATTCGCGCTGGTCTTTGTTCTGGTCGTGCTTGGGGTAACTCTGCTGGGAAAATCGTTGCGAGCCTCGATTGATCAATCCTTTCTGGGCAAGGTTGATCAGGTAGCAGGCAGCGTTTTGGGTGTTCTCAAAGGGGCGTTTATCTGGAGCGTCATCATCTGGCTCGTGGAGTCTCTGGAGTTTCAACTGCCCGAACACTGGACGGAAGATTCCGTTATAGTACATCACGTTGCCCAAATTGCACCGTCATCTGCCGCATGGCTCGCTCAGTTTATCCCTGCGGTCGGCGACTTATTTTCATGACAGAAGCACCCAAAAATTGACTTTTATTCTGCGTAATTTTTTCCTTACTTATCCCTGGTAATTTAATTTTTCTAAATGCCTATATCTGTTAAAGAAGAGAACGGTTTCAAATTCGTTGATGAAGGCAATGGCCCCGTGTTGTTGCTGCTCCATGGCTTATTTGGCGCACTAAGCAACTGGGAAGGAGTTGTTAGCCGTTTTCAGAAAAACTTCAGGGTCGTAATCCCGATGCTGCCAATATATGAGATGCCCATTAAAGAAGCCGGGCTTGATGGCTTGAGAAAGTTTGTCGAAGATTTTGTCGCTTTCAAGCAATTGAATGACATGATCATTATGGGCAACAGCCTCGGTGGCCATGTGGCGTTGTTGTACACCCTGGCTAATAAAGACAAAGTGAGGAAGTTAATACTGACGGGAAGTTCCGGCCTTTTTGAAGATTCTATGGGTGGGTCATATCCCAAACGTGGAAATTATGAATATATCCGGGAACGCGTCGCCTACACTTTTTATGATCCGAACGTGGCAACTAAGGAATTGGTTGATGAGGTGTTCGAAACTACGAAGAGCATCCCGAAATGTATGCGCATTGTGGCCATTGCAAAATCAGCGCAGCGGCATAACATGGCAGATGAGATTCCGAACATCAAAGCACCGACTCTGCTTGTTTGGGGATTAAATGACACCATCACTCCGGCCTATGTTGCGCACGAGTTTAATCGGCTCATTCCTAACTCTACGCTCAGATTTATCGATAAATGCTGCCATGCACCCATGATGGAGCATCCTGAAAAATTTAACGAGCTGGTCGAAGATTTTCTGGTAGCATAATTGTTAATATGATAGCATGATAGCTGAAGACTTGATCAACCATATGATTCCTCCGCTGAAAGCGAGCGACGATGCGCACAAGGCGATCGTGTGGATGGAGGAGTTCCGGTGCAATTTTTTGCCCGTGCTGAACGAATCAAGACTCCTTGGCTTCATCTCCGAAGAGATCATTCTGGAAACAAATGATATTGAAAAGCACGTCGGCGACTTTAATCTGGTCGGCCAGACCTGCTTCGTCCACTTGGATACGCACTTCTATGATATTTTAAGAATTGCCTCCGAGCACAAATTACAAATGGTCGCTGTGCTTAATGACGCTGAACAATATGCCGGTGTCATCACTGTTCAGGACACGCTCACTTCTTTTGCGCAGACAGCAGCCGTTCAGGCAGCAGGCTCCGTGCTCGTGCTGGCGATGAATTATGTGGACTACTCACTTGCTGAAATTTCCCGGCTGGTAGAAGAGAATCACGCTAAAATTCTGAGCTCTATCATTAAGGAAGATCCGCTCGATCCAGGTAAAATTCGATTGACGTTGAAGATCAATCAAATGGACATGTCCCGAATTGTCGCCACGCTGGAGCGTTTTGATTATAAAGTTATCGGACGATACCAGGAGGACAAACCGATCCAAAACGAGCGAGAGCGAATCGACATGCTTCTCCGTTACCTCGACATTTAATTCTTTTTGTTAACATCCGAATTGTATCTTTATGATTCACCTGACTTCAGATGAAAATAGGGATTCACGGAAAGGAATTCAATAAAGAAACGACGCAGGTCATTCTTCAAATTTTCGAAGTGCTGACTATGCACAACGTCGAGATCTTTGTGTCACAGAGATTCGACCATTTTCTCAAATCGGCCGCCTTCAAAAAATACCCGCGGTCAGTTTACGAAACACCTTGTGATCTGTCTTTTCTCCACGCACTGATTAGTATTGGAGGCGATGGAACACTGCTTGAATCTGTGACGCACGTTCGTCACGCCGGCGTTCCGATCCTTGGTATCAATACAGGCCGCCTTGGGTTTCTGGCGACCATCAACAAAAATGATGTGGAAGATGCGCTGACAAAAGTACTCAACGGTGCTTTCACACTGGACCAGCGGGCCCTTCTGCAGGTGGATACAGACGAGAAGGTTTTTGGTGATCTGAATATTGCGCTGAATGACTTTACGGTGCTCAAAAAGGACAACGCCTCGATGATCACCATCCACACCTACATCGATGGTGAGTTTTTGAATTCTTATTGGGCCGATGGAATCATTGTCGCTACCCCCACCGGGTCGACGGGATATTCGCTGAGTTGCGGGGGGCCGCTAATATTTCCCCGCTCCGGCAATTTTGTAATTACACCCGTTAGCCCGCATAATCTGACGGTCCGCCCCATTATCGTCTCCGATCAGTCCAAAATCAGTTTTGAGGTTGAGGGACGGAGCAAAAAGTTCCTTGTTTCGCTGGATTCGCGGTTTGCAGCCATCGGAGCACACACCCGAATCACCGTTTCGAAAGCCGGTTTCAAGGTTAACCTGATTCAGCTTGAAGGTCAGCATTATTTCAAGACGCTGCGTCAGAAGTTGAATTGGGGTTTGGACATTCGAAATTGACGGTTTTTCCTTAATTTTGTTAACTGCCGACGGTACGCTCGGATCTCAAACCCACGTGACGAATGAAGAAATTTGTCTTTCTGGCTCTAATTTTTTTTCTGATTGGCGCTGCTTATGACAGCTACGGCCAACTCAACCGTAGATCCATCAAAAAGAATAACCGAAGAATTTCCAGCTTTAAAGGTCGGAAGACAACCTTTTCGAAGGAAAAGCGCTACAACGCAGTAGGGTTTTCACTAAACGCCTTGAACTACTACGGCGATCTCGCTCCTGCACCGAAACGATTCAGTACCGATATTTCATTTACAAGGCCTGCGATTGGATTGTCACTGTCTCATCGCTTTGGGCCTCGCTACACCCTGACGGGCACGTTCATGTACGGTACGCTTCGCGGAAGCGACAATGAGTCTGCTGATCCGGGCGACCTGAATAATGGCATCTTCCGCTATAATAGAAATCTGTCGTTCCGTAACCGCATTAAGGAGTTATCTGTCGTTGCCGCGTTTGATTTGTATCCGAACATGGCGACCTATATCAGCCGTGTGAAATGGACGCCCTATGCCTTTGCGGGAATTGCTGTGTTCCATCACAATCCCCAGGCTCAGGTGCCGCGTTATCATGTGGACGGCGTTACAGAGTTTTCCAATGCCGGAGAATGGGTGAACCTGCACGAATTGGGAACAGAGGGACAAAATGCTACACTAGACCCGGGAGATGCGAATGCCGGCATCAAACCATATAAATTAATCCAGCCCACAATACCATTTGGCGTGGGTGTTCGTTTCAGGTTGAACGAAGTTGTAGACATCGCAGGAGAGTTTCAGTTCCGGTACGTGTTCACCGACTATTTGGATGACGTCAGCCGAAACTACGTGGATCTGGGTGTTTTTGGAGACAACGAACTCGCAAAGGCGTTGTCGTACCGCTCGGGTGAATTGGCGAAATTCAATCCTGCGGATCCAACCATACAAGCCACAGTTTTGCAGACGTATGTCGGCCGTGACGGTCAAACTTATTTCGTTGCTCCCGGATACGGCCGCGAATACAATCGGGACGGGGATACCAACCTGCGTGGCGATAACGGCAACAATAACGACACCTTTACGGTCTTTACTGTTCGCGTGACCTACATCTTCGGAAAAACATTTCACCGAGCTAAATTCAGATGATGGCAATCCGTGTTTTGAAAGCGTGCAGTCTTGGGATCCTGTTACTTATTCACCTGACTTCACGGGCTCAAAACAGCGAGGTAGGCTTTGGGCTCGGTGCGTTTAATTATACCGGGGATATCTCACCCCAGTTCTCTGTTTCCAACCTCCGGCCTGCGGCCACTGTCTTCTATCGTTCTAATATGAGCAAGGTGATCAGCTTCCGCGCTGCAGTCACCGGCGGAAAAATTGCTGGCGCCGACAAAGGAAACTTCGATAGTTTTTCAGGCGCGCGTGATGCCTCGTTTGACATATTCGCTTTCGAAGGCTCGACCGTTTTTGAATATCATTTTTTGAATTGGCGCGAGCAGAAAAGTATGATTCGTTTCACGCCTTACCTCTTTGGTGGATTGGGTCTGCTCTCCATGTCAGGCCAGGAAAATAAGACTCAGGAGTATAGCAACGTTCAGTTGGTGATCCCGTTTGGAGCTGGCATTAAGTACATATTGAATCCAAAATGGTATCTCGCTCTTGAGTTTGGTGCCCGCAAAACGTTTTTTGACTACCTCGACAACATCTCCGACAGCAACCGCCGAATCAAGAACTATCAGTATGGCAATCCTTTTGATAACGATAATTACTACTTCATCGGTCTGAGTCTCACCAGGACATTCTACACGATACCTTGTCCCACCAATCCGTATCGGTGATATTGATCCACATTCCACGGGGGAAGGATATAAGACTTTGATTTTTTTGGGCTAATTTTACATCCTTGTGGCATCCTATAAAGAACATATTGACCGGCTGAATCTACCGTCGCACATCGCTGTGATCATGGACGGCAACGGCCGATGGGCCAAGAAAAAGGGCGCCATGCGTATTTTTGGCCACCGAAACGCGGTTCAGGCCGTGCGGGACGTCACGGAGGGTTGTGCTGAACTGGGCATCAAATATTTGACCCTGTACGCCTTCTCTACTGAAAACTGGAATCGGCCAAAAGACGAGGTTGATGGGTTGATGGAGCTCCTTGTGAACACCATCAAGGGAGAGATCGGCACCTTAACCGAAAATAAAGTTCGCCTCACATCCATTGGCGACATGGCCCAGCTGCCAGAAAGCTGCCAGAATAACCTCCTTTGGGCCATTGATCAAACAAAAAACAACGATGGTCTCACGCTTGTCCTGGCCCTTAGCTATAGCGGACGCTGGGAGATTACGCGGGCGGTTCGGCGGATTGCCGAGGACGTTAAGGCTGGAAAGGTTCAGGCCGATGAGATAAATGACCAAGTCATTGAAAACTATTTGCAAACTTCTGGCATCCCAGATCCGGAGCTGCTGATCCGAACAAGTGGTGAAATGAGAATTAGCAACTTCCTGCTTTGGCAGATTGCCTATACCGAACTCTTTATTACTCCGACCCTATGGCCGGATTTCAGGAAAGAACATTTGTATGAGGCAATCTGGTCCTACCAGCAGCGAGAAAGACGTTTTGGAAAAACAAGTGAACAATTGAATCCGGTCAACTGATGAGATTACTTTTTGCACTAGCTTTTATTTTGGTTGTTTGCGCAGACGCCAGTGCTCAGATTTTTAGACGAAGGAATCAAAGCCCTCAACCCACGGAGCAAGGACTGAACTATGCTGCGCCGCGTGAGTACACCATTGGTGGAATCGAGGTCACCGGCATTAACGTTCTGGACAAGAATGCCATGATTTCAATTTCTGGGTTGAAGGTGGGAGATAAGATTAAAATCCCTGGTGATGCCATCAGCGGCGCCATCCGCAAAATCTGGAAATATGGCCTCGTTGGCGACATCTCCATTGAAATAAGCCGAATCGAAGGCGACAACGTATTTCTGGTTATCGACATGGCGGAGCGTGCACGCCTCGCTTCTTATTATTTCACTGGTGTGACCAAAGGACAGGAATCAAGCCTGAAGGAAGATATCGATTTAATCCGCGGACGGATCGTCACCGATGCGATGATTCGAAACACCGAATCAGCGGTGAAGAAATTTTTCGTTAAGAAAGGGTTTCTCAACACAGAGGTAAAAGTCTACCAGGAGCGCGATACAACGCAGCGTGGCGATATCAAGTTGAAAATTGCCGTTAACACAAAATCTAAAGTTAAAATCAACCGGATTTCTTTTTCAGGAAATGACAAGGTAGACGATGGCAATCTGAAGAAACGCCTGAAAAAGACGAAAGAACATCCTCGTTTCACCCTCCACCGGGCCATCCTTCAAACGTTGTTGCATCGCAAAGATTTCCTGACACATTCCACTCCGGCCACGAAACGCGACATCAAGGAATTTTTTAACAACAACGTGAAGCTAAACGTCTTCAACGGCTCCAAATTCATTCGCGCCGATTACGAAGAAGACAAAAAGCGCCTGGTTGAATACTACAACAGCAAAGGGTATCGCGACGCAGAAATTATTTCAGACACCATTTACGCGCATAACGGTAGGACCATCAACATTGACTTCAAGGTCTATGAGGGTCCTAAGTATTATTTCCGTAATATCATCTGGACAGGTAACTATTTATACTCCGACAAACAGCTCGATCAAGTACTCGCCATCTCCAAAGGTGATGTTTACAATAAAGAATTGATTGACAGAAAACTTCAGTTCAATCCGAAAGGAATGGACATCTCTGGTTTGTATATGGACGACGGCTATTTGTTCTTCCGGATAAACCCGGTCGAAGTTGCTGTCGTCGGAGACTCGATTGATGTAGAAATGCGCATTGTGGAAGGTGAGCAGGCCACAATCAATGAAGTCACCATTGTTGGAAACGAGAGAACATCTGACCACGTGATCCGCCGTGAGCTCAGTACGATTCCTGGAAATAAATTCAGCCGGTCGGACATCATCAGAACACAGCAGGCGCTTTCTCAGTTGGGCTACTTTGCACCAGACAAGGTGAATCAAAATCTTGTCCCTAATCCTGCGAAAGGTACCGTTGATATCGAGTGGCAGGTAGAAGAACAGAGCAACGACCAGATTGAATTGTCCGGTGGCTGGGGTGGTGTCTTTGGTTTTGTCGGAACTCTGGGACTTACATTTAATAATTTCTCCGTCCGCAATATTCCCCATCTGAAAAAATGGAAACCTCTTCCTGTGGGAGACGGTCAGCGCCTCCAGCTTCGCGTTCAGGCAAACGGACGTCAATTCCAGAGCTATAGCTTCAGCTTCACTGAGCCATGGCTGGGAGGAAGAAAACCGCACTCCTTCACCGTCAGTTTCAACAGTTCTGTTCAGCGATCCATATTTGGTTTCGGTCGTAATTCTTCCGACACCACAGGCTACAGCCCAATGCTGAAAGTTAACAGCATCACCGTAGGCCTTGGACGCCGACTGGAGTGGCCGGACAATTATTTTACTTTAACGAATTCTGTTTCTTACCTGAACTATTCGTTACAGGATTGGAATTCCGGTCTTGGCTTTAGCAATGGAAACGCAAACAGCTTTACGTTCAACACCACGCTTGCAAGACGGAGTTTGGATCAAATCATGTATCCTTCCTCCGGTTCGGACATCTCGCTTAGCGTGACGCTGACTCCACCTTTTTCACGCTTTAGAAATCTGGATTACGCCACAGCAACTCCTGCTGAAAGATTCAAGTGGATTGAGTACCACAAGTGGATGTTTGACGCGAAGTACTACCTGCCTCTTGACAACAAGAAGAAACTTGTACTCGAAGCAAAAGCACACTTTGGATTCATTGGCTCGTATTCAAGCGAGGCGGGGATTGGTCCGTTTGAGCGTTTCTACCTCGGTGGTGATGGCCTTGCCGGTGGATTCAACGCCTTCCTGCTGGGTCAGGAAATCATCGGTCTTCGTGGCTATGAGAATAACCAAATCACTCCGCCAGATTATGCAAATTTCGGACGGTCGAACAATGGCTCGACGGTTCAAGGGGGAATTGTATATGACAAATTTGGCCTGGAGCTCCGATACCCTGTAACAACCGGTAACTCCGCGACCATTTACGGTTTCACCTTTGTGGAAGCCGGCAATAACTGGAACAATTATGAGGACTTTAATCCGTTTAAGATGTATCGCTCGGCTGGTTTCGGCGCGCGAATCTTTATGCCTGCATTCGGGCTTATCGGGTTAAACTGGGCATATGGATTTGACACGCTTCCGGGAGCAGCGTCTCGCAGCGGATCGCAATTCCATTTCACCATCGGTCAACAAATCAGATAATGCGTCCATATTTATTATCGGTTTTTTTTCTCATTTTCGGCCTGAATTTTGTCCAGGCTCAGAGGTTCGGATACTTCGACTCTGAATTTGTACTCGGAAAGATGCCTGAGTTTGCAAAAGCTCAGGATGAAGTCAACCAGCTGACACAGGCATGGGAGAAAGAGATTCAGGGCATGGCGAAGAACATCGATGCCATGTATGACGCTCTGCAGGCTGAGCAGGTGTTGTTGACAGATGAGATGAAGAAAGAGCGGACACAGGCAATTCAAAAGAAAGAAGCGGAGTTGAAAGAGTATCAGAAAAAAGTGTTCGGGTTTAACGGACTTCTTTTTTTGAAGAAACAAGAGCTTATCAAACCCATCCAGGATAAAATTGCAGACGCCGTGGATAAAGTGGCCAAGCAAAACAACCTGGCGATTATGTTTGACAAAGCGAGTGAATTGGTAATGGTCTACACAGATCCGCGCTTTGATTACACCGATTTTGTCCTTGACGAGCTCGGTCTGGGCGATCCGAACGACAACGTGAAAAATTAATTAGTAAGTTCTATAACAATGAGAAAACTCGTACTACTGGCCGCATTCGCACTTTCTGCTTTTGCTTTGAATGCGCAGAACACCCCGACCGCAGGAGTTAAAATCGGCTATGTCGATGTCAATTATATCCTTGCCAATCTTCCGGATGTAAAAAAGGTTGAAGCAGATTTGAAGTCACTGCAGACTCAGCTGAAAAACAGTATGGATGCGAAGTACAATGAATTTCAAAAGAAGCTGACCGACTACCAAAACGCGGTAAAAGCCGGGACTATTCCAGATGCAGTTCGTGCAAATACCGAGAGAGAACTCGCACAGCTTCAGGAGAATCTTCAGAAACTTCAGGAAGATGCTCAAACAAGCCTGCAAACCAAGGAACAGCAACTGATGGACCCTATCTACACTAAGGTTGGTGATGCCATCAAAGGCGTAGCGAAAGACATGGGCTTGGGCTACATCCTTTCTCAAAAAATTGGAGGCCTGGATGTGATTCTTTATGCGGACGAACAAAACGATGTGTCAGACGCAGTGCTGAAGAAGATGGGTGTCACACCGAAGCCTGCTGCACCAGCGGCTAACAATCAGCCAAAGTAATTTCAAGAATAAAATAACTTAAAGCCCCAGAAACGGGGCTTTTTTTATGACCTATCCAAAATTAGAAACAGGGGATCGAATCGCGATAGCCGCACCTTCACGAAAGGTTGAGTTGGCCAGCATCGCGCCTGCTATTCACCTGCTGGAAGATCGTGGATACAGGGTTTCTGTTGCCCCAAACCTCAACAGTGCGGGCCACAACTATCTGGCGGGGGCGGATGATGAGCGATTGAATGCGCTTCAAGCATTCATCGACGACCCGGAAGTGAAAGCGATCTTCGCCGTTCGTGGGGGGTATGGGGTGACTCGTGTACTCGAGCATCTTGATTTTAGTCTGTTGCAGAAGCACCCGAAATGGATTGTTGGCTTCAGTGACATCACCGCCCTTCACTTGAAATTAGCCACCATCAAGCTGAAGAGCATTCACGGAACCATGCCGCTGTTGTTTTCCAAACCCGATGCGTCAACCTCATTTCAAAGTGCGATTCGGGTACTGGAAACTGGAAAGGCCGAGATCAAATGGACATCCGGATCGCCAGAGATGTTCTCAGTATCGGGGCATTTAATTGGCGGAAACCTTTCGCTGATCTGTGATGCTTTGGGCACACCCTCCGAGCCGAACTGTGACGGAGCTATTCTGGTCATCGAGGAGATTGATGAACCTCGCTATAAGATAGACCGAATGCTTCACCAACTCAGACGAGCAGGCAAGTTCAACTCATTGCGCGCGCTTCTCGTTGGTCACATGACTGCGATCAAAGACGGCGAACTTGCCTTTGGCGAAGACGTCCTGGAAATGGCTCAAAAACTGGGAAAGGAGTTCAATTTTCCAGTTTTGACAGGATTTCCGTCCGGTCATGAAAATCCGAACCTTGCGTGGATACACGGCTCCGTTGCAAAACTTCAAAATCAGGCCGGAAATGCGGTTTTGATTTCTGAGTGATTAAAAAATAAGTCGGATCCAGCCGTAAAGTCCCAAAAACAATAAAGTGAAACCCGGAAATTTGCTCAAAAACGCAATTTGACTGAATTGGCTTTGGATGAGTCTGGCGAGATACGCAACGCCGATCAACAGCGCAAATGCTCCAAGACTTATTCCGGCCAGGTAAAGGTGCAGCTCAAGAACGTTTTCGAGAAGGACCCATCCCTGGCTGCGCAGGTAGGCGGTCACACCGAGCCAATAAGGTAGTGCCAGCGGATTCAGGATGCTCAAAAAAATCCCCTTTCGAAAGCCGCTTTTGGAGACTTCTGACCGCTTTTCCAATACTGTTCTGCTGCTCCTGACGTTCCAGATGCCCAAAATGACCATCACCGTTGAGGCAATCCAGGCCATATTATCCTGCACGCCGGGAGACGCAGAGATCTGTTTTTCAAAATAGATCGCGGCCCAGGCGTACGGATATTCTACCAATCCTGCTGCAATGGCAAAGCGCCATGCGGATTCCATGCGGTTTTTTAAACCCAGATCCAAAATAGTCAGGTTGAGCGTCCCCGGTGGGATTGAGCCAACGAAACTGAGCAGAAAGGCCAAACAGAAAGCAATCATGAATCAGCTGGTCGCCTTTTTGAACGCTGAATAATGCGTTCTGGCTTCACTGATTGAAATATAAGGAATTCCGTTACGATGGTTTTCGCGCGAAATTTCAAAAATTGTGCGCCAGTGACGGAGCAAAACAATTACTGCCTTGAAGAAAGAATAATCGGGATCATAGATGTGGGCCGGTTCGGCGCCACAACCGTTGAGCTCAAGTACCCTGATGCGTCCTTCGTAAAGATCCTCGATGGAGGCACAGCGCAAGTCAAATCTGCCAAAATAAAAACCCTCGATGCTGCGCCCGATCTCGTCGAATTTTGCGTGAAGGCGCTCATTGATCAACCTTTCCCCGTTTAGAAATTTAGTTCCAAGCGCATGATTCCCTATGGGAACAAGGTTTAGTACTTCGCCAGCTGCGAGCACGTCTTTTAATCGCCTGGCGAACTTAATCTGAAGTCGGTCCCATTGGAGTTTGGCGCGATCTGATTTTAAGATCAATTCCTGAAGACTTGAACGTCCGTCTCCGGTGACGTTCAAAAGTTCCTTCATCACCACCGATGTCACTTTGCCTTGTTTGGCCCGAGGATGGCGCACAAAAAAAACCCCAAATTCATGAGGCAGTTCAACCAGTTCCTGCGCAAGGAAGTCCGTGCGAACCTTGGCAAGGTAGGGTGCGATCTGACTCGTGTCCCGTATCTGCTCTACCATAAATCCGCGCTCTCCGAGATCGGGTTTGAATATCACGGGTAAAGAGAGGTTGGCTGCTTGTAGTTGGTGCAGTACCTGTTCCGGGGTTGATGACTTTGATATCAGAATGGTTCGAGGTACCAGGTCGGGTGGTATTTTCTTCAGCACCTCATATTTCGACTCTCCAAACATGCCTCCCATGGTGATGGAGGGGTTGGAGGCAGAAAAGAATGTCCATGACCGACATCGGAGTGAGAGCCACAAGTAATACACGATTGCCGGGAACTGAAGAATTCCAAACGGCCAGTATTCCCAGCTTTTGAGCTTGATGAAAAAATTACTTCTAAAAATATTCTTCACAGGATCACGAGGCAGAAACCGGCATCGTTTCGCGCTGGTGGCGAAGCGTGGAGACGGCAACACCAAAATCAGGAGAGAGTTGGATATGAGGTGCTACTTCCCGGATACCAATTTTCATGATGGCCATATGATGCACGGCGTGTTCGATGTTGTACACCAGCTCACGCGCTGCATTGGTGTGAATTTCTGTGGTATGCGCGCCGTCGAAATCATAACTGACTTCAAGCTCAAAAGATGACGATGTATTCACTCTTTCAACGAATCGCATAATCCTTTGAATGGTATCCGCCGCAATACGACGATCGGTTTCGATCTTTTTGTCGTGATTGCGTTTGTCGTAGTTTACCTTTCCCGCTGCTGCTCCAGCTTCAAAGCAAATAAAAAATTCCAGCGTGTGCCGAAGATGTTGTCCGATGGTGGAAGAGCCAAGAGCCCTGGACGGAGACGTGAATTCGCGATCCGAAAGTTGGTCGACAAGTTCGATGAGTTGGAGAAGGATCTGATTACAAGTGTCTTTTAAATTCATGGGTAGAATGTCGGAATACAAATATAACGTAAAAATCCTGCCGGGATTTTTTCATTCTGGTCGCCTGGCGGCTTTATTGTTTAATGGTCTTTGTCCAGTTCTTATCGGCAGCTGATCGCAGGGCCGACTCGTTTTTGTTCCAGCTCTTCAGTGTATTGTTGCCCCAGAAATTATAGAACAAATACAAGCGGCCCTCATGTATTTTGTATGTCTCCGGATCCACCTTCACCTTTTCTCCAGTCTCTCCCATGGCGTAAGCACACCACCCACCATAGGCAGGCTCGTAGGCTTCGGGTTTCAGCTTGAACTCCTGAAGATTGCCTTGCGAGGCGAAATAATAAATGACACCATTATACGTGTAGGCAAATTTCTTCGACCCTTCCAATGGCTTTCCTTTGAAGTAACTGACGGCATCGTATCCGTCCAACGCGAGTTCGTCGTCGACATTGAAATGTTTCTGTCGAACGTTTGCTGGCTGCGCGTGTGCGACCAGAGTCCCCAGGGCAAGCAAGAAAAAGAATAGTGCTTTCATCGCATAGAATTTCACCAAACTTAAATAACGACAGTTTTTCTGAATGTCTGCTGGACTACATTTCCAACATTCAGTACCGCAAACGGCAGCAAAATATGGCATGGTGGTTGGAGTAATCCGGTAAAGCTGAAGGTTATGAAGATGTTGATGATCACCTGTTTCTGTGTTCTGTCATGGAGCACATCAAAAGCCTATCTCGCAGGCATCGCAATTCAAGCGGAAAAATCCTCGTCCATGCAGGTTTATGTCAATGGAAAGCTGCATAATCGTGAGCCCGGAAGGTTTGTTCGCATTCGTAGCTTGCCTGGGTTATTTCATATTGAGCTAAAAGTATTCAACCCTCATGACAAACGCTGGTACCTGGTGCGTAAGGACATTCGGGCACGCAAAGGTTATGAAGTGTACTACAAAGTCGTCTTTGTACGCGGGCGAACCCCGTTAATCAAAGAGATAAAACAATATCCGGTTTATACTCCCTATTTCATTAACCCTTCTTTGTATAACAGGAACGCCGTCTCGTGATCACTGAGCAGGCTTTCGTCGGGCGAGTAGGATTACTATCAGTATAATGATGGCGAACTGAAAAAAGCCGAAGTCAAAAAAGTCGATGTCAAAATGAAATGGCGCCGTAAAGACTCCAAAGATGGCGCTGAGGATACCACCTATTATTCCGAATACGGCACCCAGAATACCGCCGACGATTCCGAAAATTCCTCCGATGATTCCAAAGGCCAGGGGGAAAAGCAGAATGCAAAAGAAGACAGCTAGAATAATGGCGAGTGCTTTCATGAATTCAGTTTCCGTCTCTCTGCCAATTTTCATTCCATTTCGCGCGATCGCTTTGTTCCGCTGAAAATCAAAGAAAAAGCCGCACCTATGTGCGGCTCTTGTTCAATAATGTACAGCGAACTGTTCAGAAATTAAAAAGGATACTCGCCCTTTTCAATCACATAATCCGCAACACGGCGACGAGCCTCTTTCAGGTTGTAAGGCTCAACTTTGGTAAATCGTTTTAATCCCAGCAACATCAGGCGCAGTTCGTCACCTGTGGCAAACGCATAAATCGCCTGACGGCCAGCGCTGGCTGCTGTCTCCACTGCATAATGCAAATAAATCATTGCCATTTCTTTCTCGATCTGGCAGTTCTGTTCGCCTTTAATTCCAATCAGTTTTTCTACGCGCAGAATAACTGACTCGGCGACGTAAAGTTCGATAAGCATATCGGCAAGATTCATTAATACTTCCTGCTCTTCCGAAAGCTTCATCATGAATTTTTGCACCGCCGCCCCTGCTACCATCAAGCCGGCTTTCTTCAGGTTGGCAAGAACCTTCTTCTCTTTTGCAAAGAGTGTCTCCTCGTCACCGCTGCCAAAGTCAGGAATCGCCATCAACTCCTTTTGCACCGCCATGGCAGGTCCCATCAAATCCAGTTGCCCTTTCATTGCACGTTTAAGGAGCATGTCGATGGTGAGCATTCTGTTGATCTCGTTCGTTCCTTCGAAAATTCTATTGATGCGGGCATCGCGATACGCTCTGTCCATCGGTCCTTCAGCCGAGAATCCCATCCCCCCATATATCTGCACGCCTTCATCAACAACAAAATCCAGTACTTCACTTCCATGGACTTTGAGAATCGCACACTCTATGGCAAATTCTTCCAAAGACTTCAATCTCGCTTTTCCGGAATCCAAACCTGACGCGATGAATGCTTCATACGCATCATCAATATTTTGTCCCGCGCGGTAACAAGCCGACTCAGAAGCGAAAATCTTCGTTGTCATTTCTGCAATCTTGTGCTTGATGGCTCCGAAGTTGGCAATGCTCGTATTGAACTGCTTGCGCTCTTTCGCATAGTTCACGGCAATGGATGTCGTCTTCTTGCAACCACCCAGCGCAGCTGCGCCCAGCTTGATACGGCCAACATTCAGGATATTTACTGCGATCTTGAAACCGTTCTCCCGCTCACTTAACATATTCTCTACGGGAACCTTGCAATCATTGAAAAAGATCTGACGCGTAGATGAACCTTTGATACCCATCTTGCGCTCCTCCTCATTCATCGTGATTCCGCCGAAGCTTTTCTCTACGATGAATGCGCTCAGGTTTTTATCGTTATCAATTTTTGCAAAAACGATATACACGTCGGCGAAGCCGCCGTTTGTGATCCACATTTTCTGACCGTTGATCACATAGTGTTTTCCATCGGGCGTCAGCGTTGCTTTAGTCTTGCCTGAGTTTGCGTCCGATCCGCTGTCCGGTTCTGTGAGGCAATAAGCCGCCTTCCACTCCCCTGTTGCCAGCTTTGGAAGGTATTTCTTCTTTTGTTCTTCATTTCCATAGTACAGAATAGGCAACGTACCAATACCTGTATGCGCCGAAAGAGCGACTGCAACGGAATGCCCTGCTCCGATTACTTCGGCGACAAGCATGGTGGTATTGAAGTCCATTCCAAATCCACCAAGCTCCTGAGGAACAGAGGTGCCGAGCAGACCGAGCTCCCCTGCCTTGTTTAGTATCTCAGGCATCAGGTTCGGATTCTTCATCGAATCGATCTCGTCGAGGCGGGGATATACTTCCTGTTCAAGAAAGTCTTTGCAGGTCTGCGCGATCATTTTTTGCTCTTCATTCCACTGCTCGGGAATGAAGATGTCGTTGGCGGCAGTTTCGCGAATTAAAAATTCTCCGCCCTTGATTGCTTTCGCTTCTGAAGTGATGGTAGCCATACCTATTGTCTTTTAATGGTTGATGCTTGTTTCGGAAAAATTAATTGAGAAGTTCATAAACGCCGGCAACGCCTTGTCCTCCACCCACGCAGGCAGTGACCAGTCCGTACTTTTTATTTCGTCTGCGGAGTTCATTGAATATGGTGAGCGACAGTCGGGCACCAGAACTTCCGAGCGGATGGCCCATGGAAATCGCACCGCCATTAACATTCAATTTACTTGTATCGAACTGAAGTTCGCGGGCAACCGCAAGCGCTTGTGCGGCAAAAGCTTCATTCAATTCAATCAGGTCAATGTCGTTCATTTTAAGACCCGCGCGTTGCAGCGCCTTTGGAACTGCAGCGACGGGGCCGATGCCCATGATTCGCGGATCAACTCCGGCGACAGCGTAGCTCATCATTCTGGCGATGGGTTTCAGGTTGAGCTGCTTCACCATTTTTTCTGACATCACAATTGCGAAGGCAGCTCCGTCAGTGGTTGGTGACGAATTTCCGGCTGTGACACTTCCTCCCATCGCAAATACTGGCTTGAGCTTTCCGAGTGCTTCGAGGTTTGTATCGTGACGTGGGCTTTCATCCGTCTCCACCACAAAGTCGCGCGATTTCTTTTTCCCGTTGTCGTCGACGTACACTTCAGTCACTTTAATCGGAACGATTTCTTCTTTGAATTTTCCTTCCTGTTGCGCTTTGATCGCGCGCATATGCGATTCGTACGCGAACCGATCCTGGTCTTCACGGGAAATTTTATAATCTTTAGCGACCTGCTCAGCTGTGAGACCCATGCTTGTATAATAGGTAGGATGCTCCTTCGCAATGTTGTAATTCAACACCGTTCGCCATCCCATGACCGGGACCAGTGACATCGATTCAGTCCCACCGGCGATGATGCAATCCGCCATGCCCGCCTGAATTTTTGCGGCGGCAAGGTGGATGGCTTCGATGCCTGATCCACAATATCGGTTGATCACCATCCCTGCGTTGTCGATGCCGAGCGCAGTAAGTGCAATCATCCGACCCATCTGCATGCCCTGTTCAGCTTCCTGAACTGCATTGCCAACAATAAGATCATCCACCAATTTGTTTTCAAGCCCTGGCACTGATGTAACCAGTGCCTTGATTAAGTCTGTTGCAAAATCGTCGGGACGAGTAAAGCGAAATCCACCTTTCTTTGCGCGGGTATTCGCCGTTCTTTTTGCAGCTACGATGTACGCGTCCATTGTGTTAAATTTTTTTTTCTGAAATTATTTTTCGTCGAATAGATCAATTTCTTAAAGGTTTTCCGCCTGTGAGAATACTCTGAATACGCTCGAGTGTTTTGCGCTCACCGCATAGGGAAACAAATGCTTCGCGTTCCAAATCAAGGAGGTATTGCTCACTCACTTCCTGAGGTGCTGTGAGATCGCCTCCGCACATGACGTTGGCAATTTTCATGGCAATCTTCGCATCGTGTTCAGAAATATAATTACCCATGCGCATGCCGTTCAGTCCTGCCATAACGAGCGCGAGCCCTGCACGACCTTGTACTTTGATGTTCTTCGCCATCTGCGGCATGGTGTATCCGGCGTCAAATAATTCAATGACGGTTTCCTTCGCGTCAGCGATTTGACGATCCTTATTCATTGACAAGCGATCCTGCGGGCGAAGTATTCCTATTTCGCGTGCCTCTTCTGCTGACGTAGCCACTTTCGCCGTGGCGATTGTCATGAACGCGTTTTGTAATGCATTCAATTCCACATCTCCTTCCTTAATGGAGTCGGACACGCGTTTTGCAAATTCTTTCGTTCCGCCACCACCGGGGATCAAGCCCACGCCAACTTCTACCAAACCGATATACGTCTCGGCCGCGGCCTGCGCAACATCGGCGTGCATGGTCATTTCACAACCTCCACCCAGTGTACGCCCCTGCGGACAAACGACGACAGGGACTGATGAGTACCTGAGGCGCATGACCGAATTCTGAAAAGCACGCACCATGAAATCGAGTTCATCATAGTCCTGTTCGATGGCATACATGAACACGAGACCAAGATTGGCGCCCAGCGAAAAATCCGGACCTTGATGACCGACTACGAGGCCCTTGTAATTTTTCTCTGCCAAATCAATCGCCTTATTCAGACCTTCAATGACTGCGCTTCCGAGCGTATAGCTTTTGCTGTGCCATGAAAAATTAAGCACGCCATCTCCCATATCTGTCACTTTCGATTCTGCGTTTTTCCAAACAACCCCATCGCTGAGATTTTCAAGAATGACGAAAGATTCTTTACCCGCCATACTCTTGTAGGTCTTTGACGGGATGTCATAATATTTTCGAACGCCACCTTCCACTTTGTAGAAAGATTTGTTGCCTGCGGCGATCATGTCGTAAACCCATTGGTTCGGTTTATATCCGGCCGTCTCCATTTCTTTCACGGAGCGTTCAACGCCAACGGCGTCCCATGTTTCAAACGGACCAATTTCCCAGCCAAACCCTGCGCAGACAGCGTCGTCAATTTTGAAAAGTTCGTCAGCAACTTCAGGTATGCGATTGCTCACATACTGGAACAATCCGAAGAAAGAGTCGCGGTAGAATTCTCCCGCTTTATCTTTTCCCGCGAGTAATACCTTGAAGCGATCCTTGAGATTGTCAATTGTTTTTGTTGTCTCAAGCGTGGCGAATTTTGCTTTCGTCTTGGTTTTGTATTCAAGCGTTTTCAGATCCAGCGTGAGGATTTCTGTCTCACCCTTGGCATTCCTCGTTTTCTTGTAAAAGCCCTGACCTGTTTTGTCGCCAAGCCATTTGTTTTGCTCAAGCTTATTGATGACTTCGGGGAGTTTAAAAATCTCACGCGATTCGTCCTGGGTCAGACCTGCGTATAAATTATTGGCAACTTTTACCAGTGTATCGAGGCCGACAACATCGGACGTTCTGAATGTAGCTGATTTTGGTCTGCCGATAACCGGACCAGTTAACTTATCAATTTCATCAATGTTCAGATCAAGTTTTTGCATTGAATCGACCACCTTCATGATTCCATAAATGCCAATCCTATTGGCGATGAAGGCAGGTGTATCCTTGCAGAGCACGGTGGTCTTACCCAGATAAAGATCGCCGTAGTTCATGAGAAAGCTCACGATGGCAGGATCTGTTTTTGGCGTAGGAATTATTTCGAGCAGGCGAAGGTATCGGGGAGGATTGAAGAAGTGTGTTCCGCAAAAATGTTTTTGAAAATCTTCGCTTCTGCCTTCAGCCATCAGATGGATGGGAATTCCAGACGTATTGGATGTGATCAACGTTCCCGGCGTGCGATGTTTTTCTACCTCTTCGTACACCTTCTTTTTAATGTCCAGATTTTCCACGACGACCTCAATGATCCAGTCATAGTGTTTGATCTTCGACATGTCATCCGTGAAGTTTCCGAGCTTCACACGGGTGGCAAATTTTTTACTAAAAAGCGGGGCAGGATTGGATTCGACCGCAGCCTTGAAAGAGCTTTGGACGATTCGATTTTTTACGGCGGGGTGCTCGGCAGTGAGTCCGCGTTTCTTTTCATCTTCATTCGGTTCCTTTGGCGCGATGTCGAGGAGCAGGACATCAACACCGATGTTCGCAAAGTGGCAAGCGATACGCGAGCCCATTACACCGGAGCCGAGGATGGCAACTTTTCGAATGGTACGGTTCATAGTTTTTTTAATCAGCTTTTTAGCCTGGGTTGAGCGTATATGTTATTTGAGTCTATGAGTTCACTGATTTGATCCAACACTCCGAACAACACTTGTAATTTTGCATCCGGCACGTGGGCGCGGACGACATCGTTGAATTTGACAACAACTTCACGAGACTTCTCCTTTTTCTTTTTGCCCTTTTCGGTCAGACAGATTCTAACCGAGCGTTTGTCTTCCGGGTCCGGTTCCCGATAGATGAGTCCGTTCTCTTCCATTGTTTTCAGCAGTCTCGTCAGGCTGCGTGCCTCGAGACCCATCAGCGGAGCTATTTTAGTTGCCGGAGTACCCTTTTCCGAATTTATGTTCAGGAGCACAAATCCCATGGACATCGTCAAATCCACTTTTGCCGCCTGCTGGTTGTACATGCGCGCGATGGCATGCCAGGCAGTTTTTATGTGGTAGTCAACGGTTTCTTCTTTGCGCATACGTTTTCGGGTACAAACGAAGGTAATAGATATTTGTTATGCATGCATACTATTTCAAAATTTTTTTGATGTGGGTTGATCAATAACTTCGCACATGGCGCAGATGAAAGAGCTTTTCTCCCGGTTTTCCGGACCTGGGAAATTGGAATCGATTATTATTCGACCAACCAGAAGGCAGGCTGTCGTTCGAGTGGGTCAAGTTGAGGCGGTGCCAGGACGCGGTTTGGCGGGAGATCATTACGCCGGGGGCTCTGGTTCGAGACAAGTGACGTTAATCCAGTCCGAGCATCTCGCTGTGGTAGGGTCGTATTTGGGTCAGGGAGGACCGGTGGACGCTGATCTCATCCGCCGCAACCTGATTACGTCAGGAATCAATTTGCTTGCGCTGAAAGGCCGTCAGTTTAAAATCGGAGAAGTATTGCTCGAGTATTCCGGGGAGTGCCATCCGTGCTCACGCATGGAAGAGAATTTGGGCACCGGCGGCTATAACGCCATGCGGGGCCACGGCGGGATCACCGCGAAAATTGTTCAGGGTGGCTGGCTCCGCGTTGGAGACCGGATCGACCCGTGTTAGGGATTGGGCTGTTCGTTAAAATCGCCGCGCAGCGTCCGGTATCTTTTTCTGGCTTCAGCGGCGTAAACACTTCCAGGATAGCGATTCAAAAATTCGCGATAGAGCTCCATCGCTTTTGCAGAATCCTTTAACTGTCGCTCATAGATTTCGGCGCGCTTGAAAAATGAATCATCGGCAAGGACATCGTCGGGAAAATCTTTTTCGATTTTTTCGAGCAATGCAATGGCCTTCTCAAATTCACCGCGCTTCATTCTCAAGTCAGCTTCCAGCCAATACGTATCATCCAAAATGGTTTGGTTTGAAATCGCTTGACCATCTATTGTACCTTGTTTCAATTGGTCGATCAGCACGAGTGCCAGATCCGATTTGTTTTGGAACAACAGCAGTTGCACTTCAGCAAAGGCCTGAAGCGCCTCACCGGATGAATCAAGTGCAATGTTTTCTTTAATCAACAAACTGAGATCCATCGCGTCATTTGAAATTTCACGGGTTGTTGCTTCTTTCAATATATCCAGGTGCTCCTGCGCCAGCTGAAAGTTGCCTTTGTAAAATGATAACTTCGCATTTTTTAATTTCGCTTCGTAGCCCACCGGATTTTCTTTTTGAATTTTTTCAACCTGCGCATACAAGAGTGTACTTTCCCAGGGTTCTCCCCGAAGCAGATACATGTCGCCCAAATCAATTCTGGATTTTGATTTCAGAAAAACGGACGCCCGCGGATTGGCGACGAGATTGTTTAGCATATTGATGGCGGAATCTTTTTCATCAAGATGATAGGCGAGTAGCAGCGCCTTATTCCGTTGTGCGTCGAGGGCGTACTGGTTATCCGGAAATTCGCGAATAAATTTTGAGTAGTCATTGACGAGGATTGCGACAGAATCTTTGTTGACCGGGTAAGTTGTTTTGATCCTTGCTTCGCGGGTTCTGATCAAACCCAACCTTGCCAACAGAAAATTCGATGATTCAGGAAATTCACGGATGATGTATCGGTAAATTTTAGTTGCGTTATCAAAATCTTCATTGTCGAGTGAAACGCGCGCAACTTCCATGCATTTTTCTCCGCCGGTTTTATAGCGTTTGTCATAGGCCCGCGCCTGAATGAACGATGCGTAAAAATTTTTTTGCTGCATCGTAACCCAGATCAACAGGTCGGCATATACCTCCGTGTCCGGAAACTGTTGTACTCGGTCGTACAATAGTCGCTCGAGGCTCTGTAATTCTTCGGGACGGGTGAGCAATGCCTGCATGACATTTTTCACATACTGAAGATTGCCGGAATTTGTAATGACATAATTCAGATATTCGTTCACCATTTTATCCTGCTCACCCTTTAGTCTGTACAGCATGGCCAGCTCGAGTGCAAAAACTGAATTGCTTCCAGTCGCGCTTCTGCCATTTTCAAGTGCCATGACCGCATAGTCGAACAGTGATTTAGAACTGAGATAGTCCGACATCATTTTTGACATGTGGATACTTCCTTTGATTTGCGATGAAATATCCCTGAAGTGTTTTTCCGCGCGGGCCAGATCTCCGGTTCTGACATAGACCAACCCGACGTCCAGCCGGTACTGCAAATTATCGGGATCCCGCCGCAACAGTTTTTTCAAATACGTCTGTGCATCATCGAACCGCGCCGCGTCGAGAAGCAGGTTGAAATAGTTGTTGTGAATGAGCGGAATGTTAGCCTCGCTTTTTGAAAGTTCCGCATAAAGCTCAGCGGCTTTCTTTTTATCTCCTTTGATCAGGTACTCATTAGCGAGTTGAATATCAGCCTGGTTTTGAGCGAGTACACCGGATGGGAAAAGCAGGGCTATCAGGAAAAGCACCGGTATTACTATTCTTATTAAATATATATTTATGTAATAGTAATTAGGAGTGTTCAATTGTTGATAACTCTTTCCCTTCATTTCGTGTGTATTGATTGTTGAGCTGGTGCTCCTGTTAACGTATTCGATTATAGTGAGTTATATTGTTATGCACAAGTTTTATTGGTGTGGATGGTTTGGTTGTGGATAGGAGCTGCTGTTTGGTTTGTGTATAGCTCTTGGGTTGTGAACATGTTCAGTTGTGGTTTCCGATTTTTGCTGGTCCGGTTGGTTGTGTTGGGCATTTGTCCACAAGTTTTCACGAGTTATTCATAAGATATAAACATGCCATCGATCTCGAAATTGGCTTTAAGCTGGATGTTTTTTTCTCCTTTCGGTGTTGTAAAGAAAATGATTCGTTCAGGTGTTTGACGGGTGTAGAAGTTTCCGGGGTCCCACTTGCCGTTTCCATTTTCATCGATGATTACCCGAAGTCTGTACGTTCCTGGTGGAACGTCCTGAAATGTTGCTTTTGCACTCTTTATTTCGGAGATGACTTTGTTTTGCTCCGTTGTGAGTTGGATGATGGTCGGTTTGGTATTGGAGGTTTGTACTCCTAGTAGTCCAAAGTCTTCTGTCTGTTTTGGAGTTATTTCGTTTTTCGTCGGTTCATTGCGGTCGTCTTCCGCGCTTATCACCGCTCCTTTTTCGAGAATTAGTGCGTTTGTAGGAGCTGATGACTTTGTGCGTGTCGCACGATTGGTACGATTCTGCGGGTTGGTCGTGTTGGTTTTTGGAGTAAGTAACTGAGGATCAAGCCGTTGTCGTATTGTTAATATCTTTTTTGCGTTGTCAATGCTCACTTCTGTTGGCTTAAGATTGAATTGAGTGATTGAATCAACCTGGTAGTATATGCTGTCGAAATTCAGTCTTGAGATTGGTTTGGAGAATGAGATTTTTGCGGTCAGAATTCCTTTGGTTGCCTGAAGTTGTGTTTCGTCTACTTTGATTTTGAATGGTTCCGGTTCGACCTGCCGATTTGTGAACTTGACATAAACTGAGGTGTCCTTTTGTATGCTGAGGCTATCCGTGAGGGACAGTCTCACTAGTGTACTATCGGGTTCTTGCTCGCGCCGGTAGATTTGAATATTTGCCTGGTCTTCTCCAAACGAGCTTAGAAATTCATTCGGCTCAATTATATAGTGATCGATGTTTTTCGAGAGTCGGATATTGAAATACGTGTTATACGGTCGCGCTCCGGTGACTTTGATTGGTCTGTTGTCGAGAAGCACCACCGCCATGTTTCTGTTTTTCTCGTTTGCAGTGAGTTGAATTGGGTGCGGTTGAAATCCATGATGTTCGCTTTTGGAATCAATCCGTAGGTTTTTGTTTTGGTCATTAAACGCGTAGAGTTGATATACACCCGGCTTCAGGTTTTCGATTGTGTAGTTTCCGAGCTTGTCGGTGATGGTGAAGAAGGTTGGCGTTTGCTTGAATATATCGACGCTATCTGAAAAAGGCAGAAGAGCTACGGTGACGTCTTTCATGGGCGTACCAGTCAGCGGGTCGAAGGTGTTCCCGGATATAGAAAGAGAGTCGATGTAGGGTCCGGTACTGAAGGCGAGTTTGAGCCTTTCAGCTGAATTTCGTTCGGTAATATCTTTCACCGCCTCCCGGAAGTTGATGGAGTAGGTCGTGTTTTTGAGAAGAGGTTCTGGGAGTTGGATAACAACAGTGTTTTTCTTGACGACGTACTTCGCGTTTTTTGGTAGCAGTGGACTTGAAATGACCTGTTCTCTTGGGTTATTGATTTGCACGTATTCGTTGAATTCAAGTCTTATCTCGTCGTCCTGATAGTTGACGGAACCCTGTTTTGGGTATGAGGCTGTCATCTTCGGGGGGATGGTATCCTGAGGGCCGCCCGTTGGGGATGTAATACTTGCGCATTTGCCGAGAAGAAAGATGGCGCAGATGACCCAGATAATGTGCTTCATTTTTTACGGGCGATGTAGATGAGGCTTGAGTGTTCGGACGTGGTGGCTGCTTTTCGGTTTGACAGGAACCCGTTGAGGGTTGCTTTTATTGCGGAGGCGATTCCTAGCTTACCGGTTTTGTATTTTTCACTTAGCAGGCTCACGTAGAATGCGTCTAGTTTCATTGGTGCAATTCCCAGAAAGTTGAAGCCAGAGGATTCGAGGAACATCTTCATATTGTCTTTATTGAAATGCCAAAGGTGGCGTGGAACATCATATGCGGCCCAATACTCTTGGTACCGGTCAGCGTCTGCGCTTTGCATATTGGGTACTGCCACAAAGAGCATTCCGTTTGTGTGGAAACTCTTATGAAGTTGGCCTATGATGGAGGGGAAGTTTGGTATGTGTTCCAGTACGTGCCAGAGTGTGATGACATCGTACTTGTTCGTTAAATCGCCGATATTCTTAAATACGGGCTTTGAAAGTAGCGCTTCAGCTTGTTTCCTGGCCTTCTCATTGGGTTCGAGCCCGTCGACCCGCATTCCCGACAAGGATGCCTGATGTAAGAATTGCCCCGTGCCGCAGCCATAGTCCAGTATTCTCAGGTTGGGTACGGGGTTATACTCTCTGATGATGTCGATTTTCCATTGCGTGGTATAGCGTCTGGCTATCTGGTAGACCCTATCGAAGGCCGATTTCCTCGTGTTTGCATGGGAGATGTAGGCGTCCGATTCATAGTATTTGCCCAGGTCTTCATCCGATGGTCGCGGTGAAGTGATTCCCAGTTGACAAACGGTGCATTTTTTTACCTTAAAGGACTCTTGTGAGACGGTATAGTCCTTGCAAGTCAATAGCGGGACGAAGGACCTGGAGTTGCAGATTGGGCACTGGTTTACTTCCGTCATGTTACTTTCCAAGGTAGATCGTTAGTACGGATATATCAGAAGGCGACACGCCACTGATTCTGGAAGCCTGACCAATGGTTTCGGGCCTGATTCGCTTCAATTTTTCTCTTGCTTCCGCTGACAGCGCTTTGACCCTATCGTAATCGAAGTCCGGCTTGATTCGGTAGGTCTCCAACGATTCTATTTTCTCGGCCATCTGGCGTTCGCGGTCGATATAAGCTTCATACTTCACCTGAATCTCAGCCTGTTCTTTTGCCTCCTTGCTGAAGGGCGAAAGCAAGGCATATAGTGACTCGTCCATCGCCATTAGTTGTTCCAGACCGAGTTGGGGGCGTCGGAGCAAGTTTACAGCAGGGATTTTCTCAGTTATTGCGGCGGTCTGATGGTGAATCAAGCCATCATTGATGGTCTCTGGTTCCAGCTTAGTCTTCTTGAGAATTCCTTCGATTTGACTGATTTCGCTTAATTTCTTCTCCAGTTCGCGCATTCTGTTATCGTCAGCGAGGCCCATTTTGTATCCGGTTTCGGTAAGCCGGATGTCGGCGTTGTCTTGTCTCAGTAGAATTCTGTATTCTGCACGGGATGTGAACATGCGATATGGTTCCTGTGTGCCTTTGTTAACCAGATCGTCTATGAGTACGCCGATATATGCTTCAGACCGTTTGGGAACGTAGGCTTCGAGTTCATTAATCTTTCTATGGGCGTTTATCCCGGCAATAAGGCCTTGACAAGCGGCTTCTTCATATCCTGTGGTTCCGTTAATCTGGCCTGCGAAGTATAGGTTGTCGATTATTTTGGTTTCCAGGGAAGGCTTCAGCTGTGTTGGAGGGAAGAAGTCGTATTCTATGGCGTATCCAGGCCTAAACATCTTGGCGTTTTCGAATCCTGGAATCTTCGTGAGTGCGCTGTACTGGATGTCTTCCGGGAGTGAAGTGGAGAAACCATTCACGTAGATTTCCACCGTATTCCAGCCCTCGGGTTCTACGAATATCTGGTGCCTGTCTCGTTCAGCGAATCGGTTGATCTTGTCTTCGATCGAAGGACAATAGCGAGGACCGAGACCTTGTATTCGCCCCTGGAACATTGGAGATTTGTCGAATCCTTTTTGCAGTTCCTCGTGGACATGCGAGTTGGTGTATGTTATCCAGCAACTGAGCTGGCGCTCTGGTGGCTTGGTGTTGGTATAGGAGAACTTGGATGGGTTTTCGTCTCCCTTTTGTTCTTCCATTTTGGAATAGTCCAGGCTTCGGCCATCAATACGTGGCGGAGTTCCGGTTTTCATTCTTCCCGCTTCAAAGCCCAGCGACACCAGTTGCTCGGTAATGCCTGTTGCCGCTTTTTCGGCGGTGCGTCCTCCTCCGAAGTTCTTTTCACCGATATGTATTTTTCCGTTCAGGAAGGTGCCATTCGTGAGCACTACTGCTTTTGCCCGGATGTCGATTCCAAGTGCTGTTTTGACTCCGACTACTTTATTGCCCTGTACCAATAAGGAAGGCACCATTTCTTGCCAGAAGTCGAGGTTTGGCAAATGTTCCAAGGCCAGACGCCATTCTTCTGAGAAGCGCATGCGGTCATTCTGGGTTCTGGGACTCCACATAGCTGGTCCCTTTGAAAGGTTCAGCATTCGGAACTGGATCATTGATTTGTCCGAGATGATTCCCGACAATCCACCGAGGGCATCGATTTCGCGAACAATTAGCCCCTTGGCAACCCCTCCCATCGCTGGGTTACATGACATTTGAGCGATGGTTCCCATATTCATTGTCACCAGGAGGGTTTTTGAGCCCATAGTTGCAGCCGCTGCTGCGGCCTCACTGCCCGCATGTCCGGCACCCACCACAATAACATCGTATTCTCTAAACATATCAGTAATAGCTTAAGCGAAGGCTAAAAGTTCCACGTGGAACAGAAGACTTACGCACAATTTTTATCCACATATCCACAAAGTTTCACGTGGAACGTTTTCTCAAGGCCAGATAAGCGTCTTCCCTCTCTCTCATCAATGCTCTTTCGTTTTTCTTCTTATCTCGGTAGCCAGCCAGATGCAATACGCCATGAATAATGACCCGGTGGAGCTCGTCGTCTGTTTTTACCTTTAAGCTCTTTGCGTTCTCCCGGATTCGCTCGACACTGACAAAAATGTCGCCGCTGATGACGCCTGTTTCTTCGGATGAATCGAACGTAACGATATCCGTGTAAGTGTCATGATTGAGATACTGAAGATTAATCTGATGCAGATAGGAATCAGAGCAAAATATGTAGTTGATGTCACCCGGGTGAAACCCCTCGCTTTTGATCGCACGTTTGATCCAATTTCTGGTGTGCTGTGGCGCGGGCAGCTTAAAGGAAATGTCTTCAGTGAAGAATCGGACGGACGGCATCAGGTATTCATGTAAAAACTAAGCTCGACAATGCGGCCGTGGTCTTTAAATGCAACTTCATCGGAAAGATGCTTCATGAGGAAAATTCCCCGCCCGCCTGGTTTCTCGAGGTTTTCAGGTGCAGTTGGATCTGGAAGGCTATCATAGTTGAACCCTGATCCTTCATCCTGAACCACAAACTTGATCATGCTGTCATTCAAAGTCAGCGAGAGAAAAACATTTTTGTTCTTGTCGTTTCCATTGCCGTGCTTGATTGCATTATTCACCGCCTCGGTGACCGCGATCATAATGTTGCCGTAGATGTCGTCATCCAAATGAAAACGCTCTTTCGCGTTGTCAATAAAACTCTCAATCATTCTGATGTTCTCGGAAATGGATGGAACCTGAATGCTAATTGTGTTCATGAATGATGATCCGTTTGCTTAATTGCCCATGCGTTTGAAATATTCACTCACCTCTTTCTTATAATAGGGGTAAAGTTTTGGCGGGACAGTTTTCAGCAATTCTACTTCTTTTTCTTTAAGCCGCAAATAGTCCTCAAATGCCTTGGGTATTTCTTTTTCGTAATCCTTTGCCGTCTCTCCTTTTCTCTCTTCTTCCATGTCTTGCTCCCGCATCGACTTCTCTGTTTCAAGGAGTCGTGTGAGTATTTCCTTTTGTCGGCGAATCATCTGCTCAGTAATCTGCTTGTTCACCAGGTCCATTTCAGTCTGTTCCATCTTTCCAGGCAGATCGCCTCCCGGAGACTTTCCTTCCTTCTGCATCTTTTCCTGCATCTCCTGAAGCGCTCTTCTGATGCGTTCCTGCTCTGCTGCCATCTCTGCGAGCTCTTCCGACAATTGTCGTCCGGACTTACCGCTGTTTTTCAGCTGCTCAATCCGTTGATTAAGCTGTTGCTGTAATTGACCAAGACTGGGCTGATCCCCTTTCTTCTTGGATTTTTTACCAGACGGCTTTGCATTCGCCATCATCTGCATCATCATATCAAAGTGATCGTCCAGCATTAACGCCAGATTATTGATTGACGTCATACTTAATTGCATCTCGTTGCCTGCCTGGGCGCGGCGTCTCTCCTTGTTGTAATCAATTGCTCTGTCCATGTGATTATTTAGCTCTCCGATTTCCTTCGTGACAAACGACCCGAGCATGGGATCCTTCTTCGCCAGAGCTAATAAGCTGTCTTCCAGCACTTTAGAGTCGTCACGCAACTTTAATTGCTGCTGAGCTAGGGCGTTAAATCGAGGGTCATTGGACTGCAGCTCATTAAATTCTTTCATCAAGCCTTCCTGATCGAAAGACAGCTTAACGAGTCCGTGAAGGATTTGCCGCAGGGACTCCATGTTCTGCATGTCCATCTCCATCATCATCGAGCTCTGCATCTCCTCCATTTTTTGCTGCATTTCCTCCATCTTTTTCACGGCGTTCTGTTGTGGCTGTTTTGCCTTTGATGGATTGTTTTGTTTGAGCATCTCCTCGCTTTCCTTCTGCTCATCCTGCACCTGCTGGCTTTCCTGCTCACCGGGAAGGTCTTCCTTTTTGTCCAGCTCGTCGCCCAGTTTTTCGAGCTCCTTCATCTGTTCAGAAAACTTTTTCATTTCTTCCTGAAGCTTTTCCTGTTCTTCAGCAAGCTCATTTGCATCGGACTGCGGATCGCTGCTCTCGTTTTTATTCTCCTGATTCTGTCCTGACTTATTCTGCTTCTTGTCCTTCGTCTGGCGTTCGAGTTGGTTAGTCTGTTCATTAATCTTCTTCTGCTCTTCCACCATCTTCTTCAAGTCCTGGACACCCTGGTCGAACTTAAACTCATATTGCAGTTCTTTGAAAAGTTCCAGGGACCGCTCAAGATCTTTTTCCAGGTTTCGTGAATTCTGATTGAGTTTATTCAGAAGTTTCTGCATTTCATTCACATCTGATTTTTCCTGGAGCATCCGCTGCAATTCCTCGAACAACTTCTTTGTCTCTTCATCGAGCAGCTCGTTCATTAACTTCTGAAGCTGTTCTGCCTTTTCTTTGATGCGCTCGTTCTGTTCGGTAAAGGCATCCTTCTTTTGCTCAAGCAGATCATTTTCTTTCTGGATGTTTTCGACGACCTGATCAAGGCTTTTCTTTTGCTGCAAAATGTCTTCTAACATTTTCTTATCCTGCCAGTCGAGCGATTGTTTTCCCTTGAGTTTTTGCTGAGCCTGTTCAATCTGCTCCTGAAGATCACTGGCCTTGTTCACGCTTTCGTCAATAGTCGATTCAGTTTTTTCTTGCGACTTTGATATTTCCGCCACCAGACTTTGCTGGTCTGGAATGAGAAAATTATAGAGTGCGCTTCGCGTGGATTTTCTTCCATTCACACCGTCGTTGTCCCAAACCTCAACATAATATTCGAGCGAATTGCCCGGATCGAGAGCGAGGGAATCTATAGCCCAGCTGTAAAAGAAATTCTGCTGAAGCTGTTGTTTCGCAATGGGTATTCGGATGGATTTCTTCTGCACGATCTTCTGATTTTCATCTTTGATCTGATAATGCAACTGAAGATCGGTTAACCCATAATCATCACCAATGGCGCCACCAAGCAAAACCCGCTGATAGAGCACGGAGTCTTTGAAATTGTTCACCGTGATTTCAGGGTGCTGATCTTTGATGATACTCACCGCATAACTGATTCGATCCTTGTTTTGGTTTGGACCGTTGGTCAGTCTGATTTCATACTGATCCGCGTCTTTAAATTTTTTGGTGAAGAGAAATTCGTTTTGTTCCTGCCGTTCAAAATTTCGCGCAATCGAATCTGAAGCAAAAGAGATTGATGCACCATTTGTATGAAGGGTTGTCAGATTCCAGCGAACAGTTGTGCCTTCCGGAATTTCCAGATTTCCGGCGTTGCTGATTTTCTCATTTTTTCTCTGGATATACCTGGGGTACTCCAGTTCCACATGAAACTGTGACAATTCAGGTCGGGTAACAATTTCTATTTTGAAGGGCTCTGAATAAAACCCGGCGGCTTCAATTTGAAACGAGATCGGATTCCTGATGTGGTCGAACAGATAACGGAACCTGCCGTTCGATACGCGTTCGAGCTTCAGGCGTTGCTTGTCGGAGACGATGAAGGCATTTTCAGGCACGGCATTGCCATCAAGCGCGACTTCGAGCAAAAAATCTTCGTTGTAAAAAGCGGTGAGAGCCGAATTGGTTACGGAAAATGTGAAAGGCGCTTCCGGTGAGAATTCACGGTTGAATTGTACAATCCGCCTGGCGCTTCCGGTGATGATTTGCTGATTAAAAACCAAAATGACCAATACAAGAACAACCGGGACGGCAAGAAACTTGAGATATTGCTTGTTCTCGCGGAAATCAATGGCATCAGCAAAAACAAGCTGATCAAACGTCGCGGACTTTTGCTGGATGCTCGCAAATGTGAGGGCTGAAGATTTATCGGATTGAATCAGCTGAAGCAGATTGACTAGGTGATCCTGAACGGTAGGAATCTTGTCCCCAATCAAGCGAGCGGTTTGCTGATCATCCATTCCTTTTTTTATCACCCAGAATTTGATGGGCTGGGTGAGAAATCGGTAAAGACAAAATCCTGCGATGGAGAAAAACATCAGCAACAACGAGAATCGCATGCCAGCACTTAACCAGAGGCTATGTTCCAGGAGAGAGGCGAGCAGCAGATAACCCAATAAAATAGAAAGGGTCAGGATTGCCCCCCGGATAAAAAGGTTGAAATAATACTTTCTCCTGAACGCCAGGATTTTTTCATGGACGCGGCCGGCACCTTCACTCATCGTCAAAAGAATTTATAGTACAAACGCAGGGCTAAACGGTTAAGTTGGAACCCCGACTAATTTAATTCCTTCTCCGCTTCGAACCAACTTATTGAGGGTCGGCTGCGGGCAGGTAGCCTGCCCATCCATATTCTTTTTCGAAATACTCCATCACATGCATCTTGAGGAGTTTTTCCTGCTCGAGCAGATCAAAATGCGGCAGTTTCTTCACGAGTGTCCAATGTGGCCAGCCATTTTCATCATGGCCGTGCAGTTCGTAATAGCCGGAAAGACTGAGCACTTTGCAGATGGCAATGTGCATGAGATCCTGCTTTTCTTCCTTTGAGAAAACCTTGACGCCCTGTCCAAGCTCCTGCACCCCGATCAGAAATAAAACACCGTTGAGATCTTTGGGCTTCTTACTGATGGTGGCCTCGATGAATCCAAGAAGGGCGGCCCAGCTGCGGTCAAAGTCGAGATCGCGCTTAAACATTTTGTAACGCCTCCCAATATTCAAACGCCCGCCGCAGATGGGGAATCACGATGGTGCCTCCCACCAGCGTAGCCACACCCATGGCTTCCTGAACTTCTTCTGTTGTGAAACCGACCTCCTTGCACTTGCCCAGGTGGTAGCGCACGCAGTCGTCGCATCGCAGCACCAGCGAACAAGTCAAGCCAATGAGCTCTTTCGATTTGACATCGAGGTGACCTTCGGCGTAGGCGTTCGTGTCGAGATTGAAAATACGCTTGATGATAAGACTGTCGGAAGCCATAATCTTATCGTTCATTTTGCTGCGGTAGCTGTTGAAATCTTCTACGAGTCCCATATTTCTTTTAACCTGATTATCTTGAAGATGGTTTGGCGACAAATATATTTATAGAATCTTGAAAACCTTGGCGCAAGCTGTCATCCGGGACTTTTTGTCTATGGTGTTTCCGAGAACTTGCCACGGTTGTAAAGAAGTGCTCGCTCGCGGGGAAGAAAATATTTGCACCGCCTGCCTGCGGGAGATGCCGCGCGCTACGCTGCACCTGGAGCCTGAAAATCTTTTTTATCTGAAGCTCCGGGCAAGACTGCCGATTCAGGAGGTAGCGGCGTTTCTTTCCTTTCGCAAGTCCACCGCGGTTCAACACATTCTTCATGCCTTGAAATACAAAAACAAACCTGAGCTCGGCGCACAGCTGGGCAAGGCGTTTGGGTGCGAACTTCAGCGCTGGCGTTATCAGGAAAATTATGATTTGATCATTCCGGTTCCCCTCCATAAGGAACGACAAAGGCGCCGCGGTTATAACCAAAGCGAATGGTTTGCAAAAGGTTTAGCAGAATCACTGAACCTGGAAGTTTCATCCGAGGCCGTCACGCGAATTCGTGCGACCATGTCACAAACGAGGAAGTCGGTATTCGGGCGTTGGCAAAATGTCAAGGACGTGTTCCACGTGGTTCAACCGGAAAAAATACGGGGCAAGCGAATTCTTTTGGTAGACGACGTGATCACCAGCGGCGCTACCATGGAAGCATGTGGACAAAAACTGCTTGATGCCGGATGCACCTCCTTGTCTTTTGTGACCATTGCTGCTGCCACCGAATAAAAAAACCCCGGAGGTTGTCCGGGGTTCTTCTATCGAAAAAAGAAAATTCTTAGTAGTTGGAGCCAGCCTTAATCATGGCGCATCGGAAACCGATAGTTGCCGTTGCTGAATCTTCATCGAGGAATCTTCTGGTTCCAGGTGACATCCAATATGCCACATCTTTCCAGCTTCCACCCTTGTACACTCTCGATCTGTCAGAGATCAGAGAAGTGAATGTATTCGGGTTTGTTTCCTTGTTGTTGTAACGGCTCTGGTCATCCAAAAATCCGTCTCTTCTTACAGGGTTGAGGTCATCAAATTCCTGATAAGAAAGCGGGCGATACGTATCCCACACCCACTCGCTCACGTTACCGGCCATGTTGTAGAGACCGTAATCATTTGGAGGGAACTCATAAATATATGTCGTGATGAGGGCACCATCGTTCAAGCGACCTGCAATACCGCCATAGTCACCGCGGCCCCTCTTGAAGTTAGCGAGCATATAACCCATCTGCTTGCCGTATGGATTCCGGACAGCGTGTCCGTCCCAAGGATAGAGGCGTTGGTGCGTCTGCATTTCTTCTAACCACTGAGTTCCAATGAGGGCCTGAGCAGCATATTCCCATTCTGCTTCGGTAGGGAGTCGGAAATCAGGAACTACGATACCAGATTCCAGGGGAATGCGGCCGTTGGTCTGAGCAACGTCCTCACCTGCTTCCTCAGCAAGGCGCATGTTGACAGCCAGCGTACGCCATTTACAATATTCGATTGCCTGCTTCCATGAGATGCCCACGACAGGGAAATAGCGGAAGCCAGGATATTTGAAGTAGTGCTGAACGTAAGGATCGTTGAAAGCCAATTTGCCAATCCAAACGCTGTCATTTGGCTGGGCAGCGTTAAGGATGTCCTGAGTCGAATCTTTCAGGTGGTGGAGATATTCCTGCCAATGGATATTCGCAATTTCAGCGTCATCCATGTAAAAGGACGCGACAGAAACTGTTCTCTCCATGTTGTCGCGGTACGACATTACATCTTCTTCGAAAGATCCCATCACCGCGCGGCCACCTTCAATGAAGGCCATGTTGGGAAGCGTAGGCTGTCCTTCAAAACGCGGAACCATAAAACCTTTTTCGCTATCATCCTCGTTGTACTTCAGTCCCGTGGTTGTACTTACTTGTCCGGGGTTTTGTGCGTTGGGTTTTCCACCGCCACCGCCGAACAACGAACAAGCTGAAAGAGCTACGGAGCCGCCAACGACACACAAAAGAGCTCTGAAAGAATAATTCATTGTCATTTTCGATTAAATCAATTGCTAATATAGAGAGATAATCCCGTGTTTTCCAAAACGTAACATATTAAACATGAATGTTTGGTAGAGGCTAACCCGGTCGGGAGGTAAAACGATGTGTAAGTTTTCTCTATTGCGTGTAGCCCTACCGTTTTCTTTTTGAGAGGGACTCTTCCCTAAATGAGACAGCAAGCTGATTCCCACGCCAAAAAAACTGCGTTTTTGATTCGATTTCGCAAATCGCCGAACCGGCATCAATTTTCGATGAATGACGGGTATTACTTCTATCCCTATGTTTACCGTTCAGGATTTCCGCGTAATGACTTTCGAGAAAAAGTGCGATATCATCACCTTTGAAGGGACCTATTTAGCGCAGCGAATGCTGGGGGATTGCAAAGTGTTTCTTTACCATACGCAGCAATTTTTTATCGAAGTCTATTACTCGCCGCGGCACCAGAAGGTGCTTATGTTTAATGCTTTTGACAAAGGCATCGGTTTGGAACCTTACCTGGACGCCGTTTCTTTGGAAGACCTCGCTGGCTGCTGAGCCATCTCCGAAAGGAATCGGATGGCCGCATCGACGCTGGTGATGTTGTCGATGACGAGCATGGCTTTCCCCTGACTGTCTTTCAACTTACACTGCCGAGCGTGTTGTTTGATGAATCCAAGTATCTGGGTAAACACCTCCGAACTGAAGTAATCGTTTCGGGTTGAAACAAAATACCCCCGGAGCTTGTCGCTCTTCAGGCTCAGTTTTTCAAATCCAAGCTTTTCACCCAACCACCTTAAACGCACCGAGTTAATAAGTTCTTCAACCGAAGGAGGAAGTGGTCCAAACCGGTCTCTCACCTCATTTGAAAATCGCTCGAGCTGCTCTTCGTCTTTGATGTTGTCCAATCTGGAATAGAGCTGGAGTCTTTCGCTGATGCTTGCAACGTATCCATCGGGAATCAAGATCTCCAGATCCGTTTCGATCACGCAATCTTGTACGATGAGCTTTGCTTTTTCGGCCAGCTCGGAGGCGAACAAATCTTTAAATTCAGTTTCCTTCAATTCCTGTATAGCGTCGTCAAGAATTTTATGGTACGTATCGAAACCGAGGTCAGTAATAAATCCTGTTTGTTCCGCCCCTAATAAATTGCCCGCACCCCGAATGTCGAGGTCGCGCATGGCGACTTTAAAGCCGTCGCCCAGCTCGGAGAACTCTTCGAGGGCAGCCAATCTTTTTCTGGAGTCGGAAGTGAGGAGTGATGCGGGAGGAGTCAATAAATAACAAAACGCCTTTTTATTGGATCGTCCAACGCGGCCGCGCATCTGGTGCAGGTCCGACAACCCGAACATGTGCGCCGAATTGATAATTATCGTATTGGCATTTGGGATATCGAGCCCGGATTCAATGATGTTTGTGGAAACCAGAATATCGTATTCGGCGTCAATAAATTTCATCATCACCTTTTCAAGCTTGTCCCCTTCCATTTGCCCATGAGCAATTCCAATGCGTGCATCCGGAACAAGTTTGTAAATGGTATTGGCGATCTGGTCAATATCGCTCACGCGGTTGTGTACAAAGAAAACCTGCCCGCCGCGGCGAAGCTCGAAGCTGATGGTATCGCGTATCACCGCTTCATTGAATGTGTGAAGTTCGGTGGTGACTGGCTGCCGGTTCGGCGGCGGTGTTGCGATGACACTCAAATCGCGCGCACCCATGAGGGAAAAGTGTAACGTGCGCGGAATTGGCGTCGCCGTCAACGTAAGCACATCAACATTTACCTTCAACTCCTTCAGTTTATCTTTCACTTTGACGCCAAACTTCTGCTCTTCGTCAATAACGAGTAATCCCAAATTCTTGAACTGGACATCCTTGCTGACGATGCGGTGTGTCCCGATGAGGATATCCACCTTGCCCTCTTTAACATCCGAGACGATTTGTTTGATTTCTTTTTCTGTTTTGAATCGGGAGACATACTCGATATTCACGGGCATGCCTTGCAGACGATCGGAGAACGTCCGGTAATGCTGCATCGCGAGGATGGTCGTCGGTACGAGAACAGCCACCTGTTTGCCGTCTGTCGCTGCCTTGAATGCCGCACGGACGGCAACTTCAGTTTTTCCAAACCCGACATCACCACATACAAGACGATCCATCGGATGCGGTTGCTCCATGTCACGCTTGACGTCCTCCGTGGCCTTTGCCTGATCGGGCGTGTCTTCATAGATAAAAGAAGATTCCAGTTCGGCTTGAAGAAAACTATCTTTCGGGAAAGGATATCCGGGTGCTGTTTTCCGTTTGGCGTAAAGTTCAATGAGTTCTTTGGCTATATCCTTGACCCGCTTCTTTGCTTTCGACTTTTTGTTCTCCCACTCCTGAGTTCCAAGTTTGCTGATGACGGGGGGCGTTCCCTCTTTGCCGGTATATTTTGAAATTTTGTGCAGGGCATGGATGCTGACATACATTAAGTCGTCGTCGCGAAACACAAGCCTGATGGATTCCTGCTCATGGCCGTTCACTTCTTTCTTCTCCAGCCCGGCAAACTTGGCAATACCAAAGTCGATGTGCGTGACAAAATCTCCCGGCTGCAGCGTCTGAAGTTCACGGAGCGTGAGTGCCTTTGTTTTTGAGAACTTTTCCTTCGCCCGATAGCGGTGGTATCGCTCAAAGATTTGATGATCGGTATAGCAAACAATATTCAGCAAATGATCAACAAAACCCTCCCGCAGAGAGAATTCCAGAGGTTGAAACTTCAGCTGCTGGTTTATCTCCTCGAAGATGCCTTTGAGCCGCTCAAGCTGACGCGGCATATCCGCAGCGATGAAATTGCTGTAGCCCTTTTGCTGTTGGTCGTAAAGATTTTCTGTGAGTATTTCGAAATTCTTATTGAATGAGGGCTGAGCAGACGACTTGAATTCGAAGACCTCTGCACCTTTAAGAAAACCACGGCTTCCAAATTCGACTACGGCAAAGTTGTCGACAGCGCGTTTGAACGAGGCAGTGGTTTCAAACAGTTGCTCTGGTTCGGAAATAACTTTGGTGCTGCCGCTTTCCCTGACAATTTTATCAAATGAGCCCTCTGCTTTCTCAAACGATTTGCCAATCACATCGGCGGTCATTTGGAAGTCTTTAAACCAAATGCAGGATTTTTCTGAGATAAACTCAAAAAAAGACTGGCGCTCCTCCTTAATTAACTTGGTCTGAACGTTCGGGATAATGTTAATTTTCTCAACCTGATCTACTGAAAGCTGAGAACCAGGCTCAAATGATCGGATGCTATCAACTTCATTTCCGAATAATTCGATTCGATAGGGTAGTTCGTGGGCAAATGAAAAGATGTCGATAATGCCACCCCGAACGGCAAACTGCCCCGCCTCATACACGAAGTCTGTTTTTTCAAAGTCGTAATTGTGAAGAAATTCTTCAAGGAATGCAACGTCCAACTGCTCGCCCTTCGTGACGGTAAATGTATTTGATGCCAGGGAGCGCTTATTGATAACCTTTTCACTAAGCGCTTCCGGGTATGTGACAATGATTTCGTGACCGCTTTTGCTCGCCAGCCGGTTGAGTACTTCGGCCCGCATCAGAATATTTGCGTTCTCAACTTCCAGAAACTCGTAAGGCCGTTTGTAAGACATCGGGAAAATCAGTACTTCCCGCTCCAGCAAATTTTGCAAGTCGTTCTGGAAAAACGCTGCCTCTTCTTTGTCGGAAAGGACAATAAAAAAGTCGAGGTGTTTCTGCTTAAATAAAGACGCCACAACAACGGCGTCCAAACTTCCGGAGATGCCCTTGATACGGGTGCGGCTTGGTCCGGACGGTTGAATCCCCGCGGCCACGGTCTTTACAAAACCATCCGCCCGGTAGATGCTCAAAAAATCACTAGCCCTCACGTTGCTAATCTCGCCGGATAAGGCGCAAATATAAAGCGCGATTCAGCAGGGAACCAAAAAACATCAATTTATAAGTACCTTTGCCTCCGATGTACTTTGTTCAACAGCTGCTCCTATACATCGCTGTCACGGCCTTGCTCTTCCTGTTGCTCGGCCTATATAAACCATGGCTGATGCTGTGGTGGGAAGATGTTCAAAATCGTCGCCGTGTGATTAAGCTCTACGGCACAATTGCCGTAGTTTCTTATCTTGGACACATCATTATTAACAAGTTATTTATTGTCGCATGATTGTACGCTCATTCGTTTTTTTCCTGATGTTTATGGTTGTTGTTGCCTGCAAGGAGGCGAAAAAGGAAACGGTTACGGAACAGGTAAAACGTGATTTGCCCAATATGGCGATCCGGCTTATGGATGGCAGCGTTGTTCAGCTCGGAGAATTGAACGAGAAAAGTATCCTGATTTTCTTTTTGCCGGAGTGCGACCATTGCGAACGCGAAGCAGCCGATATTCGCAACAACCTTGACAAGTTCGCCGGATACAAGCTTTACTTCATTTCGGGCGCTGAGCAGGAGAAGATTTGGAAATTTGCGGCGGATTATGAATTGATCAATAAAAGTAATGTCATCTTCGGCTATACAGCACCGGAAAACATCATGAGCAGCTACGGGTCAATTGAAACGCCGTCGCTTTACATATATAATGAACAAGGCAGGCTTATGCACACGTTCAACGGCGAAACAGACGCGCGATTCATTGTGAATCATCTCTAGACCCGGGACGCAACGACCACGTACTTTTTGTCGACACCGGTGAAGCCGATGATGTAAAGGTCGCCTCCATCGCCAATTTTCATTTTCTTCTTCAGCTCGTCCGCGGATAATGGATAATTTCTGGTCATTACGTTTGCTTTCATCTCTCGCAAATGCAAAGCCGCGTCTTTGTCGTCGGCACGAATCTGTGCGACGATGCGGAATTTACGGCCCGGAAAATCAGAGACGAGTTCGGTAGCCGTGTAAAGATGCGTGCTTACGTGAACCTTTTGAACACCAAAGTCAGCAGCCACTTTTTTGAAAGCTCCCGCTTTGAGTATGGAGGCGTTAGGCTCATACAAAAAAGCTTGTGGTTTATTGAGCAACACTTCAGCGGCTTTTTCTTCGCTCCGGAGAAACGAATAACGATGAATAAGGCCTCCGGAAATGTTGACGGCGTGAATAGTGGGCTCACTTGATGCTGCATTCGCAATTAAAAAAAGAACCTCTTTGCATTCGCCGTCGACGGATACAACAAACACCTCACTGACACCTTGAAGTTCTTCGATTCCTTGCTGGATGTCGATCATCGGAGAAGCCTTGATGAGAATCGTTCCTGCGCGTGATCGAAGTGTGGGCATCAGCGCCACGACGCCAGGCTCACAATCGCGAAAACGAAAGACCTTGCCTTTGGTCGTTCGTCGTGAAGGGTCAATGTAAACCAGATCATAATAGGCAGAGGAATCACACAAAAAAGATTCGGCACTGGTGTGATGGTGTGTGATGTTGTTTGCCTGAAGCACACGATGATTGTTACGCGCAATCTCCAGCAACTCGCTGTTACCATCAACATAATCGAAGTGTTGAAAGCGTGGCGCGAGATAGAAGCAGTCGACACCAAACCCGCCCGTTAGATCGACGCCCCGTGTCAATTTGCCCGTGAACAAGTCTTGCTTAAACCGGGCGGTAGCCTCCGAGCTGCATTGTTCAAGATTCAGCGTAGGTGGAAAAATGATTTGGTCGCTCGCGAACCACAGCGGTAGTTTATCTTTTGCTTTTTGTCTTCCTCCGATTTGCTGCGCGACCCAGGAAATGGGAACACCTGCAATTTGCTGATGCGAGAGCACGAGCTGCCTCACATCATCATTCGCATGCTGATGAATAAACTCCCGGACGGCATCAGGTATCGGAATCAATGAAACGTGATTTGGATCGGTAATATAACTGGATGTTTCGGATAGCCACAAGGAGGCCGAGCGCTTGCGCAAACAAGAGAACAGGGTCTGTCCGGTCTACTGCATAGATGACAACCAGGACAGAACCGACGGCAGTCATTATCCAAAAACCAATCGGAAGCACGGGACTGTTGGTTCTCTCGGCAACATACCATTGATAGACAAATCTGAAATTAAGCAACAGCTGACCAACTGCCCCACAAAGGAAGATAACATCAAGTATATTGTTGAAGTCCGTATTTCCCTCGGGAGGGTGAACGACCAGCCACAGAAGCGTCAGCAACGGCAAACCGAGGGCCGCCCAGCGGAAACTTGCGTGGGACCGGCGCCACGATCCATCGAGCTGCAGATTGCGAATGAAAATGATGTAATTGAGACCCTGACCTACTATTATTATCCAGTCGTTTTGGAGAATACCATAAACGATGAATAAATAGCAGGCAACAACGCTGATGTACCAGTAAATAACCGGAGATGTTATTTTTCCGTCTTTTTCACTGAGGTACCACTGAATAAGCAGCCGCACGGCAAAAAGACCCTGAGAGACAAAACCGAGTCCATATACCCAGTATTGAAAAGGAACATGAATAGCGTCCATGAAAGCGGTGAAAATAATAATTGATTACGATAGAAGTGTTACCATAACTTTGCCAACAGATGAAGTATGACCTTGCTGTTATTGGAGGAGGCGCTGCCGGATTTTACGGTGCGGTTCACGCTGCCAGTCTTCGCAGGGGGCTCCGGGTACTGATTCTTGAAAAGTCGCCAAAGCTCTTATCGAAAGTGAAGATTTCCGGAGGCGGCCGTTGCAATGTTACCCATGATTGCGAAACACCAGCAGAACTTTCCGGACATTATCCTCGTGGCGAAAAATTCCTCAAACAACTTTTCCGAAAACACGCGGCCGAGGATACCGTGTCGTGGTTTCTCTCAAAAGGGGTTCGGCTGAAAGTTGAGGAGGACGGGCGGATGTTTCCAACGACCGACGACTCACAAACAATCATCAATTGTTTTCTTGAAGAGGCAAGAAAACTCGCCATTGAAATAGTTCTCCGAACAGAGGTCACTGCCTTGCAGCCGAAGGACAAAGGATTTCAAATTATCACATCCGGCGAAGTGTATGAAGCATCTGCTGTGCTGGTGTGCATCGGAGGCCACCCATCATCGCAGGCTTACGACTTCCTGCGCCAACTTGGACTACAAATCTCGAAACCCATTCCGTCGCTGTTCACATTCAATGACTCCTCTCGTTCATTTGCAGATCTGATGGGCATTGCTGTATCGGACGCAAGCGTGCGTATAGCAGGAACAAAGTATCTGCAGCGCGGTCCGGTATTGATCACGCACTGGGGACTAAGCGGCCCGGCGGTGATTCGTCTTTCTGCGTGGGCAGCGACGGATTTGCATGCGCGCAATTACCAATTTGATATTCAGGTCAACTGGGCCGGAGACCTCACCGAAGATGCCTGCCGCGCGATTCTTCTGCAAAGCAAATCCGAACGAGGAAAGCAAAAGATAATCAATCACCCCTTGTTTCATTTACCTCAGCGTCTTTGGGTGCGGTTGATTACACTTGCCGGACTGGAAGAGCGCACCTGGGCAGAGGCTCCTCAAAAAAATTTGAATAAACTGATGGAGAGTTTGATCCGCTGTCCATTCAGCATTCGTGGAAAAACAACATTCAAGGACGAGTTTGTAACGGCAGGCGGTGTTGACCTGGTGGAGATCGACCCTGAAACCATGGAAAGCAGAAAATTCAAAGGGCTGTATTTCGCCGGGGAGGTACTTAATATTGACGGAGAGACGGGAGGCTTCAATTTTCAGGCAGCCTGGAGCACATCGTGGGTAGCGGCAACATCAATCGCGGCAGCCCGATAAACCATCCTTCCATTCGCCTATCTCCTGAGAAATGCTTTTAACAAAAAAGCGTGTATCCTTCCCGTTGTTTCACGGTATATTGGAGCATCCTATATTAAATCTCCCATGGATCAAAGTAAAAAACAATTGATGAACAAATGGTTGCTGGCACTATTTGCACTATGTGTGCTTGCCTGCAATGGAAAAAAGGAAGAGACGGCCTTCCAGGTTCCCGTCGAATATTTTAAGCTGGACAATGGCCTTCGGGTCGTTTTGTCGGAAGACCACACTGCACCTACCGTTGTGGTGGCGGTTTATTACAACATTGGTTTCCGGATTGAACCAAAAGACCGCACAGGATTTGCCCATCTTTTTGAACACATGATGTTTCAGGGCTCTCAGAATCTGGGCAAGATGGAGTTCGTCAATTTGGTGCAGAAAAATGGCGGTGTGCTCAATGGCTCCACGCGGTTTGATTTCACCAACTACTTTGAGGTGATGCCCGCGCACAAACTCGAAACAGCCATCTGGGCAGAAGCTGACCGTATGAAAGGTCTGGCCATCACTCAGGACAACCTGACCAATCAACAAGGCGTGGTAAAAAATGAAGTCAAGGTAAATGTGCTGAACCAACCCTATGGCGGTTTCCCCTGGCTGGATATGCCGCAATATGCCAATGAGAATTGGTACAATGCACACAACTTCTATGGCGACCTGGCCGATCTTGACTCCGCTAAACTTGAAGATGTCGACAAGTTTTTCAAGACGTTTTACGCACCAAACAATGCAGCGATCGCCATCGTCGGAGATTTCGATAAAGCAGAAGCAAAGAAATGGGTGGAGCAGTATTTTGGAAAGATTGCCTCGGCAACACTTCCTCCCAAACCCGACATCTCGGAACCTGTTCAGGAAAAAGAAAAGCGATTTACGAAAGAAGACAAGCTGGCAAACAAACCCGCAATCGCTGTTGCATATAAAATGCCCGAAAGAAATACACCCGAATACTACGCCATGGGACTGATTGATCGACTGCTTGTTCAGGGAAGTGACAGCAAGCTTTACCAGCGGCTTGTTCAGGAGAAGGGATATACCGGAGGCATCAGTGGAGGCATCAATTATCTCGGAAACATGTACAACTACAACGGGCCGATGATCTGGATGGCCGACATGATTTATGATGCGAATGTTTCTCCGGACTCCATCATCAATCAATTCGATCAGGCAATTGCTGAACTCGACACCATCAGTCAACAGCAACTCGACATGGCCCTTGTGAAAATTCGTTCAAGTCTGTATGACGATCTCGGCGGATTCTACGGTGTCGGTCGGGCAGATCTGCTTGCATGCTTCGCCCTGTTTGATGATGATCCGTCACGCATCAATACACTGGAAGCAGAATTTAAAAAGGTGACTCCAGAGGTAATTCGGAAAACTGTCAAAGAATACCTGCGTCCGACAAACAGAACCATTCTCATCATCGATCCCAAAGCCAATCAGCTATGAAAAAATATTTGATACTATCGCTGCTCCTTGTTGGTGTCGTCCTCGTTGCACAGCAACAAAAAGAAACTCCGCCCCCGGGCGGCACGCCCAAAGACTTCAAACTCCCGGCAAAAAAGTCGTCGAAGTTGAAAAATGGTCTGACGGCAACAACGGTACAGTACGGCGCTATTCCGAAAGTAAATGTGAGCGTCATTGTTAAGACCGGAAATATTCATGAGGGCCCCGAAGAGGTATGGCTCGCCGACTTCACAGGCAATCTTATGCGCGAAGGAACTACGAAAATGAATTTCAAAACAATTGCGCAAAAAGTGGCAGCCATGGGCGGTGAGATCAATGTATCCACCGGGTTGAACCAGACCACGATCAGCGGATCAGTATTGTCCGAGTTTGCACCTCAGCTGGTTGCCATCCTCGCGGACATCGTAATCAATCCTGCGTTTCCCGCGAGTGAAGCCGACCGATTGAAAAACGATTTGAAACGTCAGCTGACCATACAGAAGGGAGTGCCTCAAAATCAGGCGACGGAAAGATTCAGATCAATTATTTATAAAGATCACTCCTACGGAAGATACTTCCCGACAGAAGCGATGCTTGATTCCTACAATGTGGAAAAAGCGAAAACGTTTTACGAGAACAATTTCGGTGCAAAACGCACGGTTGTTTATGCTGTAGGAAAATTCGATGAAGATGCGGTGAAGAAGGCAGTCGAAGAAAACTTCGGAGCATGGAAAGAAGGACCGGAAGTTAATTTCCCCGTTGCGCAACCCGTTTCCACCAATGAAGTTGCCATCATCGATCGTCCTGGCGCACCACAAACAACCATCGTGCTTGGACTACCCACACTCGACCCGAGCAAAAATGATTTCCTCAGTCTTCAATTGACGAATTCTCTGCTCGGCGGATCTTTCGGCTCGCGCATCACCAGAAACATTCGTGAAGATAAAGGATATACATACTCACCTTTCAGCACCGTAAACTCAGGCTACAGGGCCGCTATCTGGTATGAACAGGCGGATGTCACAACGGAGCATACGGGCGCGTCGTTGCAGGAAATTGCAAAGGAAATCAAGCAGTTGCAGGAGGCAGCACCAGCGAAGGAAGAGCTGGAAGGAATTCAAAATTATGAGGCCGGGATTTTTGTATTACAGAACAGCACGCCCGGTGGAATTATCAACCAGCTGAACTTTATCGATTTCCACGGTTTGGAAGAATCCTATCTCACGGACCGTGTGAAGAACATTTATGCCGTTACTCCTGAAAAAATTCAGCAAATGGCAAAGGATCATTTCAAATATGAGAATATGACGCTTGTTTTGGTTGGAGATAAAAAGCAACTTGAAAACCAAAAGAAGGCTCTCGATCAAACACTGAGAAAAAAATAAATTGTTTTTGTTTACAGGTAGAAGTCACGCAGCAATGCGTGACTTCTTTTTTTGTCCGTTACTCATTTTTCAGATTGTCGGCTGGATTGGCAAATGCTGCGCGCAAGGTCTGAGATCCAACCGTGAGCAGCCCAAGCACCAGTAGCGTCAACACACCGGTGGCAACAACAGAAACACTGAAGCTGGTGCGGTAAGCAATCATTTCCAGCCACAAGTTGTTGATGAACCACGAGAGCGGTAGTGCAAAAAAGATCGCAATCACCAACAACACCGCAAAACTTTTCGACAGCAGCAGCACCAATGCGTGGTCTGATGAACCGAGAACTTTTCTGATTGAAATTTCTTTCATGCGGGTCTCGATGGTGTAAGTCGCCATCCCGAGAAGGCCTAAACAGGCAATGAATATCGCCATGAACGCGAGCACGCCAACGATGCTTACAAAATCACTGAATACGGTCTCATAAAACTTACCAATCTCTTCTTCGAAGGAAGTGTAGTCCAGCTTCAGCGATGGATTTACTTTAGCCCATGCGGCCTCGACGGTTTTTGCAGCATTGTCGTATGTGCCGGCGTACTGAACCTGAAGCAGGCTGTAATTTTTCGGATTGTACTTCAAGCCCAAAGGCTGAATCTGCTCCATCATCACAGAGTGGTTATAGTCTTTCAACACACCGATGATTTCCACTTTTGATGAGTCGGCTTCCATGAACAATACCTGCCCGAGCGCGTCCGTGTTGGAATCAAAATGCAATGCTTTCACGGCGCGTTCGTTGATGATCATGAAGTTGCTGTTTGACGCGCCGTCCTCTTCCCGGAAATTTCGGCCCGCAATCAAATTCAATTTCATGTTGTCGATATAGTTGTGATCCACGTAATAGTGGCTGAGCACCACGCCGCTTTCGTCGGATAAATGATGTTTATAGCCATCACCATAATTCATTCCCGTCGCCGGGAGATGAGAAACCGGAGCGACATTCACCACATTGCTCTGCTTCTTTAACTCGTTCTGGAGCACATCATAGGCGGTGCTGTTGAGCTTCACGGCAATTTTGTTCTTCATATCAAAACCGTGATCGGCTTCCGTAAACAAGGCAAGCTGGTTGTAGAGCAGAATGACAGAAATGATGAAGACGAGCGACAAAGAAAACTGGATCACCAGCAACGACTTTCTAAGACCAACGCGCGAGAACAACTTCAGTCCACCGCCCGCATTTTTCAATACCTTCACAGGTTGAAATTTCGACAACACAACAGCAGGGAAAAACCCGGCCATAATTCCCACAACGAGCGAGAACACAGCAAAGGCACCATATACAAACAGGTTGCCCTCAAGATCCCACTTCAATACGCGCGCAAAATTCAGGTTCAGCAGAAAAGGCTTCACGATCAGAAGCAGACCAACAGAGACTGCCAACGCGAAGAATGCCAGAAGAACCGATTCAGCAATGAATTGAAAAAAGATTTGGTGGCGGTGGGCACCGTTCACCTTGCGGACGCCGATTTCACGCGCCCGCGTGAGCGATCGCGCGATCGACAAATTCGTGTAATTGAAGCACGACGTCAGCATCACAATCAGTGCGAGGCCACCAAAGAAGTACACAAATATGCGTGGCATGAACGGGCCGATGCTGTTGTTGATGAACGCACCCGGCGTGATTTCCGAAATGTTCTGAAGATAAAATTTGTAGCTCCGGTTATCATTCGCGCTCCAGGGTGCAGGCTTGTGCAGTTTGGTGAGCTTCGCAAATTCGCGTTCAATCTGCGGGGCGTCATACCCCTCCTTCAATAATAAATAAACCCACCCGGCCGTGTAGTTATCCCAGTTACCGTCCTTGCCGAGCTTCTCATTGGCCTCCAGCGACTCCACCGTAGAATAAGACGCCAACGCTTCAAAAACAATGTGGGATTTATGATCGGTTTCTTTAATTACACCGGTCACTTTGTATTCGCCCAGTTCACCAACCTTGATGATTTCTCCGACCGGATTGTCCTGCGTGAACAATTTTCTCGCAGCCTTTTTCGTGAGCACGACGGAGTAAGGATCTTTCAAAGCGGTCCGCTTGTCGCCATGCTCCAGTTCATATTGAAAAAAATCCAATGCGTTGGCATCCGCAAAAAATCCACCGAGCGGTATGTTGACGTTCTGTTCAAATTCGATCCATCCGTTTCCAAACCCGCGCCGCAGCCTCACGGTCTCTTCAATGCCCGCATAACCTGTCCTCATTTCTTCGCCGAGCATGAGCGGCGACGTTGCATAATCATTTCCGGAAACGGAACCATCCGGGTTCACTGTTTGCGTATTGATTCTGTAAATGCGCTCACGGCGTGTATTGTATCGGTCATACGTCAATTGATCGGCAACCAGCATGATGATGCCAAGACAGATCGACATCGCTACAGAGAGGCCAAAAATGTTGATCGCAGAGAAAAATTTATTCCTGGTAAGGTTGCGGAAAGCAACCAGAAAATAATTTCTGATCATGTTGTGTTTTGTTTGAAGTGGAATTACTTCGTCTCTTTCCGGACGATGTAGTAGTAGGCGAGGAAACCAAGAGAGATAAACATGGCAAACAGCCCGTAAGGAAGCGGAGAAGTATTATCGTACTCGATATACTCCATGATGATCAGCGCAAGGCCGCCCGAGAAGGCAATGAGTCCCCACTTCAGAGAAGCATATTTGTTTTCTTCCGTGTTGCGTTTGAAAAGCGCCTGGGCGTCTTCCCCAACAAATCCCTTTTCGATCATCTTCCTTTTCAGAATATAATCCGTGATGGTTCTGGCAAAAATCACGAGTGCGGCGCCGAACGTCCCAATAATCGTCAGCGGCATCAATACTTGTACAGTTCCGTGGTCCATAGTGTTGTTGTTTGGTGCGTATGACACCACCTTAAAGCTCACTGTTGCAGAAACCTCAAAAATATTTCAAAAAAAATAATCATGCTTTTTCTGCAACATTCCCCGAAATTAAGGTGTCAAACGAAGCCATGAATGACGAGCAGTTGATCTCCCGCGTGCTCACCGGCGATATGCAGGCCTATACCCTGCTCATCCGACGGCATGAGCGCATCGTGGGGCATATGATCTCGCGCGTTGTGAAAAACGCGGAAGAAGTGGAGGAACTCGCGCAGGATGTCTTCATGAAGGTGTATCAAAATCTTTCCGGCTTCAACGGACAATCCAAATTGTCAACCTGGATTGCAACCATTGCCTACCGTCATGCCCTGAATCATCTGCGCAAAAACAAGATGTCATTCACAGACATCCCAGAGGAAGAAAGCTTCTCCGCACATTTCGTGGAGGAAGAGAATCCCGAAACGGAGCTCGAAGGACAAGATATGGATCAGTTTGTCCTCGCACTGGTCGAACAACTGCCACCACAGTATAAGATCATCATTAACCTGTATCACATGGAGCACATGACGTACCCGGAGATTTGCGAGATCACCAACCTGCCCGAAGGCACCGTGAAAAGTTATCTCTTTCGCGCTCGTTTGATGCTCAAGGAAAAAGTAAAAAAGATTATTGGAAAGGAGGAATGGCTATGAAACACGAAGAAAAAATTCAGGAAGAAATTGAACGCGGTATTCACCCCGACACCGTCGATCACAAAGCCTACGAAATCGTCTTCCACACGTTGGAGAAGGAGCAACCCACACCGCTTCCGCCGGATTTTGCCATACGCGTCATGCGACAGATTCTCTCGCGCGAGCAATCTAAATCTTCATCGCGCGATATCTGGTGGCTCATTCTCGGCGCCCTCAGCATCACCATTGCGGCCGTCGTAGCCATGGCCTTGAGCGGGTTCAAGCCCGGCCTCGGTTTCCTGTCGGCGCTGTCGGAGTTCCGCGGTCTCATCATCTTCGGCGCATGCTTCATTGCACTGCTACAATTCATTGAACGCCGGTTGCCCGGGTTAAAGAAAGTTGCGGAGCATTAACACGTTACTTTTTTTGGGCGCGTCCCTCCGTACCACTCCTCACGTCGTGGTCCGTCGGGTCGGGCTGCACGGCACTCGCCGCGAATAACGAGAAGTTTCAATACACGCTCAGGCGCGGCTTAAACAAATGCCGGCATCCCTCGCGCGGCGGTCATCAAAGAGCTTGCCCTTACCCAACTATCAGCCTCAAAATTTTTTCCCGCTCGGCGATGATCGGGAAGTTGGTGCTCGCATGTCAGGAAATACGAAAAATCGCTCAATTTATCTTTGAAGCGTGCCTGCCTGGTCCTGCGCAATGCTCTCCATCAAGCGGCGTGTGTTTGCTACAGTGGAAGTCAAATAAGCAGACTCCTTCCACGATTGATAAACCTCAAGTGGCAGAATCACAAAATGCGCGTCTTTAGGTCCTACCACCACTAAAACGTCTTGATCATCATAAACCGCGTCAAGATGTTCCTTTGTTTTTCTTTTAAAGTCGTCAATGGTTGTGGCTTTCATGCGGTCGCGGTTGATCAATCAGGTGGCTGGTAACAAAAACCAAATACAAATTCTGGTAGCAATATGGTTCATCCTTGAACAAAAAAGGCCGCCTTTTATCAAGACGGCCTCCCCGTTATTTCGATATGGATCTAACCTTACTGCTGAATGGTCACGGTGCCCACATTCGTGACGGCTCCAAGTTCAACGCTTACGTTCTCTCTCACCGTTGTTTGATATAAACTGTTCGGAACAAACACGACTTGATAGCTACCGGCCTTCAATCCGCGAATCAAAAAATGACCGGTTGAATCAGCGAAAGAAGTACCGACTGTATCCAGATTTTGAATGGCGTAAATTGCAGGTGTTGCCTCAATCGGATCTACGACACCTTTGATGGCGCCATCTTGCGCTTCCGTGATTGTGCGAATGACCGGCTTCAGCTTGTACTGACCAGCACCTGTTTGAAGCACCGAACGGGCCACGTCGAAGTCGAGAAGAATTTTATAAGTAATTCCCTCCACCAGTGTTTCATTGACCTGCAACTTCAGGCCCGATTGCTGAGCGCTGGGTGTCGAAAGTGAATAAACCTGATCGCCGATCTTCACCGTGTTGTCATCACCGAGGACAAGGCGCACTTGTGAAATTTTTCCTCTTGGAACCTCGATGTCACCAAGCAAGGTATCGAGTCCGTTCGTCAGCTCAAGCAGGTTGTAAACACCCGCGTTCACCGACAAACTTTGCCATCCTCCCTCGCCGTTGTCGTCACCAGTATGGATCTGAACATCTTGAATATCCACATTCACCTCCTGGAAATCCCCCGGCGCGTCTGTCAGCCAAACTTCAATTCTTGCTTTGTCGTTGTCGGATTCACACGCGGAAAACAGCATCAGCGATGCCAAAAGAAAAACACTCGTTCTCAAAAAATTCAACTTCATGTTCTGGTTTGTTTTATGGTATTGCATACCCCATGCAGTATCAAAGTAAACGCCAGCTGCTTGACGCGGGCTGCTTCGAAAAGACAAATGACGCTTAATGTCGCCAGACGACAAAGTACGGGGAACCAACTGCAAAAAAGAAGGGGAGCAATTCGCCCCCCTCGTATTTCCATGATTTGGAAAAACCTGCGCTATTAATACACGAGGCTCTTTTCCAACATAAATTCTGCAATCTGAACTGCATTCGTTGCTGCCCCTTTCCTCAGGTTGTCCGCCACAATCCACATGTTCAATGTATTCGGCTGCGACTCGTCTCTCCGGATTCGACCAACGAAAACCTCATCGCGGCCTTTAGAATTAATAGGCATTGGGTACACGTTATTTTTCGGATCGTCCTGAACGATGACACCAGGCGTACTTGCCAAAATTGAACGCACTTCACTGATGTTGAAATCATCATAAAACTCAACATTAACAGCTTCAGAGTGTCCGCCGATGGCAGGTATCCTCACCGTTGTAGAAGTCACGCCGATGCTCTGGTCGCCAAGAATCTTGCGAGTTTCATTGACCATCTTCATTTCCTCTTTCGTGTATCCGTTTTCAAGGAAACTGTCAATGTGCGGCAACGCGTTCATGTCGATCTGGTGCGGATACACTTTTTGTCCGCTCACACCCTGACGCTCGTCCATCATCTGCTGAACCGCATCCTTGCCGGTTCCGGTTACCGACTGATAGGTCGATACTACAATTCGCTTCAGCTTATATCTCACATGCAGTGGCGCAAGCGCGAGCACCATTTGAATTGTTGAGCAATTGGGATTCGCAATGATGCGATCATCAATGGTCAGTACGTGGCCGTTGATTTCAGGAACGATGAGCTTCTTCGTAGGGTCCATTCTCCATGCAGAAGAATTATCGATGACGATGGTCCCCGCTTCAGCAAATTTCGGAGCCCACTCCAGAGAAGTGCCTCCTCCGGCAGAAAAGATGGCTACATCAGGAGCAATTTTGACCGCCTCTTCGATTCCGATGATGCTGTATTCCTTACCCTTGAACGTCATCTTCTGGCCTACCGATTTGGCAGAAGCCACCAGATAAAGTTCCTCAAAAGGGAAGGAGCGCTCTTCGAGCACCTTCAGAATTTCCTGGCCAACCAATCCCGTTGCACCAACAACTGCGAGTTTCATTTTCGTATGTTATTTTTAAAAAAGTGTGCAAATATAATGGCTTATGATTGAGTGAGATAACAACCTGAAAAATATCATTACAAAACCCCCTCTGTATGTTTACGAAAACGTTTCCGGCTGTGTTGTGGTGCTTTGTGCCCATACTCGCCACCGCGCAATTACGCGACAACTTCACCGACCGCGATTTTACAACAAACCCCGCCTGGTCGGGAAATACCTCCAGTTTCACGATCGATAATGAAAGACTCCGGCTTTCGGCATCACCCGGAGCAACCGTTGCTTTTCTTTCCACCCCGAGCGCGGCGGTTGAGAATGCGTCATGGGAGTTTGTATTAATGATGGATTTTAATCCCTCGTCAACCAACTATGCAAAAATTTATCTCACTTCTGATAATGCCGATCTCACCGGGCCATTGAACGGCTATTTTATTATGGCAGGTGGCACGAACGACGAAGTATCACTCTACCGGCAATCTGGAAACGCGACGACGAAAATTATTGACGGTACCGATGGGACATTAAATCTGAGTTCGGTTCATGTCCACGTTCGGGCGACGCGAAACGACAATGGCGACTGGGAGCTCTTTACAAATTCTTCAGGCGCGTGGGTCTCAGAGGGAAGGACGACAGACCTGACGCACCAGCATAGTAATTTCTTTGGTGTCGTCTGTGTTTTTACTTCCACACGAACAGATAAGTTTTACTTCGACGATTTCATTGCTACCGGCTCGGTCGTCACCGACAAACTACCGCCTGAGGTAACTGTGGTGAATGCGTTGAGTCCGACTCAGATCACAATTTCTGTAAACGAACCGTTACGCGCCCCTCTGAAAACGGAATCATTCCGAATCAATAACCTGTCTCCGGCTATGCTCTCCCTGAATGGTGAAGGAAACGTGATTACGCTTACCCTACCCTTCAGCATGGTGAATGGAAAAAAATACAGGCTTGAAATCATTGAGCTTGTCGACCCCGCTGATAACATCACGCGAAACCTAACTTTCCCTGTACACTACTTTGTTCCGATGCCTGTCAATTATCGGGATGTGATTATTCACGAAATTTTTCCGGATCCCGAGCCACGCGTTGGTTTACCAGGAGTAGAGTTTGTAGAAATAAAAAACCGAAGTACGAATCCGGTCGATCTTCAGAATTGGATTCTCACCGATGGTTCTTCCAAAGGAAAGCTTTCTCCATTCATACTTCTCCCGGACTCAATTGCTGTATTGACCACGCGTCCTTCAGCTTCCTTATTTTCCCCAGGCATCATTGTTATTCCTACAGAGAATTTTCCAACCTTAAACAACACCTCTGATCTGCTGGTGCTTTCCAATGCTGAAGGAAAAACCATTGACTCTCTTCGCTACGATCTCTCCTGGTATCGGGATGAAGACAAAGCCCAGGGTGGTTACTCGCTTGAGTTAATTGACAGCGAAAACATCTGTGCAGAAGAGACCAATTGGGAAGCTAGCGAAGATCCATCCGGAGGAACACCCGGCGCTGCTAATTCCGTTCAGGCAAACAAACCAGATTTGACACCGCCCATCATTACCAATATCGTCCTGCGAAATGCGGATACACTGGAAATATCCTTCAATGAAAGAATGCAGTCCGCAATCCCTCCATTATCGAGTATCACAATCACACCGGATGCAGAGTTAAAAGCCTTGTCATGGAAAGCCGGCAAACGTACCCTAATAGCAACCGGCGTGTTTGGATTACACAAGCTGTACGTAGTAACCATCAAACAAATTGCTGATTGCGCAGGTAATCTCCTCGACGACTATACCGACACGCTCGCCATTGCGCAGGAGGCAATGCGCGGAGATGTAGTAGTTAATGAAATATTATTCAATCCAAAGCCCGGCGGTGTCGACTTTTTTGAGCTCATCAACCAATCAGAAAAATTTATCGACCTGGTAAACTGGTCTGTTTCGCGTGTGGACGAAATTGAGAAGGATAAAAAAATAATCGGTATTCGGTCGATCATTCTTCGACCACGAGAAATTCGTGCCTTTACGCCTGATGCGAAAGTGTTGGCCAGCCATTACAGCAAAGCGAAGGGATCAAGATTTATTGAAACCGAGATCGCACCCATGAATGATGACGAGGGCGTATTGATTCTTCGCGATGGACGCGCCGTGCTGATGGACTCAGTTCCCTACAAAGACGATATGCACTCCATGTTCATCCAAAATCCAGAGGGGGTTTCACTTGAGCGTGTGGCTCCGGATGCCGCTTCCGCGAATCCTGATAACTGGCACTCGGCGTCGTCTTTGGAAAACTTTGCAACGCCCGGCTACAGAAACTCAAATGCGAGACAAGTTTCTGAAACACCCGAGCCGGTTCGCGTTGACCCCGAAGTATTCCGGCCCGTGACCGGCTCGCCCGCATTCACGCTGCTGCATTTTAATTTTGATCGTGGAGGCCAGCTCGCCAACATCACCATTTATGACGCATCTGGAAGGAGTGTGAAGCGATTGGCCAACAATGCGCAACTCGGGACGACTGGGTTCATTCGCTGGGAAGGCGATGATGATGATGGTAAGATGGTCCGCACAGGCAACTACCTTATCCTCGTCGAGCTGAGCGATCCGTCTGGCAAGATGATGACTTATAAACGCCGGGTTGTGGTGTACTAGAATTCTGTTCGACGGACATAGAACCGAAAAACATTTTTCAAATGCCGCTTTCGGCGAAATGAACCGCCTCAGCAGACCAGCAATACGACTTTCGTGGTGCTTCTACCGGAATATTGCCGAATATTTTTTGTTTTACCACCCATAACCTAATTTTGCCCATCTTTTTCAAAAGGAGAACCCATGGCCAAGAACAAAAAGGCTCCCGCAAAGGCTGCCAAAAAAACGTCCAAGCCTAAGGCTGCTGCAAAAAAGCCCGTGGCAAAAAAAGCGGCAAAACCCGCTAAAAAGGAAGTAAAACCCGCTAAAAAGGCCGTGAAGCCTGCTGCCAAGGCGACAAAACCGGCCAGCAAGCCTGTTGCTAAAACGGCCACCAAACCGGCAGCAAAAGTTGCTCAAAAAGTGGCCAGCAAGCCTGCAAAGCCAGTTTCTAAGGCTGTTGAGCCCAAAAAGGCGGCCGCACCCAAGAAAGCCGAAAAATCGGCTGCCGTGAAGACCATCGAGGTCAAGACGAGCAGTACGGCTTCGACCAAACCAGCTCCTCCAAACGCTCAGCTGACGTTCTTCAACATGCCAACTCAGCGTCCGATGGCGCATAAACCTGCGGTGCCTTCTTCCAATTCTGAGGAGAAGACCAGGTACTCTGAGGAAGAATTGAAGGAATTTGAAGCGCTGATCAATAAGAAACTGGACAAAGCGCGCGACGAATACAAGATTTTGAAGGAAACGTTGAACCGGAACAATGACGAGGGCACTGACGCCACTTCTGGAGGCAACACCAAAGTTCTTGAAGACGGAGCCGAAACAGCTGAAAAGGAAAATCTCAGCCAGCTTGCGGCGCGTCAGCAGAAGTACATCACCAATCTTGAAAACGCACTTGTGCGCATCAAGAACGGAACATATGGAATCTGCTCAGTCACTGGAAAACTGATTTCAAAAGAGCGCCTGATTGCGGTTCCTCATACGACGCAGTCCATCGAGGCGAAACTCATGCAACAAGATTAAATTTGTCCGGGAAGCCATTCCCGGGCATCCTTTTGTTTATCTTGCGGGACTTAAACGATTCGAGTCGTGGATTTCCTGCAAAATCATATTGAAGCCCTAATCTTCTGTTCTCCAGGTCCCATCAAGGTGGCCGATATCAAGGCTTGTCTTTCCGAGATGTTTAATGCCGACGTGCCAGAAGAGGATATTTATGGTGCGATTCAACGACTGGAGGAAAAATTTATGGCTGATGAGTTCTCTTTTCAGCTTTATAAGGCTGCCGGAGGCTATCAGTTTCTTACAAAGCCTGCTTACCAGGCGAGCATCAGCATCCTCCTGAAACAACAATCAAAAAAGAGACTTTCCACATCAGCGATGGAAACCCTTTCCATCATTGCTTACAAACAGCCGATATCTAAGACAGAGATTGAAAATATCCGCGGCGTCAACTGCGACTATGCGGTTCAGAAGTTGCTGGATAAAGGACTAATAGAAATTACCGGTAAAGCAGATTCCATCGGGCGGCCCATGCTGTATGGAACCACGGCAAAATTCATGGAGTATTTCGGCATCAGCGATCTCGCCGAATTACCAATCCCCAAGGACGTGAATACGGAAATCAATACCATTGGAGAAAGCAGCGACTTAAAAGAGCCAGATGCCCAGGCCTGATTCAAACAACAGAAATTCCTCCGGAAGAAAGCGTTCGCGCTCCGGCGATTCCAAACCATTTAACAAGAAGTCAAATTCCGGCAGAAGCGATAACGCTTCCCGACCAACACGACGTTCCGCAGGCTCCTCTGCAGGCCGCCGCGAAGGCGATTTTGATAAAAAGCCAAGAAGCTCAAGAGGCACTTCAGGTGATGCTGAACGAGGCGGCAAAAAGTTTTCAAAAGGTCCTGGATCTGGTTTCAGAAAGTCCTCCGGTCAGTCGTCAGGATTTGATCGCGACAAGAAGTATGCACCTCGTGGAGGCAAGCGCTATGGTGATTCTTCAGAAGGACGCGACGACCAAAGAAAATCATACGGAAAAAGAGAAGGCGGAGACAAGCGAGGGGGATTCAAATCCTCTGGATTCGATCGCGATAAAAAATACTCGCCTCGTGGAGGCAAGGGCTACGGCGATTCCTCCGAAGGACAACGTGACGATCGAAGAAAATCATACGGGAGAAGAGACGACGGGGACAAGCGTGGTGGATTTAAATCCTCTGGATTCGATCGTGATAAAAAATATGCACCTCGTGGGGGCAAGCGTTACGGCGATTCCTTTGGAGATGAGCAGCGCGAGAACAAAAGAAAATCATACGGCAGAAAAGACGACGGTTTTAATTCGTCGGACGGCGCGCGTGAGAAGAAATACACGAAGCGTTCCGAAGAGTTTGGTGAGGAAAAGCGCAGCTCCTCCGGGCCGCGAAAACGTTCAGACGCCGACGATAAGGAATACAGTGCTCCCAAGCGTAGAGCTTCTGAATCCTCCGGCGACGACAAACCGAGAGGCAACCGTCGGACAACAGGTCAGTCGCCGCGCGAACGCCGGCAGGACGAACGAGAGACACGAGGATTTTTCAATAAGACAAAAACTGCAGCAAAGTCAGACTCGCGTGATGGGTCTTCCGGTGATGAAGCGACTGGCGAAATTCGCCTGAACCGGTACATCGCCAACAGCGGCATTTGTTCACGCCGCGAGGCAGACGAATTGATTAAGATGGGCCTTGTATCTGTCAACGGAAACGTCGTCACAGAGATGGGCTACAAGGTAAAGCCAGGTGAGGAGGTTCGTTATGAAAACAGGGTTCTCCGTGCCGAAAAGCCGGTTTACATCCTGCTAAATAAACCGAAGGGCTATCTGACGACGACCGACGATCCCCAGGAACGCAATACCGTGATGCACCTTATCCACGGTGTTAAAGAACGCATATACCCCGTTGGCCGACTCGACCGTAACACAACTGGATTATTGCTGCTTACCAATGATGGTGACCTTGCAGATAAGTTGATGCACCCATCTTACAATGTGAAGAAGATTTACAAAGTGGAGCTCGACAAACCGTTGACGAAAAACGATTTTCAGAAAATACTCGAAGGAGTTCGCCTTGAAGAAGGTCGGGCTACGGTCGACGATTTGGCCATTGTTTCAGATGATGGTCGTACTGTCGGAGTCGAAATACACATTGGCTGGAACCGCGTTGTCAGAAGAATATTTGAAGCATTGGAATACACCGTTGTAAAACTGGATCGCTCTGTTTATGCCGGACTTGATAAAAAAGATCTTGGCCGCGGCGAATGGCGCTTCTTGAAGAAAGAGGAAATCATCCGCCTCAAGCACTTCAAATAATCCGTTTTTGCATTTGCGGGAATTCTCTCCTACTTTGAATCATGACTAAAGTAAATCTTGATTCAATTCCCCAATTTTATCGCCGCTATGTTGAGCAGGTTCATCACCTGGAAATGAAGGAAGCCATCGTATGGTCGGGTGAAGAGATGCAAAAAGTACTTCGGACCATACCCGAAAACATGGGCGAGTATCGATATGCACCGGGCAAATGGAGCATCAAGGAATTGCTGCAGCATATGATGGATGCCGAGCGCATCTTCGCCTATCGGGCCCTGAGATTTTCACGACACGATCAGACACCCCTTCCCGGTTTTGAAGAGAACGACTATGCACCTCGCGCAAATGCGCATAGCCGCACCGTTGAAATGCTCGCCATGGAAATGCACCGGCTGAGACAAACAACAATTGATTTGTTCGAAAGCTTCTCTCCGGAGATGCTTGCGCTCGAGGGAACAGCAAGTAATACACGAATGTCCGTGCTTGCGCTTGGTTTCATTGTGCCAGGACACGAAACCCACCACCGCAAAGTTTTGCTTGAGCGCTACCTTGCATGATGCGGCTATTATATCTTTTTCTGGTTCTGTCCGTCTGCTCATGCGCTCCCATGAGCAAGAAAGTCTTTCGTCAGCATTTTGCTGAGGGAGAAAAGAAGTTTCAGGATCACATGGGATTCATGCTCTACGACCCTGAAGAAAAGAAAACGATCTTCGAATATCAATCAGACAAATATTTTACACCGGCGTCCAACACAAAGATTTTAACACTCTATACAGCCATGCGCACGCTTGGAGATTCTGTGCCTGCGCTGGAGTATGAGGAGCGAAACGATTCATTGATTTTCCATGGAACCGGTGATCCCTCCTTCCTGTACAAGAATGTTTACACCAATTCGCGCGTGCTGGATTTCCTCCGTTCGTCGAAGACAAGACTATATTTCAGCGACGCGAATATGTTCAGCGCTCCGTTCGGCCCCGGATGGGCATGGGACGATTACGATTCTTATTATTCTGCGGAACGTTCTGCGCTACCGATCTATGGGAACATTGCAGTAGTAACAAAAACAAAAGACGGACTCAACATCGAGCCCAGAGCATTTCGAAAAAACCTCTTTCCCGGAGAAAAACAACGCCGGGAAAATGTAAGCCGGGAACTGGATCAGAACTGGTTTTATTTCCATGAAGGAGATTCTGTCAGGGGAAAGACGATGTGGGAAGTTCCGTTTAAGACAAGTTCCATGCTGACCGTACAGCTGCTCTCCGATACCCTGCGGCGTCCGGTCGGCCTGGTCAGCACGAAATTGCCAAATGCATCGAAGGTTTTATACAGCATTCCAAGCGACAGCCTGTACCGGGTGTTGATGCAGGACAGCGACAACTTCATTGCAGAACAATTGCTTTTTCTTTGTGCGCAAGTACTTCGCGACTCGATGCAAACAGAAAGCGCCATTCGTTATGCAAAGGAAAATTACTTGAATGATTTGCCAGACAAACTGGTGTGGGTAGACGGGAGCGGACTGTCAAGATACAATCAAACGACACCCAGAAACATCGTGAAGGTTTGGGAAAAACTTCAGGCGCAAGCGGTACCCGCACGACTTCTTCCGCTACTGGCGGCAGGAGGCAAAAACGGCACCGTAAAAAATCTGTATAAAGCGGATCGCACCTTTATCTTTGGAAAGACTGGCTCGCTGAGCAATAACCATTGTCTGAGCGGGTTCATCATCACAAGAACAGGAAAGACACTGATCTTTTCTTATATGAACAGTAATTTTGTTTCACCCGTAGGGGATGTCCGCAAGCATATGGAGACCCTTCTCTACCAGATTTATGATAAATACTAACATGAAAAGAATCGTTCTGCTTTTCTGCATTTGCATCGCTCCGCTACTCACACAGGCGCAGCAACAAGACAGCTTGTCCATCAAAATCGGACAAATGCTTTTGATTGGATTCCCTAAATCAGAGCTTGACTCAGCAGTACTGCAAGAAGTCGCTGCCGGTAAGGTTGGATCAATCATCGCCTTCGAAAAAAATATTCCGGCTTCAAATTCTTTCATCGCGCTGAAGAAAATACTTTGGACGTATCAGAAGGCAGCACCAATTCCGTTGTTGATTGGTATTGATCAGGAAGGAGGAAAAGTAAACAGACTCAAAGACAAATACGGATTTCCAAGAACCATCACACATTTTCAAATGGCGAAGTCGGGTTCTCTTGACTCGGTTCGTTTATACGCCGAGGCCATCGCAACGACACTTGCCGGTCTTGGATTTAACATCAACTTCGCTCCCGTGGTTGATCTGAATATCAACCCCGACAACCCTGCCATTTCCCGGCACGGCCGTTCATTCTCTATCAACGAGGATTCGGTAATCCTCCTTGCCAAGGAATACATCAAACAACACCGCAAGCACGGCGTACTCACTTCAATCAAACATTTCCCTGGCCACGGAAGCTCGAAAGACGATACACATCTCGGATTAACGGACGTGACCACTACCTGGCGCGAAGCAGAACTGGAGCCCTACAAACAGCTTATCGATTCTGGCTATGCAGAAACGGTCATGACTTCTCACATTGTAAACAGAAAACTTGATCAGAATGGTTTACCTGGCACGTTGTCTTACGATATCATCACTGGCATCCTGAGACAGCGCTTCAATTACGATGGCGTGGTGTTCACCGACGACATGCAAATGCATGCGATCACCAAGCACTATGGATTGGAAGAAGCAATCCGTCTTACCATCAATGCTGGTGTTGATATTATGACGTTCTCGAATAACATCGCCGGCAGCGATCAGCGAACAGTCGACAAAGTTCATGGCGTGATTCGCTCTCTTGTGGAGCAGGGAAAAATCTCTCCCCAGCGAATTGATCAGAGCTATCGGCGCGTGATGCGATTAAAGCAAAATTTGATTAAAGACCAGAACGAGGCAGAACTGAAAAGACAACTTGCAGAGAAAGAGATCGCCCTTCAACAGGCACGAACGGAGCTGGCAAAAAAGGAAGCTGAATTGAAGGAAGCACTCGAACCAAAAACAAAGAAGAAAAAGAAGAAGAAAAAGTCTTAAGCCGACGTGAACCTTTTCCACCTTCATCAGCCCGTCAGTGCAGCACCAATCCTGGTTAGTGTTCCGCATTGTGGAACATTTTTTCCGGAAGACATTGCTGCAGAAATGGACTCCACATTGACTTCGTTTCCAGACGACACGGATTGGTTTGTCGATCAACTTTATGACTTTGCGCCATCCTTGGGAATGACACTCATCACCGCAACGCATAGCAGGTGGGTAATCGACTTGAATCGCGATCCCGAGAATAAGCCTCTCTACAAAGACGGCAGAATCATTACCGCCTTATGCCCAACAACGGACTTTCTCGGAAACAATTTATATAGCGACGGACGCGAGGCAGTGGAGGAACAAGAAGTACGCCGCCGAAGAAAGTTGTATTACGATCCCTATCACGCCGAACTCAAGAATCAAATTCAAAGACTAAAGCAAGAGCACGGCACCATGCTGCTTTGGGATTGTCATTCCATTCGCCAATATGTCCCAACGATACGAAGCGAAAAATTTCCGGACCTCATTCTTGGAGATGCCGATGAAACGTCTTGTGCAGGGAACCTGATCCAAGTTGCCGTGCATAACTTGTCAACAGACAAGATGAAGACGTTCTCGCACAATGAGCCGTTCAAAGGCGGATATATCACGCGAGCCTATGGAAAGCCGGAAGAGCATCAGCACACCCTGCAGCTGGAAATGAGCAAAGTGAATTATATGGACGATGACGAGCGAAGGTATGATCGCACGCGTGCGGAAAAAATTCGCGAAATGTTGAAGCGAACATTCAGTGAACTAATTGAAACCCTGACGAAACACAACGGATGAAGTACTTCCAGTTTAAAGCGCTGTACAACGATTCTCGTTGGATGACTCCTGCGTATGTAGGAGTCGATGAAAATGGCGTCATTCAGTACTTGTCCGACAAAGCACCGTCTCAGTCCATTGCTTCGGAGTATGTCGCGGGATTCGCGCTTCCCGGATTTCGCAATGCGCATTCTCATGCATTTCAGTATGCCATGGCGGGAATGGCCGAACAGCATGAGCCCGGAGCCAGCGATGATTTTTGGAGTTGGCGCGAGGCCATGTATCAATGTGCATTAAGCATGAATCCGCAGGAGGTTCAAAGCGTTGCGTGTGCGTTGTACGTGGACTTGCTTAAGCGCGGATACACGCACGTCGCTGAATTTCATTACCTGCATCACGATCAACAAGGCCAACGCTATCAGACGCTTTCGGAAATGGCACTCGCCCACCTTGCGGCGGCGTCCGAAGCAGGAATCAAGATCACGATAGTGCCTGTATTTTATCAGAAGGGAAATTTTGGTGCTGAAGCAACACCGCGACAGCGAAGATTTCTGTTCACCGATCGCGATGAGTACTTCAGACTACTCCAGGAAGTGCACGGTGTTGTAAAAACAATTCGTACCGCCTCAATTGGTTTTGGCGTGCATAGCTTGCGGGCAGCGGAGGCGTCCGATGTGACGGGTATATTTCGTGAAGGTCCGTCCGGGCTGCCTTTTCATATGCATGCAGCCGAGCAGCGCAAGGAAGTCGCCGATTGTCTGCAGCATCTCGGAAAGCGTCCTGTTCAATGGATTTTAGACAACCTTCCTGCCGACGAACGATTTCATCTCGTCCACTGCACACATCTTGACGACGAAGAACTGATTCGCCTGGCGTCCAGTAGGGCAAACGTTGTGTTATGCCCGGGAACAGAAGGAAATCTCGGAGATGGCATATTCAGGCTGCGCGATTTCACCAGGGCCCGGGGCAACTGGTCCATCGGAACAGACTCACACATCAGCATCAATCCTTTGGAGGATCTGCGCTGGCTGGATTATGCACAGCGCCTCACCTCCCACCAACGCAATACGTTTGATGACGCTGCCAAGTCGATGATCGCACAAGTCTGGCGAAGCGGGCATTTGTCCATGGGTCTCCCTGTTCAATCCGCGATGTTTGCGGTTGGCCAACCACTTGATGCGGTTGTGTATCACGAAAACGAGACGTTGCTGAGCTATGCGCCCTCTGCAAATCTCCTTCCGAGATTACTGTACTCCGGAGACAGCGGCTCGGTATATGGAACGCTCGTCAATGGACGCTGGGTGGTGAAGAACAGGACCCATCTCAACGATGACCATATTCGAAATACTTTCAGAAAAGTAATTCACCGGATCTCGAACATATAATTCTTCTTGTGAATGTTGCCCGGAAGAAGTTAATTCACTTCTTACCTAACCGTGCAACCATGAGAAGAATCCTGCTACCCATGTTCTGTTTGCTTGCGTTCTTTGCCATCGGGCAAAAACAGAAACAAGCAAAAACCGAAACACCCGCTTTTAACTCCGATAATTTTAAAGGCATCAAATGGAGAAATATCGGACCGTTTCGAGGCGGTCGCTCCAATGCTGTTTCCGGCGTCATCCAAAATGATCAAATGTTTTTTGTTGGCTACACAGGCGGAGGCTTGTGGATGACCGACGATGCGGGAATTACGTGGAAGAATATATCTGATGGATTTTTCAAGACAGGTTCTGTTGGCGACATCGCGGTGAGCGAGTCAGACCCAAACGTGATTTATGTCGGAATGGGCGAACACGCCGTTCGTGGAGTCATGACTTCTTACGGTGACGGTGTTTACAAATCGACCGATGGTGGAAAAAGCTGGAAGAATGTTGGTTTGGAGAAGACGCGTCACATCTCCGATGTGGTCGTACATCCATCCAATTCAGATGTTGTTTATGTTGCAGCGCAGGGTACAGTGCATGGCCCCAACGCCGACCGTGGAATTTTTAAGTCAACCGATGGTGGCGCGACGTGGCGCAAAGTATTGTTCGTCGATGAAAATACAGGAGCATCTTCACTGAGCATGGACATGACAAACCCTCGCATTCTCTACGCAGCAACGTGGACACATCGTCGTTATCCATGGAAAGTAGAGAGTGGAGGAAGTGGTTGCAGTTTATGGAAATCGGTCGATGGAGGAGAAACCTGGGGAAAGATCAACGAAGGTCTTCCGAAAGAAATTGGAAAGATGGGCATCTCGGTTTCGAGAGCAAAACCAAACCGTGTGTACGCGATTGTTGAAGCAGAAAAATCTAAAGCAGGCTTATATCGTTCTGACGATGGCGGAAAGAAATGGAGCATGCTTTCCAATGATCAGAATATCACCGCGCGCTCATGGTACTACATGGAAGTGTTTGCAGATCCGGTCAATGCCGATTGGGTATATGTATTGAATGCCCCGATGATGAAGTCAATCGACGGAGGAAGAACATTTCAGAACATACGCGTTGGCCACGGCGACACACACGATCTCTGGATTCATCCGAAGTATAATCAAATGATGATCCTCGGCGACGATGGCGGCGCAGAGATTTCGTATAACGGCGGCGCGGCCTGGTCTACCCAGGGAAATCAGCCGACAGCGCAGTTTTACCGGGTTAACGTTGATCAGGTTTTCCCCTACAAAGTATATGGAGGTCAGCAGGACAATACTTCCGTGGTCATCGCCAGCCGAAACAACGGGATGGGTATTGGCGAGCGCGACTGGTCGTACGGACCTGGCTGTGAAAGTGCATGGATCGCATTTGACCCAAAAAACCCGGACAAACTTTTTGGCGGATGTTACCAGGGACTTATTGATGTACTCGATACAAAAACCGGAGAGAGCAAAGACATTCAGGCTTATCCATCATTGAATCTTGCATGGGAACCGAAGAAGATGAAATACCGCTTCAACTGGAACGCGCCCATCGTTGCGTCAAAGCACGATCCTTCAGTACTCTATCACGGAGGTAATGTATTGCTGCGCTCCAGCGATGGTGGCATCACCTGGAATGCCATCAGTGGTGATCTCACACGTAACGATACAACGAAGCAAGGTGTAGGAGGAGGGCCAATTACGAACGAAGGTGCTGGAGGAGAAAACTACAATACCATTTACTATGTAGCAGAATCTCCTTTGGAAAAAGACGTGATGTACACCGGCAGCGACTGCGGACTGGTTCACGTGACGAGAGATGGCGGAAAGTCGTGGAAGAACATTACGCCTCCGGCAACTCAGGAAGGAATGATTCACTCTATTGAAGTATCGCCTCACGAAAGGGGAACAGCCTACGTTGTCCTGAATCGATATAAATTCAATGACTACAGCAACTATACTTTCCGTACTACGGATTATGGAGCGAGCTGGACAAAAATCGGAAACGGCATCGAGGAAAATGATTTTATCAAAGTCATTCGGGAAGACAAGAAAGTAAAAGATCTGTTGTATGCGGGAGCCGAACGCGGGTTCTATGTTTCCTTTAATGGCGGACAGCGCTGGAGCAGACTTCAATTGAATTTGCCCGTGGTTCCTGTGACCGATATCATGCAACACGATAATGATTTGATTGTGTCTACCGCTGGAAGGGCATTCTGGATTCTTGATGATGTCGGCGCCATTCAGCAAAGCAAAGGCGCATTCAACGGCGACGCCGTATTGTATCAGCCAAAGCCTACCGTGCGCTACCCTGGTGTGACATTGCCAGAACCAATTCCTGGTGTCGGACAAAACCCTATGGACGGCGTGATTCTCTCTTACTATCTGAAAGAAAAAGCAGACACGAATCTGGTGAAGCTTGAAATCATGGATCTGTCTGGAAAAGTTATTCGCGCATATACCAACAAGAAGAACGAAAAATTCCAGGGTTATCCCGGTGGACCTCCTCCGCCTGCGGTTATTCCCTCAGAAGCAGGCATTAACCGGTTTGCATGGGATTTCCGATATGATGTGCTGAAGGATGTGCCGAATGCCTATGTGTTCGGCGACTATCGCGGACATCGCGTGGCCCCTGGAAAATATAAGGCCAGACTTACGTACAAGGGTAGTTCATCAGAGACAGAAATTGAAGTCATTCAGGATCCAAACCTGAAAGTGGCAAATGCCGACTGGACAGCGCAGCAGGAATTTTTAAATAAGGTCAAAAATTCGATTGAGGCCATTCATCAGGACATCGTCAGCATGCGAAAAGTGAAAAAGCAAATTGAAGGTTATCAGGATGCGCTCAATGGAAAAGAAGAGCATCAGGACCTGATCAATCAAGGCAAAGAACTGGTGAAAAAGATTGACGCATGGGAAGCGAACCTGATTGAATCACGACAAAAGAACGGGCAGGATGTCATCAACTGGCCGAGCAAACTGAACGCAGAATTTTTTAATCTTCGCGGCGTTGCAGACACACATGATCCAAAACTGACGAGTGGTGTGCAGCAACGTTTTGGTGATTTGGAGAAGGAACGCCTGAAGTACAAGCAGGACATGATGAACCTTCTTCAGAACGAAGTGAATCAATACAACCAGCTCTTCCGCCAGAAGAACATCCCCGCTCTCGTTACCCAACAGGAAACCGTTACGAACAATTGATATGAAGCGCATTTTATTTTTTCTACTTCTTTTTTCAGTCATCCTGCGTGCGCAGGACAAATCATCCTCTTCATCCTCGGATAAAATCGCTAAGTCATGGGATATCAACGATCCGACGCTGAGCCAGACGCAGCACAAACTGACCATCAACGGTAAAGTAATTTCCTATACGGCTACTACAGGCTATATGATCCTCCGCGAGGAAAACGGTAAGCCGCGCGCAAGAATGTTTTTCATCAGCTATACGCAAGACGGCGTTGCCGATATTTCCAAACGACCCATTACAGTGTCGTTTAACGGTGGGCCTGGATCATCTTCTGTCTGGCTCCATATGGGCGCCCTTGGACCAAGGCGAATTGAGATGACAGACGCCGGTGAATCAACCAAGCCTCCCTATCGTGTAGTCGACAATGAGTATTCATGGCTCGAAGAAACAGATCTTGTTTTTGTTGATCCGGTGATGACCGGTTACAGCCGGCCTGAAGAGGGTGTTGACAAAAAAGAATTTACAGGGTTTGTGGAGGACATTGAATCAGTAGGACAATTCGTACACCAATACATCACCAAATTTCAGCGCTGGTCGTCACCCAAATTTCTCGTCGGAGAAAGTTACGGCACCACCCGTGCGTCCGCACTCGTTGGACACATGCAGGATCGTTATGGTATGTACTTCAATGGCATCGTGCTTGTCTCCGCCGTGTTGAATTTTGCCACCGGCGATTTTTATAAGGGACACGATCTTCCCTATGCACTCTTCCTGCCCACATATGCTGCCATGGCGTGGTATCACAAGCAGGTTCCGTTTTATAAAGATCTGAAAGTGTTACTCACCGACGTGCAGCAATTTGCCATGGGCGAATACACGCTTGCGTTGATGAAGGGCGATCAGATGACAGAAGAAGAAAAGAACAACATCGCCACCAAACTTTCGCGCTATACCGGCCTGAGCAAAGAGTATTTGCTCTCAACAAACCTTCGCATTGATGACTATCGGTTCACCAAAGAGCTGTTGCGAAAAGAAGGCAAGACTGTCGGTCGCCTCGACGGGCGCTTCACTTCTGTTGACTACGACAATGCGGGCGAGAGCAACGAATTTGACCCCAGCTACAACGCAGCGATCTACGGCCCGTACACCATGGCCATCAACGATCACATTCGCCGTACGCTGAAGTATCAAAATAATATTCCCTATGAAATTCTCACCGGGCGCGTACGTCCGTGGAATTACAGCAACGTCCAGAATCAATTTTTGAACGTTGCCGAAACACTGCGCAGTGCGATGACCAAAAATCCTTTTCTTAAAGTATTGATCTGCAACGGCTATTACGATATGGCAACGCCGTACTTCGCAACGGATTATACCGTCAATCACATGTTCCTCGATCCAAAGCTCAAGCAAAATATTCGTCAGACTTTTTATGAATCCGGCCACATGATGTACATCCATAAGCCCTCGCTGATCCAAATGAAGAAAGACATCACCGACTTCTACAAGGAAATATTGAAATGAGTATTGTCGTCAGGAAAATAGAAGAGAAAGACAACAAGGCCATCGCGGGCATCATCAGAACGGTGATGCCCGAGTTTGGCGCAAGCGGACAGGGTTTCGCGATTCACGACAGCGAAGTCGACAATATGTACGCAGCGTACACCAGGCCCCGTTGTGCGTATATCGTCTGCGAAGTGGATGGGAAAATTGTCGGTGGCGGAGGCATTGCGCCACTCGAAGGCGGTGATGCCGAAGTTTGCGAGTTAAAAAAGATGTATTTCCTCCCGGAAGGTCGCGGCAAAGGACTCGGCCAGCGCGTCCTAACAAAATGTCTTGAAGAAGCGCAGAAACAATTTCGCCAGTGCTATCTCGAAACATTCAACACCATGAACCTCGCGATGAAACTTTATGAGCGCAACGGCTTCACAAAAATTCCCGGCCCCATGGGCAACACCGGACACTTCGCATGTGATATATTTTATGTGAAGGCACTCCCCGCGACCTGAGCGAAGTCGAAGGAAACGGTCGCCGAGCGGAGTCGAAGGAGAGGACCCTGAGCGAAGTCGAAGGAGAGGACCCTGAGCGAAGTCGAAGGGTCACTTCACATACTGATTCGCACGAATATTTTGTTCAGCGAGGCGCACGGTTTCTGCAATGCGCTTCTGGCGCGTCTCCTCTTTTTTAGCGTTTAAGATCCACTCTAGAATTCCTCGCTTCGTCGATGGCGGAAATGCATTAAAATGATCTCTAGCCTTCTTGTTTTTTGAGAATGCCTTTTTAAGATCATTTGGAAGTTCAAGCGCAGTGATCTTATCGAGTGCCTCCCACTTGCCATTGCGTTTCGCCTCTTCAATGATTTTCAAACCAGCCTCCGTCATCAGACCAGCCGCAATCAATTTTTCAACGCGATCTTTATTCACTTTAGACCAGTTACTCTTGGGCTTGCGCGGCGAGAGCAACAACTTGAATCGCTTATCATCAACCTTGTTTGGCAGACTGTCAACCCAACCAAAGCACAACGCCTCTTCGACAGCTTCATCAACAGTAACACCCTGAAGCCCGCTTTCTTTCTTTGGAATAATTAACCAGATACTCTCGCTTTGGCGATGATTTTTTTCAAGCCACTGCCGCCATGCCGCGCGTGACTTTGGAAAAACTGATTCGAATTCTTTTCGCTTTACCGGAGGCATGGTTAAATCTAGTCACAATTTTAGAGACGAGTCAAATCAACACTACGCTCTCTTCCCAAACCTCGTATTGAATATCGGCAGCAAACGAAGTCCGCGTGGATTATCCTTCACGTAATTCAACAACCCGATCTGCAGTCCGCGTTGTTTCGTCGCGTAATTGAACACGCCAATGGTCACACCTTTCTGTTCTCCGTATATTCTGTTCACCGCACTCAGGGAAATTCCTTTCAAAGAAGGTTCACTTTCTTCGATCTGCTCATTGTTGTCTCTATTTCTTCCCTTGCGTTCGCCTGTCTGAAAATGTGCTGAAAGAAAAATTCCCTTGTTGTTTCTTCCACCGACAACCGGCGCTATGGCGAGCGCTTTCAGGTTTCTTGATCCAATGGCCACGCCAGCGATCGCAATTCCCTTCACGGAGTTACCCGCACCAATTCCGATACCACCAATGGTAAGGCCCTTTGCATCTTCACCCGCACCAATACCAATTCCTCCAATGCTGATACCTGAAACACTTTTGCCCGCACCAATGCCGATGCCGCCAAAGTTTAGTCCCTTCACATCCGTACCGGCGCCAATTCCGATACCACCGACGTTGATGCCATAGAGTCCTGCTCCTGCGCCAATACCAACGCCTCCCACATTAACGCCATACACATTTGCGCCGGCGCCCATACCAATTCCACCGATGTTAACACCACGCATATCGCCCCCGCTTCCCACGCCAATTCCTGCGATGGTGATGCCGTTGACGTGCTTTCCAGCCCCTGCGGCAATTCCACCGATGTTAATTCCGTTGAGGTTGCTTCTCGCGCCAACTGCAAACACACCTAAACCAAGTCCATTTTTGTGGTCGGTTCCAATAGCCATCGGAAGACCAATAGCGATGCCGTTGGATACGCCCGTCTGAAGACTGTCCTTCTTGGACAACCAGGAGGTTACGTTAATTCCATTGATCCGCTGGACCTTTTTGTCAACAGGATTGAGCCGGATGCCAGTGAAGACGGGCAGGTTCCCAAAGCCGATACCGCCTTGTTTGGATGGAATGCCAACGCCCTGGGCAAATGAAAGAAAGGATGATAGGGTAAAGATTGAAATCGTAAAAAGTCTGCTCAGCATGATGTTGAAGTTATGTGTCAAAGCGAGTAGACTGATTTTTTAACAATAAGGTTGCGTGCTATTCCAAAAATGAAATCAAATAAACCATTTTTGCATCTTACTGTTTCACATATAACCAAAACATAACTCCGTAATGGCACAAACCAAACTTGGCGAGGCAGTCGTTCACACCGGTGGCGAACTTCCTTCAATCGGCTCTGCAGCCCCTGACTTTACATTAAATGGCGCTGACCTGAAAGACGTTCAGCTGAAAGACTTTGCAGGCAAAAAGGTGATCCTGAATATTTTCCCCAGCATCGATACACGCGTATGCGCAACCTCCGTGCGTGAGTTCAATAAACGCGCTGCTTCGGTTGCCAACACAACAGTGCTTTGTATCTCGCGTGACCTGCCCTTCGCGTTCAGCAGATTTTGCGCCGCTGAAGGAATCGATAAAGTAGTCTGCTTGTCAGATTATAAATATCCTGGCTTCGGCGATGCCTATGGGGTAAAACTGGCAGACGGCGGATTCGCGGGATTGTTTGCGCGTGCCGTCGTAGTCATCGGTGAAGACGGGAAAGTGAAGCACACTGAGTTGGTTCCCCAGATCGGGCAGGAACCAAACTATGAAGCTGCCTTGAAAGCACTATAATTTTTGATGAACGTTAGAAATAAAAAAGTTCCGGCCAGTATTGACCGGAACTTTTGTTTAATGGGTCTTCTCAATTAGTTCCCTGCCATAAACAGTGCATTGGAAAACAACAGCTTGCCGTTTTCCCAAAAACTTCTGAACAACGGATTATCGACGAGGTAAACTATTTCACCACGGCCGATGGGCTCAACCCCAAACAGTACACTATTTGAAAATTCCTTATTGACTTTGTAGCCCGCAAATCCCTGAACCGGTTTCGCATTTCCCTTAATATATCCCACATTCCAGCCATCCTTCAGCAACGCATAACGAAGCTCGCCGGTCTTCAAACTGAAGTAGTGATTATTCATTCCGAAACCGAGGGGATGTGAATTGTCCATGTTGATCTTGTAAATCGCTCCGCTCACATACGACGAAATTTGTTTGCGCTCGGCATCAGCATATCTGATCGGGCCTTCAAGCTCGCGCTCTGCTTCCATACGCTTCTCTGCGCTCCGTTCTTCGTCTTCATTCGCGTAGCGGCGAATTCCTGCAAATGATTTCTCTCCTGCAAAAGGCTCGATGGCATTACCGATAAGAATAAGTTTTCCTCCGGATGAAATCCACGAAGATATTTTGCTCATGACCTTTTCATTGAAAGAATAGGATCCTTCGGGTGCGATGAGCACATCATATTTCGACAAGTCTACGTTGGCGAAGTAATCTGTACCGATCAGCGTTCCGGGGTAATGCAACTCTTGCTCAAGAAAATGCCAGACTTCACCTGCGGAGAGTGAAAAAGTCTGGTCACCAAACAGCACCGCCACTTTGGGAGCACGAATGTAATTGACCTCACTTGAGCCAAAATCCTTGCCACTGTCCACCAGACCGGTTGTCGCCGCGTGGAGCGTGCGGCCATGTGCCTTCGCCAACTCAGTAACCAGTTGATCAAATGACGCCAGGTGTTCATTGTTTCGTCGCGTGATGATCAGCGAGCCGGCATTAAAGCTTTTTCCCTGAACAGAGAATGCCTGCGAAGCATAACGAACGCGCACATTTTTTCTAAGCAGGGCAGCGAGAAACTGAGCATCCGTCATACTCTCATAGGAAGCAACATAAGCGTACGCTGCGGAATTTGTTGCGGCGGTTACTGTTTTTGCTTCAACATTTTTTGATGGAACAATTTTCTCGGCCACCGCAAATGCTTTCAGGTCATACGCATACATCAGGTTCCAGGCGGTAATATCATAGGTGACACTGTCAGAAAGTTTGCCCTGGGGCTCAAACAACGTTGTTACAAAACGACCTTTGGGTTGATGTGTTGAGATTACAATGTCATTGGTTGCAAGGTTAAAGTTTGAGACGGTCTGCGTCTGGTAATCGAATCCTTTTGCCGGGCGTGCAGATGCAACATGTCCGTAACGAATCTGATGCGTATCCATCCACTTCATCAAACGGTCCAGCTTGTCGCGCTGGTTATCTCCTTTGATGACATAGGTTTTGTACGTGCCGTAACCGTTGTTGATGTTGTCGCGAAAATACTTTTCAAATTCATCCAACAATTTATTCGCGTGAACAACGCCCATCTCGACGGTGGATAATCCCGAAGTATGATGGTGGGTAAGTCGATCTTTCAAAGTGAGTGGATCACCGAATTCTGTCGTGATGGTCACACCGACTTGTCCGCCCTGCTCATACGTCATCCCGATTCCTCCGTTGAAAACAGGATAAGAGTCGCCGTAGCTTGGATAGAAAAGATCAAACCGCTCTTTCGTAAAGTACAACCATCCCTTTTCATCAAAATACTTCGCATTGTTTTTACCAATGATGGTCTGGAACTCGCGCTGCCAGTTGGTAATTACTTCGTGATAGGGCTCTGCTGCGGGAGCGAAGTAGTAAGGATTATTATAGCCTTGCTCGTGAAAATCAACATGAACTTGCGGGAGCCACTGGTTATATAACTTCAGGCGGTGCTTCGATTCGATCTGGCTCTCCCAGGCCCAGTCACGGTTAAGATCAAACAAATAATGGTTTGAGCGACCGCGGGGCCAGGGCTCGCGATGTTCCTTCGCATCCGGATTAGAATTTGGTTCTGCATTGCCGTATTGATTGACAAAATTGGCGTAGCGGTCGCGGCCGTCCGGATTGATGCAAGGGTCAAGGACAACAACAGATTGGTTCAGCCATGACTGTGTTTTTGCATTGGCGGGATTGACAAGCTCATAAAGCGTCAGCATGGAAGCTTCCGTAGAATTCGCCTCGTTACCATGAACATTATAACTCAACCAGATGATGGGAACACGTGTAGCGGGTTTCCCTTCTGCCAATCCAGCACGGCGAAGGTTATCTAGGCGGATTTGCTCAATGTTCTTAAAGTTCTCGGGTGACGTAGCGATTGCATAGATCAAAGGCCTGCCCTCATACGTTTCTCCATACTGAAAAACTTCAACGTTGGGCAGCACTTCCGCGACATGCTTGTAATACTCTACAACGCGATGATGACGAGTAAATTTCGATCCGAGTTCGTAGCCCAGAAATTCAGATGGACTCTGCAACTTTTGCTGAGCCTGAGCATTCACAACCATAAAAGCTGTGAGCAGAAATAACACTTTGCGCATAAGGGTGAAAAAATATAAAGACTATTTCTTGTTGAGAAGGCGATGGATTTGTGGCTTGTGGTGGTGGATGTGTTCCATAAAGAACTGGACGGCATGTAACGCATTCAGTCGGCCGGCCACAAAATGTTTATAAACTTCTTTCTTCCAACCAGAGTCGCCCAGGGAATCAAGAAATTGTCGAAGCGCTTCACGCTGCTCATCCCATTGCCTGCGGAGTTCCTCAAACGATAAGTCGGACGGCGTATGGTCGCGAACGTGCTGGGGAGCTTTATATTTAAATGGAAGGCGTTGAGAAATCTTTAAAGCAAGGAATCGCAAATCTGCACTGAAGGACGACGGTTTGAGACTTTGCAGTCCCAGACTCTTTTTGCGCATATACTCAAGAGAAAGCCGTTCAGCGGTAATCAGGTGAGCAAGAACCTCTCCCAGTGACCATCGGTTATTTTCACGACGGTGGAAGGTGTCGGCAGATATTACTTCAATTTGATGAAGGATTGCCTTTCGTTGCGCTTCAGCGTCATCAAATACACGGGCAAGTTTTGGGTGCATGCTAAACTTTGAGTCAAGCCAAAAATAATTATCTTTATATCAAACCAAAACCTATAACAACTATATAACTATGGAAACAACTACAAGTGCTCCGGTATCCACAACCAATTATGCCGGCTTTGGCCAGCGATTGCTTGCACTAATTATTGATGGAATTATTCTATCTGTGGCTTACTTCGTTGTCCTTACACCTGTTATTGCGATGATGGGCATCGGAGCAGCGTCGGCAATCGAAGGAGGCGAAACGATGAGCGAAGAAGAGGCTATTGGTATGGTGGGGGCAATTTTTGCGGGAATCGGAATAGTTTTCCTGATCATCATCGCGATATATTTGTTCTATTTTGCGGGAATGGAGTCTTCAAAGTATCAGGGTACTGTGGGCAAAATGGTGATGGGTATTAAGGTAACAGATCTTAGCGGAAATAAAGTTTCATTTGGTAAGGCACTTGTACGCTACATTGGCAGATACCTTTCTGGTATGTTTTTCTGCATTGGTTATATCATTGCCGCATTCACCGATAAGAAGCAAGCGCTTCACGACATGATTGCAGGTACGTTGGTGTTGAAGAAGTAATTGAATAATACGAATAAGAAAAGGCCGGACTTCCGGCCTTTTTTGTTGAATAACTGCTTCAGCGAAACAACCTGAGTCAATCCCGGGCGTGGATCTCTCTGCGATGGTAGGGTACCTGGTCGGAGCAGTTCACAGTCAAAATCTTTCTTTTGAAGCGTTTTGAAATTTTGAGTTCGCAAAGTTGATTTGCGCCTGAAAAACACAGTTTCTAATGGCCGCAAAAACCCTTCAATTAAATCGCAACAGCGTCTTGGTGACGTGTGCGTTTATTTTTTTCCTGCTCGGAACATGCAACGTTGCTTTGGCCCAGATCGATTTCCGGCCTGGATTTGTTATCGATACGAATGGCGACTCCCTCAAAGGAGAGATAAGCTATAAAGACAACGCAACATTTTGGTCCTCTTGTACTTTTCGCACCTCTGAAACGGGTGCACCGATTGTGTATAAACCGGAAGCCATCCGTGAGTATGGATTTTTAGGTGGGCGGCATTTTCGCAGTGTGAAGTTGAAAAATGCAAACGATGAAATCGTGAATCTGTTTGCTGAGGTTCTCGTCGATGGGAAGTGCGTATTGTTTTACTACAAGGGGGACTTCTATGTCTCCAAGGAAGGTGGCCGATTGGTTATGCTTGAGAATAAGCAGACCACGCTACAAAGAGGAAGCAGTTATTATACACAGTATTCAAACCAGTACAAGGGAGTACTTACCTACCTTCTGTCAGATTGTGAGGAGGTAAAAGGCGATGTGCCGAAGACAAAGTTTGAAGAGGAATCCTTAATGGCATTGTTGGCCAAATACAACAGTTGCGGCAACAGTCAGGAAGTGGTAATCACCAATAGGGAGCCCGCCGTGAAGCGTTCGTTTGGGATTGTAGCAGGTTACCGCTTTGGATCGCTCGTATTTTCAAAGGAGCAATCGGCCGAAACAACGGGAACGTTTACCGGTAGTCACTTTATCGGTGGTCTTTCAATGAATGTGATGTTCCCGAGGCGAACAAAGCGCACCTCTTTGCAAATGGAGTTTTGTTTTTCACGGGCCAGCTATACAGGAACCTCACAGGAGGCCGACGGAACCAGGGTGGAGGTAACGCACGAAATAAGCCAAATTGTAATTCCCATTCTTGCGCGTTATGAGTTCAGCAAACGGTTCGTGCAGCCCTATATCAACGCAGGGGGCTTGCTGAAGATCAAGACGTCATCTTCAACACGTAAAAGACCCGAACTCAACGGTCTCCCTGGCGGCCCGAGTCCTGCCGACAATTTGTTTAACCCACCGCAGTACGGGATACAACTCGGCGGTGGTGTTCAGCGTGCAGTCAAGGAAAAGGCAAATATCTTTCTGGATCTTCGGGTTGAATTGAGCAGACTACTGCCTGCTGCGAATAAAGGAGCTGCAAAGCCGAACTTCGTTCTGGTGGGCTTTACGACCGGAGTCAGGTTCTAGTATTGGTTTTTGCCGGCAGGGTTTTTTTATTGTTCCCCTTGTGAGCAATGAAGATGGAAGAAGGGCGGGTTGATGCTTGCATACCTTGAAATAAAAGGTACTAACTTCACTGCATGGAAAACTTTGTAACCGATACGCTCGGAATACCGGCTTCTGTATTCAACTACGTCATTCTGCCGTTGCTGATTTTTTTCGCGCGCATCGCCGACGTGTCCATCAATACCATCCGCATCATCTATGTCCTGGGTGGAAGAAGACTGACGGCAACCTTGCTCGGCTTCTTTGAATCATTTATCTGGCTGATGGCCATCCGGCAAATTTTTGAACATCTCGATAACTGGGCCTCCTACATTGCCTATCCCGCCGGATTTGCTTCCGGAATTTTCGTCGGCATGATCATCGAGGAACGAATTGCTTACGGCAAAGTGATCGTAAGAATCATCACACGACGTGATGTTACAGAATTAATTCAATACCTGGATTCACAACGCAATCGCTACACGCGTGTATCCGCCGAAGGACCCAATGGGCATGAGAACCTGGTCTTCACCGTACTTCAGCGGGAAAATCTTGAGCAACTGCTGGAGAAGCTGAAAGAAATTCTTCCTTCGGCTTTTTATACGGTGGAGAAAGTCAATCGTGCCGCAGAAACAGGTGCCATCGTTCAGGACAGTTCAAGATGGAGCATGGGCTCGTGGCTGCGCAGAATTCGCAGAGACTGACGAACTATATCCAGTTCTTTTTCCGGAAAAAATCAACTCCTATTTTGAAAGAAGAGGTGATGCTTTTTTTCAAAGTATCGTCAAGCTTTTTAATGTGAAAGCACGATTTGCCTTTCAGTAATTTTACCAAATCCGGATCGATGCGTTTTTTGAGATCGGGGTCAACGTACAAAGGCAGGTAGTGAATCACCACAGCGCTTTTGTTGGTCTGTATCCCGATGAAAAACATCTCTTTGTATGATTTTCCATTCAACTCCATCTCGCCTTCCGCCCAAAGGTGATACTGGCCAGGCTTTGGCTGCCGGATAGCAAACTGTTTCTCAAACGGTCGGGCTAATGACACCAGCTCGTCGTACAACGCACTGAGGTCTTGTTTCGCAGCAGATTTTGCCATGGGAATTATTGGTTGATCATTGCCAGAATATCATCGACGTATTCACGGCTGTTGTAGAGTCGTGGCACTTTGTTCTGTCCGCCCAGCTTCCCTTTCTTCTTTAACCAATTGTAGAATGTGCCTTCAGGGGCACGATGCACACGGGGAGCCACAAGGGCAAGATCGTGTTGACGCTTCGCATCGTAATCAGAGTTGATCGTTCGAAGCGTTTCATCGAGGTAATGCGAGAACGCGCGAAGATCATCAGGCCCCGACTTGAATTCAATAATCCACTCGTGCCCTCCTCGCTTGCCTTGCTCCAGGAATATCGGCGCCGCCGTAAAATTGTCAATCACTGCACCGGTAAGTTCGCACGCGCGCGTCACTGCCTGCTCGGCATTTTCAACGATCACCTCTTCACCAAAAGCGTTCATGAAATGTTTTGTCCTGCCGGAGATGCGAATGCGGTAAGGATAGACAGATGTAAATTTCACCGTGTCTCCAATATTGTATCGCCACAAACCGCCATTGGTGGTGATGATCATCGCGTAATTTTGGCCCAGCTGTACTTCGCTCAATGGAATGACCTTGGGATTTTCTTTGTCGAGCTCTTCAATCGGAATGAATTCGTAAAAAATTCCGTAGTCGAGCATGAGCAACAAATCCTCAGAATCGGACCGGTCCTGTATGCCAAAAAATCCTTCGCTTGCATTATAGGTTTCCCAATAATGCATGTCGCTTTTTGGAATCAAACTCTGAAACAATTTGCGATAAGGCGCAAAGGCAACAGCGCCGTGAAAAAAGCACTCCAGATTGGGCCATACTTCAAGAATGTGGTCTTTCTTTTCAAGCTCCACAATACGTTGAATGAGCAACACGGTCCAGGTAGGCACGCCCGCAATGTTGGTGACATTCACTTGTGAAGTTTCCAACGCCATCTTGTCAATTTTCTCTTCCCAGTTTCCGAGCAAGGCGGTTTCAAGGCTCGGCGTACGAATGAACTGAGCCCACGATGGAAGATTTTGCATGATCACTGCCGAAACATCTCCATAAAAGGATGATGCACTGCTGTCGTATTCATTGATTTGATGACTACCACCCACCGCGAGTCCTTTCCCATCGAATAGTTTGGATTCGGGATAGTTGTTCACGTAAATCGAAAGCAGATCCTTTCCGCCCTTGAAATGACATTCTTCCAACGCTTCTTCTGAAACCGGAATGAATTTGCTCCGGTGACTGGTTGTTCCCGACGACTTTGAGAACCATCGAATCTCCGACGGCCACAAAATGTTTTGCTCTCCCTTCATCAATCGCTCGATGTAGGGGTAGATGTTTTCGTAAGAATGGATGGGAACACGCGACGCAAACTGGTCGTAGCGGCTGATGTCTGAAAAATCATACTGCTTACCGATTGCCGTATGCTGGGCATCCTGAACGAGGCGCTTAAAAAGCTCGTCCTGCACGTCATGCGGATATTTCATGAAGAGCTCGATCTGATGGATCCGCTTCTTCATCACCCACGTCAAAATTGAATTAAATAATCCCATGAACCCCGGTAACCTGCAAAAATAGAACTTTAAACAAAAATCCGAAGGACTGAACGCGGGGCCGCACGGAAACTATTGCAGCCTGTTCGTCCCTGCTGGTACTATAAACTGCTTGCCAAGGGTTTCTCCGGAATCGATTTGCTTCAGGGTATTGACGTAATACCACCGTGCAACGGCCTGCTGCGGTTTTAACGACAGCAGCAAGTAGCCATGGTCGCGGTGGTTGGTAAACTTTAAATGAGGGTTTTTTGCAACATAACCCTTCTCCATCTCAATGGTCTGTTCGTTACTGATGTATTCGTTGGTATTTCCCGATGAGACGCTGGTTGTGCCGAGCTCAATCCCAAGGGAGCCTTTGCCTGATTTGGGATTATAGGTTTTTGAATAATCTACCGCAATCTCAAAAGCCCATGAAGCATGGGTGTCGCCAGACAAAAAGATGACATTGCTGATTTTCTTATCGCGTATCGTTGAAGCTATCTTATTTTTCTCAAACAGGTAGCCATCCCAGCTGTCCAGATTCCGCGGGTAGCCAGGGTCGTTAGCGGATTGATCCAGGTCGGAAAAGATCACCTGATTTCCGATAATCTTCCAAGTTGCTGCAGAGCTGGAGAGTTTATCCGTAAACCACGCCAGCTGAGTATCTCCAAGCATGTGGTGCTCGCTGCTGGTAACGGATTCATCCTTGATATTTTCAGCCTGTTTTGTCCGGCCCTCAAGACGCTCATCCAGCATCAGGACATCGGCCAGACTGCCGAAAGAAAATGATCGATAATGGCTGCTGCCCTCGCGGATTGGAATCCACTCATAGTAGGCTTTTCGCGCGGCTTCCTTTCGCGCATTGAAGTCTCCTTCTTCAGGCTGGTGATTTTCAGCACCACCAACGTAGACGTTATTGGCCACCTCGTGATCGTCCCAGATCGTAATCAACGGATGACGTTGTCTCATATGCCGAATTCCCTGATCGAGGTGATATTGTGCATATCGCGTGCGGTAATCCGAAAGAGAAACAATCTCATACGAAGGAAGATGTTTTCGATTGACAGCAGAGTCGCCATAACCGCCAACCTGATATTCGTAGATGTAATCACCGAGATGGAGAACCGCATCCACTTCTTTTTCTGCAATGCGGTCATAGGCATTGAAGTATCCAAACTCCCAGTTGCTGCAGCTCACGACCGCCAGCGTCAAACTGTCCATCCGGCCCGAGGCCAGGGTCTTTGTTCGTCCGGTCATCGATGTGCTGCCCAGCGCCTTGAAGCGATAGTAGTAGTAAACACCTGGCGATAATCCGGTGACATCATGCTTGATCGTAAAGTCCCGTTCGGGGCCGGTATTCAATTTTCCTTGCTGTACAATTTTAGTGAAGTCCTCATTTTCGCTCACTTCCCACACCACCTCAATGGTACCGACGGAATCCGAAGGTGTTACGCGCGTCCAGATGATGACCCGATCGGTGAGCGGATCACCGGAAGCGACGCCATGATAAAACGGACGCAGGGTGGTATCATAAAGCGAAGCCGTGCTTTCGGTAAACCGGGATACTGTTTTTTCAGAGGTCGTCTGGCAGGACCAGACAAGGGCGCCGCAAAAGGCAGCAGCAAGAAGACTGAGATGAGAAGTACGCATAAAAGAATTTTAGCGAAGCTAAGCCTTAGTTGTTAAAAATACATGAACTTGACATCAAACCACTGTTATCTCCATGCACTGGATCATCCTCATCATCGCCGGCCTGTTTGAGGTTGGCTTCACCACCAGCTTGAAATTATCCAATAACTTTTCGCACAAGGGATGGAGTGTATCCTTCTTCGTTTGTTGTGTGCTGAGCTTCTTTTTCCTCAACAAAGCCGTGCAGCATATTCCAATCGGAACTGCTTACGCGGTCTGGACGGGAATCGGAGCGGTGGGAACCGTGATCGCAGGAATTCTTTTGTTCAAAGAACCAGCGGATGCCTGGAGAATGTTCTTCCTCGTTACGTTGATTGGATCCATCATCGGGTTAAAGGCAGTGACTGCATAACGCTGTTCGCGCGACGGCACAAAAAAACCGTCCGGAGTGTCCTGGACGGTTTCTGTATCTGAGGAAATCTGCCTATGCATCTTTCCACTTGATGCCACAACCAATCGCTTTTGTTTGTGGATTGGCGACCGGCTTGCCAGCAAGCAGCGCATCAATCGCTTCTTCCACATATTTCTTGTCAGCCTTAGCCGCGTCGCGCGAGCTGTTGTCTATCGCTCCGATGTACGCAACCTTGAAGTCGTTGCCTGCGCGCTCCAATACAAATACGTGCGGCGTGTTGGTCGCACCGAATGAACGGGCTACGTCTTGTGTCTCATCTGCCAGGTAGGGGAAGTCATATTTCTTCCGCTTGGCCTGCGCCACCATGGCGTCAAATGAATCACCAGGAGAAGCTGCCGGGTCATTGGAGTTGATGGCGATTACCGGAAAACCTTTGCCGCTGTATTTCTTATTCAACGCCATGATGCGTTCGTTGTATGCTTTGGAATACGGGCATGTGTTGCAGTCAAATACAACGACAACGCCTTTAACGCTCTTAAAATCTGACAGGGCTACCTGCTTGCCATCGACGTTTTTTAATTTGAAATCCTGCACGACATCGCCGACGCTGTACCCAGCCGGTGCGGCAGACATCAACACAAAGGCACCAACGGCCATCCATAGGAGGTTCTTCAACTTTTTCATAAGGGATAAAATTAACTTTTGATTTCTTCTACAAATTTTTCCAGGTCACCTTCGTGCAGCTCTCCGCTTATGAAACGACGCTTGCCGTTCGCGGGATTGAAGATGATGGTGGCGGGCAAGGCGCCCGACCATTGTGGCTCGATGGAATTGATCCACGAGTTCGGATCTGGCGCATTGAGCAACAGAACCTGGCTTTTCAATTTTTTGCGTTCAATGAACTTAAACACCTTTTGAGGGTTTGGGTCAAGCTCAAGGTCCATGCTGATGAGGATAACTTCGGTGTCCGTGCGCCCGGAAGAAGTTAACTTTTCGAAAAGCGGCATTTCTTTTACGCAGGGCGCACACCACGTTGCCCAAAAATTGATCACCCGAATTTTTTCCCCGCCTTTGCTCACCAGCGCTTTCAAATCGTCCTTGGAGATTGTTTTGGCGGGCTGCGCGAATAACCCGAAAGAGGCCAGAAACAAGGAGGCAAAGAGTAACGACTTTTTCATCTTGGGGAAAGAATACAATTTTATCTGCATATGCAACGCACCGGGGTAACACACGCCGGAGCCTTTAGGTTTTGTGAATTCTAAAAATTTCTTTTTCAACCACTTAGGCGGCTTAAAACCATGAAAAAAAAGATATCCACAAATTCAGGAAGTTATCCACACGCTTGGCGGACTACCACTTAACAGTTTGAAAATCATGGATTTATGTGCCTATTTATGAATCGGTTCTTTGTGGACAACTAAAATCTCTTTCAGAAATGCAAAAAATTGGCAGGGGAAATTCAAAAGATTTATTTGCAGTTAAATCACGCACAAACCATTCCAATTCATGAGTACGTTCCAGCCTGTCCGGCAGCTATTTGGCATCGAGATTCCGATCATTCAGGCAGGCATGATCTGGTGTAGCGGCTGGAAGCTCGCGAGCGCGGTGAGCAATGCGGGTGGCCTGGGACTTCTCGGGGCAGGCAGCATGTACCCGGAGGTGTTGCGCGAGCACATTCAAAAATGCAAGGCAGCCACAGACAAGCCCTTTGGTGTCAACGTGCCCATGTTGTATCCGGATCTGGACCAGATTTTTGATGTCATTGTTTCGGAAGGTGTAAAAATCGTATTCACTTCAGCCGGCAACCCGGCAACGTGGACACCGATTCTCAAAGACAAGGGACTTACGGTGGTCCATGTCGTGTCCAGTGTGAAGTTTGCGAAGAAGGCAGAGCAAAGCGGTGTGGACGCTGTCGTAGCGGAAGGGTTCGAAGCAGGCGGGCATAACGGTCGGGAAGAAACAACAACTTTGGTGCTCATTCCGATGGTTCGGGATGCCATCTCGATTCCCCTGCTTGCAGCTGGCGGCATTGCCGACGGCCGCGCCATACTCGCCATGGAGGCACTGGGTGCCAATGGAGTTCAGGTAGGAAGCCGTTTTGCGGCAAGCGCAGAATCATCCGCGCATGATAATTTTAAACAAAGCATCGTCGCGGCGAAAGAAGGCGATACCATGCTCTCACTGAAACAACTCACGCCCGTGCGCTTGTTGAAAAACAAATTTTATGAACTGGTCTCTGCAGCCGAGTCGCGGGGCGCTTCAAAAGAGGAGCTGGCAACGCTGCTGGGCAAACGCAGGGCAAAGCACGGAATGTTCGAGGGCGATCTTGAGGAAGGAGAACTTGAGATTGGGCAGGTTGCAGCGGGAATACAGGGCGTGGAACCGGCGGCAAAAATTGTCAGCGAGATGTGGAGCCAGTATCTTGACGTGAAGTCGCGACTGTGTCAATGAACATTCTTCAGATAAAGGAAACTTGTATTTATACGCGTGACCTCGACGCTGCACGTGACTTTTATATGGGCCTTGGTCTTCCGCTGATATCAGAAGTACCGGGTAAGCATGTGTTCTTGCGTGCAGGTTCGTCGGTTCTTTTAATTTTCAATCCCGACGATGCTCGCCTGAAGCAGTCGCCTCCTGCACATTATGCGCAGGGACCTCAGCATTTTGCATTTGAGGTGGATGAGATTCAATACGATTCAGCAAAAGAGTTTGTTAAGAGCAGAAACATCGAAGTGATCGATGAGGTGACGTGGAAAAGCGGTGCAAAATCTTTCTACTTCCACGACCCCGCAGGAAACGTGGTGGAGGTAATACCGAAGAATGGACTTTGGGATTAATTAAACTTTGCTCACCAGAACAAGATCGTGAGCGACAACGCGCTCTGTTGCCGGTTGCTCCATAACCTCTGACTTGTACACATGATGAAACCAGAAGTTGTAATCTTTGTATTGCAGGCAAGGACTTACGATCTTGCCGTTGATTAGAATTTTGATGAAGAGGTCCGGAGAAACGGTCAGAAGAATCTTTCCTTTTTGATTTTCCGGGAGCTCATCCACCAGCACATATTCAATGCCCTTATACACTTTGCACTCAGCCAACATAACAGGTATTAATGCCAACGTACCAACTACTGGTAACCGGTAGCAAAACTGGTCACCGATATAAAAATAGGAAAACTAATTTAACCTTCTACAGATTTGTACTTTAGCTTTCTGTGAATAATGATTGTGACCTTGCATGCGTGCATTTTTTGATACTCCAATTGAATATTTGAAGGGCGTTGGACCTCAACGCGCCGCATTACTCAATAAAGAACTAAGTATATTCACGTATGCCGATCTGTTGCAGCATTATCCATTCCGTTACGAAGATCGCTCGAAGTTTTATGCGGTAAGTGAGCTTTCCGACGAAATGTCGTTTGTTCAGATCAAAGGCCGTATTATTTCGAAAGAGCTTATTGGTGCTGGTCCAAAGAAACGATTGGTCGCTGTTTTCACCGATGGACAGCGCGAAATGGAGCTCATCTGGTTTCAGGGCATCAACTGGGTGGCAGAAAAAATAAAACCCGGAATCGATTACATCGCATTTGGTAAGCCCACACGCTTCGGAGCAAAATTCAGCATCGCCCATCCCGAGCTGGAACCACTTTCGCCGGCCAATGAAAAAGGAAGTGGTCTGCACCCCATCTACCCGCTCAGTGAAAAACTGAGAACAAAACGCGTCGATGGCAAAATGCTGGCGCGCTTAAATCGCGAGCTGCTCAACATCGCCAAAGAAAAAATTCGCGAAACGCTGCCCGAGGATATGATTCGTGATGTGGGATTGATGAATAAACGCGATGCGCTTGAGCAAATCCATTTCCCCACCGATTATGACATGCTGGCAAAAGCGCGATTCCGACTGAAATTCGAAGAGCTCTTTTATGTTCAGCTGAAGCTCCTCAAATCAAAAGTGATTCGGCAGGAAAAATATCGGGGGCAAATTTTCAATGATGCGTCACTGTTGACAGAATTCTACAACAACCATTTACCCTTTTCACTCACAGACGCACAGAAGCGGGTCATTCGCGAGATCTACTCCGACTTAAGATCGGGACATCAAATGAACCGACTGTTGCAGGGCGACGTGGGCAGCGGCAAAACAATGGTTGGGTTCATCTCCATGCTTCTCGTTATCGGAAGTGGCTCACAATGTGCTTTGATGGCACCGACAGAAATTCTTGCCCAACAGCATTTCAAAAATTTGTCGAAGTACGCCGCTGCAATGAACATACCCATTGCGTTGCTGACAGGCTCAACAAAAAAATCAGAGCGCAGAGTCCTCCACGAAGATCTTCAGTCGGGCAAACTAAAAATACTCGTAGGCACCCATGCGCTCCTGGAAGAAGAAGTACAATTTCACAAATTAGGAATGGCGGTGATCGACGAACAGCATCGCTTTGGTGTCGCGCAGCGCTCGAAGTTGTGGCAGAAGAACACCGATGTCTTTCCGCATGTATTGGTCATGACTGCAACGCCGATTCCGCGAACACTGGCCATGACGCTGTATGGAGATCTGGATGTTTCCGTTATTGATGAACTTCCCGCAGGACGCAAACCCATTCAAACCGTTCACCAGTATGATGCACATCGCCTCAAGGTGAATGAATTTCTGCGAAGGCAAATACAGGAAGGAAGACAAGTGTATGTCGTGTATCCGCTGATCGACGAATCAGAAAAACTGGATCTGAAACATCTCATGGACGGTTATGAAAGCATTTGCCGGGCATTTCCGGATGCAGCCATCAGTATTCTTCATGGAAAAATGAAGCCGGATGCCAAGGAATATGAGATGCGACGTTTCGCGAAGGGCGAAACGCAAATTATGGTGGCGACGACTGTGATTGAAGTGGGCGTAGATGTTCCCAATGCTTCCGTGATGGTGATTGAAAATGCAGAACGTTTCGGCCTTTCTCAGCTCCATCAGCTTCGTGGTCGCGTCGGCCGCGGTGCAGCGCAGTCGTATTGTATCCTGATGACGGACGTCAAGCTGGGCGCCGACTCCCGAACGCGCATCAATACCATGGTGAAGACGAACGACGGCTTTGAGATCGCAGAAACCGATCTTCAACTCCGCGGCCCTGGGGATCTGATGGGTACCCAGCAGAGCGGCGTTCTCGATCTGCTGATTGCTGATCTCGGTAAGGACCAGCAAATACTGCAACATGCAAGAAGCGTGGCAACCGAGATATTAAACGCCGACCCTACGCTGAGCCTTCCAAAAAACCAGTCCATCCGCACACAAATAGACTCCATGAAGCAGGAGGCCATGAACTGGAGTCGAATCAGCTAAACCCGTCAGATCGACCGACTGCAAAATAATAAGCGGCTAAACGCATAATATTTTGTACTTTTTCCATCCCTTTCGGGAGCCTGATCATGAGATACATTTTTTTGACCGCGATGATCGCCGCGGCCTTGGGTACGTTCGCACAGACGGGAAACTATTTTTTGTCGAACCATTCCCCGGGAGATCGCCACAATTCAAGCACATGCTACGATATCGTGCAAGACCCGCGAGGCCTGATGTATTTTGCGACCAACCAGGGTGCTCTTGAATTTGACGGCCGCAATTGGTCTTTTCTTCCAGGCCAGGGTGCGGTATATGCCCTCACCGTCACAGACAGTGGTTCAGTGTACTGGGCAGGTGCCAGAGGATTTGGAAAAATTAACCCCGACCGACAAGGCGCAAAGTCCGCCGTGCTCACATCCGAGTCATCCGAACGCAGCTACTTCGCGTTGGTGCAATCTGCGAATAGTATTTTCCTCCTCGGCGAAAATGTTATTGAAGAATTTGATCTGACAACGCGAAAGCATAAGCCAATTCAGTTTGAAGGCAACGAAACTTTCCTCAACCTGTTCGAACTCTCCGGCCGCGTGTTTGCAACCACCGAGTCCCAGAAAGTGTACGCGATTGAAAATGGAAAACTCGCGGAAACGGCGACAAAAATTCCATGGGATGTAGTTTTTGTTTCCAGGTATGAAGACGACTACGTAATCGGCACAGCAGAGAATCGTTTGTATGCCGTTAATCGTTCGTTACAAGTTGCTGAGATCGTGCCGGAGGACAAGCAATACATTGAAGCAGGAAAAATTATTTCCGGTGTGTACATCAACCGCCAACTCCTTGCGCTGGGTACCTTGCGTGGAGGCGTCATCTTCCTGAATCCAATTACCGGAACAACCCAGGAGATCATCAATTACCATACAGGCCTCCCCGACAACGAGACCTTTGCGCTCGCCAAGGATGCCAACATGAATATCTGGACGGCGCATGACTACGGCTTCACCAAAATATCACCTTACCTCCCGTTCAAAAGTTTTGCTCACTACCAGGGCTTGTCAGGAAATTTATTATGCACACTTTCCACCGACACGAGCATGTATGTCGGGACATCGCAGGGTGTGTTTAAACTCAAGCGGGAAAATCTCTACGAGGAGCTGACGTACTTCGTGGAGGTAGAAATTAAAGAGTCGATCAAGTCAAAAACTTCAACGGCACCAACCGCAGAACCTGCCACGCCTCCGGCAGAAGTCAATGATCAACCACGGAAAGGAGGAGTTTTCGCTTTCCTGCGTAGAAAAGCCAGGAAGCAGGAGCCGGCCAAAGAAACAACCCAGGAACCCGTCGCGAACAATAAAAAAGAAGAACTGCCGGCCAATTCCCCTGTAAAAAGATTTCGACGGGAAAAGCGTGTGGAGAAAGTGTTGCGTTCATCGCAATATGTTTTCAAGAAGGTTGAAGGCATTGACTCGAAAGTTCTGCACCTGCGCGAATTCCAGGGAAAGGTTTTTGCCGCAGGCCTGGGTGGCGTGGCAGAAGTGAGTGATCTTCGGTCGCGCACAATTTTTGAAGAGCCAGTCCGGTTTCTCTTTGCCTCAAAGGAACGGTCGGCAATGGTCGCGGTTTCCTATGACGATGCGGTGCTGGCGCTTCAACCCAATGGCGATACCTGGCGATCAATACCATTGGCCGGCGCTTCTGTTGATGTAGATTTTATTTTTGAAGGCGATGGAAACCTGTGGATGTGCAGTCCCGAACGTCTCTACAAAGCGTCTCTTGATGACAGTGTTTTTCGTGTAACTGAATCAAAATTACTCGTCAATCCGAATCTCGAGCCAACGCTTGGTGTGATTACCAATCAGGGACCTCTGCTTGTTAATAATTCTGGCTTCTACCGCTATGTGGCATCGTCCGACAGCACGGTGAGAGTTGATTCTTTACCCGCACCGACACAGTATTTCGCAACACGCGGCCGAATTCTTTTCCGTGAGCAAAACAGGTGGGCAATGATCGGCGAGGAGAATCTTGACCCTAATTTTCAACTGCTTAATCTATTCAGCGATCTTCGTTATGTATCACTGGACGCAAGATCGGGCGGCCTTTGGATGATCAGCGGAGGTAATGATTTGTTTAAATTCTATGCAGACAAATTAGCTCCGGCCGAATCAACATTTCCGATCATGCTGCGGTCCATGATCAACAATGACCGTCCTATTCCCTTTGGGAAGAAAGTATATATTGATGAACTGAGCAGCGCACTTTCTTTAGAATTCGTACAGCCTGATTTTGTGAACCCGGGGTCGATCGAATTCCGTTATCAACTTCAAGGAATGAACACCGAGTGGTCAGAGTGGTCTGTTCAAAACAACAAAATTTCATTTCCCTACTTGCCTGTGGGCGAATATAAGCTTCACGTGCAAGGCCGGAACATCTTCGGACGGGTCACCGAGCTGGAGCCGATCGAATTTGAGGTCTTGCCTCCCTACTGGCAGCGATCATGGTTCTACGCACTAGAATTTCTGGTGTTCTCGCTGCTGGTGGCATTGTCCTTCAGGCTCAACAGAAGATTCCGAATCGTAAGTCGTGTGCTATCGCTCTTGACGATCATCTTGTTGATTGAATTAATTCAGAGTGCCATTAACTCCATGTTCGTGACGAAGGAAAGTCCTGTCTCGGATTTTGTTGTTCAGGTGGTTGTCGCCCTGATGGTACTGCCCGTGGAGGGCTATCTCCGCCAGTTCATGTTGCGGTCCCTGGACTCAGGGGCACGTTTCTACAGCTTTCTTTCCCCTCAGGGAGAGCAGGTCAGGAAAACTGAGGAGAAAGAGACAAAAGAAGGTTAAAAAATTTCTAATTTCGACCTGAGAGTGAATTGCTTATGAAAAAAATATTACCGCTTCTTCTCGCAACTGCGCTATGGGCGTCATGCTCTCCGACAGAAAAAAAGGAACAAACCAGCGACTCCAATCCTCCTGCTGAAGGCTTTGACCTGGAACATTCCGACCCCGCTGCGATTGAACTTGCCGATAGTGTGATGAACGCGATGGGCGGACGCAAAGCCTGGGATGAAACACGATTTATCTCATGGAATTTCTTTGGTCGCCGCGATCTTGTTTGGGATAAGCAGGAAGGTCGTGTCAGAATCCACTCGCTCCCCGACAGCATCATTTATCTGGTCAATGTGAACACCATGGAAGGTCGCGTTCAGGTAAAAGGTGCGGAGATTAAGGAACCGGATTCGTTAAAGCGCATGCTTGAAAAAGCAAAATCAATCTGGATCAATGACTCATACTGGCTCGTGATGCCATTCAAACTGAAGGACTCTGGTGTTACTTTGAAATACCTGGGCGAGGACACTACGACGACCGGCGTTCCTGCCAATGTCCTTCAATTGACTTTCAGCAACGTAGGTGACACGCCGGAGAACAAGTACATGATTTACGTTGATGTGAAGGATAATCTCGTTAAGCAATGGGCCTATTACCAGAAAGCATCTCAGGATTCCGCAACCTACGTCTGGCCTTTTGACAACTACAAGAAATACGGCAACATTTTGCTCTCGGCAAACCGTTCAGACGGAAAAGGGCCAATGAACGCCGTCGTTTCGGAAAAGATTGAGGATAGTGTTTTTACCGATTTCTAATCAGGACTTCTCCAGTAAAATGGTGAAGGTGCTGCCATGACCGACCCGGCTTTCCACTGAAATACTGCCCCGGAGTTTTGCCAGCGATTCTTTGACGAGATAAAGACCAAGACCTGTACCCTGGCTGTTGGTTGAAGCCCGATAAAACATATCGAATATTTTGGGGAGGCTTTTCTCTGGAATGCCTTCACCATTGTCGGCAACCGTGATCATGACCTTATTGGCACTCAGGCGCGTGAAGACAACTTCAATGAAGGGATCTTCCTGTTTGAGGTTGTGATATTTTACTGCATTGCCGATAAGGTTTAAAAGGATAATCTTCATCTGGTTGTAATCCGACTTCAATAGATTTTCCTTCCATTCATACCGAAGGGTAATCGCCGGGGCTCCTTCATTAAACTTCAGATCACTGATGGTTTCGCGCATCAGGTTATTAAAATCAAATTGCTCTATTTTCAGCGCAAGTTTTTTGGCTTTCTGTAAATTGAGAATGTCCCGGATGACTTCATCAAGTTTTCGGATGCGCTCCTCGATCATGCCCATGTACTCGCGCGCGAGATCCTCCTTCAACTCAACTTTTCCGAGATAAGTGAGTCCTAGAATCGACGCGATGGGCGCCCGCAAATCATGCGAAGTGCTATACAAAAAGTTGTCAAGCTCGAGATTGGTCACTCGGAGTTTCTCCCGCTCATCCTCCAGCAGCCACATCACCTGACTGATGCCGATCAGCGCGAGCATAAAAATGTCGACGAACCCAAAATAGTCGGGAAACCGGAAGGTGCTCCCGAACAGGTTCCCGACGACGACAACGACATAAGCATAGTGAAGGATACTGTACACACCGAATGTGCCCGCAAGGAAAAACTGCCCGTTGTTGTGTTTCCTTCGTCGCTGAAGAAGCAGGATGCTGCAGGCAGTCAAACCAATCGCTGCGATGATGGTGCGCAACCCAAAACGAAGCGCATATCGTTCGGTGGTGGCACCGGCAACGCCATCGTAAGCGCTGACAGACACGACCGCGAGGATGACCGCACCGGCAAGCGCGAGGTAAAACCGTTGACTCGGCAGCAACCGGTCGCGAACCAGTTCATAGGTCCCTGCGACCAAAAAAATCGTCTGAAAAAATGAAAAGATCTGGGCAACAAGACTGGGGATGAACCTGTTTGGATTCTGGAAGCCAAGCATGATGGTGATCACCATGTTCGCTATCATAAAGACAACAAAGAACAGCCAGCTCCAGGTCCAGGTGAGCAGATACTTCCGGTTATACAGATGCCTGAAGTAATAGAAAAGGCCCGCGAGCACTCCGCCAAGAATGGCCTGCACCAGATAGGCAATGATGACGCGGATGATCTCGGGGGAAAGCGTCTGCAGGTCCATTAAAATTGAACGGGTTAATGCCAACCCTAAAATGGGCAAATATTCAGGAAAAGAAAATGCCTTCCGGGATTGGAAGGCACTCCGCGGTGGTGATGGAGGGAATCGAACCCCCGACACAAGGATTTTCAGTCCTTTGCTCTACCAACTGAGCTACATCACCGGGTATTTTTAATTTGTCCCTTAGCAGGGGGCACAAAAGTAGATAAATTTATATTTGGTGCAAAATATGGTTTCACTTTATTACTTTTTGGGAAACTTATCATGATTCAACAAATAGCATTCATCGCCGTTCTTGCCGCATCTGCCTGGTTCATTATCAGGAGGGTCCGGTTTATCAAAAGGAATATTCAGCTTGGAAAAAAAGCGGACATCAGCGACAGAAAGTCCGATCGCTTGACGAATATGCTTCTGGTCGCATTTGGCCAGAAGAAAATGTTTGCAAAACCTATCCCGGCGATTTTGCACCTTTTTCTTTATGTCGGCTTCGTGGTCATCAATCTTGAAGTGCTGGAATTTGTCATTGATGGAGTCGCTGGTACACACCGAATTTTCGCACCACTCCTCGGCGGGTTTTACGGTGTTCTGATGAACATCTTCGAATTCCTGGCGGTGACGGTATTGCTGGCTTGTGTTGTTTTTCTCGTGCGCCGAAACGTACTCAAAGTCAAGCGACTGCAGGGTTATGAACTCACGCGGTGGCCTCGTCTGGATGCCAATATTATTCTGATCACCGAGATTGTCCTGATGATGGCCATCCTCACCATGAACGCAACAGACCAGCTGCTGCAGGGTATGAATGACCACTATCCGGCAACCGGGACCATCTTTTTCAGCAGTTTTCTGATTCCGGTCTTCGAAGGCTTTTCCGAAAATACCTTAATCGTCATCGAGCGCGCAGCCTGGTGGTTCCACATCGTGGGTATCCTTGCCTTCGCAGCCTACGTCACTTACTCGAAGCACCTGCACATTTTCATGGCTTTCCCAAATACCTATTACGCGAAGCTTGAGCCAAAAGGCCACATGAACAATATGCCCGTGGTCACCAACGAAATCAAGATCATGCTGGGACTGGCCGATGCACAGGCAACGCCGCCGTCCGAGCCGGGTCGTTTCGGCGCCAAGGATATTCAGGATCTCAGCTGGCAGAATCTGATGGCAGCCTATTCGTGCACCGAGTGCGGGCGATGCACCTCCGAGTGCCCGGCGAATATTACAGGCAAGAAGCTTTCGCCCCGAAAGATCATGATGGATACCCGCGATCGAATGGAAGAAGTTGGCCGCAGTCTCGACCAGGGTGGACCGGGCCTGAATGATGGAAAATCCTTATTGAACGATTATATCACCAAGGAGGAAATCAATGCGTGTACGAGCTGCAATGCCTGCGTGGAGGCTTGCCCCGTGCTGATCAATCCGCTTGAAATCATTCTTGAACTTCGCCGCTATGTGAGCATGGAAGAATCCGGCGCACCGGCTTCGTGGAATGGGATGTATCAAAATATCGAGACGAGTTTCTCTCCTTGGAAATTTTCACCTTCGGATCGCTTCAATTGGGGTCAGGAAAATAAATAAGACAGATGAATGTAACTACGATGGCCGAAATGGCCGCCAGGGGTGAAAGCCCTGAGATTCTTTTCTGGGTAGGCTGCGCCGGTTCTTTTGACGACCGGTACAAGCGTGTAACCAAGGCATTTGTAAATATTCTCAATGGCCTGAACATCAAGTTTGCCGTGCTTGGAACGGAAGAGGCTTGTACAGGCGATCCGGCACGCCGCGCCGGAAATGAGATGCTTTTTCAGATGCAGGCGATGAACAACATACAGGTCCTCAACGGCTATGGCATCAAAAAGATCGTCACCGCGTGTCCGCACTGCTTCAATACCATCAAGAATGAATATCCGGAGCTGGGTGGCAACTATGAAGTCATTCACCATGCTGTCTTTCTGCAGCAACTGATTGACGAGGGGCGAATCCGAATCAAGGAAGGAGGAGTCTTCAAAGGACAAAAGATCACCTTCCACGACTCCTGTTATCTCGGCCGCGCCAATCAGGTGTATGAAGCGCCGCGCCTCATACTGGAGGCTTTGGACGCCGATCTGGTCGAGATGAAACGCTCTCGCGCGAAAGGACTTTGCTGTGGCGCCGGAGGAGCACAAATGTTTAAAGAACCGGAGCCTGGAAACAAAGACATCAACATTGAACGCACCGAGGAAGCATTATCTACCGGCGCTTCCACCATTGCAGTGGCTTGTCCTTTCTGCATGGTGATGATGAGCGATGGGGTGAAAAACAAGGAACGTGAAGCGGATGTCAAAGTCAAAGACCTGGCCGAACTTATTGCTGAGGGACAAGGTTTATCGGCTTAAAACTCCATCATGTTCGTACCATTTGAAACATTGACTCCCGAAGCAAGGGTTTGGTTATATCAAACGACAACCCCAATCGGCCCAAATCATGAACAGCTCTCGGGTTTTCTGACATCATTCACCCAGGAATGGAAATCGCACGGCGTACCGCTGGCGTCTTCTTTCCGGATTCTGCACGACCATTTCGTGGTCATTGCCGTTGACGAAAGCGTTCATGCGGCAAGCGGCTGTTCCATCGATGGCGTGTTTCGGGCGATGAAAGAAGCGGAGCAGCTTACCGGCCTGAATTTTTTCGACAGACAGATGATTGCCCTGGTTGAGAAAGGTCGACTAATCTTTATTCCACAAAAGGAACTCAAACAAAAATTTCTTGAAGGGATATGGACAAATACATCCCTGACGTTTAATAATTTGATTCAAAAAAAATCCGAACTTGAAACAAATTGGCGTGTGCCCGTCTCCGATTCCTGGCTGAAGCGTTACATCACCGCCGAAACTGTTTCTTAAAACCCGATTCAACATGCAGCGACTGCTCGTCCTTCTTCCTGTCATCGTTCTGCTGGCCTGCAGCACGGAAAAAAAAGCGCAGAAAGCGTTCAGGCTCGGCAAGTATCAAACAGCAATTAATTACTACCAGAAGCAGCTCGCGACTTCGCGCAACGCCGCGAAGGCGAATTACTTCATCGCTGAATCTTATCGCCTTTCCAACAGGTTAAAAGATGCTGAACCTTTTTATGCGAAGGCCGGCGGAAAAGGTATTGACAAAGATTCCGTTCGCTTCTTTTATGCACAATCGCTGAAAACAAACGCCAAGTATGATGAGGCAAGGCAAGTGTTGGAAGAGCTCACTGCAAGTACAACCAATGAGCCTCTGAAAGATCGTGCAAATCTGGAAAAGCAGGGAATCAGCTATCTCGAAAACCTGAAATCAAAACCGAGCTTCTATAAAGTAAAGAATCTGGAAGCGATTAATTCAAAACACCCGGAATACTCGCCGGTTTTCCTTAACAACGAATTATACTTCACATCATCCAGAACCAGCACGAAGATCTACGAAGCATCAGGAACACCCTTCACGGATATTTATCGTGTGACTTCAAGAGGCGCCAATGTTGATATGTCCACCCTCACGCCGTTACCGGATGGTATCAATACCGACAATACAAATGATGGTTGCGTGGCGTTTACGCCGGACGGAAAAACAATGGTGTTTGCGAAAGGCAATACAGGCAAACGCAAAGGTGGTCTGGACGTCGATTTGTACATCAGCCGGTATAGAAATAATGCATGGACCGAGCCGGTGCCGTTGACCACGCTGAACGATCCGGAAGCATGGGATTCATCCCCAGCATTCAGTCCGGATGGAAAAACGCTGTATTTCGCTTCTAATCGCAAGGCCCGTCCAAGAGACAAAGACCGCGCGAACTATGGAGGCGTTGATATCTACTCTGCACAGATGGACTCGCGTGGACGATTCACAAGGGTGAAGAACGTTGGCCCTGAAATCAATACACCCGGGAATGAATTGTTCCCATATGTAGCCGAAGACATGAAGCTGTACTTCGCGTCAGACGGACATGCAGGTTTTGGCGGACTGGATATTTTCGTTGTCCGTCGTGCGAACGGAAAAACACAAATTGAAAATCTTGGGGAGCCTGTAAACTCAACAGGCGACGACTTCGGAATGTTCCTATTTAAAGCCGACCGCGGCTTCTTCACATCCAACCGCGAAGGCGGTATGGGTGACGACGATATCTATACCTTCGTCAATGAAGACCCCAATCTCAAAGTCGTCAATTACAACCTGCGCGGAATTACCTACACACCAGACAGCACCGGAAATCTTCAAATTCTTGCGAACACAAAAGTTACCTTGTATGACGGTGAAGGCGAAGTGCTCCAGGATTTCGTCACCGGCAATGATGGCAAATTCCTTTTCCGGGTTTACGAGAATGAAAGCTATGATATGATTGGTGAGAACGAAGGATACCTCACCAAGCGCCAGGGTTATTCGATGAAGGGCAGGTCGGTTGATCCTGCAACGCTAAAAGATCTCGTGACTAACATTACTTATGATACCATTCTTGTGCTGGATCGCATTGTTCTGAACAAGCCAATTGTTCTCGAGAACATCTATTATGGATTCGACAGTGCCAATATACGCCCTTCTGCGGCAAAAGAGCTGGACAAGTTGGTCCAGTTGCTGATCGATAATCCGGAAATCAAAATCGAACTAAGCTCTCATACCGATAGCGTCGATACGGAAGCGTACAACCTCAACCTTTCTCAGCGCCGTGCCGATGCTGCCGTGAATTACATGATCAAGAAGGGAATTGATCCGGACAGAATGATTGCTAAAGGTTATGGCGAGTCGAAACCCATCGCGCGTAATACCAATCCGGATGGAACGGACAATCCGAAGGGTCGTCAGAAAAACCGCCGCACAGAATTTAAGATTCTTGGGGTAAACCAGATTCCAAAATCCATTGAAGAAGAAGAGGGCGACGATTTTGATGAAGATAAATACTTCAAAAAGAATGAAGGCGGGGGCGGCGGCGGTGGCCGCTGATTCCCTTGAGATAAGTGAGGAGCAGGGTGCGAAATCCTGCTCCTTTTTTTTGCCTTTGCGTAGCGACTATTTTTATATTTTTACCGCTCAAAATCAACAGAATACACACAGCTATGAATTACAGAATCGAAAAGGACACCATGGGCGAAGTGCAGGTGCCCGCGGACAAATACTGGGGAGCACAAACAGAGCGCTCACGCAACAATTTCCGCATCGGCCCTGAGGCTAGCATGCCCAAAGAAATTGTTTATGCATTTGCCTATTTGAAGAAGGCAGCTGCGCAGGCAAATCATGAACTCGGCGTCCTTTCGGCTGATAAGGCAGGTATGATCGGGAAAGTATGCGATGAAATCCTGGAGGGAAAGCTGGATGGAGAATTCCCACTCGTGATTTGGCAGACAGGCTCGGGCACACAAAGCAATATGAATGTGAATGAAGTGATAGCCTACCGTGCACACGTGTTATCCGGAGGCAAACTCACCGACGAAAAGAAAGTTCTTCACCCGAACGACGACGTCAATAAATCACAGAGCTCCAACGATACGTTTCCTACAGCAATGCACATTGCTGCGTATAAACAGGTTGTTGAAATCACACTTCCAGGTATGGAGCAGCTGCGCAACACGCTTGCGAAAAAAGCTGAAGAATATAAAAACATCGTCAAGACGGGCCGCACCCACTTCATGGATGCCACTCCACTCACACTTGGTCAGGAATTTTCCGGGTATGTACAACAGATTAGCAACAGCATTCGTGCAATCAAGAATGCACTGGAGATGGTTCGCGAACTTGCCCTCGGCGGAACAGCAGTAGGCACGGGGTTGAATACACCAAAAGGTTATGATGTTCTGGTCGCAAAGAAGATTGCCGATCTCACGGGTTATCCTTTCGTTACTGCACCGAATAAATTTGAAGCACTCGCTGCCCATGATGCCATGGTTGAACTCTCGGGCGCGCTGAAGCGTGCAGCCGTTGCTTTGATGAAAGTCGCGAACGATATCCGTATGCTGAGTTCAGGTCCTCGTTGCGGCATCGGTGAAATCATCATCCCGGATAACGAACCCGGATCCTCTATTATGCCTGGCAAAGTAAACCCGACGCAACCAGAAGCGTTGACCATGGTCTGTGCGCAGGTGATGGGCAATGACGTAGCCGTTTCCATCGGCGGTTCAATGGGTCATTTTGAACTGAACGTATTCAAGCCCGTGATTGCCGCCAACGTATTACAATCCGCACGCCTGCTCGGCGATGCGTGTGTGTCGTTTGACCTCAAGTGCGCTCAGGGCATTGAGCCGAACCCCGCGGTCATTAAGCAACACCTGGAGAATTCATTAATGCTGGTTACCGCGTTAAATACACACATTGGTTATGAAAATGCTGCGAAGATTGCCAAGACCGCACATAAAGAGAACAAAACGCTGCGCGAAGCAGCCGTTGGATTAGGTTTGGTGACCAATGAGCAATTCGATCAGTGGGTGCGTCCGGAGAAGATGGTGGGAAGCCTGGAGAAATAAGCAGCTTTAATTATTGCAACATTATTTGTAATTTTATTGTCGATTAAAAACCGTCAAGCCATGAATAACAGACTTATTGTAATTTTTTGTCTGGCTTTAATTTTTTCAACTTCTGCATCGTACGCTCAGCTTTCCAAAAAGGAAAAGAAAGAATGGAAGAAAAAAGCCAAGGAGTATTCCAAGAACCCACAGGATTTAAAAAGCCTGATTGAGGGAAAAGATGCGGCCGAGGCTCAGGCAGCTTCTTCCGCTAAGAAAGTAGATGAGCTCACCGCACAAATGAGCGACAAGAACGCACGCATTGCTGAGTTGGAAGACCAGCTTGCAAAGTCTCGTTCAGAACTCACAACGACAAAGGCTGAACTGGCCCAATTGAAGGAGCAGCCGGTGATCAACCCGATGGACTTTTCCAAAGGCGTTGTGTTTAAAGTACAGATTGGTGCTTTCAAAAATAAGAACCTGTCCAAGTACTTTGACAACAATCCAAATTTCGGCGGTGAAGTGAAGGAAGGCGAACCTCAGAAAATTACCATTGGTATTTTCCGCGACTATTGGGAAGCAGATACATTCAAGAAGTATATGAGAGAAATGGGTGTGAAGGATGCGTGGATCGTCCCTTACCGCGATGGTCAGCGTGTGGAGATTAAAGATGTGCTTGAAGGTGTTGTTAACGACAAGGCAACAGCAGGAACAAAATAATTTAGTTTATAAGTCCCAGGAAAAAGCAGTCCCGTCGGGCTGCTTTTCTTTTTTTCGCCGATGGCTATTTTTGCAATCTCAACCGACCTATTTTGCTATATTGAATCAAACTGTTTGTAGCTCAATTTCTTTTTGAGCGTTGTATCGGGACTGTATGGAAAAACGATGGGTATATAAAGATGTTCCGGATGCAGAGGCTGTAGACCGCCTGAGTAGTCAGATCAACACCAGCTATTATTCTTCTGCCTTACTTCTGCAACGCGGGATCACCGATTTTGAATCTGCTAAAAGATTCTTCCGGCCAAGTCTGGAACACCTCCACGATCCATTTTTGATGAAGGACATGGAGAAGGCCGTTGCCCGCCTCCACAGTGCCATCGGGCGAAACGAGCGTATTCTCGTGTATGGCGATTACGATGTGGACGGAACAACTGCGGTCGCCATTGTTTTCAGTTACCTGCGCAGCTTTTATCACAACTGTGAATTCTATGTACCCGATCGGTATTCTGAAGGGTATGGCGTTTCCCTGGCAGGCATAGAATACGCGGCCTCGACCGGATGCAGCCTCATCATTGCGCTGGACTGCGGCATCAAGGCGAGTGAGATTGTGAATCTTGCAACGCGAAAGGGAATTGACTTTATCATTTGTGATCACCACTTGCCTGACGATGCCATTCCGATGGCTGCTGCTGTTCTCGATCCGAAACAAAATGACTGCAATTATCCTTGCGGTGACCTCAGCGGTGCGGGTATCGGCTTTAAGTTTATTCAGGCATATGCGCGCCGCCATCGCGACGAATCAGAAGTGCTGAAGTATATCGATCTCGTTGCCGTGAGCATCGCATCCGATATTGTACCCATCACCGGCGAGAACCGAACACTCTGTTATTTCGGAATACAGAAGCTCAACGAAAATCCGCTTCCAGGTTTAAAAGCGCTTAAAGATATCGCGCTTCAGAAAGGCGACCTCGATGTGTCCGGCGTTGTGTTTTCATTAGGACCGCGCATCAATGCCGCTGGGCGGGTGGCTCATGCAAAGGCTGCAGTAGAATTGCTGATCGCCGGGACTGAAGCAGAAGCGAATGAACTGGCCGAAAAGGTCAACTTGAAAAATAATCTTCGAAAGGAGTACGACTCCTCCATCACGGAAGAGGCGATCGCGATGATTCACCAGAACAACAGCATCAGGCCAAGAAAAAGCACCGTTCTGTTCAAGAACACCTGGAACAAAGGTGTTATTGGCATAGTTGCTGCTCGCTGTGTGGAGAAATTTTACAGGCCAACGGTGATACTGACCGAGTCAAATAACAAGATTACAGGATCGGCACGAAGCATCAGCGGCTTTGATTTATACAGCGCGATTTTGGAGTGCAGCGATCTGCTGGAGAAATTCGGTGGCCACAAATACGCAGCCGGGTTGACCCTTGACAGCTCCAAACTGGAAGAATTTCAGGAACGGTTCGAACAGGTGGTGTCGTCATCTTTAACCGACGACATGCTCATTCCGCAGGTTGAAATTGATCTCACGATTAACCTCGACGCCATCACACACCGGTTTTTGAATTTACTCAAGCAAATGGCGCCTTATGGCCCTGAAAACCTGAGGCCGGTCTTTGAAATCAAAAATGCGTTTGTGTTTAATTCGCTGTCGACTTTTAAAGACCGGCACATTAAATTTTACGTCAGTCAGCAGGACAACCAACAGGTTTTCCCGGTCGTCGGGTTCGATATGATGGAGCATTACGAGCGGCTGAAAAGGAACGAATCTTTCCGGCTGGCGTTTACGATTGAAGAGAATACCTATCAGGGAATTACAACGGCGCAATTGCGCATCAAAGACATCAAGTTTCAATAAGCATCAGTATGGTACTTCGGGCAGAGAACCTCATCAAGAAATACAAAACACGGACGGTTGTGAACAACGTCTCCGTTCAGGTTTCCCGAGGCGAGGTCGTGGGATTGCTCGGCCCTAATGGTGCCGGAAAGACCACGTCGTTTTACATGATTGTCGGTCTCATCAAGCCAAATGAAGGAAAGATTTTTTTGGAGAATGACGACATCACCGAACTGCCCATGTATCAACGGGCACGACGCGGTATTGGATATCTTGCACAAGAGGCTTCTGTCTTCAGAAAGCTCACGGTAGAAGAAAATATCATGGCTGTTCTGGAGATGCGCGGTTACACCAAGCAACAACGCCGCGATAAAGTGGAAGAACTCATTCAGGAGTTTTCCCTTCATAAAGTCCGAAAGAACCTTGGGATGTCTTTGTCTGGAGGAGAACGTCGCAGGACAGAAATTGCGCGGGCCCTGGCTGTGGATCCAAAATTCGTGCTGCTCGATGAGCCATTTGCCGGCGTCGATCCGATTGCCGTGGAGGAGATCCAGCACATCGTGGCAAAATTGAAAAACAAGAACATTGGCATTCTCATCACCGACCACAACGTGGATGAGACGTTGTCAATTACCGACCGCGCGTACCTCATGGTCGACGGAAAACTTTTCAAGTCAGGGACGGCTGAAGAGCTGGCGAGCGATCCGCAGGTTCGTAAAGTTTATCTCGGACAGAACTTCGAATTGCGCAAAGCAAAAATTTCCGAAAACCGCGATTACCTCTGATCGGGAAATAGGACACGGAGCTTTGCCCAGACGAGGTCAGGCTCGAAGCCTTTGTAAATTGCGTATTTGCTTACTTTGTCACGAAGCACAAAAACATTCTCTTCCTGAAGGCTCTCCGCCTTACTCAACAAAATCTGCTCAAGTGTTTGTTGGTATTCGTCGTCCTCGATTTCACTAAGACCGTATCGGATACAATTTCTGGAAACCTGTCTGCTTTCGAGTTCGTGCTTGATCCGGATGCGGCCCCATTTCTTGAGACGAAACTTACCCCGGGCAAATGTTCTTGCAAAACGCTCCTCATTGAGAAACCCTTCCGAAATAAGAAAGGTGATCAATTCTCCGGCATCGTCTTCATCCATGCCGAGCTCGTAAAGCTTGTCGCGGACTTCGCTGTGGCATCGCTCCTGATAAGCGCAGTAACGGAGTATTTTCTCTTTCGCCTTATCAAATGTAGGCCTGCCGGACATCCTGCTTACTTCACAAATCCCTTTGTGCGCAGGATGCTGTTCACAAATTTGCGTTCGTTGTCGGTGTTGAAGATTTTGAAAGGCAGGTAGATGAATTGTGCTTTGCTGAGGAATAGTACAAAATAATCCTTACCGACAGCGGCGCGTTTAATCTGATCCCACTTCAGCGGCATGCCTTCGCGCGGATTCAGCTTCATCACGATTTGCTGGCTTGAAATTTCGTAGGAGAATTTTTCAAAGAGCATCTTTCCCTGATCCAATTGCGTAACACCGTAGAACTGGATCCACCAGAAAAGCAAATAAAGGCCAAGGCCGATGATCGCACCGATAAACCACCAGATACTTGGTGCCCACGTATAATTCAGGCAGATCAAAAACGCAGCAAGCGCAGCGATCCAACCTTGTTGTTTCAAAATACTCTTGAATGCTAGATTGATATAAGTCTTCTTCTCCAGTCTGTAGTTCTTCGTTCTGACGATCATAAAATTATCAATGCCTATTTAATTGCTTTCAAACTCAGGTCGAGGCTGCGGAACGAATGGGTGAGCGCACCAACGCTGATGAAATTCACGCCTGTTTCTGCAACTGCACGAATCGTTTCCTCCGTGATTCCTCCACTCGCTTCTGTCTGTGCCCGGTCCCCTATCATCATCACTGCCTCCTTCATTTGAGGAACACTCATATTGTCCAGCATGATGACGTCCACCGCTCCGGTCTTCAGAACTTCTTCAACATCCTGAAGGCTTCTGGTTTCAACCTCAATCCGCAGATTTCGATTCGTGGCGCGAAGATAATCTTTTGCGCGTAAGATCGCTTCCCGTACACCTCCGGCAATGTCAATATGATTGTCCTTCAGCATGATCATGTCGTACAAACCAAGTCGGTGATTGACACCGCCACCAATGGCTACAGCCCATTTTTCGGGTAAACGGAAATTCGGCGTCGTTTTTCTTGTATCAAGGAGCTTCGCCCCAGTCCCTGCAATCAACCCGGTCAGGTGCTTCGTCTTTGTGGCAACCCCGCTCATGCGCTGCATGCAATTCAAAACCAGTCTCTCGCAGGTCAGAATCGATCGTGCTGAACCATTAACCTCGAAGGCACGCTGTCCCTTCTTGACCACGGCGCCGTCCTGGATAAAAACTTCAACCTGAAGTTGTGGATCAAAGTGACGAAAAATCTCCAGCGCAAGTTCCACTCCCGCGAGCACGCCATCGTCCTTCACGAGCAGGGCGGCTGCGCTCTGCTGGGTTTCAGGAATGCAACACAGTGAACTGTGATCGCCGTCGCCAATATCTTCGGCAAAAGCGGTGCTGATAAAATTCCTGAGAAAGGAATCGGTAATGAAGGGAGGTCTCACGGTGCAAAAATAGCAGACCTGTGAGAACGGAAGGCTACTTATTCCTTTGAAAAGGAAATTTCGTGCAGCAACTGCTGGTTGGAGACGGTTTTGATCTTCATAAACACCCGGAATACGTCCGCGCCGCTTTTGTACTGGCCAATCGCAAACGGCTGACCGCCACGTGACGAACCTTGGTGAACAATAGAAAATTCGGATGGAGGATATTGCTTGAAGAAATCGCGAAATACAAATTCTGCCTGCGCCTTGCTATAGGTCTGAGCCTTGCCGTCAAGGGTGATATCAATCGTCTGATTCAGGAACCGAACCAATTCCTTCGCACTTCCAGTCTTGATGGTCTCCTTCACCTGGCTGATCACGTCTGTTTGAGCCAATGACTTGCCCGTGCTGAGGATCAGCATTGTTCCAACTAACAACCCAAAAAATCGATTCCCCTTCATGATGGTCTCATTAGGCGCGAAAAGTATGCCACGATTATAACCGGAAAGTTAAGAAAGCGGCCGAAAAAGCCAGCAAATGGGGGCATTACTTGTAAGATTATCGCGTGAAATGTCTGGAACCGATACCCTATATTTGCGCTTCTTCACCGCAGGTAACCGCTTTCAAACCAGCCTGACGGATTAGAAACAGCCAAGTGAAATGAATAAGAAAGTACTTTTAATGATTCTCGACGGGTGGGGTGTTGCCACCAAAAAGGAAGTTTCTGCTGTGGACAAGGCAAACACGCCTTTTATGGACTCCCTTTATCCCCGATACGCAAACAGTAAGCTGGAGGCCTCCGGACTGGCTGTGGGCCTCCCGGCCGGACAAATGGGTAACTCTGAAGTAGGGCACATGAACATCGGCGCCGGCCGTATTGTATATCAGGACCTGGTTCGCGTGAATAAGGCCATCGAAGAGAAAGAACTGGACCAGCACCCGGTGTTTTTGGAAGCATTAAAGAAAGCCTCTCAACCGGGAGTCAACCTGCACTTCATCGGCCTGCTTTCTGATGGTGGCGTTCATTCGCACATCGAACATCTGAAAGGCATGCTCACCATTGCTGCAAATCACCAATTGAAGAACGTGTACGTGCATGCATTCACAGACGGGCGCGATACCGACCCGAAAGGAGGCCTCGCCTATCTGCAAGACCTGACGAGCCACATGAAAAAATCAACTGGCCAGCTCGCTTCGATTGTCGGAAGATACTACGCCATGGATCGCGACAAGCGCTGGGAGCGTGTCAAGCTTGCGTATGATCTGATGGTCAAAGGTGAAGGGATGAAAACAACAAACCCGCTGGAGGCTGTGAAAGAATCTTACCATGCGGATGTCACTGATGAATTCATCAAGCCGATTTGCGTGGTTGGTGCCGATAACAAGCCCTTGGCGGTTATTCGTCCCAATGATGTCGTGATCTGCTTTAACTTCAGAACGGATCGCGGACGACAGATCACGCAGGCGCTTACCCAGCAAGACTTTCCGGCCCAGGAAATGAAAGCATTGAATCTGCATTACGTCACACTGACAAACTACGACGACACCTTTCAGCGCGTTCAGGTGATTTTTGATAAAGACAATCTCGAGATGACGTTGGGTGAAGTCGTCGCATCGCACAATAAAAATCAGATACGTATCGCAGAAACAGAAAAGTATCCGCACGTGACCTTCTTCTTCTCCGGCGGACGTGAAGAAGCATTCCCTGGAGAAAAAAGAATTTTATGTCAATCTCCCAAGGTGGCGACGTATGATTTGAAGCCGGAGATGAGCGCACATGATATCAAAGATCAAATCATTCCGGAGCTCAATGCAAAATCGGCAGACTTTATCTGTCTGAATTTTGCCAACCCCGATATGGTTGGCCACACGGGTGTTTTTGAAGCAGCGGTAAAGGCATGTGAGACGGTAGACTTTTGCGCACAGGAAGTAACGCGTGCCGCTTTGAAAAACGACTATGCCGTCATCATCATTGCCGATCACGGAAATGCCGATATGATGATCAATGAGGATGGAACGCCTAACACGGCACACACCACCAACCTTGTTCCATGCATTCTGGTAGATGATTCATATAAGGGCAAATTGAAGAACGGTAAACTCGGAGATCTTGCCCCTACAATACTGACCCTGATGGGACTTCCGATTCCTTCACAAATGAGTGGAAATGTTTTGCTGGAAGCGTAAGCACATCACCTATATTCTTCCGGCGCTTTTGTCGATGGCGGCGTGCTCGAACGTAACGCAGGAAAATCGTGTTTTGTATCCGATGGATAGTTTGCTGGAAAGTCAGATCAAATTTCTGGCGGCACGTAAGGCAACACTGGTGAAGTCCGGTATGATGGATGGAAAACCCGACTCTGCAACATACACGCCTGCGGACAGCGCGTGGCGTACGGAGTTGGAAATGTTTGAGATGATGAAGATGATGAATAAGCCGGCCATCCGACAGAGATTGCTTGTCGACGATGGCTTGTTCGATCCTTCAAGCAACCTGACTGTAAAAGCGTTTTCAGAAATACCAGCAAAGACAGGCGAAAAGCCCTTGCCGCTGAAATATGTCCGGGTGTTCTATCTAGAGTCACCGCTGAAGCCTCTGCGTATTGAGGCACTGACGGAGGAAGAGAACACCATGTATAGCAACACGCGCCTCGTGCAATTGAATTTTTCACCGATAGGAAATGACATGATCCTGACGGGCTACTCCGTTGAGGGAAAACAGAAGATGATGCTCAGCGACTCCGTGGTTTTTAAACTGCAGGGAAGGATTTTGTTGAAGTAGAACTATGGCAAAAAGATCAGCGCCGCTAACACCGGAAGAGAAACGACCCTTAAATGCAAATAGCCTGAAAAAACTCACAGGGGTTTTTCAGTTTATTTTACCTTATAAAACCGTATTTGTTGTTGGGCTAATTGCACTCGCTTTGTCCAACGTTCCGTTGCTTTTATTTCCGAGGCTCGCGGGTGAACTTCTCGATGTGGCCGATAAGAAGGGCGCATATTTCGACAGCATTCGGGATGTGGCTTTAGTGATGATGGGTGTATTGTTTGTTCAGGCAATTTTTTCATTCATCAGGGTCTATACTTTTTCTTACGTCAGTGAAAAAGGCATGGCCGATCTCAGAAAGGCGGTCTTTGCGAAATTCATTTGGCTGCCAATGGGCTTCTATGACTCTCGTCGTGTGGGTGAGTTGATGAGCAGGATCACCGCAGACGTGGGTACGCTCTACGATACATTCAGCTTTACATTGGCTGAAATGCTCCGGCAAATTATTACGCTGATTGGCGGAGTAGTTATTCTTTTTTTCCTGGCTCCGAAACTTACCGTGTTCATGCTGCTTGTGTTCCCGGTACTTGTCATCGCTGCCCTATTTTTCGGGAAGTACATCAGGAAACTTTCCAAGAAGACACAAGACAGATTAGCGGAGACCAATGTTATTGTGGAGGAGTCGCTGCAATCCATCACCATTGTCAAGGCCTTCACAAATGAGCGTTTTGAAACTTCGCGCTATGGGCGTTCTTTGGATGAACTTGTTGACATCGCGATCAAAGCATCTCGTTTTCGCGGGCTGTTCATATCGTTTATCATCTTTGCGCTGATTGGAGGCATTGTTGCCATCGGATGGTTTGGAGCCACGCTGGTTGAATCGGGGAGTTTAAAAAGTGGGGAGCTATTTTCATTCGTCTTGTACTCCATGTTCATCGGGTTCTCCATGGCCGGCCTTGGAGATATCTTTGCTCAGCTTCAAAAATCAATTGGCTCATCAGAACGTGTTCTGGAGATTTTGGAAGAAAAAGATGAATCAAACACGAACAGCAATCCTTTAAAACTTCGGGGCAATATCCAATTCAAAAGTGTGCATTTCGCTTATCCGACGCGGACCGATTACACCGTGTTGAAGGATTTGAATTTCGAAATCGCCGCCGGAGAAAAAATCGCGCTGATCGGAAAAAGCGGCTCCGGAAAGAGTACAATCATCAGTTTGTTGATGCGCCTCTATCAACTTGAGGAGGGCAAGATCCTCGTGGATGGAAAAGATATAGCATCCTACAACCTTTCAGCGTATCGCCATAACCTGGGCATCGTTCCCCAGGAGGTGATTCTTTTTGGAGGTAGCATTCTGGACAACATCCGCTATGGGAAGCCAGAGGCAACCCGGGAAGAAGTGATCGAGGCGGCGCGAAAAGCAAATGCACTGGAATTCATCGAAAGATTCCCGGAGAAGTTTGAAACCCTGGTGGGTGAACGGGGAGTGAAGCTATCGGGTGGCCAGCGTCAGCGCATCGCGATTGCCCGGGCCATTCTGAAAGACCCCGCCATTCTGATTCTCGACGAGGCGACCTCTTCACTGGATGCTCATTCGGAGCGGATGGTCCAGGAGGCGCTGGAAAAACTGATGGAAGGCCGCACCACCATCGTCATTGCTCATCGCCTGAGTACAATTAAGAAAGTCGATCGTATTTTTGTTATTGACGCAGGTCGTTTGGCTGAAACCGGCTCGCATGAGCAATTACTCATGCTTGAAGAGGGCATTTACAGCAACCTCCTGAAATTACAGCTGCAATGAGATGAACACCGCATCGGACCAGTTACTTCGAAACTACAGCCTCCGCTCGACACCCTCGCGTCAGGAGATTTTGCATATTTTCCTGAAAAAGGATTACGCCCTTTCGCACGCCGACATCGAGGGCGAGGTGAGCAAGGAATTGGACCGCGTCACCCTTTACCGCACCCTGAAAACATTTCTGGATAAAGGGATTATTCACAAAGTACTGGACGACTCCGGTGCCCTGAAGTACGCCCTCTGCAACGATGCCTGCACCATCGCCGGGCACCACCACGAGCATGTGCATTTCAAGTGCGACAAGTGCGGGCAGACGAACTGCCTCGAGGTCGAAATTCCGATGGTGAGGCTTCCGAAAGGGTATAAACCCGCTGAAATGAACCTACTGATTCAGGGGGTTTGCCCGAATTGCCAATAACTTGACGGCGAACATTATTTTTTTGGTCCTTACCACATGTATTTTTTAAGGAATTAAAGATTATTTGTAGTTTTGAAGGATAACTGGTTCGTACTGGTTAACATTTTTTAACAATCAGGGAAATTATTAGCAACCCGGCTTGCAGCTTTTCAATAACATAATTGCCATCTCACTTTTTGGTGACAGGGACGCAGGAGAGACTATTCTCTTCGGAATATTTGCGGTCGTAATCCTGATATTTCTGGTGCTCGATCTCGGGCTGTTTAACAAGCAGGCCCACAGAATTTCAACGAAATCCGCGCTTTATCAGTCGATTTTCTGGGTTTGCGTGAGTACGGCGTTTGGATACCTGATCTATATCCGGGGTCCCTATAGCTTTGTTGAAAATGGTGCCGACAAAGTCCTTTCGGGCGCCGATGCTGCCGTTCTTTATTTCTCTGCTTACCTCACGGAGTACGCGTTATCCGTCGACAATATTTTCGTCATCCTGCTTATCCTGAAGTATTTCCAAGTCAAAGAAGAATATTATCATAAGGTTCTGTTTTGGGGGATTTTCGGAGCAATTGTTTTCAGGGCGATTTTCATCTTCGTAGGAGCGTACATCATCCACCAATTCCATCCCATCCTCTACTTCTTTGGCGTGTTCCTCTTGTACTCCGGTATCCGGATTTACTTCGAGGACGGAGACGAGAAAATAGAGCCGGAAAAGAATCCGATTCTGAAGTTCTGTAAGAAGTACTTGCCGATGACGGCGACTGATCACGGCGACAAGTTTATGGTTCGTGAAAATGGCGCAGTGAAGTTCACGCAGCTGTTTCTCGTTATCATTCTGATCGAGACAACCGACTTGTTATTTGCAGTCGACTCAATTCCTGCTGCATTTGCGATCACGCAAAATGAATTTCTGATCTACACTTCGAACATCTTTGCCGTGATGGGATTGAGAGCCATGTTCTTCCTTCTGTCTGGCATCATTGACAAATTCTACCTGCTTCAGAAAGGCTTGTCGATCATTCTGTTCTTTATCGGAGCGAAGATGCTTCTCGATATCTGGGACATCAAGATCGACGTGTACTTGTCGTTCACGATAATCATCGCAACGCTGACGCTGTCGATTATTTTCTCCGTACTTATTCCCAGAAAGCAGGAACAAGAATCAGAGAATACGCCCTCGTAGGCAGCTACCGTCAGATTCCCTCTGTTAGTACAGTTTTTGGAAACATCCTGAAAAGCACAGGAAGCGTAAGAAACTTTTGTGGTAATGCGGTTATCAGGAAAGTCGGAATCGACCGGAGTACGGAAATCAAATGCAACCTCATTTCCTCCTTATCGTCTTCGGAAAGCTCAGCCCCTTTTGCTTTTTGCAGGAGCTCAACCAGTTCGGAGCGCTGCTGAACTTCGCGAAGTAAACGCCCATGGTGCCGCTCAGCCAGTTTCGCTATGCGCGCAATGAACTGTTCGCTCACGCGATTATAATCCTGTTTATTTTGAAGGTAGCCTAATTCGTCCCAGTGTTCCAGGACGAAGCCTTCAATGGCAATCAGACTGTTCTCAAGGTCGTCCTCATTAAACAACAACTGGGTGCTCAGACCGCGCAGAAAATTCATCTCCTCTTCTTCCACACGCTTGTCGGCCCAGATCGTCAGGATGGCGATCTCAAGGAAAAACTTTTTCAGTATCCACGAGTTCTCCGAAGGAATGCTGATTTCCTCCATATGAACACCAGTCTCAAAAATTTTGATGGCCTGTTTCCGTTTCTCGCCGCTGAGGTTGGTACTGTCGAGGAAGAATTCGAGTAACTTTCTTTCCTCGAAAACGACCTCCTTGTTCGCATGGGAGGCCGCTGCCATTACTTTAACGACTGAAAACCTGAGCTCGTCGCGTTCATAACGGAAGAAATCCGCAACGATCTTATCGGTATTGGTGTGAATCCATTGACCAAAAATAAAGACGTCGAGGAACAAGAGGCTGTTGTGAAAGAAGTAGCTCCAGAAGTGCCCCTCATACTCGACGGTCTTCTCGATCCTTTTATTCAGGATCGTTTCAGCTACCTCATCGGCAGCCTTTTTCTTCCCAAAAAGTGTTTTCGCCGGTGTTGCTATTTCCGGGAAGATGTTGTTATAGAACTGACCGATGTTTTCCAGCGTTTGCTGAACGATTTCTCCAGCCTTTGACTCGGTCTCAATAACCTGATGGTGGAAAAGCATCGCGCTGCTGATGAGACTTTCCGCGAGCAGTACCTTCATCCGCTCTTTCAATGTCCAATTCGCCTCTTCCGGATAGCCGGTGAAGCCAATCGTATGACCATACATGAGACCCGTGGGCTGAACGATGCGATAAAGAGATTGTTCGGGGTGCGACCCTTTCTTCTTAATCTCGTTGGTAAGCAGCCGGAGTGGTTCCTGACGGATTCGCAGAAATTCTTTTAACCAACCCTTTTCGCCTGGCTTCATGTGAACGAACACTTACTTTATTCAAAATACAATAAAAAGGTAAATGTGTTCATGAATTCAACACGTTTTTCCAACCGCTTGTCTCCAGGCGCTGGGCCGCTGTCTCAACCTTGCGACGCATATCGTCCTTGAAAGCGTCAAGTTTCGAGGCGATGACGGCATCGGCTGCGCCAATGACTTGTGCCGCCAATATGCCTGCATTGCGTCCTCCGTTTAACGCAACTGTAGCTACTGGCACACCTGCGGGCATCTGAAGAATGGATAACACAGAATCCCATCCGTCGATCGAGTTGCTTGATTTGACAGGTACGCCAATGACAGGCAAAGAAGTGATGGAGGCAATCATCCCGGGAAGATGTGCAGCGCCTCCCGCTCCGGCGATGATGACGCGAAGGCCGCGCTTGCGCGCTGTCTCGGCATATTCGACCAGCCTTCTCGGTGTGCGGTGCGCAGAAACAATGGTCACTTCATGAGCAATACCGAGCTCCTCGAGGAACTCCGCGGCGTCTTTCATAATTGGCAAGTCCGATTGACTGCCCATGATGATTCCTACTAGTGGTTTGCTCATAATGCGATGACTTTTAGTTTTTCTTTTACGAATCTCGCTGTTTTTTTCAATCGCTCGACGTCCCGATCAATGATTGTGACGTGCCCCATTTTCCGGAAAGGTTTGGTTTTCTTTTTTCCGTACAAATGAACATGCACACCAGGCAAAGAAAGAATCTCCTGCATGCCCTCGTAGGTTGCCTCTCCTTCGTAGCCGTTTTCTCCAAGCAAATTCACCATCGCCCCCGGTATCAGCAGTGAAGTGTCACCGAGTGGCCAGTTGAGAATTGCGCGCAGATGCTGCTCGTACTGGGAAGTGATATTTGCTTCAATGGTCTGGTGGCCGCTGTTGTGCGGACGCGGAGCAATTTCGTTGACCAGAACATCGCCGCTTTTGGTGACGAACATCTCCACTGCGAGCAGTCCAACCATATTCAACTGCTCTATCACGCGTATTGCGATCTGTTCTGCTTTGGTGATAATATCCTTATGAAGATCAGCAGGCGCAAAAAGAAATTCAACGAGGTTATGTTCGGGATGAAACATCATTTCCACCACAGGAAATGTTTTTACTTCGCCGCGCTCATTCCGGGCAACAATCACTGAAATTTCTTTCTCGAAATCAATCAAGCGTTCCAGCAAACCGGGCGCATCAAATGCCCTGGACAGATCACTTTCTTTTCTCAGGATCTGAACGCCGCGTCCGTCGTAGCCTTCTTTTCCCAGCTTGTTAACAGCAGGTATCCACGACGCATGTTTGCGAACGTCGTCGGCATTTTCAGTGAGCACAAACTCCGCCGTTGGAATGTTGTGGTCGCGGTAAAATTGTTTTTGAATTCTCTTATCCTGAATCAACTCAATGACGCCAGGTTGAGGAAAAACTTTTTTGCCCATCGCTTCCAAATCGCGGAGCGCTTTGATGTTGACGTTTTCAATTTCTATCGTGATTACATCGCAGCGCGAACCGAATGCCATCACCGTTTCGTAGTCCGTCAACTTGCCGTGGTGAAATTCACACAGCGATGAGCACGGCGCCTGCGGGTCGGGATCAAGTACTGCAAAGGGAATGTTAAAATCTATTCCGGATTGGATCAGCATCCGGCCGAGCTGGCCGCCGCCAAGAACACCAAGTTTATTCAGATTCACAGTCAGAGATTGAACGCGCAATTTAGCACTCCTGAACTATTATCCGGGTCAGGACATCAACTGGAATACCACGAAGGCTGAGATGTACGCCAGTGCAGTCATATAGGCCAGCTGAATTAACGGCCACTTCCAGCCTTTCGTCTCGCGATACACAACGGCTATGGTACTCATGCACTGCATGGCGAAAGTATAAAAAACCAAAAGCGACATTCCCACGGCTGGCGTGAACCGTGCGCCTCCCGTCTCCGGATTCACCTCCTCGCGAAGACGCTGTTTGATCGTATTCTCATCGTCTTCCCCAGCACTTCCAATACTGTAAATGGTGGCCATCGTCCCTACAAATACTTCCCTCGCCGCAAAAGAGGTAATTAATGCAATACCGATCTTCCAATCGTAGCCCAGCGGCTTAATCACTGGTTCGATTCCTTTTCCGATGATGCCGGCGTAAGAGTGTTCAAGTTTATAGGCGGCGATGCGATCATCCAGTGCCTGTCCGCTCAAATCCTGATGTTCGGCTTTTACGGTTGTTTCCGCCTGAGACATGACATCGCCGGGTCCGTAGCTCGCGAGCACCCATAGGACAATACTGATCGCCAGGATGATCTTCCCCGCCTCGAGAACAAACGCTTTTGTTTTCTCTACGATCGTGATTCCAACGTTTGACCATTTCGGCACCCGATATGCCGGGAGTTCCATGATGAGAAAACTCCGTTCCTTTACGCGGATAATAAGGTTCATCAAAAACGCTGAGCCAATCGCTGCAAGGAAACCAAGCAGGTACAATCCCATGAGCGCAAGCCCCTGAAGATTGAAGAATCCAAATCGCTGATCGGGTATGATGAGCGAGATGAGAATGGTGAAGACGGGCAGACGCGCCGAACAGCTCATCAGTGGTGTGACCAATATGGTGATGGTCCGCTCCTTCCAGTTGTCAATGGTTCGCGTCGCCATGATGGCGGGGATGGCACACGCTACGCCGGACATCAACGGCACTACGCTCTTGCCATTGAGTCCGAATTTTCTCATGATCTTGTCCATGAGAAACACAACGCGCGCCATATACCCCGATTCCTCCAGGATGGAAATGAAAGCAAAGAGTATGGCGATCTGAGGAACAAAGATGACGATGCCTCCGATACCCGGAATGATTCCTTCAGCAATCAGGTTTGTCAAAACGCCAGCAGGCAGCATGCGTTTGGCATAGTCGCTGATGTCGGCAAACAACGTATCGATGAAATCCATCGGTACCGTCGCCCAGGCAAAAATGGACTGAAAGATCAGAAACAATAAGCCAAAGAAGATCGCATAGCCCCACACCTTGTGCGTCAGAATCCGGTCAAGACTTCTGGAGCTGTTTTTCCAGGGTACCTCCGGTGTCTTTAAGGTAATCTTGCTGAGAAGATCCTGAATGAATCCATAACGAAGAATCGTTTCCGCGCCTTGAAATTTTCCAGGCGTAAAGTTCTGCGATGCTCTTACAGTTTCTATGAAACTACTCTCTTCTTTGCCTAGCGAGTATATCTGCTGCTTTTGTTCCAGCAATTGATACGCTTCGTAGTCGCTGTCTATGCCGAGTTTATCAATGATTTCACGGACGGGCTGCTCGTATTCTGTCCATACCATAAAGGCGCGTACAGGTGAAGCAGGAGTTTCTGCCAGCATCGCCTTCCGTAATTCTTCGATGCCGACACCATTGCGGGCATTCATGGCCACCACTGGGACACCGAGGTTTGAAGACAGCGCCTTCAGGTCGTAGGCAATTCCAGCCTTCGCGGCCAGATCCATCATGTTGATGACCAGAATAACCGGCAACCCCAAATCAATTATCTGCGTGACGAGCAATAGTCCCCGCTTCAGATTGGTGGCATCCGTAACGACGACCACTTTGTCCGGTGCATCCGGCTGACGGTGGTTGATCAGTATTTCGGTGACGATTCGTTCGTCGAGACTTCGGGGATAAATGCTGTAGATGCCGGGCAGGTCAATAATCTCTGCAGACGAGCCATCGGGAAGTGTACACAACCCCGACTTCTTCTCCACGGTGACGCCGGGGAAATTGCCGATCTTTTGATTCAGCCCGGTTAATTGATTAAAAAGCGATGACTTCCCGGAATTGGGATTTCCCACCAACGCGACCCTTAATCTCCGCTTGTCTGACATCAATGGACGATTGAAATGGTGGCCGCTTCCTCGAGCCGCAGCGATAGTTCGTATCCGGAGACGCTGATGCATACCGGATCGCCAAAAGGTGCCGTGAAGTTGAAGCGAATCGGCACGCCGGGAAGACAGCCCATCTCCATCAGCTTCACAGAGAGCTGATCGTCGGTGAATCCGGTGATAATTGCTTGCTCACCCGGTTTCATATTCGCGACGCTTTTGGCAATTTGAACCATTATTACAACTTAGATTAATTATAAACAAGGCAAAGATATGGGAGGTTCATATCGTAAGCAATGATTTGTGTCAGGATTGTGTTGAACCGTAAAATGCCATTATGGACGAGAAAGACAAGATTTCGACAGAGGGCGATGGTTCCATGCCTCGTCCCGAAGAACAGGTTGTAAAGCCCGACAGACAGGCTCAGGAGCAATCAGAACCGCATCAGGAGGAAGAGGCCCCGTTCGATTTTGGCGGATTGCCGAAAAGGGATCTTAAGAAAAATCTGGGTTGTGGTTAAAACAATCCCTGAAGCGAAACATAAAGAATACGGATGCTGATTAACAGCACCATCACTCCGACAAGGATCATCATGGTTTTTACCCTCAGGTTCCGCGACAGAACTGCCGCAATCGGCGCAGCAATAACGCCGCCCAGAATCAGTCCGGCGATAACAGACAGGTGACTGAGACCGATGATGGCGAAAAAAGTAAGTGAGCTGGCGAGGGCAACGAAAAACTCCGTGAGGTTCACAGACCCAATGGTATATCTCGGGTGCCTGCCTCCGGCAATCAATGTGGAAGACACGATTGGTCCCCAGCCGCCTCCGCCGATGGAATCCATACATCCGCCAAAAAGTGCGAGGCGGGGAATATTCTTGGTCTTAATCCGCTTACGAACACCGACCAGAGCTTTTCGAATAATTAAAATTCCGAGATAGAACGTGTACACGGCAATGACCGGCTTGAGCAGGTAATTATATTCCTCAAGGGAAGAAAGGGCATACGCTCCTATTGCAGCTCCAATCACTCCGGGGAGCAACAGCGTTTTGAAAAGCTTTTTATTCACATTCTGGAAGCGCAGGTGCATCAGTCCGGAGACACCGCTGGTGAATATTTCGGAGGTATGAATACTTGCGCTGGCTGCCGCAGGAGGCACGCCGAAGGAGAGCAGAAAAGTGGAGGCAGTTACACCGTAAGCCATCCCGAGTGCGCCGTCAATGAGTTGGGCGACAAAGCCCGCCAGGACAAATAAAAAAAATTCGGAATCGAGGCCCGGAACCCACGAAAAATTCAAAAGATCGCAGGTGTATGCCGTCACAAGACCGGCAACTACCACCAACATGGCCACAACGGCAATGCCGACAGGTCGTGGCCTAAAAAAGGCCTTGCGCTCTATTTCAATCGGTGGCGGTGACGCCGCTATTTTCTTATCAACACTCAAGACTCCCTAATGTCTACAGATTTAGTAGTACAAAGGTGTTGTTTTAAAATTGGAGATCCAAAACCTCTTCAATTTTGAGTATTGATTGACTGCGGCCAGTTCTCAGGATTAAATGCTCTCGGCAGCAAAAACACGCTTGACACGCTCGCTGGTATTGGTCAGAATTTCATACGGAATTGTATGAATTTTTTGCGCCAGTTCTTCCAGGGGCAAACCATCGCCGAACACAACAACCTCGTCTCCTTCCTGTGCAGGAATACCCGTAATGTCGACCATGGTCATGTCCATGCATACATTGCCAACAACCGGAGCTCGCTTGTTACCGATCAGGACCTCGCCAACCCCGCGACTGAATGCGCGACTGAATCCGTCGGCGTATCCGATGGCGATTGTGGCCAGCGTCATGTCGTGCACTGCTTTGCCTTTACGTCCGTATCCAATAGTCTCGCCTTTGGGAATGTGTTTGATTTGTGAAATGATGGTTTTCAATTTTGCCACCGGCTTGAGTTTTTCGCCTGCGCCGGACTGCGCGGGGTCGACGCCATATAAGCCAATGCCAAGTCGCACCATATCAAACTGAAAAGAGGAAAGACGAAGGATGCCGGGTGAATTCAATAAATGATAAAAAGGTTTGTATCCAATGGCATGACTGATGGAATCTGCCATGCTTTGAAATTGATCTGCTTGAAATTTTGAGAACGCGTCATGGTCTGCCTCATCGGCGCCGGCAAGATGACTGAACATCGTTGCCACCTGAATGTGTGGATTGGCCACGAGGATAGTGATCAACTGGGAAACATCACGAGGCTCAAATCCAAGCCGGTGCATCCCCGTGTCCAGCTTCAGGTGAATGACTCCCCGTCGACCGTTCAAATACTCGAGGTAGCTTTTAAGAATTCGGAAATTGTAAATCTCTGGCTCCAATTGGTGCCTTACCAAAGTGTCGAAACTCTCCGGACTTGGGTTCATCACCATAATGGGAAGGGTGATGTTATTCTGACGAAGCTGTGCGCCCTCATCGGCGTATGCCACGCCGAGATAATCTACTTTATGATATTGAAGCAGGTTCGCTATCTCCACACTTCCACTGCCATAGGCAAAGGCTTTCACCATGGCCATTATTTTGGTCGTTGGCTTCAGCAGCCCGCGAAAATAGTTCAGGTTATGGACGATGTTCCCCAGGCTGATTTCCATGACTGTCCCGTGTACCTTCAGCTGAAATGCATTGACAATCTTTTCGAACTGATGCCGGCGCGCACCCTTGATGAGGATCAACTCATCCTGCAGCAAGCCACGATCGAATGAATCAAGAAATGACTGCGTTGTTTCAAAATGGTGAACGCGAACGGAATGTGGTTGTAAATGGCGAAGTCCCGGACCAATGGCAATGATTTGCTCAAGAGGTAGCTTGCTGATCATGGAATTGACTTGTCCCGCAATCATTTCATCGCTAAGCCCGGTTTCCAGAAACTCAGAAATTATCAGAGATTTCTTTTTGCGCTGATGCTGATGATTTAAAAAATCGAGACTGATTTGAAGTCCGCCGAGATCGTTGTTATAGGAATCATCAATGATCACACAATTGTTTATCCCCTGCTTCACTTCGAGGCGCATGCCAACAGATCGTATTCCGTTTATTCTTTTTTGAATGACGGCAGGCGAATACCCGAAATGCAGCATCACCACAACGGCGTGCATACAGTTTTCAATAGATGCCGGATCGCGGAAAGGGAATTCAAGCGTGAAGTGTTTTCCCTCGCGGGAGAGCCGCCACAACGAATCGATTTGCTCGACCTGAATATGCGCATCTTCATGTTTGCCCCAGGTCAGTTTGCGAATGGTTTTTCCATGCATGACCTTGTCAATGATCTCGTGGTCTTTACAATAAATAACCAGTTCACTCGAAGCAAACAGTTTTGATTTTTCCTCTGCCTTCTGTTCCCGCGATTCGAAGCCTTCGTCGTGTGCGGAGCCGATGTTCGTAAAAATGCCAATGGAAGGATGAATCATTCGTTCGAGTTTTTCCATCTCGCCGGGTTGAGAAATCCCGGCTTCGAACAAACCCAATTGATGATGCGCGGCCATTTGCCAAACAGATAAGGGCACGCCGATCTGCGAATTATAACTTCCCGGATTTTTGATGACACGATAATCGGGCGAGAGCAACTGGAAAAGCCATTCTTTGATAATTGTTTTTCCATTGCTTCCCGTAATGCCGATCACAGGAATGGAAAAAGACTGTCGGTGGTAGGCTACGATTTCCTGCAGCGCGTGGACAGACGATTGAACTTGCAATACATTACAACCAGTCGGGACGTTAGCCGGTAATTTTTCAACAATAAATTGCCGGATTCCCCGCGCAGCAAGTTCGCCCAGGAGTGCATGGCTGTCGTGGTGTTTGCCCTGGATGGCGAAGAATACACCTCCCTTGCCAGCAGACGCTTTTCTGCTGTCGGTCAAAAGAAATTCTACGTCATCGTCCTCCGACAAAGCAACGATGGTGCCCCCGGTAATGGAAGGAAGGTCTGAAAACCGAATCATATCAAAACAACTTTACCCCGTCGGGGACATCTTTATCAGGAACACACAACACAATATGCCCTTCTTGGTCGGGAAAACCGGTCACCAAAATTTCTGACATAAAATCTGCGATTTGTTTCGGAGGAAAGTTTACGACACAAACCACCTTTTTACCCACAAGTTCGTCGCAGGTGTAATGATGGGTAATTTGCGCACTCGACTTCCTGATGCCCAATTCTCCCAAATTGACCCACAACTGGTAGGCTGGCTTTCGTGCTTTCTCAAAATTCCGGGCCTTAACAATGGTACCTGCACGAATATCGACTTTGGCAAAATCCTCAAAATTGATCATGTCGAAAATTTACCCCAATATTAACCGATAACGATATCGCATTCGGCGGAAACGTTGATTATACAAGTAAAATTTTGTTAATTGCCAAACATTCCATGGCAAATGGCGTTTGAAAAGCATTAAGTATGAAACGCAGCGTGCAAAAATTTTCATTGGTTATGTTCGGCCTCTTCGGGGTCGCCCACTTTGCCACTGCGCAGGAATCTCCCGTTTTTCCCATTGAAAGTGAAAGCTATGTAGAATCGGAACGTGAAAAACCTTCATACTCTCCCGGCGGTGAAGGTGAAGTAAGATTCCGGTCTGCCTCCTCCTCAGCCACGCGCGAGTCTGAAACGACTAACACGCCACTACCCGCTACGGTAAAACTTAAGACTGAAAAGTCTGCTCCTTCACCTGCAAAGCCTGCGGCTGACAAAGCCCAGAAACAGGATGACTCCATTCTTTCCTTCAACTTCTTGTACTACATCATCGAGAAGTACAAGCTCTCCGACATCATAGACTAGCCGTCTGGCCTATTTTTCTCTTGGTAATATTAATTCCCTGTCTATATTTGCAACGTTGTTGCATTTATGAGATTGCTGGTCGTTTTGTTGGTCCTCTCTTCCTTAATCGCTTCAGGGCAGAATTCCTGCGAATTTTTCCTGGAAGGAAGGGTTATGGACAAGACTGGAAATCGTCTTGAAGGCGCCACCATCACCGCCTCCAACGGCACACAGGCCATCTCCGACGCGAAAGGGAAATTTAAGCTGAACCGGCTCTGCAAGTCGATTACCCTCACGGTCCAGTTCCTCGGTTATAAGTCTTCGGTGCTGAATGTATCGCTGCCTTCCGGCGACGTCACCGTGGTGCTTGAGAGCGAAGAGGTATTGTTGGGTGGAGTAACCGTGGAGGGCACTTCGGTTCAGCGGAGTGTGTCGCAAACGACGAGCGTTCTCGAAAAATCAGATCTGGCCGAGTTGCACGGCCGTCCTCTCGGTGAACAATTGAAAGAGATTCCCGGCGTGAACGCCATTCAGACAGGTCCTTCCATCTTCAAACCCGTCATCCATGGTCTTCACAGCCAGCGAATTCTCATCCTCAACAACGGCATCCGTCAGGAGGGGCAGCAATGGGGCATTGAGCATGCGCCCGAGGTTGATCCGTTTATTGCTTCACAAATAGAAGTTGTCAAGGGAGCCGAAACCGTTCGCTATGGCGCTGATGCCATTGGCGGCGTCATCATCATCAATCCACCCAGCTTGCACGAGGGCATGGAAACTGGCGGCGAAATCAATACAGGATATTCGTCAAACAACCGCATGTTCACGTTGGCAGGGATGCTGGAGGGCGGCATCGGTGAACATTGGAGCTGGCGCGTTCAGGGATCGGGAAGAAAGGGAGGCGATTTCCATACGCCCGACTACAACATGTCAAACACAGGGCTGGAAGAATTCAGTTTCTCTGCGGCGGCTGGCGTACACCACGACACGTATGGTGTTGAATTTTACGCGAGCACATTCAATACCTCCATTGGCATTCTGCGCGCTGCGCACACGGGCAACCTCACCGATTTCGATCAATCAATCCGAAGTGGAAAGCCCTGGTTCATTCAGCCATTTACTTACGACATCGTCAATCCGCGTCAGCAAATCAATCATCACCTTTTAAAAACAAAGGCCTATAAAAAGCTGAATGAGTTTACGAATGTGAACTTCATCTATGGCGGACAGTTCAACATGCGGGAAGAATACGATATCCGTCGCGGCGGACGCAGTAATATTCCTTCCATCTCCATGAACCTGATGAGCCACGTGATGGACCTTTCACTCGATCATGAGAAGGGAAAGCACAGCGGAAGTTTTGGAATCAATGGCACATTCAAGTTCAATCGGAACGACACGGAAGAAACGGGTATTCTCCCGTTAATTCCGGATTATGAGCAGACGTCCTTTGGTGCATTCATCCTGGAGAAATTTAAAACCGGAAAACTGTCAGCAGAAGCCGGACTGCGTGGAGACTTTCAGCATCTGTTGGTGAAAACATTCCAGGGAGATGACTTACTCAAACCGTCCTTTAATTTTTTCTATTTCTCGGGCTCACTTGGTGCTTCCTATGCCTTTCATCCATCCGCCAGATTGCTTCTGCATACGGGCATATCGTCGCGACCCCCGCACGTGGCAGAGTTATATAGTCAGGGATTGCACCACGGCACAGCAAGTATTGAAGAGGGACTGCTTCGCTCAGGAGGAATCACGCTCACCGATCAGGATCTCGTGAGAAAAGAAGTATCAAAAAAAATGGTGACCACGCTTCAGGTGACAAAAACAAACTGGTCAATAGACGCTTCACTTCACTATAACCACATCAGCAATTACGTGTACCTCAAGCCATCGGAAACGCGGCTGACGATACGTGGATACTTCCCGGTATTTACCTACACACAAACAACAGCGATGCTCACAGGTGCTGATCTCAGTGTTCGGTATGCGGGCATCCGCAACACAACGTTGTCGTTGAGAAGTTCCATTCTTTACGCCGCTGATCTCGATGCCTCATCGGTTTTGCCGTTCATCCCGCCCGCGCAAATTGAGCCATCCGTGCGCCTTGAAAAAGATCTGCGAAAGAATCTCACCAAAGCATTTATCTCCGTCAGCATTCCGTTCGTGTTTGAGCAAACGCGCGCTCCGAGAGTAGTGTATCCATTAGATCTCGCAACAGATACGCGTGATGAGATTTTTGATTTTGCTCCTGCCCCTGACGGTTATGCGCTGGTCAATCTTCGCGCGGGGTTCGATTGGAACATACATGGCCGCGTCGTTGCTTTTGGATTTAATGTGGACAATGTATTTGATGTGAGCTACCGCAACTACATGAATCGGCTCAGATATTTCTCTGATGAGATTGGAAGAAATATGACCGTTCGAATCAGCTACCAGTTCCTTAAGCATTAATCAGAAACCTTCTTAATAAATATACAATGATGAAAACACACAATTACCAAACATGGATGAGCCGTTCGCTCGGTGGATTATTGCTGTTCTCTGTCGCATTACTTGCTTCGTGTAATGATGATGATCCGGAAAAAGTCAATGAAGAGGAGGTCATCACCGATGTGGTGTTGCTGCTCACGCCTACCAATGGACAAAGCGTAACACTTGCATTTAGTGATCCCGATGGCGAGAACGGAAGTCAGGCACCGACCATCGAAGTCAGTGGCCCCCTGGCAGCGAATACCACCTATGACGCCGTCATTGCGTTGACCAACGCAACTACAAATCCTGAGACAGACATTACCGAGGAAATTGTTGAAGAGGCTGACGAGCATCTCTTCTGCTACACGCCTTCAAATCTCAATCTCACCATCACCGCTGAGGATGAAGACATCCAGGGTCGGCCGATTGGATTACTGACGCAGTGGGTAACAGGTGCTGCGGGTACAGGTACCGTTAAGGTTGTTCTGCGCCATCAGCCAAATGGATTGAAAACAGGAACATGCCCTGGCGGAGGTGAGACTGACATCGAAGTAGACTTCAACGTCACGATCCAATAATCAGGCTTCTTTCTTTACGAGGAATTGTTCCAGATCCTTCAGGTTCAGAACGCCCTCGTAGTAGGCCTTTCCGAAGATTACGGCGAAGATGCCCATATCATTGAGGCGCTTGATATCGTCGACACCGCGAACTCCGCCGCTGGCGAGTACGCAAATCTCCGGGAAGGCCTTTAATATGTCTTCATAGAAATCAAACGCGGGACCTTCAAGCACGCCATCGCGCGAAACATCGGTTGACTTGACATACTTGAGGCCTCTCGAATAGAAATACTCCAGATGTTCGAAAAGTGTGAGGCTCGATTTTCGCTGCCAGCCACGGAAGAGCAATTCTTTTGAATCCTTATTGATCACATCGGCACCCAGCGTCATTTTTTCACGACCGTAGGAGACAATCCACGAGGCAAACAACTCCGGGTCGGTGACCGCGAGCGATGCCGCCGTGATGTAGGCTGCGCCGAATTCAAATGCCTTGGAGATATCGCCATCCGTTGAGATTCCTCCGGTAAAATCGATCTTCAGATTCGTGTGACCTGCCATTGCTTCCAGCACATGCCAGTTTACCGGTGACCCTTTTTCAGCTCCATCCAGGTCAACCAGATGGACAACTTCAATACCATGATCCTCAAAACGTTTGGCAAGGTCAAGTGGATTTTCATCGTAGGCTTTTTCGCTGGTCGGATCGCCTTTTCTCATCTTCACAACGTTGCCTTTACGGATGGCTATGGATGGAATAACCTGGATCATGTCTGAATTCTAAAGTGATTTCATGCTAAATTACATACGAATGGGCAAACAACCATAGAGCTGCAATTCACTCGCGCATATTTGTGGTCGTTAATTTGCCTTCAATTTGATCAAAGGTAGATTTTAGACCTTGCAATCGTATGAAATTCTCTCTGCCGTTTCTTCTCTTATTTGCCGTTGTTGTACACGCTCAGCAACCTGCTGTGAGGAGGTTCACTTCTCAAATTAATCACCCGTCGTATAATACCTATGCGCCGTACATCAGCGCAGATGCTAACGCCATGGTCTTCCTCAGTGACGATGCGGAGGATCAGATCCTGACGCCGTTTTATTCTTTTCAGGAGGAAGGGAATTGGAAAACACCGTCGATGTTCCCTAAATCAATTATGACCCGCTTCAACTTCCTTCGCGGCTATGCCCTTTCTGCGAACGGACGTCGTCTTTATTACACCACGGCACGCATGCCCACGATTGGCGGCTACGATATCATGATGAGTGACTGGCAGGGAACTCAGTGGAGTGAGCCTTCCAATCTGATGAGCCCTGTTAACTCGAGAGAAAATGAGGGCGCGCCTTCGGTGAGCGTGGATGGTAAAATGCTTTTCTTTATGCGCTGCGGTTACATGGACGCCAACAAGTCTTCGAACTGCCGCATCCTGATGTCCAATAGAAAAAGTAACGGCCAGTGGGATACGCCTGTTGAGCTGCCCGCGTCGATCAACAATGGGAATGCACAAACTCCGAGAATTCTCGCCGACGGGGAGACGCTGATTTTTTCCTCGGATAAAATTTCCCCGAACAAAGGCGGGATGGATTTATACATGACAAAATTCGTCAACGGTACATGGTCAACACCCGAGCCGCTGGACTTTGCCAATACAGAAAAGGATGACCAATGGGTGAGCGTTTCCGGGCTTGGCCGATACCTCCTGCGCGATCTTCCGGGCGCGCGCAAAAATGAGATTACGGAAATATTTTTCCCTTTGAACAAACGGCCAAAGACGGTCACGCGCATCGAAGGAAAAATCCTGGGCGCTGATGGGGCGCCTGCGAAGGCGTACTATGGGCTTTTCGATCTGAAAACCGGTAAGCGCATTGCTAATGGGCAGCCCGGCGCCGATGGAAGTTTTATGGTTTACGCGATTGAAGGGAGTATGTACCAGCTTCAGGTAGACCCCGAACAAGAGAACCTCACGTATTTCACCAAAATTTTTGATTTGACTAAAGACGTGCGCGCATGGGAAAAAATCAATCCCGTATTGCGTCCATTGGCCTCGGGCGACTCGTTCGAATTGACGACCATCATGGTTGACCCGAATACAGGCAAATTTGACGAACGCCTCGCTGCCGGTGAATTGAAAAGTCTTAAACGATTGATTGAGGGATATCCGCAGCAGTCGTTCGCATTACGGCTGGAGATGACCGGGTATCGAGAAGACACCAACCAGCAGCCCGACCTTACGGAAGTCAAGTCTGCAGTAACCACTCAGAAATTTACATTGACGGATAGCACGGGGGCCGTTATCGAGCGCGACTCGTCTGTGACGGTGAATATTTACCATAATGATACCACACCGAAGCGCATGGAGGAAGTGAATGCCATGCTTGCCGGTAGCGGAATCCCACTTTCACGACTGGAGCTGACAGCGCTGCCTGTTGCAGGAAATGAGCCCCGGCGTTTCAGGCTTATCGTCACGATGAAATAGAATTATTTGTAAGAGAAGGGAACAGGAACGACGGTCTTATCCCAAAGCAGTATCATTTCTCCATCGCCGGCAGATCCTTCGAACGAGATGGTAAATTGTTCAAAGGTCTGGTCGCTTTGCACCGATGCGATTTGAACGGTCAGCACGTCATTCACCGCCTTGCGATTGGCCTCGCCGTCGGAGTTGATTCCCCACTGACCATGTTCGGAGTTAAAAATTACAGTCCATACTTCTTTACCCGGGATTGTCCATAGAGAATACTTGCCGGCCTTGAGCACCTTTCCTTCGATATTCAGATCCGTGTTTGTTTCAAATATCGTGGCCTCGTTGGCACCGGTTCTCCACACCTGGTCATAGGGCACCAGCTTTCCGAAGATCTCGCGGTCCTTTTTTAATGGACGGTTGTAAGACACATCAATCACCACATTTCCGTCTTTGAACGAAGTCTTATCCTCGGGACTGAACGACTTGGTATTTTGTTTTTGAACAAACTGCAGCACGAATACCAGCCCAATGATGATAACGACACCAACCCCGATAAATATCAAAAACTTTTTCATTGACGCGAAAATAATTTAATCCCTTGTTTATCAACTTGTTTAACCCCAAAAAAATGATCTGGGGGTTGTGTTTTCCGATATTGGCTCCCAATGTCTATTTTTACGCTCCATAAAATTTTTTGACTATGTTTTCAATCGACTGGTGGCCTTTCTGGGTTGTAATCGTTCTCTTCGTTGCTGCAATCGCTTCTGCGTGGGCTGTTCCTAACAGCAAGGTCAGCAAGGACAAGCACGACAACAAGTTCTAAGATACATTCCTATGAAGGTGTGCGTGTTTTGCGGTTCAGCGACCGGGAAAAATCCCGTTTTTCGCGAAATGGCAAAACGCCTTGGGCATCTCTTATCCAACCACCAGATTTCCCTGGTCTATGGTGGAGGTAACGTAGGACTGATGGGAGTAGTTGCCGACGCGGTTCTTGAGACAGGTGGCGAGGTAATCGGAATCATTCCTGATTTTTTACTGAGACGCGAAGTAGGTCACCAATCAATAACTCGTCTCGAAGTTGTCGGGAGCATGCATGAGCGCAAAAAGCGCATGGCTGACCTCGCCGACGCTTTCATCGCACTTCCTGGGGGATGGGGAACGCTCGACGAACTTGCAGAAATTCTAACATGGCGCCAGCTTGATCTTACTCCCGAGCCAGTTTTACTGATCAACACCAACGGCTTCTTCGATCCATTACTCGCACAAATGCAGCTGATGCTGGAGGAAGGATTTCTCCGTCCAGAGTATTCACGCTACCTCAACGTATTCTCCTCACCCGAAGAGGCTGTTCAGTTTCTTTTGAAAAACGTCTAGGGTTATTCTCCGGGAAAAAACACTAACTTTTATCCCATAAGAGCTTATGGAGAAAAGGAAGTGTTGCCTGACCTTGTCCTTGCTGTTGTTCGTTTTACAAACAACAGCGCAGACGCTTGGCTTTTCGATGGATGACAATCGAAAGCAAGTCCAGATTCCAATTGAGGTCTACAACAATCTTGTCGTGGTGCCTGTGGTTATTAATCAGGCCCTGCCTTTGAAATTCATCATCGACACCGGAGTTCGTACGACCATCCTCACCCAAAAAACTTTTGCAGACATACTCAACATGACCTATTCACGGAAGTACGTGATTACTGGTCCCGGAGAGCAAAAGAGCATCGAAGCATATGTTACCAACAACGTGATGATTCAGCTTCCCGGAGTGACCGGACGTGGCCACGCGATGCTTGTACTTGAACAGGATTTTCTTGAGCTGCGAAATTACCTTGGGGTAGATGTGCATGGTATTCTTGGCTATGAGTTATTCAGCCGCTTCATTGTCAAGATTGATTATCAAAAGAAACTTCTCACCCTCACGCAGTCGGGGAAGTTCCGGCCTGGAAAGCACTTTGAGGCGTTGCCAATCAAAATTGAAGACACGAAGCCTTATATCCACATTCCCATTGTTTTTCAGAACGGAACTCAGATCACTGCAAAACTCATGGTTGACTCAGGAGCGAGTCACGGCATGCTGCTCGAACCCGAATCGGATGTTCGCATTCGGGCTCCGGAAAATGCAGTAAGCAGTGTGATTGGAATTGGAATCGGAGGGGAAATTATGGGAAAGGTTGGACGTGTTTCGTCTGTTGAGATCGGCAAGTATAAATTGATGGACGTCCTCTCAAACTTCCCCGACCCCAATAGTTACATCGATACGCTCAAACTAGGGACGACGCTTCGCAATGGCGCCATTGGAGGAGAGATATTGAGCCGGTTTACAGTGGTGTTTGATTTTCCCAAGGAGCGCATCTTCCTGAAGAAGAACGGCGCCTATCGAAAAGGATTTTACTACAACCTTAGCGGACTTACCATCAAAGCCAAGGGTTCGCGACTGACTGTTTTTGAAATTACCGACGTGCGTAAAGCATCGCCAGGTGACACGGCAGGTCTGCAACGAGGAGATGTTGTTTCCATCCTGAATGGTTACCATTCGGCCGACCTGAGCCTGAACATTGTGAATGGCATACTAAACAGCAGGCCGGGAAAAAAAATACGATTGGTTATTGATCGCAAAGGACAGAAACTGAAAAAAGAATTAATACTGGCGAATCAGCTCTAGTGATTACCGGAATAATACTTTGTGAGTAGAACTGTAAGCGCGCCTGAGCAACCGTTGTGTTCGCTTGAATCTTAGTGCATTCTTCACTGCATTTCGCAACGTTTCAGGCGTTAAGTTGTTTTTCAACAGGTAGTCCTGAATCAATGAAGATCCAGATTCCTGATAGTTTGAATTCTTCAGCAGCGCGACCGGAACATCTTTCGTTTTTTCTGAATGAGATATTGCTTCAACAGTTTGCTTAAGTTGCTCGCGTCCGATGTTGTCGTCGATCAAAATGAAATTTGGTTGAAAACGAACGAGGCGTTCCAGGCTGCTTCGCAGATCAAACGCAATTTCTGTAATGATTTTTGTGCCGGGAATCTTATTGATCTTTTCGATGATTCTGCTCAGATCGATTGGGTTGTTGCCAACAAGCAAGATGTGCAGATCGTGATCGGTTGGGACGGTAGTTTTCATAAAGCCGTAGTAGTTAGACATACCTAATAACGCAAAAACAATAGAAAAGGGATTGTCCTTTCTGATAAATATTTTTTTCTTCGGCAAGCATAAATACAATTAACATTTTCGTGTGACGAGAATTACAATCATAGGAGGTGGACTCGGCGGACTCGTAAGCGCCATCCTGCTGGTGCGTAACGGGCTTCCTGTCACGCTTATAGAACGGAAAAAATTTCCGTTCCACCGGGTGTGCGGAGAATATATCAGCCGCGAAGTGATTCCCTTTCTCCGACGAAACGATCTTTATCCTGCTGAGTTTGAGCCACCGCAACTGTTGCGGTTTCAGCTCTCTTCGATTGATGGAAAGACTGCTTTCCAAAATCTGGACCTCGGTGGATTTGGTATCAGCCGCTTTGTTTTTGATCAATGGCTTTGCAAAAAGGCAATACAAGAAGGCGTCGATGTGAGAGAAGGCGTTGAAGTAACGGATGTGTCTTTCGCTGACGACAAATTTCAAATTGAAACAAACTCAGGAACGCATCAATCCGATGTCGTTATTGCTGCTTACGGTAAGCGATCCAAATTAGATATCAGCCTTGGGCGATCATTTATTCAGAAGCGGTCGCCATACGTTGGTGTGAAATATCATTTGAAAACCGACCACCCCGATGATTTGATTGCACTGCATAATTTCGAAGGCGGCTATTGCGGTGTGAGCAATGTGGAATCGGGCAAAACAAATTTGTGCTATCTCGTTCACCGGGAACAGTTGCGGAAATACGGCGACGTTGAGTCGCTCGAAACACGGGTATTGTTTCGCAACCCCTGGCTCAAGTCAATCATCTCAAACAGCCAATCCCTTTTTGAAAAACCAGAGGTGATCAACGAAATTTCATTTGCAACAAAAGCACCAGTTGAGAATCACATGCTCATGGTTGGTGATGCGGCCGGAATGATTACGCCGCTTTGCGGCAACGGAATGGCTATTGCGATTCACAGTGCGCAACTCGCAGTGAATTCAATCATGGCCTACCATAACGGCAAAATCACCCGGGAAGGCATGGAGAAGATGTACCAGCGTTTGTGGACTGAGCAGTTTCGGTTTCGACTTTGGTTTGGCAGACAGGTTCAAAACCTCTTTGGAAACAAAACGGCTTCATCGCTGGCGTTGCAAATAGTCCTCCGTATAAAGCCGGTTGCAAACGCGATCATCAAAAACACGCACGGCAAGCCCTTCTAGTTGTTCAGGTACTGCTGCACTTGCGTGACCTCCAGGAAAAGCCAGAGGAAGAACAGATTGAGAAAAGTTGACGAGATCAGATTCAACCGCATCGTATGCGTGTAATCTGCCTTTGCAGGGTTCTCCTGTACGCGGAAAAACCAGATAGAGAAAAATATAAGCACCGGGAGTAGCGCCAGCACAAACGTGAACCCATACTCGGGTTTCAGGAACTCATTGAAGTACCATAGGAAAGCACCTGCAGCAATCGTAAAAAATGCGCCCGTGAAGTAAAACGTTCCCTTAATGCCAAGACGAATGCTGAGTGTGATATCTCCCCGTTTACTGTCTTCCTCATGCTGATAAATTTGTGTCATCGGGTAGTTGGCCCACAGCATCAAACTTGTCAGTAATCCGGGCACCAGTACAGGAGCCTTGAACGTCTGCTCAATGCCATAGTTGTTAATGCCCACATAGCACATCAGAAACGTAAAAAGGCCTTGAAATACGCCAGTAATGATCCAGCTGGTTACGGCATATTTTTTTAAACGAATAGCAGGATGACTGTACGCTTTGGAAACTGCCCCATAGACTAAAATCATTATGGCAAACGTCGTGTTAATATATACAAGCGAAAGCACGAGCGCGATGAGATCAAAAAGCAGTGCCAGATAATAGAGTCCTTTGTTTACCGGAGGAGGATTCTTCAGGCCACCGATACTTTTTTCATCTTTATCAAAATAGCTGTTGTATCCGTTGCTTGCGGGGTAAAGAAATAAATGAACAATAATCAACACCCATAAGATGTTGTGTTCTTTGAAGTTGGGACTAATCGCCAGACTGAATAGAAAAACAGGAAGAAGAAACCATGAAAACGGTATGCGAAGATGAACCCAGGAAGATTTTGAAAACATAATGGATTTTGAAACAAGTTAGCAGTTTTTACTATTATTGATTGGTAGAATGAGTTACATCACGGCAATTGGTACTGCGAATCCCGCCCATCGCTTCCGTCAGGAGGACATCGCGGGTTTTATGCTTCGCAAAATGGAGGTGCATAATGGCGAGGCGCGCAAGCTGAAGGCGATATTCAAATCCAGTGGAATTCAGTTTCGGCATTCGGTACTTGAAGATTATGGACGTGAAGATAATTTCAGCTTTTATCCAAACGATAACAGTTCAGCGCATCCGTCTACCGCAAAAAGACTTGAAATTTTCCGGGATCATGCCATCACTCTGAGTAGTGCTGCCGTCAAGGATCTGAAAACAGTTCGTGCATTTGATGCACAGGAAATTACCCATCTGATAGTTGTCAGCTGCACGGGCATGTATGCTCCTGGACTCGACATCGATTTGGTGCGCATACTCGGATTAAACTCCTCTGTACAACGGACCGCCATTAATTTTATGGGCTGCTATGCAGCGTTCAATGCCTTGAAACTCGGAGATGCCTGCTGCAGTGCTGATCCGAATGCAAAAGTTCTCATTGTTTGCACCGAACTATGCAGCCTGCATTTTCAGCGCAATGCCACGGAAGACAACCTTCTGGCAAACGCATTGTTTGCCGATGGCTCCGCTGCCGTGCTGATGGAAAACGCCCCTGCAGGATCCGTCGCGTTAAAGCCAGAGGTGTTCTATTCTGATCTTGCTTTCGAGGGAGAACAGGACATGGCATGGAACGTTGGTGATTATGGTTTCGAAATGCGCCTTTCGGCTTATGTTCCTGAAATTATCCGAAGCGGTATCGCCACACTCACGGAGAATTTGCTAAGTCGGTTGTCTTGTTCCGTTCGCGATATCGGGCATTTCGCCATTCATCCCGGTGGACGAAGAATTCTTGAAGTCATTGAACAACAACTGGGACTTTCCAAAGAGGATAACAGACACGCTTATCGTGTGCTTGAGAACTTTGGTAACATGTCGAGTGCGACGGTGTTGTTTGTGTTGAATCAGATATTCCGCTCCCTTGGCGTTCATAATTCCGGTGAAAGGGTATTGAGCTTTGCATTTGGCCCGGGTCTGACATTGGAGAGCATGTTATTAAAAATTGAACATCCCAATGCCTGACTTGTCCAAGCGTTCGCATCAGATCGAGATCATGGATGATCTGGATTGTAACGGAGAAGTCGTCACTCAGACGCTTCGCGAGTTAGAGGTCATCAACACCTTGCTCGGCGGGAATGGAGTGACCATGAGCGGGCTCCGGAAACTTTTGTCGCAACGGGCCGCGACCGGTCATCCGCTCCGAATCACCGACGTTGGCTGTGGTGGAGGGGATATGCTGCGTTTGATACGAAAATGGGCAGAAGCACGACGCATTCCCGTAACGCTGTATGGCATCGATGCCAATCCAAATATTGTTGAGCTTGCCCGGCAATTCCATGCAGATGCACCAGACATCAAGTTTGAATCTGCGGATATTTTTTCAGAAGAGTTTTTGGCGAAGACACATGATGTTCTCATCGGGACATTGTTTTTCCACCATTTCACGCACGAGCAACTTGTGACTTTTTTTTCAAGGATGCGCACCCAGGTGAAGGTGGGGATCGTCATCAATGACATCCATCGGCATTGGCTTGCGTACCATTCCATTCGTTTGCTGACGTCAGCTTTCTCTAAATCATCGATGGTTCGCCATGACGCGCCGGTTTCTGTGGCCCGCGCATTCTCCCGCGATGAGCTGGTTTCTATTTTGCGCGAGGCCGGATTCAGCCAGTACACCATCCGTTGGATGTGGGCTTTCAGATGGCAGGTAGTCATTCCGTTGTAGATTTTTTGGCATAATTTTTCCTGTAAATTATCTTGATTCACGACTATGAAACCTCACTTTGTAATCTTCGCCGCAACGCTTTTGCTGTCTGCCTGTTCATCCGGTCCACTGGGCAAAAAGGTCAGAGAGCCTTTCCAGGGAAATGCGTACGAATCGAATAACCGATTCTTCCGCGGAACGGGTAAAGGCGAAAGCTCTCAGGACAACATCGCCCGTGCGAAGGCCGACCTTGAAGCAAAATCGCAACTTGCAGGGCAGGTCAATACAACCATGAAGCAGGTTGCTGACCAATATCTCGGACAAACTGAGAACGAGCGTGCCGCTGACGTGGCCGATAAGTTTCAAAGCCTCGTGCGCCAGGTGATGAATACTGATATGGCGGACTTAAGGAAGATGGGTGAGGAGAAATTTTACAACGAAAAGGAAAAGAAATATACCGTGTTCATTGCCTATGAAATTAAAAAGAACGCCATGTTCCGGTTTATGAAAAAGCAGGCAAAAACGGATCAGACCATTGACGAACGCCAGCGTGACGTTATTGAGAAAATAATTGATGAGGAGTTGAAGAAAGCGGAGGAGGAAGAAGGCAGAAATTAATCAAACTTAGTTTACAGGTTTAAGTTTGTAAGCCCGACTGATGAATTCAGACGGGCTTTTTTGTTGTTATCAGATGTCGCAGATCTCAATGGATTTCTTGAGCGATACGAGCGGTTCAGCTTTCGCAGGAATAAACTCCTGGGCCACATGCCCCTTAAATCCTGTCTCTGAGATGGCACGCATAATGGCTGGATAATTTAATTCTTGTGTTTCGTCAATTTCATGACGGCCAGGCACGCCACCGGTGTGATAATGCGCTATGTAGTCCTTCGATTTCCTGATGGTCGCAATGACATCGCCTTCCATTATCTGCATGTGGTAAATGTCGTAGAGCAGCTTAAAATTCGGAGAGCCCAGTTTCTCGCACAGTTGAACACCCCACGCGGTATGATCGCATTGATAGTCTTTGTGATCGACCTTGCTGTTCAGCAACTCCATGACAACGGTGATGTTATACTTCGCAGCAACCTTCATGATCGGGTCGAGTCCTTTTGCACAGTTTTCTAAACCCTGTGCATCAGTCAGACCATTTCTGTTACCGGAAAAACAAATGAGATTTTTCAAGCCGGCGTCGGCCGCTTTGGGAATGGTGGCCACATATTCTTTTTGAAGGCGCTCGTGAAGTGAAGGATCATTGAAGCCCTGCGAAAGCCCAATTGATGTGGCATATCCCATCGCACAGGTGAGGCCATGCTTCAGCGCCACCGGCCATTGCTCTGCAGTCAACAACTCCACGGAGGAAATTCCAAATGATTTTGCTGCGCGGACCAGCTCCTCCAGCGGGATGGAAGAGTAGCACCATTGACACACAGAGTGATTAATCTTTCCTTTAACGACTGGCATTTCCATAGTCTCCAACGATTTGGTGAAAGCTGGCAATGTAAGGGAGCTCAACGCTCCTGCTGCCATCGACTGGATGGCTTGTTTTCTGGTAAGTTTCATATGCAATCGAGGCGTCACTTAAAGCGCACTCTGAAAATACAAATTGTTCATCACTCCGTGACAATCTTTTCTTTGAATTCACAAAAACATGACAAGCCCGGTACTGATTTTTAACATTTGATTCTAAATTGCAGCGGCGATGATAAGAGTTTATACATTATCGAGAGGCAGAATTGACCAGCACAAGAATCCACCGCTGGAGGAAATCCCCACGCTTTCGAACGTGGTCTGGATAGATCTGCAATCGCCGAGTGCACAGGAGAAAGAGTTTATTGAAAAGCGATTCAGCATTGAGTTTTTTACCAATCAGGAACAGCAGGAGATTGAGAGCTCGTCGCGATTCATTGAAACGGAGGAAACCATTGAAATCAACCTTGGTTTTGCTGCAATCGACACGGAGGTGAATGTTCAGAACATCACATTCATCCTTCGGGGAAATATATTGTTCACTTACCGGCAGGGGGATATCAAAACTTTTGCAGAAGCTGTTCGCCGGTTGAAAACAATGAATGCCGAGACCAAGGAGCACGGCCTCGATATTTTCCTCACGATCCTCGAAGCGCGTATCGACAGCGATGCGGATTTGATCGAAAGCATCAACAGACGAATCAACCTGATTTCGAAAGCGCTGATCTCCAGAAAATCCCTGGAGGAAGATTTGCTGCTGGGTATTGCGCAGCTTCAGGAAAACGTCATGCTGCTCCACCAGACCATTACGGAGAAGCAACGGGTTGTCAGTTCACTGATCCGTATTCCTGAATTCAATAAGATAGAAAACGAGCGACTCACTATTGTCATACGCGATATCGCCTCCCTGCTGCAGCACTCCCAATTCAGCAGTGAACGACTGGAGTATCTTCAGAATACATTTCTTGGTTTGGTCAACATCGAGCAAAACCAGGTCATCAAAATATTTACGGTGGTTACGGTTGTCTTCATGCCGCCAACACTCATCGCAAGTATTTACGGGATGAATTTCAAGTTCATGCCCGAACTGGAATGGACCGCTGGCTATCCATTTGCCATTGCCCTGATGATCATTTCTTCCCTCCTGTTCCTTTGGTATTTCAAACGGAAAAAGTGGTTGTAGATCACCGCTTGTAGATCGTTCCGTCTTTCATTACGAATACAACGCTGCGCAACGCGGAGATGGTTGTTAATGGGTTTCCGGGAACAGCAATGAGATCGGCCTTCATCCCGGGACGAATGGTGCCAACGATGTTATCGATATGAAACACCTTCGCATTCACCGAGGTCACACTCTGTAATACCTGAATCGGAGTCATTCCATATTCCACCATCAGCTCCAGTTCGCGCGCGTTGTCGCCATGGAAAAATACGCCAACGTCTCCTCCAGCCACGATGGTTACTCCTGCACGAAGCGCCGCGCTCACGGACTTCCGCTTAGCGACGATTCTGGCCGGCTCAGGGTCGAGGTCTTTCTTCCATCCCCTGTATTGTGACACCGCATCTCCTGCTGCAATCGTGGGGCAAAGTGCGACTCCCTTGGTTTTCATCAAGGCGAAGACCTCAGGCGTGCCCGCATCGCCGTGTTCAATAGTCTCGACTCCGGCCTCTGTCGCGCGGCGCATGCCTTCCGCCGTGGCTGCATGCGCCACAACGGGACGGTTACTGCTCTTCGCCGTTTCCACAATCAGCTTCAATTCCTCTATGGAAAAAGTAGGAGCAGCTTCGCCTTTTGCGCCCCATCGATAGTCGGCGTACACCTTAATGATATCTGCACCTTTACCAATCTGATCGCGAACCACACGGATTAAATCAGAGCCATCGGCTTCTTCTGCGCCAAGCATCAATTTAGAATCCAGATCATATCCCTTGGGCCCATAACTTCCCGTAGCCACGATTGCACGTCCGGCAACCAAAAGGCGGGGACCCGCAACAATCCCTTGATTGATGGCATCGCGTAACGCCACATCCGCATAGCCCGCACCCTCAGACCCAAGGTCTCTCACGGTTGTAAATCCGGCCAATAGCGTCTTCGTTGCGTGGACCGTCGCGCGAATGAGGCGAACCCCGTCGGACTCTTTCAGCACCTGATCATCCCACGTGGTTTCATTATAAGGATGCAGCAGCAGATGAGCATGGCCTTCAATCATACCCGGCATCAATGTCGTTCCGGGTAGTTCAATCAATTGTCCTCCTTCGGGCAACAGCACTTTGTCAGACGGACCTATCGCAAGAATGGAAGTTCCCTCCACAAGCACTACCCAGCGCTCGTGCATTTCGACTCCGTCAAACACCCGGTCGGGCTTGAGTAATGTGTGCTGCGCTTGTGCAGCGAGAACAGGACAAAGCAAAAGAACAAGAATTGCATTAATGCGCATGGATGTGTTTCTTTATCGTGCATGAAGGTACATCGAAAAATATGGAACACCATCCTCCTCTTGGCGGGAGGCATCGCGGCGAACGCTCAACCAGGAACAGACATTTATCTTTTTGATCTTGTTTCAAGTAAAGATCAAATCACACTTTCTGGTGGAAAAAACATAACCAATCGAAAAGGCTATGACAATCAGCCATCTTTCGATCCGGCGAAGAACATTTTGTATTACGTGGCCTCTGACAGCGGACAGATGACCGAAATATTTGTATTTGATCTCAGGAGTGGCCAGCGTCAACAACTCACGAATACGCCAGAGGGAGAGTTTTCACCAACTGTGGTGCCGGGACAAAAAATGATTTCGAGCATCTCACTCTACGCCGATGGCCGACAGAATCTCACGGGATTTTCCATGGAAGGGAAAAAGCTGCGTGCGTTGATCAATAACCTGACCGTTGGGTACCACGCCTGGCGAACGCCTGACGAAGTTTTATCGTTCGTGCTTCCACGACCGTTCACACTGCACGTTACAAACACCGTTACAGGTAGAGATACCGTTATTGCAACGAACATTGGACGTTCGCTTCACAGGATACCAGGAACACAGTCGGTGAGTTTTCCGGTGAAGAATGATTCGGGCACCTGGGACATCAACAAATTCGACGGAAAATCGGTAAGCCTCATAGTCGGCAAGGTCAACGCCGAAGACGGCGACATGTGCTGGACGCGCGACGGGATATTGATGGCTTTTCCGGATGGTATTTATTTCCATCCCGTGAAGAAAAATGGAAAGGTCCTGAAAACCGGGTGGAAAAAGGTACAAATCAACGGAGATTTCCCGAATGGAAAAGTAACGCGACTGGCCACGAATAAGGCAGGAAACAAACTTGCCCTCGTTGTTTCCGAGTAAAGGTTTTCCTTTGCTACTTTGCAGTCCGAAACACCCCTTGTGCATAAAGATTTAAAACACATCGCCATCTGCGGAAACATTGGTTCCGGCAAGACCACATTATCGCAGAAACTTTCAAAACACTACGGCTGGGAGGCTCTTCTGGAGTCTGTTGAAGACAATCCTTATCTACGGGATTTTTATGGCGATATGCACCGTTGGGCGTTCCATGTTCAGGTTTATTTTCTGAACAGCCGATTCAAGCAAATCAATGCGATTCGAACCAGTGAAAGAATCACTGTTCAGGATCGAACGATTTATGAAGATGCCTATATCTTCGCCGCAAATCTTTACAAGAGCGGTCACATGCAGGAGCGCGATTACCAATGCTACCTGGATGTGTTCAACAGCATGATAGAATTTGTGCAGCCCCCTGACTTGCTGATTTATCTCCGTGCAGATATTCCAAAACTGGTGCGACAGATTGAAAAACGCGGAAGGGACTTTGAATATGCGATTCGTATAGATTATTTGAGAAATCTCAATGATCACTACGAACAATGGATTGCGAATTACAACCATGGCAAGTTGCTGATAATCGACGTGAACGAGCTGGACTTTGTGGCGCGCGTGGAGGACTTTGCTTTGGTCGTAAACAAGATCGAGTTTGAGCTAAACAACCTATTTAGCGCCTGACGCAGCCCGACCGGCGAACCGCTGGTATAAATAGAATTGCCTTCCAGTATTACTTTAGTTCAATTTATTGCTTTAATCCTCCACATGAAAAGGTTATTATGCATGGCGTTGTTGCTCGTTGCGGGCATCACTTACGCTCAGGTATCTTCTGATACCGTGAAAGCTCCTCAGGATTCTCTGAAAAAGGAGCCACCCAAAAAGAGACAATTTCTTCCTCTGGATCCCGGTCGCACGGTCAAGGTAAATACGACCGAAGGTTCGTGGATGTCACTTGATATCAGCCCCGACGGAAAGACCATCGTGTTTGATATGCTCGGAGACATTTACATGATGCCATTCACCGGAGGAAAGGCGACGCCGTTTTTGAAAGGCATGTCGTTTGAGTCACATCCGAAATTCAGCCCGGATGGAAAACATATTTTGGTCGTCTCCGACCGGAGCGGTTCGGATAACGTGTGGCGTTTCTCCCTGGATAGAAAAGATTCGTTGCAGATCACCAAAATGACCAACGAGAATGTGCAGTCTGCTGAATGGACACCGGACGGAAATTATGTGGTCGTTTCAAGAGGTCGCAGAAACCTGAAGCTCTGGATGTATCACAAAGACGGCGGAGGCGGAGCACAATTAATCTCCAAGCCAGATAACCTCAAAACAGTAGAACCTGCTTTTGGAAATGATGGAAGATACGTGTACTTCTCGCACAGAAACGGAGCGTGGAATTACAATGCGCAATTGCCCCAATACCAGATCGCACTTTATGACCGTGAGACCGGCGAGATTGATACGCGTACCGATCGTTATGGTTCGGCATTCGCGCCAACACTTTCTCCTGATGGAAAATGGCTGGTCTACGGATCAAGATATAATGACAAGACAGGTTTGATTATCCGTGACCTGAAGGCAGGAACAGAAAAGTGGTTTGCATATCCTGTTCAGCGCGACGAGCAGGAATCCATTGCTCCTCTTGGTGTGTTGCCGGCTATGTCGTTCACTCCCGACAGTAAAGAACTGGTGGCAAGCTATGGCGGTAAGTTTTATCGTCTGCCTGTCGCTGGTGGTGATGCAATTGAAATTCCTTTTGAGGTCAATTCAGAAATTGAACTCGGGCCCAAGTTGGATTTTAAATATCCAATCAAAGATGACCGCGACATGGTTGTCACACAAATTCGTGACGGGCGCGTGTCTCCCGATGGAACGCAACTTGCGTTCACCGCGCTGAATCGTCTTTACATCATGGATCTTCCCAACGGTACGCCCAGACGCATTTCTAATTTCAACTTCACGGAAGCAATGCCTGCATGGAGTCCTGATGGAACACAGCTCGCCTGGGTGACGTGGGAAAATAAAGGCGGCAACCTGTATAAAATTAATGTAAAGACGAAGAATGCAGCGCCCGTAAAATTGTCAACACAAACGGCCCTGTACACCGAACCTGCGTGGTCTTTGAAAGGCAACCGGATTGTTGTGATCATTGGATCGTCTCAGTCTTATCAGGAAGCTGAGGGGCCGTTTGCATTTTCAAGCCAGGAAAATATTGCTTGGATATCTGGTGACGGCGGACCAATTAATGTAATTGATAAAGCTAAAGGTCGTTCCAATCCTCACTTTGTGAAAACAGATGATCGGATTTACCTGTATGATAATCAGAAGGGATTGATCTCCATGCGATGGGATGGAACCGATGAAAAGGCCATCGTGAAGATCTCGGGCATCACCACATACGGCTCTGTGTTTGACGAACATTGCATGATGGTCGAATCAGCAACCGAGCCGCAGCAGATGCCATCAAATGCCGAATATATCTACATGGCGCCCGAGGGAGATCAGGCAATTGCGCAAATTAACAATGAGATTTATGTGGTGACTGTACCCCGGATCAGCGCCGAGGCTGTAAAGATTTCGGTTGCGGATCCTGCTTCCGCTCAATTCCCTGCAAAGAAGCTGACGAAGATTGGCGGCCAGTTCGCAAGCTGGAATAGCAATGGAAAGAAGGTTTACTGGTCTATCGGTAATGCATTCTTTACATATGACCTTGATGCTGCGAAAGCAAAGGAAGAAGAGCTGAGAAAGAAAAAGGAAGCTGAAGAGAAAGCGAAAGAGGATGCGAAGGACAAGAAAGATGGCAAAAAGGAAGATAAGAAAGACGAGAAGAAAGATGACAGTTACAAACCTGCGGAACTTCGTGTAAAAGTTGTCGTTCCCAGAGACATCCCCGACGGTAAAGTTCTTCTGCAGAATGCGCGCATCATCACCATGAAAGGCGACGAGATCATTGAGTCTGGTGATATCTATATCGAAAACAACAGAATCAAGAAAGTTGGCAAAGCCGGTAGCATCACCGTTGATGCAAAGACAGAGAAAATTGATCTCGCCGGAAAAACCGTTGTGCCCGGGTTCGTGGACACCCATTCACATATGTGGCCTGCATGGAATATTCACAAGAATGAAGTTTGGATGTACGCAGCGAACCTCGCCTATGGTGTCACCACAACACGTGATCCACAAACCGCAACAACGGATGTTCTTACCTATGCAGATTTGGTAGAAGCGGGAAAAATACCTGGCCCTCGTATTTATTCAACCGGACCCGGCGTCGGATTCTGGGCATACAACATCAAGGACCTCGATCAGGCGCGTGATGTGTTGAAGCAGTACTCAGAATACTACAACACGAAGTATATCAAAATGTACCTCGTTGGAAATCGTCAGCATCGCCAGTGGATCATTATGGCAGCCAAAGAACAGAAACTGAAGCCGACAACAGAAGGCGGTTTGGATTTCAAGTTGAACGTTACGCAGATTCTCGACGGTTACCCTGGCCACGAGCATGCGTTCCCAATCTATCCGCTCTACAAAGACTTCACTAAACTGGTTGCCGAGTCAGCGACAACGTACACCCCAACGCTTCTTGTTTCTTACGGTGGACCCTGGGCTGAGAACTTTTATTATGCCACTGAAAATGTAAACGGCGATGCAAAGCTGAATGTATTCACACCGAAGTCAGAGCTTGATGCCAAGTCGCGCCGCCGTGGTTCATGGTTTATGTATGAAGAGCACGTTTTCCCTGACCACGCAAAGTTTGTGAACGATTTGATCAAGGCCGGTGGAAATGCTGGCGTTGGGTCACATGGACAATTGCAGGGCCTCGGCTACCATTGGGAGCTTTGGTCTGTCGCTTCGGGTGGTATGTCAAATCATGACGCCTTGAAAGTAGCGACAATCCACGGTGCAATTGCGCTCGGTCTTGACGGAGATTTGGGTAGCATTGAAGAAGGCAAGCTTGCCGACCTGATCATCCTGAACAAGAATCCGCTTGAGAATATCAGAAACACCAACACGATCGACCGTGTCATGATGAACGGCCGGCTTTATCTGGGAGATTCTCTTGAAGAAGTTTACCCGATCAGCCGGAAGACGATGAGGACATGGCAGCAAAGCCGTCCGGAAAACACACCGGGCATCCGCTAGTAACAAAAAATAGAAAACAGGCTGTCTCAAAAGGGCAGCCTTTTTTGTTGCCAAAAGTTTTTGATGATGACGAAGAAGAATTTGGGCGCGTCCCTCCCTTCGACTCCGCTCAGGGCAAGCCGTTTCTGCGCATACAATAAGCAGGTTCAGCCCTGAGCTATGTCGAAGGGTCGGGTCGGGCCATTTGTTACAATACTGCCTGCGTGAGCGTCTTGTATCAGTTTGCTCGCGGAGTTTGCAGGCAGTATTTCCACTTCTGTCCCTCGCGCATCGCACTCAGCTTGCTGCTTTTTGTCCTCCCGTTTGACGACCTCATCAGCCGGCTCCAATACCCATCGCATCAGTTAGATAAAATTCATCGAGCCCTGAAAGGGCGGGATCGCTGAGTAATTCGTAACCATCCGCTGCGACAGCAGGTTCGTCGGAGACTAGCTCCACCCATGTTTAACTTAAAGCGACTTTTTATTTGTAATTTTTCGCCTGCGCCCGATACCTATCATCCTGTGAAGCGTTTGCTAGCGATATTTCTATGGTTCGTTATTTTCCTCAACGCAGGAGGGTTTTATATTTTCTTCTACTTCCAGATGCAGCAAACGCGAAGGGAAATGCGGGAAGTGATTCGAAAGCTTCCCTCAGATCAACTCGAGATCTTCAGAATGGATGCACAGACGTTTGCTGAAGCAAGGGTTGATGATCACGAGATGCGCGTGAACAACAAGATGTATGACATCGCCCGCGTCGAAGTGAAAGGCACTCAGCTCGTCGTGTACGCCATGCATGACGAGAAAGAGGACAACCTGCTCGCTTTTCTTGACCATGTTTCACGGAGCCCTTTCTCCCGGACAAAAACAACAGCGCTCTCCCTTCAATTCCTGTCGTTTGTTTTCGTCATTCCCGATCAGGCTTGTCTGAGCACACCTGATGCAATTGACATCAATCATGAAACCGCTTTCATGATTAATCTACCCAGGTCTTTTAAGCAAGAACTCACGCTTCCTCCCCGGAACAACAGCTAGACACTCTATTTCTACTTTAGCTGTATTTTTTAATCATTAATCTTTTTATGAAAGGCATTTATACAACATGCCTGTGTCTTTTGCTTTGTGCTGCTTATGCACAAGAGAAAGAACAGGCAGCAGATACCACATATGGTGTTCTTGATGAGATAGTATTTTCAGCAAGTCGTTGGGAACAGAACCTGCGTGAGATTCCTGGTCGTGTGGCGACTGTAAGACAATCACAAATTCAGTTACAGAATCCCCAGACCGCAGCAGATCTGCTTGGTTTCTCAAATCAGGTATTTATTCAAAAAAGTCAATTAGGTGGAGGAAGCCCGATGATACGCGGATTCGCCACCAACCGCGTCATGCTTGTTGTCGACGGAGTTCGGATGAACAATGCCATCTTCAGAGGTGGAAATCTTCAGAATGTGATCTCCCTGGATCCGAATGTCATCCGCGAAGCAGAGGTTATTTTTGGTCCCGGCTCTGTCATCTACGGTAGTGATGCCATCGGGGGAGTTATGGATTTTCATACGTTCCAGCCAACGCTGTCAACGGAGAAGAGCACACTGGTGAAGGCAAATGTTTTTGGCCGCTATGCTTCGGCCAACGAAGAGAAAACATATCATGCAGATGTGAGTATTGGCTTTCGCAAATGGGGGTTGTTGACGAGCGTAAGTCAATCGGATTTTGGTGATTTATGGATGGGCTCCAACGGTCCCAACGATTACCTGCGGCCCGATTATCAGGGCAGAATTAACAATGCCGATGCCATTGTGCCTAACCGAAACCCAAGACGACAAGTTGCAACGGGGTATAGTCAAAATAATTTCACTCAGAAATTCACCTTGGTGCCCAACCCATTCTGGACACTGGATTATGGATTTCACTACTCCAAAACGTCCGATGTTCCAAGATACGATCGGCTTCTGCTGAAGAGCGGCAATGGCAATTTCACCAGCGGTGAATGGTATTATGGGCCACAGCAATGGATGATGCATGCGCTCACTGCACGACATACAAAGGCAACCAAATTAAGCGACCAGGTAAAATTTACGGTTGGATATCAGGATTATGAAGAAAGCAGACACAACAGAAACTTCAACTCTTCAAACAGAACGAACAGATTCGAAGAAGTGCGCGCACTTTCAGTGAATGTCGATGCAGATAAGCAAATTGGCGAAAGGCTTTCATTGTTTTATGGAGCAGAATTTATCAACAACAAAATCTATTCGACCGCGAATCGCCGCAACATCACATCAGGCGCTGTCGTCCCCTGGTCCACGCGGTATCCAGACAATTCAGACTGGCGCTCGATGGCGCTTTACACGAGCGCGAGGTACCGCTTAAGCGACAACTGGTTGTTGAACGGAAGTGCCCGCTATACGCACATCTATACGTTTACTCCGTTTGACACCACGTTCTTCAAATTCCCGTTTACAGAGGCTACCTTAAACAACGGTGCATTGAACGGCAGTCTTGGTTTGGTTTATTCTCCATCTGAGGCATCTAAAATTTATGCAAATCTCTCGACAGGGTTCCGGGCACCGAACGTCGACGACATTGGAAAAGTATTTGATTCGCAGCCTGGAAATGTCGTCGTTCCTAATCCTGGTTTGCGACCCGAGACTGCCTACAATGCAGAAGCCGGATTCACTTCCACAATTGATGAAAAACTTGCATTGGATGTAGCCTTGTACACGACGTGGCTCGACAATGCCATTGCGCGATCAACTTTTCTGTTCAACGGGGAAGACAGCATTGATTATGATGGACAGCTCAGCCGCGTTCTTGCGCTGCAAAATATCAATGAGCTTCGCGTTTCAGGTTTGCAAATTGGTATTCGCTGGACGCCGGTCACTCACCTGACCATCTCGACAAATTACAACTTGCAGCGCGGCAGTGAGCGCGATCCGGAAACCGGAAAATCCTACTCGCCGACGCACGTCGCTCCTGATTTCGGAACCACTCAGGTAACGTGGACTGCCACGAAGTGGAGTGCCATGCTCTACGCGAATTATAACCGTTCGATTTCATTCAATGATCTCGCGCTGACCGAAAGAGCGGATGCGCACATTTATGCGAAGGATGGTAACGGCAACCCTTATGCACCGTCATGGTTCACGCTTAACGTGAAAGGTTATTATCAGGTGAATACGCACGTCCGTGTTGACGTCGGTCTGGAGAACATTTTTGACAAACGTTACAGACCTTATTCTTCGGGAATTTCTGCTCCGGGAAGAAATTTCATCATTACCTTGCGTGCTTCATTGTAAGCATCATGGAGTTGTTTTCCTATACTTTTGAAATCTATGAAGTGGCGATCATTGCCTTCGTTGGAATCTGTATAGGAATGTCGAAGACGGGCGTGCATGGTGCCGGGATGGTTGCAGTCCCTTTGCTTGCCATGGTCTTCGGCGGACAGCGCTCCGCTGGGGTGATGCTTCCCATGCTTTGCCTCGCCGACATCATGGGTGTTTGGTATTATCATCGGCATGCCTCATGGCCTCATTTGAAAAAAATGTTTCCATGGGCTGCCGTCGGTACAGTAGCCGGCACGTGGATCGGTGGCGTAATCAATGACGAAATATTCAAGATGGTCATGGGGGGAATTGTGTTGCTCAGCATCGTGATTATGATTTGGATGGAGCGGAGTGAGCAAAAAGAAATTCCGGACTATTATTGGTTCGCAGCACTGACTGGTGTGGGAGCCGGGTTCACCTCGATGATTGGAAATCTCGCTGGAGCAGTCACTGCCATTTATCTGTTATCCATGCGCTTGCCCAAAAATGGATTTATCGGAACAAGCGCATGGTTTTTCCTGGTTATTAATTTGTTCAAGATTCCGTTTCATATTTTCTTCTGGAAATCGATCTCGTGGAATAGCTTCCTGCTCGATCTCAGTACAATCCCATTGATACTCATCGGTGGATGGCTCGGGATAATTGTTGTCAGGAACTTAAAGGAAAAAACTTACCGGTGGTTCATCATTGCCACAACACTTGCAGCGGCACTGATCATGCTTTTTTCATGAAGCCGTGCCGACCCTGAAGTCCACCTGTGTGCAGGGCAAGCACCGTCGTTCCCCTCTTGATTGCACCCGCCTCTATCTCCTTCAAAATCGCCCACATCATCTTGCCCGTGTACACAGGATCGAGCGGAAGTTGATGCTCTTGTTCCATCATGGCAATGAACGCAAGCAACTCTTCGCTGATTTTACCATATCCTCCATGATGGTAAGATGTGAGCAATTCAAAATTTCCATAAGGTTGTTGTAAAAATTCCTTCGCGAGTGTGAGAATTTCGTCGCGAAGAAATTCACCGCCACGTAAAACAGAAACTGCGACAACTTCGACGTCATCATTTACACCGGCCAGTAGTCCCGCCGTTGTGCCGCCAGTGCCCGCTGGAAGGAAAATGATCTGTCCGGATGAAGGAGGGAGTTGCGTCCTCGCAAATTCAGCACAGCCACGAACCGCCGCCTCGTTTGTTCCTCCCTCTGGTATCATAAAAAATTCTCCGTATGTCTCGCGCAGTTTGCCCAGAAAGCTTTCGTCATATTTTGATCGGTAAGTCGTCCGGTCAATGTAGTGAAGTTTCATTCCACATTGTTCCGCAAAAGACAAGGTGTGGTTTAAGGGCAAATGCATTTCACCCCGAACAATTCCAATCGAAGCAATATTCAATTCGCGACAAGCAGCAGCCGTTGCGTACAAATGATTGGAGTATGCGCCGCCGAAAGTCAACAGATTTTTTTTACCGGACTCGGAAAATGCCTCGAGATTGTATTTCAGTTTCCACCATTTGTTGCCGCTGACTAACGGGTGGTTCATGTCTTCGCGCTTAACAAGCAATTGAACGCCCGCCCGTTCAAGCAACGGTAAATGGATTTCCTGAACAGGCGTGGGATGATAAGCAAGCACGGATCAAAAATAGCGATTAATCAGCCTTTAAAGAGAACCAAAATGATTAGTTTTATGTACTAATTATTTTAGTGATAACAAATGAACGACGAGTTTATCAAAGGACGCGGTTCCCAAATAAATACGAAGAATAAGTTTCTGAAGAACGAGTACGTGGAGGAGCACATTGAGGGGCTGGACGAACAATTACAAACAGCTCCATCAACGCAGATTTTTTATGAGCGTCCAAAAAAAATTGTCAATAAGGTTTCAAGTCCGGATCTCGGCTTGATGTATTCCATGAATCCTTATCAGGGATGCGAGCATGGATGTATATATTGCTATGCGCGAAACTCTCACGAGTATTGGGGCTTCAGCGCTGGTCTGGATTTCGAGAGCAAAATTATTGTCAAGGAAAATGCGCCGGCGTTGCTCGAACAGCAGCTACTCAGCGCCTCCTGGCAACCCGTTCCCATCGCTGTTTCGGGAAACACCGATTGTTATCAACCGCTTGAGCAAAAGTTTCTAATCACCCGCCGCATACTCGAGGTGTTTGCAAAGTATCGACACCCTGTAGGTGTAATTACCAAGAATGGATTGATTACACGCGACATTGACCTATTATCTGACTTGGCCAAAGACAACCTGGTACATGTATATATTTCCATCACGACGTTGGATGAAGATCTGCGAAGGGCGATGGAGCCGAGAACTGCCAGCGGAATAAAGCGTTTGAAAACAATCGAGCAGTTATCCGCAGCGGGTATCCCAACGGGCGTCATGACTGCGCCAATTATACCGGGCCTTAATCACCATGAAATACCTACATTAATTCAGGCAGCGGCCGGGCACGGCGCGTGTGCTGCTGGGATGACGGTCGTCCGCCTGAATGGATCGATTGCAACATTGTTTGAAGATTGGCTCAGGAAGAATTTTCCGGATCGTTTTGAAAAAGTCTGGAACCAGATTGCCGATCTCCACGGTGGGAATGTCAATGATTCGCAATTTGGAAGAAGGATGCGTGGCGAGGGAAATCTCGCGGATGTTATTCAGCAATTGTTTCGCGTATCGAAAAATCGGCATTTGAAAGACAAATCAATGCCGCCGTATGATTTAACCAAGTTTCGAAAAGGAGGGAACCTCAGTCTTTTCTGAGGTTCCTTGGTGGATTATGCTTTCGCAAAGTGGCGGAAGAAAGCCACAATGGTTTCAATACCTAAAAGAAAGTTCTTTACACCATAGTGTTCATTTGGAGAGTGGATGGCATCGCTGTCTAAGCCGAAGCCCATCAGCACCGTGTCCAGCCCGAGTTCTCTCTTGAACAAAGCAACAATGGGAATGCTTCCACCATCTCTTGTAGGTATCGGCGCCTTGCCCCAGACTTCCTGAAAAGCGGCACTTGCTGCAGCAAAGGCTTTTGAATCTGTTGGCGTGACCGCAGGTTCGCCGCCATGGTGGGGCATTACTTTTACTTTAACATAAGGCGGAGCAATAGATTGAAAATGTTTGGTGAACAACTCCGTGATCTCGCTGCTGATTTGATTCGGTACCAATCGCATGGAAATCTTCGCGTGTGCTTTTGAAGGCAACACCGTTTTCGCGCCTTCTCCCGTGTACCCTCCCCAGATTCCATTGACATCCAGCGTCGGACGAATACCCGTTCTTTCAACCGTAGTATATCCATCTTCGCCTTTCACCTCATCGATGCCGAGTTCTTTCTTATAGTCATTCAAGTCGAACGGAGCTCGGTTGATTGCTTCCCGCTCTTTTGAAGTGAGTTCTGCAACCTTGTCGTAAAATCCTGGAATGGTCACGCGCCCGTTCTTGTCGTGCAGTGACGCAATCATGGAACACAATACGTTGATTGGGTTGGCGACAGCGCCGCCATAAACTCCCGAGTGCAGATCGCGGTTCGGGCCAGTTACTTCCACTTCCATGTAGCTGAGTCCCCGAAGTCCCGTTGTAATGGATGGATGATCCAGCGAGATTAATGCGGTGTCGGATATCAGAATAATATCTGCCTTCAGTTTTGCCTTATTTTCTTTAACGAAGGTGCCAAGGTTATCCGACCCAACCTCCTCTTCCCCTTCGACCATAAATTTGACATTGCAAGGGAGGATATTTTGTGAGGTCATTATTTCAAACGCCTTCACATGCATATACACCTGTCCTTTATCGTCGCATGCACCGCGCGCGTAAATCTTGTCGTCCTTAATGACCGGCTCAAACGGAGGAGAGTTCCAGAGATTTAATGGATCTGCAGGCTGCACATCGTAGTGCCCGTAGACGAGTACCGTTGGTAAAGCGGGATTAATAATTTTTTCTGCATAGACGATTGGATGTCCCTTCGTCTCGCATATTTCAACGTGCCCGGCACCAGCTTTCGAAAATTTCTCCTTCAAAAACTCCGCAGCTTTACGCACATCTTGCTTGTATTTGCTGTCTGCACTGACTGATGGAATCTTAAGCCAATCGATTAATTCTTTGAGATAGCGTTCTTTTTCCTGTTGAATAGTCTGGTGTACACTCATATCGCTTACTGAATTTCTAATGAAACAATTTGATTGATTTTGTAGTAACCTTTTGCGGAAGGCAGATAGACTTCAACTTCGCTGGTTTCAATCCTCACCTTTTTTCCTTTCAAACGCTTTGGGTCTTGCACAAAGTCATCCGACCCTGAAAAATATTCAAGCCAATAGCACTTTGTGGTCTTCCCATCTGCTCCTTTGAGTTGCAGCGAGACGAAATCAGATACGTCGACGGTGGTAACGCTGCCTGAAAACACGGTAGTCTGAGGCTTTGAATTTTCCTCTGACTCCTGATCCATCATTCCCAGCTTCACAATTTGTTCGGGGCATATGCGCGCCATGGCGAGCCCGAGTTCTGTTCCAAATTTTTCGCCACCTTCTTCATCAAAAGAAGTAATGCCAAATTCTTTGTTTGCTTCTTCCTGGTGTTTCTCATAGACGCCAATGATGCAGAGGCCGGCAATGAGGGTTGCCTCTTCTTTGTCTTTGATTTCGCTGAGCTTCTTTTCTTGCAAACAAGCGCACACTTCATTGGCCATTTGTTCTCTTAATCCCTGGCCCATAACCAACGAGACAGGCGAAAGCAGGGAAACAACCAGAATAAGTTTCTTCATAGGAGTTTGAGGTACAATAATAAGAACTATCTGAAAGGGATGCTGAGTTAGCCGGCAATATTGTTGGTGGAATCAGAAGCCGTCGTCTTCTTCTTCTTTTTTCTTCTTTTCATCCTTCTTTTTCTCACCAGCCTGTGTTCCGTCGCTCAAACTGTAGGGTACTTCTATGCCATAGTACTGTTTGCGAAAACGGTTAACAAACTCCAGAACTTCGTCGTCCGTGCCAGGAATGGTGGCAATTTCGCCAGCCTTCACTTTGCCAGCATTCGACTTCTTTGAGATTACACCGTTGAAGTTGGTGTTGGAAGAATGCACAATCAGCCTGTTGTCTTCAAACGCGATGTAGTACCACGCTTCAGGAGATGCCTTGAAGAATACATGAAACGACATTGCTCCGCCTTCGTCGAACTTCGATTCCATAAATCCCTCAAATCCGCCATTGCAGTCTGTTCGCATAATGTGGGACAAACCCAGGTTGCCTTCGCTATAGAACGCCTTGTATTTCGGATGCCACTTCAGGTTTACATCAGCGAATACAACGGGCTTCGCGAGCTCAGCGATTGTGGCCAGGGAGACAAATCCTTGCTGACTCTTTTGCTCATAGTCTTTTGTTGCGCGTTCGCCGGCAATGTTAGCTACTTTATACAACAGCTCGGCAGCATCACCCAGTCCTTCTGCTGCCCCTTCATTCTTGATCACCTCAGCGATCTGTTTGCCCATGATGTCCAGCGCGGCCGGGGGAATACTTCCGTCCAGAATCACCAGCGCGTTCATCTTCATTTCTTCCGTTGTCACCGTGCCTGAACCTGCGGCTGAAGTTGTCACCTTAAATCCGCTGCCAGCGTTCTGAAACAGATTCACCCGGCCTTCAAATGAATAGGTCTGCTTTTCGTCGCTATAAGTAAATTGTGTGCCCGACAGCTTTGTGCCAGCTGCTTTTTCAAGATCCTCGATATGGAATACATTCTTCTCTTTGTCGTACAACAGTTTCCCGGACGGCAGAAAAAAGTCGTCATCATCGTCGCTCAGGAGATCGCTGCAGAAAGTAAGATATAGCTTGTGATCGTTCGCCGTGAAATGGAGACCGGCGTTCACTTTCTTTCCCTCTTCCGTGAGCGCATTGTCGTAGTCGATAATAATCTCTGTTTCCTCCCCGCTCTGCTGGTATTTGATCCAGCCGTTGTAGTTCTTAATATTCCTGATGTCTGGTTGTATGTAACCGTCCAGCGTCAGCGCCGGTCTTGTGGCATACATAATCAAATCGCCTTTGTAATATAAGCCTGCACCGAGTACTAATTTTTCCTCCTGGCGCACCGAGCCTGTTGCTACCGTCTGGAGGGATGCCTGTGACTTCCGGCGGTTTGATTTGCGTGTACCTTCGGTTGGGGCGACAGGCTCCAGGTGAAAGTCTGTCATCTTGATATTGAAGGTATCATTCAGAAGATTAATGTATCGGTACGTCGCGTATCCGCTGAATTCTTTTCGGGAAATGATGTCAACCACACCATCAGTCAGTGTGTGGTAACCATTCAAAGTATCAACGACGATGGTTGTATTTTTCAGGGTGTTGATTTTAGCATTCTCAAGGATAAGAACCTTGTTGTTCTCGGGCGTAATCTTCGCGTCGGCCACAACAATGTAGGGAATACCGGAGACCGTGAGCTGCTGGGTCTTCAGGTCATACTCCGCCTTTTCAGCCAGGAAGTTCAACGAATCAAGCTCTTTCCGGGTCGTATAGAAATAGGAATTTTCAAGCGGTGTTGACGCATCTTTGGTCATTACAATCTTCTCTTCTTTCACATTCCATCGCGCTCTTGGAATGGATGTTTTGAACTGCGCATACGGAAATTCCAATGCCGCTTCTCCTTCAACTTCAGGACTTAGATCGGCATAATTCTCTTTCAAATTAAACTTAAGCCGGATGTCGTAACCAGTCATCAATGGCTTATTGGGGTCCGCGGAATTGGCTTTGTACTTAGCATGTCGCGCACTAAATCCGTCTCCGGTGAAATTCATGTTCGCAGAAATCAGTTCTGTTTCCTTGTCCACAAATTTTCCAGCACCGGCTACGCCGTTTTTCGATATCGTCAACGTACCGTACATCTGCGCTAATGAATCGTAAAAGCTAAATGGCTTGTCCACGTTTTTCAAAATCATTTTATCCTCTTTCGGATACCACTTCATACTAAAGGCAGGTAATGAAGCCTTTGGAAAAAGAACGCTGCCGAATTGTTTCTTGGAGATGGTTGCGCCCTGGCTTTTTGTGGTCACACTGTCGGGGTAGAAGATGAAATCAGAAGACGGAATGGTAGCGCCAAGAAAATTGATGACACCATTGGCCCGCAAGCCCTGGTTGTCAAGCTTCAATTCTCCTTTCAGATTACCGTCACCCTGGAACAATTGATAGCCTTTCGCTGGAATCGGGTGTTCAAATCCAAGGGATTTATCGGGCATCGTATGCAGCTTCTCCTTGAAGCTGGGGAACATTCCATTGGAAATGAAGGTACCGTCGAAATTGATCGATGCAGGGTCAGCGTCATTCAAGCTGTCCAGTTTAAAAGGAGGAATGACGAAGAAAATAGATTTATCGTACACACCGGAAAGGACTTCTTCCCGATCGAAATAAATCACCCCGCCACCAGTCGCATCCAATCTGGGATAATTAGGTATTTTTTTCTTTCCGGATTTATTGTCGGGTCTTGAGATGAACAACGTCCCTGATTTTTGGGAGGTATTGGTCATGCCGATCGCGCTTGCTGCCGTGGAATCGGTACCAACCATCGAGTTGTTGATTTTTTTTCTTACCTCCTGTCCCCTCGCATTCTTTTCTATGACGTAGAAGTTGATCGAGTCAATTTGCTTCAGGTCAATGAAGAAGCTATCGTACTTCAGCATAAAACCCTTACCGCTGATTTCAAAATTCCCTGCATTGATGGTCCCATCAAATTTGATGTCCCTGTCCCGCAGCAAAGTAATTGTGGCACTGTCCGGCTTGATTCGGACATTCAGCGAATCACTGACCTTGAATTCTTCGACGCCGCGCACGGTCATGTACTTGTTCTTCAGGTTCATCGTCGCATTGGATGCAGCGCTGACGACTGAGAGAATTTTCATGTTGTCATAGTCTGCCTGACCGTAGTGCGATCGGTAAAACCCAATCGCCTTAGGCTTAACCCGCACCAGATCGGTTCGCACATCATATTCAACCATGCCCTTCTCATAAAGGAAAATGACGGCTTGTTTCATCAACAAGGCATCACGTTGGTAGAACACCGCTAAGTCGCCGCTATAAAATTCGCGAACCTTCTTTTTAAGACAATATTTTACAACGAGTGCAAGGGGACTGAAATTAAACCCCTTGGCCTGAAGCAATTCGAAGTCATCTTTATCATAGTAATTCGTTGACTCGATTATCATGGGTGCTTCACTGCTTCCACCCTGAACAAAGAAATTCATACTGTCGCTGCGGACATCCCAACGGATGATATCTGCTGCGAAGTCAATGTTGTAGTAGCTGGAAGAATAAGGCGCATTTCGCATGGAGCCCTTATCTCTTACGATAACCAGATTCTGGATGCTGTCACCATACGTATAGCGGATGCGCACCTGGTGATGCGTGAGAGAATCATTCTCATCCAGAATCTTGATTTTTGTTTTTTCTGAAGTGATGGTCGAGTCGCTGAAAACAAATTGTGGTGATTCGGCGATGAATTTTCTTTTACCATTACTCAACACCTCAATGGTAGACAACGCATCGAAGAACGACCCGCTGGAAATGTTTCGGCCGGTGAGTGAAAAGCCTCCCGTGTACAACACATTTTCATCTGCAAGCCCTTGTATTTTTAGATCGCTCTGATACGACTTGAAGCGCGGATACGTGGAGAATACAGAGTCAGGGCGTCGGGGTGATTGAAATTCAAAGACCCCCGGAATGAGGCCCGGAGTTTTGCCTGTGTAATTCAAATGAACCAAATCCGCGCGAAGCTCTGATTTGCTCAGCGTCATTCTATAGGTGGTCAGGTTGCAGTAAACGGAATCCGGAGGAAGTCCTGCAGCTGACCAATCGAAAGTACCTCCTTCGCCGTTCAAAACATTTTCCGTGAGAGACACGACTAATTTTGTGTCGCGTACGAACGTCGAGTCATAGCGGGTCGCAATATTGAGGGTGACCTTATTCAGCCTGATGACCGCGCCCTCGATATCGGGTGGCGGCGGCAACGTTTCCCACATTGGTTTCTCCACGTAAACTTCTTCTGTAGAATCATCCGAAGAATCGTCATCTGAAGTAGCTGTATCATCAGAGGATTCGTCTTGGTTTTCAGTTTGAGTTTCTTCCGGGGTTTGAGACTGGACAGTATCCACGATCATCTGCTGCTGGCCGCCGATGTACTCAAAACTGTAATCGTCGGTGAGTGCATAGAGTCGATACGCGCGGTCCTGATACAGCGTGTGATTTTCGAAAAAACCACGACAGGTACTGAAAAACCTGTCTGCCTTGGCCGCAGATGCTTGTTCAATAACGTTGCCCGCAACGCGGAGATAGGAACCGAGACGAGTTTCATCAACACGCTCTACGTTAACCGCGTTGACCAGTGCACCAAAATAATTTACAAGATGTGGTCTTGCAGGAAATCGTTTGTAGCGCATGAGCCGCGTGTGCGCTTCGATGACTTGCTGTTGCTGCGGACTAAGGCTGTTCCATGCCGTCACGAATCCCGAGCCGACAACGCCGGCATCAACCGCTTTGGTCTTCTCGAAAACGAGCCGCATGCTGTCAGCAAGCGTTAATCGAACAGCAGATTCGTTAAGCTGGGCACGCGCCTGCAGGGCGAGGGTAGCGAGCAAAAAAATGAAAAGCCTTTTCACGTAAATCCAAACCTTGAAATTCGTAAATAAAGAGGAAATAAGCTAAATGACCGATGACGCATCCATAACGTCTGTACTATCCCAAGAGGTATGCAAAAGAATCAATTCCTGAATTTGTTCCAGAGAAAGACAACCAGCGATAGAAGAATGCTGAGAATGATGCTCGTAGCCAACGGAAAATGGATGCTGAAATTCTTGCGCTCGATGGAAAAATCACCCGGCAGTCTCCCAAAAGGCAAGCGGTCCGAGAAATGAATAAGTGCCCCTGCGGCCAGCAGAAAAAGCCCGGCTATCATCAGAATTTTTCCCATATTCACGCTCCACGAATTGAATGCCCAAAGGTACGTTGTTTTTGATTCCCGCGCCGATTGCGGAAGATACCGCTGCGCTGTCACTGACGCCTCAGATGCGCGAGGTCCTTCCGCGAATTCAACACTTTCTTGCAGAGGACATTCGAACGGCCCGACGATTTCTAAGTGCGCTGAAAGTGTACCCATCCATCGAGCAGCTGGAGTTTACCTTGTTGAATAAGGACACCTCAGAGGCCGATGTGTCGCAGGCACTAATGCATCTGGACAACGGATTCGATATGGGCGTGCTGAGCGAATCGGGATGCCCGGGGGTAGCCGATCCCGGAGCGCTGGCGGTGAGGCTTGCGCATCGCCGGGGAGCTCGGGTTGTTCCGCTCGTCGGACCTTCCTCAATTTTGCTTGCGTTAATGGCTTCAGGTCTGAACGGTCAGCAATTTGCGTTTCACGGTTACCTGCCAATCGATCAAAAGGAACTTGGGCGACGCCTTCACGAACTTGAGAAAGAGTCGGCCGCGAAGAATCAATCGCAAATCTTTATAGAAACTCCCTACCGAAACCATCAGTTAATCAGCAAACTGTGTCAATATTTATCGCCAAATACACTGCTGACCATAGCCTGCGATATCCAGGGAAATGACGAAATGATCACTACCCGTACCGTTGGCGACTGGAAAAAATCGGGTTTCGTACCCCCGAAAAAACCATGTGTATTTTTGTTTCTCGCAAACTAGAAATACGCATTTTAATCTTTTGCTCAATTCATCTAAATTTGCCCCCTTATTAACAAACTCATTTCCCCTATGCCTTATCTATTTACATCAGAATCTGTTTCTGAAGGACACCCGGATAAAGTGGCAGATCAGATCTCTGATGCGTTGATCGACTACTTTCTGGCGTATGATGCTCAATCCAAGGTTGCATGTGAAACGCTGGTAACGACCGGACAGGTTGTGCTTGCTGGTGAAGTAAAGTCAAAAGCGTATCTCGATGTTCAGGAAATCGCGCGTGAGGTAATCCGCAAGATTGGCTATACGAAGAGCGAATACATGTTTGAGGCAAATTCCTGTGGCATTCTGTCTGCCATTCACGAACAGTCTCCCGACATCAACCAGGGTGTTGAGCGCAAGAAGAAGGAAGACCAGGGCGCCGGCGACCAGGGGATGATGTTTGGATATGCGACAAACGAGACCGACAGCTACATGCCTCTCGCACTGGAACTAGCCCATATGCTGCTCCGCGAGATGGCTGCCATTCGCCGCGAAGGCAAAGTGATGACTTATCTCCGTCCGGACGCGAAGTCTCAGGTGACGATTGAGTACAGCGATGACAACCGTCCGCTCCGCGTAGATACAATCGTGATTTCTACACAACACGATGATTTTGCTAAAGACAGCGTTATGCTTAAGCAAATCAAGGAGGATGTTCTGAACATCGTCATTCCAAGAATTAAAAAGAAACTCCCGAAGCGCGTTCAGGCTCTTTTCGGCGATGATATCAAATACCACGTTAACCCTACCGGTAAATTTGTAATTGGTGGGCCTCACGGCGATACCGGCCTTACCGGAAGGAAGATCATCGTGGATACGTATGGTGGAAAAGGAGCCCACGGCGGTGGTGCTTTCTCTGGAAAGGATCCCAGCAAAGTAGACCGTTCTGCGGCTTATGCCACCCGCCACATTGCCAAGAACCTCGTTGCCGCCGGACTTTGTGATGAAGTTCTCGTTCAGGTTGCCTATGCGATTGGCGTTGCCAAGCCAGTCGGCTTATATGTTAATACCAACGGTACGTCAAAGGTGAAAATGTCTGACGGAGAGATTGCGAAGAAGATTGAAAAAATCTTCGACATGCGCCCTTATTTCATCGAGCAGCGTTTCAATCTCCGCACACCGATTTATTCTGAAACTGCAGCTTATGGCCATATGGGTCGTGAGCCAAAAGTGGTGGAGAAGGTGTTCAACAAAGGAAAGGAAAATGAATTGCGCTTGAAGGTTGAGTTGTTCCCTTGGGAAAAACTCGATCACGTGGATCAGGTGAAGAAAGCATTTGGTTTACAGTAAATAAAAAGGGCTCCGCAAGGAGCCCAATTTTTTTGTGCGCGATGCATCTCATGCACGGCCGCGACTTACTTTCGTCTTGAATTTCTTCAACTGATTTTTGAGCGCCTCTGCGGCCATATCGGCTGCTGCTTCAAAGGATCGCGCCTTTTCTGTTGCGAACAATTGCGAGCCAGGAATGTTGAGCTTGATTTCAACAGTCTTATTTTCAATACCCTCATTATTCAATTTCAAAAAAACTTCCCCGTCCATCATGCGGTCATAAAACGTTTCCAGCTTGTCGACCTTCTTCTGGATAAAACTGATGAGTTTCTGATCTGCGTCGAAGTGGATGGAGTGAACTTGAAGTTTCATAAGTAATAGAGTTTTAAAATTGAACATGTACTGATCGCGTTTAGAGACTGCGGGTGTCTTGTCTGGTAGACTGTAGTGTTATGGCATAGGCATCAGGCTTTGGGATGATATTTTTTAAAAACGCGTTTGAGTTTATCGACGGTGTTGTGTGTGTACACCTGTGTGGCAGCTAGACTTGTATGACCAAGAAGATCCTTTACGGCATTTAACTCAGCGCCATTGTTCAGTAGGTGTGTGGCGTACGTGTGTCGCAAGACGTGAGGGCTTCGTTTATCGATGTTCACACCCTCCAGACGCTTCTTCACAATTCGGTTCATGAGCACCGGGTAGCAATCCGTCCCTTTTTCCGTTACCAGTAGTTTGTCTGATTTGCTTTCTCCCACGCTTCGCTTCTTTTCCTGTCGATAGGCTTCAATTACTTTAACGAGTCCAGTTGAAAAAGGGATGATGCGTTCCTTATTTCTTTTGCCGAGTACCCGAATCGTTTGTGCATTCAAATCCACATCGTTGTCACGAAGGCCGATCAATTCGGAAAGACGAATACCGGTTCCATAAAACAATTCGAGCACGAGGTGATCGCGCGATGTGATGAAAGCGTCATCATCAGGACGAGCGGTGAGCATTTCCTGCACTTCGTTTTCCTTTACAAAGTGAGGAAGACTCTTTTGCGTCTTCAGCGATTTCAGTTTCCGCGTTGGATCAGCTTGTATATGACCGCTTCTCCTCAGAAACTTAAAGAATGCGCGTACAGAGGCAACTTTTCGGTTGACCGTGCGAGGATTATTTTTTGAATCGACCAGTGCGACCAGCCAAGTCCGGATCATTCCGTCATCAGCGGCCTCAGGGGTCGTTTTGAAATTTTCTTGCAGAAAGTTCTGGAACTGGGTAAGATCGGTGGTATAAGAAGTTACCGTATGGGGACTTGCCCTTTTTTCGAACTGTAAATATTTAAGGAAGGCGTCAGTCATGCACTACATGAATCTCCGTCACGTAGTACAATGTAAAAAAATAATCCCCTTCAGGAAATACCAAAGGGGACTGTTTATAAAATGTGTATGTTTTGTTGATAAAAATAACCGGCCGTTAGGCCAATTACTTCGCTCAGCTGTTTTCGCCGATTCTCTGCTGCTCGCGGTAAGCGGCTCTGATGATTTCGTTTCTGCGTCTTACAGATGGCTTCTCATATGCGGTACGAGCACGCAATTCCTTCAAAACGCCAGTTTTTTCAAACTTCTTCTTGAAACGCTTCAGCGCCTTATCGATAGATTCGTTTTCTTTTACGTTAACAATCAGCATAATTCTCTATTAGGGCTGCAAATATAGTTGAACTGCAACATTTTGCAATACACTACTTAAGAATTGTTCTGGAAATCACGAGTTTCTGAATTTCGGAGGTCCCTTCCCCAATGGTGCAGAGCTTCGCGTCGCGGTAATATTTCTCGGCGGGAAAATCCTTTGTAAATCCATAGCCCCCGAAAATCTGCACACCGTCGTTTGCCACCTCCACCGCAATCTCAGAAGCGTAAAGTTTGGCCATGGCCGATTCGCGATTCACATCTTTTCCACTGTTTTTCATGTCGCCTGCCCGCAGCGTGAGCAGCCTGGCAGCGTCTACTTTTGTCGCCATTTCCGCCAATTTGAAAGAAATTCCCTGGAAGCTGGAAATAGGCTTATTAAACTGATGTCTTTCCTTGGAGTACTGAAGCGCGGCTTCATAGGCGCCCTGCGCGATGCCCACGCTCAGCGCAGCGATGGATATGCGACCTCCGTCCAGAATTTTAAGGGACTGGACAAATCCGTCGCCTTCCTTGCCCAGCATCTGTGATTTGTGAATACGACAGTCGGTAAAAATCAGCTCCGCTGTTTCCGACGCGCGCATGCCCAACTTGTTTTCTTTCTTTCCAGACATAAACCCAGGAGTTCCCTTCTCGATGACGAAGGCGCTCATGCCGTGGGAATCTCCTACCTCACCTGTTCGCGCGATCACCACAGCAACATTGCCTGATTTGCCATGGGTAATAAAATTTTTAGCACCGTTCAGCACGAAGTAGTCACCATCGCGCACAGCAGTGGTCCGCATATTTCCTGCATCAGAACCTGTGTTTGGCTCAGTCAATCCCCACGCACCAATCCATTCTCCGGTCGCAAGCTTGGGCAGGTACTTCATTTTTTGCTCCTCGTTGCCAAACTGAAGAATGTGATTTGTACACAAAGAATTATGGGCTGCCATGGAAAGGCCAATGGAGCCGTCCACCTTCGACAATTCAATGATGGCTGTGATGTACTCGAGGTATCCAAAACCAGCTCCGCCATACTGCTCGGGAACAAGCACGCCCATCAATCCCAACTGCCCCATCTTATGAAAAACTTCCGCAGGAAAATGCTGCGTTTCGTCCCATTCCATCATCTTGGGTTTGATCTCCTTGGCCGCGAAATCGCGCACCATCTGCGCTATCATCGTCTGGTTCTCGTTCTCGTCAAAAACGGAAACTTCTCTTGCTGTCAATACGCCTTCCATACATTCATTTTTTTAGGGATGCTAAGGTAAATATTACATCAGACATTCCAAACGAATGTTAGTACGTGGAAATCGAAAAAGTTTGGAACGGTTTTTTTAATGCCGCTTTGTCTAGAAACCTTGCATAACACTTAAATCGCTAATTTCGCGCACTAATCTACCGAATAATGAAAATTGCTGTAATTGGAACCGGTTATGTTGGCTTAGTTACCGGGACTTGCTTTGCCGAAACAGGAAACACTGTGACTTGTGTCGATATTGACGCAGAAAAGGTCAAAAAACTTACAAGCGGAAAAATCACTATTTACGAACCTGGACTCGAAATCCTGTTTGAAAGAAACATCAAGCAGGGGAGACTCCACTTCACCACAAACCTGAAGGAGGGCATTCAGGACGCCAAAATCATCTTTCTGGCACTGCCCACACCCCCAGGTGAAGACGGTTCTGCAGATTTAAAGTATATCCTCAAAGTTGCGGACGACCTCGGCCCGCTGTTGCACGATTACACATTAATTGTGGACAAAAGCACCGTTCCTGTGGGAACGGCCGAGAAGGTTCGTGCTCGTGTCGCTGCCGGAGCAAAGGTGGAATTTGATGTGGTCTCTAATCCCGAATTTCTTCGCGAAGGCGTAGCGGTCGAGGATTTTATGAAGCCCGAGCGTGTCGTAATTGGAACTAACAGTCCCAAAGCGAGAAAAGTAATGGAAACCTTGTATGCGCCATTCGTTCGCCAGGGCAATCCGTTGGTCTTTATGGATGAGAAAAGTGCAGAGCTCACCAAGTATGCTGCAAACTCGTTCCTCGCCACCAAGATCTCTTTCATGAACGAAATCGCGAACCTGTGTGAGCTCCTCGGCGCTGACGTGGACGCGGTGAGAAAAGGTATTGGTACGGATAGCAGAATCGGGAAGAGATTTCTGTTTCCTGGAATTGGTTATGGTGGAAGTTGCTTCCCTAAAGATGTACAGGCACTGGCAAAATCTTCTGAAGATGTCAGCTACGATTTCCGCATCCTGAAGGCGGTAATGGAAGTCAACGATTACCAGAAGACGAAGTTGATCGCTAAAATTAAAGAACACTTCAACGGCGGACTGAAAGGAAAAGTGATCGCTTTCTGGGGACTCTCCTTCAAGCCGCACACCGACGACATTCGTGAAGCTCCTGCATTATACAACATTGAAGATCTGTTGGCAGAAGGAGCCATCGTACACGCGCACGATCCCGAAGGCATGGAGAATGTGAAAAGAATTTTCGGAGATAAAATCAAATACTTCAATACGCCATACGAGGCTGCGGACGGCGCAGACGCAATCTTTATTGCTACAGAGTGGCCGGAATTCAGAACACCTGATTTTGATGTTTTGAACAAAAAGTTGAAGTCTCGTGTGATATTCGATGGACGTAACGTGTACGAGCTTGATGTGATGAAAGAGCAAGGCTATACGTATTTCAGCATCGGCCGCGACGCCGTGAATGCCACTAAGGAGGTGCTTCATGGGTAAGCCGCGCATCCTCATTACTGGTGCAGCAGGTTTCCTTGGCTCTCACCTGTGTGATCGATTTATCAAAGAAGGATTCAGTGTCGTGGGAATGGATAACCTCATCACGGGTGATCTCCGGAACATCGAGCATCTGTTTAAAAACGCAGACTTCGAATTCTATAATCACGACGTATCGACCTTCGTGCACGTGCCGGGCGAATTGCAATACATTCTGCACTTCGCATCCCCGGCGAGTCCGATCGACTACCTGAAGATTCCCATTCAGACGCTGAAGGTTGGATCGCTCGGAACGCACAACCTCCTTGGACTTGCGCGTGCGAAAAAGGCACGCATCCTCGTTGCCTCGACTTCCGAAGTCTATGGAGATCCATTGGTGCATCCACAAACAGAATCCTATTACGGAAACGTCAACCCCATCGGACCGCGAGGTGTTTACGATGAAGCGAAGCGCTTTCAGGAGGCAATGACGATGGCCTACCACACCTACCACGGCGTGGAGACGAGAATTGTCAGAATATTCAATACCTACGGGCCTCGCATGCGCCTCAACGACGGCCGCGTACTTCCGGCATTCATCGGCCAGGCATTGCGTGGCGAAGACCTCACCGTATTTGGTGACGGTTCTCAGACCCGCTCATTCTGCTATGTGGATGATCAGGTGGAAGGTATTTACCGGTTGCTGTTGTCGGATCATCATTTGCCTGTGAACATTGGAAACCCGGATGAGATCACCATCATGGAATTTGCGGAAGAAATTGTGAAGCTGACAAACACCTCACAGAAAATCATCTGCAAACCATTACCTCAGGACGATCCCAAGCAACGTCGCCCCGACATTACCAAAGCGAAAACCATCCTGGGATGGGAGCCGAAGGTGTCGCGCGCGGAAGGGCTTAAGATCACCTACGATTATTTTAAATCGCTGCCTCAGGAAGTGTTGTATCAGCGCGAGCATAAAGACTTCGAAAAATATAAACGCTAAATCATGTCTTCAAGAAACATCCTGATCACAGGAGGTGCTGGCTTTATCGGATCCCATGTCGTTCGCTTGTTTGTCAATAAGTATCCGAACGACAAGATCATCAATCTCGACAAGCTCACCTATGCCGGAAATCTGGAGAACCTCCGGGACGTCGAGAACAAACCAAACTATGTTTTTCAAAAGGGCGACATCACCGATTTTGCCCTGCTCACGGATTTGTTCAAGACCCACCAGATCCATGGGGTGATTCACCTTGCTGCTGAATCTCACGTGGATCGTTCGCTGGAGAATCCGACCGAATTTGCGCACACCAATATCATCGGTACGTTGACCCTCCTGCGCGCTGCACAACACGCGTGGAAGGGTAACTTCGAAGGCAAGAGGTTTTACCACATCTCCACGGATGAAGTGTACGGCTCTGCGCACGATGGAAGTTTCTTTGTTGAGACGACGCCCATCGACCCGCAGTCACCATACTCAGCATCGAAGGCTGGAAGCGATCATTTCGTTGCCGCCTATTTCAACTCCTTCAACCTCCCGACTTTGATCAGTCGCTGTTCCAATAACTACGGCCCATTTCATTTTCCGGAAAAGTTGATTCCCCTGATGATCAACAACATTCTCAACAACAAGCCCCTGCCGGTTTATGGCAAGGGTGAGAACATTCGCGACTGGCTCTTCGTGGAGGATCATGCGAAGGCCATTGACGTCATTTTCCACAAGGGGACACCAGGTGAAGTTTATAACATTGGTGGAAACAACGAGTGGAAAAATATTGATCTGGTTCATTTGCTCTGCAAGACGATGGACAGCAAGCTCAATCGTGCAGAGGGCACGTCGGCAAAACTGATCACCTACGTGAAAGACAGACCGGGACACGACCTGCGCTATGCGATTGATGCGACCAAATTAAAAAACGAATTGGGCTGGTCTCCGTCGGTGACCTTTGAACAAGGACTGGAGAAGACCGTGGATTGGTATCTGGCCAATCAACAATGGCTGGCCAACGTCACGTCCGGTCAATACCTCGCCTACTACGATAAGATGTACGAATCGCGTTAACCGAATCACACATGAAAGGTATTATCCTCGCCGGAGGCTCCGGCACAAGACTCTATCCCCTGACCCTGGCCGTCAGCAAGCAGTTGATGCCATTGTACGACAAGCCGATGATCTACTATCCGCTGTCGGTTCTCATGATGGCCGGCATTCGCGAGATTTTAATCATTTCCACTCCTCATGACATGCCGATGTTTCAGAAGTTGTTGGGTGATGGAAAGAAGCTGGGCTGCACTTTTGAATACGCCGTCCAGCCAAAGCCGGAAGGACTTGCGCAGGCATTTATTATTGGAGCAGACTTTATCGGTAATGACAAAGTTGCCCTTATCCTGGGAGATAATATCTTTTATGGTTCGGGATTGCGTCACTTGCTTCGCGAGCATGTTGATCCTGCTGGTGGGGTTGTATTCGCCTACCACGTAACCGACCCCGAGCGCTACGGTGTCGTGGAGTTTGACAGCAACAAAAAGGCAATCTCCATCGAGGAGAAACCGCTGAAGCCTAAATCAAACTACGCAGTTCCTGGATTGTATTTCTACGACAACGAGGTGGTGGAGATTGCGAAAGCGATTAAGCCAAGCGCGCGCGGCGAACTCGAGATCACCGATGTCAATAACGTGTATCTGAAGAAAGGCAAGCTGAAGGTCGCACCCATGAGCCGGGGCACTGCCTGGCTTGACACCGGAACTTTCGACTCCCTCATGCAGGCCGCCAATTTTGTTCAGGTGATCGAACAACGCCAGGGACTGAAGGTGGGATGCATTGAGGAAGTAGCTTACCGGAGTGGCTTCATCACCAAAGAACAACTGCTCGAACTCGCCAAGCCTCTCGAGAAAAGTGGTTACGGGCTATACCTCAAAGATTTACCAGAGTACATTTAATCCTTTCTCAAGGATTTTGTGCCGCTTCTTCCGCCAGAATCTGTAGCAGCGTTGTCCCCACAGCGTCCAGCGTTTTCGGTGAGATGAGCGACAGGTTGTCGGTTGTCGCGTGGTGAAAATTGCCAAAGTATCCGTTCACTGGATCAAAGTGGACAATGTCGATCATCGGAATCCGTGCGTTTTGATTCACAAAAACGTGGTCGTCGATTATCTCAGGCTGATTCTGCCGAACGAACACATGGCCATAACCAAGTCGTTCTGCTGTACTCCAGACTTTTTCAACAATGGTCGGCGCATAGGACATAGAAACACCTTCCCGGTGAAATTGTGCGTCTTTCGCTCCCACCATATCGAGCAAGATGCCATAGTAAGCGCTGTAACCGGGCTGATGTTTGTTCTTCGACCAATGTTGTGAGCCCAGACACCACCACTCCTTCAATCCTTCGGGAAGGGGAAACTTGCCATCCTGGTTGATGGGTTCACCCCAGTCTTCGCCATCAAACAAGATAATGTCTACGCCAACATTCATTTTCGAAGCCGCGATCGTTCTTGCAACCTCAAGCAAAACGCCAACCCCACTGGCTCCGTCGTTCGCGCCGTCAAACAAAGCCTTCGGGTTCCTGGGATCCTTATCAGCGAATGGTCTGGTGTCCCAATGGGCAGCTAATAAAATCCGCTTCTTGTTCTCCGGTTGAAACGATGCAATGATATTGCGAAGTGACAGCATGGTGCCATCGTAGGCACGCGCCTGAAAGTCCTGCGTCTGCACCTTCGCTCCAAATGATTTTAGCTGATCAATCAGGTATTCCCCGCATTGCCGATGTGCCGCGGAATTTGGAATCCTTGGACCGAAGGCGACCTGTTTCTGAACGAATGCAAAAGCACTGTCTTCCGCAAATGCTGGACCCTTGACAGGGGGCTTCGTCTCCCCGGTTGCACGCTCCTCTTTTTCCCTGGTACCGCAGGCCAAAAGCAGGATAAGGAACGCGCAGGTGAATGTTTGTTTCATGGTTTTGATTTTGTGATATAGCAAAAAACTTCTACTTTTGCACCGGTTTCAGAATCTTAATTGGAGGGGACGAACAAGTCCCCTCTTTGTTTATTCAGATTTTTCAAAAAATGGAGCTCGCAGGGCAAGTCCGAAAGCTTACAGAATCACGATTACAGCCGCATCAGTTTTTGGTCGATGTGGTGGTGTCGGCCAAAAAAAGCCCGGCGCGAATCATCGTGTTTATCGATGGCGATCAGGGCGTGAGTATTGACGATTGTGCGGACATCAGCCGCTCGTTGGCCGAAGAATTGGATAAAAACGGAGCCCTCGAAAACTATACGCTGGAAGTATCCACGCCGGGTGTCGACCAGCCGTTGAAATTGAAGCGCCAGTATCTGAAAAATGTTGGGCGGAGACTCAAGGTCCACACTGCCGGGGGACAAATTGAAGGGAAACTGATTGCTGCCGATGATGAAAAGCTGACGCTTGAAACAGAGCAAGGCACCGGCAAAAAAAAGGTAGTAACCCCGGTTGAGGTTCCCATGCTTTCAGTCGTGAAGGCACTTGTAATGGTATCGTTTAAATAATTTTTTTCTATATGGACATTTCAAATTTGATTGAATCGTTTGCCGAGTTCGCCAAGCAGAAGAACATCGACCGGCCGACGATGATCCGCATCTTGGAAGACGTGTTCCGTAACATGATTAAGAAAAAGTACGGAGTTGACGAGAACGGCAATCTCATTCCGACAGATAACTTCGACATCATCATCAACGCCGATAAGGGCGATTTGGAAATTTATCGCATTCGCGAAATTGTTGAAGATGATTCTGAAGACATTTGGGATCACGACAAGATTTCCCTCACGGAAGCGCGCAAGATCGAGCCTGATTTCGAAGTGGGTGAAGAAGTGTCCGAGCAAATTGACATCGAAGATTTCGGTCGCCGCGCCGTGACGACAGCAAGACAAACTTTGCTGCAGAAAGTGAAAGATCTCGAGAAGGACATTCTGTTTCAAAAATATAAGGATCTCGTCGGCGAAATTATTGCCGGTGAGGTGTACCAGGTACTCAGTCGCGAGGTGCTTCTTACCGACGCCGAGGGTAATGAGATCGCCATCCCAAGAGGCGAGCAAATTCCGAAGGATCGCTATCGCAAAGGCGAGAACGTTCGTGCCATTGTTCATAAGGTGGACATGGTGAACGGAAATCCGAAAATCATTCTGTCGAGAACTTCTCCGGTATTCCTCGAGCGACTGTTCGAGCAGGAGGTTCCTGAAGTGTACGACGGTCTGATCACGATCAAGAAGGTGGTGCGCGAGCCGGGAGAACGTGCAAAAGTTGCCGTGGAGTCATACGATGACCGCATCGATCCGGTAGGCGCATGCGTGGGTATGAAAGGCTCACGTATTCACGCCATCGTTCGTGAATTACAAAATGAGAATATAGACGTCATTAACTACACGGAAAATCTTGAGCTCTACATTCAGCGCGCGCTGAGTCCGGCGAAGATTACGTCCATTAAAATCGATAAAGAAAACAACCGGGTGTCGGTGTATCTGAAACCCGATCAGGTATCGCTGGCAATAGGCAAAGGCGGCTTGAACATTAAGCTCGCCAGCAGATTAGTTGGTTATGAAATTGACGTATTCCGCGAAATGGCTGCCGGCCAGGAGGAGGAAGATGTTGATCTGGATGAATTCTCAGATGAAATCGAAAGCTGGGTACTGGACGAGCTGAAGCGCATCGGTCTGGATACAGCAAAGAGCGTGTTGAACCTAAACAAGGAAGAGCTTGTTCGCAGGACAGACCTCGAAGAAGAAACCGTTGAAAGTGTCATCAACGTATTGAAGAAAGAATTTGAATAATATTCATATTCCATTTACGCAAACACAAATTTTTATAGGGATATTTGAACATGGCAGAAGAAAAAATGATAAGGTTGGGACAGGCCTCGAGAAAGCTTAACGTTGGACATAACACCATTCTGGAGTTTTTGGCCAAGAAGGGCTTTCAGGTCGAAAACAACCCAAACGCCAAACTGACGGCGGAGCAATTTGCCATGCTCTCCAAAGAGTATGCCTCTTCTGCCTCTGAAAAGCTCGAAGCCTCGGGACTGACGATTGGCACCAAGCACATTGAAACGGTGACCTCGGAGCGTGAAAAGGAAACTCCCAAGCACAACAGGCTGGACGAAGAAGAGAGCATCATGATCAAGAACCTCGGATCAAAAGATCTGAAGGCGAAAGAAGAATCACGTATTGATAAAGTCGAGCGGGAGAAGCCAAAACTTGAAGGCTTTAAAGTGCTCGGCAAAATTGAACTCGATAAGAAAGCACCGGTTGAGAAGAAGCAGGAAACAGAACCTGAAATTGTAGTCGAGAAGAAAGAACCTGAAGTTAAGGAAGAAATTAAACCTGTTGAAGAGGTCGTTGTTCCCAAACTCGAAGAGCCAGTAGTGGTTGAGAAGGAACAGCCAGAGGTAAAGAAACAGGAGGTAGTCGTTACCCCTAAGGAGCCGGAGCAGGAACTCATCAAGGCCCGTGCGGATAAGCTCCAGGGTCTCAAAGTACTCGACAAGATTGAACTTCCGACGGAAAAGAAAAAGGACGGCCCGGTGGCCTCATCTGATTTGAAAGATGATCGCAAAGGCAAGCGTCCAAGGAAACGCATTCCAAGCGGCAATGAGCAACAAGGTCAGGGTCAGCAGCAGCAAGGCCAGCAACAGCGTGGAAATTTCCAGCGTCCGGGCCAACAGCAGCAACGTGGTAAAGGACCTCAGCCCCGCGTTCAGAAAGAAGAACCAACAGAGAAAGAAATTCAGGATCAGATTCGCGCTACCCTTGCCAAGCTGAGCGGCTCAGGCAAAAAAGGTGGCGGCGCAAAGTACCGCCGGGAAAAACGTCAGGACTTCCGGGATGCTCAGGAGCAACAATATCTCCAGGAGCAGGAATCTTCAAGAGTACTTCGGGTGACCGAATTTATTTCTGCGAACGACCTCGCGTCACTGATGAACGTGTCCGTGAACGATGTCATCTCTACTTGTCTCGGACTGGGCATGTTCGTGTCCATCAACCAGCGCCTCGATGCAGAAGCCATCACGGTGATTGCAGATGAGTTTGGTTTTGATGTACAGTTCGCTGCAGAAGATGATCTAAGCGTAACGGAAGAATCCGACAACGAAGAAGATCTGAAAGCCCGCGCTCCGATTGTGACCATCATGGGTCACGTTGACCACAGTAAGACATCGTTGCTCGACTATATCAGAAATACAAAAGTTACGGCACAGGAAGCGGGTGGTATCACCCAGCACATCGGTGCGTATGACGTAACAACGCGCAGCGGAAATAAGATTGCGTTCCTCGATACTCCTGGCCACGAAGCGTTTACTGCGATGCGTGCACGGGGTGCGAAAATCACAGACGTGGCAATCATTGTGGTGGCCGCTGACGACGATGTGATGCCGCAAACAAAAGAGGCGATCAACCACGCACAGGTTGCGGGTGTTCCGATCGTTATCGCGATTAATAAAATTGATAAGGCTGCCGCCAACCCGGATAAGGTTCGCGAATCGCTTTCAAAAATTAACATCCTCGTTGAAGAATGGGGTGGTAAATATCAGTGTCAGGAGATTTCTGCCAAGTCGGGCAAAGGCGTGGAGGAACTTCTCGAGAAGGTATTGCTTGAAGCCGAGATCCTCAACCTGAAAGCAAACCCTGACAGACCGGCACAAGGGAGCATCATTGAAGCGTCACTTGACAAAGGACGCGGATATGTTGCTACGGTGATGGTTCAGACAGGAACGCTGAGGATTGGCGATATCATGCTTGCAGGACCGAACTACGGTCGCGTACGTGCGATGTTCGACGACACCGGCAAAAAGATTACTGAAGCGGGACCGTCAACTCCTGTGGTGATTCTCGGCCTGGATGGTGCGCCTCAGGCAGGTGAGAAGTTTAACATTATGGAAACTGATCGCGAAGCGCGTGAGCTCGCGACGAAACGTACGCAATTGCTGCGCGAGCAGAACATGCGCACGAAGAAACATATTACGCTGGATGAAATCGGAAGACGTCTTGCCATCGGAAGCTTCAAACAGCTCAACGTGATTGTGAAAGGTGACGTGGACGGTTCGGTTGAAGCGCTTTCTGATTCATTGTTGAAATTGTCGACGCCTGAAATTCAGGTGGCCATCATTCACCGTGGTGTCGGACAAATCTCTGAAAGCGACGTATTGCTTGCATCTGCATCTGATGCCATCATTGTGGGCTTCCAGGTACGTCCTTCAGCGGCAGCGAAGAAGATTGCAGAAGCGGAAGAAATTGAAATTCGTCTATACTCCATCATCTACGACGCCATCAACGAGGTTAAGGATGCGATGGAAGGTATGCTCGCTCCGGAAGTGGAGGAGGTTATCGTTGGTAATGCGGAGGTTCGCGAGGTGTTCAAGATCTCCAAGGTCGGAACCATTGCGGGCTGTATGGTCACCGATGGTGTCATCAAACGCGCCAATGGCATTCGTCTCGTTCGCGATGGTATCGTTATCTATGAAGGAAAGCTGCACTCGCTGAAGCGTTTCAAAGATGACGCAAGCGAAGTGCGCTCAGGTTTCGACTGCGGTATTGGCATCGACGGCTTCAACAACATTGAAGTAGGTGATGTCGTGGAAAGCTACGAAAACCGCGAGGTGAAGAGAACGCTGTAAGAATTAACTCGACAGAAATGATAAATCCCTCTTTTTTCAAGAGGGATTTTTTTTTGCACTAAGGGTGGCGGTAAAATGATTTGCTGACAATCTTCCAGCCGTCCGTGAATTTGTACAGTACGAGATAGTCGGTGAAGATTTTTTTGCCTTCGCGATGAAGTTCCAGTTTTACCACGGCATTGGTACCGGTCGCGTCAATGTTGATAAATTTTCCTTCTGTCTTCACTTTCGGTACACCATTCTCCGCCCGGTTCTTCTCAATATTCTTTATCCATTCATCAATCGACAATGGTTTGATGTCGTTATCAATAAGGCGAAGCATATTAAAAGAAGGATGAAAACCTTTGCGAATGTCTTCGATGGAACCGCCGTTTTGAATGCCGTTCACGTAGGCCGAGGTGACGACGTTTTTGATTTGATCTTCTTCACTTTGGGCGAATGTGCCGATGCTCAGCAGCAGCAGTGCGAGGGAGACAAGTTTTTTCATGCGATGATTTGGTTTGGGGTGTATACAGTAAGGATTGTGACAGGGTTGCCTTGTTAACAACAATTAACGTATGAGGCACATCTAACAAATGATATTTTAAAGTGATAAAAGACCTCTTAGAAAGCACTTTTATCACGTCAAAGTGTTAAATTTGTGTGAACAGTTCTTCACATGGCTACCGAAGAAGACGTTGAGCAGTTTTTGCGGGATTTCAAGTACAAGCTCCGGTTCTGGGGTTTGTTTTTCCGGTCGGATAGAGACAAGAATTTCAAAACTTTGACTGCCCTGGAGTTTCGATTGGAAGACGTGAAAAAGGAGCTTGACGAGCTGGGTGTGAATCATTATGCGGAAGGACCGATCAAAGAAGTCATTTATCAGGGTGCCGACATGTGGATCTTTGGAAAGTTGATTCAGAACAGGGAAGTGTATATTAAGATAACGATGGGATAGGCAGGAGACAGGGTAATATGTATTTCTTTTCATTTTTCCGAGTACTCAATGTCCTATCCCTATAGATCAAAATAAGTATGAAAAGCCCGATCACTGGAAAGGAGATGGTACTCAGAACTGATGTCGTTCAACATGAGTTCCGCAGGGAAATGTTTAACATCGTGTACCATTATTATCTGTGCGAGGATACTGGAGAGAAGTTTGAAGATGAGCGCCTCACACAATTGAATTTGAACCAGGTGTATAATCAATACAGGAAAAAGTACCGGCTGCCTTTCCCTGAGGAGATTATCGAATTGCGTGAGCAGTACGGATTGTCCGCCGCTAAGATGTCAGAAGTACTTGGCTTTGGAATCAACGTGTATAGAGCCTATGAGAACGGTGAAATACCAAATTCAAGTAATGCAAGACTCATTCAGTTAGCAGGTGATCCAAAAGAATTCAGGCGGCTTCTCCAATTAAGTGATGTCTTATCTGAGAAAGAGCGGGAGCGCGTAATGGCTAAAATTGACGAGCTATTGTTGGAGAAAGAGTTTATCGATTTTGACTTGCAAAATTATTTGATGGGAGAGCGAACTGCTGATGATCGTACTGGCTATCGAATTCCTAATCTGAAGAAATTTGCTGAAATGGTTGTTTTCTTTACGCAAAATCTTGAGCCTTGGAAAACAAAGCTCAACAAATTACTGTTCTACGCCGACTTCTGTCATTTTAAAAAGTCGGGTTTATCTATAAGTGGTTCCAGGTACAGGGCCATTGACATGGGCCCCGTTCCCAACAACTTTAACAGCATATTTGAGCATCTTGCAGAACGCGGAGATGTCGACATTCATTACACTGCTTTTCCAAATGGCAGTATTGGAGAACAGTTCAAGCCTAATTCAAAAAGACGACTTGACGAAGAAGTTTTTGTTGAGGATGAAGTGAGTACACTGAGAGAGGTGGTAGCAAAGTTTGGTAAAACCAGAACCGACGAAATCATTGAGATTAGCCATGGGGAAGAGGCATGGGAAAAGAACTTCAAAAATGGAAAATCCCTAATTAGTTATATCGATGCATTCAAGCTCAAGCACATGTAAGAGCGTGTGAATTAGTCGGCCATTTCACTAAAAATCCTTTTGGGTGCGCGCACGCCAATGCGGTGAAAAAATGCAACGATGTCTTCAAGATTCAGGTGTGGCAGTGCAAATGATTCGTGTTGGTTGCATTCGAAACAAATCGTACTCCATCTCGATGGCTCGCCTTGACTATACCAGACAATGCCATGGTGTGGCTCGAAACAGAACGCCACCTCAGTTACCCCATCGTCGTTCCTTTTTGCGTAAATGATTCTTTCAAGTTCTTTCACTTCCTTTTTGGTCAATCGCCTGACCTGATCAAAAGTAATCGGACTGAGTTTTCCGTCTTTGACAATGGCTCCAATGGGTGGCATGAATACGACGGAGTCTCCTTCTTGTTCGACTTCTTTCATCACGATGGACTGCTTAAAGAAATAGACAACGACAGAGTCGGCGGGTGATGGTGTTTTTTGAGTCTGGGCCAGCGAGACATGGATTGCAGAAATGCAGATAATTGAAAATAGAGTTTTCATAGAGGGTCACGGGATTTAGTAAATTTAGAAAAAGATTTTTGTGAGAACCCTCTTATTAGCACTTACGCTGAAGACAGTGGCTGTGGTAAACGCACAATCGCCTCTTGATGGGATATGGCTGAGTGTCCGCGGGTCTTCAGATTCAATCCCTGCGGCCACTTCGGTTCAGTTTCTGGATCGTTCAATGCTCGTGAAAGAGTCTTACTTAAGATTTCCTGAAATACGTCCACGGGAGATTGCGCTTGAGGCGGTAATTCACTCTAACGCCCGATACGCGCTACTTTTCAAGCATCCGTCCGATACCACAAAGTTTTTTGCGCTTCTTCTGGTCAACGTAATACCTGAAAGGTCGCTCACCATCAGTGTCAGCACGAAGGGCGGAAACACGATGACGAAAGAAGACTGGCAAATTGTACTTGAGCAAGACACTATCAGTAGTGTTGGTAATCTGCTCTTACATGAAAATCATTTGAAGTCGTTTAAGCGCTCTGCCGAAGAAATGTCGCTCGAAGATTTCAGAATGTTTTTCAGACGTGTCATCGAGATCCGAGGCGCGCGCGCTGCAGATAAGCTACTTCTCGAGTCTACGTTTCGGGACTTGACGATCACGCAAGCACTGATGGAATCGGGATACAGTCCATTGACCGTGAATCAGTGGCTGGACAGATTCATTGAAAAATACCTGAGCGATCCTGAAGTGGCTGAATTGTTCAGGAAGCTTTAATCATATACGTGCATTTCTACCATGAATACATTCGCAAGAAAACGAACCCGTTATTTGTCATCGTTAATTGACGGCGTGTTGCTGTTGAGTATTATGTTTTTTTATATCTATTCGTTTGGCGACGAAGTTGAGGAGGGAAAGTGGCGCGTGGAGGGGAGTGCAATCCTTCCTATACCGTTGTTCTGGTTGTTGTATTTGGTTGTTCCCGAGGTGTTGACTGGCAAGACGGTTGGCAAAAAATTGACTGGGCTCACTGTCGTCAGAGAGGATGGAAGTGCAGTGACGTTTATGGATTCGTTTTTGCGCCATTTGTTCGACCCGGTAGATGGGATGTTTGTAGGAATACTTTCATTGATTGTCATGGCTCGCACCGAAAAACATCAGCGCCTTGGTGATGTGGTGGCACATACTGTTGTCATCAAAGTACAAATCGTTCAATGCCATCAATGCCACGAGCAACTTGAACTTAGTCTCACTGAAATAGAACGAGGCTATTTTCATTGCCCGGCTTGTCAGGCCAGGGGTGAGGTGATTTGAGTGTCCGTTTTTTCAGGCGGACATCTTGACGATCGATAGTTTAACACCTCCATTTGAGATTTCTTTCCGCTCTATCTGGCGAATTTGTGATGCGCAGGGACTCGTTTTTCAACGCACTGCCCGTTGAGTCCGTGCGTGAGGGATGCCGGCATTGTTTGAGCCGCGCCGGAGCGTTTTAAATAAACTGACCGCATATCGCGGCGAGTGCCGTGCAGCCCGACCTGAGGACCCTGCCTGTGAAGGCAACGGGCCGAAGGGCACGCCCCCCCCTCGACTTCGCTCGGGGGACACTCGACTTCGCTCGGGGGACACTCCACTCCGCTCGGGGGACACGCTGCTCGGGGTATCGCTAATTCGACTACTTGGATCAGGCTATAACCTGATGAATGCAAATGGAAAATCGGGTGCTAACCTGATAATTTGAAGAATGCATGCTTTCATGACGGCAACCCTTCGTGCAGACACTGATGGTGAGACCTTTCAGATATTACGGACATGGGCCAGAAAACAGGTCCGTTGTGTCATATCAGTTTGCACAGTTTTTCTATACACACCCGGTCTTAGGTCTTTCCGGATGTTGACAAATCACTTCATTAAAAGGCCGGCAAGTCGTTTAAGAAGTTCCTTTACAGTGCTGGTTAGCACATTACCAATTGAGCCAGGAATTTTCGATTCGGGAACTGTGGTGAGAGATCCAAGTCGAATAAGAGATGACGATTTTAAGCCAGTACCTTTGAACTGCAAGTCTTTGTCTAAAATTATTAAATCAAAATCTTTAGCTTCTTGTTGCAGCTGCGTGGAAATCCCGCACACCAACCAGTCGCCAAAGGGAGGCATTTTCTTTAATAGTAGAATTGGCCTGGGCTTAATTTTGCCATCGGCCTGTGGTATTGGCATCAGTGCCACATCTCCAGACTTAAGCATCATAAACCGGGTTGAGAGTCTTTAGATCATTGAGGCTATATTCAGGCTCATCATCGCCCCAAGCATGAGCGAATGATGAAATGGGAGATAGGTATGAAGATTCCTCCGTGCCTTCTTCCAAATTGGAAAACAAGTTTTTGAACTGAATCAATGTTAGATCAAGGAGGCTTGCTGCTCGTTCGAGCGTAATGACCTTTTCTGACGCCAATCTAAAAACCAGTTGACTTAGTCGTTGGGATTTTTCAACACCTTTAAACTCGCCCAAACCCTCCTCCCTGCGATTTTTCGCAATTTTTACGCAGAATGACTTATAAGTGGGTTGACTAACAATGTCAAGATCATACGCCCTTCTCATTGCCGCCTGAACAGAAATTCCATACTCTTCTTTGATTGCCACCAATTCTCCCATTGCTATTGCCTTCCTTTTTTTCCCGAGAGTTTGGAAAACTTCCGATGCAGGGAATAAGAAAGCTGCAGCAAAACGGTGACAATATGATTCGATGTTTTTGGATTCTGTCGGCGGGATGTTCATCAGCAAATGCCCCAGCTCATGCAGGACAGTAAATCGCTTTCGTTCTGTTTGGAAATTTTGATTAACTACGGTAACCGGGATGTTACCGTCAACATACGTGCTTAAACCATCAAATTTTTGAGGCGCGTCAACTTCAATAACCTTAACTTCTTTTTCTTCGAGTGTCTCAATTACATTCGAAATCGGTGAGGTTCCCAGGCCCCATTCAGCTCTTACGATTTCAGCCATTTGTTCAGCTTTATCGGCTGATCGCACAATTTTCTTGATGATTGGATTAATGAATTTTGATGAGATGTTAAGAAGTTCTTCGACCTCCAAATACCGTTCGACCCTTAGCCTGGTCTTTTCGTTAATCCGGGAAATCTCTGTTTGAGTCAGGTTGCTCTTTTTTCTAAAATCGATTTTTCCCAAGGATACCCGTGGGACGGTGTAAAAATATCCGGGTTGCACTCCCAGCACTTGTGAAAGCTTAATTATTGTTGCATTATCTGGCACCATCAGCCCTTGCTCATACTTGCTGATCGCATTGTGCGATACCAATCCTCCCAAGCGAGTTTGAAGTTCCCGCAATGAGATACCGGCCAGAAGCCGTGCACTCTTCAAGTTTTGAGGATTAAACATGACTTTTTTTAATGAGACACGAAATATACGTAAAAGGTTTACAAAATTTATCATTAATCATCTTTTGTAAACCTTGTGTTGGAACGTCATTGCCTCCCCCCTCGGCTCCGCTCGGGGGACACTCGGCTCCGCTCGGGGGACACTCGGCTCCGCTCGGGGGACACCGACTCCGCTCGGGGTATCACCCTTCGACCCTTCGACCCTTCGGCTCCGCTCAGGGTCCACTCCGCTCAGGGTCCACTCCGCTCAGGGTCCGCTAGGGTCTTGGAAACTCTATAGTTCCGCTCGTGGATGGGCATAAAAAAACCCGCCCCGGACTTCGGGACGGGCCTCTCTAATTGCAAGCAGAGAGAATTTCTTATTTCGACGAGAAATCTACTTTGGGTGCTTCTTGTGCTGTCTGGCTGGCTTCGAATCCTTTGCGCGCAGTGAAGTCTTCACCGTCGCCGAAAAATCCGAGTGCCATTTTCTTGAAGTAGCCGCGAACGTAGGTGTTGTACACACTGATGCTTTCGTTGTAGCGCTGGCGTGCTACGTTGATGCGGTTTTCTGTGCCTTCAAGCTGTGCTTGTAAGTCCTGGAAGTTTTCGGTCGAGCGAATCTGAGGATACGCTTCAAACGCGAGGTTAATCGCGGTGTTGATTTCACGACCTGCGATTTCCAGATCTTCCGGTGTTTTTGCGTTTACGATACCTGCACGCGCTTGTGTCACTTTGGTGAGAATTTCTTTTTCGTTTTCAGCGGCACCCTTCACAGTTGCCACCAAAGCCGGCACGAGGTCGGCACGACGCTGATAGGTTGCCTGCACGTCGGCCCACTCCTTGTTGACAGATTCCTGAGCAGCCACGGCCTTGTCATATACGCCTGTGCCCCAGAGAAAAAATCCGACGACGAAAAGAACAATGATTCCTAAAATGGCGAGTACGCCGATAAGTCCTTTGCTCATATTGATGTGTTAATTGAACTGCCAAATTAACTAAAAATGGACAAATAAAGTTTCGTCGCTTATGCCTTGTTGGTTGCAAGCCAATGGTCCATATAGTGTCCGTGCGGGTCGTATTTACGCACCTGGCTTTCGGTGTTGAAGTAGCGGTCTTCGCGCGGATCGTTGCCAACGCCTGCTACATAGGCCCAGTTGAGCCAATTGGAGGTGGGGTCGTAGTCGATCAACTGACTTTCAAACCAAGCCGCTCCCCACGTCCAGTTAATTTTTAAATCTTTGACCAATACCGATGCAACATTCTGCCGACCGCGATTGGACATAAATCCGGAGTGAAGCAGTTCTTTCATGTTGGCGTCGATGAAGGGGATATTCGTTTCGCCTTGTCGCCACTGCTCGAACGTGTCGCGGTCTTCTTTCAGTGTCATGTTCTTTTTTCCGAGCCCGTTGAGTTGAAAAATTCTGTTGCCGTATTTCTTTGCGGCAAAACGGAAGTAGTCGCGCCACATGAGCTCGAAGATCAGCCAGTACGTTGAGTCGTTTTTCACACGCTCGCGTTCGTAGCGACGGACTTCCTCATAGATTGTTTTCGGTGATATGCAACCCAGCGACAACCAGGGAGAGAACTTTGACGAATAGTCTGCGCCGAGCAATTCGTTGCGGGTTTCCTTATAAATTTTCAATCGATCTTTTTCCCAGATGTATTCTTTCATACGCGCAAGCGCCTGACTTTCGCCTCCATGAAAATGAATTGCTGCCCGGGGATCTTGTTCTGGTTCGCTGAAGCCAAGCTGTTGTAGTGTTGGGATGGCTTCGCTTCCTATTTCGTTAGTAAATGGAATACTTACCGGAATGGGAAGTGCGGGTCGGATGATCGCTTCCTGCTCTGCCTCTTTGCGGAAATGGGTGAATGTATCCGGCAGGTGTTGGATGGGCCATGGAATATCTTCGAGGTGATAGAGCGTATGCTGCCAGAAGAGACGCATTGCAATTCCTTTCGCTTCGCAGCGCTGCTCGACCTGATTTTGAATGCGCAATTCTTCGTCGGTCACTTCACGCTCAGCATAAACTGCGCTGACTTTCAATTCGAGGGCAAGCCTTGGAATGATTTCTTCAGGGCGACCGCGAAAGACCAGCAAGCCGGCCTCATGTTGCCGCAGCGATGACTGGAGGTCGTGCAGCGACTCGAGCAGGAAACGTGTTCGGAACGCGCCTGTTTTTGGAAAGCCGAGCGCCTGTGTTTGAAACATGCGATCGTCGATGATGTACACTGGGAAAACCGCCGAAGCTTTTTCGCAGGCGGCGACAAGCGCCTCGTTGTCAAGCAGCCGAAGATTTGTTTTGAACCAAACCAGAATTCTCTTGCCCTTCATGCAAAAGAAACCGCGAAGGAGAATTTTGGTTTATGCTGTTGAATGTGAAATTAAGACTGACTCCCTTCAGTCATTTTTTCCGCGCTGTCTGCAATGCGCAGTTGCTCAATGAAGTCGTCGATTTCACCGTTCATAATGGCTGGCAGGTTGTGTTGAGTGAAACCGATCCGGTGATCGGTCACACGGCTCTGCGGATAGTTGTAGGTGCGAATTTTTTCTGATCTGTCGCCGCTTCGAACGAGTGAACGCCTGGCGGCGCCCATTTCCTTCTCCTGTTTTTCGACCTCCATTTCGTACAACTTGGTCTTCAACATCTGCAATGCCCGCTCCCGGTTGCCATGCTGCGAACGTTCAACCTGGCACGTGATGACAATGCCCGTCGGTTTGTGGGTGAGCTGAACTTTGGTCTCCACCTTGTTGACGTTCTGACCTCCTGCGCCGCTGGAGCGTGCTGTCTGAATTTCAATATCCGCCGGGTTGATGACGACATCTCCGACTTCGTCTACTTCCGGAAGCGCAACGACCGACGCGGCCGAGGTATGTACCCGTCCCATCTGTTCGGTTGCCGGAACACGTTGTACGCGGTGAACACCCGATTCGAATTTAAGCAAGCCGTATGCTCCTTCTCCGGCGACGCTGCTGATCACTTCTTTGTAGCCACCAGCTGTTCCTTCGGTCACGTCGATGACGGACATTTTCAGGCCCTTACGGTCGCAGAAACGTTGGTACATACGCCAGAGGTCGCCAGCAAAAATTGCGGCCTCATCGCCTCCTGTTCCGGCGCGAATTTCCAGAAGTACGTTCTTGTCGTCGTTTGGATCTTTAGGGATTAACAGCTCTTTCAATTCACCATCCAGCTTTTCAATTCTGGGCGTGAGCTCTTCTATTTCCATTTTGGCGAGCTCGCGCATTTCAGCATCCTTTTCTTTTGCGAGCACATCCTTCGCCTGCTGGAGATTATTCTGAGCAGTAGCCAGCTCGTTGTATTTGTTAACGATTTTTTCGAGGTCTTTATACTCTTTGCTCAGTTGGGAGAACTTCTTCAGATCGCTCATGGTGGCAGGCTGCGCCAGGAGCTGACCTACGTCTTCAAATCGGGCTTTAATTTCTTCCAGTTTCTCAATCATACGGGGTGCGAAGTTAATCAAAAACGCGGGAGAGTTAAACCCTTCGTGTGCCGTTGGTGTTTTCGTTTTGTTTTTGTCGGATAGCTGTTCAATTTTGTTGTATGAGAATTTATCCCCTGTTGTTTTTGGCGATGCTGATCGCGTGCGACTCGAAGCTGACGGACGAGCAGCGCCGCGCCATGAAGGAGCAGTATGAAATGCATAAAATCCGGAAGGTGACAGAAGTGGAAATCACAGAAGCTGCTTATGCAAAAGGACGTCGAATTGTTGCAAGACTTGATTCACTCATGACAGATTCCGTGCAACGGGATTCTTTGATGAAGACTTTTGACGTCACCGTGCATTTCGTTGTTCCCAATGCAAAAAACATTGACGACATGGAGCGACAGATGATTGAAGCATATATGCAATCGCCGGAGCTCACGGCAAACGACAACATTCAAAAGATTCGTAAGGCCGGGGTGGAGACAGATACCATTCTTTATACAAAACCATCGATCACCAAACTCCCGGATGGACGGGATCAGGTCAACGGCTTCTGGAACATCTGGCTATCGAAAAAGCAGCTGATCGTAGACATGTTCAGGAAGTAAGCCAACGGGTAGCTTCATCAAGAGAATCAAATACCCGGATATTGAACCCTCTCGTTTGAGACAGTTCAGACCAGAGATGAGCAATCGCGGTGTTTCTATTATTGACCACTGCCGCGAGCTTCAATTGCTGCAACCAGGGTGCTTTTGTTTCATAATGCCTGACGAGATTCAGGGCGTCTGTCTGCGGGATGTTGAATTCGGTTTGCCGATAATCGAACAACACAGCTTCAGCTTTGGTCTGCTCGATAATTTTAAAAATTTCATTCGTGCCGTTGATTACCTCAAGAAAGTTGTTCCGAACTCCAATGCTGGAAATGAGCAGATAGTTTTCCTTCTTTTCGAAAGTCAGCATACGCGAAAATCTTTCTTCAAAGATCGCAAAAAAACTTAAATGATTTTTTTCTCAATGGAAAGTCGCACGAGAGCTGCTGTATTCTTGACATCAAACTTGGAGAGCAAATTTTTCCGGTGCGTGTCGATGGTGCTTTCGCTGACGAAAAGTTTATCAGCGATTTGATGGTTGGTAAGTCCTTCGGAAATGAGCCTGAGCACTTCAATCTCGCGACGCGTGAGCAGAAAGTCGGGAATCTCCTTTAATTTTTCGTCCAGGCTTTTTTTCCCCAACCAATATTCTTCCCCACGGGACACCGCGTCAATGGCTTGCCTGATTTGCTCCAGCGTGCTGTTCTTCATGAGGTAGCCGCGCGCTCCGGCTTCTTTCATCGTCCGCATGTACGTGAGCTGGTCAAAGTTGGTGAGCGCGATAACCACAGGAGGATTCTCTTTTCTCATCAACTCGCGGCAGATATCCATGCCGTTGACATCGGGGAGATTGATGTCGAGGAGAACGACATCTGCTGTTTGGTTAATAAAATATGCCAGGCAGGATTTGCCATTGAGGGCGACACCGCACACTTCGAACGACGGCTCGTTTCGAAGCATGCTTTGAATTCCCTCGACCACCATCGGGTGGTCATCAACGATGAATATGCTCGTACTCACTGATTAAACTGTATAAATACGGAAGTTCCTTTTTCGCTCGACTCGATGTGTATTTTGCCTTTCAGGTAATCGACACGAGAGCGGATGTTTTTGAGTCCTGATCCGTTGCGATTTGCATTCACGTCCATTCCCTTACCATTATCCTCAACCGTCAGACTGATTTCGTTGTCATGCCGCGACAGCTGAACAACAAGGTGGTTCGCACCGGAGTGACGAAGCGCATTGGTGATCAGTTCCTGGGCGATGCGATATACCACAATTTCATTTTCGCCGGCAAGACGTTCATCCATATGGAGTGACTGGAAATCCACATGCATGATGCCAGACTGGTTGATGTTGTTGCAGTAACTCTTCAGGGCCTCGCTGAGGCCAAACTGCACGAGCACATCCGGCATCATATTGTGCGCAACGCGCCGAAGTTCGGCGATGGAGTGATCGAGCATATTGAGACTTCGCTCGAATAGAAGGACGTGTTCATTATCGAGTATCATGTTTTTCTGGAAGTTGCTGAACGAAAATTTAACCCCGGACAGTAACCCGCCGATTCCGTCGTGAAGGTCACGAGCAAGACGCGTGCGCTCCTCCTCCTGTCCGCGGAGCATTGCCTGAGCGGCAGTGAGTTGTTTCTCCTGATTGAGCTGTTCAATCTTTCTTTGATTCAATTCATTTTCCTTCTCGAAGATTTTTTTTCGTTGCTGATACCCGCGCCTTCCAAGAAATGCGATGATTAAAACCGATAGCAAAGAACCAATCAGGATGTAGGTTATCAATCTTGATCGCTGGAGGTCCAGTGCCGCGAGTTTTGTTTCGAGGGTGAGTTGATCAATCTGGCGGAGTTGCTCCTCTGATTTATATTTGGCTTCAAGTTCACGAATCTGTTTACGCGCCTCATCCGATCGGATCACATTATCCAGAGAATCGGCCTTCTCCGCATAAAGATGTCTTTTTACAAAATCTTTTTGCAGGGTTGCGATTTCTGCCAAAAGATTGAACGCCTTTTGCATGTGGACGTGGCTGGTCGATTTGGTGGCCAGGTTGAGGGATTGCAACGCAAACGACTCCGCGACTGCGGGTTTGCTCATGTTGAAGTGATGTATGCCCAGTCCGCGCAGAATGATAATTTCTGAATCAATATCACCCAATCTGCGAGCAATTGGTAAGGCTTCTTCCAACGGCGCCTTCAGCGAGGAATAATTCCCGCGTTTGATGTAGGCATCGGAGGTGTTTAGCAGAACGGTGACAAGTCCATAATCATGATGCGCGTTGATGCAGCGTTCGCGAGCTTCTTTAAGCAGCGTTAATGCTTTATCGGTTTCTCTGAGACTGTTGTGCGCCACGGCAAGATTGATCAGATTGTGGATCGTGACGTAATCGTTGTTGAGCTCTCTTGACAGCTTCAGTCCTTCGTTTCCTACTTCGATGGCTTTATCAAATTGATGGATATCGACATACACTTTGTTGAGATTTCCATACATCAAAGCAAGACGTTGTTTGTCGTTTGTTTTCTTCAGGAAGGTAAGGGCTTCGAGATAATACTGAATTGCTTCGTCCGGCCGTCCCAGTCCTGTGAGCGCCGCACCCACATTTGCCAGACATGCCGCCAGTCTCTCAGGATCACCGAGCTCTCTCGCGATTTCGACTGATTTCAAATTGAGCAACAGGCTCGTGTCCTGCCGACCCTGAATATTGTAGACATATGTAGCGTTTGTGTAATAGCTGATGATGCCGCGTTTGTAGTCTAATGCCGTGCTTAGCTTCAGCGCTTCTTCATAAATCTTCAGCGCAGAATCCGGATTGTTGTTTTCGTATTGTTGTCCGATTGAGATAAGCAATCTGACTTTGTTGGTGTCTGCGGGGGAGCTTTTGTACACGCGCCAGAGACTGTCCACATCATATACTTCCTGCGCACGACAAAGCGCGAGTGGGGCTAAAAGGAGGAACAGGGTTAAACGCATAATCAAAAATAGGTAGTGAGTTGGATAAACGAATTTAATGAAATGAAAATCCCCTTTTTCCGGGATGCGACAATTCTGTTTTGTGGCGTCATTTGATTCAATATTTACCTATGAAGACCATCCCTGTAATTCTCCTGATGCTGATCGGTATGACCAGCATGGCAACTATCCGGACCGTGAACAACCGCGGAGGTGCCCAATTCACCAGCTTGCAAACTGCACTTGATGCCGCCACCGCTGGCGATACGATTTATGTTTTTGGTTCTGTAGTATCCTATGGAGATGTTACGGTGCGTAAGCGTTTGATATTAATCGGCGCGGGATACAAACCCATTAATCAGCAAAACATGCCCTCGACGATCGGAACACTCAGCCTGTTCCGCGACACCGGGTCTTCAGATGCCTCGGGGAGTGTGATAACCGGTTTTTCGATATCCAATCTCTACGGATATCTTTCTACTTCCGGACTTGCTGTAAACAACGTTCGGATTTTCAGAAATAGCATTCGGTCCATGAATTCTGCAGGGAATAACTCGGCGAGCTCTGGCTGGCTTGTGTATAATAATATCCTTGAAAACTTCGCCGGCAACTACTTCTCAGGGTCGACGAGAAACATAGCAATCCAGAATAACATCATTAGGTCCTTTAACAACTTCACGGAACCTTCCGTGCTGGTGGATCATAACCTTTTCTGGGGATCTGCAAATTTGAGTCAAGTATTATATGTGATTTTCTCGAACAATATTTTCATGAGATCCGCTGGCGACATATTTTCCGGCACAGTCAATTACTGCACCTTTACAAACAACTTGTCCACTCAATCATCAATTGGAGCGGCCAGCAGTTACAGCCCGGCGAATAATTTCGTAACCACGTTCCTTGGTACAGGCGGAGGTGCCAATACAGGTGGAGGCAATTTGATTGGAGTCGATCCGCAATTTCAGAATGTACCCAATTTTGATTCTCCCGCTGACACATTTAATTATCGTTTACGCACCACGTCGCCGGCGCGGAACGCTGGATCAGACGGGCTTGATTTGGGTATTTATGCGGGAGCTTATCCTTTCCCGAGTGGAGGCGCTCCGGGCAGCGGCTTCGATACGTCTGCAACGCCGCCAATTCCTCAGGTCACTGAGATGAACATTCAAAATGCAACGGTGAATCCCAACGGAAACATCACCGTGCAAATCAGAGCTACTGTGAACAACTGATATGCGCGCCCCTCTCATTTGCGTGCTCGCCCTGTTGGTTACGTCCTCGTTGTATGGCCAAAATCTGATTCGGGCAGAGTACTTTTTCGATACCGATCCGGGTCATGGCGCCGCGACTCCAATCGCCATCGCCAACCTTGCTACGGTTAGTTACTCGTTTACGGTTCCGTCGACAGGGCTCACCCCTGGGTTTCATACATTACATTATCGGGTCCAGCAGCAGGACGGCAAATGGAGTCACACTGTTTCGCGAACTTTTATCGTGCTGGAAGTTTTGTTACAAACGCCTTCATCTGCAGTGACGCGGGCTGAATATTTCGTGGACGACGATCCCGGTGTTGGAAATGGAACCGCTTTTACTGTGACACCTGGCGCATCCATCAATCCGACGGTGGTTTATGATGTGAGTGCACTTAGTCCGGGATTCCACACCTTCAACGCACGCGTTCAGGACAATCTGGGCAGATGGTCGCATGCAGCAATACGCACATTTTATGTTCTTGATGGCGCTACGTTTCCTGTGTCGTCATCCATTCGGCGTGCAGAATATTTCTTTGACAATGATCCGGGCAGTGGAAATGGAACAGCGTTCACCGTTCCGGCAACTGCGTCTATTACACCAAATCCCGTTGTTGATGTCACCTCGCTAACACCTGGTTTTCATACCTTCAATTTTAGGGTACAGGACAATCTGGGCCGGTGGTCTCATGCCGCATCGCGAACATTCTATAAGCTGGAGAGCCCTGCTGCTGCGGCAACAAGTCTTGTTCGTGCCGAATACTTTTTTAATACCGATCCAGGCGTCGGTAACGCCACGCCATTGACATTTACTGCGGGAGCTCAGATCGATCAGAATCTCGTGATTGACCTTAGTGCCTCAAATTTAACAGAGGGTTTTCACGAACTGATTATCCGTATGCAGGATAATACGGGCAGAAGGAGTCATTCGCAGCGCAGAACGTTTTATGTTTTGCCAGGGACAGTTGTTACAAAGAATCTGACAAGACTTGAATACTTTGTCGATGTCAATCCGGATATCAATCCGTCCGCAGCCGGCACTGCATTAACAATAACTCCCGCAGCCTCCGTTAACCAGGACTTCATTATCAACATCACTGGAATTCCTTCCGGCGAGCACTTTTTGTATGTCCGAGCAAAAGATAACGAGGGATTTTACAGCAACGTGGTGCGCGATACGTTCAACATCACCGCTTGTACACCTGCGCCACTACCGTCGGCGAGTGACCAGAGTCGTTGCAGCGCAGGGACTGTTGTATTGACCGCCAGCGGAGGCACAGCCTCCCAGCAGTACCGATGGTACACACAAGCGCTTGGTGGTTCGCCGGTGTTTACAGGAGCAAGTTTTACAACGCCATCGCTAACAGCAAATACGGATTACTTCGTCAGCATTTATGATCCCTCAACTTTGTGTGAAGGCGATCGACGGAGGGTGACTGCCAATATCATACAATTGGCGAAGCCTGTGGTGAATCCTTCAGGCGAGATCACTTTCTGCGAAGGCAACGCTGTGTTTCTCACCGCTCCCTCCGGTTTCGCTGAGTACCGCTGGTCTAACGGATCGGCTACACGCCAGATCGTGGTCACTCAGTCCGCGAAATATGCGGTACAGGTTGGCGCGAACGGATGCCTTAGTCCAGCCTCAGATTCAGTTGTCGTTAACGCCATTCCACTTCCATCGAAGCCAACCATCACCATATCCGGAAGCACGACGATTTGTGGTGCAGGCACCGTAGAACTTCGCGGCCCCGATGGATTCACCTATCAGTGGTCCAATGGTGCCACAACACAGGCCATTACGGTGACTCAAACGGGAGCTTTTTTCCTGCGCGTGTTGTCCAGTGGCTCATGCCTGAGCGAGGCAAGTGAGACGGTGGTTGTTACCTTCTTGCCAGAACCATGCGGACCTGTCTCCAGCAATAATCCGCCCGTCATTGACAAGAAGCCTTTTGCTTCGCGCATTGAAGGAACGGTCAACGTCGATCTTACAAAGATCATTTCTGATCCGGATAACAATGTTGACTTCGCTACGCTGCGTGTGGTCAACGGAGTGACCGCTCGCGGAGCAAATGCCTCTATCGACAACAACTACTTCCTGAACATCTCCTATACTGGAAAGCCATTTACGGGTGTTGATCGGGTTACGCTGGAAGTATGCGATCTCTCGGGCGCGTGCGTGCAGGAGGTGATCGATATTGATGTCGTTGGCGAGGTTGTCGTGTATAATGGAATTTCACCTGACGGTGATGGCTACAATGATTTTCTGCTCATCCGCTATATCGAAGCCATCGAAGGAGCGCTTGACAATAAAGTGACGATCTACAACCGATGGGGCGATGTGGTGTTTCAGGTCAATGGCTACAACAATACCGACAAGATTTTCCGTGGCGTTGATAAAAATGGAAATGAACTTCCGGGCGGGACGTACTTCTACACCATTGAAATGAAGAACAGAAAAGCGATTAATGGTTACTTAACCTTGCTGCGATGAAAAAGATACTCCTCTTCCTTCTTTGTGTGGTTGGTTCAAATGAGCTTGCAGCACAGCAGGATCCGCTCTACGCGCAGTACCTGATGAACCCTTTGATCCTGAATCCTGCATACTCAGGGTTGCCTCGAAATTTGTCTTTGAATGCCGCCTACCGAAAACAGTGGGCCGGGTTTGAGGGAAGTCCCTCGACATTTTATGCATCCGCGCATGCGGCACTGATGGCCAATAAAGTTGGAATCGGGTTCCTTGCCTCACAGGATCAAATTGGTGCAGACCGTACTACCACACTTCAGGCGATGTATGCCTACCATCTCCAGCTCAATAATGAGCGCACGCTCTCCTTTGGATTACAAGGCGGTGTAGTTGCTTATCGGGCTGATTTCAGCAAGCTGACGATTGATCAAAATGATCCGCGATTCCAGCAGAACCTCAACGTTGCAGACCCCACCATTGGGGCAGGCGTCGTCTTCTCCACGCCGAAGTTTTTTGCCAGTCTCAGTATGCCGCGAATGCTGTCCGGAAAGGCTTCGTTGTCCGGAGAAACACTTCAGTACTATAATCAGCACGCGTACTTGATGACGGCTTACGTTTTTCCGCTTGCCTATAATGTTAAAGCAAAACCATTCGCGCTGTTGCGATCGGTTCCTGGTAAGGCATTATCCGCCGACGTGGGTATGGCGGTCACGAGCAACAACACCTACACGCTTGGATTATTCACGAGGAGCCTCAACAGCTATGGATTTGTTGCAGGATTTGATTTGGGCGATCAGATCCGGTTTGGCTATGTTTTCGAACTTCCCGTGAATATAAAATCGATGTCCAACGCGACCTCGCATGAGTTCACGGTTGGATTCAGAATGAAATGGATGCGCTACCACGATCTCCAGCGCGTTTTCGACTTCTGACCTTTCATCAAAAATATATTTACCAAAAACGTGCTTTCCCCTTGGTCAGCGGCGAATAGCAATTCCATACAGCACTTCGCATTTGCTGATGTGTGGTAAAAGATTCATTTTTCATGGTAGAATTAACCAAACCATGAAGCGCATTAGTATTGTCATCAGCCTCGTGTTTGCCGCGATGCTGACTCAGGCTCAAAGTATTGAGCCAGTCGACACAGCCACTGTGTCTAAAATCAAGAACGAGGGTACGAACAACTCAAAGTTGATGAATACCCTGAGTAACCTCACTGACGTCTATGGCCCCCGATTAACCAATTCACCCAACTACGAGAAGGCGGCAGCGTATGCCAAATCATTACTTGAATCATATGGCGTGCAAAACGTTCGATATGATGTTTGGGATGAAGAATTCGGAAAGGGATGGGAATTGAAAAAATTTAATCTGTCACAGGTTGCGCCTACTTCGTTTCCGGTGATTGCTTATCCGAAAGCGTGGTCGCCCGGAGTTAAGGGGACCGTTGCAGGTGACGTTGTGTTTCTTGAGATCAAAAGCGAAGAGGATATTCAGAAATACAAAGGCAAATTGAAAGGCAAGTTTGTCTTGTTCTCCTTACCAACTCCTGTGAAACCCGGATTCGTCGCGGATGCCACGCGCCTGTCTGATTCTGTATTGCTGGTCATGGCCAATTCTGATGTGCAGGAAAATAATACCGGAAGGCGATTCACGGCGCCCACCGAGCCACAACGGTTGAGCTACCTGAAATGGGAATTATGCCAGAAAGAAGGAGTGCTTGCCGTGCTTGAAGCAAGCCCTGCAACACGTTTGGAGGACGGCACACTCACCGTGAGCGCTGCTACAGTTCCCTACCCTGCTGAAGTTCCGGCTGATAAGCGTGCTCGTGCTTACAGCGCGAATGCACCGGCGATCCTTCCTCAGGTTGTTCTTGCTGCCGAACACTATAACCGACTTGTTCGTGAAATTCAGCTCGGACAAAGCGTGAAGCTGGAAATGAACTTCGAGGCAATGTTCACTCCGGCGAAACCGGGCTTTAATGTTATTGGTGAAATTCCCGGGACAGATTTGAAAGATGAAGTGGTGATAATCGGCGCACACCTTGATTCGTGGCACAGCGGCACAGGAACAACAGATAATGCTGCAGGTTCCAGTGTGATGATCGAAGCGATGCGCATATTAAAGTCACTTGGAAAAAACCCAAGAAGAACGATTCGCATTGCGTTGTGGGGCGGGGAGGAACAAGGTCTGCTTGGATCAAGAAATTATGTGAAGCGTTTTCTTGGCGAACGTCTTGACAAATCATATCCATACGACTCGATCCAGCTGAAGCCAGAAGCGCTAAAGGTTTCCGTGTATTTCAACATGGATAACGGGACGGGGAAATACAGAGGAGTTTATTTACAGGGCAATGAAAGCGCTCGCCCTGTATTCCGTTCCTGGATGAAGCCGTTTGAGCGCATGGGCTTTGCTACGCTAACAGCGCGCAACACAGCGGCAACGGATCACATTCCTTTTGATGCCATTGGTATTCCCGCATTTCAATTTATTCAGGATCCCATTGAGTACGGAACAAGAACGCATCATACGAGCATGGACCTTTACGATAAAGCAATTGAAGCAGATTTAAAACACAACGCGGTGGTAACTGCAGCATTTGCATGGCTGGCAGCGAACAGCAACAAGCTCGTTCCGCGAAAGCTCGATTATCTGGGCAACGATGCAAATCGCCAGCAGTCCGGAAGGTAATAAACGTCTTTTAGGCTGATACTCCCTGCAGCGCCAATTGAGGTTGAATAATTTCTCTTCAGTTGGCGCTGTACTTTTTTCACAATTGTATCAATAAAAAACTTCCGTCACATTTTACGGTGTGGTTTTGATAACACGGACAAATCGAACGGTCAGATCGGCTGTACCTTCGTTCGCGATTCTAAAATCAAAACTCCCCTCAATGCCATTCCGGAACACGGCGTCAGTAATTTGAAAGGTGTGCGTTTTCCATCGACCATCATTGACATTCATCACTGGTTCTGTGGCAGACGGCCCGTTAGCGCCATCATACTCAATAACCCACCGGGTCCGGTTGTTATCAAGATAAGTGACTTTAACTTCTATGGGTTTTGAGTTGCCATACAGAAACGCATCCAGCAACTCAAAGCAGATGAATTTGTTGCCTGTTTTTATGTTTGTGCGCAGCGCTTCGTAAGATGGTCCGTTGCTTTGCATAAATGCGGAAGAGCCCTCTAGTTTCTGCGTCGCCGTGGTAAGCCCTCCACGCTCAAATTCGCGCTGCGTTAAATACTTTTCCCAATTGCGGTACGGTAAATTCAGCTGGTCGAAGAATAATTTTGAATCGGGTACCTGATCGATGGCAGCAGCGCCACGATAGCTTGCATCCTGCCACTCCCGTAGCGCAACCCACGCATCAGGCGATTCTGCAGGGCCTTTACCCATTGTCTTGCGTGCATATTCAACGACATCCGGAGCAAGCTGATAATTTTTATCCTGCATATTCAACCAGTTCACTCCGAGCTGAAGAGATTTCAACGTAAGCATTTTGATAAAGAAGTAGTCGCCGGTCCCCGGAATCATGTTGTCATCTCCCAGTGCTTCATTCTCTGTCGCCAATATGCGACGGCGGTCTCGATGCAAGGGGTGGTCGAAATCAATTTGCTGATATCGTCTGCCGCCTATCGTCGTGGCCGGAACTCCCCAGGAAGGAATGTGGCTGTAACCATTGTAATATTCAAGGGCTCCGATTCGAACGGACATTCCTTTACTGACCGCATAGTCCGTCAACGAGTTTGTTCCTCTGGTGACATCGTTGAGGGCTATCGCAAAGTCGACCTGAGCCTCACACTTGTCCATTTGTGGATATCCGGTAAATAGCAACTTGTATTCAAAGTCGCGGAAGGCATCTGCATAATGATCGATGTGTCGCTTAAACCAGGTGAAAAAGTTTTCCGGGCTACCCAGATCATTCTTAATCTGTGTGGTAAAAATGACTTCCCATTCGTTCCATCGCCAGGCACCTGGTGCGTACATAAAAACGAGATTGGGATTTGAAGCAAAGCCTTTGTCGCGAAAGGCAGTCAGAAATTTTGAAAACTCGACGTCAAAGCCCTGATGCCAGATCGGATAAAAACGTCCTGGGCTGAATCCCGTCAGCGTCTCGCCATAACTTCCACCTTCGGTCGGATATTGCAAGGGAATGAGGTCAGCGTATTTAAGGGCAAGCCACCTGGGGCAGTGCATGGTATCCGAGGCAAATATCCGCAACCATACTTTTTGTCCCTGCGACAGCGCGAGCTCCAGCTTGTTCCAGTCGAAGACGTTCTCTGCAGGATTAAGTTCTCTCCAACTCAAATTCATGGCATAGAGCTCCGGTTGCTGAACAGCAGAGGGGTAATCATAAAGTCCGGTGCCTTCTTTTTTTGTGACCCATGATGGAAGACTCCAGTCGTCTCCGGTTTTTAATTGTGAAATTGTTGCTATCTCCGGGCGCATTTGTACATCGTCGCGCTTCAGGCAGGCCTGACAGAGAACTGCATAGACTAAGAGTAGCAATGTACGCGTCATATTATTTTTTAAAGTCAAAGGGCGACCTGAGTCAGCGCTTCAGCGGTACATACCGCCAACAGTCGACGAGGTGATCATTGACCAGTCCGCATGCCTGCATGTGGGCATACATCACGGTGCTGCCAACGAACTTAAATCCTCGACGAATAAGGTCTTTACTTAACGCATCCGACTCGCTGGTTGTTGCAGGAACTTCTTTGAGTGATTTCCATGAGTTAATAATGGGCTTGCCGCCGACAAATTGCCAGATGTACGTATCGAAGCTTCCAAATTCTTTTTGTACCTCAAGAAAACGTTTTGCATTGTTCACTGCCGCAAAGACCTTTAGCCGATTTCGCACAATGCCCGGATCCAAAAGAATTTTCTCTAACCGTTTCTCCGTAAACCTTGCGACCTTTTCCGGATCAAAGTCAGCGAAAGCTTTTCGATAGCCTTCACGCTTTTTCAAAATAGTAGACCAACTCAACCCTGCCTGCGCCCCTTCGAGAATGAGAAATTGAAAGTGTGTGCGATCATCATGAACAGGGACGCCCCACTCTTCGTCATGATATTTAACGTAATCATCGAACTTGAGGCACCATCCGCATCGGATTTTTTCTTTCATGAGATAAGTATTCAAGAAACTGTTACTGGAATTTATTGTAAAATGTTGATAAGTTGTAAAGAAATCATCAGCCTATGAAACGCACGCTGCTCGCGATATTGATTATTGTCTCTGTTGCTTCTTTTGCACAATCGCCTGAAGCAAAACTTAAAGCCATGAACATCGAACTGATCGCACCAACGAAGCCAATGGCGAATTATGTGAAGGCGGTGCGGACGGGTAAATTAATCTTCCTTGCCGGTCACGGCCCCACACGTGCAGATGGTACGAATGTGACCGGAAAAGTGGGCAGCGACTTGACCATCGAACAAGGCGTTGAGGCAGCCCGTATCACAACAATATCCTTACTGTCGACACTGAAGGCGGAGCTCGGCGAGCTTGGAAAAATTAAACGTATCGTAAAAGTGAATGGCTGGGTAAACTGCGGCCCGGAGTTCACCGATCAACCCAAAGTGATCAATGGTTGTTCTGATCTGCTTGTGGCGGTATTTGGGGAAAAGGGTAAACATGCCCGCGCTGCCATGGGTGCTGTAGCATTGCCGTCTAACATCGCCGTTGAAATTGAAATGATTGTGGAGATAGAGTGAATTAATCCTTCATCCACTCGTACACGGTATAATGCTCTCCGTTCATTCCCATGGCCTCGTACACTTTCATTGCCCGTGCATTGGATTTATCGACATATAAACGGATTCCACGCAGTGAAGGATCGGCATTTACCTTGTTTCGGAGGTTCTCATACATCTTCCTGAACACACCGGCTTTCCGCCAGCTCTCGACCACGTAGACGCTCTGTAACCAGTAGACCATACCGTTGCGCCAGTCACTCCACTCGAAGGTGATCAGATGGCAACCAACAGGGGTACCGTTGTTTTCTGCAATGAAGTATTCTCCCTTGTTGGAATCCATCAACAATTCCGTCAATCCTTTTCTTAATACTTCTTTGTCGAGTTCCAACCCTTCGCTTTCTGAGGCCAACCGTTGTTGGAAATCGATCAGTGCGTCGATGTCTGACAGCGCTGCTTTTCTGATGGTCACGTCGCTCATAATGCCTGTATGATATCATTGATGAGATCCGCTGCGTCTTCGATGCCTACAGAAAACCGGACAAGATTATCGGAGACACCAATCGCCGCGCGCTCTGCTGCGGTCATGCGCGCGTGCGAAGTTTTCATAGGGGAAGTCATCGTACTCTCCACACCACCAAGGCTGATCGCGCGCTTGATCAATTTAATCTTTGAAAGAAAAGCATCTGCACCACCCTTGACCTCGAAAGATAACATGCCCCCAAACCCGCCAGGCATCTGTGCCTTGGCAATGGCATGATCGGGATGATCTTCAAGTCCTGGGTAATACACGGCACCGATGCGGTCATCGGACTTCAAATAACGCGCAATAGCCAGGGCGTTTTCATTTTGCTGACGCACGCGCAGGACAATGGTTTTGAGACTTCTTTCAACCAGCCAGCTCGTATTCGGGTCGAGCATGGCACCGAAATGAATTGCGCTGTTCCAGATGGCCGGCGCAAGAGCCTTCGAAGTAACCACGGCTCCGCATGACAAATCACTATGGCCTCCGATGTATTTGGTACCGCTGTGGGTCACGATGTCAATACCCAGCGCGATTGGGTTTTGATTGACGGGAGACGCAAACGTATTGTCAATGATGGTGATGATTTTGTGCTTTTTTGCCACGTCGGCAACGGCACGGATATCTGTTATTTTCAGCGTCGGGTTTGAAGGCGTCTCAATATAAAACACCTTCGTTTCCTTCCTGATCGCCTTCTCAAAAGCAGACGGGTTGCTTCCATCCACCAGCGTATAGGTCATGCCGTATCTTGGAAATTCTTTTGCAATCGCGTCGAACGTACCGCCATACAAATCGCTTTGGAACACGGCATGATCGCCCTGCTTCATCATGGCAAAAATGGCGGTCAGGATGGCGCCCATCCCCGAGGCGAACATAATTCCTTCCTCGCCTTGTTCCAGCGCAGCAATTTTTTCACCTGCCGCTTTCTGGTTGGGCGTGTTGAAGTAGCGCGGATACAACGTGACATCCCTGCCTTCATAGTCATAAGCTGACGACGGATAAATTGGCGTAACTGTGCCACCGTTTCCTGCGTCGCCGTGCGAGCCGGCGTGGACGCTCATGGTAAGTTTTGATTTCACCTGCAGATTTTTTTGCGAAGATAAGGAGACCGACGAAGGATTAAAGTGACCTTATTTCAGTGGTTGCCTTTTATTTTCGATCTTCGGGCGAACCGAAACCTGGCCATGAGAAAACTCAAGGTTGCCATTGCTGATGATCACATGCTTTTCCGAAAGGCTCTAGCCAGCCTTTTGAAAACCTTTTCCTGTGTCGGAGAAGTACGCGACGCGCAAAATGGCAAAGAACTCCTGCGGCTTCTGCGTGAAGAACCTGCGGACGTCGTCATTCTTGACTTACAGATGCCGGTCATGGACGGCGCTGAGGCAGCAGAGATCATTCTCGAAAGATTTCCCGAGGCAAAGATCATCATCCTCACCCAGCAAGACAGCCACAGTTTTATCCTGCACATGATGGAGATGGGGGTTCATGCATTTCTGTTGAAAGACACTGACCCGGAGGAATTACGACAGGCGATTGAGGCCGTGGTGGCAAAAGATTTTTTTCATAATGATTTGGTGGCATCCATCCTGAGGAAGAGCGTACGCGACAAGAAGCCCATCCGGCCCGACCTCCGGCGTCCTGAACTTTCGGATCGCGAGAAAGAAATCGTCAGGCTCATTTGTCAGGAGCTTACCATTAAAGAGATGAGCCTCCGCCTGGGAATCAGCGACAACACCGTCCGAAACCACCGCGTGAACATCATGGAGAAGATTGGGGTAACCAACGTTGTGGGTTTGGTAAAATACGCCTATCAATCCGGCCTCATTCGCTGAATACCGTTCATTGAATACGGTGGTATAAATCTACCACTGGCGATGGTATTTTTTTACTATCACAAAAGTTTACCCAGATCAGTTTACCTTGTTCAGGCTTTTTTTTCCGCGTTTTTCTATGACTAATCCTTTTTAGCTACTGCCTTCAGGGGATAGGCCATGGCGTCGGAAAAGGCGAACTTCCCTTCAGGTTTGGTTAATGTTTTATTTGGTTGGTTAGTTAGTTTAATGAAAGCACTTGTTGTTCACAGGCAGGATCGGGTGGTCGAGATGGTGCGAGCTGTTTTAGGCAAACACAATCCGGACGTCATCTACGCCTCGTCTGGTCTGGACGCTTTACTCACTTCGCGGGTAGAGGCGTTTGACCTGATTGTATGCGGAACTGATCTGCCTGTGGTGACAGGGTTTGAATTGATCCGGTCTTTGAGGACCAACTCCGTCAACCGAAACACCCCAGTAGTCTTCATCACCGACGTTCCGGATCCCCGTGCGATCCACCTCGCACAAGTTCTTGGAGTGGATAACCAAATGCAAGTGAGCGAGATTGGTGATAAGCTCGATGATGTCCTCAAAGGGTTACCGGCAGAACGCCGGCAATCCAGTCCATAAGTTGCACGCAGGAAGCCGTCCTGCCGCAGTTGGCTCCTCTCTGTGTTACTGCCCAAAGCCTGTTCCCTGGTCTTTGGGCGGAACCGGGCCAGTTAAAATCCTGCAATTTCCCTCCTTATATTACTTCGGTGTTGTATTTGGGTTAAATCGTCCTTAACGGCTGAACATCAGTTCATTATTTTACGTTAATGAATTTGTAACCACTACAGCATATGAACAGAGAAGTTCAAAAATCTCAGATTGTAGAACACCTGAATGACCTGGATAATACTCAGGCACAGCAAGTACTCAATTACATCAAATCGTTGGTGAATCAACCGCCTTCCAAACAGACGTTGAAGCGCCAGGCGATGCAGGAGATCAGACAGGCACTCGTAAAAGATCGTGTTCTTAATCTGAATTTCTAAAAATCTGGAGCTCCACGGATGAGCGAAGTGTTTGATGCACTTTGCCCTAATCCCTCTTCTCAAAAAAGGTGCTGCCTTGTGCTGCGCTAGTGCTCACCTCTGTTCCTGGAAGCCTAATTGTATTTTACATAGTGCTCCCATTTTTCAAGAGCCATCTTGAAGTCTTCCGGCAACTCCGACTCGAAACGAATTTGCTCCTTCGTGACCGGATGCACAAAGCCTAATGTCTTTGCGTGTAATGCCTGTCTCGGAATGATGCTGAAGCAGTTCTCTACAAACTGTTTGTATTTGGAAAACACCGTTCCTTTTAAAACCTGATCGCCACCGTACATCGCGTCGTTGAAAAGCGTATGTCCGATATACTTCATGTGGGCTCTGATCTGGTGGGTGCGCCCTGTCTCCAGCTTACATTCTACCAGTGAGACATATCTGAAATCCTGCAAGAGTTTGTAGTGCGTAATCGCATGCCTGCCCATGTCTCCCTCCGGAAACGCCGTCGTCTGTCGGCGATCTTTCAGGCTCCTTCCAATGTTCACATTGATTGTTCCTGTCGGTGGATCGGGAACGCCCCACACGATTGCCCAATAGGTGCGCTCAATGGTATGATCAAAAAATTGTTTCGCCAACGCCGTCATCACGGGCTCGGTCTTCGCGATCACAAGAAGACCACTGGTGTCTTTGTCAATGCGGTGTACCAATCCCGGTTTGCCTGTATTGCCAGGCAACTGAGGAAGATTTTGAAAGTGATATGCGAGTGCATTGACGAGGGTTCCGCTCCAGTTCTGATAGGCTGGATGGACAACCATTCCGGCGGGCTTATTGACCACGAGCAGATGCTGGTCTTCGAAGACGATATTCAGCGGAATGTTTTCAGGAACAACTTCGTTATCGCGCGGGGGTTCCGGAAACGAAATGGTGACGACGTCATTCGGATGAATTTTGTAATTCGGCTTGACGGGCTTGTCGTTGACAAGAACGAAACCATCGTGTATGCCGCCCTGTATTTTTGTCCGCGTCACGTTGGGCAGCCTGTCCATCAGGAATTTGTCGATCCGAACGAGAGCTTGTCCTTTATCGGCAACAATGCGGTGGTGTTCAAACAGCTCATCATCCTGTTCTTCCTGAAATTCTTCTTCGATCATTCCGCAAAGGTAATCAAAGTATGATGAGCCCTTCGTCCGAATGTCCAAAGGACAGAGATTCTCCGGATAAATGACGCCATCCGCTGAACCAAGCCAACGTTGCGTCTACCTGATGCCAGTTCTCATGCACGGGGCAATCGAGTTTGCATTGCTTGCGGAGCGCTGTGCGCAGCAGTTTGGAGAATTCGTCCAGATCTGATTTGTATGCAGGAGGGGCCATCAAAACCCGTGCAACGGTGGCTGCGGGATAAGTCTCTACAAATTGGATTGGCTGGCACTCGCTGGCCAGGCGCATCGCTCTTGCCGTGAGTCCGCCCAGAAACATCGGCGACATTGCCTTCAGCTCGCGATCGCCACTGCGGTAGAAGTAGTCGTCACCGGATCCTGTCCTGTAGACCGATGGGAGAGACAGTGGTGCATCGATGAATACGACGGAGAGTGAAAGCTCTGCCAGGCGGGTGGTGATAAAGGCATCCGCGTCTTCGTTTTTCGCGGATTGGGCAAGGTTCAGACGTCTTTTGCTCGCCCACGCCAACACGGTAGTACCGGCCATTTTTGAGCCATAGTCGATTCCTGCAATGGAGTCAATTCTCATACAAGCTTTAAACAACCTCAACGGCAAATGGATTTAACCTTGAGGTGGCATGAATTTTTTTTTAGGTCAACCATGGTTCAGGCAGAGGATATCAGGAAGACGATTTTGAGAATGGTCAACGAAGAGGGCCGAACCAAAACCTATTCTTCAACTGATGTGGCCCAGATGATGGACAGGCAAAACTGGCCATTCCTCCTCGATCAGGTAAAGCTGGTTGCCCATGTACTTGCGCGCGAAGGTCGTATATCTGCGACATCTCAGGGCGAAATGCTGCTGATCAGCGCGGCTTCAAACCAGCCATAGAATTTCCGACGCGAATATCACATCCTCGTGCTATTGTGTTCGGATATTTCCACTTGATTTGCGCTCGCAATGATTTCATCATGAGAAGGTACTATAAATTCGCTTTGGTCGTGTTGCTCGTCTCATCCTCCTGTTCGCTGAAAAAAGAACGGGAGCCGTCCGCGATTTTTGCTGACGGTCAAAATCTGGTTCTGTTGCAGAACAAGGAACTGGAAGAATTATCGGGGCTTGTCGCGAGCCGCGCACATCGCGGGAAACTTTGGACACACAACGACAGTGGCAATGCCCCGGTGGTCTATCTGATTGACAGCATGCTCCAGATTCAGTTGCGTTGCACCCTGAAGGGAATTGTTAACCGGGATTGGGAGGACATATCCATAGGCCCTGGACCGGTTGAAGGCAAGGTGTACATCTACATTGCTGACATTGGAGACAATCGTGCCGTTACTCCGGTAAAAACCATCTACCGTTTTGAAGAGCCTGCCAATTTCATTCCGGGAAAAGACACGGTGATCAGCAATTTTGATACACTCACGTTCAAGCTACCCGACGGCCCGAAAGATACAGAGGCATTTATGGTTCATCCTGCGACGGGCGACTTTTACATCATATCCAAGCGTGAAGAGCCGGTGCATGTTTACCGGTTAACGGCCCCGGGATCGTCAGCGGACACGGCCATGGCAACGGATATTGGAATCATTGCAGCCAGTCAAATCACGGCTGCCGATTTTTCGCCAGATGGTCAGGAGTTGCTTGTGAAGAACTATGAGCGAATCTTCTATTGGCCTGTTCCGCAAGGAAAAGATATACCAGAGGTTTTGAAGGAGCGCCCGCTGAAGATACCGTACAAACGCGAGCCTCAGGGCGAAGCCATTGCTTTCACGATCGATGGCTCCGGCTTCTACACGGTCAGTGAAAAAGTGAAAGGCGAAAAATCCCATCTCCGGTTTTTCAGGAGAAATCCGATCGATGGCTCGGGTGAATGAATCGATGTCAGGTTCAGATCACCTTATTCTTCCACTTCCCTGAGCGCATATACCAAAACGCCATCGAGAACATACATATCCAATACACCAGTTCGGAGGCCCAGCCCCATGTGATGGGCAGATTGAGGTACTCCAGAACAACATAGACATACACACAATAAATCACAATGGTGATCAATTCGATCGTCAAATTGACTTTTGTATTCCCTGTTCCGGTTACGGCATTCAGCCATATGGTTGAAAAAGACATCATCAATAAAGCAACGGACACAACATACACGACGGGAGTCGCATCGGCAATAAAGTCAGGGCCCTGTGCGTAAACCGAGAGAAACCACTCCGGTTTAAGAACAAGTGCGATGAAAATCAGAAATGAAATACTGAAACTGACACGTACTATTTTCCGGATGAGCGGAATGACTTGGTCCTCCTTCCCCTGCCCAATGATGTTGCTGACCATTGTATTGGTGGCAGAGGCAAAAGCCCAGGCGAACACGCCGAAGAGACCAAAGATATTTCGTAACGTATTTGAGATGGCAAGGGCTCTTTGGCCGTGATGTTCAATGAGCACATAAAAATATTCCCAGCTCATGATGCTGATGCCATATTGTGCAATCAGCGGCGAAGATTGAATCAAAATTAAGCGGACGATCGAGGTGTCCAGCGTCTTCTGATCATAAAAAGAAAAAGCAACGTGAAGCTTCTTCGCATGAATAATGAGGTAAATGACCGCAAGACCTGTGAACTCTGCAATGATTGATGCATAGGCAGCACCATTAAACCCGACCGCGGGAAATCCCCAGTGCCCGAATATCAATACATAGTCCAGCACGATGTTGACAATGGCCTCCGACAGTGTTCCGAAAACGAGAAATCCAGTTTGGTTCGTGCCAACCAGCAAGGCGTTTCTCATCACATACAAATAAAGAAACGGCAGCCCCCAAATGCGAATGCGCAAAAATCCAATGACTTGCTCGGCAATGTCTGCATCATGAATCGCCCATCTCAATATGGTTGGTGCCAGCGCGTAGGTAAGCACAATGCCCACCGCTGCGAAGCCGAGCGCCAGCCAAACACCATGGTAGAAAAGCTTCCCGATCTCCTGCGGTAAGTTTTGTCCCGCCCGACGCGCAATGAGTGCCTGCAATCCATTATTGAAACCACTACCGATCACGGCAAACATAAGGTAATACACACCCGTTATGCCCGCACTGGCAAGTTCCTGTTGCCCGAGGCGTCCGAGAAAAACATTGTTGATGATGAAATTGATTTGCGGAACAAACAACGCCATTGAAATTGGAAGGGCCAGATAGAGAATTTGCCGGTAGCTGGTCTGAAGGCGAAGTTCCATGAGCGTGTGAGAACGCAAAGATGAGAGTTTTGTTCACGCTTCCGTTATAAGAATTTGTAAAATAATTTCTTGCCAACAACCAATACCGTTGATGGCCTGTGCAGCTGTGCTTGTTTTTTCAAACTGTTGTAATAATTTCAAACTTTCACATACAGATCTGGTATGATACAGACTTTCCTTTCTCACGGCTGGAAGAGGTTCACAAGGTCTTCCTCGTTCTCACGGGACCTGACGACCAAAATTCTCGGGGCTTTCTTTGCCTTAATGATTCTGGTTTATTCTGTTGCGTTGGGATTTGGCATTGAGCCTTTAATCGAAAAAGTATTCAAGCCTAGCGATCCGATACATTTCTTAAATAGTTACTTGCTGTACTACCTCGCCTTTGAGTTTGTACTTCGCTACATGATGCAGAACCTCCCTGTGTTGGATATCCAGCCTTACCGGCATCTTCCCGTTAAGAAAACATTGATCGCTCATTACCTGCTCGGGCGCTCGTTGTTTAATGTGTTGAACGTATCTGTGCCGTTAACTTTCCTGCCGTTTACGTTCATGGTGATCGCACCGGCCTATGGCCCTGGCGCCGCTACGGCATGGCTGGTGAGTCTGTGGTTGTTAAGTTTTGCGCTGCACTTCGTCGTCTTTCTGATGAAGAAGTCTGATGATGATCTGGTCAGTATCATCACGGTCACTGCGGTGTTTGGTGTTTTTGCCCTCGCAGATTATTTCAACTGGTTTCAATTGACGAGCGTATCGGCGTTCGCATTCGACGGACTGATTGATAACCCAAGCCTCATCATCATCCCTGTTTTGTTGCTTGCGCTCGTATATGTCTTCAACTACCGGATGTTACTGACGGGTATGTATGAAGAAGACTACGTTAAAAAGAAGTCTGCCGATCGGCAAGTGAACGATTTCACCTTTCTGCGGTCCTTTGGTGAACTCGGTGAACTCATCAATATCGAAATCAAATTGATCACGAGGAATAAGCGTACCAAAAGTGTATTGTGGCTCTCCCTGTTTTTTCTTTTTTATGGATTGATTTTTTACCGCGGTGACACTTACAAGGAGAACATGCCCGGATTTCTCATTTTCACAGGCATATTCATCACCGGTATCTTTGCCATCAACTATGGACAGTTTCTGTTCAGCTGGCATTCATCGCACTTTGATTTCTTTCTGGCGCAGCCACTTGGGTTAAAATCATATGTGCAATACCGCTATTATCTGTTGGCTACGGTAACAACGGTGAGCTTTGTCCTCAGCACGCCTTACTTGTACTTCGGATGGAAAGTGTTGCTGGCTCACGCCTGCACTTACTTGTACAACATCGGTATAAACATTTGGCTGGTGATGAATATAGGCATGTGGTCGCCCAAGAAAATTGATTTAACTAAAGGCGCGAGCTTCAACTATGAAGGAACGGGTGCTGCTCAATGGTTGATGAGTATTCCAATCCTCGCCGGCCCTTATTTGTTTTACATGCCTGTTCGGCTGACAACCGACTCAGTGATCGCAGGCTATCTGGCCGTTGGAGCAGCCGGCCTCATCGGGCTTTTGTTTATGAATAAATTAATGGATTTCACTGCGAAGAGATTGATTGAAAAGAGACACGAGATTTCCTCGGGTTTCAGACAGGATTAACGACACGAACAAATATTGTATCAGACATGGTAACCATTCAAAATCTGAAGAAGTATTACGGATCAAACCTCGTGACTGATGTTTCCGAATTGGTCATTTCACAAGGAGAAAGTTTCGGACTTGTTGGCAACAACGGTGCGGGCAAGACAACTCTTTTCCGGATGATACTCGACCTCATTCGCCCTGCAGAAGGGACGGTGCGCATTGGAGACAAAGATGTGCGGACGACGGACGAATGGAAAAAATATGTGGGCTCTTATCTTGACGAGAATTTTCTCATACCCTATCTCACCCCCGATGAATATTTTCGTTTCGTAGGTCGGTTGCATGGCTATTCCGAAGATGACATCAAACAGTTTTATTCGAAGTTCGAAGAACTGTTTAATGGCGAAGTACTGGGACGCAAGAAGTATATCCGGGATTTGTCAAAGGGAAATCTGAAGAAGGTGGGCATCGCAGCCACATTCATTGGTAATCCTCAGGTGATCATTTTGGATGAGCCTTTTGAGAATCTTGATCCAACATCTCAGATTCGCTTAAAAGAATTGCTGAAGCGCGAACGCACGGAAAGACAGATTACCTATTTGATCTCCAGCCACGATCTCAATCACGTGACTGAGCTTTGTGATCGAATTGTCATTCTCGAGAAAGGGCAGGTCATCCGCGATCTCAAGGAAACTGCAAACGCGCTTGAGGAATTGGAGATGTATTTTAAGAAGTAGTGCGCCCCCCCTCGGCTCCGCTCGGGGTACGCTCGACTTCGCTGCCCTCGACTCCGCTCGGGCAGCTTGGGGGACGCTTGGCTCCGCTACCCTCGACTCCGCTCGGGCAGCTCGGGGGACGCTTGACTCCGCTACCCTCGGCTCCGCTCGGGCAGCTGGTGTTTGCGGCAGAACGAAGGTTTCCCGAGCAACGTCGATGCAAGGTTCCCGAGCGAAGTCGAAGGAAGGCTCCCTAGCGAAGTCGAAGGAAGGCTCCCTAACGTAGCCGAAGGAAGGTTCCCGAGCGAAGTCGGAGGAAGGTTCCCGAGCGTAGCCGATGGAAGGTTCCCGAGCGAAGTCGAGGGAAGGTTTTTATATCACACCCTGTGATTTCATCGCACGCGCGACTTTCAGGAATCCTGCGATATTGGCCCCGGCCATATAGTTGCCAGGTTTGCCATAGGCTTCCGCAGCAGCAAGACAAGTGTCGTGGATGTTCTTCATAATGCCTTTTAATTTGGCGTCAACTTCTTCTGCTGTCCAGTTCGAGCCCATAAAGTTTTGGGTCATCTCCAGACCGGAAGTAGCTACTCCGCCGGCATTGGACGCCTTGCCCGGCGAGTACATCACTCCCGAATTCAGCAATACTTCAATCCCATCGATGGTGACAGGCATGTTCGCTCCTTCTCCAAGTAATTTGACTCCACCTTTCACCAGGTTGTTCGCATCTTTTGCATTGACTTCATTCTGCGTGGCACACGGGAATGCGCAGTCTGCTTTGATTGACCAGAGTGGATTGTGATCAGCATTGGCGTGCACTTCGTGATAGGTGGCGCCTTTGAACTGGTCCGCATACACCTTAATTCTTTCCCGGCGGTTGTTCTTCAGATCTTTCAGGAAATCCAGCTTCTCTTTGGTGAATCCAGCTTCGTCATAAATAAATCCCGACGAATCTGATGCCGTGACAACTTTTCCACCGAGGTGCATAATTTTTTCAATTGCATACTGTGCGACATTACCAGATCCCGATACCAGGCACGTTTTTCCTTTGATGGAATCCGATTTGGTCTGCAACATATTTTCAGCGAAGTAGATGAGGCCGTAGCCCGTTGCTTCGGTCCGAATCAAACTTCCGCCCCAGCCGACACCTTTTCCGGTAAGCACTCCCGTGAATTCGTTCTGAATCTTTTTGTATGCTCCAAACATATAGCCCACTTCTCTTCCTCCAACGCCGATATCGCCCGCAGGCACATCCAGACGGTGGCCAATATGGCGACTGAGCTCCAGCATGAATGCCTGACAGAAGCGCATGATTTCAAGTTCAGATTTTCCTTTTGGATCGAAATCACTTCCACCTTTTCCGCCTCCCATGGGAATGCCGGTGAGCGCGTTTTTGAAGATCTGTTCAAATGCCAGAAACTTCAGCACGCTTGGCGTTACTGAGGGATGAAAACGAAGGCCTCCTTTGTATGGTCCGATCGCGCTGTTCATCTGCACGCGGTATCCCCGATTCACCTGAATCTCTCCCCGATCGTCGACCCACTCCACGCGAAAAGAAATCATTCGCTCCGGCTCAAGCATCCGGTCCAGTAATTTCAACTTCACAAACTCAGGGTTTTTTTCGAGAACAGGAAGAATCGATGAGATTACTTCCTCTGCGGCCTGGAGAAATTCAGGCTCGTGTGGATTGCGTTTCTTCAGACGCTCAAGGATGTCGAGGTGATGATTCATAGGTGTTGTTTAGCGCAGTTAAGATAGAAGAAGTTTTGCAAAATTTTTCCCCGGTCAATGCGGCAGGCGGGGTTGTAAATAGCCATAGGTCCAGGTGCCCGCAAGAGCTGCCACAAACGCTGCAGCGATCACCGTGCAGCCACCACCGAGAAGCGCATACAACGGTCCGGGACACGCACCGACTAGCGCCCAGCCAAAGCCAAAGATCAGCCCACCAAAGATGACACCGTGCTGATATTTTTTTTCTGGTTTTTCGATGACTTCGCCATCAATGGTTTTCACCTTAAATGAGCGGAGCACGATTAGACTCAACGCCCCGACGGGCACTGCAGTCATAAAAATTCCAAACATGTGAAAGCTTTCAAAGCGGAACATTTCCGCAATGCGATACCAGGAAATTGCTTCGCCTTTTGTTAATGCAAGCCCGAAGACTACGCCGATGATGAGGAAACGAATATTTTTCAAAGCGATAGGATCAAGGGTAGAACAAAATGATTGAATAGAATTCCGCCCGCAAAGAATGAAGCGGTGGCGACCAGTGACGGCCACTGTAGAGCAGACAAGCCAAGTATTCCATGACCGGAAGTGCAACCGTGCGCATACCGTGTTCCAAATCCCACGAGAAATCCGCCAACAATAATTAATAAAAATCCCTTTAGCGAAAGCAAGGAGTCCCAACTGAACAGCGACTCCGGAGCAAGTTGGTTGCCATGCTCAACACCAAGTGAATTCAACCACGCGATGGTGCTTGCGCTGATGTCAACAGGAGCGGGATTGGCGAAGACAAAACCTCCAAGGAAACCACCAATGAGAATACCTGCCACAAAAAATAAATTCCAGCTTTCTCCTTTCCAGTCATATTGAAAGAATGGAATTTTTGCAGGGACACATGCCGCACAGATATGCCGGAGTGTCGATGAAATGCCGAGTCGTTTGTTACCGGCCAGTAGCAAAAGCGGAACGCTGAGTCCAATGATCGGACCGGCGATATACCATGGCCAGGGTTGATAAAGAAAATCCATAGGAGAAAATAAGGTTAAAGCGTTAGTAGTTTACTGGTAAAGTAATTTAATTGTACCTGATCTAAACAAATTACACTAACAATTATTCGTATGCGGGATAGAAAAATCGCGATCATCGGAGGGGGAAATCTGGGTGCAGCAATTGTGGAGGGACTGATCAAAAGCGAGTTTGTTTCGCCGCGTCAGATTACCGTTACCCGAAGAAATGTTGAAGCGTTGTCAAACCTTGCGCAGCTGGGTGTGCACACGACAAATGACAATGCGTCGGCTATCGACAACAGCGACGTCATCATCATCGCGCTGAAGCCTTATAATGTTCGCGAAGTCATCGGTGCGCTCAAAGACAAATTCGACGCTCGTCGTCACGTTGTCATCAGCGTCGTTACTGGAATCTTCATGAATGAATTGTCATCCATTTTGCCGGAAGGCACGCCGCTGTTCCGGGCCATGCCCAATACCGCCATCGCCATTCAGGAATCGGTGACGTGTATCTGCCATCAACATGCATCCCAAGCGCAGGTCGATTACGTCAGCGAGTTGTTTGACCAACTCGGTATCACCATTGCTCTTGATGAAAAACTAATGGATGCCGCGACTGTCCTTGGTGCATGCGGCATTGCCTACGCGTTGAGATTCATCCGTGCTGCCACTCAGGGTGGAATTGAAATCGGCTTCGATGCAAAAACCGCCAACCTGATTGCAGCGCAAACCGTCAAGGGTTCAGCTGAGTTGTTGCTGAAATTAAACCGACATCCTGAACAGGAAATTGATAAAGTCACTACGCCGAAAGGCTGCACCATTGCGGGACTGAACGAGATGGAACATCAGGGCTTCAGTTCATCACTCATCAAAGGCATCACGGCTTCCTATAACAAAATCATCGGGTAGTAGTTGCCGCACGAAGCGGCATTAAGCGGGAATGAAATTTTCTCCGGATGGCTCCACATCCGCAATCGCTTGTTTCACGCTTTCTGTCGCTGTCTATGAGAAAACATTTACTCACCTTTGCTTTTATCACATGGTGTACACTGGCTATGGGCCAGGTAGATACCACTTTTATTTACCGCAGCGGTATGCCTTACGGCACACTCGACATTCGAATCAGTAAGTCCTCTACACGGTATTACTATCTGCAGGAGAACAAGACGTTCTCTTTTCGCCAGAACAACGGCACCCCTACGAATTCTTATCTGCGAATGACGTCATGGGATTCGAGCCCCTACACGCAGGGAAATTTGCGGGAGAAAAATGGAACGGCCGACTACTTCATCATGAATTACAGAATGTTATTGCCGGTTAATTACAATCCCTCCTACAACCCGGGCTACCCGATTATTGTCATGATGCATGGGGCTGGTGAACGAGGCAATTGCTGGCAAACGAATACGTGCTACCATGCCGACAGGTCCTGGAGTCCAAATACCAACAGCCCGGCTGCTCCTACCACCGCGACATCCAAATTGCTCAACAATGATCACAATCTATTGCACGGAGGAAAGCAACATCTGGATGCGCGAAATCTTGCAGGAGCAAAGTTACCAAACGATCCGACGCTTTCTGGCAGAGCCTTTCCTGGTTTTGTTCTTTTTCCTCAAAACCTGAACGGCTGGACAAGCACGAGTGCAAGCGATGTCATCCGGCTGGTTCGACTCATTGCGAAGAAATACAATGTTGATGAAAACCGAATTTATATTCATGGATTATCCAACGGCGGCTATGGTGTATATGAAGTAATCAAACGCGCACCCTGGTTGTTTGCAGCTGCGCTCACCATGTCTGCGGTGAGTGATGCGGGAATTGTCAGTCAGGGGCTCGCGCCTAAGATTGCCAACATACCCATGTGGACTTTTCAGGGTGGCAAGGACACCGATCCAACGCCTGCGAAAACGGAAGGATATGTGCGACGCTTCCGCGAAGCGGGTGCTGTTGTTCGCTATTCATTGTATCCCAACCTTGGCCATGGAACCTGGAATACTGCTTATGGAGAAGCAGATTTTTTTCGATGGATTTTATCTCAAAACAAATCCAACGTGCATGTATTTGCCGGCAGCCCCGCCATTTGCAATACCAACGGACAAGGTGTGCGATTGCAGTATGCGGAGGGTTTTCGTGCATACCAATGGATGAAAGATGGCGTGCTCATATCCGGCGCAACAGGCGCATCGTACACCGCAAATTCTCCCGGTGTTTACCGCGCACGCTTTTCACGCGTTCTCAATCCGACGGAAGGGCAATGGAACGCATGGTCATCACCAATTACCGTGACCGACAAGACAATACCACAGCCGGTTGTTCAGCAAACGGGAACGGTTCTGCTAAAAGATTTGAATTTCTTTAATGATGCGCGCCTGAATGCCCGCGACAATTACGCCAACTATGCCTGGTATAAAGACGGGACCAAACTTTCCCTGACGACACAGGCAGTGACTGTCAAAGCCGGCACCTGCACGGGACCATGCACAGGCAACGGCGCCTACACGCTGGTGGTGTCTGACTTTGATGGTTGTCCCAGTGAACCCTCAAAACCAGTACAGATTTTCTTCAGTGATCAGGCTCCGGTTAACATTACGGCGCCGTCGAATTTTACATTTACCCTTCCCAATTCATCCAGTGTGCGTCTCTCATGGACCGATGCATCAACCAATGAAGGGGGATTTGAAATCTGGAGACGAAAACTGATTTCAGGCTCAACCTATACAAAATGGGAGATGCGCGCGCTCACCAATCCAAATGTTAATTTCCTGGTTGACCCCGCGGAGCCGTCTTCAACTTTTCAATATAAAATTCGTGCGGTCAGCGCCGCAGGTCGCTCCAACTATACACCGTCAACAACAAGTCTTGTCGTGAACACACAACAAGATACCATCGCGCCAGGTGCACCCACTTCACTTTCAGGTTCACTTGTTTTTATCAACACCATAGATTTGAAATGGAACGCGGCAACGGATAACGGGGCCATACGGCAATACAGGATCACGTACGGCAACCAAAGCATGATGACCGGAAGCAATGCGACCACATTTACATTGAACAACCTGACGCTGAATACAAATTATTCAATTACTGTTCAGGCTGAAGACTTCGGTGGAAATCTTGGTCCGGCGAGCAATTCAGTTACAGTGAGTACTGCGTTCACGGGTTTATTTTATGAACATAGCACAGGAGCTTGGACGGATTTGGATCAGATTAATTGGAATGATGCCGAGTTTACCGGAAGGGTGTCAACTTTTTCAATCGGTCCACGGAAGCAAGATGATTATTTTAACTTCGAATACGACGGATATCTCTACATCACCGCCGGGGGAACGTATCAGTTTCAAACCATTTCCAGTGACGGCAGCCGGCTGGAACTCGATGGCGTCGTCATTGTGGATAATGATGGAATCCATGGAACGCGAACGATTACCAGCGCCAACCAGATATTAACTTCAGGTCCGAAACGCATCAATGTGAAATTTTTCGAATACGATGAAACTCACGTATTGAATGTCCGGTACAAAGGACCCGATACCAACGGACTATGGGTCATCGTACCCTCTTCTGCGCTTCGCAGCAGTGCCGGGGCAACAGCAACCGGTTTGGAAGATTCCGTTGAGGTCGTGGAGGAAATGGCTGACGTAGCGATGACGGAAGAATTGGTCGTTGATATTTATCCAAATCCTTCTCGTTCGGAAGAGATGCATATTCAGATACAGGGTAATCCGGACGAGCCTGTACGCTTACATATTCTGGACTATTCCGGACGTGAGGTGTACAGAGGCGAGCAGATGCCCGACGATCAGGCAGGCGCGACGTTGCTGTCACCGGATCGATCACTTCCTCCGGGAATGTATATCGTTATTGTCAGGCAGGGAGTTCGTGAAATTCGTCAGCGAATTGTCGTGAAGGAATAGTTGATAACAGTGCGTACTCAATGTTCCCTCACGACACTCTCGTGACGCTCAGGAGAAGTACGGTTGATACTTCGAGTCGATCTGTCCCGTTTGGTGAAAATACTTTTCGAGAACCAACAACGACACAACGTCTTCTTCAACTTTGTTTCGAAAGGTGTTGATGTACGCATGCGCATTTTCGATGATTGCATCTGCTTCTTCAGGGTGTTGTATGTAATAATCTAATTTCTCTTCGAGATCGCTGTAATCGTCCCGGATTTCAATGAAGTGTACGTTGGGCCGAAGCGTGCCTTCGCGGAACCATGTTTCGTACCGTGGCCGGGGCATGACGGCAATTGAATTCGAAGACATCACCCATTTCAGGTTGGTTGCCACATCATGTCCTTCGATGCACAGGATGAATTTGTACCGGAGGTGTTCACGTATCGTCATCCGCGGCGTGTACCACTGTGTATTCATGTCGTTATTGATTTGCCCCAGGTTGCACAAAGGATGGTGGAAGTACATCTCATAGAAACGAATGCGGTGTGCCTGATGCACCACCGCTCGTCCGACGAGCATATTTCTTTTCTTTCGGAAGGCTGTTGGGTCATTTATAAAATTAAAATGACGGGCTTTGTCGAGATTCAGAAATACGGAGTTTCTATTGTTGCCAAAGATCGGCCTGCTCTTCACAATGCTCGGCACGTCGGGCACATGCGTGATGTCGCCAAACAGAAATGCTGCACGGAGTTGCTGATCAAAGTATCGCGTGTATTCGTAGGTATCAAAGTAGTAAGCGCGACTTCGCTGGGGAATTTTGAGATCAGCCAAACGGATCGAGCTTTCGTTTGGCAAATCGCATGGTTCAATTTGGTTGTAATAATTCACGCGACTGCGCAGTACCGCGTCATCAAGGCTGGCTGCCTTGGCCAGTTGCCGGGTCTTATCAAATCGGATGATGACTTGCGGGATTAATTCGCGGGAGACAGCCTTGGCATAATACCATGGCTTATTCTTCTTGTGTCGAAACTCAAGCTTTCTCATAGATGGGGTTTTTGATTTCCAAAAAATAGGGAAATCAAATCAGCGATTACTTCGCCCCATCAAAAAAATTTATACGAGTTAATTTAATAGTTATAACGTGAATTAAGGACTATCCCTGCGCCAGTTTGTTTTTGAGGAATTCGGCGGTATAGCCCTTTCCCTTTTTAGCCATTTCCTCTGGTGTACCGGCAAACAACAATTGTCCTCCCTTTTTCTCACCACCTTCAGGCCCGAGGTCAATTATCCAATCTGCGCACTTGATAATCTCCAGGTTGTGCTCGATGACGATCACCGAATGTCCCTGATCAACGAGTGCGTTCATGGCCTTCAATAGTTTAGAGATATCGTGGAAGTGGAGACCAGTTGTGGGCTCGTCAAAAATAAACAGGATGTGACCTTCCGCGGAATTTTTTCCCAGGAAGGACGCGAGCTTCACGCGTTGCGCTTCACCACCGCTCAGGGAGTTTGACGATTGTCCCATCTGCACATAGCCGAGGCCTACTTCTGCAAGGGGTAGTATTTTATCATAGACAGACTTCTTGTCTTTGAAAAATTCGAGGGCCTCTTCGATGGTGAGTTCCAGAATGTCTGATATGCTCTTGTCCTGATAGGTAACTTCGAGTACTTCCTGCTTGAAGCGTTTACCCTTGCACGTTTCACATTCGAGAAAGATATCGGCCATGAATTGCATCTCCACTTTGATCTCTCCTTCCCCCTGGCACGTTTCGCATCGGCCGCCTTCGACATTAAATGAAAAATGCGCGGGCTTATATCCGCGTTGTTTTGCGAGAGGTTGATCGGCGAAAAGCTGTCGGATGACATCGTATGCCTTCACATAACTCACCGGGTTGGAGCGCGACGACTTCCCGATTGGATTTTGATCGACAAATTCTACCTGTGTAATCTTGCTGACGTCCCCTTCGAGTTTGTCATAGCGTCCGGGTACTTCACTGACACTTCCTGAAAGCCTTCCAATTGCCGGATACAAAACTTTTTTGATCAAGGTAGATTTTCCTGAACCCGATACGCCTGTCACCACGGTGAGCGCACCAAGAGGAAATTTGACGGTGAGGTTCTTCAGGTTGTTTTCTCTCGCTCCTGCAACGGTGATGGAGTCCGTCCACTTACGGCGCATTTTTGGAACTGGAATGGTTTCTTGTCCCGTGAGGTAATTCACTGTGTGAGATGAGAGCTTGCCGTTCACGTCGTTGATCGTTCCCTGGAAAATCAGCTCACCGCCGTGCCTTCCTGCATTCGGACCGATATCAATGATCTGATCGGCGGCGCGCATAATTTCTTCTTCATGCTCCACCACAATGACGGTGTTTCCCAAATCCCGAAGAGACTGTAATACCTCCACCATACGTTCGGTGTCTTTCGGATGAAGTCCAATGCTTGGTTCGTCGAGTACATACAACGAACCCACCAATGCTGACCCAAGGGATGTTGCCAGTTTGATGCGCTGATATTCTCCACCGGATAACGTACTGGTAATCCGGTTGAGCGTCAGGTATCCAAGACCGACCTGGACCATGTACGAAAGTCTGGAACGTATCTCCGTGAGAATGCGCTCAGAAACCTGCCGGTCGTATGCATTCAGTTTGAGTCCTTCCACCCACTGCAACGCCTCTTCAATCGGCATCAAGACCACATCCGTGATGCTTGTATTGGAAATCTTAACGAACTGCGCATCCTTGCGCAATCTTGTTCCGCGGCAGTCGGGGCAGTTTGTTTTCCCCCGGTAGCGGGACAACATCACGCGATATTGGATCTTGTGCATTTTCGACTCCAGGTATTTGAAGAAGTCGTTGATGCCATCGAAATGTTCATTACCGTTCCAGAGGAGGTCGCGTTCTTTTTGTGTTAATTCGTTGTATGCCCGGTGAATTGGGAAATCGAATTTGATCCCGTTTTTCAACAGCGGCTTGAGCCATTCACCCATCGTTTCACTTCGCCATGGTGCGACGGCGCCTTCATAGACCGAAAGTGACTTGTCGGGAATGACGAGGTCTTCGTCAATGCCCAATACTTTTCCAAAGCCTTCACAAGTCTGGCACGCTCCGTACGGGTTGTTGAAGCTGAAGAAATTGATGGAGGGTTCCGTGAAACCCATTCCATCGAGTTCGAAGCGGTCGGAGAATGTCCGGCGGAAGCCCTTTGGATCTTCTGCATAAACGACGCAGTCGCCTTCCCCTTCAAAGAAAGCCGTTTGTACCGAATCGGATAGCCTGAACGTTGTGTCTTCATCATCGGGCTGAATGCTGGCGCGGTCAATTAATACCTCAACTTCACCTTCCGGTTTAAAGGCTTTGGGTTTCTTTTTTCCGTCGGTTTCCGGATTGAGGATTTCCTCGATGAATTTCATTTCTCCGTTCACCAGAATTCTCGCGAAACCTTTGCTGAGCAGGAGGTTCAATTCCTCCTGCAGCTTTCTTCCTTTTTTGATCTTCAGCGGACACGCCACCATGACGCGGGTACCCGTTTTAAGACCATTCAGCAAGTTGACGACGTCTGTGACGGTATCGCGTTTTACTTCGCGGCCGCTGATTGGTGAATAGGTTTTGCCAACTCTGGCAAACAGCAGCTTCAGATAATCGTAGATTTCGGTGGTCGTGCCGACGGTCGAGCGCGGGTTGCGCGTATTCACCTTTTGTTCGATCGCGATGGCTGGAGACACACCGCGGATGTAATCCACGTCCGGTTTTTCCATCCGGCCGAGGAACTGCCTCGCATAAGAGCTCAGGCTTTCCACATACATGCGCTGACCTTCGGCGAAAAGTGTATCAAACGCGAGCGACGATTTTCCGGAACCCGACAGTCCTGTGATGACAACCAGCTTGTTGCGCGGGATAGCGACACTCAGGTTCTTGAGATTGTTGACACGGGCGCGCTTAATGATGATGTAGTTTTTCGGGTCGAGATCATCAAGGTGCGCGTCGTTCGAGGTCAGCACTTTATTCATGCGGCAAATGAAAATAAAAAACACCACCCATCGGGATGGTGTTCACAATATTTCGAAAATGTTTTAATTACCCGTCGAAGTCAGGGTCATAGGATGCTTCACGATTCTTGCGACCGCCGCCGCCTTCATCGTCATAGTCATCGTCGTTGCTGCGGCTGTAACCGCCGCCATCCTCAGAACCGTAATCGTCGTCGTTTCCGCTGTTGTCGGCTTCGGGATCGGGTGTGGACTCCACATCGTATTCACCGTCGCTGTTTTTGGTTACAGGCACTTTGACAAGAATGGTTGCATCTTCCGTTTCAATTGGAAAAACGAAAATCGGCTCCCGTTTCGCATTGGTGATGCGGGTGATGCTGGACTCATAGCCGGTGGGGTATTGTTCACGGACAACTTCCATCAGCTCTTCCGTCAAATTTTCCAGACTCTTGATTACTTTTTTCTTGTTAACAGGCATAATGGGATCGGGTCCGATTAATCTGCGACAAATACCAAAATAATTTTTTTTCAAGGCAAGATTTTTTGAAAAAAATTTTTGACGCATCGATTTCTTTTCTACCTTTTCCTTCCAAAACAAGTCCAATCAAACCCGCACAATATCGAATAGAGCTCTACGTTACCTAAATGTGAAGCAGAATGATTGATCATGGATTAAGCGACAGCAAACTCGTGTCGCTCTATCAGGATGGTAATGAAGAAGCTTTTGAGATGCTCTTACACCGCCACAAATCCAAAATCTATACCGCCATATACCTGATCGTAAAAGATCGGTACACGGCTGAAGATCTGTTGCAGGAAACGTTTATCAAGGCCATTAATACCATCCGTTCCGGACGGTATAATGAAGAGGGTAAATTTCTGCCATGGATCAGCAGGATTGCGCATAACCTGGCGATTGACCATTTCCGAAAGGACAAGCGTTACCCGGAAGTTGTACTGGAAGACGGAAGCAAACTGTTCAACTCCATGGATTTCTCAGAAGAATCCATCGAGTCGGTGCAGATGATGCGGGAAACCCGGTCAAAATTGCGAGACTACATTAAGGAGTTGCCTCAGGAACAGAAACAAGTGTTGATCATGAGGCACTACCTGCAGATGAGTTTCCAGGAGATCGCCACCCGGACAGGTGTCAGCATCAATACTGCGCTCGGCAGAATGCGGTATGCGCTCATCAACCTGCGCAAAAAGATGACGAAACACAGAGCCTATGATAAAAACTTTTACCCAAACGGACCTGATCAGGTATTTATACCGAGAGATAACGGAGGAGGAGAAGACGGAGATTGATTCCGCGCTCCTTCGTGACAGCGAACTGGCAGCATCGTTTAACGAGCTCAAGAATACACTTGATTCTTTGGATCAGGCACAGATGAACCCGTCGAACGCTGCAATCCTGAATATTTTAAGTTATTCCAGGAGTCTGGAGGAGAAGCACTGACGTCATTTATCAAATCTTAAAAAAGAAGTCGCTGCGAAGCGACTTTTTGCTTTTTGTAGGTTCGGGTTTCGTTTCATGAATTTTCATTTTCTTTCTTTGCAACCGTGAACCTCATCATCCTCCACCAGCATTTCAACACGCCAGATAAGGGAGGAGGTCTGCGCTCATGGTATATCGCGAAAGCATTGCAGGCTAAAGGTGTGGACGTACAGGTGATCACCGGCAGCGCGGTGCGCGAATACCGGGTTCGTGATCTTGAGGGTATAAAGATCCATGAACTGCCAGTACCTTATAACAACAGCTTTGGATTTTTTCGCCGCTCATTCTCTTTTCTTCAATATGTCTTTTCTGCCGTCCGTCTTGTCGGGACGCTGCCCCGACCTAAACTGATTTACACCGTATCGGTCCCGTTGACAACCGGGCTTGCCGCCATGTGGATCAGGCGCCGCCTGGGTGTGCCGTATGTTTTTGAAGTGGGTGATCTGTGGCCGGATGCCCCGGTGGAGATGGGAGTCATACGCAGTGCCTTTTTGAAGCGATGGCTATTTCATATGGAGCGCAGCATTTATGCCCGTGCAGAAGCACTCATCGCTTTGTCGCCGCCGATTGCCCGCGCATTGATTGAGCGCGCTCCCGGGAAGGAAGTTCATATGATTCCGAACATGGCAGACACCGACGTCTTTCGGCCATCGACTGTGCGAGGTGAACATCCATTTACGATTGCCTACCTCGGCGCTTTGGGCCTGGCTAACGGACTCGAATACTTGATTGCCTGTGCGGAAAGCTGTCAGAGGCACCAGCTGCCTGTTCGATTTATCATCGCGGGCGCCGGAGCGATGGAGCATAAGCTGAAACAGACGGCTAACGCTGCACGCCTGCACAACGTGGTTTTTCATCAGTTCACCAATCGCGAAGGCGTTGTCGCCTTATTGAATGACACCGACGCTTGTTTTGTTTGTTATAAAGCACTGCCGATCCTTGAAACCGGATCTCCGAATAAATTTTTTGACGGCCTTTCTGCGGGCAAATTGATCATCACAAATTTCAATGGCTGGATTGGGGAACTCATTCAACGCGAGCAATGCGGTGTTGTTCTTCCCGCGCACTCGCCGGAATCCATTGCTGAAATCATTCGGCCATTGGTGAACAATCGGGAAAAACTTCAGGGCTTTCAGTTCCGCGCGCGCGAACTTGCTTTGAAAGCATTTTCAAGAACTGCGCTGACTGCTCAGTTGGTGGATGTCCTGATGCCTTTGCTTCGAGACGAAAGGCGCTGAATTGATCGGACTGTATCAAAAAAATAAGGGTGTGACTTCTCGCCGAAGTGCACACCCTTTCACGTTGTCAGGTATTAACTCAAAACCTTCTCGGAGATTTTCCCTGTCTTTTTGTTTTTCAGGATCACTTTTTTCGCGCCGTAGTGCGTCACTTCTTCTTTCACCAGATAATGATCCGCATCGTACTCCTGCAAGTGACTGTCTTTGCTGACGCCTGTGCGACCTCTCCAGATATCCAATTGCACCGGTTCCCATTGTTTGCTCTTTGCGGATTTGTACGCCGCATCGAGGACAGCATTGACAACATAACCGTCGTAGAAAGTTTCTTTTGGAGCTTTGCCATTTTCCATTGAATCAAACATATCAGCGAACATATGGTTGTATCCAAGCTCGTTGAGCTCATCACCGACGGGGAATAACCAGCCTGAATTGCTCTCTGCTTTTTCTGCGACGTAATCTGCTCCTTTACCGGTAGTGAACATTTCGAATCCTGTCCGGAGGAAACTATTCACCCAAATTGTTCCTTCTGTGCCCATCACTTCATCACGAAGGTCGAGACCGCCTCGGAATGTCCAGCTTACTTCAAATTGCGCAATGGCACCGTTCTCATATTTTACTAATCCGATCGCATGGTCTTCTGCATCAATAGGCTTCACCTGCGTATCGGCCCAGCACATGACCTCCACCGGACGAATGTCTTTGCCAATGTAGCTGCGCGTGATCTCAACACAATGGCAACCCAGATCCAAAATACATCCGCCTCCGGCCTGCTCAATATCCCAGAACCAGTCGCTGTGAGGACCAGGGTGTGTTTCGCGGGATTTAGCCCAAAGAATTCTGCCCAGCGCGCCGTTCTTCACACTCTCGTGTGCTTTAATAAACTTTGGCGTGTACACCAGATCTTCCAGATATCCATTGAAGATGCCTGCTTTCTCCACCGCTTCCAGCATTCGTTTGGCTTCTGCTGCATTGCGGCCGAGTGGCTTCGTGGTGATGACGGCTTTCTTGTGTTTGCAGCACAGCATCACGGCCTCTTCGTGGAGGTTGTTGGGCAATGAAATACATACCACCTCAACTTCAGGGCGTGCGATGGCTTCCTCCATAGTTGTGGTGTGGAACGGCACGTTATAGTCTGCTGCGAATTTTTTTGCGCTCTCTTCACGACGTGAGTAGATGCTGACAATTTTGTCTCTGCTGCGATAACCCTGAAGAGAGTCCGCATAAAAGCGTCCGATGAAACCGGAGCCAAGCATTGCAATTTTCATAGAAGTGTTTGGGTGTTGAATAGTTACTATAATTTATGACGCTGAGGGTTCAGCAGTTTCTTTTTCCTTGAAGAACAAGAGGAAGTAGACCAGTACAAACGCTGCAATTCCGGCAGGAACATACCATATGCTCGTCCAGTCGTGTCCCGTTTCCGTTTTGTAGTTGTCGGCAACATAACCGGAGAACCACGTTCCGACGAACATGCCAAGCCCGTAAGTCGCAAATGTGAAGAGGCCTTGCGCAGCATTCTTGATGGATGCCCCGGCTTTTTTCTCAGTGTACATATAACCGGTTACAAAGAAGAAATCGTAGCAGATGCCGTGGAGGATAATGCCGGCATAGAGCATCCACAAATTGCTGTCGGTGTCTCCATAGGCGAAGAAGACGTAACGTGCGATCCACGCAACCATTCCGACGAGTATCATCTTCTTCACGCCAATGCTGTTGAAGAGAAATGGGATGGAGATAATAAATACGGCTTCGGAAATTTGTCCGAGAATCATTTTGCCTGCGGCAGATTCCATTCCGATCTCATTGAGGAAGGGGTTGGCAAATCCATAATAGAAGCTCAGCGGAATACACACCAGCACCGCTGCGATGAAAAAGATGAGATAGGGCTTGTTATTGAAAAGCACAAACGCTTCTGTGCCGATGGCGCTGCCCTCTGTTTTTCCTTTTGGAGGTGTGTTAGGCAGGAAGAAGCTAAACAACCCAAGAACAACAGAGGCTCCCGCAGCCATGTGGAAGGTGAACGGAAGCTGGCCAGTTGTTTCTACTTTCAGCGCGCCGATAATTAATCCCGCGACAATCCATCCGATGGTTCCAAACACACGAATCCAGGGAAATTGTTTCCCCGGATCAGTCATCTGATGAAACGCGATGCTGTTCGACAACGCGATGGTGGGCATATAGAGCAGCGAGTACACCAGTATGACCCAATAAAATAATGTATTGTCGGTAACTTGTGTGGCGACATAAAGCATAACAGCGCCGAGGATGTGCAACACCCCCATGATACGCTGGGCTGCGAAGTAACGATCGGCAACCATGCCTACGAAGAAAGGTGATATCATTGTCGCGATGGCGAGTGCAGAGTAAGCCGCGCCAATTTGTACACCGGAGGACTTCAGGAACTCTCCCATGTACGTACCCATGGTCACATACCAGGAGCCCCATATAAAATATTCGAGGAGCATCATGAAGGACAGTTTGGGAATGTCTAAAGCTTTCATAGTGGTTTAGTGTTTTTTAAAAATAAGGATTGATTGTAAAGATCTAAAAGAAAATGTGCCCCTCGGCTACGCTCGGGGTGGCACCCCTCGGCTCCCTTCGACTCCGCTCAGGTAGCGCGCTCGGGGTGGCACCCTTCGACTGCGCTCAGGGTGGCACCCTTCGGCTCCCCTTCGGCTCCCCCTCGGCTCCGCTCGGGGTAACACGCTCGGGGTGACACGCTCGGGGTGACACCCTTCGACTGCGCTCAGGGTGACACGCGGATGGCTGGACCGGCAAAATTGTGGAGACAAGAAGATGCGTGCGCGCTGGCACATCGCGAAGCGCGCACCGAAACTTTAGGGCGAACGGTTAATGGATGAGTCTGATGGTTTCCGGGGCGAACGGCGGCAGGGATGCTGGCAGTTGTTTGAGCCCCGCCGTGGCGCGGCCAGACACTGATGTGTTCAACGGGGCGAGTGCCAGCAGCCCGCCCGGCCGCCCAAGGTATTTTCTTTTCGTCACAACATCGCTCCAACGGGGGATACTGGCCGCAAGAATTTTGAAAGCAAAAGTAAACCCTACACGATGAGGTTTTTGTGCGCTTTTCTGCGAAGCCCGTTCTACAAGTGGCAATTGCAGATTTATATGCAACGGGCGAGGGTTCCTGCGCGGGAACAACCGAAGATCCCCGGCCAAGTGTTCAGTTCACTGAACCGATCATACATAGCGGCTGTAAGACCAAGCCGGGAGTCTGAAAACCTTTTTGCCGTTAGGCGTATTTTTGCCTTGTAAACCAGTAGATAAAGCCCTCCTTTTACTTTTTCTACTTGTGAAAATTTATTCTTTTTTAAGTTTCAGCATTGCCTGGCTTCTCGCAACGGTGTCGTTATACGCACAAGACACACTTGTGATCCGCGATCCGGAGTCGCTTGTGCTTGTCAGCGAACATGCCTCCTATCTCGAGGACACATCGAATGTCCTTTCGATACAAGACATCCTCACGAGAACGCAAGAATTCCAGGCGGTCAATCAACCCGTCTTTGCCCGACCTGCGAGTGCATCTTCTTACTGGATTCGATTCACTGTTATCAATGAAACAAATGAAGAGCTTGTTCTTGAGGCGGGTGGACCGTTCTCATCCTGGTTTATTGATTTTTACCGACCAGATTCGTCAGGCGTATATCAGAAACCTGTCCTTACGGGATCGTTTCGACCTGAAGAGAACAAAGAATACCACGCAAACAATTACTGGCTGAAGCTGGCAGATAAGGCAGACAAGCGCGCGCAAACTTTTTATGTTCGGATGAAATCCGGTCGCAACCCGGAGTACACGCTGCAGGCAGGGACGCTGCAGACTCTCGTGCGGCATCAGCGTTTGCAGGACGTTGGTGCAGCTGTATTTGCGGGCATCGTTCTGGTGATGGCTTTATATAATTTGTTTTTGTTCTTCGCGAGCCGCTCCAGGATATACTTGCTGTACGTTGGCTACGCGGTGAGCGCGATGTTGATATCGCTTGCGGTGAACAATTACTTCGTGTTTGGAGAAAGCCAATGGGTGCAGTCTCATTTCGTATTGATATGGATGCCTCCGTTGATTTTCATGGCTGTGGGATTCTCCGTGGAGTATCTGAAATTATATGATCATCCGATCCTGTTTCGCGTGGCGATGGCGCTCGTTTTTCTCGCCGGTGTTGCAGTTCCCGTCGCCAATCTGTTCCTGCCGCTGCACCGGTTAGTCGGGATAAATCAAGTGATGTCCATTCTGCTGACCATGCATTTTATTTTTAGCGGCGTGGTGGTGTATCGAAAAGGGAGAAGTGAAGCTTTGTTTTATATTCTTGGCTGGGGCGCATTATTGACAACGGCTGTGCTGTATGCATTGGTGAACCAGGGTGTGCTCCCGTATAATTTCTTCATTCGCAAAATTCACTACGTTGGATTTTCTGCAGAGATCATCATGTTCAGTTTTGCGCTGGCCATGCGCTTCAACCTGATGAAAATGGACGGCCAGCGTATCCGCGAGATGCATATGTTTCTGGTACGCGAACAGAATAGCATTCTTGAAAAGAAAGTGAAGGAGCGCACGGAGCAGCTTCAGCACATGAATGATGAACTAAAGGCAATTAACCGCAAGCTTGATCAACAGGGTGAGGACTTGAAAGAAGCGAATGCGACCAAGGATAAATTGCTGGCTATTGTCGGGCACGATTTGAGGTCTCCGCTGATGACGCTGGAGAACCTGCTGGTGTTGCTTAACGACAAACATATTGATCAGGAAACATTTCTGAAGAGTGTACGCAAGTTGCAGCACGAAGTAGGACGCATACACCTCACGATGGATAACGTGTTGTCGTGGGCGTTTGGACAGATGGAAGGATTTCAAACCAAGCCCCGTCTTTGCCATCTTGTTGACATTGCTCAAGAGACTAAAAATTTTCTGGGCGCCGTCGCTGAGTCGAAACAGATTCGACTGTTGAACGACATTGAGCCTGGTATTTTCGGATATGCGGATGAGGATCATGTACGATTGATCATTCGCAACCTGACCGGCAACGCGTTGAAGTTTACGCCGGCGGGCGGTGTGGTGAAGATGCACGCAAGGATAACAAAGAACGAGGTGATCGTTGCTGTTACCGACAATGGGATAGGAATGGACAACGATGTTCTTTCGAGAATATTCAGCGCGCCTGCGTCGACGCGAGGCACGAATAACGAGAAAGGTACTGGCCTTGGTCTGGTTCTATGCCAGGAGTTTACGATCGTCAACGGTGGAAGAATCTGGGTAGAGAGTATGCCGGGTCTCGGAAGTACGTTCTATTTCTCCTTACCATTGCCCGGGGTTGTACTTTCAAACGATGCAACGGAGTCGCTGACAGTTTCAGGTATGAACGGCTAAGCGATCACACGTAGTTTTCGTACCAATTGAATCTTTCCTGTACGATGCGATGACGCTCCTTGCGGATAAAACTAAGAAATGCCGCAGCAACGGGCGAGTGTCGTTTTCCCTTGAGCCAGATCAGGCTCCAGGTTGTCTTGATGGGAAGGCCTTTCACCGGGACAATTTGCAAATCTCCATCCTGCAGTTCATTCTTAATTCCAATCAGAGGCATGATGGAAAATCCGAGACCTGCCATGACGGCTTGTTTCACGGCCTCATTGGAGGTGAGCTCCATTTTTTTAACGGCAGCAATGTTATGCTGTGCAAGAAACTTCTCCATTGTTTGCCGCGTGCCCGATCCTGTTTCGCGATAGATCAGGGGCAAGTCGCGGAACAGTTCTTTCCCGTATGGCTTGCGCGCAAATTTTTGCTCGGCGTTGCCTATGAGATGCAACTTGTTCTGAAGTAATTCAATTTTTTCGACGTTGAGCGCTTCGGGGAGAATGGAGACGAGGGAGAAATCCACTTCATTTCTCTCGAGACTTTCGACGACGCGGGACTTGTTGGTCACATCCATGAAGAGTTCGACACCTTCATTGGCGTTCATGAAATCCGCGAGAAAAAACGGCATTACATATTTGCCCGTGGACACGACGGAGAGTTTGAGTTTGCCGGTGAGCTGCCCCTTGTATTCCATCGTTTTGAAATTGATGGCATTCACTTGCTGAATAATCTGCTCGGCGGCGGTGGCTATTTCTTTTCCAAAGTCGGTGACATAGATTTTTCGTCCTACAATTTCTGTCAGTGGTATATCAAACTGATCCTGGAAGTTCTTCAATTGTATGGAGACTGCGGGCTGCGTAAGGTGAAGCTCTTCCGCTGCCTTGGTGATGCTACCGGTTTGTGTGATTTTCAGAAATATCCGGAGCTGGCTCAACGTGTAATTCATAAATTTCCCTTATGAATGGGATAATAAATATAAATAAAAATTATTGATGCGAGGAGTGCACCTTTGCGACCGTTAAAACAAAAAGAAAATGAAGGATGTGATCAAAGCCTTATCCTTAGCGTTGTTGTGTCTGGTTGCAGGGATACTTTCACCGTCAAATGGTTTTGACGCCCGCGTAGAACAAGATCCTGCCAAACTCCTGAAGACAGCAACAATTATTTTGCTGTTCACAGCAGGTGCCATACTTTTTATTCGTAAGTCTCGTCAACAAATTATCAGAAAATAATGCTGAGCAGTCTCGTATCTCCCATCGCCCTTTCATTTCTGCTGGGCGTTGTTGGATCCAGAGTGAAAAGCGATTTAAAATTTCCTGATTCGCTCTATCAGTCTCTCACCATCTATTTGCTGGTCGCGATTGGTTTGAAAGGTGGTTACAAGCTTTCGCAGACACCCCTCTCGGATGTTATCTATCCTGCGCTTGCAGCGATAGCCCTTTGTTGTCTCATACCTCTCTGGACGTATTTACTGATGCGTAAAGTGGGGAAATTCAATTCCTACAATGCCGCCGCAATCGCTGCACATTACGGTTCTGTATCTGCCGTGACTTTCAGTGCTGCACTTGCCTTCCATGATCACTTATTAATTTCTTATGAAGGTTTCATGCCGAGCCTTCTGGCGATCATGGAGATCCCGGCAATCCTGGTTGGAATTTCTTTGGCCCGTTTAAACTCCACGGATGATGGTGGCGAACGCATCTCCGTGAAGGAAGTCGCACGGGAGTTGCTCGCCGGCAAAAGCAGTCTTTTGCTGATTGGGTTTCTCATCATCGGCTACTCCACTGGAAAAACCGGCTGGGAGCAGATGGCTCCTCTGTTCGATGTTCCATTCAAAGGCGTCCTTACGCTGTTCCTTCTTGAAGCTGGGTTGGTCGCAGGCCGGAAGCTGTCAGACCTGAAAAAGGGCGGCGCTTTTTTGATTGCCTTTGGTATTCTGTTCCCAACCGTTCACGCAGTTATTGGAATTTATCTCGGACATTTCGCGGGTCTCAGTGTCGGTGGGTCAACTATTCTCGGCGTGCTGGCGGCAAGTGCATCGTATATCGCAGCGCCAGCGGCTTGCCGTGTGGCGATTCCTCAGGCCAACCCTTCTTATTACCTGACTGCCGCGCTGGCCATCACATTTCCGTTTAATATTATGGTAGGCGTACCGTTGTATCATCAACTCGCAGAGTTCCTCATAAACTAATGACCATGTCGAATCTTGTATTGCTTACCATCGTTGCCGAAGAAGTACTCGCTCCAGCACTTGAGAAGGAAATTTCTGAACTTGGTGCAAAGGGGTACACGGCCTACACGGTTTCTGGAAAGGGACTCACCGACGTACGCGACAACCAGTGGGAGGGTGAGAACATCAAGATCGAGACGATCATTTCTCCCGAGATCTGCCAGCGAATTCTCAATCATCTCCAGAAGAAATATTTCGAGCGCTACGCGATCATCGCATTCCATCACCCGGTGGAGGTCATCAGAACGAGTCATTTCACTTAATTTCGCCTTCTATCCTGTTCCGTAACGCAGCCCTCCTTTTTGTAGAATCTGATTGGTATCTTACCATACCAATCATATCCTATGAAGAAACAAATTTTCATTCTAGCATGTGCGGTTGTTTTCACGCAATGTAGTACAACCCAAAACACCGAGGCACCACCCAAGCAATACACCATTGAGCAATTCATGGATGTGGTGCAGATTACCGGAGGAGCCTTTTCACCGGATGATAAAAAGGTTCTTATCAGCAGCAAGGCAACGGGCATCTTTAACGCTGTTGAGATCGACATCGAGACGGGCGAGCAAAAACCGCTGACGTCATCAACGGATGAGGCCGTATTTGCCTACAGCTATTTCCCGGAAGACGGACGCGTGCTCTACAGCAGCGACAAAGGGGGAAATGAAATCACGCATCTTTATGTACGAAACCCCGACGGCACGATTCTCGACTTGATTCAGGATTCAACCGCCAAGGCGAATTTTGATGGATGGAGCTACAACCGGAAGCTCATGTATTACTCTTCGAACAGCCGGGACAAGCGCTACTTTGATTTGTATAAAATTCAATTGGGCGATTCGAAGGAAGGTAATGTCTATCCATCTGACCTCCTGTACAAGAATGACAAGGGGCTTAATCCAACGGCTGTTTCCAATGACGATCGTTACATCGCACTGCAGGAGGATATCACCACGATCAATTCCAATATGTATTTGCTGGATACGCAATCAGGGATCAGTAAACTTATTTCCCCCCATGAAGGAAATGTTAAGTACACGCCCCAGTATTTCAGTATGGACAATAAGAAACTTTACTTCCTGACAGATGAAGGCAGTGAGTTCACCTACCTCGCCAGCTATGATGTGCAAAGCGGTGCAATTGCAAAAGTGGAAGAGGCACCGTGGGATATTGTGAGTGCCTACTTGTCACGTACCGGAAAATACCGGGTGGTGGTGATCAACAACGATGCCCGCACGGAGATCAAAATTTATGAGGAGCAGAATGGTGGAAAGTTATTGAAGATCGACGGTCTTCCTGAAGGCGATATCACCAACGTGCAGATTTCTGACAGCGAGAAAATGATGTCGTTCTTTGTCACCAGCTCCAAGTCACCTGCTAATTTGTTTGTCTACAATTTCGACACGAAACAGGTGAAGCAGCTGACAAATAATATGAGCAAGGAAATCGACCAGAACGATTTGGTGGCAGGTGAGGTGATTCGCTACAAGTCGTTTGATGGCATGGAAATTCCGGCACTGCTCTACAAGCCGAAAGGACTTCGTGAAGGAGAAAAAGTTCCTGTGTTGCTTTGGATCCACGGCGGTCCTGGTGGACAAACACGTTTGAATTACTCGCCTGCACTGCAGCATCTCGTGAACCACGGCTACGCGATTCTTGCGGTGAACAATCGCGGAAGTTCGGGCTATGGCAAAACTTTCTTCGCTGCGGATGACCGCAAACATGGCAACGAAGATTTGCGCGATTGTATCGAGGCAAAGAAGTATCTCGCAACATTGCCGTTTGTCGATACAGAGCGAATCGGAATATATGGAGGAAGTTACGGTGGCTACATGGTAATGGCCGCGTTGACTTTTGCTCCGGAAGAATTTAAGGTCGGCGTGAATTTGTTTGGTGTGACCAACTGGCTGCGCACCTTGAAGAGCATTCCGCCCTGGTGGGAGTCTTACCGCAAGGCCTTATACACAGAGCTCGGAGATCCAACAACGGCAGACTCAGTGGCGCTTTACGAAAAATCGCCTTTGTTCCACGCTTCGAAAATCAAGAGACCATTCATCGTGCTTCAGGGATCGAACGACCCGCGTGTGCTCCAGGTAGAGTCGGATGAAATTGTAGCTGCTGCCCGTGCAAATAATGTATTTGTTGAGTATGTGGTATTCCCCGACGAAGGGCATGGATTTGTGAAAAAGGAAAACAACATCAAGGCTTCGAACGAAGTATTGAAGTTTCTTGATAAGTATCTGAAAGGAAATGGCGAAGCCGTGGCGTCAACAGAAGCCTCCGAGTAGAATTCCAACTGCTTGAAGTTGAAGAAGCTGTCTCAAAAGGACGGCTTCTTTTATTTACAGATTAAACCAATACGTCAGCTTGGCAACCAATGCTCTGTTCTTTGTGGCAAAGGGTGTAGGAATGTAGTTTTCTGAATAGACAAGAAAGAAGTCTGAAGCAGGTTTAAAACGCCATTGAAAACGCGCGTTCAGGTTGATGTTTTCGAATCGGTTGATGTACTGAACAAACGTTGTGAAGAAAATTTTGTCTGTCAGCGTAAGATCCAGGCGCGGACCGACGAGCAAGAAATCAGCATCCCGCGAAGCTCCCGGCATGGAGATGTGGCTATAGTCGTAACGGACGCCAAAACTTCCGTATGGCTGATACCTGTAATTAACTTCCCCGTTGACCGTCTGCAGTTTTCCATTGTAGAAGCCACCAAAGCCGCCCTCAATGGAATAATTGAATACCTTTCGGGTATCGGATGAAAAGGAAATGCGGTATTCACTCCAGGCAAATTCGTCTCCCGCAGCCAGGGTGAGATCATCAACGGGATCAAGAGGATTGAAATCGCTTGGCAACCTTTGAAAAATTCGGGAAGCACGAGCGCTGATGGAAGCAGTATTCAGGAAATTGATATCATAGGAGAGAGAGAAAGAACGATCGGTGATGGTGCCGGAAGGAAGCGCAGTATAATTTGCTTCTGCGCCCGGGCCCATAATGGCAATGGGTGAGTTCTCGGGATATAATTTCAAATCAACACCTGCGAAGCCCTGATGATAGCCGGGATAGACGCCGAGGCCAGGGACAAATCCGGTCTCTGCATTGTAGTTCTTTCCAATTCCCTGCTGGGCAAAATTAATTTCAAAACGACGGGTGTTATATCCGACAAAGGCACCGTAGGCGTAGTTGTCCTTCGCCGCATTTCCGTCCGCTGATTGATGCACAAACATGTCGCCGGTCCATCGGTTGTCTTTCGTAAACAGATTGAAGTCAACACCATAGACACGATTAAATTTCTTCAACTCAGTGACTTGTTCTCCTCCTCGTTGCACGGTGCGCAAAACGGAAGGATTATAGAATTTCGTTGAGTCGTAAGATCCAAGTCCGAGGTTTTGTTTGTTCACGAAGATGAAACTGATGTTGGATCTTGAGAAGACCTGACGCTGCACAACGGCAACGGTATAGTTTTGGTTGGGGAGACCAAGTGATTTGTCCGAACCGGTCTGCATATTCATGACACCCAGACGCCAGTCCTTGCTTATTTTTCCGCTGAGGCGTGCGCCATAGGTGATGGGAACTTGCTGAACATTTCCAAGGGTATCCCGGGCGAGTCCGATCCGGCGAGAAAAGAAAGGGCGTGAATCAGGGAATCCGGGCTGTGCAAATAAGTCGCTGTTTTCAAGGAAAAATTGTCTTCGTTCCGGAAATCCAAATTCAAAGCGCGTAAGATTAATCACTTGTCTGTCGACTTCAACCTGGGAGAAATCAGGATTGACAGTCAGATCAAGATTAAGCGAAGGTGAAATGGCAATTTTGGCATCAAAACCGATTTCGGATGTGGCCTCCGTTGGCAGCTCATTTTCTTTATCGCGAAGAACACCACCTGCCACATAGGGTATCAATGAAATGTTTGCTCCCGGATGCGCAAGCGGTTCTTCCCATTCAACGCGTCCCGCATAGGACAGTGAGGCAGGTACGTATTGAATGGGCGTTGCGATCCAGCTGCTGATTTCGTTCTTCTTCACATTATTGCGAAGGAACGTCATGTTCCAGGATGTTCGGTTGTATCGGATACTCTTAAAGGGAATGGCAAGTTCGGCGATCCATTTATCACGGTAGCGGGTAACATGTGAATACCATTTATTATCCCAATTGTCGTTAAACGCATCACCGTCGCTTCCGCCATTGGAGATGACACCTTCCGACTGCACGCCCATGGGTGTGATGGTGAAATAAAACCCATTCGTGAAGTCATTAAACGGATCGAAGTACACGCCGATGTTGTCATTTAATTCCCAGTCGATATCGCGCCGGAGAGATTGCACGATGTTCGGAAGGCTATCCTCATAGCAAACAAACGATACGTATAGAAAATGTTCGTCGAAGGCAACACGCGCTTCAGAGTCGAAGCGCGCTGCCATGGTATCTACTGGATAATTCAAATAAAAGTCTGTAGCGACTTGTGCGTCAGTCCAGGTTGTCTCGTTCAGAACGCCATCCAGAACAATTTTTTCTTTTGCTTTGGACACAAACAGGCTCGTACCGGGTGCATGTTTTTGAGCGCACGCGTACGATGTGGCCATCAGCGCCAGCAACAAACAGCAAATAAACCTGAATCCATTTCGCATAGGGCTGCGAAAATAGATCAAATCTTGTTTGGGAGGTGTTAATTTTTCTTAACGCAACTCGGAAAAAGTTACAAAGGTCACTTGGTTGACAGTCGAATGCTGGCGTCGTCGGCATTGATGTGCACGATGGCCAGGCCATTGCCGCATTTTACGCGCGTTCGGTCTTCGGATTGCTCGACAATACTGAAATTGCCTTCAGTCTTCACGCGGGAGTCGTCGTGGCGGATATCAAATCTGCCGCCATTACCCAAGATCGTCATGGCAATACGACCATCCTGCGCACTGACATCATAATCACCTATTTCCACCAATGTTGTTTCAATAATGAAGTCGCCGTCGTCGAGACGTGCCTGGATGTCTGTGAATGCTCCTTGGTTGACGATGACATCAGTGTCGTCTGCATTGACTTCCAATTTGCCCCTTCCTTCGTCCATACGAATGTCTCCGTCATCAATGCGGAAAGAAAAGTAATTTCCTTTGCACTGGGTCAGCGTTACATCAGCGTCGTCAACATCCATGCGCACCTGGCCGTGGACGGAATAAATTTGATAATCTCCGTCGTCGCCCTGAATGTCAACAGTGACATGATTCGGAATTTCTATCGTGACCGTGTATCGCTCTTCATGGTATCCGATAAACCCGACAACCTCTGATTGCGATTTTTCGATGACGCGGAGATTTCCATTTTCGGGCGTAATCGCTACGTCAAAGCGTTGCTCTCCGAAGGCAATGCCTTTTGTGATTACTTTGTGATCAATGATGATTCTTGCATTGCTGCGGTCGGTCCCGCGAATCGATACTTTGGCGTCAGATGTTCGTAATGTCAGTGTTCCGTTGGAGGCTATTGGAAACTCCTTGTCGAGATGGAAGTCTTTGCCGTCGGGATCCTGCGCGTGGAGATGAAGCGCAGCAAAGAAAAACAGGGTGAGGATAAGTCGGTTCATGGTGTGCGTTTCCTGCTATGACGCGATGACCAGCGCCCAGGTTGCACCCGGAACAAAAGATTACCAAACTATTTTGCCTCCTCGCACAGCAGGGTCGAGTGCCGGCCAGTTCCTTTCGCCTGATTGAATTCGTTCAGAAATGGTCATCCGCCATTTATGCATGATTTTCTTACTATAATTCAGGTATAGTTTTCCATCATGAATGGTAAATGCTCCTGGATCAACTTTGGCAAGATAGCCCAGCGATAAACCGTAGGCGCAATAGCCGCCAAACTGCGGGGTGAATTTTTCAGGTGACAATTTAAAACGGTTCAAGTTTTCGTCTCCTGTAAAATACCAGATACAACCTGCATGAACATAAACATGACGTGCATTGCCACGACGAGCCTCGCCATCAAAATAACAGACGACATCATACCCGAAAAGAACGACATCTCTTGGTGAGAAAAACGGATCGGCGGAAGCTTTATTCCTGCGGAAGAGCGTGTCGAGAAGGTGAAGCACAAGGTCAAGATAACGAATTTGAATAAAATTTCAGGACAGCATAAGGTTAATCCATTCAATTATCCGGCAGGAGCTTCAGCGCCTGGTCAATCCAATCGGTGTTTCCTTGAGCATATATGCGCGGCGGTATTCCCGTTTTCTCGTATTGGAATCTTGACATGGTGCGTTGTGTTGAACTGACGAGGGTGAAGCCAGAGGGGGTATTCGTACTCATCACGTTGCCAAAGGTGATATAGCCACCTGAATTTTCCCCGAACGTGATCACTTTGCGGCTGTTCATGCTGCGCAGTATCAGACCTTCGGCTGCGCTGGCGGAGTTCCGGTTAAACATCAGCACAATTTTTTCCGGAGACGGATGATGGGTCTTAGGTTTTTGCCTGTCGTTGACAAAAGGACGCACGTACCAAGGGGCAATGTCTGACAGGGGACGAAATGAGCCCGGAGGCATTTTTTTCATCTTCCGGATTCGAAGCTTAAAATACTTAATGGTTTTCCATCCGTATCCAGATCTGTTTTTCTTCATCATCGCTACGTATTCCTCGTATCTCTTGATGATTTCTGATGAACTCATCAATTCAGTTAACTCAAATGATATGGAGTCGACATCAAAAAGAGCTGCCAGCTTCTGCCAGCATTGATCACTCCCGCCGCCGTTGTCGCGGACGTCAACAATGAGGTATCGATGCCGCGTGATGTACGGAATAATCCGTTGGTATGCTGAATCAAATTTGCTCAGGAGGCCACCATTAAAAGTACCAATGCGCAAATAAGTAACCGAGTCGTTTAGTTCTTTATAATCGAGCCAGGGTCGGGGAACGTTATTGGCGGACGATTTGACCTGATTTGGCGTAATTTTTTGGATGGAGAGCGCATGGAGGACAGGATGTCGGTCGGTGACGCTGAGTATATTCAAATCGTGGTTGCGCAAGTATAATTTAACCGCATACTCCCGGTCGGATTTTTCTATCTCAATTTTTATATGCCCCTGCTCCCACAACGGTGTGTTGCTTTTTGTGATAAATCCGGTCCATTTATTTTGATCGGCATCGTTTCGAACCACTGCAATTTGGTAGACATCGTTTTCGTAAATTCCTTCAATACTGTCTGAGGTGTTGAGGAGGCGTGTCCATGTGCGGATGCTGTCGTAGGCTAGTCTCGCACGGGAACGAAAACGGTCTGAATTCTTAAATTTTGCTACCTCACGGGGTTTTTTCTCATCAATTTGCGGGGTTGCGGGCAGACGGATAGAGAGATGATTGTCGCGAAAGAATGACGTCAGATTTTTGAGGATCAGGTAGCAGTTTGCCTCATCGTGTACGTCTTCTGCTTTTGTCATCAGGGCCTTCTTCAATTCATCATATTGAGGCCTGTTTTGTTCATTCACATTTGCAGAAAATCCCGCGTAGTGATTTTCAAGGTAATTGGTGACAAAGGCAATATCACTTTTACAATTGCACGTTTGAGCTTCAGCAAACATAACATCAACTAACAACAGACTAAGGAATGCAAAGCGTTTCATCGCAGGGTTTTTATATTCACATTAAATTAATGTTTTTTCAGATTTAAAATGAAACGGATGGATGTCATTGCAGGTTATCAGATTCTGTTTCTCATCGAGGGTAATAAAAAAAGACCGCCTCGTAAAAAGCGGTCTTGGTATTGTCAGGACGAGTGCGGGCTTAAGCCGTTACTTTTTTCAACTCAGGTGCAAGCGGGAAGTCAATGGGAATTTGTGTAACACCGTGAAGATAGTTGCTGACGATCTTGTCTCCGATGACAATAAGCACATCAACCAGGTTTTCGTTGGTATATCCGGCGGCAAAGAAGTTTTCGACAACATCCTGCGCTGGTCTTCCCTTATTCTCAGTTACTGATTTTACAAACGCAGCAAGTGCATGGAGTTTCGCATCAAAAGATGCTTCACCTCCACGAATTTCCAGTATTTGTTCATCGGAAAAGCCGTTCATTTTGCCAAGTGCAGTATGTGCGCTCTGGCAGTAGCGACAATCGTTTACTTCGCTGACAACAAGGTTAATGACTTCTCTTTCTTTTGCACGAAGGGAGCTTTTGGCAAACTGAAGTGTCAGGTAATTTCCAAGACCATGAGTAGAATAGCCAAAGGTGGCGTACAGATTTGGTACAAAGCCGAGGTTCTTTTGCAGGTTATCAAACAGTAATTGATTGTTTTCGCTTACCTGGTCTCTGGTGGGCACGTTAAATGTTTTCATAGCCGAATTGTTTTGTTAATTGATGATACAAATAACGGCTACATCCTTTCTTCAGGTAATGATGGCATTTCCCGAAGCGTGATCAATTCTTCCCGATTATATGATTATCCGCGTTTCCCGAAAGTCGGTCGGTGCCAGTCCCGTCATTTTTTTGAAGAAGCGGCTGAAGTGGGGAACTTCTTCAAAGCCAATTTCACGGGCGATTTCTTTCGTGGTTCGGTCGGTGTACATCAGCATTCTTTTTGCTTCCATACAAATGCGCTGGTGAATCACCTGCAAGGGTGTTTGATCGTGGTATAGAAGGAACAAATTGGCGAGTGTCTTGGGCGACCGATGTATCATTTCTGCATAGTCCTGAACCTTATGAAACTGTTTATAGTGGGTTTCCACCAGCATGTTGAATTTGCGGATAAGTTCAAGTTCCCGGGTGTCCGACAATTTGTCGATGTATTGAGATTTGTACAACCTCGTTAGTCGGGTAATCAAACGCTTTAGCAGGGTGCGGAGCATTTCATGTTGAATGACATCCTGTTCTTCAAGCTCAATACTAAACACCTGTAGTAAAACCTGAAGTTTATCAAGTTCATCATGGGCATCAACGAATTGAACGCCCCGCGATCCATAGAACAGAAGTCCCGAACAGGCAACCTCAACATCATGATTGATGATGCAGTAAAATTCCCGGTTAAATTGCCAGGCTACAATGGAGGCAGGGTTCTCGAAAAAGAACGTCTGGCTGACCACCAGAGCCAAAAGATGATTGGCAGGGAAGGTATATTGCTGACCGTCAATGGTGACCACCTGATCCGCGCCCTGGTTCCAGGCAATGGTGAGCAAACTCGTTCCTCGTTCCTTAAAGAAATCCCTCTTCAGGTCAGCGTTGTTCTGATACAACCGGAAGATACCGCCGGAGTTTGGGTCATGTAATTCAAATCGCATGATTTCGCTGATTTACAAAGGTATAATGGCCAGCACTACCCGAATGTCTTGCAACGGACACTCACCGTGGTCCGGTGACCATCCAGGATATTCCAACGTATGGAATGATAGTTCGAAATGATTACGCATGCAGTTCAGTAGATCTACTTATTGTTCCAAAGCGTCGTGTTCTATTGATTTGCCTACAGATATGGTCAGGATTTCGAATAAGTTCAACGTTAACATCACGGGTAATCTAAACAGTTCCACAACCCTTTTTTTTTCTCACGGATACGGATGCAATCAGGCAATGTGGCGCTTTATCGTTCCGGCGTTTGAGCAGGATTATCGCATTGTTTTGTATGATCTGGCCGGGTGTGGTTTGTCTGATATCAAACCTTTCGATTTCAGCAAATACGCGGAGCTTGAGGGGTATGCCCGGGACCTGATTGAAATCGTCAGCGATAACATCAAGGGAGATGCGATTTTTATCGGCCACTCGGTGAGTTCGATGATCGGGCTTCTTGCTGAGAAAATGCAACCCGGATTGTTTTCAAAATTGGTATTGGTGGCACCGTCGCCGTGTTACATCAATGACGGTGAGTATAACGGAGGGTTTATGCGCGAAGATATTGAAGGCATGCTGAAGTTACTTGATCAGAACTATCTCGGTTGGTCGTCGTCGATAACGCCGGTGATTGTGCGAAATGAAGATACGCTCGAATTTACTCAGGAGTTGTTTAATAGTTTTTGCGCCATGGATCCGGTAATTGCAAGCCACTTTGCCCGTGTGACTTTTCTCTCTGACCGACGCGATGATTTGAAAGCGGTTCGTCAAGTTGATACATTGGTCATCCAGTGCGGCGATGACGCCATTGCACCAAAATCTGTTGGAGATTTTATCCAACGCGAAATCGGCGATCGTTGCACGCTCGATGTGCTTGATGTTTCCGGTCACTGCCCTCACCTTACTGCGCCCGAACAAACCGTTGCTTCGATAAAAAACTTTTTCTCCCATGCGTAGCCCCAGCCGCGCAACTACTTTTGATTGGGAAAGCCTCTTCGAAGATGCGCCTTGCGGATTCATCATTTGCGATGTGTCGGGGAAGATCGTGGATTGCAACCGCGCCGTTACCGCATTATCTGGGTTCAATCATGAGGTCTTGGTATCAGAAAAGCGACTGTCAGAGCTGTTTATGCGTGGGTTTCGGATCTACTACGAGAACCAGCTATTGCCGCTTCTTCGCATCGAAGGCACATTTAAGGAGATCAGCGTTGATTTAATTTCTGCTGAGGGCAAGTATGTTCCCGTATTACTCAATGGCAAATTTCTGCCCGATGGCAAACATGTAGCGCTGTCGTTTTCCGACATGCGTGACCGGAAGAAGTTTGAATCGGAGTTGATGCGCTCTCAACAAGAGGCAGTTCATCTTGCAGGAGAATTACAAAAGACACTCGATGAAGTGAATCGACAGAAGTCTTTGATTGAAGTACAACAAGAGCGGTTAAAAGGATTAATCGAGGCGAAGGATTCATTCTTTGGTATCCTGTCTCATGATCTTCGCAGCCCCCTTGGCCAACTTCATGCCTACGTGAAAGTCATGGAGATGTATCACCGCGATGACGCGGATCCGATGATCCGGAAGATGGGCCAGTTGATCGATAGCCAGTTGCGCAGTACGCTCCATCTTGTCGATAACCTACTGACCTGGTCTCAAAGTCTGAGGGAAGATTTTGTGCCTTCGGCTACAGAATTTGATGCTTCTGTATGGGCAAACAAAGCCGTGGATTTATATAGAAACATCGCAGAATCAAAGGGAATTACATTACAAGCGTTTATTCAGGAGGTTATCCTGCGGGGCGACCAGGACCAGGTATATTTCATGTTTCGTAATTTGATTGACAACGCAGTGAAGTTTACACCCCGTGGTGGAACGATATCGGTTGATCTTAAAATTAGCGACGGTGAGGGCCATTTTGTCGTGTGCGATTCTGGGCCCGGTGTGCCTGAAAATAAGGTGCCGCACCTGTTTACACTACATTTCTCCGATCGCACGAAAGGAACAAACGGTGAGGGTGGATCTGGTCTCGGGCTTTCTTTGATTAGAACTTTTGCCTTTGCCAACGGCGGTTCTGTGTTATATCGCAATTGCGACAAAGGCGGGTCAGCTTTTGAACTTCGCTTGCCTCTGTCTGCATAAGTTATCTCCATTTTCGCTTCGTTTTCATTCTTCCCGGCAATCTTCTTAACAGGTAATGTCGGGAGCTTGACAAGTTTGCAAGGTGTGGCCAGCTATGTTCGTAGCATGGTCATCAGAAGAACCTTGTTTTTTGCCTTGCTCTGTGTTTTGGGTCATCTCCGCGTTCATGCTCAGGACACCAGCTTCTGGCGTACGGACGCTGCGCTTTCCTATGCGCCAGACAATTTTTCCGGAGCGTTGTCTATTTCGCGAAGTGTCGTTCCGGTTAAGAAATGGGAGCGGTTGCGTTTTGATTACGGACTTCGCGCTTCTTCGTTTGTCGCGGCCAATCAATATTATACCACAGCACCTGCAAAGTTTACCAGCCCACGTCAGGATCTGCTTACCATATTTTCTGAGACGATTGATGCAAACATTGACACCATCACAACGGCAACAGGGCAGACAAATTCAATTAATCTTTTTATTGGATTTGAATACAACATATACCGGCGCTGGAGTGTTGGCATGAACATCGATTTGCTTGGTCTCAGTTTTGGCGCAAGCAAGCGATTTAATATCATTTCAAGTTCTTTCGATCCGGATCAGGCTCCGGTCATCGAAGCAAAACCCACACCGTTCAACCTGTTGCTCACCAGCGATAATGATTTGGGTTCGCTCAACTCTGAATTTTTCGCGCGTTATTCTCCCGAAGGAAAATTGAGCTTTAAGGCAGGGCTCACGTTCATCTTCAGTGAGTACACCACGGACAGGGAATTGTCATTCAATAACGGAGAAATAAAGAATGACAGATATCGTTACAAATCTGCGATGTTCATGATCGGCGCTTCCTACAGACTTGGAAAATAAAGAACCTATGAAAAAAATATTTGTATTGATTACAGCGATCGTGTTTGCAAGCTGCGGGTCGGAAAATGAGGCAGAGCCAAAAATGGAGATGAGTCCACCGGTTGATACCCCCATACCTCCTGCCGAGCTGACGGTTTTACGTATGGCAAACTTCACGGGCTATGCGCATTCCTTATCGGGCAAGGCGGTTGTGTATGAACGTACAGGCGGAGGGAGGATTATATCGCTGGAGAATTTCACCATGACGTCCGGACCGGATGTCTTTGTTTTGTTTTCACGCTCCAACGTGTACAGTAAAGCGAATACCGTTGCGGTCAGTATGGTGCGTGGCAGCTATCAGAACGCTACGGTGCAGTATGAGCTCCCCGAGAGTATTGATTTGACTACACACCCGTTTGTTCTCGTATATTGTGTTCAGTTCAGTCAGTTGTTCGGCGTTGCAGACGTCAGATGAACCGGGGCTTATGAACAAATTCGGGAAAGATCGATTCTATTTCCTTTTCTTCTTGGCAGGACGCCCGAGATATTTGAACGAGTCAACCATCAAAACAGTACCTACGACGCCCATAGCACCTCCGGCTACCAACAGGCCTTTTCCAAGTTCATCGCGCTTGCGCCCGAGCATCAGCCCTCCGGTGATCACCGTTGAGTAGCCCAGTGTTGCTACGAAAATGCCTCGCTTAAATCTTTTTTCCCCGGTGGCAAGGTTCAGTTTGATATCTTCTACGTCTGTTTTCAGGGAGAGTATTTCCTGCTTGAGTGAATCCAGAGATTGTGCTTGTGATGTTCCTGTGAGGCCACTCAGGAGCAGAAGCACAAGTATATATCGAAACATATCGGGTGTTTTTTCGGTCAAGATAATTACAATCAACGGTTCAGCCAACTCTTGAATTCATGCGCACGCTCGCGACTCACAGATAATTCCTGATCGCAAGGTTGATTTAATTTCAATTGGAGTTTACCACTAATAAGCCCTTTGACTTCAGCAATGCAGTCGACGCACACGATGTGTTTACGGCTGATTCGAAAAAACCTGGTGGGTTCAAGCAATTGCTCAAGTTCTTCCAGGGTGTGATCAATTAAGTATTTTCTGTTTTCTGTTTTGGTAACGAGGTAGGCGGTTTTCCCGTCGGCAAAAAACCAGGCCGCTTCGTTGACGGATTTGTATTGAAGTTTATTTCCCGTCTTGATGATGAAGCGTTCTCTGTATTGCCGCGCCCCTCCCAGAATAAGTTTACGTATTTCTTCCAGGTCGCTTAATTTCGGAACGCGGGCCGTGTGCAGTTGTTTGAATTTATTAATTGCATGATGCAAATCTTCCGGCTGCACAGGTTTCAGAAGATAGTCAACACTGTAGTATTTGAAAGCCTGTAGTGCAAACTGATCGTAGGCGGTGGTGAATATAACCGGCACTTCGATATTTACCTGATTAAATATGTCAAAGCTCTTTCCATCGGCCAGTTGAATATCGAGGAACAGTAAATCGATGGTTTTGCCCGATCGGAAGAACGAAACGGTTTCTTCTACGGTATCAAATTGCCCGACGAGTTTCATTTCCGGCGCGTGTGCCTGGATCAGCTGAATTAATCTTTCCGCTGCCAGTGTTTCATCTTCAACTACAAGAATGTTCACGATTCGGATATTTTGATGATCGGAAGCTGGACAATGAATTCTTTATCCGTCTCTTCAATGCGCACCTCCTGATTGCTGAGGAATTTATAGCGCTCCCGAATGTTATGGAGACCGGTACGCGTGGACTCTTCTTCTGCTACTTCTTTTTTCTGAAGGTTATTGATTACCCTGATATAGTTTTCTGAAATATCTATCTGAATGGTGAGCGGGTTCTTTCTTGAAACCACATTGTGTTTAATGGCATTTTCAATGAGCATCTGAAGCACGGCCGGGGGGACGCATGCGTCTTGTTGCTCAGGAGTTTCGTTGATGATGGCGATGTTTTCGCCAAAACGGATTTTAATAAGAAATAAATAAGACTCGAGAAATGTGAGCTCTTCTGATAAAGGGACAAGCTTTTTTTGCTGATTGTAAAGCAGGTAACGATACACATTGGATAATTGTCCGATAAAACGCGCGGACGTGTCGGCATCTTTATAAACAAGTGAGGACAGCACGTTGAAGCAGTTGAAGAGAAAATGCGGATTAATCTGAGCGCGCAAAGCCTCAAACTGTGCTTCGGCTGAAATTTTTTTGAGTTGCTCCGCTTCCACCTGCGTCTTCTTCAATCGGTCCATGTAATAGACAATGGCGTTGACGCATGCCAAAAACAAATTGACCCGGAATCCAAACGCGAGCAGGAGCTTCAGATGGTTGGTATTAACTTCGGGCCGCTTGCCGATTGATATGTACAGCAGCTCAATGGAGGCGAAAGCTGAAATACAAACCGCTATCAGGCTCAGTCCGAAAAGCAAAATCAGCGGATGGATTCGAAGCCTTATGGCAAGTTGTTTTCGCTCAATCAGGATGTCGGCCAGCCTGTTCAGTTCCCAGATTCCGAAAACCACCAGTGCCAGAACACCAAAAAGATGGGGTTGAGAGATTTCGAAATCGAAAAGAGAAGTCCCAATCGTGTACAGAATATTCAGGTAGGAATATACCGCCAGGAGAAGGATAAAATAATATCTGTATCGTACTCTGAACACAGGTCAAATATAGTTAAAAAAGAAGGCCCCGGGCGAGCACCCGGGAACCTTCAACACACCCCACTGATTATTGCGGTCTTAAAACTTTATTGATAACATGGACAACGCCATTGGTTGCATGAATGTTCAGTAATGTTGTCTGCAACTGTGCGACGTTTGCTCCGCCAATTCCACCTGTTATTGTCGGAGGATTTGGAGTCAGGTTTACAGTGACGTTACCGTTCAGTGTCGTTACGGCACCACTGGCGAGATCACTGGAGAACACACGCGCATTAACAACATGGTGCTTCAGGACAGCGATGAGCGTTGAGAGCGGAATGTCATTGACACCATTCACACCAAGTGCGGTGTACAATTCCTGGAACGCTGCATCCGTCGGCGCAAAAACTGTCAGGTTGCTGCCCGCTGCAGACACTGCGGCAAGCAAATCATTATCACCTTGTCCTTGTGTGCGCTGAAGCGCAGCGAGAAGTTGTGTGAATTGAGGATTTGTTGTCGCATTGGCTGATTCAGAAACAATGGTCGCAATTGTTTTGGTCGGTGCGATGAGCGTGCGATCAATGACGTGCACCACGCCGTTGTTCTGAACAATGTCTGCTGTGGTTACTTTCGAATTTCCGTTGATGAACAATCCTGCGGTTCCCTTGCTCAGGTAGATCTTTCCTCCCAGGGTAGTTGCCTCAGAACTTCCGTTGGCAATGTTATTCGACCGAACTTCTGAACCGATAACGTGGTAGGTTAACACCGCATCCAAAACAGATTGTGAAGGAAGCGTTGTGATGCCCGCTGCAGTAAACGCTGCGTTGGTAGGAGCGAACAACGTTTTCTTATTGCTGTTCAACAACGTCTGGAGTACAGTTGGTGATGCGGCCTGAACCGCAGCGATCAACGTCGTGAAGTTTTTATTAAAGTACGCAGGTTCTACAACCGTATTCACAAATTGCGCGATGGTCGGAGGCACGAGCACCGCATCGATCACATGCACAACTCCGTTGGACGCCGATACGTCTGCAGTAATGACGTTGCTGTTGTTGATTCTCACACCGCCGGTCAGCGATACGGTTACGTTTTCGCCGTTCACAGTGGCTACATTTCCCGCCGTCAGCTGAGAAGATAAGATTGCGTTTCCGGAAATAACATGATACTCCAGGATGTCGCGGAGAACAGATTCCGGAACATCGTCGAGGCTGGTTTGTCCAATGGTCTGCAGAAGTGCTGCAAACGCATCATTGGTTGGAGCGAATACAGTGAAAGAACCGTTCCCACTCAGCGTTGTTACGAGGTCAGGGAATTTGATCAGCGCCGCTTCAAGCGTGGAAAGGTTCGGGTTCGCTACGGCAAGCGCGACAATGCTTTCGCTTGGTGCAGCATTGTCGTCATCATCATCATCACAGCTGGTTACGCCGAGGGTCACCAGGGAGAGGAGGGTCAGGAAGCACAGACGTGTGAATCCATTTACCCGGAGTGCGTTGGTTAATTTGTTCATGGTAATTTGAGTTTTGATTTCTGTTTCAAATTGCCGGAACAACAAGGGGAAAAAGGATTTGTCAGCGCGCTTCGGAGCGAAGCGTGCATAGAAGGGAGCGAAGTGTCAGAAAAAGGGCGGTTGCCGGAAAACTGTTTTTACAACGGGACGCCTATCGGCTGGCTAAAAACCTGATGTTGACGCGCGCCTCAGCTGGCACAGGGAGATGACCGTGGTCTTTACCGGGTGACCACGCGGGGCCATTCAGAAGTATTCGGATGGCTTCCTGATCCAATTCTGGTGAAAGACTCTTCTCAATAATGATTTCACTGATCGAGCCATCAACATTTACGGTAAATACAAGAACGACGTCACCTTCTATTAATGTGTTTACTTTAGAGGTTTCTGCGTCAAGGTATCGCAACAGCGCTGGTTGTCCGCCTTCGGGGATTGGGAAGTATCCGGAAGCATCATATTCATAACGACGACCTTGTTCATCAACAGAACGGCCACGAATCAATATGCCATCATTATAGAATTCTTCATAATGGAGTGAACCATTGGGGTAATAACCTTTCCAGAGCCCTGATGCACTTCCGTCAATGAATTCGCCCACCATCGCAACTGCTCCTCCAGGGTGGCGTTGAATTTCTTTTCCGTATCCATTGACGACCATTGGTGTTCCATCAACGTCCCACGAGTTTTTGTAAAAATATCGTTCATTGTAAAACGATTCTGAAGCCAGCTTTCCATTGGGATGATAGGTTTCCCACCTGCCGACACGGTAATTGTTGCGGTATCGCCCGGCTGCATCGTAAGTCGAGTCAGCATGGTAATAGATAAAAACGCCATTCCTTTTGTTGGCGGAAAACGAACCTTTCATCTGAATACCTCCATTGATGAAATGATCCCGAACCTGGCCTTCCCATTGACCGATTGAGTCTTTCATGCCCACTCGATAATACACTGCTTCTGTTTCCAGTGTCTCCACCCAGTTGGAGTCGTACCAAATCTTGGCAATGCTGGTATTTGATTGTTCTGCTGGCTCTGGCTTTTCACTTGTCCCGTCTCCCATATAGAGATTGAAGCGTAAGCCACTCACAACGTTCTGCATCTTGGATTGAACAAAGTCAACGCTGTCGAGGTAGATGTAGGATTCTTTTTCGATCATCGTCACTCTGTATTCATTCAGCTTCTTCTGAAGTTGAACGTATTTGCTCATCTTTGACGCATCTTCCTGTAGCTTCGCCGGAACATGTCCGAGGCTGTCAAGATTAGTCTTGATCGAGTCCCACGCACTGACCCGTGTTTTGAAATAATTCAGGTATTGTGAATCGCTCAGCCCTTCTTCTGGCTGTTGTTGTTCAATTCGAACCACATGTTGAAAAGTATTAAAGTATTTTTTCTGGTAGCCCGGTAACAGAATAAATAATATCAGCGCGACAGGGAGCAGAATAAGTTCGGGCCTGATCGTCTTAAAATTTGTCTTCAGTACAATTGGCGATGCAGCCACAAGCGCTCCGGCAACAAAGCCACCCGCATGCGCATAGTGATCTGCATTTGCGAAGGCGCCAATAACAGCATTCATGATGACAAATACACCAAAGTTGATCAGAATGGGTTGCAGAGGCTGTTTTTGTATCCGGCTGGCGATCACTTGAATGACAATCATGAAACCGAACAGTCCAAAGATCGCTCCGGATGCGCCTACGCTGCTTGCAAAGAGATTAAAATACAGTGTTGAAAGCGCTGCGAAAATTCCCGTGACGAAATAGATGGCAGTAAACTTTTTTGAACCAAAAATTTCCTCGAGCTGATTACCGACGACGAAAAGACCGTACATATTCAGGGCGAGATGAACGATGTTCCCGTGCATAAACATACTTGTCATTATTCGGTACCATTCCCCTCCTGCAACAAACGGATTAAACAGGGAGCCGCTTTTCAAAAGGTATATTCCCCACTCCGGATTCTTGAATGTTCCCGCTTGTATCCAGCAGTAGAGGAACGCGAGCGCATTGATAAAAATGAGGCTGATGGTTACCGGAATTTTCGAGAATCGTTCAAGAGCAGTCTTCATGCATTGTAAAAATAAGCATTGATGAATTCGTTTTCCGAACACTCGCTACACTATTTTAAGTCCAGAACTCATCCCGCAGGAAGTTGTTTTATTATAAGGAAACGTTTGTTTTCAATTACCTTTGCGGCTTTGATGGGAATGATGATTAATCCAACCGAACAAGACGAACGCGAATATCTTGGAACGATTCAGGAAAAACTGAAGCTGGCGATCAACCGTGTGCATGAACGGGTACAGCAGGTTTCAGGTGAATTGAAGGCCAGCAAGCAATATATTCATGAGAACCAGTCGGGGATGGATGAGGCGGATCATGTGGCTGCGGATCAATCCATTAACCGGATTGCATCTACGGGCGAGAACGAAGTAGCCAGACGCAATAAGCTGTTGAAGCTGGTGTCATCGCCATACTTTGCCCGGATCGACTTTGCGCAGGGCAACGGTGCCCCTATTGCAATCTACATTGGACTCTCTACCTTTTTTGATGAGACGGAGCGGGCAAATCTGGTGTACGACTGGAGAGCGCCCATCTCTTCTATGTTCTATGATTTTGAATTAGGCGACGCGTGGTACACAACGCCAGCGGGTCAAGTGAACGGATCAATTTCGCTGAAACGCCAGTATCGGGTAAGAGACGGAGTCATGGAGTTCATGATTGAGAATACGCTTAACATTCAGGACGACGTGTTGCAGCGTGAGCTCAGTAAGATCAGCGATGACCGGATGAAGAACATTGTGGCAACAATTCAGCGTGAACAGAATGCAGTCATCCGAAATGAAGAGTCCAAGGTGCTGATCATTCAGGGTGTTGCAGGTTCTGGAAAGACCTCGATTGCGTTGCATCGCATTGCATTCCTTTTGTACCGTTTTCGTGAAACGCTCAAGTCGAAGGATATATTGATCATCTCGCCAAACAAAGTCTTTTCTGATTATATCTCCAGCGTCCTTCCCGAGTTGGGCGAAGAGCACATTCCGGAAATGGGGATGGAAGAACTGGCCGCAGAGATTCTGGAGAACAAGTTTCAGTTTCAGACCTTCTTCCAACAAGTATCCCGGCTGTTGCAGAAAAGTAATGACGATTACGTCACTCGCATCCAGTTTAAGTCAACGTTTGAGTTTCTCAGTAAGCTCAATCAGTACATGGTTTATGTGGAGAACAATTTCTTCGAAGCCCGTGAACTGCGTGTAGGCAGCACCGTTGTTCCATCGCCTTTCATCCATGAGAAGTTCCGCGCCTATCATCGCGTTCCTTTGCTGAAGCGAATTCCCATGGTCGTCAAAGACATTCAGGACTATGTGCGGGATCAGACGCGAAGAAAAATTTCCGGGCATGAAAAAGCCATTATCTGGCAACTTGTGCCACAGATGATTAAGAAGAACAATCTTCTGGATTTGTATCGGGGCTTCTATCAGTGGGTCAAGCAGCCCGCAATGTTCAATATGCCTCCTTCGGGCGTTCTGGAGCATAGTGATGTGTTTCCTCTGATTTACTGCAAAATCAGACTCGAGGGCGCTGCGCCTTATGATCACGTTCGTCATTTGCTGATTGATGAAATGCAGGATTATACCCCCGTTCAATATGCCGTGGTTTCCCGCTTGTTCACATGCAAGAAAACCATCCTCGGGGACGTGACGCAGCTTGTTAATCCATTTGGATCTTCATCTGCTGAAACCATTGAACAAATTTTTCCTCAGGGCGATGTGATCAGGCTGCTGAGAAGCTATCGATCGACCATTGAGATATCTTCTTTTGCGGGGAAGATTATACCTAATCCAGAACTGATTCCCCTCGAACGTCATGGACGGGCGCCTTCGATTATTGAATTCAAAACAAAGGAAGAGGAGCTGACGTGGATCAAGTCGCAAATGCCGGAAGATATTTCATCGAAATCGATCGGCATTATATTGAAGACGCAGCAGCAGGCCGAAGAGGTGTGGCGATTCCTCGGTTTACCGAAGGCATCCTTACTCACACCGGAGAGCACTGCGTTCAGAAAGGGCGTGGTGGTGGCAAGTGCGCATCTGTCCAAGGGCCTTGAATTTGATCGCATCATCATACCTTTTGTCACCGACTCCAATTACCATTCAGAAGTCGATCGTCGTATGCTTTACATTGCGTGCACAAGAGCCATGCACGAACTTGCCCTGACACATACCGGTAACCGATCGGAGTTCCTGAAAGGGATGTAGTGGTTATTGACGGATTTTTTCTCATCCATTTTAAAAGCAGAAAAAATTCATCTTATCTTTGTGCATCGCATTTCACCTGTTGTTCCACAAGTCAACAGATTACTTATGCTGGTGCTGACTTTACATATCGCCCAATAACAGCAGCGGATTTCTTCCGCCTGGAATTGCTGTATCTAATCCATTCAAATTTTTAAACAATCATCGGCCAGACACCGCCGCTTTCTTTCTTTTGCATTGCACATGCATCAGACGGAGGAAGTGTGTCCTTTGCTATGGGCAAACAGAAATTAACTTATAAACATTTACAGGAAATCAATTTTCCGTCGGAGGTGATACGAAGCCTTTCGATGAATATTTTAAACAGACATTTTGGGCATACGCCAATTGAAGCGAAGGTTCAGCTCATTACACAAATTCTCCATCATCCGGAAGACTATCTGAATGATGAATACCTGAATGTACTCGCGGGCAAGTTGATCCACAGAGAAGAGCAGAAGTCATTTGATGTCTTTGAGCTATCGGAAGAACCTGCACCTTTTCACATTCAAGGGCGGCATCTTATTGGTCATCAGGCCATCCACCAGATGGAACTGGCCATGCGTCTTCCGGTATCCCGGCGCGGAGCCTTGATGCCAGATGCTCATCCCGGTTTCGGACTTCCCATTGGCGGTGTTCTCGCTACGAAGAATGTAGTGATTCCACACGCGGTGGGCATGGACATCGGATGCAGGATGGCGCTGAGCGTTCTGGATCTGCCAGGTTCATATGCATTGAATAAATCACATGAACTCAAGAAGATGTTGTCGGTGTACACGCACTTCGGAAATGAAGGAGGTCTTGAGTTCCGGCAGGAGCACGACGTTCTGGATCATCCCCACTTCAATGCGACAGAATTACTCCGACGTCTGAAGGGAAAGGCTGCCCGTCAGCTGGGCACCTCTGGTAATGGAAATCATTTTGTTGAATTTGGTATTTATGAAAATGAGAATTCACCGGGAGAAGAAATTACACGCCTGGCGACTTTGTCACATTCTGGTTCGCGTGGACTCGGTGCCAACATTGCAGAACACTACACGCGTATAGCCATGGATAAGTGTAAACTTCCGCCGGAGGTGAAGAAGCTGGCGTGGCTTGATTTAGCGAGTGAGGATGGCCAGGCGTATTGGTTGTCGATGAATCTGGCGGGAGATTATGCGAAGGCTTGTCATGATCAGATTCATAAACATCTCTGCGAGGCATTGGGCGCGACGATCATTTCCCGGATCGAAAACCACCACAACTTTGCGTGGGAGGAAGTACATCAGGGAGAAAAATTGATCGTTCACCGGAAAGGTGCGACACCGGCGCAAGCAGATGTGTACGGAATTATTCCCGGAAGCATGACAACCCCTGCCTTCGTGGTTACGGGAGCGGGCGATGCGTCTGCACTTTGTTCCGCATCACATGGAGCCGGTCGCGCCTATTCAAGGCAGGCTGCCGGACAGCGCTTTACCATGCGTGAAATGAAGACACAGTTGGCAAAGCACAAGGTAACGTTAATGGGAGGAAATGCCGATGAGGCTCCGATGGCTTACAAAGATATTCATGAAGTCATGTGTGCTCAGCAACAACTGGTGCGCGTGAAGGGAATGTTCTATCCGAAGGTCGTGCGCATGTCAAAGGATTAATTCATTTTTTGACATTTATCAAAATGAGCTCTGCAACCGTAGGGCTTATTTTTTCTCAGGCGTGAAATCAATTATCTTGAGTCCATCAATATACCTCATGGAAATACTCTTTTTGATTCTTATTGCGATTGTCATACTTATGCTCATGGGTCTTCGCTCAAAGCTCGACGATCGGACGAAAGCACTTGAGCATAAGTTGGATCAGTTGGTGCGAAAGATCAACCAGCTCGCAGAGCGATCCGAGGAAATTTCCGTCAGCCAATCCCACCAATCGCAGGTGATTAAAGAGGAGATTCGGGAGGAGATCGCTGAGACACGCGTTGAGGAGGTTCCGCCTACGGTGGTGGAAGAGTATCAGACGCCGCTGGAGACCGTTGTTGATGAAGAAAAAATTCCCGAAGTGGTGGACATTCGCGAACCGATTCTTTCACCGGAATTATTGCAGTCTAAAAGTAAGCCTGCAAAAACTCCTGCTCCGTCTTTTTTTGAGCGTCACCCGGATATGGAGAAGTTCATTGGTGAAAACCTCGCGAACAAGATTGGTATTGCCATTCTTGTGCTCGGCATTGGCTTCTTTGTCAAGTATGCGATTGATCAAAACTGGATTGGTGAAATAGGCCGCGTGATGATCGGTGTTCTGGCAGGTGGTGCGTTGATCGGTGTCGCACACAGATTACGTAAAACACTTGTCGCGTTTAGTTCTGTGCTGGTCGGTGGTGGTATTGCCGTGCTTTATTTTACGATTGCCATTGCCTTTCACGAATATCAAATTTTCTCACAGACTGCAGCGTTCCTGATCATGGTTGTCATTACCATGTTCACGGTGTTATTGTCCCTCGGATACAATCGCGTGGAGCTGGCCGTGCTCGCCATTTTAGGTGGCTTTGGATCTCCTTTTATGGTCAGTACGGGCGAAGGCAATTATGTCGTGTTGTTTTCATACCTCACGATTCTGAACGCCGGCATGCTGGGTCTTGCTTACTACAAGAAGTGGAGAATCGTTAACTACATCTGCTACGCCTTCACCATTCTGATTTTTGGTTCATGGCTTTCGGTACGCTTCGATAACACAAACCCCTCGATGGTAAAGGGAGGGTTATTGTTTGCGACTATTTTTTACTTCTTGTTTTTCCTGATGAATGTGATCAACAACATCAGGCAGCGTAATGCCTTCGAAGCTCCTGAAATTTTTATTCTGTTGAGCAACACGTTTCTGTACTACGCAGCAGGCATGACCCTTCTGATGGAACCCCCGGCCAAAGAGTTTCAGGGCTTGTTCACTATTGTACTCGGGATCTTCAATTTTATTTTTGCTTTTGTTCTTTATAAAAATCAGCAAGCCGATCGCAAACTGGTATTTATGCTGATCGGATTGGTGCTCACGTTTGTGAGTCTTGCCGCTCCGGTACAGCTCGAGGGCAACTACATTACTCTATTCTGGTCTGCTGAAGCGGTGCTGCTTTTGTGGCTTTCGCAAAAGTCGGGCATCAAGCTCATGAAAATTGCTTCCATTGTGGTCATGGCGCTGATGCTGTTGAGTCTGATGCTCGATTGGAAGCAGATTTACGTGGAGCATAAGTTTGATCCCATGCAGGTCATGCTGAACAAGGGATACATCACCGGTTTATTTGCCATTGTTTCGATGTGGTTATATACGAAGCTGCTGTCGAAGGAGGAGCCTGAAAGTCTCATGTCTCCGTCGTTCTCCATTCCGGCAGGAAGAACGTCCTTCGCCCTATTGATTTATCTTGTGCATCTCCTGGAGCTTCGCTATCAGTTATCGCATTTACCGATCGCTACGTCCACCATCTTTGTGGGCATATACAACATGTTCATGCTGTTGTTGCTTCAGGTGTTGTCTGAGCGGGCTAAACTGCCGGCCGTTGTTTCCAAGGGGAAATTTGTTGTCGGAGTATTTGCCACTGTTGCCTATTTGCTCTATTACAACAATTCGATTCTGGACGCGCGTTATGCACTGGTGATGGAAAACGCGGGAGAGTCGGTTGAATATGCAAGTGGAACTGGGTTTCATTTTCATTATGTCATGCTGTTGCTGGCAGTTGCCAATCTTGCCATGAGTCTCGTACATGTCCGTAAGATGCGCCATGAACTAAAATTCGGGGAACAGTACTGGTGGGTGTACACCTTGCTCATGCTGATTCTCGCGACCACAGAGTTAACCCATGCTTCGGTTATCGGCGCGCTGGACATCTATGCGATGGATGAGCGGCTGGAGGCAGTACGGCGTGTCGGCTACACGATTCTATGGGGTGTGTCCAGTTTCATCCTGATCATTATTGGAATAAACAAGAAGATCAAAATGCTCCGGATCATTTCTCTTTCGCTGATGTCGGTTACGCTGCTCAAGCTGTTTATATTTGATTTAAGAAATATCTCAGAAGGCGGTAAGATTGTAGCATTCATCTTATTGGGTGTTATTCTTCTGGTGGTATCCTTTCTGTATCAGCGTCTCAAAAAACTATTACTGGAAGATGAACAACAGCAGGAAACTAAAGATGTCAACGATGTCTGAAAAACGTGTAGCCGGTTCGTTGCGCGCGGAGAACAGCCGGCTTTTCTTGTCCTTCTCTTTCATCGTAGGCGCCCTATTGGCGCTCGCATCGCATCATGCGCATGCGCAATACCGCGCTGAGGCATCACTCGATAAGGTCGATAAAGAAGGATTCTATCAGATCCCACTCACCGCTCCGATCACGGCATTGCTGTCTGCTGACTATGCCAACCTGCGTTTGTATGATGACAAAGGTGTTGAAGTGCCTTACCTGATTCGACGTGAGACGCAGGCAGACCAGATGGTGTTCAGTCCTTTCCCGATTGCTTCCAATCGTTCATTGAAGGACTCCTGCACGATCATCGTGTTGTCTAATGAAGCGCAGGTCACCGTGAGTTCAATCAGCCTGCAGATGCGTAATGCGGCGGTCTATAAGAACGCGCAACTTTCGGGAAGTGATGATGGAAAAAACTGGTACGCATTGAAGGAGCGTTTTGTTTTAGGAGGCGCATCAAACCCTGAGCAGACGTTTGACTTCACTGTAGTCGATTTTCCACTAAGCAATTATAAATTTTTCAGAATATGGATTGATGACAAGGAACACGAACCGCTTAATGTCATCGCTGCCGGCCGCTATGAATTAAAGGCGGGTACCACCGGTTACGTTGCCTTAAATGCTTCGAAAATATCCCCGGCGGTTCTCAAAGAAAAGCACATCACACGTATTGACATCGTGTTAGGAACGGCACAAGTTGTCGACAAGATCTCGTGGAAGGTAAAAGGACTTCCGTTTTTTTTCCGTGACTGCACCGTATTCCGGCAAGTAACCCGAAAAGACAAAAAGGGAAAGACGATCGAGGCGTTTGAATTTGTTGCCAGCACGAGTATTCACTCAGAACACGAGCCTGCCGTTTATTTTGATCCGGTGAAGACGAAAACACTTCGACTCGAAATCATGGATGGGGATAATCCACCTCTGGAGATTGAAGATGTTCAGGTGCACCAGTTGCAGCGTCATCTCATCGCGTGGCTCCAGCCGGGAAAGAATTACAAGATGAAGTTCGGAGACGAGCGCTCCATGCATGTACCTCAATATGATCTGGCAAGCTTTCAGGACAAAGTACCGCAGGTTCTGCCCGTGCTGCAGGTCGCTGCCCCCGTAAATATCGTTGACAAGGACAAATCGCAACCACAGCCCTATTTTCAGTCTGCCATTTGGATTTGGATAACCATTGGAGGTGCCATGATCGTCCTGGGCTTTTTGTCTTACAAGATGCTGCGCGGCGCCTAATCAATTACGATTGACGCGCCATCAGCGCTTCGGCAAATTCACGAAGCGGTGCTGTCTTTTCGGGTGAGCCGATTTTTTCCAGACTTTTGAATCCTTTATCGAAGTAGGCATTCGCTTTCTTTTCAGTGAGCGCTGGTACGCCGGCGAGATCGTAGATGCGCTTGACGGCATCAACCTTCTCTTTCTTTTTGAACTTCTTCACCTCCAGCCACGTCTTCAACTCGCGGAGCGATGCGCCTTTGGATTTCTCAAGTGCTTTGATGAGTAAGAAAGTCTTTTTATTGGCGATGATGTCGCCGCCGACTTGTTTCCCAAACTTGTCCGGATCTGCGTAGGCATCCAGCAGATCATCTTTCAACTGAAAGCCGATTCCGATATTCACGCCAAATTCATAAAGTGCTTTTCGATCTGCTTCAGAAGCGCCTGCCAGCAACGCACCCAGTTCAAGACTAAAGCCAAGCAACACCGCAGTCTTCAGGCGGATCATATGGATGTATTGTGCTTCCGTGACGGAGTGCATGGACTCAAACTCCATATCCCACTGCTGGCCTTCACAGACTTCAGCGGCACATCGATTAAAAGCGCTGAGTGCTTCTTTTAGTTGATGCGGAGGAAGCTGCAGAAACATGTCGTACACCTTCACCAGCATCACATCGCCGGAGAGAATGGCCGTGCTCAGATTCCATTTTTCATGGACGGTCTGCTGCCCACGTCGGAGCGGTGCATTGTCCATGATGTCGTCGTGCATCAATGTGAAATTGTGAAAGCTCTCCACCGCAACGGCGAAGGGTACTGCTTCTTTTGCATTGTCGCGATAAAGACTGTAAGCAAGCAGGGTGAGCATTGGTCGGAGCCGTTTTCCCCCGATGCCCATCATGTACCGAATGGGCTCGTACAGCGACGGAGGATTTTTTCCGAACTTCTGCTTCTTGATTTCTGCTTCAATCCATTTCTGGTAAGTGGGAAGTACAGCCATTCCTATTCTTCTTCGATTTGCGTTTTCTTTAACGTGTTTGGCAGCGCCAAATCAATCAGACGTTTGTCAATGTCAGTCTTCTTGACAACCACTTTGATTTTATCGCCCAGGGTAAAAACTTTCTTCGTCTTGCGACCGATCACGCGGTAGCGTTTCTCATCAAATTCATAGAAGTCATCGTTCAAATCAACCATGCGAATCATGCCCTCGCATTTTGTCTCAACGATTTCCACGTAAATGCCCCATTCAGTGACGCCGGAAATCAATCCGTCGTACACCTTCTTCTCGGCAAACGTCATGTACTCTACCTGCTTGTACTTGATAGAGGCGCGCTCCGCGTCGGCTGCGCGTTTCTCCCGTTCTGAGCAATGCACACAGCGCTCTTCAAATTCTTTGTTATTTAACAGCTTGCCGTCATCCAGATAGTGCTGCAGCAGGCGATGGACCATCATGTCGGGGTAACGACGGATGGGCGAAGTGAAATGCGAATAGTGCTTGAATGCTAAGCCGAAATGACCTTTTGCTTCCGTGGTGTATTTTGCTTTTGCCATGGTGCGAATGGCGAGCTGTTCAAGAACATTCTGCTCCGGCTTTCCTTCAATCTCCTCCATCAAAGAGTTCAATGATTTGCTGATGGAAGATTCATCTACTTCCATGCTGTGTCCGAACTGTTTTGCAAACATGGCAAAGTCCTTCACCTTGTCGGGATCGGGGAAGTCGTGAATCCGGTACACAAAGGTGTTCTTGTCGCGTCCCTTCTTGTATTCATACACAAACGTTGCGACCTGACGGTTGGCAAGCAACATGAATTCTTCAATCAGTTTGTGCGCGTCTTTTCTCACCTTCGGAATAACGGCAAGTGGTCTGCCTTTTTCGTCCAGCTTGAACTTCACCTCGGTGGTCTCAAAATTCACAGCGCCTTTTTGAAATCGGTCTTTCCGTAATTTCTTGGCAAGGTCATTCAGGATTTGCAGCTCTTCCGCATAGGGCCCTTCGCCTTTCTCCAAAACTTCCTGGGCTTCTTCGTAAGTGAATCGTTTGTCGGAATGAATCACCGTACGTCCAAACCATTCATTGACAACACGCCCTTTCGTATTCATTTCAAATACAGCCGAGAATGTCAGCTTATCTTCATTTGGACGAAGAGAACACAATCCGTTGGAAAGTTTCTCTGGCAACATGGGAATGGTGCGATCCACCAGATACACCGACGTCGCCCGGTCGAACGCTTCTTTGTCGAGGTTTGAATTCAGTTGGACATAATGCGTAACGTCGGCGATATGTACACCGATTTCATAATTACCATTGTCCAGTTTTAAAAATGACAGCGCATCATCAAAATCCTTGGCGTCAAACGGGTCAATGGTAAAGGTTGTAATTTTCCGGAAGTCGCGGCGCTTTCCAATTTCTTTATCGGTAATGCGCTCGTCAATTCCTTCCGCTTCGTGTTCTATAGTCTCGGGAAAACGGAAAGGCAGATCGAACTCAGCCATAATGGAGTGAATCTCGGCCTCATTTTCTCCCGCTTTACCCAATACTTCGGCAACTTTTGCTTCCGGCTTCTTGTCCTTGCTTGACCAGTTCGTGACTTCAATAATCACTTTGTCGCCATGCACGGCGCCATTGATATTTTCCGGGTAAACAAAAAAGTCCTGGTGTATTTTGCGCGCATCCGCGACTACGAAAGCAAAGTTTTTACTAACCTGAATTTTACCAACAAACCTGTTTCGGTTGCGGCGAACAATGGAAGCAACTTTTCCTTCGGGATGTTCTCCGTGCCGTGAATTGCTGGGAACAACCATCACGGTGTCGCCGTCAACAGCACCAAGCAAATCCTGCGTCTTTACATAAATATCAGTTTCGGCTCCGGTCTTGATATACGCGAAGCGGGAACTCACATGGTCTACAATGCCCTGCACGGGTTCGCCGCCGGAATATCGTGCTCCTGCGCCACCGGCAAGGGTAAAGATTCCGTTGTCATCGGCAATCTGGCCCTGATCGAGCAATTGGTCGAGGTATTGTGTCGCCTTCTTGAGATCTTCTTTTTTCTTGAGCGACAAGTGCCGGATCAGCTGTTTCAGACTTAATCCTTTCTGGTGTTCTCTAATCAGCGCGAGAATGGCTGTTCTGATTTTTCCCTCTTGTCCTTTTTGCTTTTTCTGCCTGACTTTGTGGCGGGTCTCCTTTTTATTCTTTTTACTCATGAGGGATTATGCGGTTACGATAAGGTGGTCGGGGATGAGCGAGTAACCTTTCAATTTTAAAAACAATTGTGCCAGTACAACGACATCGCCGAGGCAATAGTTCGCGATTTTTTCCAGGTTATTTCCCTTGTAATATACTTCATTTACCTGACTTCCGTCCATGTCTGATTTGCTGGATGGAATGTTAAAGATGGCAGCGAGCAAATCGAGTGATGTGAAATGCTTGTAGTCACCAAACTTCCACATCTCCATGGTGTCCAGATGGAGAATCTCCCAGGTTTTTTTGCCGCTGATGTTCAGGACGGGAGGCAGCGCGATTCCCTGCACCAGGTAGCGCCGACAGAGATACGGAAAGTCGAACTCCTTGCCGTTGTGCGCGCACAGGCGCAGCGTTGCGGAATCCATTTTGTCAAGCATCGATTTGAATTCCGAGAGCAAGGCGTGCTCGTCGTCGTTCGCGTACACCTTCGTTCGCAGCATGATCTCGCCGGCTTCGTTGGTGTGAAACTTCCCGACTGCAATACAAATGACTTTTCCGAACTCGGCATAAATCCCTGCCCGTTCGTGAAAAAGTTCTTCGTCTGTCAGATCGCGATCACGTTTCAGGTAGGATGCCTTTCGCGACCATTGATATTTCATTCGCTCGTCAATGGAGTTGTAGTCGTTTGTCATCGCCACCGTTTCGATGTCGATAAATAGTACGTCGCGGAGTTCGGGGGTCATGGTTATCAAAGGTAATACATTGCAGGGTGGTTGGCATCATTTGATTGCCTGCATCTCAAAATGTTAAAGTTGCCTTTGCAAAAAGGAAATATCCATCAGACATGAAGCACGCCGGCGCTGTCCAGCTCGGCAATGTGTACCAGGTTCTCTTCTTTGATTGAATCCGGGACAAACACAAAACGTTTGTCGTAGATGGTCGGACCAACGTAGTAACTCACCCAGTATTCGTTATTCAGATGAAAAACCGCGGGGTCAATGGGCTCAATCAACGCAAACGAATTTGCCTCCACAGTTTGCAAAAAATGTCTCAGGATAGAAGTCTGTTGTTTCTCTCCCTCCTTCTCGCCATATCCTTTGCTGGCAACCAGCGTATTCGTGATCGGGAAATCGTTTCGGTTCAACAAGTACACTTTCCATTCGTCGCTTTCGCCCGGAGATTGTTTGCGGGTCACTGCCAGCGTCACGTTTTTTACCTCGGGTATGTTGATGTCTTTCATCATACAAATATCATTTCAAATTGTGCTCTGATCTTTTCTTTCAAAACCATTTTCACTTCCGTGAGGTCTGGCTTTGTGCCTAATTCTTTTTCCATGGACGTCACTGCCTTGTCCTGAATGCCACAGGGTACGATGTGGCTAAAATAATTCAGGTCCGTCGTGACATTCAGGGCAAGTCCGTGCATGGTCACCCATCGGCTTGTCTTTACACCCATCGCACAAATTTTACGTGCCCGCGGTCCTTTATCCGTGTCGATCCACACGCCTGTCAACCCCGCGATTCGTCCGGCCGCAATGCCATAATGGGCCAAGGTTTCAATGACCGACTCTTCCAGCTTCCTCATGTACAGGTGGATGTCGGTGAAAAAGTTTTCAAGATCGAGAATGGGATATCCAACAATCTGGCCGGGGCCGTGGTAAGTGATGTCGCCGCCGCGATTGGTTTGCACATAGGTGGCTCCGATGTGTTTCAGAAATTCGTCGCGGATGAGCAGGTTATTCTGATTACCACTCTTACCGAGGGTGTACACGTGCGGATGTTCACAAAAGAGTAACGTGTTGGGCGTTGGCTGCTGATCAGTTTCGGCCCGATCGCGGTTGGCCGACTTCACAGCCAGTGCCTTATTAAAAAGCGCCACCTGGTAGTCCCAGGCCTCCTGATAGCCAATTAACCCAAGGTCAGTGAAATTCGTCTCCTTATTCCGTATATAATTCAAGGTAACTCCTTATCGGATTTTGTCGAGTTCACCTTTCAGGAACACGATGTTTTCAATCGGATCCGGCTCCACGCCGTTCTCCTTCGCGAGGAAAAATGAAATCCAGTCTGTCAGGTGAATGAGGTAATAGTATTGTTCCAGCAACGACGCACCTTCGCCAATGACGTCGATGATCGGGTTTGATCGTTTCTCAAAAATGTCGCGGCAGATCTCCATGCGTTTCTCAACGCGCTCGTGGTCGTGATCGGAATACATATACACCACCTGGAGCATGGGCATCAGGTTTTCCGGGAATCGCCAGCCCACCAACTCGTTGTGGTTCATCTCGGGAAATGTATTGATGTGCGCAATCTGTTTGGCGTTCTCATTCAATTGCTGCTGAAAGCGGAGTGCCATGGCATACAGCCGGTTGTCGCAGTAGATCACCGGGAGTTTCCCCTTGAGTTTGCGAGCGATCAGTTCAGCCTCACTTTGAATTCCTTTCTCACCGCGGTCGAGGTATTCGATGGCATTTTCAGTCTCCTTGATGAATGCCGCACCGATCAGGTTGGTGTGGTAAAGCAGGGAGAGCATGGCAACCATGTTGTATCCCAGCATGGCGCGCGGGCTGTCGGAGCCGCCCGGCAACTGAATGTAGAACAGGTTGTATTCTCTTGCGATGTCCAGCAGCTTGCCGCCTGAAGCGATGACAATGCAATGGGCGCGTTTCAGCAATGCTTTATGAAGTGCGGCGATCGTTTCTTCTGTATTGCCGCTGTACGAGCTCGCCACAAACAAAGTGTGCGGGCTCACGAACTGCGGAATGTTATACGTCTTGATGACGGTAATTGGAATGGGTATTCTTCCAAACGTCAACGACTCCACGAGGTTGGCTCCAATACCGGAACCGCCCATTCCAGCAATCACCACGTTGCGGATGTCGCTGCCAGGTCGCACCAGATCAAGCGATTGTCCAATGCGCAAGGCATCTGCAAGCTGGCGGGTGAATCCTTCAATGTATTTTTTCGTCGTTGACATATTTGTAAATTCAGCTTCAAAGGTAGAAAGTTTTGAATGAGCGATAAAATCAAAACAGGTAAGCTGGGCGAAAAACTCGCCGCTGATTTTCTGGAAGCGAAAGGATTTGAAATCGTGGCGAAAAACTATCGGTTCAGGAAGTCTGAAGTGGATTTAATAGCTAAAAAGGACGACTGGCTGCTGTTCATTGAGGTGAAGACGCGGTCGTCAGTGCACTATGGTCAGCCTGAAGATTTTGTGTATGAGCCACAGGCGAACCGGATATTTGACGCTGCGGATGAGTTTATTTTTTCTACCGACTGGCGCGGGCACGTGCGCTTTGACATCATCTCCGTGAAAATGAACAGCAACCCTCCGGAGATCCTTCACATGGAAGATGCCATCAACTGATTTAGTTGACCATCTTGTTGTTCCGGTATATTTCTTCGCCTTTCTCGTTGAACTCCGCCCGGATGAAAGGCTTCAATTCTTTGTCAAATGGTTCTTTTGAATAGGTGATGATTTTCTTTCGGTTGTTATTGGGATAGAATTCCACCCAATCGCCTACCTTTTGTCCCCAGCGATACTCGCCCGTCACAGCAATTTTTCCGTTTTCGAAGAAGCGATAGTAATATCCTTCGCGCTCACCGAACTCAATCGGAATGATCTCTTTCATCTTCTTTCGCTCTCCGGGATCGTAATAGGTCACCTGTGACTCTTTGGGCCAGCCTTTGTAGAAGAAATTCTTATCGCGCAGTACGCTGTCCCGCTGGTAGGTCATCCAGCGACCGTGTTTGGTGCCTTTGAAAAAGATGCCCTTTTCCAGCAAAATATCTCCCTGGCGTTTTTCATAGGGACCGTGAAGTAAAACGCCGCGTTTCGGGTCGAACTTTGCCGTTACACGAATCTGCCGGGTCTTGAAATCATACCAGTAAATATCCCGGACGAATGTCTGAGGTTCTTCCTGTTTCTTCAGATAATAAAACAGTTCAAAGGTTACGCGTTCGCCCTGCTCCTTCCTCGTAAATCCTTTCTTTGTCTTGATGCCGTAGAAGACTTTTCTTTTTACCTTCTTTTTCTTCTTCGGCTCCTCAACCTTCTCTTCCTTAAAGTCCAGCGTGACAGGCGTATCAATGGTAAATCGTTTGTCTTCTTCTTCCTGCGCGAGAGCGGGAAGAATGGTGATCAAAAAGAGCAACGACGTTATGGAAACGGATTTCATGGGCCTTCAGAAAACGAGCGTATCCGGAAAAAATTATTTACCCGTTTGGTAAAGATAATCCTTCGAAATATTGATCCCAACTCCGCCTGCACGAAACAAAAAGAGGCCGCCTCAAAAGAGCAGCCTGTCTTGTTGTCAAAAGTTCTTAATGATGACGAGGGAGAATTTGGGCGCGTCCCTCCCTTCGACATAGCTCAGGGCAAGGCCGTTTATGCGCATACTACGAGCAGGTTCAGCCCTGAGCAATGTCGAACGGTCGGGTCGGGCCATTCGTTGCAATACTGCCTGCAAGAGCATCTTGTATAAGTTCCTCGTGAAGTTGCAGGCAGTATTTCCACTTCTGTCCCTCGCGCATCGCACTCAGCGTGCTGCTTCTTGTCCTCCCGATGGAAGACCTCAACAGACGCCCCCAGTACGCATTATAAGCTCATCTTCGCCCTGAAAGTCTAACGCTGGGCCTGCCTTTCCGTAGACAGGCGGAGTCGAAGGACGTCGCTTTTAATTGACGATGGGTGTAGCCTGTCTCAGGCGAACCCATCGTTAAGGTCTGTCGCACCGGATAAACCCATCTCTTATTGCGACCGGCTGATTACAGCAGCTCGACGCTTCTGCGAATGAAGTTCGTCAGATCGGCTCCGGTAAGCAATCCCTGGCTCAGCATCGCTAAATCGTATGCCTGCTTCGCCAGCTTCTCTTTCGTTTCCTCACTATCTGCTTTCAATATGCGCTGTACAATGGCGTGATTTCCATTGACGCTGACCTGGTAATTGTCCGGCATCGGCCCGAAGAATCCGTAGCCGCCTCCTGTCTTTGCCATGTCCTTCATGCGTCGCATGAACTCGCTCATGGTGATGATCACGGGCAGTTCATCCGGCGCCATCGGTTCCACAGTGACGGACATATTTTTGTTATTAATCGCCTTCTCAAACAAGGCTTTCACGCTGTCCTGGTCGGCCTGGCTCAATACGCTTTCAATCTTCTCTTCTTTCGGAATCAGCTTCTCAATCGGGTCGCTGTCCACGCGCTTCAACTGAGTCTTCTCAAGTTTCTGCTCGAGTGTATTGACAAAGTGAGGGTCGAGGATGCCATCAAGCAGCAACACGTCATACGATTTGTTTTTCGCGCCCTGGATAAACGCGTCCTGTTTGCCCTTATCGGAAGCATACAGGTAAATTAGCTGCCCGTCTTTGTCTTTCTGATTCGCTTCAGCCTTTGTTTTATATTCTTCAAATGTGAAGTACTGGTCGTCGGTGTTTTTGAACAATGAAAAGTCTTTTGCTTTCTCATAAAACTTCTCATCGCTGATCATCCCGTATTTCACGAAGATGGAAATGTCGTCCCACTTCTTTTCAAAGTCTTTGCGATCCTTTCTAAACAGTTCACCCAGTTTGTCTGCGACTTTCTTCGTGATGTGCTGGCTGATCTTTTTTACGTTCGCATCGCTCTGCAGATAACTTCTCGAAACATTCAAAGGAATGTCCGGACTGTCGAGTACGCCGTGAAGCAGCATGAGGAAATCCGGAACGACATTCTTCACCTCATCGGTGATGAACACCTGGCGGGAATACAGCTGAATTTTGTTCTTATTCAGTTCAAAGTCGTTTTTCACCTTCGGGAAATACAACACGCCCGTGAGGTTAAAAGGATAGTCCACGTTCAGGTGAATCCAGAACAAAGGATCTTCACTGTAGGGATACAATTCCTTGTAGAAGCTCAGGTAGTCTTCATCTTTCAAATCCGACGGCGACTTGGTCCAGAGAGGAGCCGGATTGTTGATGATGCGCTCTTTCTTGACGGTCGTATATTTTGGTTTGCCATCGGCGTCAGTACCGTCTTCAACACTTTCGTCCGTTGTCCCAAACTTGATTTCTACCGGAAGGAATTTGCAGTATTTGTCGAGGATTCCTTTCAGTTTCCATTCGTCCAGAAATTCTTCAGAATCTTTATTGATGTGCAGGACGATGTCCGTGCCCCGTTGCTCTTTGGTGGTGATGCGCAATTCAAATTCCGTCGAGCCGTCACACGTCCAGTGAGCTGCTTCGTGCGCTTCAGCTTTATAGGAGCGGGAGATAACCTCCACCTGGTCCGCCACCATGAATGCAGAATAGAATCCGAGACCGAATTTACCGATGATGTCTTTTGCTTCTGTTTTGTCCTTGAATTTCTCGATAAATTCAGTGGCACCTGAAAACGCGATCTGGTTGATGTATTTTTTAACTTCATCAGCAGTCATTCCAAGACCCTTGTCGCTGACGGTTATTGTTTTCTTGTCTTTGTCAAAGCTGACCTCAATTTTCAAATCGCCCAGCTCGCCGTTGAACTCACCCATGGACGACAGCTTGCGCAACTTCTGCGTGGCGTCAACCGCATTGGATACAAGCTCACGAAGGAATATTTCATGGTCGGAATAGAGAAACTTCTTAATGATGGGGAAGATGTTCTCGGTATGAATCGAGATCGTACCTTTTTCCTGTACTTCTGCCATAATGATTCTAAGGTTAAGTTTTTTGCGACGCTGCTGCGGAACTCAAATGTTGTTCCAGTTCGCATCATGCTTCATGTCGGCCTTTTGACCATTGGAAATCGGACAAAGTGACACTCGCGAGCGGGTTAGTGCCGTTAGCGTGGCAGTTGGGGTCACGCTTATAATTGAAAAACAAAGTTAAGACATTGATTCATAATGAGTTGCTTTTTAATTGCTCCTTATTTTTTCTTGCTTTAGTGAAAAAAAATATTTTGCTTTAAGACATTATACCCCCCTATGATGATGAGTCATAGGTTTGAGCCCTCAATTGAAGAGGGCTTATTTTTTTTTTATGACCCCACGAGTAATTGTCTATGTAGATGGATTCAACTTTTACTACGGGCTGAAGGGCGTGCGGTGGAAAAAATACTATTGGCTTGACATAGTAAAGTTCTTTTCACTGTTACTTCGTCCACACCAAAATCTCATTGAAGCAAAATATTTTTCCGCAGTCCCCAAAGACACAGGTAAGCAAAAGCGCCAGGATGCTTTTTTCGCGGCCAATAAACAGACTCCCGGTTTTAAACTTTATTTAGGGAAGTTTCTTCGAAAAACTTCAACTTGCAGAATCTGCGGGGCTGCCCGCAGCATTTTCGAAGAGAAAGAGTCAGACGTTCGGGTGGCAACAGAGATGATTGCCGACGTGGTCAAAGACAGGTGCGATATTACGATCATTGTAAGTGCTGATAGCGACCTACTGCCTCCAATAGAGTTCATTAAAAATTACAAGCCGACCCAAAAAGTCTTTGTTTATTTCCCTCCCAAAAGAGAATCAGCAAGCCTTGCTAGAGTTAGCGATGCCTTTGTAAAGTTGGACAGGTATGAGCACGTTTTTGCCAAAGCAATTTTGGCCGAATCCATCATGGATAGAAAAACGGGTTTCGAGATCAAGCGTCCAGAACGCTGGATTTGAAGGTTAACCTACCGCAACCGTTCTGAGTCCCGAACGATCCGTTCATCCCTCCGGATAAACTGGTTGGCAACCAGGTTACAAATAACTGCAACACCGGGAAGCCACAAGCCCAGGCTGTACGTACCGCCCTGGTAGGTCTTCAAAAGCTGATTGGAAAGAATGACTGCGCTCGCAACGGCACCCGCCATAAACAGTGAATTGAGTGCGCCCAGTTTCATTTGCAACACCCTGTTCTTAAACTTTCCAATTTCAATAAAAGCCACGGTCGCTGCAGCCAGCGCAAGTACAGCGGTAATCGCGTACGGGAAGTACGTCGTGTTCTTGACCTCGTTCTGAGTAACGGTGTAATGAAGTGGATACAGGGCGTGTTCCTGACCGAGTGGGTCGTTATAAACCCAGATCGGGAAGAAAATGGAAGCAGAAAGGCATAGGAATGCAATAGCGAGAAAAACAGTCTGAATTCTTTGCCACATGTTGGTGTTCGTTGTTTACGACGTCAGGGACGTCATTAAGTGCACGCAAAACTAAAGGTTTTGCTGAATAATGAATAGTTTCGCGCTCGTTTGCGGTGTTGAAATAACCGTACCCATCTGCCTATGAAAACTGCCTACATTGTTGATATTCTTCGAACACCCGTTGGAAAGTATGCCGGCGCGCTTTCCAGCGTTCGTCCGGACGATCTCGCGGCTCACGTCATCCGCGAGTTGATGAAACGAAATCCGTCCCTTGATCCCGCCCTTCTCGAAGACGTGGTTTTCGGTGCTGCCAATCAGGCCGGCGAAGATAACCGCGATGTAGCGCGAATGGCGCTCTTGCTGGCGGGACTTCCCATCAGCATCGGTGGCGTTACGGTTAACCGGCTTTGCGCATCGGGTCTTCAAGCGATGATGGATGCCAGCCGTGCCATCATGCTGGGTGAAGGAGGTGCTTATATCGCCGGCGGTGTGGAGAGCATGAGCCGCGCGCCCTTCGTCATGCCTAAGACCACGGAGCCTTTTTCGCGAAAGCAGGAGATTTTCGATACCACACTCGGCTGGCGGTTTGTCAACCCGGCATTGGCCAAAAAGTATCACCCCTTTTCCATGGGAGAAACGGCTGAGAATGTGGCGGAGCAATGGAAGGTTTCCCGCGAAGATCAGGATGCTTTCGCACTGGCTTCGCAGTTAAAATATAAGACAGCGGAGGGCGATGGAAAATTTGCCGACGAGCGTGTAGCCACCTCCGTTGTGAAGTCGAAGGAGGAAACAATTCAGGTTTTGAAGGATGAACAGCCTCGTGAGACCACGCTGGAAAAGCTTGCCACACTGAAGCCGGCATTCCGCGAAGGAGGGTCGGTAACGGCTGGAAACAGCAGCGGAATCAATGACGGCGCTGCTGCCGCGCTATTGGTGAATGAGGATGTGTTGCGCCAGTCCGGGCTGAAGCCGATGGCTCGCGTGGTGTCCATGGCTGTGGCGGGCGTCGATCCGTCAACGATGGGCGTGGGACCAATTCCAGCGGTGCGAAAGGCGCTTACCCGCGCGGGTCTTCGCATGCAGGACATTGGCTTGGTGGAACTCAATGAGGCCTTCGCCTCGCAGGTACTCGCCTGTATGCGCGAGTTGGAAATCAATCCCGACATTGTGAATGTCAATGGTGGTTCGATTGCGATCGGTCACCCTCTTGGCTGCAGTGGTGTTCGCATCAGCGCGACACTGTTGCACGAAATGCGCCGGACAAATACGCGCTACGGTTTGGCAACCATGTGCGTTGGCGTGGGACAGGGCGCTGCCATCATTTACGAAAAATGCTGATGCATGCGCTTTTTGTTTGAGGTTGCCTATCACGGGAAGAAATACAATGGCTGGCAAAGTCAGCAAAATGCCCTCGGCGTTCAGGAGGTCATTGAAGACGCATGCGCTAAAATTTTTGCAAAGCCGACTGCCATTGTCGGCAGTGGGCGCACCGACACGGGCGTGCATTGTGAGCAACAGTTCTTCCATGCCGATATTGACATTGCTTTGGATTCTGTAACTGTCTTGCGAAAGTTGAATTCTCTTTTGCCACGAGACATTGCCCTGAAGTCAGTGCGTGCCATTCGCGACGACGCCAGCGCCCGCTACGATGCCACCATGCGTCGCTATCGCTACCAGATATCCCTGTCCAAGAATCCGTTTATGGAAGACTTTGCCTGGCATATCCATAAACTTCCGGATATTGACCGGATGAACGAAGCAGCAACGCTGCTGTTGGGTGAACAGGATTTTGAATGTTTCAGCAAAGTGAAAACCGACGTCAATCATTTCCGTTGCAGCATTCATGACGCCAGGTGGACGAGAACAAATGATTTGCTGTGCTTTCACATCAGCGCGAACCGGTTCCTGAGAGGAATGGTCCGGGCCATCGTGGGGACACTCGTGGACACGGGTTTTGGCAAAACCTCGGTGGAGGAGTTCCGGCAGATCATCATTGGCAAAGACAGGCGTCGGGCGGGGCAAAACGTTCCTCCCCACGGACTTTTCCTCTGTGAAGTACAATACCCTGAATCGATTTTTATTTAAACGACAACGTGGAGAAAGATCAAGTAAGTAGCGGAAATATTGTGGACTGGTCGGTCCTGCGACGACTGATGAGCTTTGTCAAACCGTACAAGGGGAGATTTTATACACTCATCTTTCTGACACTGGCCCTCGGCGTGCTCACGCCGCTCCGACCTTTTCTTATTCAGAAGACGCTGGATGAAGATGTCGCCAATGGGGATTATGAGGGTATGCTCTACATGATGGGGGTCCTGCTGGTGTTGCTGATCATTCAGACCATCGCGCAGTATGCACATACGTACATGTCGGGGTGGATGGGTCAGCAGGTAATTCGCGATATCCGCACGAAGCTGTATGCGCATCTCGTCAATCTGCGTCTTCGCTTCTTTGATAAAACTCCGATCGGTCGCCTCGTGACGCGGACCATTTCCGATGTGGAGGCCCTGGCAGATGTTTTCAGTGAAGGTATGGCAGCGATGGTGAGTGATCTGCTGCAGATTGTGTTCATTCTCGGTTTCATGTTTTATCAGGACTGGCGACTCGCACTGCTGAGTTTGTCAACCCTGCCCTTGTTGCTGATCAGTACCTACATCTTCAAAGAAAAGATTAAGGTTGCCTTCAACGACGTGCGAAACGCAGTCGCCAACCTCAACACGTTTGTTCAGGAACACATCACCGGAATGAACATTGTGCAGATTTTTGCAAGCGAAAAACGGGAGTTCGAAAAGTTTCGCGAAATCAACGAAGAGCACCGGCAGGCAAATCTTCGCTCGGTTTTATACTACAGCATTTATTTCCCTGTTGCTGAAATCATCTCCGCTGCCGGCATCGGCCTTCTCGTCTGGTACGGTGCAAAAGGGGTAATGAATTTTGAAGAGACCGGCATCACCGTGGGAAAGCTGGTGGCGTTCATCATGTACATTCAGATGTTTTTCAGACCCATCCGCATGATTGCCGATCGCTACAATACATTGCAGATGGGCATCGTGAGTTCATCCAGAATTCTAAACCTGCTTGACGATCGCACGCACGTGCAACGCAGCGGAAACAGTCAACCTGAAACCATTCGCGGACAAGTAGATTTTGAGAATGTATTCTTTGCATACAACGACGAGCAATATGTGTTGAAGGACATCAACCTGCGAATTGCGGCGGGAGAAACAGTCGCTCTCGTCGGAGCGACCGGCGCAGGAAAATCCTCCATCATCAACCTGCTAAACCGCTTCTACGAAATCAACAAAGGGTCGATCAAAGTTGATGGCGTCGACATCCATCAGTATGAGATTGGCTATCTGCGAAGAAACATCGGCGTTGTTCTTCAGGACGTGTTTCTGTTCAGCGACACGATATATAACAACATCACGCTCGGCGACAAGAATCTGACTGAGGATCAGGTTTGGCATGCTGCTGATTTGGTCGGCGCACGAAAATTTATTGAACGCCTTCCGGGGAAATTGCAATACAACGTCATGGAGCGCGGCTCTACGCTTTCCGTGGGTCAGCGGCAGTTGTTGTCATTCATCCGCGCGATGGTGTACGATCCAAAAATTCTTGTGCTCGACGAGGCAACATCGTCCGTGGATTCAGAAACTGAGGAAATGATTCAGCAGGCGATTGAAAAGATGATGAGCGGTAGAACATCTATCGTCATTGCCCACCGGCTCTCCACCATCCAGAAAGCGGACAAGATCATTGTCCTCGATCAGGGACAGATTAAAGAATCCGGAAAACACGAAATATTGCTGGAACAGGATGGCTACTACGCCCAACTCTATAAAATGCAGTATAAGGAGTTTGCCGGCTAATTATTGCCGACCAATTTGAGGGAGCTGCGTCCCCGATGAAGCATCAAATAGCTTATATTTGCCTATTGATGCGAACGACAAAGGCCTTATTAATCGCGATCTTCGGTCTTTTGACTGCAGAAGTAGCTTTTGCTCAAAAGGCAAAATCGTTCCATACCCGAACCCGCTACAATTATACCGCGACGAAAGTGAGAGGGGCCAAGGCAAAAATAATTTGCCCGGTATTTCAGAACAGTAAATATCCTTATCACGGCCTGGGATTAAAGCTCGGCGACCCGTTTGCGCTCACCTACAAGTACTACGCGAATAAAAACTTCTCGGTCGTGGTTGATTTTGGAAAAGCGGCGAGCGGATTGTACAGCAAGTATTTCAGGGAGCAATTCAACGTTTATACCCAAGCCGACACTTTTTCCTCTTCGGTGGCCTCGCTGGAATACCTGACGCATAAAGTAAAATCAGATTTTATCACCGAGGTGAAGGCATTGTATAGTCTGGATGCCTCAAAAATTTCCCCTGGTTTGCAGGTCTATGTCGGTGGAGGCTGGGAGTGGAAAAACGCCAGTCTTCAATACGATTACTTGTATGAGAACGGTGTGAACGAAAACCGTTTTGGCAGGTTTCAACGGAACCGCTACACGATGGGGCCGCAGATAACCATGGGTATTGAATATGCGTATTTCCAATTGCCGATCTCTGCGTTCATGGAATTAGAATACTTCATGGATGTTCAGGCCGATCCAGGCTGGCAACGTTTTGAAGGAGGCGTGGGGCTGCGGTACGTTTTTTAATCATTTAAGAACATGTTTAAGAAATCTCTTTTGGTCAGCATGATCATGCTGTTCCTTTTTGCCGCTTCGTTGCAAGCGCAAAAATTGAGTAATGGTATCGGGGTTCGTCTCGGCGACCCATCTGGTGTCACCTACAAAAAATATTTCAACGATCGGTCTGCCCTGGAATTTTTGCTCGGTTCTTCACCGCGGCTGTGGCACGACAACTACTACGAGAATGGTTTTGACCGGCGTTCCAAGTTTGACCGCTTCGGATATCGCGGCCATGACGTCCGCAGTACGGTCTATCTCGGTGCCCGCTACCTTATTCACAACGATTTGGTGATTAACACCATCGACGGCGATCTCCAATGGTATTGGGGAGTCGGCTTGTTGCTGAAGTCGGCCCAGGTCAGGTATAGCTACCGCGATGCCGATCAGGTTTTGTACACCGAGACAGTAAACGATTTTGACTTTGGTCCGGAAGGTTTGATCGGGTTGGAATACACGATGAAAGAACTTCCCATCGGCTTTTTTGCAGATGTGAGCCTCATGATCGAGTTCGCTGACCGATTTTCACTCCGCACATTCGGGGGAATAGGTGCGCGCTACCGCTTTTAATTATTCAATTTCTTCGGCCTGCACCTGCTTTTCGTAAAGCTCACGATACATACCGGGTTTCGCGAGGAGTTCTTCGTGTGTTCCTGCGTCGGTGATGCGCCCGTCTTCCAGGATGATAATTTTGTCAGCCAGCTTTGCGGAGGAAACGCGATGCGAGATGATGACCGTCGTTCGGCCATTCATGATTCTGCGGAGGCTTCCAAGAATGGTGTTTTCCGTCTTGGTGTCGACGGCGGAAAGGGCATCGTCAAGAATGAGAATTTTTGGATTTCGAACGACAGCGCGCGCGATGGAAACACGTTGCTTTTGTCCGCCGGAAAGGGTTATTCCACGTTCTCCGATCCGCGTGTCAAAACCCTGAGGGAACGCCACAATATTATCATACACGTCGGCATCCTTTGCGGCCTGCAGAATCAAATCTTCTCCCACGTCTTTGAGTCCAAAAGCAATGTTGTTCCTGATCGTATCGCTGAAGAGGAACACGTCCTGAGGTACGTAGCCAATCTGGCTTCGCAATGTGGTCAGATCGTAGTCACGAATGGAAATGCCGTCGATCTCCACACTTCCTGACGTCGCGTCATATAGTCGCGATATCAGGTTGGAGACAGTACTTTTCCCGGAACCAGTTGTGCCGATGATGGCGATGGATTCACCAGGCTTCACCGAAAATGAAACATCCTTCAGTGCCCGGATGCCGGTATCGGGATAGGTGAAATCAACATTTTTAAAATGAATGCTGCCGTGAATTTCTCTTGTCAGATTTTTCAAAGAGACGATGTCGGTGCGCGTGCTCAGGAATTCATTGATGCGCTTTTGCGACGCCTCGGCGCGCTGTACCAGGCTGCTGGTATAACCCAATGACGTCACGGGCCAGGTGAGCAAGTTGACGTAAATGATGAACTCGGCAATGTTTCCAAAGGAGAGCGATCCCGCAATGACCAGTTTACTCCCAGCGTAGATGGTCAGGATGGTGCTCAGTCCAATCAGCGCCATGATGAGTGGATAGAACATGCTTTGGACCTTAGTGAGTTTCAGCGATTGCTTTTTATACGTCTCGCTTTCCGTGGCAAATCTGGAAATCGAGTCGTGCTCCCGGTTAAATGATTTCAATACGCGGATTCCGCTGAATGCTTCCTGCACAAAGGTTGAAAGACGCGATTGGCTTTTTTGAATTTGTTCGGACCTTCTTTCAATCTTGTTGTTCACGAAAAAAATGCTGAGCGACAACAAGGGTAAAGGGCTGATGGCGTACCAGGTTAGCTCCACACTTTTGGAGAACATATAGGGAATCAGCATGAAGAACAAGGTAAATAGCTGAAGACCGTACATAATGGCGGGTCCGAGATACATGCGCACGCGGCTGACATCTTCTGAAATCCGATTCATCAAATCACCTGTGTTATTGCGGCGATAGAAGCTCAGCGGCAGCGATTGATAATGTTCAAAGATTTCATTCTTCAGATCAAATTCGACATGTCGGGACATCACGATGATGGTCTGGCGCATGAAGTACAGGAACAATCCGCGCAGCAGCGCCATTAAAACGATGAGTGCGGCGTAAATGAAGATTGCCCCCGCAAAGACTGTAAAGAAATTTTTCTGGAGTGACAACCCGTCCAGGGAAAGGTACACGCGAATATCTTCCACCACAAGATCAATAGACTCACGCACAAGCAATGCCGGGATGATCTGGAAGACGTTGGAGATAATGGTGAACAGGGTCCCCAATATCAAAAGCCATTTGTACTTCGCGAGGTATTTATTGAGATACTTGAGTGCCTTCATCTTTGTGTATTTCCTTTCTCACATGCTCCCTCCACGACCTTGCAAACGGACAAAATCAAGATTCGTTGGGCATGCGTTTTCCCGAAAAAAATTCTGTCTCCGCAAACGTTGGAGAAATATCCTCCGTTTCTCATTGCAAACGTTTGAAAGGCCCTAATTTTGTGGATTATGTATTGAATCCTTTTTTCCAAAGGTTCAAAACTACAACAATCAAAACGTAAATCACATTCCCATGGAAGTCAAAGAACTGGAAAACGTACAGCAGGTTGGTTTGTTCGGTGCCCTCACACAGTTGGGCCATGAACAGGTGGTGTTCTGTCACGATGAGGCTACTGGTTTGAAAGCGATCATCGCCATTCATAACACAGTCCTGGGTCCTGCACTCGGTGGAACGCGCATGTGGAACTACGCCAACGAGCAGGAAGCGCTCACTGACGTACTCAGACTTTCCCGCGGAATGACTTTCAAGGCGGCCATCTCAGGATTGAATCTTGGTGGAGGAAAGGCGGTCATCATTGGAAATGCCTCCACACAAAAAACGGAAGCATTCCTCCGTCGCTTCGGCAAATTTGTCAACAGCCTGAACGGAAAATACATCACAGCAGAGGACGTCAACATGAAGACCTCTGACATGGAATACATCAATATGGAAACCAAACACGTTACCGGTCTTCCCGAATCCATGGGTGGCGGCGGTGATCCCTCTCCGGTAACAGCTTTTGGTGTGTATATGGGTATGAAGGCCACGGCCCGCCACGTTTTTGGAACAGAAAGCCTGGAAGGAAAGCGCATCGGCGTTCAGGGTGTTGGGCAGGTAGGAATGCACCTGGTCGAGTACCTCAAGAAAGAAGGCGCTCAAATATTCATTACGGATCTTTTTGCCGACAAAGTAAAAAGTCTGGCGACCCGCTTTGGTGTCACCGGTATTGCTCAGGATGATATTTATGACCTTGACATGGACATCTACGCGCCTTGTGCACTGGGTGCCACATTGAACGACGACACCATTCCACGTCTTCGCTGCGCGATGGTTGCCGGTGCTGCCAATAACCAGTTGAAGGATGAAGTGAAGCATGGATATATGCTGATCGATCGCAGCATCGCCTATGCACCGGATTTCCTGATCAACGCCGGTGGTTTGATCAATGTCTACAACGAATACCTGGGCCATTACAACCGCGAGCGTGTTTTCGCGCAGGCAGAAAAGATTTATCAGACCTGTACAAATATTCTTGAGCTGGCTTCTGCAGAGCGTATTTCTACCCAGGAAGCAGCCATCAGGCTCGCTCAGGATCGCATTGACGCGATCGGGCGGGTGAGAATGACGCGATAAAATAGCGTCCGACGGCGGCTGGAACGGTTTTTATAAGGGTAAAAACCATTACCACGAAATCAGTAGAGATCCTGTTGGTATAGTGCCGGCAGGATTTCTATTTTTGCGCTACCAATACACTGAATCCGTTCTTTACATGCTGAACCGAAGGAGTCTCCGAATTAAAGTGATGCAAAGTCTTTTTGCACTGCACCAATGCAATGAAGCCACTTATGAATTGTGCCAGGAAAAAATCAAGGAGGCTTTTCTCCCCGATTTAAACTCCATGGAGGTTCAGAATAAAACGCTCCTCAATCAGCAGAAGAAAGATGCCCTGAAAGCCTTTATTGAGGCATTCCAGCGGGGTGAGACCAAAATTGATCATGAAGACGACAAAATTAAAAAGGCGGTCAACGAGGCGTTTGTTTTCTTCCAGCAGCAAACCAAAAAAGACACCGACTTCCTGAGAAAGAACCTCGTGAGCGAGGTGGAAAGGATTTACGATCATTACATCGCTGCGCTTAGCCTTGCCGGCGCGCTTGCCGAAGCCGCAGAAGCCGACAAGAAATTAAATCACAAGAATTTTCTCGCGAACCAATGGATTCATGCGATACGCAACACCGAACCATTACGCAAGCATGCGCTGAAGATTGGCCGTCACTGGAATGATAAGAGCGACCAGGTAAAACTTTGGTTTCGCGACGTTGTTCGTCAGGACAATGAGTACATGAACTATCTCGACCGCAAGAACCCGACGACAGAAGAGCAGCGCAAGTTCGTGAGTCATTTGTTTAAGAAGGTCATCCTCGGCAAGAGCGTCATCAATGATTTCTTCGAGGAAGAAGTTCTTCGCTGGAATGAAGACAATGAGATCGTCAAGGCGCTGGTTGAAAAAACCGTAAAATCATTTGACCCCGCCTCCCAAAAGGAACTGACGCTCCATACCCTATCGCTCAACTGGGACGACGACAAGGCGTTCATGGAAACACTTTACAATGCCACCGTGAATATTGAAGTGCGGCATAAGGAGCTCATTGCGAACAACACCCGCAACTGGGAAGTGGACAGACTCCCGCTCACCGACCGGGTCATCCTGGAAATGGCAATTGAAGAGCTCATAGAGTTTCCGAACATTCCCGTGAAGGTGACCATTAACGAATACATCGAACTGGCAAAAACATACAGCACACCAAAGAGCCGCCAGTTTATCAACGGTATCCTCGATGTGATGGCAAAAGACCTGCAGGATAAGGGCGACATCCGCAAGAGCGGGCGTGGCCTCATCGACAATAAATAGGGCTTTTTTCTGATTTGTTAAAGACTGTTAAAATCCTGAATTTGCGTTCTCACTTAATCTAATTTTGAAAAGCTATGGGCAAAAAAGGAGGCAATACCCTGTTGGCATTTTTGGTAGGCGCAGCAACCGGAGCAATTCTCGGTGTGTTGTATGCCCCGGATAAGGGCTCCAATACCAGAGAAAAGCTGTCTTTTCAGCTGGACAAATACCGCAAGATGCTTCAGGATCTGGTGAACGATTTTGTGTCTGGCAAAGAGACACCGTTGACATCAGAGGCTAAATCACAGGGACAGCGGGTGGTAGATGAGGCGAAGAATAAGGCCGAAAAGTTATTGCTCGATGTGGATGAACTATTGAATCAGATTCGTGGTAAAAAAGAAAGTAACTAAGAAGTCAATATGAAATCGAACATGGTAAGAACGTTAGTGATAATGGCAGCGATCGCCCTGTCTTCAGTGGCTTGCAAGGATCGCGATGCGGAAAAAAGAATCGCGGAGCTCGAAAGCAGATTGGCCGAGCTCGAAGGAAAGAAACCTGTTCCCGCGGCAGTTACGCCTGGCGAAAATCCCCTGACGGTGCCAACTGCTACACCAGAAGCGCCGCCGGAAACCAAACCTGAGGGTCCGCTTCCTGAAATTATGTTCAATAAACTGGAGCATGATTTCGGAACAATCACAGAAGGTCAGACAGTGGAGTACACCTATACTTTCAAGAACACCGGTGCAGCTCCCCTGATCATCCAGAACGCGCAACCTTCATGCGGTTGTACAGTTCCGGATTGGACAAAAGATCCCATCCCTGTAGGTGGAACGGGATTCGTGAAAGCAAAATTTGACAGCAGCCAGAAGCCTGGCGCTCAGAACAAGTCCATCACGGTGATCGCCAACACGTGGCCCAAGCAGACGACCTTGCGCTTTAAGGCAATGGTTGTTGGAAAGACACAATAATTCAAAACGAAAAGCTTCAAAAACCCCGCTCCGGCGGGGTTTTTTTATTCAACGCCAGTAGGCATTTTCGCTCAGTCCGTTAACTTTGACCCCCTGAAAGAAAAAGTATTATGTTCAGCATTTTAGCACAAGTCAGAAGCGGTCTCGAACAGTGGTATCAGATCGGTATTTTCGGAGCCATTTTCGTCGTGTTTTATTTCTTCATGATCCGTCCACAACAGAAGAAGGCCAAAGAGCAAAAGAAATTCTCTGATGAAATCAAGCGCGGCGATTATGTCGTTACGATTGGCGGTGCTCATGGCACAGTGGCAGAGCTCGATGGCGATACGTTTATCCTTGAAGTAGAAAAAGGCGGACGCATCCGTTTCAATAAGTCAGCAATCTCCATGGACGCGACCAAGGCTGCGAAAAAGTAAGCCTTCGCTATGGAGTAATTTGAAGATATAAAGCTTTCAGCTCCATGGTGAAACTATTTCGAATTCCCCGACGCAACATCACCGCGGTTGTATTGTGTGTGCTTGCAGCAACCATTTTCTGGTTCCTGAATGCACTAAACAAAACCTATACAACCAACATCAACTACCCACTCGAGTTCAGCTACGACAAAGCATCCTTTCTCCCGGCGGAATCATTGCCGGAGGAGGTACGCCTGAATGTGTCTGGAACCGGGTGGGCGTTGTTTCGCAAGAGTGCGGGGCTCAACCTGATGCCCCTCGAAATCCCTCTTGAAAAACCTGCAGAAGTCAAGAAGATCATTGGGTCAACCCTGACGGGATATTTTGCCGGAATGGTCAGCGGTATAGAAATCAAGCAGGTGCTCACCGATACCCTGTACGTCAATCTCCAGCCCAAAGCAGCGCGCTGGATTTCGCTCAAGGTCGATTCTGCCGATCTGTATCTCCGCCCTGGCTATGGAATCACCAGCCGGGTTGGAATCTTCCCGGATTCAATATTTCTCGAAGGACCCCAGTCGTTGATCGACCAGTTCCTCGAGCCCGTGGGCGTGCGACTACCCTTCCGAAACATTGACGAGACATTTTCGGAGGATGTAGAAATTACGATTCCCTCTACCCAGTACATCCGCCGCGATCCGCCTACCGTGAAGATCATGTTCAATGTAGAACGCTTCCGCGAACGCACGGACTCTGTGCGATTAAGAATAGATAATTTGCCTTCCAATGTGTGGCCCGTACTGGGCAAAAAGAAGATTGTTGTACGGTATCAGATACCAGCAAAGTCTGATAACAAATCATTAACAGATTCCATCACTGCTGTCATTGACGCGTCATCGATTGCGAAAGGAAAACATACCATCGTTCCCAGGATTCAAGGCTTGCCGGAATATTCGAAACTCGTTTTCGTCGATTCCGTTCGAATAGATTTTTAATGAAAAACATTCTTCAGGTTGGCATCACGGGCGGCATTGGCTCTGGCAAAAGCACAATGAGTAAAATTTTTGCCGCATTGGGTGTGCCTGTATATGACGCAGACAGCCATGCGAAAAAATTAATGACCACCGATGGAATACTCGTCTCTCAAATTAAAAAAGTATTCGGTGATTTGGCGTACCTGCCGGATGGAACACTAAATCGGTCATGGCTTGCAGGGCATGTTTTTCACGACGAGGCAAAGTTAACGCTCCTCAATCAGCTGGTTCATCCACGGGTAGGAGAAGATTATAAAAACTGGGTACACCGGCAGCGCACGCCCTATGTATTGAAAGAGGCGGCGTTGATGTATGAAGCCGGGAGCGACAAGATGCTGGATAAGGTAATTGTGATATCGTCGCCGGAGAAACTTCGATTTGCGCGTGTGCTCAGACGCGATACACACAGAACCGCCGAGCAGTTAAAGGCGATTGTCGAAAAACAAATGCCGGAGGAAGAAAAATTGAAACGCGCTGACTTTATTATCGTGAACGACGAGGTCCAACTGCTCATCCCCCAGGTACTGAAACTTCATCAGGAATTCACAAAAGACTAGTGCGTGTTTTGAACCAGCGCACAGGTGTTCATGTTTATTGGTTTGTTATTCATTATGGTAAATTTTTTTAAAAGACTTTCAATGTTGCTGATACCGGCAGCGTTCCTACTTTCATCCTGCGGCGATAAAAAAGAAAGCCCGATGGCGACAGCGCCCAGGCGGCAAATGGGACCCATGTCGGTCGAAGGGTTTATCGTCTCTCCGACTTCGCTTTCTGAAAATATTATTGTCCCCGGCTCCCTGACGGCGAGTGAGGAAACGCAAATCCGTCCCGAGGTGGGCGGTCGTGTTGTTCAGCTGAATGTTCGCGAAGGTGCCGTTGTGCAGAAGGGTACGCTATTGTTAAAGCTATTTGATGCCGACTTGCAGGCGCAGCTGAGGAAGCTGGAAGTTCAATTGAAAATCAAAGAGAAAACAGAAGAGCGTAACCGCGAGCTGTTGAAGATCAATGGCATCAGTCAGCAGGATTATGACCTCAGCAACCTTGACGTGGAAAATCTCAAAGCAGATATACAATCAACACAAATCAGCATCTCCAAAACCGAAATACGAGCGCCATACACCGGCAAGCTTGGTCTTCGCAATGTTAGCCTTGGCTCCTATATCGCACCCAGCGACATCGTGACAACCATCCGGCAGGTTGACCAACTGAAGCTTGAGTTTTCTGTTCCTGAAAAATATGCACAAGAAATTGTGACAGGATACAAAGTTCGTTTCCGCGTGGATGGCGGCCAGAAAAATCATGAAGCTTCCGTCATTGCAACGGAAAGCAGCGTGGATCAAAATACAAGGACATTAAAGGTACGGGCACTGGTGAAAGGCGATAGCCGCGAGCTTGTACCAGGTGTGTTTGCCAAAGTAAATCTGCAATTGGGGCAGGACACCAGGGCAATGATGGTGCCCACGCAAGCGGTCATCCCCAACGCGAGAAACAGACAAGTCATTGTTTTTAGAAAAGATTCTGCCGTGTTCACGGTAGTGGAAACCGGAATAAGAGATTCCGCATATGTGCAGGTCATCACTGGCCTGAATCCTGGCGATACGGTTGTTACCACGGGGTTGATGGCCATTCGTCCGAAAGCAAAACTGAAGATTTCAAAAGTGAATTCATTGGCGGTGGAGTAGCAGCATTATGAACATTTCAGAATTAAGTTTGAAGCGGCCGGTACTGGCCTTCGTGATGAACATCATCCTGGTGCTGTTCGGCATCATTGGTTTTAATTTTCTTGGCGTTCGCGATTATCCGGCGATCGATCCACCGAATGTGAACGTCCGTACCAATTACTCCGGTGCAAACGCGGACATTATTGAATCGCAGATCACGGAGCCGTTGGAGAAATCAATCAATGGTATAGCCGGCATCAAGAACATTACGTCGTCGTCAACAGTTGGTGTGAGCAACATCACGGTTGAATTTGAATTGAGCGTTGATCTGGAAGCGGCAACAAACGACGTGCGTGACAAAGTATCGCAGGCGATGCGATCGCTTCCACAGGATTTGACAAATCCTCCTGTTGTTGCAAAGGCCGATGCCAGCTCAGATGCCATCATCTCCATGACGGTGCAGAGCAATACGCGCAATCCACTTCAGCTCACGGAGTACGCAAACAATGTGTTGGTGGAGCGATTACAAACCATCCCCGGCGTCAGCAGCATTCAGATTTGGGGTGAGAAGAAATATGCGATGCGAATCTGGCTCGACCCTGCGCGCCTCAGTGCCTACAACCTGACGGCACTCGATGTGCAGAATGCGCTGAATCGCGAGAACGTTGAACTTCCCTCCGGAAAAATTTCAGGTAATGCAACCGAACTGACGGTAAGAACATTCGGAAAATTATACACTGAAGAGGATTTTGAAAATGTCATCGTGCGCTCTTTGCCCACAGGCGATATTCGCTTGAAAGATGTCGGTCAGGCGATTCTCGGACCCGAGAATGAAGAGACCATGCTTCGCGAAAGCAACATTCCGATGATTGGTCTGGCGATTGTTCCGCTGCCAGGCTCTAACTACGTAGAAATCTCTGACGAATTTTATAAGCGCCTCGAGCAAATCCGGAATGAAGTACCGGAAGATATCAAGCTCGACATCGCCATGGACCAGACGGTATTCATCAAGCGATCGATTACAGAAGTGGAGGAAACATTGATCATTTCATTCCTCCTGGTTGTGTTGATCATCTACCTCTTCTTCCGCGATATCCTCATCGCCATCCGCCCGCTGATTGATATTCCCGTGTCATTGATCGCGACGTTCTTCATCATGTACCTGTGCGGATTCTCGATCAACGTACTGACGATGCTCGGTATCGTCCTCGCGACAGGGTTGGTTGTTGATGATGGTATTGTGGTAACTGAAAACATTTACAAGAAGCTGGAGTCGGGTATGAATAAATACCAGGCTGCACGGGAAGGATCAAAAGAGATTTTCTTCGCGGTGATTTCAACATCCATCACACTGGCTGTTGTGTTCCTGCCTATTCTTTTCCTTGAGGGTTTCACAGGACGATTGTTCCGTGAATTCGGTGTGGTGGTCGCGGGCGCAGTGCTCATATCGTGCTTTGTTTCGTTAACACTGACTCCTGTACTGAGTGTGAAGCTGACAAGAAGCAAACACGAGCATTCGTGGTTTTACAGGGTGACAGAACCGTTCTTCACGGGAATGGAAAATGGATACCATAGGCTTCTTGGATCTTTCATGAGATTCCGGTTAGCTGCCGTCGCGATCATTTTGATTTGTGTGGCAGGCGCAGTGTTTATTTATTTCAACACGCCATCGGAGCTTGCGCCAATGGAAGATCGCAACCAGTTTCGTCTGATGCTTTCCGGCGTTGAAGGCACATCGTATGACTACATGGACGCTTATGTGCAGGATATGGTGCAATTCGTTCAGGACTCCATTCCCGAATACAGAACGGCTCTTTCGGTGACCGCACCGGGCTTTATGGGTTCAGGTTCCGTGAATTCAGGATTCGTGCGCATCACGCTGCCCGATCCCGACAAACGTGATCGATCCCAGCAAGAGATTGTCGACTATGTCAGCAAGAACCTTGGGAAGTTTAGTCAGGGTCGTGCCTTCCCGATTCAGGAGCAAACCATCTCCGTCAATCGTCGTGGCGGCTTGCCGGTACAGTTTGTCATCCAGAATAACAACTTTGATAAACTGCGCGAAGTACTTCCAAAGTTTCTGGAACTCGCGAGTCAGCATCCGGTTCTTCAGGGAGTGGATTCGGATTTGAAGTTTAATAAACCAGAACTTCGGGTAGAGATCAACAGACTAAAGGCAACACAATTGGGCATCAGTGTTCAGGACATTGCGCAAACGCTCCAGCTGGCTTACAGCAATCTTCGTTTTGGATACTTCACGAAAGAAGGAAAACAATATCAGGTAATGGGTCAGGTGACGCGCATCAACCGCGACGATCCGGACGATTTGAAATCGTTGTTTGTGAGAACCAGCTCCGGAGAATTAATTTCTATCGACAACGTCGTCACCGTTACCGAATCAACCACACCGCCTTCACTTTATCACTTCAACCGATATAAGTCAGCAACGATCAGTGCTGGTTTAGCTCCTGGAAAAACGGTTGGTGACGGTGTAAAGGCGATGGAAGAAATTGCCGGAAAATTGTTGGATGATACGTTCTCAACTTCGCTCACAGGCACGGCCCGCGACTATGCAGAAAGTGCAAGCAACACCACCTTTGCTTTTGTATTGGCGCTCGTGCTCATCTACCTGATTCTCGCCGCACAGTTTGAGAGCTTCATGGATCCTTTGATCATTCTGATGACCGTTCCGCTCGCCGCATGCGGCGCGTTCATCTGTATGTATATTTTCGGACAGACATGGAACATCTTCTCGCAAATTGGCTTGATCATGCTTGTCGGTCTGGTTACCAAGAACGGTATCCTCATCGTAGAGTTTGCCAATCAGAAGCGTGCTGAGGGAGTCAATAAATTTGAGGCGGTGCTGGAAGCATCCCGTCTCCGCATGCGCCCGATCATCATGACCAGTCTTGCGATGGCACTTGGATCTTTGCCTTTGGCGTTGTCAATTGGAGCCGCGTCAACAAGCCGTCAACCGTTGGGAATTGTGATTGTAGGTGGCGTGATTTTCTCGCTCATTCTTACTTTGTTCGTCATTCCCGCGATGTACACGTTCCTTTCCCGTAAACCAAAAACTGTTCAATTCGGAGATGAAGTTCCAGGTGAACAACAGCCTGCGAAACAAATTGCCTATGAAGCTTAAACTCGCGCTAACCGCCGTCTTTGCCGTTTCTCTTTGTGCGCATGCGCAGGAAAAAATCTCTCTAAACCAGGTGATAGCCCTGGCGCTTGAGAAGAATTTTGATGTACGCCTGGTTCAGAAAAACGTAGAGACTGCCGAAACCAATCAAAGTTTTTCGAAAGGTGCATTCCTTCCGCTTGTCAATGGAACGGCATCGAAAACATGGAATTCAAATGATCAGGAGCTGGAGTTTGCGAATGAAGCAAACAACAGAAGTGGAGAAGCCCGATCCAATAACTTAAACGCCTCCGTTCAGGCAACATGGACGTTGTTTGATGGGACGAGGATGTTTGCGGCGTATGAGCGCTTCGGTGCCGTGGAGGAACAAAGCAGATTATTGCTCAAGGATCAGATGGTGAATACGATCTCCAGCATCATCATCAATTATTACGACGTTGTGCGCCAGAAGCAACAACTGCAGGCCATTCGCGAGCAAATGTCGGTGAGTGAAGAGCGTGTGAAGCTTGCCGAAAGAAAACTTCAGGTGGGTACCGGCATCAAGCCGGAATTGCTCCAGGCCCGTGTCGACTACAATGCGCAGCGAACACAAGTACTTCAGCAGGAGACATTGATTCAGCAATTAAAGCAACAACTGAATGCGCTGGTGGGCATGCAACTTCCTCAGGTTTTTGAAGTGGCGGATTCCATTGTGATCGACACCAACCTCGATTATTCACAGTTTCTTTCTCAGCCCGAGACAAACTACGGCGTCCAGGCTGCCCGCTCGAATCTGAGAATTTCATCTCTTGTATTGAGGGAGAATCGCGCTTCTTATTTTCCTACGCTGGACCTGATTGGTGCCTACAACTATACGCGCGTCGACAACACCAAACTGCTGAACCCGTTTGGTCCTACATTCAACCTGACTCAGGGATTCAACTACGGACTTAATTTATCCATCCCGATTCTCAACGGCTTCAACAACCGGCGACTGACACAACTTGCGCGTATTGACATGCAGCGACAGGAGATTGCGTATGAACAGGCTCGCACGCAGGTTGATGTTGGTTTAAAAAATGCCGCATTGAATTATGAAAACGCGAAGCAGATACTGGCCATCGAAGAAGAAAATATTTCGCTTGCAAAAGAAAACGTGAGCATCGCGCTGGAGACCTTCAAAAGAGGGGTTAGTACATTTATCGAATTGCGAACCGCTCAGCAGAGCCTCGAGGCTGCCTATAATCGTTTGATTGCCGCACGTTACAATACAAAACTGGCAGAGACGGAATTGCTTCGTCTATCGGGCAAGTTATTGCAGTAATTCGCATATTGCTGCAGTAATATTCTCCTATGCTCGAACAGATCAAAGAGGCTGCAGCATTCCTGCGTTCTAAAAACATATCAAATCCCGAAGTTGGCGTTGTTCTCGGCACTGGCCTTGGCAATACATTCGCCGGTCAGTTAGAGGATAGCCTCTCCGTTGCTTACCAGGACATTCCCCACTTCCCCGTGGCAACCGTGGAGTCTCATCAGGGTAAATTGCTCTATGGTAAAATCGGCGGCAAGAATGTTCTTGCCATGCAAGGAAGGTTCCATTACTACGAGGGATACTCCATGCAGCAGATCACCTTTCCCATCCGGGTCATGAAAATGCTGGGCGTGAAATATCTGTTGATTTCAAATGCAGCCGGCAACATGAACTTGTCGTGGAGGAAGGGAGACCTGATGTTGATCGATGATCACATCAACCTGCAACCCGATAATCCCCTGCGCGGAAAAAATGTAGATGAACTTGGTCCACGATTCCCCGATATGAGTGCACCGTACGACAAGCGGATCAATGATCTGCTCCGCGCCATTGCACGCGAAAAAGAAATTGCACTTCATACGGGAGTTTATGTTTCAGTGATGGGACCTAATCTCGAAACGCGCGCAGAATACCGCTTCCTCCGAAATATAGGTGCTGATGCGGTAGGAATGTCCACAGTACCAGAAGTGCTTGTCGCCAATCATTCAAATTTACCCTGCTGCGCCGTCTCTGTACTCACCGACGATTGCGATCCGGATAATTTAAAACCGGTCGACATCAGTGAAATCATTCGGATTGCCGGTGCTGCTGAGGTTAATCTCACAACGTTATTCACCACCTTGATCGCCAGATTGTAAATTTTAGCTAATTTCCCTTCAACCATCAACACACACTTATGGAAAGAAGGGACTTTTTCAAAAAGGGACTTGTCGGCGCTGCGGCTGTCACCACCATGTCAGCTCCTGCCGATCAACAACAGGAACGTGAGATTTATGAAATGCGCATGTATGAATTGCGCTGGGGTCAGCAGGACCTGGATAAGCACCTGTCGACCGCGTTGATCCCTGCCCTGAATCGTGCGGGTGTGAAGAAAGTCGGCGTGTTCACCGAATGGGGACGACCGGAGCCAGGGAAGGTTTATCTGTTTAATACCTATCAATCTCTCAAACACTACGGGGAAGTAACGGCTGCGCTTTCAGGCGATTCTCAGTTTACTCAGGCCAGCCAAGCCTTTGATAAAATTGGTCATGACAACGCACCCTATGCGCGTTATGAGAGTTCGCTGATGATGGCATTCACAGGATTCCCCAAAATTTCAATTCCTCCTGCTGGTCCAAAAATTTTTGAATTGCGCACGTATGAAAGCGCGACCGAAGACGCGTATCGCCGGAAAGTACATATGTTCAACAATGGTGAGTTTGATATTTTTAACCGGGTGAAATTGCTGCCGGTATTTTTCGGAGAAGTGTTGATTGGCAAATCGCAGCCTTGTCTGACGTACATGATACATTGTCCCGATATGGAGCAGCGCGATAAGAACTGGAAGGACTTTGGAGAGGATCCGGCATGGGTCAAATTGCGTTCAGAACCGATGTATCAAAACACGGTGTCCCGGATTCAAAAAACATTTCTGGTGGCGACGTCCTATTCACAGATTTAAATTAAACACAACAAAGCGAGTAAATGGAGAAATTACCCATACATCCGGAAGGGCCAATACTTTCCCGATTGGTTGCGGGAGCGTGGCGATGGAACCAGGTTGATGCAGCAACAGTTGAGCGCCTTGTTCATACCTGTCTTGAGCACGGAATCACTTCGTTTGATCATGCCGATATCTATGGGGATTACAGCAACGAAGAAATTTTTGGACGCGTGATGAAAGCCAATCCTGCCCTCCGGCTGGAGACGCAGCATGTGTCCAAATGCGGCATCATGTTGCTCTCGGGAAAACATCCGGGGACATGGATTAAGCACTACGACACAACGAAAAATCACATTGTTACTTCCGCAGAGAATTCGCTCTCGAAACTCGGTGTTGATTTTCTGGACATCCTGCTCATCCATCGTCCGGACCCGTTGATGGATCCGGAAGAAGTCGCGGAGGCATTTTCGTTACTGAAACAAAATGGTAAAGTCAGGTATTTCGGCGTTTCGAATTTTTCTGCAACACAATTTGAAATGCTCCAGAAGTATTTGCCATTCCCGCTGGTCACGAATCAAATCGAGGTTTCGCTTGCGCGCACACAACCTCTCTTTGATGGCACGATGGACGTGCTGATGAAGCATGCGGCGGCACCAATGGCCTGGTCGCCGTTAGGCGGAGGAAAACTATTGAATCAGCAGGGTGAAGTCTGGAGTAAGATGGATAAATACAGCGCTACGCAGACACAGATGGCGCTGGCCTGGTTGCTTGCGCATCCGGGTGACATATTTCCGGTCATCGGAACCACACAACCTGGACGAATTGCAGAGGCGGCAAAATCGATCAACATTAAATTGGATCGTCAGGATTGGTTCGCGATGCTGAAAGCCGTTCATGGCCAGGACGTCCCCTGATGACAACTAATTTGTTGTCAGTACGCTCTTGATTTTTTTCCGTGGAAGGATCCAGCCTCGATACATCCCGATTACAAAGGCAATGAGTCCGGTTGCAACCATGACCACCATCCAGATACCGAAGTTATTCCACTTCGTCACCCAGGGCCATGCGCTCATGAAAACGAATAGGATTCCGGTAATTGTCCACACGGGTTGTGTCATGAAAACGTCTTCCGGTTCATTCGTGAGATCCAGTTTGATGGTGTTGTCTTTCTGAAAAAGGATAATCCACTTCTTGTAGTCCCAAAGCACAAGATAGACCGTGCCCAATAGCATCAGGGTTGTGATGGTTGGAGTTCCGGTGCCGAAATCGATGCTGTGGGTGATGAGGCAGACGTTGAGGATGATGGGAAGAAATACCAAGGCACCCACGGTCGCAAAACGCTGTGTCATCATCAGACTTCCTGCAAGAAACTGCGCAAACCCGAGGAAGCGCCAGTAGAATCCAGTCTGATACATGGCCTCAAAAAAATATCCGACCGGCTGTTCCGTGGAAATTCTTGTAAATCTTTCCCCCTGCATCTTAATGAAGCTGGCAAAGACAAAAGCAAAACCAATCAGATAGCGCAGGTAAATGGTTGTGAGCTTAAAAAAAAGCAGTCGTTTGAGCCGGTCGATGAGTGTCCACATGATGCCGAGACGCCGCTCGTGTCCATTTGTTACAGCCCGAACATAATACCCGCAACCAGTGTTTTCTCTCCAATAAAAACGGTGTCGGGCTGGGCCAAATCTTGTCCCGATTTACCATATTTACCACAATGTCTAAAGCTGTTGCAGAACCCGCATTGGATGCTACCGGATACGAGCAAATCGAAGTGATTGGCGCCCGGGAACACAATCTGAAAAATATTAATGTCTCATTTCCGCGGAACAAGCTGGTGGTCATTACCGGCATCAGTGGAAGTGGCAAATCATCATTAGCGTTTGATACCATTTACGCTGAGGGACAGCGGCGCTATATGGAAAGTTTTTCCGCCTATGCCCGAAGTTTCTTAGGCAATCTGGAGCGCCCTGATGTTGACAAGATCAATGGGCTGAGCCCCGTGATTTCCATTGAGCAGAAAACGACCTCGCGCAACCCCCGGTCTACGGTAGGGACGGTAACGGAGATTTATGACTTCATGCGTCTGCTGTATGCGAGAGCGGGTGAGGCGTATTCCTACCTCACGGGCGAACGCATGATTCGCCAATCAGAAGATCAAATACTGGATTCCCTGCTGAAAAACTTTAAAGGGAAGAAGCTGGTGTTGCTGGCGCCGATCGTGAAAGGACGCAAGGGACATTACCGTGAGCTTTTTCAGCAAATCAGAAAGTCCGGATATACGCGCGTGCGTGTAGACGGGGAGTTGCAGGAGATTACGGCGAAGATGCAGGTCGATCGGTACAAGATTCACGACATCGAGCTGGTTATGGACCGGATTGTTGCGGACCCCAACGATCGGGCGCGCATCGGCCAGTCAATTAATAAGTCGCTTAAGGAAGGCAAAGGCGTCATGATGGTGCTGGAAGAAAACGGGAAGGTGCATCATTTCTCGAAGTATCTCATGGATCCGAAGACGGGGTTGAGTTATGATGAACCTGCCCCAAATAACTTCTCATTTAATTCACCGTATGGCGCTTGCCCGGTATGTACTGGCCTTGGGCAAATTGAAGAGATTACTGAAGAGTCGGTGATTCCGGATAAAGAACTGAGTGTTAGTCGCGGGGGCATCTTGCCTTTAGGCGAATACCGTGACATCTGGATCTTTAAGAAGATTGAAGTCATACTGAAGCGCTACAAGCTAACCCTGAGCACGCCGATTAAAAACATTCCGAAGGATGCTTTGAAAGTTCTGCTCTACGGAGACGATGAACCTGTGGGCGTACCATCAGTGAAATATCCGGGAACAGAGTGGAATACGAAGTTTGAGGGTATTGTCAATTTTCTCGAAAAGCAACGCGAAGAAGGATCGGAGTCGATACGTAAATGGGTTGAAGATTTCACAGTCGTGAAAAAATGTCCGGAGTGCGAAGGGGCGCGACTGAAAAAAGAATCACTACATTTTCGAATAGACGGAAAGAATATCGCTGAATTATCGGTGATGGATATTACCACCCTGAGCAAATGGTTCGACGGTCTGGAAAAAAGGCTGGACGAAAGACAGCGCGTCATTGCCACGGAGGTGTTGAAAGAAATTCGAAAGAGAATCGGATTTCTGCTCGACGTCGGGCTCGATTATCTCAATCTGCATCGTCCCATCCGAACACTTAGTGGAGGCGAGTCGCAGCGCATTCGCCTGGCGACACAAATAGGAACGCAGCTTGTTGGTGTGTTGTATATTCTCGATGAACCCAGCATTGGTCTTCATGCACGGGACAATGTGAAGCTCATCAAGGCGCTGAAAGATCTTCGTGACCTCGGCAACTCTGTTGTGGTGGTTGAGCACGACAAGGACATGATGCTCGAGTCGGACTATATACTCGATATTGGACCCGGAGCAGGGCGACATGGTGGACACGTGATCGCTGAAGGTAATCCGAAAGCCTTCCTGAAGACAAATTCCGTAACGGCAAAATACCTCAGCGGAAAAGTTCAGATCCCATACTCTTCCCAGAGAAGAAAGGGAAGTGGCGAGAAGCTGGTGCTTACCGGGGCAAGTGGAAATAATTTGAAAAACGTGAACGTTACGGTACCGCTAGGAACGCTCACGTGTATTACGGGTGTCTCGGGTAGTGGAAAATCAACATTAATTCACGATACGTTATTTCCGATACTCAACAGGCATTTTTATAATTCCCGGACCGAGCCGCTCGCGTTCAAAAAGATTGAGGGGCTTGAACTAATCGATAAAGTAATCGAAGTGGATCAAAGTCCCATTGGCCGAACACCACGTTCGAATCCGGCAACCTACACGGGAGTGTTTACAGACATACGCGACCTGTTTTCACAACTGCCCGAAGCGAAAATCCGTGGTTATAAATCCGGAAGATTTTCATTTAATGTGAAGGGTGGACGATGCGAAACCTGCGAAGGTGCCGGCTTGCGTTTGATTGAAATGGAATTCCTTCCGGACATCCATGTTCCGTGTGAAACGTGCAAGGGCAAACGCTACAACCGGGAAACGCTTGAAGTGAGGTTTAAGGGAAAGTCCATTTCCGACGTGCTGGATATGACGGTTGAAGAGGCTGTGACCTTCTTCGAAAATCAGCCGAAAATACTTCGCAAAATTCAGACGTTGAGTGAAGTTGGTCTTGGATATATTTCACTGGGACAACACGCCACGACCTTGTCTGGTGGAGAAGCGCAGCGGGTGAAACTGGCCACTGAATTATCCAAACGCGATACCGGAAAAACTTTTTACATTCTTGATGAACCAACGACCGGATTACATTTTCAGGATATTGCCCACCTGCTGGACGTTCTGCAGAAGCTGGTTGATAAAGGGAATACAGTTCTGGTGATTGAACACAATATGGATGTGATCAAATCTTCTGATTATATTGTCGATATGGGACCGGAAGGCGGGGCGAAAGGAGGTACCGTCGTCGCGAAGGGAACACCGGAAGAAGTGGCAGAGAGCAAGACGAGCTATACGGGCAAGTTTTTGAAGATTGAACTCAATGCATAATGGAAGGTAAAAAAATGCAATACGTTTTCGGGGCGGTGTTGCTGGGTATCGCAGTCTTTCAGATTGTTAAGAAAGACTATATTGAAATGGCCTTATATCTTGTGGCGGGCAGCGCTTTTGTTGTCAACGCCCTCACGATGGATGAGCGCATGGTGCGATATAAAAAACCCCTGACGATCCTTTCATGGATACTGATTGCTGCCAGCGGAATCATGTTTCTGTATTTCATTCAGTTCCGATACCTTTAGCATGATTTGAATTCATGTCAAAGCGCCAGCGACTTTATTGGAGTTTGCAAATTGGAGGCTGGTTTCTCTATGCACTCATTCAAATCGTTGCTTCTATCCTGGCGTCTTCAGCCACCAGTCCGGAACGAATCATCTTCCTGCTCTACGAATCCCTCCTTTGTCTGCTGGTGACGCATTTCTTCCGGGTGTTCATGATGCCCAGCCGATGGCTTACACTGCGACTTGGTGTGCTGGGATTGCGCACGTTGCTGAGCGTTTTTGTGCTTGGTCTGGTCGTGTATTTTCTGCGGATGCCCGTTAGTCTGTTATTGAATCTCTTTGATGCGGAGGTGGCCTTCGACCCGGCCCGGATTTTTGGATTGTCTTCGGTATATATTGTGATCTTTTTTTTATGGTGCGTTCTGTATTTTACGTTCCACTATATCGACCAATACAACAAGAGCTTAAAGTATGAAGCGTCGATGGTGCAGATCGAGTTAAATAATCTGAAGTCGCAGTTGAATCCTCATTTTATCTTTAATGCATTAAATAGCATCCGGGCGCTCGTGGATGAAAATCCCGTGAAGTCCAAGCAGGCCATCAACCAGCTTTCCACCATCCTTCGAAGTTCGCTTGCGGCCGATAAGAAAGGATTGACTAAATTTGACGAAGAACTACGAATCGTCAAAGACTACCTCGGGCTGGAAAGTATTCGTTTTGAGGAACGCCTCAAGACGGAATTTAATATTCACCCGGATTCCCACGACTATCATGTGCCGCCGCTGATGATCCAGACGATTGTCGAGAACGGAATCAAACATGGCATTTCGAAACTGACGTCGGGAGGAATCATCCAGCTCAAGACCCACATCGAAGGCGATAAGCTCATCATCCGCATCCGGAATTCGGGGCAGCTGACGCGAACAGCGGGCACGTCGGAAGGGCTGGGAATTAAAAACACAAAGCAACGGTTGAGGATAATTTACGGCGATGATGCGTCTTTCCGCATTGTCAATGAATCCGGTAATTTTGTATTGACAGAGATAGTAATTCCTCCGCGGCCGAGGTACGACGTGACGGTAGGTCGGTTGTATGCACGCGCGGACGAACAATGATAATTTCTACCTTTTCATTTACCTGAACTAAAATAGCGATCATGAGAGCACTAATTGTGGACGACGAGCGTCTCGCTCGGAAGGAATTGATGAAACTACTTGAAGAACACCCGATGATTGAAGTGGTTGGAGAAGCAGCTAATTCCGACGAAGCGTTTCAGATGATTAATGACCTGAACCCCGACTTGTTATTTCTGGACATTCAGATGCCTGGCAAAACCGGTTTCGAATTGCTGGAGATGCTGGACGCAGCACCACTTGTGGTCTTTACCACGGCGTATGACGAATTTGCGTTGAAGGCATTCGAGGTGAATGCGCTGGATTATGTGTTGAAGCCCATTCAACCTGAGCGCCTTTCGGAAACCATACAAAAGCTCACAGAGAAAGAACGTGCACGCAACGCGGCGGTACGCGGACCGGAGAAGAAGCTGGGGCTGAACGATCAGGTTTTCGTAAAAGACGGCGACCGCTGCTGGTTTGTGAGTCTGGCGAACGTGCGCATGTTTGAATCGGACGGGAATTACATCAAGGTGTATTTTGATGCAAACCGCCCCATGATTCACAAGTCGCTGAACGCTTTAGATGAAAAACTGGATGAGCGCGCTTTCTTCCGCGCAAGCCGCAAGCACATCGTGAACCTCAGCTGGGTGGAAGGTATTGAGCCGTGGTTTAACGGCGGACTCATGGTGCGTCTTCGCGGAGGCGACAAAGTGGAGGTCAGCAGAAGACAGGCCGCCAAGTTTAAGGATATGATGAGTTTGTAGACTAACTTCGTGTATCTATGGCAGTTGGAAATTTTGGTACCGATAACAGAACACTCCGAATTCTTCTCGGAAATGGGCTTACGCACTCTGTGCCAAAATTCCAGCGCGACTATAGCTGGACTGAGGAAGAGTGGGATGATTTATGGCGTGATCTCCTTCAGATCGTCGAAGGTAAAGACGATTCTCATTACATGGGCTACCTAGTATTACAGAGTACGGACAGCAAGAATTTTGAAATTATTGACGGGCAGGAGCGAATGACAACATTAACCTTTCTCGTTTTGGCGGTGCTGTCGGCTTTGCAAAAACTGGTGGATGCCAACCATGAAACAGAGAACAACAAAAAGCGGATTGACCAGCTTCGGAGCACCTATATTGGTTATCTCGACCCAGTTTCGCTGATTTCAAAATCCAAGCTTACGCTGAATCGAAATAGTGACCGCATATTCAGCCGCTACCTTATTCCCTTGCAGCGTCCCTTTCCCAAACGAAATTTAAAGGCAAGCGAGCATCTCCTGCGTCATGCGTTTGAATGGTTGGAAAGTAAAATCTTAACCCTAAAATTGGACGGCAGGGGTCTTGCTCAATTAGTTGATACGGTTGCAGACAAACTCTTTTTTACGGTCATTACCGTTAATGATGAACTAAATGCATATAAAGTGTTTGAAACACTTAATGCACGGGGGGTTCGACTTTCTTCTACCGATCTTTTGAAGAACTATCTGTTCTCTGTTGCTACCAGAGAAGAATCAGAGTCGGCAGAGGTAGAGATGCTGGAGTCTGCATGGGAGGCTATACTGGGAAGGCTCGGCAGTGAGAGTTTTCCAGACTTTCTCCGGGCGTTTTGGAATAGCCAACATCGCTTTGTTCGACATTCCGAACTATTCAAACGCATTCGGGATAGTATCAAGAGCAAAGGAGATGTATTTCATTTGGTTCGCCAACTGGAATCTGAGGTTGACGTATTTGTTGCGTTATCACGCCCGGAAGACGAACTGTGGGATAAGGACCAACGACATCACCTTCAGCAATTGCGGATGTACAATGTCCGTCAAATTTACCCACTGCTACTTGCAGCGCGCAGGAAGATGGCAGTAAGTGACTTCACCGGCCTGCTCAGGATTTTAAGCGTATTGTCGTTTCGCTACAACGTTATTGGCAATAACCCCCCACAGGATCAAGAACGAATTTATCATGAGTTGGCAGTTGGGATTTCAAACAACGAGCTCAAGCTTCTTAAGGATCTGTTTCAAGGACTGAAATCAATTTATCCGCAGGATGAGGAATTCAGAAATGCGTTTGCTGTCAAGCAACTGAGAACAACTCAATCAAGGAATAAGCGTGTGGTAAGATATATTCTGTTTGAGTTGGAAAGAGTAATCACTGGCAGCGAGTACGATGCTGAAAGTGCCTCTTATTCTATCGAGCATGTACTGCCGGAAAATCCCGATGACAATTGGCTGGAGTTCTCGGATGAGGATCACGACCAATATGTCTATCGACTTGGAAATATGACTATACTTTCTAATAGTCAGAATGTGAAAATCGGCAATCAGCCTTTTTCCTCCAAGAGATCAATTTACAAGCAAAGTTTGTTTGCAGTAACCAGATTGATAGGCGAGGATAATGAGTCATGGACTCCCGAGAGAATTGCGGCCCGGCAAAAGCAGATGGCCAAATATGCAACGTCGGTTTGGCGCGTCGACCAATTATCTTAACAAAAATGTTTATGGTAGGGTGAGGGGGAGTTAAGCGTCGGTGCAGATCAATCCCTGGGATGCATTCAGACGATCAATTTAATAACTCAACCAATTCACATTTGGCTAGCCCGCACCCGCCGGGCCCAGTGGTTCTTTATCTTATCGATGCCATGGGTACCTGAGAAGGTCTTCCATCGGGAGGAAAAGAAGCTGTACGATGAGTGCGTTGCGCGAGGGACAGAAGTGGAAATACTGCCTGCAACCTTGCGAGGAAACGTAAACAAGCCCCTCTTGCAGGCAGTATTGCAACAAATGGCCCGACCCGGAGTGCTGCCCGGTATGTCTTAAAAAACTCACGTCGACTCAGCACGGAGGGACGCGCCCTAATTCTACTTCGTCATCATCAAAAACTTTTCGCAACAAAAAAGGCTGCCCTTTTGAGACAGCCTTTTTTTATTTATTCGCTTTTCTTTTCTCTCTTCGGCTTCTTTGCCTTAATGGTCAGTGCATCTCCTGAACCTTCATAATCCGCGAGGATGGTACCACCCTCTTCGATTTCGCCTTTCAGGATTTCTTCTGCTACCGGATCTTCCAGGTACTTCTGAATGGCCCGGTTCAGTGGACGTGCACCGAACTGATGGTCATATCCTTTTTCTGCGAGGAAATCTTTGGCCTTGTCGGTGAGCTCAACTTTATATCCGAGCTGGATGATTCGGTCAAACAATTTGCCCAGCGTGATATCAATGATCTTGTGAATGTGCTCGCGCTGAAGTGAGTTGAATACAATCACATCATCCAGACGGTTGAGGAATTCGGGGCTGAAGGCACGCTTCAAAGCATTCTGAATCGTGGACTTCATCGCCTCTTCTTCGCTTTCACGCTTCGCTGTGGTCGCGAAACCAATACCCGTTCCGAAGTCCTTCAGGTCGCGTACCCCAATATTCGAGGTCATGATGATGATGGTATTCCTGAAATCTACGCGGCGGCCGAGACCGTCCGTGAGGATACCGTCGTCAAGAACCTGAAGCAGAATGTTGAATACATCCGGATGTGCCTTTTCAATTTCATCAAGCAACACCACTGAATAAGGCTTGCGACGAACTTTCTCCGTCAGCTGACCACCTTCTTCGTATCCGACATACCCGGGAGGCGCTCCCACGAGGCGAGATACAGAGAACTTCTCCATATACTCACTCATATCGATACGCACCAGCGCATCTTCCTTGTCGAACAGGTAGGTGGCAAGCACTTTCGCCAATTCTGTTTTACCTACACCAGTCGGCCCAAGGAAAATGAATGAACCAATCGGCTTCTTCGGATCTTTCAATCCTACGCGTGTCCGCTGAATGGCTTTCACCAGCTTCTTGATTGCTTCTTCCTGTCCGATCACCTTGCCGCTCAACTCGTTCGCCATGTTCAGCAACTTGTTGCTTTCCTTTTGAGCGATACGCTTGGTCGGGATACCGGTCATCATCGCGATCACATCGGCGACGTTGTCTTCATTGACCGTGTACTTCTCGGTTCTTGTCTTTTCTTCCCACTTCGCTTTCGCGATATCCAACTGTTCAATCAGCTTCTTCTCACGGTCACGGAGTTGTGCTGCCTCTTCATATTTCTGGCTCTTCACAACTCTGTTCTTCTCCTTCTTCACATCTTCAATCGCTTCTTCGAGCTTCACGATTTCTTCAGGAACGTGGATGTTGTTGATGTGTACGCGTGCGCCCGCTTCGTCCATCACGTCGATGGCCTTGTCTGGCAGGTACCGGTCGCTGATGTAGCGGTCGGATAACTTCACGCAGGCTTCCAGCGCCTCTTTTGTATAGATCACGTGGTGGTGATCTTCGTACTTCTCTTTAATGTTCTCGAGAATCTGGATCGTTTCTTCAGGTGAAGTCGAATCCACCATCACCATCTGGAAACGACGGGCAAGCGCGCCATCTTTTTCGATGTACTGACGGTACTCGTCCAGTGTTGTTGCGCCAATGCATTGGATTTCACCACGTGCAAGCGCAGGCTTGAACATGTTGGAGGCATCCAGCGAACCGGAAGCTCCACCGGCACCAACAATGGTGTGAAGTTCATCAATGAAAAGGATGACGTCAGGAGATTTCTCCAGTTCGTTCATCACAGCTTTCATACGCTCTTCAAATTGTCCGCGGTATTTCGTGCCAGCGACCAGCGACGCGAGGTCGAGGGTAACGACACGTTTTCCGAACAATACGCGGCTTACTTTCTTCTGGATGATTCTCAGGGCAAGACCTTCGGCAATGGCTGTTTTACCCACTCCGGGCTCACCGATAAGAATCGGGTTATTCTTTTTACGACGTGAAAGAATTTGCGCAACCCGCTCAATTTCTTTTTCACGTCCTACGATGGGATCAAGTTTATTGTCCTCCGCAAGGCGGGTGAGATCGCGGCCGAAATTATCCAGTACAGGCGTTCTGGATTTTTCCGTACCCTTCTTTTCTTTTCCGGCACCACCAGCGCCGCCGCTACCGAAGATTTTGGATGAATCGTCATCCGGATCGTCGGTATCAGAAGACGCCATCGGACCTTCGTTTTGGTATTCAAGCATTTCTTTTACAGTCTCGTAGTTAACGTCAAACTTGTTGAGGATTTGCGTGGCGAGGTTATCGGCATCGCGCAGGATAGAAAGCAACAGATGTTCAGTGCCGATGAGCTGGGCTTTGAAAATCTTCGCTTCCAAATAGGTTATCTTCAGCACTTTCTCAGAAGCCTTGGTCAAAGGAATGTTTGCCAGGTTTTTGATTTCATGCGTCGCAGTGCCCTTTGAAATCTTCTCGATTTCAGCCCTGAGTTCGTCAAGCGGAACGCCGAGCTTCTTCAGCACGCCGACCGCAACGCCTTCGCCTTCCCGGATCATACCAAGCAGCAGGTGCTCAGTACCGATGTAATCATGACCCAGTCGCAGGGCTTCTTCCCGGCTGAGTGAGATCACTTCTTTAACTCGATTGGAAAATTTGGCTTCCATGAATAATCTCCTATGATTTGATATTTGTAAATGTAAAGTATTCTATCGTTCCAATTAAACGAAAAAAGATTTACGTGTTAAAAACACATCCGCAATCTCATTTGTTCATCTCCGGGCAGAAGCCCTGATAATTTCAACGGCGGACGGGCCTTCACAGAATATTAAGTCGATAATGCTGAGGTTGTCGACAAACTTACTGCCAAAAACCTGCCTGTATCTTTCTGATTTGAAAAAACTATTACAACCATCTGCTTTTTTCGGATTTACCACACCCCTGTAGTCGCTAACGGTTGCATTAACGCTTTTAACGTAGGAAGACGTTTCCTGGATGGGTTTATTGTAACGAATCCATCTCAGACACATTGTCAGGATTTCGAAATTCAGGTCAAAAAGAAACGTTTTTTGTCTTGAAAGCACTCCCTCAATGTCGTCAAAATAATGTTCAAAAAAAGGTGCATTACCGTAAGCCGATCGGATAGCGCGCAGATGGAGATTCACCCATTTCTGGCTGTAATCAATTTTCACCTCACCGACCGGAACTTTCCCATGCTTGCCGGTCAGCGGCAATACAAGGACTTGTGGTCCCTGTGATGTATTGATCACGCATCGATTTCTATAGGACTGCTTTACATAGTGTTCGTATTTCTCCACAACAACAGATTCAAACTGAGCAAGCAGCGTGAAATAAGCGATGGGCGGGAAGTATTGGGCGTCAATAAGTAAAGCCTGCACAATCCAAGTTTATCAATATTGATCAAGATCGCCTAATCCCTGGCGAATAATTGTAAAAGAACCGGTGGTACAATCAACGACAGTAGAGGGTACGTTGCCGCCGGCACCGCCGTCAATGACAATATCGACTTTGTGTTTGAAGTCTTCATACATCTCTTCCGGGTCTGTCGTGTACTCCAGAATCTCATCATCATTTTTGATGGAAGAAGTAATGAGCGGATTCCCAAGCAATTCCACGATGGCTCTGGGTACGAGGTGATCGGGAATACGGATTCCTACCGTCTTCTTATTTACGTCCAGAATTTTAGGTACCCGGCTGCTGGATTCCAGAATGAACGTGAATGCGCCAGGGAGCGCTTTTTTCAGAAGCTTAAACGACGCGTTGTCAACCCGGGCATATTCGGAGATGTGGCTGAGATCGTTGCAGATAAACGATAAATCAAGTTTCTGTGGTTTAATGTCGAGAATGCCACACAGCCGCTCAACGGCTTTTTTATTCATCAAATCACACCCGATTCCGTAGATGGTATCGGTGGGATACACGATGACACCGCCGCGGCGCAGCACGTCGACAACGTGGCCGACTTTCCGCATCTCGGGATTTTTCGGATGTATCTTCAGAAACTCGGCGGGCATGGCGCTGTTGTTTTACAATCCCAAATTAAACGATATGCCCGCGCAATCCCTATCATAACTAAGGCGGCTTTGACTACATTTGCAGCTGAAAAATAGACATTCATGAAACCGTCAAAAAAGCTTATCGTTTTTCTGGTTCTCTCAGTGTTGCTGATTTCTTTCGCCTTCTACGGTTATCAGATTTGCTTTACGCCCAATATCCTGGTTGGTAAGCAGTCAAGGGTGCTTGTCATTCCGCCGGGTAAGGATTTCAAATACATTCAGGACCAGTTTCATAAGTACGACATTGCTCAGGACCTCATCTCTTTCAGCTTCCTCGCGAAACTGATGGACTATGACGAAAAGGTGAAGCCGGGGAGGTTTGTTCTCAGCCCGAACATGACGAACCTGCAGCTGTTGCGCATGTTGCGCTCCGGGAAGCAGGTACCGGTGCGGGTGACCTTTAACAACGTCCGGTTAATCAGGGACCTCAGCGAAAAAATATCGAAAAATCTGGGATTCAGCGCAGAGGAATTCGAAGCAGCGCTCATCGACTATACCATGAAAAATCCGCATGGGTTTAACAAGGATAACATTATGGCGATGTTCATCCCAAACACTTACGAGGTGTACTACAACGTTGGCCCCGACGAGTTTATCGAAAAGATGTATGCGGAGTACAGCAAGTTCTGGACAGAGGAAAGAAAAGCTAAGGCGAAAGAAATCGGGCTCACACCAATGGAGGTCTCTATTCTGGCGTCGATCGTCCAGGCAGAAACCATTAAGTCAGACGAAGCGCCCACCATCGCGGGTTTGTATATGAACCGGCTCAACAAAGGGATGGCACTTCAGGCAGATCCGACACTGGTGTTTGCGGTCGGCGATTTTACCATCAAGCGCGTGCTCAACGAACATAAGCAGGTGGACAGCCCCTACAATACGTATAAGAATACAGGGTTGCCTCCTGGGCCGATCAATATGCCTGAGATTAAATCCCTTAATGCCGTGCTCAACTACAAGAAGAGCAACTACATCTATATGTGTGCAAAAGAAGATTTTTCGGGATACCACAACTTCACTGACGATTATAAAAAACACATGGACAACGCGGCCCGCTACCAGCGCGCGCTGACGGCCGAAATGAAAAAGGCGGAGCAAATGGGCAAATAATGTATCAATCAGAAACCCACATTCGCGTTCGCTATGGAGAGACCGACCAGATGGGCTATGTGTACTATGGCAATTACGCCATGTACTATGAAGTGGGCCGGGTTGAAAGTTTGCGCCAGCTCGGACTGACGTATAAAGAGATGGAAGAAATGGGGGTCATGATGCCCGTGCTTGAGAATAAATCAAAGTACCTTGCACCGGCCCGTTATGACGATTTGCTTCGGGTGGTGACCACCATCAAGGAAAAACCGGGCGTCAGAATTAAATTTGAGTACGAAATCTTTAACGGAGAAAACAAGCTCATTCACCAGGGTGAAACACTGCTGGTGTTTGTAGACATGAAAACCAATAAACCCTGCAGGCCACCGGAAGCCATGGAAAAGGTGCTTGCGCCGTTTTTCTGATGACGATCAAAACAAGAAAACGAATCCTCCAATTCTCCCCGGTTTACCAGCTTTTCCGCTGGACGAAAAAGGTGCGTTTCAAGAAGTACGGGAACGTGTCGCTCTACCGGATTCTCCGAATCTTTTTCCGGAATCTCGACAAGCACGAAATTATGGATCGGAGCAACGGAGTCGCGTTCAACTTCATTCTTGCGATCTTTCCGGCGATCATCTTTCTGTTTACCTTAATTCCTTATTTCACGGTTTACTTTCCCGAAATCAACCGCGACAACATTCTGGTTTTTCTGAAGGATTTTTTTCCTCCGAATATGTACGACGTGGCGTCGACCACCATACTCGACATTGTGAGCAACCAGCGCGGCGGCCTGCTCACGTTCGGTTTTTTCCTGGCGGTCTTTCTGTCCACAAACGGCATGCTCTCACTCATGCGTGCTTTCAACAGTTGCTACAGAACCATTGAGAACCGAAGTGCTTTTCGAATGCGGCTCACCGCAACGGCATTAACACTAACGACCGCCGTCGTTGTGCTCATGGCAACTGCCCTGCTCGTCATCGGGCAACTTGTGCTGGATTACTTCCTTTCCCACCTGAATGAATTCCAATATATCAACCTCGATGACTTCACCGTCTTCCTGATTTTCCTGACACGTTTCGTTGTAATTTTTATTGTCTTCTTTCTGGCCATCTCCTGCATCTACTACTTCGGACCCGCCATTCATTACAACTGGAGATTTTTTTCATTTGGATCGCTCATGGCAACTGTACTGAGTCTTGCGGTATCCTACGGCTTTTCTTATTATGTGACAAATTTCGGAACTTACAACAAAGTGTACGGGTCCATCGGTGTGATGATCGCATTGATGGTCTACGTTCAATTGATTACCCTCGTACTCCTGATCGGCTATGAGATCAACGCCAGCATTCACCAGGCTGTCCGGGACGAGGCACTATGGCGGTCCAGACAAGTAAGGAAATCCTAATGCTGATCAGGTATTGTTTTTTTGACCAGAACTAACCTGATATACATGACAGCAACAGAAAAAGAGGTACACAAGAAATTTGTGGAGTTGTATCACAGCGAGCCGCTGATGGTACGCTCACCAGGCCGCATCAACCTCATCGGCGAACACACCGATTACAACAACGGGTTTGTCATGCCTGCGGCTATTGACAAGGAAATCATTTTCGCTATTGGAAAATCTTCTGACAACCGGTCGCAGATTCACGCGGTGAAATACAACGAATCTTTTGATGTCGATATTCAGGATGCGCTTCGTGTCGATTCGCCTGGTTGGGTCAACTATCAGCTTGGTGTTCTGAAACAGTTTTTGATGAAGGGACACAAGATAGGGCACTTTCATTGTGTCTTCAGCGGTGACGTGCCGCTCGGCGCGGGTTTGTCGTCTTCGGCAGCTGTTGAATGTGGTTTTGCTTTTGCCCTGAACGAATTGTTCCAGTGCAACGAATCGAGGATGTCCATGGTGCACATGTCCCAGTGGGCGGAACACAACTATGCCGGTGTGCGCTGTGGGATTATGGATCAATTTGCCTCGATGATGGGGCGTGCGGGTCACGTGATGATGCTCGACTGCCGCTCACTTGAGTACAAGTATGTTCCGTTTCATGCTGAAAATTATAAGCTGGTGCTTTTCGACTCTAAGGTGAAGCATTCACTGGTTGATTCCGAGTACAATGCAAGAAGGCAAGAATGTGAGCTGGGTGTACAAATTCTGAAAAAACATTATCCGGCCATTACCTCGCTGCGCGATGTTTCGCCGGGCCAGGTATCCACGCATAAGCATGAGCTTCACGGAAAAGTATTTCAGCGGTGCCTTTATGTCACACAGGAAATCGCACGCGTGAAGGCAGCGGCCGAAGATCTGTTTCAGCGGGATTGGGCTGCGTTTGGCAGAAAAATGTTCGAGACCCACGATGGTTTGTCCAAACTCTATGAGGTAAGCTGCCCGGAACTCGATTTTCTCGTGGCTGAGGTCCGGGGAAACCAGGGCGTTCTCGGCGCAAGAATGATGGGTGGAGGCTTTGGTGGATGCACCATCAATATTGTGCGTGAAGATGTACTGCCGGCGGTTCTTGCCCGCGTCAGCGAGGCGTATTACCAGCGGTTTGGAAAGTCGTCGCCTCACTATGTGGTTACCCTATGCGACGGAAGCACCAGCCTGCCCGTTAGAAGTGCGGTCCTTTAATCACAAAAACACCTGTACTTGTCACGAATGTTTTTGATTGACAGGATAAAAGGTTAATCTTTAGACAAGCCCCGCTCAATGCGTCACATCAACCAACCTGATCATGAGAAAAAATTTCCTGTTCGCGGCAGCGGTATTGTTTTTAGTATTCGGATGTAAGTCGAAGATGGAAGAGCAAAAGTCACAAGCAAACAATACGGTGGAGACGAAGGCGTTCGGTACACTTCCCGATGGAAGAACGAATACGCTGTTCACAGTTTCCAATAAGAACGGCATGACGATGTCCGTCATGAACTACGGCGGAATCATTGTCTCGCTGACTGCCCCGGACCGAACCGGTAAAATGGACGATGTGGTGCTCGGGTATGACTCACTGGCGGATTACCTGAAAGACAATCCCTACTTCGGTGCCTTGATCGGTCGTTACGGAAACAGAATTGCAAAGGGCAAATTTTCTCTTGATGGACAAGCGTACACGCTTGCACTTAACAACGGACAGAATACGTTGCATGGTGGCGCGAAGGGTTTTGATAAAGTATTTTGGAATATCGAGCCGGTCTCATCACCTGAAGGAGCGGCGTTGAAATTAACCTACACAAGCGCAGACGGCGAGGAAGGATATCCGGGCAAATTGGATGTTGCGGTCACCTATACACTCACCGATGACAATCAGCTGAAAATTGATTATCGCGCGACCACGGATAAAAAAACGGTTGTCAACCTGACACAGCATACGTACTTCAATCTTAATGGTGCGACTTCGCCGATCGTCGATCATGAATTGATGATTAAAGCGGACCGATTTCTGCCCGTGGACTCCACCCTTATTCCTACGGGTGAATTTCTCCCCGTTTCAAATACACCATTTGATTTTCAAACTCCGGCCCGTATAGGTTCGCGTATCGATGAATCACATGAGCAGTTGAAGCACGGTATCGGGTACGACCATTGCTGGGTGTTGAACAAGGTGAATGGCGAGCTGAGTCTCGCTGCAGTTCTTTATGATTCTTCATCCGGAAGACAAGTTGAGGTAATGACAACCGAACCAGGCATTCAATTTTATTCCGGTAATTTTCTGAATGGATCGAACATAGGAAAAAGCGGCGTGGCGTATCGGTGGCGCTACGGTCTATGTCTTGAGACACAACATTTCCCGGATTCTCCGAACAGGCCGGAGTTCCCTTCGACCGTGCTGAATCCGGGAGAAGTATATGAATCACAAACCATCTACAAATTCAGTATCCGATGAGCATGGCTATAAAATTGCGCATACTTCTTTTGGCGAATTGCATCGCCTTGACTGCAAGTGCACAGTGGAAGTTGAAAACAGAACGCATCGTGACGGACTATGCGTCGACCGTGACACCGGAAAACGTTCACCGGGAATATCCACGACCGCAGATGGTTCGGAAAGATTGGAAAAATCTCAATGGCCTTTGGGATTATGCCATTCGTCCATCTGCTGAAGGCCAGCCGATGGTCTACGAAGGAAAATTGCTTGTTCCTTTCGCCGTGGAGTCTGCACTTTCGGGCGTAGCGCGTCGCGTTGGAAAAGATTCCGTGCTCTGGTATCACCGCACCTTCACCGCGGAGGCGGGCAGCAAACAAAAAGTATTGCTGCACTTCGGTGCGGTGGATTGGGAATGCACCGTTTATGTTAATGGGAAACCAGCTGGTGTTCATCGCGGAGGTTATGATCCGTTTTCACTTGATGTTACTTCCTTCCTCAAAAAATCCGGTAGCCAGGACGTTGTTATCCGCGTATGGGATCCATCCGATGAAGGACCTCAGCCGAGGGGAAAACAAGTTAAGAATCCTCACAGCATCTGGTACACGCCGGTTACGGGTATCTGGCAAACTGTGTGGCTCGAAACTGTTCCTGAAAATTATATTCAACAAATCAGGATCACACCGAATCTCGATAACAAGAAGTTTATAGTGACTGCAAAGGTCGAAGGGATGAAGCCGGGTGACGTTATTCGCGCAGAACTGTTCGACGGCACTACTAAAGTAACCTCTGCGGAATCCAGGGGAGAAGAGCTTGCGCTTTCGCTTCAGCAGGTAAAGACGTGGTCTCCGTCTGATCCTTTTTTATATGATCTCAAAATAACACTTCAGCGCGGAGGTCGTGTCGTCGATCAGGTCGACAGCTATGCAGGGATGCGTAAGATTTCAGTGGCCGTTGATGCGAATGGCATTCAGCGCATGTTGCTGAACAATGAATTTGTATTTCAATATGGCCCTTTGGATCAGGGCTGGTGGCCGGACGGATTATACACGGCGCCCAATGATGCAGCACTGAAGTTCGATATTGAAAAGACGAAAGAGATGGGCTTCAACATGATCCGAAAGCATGTGAAGGTTGAACCTGCGCGCTGGTATTATCACTGCGATAAGCTGGGGATGCTGGTATGGCAGGATATGCCGAGTGGCGACATGGGTAACAGGTGGGATTCGCGCCCGGGCATTAAGGGTATTGCAACGGACAAAGACAGAACACCGGAATCAAAAGAAATTTTTCATTCGGAGTGGAAGAGCATTATGAATGCGCTGATGAATGTGCCCAGCATTGTTGTGTGGGTACCGTTCAATGAGGCGTGGGGTCAGTTCAACACCGCAGAGGTGACTCAGGCAACCATGTCAGCGGATCCCACCAGGCTCGTGAATAGTGCCAGTGGTGGTAATTTTTATCCCACAGGACATATCATTGATTTGCATAACTATCCCGATCCGGCGATGCCCGATCCCTTATTGTTTGGAAAGGAACAAGTGGTCGTGCTCGGGGAGTTTGGAGGACTTGGTCTTCCCCTGGAAGGGCACACCTGGCAAGGCAAAGACAATTGGGGTTATCAAAGTTTTAAAACACGGGAAGAACTTTTCAAGCGGTATGCCGAGTTCATCAACCGGCTTCCTGCAATGATTGCCTCAGGATTGTCGGCCGCAGTTTATACGCAGACAACCGACGTTGAAATTGAAGTCAACGGCTTGATGACCTATGACCGAAAGGTGATTAAGATGAGCGAAGCGACATTGAAACAGATCCATCAAGTCCTTTACAAGACACCGGTTTCGATGTCTGGCGTGCGGTAAAACAGGACTATTTCGACGAAACATGATGTTAATCAGACTTTTCAGGTGTTGCGTCATTTGGAGATCCACGGTCATGGCTTAAATTGCGGCATGCGCAGGACGATGGTAATTTTGTTCTTTCCATTCCTGATGGCCAACGCCATGTTGCCTGCCATTGGGCGCGGAGAGATTCAGAAGATACCTGCGTTAATTACTCATTTTCTGGAGCACCAGAAACAAAACCCTGACATGTCCTTTCTGGCTTTTCTGCAACTGCACTATGAGGACGTGAATCATCACAACCAGGATCACGACAAGCACGAGCAATTGCCACTCAACCATCACGATGCCCACAACCTGAATGTCGTTACCTACGCGTTCGTTGAGGTTATTCACATTTCCATCAGCTCCCACCTCTCCGGGGAAATTGAGTTGAATTTTTTTGACAGCAACGATTCTACACTTTCCTTTTCAGGCAAAAGCTGGCAGCCACCGAGGGCTTAAGCACACGCTCTTCCGGTCAATTCTTATCTTCTCAACTCCTTACAACCACCATTGGGTGATTTATCATGCTAAATGCAATTATCGGATTCTCAATCCGCAATAAACTAATTATTGGCCTTTTCATCGTCGGCCTTATTGGGTGGGGAAGTTCTGCCATCACGCAGCTTCCGATCGATGCGGTTCCGGATATTACCAACAACCAGGTTCAAATCCTCACCTATGCACCTTCACAATCGGCGCAGGATATTGAACGACTCGTCACGTTTCCGGTTGAGCAAACCATGGCCACGATTCCCGGCATCACGGAGATTCGATCATTTTCGCGCTTCGGGCTTTCCGTGGTAACTATAGTATTTGAAGATGATGTGGATGTCTACTGGGCACGACAACAAGTGAATGAAAGACTGGTTGTCGCGGGAAAACAAATTCCCCCGGGTGTTGGCATGCCCGAACTTGCGCCGGTCACTACCGGTCTTGGGGAGATTTATCAATACATCCTGAAAGTAAAGCCTGGTTACGAAGGTAAGTATGACATTAAGGAACTGAGAACCATCCAGGATTGGATCGTGCGCCGGCAACTCCTCGGCACGGAGGGCGTGGCGGATGTGAGTAGTTTCGGTGGTTATCTGAAACAGTATAGTGTACAAATTGATCCGGCACAGCTTCAGAGTTTAGGTCTTTCCATCGCTGATGTATTTGATGCGCTGGAAAAAAATAATCAGAATACCGGTGGAGGCTACATCGACAAACAACCTTACGCATACTTCATCCGAAGTGAAGGGTTAATAGGTTCGGAGGAAGACATTGAAAATATAGTTGTGCGGGAAGGAGAGACTCCTGTGTTGGTGCGCAACATCGGACAAGTTGTGGAAGACCATGCCATTCGCTTTGGTGCTATGACGGAGAATGGAAATGGAGAGACTGTCGGCGCCGTGGTGATGATGCTCAAAGGTGCCAATTCATCGCGGGTGATTGAGCACGTCAAACAACGCATCGAAGAAATCAGCAAGACGCTTCCGGAAGGCGTGGTTATCGAACCATTTCTCGACAGAACGAAATTGGTGAATAATGCCATTGGCACCGTCACTAAAAATTTAGCCGAAGGTGCGTTAATTGTCATTTTCGTTCTGGTGCTGCTGTTGGGAAATCTTCGTGCGGGCCTTGTCGTTGCCAGTGTCATTCCCTTGTCGATGCTCTTCGCCGTCATCCTCATGAATCTCTTCGGTGTTTCAGGCAACCTCATGAGTCTCGGCGCACTTGATTTTGGGTTAATAGTCGATGGTGCCGTGATCATTGTGGAGGCGACGCTTCACCATATTCATACCACTGGCTTCGAAGGAAAGCTGTCACGTGCGCAAATGGACGAAGAGGTGGGGGGCAGCGCCAAAAAGATGATGCGCTCTGCGGCCTTCGGACAGGTTATTATTTTGATTGTGTATCTGCCCATTCTTTCGCTCTCTGGCATCGAGGGGAAAATGTTTGCGCCGATGGCACAAACGGTGATGTTTGCCATTATCGGTGCATTGATATTATCGGTGACCTATGTTCCTGTGGTTTCTTCAATCTTTCTCAGCAGAAATGCATCGGCTAAAGAAGACATTTCTGATAAGATAGTTCGTCGTGCAAAAAATTTGTATGAGCCCGTCATTCGTCTTGCCGTGTCTAATCCCTGGCGTGTGGTCGCGTCGGCAATCGCTGCTTTTGTAATCAGTGTGTTCCTGTTCACCACACTCGGGGGTGAATTTCTTCCCGAACTTGATGAAGGAGACTTTGCTGTAGAAACACGACTGCTCACCGGCAGCAGCTTGTCACAAACAGTAGATGCTACGTTGCGCGGGCAGCAGGTATTGCTGAAACATTTTCCAGAGGTGCGCTCGGTCATAGGGAAAATTGGCAGCTCAGAAATTCCGACAGATCCGATGCCACTCGAGGCGGCCGATTTGATGGTGATCATGAAGCCTAAGGATGAATGGGTGAGCGCCGAAACAAAAGATGAGTTGATAGAGAAAATGCAGGCGCGGCTATCAGAAGAAGTGCCGGGTGTTTCATTTGGTTTTCAGCATCCGATTCAGATGCGGTTTAATGAATTGATGACCGGGGCGCGTCAGGACGTTGTCGTAAAAATATATGGTGAGGATTTGGATACCCTCGCGCATTATGCGGGCCGGTTGTCGCGGATTGTCTCTTCCATCGACGGGGTTGCAGATTTGTACGTCGAGCAGGTGACAGGACTTCAACAAGTCGTTGTTCGGTATAAACGCGATCGCCTCGCCTTGTATGGCTTGAATGTGTCTGAGGTGAATCGTGTCTTGAATGCGGCATTCGCTGGACAATCTGCCGGCCAGGTATATGAAGGCGAGCGACGATTTGATTTGATAGTGCGGCTGAGTGAGCAGAGTAGAAGTAACATTGAGGACATCAACCGGCTCACCCTGCTTTCCTCCACAGGCACGCGTGTACCACTTGAGCAAGTTGCTGAAATCAAAATTGTGAATGGTCCGAATCAGATCCAACGCGATGATGCCAAACGAAGAGTCATTGTTGGATTTAATGTGCGTGGACGAGATGTTGAGAGTATTGTCGAGGAGCTCAGCACACAGGCCGACGCGCAACTGGGTCTTCCGCCTGGCTACCGAATTACATACGGTGGTAGTTTTGAAAATCTTGTGGAAGCACGCGACAGATTGATGATCGCCGTACCTGTGTCACTGGTGCTCATTTTCCTGCTGTTGTATTTTACATTCAACTCCGTGCGCCAGGGGTTATTGATTTACTCGGCCATCCCGTTCTCTGCGATTGGTGGCATCCTGGCGCTCTGGCTTCGCGACATGCCCTTCAGCATCTCCGCAGGGGTTGGGTTCATTGCCTTGTTTGGGGTGGCGGTGTTGAACGGCATTGTTCTCATCTCCGAGTTTAATCGCCTGCGTGAGGAAGGTCTTCGTGAGGTTCGCGAAATTGTTTTCCAGGGCACTCTGGTTCGTCTTCGTCCTGTGTTGATGACCGCGCTTGTGGCTTCACTGGGCTTTTTACCCATGGCATTATCGAACGGAAGTGGCGCGGAAGTGCAAAAGCCGCTAGCGACCGTTGTGATCGGCGGACTTATCAGCGCGACGCTGCTCACCCTGATTGTCCTTCCGGTTCTCTATACCTTATTTGAAAAACCTAAATCCACTCAACATGAGTCCTGAAGCACGCATCGTTGGTTTATCTCTGGTGTTTTCCTCAGTGATATTATCCCTGAACGCGCAGGAACTGACCTATGAGTCAGCGATTGCAAGAGTTCGTGATGTTCATCCCTCCGTCAGGGCGTCGAAGGAGGAGCAGAATGAATATCAGCAGATGGTTCGCGTTATCGACATACCGAAGACGGATGTGATGCTGATGTACGGTCAGTATAATTCGTATGTGGACAACGACAACAACCTGACCATCTCTCAGTCAATTCCCTTCCCGACGACGTGGGCCGCACAACGCAGGGCCCACAAGGCGCGTCTTGCGCAGAGCAGAATGCGCACACTGCAAGTACAAAACGAGGTAATCTACCGGGCGAAGTATCTGTATCAGCACCTTCTTTATCTGAGAGCAAAAAACGAGTTGTTGGTACGTCAGGATAGTTTATTTGAGGCACTGCTTCGCGCAGCAACGTTAAGACTTCAGGCAGGAGAAACAAACCTCCTAGAAAAGACGGCCATCGAAACACGCTATCGCGAGGTTCAGCAACTGAAAAGACAGAATATGCTTCAGTACGAAAACACATCGGAGCAGTTGAAGAGGTACCTGGTCATGGAAGGAACGTTCTCGCCCGGCGGTTCATTTGGTGAATTGCCGCTTGTCGCTGATTCGTTTTCCGTAGCGGAAAATCCGACACTACGCGTCCTCGACCAGGAAGTCGCTGTCCTCGATGCAGAGCGAAAAATTTCCAACCGGCAATTTCTTCCTGATTTGACGTTCGGATATTTTAACCAGACGCTGATTGGAACTCAAAATGTCAACGGAACCGATCGCTACTTCGGCTCCTCAAAACGTTTTCAGGGATTTTCAGTAGGGGTATCGTTGCCTTTATTTTTTCAGCCGTATTCGTCAAGGGCAAGAGCATCGGCGTCGCGCAAAGAATCTGCTCTGCTGCGCGCAGAAGCTGGCCGGCTGAACCTGACCAACGAGGCTACTCAAGTTTGGCAGGAAATGCAAAGACACCGCGACAATCTTTCATATTACAAGACTGCTGCACTTCCAAACGCGGTACTGCTTCGCCAACAATCAGTAGTTGCATTTCAACACGGTGAAATTGACTATTCCACGCATTTGAACAACCTCCGTCAGGTTGTTTCGATTGAAGAAGGTTATCTCGACGCCATCTGGCAGTTTAATCAATCTGTGATTTCATTTGAATTTATTACCGGTACATCATTATGATACGTCAACTTATTTACTTCTTCACTTTTGCTTTTCTGATTCTTTCGTGTTCTGTGAAAGAAGAAACTGCAGAAGCATCCGAAACGACATCGGATGAGATTCAATTGTCCCCGGAACAAATCACAAAGGCCGACATCCGCTTCGCGAAACCAGAACGTATTTCCCTGGTGGAAGAAATTCGCGCGAATGGAAAACTTGATGTGCCTCCTCAAAATCTAGTCGACGTGAGTGCACCCATGGGAGGATTCGTTCAGCAAACTTCATTGCTGCAGGGTATGCGCGTCAGGAAAGGGGAGCTGCTTGTCGTTCTTCGTCATCCGGACTATATTCAATTGCAGCAGGACTATCTGAATGCTTCCAGTCAGCTGGAGCTGCAGGAAGCGGAATATCAACGTCAGCAACAACTGGCTGCCGGACAAGTAAATGCGCAAAAAACACTTCAACAATCTAAGGCTGCGTATGAAAGTGCGAAGGCTAACGTTCAGGGATTGGAAGCAAAGCTCAAGATGATCAATCTCGCACCTTCGGGAATTAAGGCAGACGGAATTCAGAATTCGATCAGACTATATTCTCCCATCGATGGCTATGTCACGGAAGTGAATATTAACGTGGGCAAATTTGTTTCGTCCACAGACGTCATGTTGCGTATCGTGGATACAGAACATTTGCACGCAGAAATACAGGTGTTCGAAAAGGATGTGCCCCGATTGAAAATTGGTCAAAAGATCAACGTATCGCTGGTAAATGAATCGGAAGTTCGCGAAGCGCGGGTATATGTGATCGGGAAAGAAATTTCGTCTGAACGAACCCTTCGTGTTCACGGGCATTTTTCAAAAGAAGATCCATCGTTAATTCCAGGGATGTTCATCACCGCATCTATTGAATGTAATCCCCGCGAAGTTTGGGCGCTGCCTTCGACAGCGATTGTTGTTCACGAAGGAAAAAATCACGTAGTGGTTGCCAGCGGAAGTTTATTCAAACTGGTTCCGGTAGAAACCGGGGGCAGTACAAAAAATATGGTCGAGGTGCAGTTGAATGACGAAGCGCAGCAATTGAGCTATGTGGTGAACGGTGCCTACACGTTGTTATCGCTTATGACGAATAAGGAAGAAGAGTAATTTATTTCCCAACAAGCTGCTTAAACTTCTCCAGACTGACGGGTTTGAGGATTACTCCCGCAAAGCCAAGTTTGAGCAGGTTTGCAGCCTGGTTGTCGTCCACGTGATTGGTGAGCACAAATGCTTTGAAGGTTGACGGATCGCGCTTCGCGGCAATCGCGCGAAAGGCGTCGCCGGCCTGCTTCCCTGCATTGAGATAGTTGTCAATTAACGCAACATCAAATGAATTGACAGATGCCCAGTTGGCAGCTTCTTCAATTTCCATAAATCCTTCTACCTCGAATTCCTGTCCCAGCAGTTTCTTCGCTATAAACAAATCCAGTTGTTCATCATCAACTAACAGAATCTTCATGCAGATGTAAGTAAGTCAAAAAAGTTTCTGGTGTTTAATATCGGGAAATTAGGCTTTCGTAACCTCAACCCGATTCGTTGATTTTGAAAATTTCCAGATAAAGCCGTCAAGGATGTAATGTGTTATCTGAGGAAGTGCCAGAAAAGCGACAATAAGTGATTGGAATACATTGCTTTCCAGAATATGGAAAAGCGGTGTCGAGGGGAAGACCGTTTCCCGATCTTGCCAGACAAATCCATCCCATAGCGCTTCTTCTGCATAAGCGAGCATGATCAGCGAGATAAAAAACAAGAGGAAAATGCGCAGTCCGAAACTGTATTGCTGTTTCTTTTCTCCGTAAATCCACACGAGGCCCATATACGGTATGCCATGTGCAACCACATTTAACAATGTGAAGATCAGGTCAGCCTGAAACGCAACAATACCCACATACCAAGAGAGTAGTGTTCCGGCAATAACCAGATTCTTGGGAATATTGATTGCTTTTGTTTTGAAATAGAACCAACACTCTTTGATTATCCATATGAGGATGGAGAAAATGTAAAGAATAAGGCAGATCGGCATGAGTTGCTTAAGCTCTGCCTGGAAGAAATCTCCCTGAACAAACCACGTGATTTTTCCTGTAGAGAAAGCATGCCAGTGGATGAGCGGATAAAGCGTAGCGAGATAGATGACAAATACATCAATATACCGCGCAACTTTGCCATAATTTTCATGTCGGGAGTATAGCCTCATGAATCCGTATTGCTGACGGATGAAGTGAAACACGGCAACATAGGCAAGTGTGCGCCAAAAGAGTATCGGACTGACTACATGGAGAGAGAATCCAAGTATGATAGCAACGGCAGGGATGATGAGAAGTGTCGTGCGGTAGGTTTGGAAGGTTTGCTTATCCCAATACAGCCGGAACAACGTACTGTAGACGTGACTCACATCGACACCCAGTACCAGCACAATCCACCAAAAAGTATTTACCTCCGTACGGACGAAATAGTCCTGAAATAGAAGAACAATGACCACAGGCAGAAGTGCAGGCGCGAGGATCAGCCACGTTTCTTTCTTTGCATCTGCGAGCCATGGTTGTCTGATTGTATTCATACGCCAAGCATTGCCTTTGCAGTTATGTGACCCTGATAAAAAGCTTCTTCAAAAACCGAGATCCCACTCAGGTCTGAATGTGCGTAATATATTTTCCCGAGCCACGACTTCTGCGCCATTCGCTTTTCATCACCCCAAATGAAACCGGACTTTGGACTGATCATCCCATGGCCCCAAAGCCATACCTGCATATCTCCTATTTGCTTACTGATCTCCGGGTGTGCCATGCTGAGATCGCGTATGATGTCATCTTGCCAATGCTCAAATGTTTTTGTGTAGGCAAAGCGACGAGCTTCTGATGCAGGCAGGGTTGTCAGCGGTTTATAATACGTAATTACTTTATTGAGTTCGGGTCGCTGCAGTTGCTGATGTCCACTGAAGACATAGCCGAGTGAGTCGCTTCCATAGATCACATTATCCCAGCAAAGCGGTTCTCCGCGCCGTTCATTCAACTCACTTCGCAGCGTCATGTTGCACACCATCCACGGCCCGTATTCAAAAGAATTCAATTTCGGAATACCCTGCTGAAGACGTTCGGTAACGTAGCGCGGTGTTGCCAGCAAAACTTTATCCGCAAGAATTCGAACGCTGGAGTTGGTATTTGCATCGTAGTACAAAACTTCAACACCAGAGTCTTTTTCGCGAACCGCATAAGCAAGTGCATTTTTGATAAGATTGGGCTCGCAGTATTTTCTCAGTTGATTCACGAGCCAGAAGTTTCCCTCCGGCCATGTCAGCACTTCATCACTTTCTGCATTGGCTCCGCGGCCTTTTCGCGACGCGAAATAGTGAATCATCGCCCAGGCCGAAGTATTATCGAGCGAAGCGCCATAGTCATCTGCACAGCAATAATTTACATACCACCGCAGGAACGAGGAGCGGAAATTATGCTCGTCCATAAATGCAGCGGCGCTGATGTTGTCAAGGGCAAGAAGCGCTGCATCCTGTGAACTAAAAGAAAGTGGAATCGCAAACGCTTCTTTACCATCAGAACCGAGATGGCGCTTGTACACATTCATCAGGTCAAGAAAACGTTGTATCTCGCCAAGGTCGTTTTGAGGAACACCCGCATGTGGAATTAACCCTTCCTGCCATACATGATGAATGAATAGCCGTTCTTTAGGATCGTGACAAAGATGGTAATCATTATAGACGGGGAGTCCGTCGCGCTGTCCGGTAATCACGCCTGCATCTGTGAGGAAGCTGAGTAATTCTTTGTCGTTGGCATTGGGTATCGGCAGGTAATGGGCACCCCACGGAAAAGATGAAAATGTGTTTGCGCCGCCGAGAGAATTTCCACCTGGCTCCGTACCCAATTCAAGCAACAGAAATTCAGCCTTTGATTGTGAGAATATCCTCGCCGCAGAAAGCCCCGAAACACCAGCGCCCACAACAACCAAAGGTGATTTTACCTCGCGCGAAGCCTCAGGAAAATTCATGGTGCGCAGCCGGTGGCCCAGCGCAGAAAAACCGGGATTAATTTGTCCGGAGATCGCTGTATTTGTGCTGCATGAACTTTGCATCATGGCAGCGGAAGCAGCAAGGCCACTAATGGAAGAAGCGATAAATTTTCTTCGGTTGATCATTTCAGATACGCTGCCCACTCTTTTTCAAATGTATTCACGAGCACCTGATTGTTTAAGGTATTGAATGGAGAGGGGACAAAACTCATATCCGGCGGAAATACAAACAACTGATGCATGGTCTCTTGCGAGAGGAATTTCAGATTTTGTGGCAGTGCACTTTTTTCACGAAGCGCCTTCTTGGTGGCGAGATTAAATCCCCACTCGCCAAACGAGGGCACAAAACAATGATATGGCTGTGTTTCAAATCCAACTTCCTTCAACGTGCTGTCAATGATCCAAAACGATTTTCGCGCAACAAAGGGAGACGTCGACTGGATGACCAGGGCGCCCTCATCTGCGAGGTGATGATAGAGTTCGCGATAGAAGGTGGTGGTGTATAGTTTACCAAGGGAGTAATTGGATGGATCAGGAAAATCGACAACGATGAAATCAAAAGGTTCTCTGTTATTTCTTATCCAGATGAAGGCATCTTCATTGACAACACTCACTTTGTTTGATTGGAACGCATGTCCGTTGAGTTGCATCAATCCTTCGTTGCTTCGAAACATTTCCGTTACGGATTTGTCGAGGTCAACCAGTACAATCTGTTCAACATCCGGATAGCGGAGAATTTCACGTACGGCCATTCCATCACCGCCTCCGAGGATCAGGACGCGCTTGCGTTGAGACAAACGACTAAGACCAGGATGCACAAGTGCCTCGTGGTATCGGTATTCATCTGCAGAGCTGAATTGCAGATTCCCGTTGAGAAATAATTTCCAATCATACCCGCCGTGCGTGAGCACGATTCGCTGATATGCGCTGGAGCGCGCGTAAACAATTTTGTCGGGATAGGTAAGACTTTCGGCAAATGACGTTAGTGCATCGGAGAAAATAAAGCCAATGGCAAGTGCGAGCATACTCAATATGCTGGCTGTTCTCAAATGCAGGAATGATTTGATTTCTTCCTTGAAGCGGAAAGTCATCAACAATGCGATGCCGACATTTAAAAATCCAAAAAAGAAGGCGGTACGTAATAGTCCAAAATAAGGAATGAAGATCAGCGGAAAGAGAAGAGAGGCGAACAACGCACCGATATAGTCGAAGGTAAAGATTCGGGAGACCAGTTCGGCAAATTCAATCCGGTCTTTCAGAATGCGAATCAGCAGAGGCAGCTCGAGTCCGACAAGCGTTCCGGTACAGACCACCAGCGCATAAAGAAGTACCCGGAAGTAAACGACCTGTTCGAAGAGCACAAAGAGCATCGATGCTGAAAATCCCCCGACAACACCAACAAGAATTTCCACACCGATAAACCACGCGAGCAGATTTTTCGTGATGAACTTCGACAGCCACGAGCCGATGCCCATGGCGAACAGGTAGGTACCAATGATGGTTGAAAATTGCGTAACGGAATCTCCGAGCAAATAAGAGGCGAGCGTTCCGGCAATAAGTTCGTAGATCAGCCCGCAGGTGGCGACGATAAATACGGAAATGAGCAACAACAACTGAAAGGCATGCGCCTTCTTTCCCTCTGCACTGCTCATGATTTCTTAACTGTGAATGGCCGAACCAATGATGATCGCGATGGCAATCATAAACGCTGCGGCAACAATGGCAAGCGCAGTATTTTGTTTCTCAACAATTTCTTTCCATAAATTTTCCGGGGTGACTTTCTCAAATATCCAGAAGCAGATCCCAAGAATGGCGATGCCAATGAGTGAGTAGACAATCGATGCAATAATGTATTTGGTTTCCATAGGTCAGGTTTTACTTGTGACTCCGAAAAATATAGCCCGAGCCCCCGCGTGTGGTTCCCGTTCTGGTTTGTTCAGTACCGGTGCTGTTAAACCAATTCCAGCCTACGGAGGCGGAATAGGTGAAAAAGCCAATGACAATTACGCCATAGAGAATATAGTACTTCAGTCCTTTTAAATCTTCAATGCTCATCATTCAGTTGCATAAGGTGAATATTCGCTATCTGCCCAGCGGCGTCCTTCGAGTATGCGCTTTCGGATATAATACCCCAGGGGGAATAGCAGGATGGCAATCCACGCAATCCAGAAGTTTAAGTGCATGCCAACATCCCGCCTCACGACAAGGGAAAACGTCTTATTCGAGAAGCTGAATTCCGGATAAATATTGATGTGATATTTTCCTTCGGGTATCTTCGACAAGAAAGCTTCTCCCAGTTGCGATCCCTCTGACCACGTCATTCCGTCTTCAACGCCGGAATATTTTTCAATTTCTTTGGTGAAGTTGTATTCTTCGCCGGTTGTTTCGTTGATCAGGCTGAATTCAGCAAAGAACCAGTCGTTCGAGAGTGGCGCATAAATTTCAACCGTCAGGCTTTTTGTTCCATCATCAAGTGTGAATGGCTCCGTCATGAGCATTTTTTGATCACCAAGCTGTGATTCGTTAAACTCAGATTGCAGGACAATTCGTTCGTTGGATGTGGAATTGAAAAACATCTGAATCGCAAAAACAAGCACCATCATAATCACCGTCATGCTGATCAGGCTCTGTTCAGTAAATGAGGTATTGATCGGTTGGGTGAGCCCGATGCCTGTCGGCCGGGGAAGTGTTGTCTTTTGAATGTTGAACGCTTCAGCAACTTCCTCAGGATACAGGTACTCGCCTTCCACCCAAAGCAGGCTGTCTTCGCTCATTTCGAGCGAAAGTATGCGCGGTGGTGCGATGTAATCCGTACAGACAACATCTTCAGTTGTGTCTACAACGTCGAAAAAGAATTCGCCTGTTGCGGTCGTCACGGTCGCCCTGTACTTCTGGTAAATATTGAATGTATCTTTTCCATAGGGGAAAGAATCTCCAACTGCCTTCGATCTGGGATTGACGTCAATGGGCCAGAAGAAATTCCAGTGCCCATCGTATTCCGATAAAAAAGTGTAACCTGCGTATGGATTGAAAAGGAGATATTCGCGCCATTCATACCGATGGACATTCTCGCGTTTCACGCAGAACCCCATCACTTCATAGACGACGCCATCAATTTTTCCTTTCGCACCGATGGCAATTGCAGGTGTTGCCTTCGTTTCGAATTTTGTATTCCGTTTGCCCCATGGGCGCGTATAGAAATACAGATGACACGACGGACAAGTGAGCGTTGCGGTGAGCGCTTTGCCACGCAGTGTCTTCACGTGACCGCAGTTCGGACATTTCGCAGTTAATTCACTTCCACTCATCCCACGTCTTGATTTGTTCCGGCATAAAATCTTGTAGCGCTGCACGCTTACCGCTCAGATATTTCGGCTCCCTTTCACGGTCCACAAAGTAATAGGCAACGTCGGTATCATTCCCGGCTTGAATAAAGAAGAAACCTTTATCAAAAAATTTCCAGTCTGCAATTTCGCCTTCGGCGTGAATTATCTCACAACGTTCAACGAACTCACCCTTCAGTTTCACGTTGCCTTTGATATTAATGGGACTTCCGGCATGCAGGTTTTTTGGTTTTGCACTTGTATCGTTCCAGAAATCGGAGACGAATGCAAAACTTCCGAACGAGTCGACGAGATATCCGGGGATTTCGTTTTCATACAAGACCGTCCAGAAATTCTTGTAGTCGTTAAGTAGTGTCAGACGGATTCTGCCAATAACCTCAAATTTTTTCTCCTGGAAAGTACCCTTCGTCCCGATGCAAATAAAGCTCCAGTCGTCGGGTACAGCTTCTTTCCGAACAGGATGTTCTCCAATGACGGCAGAATAACATTGCTTACACACCACCACCGACGCAGATTTTAAACGCACATAGGTGAATGTTCCACACGAAGGACATTGCTCTGTTTTCATCGCTTAACTTGTTGGTGAAAAAGAACAGTGGCTTCAAAGAACTCCCTTACCGCCTCGTAAATTTTGACCGTATTGAATTCATTATCCCGGCGGTAACTCGAGAGAAATACATCGAATGTAGCATATCCGTGCTCCGGCCAGGTATGGATGGACAAATGTGATTCAGCAAGGCAAATCACGCCAGTGAAACCACCCTCAGGAAAATCGTGGTACACCTCACCGACCTTGACAAGGCCGAGTGAATCAACAAGTTTGTCGGCGAAAACCCGGAATGCGCTATGCTTCGCCAGAAGCAATACATTGTCGATCGACAGGTTTGCGAGAATATGTGTTCCAGGAATTGCGGGAACACGACGTGAATGGATTATTTCAGAAACAGGAGTGGGGTCCAATTGAAAAGCCTTTTGCCAAGATTATCAAATTTTTTAATAATCGTCAATAGACCCTTTATGGTAACCTGAAACTGCTCAGATTATTATTCTTGCACAAACAAACAGTTCAGGGTCAGACTTGTGTGAACGCAAAAAAGAAAAAACCTAAGGCTACGACAACATGCACAATCAACCAGGCACGTTGATAAAAGGGTCTGTTGGTCCACGTGACCCGATGGTCAAATGGGTCAAAAATGAGGGCAATGCCAAGATTACTTGCCGCCGTCATGTAGTCCCCCGTTGCAAAGAAATAGATGCTGAGCAACACAAAGGCCCCGTAGAAAAATCTGAAAAGGGGCTGAGTCTTATCATTTTTTGCAGTCTTGACCATAGCGTTTGTTTTTAATTGTACGCTGCGCCTCGATTAGAGGCAGTATGATGGCAATGGTGATACAAATTGTGAAGGCGATGAGACCAGGATCTGTGCCCCATGCCGCACAAAAACCAGCGAGCAGCGCGACCATGCCTGCTACCGCTATCAATGTCCAGTGGATACGCTTCATAAATTAATTTTCTCCATCAGTAACATTCACCTGCGGATTATTACAACAGAGGAAAAGAAGATCTAAGCAACGGGCTGGCTACTGGAAAAACGGGTATTTCACGAGGCAATGGCCATGTTGCTGTTGTCGTTGTCGCGCAAGCGTTCTTTTTCGATGCTTTCTGTAAGACGGACAATCATCTTAATTTTTTGATCCAGTTCCTGACTCGACTGGTGAAGCATCCGGATAATCTCCCCGTTTTCCGGGTCATCTGCATTGAGTAACTGAATCAGACCCAAAATCGTCGATACTGGGCGCCGCATCTCGTGTGATTGTATCCACGCAATTTTCTCCAGCAGCGCATTCTTATATTCAATCGCAAGCTCCTGTTCTTTTCGCTGGGTGATGTCGTTGCGCACGGAGAAGTATCCTTCTGGTTTGCCGTCGTCTCCTAACATGGGGTAGATGAAGGTATCAACCCAATAGAATCTTCCGTCTTTTGTTCGGTTACAAACTTCTGCGCGCCAGGCTTTCCCCCGGGAAACCGTTGCCCACGCAGCACGCCAGAATGCTTTGTCGTGATATCCTGAATTAACAATGCTGTGCTTTGCACCCACCAGCTCTTCGCGACTGTATCCGCTGATTCGGCAAAAGTTGTCATTGACATAAATGATTGTCCCCGACATATCCGTACACGAGAAAATGGATGACTCCGAAATCGCGTCCTTGATTTTTTTAATCTGAATTTTCACAACTCACTTTTTTTACCGTCTGCCCTGCTCCGCTGATTCACGGCCCGTTGCCGCGGATTGTCACACAAGGGTCTCAAAAGAAAAGTGAATGTCGTGTGAAAAATATGATGATAATCAGTTCCAGCGGCCCTTTTCGACCAAACGCATCAAATTCGGTAGAACTACCTACGCAGTTTTTCCGAGTTTTTTACCGTGATAGCCAGCTGCTTAAAGTCAATCAGAGAGGTGAGGCCGATGGATATACTTTCTCTCTTGTAATTTATACTGCATATTTGGGACTAACCTTCGAAACAAAATTATGTCTTTTATGCTCAGAAAGCCTTCGATTCGAGTACAACTGATGGTGTCGCTCCTGCTCGTATCCATTGCAGGACTCGCACAGAATACAGAAAACGCGCTGCTGTGGGAAATTTCCGGAAAGAAGTTGAAGAAACCGTCTTATCTGTTCGGCACATATCATTTATTGACAGAATCCTATTTTAATGAAGTGCCCAAAGCGAAATCGCTGTTAGAGAAAGCGGACGGTGTGGCAGTTGAAATGGAAATTGATTCATCAAAACTGCTGAACATGCAGGCCGCTATGTTCATGAATGATAAGACCATTTCACAGATGATTAGCAAAGAAGATGCGGAGCTGGTAAGCAAAGAGCTTCAAGCCGTATTCGGAGCACCGCTGTCGGCCTTCGACCGGTTCAAGCCTACGAGCATCACCTTGTTGTTGACGTTGATGTACGCGCAAAAAGAAAATCAGGATGTGCTGGCAAAATATACAGGGTCGCCGCTTGACGTTGCCATTGCCACAAACGCCCGGAAGGCAGGGAAATCAGTATTCACATTCGAGACGATGGACGAGCAAATTAATATACTCTATAATTCCCTTTCGCTTGAGGAACAGGCCCGCCAGCTTGTGGTGTTTATGAAGCGCAAAGATGATATGGTGCGTTCACAGCGCGATCTCCTGAATGCCTACATGAATCAGGATATGGGTAAGCTGCTCGCCGACTTTGAACAATATGAAAAGGACTTTGGATCTTCTGCATACATGCTCGACGATCGCAACGTTCGCTGGATGGAGAAAATGGGTGAATTGCTTTCGAAAGGAAACCAGTTTATTGCCGTAGGTGCACTTCACCTGCAGGGAAAGAAGGGGCTTGTTAATTTGCTCCGCGAACAGGGTTATACGGTGAAGGCAGTGAAAGTGAAATAGTCATCAACAAGAATGTTGAAGCAATGATAAGGGGCTGCCTCAAAAGGGCAGCTTTTTTTATGCGGGAGTTTTCTGTCGGTAACGAGAAGAAATTGGGCGCGTCCCTCCGTGCCTTGTCAACGTAAAATCTTAGTAAACGTGAAGTAAGGCACTCCGGGTCGGGCCACCTGGCACTCGCCGCGCCGCTCGCGTATAGTAGTAATCATGGTGTAAAGTTGGCGGCGCGGGCTCAAACAATGCCAGTGTCCCTCGCGCAGGGTCTCAACTATTGAGCCCTTGCAAACTTGCGTTGAGTGAAAATCTAATTGCTCGCCCGCCCCGGGGCCGAAGGCCTTAACTTGTGGCACGTCTTCTTCATCGAGCGCATTGTCGAGCGTCATCAACAGCGCAGATTTTAACGATCGGCTGCACCCGTCGTTGAAGTCGCTCAGGGCACAAAGCTTTTTGCTAATAGATCAGATCGGTTTTGGTGTTTCCCTTATATAAATGCCAGAACTGCTCAGCAATGGCGTCAGGGTTATATTTCGCGTCCTTCGGATCGACCATACCGCACACCGTAACCATTCCGATTCGGACCTCTGTCTCTTTCAGCGAGTTCATCATCGCTAAAACCAAACTGCGCAATGCTGCCTTTCCCATACTGAGCCCTACCATTTGTGCACTGGGCTGAAGTGATAATCCTCCTCCTGTAAACATCAGCAGCCCGGAATTTTTCCTAAGGAACACCGGTAACATTTTCTGCAGCAGAAAAAATGCGCCACCAGCATTTACGTCAAGCTGTGCTTTCATATTATCCCAGCTTTCTTCCGCAAGGGATTTATAAACAGACGCAGACGGATTAAAGTGAATCACATCAGCATCTGCGGCTTGAAGTTGATCCAATGCATGATCGAGAGAGGATTGTACGGACACATCAGCGACCGCGTAATTGGCTTGTATTCCTGCCGACGAAAGCTGGGCACATTCGTCTTTTAATTTTGATTCATTTCGACCAACGATTGAGACGCGAAATCCTTCGCGGCCAAACTTACGTGCTACTCCTGCGCTGATTCCCGGGCCTGCTCCAATAATGATGATATGCATGGTATTGATATTCGTTATTGAAATATAATGGTTCTGAAATAAAAAACCCGGCATGTTGGCCGGGTTGATTAAGTACGAGGCGAAGAGTTTTTATTTAAACTGGTATCTCACTTGCACAAGAAATGCCGTGCCCATTTGGCTGAAGTGAGATCCATCGTACGTGACTATCGGATAGCGACCGTTAAACGTAATGTTGTTTTTCTCGGTCTTCACTTGTTCAGGATCGTTCAGAATAGCTTTGCCTGCTGCATTTAAAGCTTTCAGCTTATACTCTGGGAAGACGTTGAGAAAATTCTGAAGTGTCAGAGAGGCGGAAAGACCTCCTTCAAACTGGTATTGGAAAACAATGTCGCTTACAATTTTAGGGACAAATTCCACTTTTAAATCTGAATTCAGATCGGCATTGTTAAACGTGGTTGGTCCAAACAACGTGTTATTCAGATTGACATTAAATTTTCCGAAGGTCATGTCGCCACCGAGTATGAACTTGTATTCCGGCCTGCTGGTTGTCATCAAGGCCTCCTGAGTTTGATTGAAGATGGGCAATCCTCCAAACGATTGGTTCACTGCGTTCCATCCTCCAACAAGTTCATTGTTGATGGTATAATTTCCGGCAAGGTTAAGATTCAATTTCTTTGAACCGATGTTGCGATAACTCGCCACGACATCAATACCACTTGTTCTTGTTTTCGCAGCATTAACAAAGAAGCTGGTGTTGTTAATGGTGACGCCACTCACTGTCCTGCTGACTTCGTTGCTGTACACAATTCTGTCCTTGATGGAAATGTTATAGTAGTCGACCGTAATGGACACATCGGAGTTTGGATTATAGCCAACGCCAAAGGAGAAGTTTTGTGACCGCTCAGCTTTGAGTTTCGGAACACCCAGCAACCTGGCCTCGCGACTGAAGTTGTTCGCCAATCCAGTAATCACGATATCTCCACCGGAGAATGACGCCTGCGATAACGACAAGTATTGCTGATGAAGTGTTGGCGCGCGGAAGCCAGACGATACGGACGACCGGAAAGTCAGCTTGTCCATGACTTTATAACGCGAAGTGATTTTGTACACAGTGGCTGTTCCGAAGTCGGAGTAATTTTCAGTTCGCACGGTTCCACCCAGCAGGAAGTTTTCAGTAATGTCCCATGTGAGGTCGATGTAGGCGCCGATGTTAAAACGATTCGCTTTAATTGCATTCCGTGATTGAAAACCGGGGAATGAATTGGCGCCTTCGCCCGAATACGAGGCAGTGTCACCAGCGATTAACTCCCAATTCTCGGAACGAAACTCGGATCCGAGTGCGATGAAGAAATTTGATGTAACAGGTCGTGAAAAATCAATATTGCCTACCATGTGATTAAATGCGAATCCGCCTGGCTTGAACGACACAGGACTATTCTTGACAAGTGACCGGTTCACGGTATTGTTGACGGAGAACAACATCTTGTTTCCACCCACCGTGAGACTCATATCCTGCTTCCATCCACCAATGTTTCTGGAACGCAGACCGAGAGTTGCATTGTAGTCGTTGAGATCTCCTTCAAATGTTGGTTGATATCCGATGTATCCGCGATATAGCCCTGCTGCTTTGTCCGCAGCGAAGGCTGCCTGAACAGCAGCGCCATTGGATCCACCGGTGTAGTCGTCGCCGGTATAGTCGGGAGCACTCGGGTTGGGCGTATGTAAGAGCACCTGATCAATACGCCAGTAAGGTTGACGATAGTTCGCGTTGCTCAATGTCTTGCGATATACATAAGCGGCATTGGCATATACTTCTGTGTTGCCGGATGTCCCAATCGGTATGGCAGTGTTGATCAGAAACTTGGCCGATGTATTGTCGGGTGTTCCATTTCTGTTGAGGCCATGAGGGTACTTGTTGAGAAAGTTGCGTACAGCAGTTTGAAAAGGTGCCGAGCCGCTCGTGAGGGTTGCAATTTCGGCATCGGGATCGAGCGGGTCGTAACGTATTGCCTGCTCCTGTTTGTTGATGGAAATATTATAGTTGATAAAACCTTTTTGTCCGAAGTTAGCGCCGCTGTTGTAGTTTAATCCATAGGACCATCCTCCATATTTCGTCGTTGCTCCTGCATTGATGGATACATCCGTGGCCTCATACCGATCCTTCAAAATGATGTTCATGACACCCGCGATGGCATCGGATCCATATTGAGCAGAGGCTCCGTCGCGAAGTATCTCGACTCTCTTAATCGCGTCAGTTGGGATTGCAGAAAGATCTGCTCCCGTTTCTCCGCGTCCCGGAGACGTCTGCGTGTACACAAGGGCTGTCAGGTTTTTTCTTTTGCCGTTGACAAGAATCAGGGTTCGGCTTGGTCCGAGGTTTCGAATTTCGTAGGGGTCAAACAACGAAGTAGCATCGTTCACCGGTGTGTTCACGGTGTTGAATGACGGTACACGATACTGCAATGCTTTGTCGAAGGAAAGCTGCCCGGTTGAAACCAGGTCTTTCGAGGAAAGGTTATCGACAGGTAAGGGTGTGTCGGTAATGGTCCTTTCCGGTCCGCGACTACCCACGTTGATAACGATTTCTTCAAGCGTGTTGACATTCCCGGATAGCCGGACTTCCATCAAATTCGACTCGGGAATGTTGACGTCGATCGTTTGGTAGCCGACGAATGAGAAAGTAAGTGAGGAGACCGAGGCATTGACACTGAGCGTGAATTTGCCCGCCGCGTCAGAGAGTGTTCCATTTCCTCCTTTTGCAATAATGGAGACTCCTGCAAGAGGACTGCCGTCGGCATTGTCGGACACGGTACCGGTGACCGTGCGCGTTTGCGCCACCGACTGCCATGCCATCAAAAGCATGACAGCCAGCTTCATTAGAGTTAGCTTCATAGGGGTTTAGGTTTAGTTTCAATCAAGATAAGATTTTAACTGAAAAACCTAAACTCAGGTTTAAACTTTAATTTACGTTCACGTCAATGGCCAGGGTCTTGTCAAGTGAGTTTTAGTAAGTTTCCAGAAGCTTTTTCTCCATCGCAAGAATATTCTCCGCATGCTCCCGCAATACTTCGAGCCGGCGTGCGGCATAAGTTCGTAAATCGGTGTAGGTGCCTTTCGACGCGATGTGTTCGTAGCGGTAGGTTGTTTCTTCATTCACCTGCTTCAAAATTCTCGCGTAGTTTTTGTCAAATTCCTGGTCCGATGTTTTCCGTAATTCGTCAAGCAGTGAGGCATGTTCTGGCTTGAGCTCTGTGGGAATTTTTATCTTCTGCTTTCTTGCCAGCCGCCGGATCTCACGCCCCATGCGTTCATGCTCGTCAAGGTTTTTCTTCGCCATGGAAACGGCAGCTGCACTGTAGGCTTCCGTTGCAGCGAGTTTATTCATCTTGATTTCAAGTTCGTTTAAACTTTGAGCATCCACCAAAAACACATAGTCATCGCGTTGCTCCTGCTCCAGTTTTCTTTCATTAATCGACATCGCTTTTTCATAAGACAAGGGTAGCGAACAGGCCTGAAGCATCAGTCCAAAGAGAAGTACATATAGATTTTTCATATTAAGCGCTTTGGTACCGCATCGATAAAAGTCATGCCCCTCCCGTTGCGTAAAATTTCATAACTTGTTATCAAACTAAGACCATGATTCGTCTGACGACAGTTCACAATTACCTCGATGCTGATTTTCTGGTCAAACGACTGGAACAACACGACATCGTTTGCTTCACCACGAACGAGCATACCAGCACGATGTTTCAGGGATTTTCCGGAATGCTTGGCAGTGGCATTCAGGTGATGGTGCGTGAAGAAGATTATGAACGGGCTGCAGAAGTTTTGAGACAAAAAACATTTGAAGACTCGATTATTCGTTGTCCGTCCTGCGATTCAACAAACGTTCAGCCTGTCAGCAGTATTTGGGAAAACCTGTGGCAAAGTATCGTGATACTCTTCACGCTGTTGGTAGGGACGCCTGTGCAACAGATTCAGCAAAAGCACCAATGCGTTTCCTGCAAATACACGTTCTTTAAATAGCTCCCATATTCATGTTATTTTGATCGGGTTATGTCCGGTGGTTGCTGATTTTTCTCCCGAAGGAAATTAAATTCGGAGACTAACGCCCACGTTTATGACCCACTGGCTTGTTCGAACTGCTGAAATCATCAGCACACTCACTGTCTTTCTGATTGGTTTGTTGTGTATTTGGTTTGTTATTCGCTACATCTACCGCAGCATTCTTCACCTCAGGAAGCGGGTGGCACAAAGAAAGTCCGGAGATGGCTTCATCTTCCGTCACACCCCTTACCGAAACGTCCCGCTTGCAATCACTTACGCAGCAATTTCTGTTTTTTTTATTGCCATGTATTTTAAAAATGACACCGTTGTCAACGGGAGCTTTATCTTCATATTGATCATCGATGCTTTTCTTATTTACCATGCCTGGAGACAAATCCGATTGATGTCATTTGTGATTGAAGTTTTTCCGACGCATCTGAGGATCGGCGACAAATTGATCCAATCTCCGTATGAATTCTGGTATGAAAAAAAAGCAGCAGGAGGACGCACGCTTTCGGATGTATTTCTGATCTACCGCGATGCATCGGGAGTGACGGGCGTTCTTTCGCTCGAGCGATATGACATGAAATTGTATTCGGATGAAATTGCGGAAGCGCGTCGGATTCTTTCCGGAGCTGAGGTTCAGGTGCAGCTTCCGCAACGGGTGACCATCGAGAAAATGATTGCAGAGCTGGAGCCCAACCTGAATTCAAAACAGGTTCGTGAGCGCGTTCGCGATTTATACTACATTCCATTGGCCGTTTCGCTTCTGGGTGCAATCGCGTCATTGGTGATCTTCAGTTTCAATGTTGCGGCCATGCTCGGCGGCATCTTTGCTGCAATGGGATTATACACCCTCATCTCCGGCGAGTTGATTGCTTACGGAAGCGTGACCAAGGGGACAAAAGCCCGGTTATTCGGCCTGGTGTTCTTCGCTGCTGGCGTAGTGCTTCTTGGGCTGCTGGCTTCCCGGCAGTTCACCTGACTGGAGAATTATTAAGCCAGGAGCCGTCCGCGCTGGCGCCCGGATTCCTTGTCCCATTAATTGTGTAAATCCTTAATGCCATTCTGTAAAACTGCGGTGGCCCGTTCCGTGTATAATTGCATGTAAATAGGATAGTTTTATGGAAGCAGGATTGAAATCATCAAAAAAGATACAAAAGCAGACGTTTCCTGTGCTGGAGATGAGTTGTGCAGCTTGTGCAATCAGTGTGGAATCGATGCTCAAATCGGCGAACGGGGTACAGAGCGCGAGCGTTAATTTTGCAAATCAGAGCGCGCTGGTTGAATATGATCCAACAGTAGCCACACCGTTGGACCTGCAGCAGGTGGTCCGGAAAATCGGGTATGATTTGGTGGTCGAGGCGGATGATCCGCAAGCAATTCAGGACGAGGCTCAGGCGCGCCATTACCAGGATGTGAAACAACGCACCTGGTGGTCGGTGGCGTTATCGCTGCCCGTCGTCATCCTCGGAATGTTCTTTATGGAATGGACGTACACCCCGTGGATATCGATGATCCTCACGGCTCCGGTTGTGTTTTATTTTGGCAGAAGTTTTTTCGTTCACGCATGGAAGCAGGCCAGGTACCGGAAGGCGAATATGGATACCCTCGTTGCGTTATCAACCGGGATAGCATTTGTCTTCAGTGTATTCAATACCATTTTTCCAGAGTTCTGGCATCAGCGCGGACTTCATGCCCACGTTTACTTCGAAGCTGCGGCTGTTGTGGTAGCCTTTATTACCCTTGGCAAATTGTTGGAGGAACGTGCCAAGTCCAATACTTCTGGTGCCCTGCGCAAGCTGATGGGTCTTCAGCCCAAGACTGTTCGCGTGGAGCGCGACGGCACTGCGATTGAAATACCAGTAGCATCCGTTGTCATTGGCGACGTGGTGCTGGTGAAGCCGGGCGAGAAGATTCCTGTCGACGGCGAAGTTGTTTCAGGAAATTCTTTCGTTGACGAGAGCATGATCTCCGGTGAGCCCGTCGCGGTGGAAAAATCTGCAGGAAGTCAGGTTTTTGCCGGGACCGTAAATCAAAAAGGCAGTTTCAAACTCCGCGCAGCGAAGGTTGGTGGCGAGACGGTCCTTGCGCAAATTATCAAGATGGTGCAGCAGGCTCAGGGCAGTAAGGCGCCGGTTCAGAAACTTGTGGATAAAGTAGCCGGTATCTTTGTTCCCGTGGTGATCGTGATTGCCATTCTGACATTCGCAATATGGATGTTCATCGGTGGCGACAATGCATTTACCCATGCCCTGCTCACATCCGTCACCGTGCTCGTGATAGCATGTCCCTGCGCACTTGGCCTTGCCACACCGACGGCAATTATGGTTGGTATTGGTAAAGGAGCAGAACATAATATGCTCATCAAAGATGCGGAGAGTCTGGAACTGGCACATCGTGTAAATGCGATCATTCTCGACAAAACCGGAACAATTACCGAGGGAAAACCGAAGGTCACCGATATGCTGTGGTTTGCGCCTGACCACGAAGTAAAAGCATTGAAGTCAATCTTACTCGCGATGGAGCAGCAATCGGAACACCCGCTCGCAGAGGCTGTAACGCGAAGGCTACTGGAAGACAATGTGATGGCTCTGGATACCGATCAATTTGAAAGCATCACGGCCCGGGGTGTTCGTGCAAGCATTTCCGGATTGAACTGGTATGTCGGAAATTCCCAGCTGATGACTGAGCGGAATGTTGTGATCAGCGATGAGGCGCTTGCCCATGCCAGCAAACTGCGCAACGAAGCGAAGACGGTTGTTTTCTTTTCCAGTGACCAGAAGGTTCTTGCCATCATTGCTATTGCGGATCAAATCAAGGCAACCTCCGCAACTGCAATAAAACAAATGCAGGAGAACGGTATTGACGTGTATATGCTCACAGGTGACAATGCGCATACGGCGAAAGCAGTAGCCAATCAGGTTGGTGTCGCTCTCTTTGCTGCAGATGTTCTTCCGGAGGATAAGGCTGCCTTCGCAAAAAAATTACAACAACAAGGAAAGGTCGTTGCCATGGTGGGCGATGGTATCAATGATTCGCAGGCACTCGCTCAGGCCGATGTGAGCATCGCCATGGGTAAAGGCTCCGACATTGCCATGGACGTTGCACGCATGACGCTGATCACATCCGATCTTCAATTGATTCCGCGCGCATTGAATTTGTCGACTAAAACCGTTCGCACCATACGACAGAATTTGTTCTGGGCGTTCATCTACAACATCATTGGTATTCCATTGGCCGCAGGAGTATTGTACCCTGTCAATGGATTTTTACTTGATCCAATGATCGCTGGCGCCGCGATGGCCTTAAGCTCTGTGAGTGTCGTGAGCAATAGCCTCCGGCTGCGTTTTGCAAAAATCTAATCTTGAATTCAATCTTAGAATTCTGCACATCACCAACGGCGGTTCAATTCCTCAATGTTCCGTTGCACTTCGTCCGATGGTGATAAGGGTCCCGGTTCGCCGGGATTTTTTCTTTGCACAAACGTATCTTTTGCACGCGTCGAAATCAGAAGATAAGGAATCCAGATAGCAGCTGCCACAGCGGCTCTCAATATGTCAGTGACCCCATCCTCAATGTTAACATCTGCGGTGCTGGCAACATAATTATCTAAAACGACCATCACCAGCATGGTTCCATAGAAGATACTTGCCAGAATCGGAAAAGATGTTCGTCGCTGGAAGAACAGAATGACAAGCAAAACGGAAAAGAGTATGAGCGTGACGTTAAACCAGTGGGTCACGACAAGAAAAATTCCAAGTCCAGTGTTTCCCTGTTGGATCAAGATGAATGGTGTTTCCCCGAAGAACATATCGGTCTCCGTAAAGAATTGATACATCAGTCGCAAGGGCGTAATGCACATGCCAACCGCGAGTAATCCAAGCCAGCCCCCGATGGGCAGGTTTTCATTGTATAAACTTCTTGAGGGCGGGTCATACCGATTGTAGATTGCAATAACAAGAATGATCGCGCACGTCAGGAATAAGAGAAAAAATCCAAGCGCCATTAATTTCTCCGGGGAGTCTGTCTTTGCTTCCGATGTCGAAGAGGCACTGGTGGCATTGTAGGTGAACTGAAAACCAAGTTGATCCTGCATCTTCTGGTGATCATCATAAAACGCGGACAGGTTTTCCACCTTGACGTGATCTTCTGTCGTTCTGTATTGTATCTCCCGCTTAAATAACAGACCATTCAAAGAAGACGTTAATGTGAACTCGTAACCTTCACCTTCAATGGTCTCGTCCTCATTATCGACCGTCCACCTTTCGGGGAGATGAATTTCAGTAATGTGTGTGAAGTCAACAGGATAGTTCAAACTGCGCGGGCTGGTCCGATTCGATTTTGATTTAATATTGACATAGGTTTCCAGCGACTGGGGATAGATTTCGAAGTACGTCGCGTTTTCCTGGTCTTGCATTTTTTTCCACAGTTCCGGAATCTCGTACTTTTCGAAGACGACAAACTTGTTTTCTCCGCGTTTGTCTTCGATGCGCAAATCCTCCAGCTCCTTCAAGCCGGGATACATGTTGGCGTAATAGTCGAGGTACCTCTGCTGAATTTCTGCCTTTGTCGAGCTTTTAAAATTTGACCTCATGTAATCGGCGTCTCCTCCTGAGTAGGTAGTCTCTACTTCAAGTATCCCCGGACCGGACGTATCCTTCATCCGGATAATTTGATATTCCCGAGTCGACGACCTCACGAGCTTGGGGAACTCGGTGAGGCGATCGGTACGCGGAGTCACGACCAGCCCGTGGCGATAATCGGGGAAAAATGTTAAGGTCGCCGCGAATCCACCACCCTGATTGTTAATCGTGGGATCGATGTAATAGGATACGTCGTCGATCGTGTACTGTACCACGCAATGGTTGAAGATGGTCGAGCTGGGGAGGCGTGAATTAATTTCCTGTTTGAGATAGGTATTCACCAGAACCGGATTAGCATTGATACCGCGGGCCCGAAGCAGACTGACTAATAAAAACGACTTGTCTTTACAGTCTCCAAATCGTTGCTTGTACACTTTCAGCGGCGAATGGGGTTTGTGTGAATTTAATCCCGATTCGAATCCGAGATAACGAATTTCGTCCTGTACAAAACGAGTTACCGTTTTTGCATACTTCTCAAGGTCGTCCGATTCGAACTGTGATGCAATTTCCTGAATTTGCTTTTCCTCAGAAGAACTGATCTGAAATAAACCATTGGCCCATGAGGCTACGTCACTCCAGTTGTTGTATTGAGAGATCTGAACAAATGCATAAGTTGTAAACCAGTCGGGCGTGTTTTCGTCGGGAAGATACTCGGTAATCTTCGAGCCTTCCCATCGGTACTCCTTCGCATCTCCGAGCTTACTCTCGGTCATGTTCAACCCATCACCGAAATTTTTGAAATGTAAGGTTGCACCAGTGGGAGCCAGTAAACGAAACAGATATTTCTCTTTCGAATACGTATTAAAGTACTGAATACGGGAGTAGATATTTCCAAAGACCGGATTATAACCCTGACGGGTGAACGAATATTCTATGATATCACCAACCCGGACATCTTCAAGGTTGAAGATGGCTGTTTCCGTTCCATCATAAAGATACCGGTCCATGCTCTCTTCTCTTCGGATGGTTTTCACGTTGCGTGTAAGCTTATTGATTGTCTTGCCATCGCGAATGATTTTAAGTTGATGGAAAATGATCTTTTGATAGGTCGGGTCGAAGTCAAACGACAAGTCGGCCATTTGCTGAACGCCTTCTTCATTCAGAATCACATAGGCATAATGGTGGTATTGGGATTGTGAAGCAATATGTTCCTGCTCGTCATGTAACAGGTAGTAATATCCCTTCGCCTGGTCGTCTGCAGGCTTTGCATTTTGGTCAAAGGATACCCGCTCAACCCAACTCGCCTCCTCCTTTAGGACTACGCCTTTGGGCTGCGCAAGAACCATAATGGGAAAAAACAGGATTGATAGAAATAATCTTGAGGTTTGCATGGGTGAAATAAAGATAGAAATCTGAAAAAAATTGATCTTAGATCAAAGTGCTTCAAAAGTAATAGACAACTATCCCTTCGGCACTAATCGCAAACAATTAATATTTCACCGCCCCTCAGTTTATGCGAAGATTTTTTTCATTTTTCGCCATCGGCCTTCTTGCCGCGCTGACATTCAATTGTAAAAAGGATGACGAAGCACCTTCTAATCGGTTTACTTTTATTGTGGATGGAGTTGAACAAAAAATTCAATCTGTTTCAGGCGAATACAGAGAAGAGGCGGGAGCGCAGGCAATCATGGTCGCTGCATTAACCGATCAAAATGTATTGGTTCAGGTGATTACTACTCAGGAAACGTTTAACAATCCCCCGCCGGGAGGAGTCACCGCACAGCCATACCAGTCGTTTCAGGATTGTCAAACGGTGGATGGAACAGTATGGTGCGATGGAAGTGCGGTATTTATGATTACGGACGATGATCTTTTCGTGGTCGATGAAATTGATGAACGGATTATCGTCACCATCACGAAATGCGACCCGGGTCGCCGATTGATATCGGGTAACTTCAGCTGTGATTTGATGGATACAGACCTTCAAGTGATTCCTGTATCTGGCACCTTCGAAAACGTTCGGTACTGATTCATCAATACATTCTTTTCGCTTCAGCAGGGCTCTTCAGTGATATCCAGAAGATGTGTGTCGGTTCACCGTCATCGATGGTGCCGTTGTTGTTTTCATCCAGCTTTGCGTAGATAAACATCACGTCATTCCCGGAGTCGTACTGCGAGCTTCTGACGGAATAGTTCTCAGGAAGCAATTGTTTACGGGAATTTCCGGCGCCGTCAAAATAGTAGAAATGTCTGAGGTCGCGACGGTCGAGCAACGTGTCGGCATTCGTATCACGGTCGTACACGGAAACCAGGTAGTAATCGCGGTTTACAGGTTTTTTGTTCAGACTATCCTGCGCGAACGACGGATAGTACAGCGACTTAATAAGTACGGGCTTATCAAATAACATCTTGCGTTCGCCGGTCTTCATGTGGTGATGACCAATATTGACCAGGTTGTACCCATACAGCAGGCTGATGCCGGGCATATAGAAGTAAGTCTGTTCAACGTCCTCACCGTCGTAGCTGCGATAACTGCTGAATTGCTTATTTCTCGCTGTCCCCTCTTGTATTCTCATCTGCCGGTAAACTGGAATCAATTGATAATCCTGTAAACCCGATAGAACAATTTCACCGGGAATAGTTCTTAAAGAGACGTGTGCAGTGCTTACTTGATTGCTTGAATCAGTTTCTCCCGGGGGATTTCCCATGGTATCTAATGTAAGTTGCTCGCGTTCACTGTTCGACGACTGGCCTGTGCATGCGGCGAGGAACATAAGACACAGAAGCAGCGGGGTTATTGATTTTAAGGTAGCAGACATGAATTTTACTTTTTGCGAAGATACAACTTATGCCTGCATGCACATTACCTCTATTTCTTAACCCCGGCTTTATCCAGAACCATTTCCAGCGGACAAAATCCGGTGAACGTTGATTGAATCAGGTTGACTGAAACGAAAGCCGCGACCCCGATCCACCAGACGTGAACAGTAAGGGTCAATATAATGCTGAGCATCACCATGAGGCCAGCAACCCGACGTACAATTTTTTCTCTCATAATGCAGATATTAAATTTTGTGAATAAGTGCTTTGTTCAACCGGAATGATGAAGCCGCGTATCGGAAATTCTGGCTGGGCGGTTTCGTTGTATTGACGGATGCGTGAAATGACGTTTTCGGCTTTGTTCTCTAGTGTGAAAGCAAGCAGAAAGTTGGACCGGACATAGTGGACGTTGCGTGCAAACCATTGGTCGTCCAGAATTGGATTATTATGGTCGTGCAGGCCGGTGGCAGAAACCACACTGAATACCATGATGCCGTTGGCTGTCAATACTTGGGATACTTTTTGTAAATCCTCCTCAACACACGCAACGATTAATAGCTTCATTGAAATCATAACTATTTTGGTTTGGAGTCTCTCTTCATTTTGAAATAAATCAACGGAACAACCACCAGCGTCAGGAAGGTTGAAGTGATGGTTCCTCCCATGAGCGAAATCGCCAGTCCCTGAAAAATTGGGTCAAACAAGATGATCACGGCGCCCAACACGACTGCTCCAGCTGTGAGCAGGATCGGTGTCGTCCGCACTGCCCCTGCTTCAATGATGGCCTGCTTCAAGGGGGTACCCTCGTCCAGTCGGATGTTAATGAAATCGATAAGGAGCACCGAGTTTCGTACCATCACACCGGCAAGCGCGATGAACCCAATCATGGATGTCGCGGTGAAGTAGGCGCCCATGATCCAATGCCCGATTACAATTCCGATTAAGGAGAGTGGAATGGCAACCAGCATGACAACGGGTACAGCAAAATCCTGGAACCAGCCTACAATCAACATATAGATCAGGATGATGACAACAAGAAAGGCAATTCCGAGATCGCGAAATACTTCATAGGTTATTTGCCACTCACCGTCCCACTTCAGCGTAAAGTTATCTTCGAAATCTGGCTGTCCGTTATAAAGCTCACTGAGCGTGTACCCGGGCTTCAGAGACAATGATGACAATTGTCTTGATATCTCCATCATGGCATAGGCTGGGCTTTCCAGATTGCCTGCAAGATCCGCCATGACAAAAACAACTCTTTTTTGATTCTTCCGATAGATGCTTTTATCAGCTATACCTTCCTGTGCGGTAACCAACTCGCTGAGGGAAACGGAGCGTCCGCTCATACTTGTTACGCGCAGATCGGAAAGCTTCTCGAGGGTATTTTTATCGGATTCGTTCAGGCGAACCACAATTGGAATCTGCTCGAATGATCGGTTTTGATGCAGCGCTCCTGCAGGCAACTCTGCGGTTGCGGCTTCGAGCACGGACACGGCGTGTGCCGGAGCAACACCAAGCTTCATGGCTTTCTCGTGGTCAATCGATAATCTGATCTCCCGCTGTTCATCTTCCGTCATCCAGTCGACATCCACGACGCCCGCGGTGCTCTTGAGAATTGTTTTGACCCGATCGGCCAGGGCAATTTGTTCCGAATAATCAGGTCCATAAATTTCTGCCACAATGGTTGACAATACGGGAGGACCGGGCGGTACTTCGACGAGTTTCACGTTAGCGCCCAGTCGTTCGGCAATTTGTTGTATCCCGGGTCTCATTTGCTTCACGAGCTCGTGACTTTGTGTGGCGCGTTCCGATTTGTCCACGAGGTTCACCTGAATATCTGCGGTATGATCATTTGTTCTGATATCATAGTGACGAACGAGGCCGTTGAAACTGATCGGTGCGGCATTGCCCACATAGGCCTGATAATTCCTCACAAGCGGCTGCTTGCTGATGAACAGGGCAATCTCCCGCGTCACTGCTGCCGTCCGTTCAAGTGTTGTCCCCTCAGGCATGTCAATGATCACCTGGAATTCATTCTTATTATCAAACGGAAGCATTTTTACAGCTACCCATCTGGTGTAAAAAAAGGAGAGCGAACCGGTCAGAAGCACCAGGGTTGCCAGCATAAACGCCCATCTCTTCCATCGCGTCTCCAGCATAGGCATAACCAGGTTGTGGTAGAGTTTGTAAATCTTTGACGCTTCAGCGTGATGCCCGTCTCCGTCATCTTTGTCTTTTTCTTTCAGGAAAATATACCCGAGGTATGGCGTCAACGTCAAGGCGACCACGAGAGACAGCATCATGGCAATGGATGCGCCAATCGGCATCGGACTCATATAAGGTCCCATCATCCCGGATACAAAGGCCATGGGAAGTACCGCAGCGATAACAGTGAAGGTTGCAAGAATGGTTGGATTACCGACTTCGTTGATGGAGAAAATCGCTGCCTGCAAAAATGGAAGCTTCTTCATCTTGAAATGACGATGCATATTTTCGGCAATGATGATGGAGTCATCCACAACAATTCCGGTGATGAATACAAGCGCGAACAGTGTGATGCGGTTGAGGGTGTAATCCAGCAGATAGTAGCTGAACAACGTGAGTGCAAAAGTTACTGGGACACTTAAAAAGACAACAAGTCCACCGCGCCATCCCATCGCCATCATCACAAAGACGGTTACTGCAATAATGGCTACCACGAGGTGAAGCAGCAGTTCGGAAACTTTATGAGACGCCGTCTCGCCGTAATTTCTCGTTTCCGTAATCTGAACTTCTGAAGGAATAAGTTCAGTGGTCAGGTGATTGACTTTATTGCGGATGATGTCCGTCAGCTTCATGGCATCTGCGCCTTTCTTTTTTGTAATCGAAAGCGTCACTGCGGGATATTCAGAAGGGAAGTCCTTTTTCGAAGCGGAGTCGTATTTCCCAAAGCCAAAGAAGGCGTACTGAGAAGCTTCTTCCGGTGCATCTTCGACGGTTGCAACCTGCTTCAGGTAAACAGGATTTCCGTTGTTGCTCCCGACAACAAGGTCGTTGAAGTCGTCAGCCTCCGTGAGGAAGTTCCCGGACTGCACGCGCAGGACGTGGTCACCTTGAATGAGTTTTCCCTCGCTGGACTGTGCATTCGTGGCCATCAGACTTTGTCTCACCTGCAAAAGGTCAAGCTGGAAATTGGCAAGTGCGTCTTTGTCCAGAGTTACTTTTAATTGTCGGCTTCGGCCACCAATGATGTTAACAGCAGCGACGTCGTTGATTTTTTTGATTTCTCCCGATACCGTTTGCGCAATTTGTCGCAGTTCAAAGTCGCTTTGTACTTCACTCCATAATGTTAATGCAAATACAGGAACATCGTCAATGGCGCGTGTTTTGACCAACGGCATCGAAGCTCCTTGCGGCATCTCGTTCATGTGCTTCATCAACTCGTTGTAGAGCTTCACCAACGAGCGTTCGACGTCTTCGCCCACGTAAAACTGGACAATCAGCATGGCCTGGCCTTTCATAGAAGTTGAATACACATACTCAACACCTTTGATGCCGGATACAATTTTCTCAAGTGGTGCCGTCACACGTGCTTCTACTTCCTGCGGCGGTGCCCCCGGGAAGCGGATGTATATGTCGGCCATCGGAACTTCAATTTGAGGTTCCTCCTCACGGGGAATCAGTAGCGTGCTGTATCCGCCGATGAGCAAAAAAACGATCATCAGCAGAATGGTCAGCTTCGACTGAATAAATGCTTTTGCAATATTTCCAGATAATCCTTCTTTCATGGTTGTCAATGATTACTGCTCCAGTACGCGAACCCCGTTAAACAATTTGCCGTTGGCTTCAATCACAATCTTTTCTCCGGGAACAAGTCCAGAGATGACCTCCACGCGATCACCTTCTTTTCTTCCCGTTCGGATGTATCGAAGCAGTGCTGCATGCTGATCATTGACAATAAAGACCGCCTGCAGTTGCTCTTTTTCATGAACTGCATTTAGCGGAATCGTAACACTGGCTCTTGCATGACTTTCATTTTTTACGCCCAACCGAAGTCCAACAGTCATGCCTGCGTATAGGCCCGCCGTTGCACTGACGGAAATGATAATCGGATATCGACCGCCAGAGAAGGTTGCCGAAGGACTTATCTCCTCCACACGACCTTTTAGAATGCCTCCCGTTGTCTTCAGCGTGATCAGTACTTCGGCGCCTTTCGTGATCGATGCAATCTGCTGTGCGCTTGCGGAAGTTCTGATTTCAAAATTGTTTTCCTGTTCGACCACGACGAGTGGCATACCCGGCGAGGCCATAGCCCCGGCGTCTGCATATACTTGTGTAACAACGCCGCTGAAAGGCGCGCGCAGACGTGTATAAGCACTCATCGCCTCAGCTTCGGCCAGCATTTTTTTGGCGGCTTCGAGTCTGCTCTTCGCGGACAGGTACCCCAGTGTCACTTGCTCGAGTTCCTTCTGCGAAACGCTCTGCTGAGCATACAAAATCTGGTAGCGATCGTGGTCTTTTGTTGCATCACTGAATGCTGCCTCGCCCTCCGCTACCATTGCTTTTGCCTGGCCGATTTTTGCTTCCAGGTCCTGGTTCTGAATGGATACGAGAAGTTGACCACGTTGTACCCGATCACCGGTTTTGACCGGGACAAAAGCCACATATCCCATGATTCTTGTGCTGATGGGTGCAGCCTGAGCAGCAACAACCTCTCCGCTGAGCTCCAGGTAATCGGCAGAGCTGGATTTAACTACCCAAGTGGTTACGGGAATAGCTTGAAGTGCTTCTTGGCGCGCGTTGTTGTCGGGGCCTGAGCAAGCAACGCCCGCGACGAGGAGAATGATGGCGATGTATTTCATATTCGAATGTTCTTATTGTTGATGCGTTAGAAATTGGAGATAAGCAACCAGTCGTCGCAGCTCGAACAGAGCTTGCGCAAGTCGAAGCTTTTGAAGTGATAATTGATTTTGCGACTGCAGAATTTCTGTCGTGGCAATGACACCCTGATCAAAACGATTTTTAGTAATGCGATAGGATTCTTCTGACTGCGCAATAGCCTGTTGTTGCTGACGGACAAATACCTGAGCATTGTTGTAGGCGCGTAATGCGTGACGAAATTCGATTTTGGCCTGCTCCAGTTGAAAGTCGTACTCTTCGCGCGCCTGCTTAATCGCGAGTTTCATTTCTGCGGCTTTTTTTCTTGAAGAAAATCCTGAGAAAATGGTCCATGTCATCTGTACTCCGGCGAGATAAGCCTGAGCTCCAAAACCAAACGCATCCGCGTCGTTGGTTACGAACTCTGCATACCCATTGATGCGCGGCAGCAAGTTTTTTCGAGATGATGCATAAACCTGCTCGCGGGCAACGAGTGCCTCACGGTACGCGACAAGATCAGCGCGGTTTTCAGGGAGTTCGTCCATCATCTGAAGCCCGTCTGGCGTATCCAATCCAGACACCGCCCACACTGAACCTGACGGTTCTCCCATAAGCAGACTTAGATAATCGGAGACCTGCACTTCGTTGGAGGCTGCTTCTGCAAGTCGATGGTCGATATCTATTTTTTGGACCTCAGCATTCATCAGATCCGCTTTTTGAATTAGTCCTTGTTGATATTTGTCACGGATGTTCTTCAGCAGTGCTTCCATCAGAATCACAGACTCTTTCATGACTTCATGAGATTGCTTTGCGAGTTGAAGCTGCATGTACGTAGTCGTGATGTCAAAGACGATCTGTTCTTCCGCGCGCTGTACTTTCTTCTCAGAAATTGTTTGTTCGGAATGGGCCGCCTTACGCAGGTGAAGCAGGTCCAGATTGAGAATCGGTTGCTTCCACTCAGCCTTGGCCGAGAAGTTTCCAACAGCCGAAGGGTTGTTCAAGCGGGTTGGATCAAAGTCTGCGGGCGCGATTGCTTCCTGCTGAAGCCGGAATCCAAATGCGTTTAAGGGATTGTTGGTCGACCAACCGGAATAGCTTATCTCAATCTGTGGAAGAAATCCTGCAAGCGATTGGTCGTGGCGAAGAGCGGCCCGTTGTGCTTCCACTCTCGCAATAATGAGTTTCTTATTGTTTTTTGCACTTCGCGAGAGGGCCTCGGAAAGTGTCAATATCTCCTGAGCATTGGCCGCAACGGATGCCATAACCAGCAGAGCCGATATAACTTTGTGCATACTTCAAATATTTGACACAAAATTACCGTCTGCCGGTACCCTCGTCTGTGACTCAGGTCACGTCAGGAAAAAATCTGACTTAAAGTTGCGTGATCTCGTTTCTTGATACGGAAATCAACTTTCTGCTCTCCATTTTCTTGAGCAGCCGGGAGATGACTTCACGGGACGAATTCAGGTCGTCAGCGATTTCCTGGTGGGTAATGGAAATGGTTTTGCCAAGACTTTCGAATTGTCTTCTTAGATAATGCTCCAGTTTTTCGTCCATACTGTGAAAGACGACTTGTTCGATCACAACCAGCAACTCTTCAAAACGAGCGCGGTAATTTTCAAGGACGAAGTAATACCATTGTTTGTAGTTTCTCATGAGCTTGTCCATGTGCTGAATAGGGATGGCCAGAGCCGTCACCTTGGTCAACGCTTTCGCCTTGACCGCACTCATCTCATTTTTGGCGGCACAAATCATCGAAAGGGCACAGGCATTGCCCTCTTCAAGATAGTAAAGAAAAAATTCCTCTCCCTCGGAGCCCTCCCGGTAAAGCTTAACACGACCGTCCAGAATGATCATCGTGTTCTTAAAGTACTGGCCATTTCTCATCATCATGGATCCTTCTTCAAATTCCATGATTTGTCCAACTTGTTCCAGATACTCAATAAGTTCAGAATCAAATTGGGGAAGCTTTTCAGATAGTGACATAAGTTAATGATTCAATGTCCTGAAGTTATTAAAATGATTGTCCAACGGTTGTCCGAGGAAGAATTGAGAACTAAATTACCAAAGCATTTGAATTTATGACAACCGAGATCCTCCTACGCTACATTCACTTTGTTTCGATCTTCACCATAGTTGGGACCGTCACTGCCGAACATCTTTTGTTGAAGAAACAACTCTCACGTCGGGAAATAGCCCGACTATCCCGCATTGATGCGGTTTATGGTTTTGCAGCTATTGTCCTCCTCGCAGCGGGGTTAACGCTCTGGCTGGGTTCGTATGGTAAGCCCGCAGAGTTCTATTCGAAGAACTGGATTTTTCATATGAAGATCACGTGCTTTACCGCCATCGGACTATTGTCTATTTATCCAACCGTATTTTTTATTAAACAACGAAAGGGTGATCCGGAGGAGTTGGTGATTATTCCCAAATCCATTTTCTGGATGCTTCGCATGGAGCTTTTGCTGCTCGCCGTTATTCCACTGCTCGCCGGGCTTATGGCACGCGGTGTTGGTTCGTTTCTTTAAATAATTCCAAGACCGAGTAAAACGGAGATGGACAACAGCAGAACGGTCACCAAATATTGTATCCATCGCATCGTCACTTTGTGCAATAACTTCGATCCGGCATAGGCTCCTGCAAAAGCAGAAAGTGTGGCCATCGCGACAAGAATGAGGTTGTCTCCGATTGCACTTTCTTTGAATCGGGTGATGTACACACCTAGGCGCGATACATCAACGAGACAGGCAATCACAATGCCTGTCGCAATAAACGCCTCTTTTGTGAGTTCTGCCCGTACGAGAAACGCTGAGCGTAAAGCACCTTGATGTCCGGACAATCCTCCAAAAAAACCGCTCGCTATTCCCCCTGCAACCAAATGCTTCCGGCCAAATTGAATTCTCTTCAATATTGGCAGTACTTCCATCAGCGCAAAAAAGAGCAGGAGCAGACCAATAATAACTTTCACGGGTGTGATGACAAAGACATCATCGGGACCCCAGCGTGTAATTGGTTCGAGGTACGATAATGATGACAGCAGCAGAGCGCCAGCAAACGACGCTGCAAATGCGGGTATTCCGAATCGGGTGGCGACAGCCCAATCGACGTGTCTGTAAGTGAGCCCGAGCTTGAAAATGTTATTCAGAAAATGTACGATGCCTGTGAGTGCAATTGAGATCTCAATAGGGAAGAACAATGCAAATACAGGCGTGAGCAACGTGCCCAGTCCGAAGCCACTGAAAAATGTGAGGAGCGAAGCTGCGCATGCGGCAATGATCGGGATGATGTAATTTGCGTATTCCAAGAATATGTTTTGGGAAATATACGTGATTCATCAGAATGATAACTTTCGTCCCGATGATAACTTCCCAATCAGAAACGGGTCATCTCCCTATCCACGGTTTCCCCTGCAACGCCTGCAGCAGCACAAATGTGCAGAATATGCCATAAGCCAGGGCTACCGGAATAAAAATGCGCAGGTCCCGCAGGAGGAAAAATCCAATCAACGGCAAAAGCTGCAACGCATGCATGCCGAAGAAGTGCGCAATACGCAAGTCGCCATATTGTTTGCTCCAATTCACGACGACAATTCCTTCGCTACCGTCCGCTGCTCCAACGGTGTGTGCCATGCGTGCGCCCATAGCCATACCTTCTATACTGAAAATGACAAAAACAATTAACCCGAGACGTATCCCCCAGAGATAGGCCGGCTCCAATTCCGGAAACGACCTGTTAAAAAAGCCAATGCCAACCACTGCCGTCCAGATGGAAATACCCACCGCGCAAATACCCATCGCGGCCCACATGAAGCTGTAGAAACCATTACTGACATTAAAGTGAGAAGTTGTTCCCCGCATCGCCTGAATGAATATATACACGTCTTCAATCGTGAACAGTATTATCAAGCCCCACGAATACCACAAGACCTTCGATGGCTCGTTCAGGTAATGAGTATACCAGCCCATAGACCAGACAAAGATGGCAGTAGATAAAAAGAACTTGAATGGTTTGTACCACGCGCTGGTGCCCAACACCTGAATCCCAGAGATTTTGGTGAGCAACAAACATGCGAGCGCAAGAATGAGACATATCAAGCCAAACCAGAAGAGAGGTTCGTTGCGCTGTTTCAGTTCATGAAGAAATTCCATCTTTTAAATCACACTTTATAATTACCATCCCCTGCGTTGCAGCTCTTGCTCCAATTGGGCGTAACCTTTCTTATCGGTGCCATTATTCGCCCACGTTCGTAATCCTGTCGTTTGCAGGTATCCACGAAACGCTTCAAGATGCGGAAAGTTTGTTAATCCATAATCATTGACATATTGTTCCGTCACCTGATCGGAAAGATCGGTCAGCCAGAGAAAGCCCATGAAGTTGATTCTTTCCGGATGTTTGTCCCACAAGGCAAACATTTCACGAATGAATTGTGCCTGTTTCTCCTCAGAACTGTTGCAAGCCGTACTGGTTTGATAGCCCGTCTCGACGATGAACGTGGGGATCTCTGGATATAGATCGAGCACCATTTCAATATCTTCATGCACACGCGAAGGTGCCTTCACCGTGAAATCACTTTCGTTGGGATAATAACTGAGCACCATCAGGTCGCTGTTTTCGTTGAGTTCCAGGATCTCATCTTTGTTGGTGTACACGGTGTAGCCCCACGTTGTTTCTACACCCACCGGCATCGACGCTCCCCAGAGTTTCTTCACATGCACTATTCCTGAATCGTATAATGCCTTGTACTGCAGCCATTCCTGAGGGTGTGACGATAAGTAATTGTCCACTTCAAGTCCAAGCACAAAATTATTGATGTTTGCGTCAGGCATCCATTTGTGTAACGAATCAAGTAATGCTTTAAATCTGGTGATGACCATCGGATCATTAAAAGGCTTGTCGATCAAATCAGGCGGAAGAGAACGACTCACGGCATAAATCGGCGTAATGTTCAGCGACACCGTAAATCCTTGTGCGGGGTAGTAGGAGTTGATCAATTCGGGAAAGGTTTTGTCAAATCCGCTACCGGTTTCCATAAATGTCCAGGGTAATGTCAGTGGAATCACTTCGGCGCCAAGTTCTTTTACCCGATCAATTTCTTCCGCGTAAGAGTTGTTTTGTGCCTGGGTGATGTGTATTCCGGCTTTGCGATTTCCGCGCGCAACGGGTTGTCGCTGGTCTTCTTCACATCCAGCCAGAATTCCCGCAAAGGCAAGTAGCCATATCGTTATTTTCATGATTTTCATTTTCCTTCAACTATTTTACGAATATTTTGGACTCCCCGAATCGATCGTCATGAATAAACAACTGTTAGGTGTATTGCTCCTGTTGCCCTGTCTGTCATTTGCACAGCAAAAGGAAGTGGATGCGAGTCTGAGAAAAAATCTGGAACCGCTCAAAGCGATGTATCAGGATCTGCACGAGCATCCCGAACTTTCCGGAAAAGAAGAACGCACCTCATCCATCATGGCTGATGAATTACGAAAGCTCGGTTTTGAAGTACATGACGCCATCGGGGGCTATGGCGTTGCAGGTGTTTTGAAAAACGGTAGCGGCCCCGTTGTATTGATTCGTACGGATATGGACGGGCTGCCCATTGAAGAAGAGACGGGTTTACCTTATGCGAGCAAAGTTCGGATGAAGAACAATGCAGGCGTGGACACACCCGTGATGCACGCCTGTGGCCACGACATGCATATGACAGTCTTTATTGGAACTGCGCGTGCGCTTGTCGAAAATAAAAAGAATTGGAAAGGAACGCTCGTCATGATTGCTCAACCTTCCGAAGAGAATGGACTGGGTGCAACAGCGATGATCAAAGACAAGGTGTATGAAAAAATTCCTTATCCCGATGTGGCCATCGCCCTGCATAATCATGCTGGCCTCAAAGCCGGAACAATCGGTTATAGTTTGGGTGCATTTATGGCCAGCGTGGACATGATGGACATTACGGTGTTTGGTAAAGGCGGGCACGGTGCTGCTCCCCATGAAACGATTGATCCAGTGGTGCTCGCGTCAGAGATGGTGCTCGCCTTTCAGACGATTGTCAGCAGGGAGATTAATCCGCTGGAATCTGCTGTCGTGACGGTAGGCTCCATTCACGGAGGAACCGTTTATAATATCATTCCTGATCAGGTGAAACTTCAGCTCACCCTTCGTTCGTATTCTGACGAGGTTCGTCAGCACATCATCAAATCCATTCAAAACAAAAGTAAACACCTTGCGCTGCAGGCCGGTGTTCCGGAAGATAAATTACCGGTCATTACCTGGACAGATTCTGCTCCTGCAACGGTGAATGATAAAGCGCTGTCGGCTAAACTCGTCACTGTTTTTCAAAAGCTATTTGGAAGCGACAAGGTGATAGAAACACCGCCGTCGATGATTGGCGAAGACTTCAGCAGATTTGCACGGGCACAAAAGCCAGTGCCTTACACCATGTTCTGGCTTGGAACAGTAGACCCTGCGTTGTATGATGAGGCGAAGCGCGAAAACAAGCCTTTGCCCCTGCTCCACTCCTCGACCTTTCAACCTGCGCCGGAGTTGACCATACGCACGGGTGTTACCGCCATGACAATGGCTGCGCTGGAATTATTTAAAAGTGAGAAACAACCCTAGTTGTTGAAGTCAAAATGGTAGTCCGTGCGAGCACGGGCTCTGATGAGAAGCGTGTCGCGTTTTTCGCTTACGACCCCGTTCTTTTTTCTCTGTATCCAGACGTAGGTCGGTTGATTTCCTGCAATTGGCAGAAAATCACCTGGTGGAGTGTTCTTTGTAAATTGCTGATGCTTGTAGGACATATCCCCATCCTGGCCGAGCTGATACCCAATACTAAAGCGTACGTAGTCTCCGTCGTTCATGGAGGATTGGCCGGCCAGGTTAAACCTGACGAACGATTTTTTCGGCAGCACCACGAGGCCTGTTTCATGAAACGTATCGCGCTGCAAGGAAGGCAACGGGATCTCTGAGTGCAAAAGATTTATAAAAACAGTTGGGTCCATCGGCATCACTGTCACATGATGCCATCCATCGATCAGTTCGTCTTCACGAAGGAGAAATTTAAATCGATAATAGCCCTGCGCGTCCGTAACGGCTTGCGCTTTTTTTCGAATTACACCTCCAAGAATGCTCCGGTTTTCCCAGAATAGCTCTAAATGTACATCAGAAAGTCCCCGTGACCTACCATCCGTGGTCACCCGGCCTTGAACCGTTGTGCAACGTATAGGACATTGCTGACTAATGAGATCGTTTTCCTGTACCACACAGTTCGAATAAAGAAACGGCGCAGAGGAGATAACGAAAACGGTGAGAAGGTACTTTATCGTTTTCATGAATTGAAGATAAGCATAATCAGTCAGCAGCTCTGTTCGTTCCTCACAATCACCCTTAAATATTTTTTTAGATTCGATTATGGAAAAGCGTTGCCCCGTTCATCTTCATGAAAATTGCTTACCTATGAAGAAGAACATCACGTTATCCATCAACTCACCCTGTCACGAGAATTGGGATAGTTTCACGCCGGCCGAAGGTGGCGCTTTCTGCGCATCGTGCACAAAAGTAGTACGCGATTTCACCGCGATGTCCGATCAGGAAATGATTGAATACCTTCGGGTAAATAAAAATGTCTGTGGACGATTCAAGCAGAGTCAGCTGAAGACCTATGGAATTCCATTGCCTGCCATCGCTCCTTCATTTAAGTTTTTCCGGGGAGGTTTGTTTGGAACATTGTTATTGCTGGGCGTTGGCTCCATCACCCATGCGCAGGTAAAGCCGGCAACAGAAATTGTGGCGTCGTCCGACTCCGAGCAGATGGCGAAGTCATTCAATGTGCGCGGGCGTGTTGTTTCAGCCGATGATCAAAGTCCGCTTCCTGGGGTTAATGTCATTGTGAAGAACACCACATGGGGCGCGGTGACCGATGCCGACGGCAGATTCTCTATTGCCCAGAAACTCAAGCCCGGCCAGATACTTGTGTTTTCATTTATTGGATTAGAAACTATTGAATATGTCATCCCGAACGATTATAAAGAAGGAGATGATTTTCAAATGGTAACTATGGCCATGGAACCTTGTGATGTTGTGCTGATGGGAACAGTCGCTTATGAAACTCCTCACGTTGACCGTCCCGGATTTTTCAGCCGTTTGTGGAATGGCGTGAAATCTATATTTTAGAACATGCAGCCAGCGTTACGTATATCAATTCCTAAACCATGTCGTGAACAATTTGCATCCTTCGAAACAGTTCAGGGCGGAGGCTTTTGTCACGCTTGCCAGAAGACCGTGCAGGACTTCACGGGCATGAGCGATGAAGAAATTGTTTTAACCCTGCAAAACGCAAAAGGAAAAATCTGTGGAAGATTTCGAACGGATCAAATAAAGACATACAACAGGATGGCAAATCCTTCGGTCCAAATAAGTACGCTCCGTGGCGGTTTACTTAGCGCAGCACTACTTCTCGCTGGATCATCGCTGCATGCTCAAGAAATATCGGGTAAGGAAAAGATAAGTGCGGACTCAACAGTCATCAGATCCACCATCTATGGAACAGTTCGTTCGGCAGACGACAAATCGGCATTGCCAGGAGTTAGCGTTTTTGTGCGCAAACAAAACCGCGGTACTGTAACGGATCAGGATGGAAGGTTTAGCCTCCCGGTTAATCCCGGGGACATCGTTGAGTTTTCATTCATCGGCATGGTTTCAAAAGAATACAAAGTTCCTTCGGCAGAAAAGGCGGGAGTTGACATCAACCTGGACATGCTGATGAAGTGTGATGTGACGGGTGAAGTTGCGATAGAGCGGTTATATACAGAGAAACGTTCCTTGTGGTCTGTGATTAAATCATGGTTCTAAGAATCGTCATTTTGTTGTTGCTTGCCTCAGCGGTGGTGAACGCGCAGGTCTCCGACTTTGCACACATTAACTTTCGCCGCGCAGACAGCGTTGCGCGAAAATATGCAAACGCAGATTTAAAAAATCCTTACGCGCTGGCACAATCACTCACCCGTGGCCTCGACACGGACGTAGAAAAATTCCGCTCCATCTACAAATGGGTGTGCGACAACGTGACATATGACTACAGTATGCACGTACGCAACCAGAAGAAACGCAGTCAGCTCACCGGCGATGCCCGCAAGCAATGGGATGAGCAGATTGCTGCAGAGATGTTTCAAACACTGGTGAAGCGAAAGCGAACAGTATGCACTGGCTACGCTTATCTGCTTCGTGAACTATCAGCGCTTGCAGGTTTGACATGCGAAAGCATCGACGGTTATGGTCGAACGGGTACTCAGGAGCAGCGGGATTTCCCTAATCACACCTGGAATGCTGTTTCGCTGAACGGGAAATGGTACCTCTGCGATCCAACGTGGTCTGCTGGCGCTTACGACCATGAGAAAAATGAATTTGTTCCCGAATACAACGATGGGTACTTTCTTGCGCACCCGCTCGTATTTGCAATGAATCATCATCCACTGGATTCAAAATGGCTGTTGATAAACCCGCAGTCAAAGGACGAGTTCTTCAATCAACCCTTTATTTATGGGGCTGCTTTTCGTTATGGTATCTACAACATACAACCGCTGCGCAAAACATTCAAAATGAAGAAAGGAGAGAAAGTCACCATCAGGTTCAGAATGGACAGAGAGCCGTCATTAATGATGTTGATGAGCGGCGCTTCATCGCGACTGGATCTCGTTTCAAAAAGATGGTATCTCGACGACCAGGGAAACTATTGCTTTGATTATGTCCATCGGGCAGCAAAAGAACAGAAGCTTCACCTGCTGATTGATAACTACTTTGCCATGTCGTGGGTCGTTTCCACTGCCGACTAAACGCACACGGATGTGAAGGCATGGTTATGTATTCTCTCGTTGCAACTAAACAACGAGACACATGGCAACGCAAAACGAGAATACAGGAACAACAGCCGTCAATTTAAAGCAGGCACACGACCAGGCGAAGAACGAGCGCATCAAGAAAGAAAAAGGTACTGACAAGATCGATCCGCAGGATGCCAACCGCGAAGAGAATCTGAATCACAAGTCCGATGTTTCAGAAAAGCGAAGTGGTGGTGGCCACCAGAATAACATCGGTGATTAAGATGTTGTGTCAGCGATGGCCAAGGAGGAGGCAGGAATCAGCAGTCGATCATGATAATGAACGCAGCCCATCAGAGTCAATTTTCCCATTGGGATCCACACCTTCAATATGCATCCCCGAATGTATCCGCCCTGTCAGGGCTTGATTGATTAGGGGTCAGACGCATAGGGCATTTGCCTCGCGGCTCTGCCCTATGCTTTTGATGTGACTGCCCCGCCAGGGCAGAGTTTCCCTGCACCTGCCAGCAGCAACTTATTTCAATCCATATTGGTCCATAATCGGCTTCCGCTGATCATCAAAGGTCGTAATCCCAAATTTTTTATCTAATGCTTTCATTCTCGCTACGCCTTCTTGCGGGGTAAGTCTTCCTGTTTGCATTCCGGGAAGTACCTGAAAGAATAACTCCTCAAGAAAGTCCTCAAAGTTTTGATTGAAATACATATCAATACTTCGCGCAACTTTATCCGTTCCGTTCCAGAACGTATGGACAATTCCCCTCGGGCGAAAATGCCATCCCCCTGCCTGCACATGATGCACTTCTTTTCCAACAAGAATGGAAATGGTTCCTTCATACACATACATCAGTTCATCCAGCGCTTCATGCACGTGAGGCGCAGGCCCCATCGTTTTTGGCGCAACAGCAACATCCACACATGAGTATTGCATATTGGTCTGACTGCTACGCACCTTTGTGCGGATGGCGAGACCCGGACCAGGATCAAGTGGAGTTGCATCTGGTGGAATGTAGAATGGCTTCAGCGAATTGACAGTTGCTGCGGGGAGTGATGAATTGAAGAAGGCAGTGGCAAGACCAGCCATTGCACCTGACATGATGAATTGTTTTCTTTTCATAGTTTGGGCGATTAATAACCCAAGCTATGATCGACCGAAAGGTTCTTATTGGTAAAATTTAGACAACTTCATGTGATGGATGTATCATAATATCCTTCATGCAATCCGAATACACGCTCCGGTGCTTTGTTCTCTACCGCATGAAAAGCATTGGGCGACAAACCCGTAAAGTCGCGATAGTCCTTTGCTAAATGCTGATAATCATAATAGCCACATTGAATGGCAATGGAGAGCCAGTCCAGTTCGGGAAATTGATTGCGCAGCCGGAATGCCTTATCAAATCTTGTAATACGTAAATATGTTTTTGGTGACACGCCGGTACGCGCCTTAAAATTTCTTTCAAATTGTTTTATGCTTAATGCTGATTGATCGGCAAGCCAGTCCAGTGAAGTATTTGCTTCATGATTAAGTATGTGATTGGCGATGCCATCAAAACGTGAACTATTTTTTTTTGGCCTGAGCGAAGCAATAAACCGATCGACAATGGCAATCATTTGTTCATAAGACTTTGCTTCGTAGAGTTGTTCGTTGACAAAACCAATATGCGATGGGAAAAAGTTGTTGGCTTCAAGATATTGGTTTCTCACTTCGATGCCGTGCAGTCCTGTGAGCAAGTGTAATCCGGAAGGTTGAAAAACAACCTGAAAGCAGAGAAACTCATTCCGGACAAAACGATCGAGCACGCAATCATGCTGACCGACAAGGGCGCACCGGCCATTCTCAATTCTTCGTTGTCCATACTGAACAGTCTCGGGTTCGAATGGGTAGAATGCGAGGACCTGTTCCGGACGGGGAGGATACGCCTTCATCATCGCCGGCATGCCGGGGTCAAATTTGAAGTGCACAATGCGATAAAGACGGGCGATATGCCTGTTTTCCGGATGGGGGAGAAAATCCTTTAACAGCATAATGTTGGTATTTCCCTAAGATACGAATTCCAACGGTCGGGCTGGTGGTAAAATTTAGACATCCGCATTGCGCCGCAAGGATCCGCTCCGGAAAATGGCGCGGGCTTCACTGGTGATGGCTTCCGGATAGCCAGATAGTTCGAGCAGGGAAATGGCATTCTGTGTCTTCAGCGGTCCCTTCTTCAACAGGTGATCGAAGTCAAGTGCATTTCCTGAAATCACTTCTGAAAAATGATAAAGCTCAAATTCATGCTGAAGCAATTCCGTCAATTCCATATCGTGTGTGGATACAATCACGAGGTTGTCTTTGCCATTCAAAAACGACAGGACAGCTTTAGCAGCGGCGATACGCTCGGCAGAGTTAGTGCCTTTGAACACTTCATCCAACACAAACAGACAGGGCACCGGTTGTTGTGCTTCACCGATGAGTTCGCCAATGGTGGCCACTTCCTGAAAATAGTAACTCCTTCCTTCAGTGATGCTGTCGTCAATTCGAATTGACGTGAACGGACGCAGGGGACTGCTCGTGAAGGAAGAAGCGAAACAGGTATTGATTGTTTGCGCGAGCAAGGCATTTACGGCCAGCGTTCGGAGGAAGGTGGACTTGCCGGACATATTGGATCCGGTGACGAGCATGCTTTTCCCTTCCAGCGATAAATTGTTGGCAACACAGTTGCGGATCAATGGGTGGTAAAGTGCTGTAGCACGGAGCGTCTTGGCTGTTTCGATAAATTCCGGAATGCAAGTTGACGAATCACCTGCGCGAAGAGAAGCAATTGACAAGGCAATGTCTATCTCGCCTACATGACTGAATGCCGCCCGAAGATGTTCTTTCTCCGATGCTACCTTAGTGTGCAAGATGTCGTACGCAAACACTTCAACGAGTAAGCCCGCTTTGACGGTTTCGCTGAGGAACATACCAACTTGTCCGAGGTCAGTTTGCACGGAAGCGCTGGGTTCACTGCCAATCAGGAACGAACTGTTGCGGATGGGTGAAAGACGTGCGAGTGCTTTCTTGATAGAGGCGTTGCTCAGTGCCGGATTTTTTGCGCAAATGTTTTGAGCGACTTCAATCAACAGGTTCATCTGTGAAAGTGCCCGCACTTCAAAAAACGAATTTGATTTAAACCAATAGTGCACGCCTGTATTCAGTGCAAACGGAATGAGCACCAAAAGAGTCATTGCAGGATAAAAGACTCCTGCGAGCAGGCACAAGGCCATCGCGACCAAACTCCACCGCAGCAGCGAAAACCACTGTGGGCGATGATAGGTGGAGACTGCAAGCATGGATGAGGCAAAGAATGCATGCCGATGGTTGAGCCTTCGCAGTTCTTTTTGCACTTGCAGCCGCACGCCTGAGTCGCTGCTGAAAAGCTGAATGTGGTGTTCGTACTGATTGACCTGTCCCGGCTGCGGCTCGAGAAGTTTTTTGAAAAGCAGTTGTTGCCCGATTCGGCTGTTGGTGCGGTCGATGAACGCAAAGACTTCGTACAAATCGAGATCAAAAATGGTTTGTTCCGAAACGCGATGACCACCTGACTGTTCATCCTGATTGGAGAGCCGCCGGATAAGATTGAAATTAAATTCGTCCGTTTTGACTTTGCCCCACGAATCTCTGATCTCCTCTTCCTCACGCTGTCTGCGCCTACCGTTTTGAATGAGCAGGATCGCGACAACCAGCGCAGCCAGAGCTAAGAACAGAAGCAGGTAATAAATTGGTGTCAAGTCGAAATGGTCAGCGTTTTAATTTTTTTCCATCCTCCCGTGCCACTTGCACCGTGTTGGACATTGAATAGGCCTTAAGAAGAGTAGGCCGAGGGTCAGGATTTTTTTCATTATCGAAGAGAATCATATAAGATAATGAAGGACGTCCATCAATCAAACACCATGGTGTCACTATCTGGGAAATTTAAAAGCAAACGGATCGGAGGAAGTTTGTTGAAATTTCAGGCACGCCTCTGCGAGTTCTTTGTTTATCCCGGATTCGACCAGTGTATAACCGTACGTCATTCCCTCCTCTCCGGTTTTGTTTCTGTCCCAACGATAACAGACGCCGTGTTCGTCCACCATGATGAGATCCGGTTCAAGGATATCCATCCACTCCACGCGTTGCGCAACATCATGCGTTGAATCATAAACGTCAACCTCCCACGTGTTTTCCTTCCGATTCAGATAACATAAAAATAACGGCATGATCAATAGTAATACTTTTTTTGTATCGTTTGCACGATTCAGCACCTGAAGAAATTCCTCGTCAGTCAACAATTGTGGATAAATATTTGCTAAAAATTATCCGACTGAGTTTGAAGCGAATACAGAATTGGGAAAAAGTTCCAGTCACCAGTTGTCATAAATCATCCTATAATTGGGTCATAATATTTTTTGCGATGCAACAGGAAGTAAAAACTCAAGGTGTCGTATTATCGATGGAGCGCGTTGTCGATCTCGTGCGCTCAACCAGAAATGATGTGGTCAAGAAATTGCTCGAGCGCGATTCGTTTGAAAAGTATTTTGAAACACAATTCAATAAGTCACTCAGCCGGGTTAAAAGCGAGTTTGTTCGGCGCGAGCTGAAAGAATTGCTCATCATGCCGGTCGATCTTGTTCACTACGCCAAACTCATCACACAAATCCACGAATCGGGTGTCGAGCAAATTAATCCGGATCAGGAAGCGTTGATCTATAAAGAGGTCGATCAGATTCTCAGCAAATACACGTTCTAGTACTGCTTCCTCGCACAAGGCCCGGAAACACGGGAAAATTCTTTAAACCATTCTATTGATTTTGCGTTTTAGGAGTAATACTTTCACGCCAAGAAGTAATACTTTGATCGCTCGAATTGTCATATTGTTGCTTGTGACGGTGCTCAACGCGCCCCTTGCTTCCGGCTACTCCATGTTGCCGGAGCCGGAGCGGTGTGAGCTCAACGATGAGTTTTCTGTCTGCACGGTTCAGGAGCGCAAAGTGATCATTGCGCCTGTGGTTCAGCTTCGCAAACCGCAGCGCGTGATTCCAGCCCGGGAAATCATTCACCTCAATTATTCGGCAACTTCGCCCGTCAAGCGATTCCTCCGCTTTCGGCGTCTTCTGATTTAAACACTTCCTTGCGCAGCATGCTTACTGCGCCTGACATCATTCACCATCTCACTCTTCCGCGTGCGTTCGCGCATGCCTGACTGTTTTTCACGATTTAAAAATCTTTGAAATGAAATGGATTGTGTTGGAAGAAAATCCAAAACCGGACAACTACATCGCTGTAGTGCTGGCGGAGAATGAAAAAAGACTTCAACTGCAAAACAGACCTCACTCGGTATTCGCAGACAGAGACCTGGCGCTGACAAGGGCACAGGAACTTCGCGCATTTTTCGGTGTGAGAAGTATCCGTGTCTTTCAGAGCGAGGGCTGTTCCTATACCGTCCGTCCCGATTGATTAAAACATTGTATAACGAAACTAAAAATGAAATCAAGTAACGCAGCCGCTTCCCTCAGCGCGATTATTTTCCTCTCGGTCACTTTGTTTTCCTGCAACGAAAAAGCCGTCATGGAACAAGGCAACCAGACTTTTCCAGTCGTACGCGTCGTGTCTAAATCCGTTTCTGTTCCGAATGAATATGTTGCGAGAATACGAGCAGTACAAAATGTCGACCTCCGTGCGCGTGTGACGGGCTACCTCGAAGAAATTTTTGTGGATGAGGGTGCTCATGTTAAAAAAGATCAGATCCTTTTCCGACTGAATGATCGCGAATACAGAAATCAATATGAGCAGGCACGGTCGGCTTACCAAAGTGCCGTTTCTGAGGCGGGACTCGCGGAGCTGGAGGTGGAGCGTACACGGATGCTTGTGGATAAAAAGGTCATGTCGGATATCGAACTGCGTGTCGCGATCGGCAAGTGGAATTCATTAAAGGCAAAAGCTGATGAGGCTCTTTCTGCGATGAAACATGCGGAACTCAAGCTGTCGCATACTGCCATTCGCGCACCCTTCGATGGGGTGATCGATCACCTCCCTTTTAAGCGCGGAAGTCTCCTTCAGGAAGGCGACGTGATTACTTCCGTATCGGATAACGACAATGTATTTGCGTATTTCAACGTCAGCGAAAAGGAATACCTCCGGTTGATGCAGGCGGAAAAAGTAAAACGCCTGGAGCAGGAGGTGAGTCTCAAGCTGGCAGACGGCTCGGTTTATCCGATCGATGGAAAGATCGAAACGATGGCCGGGGACTTCGATGCCAACACCGGATCGATCGCCTTTCGGGCACGCTTTGCAAATCCTGATCTCCTCCTGCGGCACGGAGCAACTGCGACCGTGGTTATCGACAACATTCAGCGCAATGCTGTGCTTGTTCCCCAACGGGCAACCCTGGAAATCCAAGACAAAACATTTGTCTTCATGGTAGGGCGCGACAATAAAGTGAAGATGACAAGCATCTCTCCGAAAAACAGAGTGGATGATATCTATGTCGTTGACGGCGGAATCAGACCCGGAGAAGTCATCGTGTACGAAGGTATCCAGTACCTGAAAGATGGAATGACGATCAGTCCGAAAGAAGTAAGAATCGACAGCCTGATGGCTATGCGTAAATAAGTTTTACAATGTACACCAAGTTTATTGAACGACCGGTGTTATCGCTGGTCATCTCTCTCATATTGACTTTGCTCGGGGTGCTTGCGCTGTTTCAATTGCCCATTACCCAGTTTCCTGATATTGTACCGCCGTCCGTGACGGTCACTGCGAAGTACACCGGCGCGAACGCTGAAGTATGCGCCAAATCAGTAGCCATTCCGTTGGAGCGCGCCATCAACGGCGTGCCGGGCATGAACTACATGACTTCGGTAACGGGAAACAACGGAACCACCATGCTTCAGGTATTCTTCAAAGTAGGAACCGATCCCGACTTTGCTGCGGTGAGTGTGCAGAACAGGGTACAGACGGTCCTGGATGAATTGCCGGAAGAAGTTATCAAGGCAGGCGTGTCGGCAGAAAAGGAAGTGAACAGCATGCTCATGTACCTCAACATCATGAGCAGCGATACCACGATGGATGAGAAGTTTGTGTACAATTTCACGGACATCAATATTCTTTCTGAGCTGAAGCGAATCGAAGGTGTGGGTTATGCGGAAATTATGGGTAATCAGGATTATGCCATGCGCGTATGGTTGAAGCCTGACCGCCTTGCTTCCTATGGTCTGTCCACAGAGGAAGTCATCGCTGCAATTCGCGCACAAAATGTAGAGGCTGCGCCCGGGAAAATCGGGGAAAGCAGTAACCGCGAAGCGCGTGAACTTCAATACGTGTTGAAGTACACCGGAAAGTTCACAGAGGCAAGTCAGTACCGCGACATCATTCTCAAGGCGCAGCCTGATGGGTCCATGCTGAAGCTCGGCGATGTGGCAGACGTTGAACTTGGATCATTCAGCTACGCCATGTTGTCCAAAACAGACGGGCGGCCTTCCGCATCCATCATGATCAAGCAACGTCCGGGCTCCAACGCGCGAGAAGTGATCGGCCGGATCAAGGAACGCATGGAAGAAATCAAGGCGACTTCCTTCCCTCCCGGAATGACCTACAACATCAACTACGATGTTTCCCGTTTTCTCGATGCTTCGATCAAAAATGTGATCAAGACACTGATCGAGGCATTTATTCTTGTATTCATTATCGTCTATGTTTTCCTCCAGGATTTCAGGTCGACATTGATTCCTGCACTTGCCGTTCCGGTTTCATTAATCGGTTCTCTCTTCTTTATGAATGCAATGGGTTTCTCCCTGAATATGCTCACGCTGTTTGCGCTTGTGTTGGCCATTGGTATTGTAGTGGATAATGCCATCGTTGTCGTGGAGGCCGTGCATGCAAAAATGACCTCGAAGAAAATGGGAGCAAAAGAGGCAACCATTGAAGCCATGGGAGAAATGGGCGGGGCGATCATTGCCATCACCCTCGTCATGTCGGCGGTGTTTATTCCCGTAGCATTCATGAGTGGACCTGTCGGGATTTTTTACCGGCAATTTTCTTTAACACTTGCTGTCGCCATTGTCATTTCGGGTGTCAATGCACTGACGCTCACACCTGCACTTTGCGCCATCATGCTGAAGCCTCACGATCCGAACACGCATCATGGCGGATGGCTCAGCAACTTTTTTCAAAAATTCAACAGGGGCTACGACAAGCTCTCAGGAAAATACCAAAACCTGCTCTCGCGTCTTGTCATTCGCCGTCTCGCAACGGTGGGTATGCTGGCCGCAACATTTTTGCTCACCTGGGGTTCATCAGCAATTCTTCCTTCGGGATTCATCCCCACCGAAGATCAGGGTGTTGTTTATGTGAATGTCACTACACCCTCCGGTTCCACCGTGGAGCGCACGGAGGCGGTTCTCGATCGCATCACCTCCATCGCGGAAAAAATGCCGGCGGTACATTCCACCTCCATTCTTGCGGGTTACAGTCTGGTGACAGAATCGGCAGGAGCATCATTTGGAATGGGAATGATCAATTTGCGCCCGTGGGAGGAACGCGATGTCAATGTACAGGAAGTCATAGCAGAACTAGAAAAGTCGTGTGCGACGATCACGGATGCACGTGTTGAGTTTTTCCCTCCGCCAACGGTGCCCGGATTTGGTAACGCTTCGGGCTTCGAACTTCGTTTGCAGGATCGCACGGGCTCCGGCGATTTGCAAAAAACACAAGAGGTAACGCGTGAATTTGTGTCGGCGATTGAGCAGACACCAGAAGCATCGTATGCATTCTCAACATTTGATGCCAGCTTCCCGCAGTACCTGATTTCTGTTGATTATGAGATGGCAGCAAAAAAGGGTGTTTCGGTTGACGGTGCCATGGAAGCCCTGCAGACTTTGATCGGAAGTTATTACGCTTCTAATTTCATTCGCTTCGGGATGATGTATAAAGTGATGCTGCAGGCGCCGCCGGAGTATCGCGACAAACCCGAAGAGATTCTTCAGTACTTTATCAAAAATGACCGCGGGGAAATGGTTCCCTTCTCGACGTTCGTCAAGCTTGAGCGTGTCTACGGCCCCGAACAGCTCACCAGATACAACATGTTCACGAGCGCGCTTGTCAATGGTGAACCTGCGCCCGGATACAGCAGTGGCGATCTCATCAAACGAATTGAAAACCTCGCTGAGGAAAAATTACCGCGCGGATTCACCTATGAATGGTCTGGAATTACACGTGAAGAAGTTATCTCTGGCAATCAGGCGATATATATATTCATCATCTGCCTCGTGTTCGTTTATCTGTTGCTCGCGGCGCAGTATGAAAGTTTTCTTCTTCCGCTCGCGGTTATTCTTTCATTGCCGTGTGGATTGTTCGGCGCGTACTTCTTCCTCAAAATCACCGGGCTGGAAAACAACATCTATGCGCAAGTCGCCCTGGTTATGCTCATTGGTTTGTTAGGAAAGAACGCCATCCTGATTGTCGAGTATGCCGTGCTGCGTCAGAAGGAAGGCCGGTCTGTTGTGGAGGCAGCACTTGAGGGTGCACGCGAACGACTTCGTCCTATTTTGATGACATCATTTGCATTCATTGCGGGCCTCATTCCGCTGTGTATTGCTTCCGGTGCCGGTGCTCTTGGTAACCGATCCATTGGAACCGCTGCGGCGGGTGGTATGCTTACGGGTACCATCTTCGGCGTGATCATCATTCCGGGCTTGTTTGTGTTGTTCTCCTCTTTCAAGCGAAAGCAACCGAAAGAAAAGATGACACCTGCTGTTCCCTCTGAAAATTTTGCCAATGCCTGAACTGAATAGTCCGACTACCATGATTCGAAATATTTATTCAACTCTTGTTTTGTTTGCGGGTTTACTGTTGACGCTGGCTGCCTGTAAGGTGCAATCGCCAGCGTCTGACAGTGTACAACCTCCGAAATCTTTTACCGTCAATGGCCTGGAAGACTCGGTGTCCGCCGCCGACACACCCTGGAGAAAATTCTTTACAGACAGTACGCTGACTGCACTCATCGATACGACTTTGAAACGTAATCCTGATCTGCGCATGGCGCTCGAACGGATGAATCAATCGGCAGCGATACTGAAAGTGAGCAAGGGCAACTTGCTTCCCTCGCTGGCCGTCAATGTCCGGGCAGGTCAGGAACGCTTTGGAGATTACACCATGAATGGGGTGGGTAATTTCGATACCAATTTATCCGAGGACATCTCTCGCGACCAGCGCATTCCGACGCCGACACCAGATTATCTCATCAACGTTGCCACCACCTGGGAAGCCGACGTTTGGGGCCGGTTGAAGAAAGCACGAAAGCGGGAACAGTTCAGGTTGCTCGCATCGCAGGAAGGGGCAAACCTGGTCAAAACCATGCTTGTCTATCAAGTAACGCATCATTATTATGAACTCCTTGCCCTCGACAGCGAACTGGAAATTATCCGGAACAGCATTCGGTTGCAGGCCGAAGCGGTTGCACTGATTGAAGCACAGCATCTGGCAGGAAAGGTTACTGCAGTAGCGGTTGATCAGGTCAAGGCGCAATTCTTCAATACCAGTTCACTGGAGTACCAGGTCTTGCAGGCGATCCTTGAACATGAGAATGCTCTGAGAGTACTCCAGGGAAAATTTGACGGTGTAATTTCCCGGGGCAGGGATTTGGATGCGCAGGAGATCGCCAACCGAATTTCTCCAGGACTTCCGCGAATGGTGTTTGCGCGCCGCCCGGACGTGAAACAATCAATGCTCCAATGGCAATCGCATCGCGCGAACGTCGGTGTTGCAAGAGCCGCGTTTTATCCAACGGTGTCGCTATCCGCATTTGCGGGATTCAATGCGTTTGATACCCGTTTTTTGTTTGATGCCCCCGCCTCTCTTGTGCATGGTTTTTTCGCAGGTCTCACAGCGCCGGTGTTTCAGCGTCACCAGTTAAAAGCGAACTACAGGTTTGCCAGCTCTGAGGAGCGGGAGGCTTACCTGAATTATGAAAAAACAGTTCTTGTCGCATTTGCTGAAGTGGTGAATGAATTGGGCAAAGTGGATAATTTTCAGCAAGCGCGATCTTTAAAATCACAGGAGGTAGAACGTCTTCAAAACGCAGTCATCAACATCAACCAGCTTTTCACTGCCGGGTATGCTTCTTATCTCGAAGTAATTACCGCACAGCGAAACCTCCTGCAGGCAGAACTCGATCTTGCTGTATTGAAACGAAATCAGCTTCAGGCCATTGCCGGAGTGTACCGGGCTGCCGGGGGAGGATGGGATTAGAATCGACTCGCAGCGAATGCAACCCGACGATGCTTAAGTTTCTGAGCCATTGGAATCAGAAAAATAGCTCTTTGCTTTTTTCATCACTGCTGGCGCGAGTTTGACCGTGACCAGCATGGTTGGTATCGCCATCAATGCAAATGCAATGTCGATGATGTTCAAGACGAGGTCCATTGACGCGACAGCGCCGAGCACAATGGTCGACAAATAGAAATAGTCATAGGAACGGCTTCGCTCCACACCAACGATGAAGGCGTAGGCCTTTCGTCCATAGTAGCTGTAGGAAAACAACGCACTAATGGCGAATACCACCGTACACAGCAGCAACACTTTGTCGCCGACGAGGGGCATGGCCGCGCGGTAAGCTTTTGCCGTCAGGGTGATGCCATTCGTGTTGCCTTCGAGCCACACATCGGTGATGAGTATGCTGATGGCAGTGAGGCTGCAACTGATGATGGTATCAATCACGGGGCTCAGCATGGATACCATGCCCTCACGGACAGGCTGCGTGCTTTTTGATGCACCCATCGCCATCGGAGCTGTGCCAATACCCGCCTCGTTGGAAAATGTTGCGCGACGAACGCCCAGCATAATTAAACCACCTGTGATTCCGCCAAAGAAGGGATCGCCGTGATAATGAGTCGCAGCAAATGCGTCTGTGAAAATTAAATTAATGTAATATGGGATCTTGTCGCCGTAGTAAAACAGAATCACGGCGACAGAAACGAAGTGCAATACAATCATGAACGGCACAAGGCGTCCCGCCCAATTGCCGATGCGCTGAATTCCCCCGACAACCACAAGCGAGACAACAACCGTGATGATCAAACCAATGATCACTTTGGTTAAGCTGATTTCGAAACCAAAAAGTCCGACAAAACTTTCATCCACACCTGATGGCTTCAGGCCAATGTCCACGATTGCTTGCGTTAATTGATTTGCCTGAAACAAGGGAAGACAACCAATCATACAACAGGCACTGAACATATATGCGAGGAATTGCCAGTTTTTTCCCATAGCAGTTTGAATCACATACATCGGTCCGCCCTGAACTTCTCCTGCCGAATCTTTGCCGCGATACATGCTCGCCAGTGTACTGGAAAAGAAATTGGTGGACATTCCGATCAATGAGGTGATCCACATCCAGAATAACGCACCCGGTCCGCCCAATGCAATCGCAGCGGCTACACCCGATAAATTACCCATGCCTACGGTTGAGGCAAGCGCTGTCGATAAGGCTTTGTATGCACTGATTTGGCCGGGTGCATTGGGGTCATCATACTTGCCGCGAAGTACCTGAATGGCGTGAAAGAAGTGTTTGTATTGGATGAAGCGTGAGTAAATCAGAAGGTAGATACCACCGCCAATGATGAGGATCAATACGGGCCACCAGATGAACGATGCGACATCGGCGATTAATTGGTTCATGGGAGTCATTCGGGGCAAGATAGACTTTCGCAAGCATGCATGTCAACTAAATACTTTTGAACGTAGAGATGATGCTATTGTCGTTACGCCTTTGATTAGGTACATTATCATTCAAAACGCAACACCATGCCCTCACGCGAACAAGAATTGCAGAAGTATCTCGATAAGAGAGCGCGCAAGAAGAGCAAAGAAAAGCAGGCGCCTCCTCGTACGGACAAAAAGGTCTACGCCAGTTCTGCGAGTGGCACAAGTGCAGCAACTTTCCTCATCTATTTCAAACTTGTTTCAGGTGCACAAAAGCTTGGCCTCGGTGCTTTCATAGCACTTTGCGCCGGAGTCGGCGCTGGCGCGGTAACAACACCTCCGGTCGGCATTGGTGTTTTCGCCGGTGTTTTTGTTTTGTTCGTTGCATCAGTTTTCCTTGGCTACGAAACCTATGCAAGATTTGCCACGGGAAAGATGTATCCGCTCATTGGGTGGGATCGATTCATTACTTCCAGAAGTGATGCCTTTTGGAGCGGGTCATCATTTGCAAAAGTATTTATCAGCGTTGAGCAAACGCCCGGAGCAAGTGATTTGGAGCGAAGGGCTGTGCTGGCCTTCCTTCAAAATTGGGTCGATGGATGGAATAGAAATTATGCCCGTGATTGGCCGAAGGCAAAGCCGAGAGATTTCTTTCTTGGCCATGCCGGTGTGGAGGGTCACATCGAGATTCGAAAGGGAATTCCCTATGTATTGAAACAATGCACTGTGAAATTTCCTGAGCTTGTGAAAATGTTGCCGAAGGATCAGGTAAAACTCGTGTTTGGTTTCGGAGCCGATCTCGACGCATCGGCTGATGTGAAGGATCGCGAAGATGATTACCGCGATTTTCAAGAGGAAAATCGTCGTTATGAAGCGCGTGAACGCAGTCTGGATGATTAATTTTTCAAACGAATGCCCATGAGTTTCATCACCAAGTTATTGATTGCCATCGTCGCGATGGAGCATGTGTTGTTCCTCTACATCGAAATGTTTGCGTGGGAGACCATCGGCAAGAAAACGTTTCGAACATTTCCCAAAGAATTGTTCACACCAACGAAAGCTATGGCAGCGAATCAGGGCTTGTATAATGGTTTTCTGGTAGCCGGATTGGTATGGTCACTCCTCATCACCGATCCCATCTGGAGTGAATACGTGGCCGTGTTCTTCTTGTCATGCGTCGTTATTGCTGGAATATTCGGAGCCGTCACCGTCAGTAAGCGAATCTTCTTCATCCAGGCTGTGCCCGCACTTGTGGCATTGTGCACCATCCTGTTGGCGCAACATCTCTAAGCCAACCGCCCCCAAACAAGCTTCAAGAGCAATTGTTTCATGTTTCCCTATTGTTAAATCTTCTAAATCCATAGGCTTTATTATAGTTACAACACCAATTTTGTATCTTGAGCGGCAATATCCGCTACCTGAATGCCCCACTACCTAACGAAGGGACTCTTGTCTCTTGTACTCTCGTTTTTTTCGTTGTGCTCATTTGCACAAACCTTCTCTGGTACACCCACGACCTCACCCGGCGGTCCATACTGTGCCGGCGCTTCGATGACCGTCAACTGGGGTATCACCGGAACATTCAACGCCTCCAATAACTTCCAGGTACAGCTCTCCAGCAGTGCTGGATCGTTCGCCTCACCAACAGTTCTTGGGACACTGGCCAACAGCACCAATGGAACATCTCTGGCTGTGGTGCTGCCGGAAACGTTAGCGCAAGGGGGATCCTATCGCGTGCGCGTGGTGAGTACATCGCCGGCTTTGACCAGCAACCAAAGCGCGACATTTACCATCAACGCATTTGCCCTGGGAACTCCGACTGTTTCGGGCGCTCCTGTATGCGCGGGTTCAACCATCACGATCACCAATACCGTTTCTAATGGCTGCAATTTTCCAAACTCGCCATCGGCCAATACATTCACTGTGCGATTGTCAAATGCATCGGGAAGTTTTGCTTCACCAACCATTTTGACGACAGTCACTGCTGATGCATCAGGAACAATCACGGCGACCATTCCTGAAAATACGCCGCAGGGTTCGAACTATCGCGTGCAGGTTGTCAGTTCAAATCCCTCCGGCGCACCCGTGACAAGTGCGCAAAGCACAACATTTACCATCAACGCATTTGCGCTGGGGACGCCCACCGTTTCAGGAGGGGTCCGCTGCCAGGGACAAACCATCACGGTGACCTACAGTGTTTCCAACTCCTGTAATTTTCCCAATACGCCTTCGGCAAATACATTTACCGTTCAATTGTCCGACGCATCCGGATCATTCACCACACCAACCAATATCGGGTCTGTTGTGTCCAACACCTCAGGAACCATTGATGCAGTCATCCCGATGTCCACGGCTGCCGGCACCGGATACCGCGTTCGCGTGGTGAGTACAAACCCATCGGGACAGCCAGTGACCAGTGCGCAAAGTTCTGCATTCACCATCACCGCCGTTGGATTAAATGCACCGACGATAACCGGAACAAGTTTCTGCCAGGGATCATCATTCAATGTGAACTATACACTAACCAGTACCAGTTGTCCTTTCCAGGCCGACAATGTTTTCACCGCAGAACTATCGGATGCATCAGGAAATTTTGGATCCCCCGTGGCGATTGGTACGGTAACAGCAAACACAGCAGGGGCTATACCGGTGACCATTCCCGTCGGGACAGCAGCCGGCACAGGTTACCGCATTCGGGTGACGAGTTCGAATCCTGTGCGCACAAGCGCCATCAACACGTCGAGCCTCACGATCAACGCGCTTGCGATCCAGGCTCCAACAGTGTCCACCACCACCTTGTGTCAGAACAATACATTTACCGTTACCTATACCGTTGCGAACAGTTGTACATTTCCAAATACGCCCACATCCAATACGTTTTCAGTTCAGCTTTCCAATGCGTCAGGAAGTTTTGCATTCCCCGTCACAATTGGTACGGTCACCTCGGCCACATCTGGAACCATCTCCGCGACCATTCCTTCGGGAACTCCTGCTGGTACAGGATATCGTGTTCGTGTTTTCAGCAACAACCCGGGCAGTGGAGTGGTCAGTCCGGATAACGGCGTGAACATTACGGTGGAGGCTGGTGCTGGAGATCCAACGGTGTTCGGCAATGGCGTCTGGAACGCTTATGTGTACAACACCGCTACACTGACGAACTACATTGGTTTTTATACTGAAACTCAATTAAGCTTTGCTTCTGCAAATCGCTTCGCCACCAATCTGAGTCCCACTGCGGCAAATACAGTTTCAGGTAATGCCTACCAGGGGTGTACGAATTCTAATCCAAACGTCTGGAGCATCAGCTATAAGCGCACGAACTTTACCTGCGGCTATTATCAAATTGATTTTCCGACACACGACGATAACCTGAACCTCCTTATCGATGGTGTTTCGGTGTTTACGGCACCGTGCTGCGCGTCGAATTTGAATAACGTATGGCGCGGTTTTCTCGGCCCAACTTCCACGGTGGAGATCACCATTGGTAACACGGGAGGAAATGGAAATGTGTCGGCGACGTTTACCTCACTTCCAAGTCCGGTGACGGCAAGTCCGGCGGTGACCATCTGCTCGGGTGCGAATACGGTATTATCTGCTTCGGCTCCAATGACATTAAATTATGCATGGACCCCGACGGGTGCATTAACACCTGCAGACGGATTGGGATCGGCCGTTATCGCTGCGCCTACGACAACGACGCTTTATACAGTGACCGGAACTGATCCGACCACCGGATGTACTGCGCAGGCAACCGTACCGGTCACGGTATCTTCAACATTCACCACGACGGTCGCGACGACACTGTCAACCATTTGCTCCGGCATCAATACCGCCACCCTGACTGCCAGTGGCGCTAACACCTACACCTGGTCACCAACAACAGGACTGAGTGCTGCATCGGGATATGAGGTAACGGCAAATCCTCCTTCAACAACCACGTACACCGTCACAGGTTCTAATGGATGTACGACGACGACAGCAAACGTTACAGTCAACGTACAAACCATTCCTGTCACTCCCCCGACAACGGAATTTGGGAATGGCGTATGGAATGTGTACGCCTATAACAGTACAGCGCTCACAAACTATTATGGGTATTATACAGAGAATAACCTGAGCTTCAACACGACGCCACGATGGGCAGGTGGAAGTGGTCCGACTGTGGCCAATGCAGCAACTGGCCTCGCTTATTCCGGATGCTCTTTTGGATCAACAAACTACACCTTGTCGTTCAAGCGCACCAACATACCCTGCGGATATTACCAAATCGATGTCTCGCATCAGGATGACTTTCTTGCCATCCTGGTCGATGGTGTACTCGTCTTCCAACGGAATGCCTATACGCCAACGCTTCAGACGAATGTATGGTCCGGATTTCTCGGACCAACTTCACAGGTAGAGCTGCGATTGGTGAATAATACGGGTCCCGGCAGACTTGACATCACGTTTGGAATTTCGCCCAATCCACCGTTGACAGTTCCTGCGGGCGTGGTTGTTTGCTCAGGATCGAATGCTTCTCTTGAAGCAGTTAGTCCCGTTGTTGGTGCCACCTATTCCTGGCTCAACAGTGGAGGAAACACCAACCTGATTACCAATCCGAACAGTCAGAATACAGACGCAGGACCTCTGACGGCCGACGAAGTCTATACGGTGATCTTAACGGATGCCGCAGTGACCGGATGTACCATTTCGAAAACAATTCCTGTCACGATTAATCCGCTTGCCAATACATCCGTCACGCCGGTGTCGGCAACGACGACCTGCCCGGGTACCCTCTATACACTGACTGCCACAGGTGCGAGCACCTACAACTGGACGGCTAATCCTCCGGGCGCAACGGCAGGGCTATCGGCTTCGACGGGGTTCCAGGTGACAGTTGCCCCGACCGTCACGACAACGTACACCGTGTCGGGAAGTAATAATTGTAATACAGTCGATGCGACCTCCACGATCACCGTCGTTCCGCTTCCTGATGTCAATACTTTCCCCACAGACCGTTGGAATGTTTACGGTTTTAATTCAACAACGGTAGGCACGAACTACGCCGGGTTTTATACGGAAAATGGGACTGGCGCTTCGGGTTATAATTTCAACACGACAACCCGATGGACGAGTGGTACCGCGCCGTCGACAGCGAACGCGACCAACGGTTTGGCATGGCAGGGCTGTACGATGAATGCGACCAACATCAGCCTGAGCTTCAAGCGTTCCGGCTTCCTTTGCGGGATTTATCAAATTGATATTCCTACCCACGACGATAATTTTACCTTGATCATCAATGGCGTCACGGTGGCGCAGCACAACGGATGCTGCGATGCGCACACGAACATGTGGACAGGTGTATTGTCGCCGTCCTCTCAGGTCGAAATTCAACTGAGGCAAGGCAGTGGAAGTTCTTACCTCAGCACCACATTCACACGGATCACCCAGGCGGCGACCACAACGGTCTGGACGGGTGCAACAAGTAACGACTGGAGCGTTGCGAGTAACTGGTGCAGTGCTGTTCCTACGCAAAATCTGGATGCGCTGATTCCATCGAATGGTCCGCCAAACATGCCAAACATTCTTACGGGTGATGCGGAAGTGCGCGATCTCACGATTAATGGTGCCCAGGCAGCAGGAACATTCACCTTCGCATTGCCAGCAGCAACGGTTACTCAATCAACGACTGGAAATTTCAGTGTGTACAGAAATTGGACGAATGCTGGTACGTTTACGGCAAGTGCAGGGACCACGACATTAACAGGTTCGACTGCCTCGACCAGCATCTCCGGAGCAGGTACGCAAACGTTTAACAACTTCACGATGTCCAGATCAACGGGCGTAACCATCAGTGGAGGAACGACGCGGGTATCGGCGTTGATGACGCTCGTCTCGGGAATCATTACCCAAAGCGCGACATTTCAAATGCTGAATGGCTCCTCCGTAACGGGTGCCTCCAACACAGCCTATGTCGACGGTCCGGTGCAAAAAATTGGAAATGCGGCTTTCGTATTTCCAGTGGGCCGCGGCGGATTCTACAGACCAATTGCGATGGGCGCACCTGGGAACGCGACTGATGCATTCACCGCACAATATTTTAACTCAAGTCCAAATCCTACGTACCCGACGTCACAGAAAGACCTGACCGGTCTGGCGTTGGTTAACGGTGGCGAATACTGGACGCTAAACAGAACGGTTGGAACTTCTGCAGTACCTGTTACCTTAAGCTGGGGCAATGGCACTGGCGTTGTCAATTTTCCGGCTAATCTCCGCGTCGCGCGTTGGGATGCTACACTGGCCAGATGGCGCGATGAAGGTAACAGCGGAACGACCGGATCCCCATCTCCAGGCACAGGCACCGTGACAACACTGGCAAACGTAACGACCTTCAGTTCGCCGGTGAGTCCATTCACCATTGGTTCAGCAACGTGGAACAATCCATTACCTGTTCAGCTGATGGATTTTGCTTGTAGTCAGTCGCAGGGTCAGGTGGTATTGAAGTGGCGCACGGCGACAGAGACCAATAACGATTACTTTGAAGTACAACGATCCATTGACGGCGAGACGTTCGCCGTGGTTGGAAAGGTGGATGGCGCTGGTAACTCGGAAGTTGTGAAGCGTTATGAGTTTATCGATCGCCTGCCTGCGTTCGGAAGAGCTTATTATCGTCTTCGACAGGTCGACTTTGATTTGAAATACAGTTATTCCGATGTATGTCTGGCCTTATCTGATAACCCGGTGGGTACGGCGCTTAAATCCAATCCGGTCGATCGGGAAGCCACGATTTGGTCTAATGAAGTAATTGGAAGCATGGAGTTGATTGATATGACCGGTAAGCCGATAGCAATTACTTACGTGAAGGATGGGAATGATCATACCTTCGCGACGACTTCGCTGGCGAACGGGGTGTATTTGCTCCGAATTGTAACAGAGTCAGGTATTCGCACCGAGAAGATGGTTGTTAAGCACGGATTCAGTTTTGAGTGATGGTTGAGAAAATGATTTTCGGAGTTTGGCGTGTACTTGCCGGAACCCGACTGGTGGTTCGCGACGAACTAGGCAATCTTGCCGATGAAGTGGTGGAAGAGATTCAGCGATATCACGCGGGCGCCGTTGCGCATGTGCGTCAAACGGGCAAGCCTGTCAAAGTTATTTGCCGTGGAAGAGTTTACGAACTGAATCTGAAATAGTCAGTTTTATTCTGCAAGCGACGAAACTATTTTCTCGCGGCGAACCATTTGTGCACGTGCAGCTAATTCATTTGCCTTTCGAAAATTTTTGTAGACGCGGAATGCATTAAAAAACAAGATGCGAAATTTCACGCCTTTGGAATATTGGCGAAGCGTGAGAATGAAGTGTTCGGTTCCTCCGGGTTTTGCGCGCCATTTGGCAACAATTACTTTGGCGTATTCGCGCGCGTAATAGAGGAAGAGTTTCGCAAACTGAGTAAGGAAGAGTTTATTTAATGATGTTCTTGCCATGCAGGCCATCTTAAAGGCTTCTAGTACGTCAAAGCAAAGCGAACTTTCTCTCAGATAGCGCCGGTAGTAGTTTTCTGTATATCGTTCTTTTGGAATGAAGTGGCGGAATGTCAAACGCTCGCTGTACCACACCTGAAATCCGCAGAGCGCAAGCCCATAACATATTTCGTAATCGCCTCCAGAACTTAACTCTTTTCCCAAACGGTCAGTCAGCAAGCTTCTGAATCCTGCGGCATTCATCAGGTTCAGCGCCGAACGGCGTATCACGCATCCGGCACCATAGACAATATTCTTTCTAACCTGACCCGACGCTGCCTCCTGAGGACCGGATGCAAACACAGAAAATTTCTTAACCCACTCCGGAGGCTCCTCTTCAAAAACCAGATCACCGTTACCGCCGAGCGCACCAACGATTGGGTTGTCATTCATGATTTCAAAAACTTGACGAACATAATTTGGAGCAAGCCAGTTATCGTCATCGCAGAGGATGATGTATTCATAAGTTGCAGAAGCAAAGCCGCACGCTCGTGCGAAGCTTAATCCAGGACGAGCTTCGTGAACAACACGAAAGGGTGCCGGCTCCTGACATTCAGACCATACTGCCCGAGAATGCGCGCGCGTGTTGTCGGTGGAGGCATTATCAACGATGACAACTTCCCAAGGTATCGTTCCCGTTTCTTGTTTTGATAAATGAATAAGTGTTTCACGCAGCTTGTCGGCTCCGTTGTGTGTGCAGATAACTACTGAAACTCCGGGGTTCATTTTTTCAGGAGGATTTTTGCGAAGATTTTGAAGGCACTCCACAACACCGTCAGGTCCGTGTGCATGCGCAGGGAACCGCGCAGCTGTGCAAGCACTGGAGCACTGTCTTTCGTATCAGTCCAGAGCTGACTGGCCTGTCGTGAGAAGTAGTGTGAATAGAAGCGCCGTGATTTTTTGAGTATGGCTTTTCTCTTTTCTTCAGGCAAATGCTCCTGTATTCTCGCCATCACTCTTTCCAGATCCCTGATATTTTGCCCGGTGCGAATCGAGTTTCCGGTAATTGAATTTTCGTGTCTTCGATAGGAGGCGAGAACGCGCGGTGAATAGGCGACGGGATAATGTTTTGCAATACGCGTCCACATTTCCCAATCTTCGCCGTAGTGGGCAATGCAAAAACCTCCCAGATGTTCGTAGACAGACCTGCGGACGGCAATGCACACATATTGTATCCGCTGTCGCTCACCCAACCTCACCAACCAATTATCAAGAATTCCTTTTTCTTCTGATTCTGCTTTAGGAACAGAAAGTTTTTTTCCCTCGCTGTTGATATAACGGTAACGACAAAACGCAGCGCCCGCTTCCGGGTAGGTATTGAATAATGAATCCAGCTCATCGTAAAATCCAGGGTCGATCAGATCATCCGCGTGCAGTAGATGAATTAAATAACCGCGCGAAAGGTTGATGGCAGTCTCGAAATTCCTCAACGAGCCTACATTTGTTGCCTGTTTGTGATAACGCACCCGTCCTCCACCAATGCGGGCGACGAGTTCTTCAACGTCGATATCGGTTGAGCAATCGTCGACTACCACGATCTCCATTTCTTCAGGCGATCGGTTTTGTGCGAGAACACATTCGATGGTTTTTGCCAGATATTCTCCTGCATTATATACAGGTATGGCAACAGACCATCGCGGTCGATGAGAAACCTCACCGATCGGAGCAATAGCAGGCGGATAGCATGGCGTTCTTTCGAAAGCCATCGCAGATGGACTGACAGACACGGTGAGAGAAGTTTAGCTAATGGTAGTCAAGCCAGGTGGGTGCCTGGATTGAATTGGAAGGTGATACAAAGCTAATAGACGGAGAGACAAGATAATGCGGTTGCCGCAAAATAATTTTGATAACTATCTATCGATTGCACTCCATTCAAATAGTGTTTTCTCAAAATCTGCTGTTTGCGTATTGGTAACCTGAAAGCGTGGCAAACGAAAGCGCAGGGAATTTCGCACAGTTCGCTGCTCTGTGGAAAGTGCATATTCAAGGGGTCCGGAGGCCGTGAGTGATAGGGTATCTGCATTAAAATGGCCATGAGGATATGCAAGCCCTTTAATATTCAAGCCCAAACTTTCCAAATAATGGACATTATCGAATATTTCAATTTTTTGTTCTTCCCGCGATAATATACCCAAGGCTGGATGATTGATTGTATGTGCACCAATTTCGAAATCGGCATTGCTTGAGAGTATGCGTAATTCATCCGCAGTCATGATTTCGGGGGTATGGTATGATGATAACTTACACTGGTCCCGAAGCTGATCAATGAGTTTCCGGCGCAGTATGGGCGCACAGCCCTTGATACACTCTCCCAGTTGATCGAGCAGCCCGCGCCTGTTGAATTCATGAATACTGAAATGCTTTGTTTCTTCACTGAGTTTAAGTTTTAATTCGGAGGGCAGTGTCGCAGCCTGAAACACAAGGGCAAGGAGATGATCCCACCAGAAGAAGTGATTCGGGCTCTGCTGACTGGTGATGAAAAACGATGCCGGAAGATGAAGTTGTTCAAGTTGTTTTTTTGCCACGGTAAAATTATCGCGGTAGCCGTCGTCGAAGGTTAAGGCAATTAAGTTGTCTGCTGACTGGTTTTTCTGCAATCTGTCAACGAGCTCGCGCAGTGGCACCACGGTGTAATTTGATTGAATAACTTCGAGCTGTGTTGCAAAATTTTCCAGCGAAACACAAAGCTCCCACGGATCAATTTCCTCTGTCGCGATGCGGTGGTACATCAGGATCAGCGGGCGTTTGCGCCTGAATAGTTTTCGAAAGAAATTACTCATGATTTCTCTGCACAAATGCCAATGATCACCGGATATGATAAGTCTTGTTTGAGTAGTTTCCCGAGGTCCGTTTCAGGCAACCCAATACCCTGAATGAAGCAAGTCGCTGCGTACACATTACCGTATGTATGCAAACTTGTTTTTTTATCATCAAATATCGTTGCCAGTACACGCCGCATTGCGGCCTCTGTAAACGACCAGAGCCAGTACTCGCGCCAGCGCCCGGAGTCTATCGGTGTAATGCCCGGTGTTGTGAGCAGAAGTTTTCCTCCTGGTTTCAGAATGCGATGGCACGTCCTTAAGGCAGCCTGATAATCATAAATAAGATGCAGTGTCTGCGTGAGAATAATGCAATCAAAGCTGTTGTCCGGAATGTGAGGTGCATTTGCGAGATCCCCAATAATGGTGACCTCCTCATTGGCTTTTTCGATATGGAGAACATCGGATTGAACAACTCTGTTTCCGCCGAATTGTCGCGTGTAGGCCGCATCACCGATTTCCAATACGCGGTTCCTGATGTGCAGTTTGTTTTGCTCCAGAAAATGTTCAATGTAGTAGCGGTCAACGGGGCCACCACGGTCAAATCCAAAATCGCGACTGATCGGTTTGGTTGTTCCAAGATCCCCAAAATCAATTTTTCCAATCGGAGGATGATCATGCATCAGTCCGCTTCGTGTAAGGAAACGACGCAAGGTTGAGGGCATCACTGCCTTCAGTAATTTCTTAAACATCATGTTCACAGTATGTAAAGTGAGGCCAATCCCCTTTCTGATGGAATAAGCATACGCGAATTTGAAATCGTTCAAGTCAGGTACACGGCCATCCTTCATTTGTGTGCGGATGGTTCGCGTCCATTCGTCGCCATAGTACGTTTTCCAGTTCAGTAGTCCCTCTTTCAATGCCGCATGCTCCTCTGCATTTTTACATGCTTCCCGATGACTTTTCAGTACCCTGGTGACGTGTGAGAGCATCAGCGATATATTGGCAGACATATTTTCACCGTGTATCCGATAAGCAGCAACAAGCGTATCCCGATGAACAACAGGATGGTGCCTTGCCACAGAGAGGTACATATCATAGTCTTCGCACGCGGCAAGTTTTCGAAAGCGAAATGTTTTGAGTACGGTGCTTCGGTACAACACTGCGGCGTGCATGCCGATGTAATTACTTTTCAGCAACGCTGAAAACCCTGTCTCGCGGGGAGGTGTGGAGGCTCTGATTTTATTTCCAAACTTGTCAACGCGAATGTGCGCTGCGGAGATAAATGCGGCATCCGGTGCGGCTGAAAGTCCTTCGACGAGATGGTAGATCGCATGACTGAGCAGGTAATCATCCGCGTCGAGAAATAAGATGAAATCACCAGTGGCAGCCTGAATACCCGTGTTTCGGGCGGCCGACAATCCCTGATTTTGCTGATGAATGTAATTTACGTCGCTGAAGGCACGCGCAACGTCCCCGGTGTGATCAGTCGATCCATCATCGACAACAATTATTTCAATCGGCTTCCACGATTGGCTGCGTACACTTTCGATCGCCTCCGCCAGGTAGCCCGCGTGGTTGTAGCACGTGATGATGACTGAAACCTTTTGCATGGCGTCTTATTTCTTGAAACGCAGTTTTAGGTAATAGTAAAAACCGGAAAGAAATCCAGTGATTTCATGGAACAGCGTCAAATTCTTTCCGAGATATCTTGGAAAACCTCTTGCGGTTCGCTTCGCATAATACATCGGCAACGTAACAAGGAGGTGATGAAGGTAACGCTGATGCGGATCAAGGCGGCGCTGAATCAACGCGGCGGTTACGAAGCCGCGCATATAAAAGCGGATCTGCGATCGCAATTCGGTGATGGTCTTTCGGTGTGTATGGAAGACAATAGCCGCAGGGTTGTAAACCACAGCGCCTCCATTTTTCAGGATGCGGAACCACATTTCCGAATCTCCATTGCAGCCGGCAGCGCCCGCGTCCAGGTGTTCGTGGAAAACCCCGCACCTTTCGAAAGCGGATTTTCTGAAAGCCATGTTCGCGCCAGCGCCGATCTTCCACACCGGTGCTCCCGTCCCGGCGTTCGCCTGTAAGTAAGCATGATCGTAAACTACCGGAACATACCCTCGATTAAACGACCAGTTTTGTTCGAAGAGAAATTGAGCCTGCGTCAGCAGTTCGTTGGCAATCACCAAACCAGCAACCGCATGAACGGCTTTGTCTTCAAATGGAGCAAGAATTTGCGGCAGCCAATGCGGATGTTGTATGGTGTCATCATCTGCAAAAACAATAAACTCCCCTTTCGTATAGCGAATGCCTGTATTTCGCGCAATGTCCAGGCCGGCGCGATCTTCCCGAACATACACGACATCAGGAAAATTCTGCACCACCTGCTGCGTATCGTTACCTGAACTGCCATTATCAACTACAATGATTTCGGCCGGACGAATTTGAAACAACTGCATGCTGCGGAGACATGCCTGAAGTTCTTTTGATCGGTCACGCGTACAAATAACTACTGATGCATTTTGTGCGAAATGACCATTGACAAAAGGTAAAGGCTGAATAAGTTCGAGTCCGCGGACTTGATCGGGTAATTCAATATCTGGATAATGGTGGGAGAAATAGCCGCGAACGCTCCCGACAATCGCTCTTTCTAATTGTTCGTCGGTGTTCTTTTTTCCCGTGAAGAAATGACCTGCGGCACGCTCGCCATGCCAAACCATCACATAACTTCTGTCATCCAATTGATCACGCAGCAATGACACCGAGTCAGTCCCCAAACGAAAATTGATCATTTTACAGAATGGGGTAGTCATATTTATAATTGTGGAATGACCTGTTGTATTGAAATGGGAAAATTTGGCCGGACATAGCCCGCCCATTTTCCATACCATTGCTGATGCTCCCGGAAGTCATCCACGTCGAAGCTGACTGCGTCCCGCAGATAGAACACTTCTTCTATATGTTCCTGAAGAAATACGATGGCAATTTCATAAGATCCATCATTAAGAAAATGACCGGGTATGGTTAGTTCACCGCGATAAGTTCCAGGTTGAAGATCGGCAGGCGCGGACGTGATGTTGAAGATGCATTCTCCGCCGGATGTAAAGAGATGGATTCCGGTAATGAAATTGCGACTATTCCGCGAGAGTTGAAATTCAAACTGTAACGAAAGTTGGGTGCGAATGTCAATCACCGACATTCCCTCGGGAAAGGCGGGAGTTAATGCGACCTGATGAATGCGCAGCAGGTCATTTCCCGGTGCGTCTTCGCGGGACCATGACTGTGATAGTTTGGTAGATTGAATACCCGCCAGATAGCTGTGCACAACTTTGTCTGACGGCCCGACAGTAATCACTTGTCCCTTATTCAGGAGCATGGCCCGCTGACAAAGATTCTGAACCGATTGCATGCTGTGGCTGACGAAAAGAATCGTTCTTCCCTCTTTCCCCGCAACGTCATTCATCTTCGCGAGACATTTCTTTTGAAATTCGGAGTCTCCAACAGCGAGTACTTCATCCACAATAAGGATATCCGGTTCGAGATGAGCCGCGACGGCGAATGCAAGGCGTACATACATTCCGGAAGAGTATCTTTTCACGGGTGTATCAATGAACTGACTCACTTCAGAGAAGGCCACGATCTCATCAAATTTCTGATGTATTTCCTGCCGGCTCATGCCGAGGAAATAGCCATTGAGGTACACATTCTCACGACCGGTTAGTTCTTCGTGGAAGCCAGTTCCAATCTCCAACAGTGAATTGATTCGTCCGCGTCCTCTCACAACGCCGTGTGTGGGTAACGTGACTTTCGAAAGTATTTTCAGCAACGTGGACTTGCCCGAACCGTTATGCCCGATGATACCAAAGGCCTCTCCCTCCCGCACGTCAAAGGATACATCTTTTAATGCCCACAGCATCCCTTGCGTGTCTTCCGGATTTTGGAAAAACGGATCCTTCCTTCGAAACATCGCCGACAACCAATGCTTCAGATCCTGGCGCAACGAACCTGCGTTCATTGTACCAAGTTTGTACACTTTCGACAGATGCTCGACCTCAATAATATTTTCCATCACGCGACATCAATTAGTTTCGTGCTCTTCTTATTGAAAAGCAGTACACCGGCCGTTAGGACAACCGTGCAGAAAAAGATGGTATAGCCGCACCAGAACATTGAAAACTCCCCGCGGCCAAGAAACGCCAGGCGAAAAAACTCAATGGGAATGGTCAGCGGATTGATATGGCTCCATTTCTGCAATTCTCCCGGGATGAAGTCAAAGGGATAAAAAACAGGTGTAGCAAACAGCAGCAGTCGGATTCCAAGATGAATGACATTACCCAAATCGCGATAGCGCGCGATCCACACAGAGAACATTAAACCAAATCCAAGTGCAAGACCTGTGGTGATGAGAATGGCAAACAGCAATGCCGGGAAAAGCAGGAGCGCGTCTGCGTTGATTGTTCCTGAGACAAAGAAGTAAGCATAAAAACAAAGGAACAGGCCAAACTGAATCAGGAAGCGAAGTATTTGCGACGCTGCCACCGAGAGTGGAACAATGAGTCGGGGGAAGTACACTTTGGAGAAGATGGTCGCGTTGTTGGTGAAAGAAAACGCAGTTCCGGTCAGTATTTCCGTAAACAAATTGTACTGGATGATTCCCGCAAGATAAAAGAGCACCGGTGGAATGTCGCCCGTAGGAATTTTAACAACCTTGTTAAAGACAATCACATAAATCAATACCGTCAGAAGAGGCTGAAGAACAACCCATACCGGACCGAGCAACGTTTGCTGGTATAGCGCAAGGAAATCGCGACGGACAAGACGTGCAAGCAGGTGGCGGTAAGACCACACTTCCTTTAAATTCAGATCAAACCACGGGGTTTCAGATTTGATCTCCCATTGCCAGGACATAGATAATTACTTAAATGCTGCTAAAGTTCACGATTATTTTAAAAGTACCATCAACTTTCGGATTGAAATTATAAAATTGTTCTTGTGATGAAGTTCGCGATCCATTGAAGTTCATCAGTTTTGGATTTAGCGCAGTTTGAAATTCATTAAATTGACCTTCCATTGCTTCCATGAAAACAGGTAATCTGGCGAATATTGTTGAAAAGCACCAGATTCGGATTCTGGGATCGGGCGGGCGTACATTTGTGCTTGCATCTGGTTTGGGTTTGGATCAATCTACATGGCGTTTAGTGGCTCCTTCATTGGCCCAGGATAACACGGTTGTCCTGTTCGACTATGTGGGTTTCGGAAAATCTAACCGAGCGAGTTTTGATAAAAACCACTATCAAAATCTTGAAGCGTTTGCGGAGGACGTCATGCTGCTGTGTGATACGCTTCAGTTGAAAGACGTCGTATTTGTCGGTCATTCCATCAGTTCAATGATCGGCCTGATTGCCGGGCTGCGTCAGCCGGAACGCTTTGATAAGTTTATATTCATCGGTCCTTCTCCCTGCTATCTCAACGATAATGATGGCTATGTAGGTGGACTCCGACGCGAGGATGTCGATGTCATTTTGAAGGAAATGGAAGATGACTATTTATCGTGGGTGCTCAAGTATGTGCCCGGGTTCGCAGACGAATCGAATGCACGCGATCTGGTTCAGGAAATTATTCAGACCTTTGTCTCCAACGACCCGGCTACTGTCAGACAATTTGCGCTGGCCGCCTTTTTTGCGGACTATCGCCGTGAGCTTCTCGACTTTGATAAAGAATGTCTGATACTACAAACCCGAAACGATGCTCTGGTTCCCGTACAGGTGGGCGACTACCTTCGTGCGCATCTCTCGCGTGGCACATTGATTCGTCTGAGTGGACAAGGACATTTTCCCCAGCTCACTTCTGCAGCTGAGGTGCTTAGCGCAATGAGAAAGTTCCTTCAGGACCATTGATTGCTGTTCATAACTCTTTTAAACGTTCTCCTGTTTTATAAGTAGCTATACACTTTTCGTGGGGCAAATCCGTTTACCTGATCGAAAACCGAATCGTTAATTTCCATGAGAATAATTAGTTGGTCTATACTGGTTTTGCTTACCCTGGCAATTTCATGCACAGACGACTTACCGGTGAAGAGAGGGGCGCTCGTACTTCAATTCGATAATCGTGCCGGTAGCGCGGATCTGGTAGTCGGGCAGGATTACCAAAACGCGGCAGGGGAGACGTTCAGAATTAACAGACTAAACTATTTTATTTCCAATATCATTTTAGTTGGTGACAACGGTGTCTACCGGGTTCCGGCTGATTCCAGTTACTTTTTAATTCGTGAGGAAGACGCAGCGTCGCAAACGGTACGACTGAATAACATTCCAGCGGACAGGTACACGTCAATTCGTTTCACCATCGGCGTCGATTCGTTACGCAGCACGATGGACATTGCGAAACGTACAGGGGTTCTGGATCCAACACAGGGAGAAGAGGGAATGTACTGGACGTGGAATTCAGGGTATATTTTCTTTAAGATGGAAGGTACTTCCCCGGCTGCTCCGCCTGCGCAGGATAATCGTTTTGTTTATCACATCGGTGGCTTTGGTGGCTATGATACACCAACCCTGAATAACATCCGGGTGGCTACGCTGCCTGCTGTGCAGGGTATTGAAGTCGTGGAAGACGGAGCGACAACGGTGACTATACAGGCAGACGTATTAAAGGTATTTCAGGGTCCTTCTACTTTTTCGATAGCAAACTATCCAACGGTGATGTTTGCGCCATTTTCCACATCCATATCAGAAAATTATTCCCGGATGTTTTCAATGGATCAAATTACAAATAACTAAGTTGTCGGTGTCATGCAAATGTTTCAGTCCATTCTGCTCTGCCCTAAAAAATTGTCTCTGGTTTTGATGATTGCTGCATGGGCACTGGTTTCCTGCACAGATACAGGCGAGGAAGGAATTGATGAACAGGCTGAAAAGCCAACACCGATGGAAATTCAAATCCCGTCAAACTTTCCAGCGCCAGTGTATGATTTGCAACGCAACCCTGTAACTGAAGAGGGGTTTTTGCTCGGCAAAAAATTGTTTTATGAATCCAAACTTTCCCGGGATAATACCATCTCTTGTGGATTTTGCCATATGCAGCCGGTAGCGTTTACACATCACGGGCACGATGTGAGTCATGGAATAGATGACAAACTCGGACGGCGGAATGCATTGCCCGTGCAGAACATGCTATTCTCCCGTAATTTCTTCTGGGACGGCGGCGTGCACGATCTGGACCTTGTGCCCGTGAATGCGATCACGAGCGAGGTCGAGATGGACGAATCTGTTGATAATATTTTGGTCAAGCTGCGCGCGGATGCGCAGTATCGCGAGATGTTTAAAAAAGCGTATGGCAGCGACACCATCACCAGCGTGGGATTACTGAAATCACTGTCGCAGTTTATGGTGGCAGTGGTCTCCGCCAATTCACGATATGACAAGTATGTGCGCAACGAGCCTGGTGCTTCGCTGACGACAGAAGAACTGCAGGGTATGCAGTTGTTTAGGTCAAAGTGTGCAACCTGTCACGCAACAGATTTGTTTACGGATGAATCCTACAGAAACAATGGATTTAGTTCGCCGGAGGACCTCGTGACGGATAAGGGTCGTGAGGAGGTGACCCTGCGGACAGAAGACAGGGGTAAATTCAAAGTGCCAAGTCTGCGAAATGTAGAATACACTGCACCCTATATGCATCATGGAAAGTTACCATCATTGGAAGCAGTCATGCACCGCTATGCTACAGGCGTATTTGATGCACCGAATCTTGACCCGCTGCTTCGTACGCCAGCTGGTCCGCGAATTCCGATGACTCCCGATGAACAGCGAAAAATTATTGCTTTCTTGAAGACATTGACCGACCAGGCTTTTCTTGAAGATCGACGATTCTCTGAGTTTTAAGATTTTCATTCTCGTGATCACGGCCGGGAGTCGAACTGAGTCTCGCGCTAATCTCATCCTCTGACACAGCCTGAAGCCGTAGAGATTTAAGTGCATCTCAATCATGGAGAAAATTCCATTTCTCTCCTCTCGAAAAAGTTTGTGCACGGAACACTGCTGAATTGAATTTTGGCTATCTTCAGCTGTCGTCATTGACGTGATAACCCCACTGCCCCATGAATAGTGCGAAGCTGATCATAGCTGTCGTCTTATCTTTTTATTCTTTCATTCCTGCATTTTCTCAACGCGACTTTAACCATGCGGACAGCCTGAAACAGAAGTTGTCTGTGAGTAAAGGACTTCAAAAGGTTCAGGCTCTTTATTCGCTCTCTCAAAATCAGGAAATTTCCCTGAATGAGCGCCTTCGGTATGTCCGGGAAGGTCTGGCACTCGCACAAGCGGAAGAATTTCGTCATGAGATCGTGTCCGGTTATCGGCTTCTGGCGTCCACGTTGATAGAAACGTCGTTGTTGCAAGCAGACAGCGCGTTTTTTTATGTTGATCGTTCCTTTCAATTGGCTTCTGAGTGGAACATGACCGGGGCCCAGGCGGAGGCCAAAATGGCCAAGGCGAAAATTGCATTTAGCAACAAGGACCCTTTCGGCAGTTTGAAGTTAAATGAAGAGGCGGTTCAATTTGCCGAGCAGTCGGGCGACTCCCTTGTTCTGGCCAAATCACTATCACAACTCAGTGGTTCGTATGGGTCTCTTAGTTTGGATTCTGCTGCGCTTGATTACTGCCAGCAGGCGCTGCGACTGGTGGATCCGAAGAAAGATGAAGTTTTATACGCAAGTATTTTAAACCAGATCGGTCACTGTTTTTCTAACCTCAGTGATAGTCAAACTGCCTTATCCTATTATCAGCGATATAGCGACATCATGGAGCGGCATAAGATGTACAGGGAACGTGCTACATGTCACTTAAACATGGCGGCACTTTATCGCGACATGGGTCAGCGCGACAAAGCATTACAGTTGTCTGGTGAGAACCTCGCCTTTGCACGCAAACACAATTTGCCGCGCGTGCAAGCCAGTGTGCTGGCGTTTGTTGGCAAAGAGATAGCCGGCCCAGCAACATACGATTCATCCATTGCTATGGTGCGCGCAGCTAATCACATCTGGGATAGTCTCGGTTTTGCAGGTACGGAGTTTTATAATTTCAATGTTGTCAGCATAGGAGATTTTTATGTAAAGTCCGGACGCGTGAAGCAGGGGATACAAGTTCTGCAGGATGTGTACCAGGCGGCCCGCCAAACCAAAAGCATTCATTCTCACCAGCATTCGCTGAGATCGTTAATCGAGACGTACACAAATCTTAAGGACTTCAAGACGGCCAATCAATATCTTCATGAATTAATCAGAATTAAAGATTCACTTCAGTCGCAAGTGTACCTGGAAGATCAGGCGCGACTGGAATTCCGATATGCGCTCGGAAAAGCGTCGCGCGATAAAGAAATGGTTGCACGGGAGAACGATGCCAATAAAGCACTCCTTGCGCAAAAGAATAAAACTCTGGCGGTAGTCGCTGCGACGGTTTTATTATTAATGATTGGAATCGGCATTGTGGTTTTATTGTACAGGCAAAAAGCTGCCGTGGCGAGGGAGCTGGCGATCAGCAATAATACCATTGCCCATCAGAAGGAAGAACTTGAAGCAACACTCGAGAAAAATTCCAAAATGCAGCGGCATCTGCTGAGTTCGGAAAAGATGGCATCTCTCGGTCAGCTCACGGCTGGCATTGCACACGAAATTAATAACCCGTTGAATTTTATCAGTGGCGGAGTGGCTGCGTTGGAGGACATCCATCAGGATGTTATTAAAAAATTGAAACAGCCAACGCCAATGGGTGGTGATGAAATTCTTGAGCTGGAAAACGAATTAAAAGAGGTCACTACCGTGATTCACAACGGCGTTTCGCGAAGTGCCTCCATCGTGAAAAATCTACGCACATTCTCCAGCCCCATCGATGAAATTAACGAGAGTTCTTCTGCGAATGTCAAAGATTCTGTCACCAGTGCGCTTACCTTGATCAACAGCAAGATCAGAAATTCAGATATACGGGTGGAGCTGGATCTTCACGATGCCGTTGCACGGGGAAACGATGCACTGCTTCAGCAGGTGCTCGTGAACCTCCTGGATAATGCGGTTTATGCACTTGAATCGAAAACAACCGGCGAGCGCAGCATCCTGGTGAGAACAAAACAATCAAACGGCATCGTTCAAATTGTTGTGGCGGATACCGGACCAGGTATTCCGAAGGAAATTCAAAACCGAATTCTTGAACCGTTTTTTACAACAAAAGAAGTGGGCAAGGGAACCGGCCTTGGTCTGTCAATCAGTTACGGCATTATTCAAAAGCATGGGGGAATGATGTCATTCACCAGCGAGCCGGGTGGAGGAACAGAGTTTGTGATTTCACTGCCTGCAAAGTAGCGGCAGTTCCGGGCAGTATTTTTTATGCTGTTTCGGAATGAAGATCAAAACAACCAGAGCGGAGACCTTTAGTGATGGTGTAATTGCCATCATCATTACCATCATGGCGCTCGAGTTACTTCCTCAATTTAAGTCGGGTGAGAGCAATCAGGAAATACTTGCCCACCTTCAACGGCTATTGCCAAACATTTTTGCTTATGTGCTGAGCTTCGTCATGCTGGGTATCTTCTGGATGAACCATCATCATTTGTTTCACCTGCTTGATAAACTCGATGAGGCATTACTTATTCTCAACTTATTTACACTTTTCTGGCTTAGTCTTATTCCGATGGTAACTGCCGTTCTGGGTGCTAATCCCTTCCGCGAAGTATCGGTAATCATCTATGCCGCGGTTATGTTGATGTGCACCATTTCTTTTACGCTGATGCGCTACGAGGTATCTAAAAGGAATCTATTGCACCGTGACCGCGACCAACGATTGGATGTTCAAATCAAAGAGGCGACAACGCGGTCGAGGATGAAGGGCATTGCCGCCATTTCTGCTTATGCCCTTGCGATACCGTTGAGCTTCTTAAGCGTATATGTTTCCTTTGTTTGTTTCGTTATTCCGCCTGCTTTGTTTTTTATTCCAGATGGAATTGACGATGAACGGCTTGCCGAAAAAGTGTCGGATAAGAATTAAGTAGTCTTTGTCTTACCCCAGCAGTAGCGTCAGGCAACTGCCACCGCCAATGACCAGCCAGAGCAGACCAATAATCAGAAATATAACTGCAAGCTTCCTGTTTTTTTTCCACAGCGCGGCACTTGTGGCGAGCATCACGATTGGAGGGCCGAATGCAAGAATAAATAAAGCAGCTACCAATATTCCAATTCCTTCCATGATTAAAGTGGGATTGATGACAGAATGAGTTTATCTATCTGTTTTCGCTTCTCGTCACGATAAAGAAGATTCATCGTTTCGAAGGGAATAATTTTGTAATTCTTGTCAACAATATGGACGCAGGATTTTTTGATGGATCGCACGTCAAAGTTGTAGGCATCGATGAACTGCATGATGATTACGCGAAAGAGGTTGTTGTAGGTCAGAGCTGGTGCTTGAATCTGCGGGAGGCAGCAAAGAAGCGAATGCAGTTTTTCAGTGGTCCCCTCGATCGAATTACCCGTACTGAAAAGTTTGATCATTTGCGCATGCAGTTGCTCATCCTGTTCATAGACGATGGTATTGCGACTGTTGTCCAGCAAGTCGGCCGGATTGATAAACCGGGTTAATGGGAATACGTTGCCGTCCAGTTTCAGTGCATACCCCATGACCAGTGCGTCAGGATTACAAGGCACCGGGATCAAATCATCTCCGGTAAACAACGGGGACTGTTCAAGAATCTTTCGACGAACTTCTGTTAACGTGAGCCGGTCACGAGCCGGATCAAAATTTTCAAGACGACCGGCAATCTGCGTTGGTTGAAAAGTTACGCCGCGAACACATTTTTGCTTCAAGGCGAAATCGATGATGCTCCCGATTTCGTCGTCGTTCAGATTCTTTTGCAACGTGACGACGAGTGTCGTCGACAAATTTAATTCATTCAAATGTCGCAGGGCATCGAGTCTGGTATTGGCCAGGGTAGCTCCACGCATCGTCTGCAATACGTCATTGCGCATGGAGTCGAACTGCAGGTAAATTTCAAAGTCGGGAGCGTATGCGGCCAGACGTTTGGCAAAGTCAAAGTTACGTGCAATTTCAATCCCGTTGGTATTCAGCATCAGATGCCGGATCGGGAGTGATTTCGCATAATCTAAAATGGCAAAGAGGTCGGGATGGATCGTCGGTTCACCTCCGCTGATTTGTACGACATCGGGTTCGCGCTCGTTGGCAACAATCGCATCCAGCATTTTCTTTACCTCTTCGAGGGTGCGATGACGTCCATAGGTGGGTGAGGAGCCAGCATAGCACGTAGGGCACGTGAGATTGCAACGATCGGTAATCTCAACTACCGTCAGGCAAGAGTGCTGTTCGTGATCCGGACATAATCCACAATCATAAGGACATCCGTTGTGGGTTTTTGTATTAAATATATGCGGTGTTTCCGATGGCTTGTTGTAGTTGCGAATGTTCTTGTAGTAGGCAACGTCATCGGCAATCAATACACGGGAGTTGCCGTGTTCGGGACAACGTTTCAGCATGAACACCTGATTGTCTTCAAATACAATCTTTGCGTCAATCCGTTTCAGGCACTCAGGGCAAAGGCTGAGTGTGAAATCATAATAGGTATATTTTCTTACGGGCACGGAGATAAGATAGCAACGTTCTGTAGTAATATACAAAACAAATAATACAAAGCCACTGGATCGAGCTCAGACCAATAACAAAGAAAACATTGGGTTTAATAAATTCAACAAGGAATCGAAATCCAAAATAGCAGAGCATGAATATTTTAAACAAATCTCCGGATGGCAGTTGTCGGTTTTGGTACAAGCGATACAATACAATATATAAAACAACGAGAAAGATAAGTTCGTATAGAACAATCGGATGACGCAGTTGTCCGTCCCCTAAATTCATTGCCCAGGGAACCTCTGTTACCGTTCCATAGGTGAATTCATTTGTCCCGGACAGGAAACATCCGATCCTGCCGATAAATAACCCGGTGATGATGGGCAACGTGAAGAGGTCACCGGATGAGGATTTTTCTTTAATCAATTTCTTTGTCAGCTCCACGCCCACCAGACCACCAAACAATCCGCCCATGATCGTCTTCGTATTATAAAGTTGAAAGAATGATAATTTGGGCGAACTGACAACCGGATTTTCAAGAAACCCGATCAGACGAGAGCCGATCAATGCGCCGAAAGCAGCTCCTGCGATGATGTATAACCGGTTGAGTTCAGGGATCGGGTCGGCTTTGTGTTTTTTCAGAAAGCTATAGTATCTGTACGCAATAAAGAATGCAGCGTACTCCAGGATCAGGTGTATATTGATTTTGATGCCAGCGATGGTGGGTTCAAAGGGAATGGAGAACATGCGATTTCCGTCCCGCAAAAATAGTCATTCTTACTGCACGGAAAGTATTCTAATCACTAGCGCTTGATCACATGAAACGCCATATTCCTTCCCTCACCGCGCATGATGGCCAGGTTGATCCAGCAAAAAGCAAACTGTTCGATGAGTTCAACTTTGTCGTCACCTCCGAAATCATAGCACTTTCCAAAACCGATGTCTGTAGCGAGCTGCATTGCTGTTTGTTTTGCCTGCGCATCTCCGCCTGCGATGAACATATCGGCTTTAGTTTCGCCGTAAGACGGATTCAGCATGTTTTCAAAACCAGTGGTGTTAAAGCATTTCACAACCTTTTCCGTATTGGCTGATTTTCGAATCGCATGGTAGGCTGTGGCAAATGGTTCAGGTCGCGTTCGAATGGAATTCGTCGCATCGATGATTACTTTGTCCCGCACGTCACCCAACTGAGGAATCAGTTTTAGTATTGCTTCTGGTGGTGTTGTGATAATGATTACTTCCGCAGCCGAAACGGCATCTGCGGTTGTGGTGAAATTCTGTTCTCCGATCAATGCCGACAGCTTTTTAGATTTTTCGCTCAAAGGAAATTGTGCGCCAATTTTAACTTCGTGTCCTGCCTTAATAAAAGCCTGGGCCAATGCTCCTCCTACATTGCCGCTTCCGATGATGGTTATTTTCATATTCAAGTTCTCGTATTAATTTCTGAAAGTTCTATAATTCAATCCAATGTTGAGAATCAAATCTTCAGGCTTTTGCCCTTCAATGTACACGGTTTGATATTCGATATTCAAATAGCTTCTCATACTGAAACGGTTACTGATTCTGGTGTTCACGCCTGTTTCCGCAAAGATCCTCCAGTTGTCTTTTGAATTCACGGACTGCTGGAAAAGGAATTCGTAGTACAATGACACGTTGTTGGACGAAAATGAGTGGTTTCCGAAAATCCGTCCCGTCAACCGAAACACTTCGTATTCTTTAATATTGGCATTCGCAAATGTTTCAAGATTGCTCTGCCGATAGGTATTTCTTTCATGCGTGATGGTACCGCTGAGTTTCAAAACGTGGGTCGTTTTTCTCACAACTGCCCATGTTATACCGGGCCCGACCTGATAACGGAACGCCAGTTGCTGCCGGGCATGTGTCTGGAACCAGGCCATGATGTAGGGATAAAATTTGCTCCTTGGTTTCAGGTAAATAAAGTTTCGTGACAATAGATCATCTTCGGTTTTGAATGGTCCGAAAGTCCCGTAGGTGTACCGTTGCCTTGCCGAGAATCCCCATTGCTTGTCTTTTTGAAGATGAGAGAAGTTGAGCTCCGGCGTGATGATCAACCGTTCGACATTGCCGTCGTTCAGGCGAAGTGCGGCAACTACATTCAGCTGCCACCTCGCTGTGTCGGCTTCATCAAGCTGACCGAAGGTGTTGCCGCCATAAAGAAGCAACACCGTAATCAGAATAGCGCAGCGCCTGCCCACGTCACTTGATACCTTGAATGATTGACACAAACTCTTCCGGCTTTGCCACAAAAGGAAGATGGGATGTCTCCATTTCGAAGATCTTCCGAACAGAGCCGTTTGTCTTTATCATTTGTTGCTGTAGTGCAAAGGGTACTGCATTGTCATTTTTTGTGGCGACGTAATATTTCGGAATTTTGTTGAAGTTGGTACCGAGCTTCACTTGATCATTAAAGCCTTTGACGGGGTCCGGCCGGTGGTATTTCACAACGGCATCTTTCATAAAAGACGGACAGTCTGCACACACAATCTCCGGCAGCAAATCTTTCTTTACGCCAATAAGCGTGTAGTCGGTGTTGAATTCAAAAATATCCAGCTTCTTTCCCTGGAGGAAGTTATCGACAATGTTGTTTAAGGATTGACCGTTAGATGGAAGAAACGCCGACACATAAACTAATTTGTCAATTTTAGCGGGCGCATTTTCTGCCACCTGAGAAATGATCATTCCGGCCATGGAGTGCCCAACCAATGTCACTTTGCCGGGATATTTATTGATGGCGTTGGTTACTGTCCTGACATAGTCATTCAATCCCACTTTTGTGCCGTCGGTCAGGTCAACGCCATGAGCAGGGAGATTGACTACTTCGACGTTTGCATTGACGGCTAGTTGGTTGCGAACAAATCCCCATGCGCTCTCATCAGCCCATGCGCCGTGAACAAGCACATACGTGGGATACCTTTTCTTGTCCTCCTCGAGTGCCTGCAACACGAGTTCAGCAGCCGCTGCGCCACTGTTCTGTTGTTGTCCTGTAATCAAATTTCCGTCCCTCAAGGCAAACGCGGAGAAGGGAGCTGCGTCTTCGTATTTGCTGTTGGGCATTTTCCGGGCGATGTCTTCGATACGGAACGGTTGTATTTGCTTGCCCACGTAGGCATCCGCATATTGCTCTTCTTCGGAAGCAAATCCAGTCCATCTTTTTCCTTCAACAAGGTATTTTCCATTGGGAAGTTTTGCACTGAGAAGAATCACGGTGCCGTGGCAGATAGCGGCAGTTGGTTTTCCGGTGAGATAGAAATTCACAAAGAAGTTTTCGATTTCAGGATTTTTATGGAACGTGTACATCGGTCCTTGTCCGCCGCAAACAAATATGGCCTTGTAGTCGGAAGGATTAATTTGCGACAGCTTCTTCGTGTTTTTGGTCAACGCCATTTTTGCAGGGTCCTTCTTGAAGCCTAAAGATATATAGTCGAATGCTGCATATTTGCTTTCGTCCTCTGGATCGCTGAAGCTATCGAAGAAAAGGTCGCCTCCTTCAAGCGTAGCAATGTCCACCGTATATCCTGCTTCGGTAAATGCCCAGAACGGATGCGTGAGTTCAGAATACCAAACTCCGATCGGCCAGCCAGTTTGTTTACTGACAGATTGATTCGAAGCAATCATCAGAATTTTTCCTTCGTGTCCTGCATTGTGCTGTGCGCTAACCGGGAATTGGACCATCACCAACATCACCGCCCACAGCGCAGTTTTCATGAATTCATTTTTCATATCGTTTCTGTTTTTTTGGAAAGTTTTTTTGCGTTGTCTGACGTAAAATTGCATAGCCTCTGCGTTGGTTTGCACATTACTACCCTGATGTGTGTTACTATCCTTTTGGAAAGCAATGGAAATCAAAGCCTATTGCGTATATTTTTGTTTCATTAAATCCTTGCGACATGCCTGATTTCATCTATGATCGGAAAATTTATTACAACCCGGTTGAATTTGCCTTGTTGTTCATCGGAGGAACCTGGAAGATGCCGATACTGTGGAGGTTGGATCAAAACACCATGCGCTACAGTGAATTGAAGAAAGCGCTGCCGCACATTACCCACAAAATGTTATCCTCCCAACTACGGGAATTGGAGAAGCACGAGTTGGTCACCCGAAAAGTTTTTGCAGCCGTTCCGCCACGGGTTGAATACACCATCACGGCGCGCGGCCGCAAGGTTATCCCGTTAATTAAATCAATTCGTGATTTCGGACTTCAAATGATGAAAGAGAAGGGAATTGATACAGCGGAGAAGAAATCAAAGCCGACGACAAAAGAGCGGAAGTAGTTTTTTGTAAGCTGGTCAATACACATTAATTGATGAAACGTGCGAAGACTTCCGCGAAAGGGTCTCTTCCCACAACGGTATAAAAGAACAGTGCGCCGAGCCATCCGTGAAGAAGTCCAAGCACATAAACATTTCTTGCCTTCAGGTAGATGTAGCCGTAGAACAGGGCAAGCAAAAATGTGGCGATGATCAACCAATGATTTGGATAATGAAGTGCCCCAAACAAGAGCGCGGTGATGAAGATGATGATGAATGTATTTTTCTTTTCGCCTTGTAAGTCCTGCAGATTTCCTGCCACCAGCCCGATGACAAGGAACTGCTGAATGGTGCCCCACAACGGATAAAGCACTAACACAGGAATGATGTGCCAGGTGAGTTGAATGGTGTTTTGGTAAAACCCGATCGCAAAAAACGAGATAATTGCGGTCAATGCGAACGGGAGGATCAACTGCAGCACGCGCCAGAAATTGTCTTTTCGAAATCCCCAGTGTTGCAGCAGTCCTTTCTTCCTGCGCGCCCGCAGGACAACGTAGCCAATCCATCCCACCATCGCCGTCAGTATGAATGGCAGTTTCCAGCCGAGCCAATCCATAAACACAAATTTCCCCGCGCCCGTTATAAAAACGGCTACGATCTCGGCGATTTTTCGCGTTTTACTAATGGGATCATGGGGCGAACCGTTCGGGATGTTATTCATACGTCATGTTTTTAAAATCCAGGCGTTCTGCCCACTCCGTTCCTGCAGGCAATTCCTGGTCATTAAATTCCAGGTGGAGCACGCGTCGTCGCTTTTGACCCGTTGATTTTGATGAGGCGTGCAAAAGTAATGGTCGCATGATATGAATACCACAGGCATCCACGTTGACAACGGCAGGAGTACTGTTTTTTGCTAACAGGACGATTTGTTCATCAGTCATTTTCTGATGGTGCGAACCGGGTAATATCTTTAATGCGCCGTTGTTCTCGTTGGTATCGTCGAGGTGAATTCTGATGGTATAGGTCGACTTCAGATAATCTTCCGGAGGCACGACTCCGTAATGCGACGGCTTCTTCGTCCAACCGGTAAATTCAGGATCGTCAATTTTTTCAGAGACATTGATCACAATGTCCTGATGCCATTGTACCGCCCAGTTCGCGTCAATGTTCTTGTCGAAAAAGATCGCCTTGGTCAAAAACAGGTTTTTATTTAATGACTTCAGAATTTTCCTGAAGTTCCGGTTAAAGATCAACGTCTTCAATTCCGGAATCTCGACGAGGAGATGGCGAATGGCATGAACGTCTTTTTGGTGACTCAAATAGGAATCAATCAAACGTTTCATTTTGCCTGTCTCCGGCGATGAGTACACATGATGGATGACGGAAGAGCCTTTCATCGCCAGCTTGCGTTGATGGTGCTGCATGGCAGCTTCTGAAAACTCATATTGATATTGCTCAAGCGCTTCTTCAAGAATTTTCTTAATTCTTTTCTTCAGTGACTCCGGACTCAGCACCTTGACGCGATTGCCAAAGCCAAGCAGTTCACGTTCCAGTTCAAAATTTATCTGAACCATCAGCGAGAACGTGACACCTTCGTGATTGACCTCAATTTGTTTTTGGGAGTGATGAATTGGTTTTGTGATTATATAAGGAGCGGTTTGATGATCAGCCAACAAAGTAACTTCCACCGGAGCCTGGTCTGGATTAACGGTCACGCCGACAACGTGCTGAAGATGTGTGTTTAAGTCAAAATTCTGCTTCTGCACATATTTTAACTCGCTTGGTTCAATTGATATGATGCGGTCAAGCGCGAGTGTGAGCAGCGCACCATTCCTTTTTTGCACACCGAGGACGAACCATCGGTTTCGGTATTCCTTCAGGTAGTAGGCGTGAAAAGGAAAACTGTTTTGTTCTCGTGCCCGAAATGATTGGTAGGTGATTTTGATTACCTGCTTATTCACGATGGCCTGATATACTGTATCGATATATTCAAGACCCTTCAGGTTTTCATTTTTTTCAAAATCGATGACAGGCTCCTGATTCGTCTTCGCAGAATGAATTTTGTTTTCAAGACGCTGTACCATCCCGCTGAGTTCCTGGAAATGACTAAAGCCCTTAAACTGTTTCAGGATTTCTACTACTTCGGTGAGTTTACCAATATCCTGATCGGTTAAAGGAATGTTGGTAATGGAATATTCCGGGTCTTCATAAGTATAGTACTTTTTGTCCAGAACGATAATTGGCGCGTTGTAGCCCAGCTTTTCGCTGCGCATCATCTGAATATCCATTTGTATGGAGCGCCGGCTTACGCCTTTGTCAATTCCCTCAAATTCATAAAGCGCTTCCGAGCAGGCATCGACCAAATCCTCTAATGTCCATTTCCGGTGTCTGTTCCGCAGGCAGTTATCAATGGTGCGGTACCGGATAAGCGCATTTCGATTGACAGGCATAGAAAGTTTTTTGATAAAAAACGCAAAAAAAATTCACTGCGCAAAAAGGCTGCGCAGTGGGGGCGGAGTTTTGTCTTATCAATTAAACGCAAGGGTTATGAAATTCAACGTATTTCAAAAGTCGAAACGGTCTGAAGTGAACTTCGAAGGTGCGGAGGCTTTTGCGCTGGATGAGAAAATGGAGTTGTATAGTGCCGTTGTTACGACGGCCCTGAGCGATAAGTTTTACGAGTCGACGCCCCAACGTATCGAACGGGTTCGGTCATTGATTAAACAAAACGACCCGGAGTTTGTGGCACGGTTGGCGATCTATGCACGGACAAAAATGCACCTGAGGAGTGTACCCCTGGTTGTTGTTGTTGAATTGGCAAAAACACAATCTGGTAATCCGCTGGTAAAAAAAGCAGTAAGGGGTGTTGTGTTGCGTGCGGATGAAATCACCGAGTTGTTGGCGTACTACCAATTAGCAAATGCCCGGGAAGGTGTGAAGAAGCTGAACAAGCTTTCGAAACAAATACAACGTGGTCTGGGTGAGGCATTCAACAACTTCGATGAGTATCAATTTGCCAAATACAATCGTGCTGGCCAGGTGAAGCTGAAAGATGCATTGTTCCTTGTGCATCCAAAGCCTGCCAATGAGGAGCAGCAAATGGTATTCAATAAGATTGCAAAAGACGACTTGATGACGCCGTACACCTGGGAGACGGAACTGTCGGCTTTGGGACAGCTGAAGTTTATCTCAGCCGAAGAAAAGGCATCAGCGTTCCGTGCAAAATGGGAGGAGCTGGTCGGCAGCGGGAGACTTGGCTACATGGCATTGTTGCGAAATCTTCGCAACATCATTGAAGCGGGAGTGTCTTTGGAAACGATGAAAATTGTTTGTTCACGATTGGCAGACCGCGAAGGAGTCGCAAAGTCAAAGCAACTGCCTTTTCGTTTTCTCGCCGCCTACCGTGAAGTCAAGGTTGTCGTTTCTGGTTTTGTACCCATGGTGTTGGATGCTCTGGAGGAGGCGGTCATGCACAGTGCGAGGAACATTCGCGGTTTTTCTGACACCTCAGCAGTGGTCATTGCCTGTGACGTGTCTGGCTCAATGCAAAAGCCTGTTTCTGACAGGAGCAAAATTATGAACTATGACCTGGGGCTCATGCTGGCAATGTTACTTCAATCGCGTTGTCAGAATGTGCGGACCGGTATGTTTGGTGATACCTGGAAAGTCATTCATGTTTCACATCATCACATTTTGGCGAATGTGCAGGAGTTTTATAATCGTGAAGGAGAGGTTGGCTATTCGACCAATGGCTATTTGGTCATTCAGGATTTAATCCGAAAGAGGACCGTCGTGGACAAAGTGATGATTTTTACAGACTGTCAGCTTTGGAATAGCAGTTCAGGTAACGTCAATGATTCAGCTTGTATTTCTGTATTGTGGAAGCGATACAGAGAATTTGCGCCTGAAGCACGTTTGTATCTGTTTGATCTGAATGGTTATGGTCATACGCCTGTCGATGTAAGATCAGACGGTGTGTTTTTGGTTGCGGGTTGGTCGGATAAAATTTTTGATGTGTTGGCAGCAATAGAGGAAGGTCGGGATACGCTGTCGGAAATTGATCGGATTGAACTATAGATGCTCCTCCCCGTCAGCTGGACGGGGAGGTTTTGATGACCTTATAGCTTAAAAGGAAAAGCCTGCGGTAAAAGTATTGATCGATCCGCAGTGTACAGGGAATGATTCTGTTACAGCCGTGCGCAGTAATGGATAGAATTTGCAGTTGCACCGAAATGCCAATCGCAGAAGCAAAGTAGGGAAGCGCATTTGGAGCCTTGTTGCCCGGAAGGGAATCTCAGTTCGAATCTGGGTAAGGTCGCATAGTTTATTTAAGATTAGGAGTGTGTCGTAGAAGTGGATTACTTCGCTCAACAAAGGGAGGAATCACGATCGTTGGACTTTTTCCAATAGAAAGTGATCCGGGTTCGACTCCCGGCTTGCAATGCCCAGGGATCTGCTTCGCATTTTACCGCTTCTGATTTTAATTGACGGGAATGCCGTTGTGTGGGCTTACTTCGTTTGGCAGGCCGAAAGGCTAGCGGTTCGAATCCGCAGAGTGCCCACATGTCTGTTGCTTCCCGACAATATCAAGGTGTCGTATTCCAAACTGCTTTTTGATAGAAAAGTTTTTGGTTTATGCGACAAGGGAAATGTTATTGAGCTGGTTAATGCCGTAGAAGAGAGTTCCATCGTAAAGTGAGTGTCGGGGGTTCGAATCCCTCCCGGTGAGAAGAAATTTTTACCAGTAGCTCAGCGGTAGAGCATCAAAACTCTTGTCGTCTCTTTTGCTTAACCCGCTTATATTAAGCAGGTGCCGTAGATTAGCGTTACTTCGACTTCAACGCGAAAGGTCGCGGGTTCGAATCCCGCTCTTGTGATGGTTCACAAGGTAGCTCAGAGGTAGAGCATGATGCGCTAATCGAAATTAGGCCTGCTTATTTTTTTTAAATTTATCATTGAGCATAGATTATGACAAGATTATCAGGAAAAGAATTAATCGACATTGGATTTCAAGAAGGTAAGGCATTGGGTTTGGCCATCGAAATTGCTGAACAGCATTCCATCGGGCTGTCAAAAGATGAACTTCTTGCAGTATTGGAAAAGGTGGTCAAAAATCCTGAAGCATATGTCAACGATCCCATGACTGGCGCTATTGCACAGGAATTAATGCAGCCTGCCGATGAAACAATTGCCTTGGTTGATGCAAAGCCTTATCGCGTTTATGGCGCGGAAGGCATTGAGGTGGGAGCGCTGCAACAGATGGAAACCGCGATGAAGTTGCCCGTGACAGTTGCCGGAGCACTGATGCCGGATGCGCATCAGGGTTATGGCCTTCCTATCGGAGGTGTGTTGGCAACAAATAACGCAGTGATTCCCTATGGTGTTGGAGTTGACATCGGCTGCCGGATGTGTATGACGATTTATGATATTCCTGTCGCTGCCTTGCAGGAGAAGCGCGAGAACTTCAGGAAGTTGTTGATCACGAATACACGTTTTGGCCGGGAGACGTTTAAGAAAGGGATGGACCACGAGATTTTTGAGCGATCAGAATTTGCGGACATTGCCTTGGTGCGTCAATTGAAAGACCGCGCATGGCAGCAGATCGGATCTTCCGGAGGAGGAAATCACTTCGTGGAGTTTGGTATCGTAGAAATCTTACAACCGCTGAATGAGTTCAATTTACTTCCAGGCTCGTACGTTGCATTGTTATCACACTCGGGTTCCCGTGGCTTAGGCGCAGAGATTGCGCGTCATTATACCGGCATAGCGATGGATCAATGCAAACTTCCCCAGGAGGCAAAACACCTGGCGTGGCTTGACCTTAACTCGGAAGCTGGTCAGGAATACTGGCTGGCGATGAACCTTGCAGGTGATTATGCTTCGGCATGTCACCACCAGATTCACGAGCGTATAGCCGTGGGGTTGCGCGACACTGCGGTGGCAATGATTGAGAATCACCACAATTTTGCATGGAAGGAAAAACATGGGAATGGTCAGGAAGTCATCGTTCACCGGAAGGGTGCAACACCCGCAGGAGCAGGTGTGCTTGGCATCATCCCTGGATCGATGGCAACACCAGGATTTATTGTGCGTGGTCGGGGCGATGCAGCATCCATTCAATCTGCTTCACATGGCGCAGGAAGGACGATGTCAAGGACGAAGGCGAAGCAAACGATATTGCCTGGTCATGTCAATCAGTTTTTGAAAGAAGCTGGTGTTGAATTAATTGGTTCCGGTCTTGATGAAGCACCAATGGCCTACAAGGATATTCACCAGGTGATGAATCATCAACGCGACCTTGTTGACGTGTTGGGTTCCTTCATGCCAAAGATTGTACGGATGTGTGGTGACGAACGGTTTCAGGAGGTCGACTGATCGCTGTAAGTGAAGATCACTTAGGCGCAATGACCTTCTGTATTGTTCTGATCTGTTCATCAAGATCGGTGAGAAGTTTTTCAGACAATCTCAGGTACTCGTCAACTTCAATTAACGGAGGATTTTCTTTCAGCAATCCCTGAAGCCCCAGGAGTGAAGATAGTGGTGATCGAAGCATGTGCGAATTGAAATGCGCATATTCTTCGAGTTGGCGGTTCCGTTCAGTCAGGTCGGCTGTGCGCTTCTGAATTTCTTCTTCGAGAGAGCTGTTGATGTTCTCTATTTTTATTTTTTGCAGAGCGATTTGCGCGTAGCTGGCAGAAAGTTCCTGATGCAGACGCTCCATTTCACTCAATGACTGCCGAAGTTTTTTTGAATAATAGATCCGTGTAATCAAATAAGCAATAACCAGGAGCAGTATCAGCGCCAGGGCGGCCGCAAGCATGACTGAACGATTGACTTCTTTTTCCTTTGCCTGCAGTTGCAGGGCGTTGATGGCCTGAGCGCGCTCGGCCTCCAACCGTTGCCGGTGCTGGTACACCATCCTGGTTATTTCCACCGGCACATTGGGGTGGTTCGCTTTATCTACTTGCTTTGCATAGCGCACAAGGTAATGCTGATAACGTTCCTGGTTACCCATGGCCTCGTTCACTTCCGCCAGTTGATCCAGAATTTTGATCTGCAAATCAGCTCTGTTAAACTGATCAGCAATCGCTAATGCTGCCGAACCTGCTGAGTCTGCCGACTTTAGTTCACGACGCGATTGATAAATTTTGGAGCGGTTAATTAAGGACTGTGCAAGTGCGGGTTTGTTCCCGGAGATATTGCGTACGTGAACAGAGCTGTCGTTGAACGTAAGGGCAAGATCAAGTTGCTGTAGCTTGTGGTAATAATCAGCCAGATTGTTGTAGCTGATGCCTTGTCCCACCAGATCGTGCCTCATTTTTTGATACTGCAAGGCTTTTAAGGTCATGGCGATGGCTTGCTGCTGATCCCCTTTTTCAGATGCAATTTCTGCGATGTTGTTCAAGACCGTTGGTATGCGTGTGCTGTCATTCAGCGACGTCCATATTCGCAACGCGCGTGCGTAGAACGATTCTGCTTCAGCGAACATTTTTTGCTGGCCAAGCATCAGTCCTATGTTATTATAGATGGCCGCACGATCCTTATTATGCGTAGTGGAATCAAGAAGTTCGAGCGCTTCGAAATAAGCGCTGAGTGATTCTGCGTAATTACCGAGCAAGTATAATGAAATACCCATGCCCTTCAGTGCTGTTCCTGAACCGGGGTGGTCCGGTATGCGGCGGTACTCCAGTAAACTTTGTTCATACGTGATGAACGCAGAGTCATTGAGTCCGCGCATGCTGTAAATAGAAGCGAGTTCGCGAAATGCACGTGCGCGCACAGATGACACCGGCGCTTGGCGAGCAATTGTTCTGGCCTTCAGCGCAAGCACGAGCGCGCTGTCCAGATTGTTGTTGCGCAGCGACTCGACCTTGTCTAACAGTTTTTCTAAATCCTGATTCTGGGCAAACAACTGCGTGGAAGTTAGCAGACATACGAGCCACAATGCTCGCTGAATATACTCGTGACAATGAAGAAACATGCTAATGGGGTCGTCAAATATACGAATTCGCCTGCAGCGGTGATATTGTTGCCATAATGCGCGTATAGGCTATCCGTTGGGCCTATTTGCAAAAAATAGGATTTGACCGTTTTTTAGATTACCTTTATATCATCAATTGCGGATTTTTTAATCTACTGCCTTAACTTTTTGAAATCGCGGTTTTTTATTCTCTCCTCAGTTACCGGAAACACGCCCTGTTTTTTTCCGAGAAAAAACCGATGAACGCCCTGCTGTTATCAGCTTGATTTTCTGTGCCGCTTTCCGGACCCGTTTGTCAAACAGTTTGACGAACATGTCTCATTCTTAATTTTTTTACATGTCATTTGAAAAACTCGACATTTGTGCTCCTGTATTGCGGGCACTTCACGAGAAGGGATACACCAATCCCACACCCATCCAACAACAAGCGATTCCTGCAATTTTGTCTGGCAACGATGTACTTGCATCGGCGCAGACCGGAACAGGCAAGACCGCTTCATTCTCTATCCCCATGCTTCAACGCCTGAGCAAACACAGGAACGGTCGTCATGTACGGGGTTTGATTCTTACACCAACGCGCGAACTCGCCATTCAGGTATCGGAGAACCTCATTCAATATGGTAAGTATCTCGACATCCGAAGCGTACTGGTGTACGGCGGTGTATCGACCGTTAATCAGGTTAATCAGATTAGAAGAGGTACTGATATCATTATCGCAACGCCGGGAAGATTACTCGACCTGATGAACCAGAATATTGTTCAGCTTTCTCAACTGGAAGCGCTTGTGCTTGATGAAGCCGACCGCATGCTCGACATGGGATTTATTCGCGATGTGAAGAAAATCCTCGCGACGGTTCCTGCAGCTTGTCAAAAGGTATTTCTTTCAGCAACAATGCCGGAGGAAGTTCAGCAACTTGTTTCTTCGATTCTGAAGAATCCGGTGCGCATCAAAGTAACGCCTGAAAAATCCGAAGCACGCATTCGTCAGGAAGTGTACTATGTTTCTCCCGAGGATAAGAAGGCGTTGCTCAAGCATGTGATTGAGGAACAAAGTATGCGTAATGTCCTCGTTTTTGCCCGTACGAAATATGGTGCCGATAAAATTGCACGACACCTGGTGAAATCAGGGATTATAGCAGAAGCCTTTCACGGCGACAAGTCGCAGGGTGCGCGCCAACGCAGCCTGACCAATTTTAAAAGAAATACAACCCGCGTTCTCGTAGCAACAGACATTGCAGCACGGGGTATTGATATAGCGGATCTGCCATTTGTGATTAATTATGAAATGCCCGATACCCTTGAAACGTACACGCACCGTATTGGAAGAACTGGTCGTGCGGGCAATACGGGCACGGCAATTTCGTTCTGTGATCTGCACGAGAAGGGCCAGATGAAAAATTTGAACCGTGTTGGCTCCGGACGCATTGAAGTGATGGAACACCCTTTTGTACGCTGATCATTAACTTATGGTAATAGAAACTGAAAAGCCGCTAACATTCGCGACGACGCACCGCGATTTTGTATCGACGCTGAACAGCCGTGTCGCATCTTATTTCAGAACCAATGGAATCAGCCGCAATGGTAATTCAGAAATGTATATCAAGACGATATGCATGTTCGCCATTTACTTTATTCCTTATTTTCTGATTCTTACAGAGACCATTACCGGAGCGTGGGCCTTGATTGGCATTACCATCGTGATGGGAATTGGCCTCGCCGGAATTGGATTGTCGGTGATGCACGACGCTAATCATGGATCATATTCTGCTAAAGGCTGGATTAATGACCTCATGGGTTATTCCATGAACCTGATTGGTGCCAATGCATTTAACTGGAAGATTCAGCATAACGTATTGCATCACTCGTTCACCAACGTACATGACCACGATGAAGATATCAGCCCGCGGGGCGTCCTGCGCTTGTGTCCTTCAACGCCATGGAAGCGTGTTCACCGTTACCAATTTGTGTATGCATGGTTTCTCTACGGGTTAATGACCATCGCATGGCTGGGATATAAGGATTTTGCGAGACTTGCGCGATACCAACAGGACGGCCTGGTGGCAAAGCAAAAAGCAAGCGCAGCCAAGGAGTGGATGATTTTAATTTTCACGAAGATGGTTTACCTCGGCTATATCTTTGTCATTCCTGTCGTATTCACCGCACTCGCGTGGTGGCAGGTGGCACTTGGTATTTTGTTGATGCACTATGTCGCTGGTTTTATTCTCGCGATCATCTTTCAACCTGCACACGTTGTTGAAGGAACAGAATATCCGTTACCAAATACGGAGAATACACTGGAGACAACCTGGGCCGTTCACCAACTGATGACAACGACCAATTTTGGAAACAAGAGCCGTTGGTTTTCCTGGTATGCCGGTGGTTTGAATTTTCAGATTGAACATCATTTGTTTCCGAACATTTGCCACGTTCACTATAAAAAGATATCATCTATAGTGCAATCTACAGCACTTGAGTTCGGTTTGCCCTACAAGTCATTTGACACCTTTGTCGGAGCACTCCGTGGACATACGCGACTGTTGAAGAGACTTGGCGAACGTGACGTTGTGTCGCTGAGCTAGTACTTCCGATATCTAAAAAACAAGGCTGCTGAAAACAAATATTTCGGCAGCCTTTTTTTGTGGCTAAACTCTAAAGTAAGTTTTTTCCTTTTACAGCTTGACTCTTAGTGCAAAATGCGACTAAGTTGTTTGAGTCGGTTTAGAAAAATCATTACTTGATTTGATTTAGTGTGATCGAATCTAATAATATACTGTTGTACCGTATGACCCATATCAGAAATGTTCCTCATATTCTGAAGCACGGGATTACGCATCATTCTTCCTCTTTCAGGAATGATGATTACATATCTATTGGTGACGAGAGTTTAATCAGAACCAGGAATAGATACGGGATATGGAATGGTCGGGTAATTGGAGATTATATTCCCTTCTAGGGTTTTAAACGCGAATGATTAGTTATAAGCAAGGAGATTTACTTGAAAGTGAAGCGGAGGCGCTTGTTAATACCGTCAATACCGTCGGTGTGATGGGTAAGGGAATAGCGCTGCAGTTTAAAAGGGAGTTTCCAGTCAATACCAGAGTGTACGAGGAGGCATGTAGAAACAAAACGATCAGCATCGGAAAATTACTGGTTGTAAAGGACTTTTCTCCATCAAAAGGCGAAAAGCTCATTATCAACTTTCCCACTAAAACGGATTGGCGAAAGTCATCCGAGTACGCATACATTGAAGCGGGACTAGTTGACTTAGTTAGGATTATTTCGGAAAAAAACATCGCTTCGGTAGCCATACCTCCGCTAGGTGCCGGGAATGGGGGGCTTGATTGGTATAAAGTGAAAAGATTGATTGAGCAATACCTGTCTCCATTGCCGGTAAACGTCTTGGTCTTTGAGCCAACTTCAGAAGTTCATGATGAATTGTTGATTGACAAGGTAAAACTGACCCCTGCCAGAGCTATGCTGTTGGATGTGCTCTACGATATGGTGTCTAACGGAGAGTTTGTTTCAGAGTTTGCGGCGGAAAAAGTTGCATATTTTCTTCAAAGATTTGGAGCCTCGGATCAGTTTAAACTGGAGTACAAGCAAAACTTTTACGGCCCGTACTCTGGCAAAGTAAGACACGTTCTCCACTACCTTAATGGAAGTTATATTACTGGTTACCGTGCGATGGATAAGAAGCCATTCGACGAACTCGGCTTAGTCGGTGACGGCAGGATTATTGTCTCGGACTTTCTGGCTGAACCCGAAAACAAAAGGTTCAATCTGATCGCTGATAAGACAAAAACCTTTCTTTCTGGATTTTACTCCGCATTTGCACTCGAACTTCTTTCTACTGTAGACTTTATTATGCTTCAGAAAGGTGTGCGTTCTGTGCAGGATATTGAAGAAAATCTGATAGCATGGAGCAATCGAAAAAAGACATTGTTTCAAAACCCCAAGTACCTTGAGCTTTCGATTGGAAGGATTAGAGAGTTTCTTTATTAGTCTAAGAAGGGAAGACCTGAACTATGGAAACTATAAGCCTTTGGCCATCCCCTTTCTTTAATTCCCAAACTCCAGGATGATAAACTCCGTCCTTCGGTTGGCCTGTCTGCCATTATCGGTATCATTGGATGCTATCGGATTGGATTCTCCATATCCTTTGGCCTGCAAGCGTGCTGGTGCAATACCTGCATTGACCAGATAATCGCGTACGGCCTTCGCGCGATCGTGCGACAACTTCATGTTCGCTGCATCTTCACCCACATTATCGGTATGTCCGCCAACTTCAATAATCATACTCTGATTGGCCTTCAGCAAATCAATTGCTTTTTGCAACTCGAGGCGGCTTTGCGGAGATAATGTCGCCTTTCCGGTTTCAAAGAAAATGTTATTCAGTACGACTTTCGCTCCTTTTTCAATCGGCTTCAATCCGATATCGAGTTTTATTTCTTCAAATTTTGATGACATCGGCACATCAAACTTTTGCGAGTAAAAGAAGTAGGCCTCCTTGTTCGCCGATACGCTGTACGTGATGCCCGCGGGAAGAACAATCAAATATTTTCCTGTAGCGCTGTTACTTTTATTGACGGCAATTAATTCTCCGGTATTTAAATCTTCTACCAGCACGTAGGCTCCAACAGGTTTACCGGTCTTCACGTCTGTCACAGCACCCCCGACAACCACGGTTGGTTGAGGTCGCATGTCTTCTGGAATTTCAATCTGATATAAATCGAGATTGCCGCCTCTGTCGGACGAGAAGTAACCCAGTTCACCCGATCCACCAATGGTGAAGTAGCGATCGTTGCCGTCTGTATTCAAAGGTTTCCCAAGATTGACAGGCTCACTCCATTTGCCATTTTCATAAACCGATCTAAAAATATCCTGACCTCCGAAACCGGGATGGCCGTCACTTGAAAAGTATAATGTTTTTCCATCCTGGCTGATGAACGGAGAGTATTCATTAAAAGGTGTGTTCACCATACTTCCCAGATTCATCGGTACACCCCAATCACCGAAAATGTTACGCTCCGTCATATATAAGTCGGTTGCTCCGTAGCCTCCCGCGCGACTTGAAGCAAAGATGATTCTGTTTCCATCGTAAGAGATGGTCGAATGTCCATCCCATTCGCTGCTGTTCACCACATTTCCCATGTTCACTGGCTTCGACCATTTTGTGCCTTCAAGGTAGGCAATGTATAGATCACAGCTTCCGACTCCATCATCTTTCCCGCATGCACCATAAATCATCGTCTGCCCATCCACCGAAAAGCTCGCAGCGCCATCATTGTTTGCGGTATTGATGGGTTCAGGCAAAAGTTTCGGCGAAGCCCAGCTGCCATTGATCTTTTCGATGTAATAAAGATCTTCATCAAAGTCAGCGTCATCGGCAAGCTCTTCAGAGATTCCGCCCTTGCGGCTTGATGTGAAATAGAGTTTTTTTCCAGTGGGGTCAAGCATAGGCAGGTACTCTGCATAGCGTGTATTGACGATGTCGGAAAGCGGAGCAGGTGCTTTCATCTGCCTCGCGATGTTTTGCATTGAGACCTGACTTTCTGCATACTTGATCTTGTATTTTGCGCGATGTACGTAACTGTAGTATTTCGCATTCCCGGGATTTTTTTCCAGGAAGGATTTGAATTTTGGAATCGATTTTTCGTATTGACCCAATTCCTGCAGTGCGTAGCCGCATTCATAATATGCAATCAGAGAGTAGTTCGGAGCAGAGGAGAATAATTGCTCATAGATGTTCACCGCGTTCGCGAAATCACCGGAGTAGGCATAGCTGCTGGCGAGGTAATAGAGCACTTCTTCGTTGGCATTTCCATTGTCTGCAATTCCTTTGAAGTACGGGATAGCTTCCTTATAATTTTCTTCTTCGTAGAACTGCACGCCTTTTCTCAAATTGATCTCGTCCGGGTTTATCGACCGCTGCGCAAAAGACAACGTCGGCAGCATTAAAAAGATGATTCGAAACAATCGGTTCATAACATAATGATTAGTAGTTCGCACAAAGTATGAATGGTCCCCAGTAGTAGGGTTCCGGATATTTTTGTTTCATAGTTCGCTGGGCATTCGCAAGTGCCAGCGGGGCATCGCGGTGTTTCAGCCAGTCGCGGTAGAATTCAATCATAAACTCCTTCGTGGCGGAGTCGTCTACTTTCCAAAGGCTCATGACCATTTGTTTTGCCCCTGCCATCGCGAAGGCGCGTTGTAATCCATAGACACCCTCACCATTTTTGATTTCGCCAAGTCCGGTCTCACACGCAGAAAGAACAACGAGTTCTGTTTGATTCAAGTCCATCGTTGAAGCTTCGAAGGCTGTCAGAATTCCATCTTCCATACTTGTCCGATTGTTGTTATTGCATCCGGAGAAAAGCAACCCGGACAGAAGCAATGGGTTTTCATACAACGTGTTTGCGTCGTTGCTCGTGGTTTCGCCCTTCTTCGCGTTGGCGAGGAAGAAACCATGTGTCGCGATGTGGAGTACCGCAGGATTCTGAATCGTTTTGACACGCTCCTCAGAGGCCAGTTCTTCAGAGAGTTCGTCAACATGAAATTGTGCCTTCGTCAGCAGCGCGGTGATCGCGTCTTGTTCTGCCTCCGTACCCGGCAGTTCGGAAACTTCACCCACACTGAAGTAGCGCTCTTCGTTTTGTTTTCCTGTAGAAGAACCGAAGTCGGGGTGTGCAATCACCGTAGCCCTCGCGGATTTTAAAGCGCCTGTTTTTTTCACGGCAACAAGCGCAGTAGAGGTGACGTTGATGATCTGAAATTCGTCGATCACATATTTCTTTTTCCCGGGGTTCCACAACGTGCCTATGCTCACCTGGTGAAAGACACCGTCTGCGGACAAGTACACCTTGCTTTTTGATTGAAGTTTCTCTGCAACTGGGTTCCAGAACGCGTTGTAGGAAAGTGTATCGCGTTGCTGAAACTTGATCAGGTTTCGATAAAGTTTGATCTGCCGGTCCAGACTGCGCGCCTCTCCAATGGGAATGATTAGCGGATGTGTACTCTCGGCGGTGATCAATAATGCCGTGTACACAGAGTCTCCTTTTATTTCACGTCCTGCGTACACAATTTCAACACAGGCCTCGTCTTTCTTCAATGCGCTTTGCACATTCTTCCAGGTCATCGCACTTTCCTTTGCCCATTGTGCGAATTCAATGGAGCCTTGTGCAAGCCTCACTTCCACGGCATTGATCTGCTCAGCTATTTCCTGTGTTTGTGCAAGCGTGGCGTTCGGATTTCTCAAGGCATATGCCAGGTCGTTTTTTTTCTTCTGCCAATCGTTGTATAGTTGCTTGAGCTGATCGTTTCCCTGATTCATGATCGCGCTTCTGATCCGATTTACCGAATGAATGACTATCCCTTTGTTGACGAGCAAGAGGTTGTATAAGTCATCGGCAAGCGTTGGATCTTCTTTCTCGTGCAGCAATGCAAAACTTTGAAAGTTATCAATCCACTCTTTATTCGCTTCATAGAACATTTCCCGTTCACGGATGCTCAAGTGGGGAAAGGTATTGCGGACAGTAAAGAGCAAGCGCTCTACGGCTTCTTTATAATACTTCTTACTCACTCGCGTGTTGTTGCGTACCTCTGCTTTTTTCGCAATGGCAAAAAGCATATTGGCGTAATACTCATGCTGTTTGCCGAAAGTTGCTTCCACATAAGCACGGCTCTGTTCATAGTATTGGTCGGCATTGGCTTCGTTGCCGATTTCTTCCGAGACCATGGCCAGTCCAAGCCAGGAGTCAATACGTTCTGGAATAAACCCCTGTTCGGGGAGCCGGTTATACCACGCGAGACTTTCCTGCAAGAACGCCCTGGACTTATTCGTCTGCTGCGGTGTAAGCAAATGCGTTACGGTTCCGCTTTGTTGATAGGCTTTGGCGATGGCGCGGATTTCACGTGCAGCAAGAACTTGTGTGGAGATAATTTTAGCGAGGTCAATTGATTTCTTATTGAGAACATCGGCCTCTCTCCATTTTCTATATCGAATGTAATGGTCGATAAGCAATTGATTGGCAGACAATGCTTCAATAGGAAAGGTGGCCAATTTTCCTTCCGCCAGTTTGATAAGATCACGCAGCGTCTCTTCGAGTTTTTGTTGTTGGCCAAGGAATGAATAATACTGAGCAACCCTCGTGAGGAACCCGGCATAGAGCATGTTATGGTTGGCGTCGTTGGACGACAGGGTGGATACTTCGCGGCGTGCTGCCGCAATGTATTGGTCAGCCTGATGGGCCAGGCCCAATTGACAATAAACTTCAATTAAGGTGACCGCAGCAGAAAGTTTGAGCACGAATGCTTCGGCACCTTTTGATTCGAGTATTTTTTGTGCGCGCAACAGGGCGCGCTCGGACTCCAGAAGCTGGCCGTTCATCTTCAGGAAATTTCCCAGTGCAACCAGTGTCTCTGCGTGTTGAAGTGATGTGGATCCGAACTTCTTTTCTGTCGCGATTAATTGTTCATTTAGAAATCGTACACCTGCGGTCCATTCGCCTGCCATAAAAGTTGCACGCGTGCGCAGGGAATTCATCAGTTCAATTTCCATTGGGTCTTCCGGCGGATGCTGCTGATAATGGTTGCGGGCGTCGTTCAGCAGATTCAGCGCATCGCGGTAATGTTGTGATTCAAGAAGAACATCGGCAAGTCCTGAAAGTGCCAATCCATGATCTTCATGAGGAGCTTCTGTATGTTTTTTTTCCTGTTCCAGAAATCGGCGATACCATTTCTCTGCTTCGTGATAGTTGTTCAGAAATTTGTATGCGCGGGCAATGGTATGAATCCGCGCCAGCAGGTCTTTGTCGCCAGGACTTCGAATGAGTTCGTAGATGGCGCAGGCTTGCAGGTTGTAATCCAGTGATTTCTCTTTTTGATCCAAATCACTGTAAACAAGGCTGAGCCAGATCAACAGATCCACATAATCTTCTGACTCTTTTTCAGCGATCGCTTCGACGTGCGGTAGTGCTTCTGAAAAGAGTTTTGCGGCATTGGTGTAATCATTGGCGTCTACCGCGTCCAGAGCAGGTTCATAAAATTTGCTTACCCACTGCGTTTCAGCAGGACGTCCATCCCGCAGATACGCGTGAACTTCTCCCTGCACTTCTCCTTTGCTGAACAACGCCTGTGATTTTTTTTCACCACTGGCATAAAACCAGGTTTGTTTCCCATCATACACATCAGGCCGATCTTTTAACAGGTTCCCCTCCCATTGCACGAGCCCGTTGCGGAAGTAGTCTCTGACGATCCCCGAGGGCAAATCATTCTGATACGTGATCAGGCGGTAGAACTGCGCCGACTCCGTTATTGTGGTTTCGTTCCAGCGTTTGTCAAACAGAATGATCCATTCGCCCTGACGTTTACCATGAACATCCTGCTTGTTTGGCCTCAAGGGCAACTGCTGGGCGATGGCCGATGCCATCCCAATAATAAGGGAAAGCCCTGTGGCGCATACAACGGAGTATATGCGCACAGGGCTTCTGCCTTTTTTGCAAAAAGCCAACATGTCAATTGTTCACGAGAAACTTCGAAACTTTATCACCGTCGCGGAGAAGGATGACGTTTCCGCCGTCGGTGAGTTGTGGATTGTCATTGTCTTTCATTTTTCCTTTGATCTTGCCTGAAGCCAGGTCAAAACCGATGAAGTCTTTTTCACCCACCCAGATGAACAGGTTATTGCCTTCCTGGAAAGAATACCTTCCGCTCATATGAAACTTCCACTGGATCTCGCCGGTTTTTGTGGCATACTTTAGTTTTCCGGTGGATGCTTCTGCTGCAGCAATTCCTTCGTCGCAGAAAATGAACAACGTCTCATAGTCTTTCGACGCGTGGACTTCAAACATATCGCCAATCTTGGCATCGGTGAGTGAGGTCTTATAGACAACGTCTCCGGTTTTGGGATCAAGTGAAAGCAGATTATCGCCGGTGGCTACGACAACCTTGTTATTAAGTGGATAAATAGCGGAGATACGGCTTGAGAATTTGTCACCAATTTTTGAAGCGAGTTGCTCTGTGCTCCAAAGGAGTTTTCCGGAAGCAGGATCGAACGCACGAACACCATAATTGCCGTCGTATTTATATTCACTCTTTCTCGTTTCTCCACCATTGGAGCTGGCGATGTAGGTCTGCACGTTGATACGACCTCCGAATTGTGCCACCAGCACACCGTTGATCATCACCAGGTTCGGAACACGGTCATTAGACTTCAATTTGTCTGACTTCCAGATCAGCTTGCCTGTATTTCCATCAACTTTCTTAATGGCATTATCGTTCTCCAGATCAACATAGTACACTGCCCCGCCAGAAACCAGGGGCCATCCGGCAATACCAAATTCCTGCTTGGCTTTTAGTCCGACGGAAGCATCACAGTTGTCGAAAGGCGCAGTCCACAATTGGTTGCCGGTCTTCAGGTCAAGGACAGCAATTTCTTTAGACATGACGAAGATCTTGCCTCCCTGCACATCAAGTTTTACATAGGGGTCATCGCCCATGATTTCGCGCACGGCCTTGCTTTCCCATTCTTTCTTCCAGGCGTTGGCTCCTGATGCTTCCAACTCGAATTTAATCTTGAATCCGAGTTCCTTCATCGTTCCGGTCAGCTTCAGCGTAGTTCCGTCGATCGTTTGACGAATGATGATCTTGCCTGAATAAGAAACCTCATAGTCCTCATTGGAAGAAGTGAAACGGCTTTCGTCTTTCAATACCTCGCCGGTGACGATGCTCATGTACAGAATCTGCATTTTGCTGATGTCCTCATCTTCAATAAACACCTGTGCATATTCAGAATTTTTAATCGGCTGAATGTTGATGTTTTTCTCCAGCGACACGGCCGGGTATGCCTGCGACTCCCACTTCACGGCGCCTGTCTTCAGATCCAGACCTGTAAACTTCTTGGTGGCATCGTTGAAAATGATGGTGGTTCCTTTTGCAGTCAGCGAGCTGACGCTATTGGCGAAATGAAAATTATCATCCGCATCGGTGCCCACGTACTGGTCGCCGCGCCATAATACTTTTCCGGTGGCAAGCTCAACCACTACCTTTTCGCCATTTTTCTTCTTTTCATCCTGATTGAAGAACAGGACAATACCTTCGGCCTGGTTGTAAGTGGCCTTATGGATTTCCTTTGCTTTGAGGTCGTTCTTAAAATTGAGTTTCCAGATGCTTTTTCCGGTTGCTCCATCCAGAACTTCCGCTTCTTCACTGGTGCGGCCAAGAATGTACTTTCCATTGTCGTCGTAGAACCAGCGGTCAGGTTTGAAGCTGAATTTACTCTTCCATGCTGTGGGGAACTCCTGGGCATAAGCAAAGCCTATGGAGCACATCATGAAAAGTGCAAGAGATAATTTTCTCATGTTTATGGGATTTAGTTTGTGCTATGATTTCTGAAATCAAACTTACCGCACCGGGGCACGCCGTGAAATGTGAAAAAAGTGGTAATTGATCCCCGTGATGGTCACAACGGAGTGCCTACACGCATTTACGCCAGGCCGGCGTTCTTTAATGCTTCCCTCCGGTTGGACGCGTGAAGCTTTTCATAGATGTTTCGAATGTGGGTCCGGACGGTTTCCACAGAAATGAACAGCTTGTCCGCTATGTCCTGATAGCGAAAGCCCTGACCGAGCCAATGGAGCACGTCTTTCTCCCTCGACGACAAGCGGTCGGTGGCGTTGACAGGCTGCGCCTGAAAAGTGTTCACAACCATGCGCGCAATCTGGCTGCTCATCGGACTTCCCCCGCGCTGCAGATCGTGCAACGATTCCATCAGCCGAACGGCAGGCGTCGTTTTTAAAATATAACCCGACGCACCGGCCTTCAACGCTTTGAAAACCCGCTCATCGTCAAATGAACTCAATACCATGACCTGAACTTGCGGGTATCTTGGCTTGAACCACGCGACAAATTCAATTCCGTTCTTTCCGGGCAACTCAATGTCCGTCATCAACAGGTCTGTGCTGCCCCCATTTTCAAAATATGCCATCGCGTCTTCCGACGAACCAAACGCACGGACCAATTCAAACTCGCCACTCCCACTGATAAGTGCGGCGAGAAAGTTTCTCACTTTCTCATCGTCTTCGATGAGTGCGACCTTGTTCATGGGTCAAATGTAGCCGAAGCCCCCCTTGGCGACAATGTTAAAATAGTAGTATCTGGCATCACCAGAAAAATAATCGACATTATTTGAAATAGTTAGGAATCCTAACAATATTTGTGCACACAAAAAACCACAGTACCATGGAACACATGAAAGGCTACACGTATGGTGAGCGCTCTCTGGCGACCTCCCCTGTAACATTGGCAGACCTGGATCTGCTGAAGAAAACATTATTATGGTCCGCCGATGACGACCGGTTCTTAAAAATGGCTGGAGATGTACTCAGCGACCAAACAAACGACATTCTCGACTTATGGTATGGCTATGTTGGAGCCAATGAGCACCTTGTGGCGTACTTCGGAAAAAATGGCCAGCCGGATATGAATTACCTCAGTGCCGTCCGCCTGCGCTTCGGCCAATGGATCATGGATCTTTGTAAAAAGGACTACAATCAGGACTGGCTGAATTACCAGCACGAAATCGGACTCCGTCACCACAGCGCGAAGAAAAATATCACCGACGGTGCTCAGGCAGTTCCCATCATTCACTATCGCTATATGGTTGCTTTTATTTATCCGATTACCGCGACCATTCGCAGTTTCCTTGCAAAAAAGGGCCACTCCGCACAGGAAGTTGATGCCATGCACCAGGCTTGGTTCAAGGCAGTGACACTGACGGTGATTCTTTGGACACGTCCTTATATCAACTCAGGAGAGTTTTAATTTTTCCGGTCTGGGGCAGGAATGCTCCAGACTCCTCTCAATAACTATACTTTAAAATGAATATATCTATGCAAGTTGCAGTTTGGGATACTTATGTGAGAAGACGCGACGGAAGCGTCATGCATTTCGACATCATCGTTCCATCGGAGATGAGAAATGCCGAAACAATCTATAACTTTGGAAAAGAGTACCTGGCGTCCAAGGCAGAAGTGGCGGAAGGCATTTCATCCAACGAATGCGTTTTCTGTCACATCGAAAAAGCAACGGAGGAAATGATGGATAGCATTCGGGCCCGCGGCTACTATATTGTCGAATTAAATAATTGTTGACGAACCTTGTAGATGAAATCAGATTTTGACCTGAAGTTTCAAAACCAGAATGTGGAGAGCAAGATTGTTGCCGCATTGGAGCGCATCTCTCAGGCTTTTCGTGTTTTGCTCTGGCAGGAATCCAAGGAATTTTCATTGAACCCGATTCAGGTACAGGTACTGATTTTTCTGCTTCATCATTCCGAAGAAAAACGGACAGTCAGTTATCTCGCGCAGGAGTTCAACATCACGAAAGCGACGTTGAGCGATACGGTGAAGTCGCTGGAAGAAAAGCAACTGATTCGAAAAGTTGCTCATGAGAAAGATTCGCGAAGCTATCGCATCGCACTGACAGCCAAAGGAACTGAAATGGCGACAGAGGCATCGATGTTCAGCAAGGAAATCAAGAAACCCATCGACAAGCTGGGCGAGGAAGAGAAGGCAGAGCTGCTCTTCAGTTTGCTGAACATCATTCGTCATCTCAACCGCGCGGGCGTGTTAACGATACAACGGATGTGTTTCACGTGCCAGCATTATTCCACCGGATCCAACGGGCCATACTGCAAGTTGCTGAATCAACCGCTTCACTCGGCAAACCTGCGTGTCGATTGCCCCGAGCACGAACTCAAGGTTTAATTTGCGGGAGTAGTGTTCATGTAAAGACAGGCTTTAATCCTCAACTTAATTTCCAACCATCACAAATGCACCCCAATAGTAAGGCTGAGGAAACTGCTCGCGAATGTGAAGCTGCGCCTTTCTGAATGCTTCACGTTTTTCCATTCCCTGAAACCAGTACTCATAGAACTGAATCATAAAGCGACCCGTTGCCTCATCATCAACTTTCCACAAACTCATGACAACAGACCGCGCTCCCGCAGTTTGAAGTGAACGCTGAAGACCATAAACACCTTCGCCACTTTTCAATTCACCCAACCCGGTTTCGCAGGCAGAAAGAACCACCAGCTCTGTTCCGCTGAGATTGAGATTCATCGCCTCATAAGCGGACAAAACACCGTCTTCATATTTGCGCTGACGAAGAATTGCGTTGACTTCGTTTAACAATGTTTCATTCCTGAATGCATGACCGGCGCTTGCGAGCAAAATACCTGAACGCATGAGGGGATTCGCATCGTTGTTATTAAACGAAACGTCCCGGAAACTTCTTGATGCAGGTGTTGGTTCGCTGATGTTCTTGTCCGCGCGTGACTTCTGGTCAGGTTGAAAAAATCCGTGCGTAGCGACGTGGAGTATCACCGGAGGATCAAAGAACCGCTCTTTTTTCTTGAATACGTTTTCAAATGCATCGGTACCCAGCAATATTTCCGCAGGCCGGTGATAGCGATCAAATATACCGGCAACCGATTCAATTTCAACTTTCGTTCCGGGCAGGGACTGGATGGTATTGCTGAACATCAGGCTGAAATCGCGGGCCATTCCATCAAGCACGGTTCGCCCCGCGAGGTTTTCTCCATGCGACAGATCGGGTTTTCCATCACCGTCCTGATCGAATACGTGATAATAATCCGGGAATCCAACGAGCAGACTTTTTCCGTTTGCCGGAACAGCTGCCGCACCATCGGTTTTCAGCTTCAGTACATCTCTGGTATTCGTCACGGTATGAATGAGTACTTCATCCAGCACGTATTTCCCTGTTTCTGCATTCACCAATGAATTAAGATTAACCTGGTGATACACACCGTCAGGGGAAATGAATATTTTTTTGATCCCGTCCAGCTCTTTTCTCTTGGCAATCGGCTCCCAAAACATTTTATAAGAAAAGACATCTTCAGTCTGCAACTTGATCGAATTGCGATAATAATTCAGGTATTTGGTTTCAAGCTCTGTTCCGTTGTCCAGCAAAACAAGAGCAGGATTGCTTTTTGTTTTCCTGGTAATGATCAGTGCGCCATAGTACACTTTGTCGAGAAAGTGGCCACCTGAATCGGGAGCAAATTGCTGGAACCTGACAATTTCAATCGCGGCCTCGTTTGGTGCGAGCGCCTCCTGAATTTGTTTCCAGTTGATGGCACTGATTTCTTCGCTGCTTTTTTTACTAATCAATTCCGACCGCAGCGACAGCTCTTTTTCCAGCAGGTTTGCTGTATTCTCCAGCGAGTCGAGACCAATCCCTTTCTCCTCAATATCTTTCTTGGGAAGCTTGTACACTTTTGAAAGAAGTTCCTTGAGGTGCAGCCACCGGATATATTTTTCAATCAGCGTATTGTCTTTACTCTGCAACACATTATTTCTCATCTGCTGCGTTGAGTGGAACAATACCGCTTTTGTCATCAGCTGGTTGTTGTACATATCCGCCAGCAGCCCCGGTTTTTCACTGCTTCTCGAAACAGCAAAGTTGTTGAATTTTTCAAAGTATCGTCCGATGCGATCGTAGAAGTAACTCTTTTCACGCTCACTCAGAAACGTAAAGTAGCGCTGGTACTGCCGGATGTAATTCTCGGTACTCTTGCTGAAAAACTGCTCCGACAGACTAAGTTGTTGATTGGCCCAGAAGATGATCGCCAGATCATTCAGCGATTGTCCGTACTGCGGATGGAGTTCGTCAAAAATATCTTTCCGCAGATCCAACGCAAGCTGATGCATCCCAACAGCGCGTTCGTAGTCGCCCTGCTGATAATAGAGATTGGCTAATTGTGCCTCAACGGTCCCATAGGCTGCGTTGTGTTCCCCCATATATTGCCTCAGGGTGTCAAGCGCTGCAACGAAATGTATTTCTGATTGCGCTGTATTCCCGTCGATGCGCTCAATATCCGCCTGCATGGCGAGCGCTTCGACATATACCGGATGTTTCTCGCTGAGCAATGTCTTGCTGACGTCCAGCGCGCGGGTTACGAGTTCTGCTGCCACATCATACCTTGAGGCATTGATAAATACTTTTGACAGGTCAATAAGTGTGATGGCGTATTCAGGATGTTGCTCCGAACAGAATTCCGTAATGATCGTCGACGCGACGACCAGGTTATCGCGCGCGTCGGTGTAGTTATTCAGTTCCATGTTAATACGTGCCATTCCGCGGAGCGATTGCGCGTATGCTAAGGTGTTCGTCGCTTGAAGCTGTTCAAGCGTGTTCATCGCCTGGCGGTACAACGCCTCGGAAGCCGTATAGGAACCTTTTTGGAAATATAAGTTTGCCTGATGCGCGAGTGTGTTCGCCTGTGCAAGAGAAAGTTTTCCACCATCCATCCGAATCTTCTCTGAGGCCTCTGCGTAATAACCTTCTGCAGCTTCCAGGTCGCCTTTGATTTCCTGAATCCGTCCAAGACGAAGCAGTCCCTCCGCATAAATGGTATTGTATTTTCCGTAGACCGTTTTCGTAATCTTCAAATCGCTTTGGTAAATGCGTTCTGCAAGCAAGTAGTTTCCCTTGTCATAATACAGATCTCCGAAGAAACGGGCCGCCTTTTGATATTCTTTGCTATTCTTACCAACCGCGCCCTTATACGCTTTGAGTGCAAGCCAAACATGGTCGATCGCCTTGTCCAGATGGCCTTGCCGATACAACACCTGTCCTGCTTTCAGACAGCTGTTTCCGTAAGCAATGGTTTCTGGTAACTTCTCCTTCTTTTCATGCAACTCCTTTAGTACAGAGAATACCGTAAGGGCATACTGTTTTTCATTCGCCTGAAGAAAGATATCTCCAATTTTTTCGGCCTCTGTGAAAAACTGCGCTTGTGGTAACGTCGCATTATCGCGCATCATTTTTTCAGACAAGTCGAAAGCCCGGGAAGGCTGTTTGCGGTTCAGGTACAACTGGACACTATCGGTAACCGTAAGAGATTGTCCTGCGAGAGAAGTGATCAGCGATCCATAAAGAACACTGAGCAACAAAAATTTCCTATTCTTCATGACTTACTCTCTTATGAATTCGTAGGTGTACACTACCTGGCCATGACGGCGTGGGTTTCGCGCAGTTTCTTCTTCTCCGTAGGCCTTGCCGGAGAGGTATCCCTGTTCATAGCCAGCGTTGAATCCATTGGTAAAATCATTTCCATTATTTTGAAAATACTCCGAGAAACCCTGCTTGTAGCCGAAAGAAAATCCATCGTAATACGTATCGTGGCGATCGGCTGTGAAGTGCTCGACGAAACCGACATAGTCGCCATAGTTAAGCCCGATTTCAAAACCCTCGTCATAATTCTTCTTTTCACTCGCCAGCTCGGCCTCAATTTTTCCGGTCTGGAATCCCAGGAAACGATAGGTTTCAAAATACTCGCGCGTCTGCTCGCGGAGTACAAGTGTCATTTTTTCGTTGGTGATTTCCTGAATTTCAAGATATACCTCTGGGAAATACACTTGTTCATTCATGCCCTTGTTGAAATGGATATATCGTTTACCATACTCTAAAAAGTACGTCCCGAACTCTGTCAGAAAATAGATGCCACCTTCGTTGACTGCGAACAGTCCATCCGATATAAACGTATCGTCCCGGAAAAATTCCAGGAAGCCTTCGGTTTCTTCATCCAGCAGCGATTCATAGATTTCTCCTGCTTCATCGACATACTCGATGGTGTGTTGCTGCAGTACCCAACGACCACTGAGCAAAGTTTTATTCACTTCGTCAGATTCCTGCCCGACGCATCCGAAAAGAAGCATCGTGAGCGCAAATGTTCTTAACCAGATTGATTTCATGTTTCTGTTGTTTTTCATGAGCGCCTCGGTTTAAAACTTGTAGTGAATACCACCGGACATCCGGAGTGGATCTTGTGGCGTACTCCGGAATCCTTCGCGGTTGCCGGTGAACACATGATGATAGCGCAGGTCTGTTGCGTTGGCAGCTTTCACAAAAATGCTCAGCTGTTTTTCCTTTGAATGAATGAGCTTGTACTTAACAAATACGTCAACCACAGCGAATGCCCGGTTGGAATTGAAATTTCCACGCGCTCCCTGAAGAACGTCCTCCCCGTCCCGGAAGCTGGCGAGTGATGAAGTGCGGTAATTAATTCGCGAAGAAACCGATAGCCGTGGCGTTGTCAGGTCAATGCCGGATTTCCAGTTCACGCGTGCCGCAAAGAAGAGCGGATTAACGACTTCCCGTTCCAATTCCCAATCATACATGGTTGTCTCTCCGTCCGTAAAGGAAATGGCGCTGTAGGTATTGATATTGACTCTGCCAAATTTTAGCAGGTAATTGATCTTGCCAGTTGCTCCTTTCACAACACTCTTCCCCGTGTTTGCTGATTGTTCAAGATGAACAATCTCAAAATCAACTGGTGCGAGGGCTCGGTCCGCTCTCGCATAGAAGTCGATCATGTTCGACACTTCTGTATAGTATCCGTCACCGGAGATGGACAGGTTTGGCGTAATGAAATAGCTGAAGCTGATTTCCGCCGAACGAAGTTTTTCTGATTCCAGATTGGGGTTGGCAATTCGGAAGTAATCGGCCTGATAAGCCCACAACGGAAAGTAACCTGAAAACGTCCCGGATTGCTGATAGGCTTTTTTCGGCGAAGGGGCGAGGAACGATTCTCCATATAGTGCCTTAATGCGAAGCTTCTTATTTGGAGAGAAGACAACACCTGCACGAGGGTTAATGCTGCCTCCGAATCGTGTATTGTAATCATAGCGGGTCCCTACCGTAAACTGAAGACTCTTTCCTGCCTGCGCTTGAAATTGCAAATACGCACTTGCATTCTGATAATTCAGGTTATAGAGAATTTGCTCGAGAAGTGCATCCAGATCAATATCCCCGTTGGCGTCACGAATGAATCCTCCCAGACCTACATAATATAAGTCCTGCTCCACCGCAGGTTTTGACTTATCGTAGGGCACAGTAGAAAGTCCGGTTCTGGGTAATGCAGAGAGTCTTTCATAAGAACCGCCTGCGATGAGTGATACCTTGTTGGAGAACTCGTAATTAAACTGTTCTTCGATTTTTGAACTTTGCCCATTTGCATAGACATAACCACGTTGCCAGCGTGAAGCCGCACTGGCAAAGTGACTTTGCGGATCAAGTTCATAGTAGCCTTGAGTGAACGTACTTTGAATACCCCATTTTTTGTTAAACGACGTGAATGTATGCTTTGCATAAAAGACATCGACGGTGTTCTTCATGAAAGCGTCTGCATCGTAGGTCGTGTATTTGGAGTCTACCCCGGTAGAGGTGTTGTGGCTCTCCATGTGCCGGTTGAAGCCGACAGAAAAATTTGAGAAGTTGATTTCCGCATTAACAAAATATGATTGCGAGGGAATGGCAAATCCGGTCGACAAGGGTTTTCCGTGAAAGGTAAATCCGGCTGCGTCCTGATATTTTGTCAAAGGCTCCATATAATTATAGTATGGAGATTCAATGATGTTGCCTTCCGTGGACGTACGGGTATTGTACCAGATGTAATCGTTCTTGTACAATCGATGATAGTCGGGTTCTGCAGAGTAATGATGATGACCTGTAATGGTGATGTAGGCCTTGTCGACTTTCACGCCACCCACAAAACTATTGTCGGCAGTGTTGTACTGTCCATACGAGCCGGTAAATTCACCACCTTTATACGCGTTGCCTTCCTGGTTTAACGTGATGATGTTGACAATACCGGTAAATGCGTCGACACCGTATAGTGCAGAGGCCGGGCCGAGGATCACTTCAACACGCTGCGCATTGGCCAGCGACAGATTGGTTCCAATGACGTAACCATCGCCGGTGGCTGGTGTAATCCGGATGCCATTCAGCAGGATGAGAAATTTCTCGTTACCCGCTACACCGCGCACGGTAATTTGATTCCTGGATTCGGGATCTGAATTTTTCTGAAACTCAATTTCAGGAACATCCTGCAACAGCTCCAGTAAGTTGAAGTAGCCCCGGTTCTGTATTTGTTCCCGCGTGAATACATAAGCTGTTGCCGGCGCATCCTGAGCGCTCTGCTTCTTTTTGGTGGCTGACACAATACCAACGTTCAGCAATTCTTCCAGGGAGACGTCAAACAGTTCGTAGACCGGAATTTCTTTAGTTTGTCCGAATGTGGTACAAACACAACAGCACACAACGGACAGGCTGGCGGCCGTTAAACGTAAAATTCGCATGTGAGATAAAATAGGTTAGGAGAGGTGCCGGAAAGATAGACATACAGGCATCATTCGATCAAAGCAGCGTTGGTCGTTACCGGTGAAAATCTTACATGAGAGGTTTTTACACTACGGGCGTGTCAAGACGATTCAGACAGCCTAAGACAGTTTTCCATTACGTGGAAAATGCGCAGAGCTCTCGGACGCGGATCATGGTCTTGTTCAGTCGCGCTCGTCGGTCATTCACCTAAATTTTTGCCCTGTAATTTTGGTGTCTTCGCAGGCATCATCTGGTCTGTTCGCCCCTTCGTTCGGGACCTTCGCCGTTCTGGGAGTCATCCCTTAGCGGATTTTGCGCGTTCGTATCCAAAAAATCAACGCCATGCGAATTATTGTTTTTCTACTCCTGATTTCACTTGCTCCACCTGCCGTTGCACAGGAGCACGCCGCGCACTCACGTGACTTTCCCGTGACGATCACTTTGTTTTGTCATGCAGCAGGCCTTCCCGGTCTGCGCAGCTTGTTTCAATCCCCGCGTTTTGGGATCCGGGTAGGAACTGAATTTTACTATGGCCGAAGCAACGGGGAGGCTACCGTGCAGACACTGAATATTGGCTATTATCGTCACCGGAATTTTCAGGACGGGCTTTTCATTTCCTCAGAATTTGGATATCGCCGTTTTTTCGGTAATGCATTTGGGGACGCGACTGCCGGAGTGGGTATGCTGATCGTGAATGCTGCATTACCTCGATACGAGCGTATTGATGTTGGCTATCGTCGCAGCCCCCGATTATTTGCCCGCGTCATGCCGACCCTCGGTATAGGCGGCGGATATCAGTTTCCAACCACCGCCTTGTTCACCCGATATGAAGTATTCGGGGAAATGCCTTTCGGATTTAAAGGACTTCCTGCACTGCCGCATCATGCGCTCCACATAGGTACCCGTATTCAAACTAATCATTAAAAACTATGCTTCGTTATCTTCTTGTTCTGATAATTTTTCTTTCTGCAGGTTGTGCTCATGAAATGATCGTCCACAAGCCAGAGCACGTTGCTTCGAACGGATTTGAAACTCATCCGCAACATGAACGATACCTCCAGGCACTTGAACGCTATCGCGTGGACTCCAATGCACCTGGCGCGTTGATGAGCATCAAAAAGCCAGGCGAACAATTTTGGACAGGCAGTGCTGGGTTCTCAAATCTTGAACATGGCACACCGATGGCGGCGGCTACGGCGTTTCGCACGGGAAGCGTGACAAAAATGTTTACTGCGGTGGTTGTTCTCAAACTTGTTGAGTTGAAGTCATTATCACTGGAGCAGTCGCTCGCGAGTGCACTTCCCGAAACAAAGAATCAAATTCCTGAATCGGAGCACATCACCATTCGGCATCTCCTTGCTCATCTCAGTGGAATTACCGACCCGCCCAATCAAAGCCTTCGATATCAATCCGATCTCATCAACGATCCGGTGCATGTCCTTTCCGTCGACGACAAACTCTCACGTTATGTGTATGGCAGAAGTCTGCGCTTCAAACCAGGAACGGATTATGGTTACAGCAATACGAACTACTGGTTGCTGGGCAAGATTGCTGAGCGTGCAACTGGCAAGAAGATTCATCAGCTGATGCAAGAGTTTATTTTCGAACCCACCGGCATGAAGAATTCTTACCTCGAGGAACGGGACGATCGAAACGTAGCAAGAGGATATGCGGATCTATATGGTCAGGATAAGTTGATGGACGTTTCCATTTGGGACCGGGCCGAAGGAGACGGGGAAGCAGATGGAGGTTTGATCAGTACAGCTCAGGATCTCACCTTATTTATGGAATCGTTATTCGGAGGAAAACTGATTTCGCTTGCCTTGTTGGAAGAGATGAAACGAATTCAGCTGAGCAATTGTAACACCGCCGAATGTGAATATGGACTTGGAATGGAGATATGGAGAACCAAAGCAGGCACCGCCTACGGGCACAACGGTGGATTGGTGGGCGTTGATGCCAATGTTTTATTCTACGAAACAACGGGTGCGATATCCGTCTTGTTTAAAAATGACGGACGCGGCTGGGACAAAAGTTTTCTGGATAGCCTTATTTCAGAATAGCGATGTCATACGTTCATATGGTTTAGTCGTTCCGGGGTTGTAATTTCAGGTATGCAAGAGTTACCAATAGGAATATGAAGCATATGAAAGTTATTATTTCGTTGGTGCTGTGTTTGTCAACGGCTTCAATCACTGCACAGGACATCTCGCAATTTCTCCGGCAGGGAAGCATTGTTCCATTTCAGGGCTCGCGACGAATCCCCATCGAAATTTTTAATGACTTGATTCTTCTGAAAGTTCGCGTGCAGGGAGTCGAGGGAACATTTGTGTGGGATAATGGATTCAGTGTCACTGGCCTGGACAGTGCGTTTGCGGTCAAGGCGGGGCTGGTCGAACGCAACGGGTCCATTGCCATGATCGATGGGAATAACCAGCGGACGTCGGCTGATCGAATGATCGCGAAAGAAATAGACATTCAGGGAATTAAAGCCAATGGGACTCCGGTTGTTATATTTAAAATTCCTGAAACCATTCAACCGCGCAAGCAACCCTTCGATGGCTTTCTTGGTTCATCGGTGATCAACAGACTAAACTGGAATTTTAATTTTGACAATGGGTATGTGGATGTCAGTCTTGATCCTTTTAACAGTGAGGGTATCAAAATTCCATTCGCGATAACGGGGAGAAACATTCACGTCATGGAGGGTAACATCAATGGCACCCGCCAGTGGATCGAAATTGATTTCGGAAGTAACAATGACGTCATTTACTTAAACCGTGCGCGCAGGTCGTTATTCGGTAACAACAATTTTCGGCTTGTGTACGGTGTCAGTACGTTTGCGCTCGCCGGCATGCCCCCGATGGATACCTCTTTCGTTCTCAAGGATACTTATAACTTTACTTTTGGAAAAGACAAAATCGTTCCAGCGCCTGGAATTGTACTCACCAGTTCAGAAGAGGAGGGACGACTTGGTAATGTTTTTTTCAGACGATACAACCTCGTCATCAACTGTACACCAAAAAAGCCTGCTTACATACTCCGACCCCGCACGTTAAAACCGGAAATGCCACCTGCTGATGTTTTTCGTTTTAAGATTATGCTGCATGAGGGGCGTCTGCTTGTTGGGAAAATGGAAGAGGTACAAGACAACGCCGGATGTCCGATCACATTGTTGGACGAGGTTGAATCAATTAATGGAAAAACCGCGGATGACTTTGCTGATAATCTTGAACTCATCGAATATCAAAACAACCTCCTGAAGTCATCCTTGGAAATGGAGTTGAAGATGAAGAATGGGACCATTTGCCGACTAAAAGGATCCAGATGACTTTTTTATATTTCGATCGATAAGTTTCACCTGATTTTTCCTTGATTGAATGAAGAAAGGAATATTTGTTGGTTTGATGTATTACTCAGCAGGTGCCTGCCTTACTGTGTTGTCATACTTTCTCGCCGACAACAGCTATGCACACGGTCCTTCCCTATATCATATGGTTGGGTTGTTGGTGCTCCTGATCGGGTTCGTTTGGTTCCTGTTGGGCGCGCTTCAGTTCGTCCTCGGTACTTCCAGTAGTTCCGCCAAAGGAACGCTTCTCGTTCATATCATTGTGTTATCCGGGCTAATTGTGTATTTGAGTAATATTCTAACAACAGGTTGATGACCTTTCAAATTCAATTTCTATACACAAGAGGGGCGATACGATTGTCTGTACTCATGGCGGGCGACCAGTTTACATGCGTGTCAGAGACTCTGTACTGTTCAACTTTATTGATTCATCGAGGGTGGAAATAAAGTCTTTGATTGAACAAAAGTAATACAGACGTTTCATCACTGGCTTCTTGCTTAAATATGTCATAGTTTAGATCTAAAAGAAAACTCCAAATGATGAAGGGCATACTCCAACTGGTCGCGCTGGCCATGTCAGTCCATGTAATGGCTCAATCTGATTCGCTGAGTATCATTGAGGATATCAAGAAGCATCAGAATTCGGTTAATGACTTTTATCGCGATCCCAAGCGGTCTCCATTAGCTGCAAGTGATCGCAAGTCATTCGAGGGAATTCCATTTTTCCCAATTAATCTGGAATACCGCGTGAAGGCGCGCCTGATACGAACGGAGAATACGCCGTTTTTTGGTTTAGCGACAACCACCAGCCGTCTGGCCATGAACCGCTTGTTCGGGTATCTGGAGTTCACGCTTCAGGGCAAAGCGTTCCGAATGCCGGTGTATCAATCCCGCGACTTCATTGAGAAGCCCGGGTACGCCGATCACTTATTTTTCTTATTTACCGATCGCACCAACGGACATGATTCGTACACTGGCGGACGTTACATTGATCTCCGTGTACCAGAGCAGGGGGATGAGGTCATCATTGATTTCAATAAATCCTACAATCCATATTGCGCCTATAATCCAAGATATTCCTGCCCCGTGGTTCCCGCGGAAAATGACATGGATATTGAAGTGCGTGCAGGCGTAAGCTATAAGAAGAAATTGCGTTTATAGGATCCAAGTAAATTAAATCGCATCTAAATTGCGATCTCTGTATCAGACCACTGTTGGATCGGTTAAATCCACTCATTATAAAACCTTCTTTATGAAATTTATATGTACCGTTTTTGCTGCCTTGATGACATTTCCGTCCTTTTCGCAGTCCGACTCTCTGGCCGCGATTAATGAAATTCAACTCCATCAGAAACAACTTAATAAAGAGTTTGCGGACAAACGTGAGTCTCCGCTAACAGAGGAGGATCGGAAGAAATTCAAGCAGCTTCCTTTTTTTTCGATTAACCTGACTTATCGCGTTGAAGCTACTTTAGAGCGGACCGAAAACACCGATTTTTTTGGCTTGAAAACTACGACTAGTCGGATTGCCATGGAACGTATTTTTGGCTACCTGCATTTTGCCATCGAGGGGAAGCAGTTCAAGATTCCAGTGTATCAGTCAAGGGATTTAATGACGAAGCCAGGATATGAAGATTACTTATTTTTCCCGTTCACCGATTTAACCAATGGAACAGAGACCTACGGCGGTGGGAGATATCTTGATCTGCGTATTCCGAAGGAGGGTGACAAGATCATCATTGACTTTAACAAGGCATACAATCCTTATTGTGCGTATAGTGACGAATTCTCCTGTCCAAAAGTACCGGCAGAAAATCATCTGGACATCGAAGTGCGTGCAGGCGTGACTTATACAAAGAAATAAGTTCTACATATTACGGGCTTCGCTTGAAGCGAACACGTCTCAGGCGATTACCGTTCAGCAAAAGTTCTGTTATCGGCTTATCCACATCAAACGTCAGCTGCCAGTCGTCAACAACCAATTTTCCTGGTGCAATGAATATACCAGTGCTCTTCTGGCCATTGATAACCACCTGTCCGCCTTCATTTGAAAAGTTTTGCAGTATCACGATTGCCCCGGTTTCTGTGTTCATAAATCTTCCATGGATCTTTTCAGGAGTTATGTTGGAGGTTTGCTGCGCGCGTGTCAGTGTGTACGGTGCGTGGGAAGTATAGTAGGCAGTGACCGTCATTTCTCCTTTACGGTTCTTTAGAAATTCCTGCTTGAAGGCCGTGTCATAGACTTGTCTGAATACGTTGGCCGATTCACGTTCAAGTTTTACATCGTTGCGGCCTTTCCGACGCAACACAAATTCGCCTTGACTATTCTTCAAAAAGTGAAAATAAAACGCTCCTTCGCCGGCATAAATACCCAAAACATCCTCCTCTGAAACCGGACTTGCGGCTGCCGCAGGACGAACCGGCCAGCCATCTTCCGAAAGGTTAAGAAATTTATCAACCATCTGATACGTTTGCCACGATGGAATAACTTTTCCGGAATTCGTCAGCGTAATGAAGGAGAGCTCCTTTTCCGGGATTCGAATCAGAACTGCTTTCCATGCCCCGGTTGCACCTTCGTGATATTGAATGGAAATGCCTTTATAACTTTTGAACTCCAGCCCGAAGCCGTAGTTTTTTATCGATGGATTGGAAGTAAGCTGCAAACTTTTCTGAATTAACGCCCGATTGAAATCCGGCCGGACCCAGCCATGAACAATCTTTTCCCAGCGGATCAAGTCGGGCAGGGTGGAAAACAAATTTCCGTCACCTGTCCCGTTCCAAATCCATTCGTAGTTTGACCACGTCGAGAAGTTGAAATATGGAAGGGCAACGGGTTGCTTAATTTTTGTATAATCATCTTCAAATGAAGTATTGTACATGCCCAGCTTCGCAAACATGTTGCTTGTGAATTGTACAAACGATTCTCCTGAAACTTTTTCAATGAGTAGTGCCAGCAGGATATAGTTCGAGTTGCTGTAGAGGTATTGGGACCCCGGTGTGAAGTTCAGTTCATTCTGTTTTTTCAGTAACGGCAGTAAGTCGGCATTGGTTAAGGTAAACTTCCACCACGTCTTTCCCTGAAGCGCAAGTAAGTCGTACACATCCCGGATGCCGCTGGAGTGATTTATCAGCGACTCGATCGTGATTCGATCTTTAATGTTTTTGAACAGCTCAGGGAAGTATTTTCGAATGTCATCCTGCAAGGATATTTTCTTTTGCGATTCAAGCAGCAACGTTGCTAATGCGGTGAATTGTTTACCGTTTGAGGCGATGTTGAATCGGGACGATCTGCTGATGAGGATGCTGTCGGCCAGGTTGGCGTAGCCAGCATACCGTTCATACACAACGTCTGCCTTTTGGACGATGGCGGTCGCAATACCGGGCGCCCGGGGTGGAACATCGGCAGTCGCAACGGAGTCCATACCCGTTAAAGGCGATTGTGCAACGGCGGCACAGGAAATAAACAGAAAAAGGAGAATACGTATCATTTGTTTTTTTACGGCAAGTAGGCTCATTGATCAGCGCGGGTCGCCCCAAATCCGGATTTGGCACCAATTTCTGCAGAAATGGCTGCATATTCTTTCGGCGTAATTTCCATCCAGCGCTTAAATGCGCGATTAAAGGTGGTCTTTGAATTGAACCCGGCATACTCTGCCAGCGCCAGCAAGGTTCTTGTTTTGAGTCCGCCCTGATCAATTTGATACCTGACTTCGTGCACCCGATGGAAATTGACGAAGTCGTTGAAGTTCATCTGGAACGATGAATTGATGATCTGCGAAATCCTTTTGGCCGGAATTCCAACAGCCTCTGCGACATCCGCGACCGTTAACCGGGCATTGCGATACATCTCGTTCGAAACAACAGCATTGAGTATGAGCTCTTTTTCCTGTTCTTCCCCGGGTAGCGATTCCGTTGTAATTTCCCTTTCGACGGGTCGCGTACGTAACGTTCCATCCGTCCTGACGGCGTGCGCAAACCCATGAAGACCAAGGTAAACCATGATGACTCCGAAGACTACATAATACCAGAACTTGTCCCCGAAATTTCCCCACTCCGGGTTAGTCACAAAAAAGACAAGACGCAGGAGCAGAAGCAATGACACGGCGACGAGAAAATTACGTATCCATCGGAACAGAACTTCATCGGCATAGCTGACCTTATCCCGAACGTTATCCGCGTACTGTTGATAATCACGAAGGCTAAAAAATGTATAAATACCGAGAGAGAAAAATCCTGCGTATTGATACCACGGATCAAAATCGCGGTCACGGCCATCGCCGTAAAACCTGAACGTTGTGTACCCAGACAAGTCCCACATGGCCATCACCAGCGCGAAGACAATATATAAAGCGCCAGGAATGAAATGCACATACTTTTTCCGGTCAATTGAGAAATCTTCCTGCAGCAGACTCTGAAAGTATAACCAGGCAACAGGGGGAATTATTAACACTTGTTGAAATGGAAAATAAAAAAGAATTGAACGGGTTTGGGGTTCGGCATACCACCCGGCGAATCCAGCGAGAAATGGGAAAATATACAAAACGGCCAAGACAAGGAGGCAACCAAGGAGCAGAGATGATCGGCTTTGAAGGCGGCCCGCACGGACGAGCAGGATGATGGCAATCAGTGCAACCTGCGCGGCGAGTAAAAGGAGGGTGACACTCTTTGAATTGAAATGCATCGTCGAAACTAAAGATAATTAATAAATGCCTTCAGCCGCAGTACGAATTAAACAATCCAGGCATACCGGCGTTTTTTTTATCATGGAAAAGACCTACACCCTGAAGAAGTTTGCGTCCGGTATGCATTACGTGGTGCTTGACGAAACCATTGTCAAGAAGTTTGTCACGAAAGAAAACTATCGTGTGATATGCACTGCCAATGGAGTCGTGGAATTTCACGGCGCAATTCTTCCGAAAAAGGAAGAAGGCCACTTCATCAACATTGGCTCAGCCATTTGCAGGAAATTGAAAATTAAAGAAGGCTCGCGGGTGAAGTTGTCATTTCAAAAAGACACTACGTCGTATCAGTTCGAAATGCCGGACGAGTTCGCTCAGGTGCTGAAAACCGATCTTCAGGCAAACAAAGTGTTTGAGCATCTCACCGATGGAAACAAACGAGGATTGATCTACCTGATCACGCAGGTGAAATCTGTTGACAAAAGAATTGAACGCTCATTGAAAATAGCGGAGCGTCTGAAAGCAGGAATTACTTCGCCGCGCGTTATTTTAAAGTAGACCCTCAGTTTTTTCGGGCGCTTGCTTTCATGTTGCGCATTTTTGTCTTGCGGACCATCTTGTACTTCGGTTGCTTCGATTTCTTTCTGTAAAATTTCCCCGACGTAGCAGATTGTCCGTAAGCTGCGCGTGCCGAAGATGTTTTTTCAGGCCGTTGCCTCTGCGCACAGGCAGATAATAAACCTATGAGAATGACCAGAATAAACAGAGCAGAAATACGCATGAGAGGCAATTTCTGGATCATACAATAAATTCATGCCTGCGGCATCAACTGTGCACAAATCTGTTTGAATCGTTGTTCGTTCCAGACTTCGTCAGGCGGTAGCCACCACGTTGTGTGTCAAGGCAGCGCGGATGCTTTCTGTCCATGAAGCAACATCGCCTTCGTTCGTATTGATCGCGAAACTGCCGTTACCGTAAGGGCGATAGATGTCAGTTTTTGTTGCTGAGAACAGGCCCACCGTTGTGACGCCAGACGCAGCTGCGAGATGCATCATCCCGCTGTCGGCACCAACGAAAATAGAAAGGTTAGATAAAAATCCACCCAGCTCCCGGATGTCCAGGCTATAATAGGCGGGCGCTTTAAAGTCGATTTGTGATACATTCTCCGCAGGAAGAATTTCAATAATCCGATACTCAGGAAAGGCGCGTTGCAATTGTGTGTACATCTTGTCCCACCACTCTTTTGAATAACACTTCACACCGGTTGCATAAGTAAAAATTCCCAATACATTTTTGGTTGTCCCGGCGGTTTGCTGCAAGAGCTCCAAACCCCTGCGCCGTTCTTCGTCTGATATTCGGAGCGACATGTTGGGAATCGGAAACGCACGTCGCATATCGAGGAATGAACGCAGATTAAGTACCGGATAAACTGCCATGTGGTTCTTAAGCGCGTGCTCGCCCTTGAACCAGTCATCTCCAAAAAATTTAGCGCGACTTCTCGCAAATCTTGTAGCAAGCCTGCCCGAAGATGAATGACCCACCACATTAACTACGAGATCATAGGTTTCATCGCGCATGGCCCACCATGTTCGCAAGTAAGTTCTCAATGACTTGAATGGTTTGCGCGGCAGTTCGAGAATATTGCCTATGCGCGGGTTGGTTTCAAATATTTGTTTAGCAGGTCCCTTCTTGACAAGCAGGTCAATGGTTGCGCTGGGAAAAATGGTGCTCAGCTCTTCAATAATCGGCGTAATCATCAACAGGTTTCCAAGTCGCTGGTTGGCCCGAATCAGCAAAATGCGGTTTACCTTTTCATGGGCAACGGTAAGGATACTGTCTTTTCCAATGTTATGAGTAAGCAGGGTGGATACACGCCTGCGGAATCCATCAATTCGGCTTTTTGTTCTCATGAATTACTGCTGGCAAGGACTCAGACTTTTTGTTCTGAAGCTGAGCAACTGTTTTCTCAGGGATTTGAATTTTCGTTTATTACTTCTGCGCTGCTGGAAATTCCATTTAAAGAAAAAGAGCTTTTGAAGTACATAAAGGTCGTCCATTCCGGAAAGTCGCGCATACTCAAGTCCGATCACGGTCAGCATCTCCGGATTGAGTCCAAGTTGCCGGAAGTTTCTTATCCGTCTTGCTTTTGACAACGGTCCTATCTTCATGCGGTTGTTGTCGATAAGACTGAACACATACTCGTTTTCCCGAATGGCAAAAAGAACATTTCCGACGGAATAGTCCATGTGCTGAATTCCAGCTTCGTGGAGAGAATAAGTAAATCGCGCAAATGCTTTGAGCAGGTCTTTCACTTCTTCTACCGGTCTGGTGATAATGTCATGCATCATGCGGTAATCACTGTAAGCCGATACAAAATAGCTTCGCGTGATTAATCCCAAACGTCGCACGTCAATGTAAGCAATTGGGTCAGGCGTCTCAAAACCCTGGCTGAGGAGATACTCCGCATTTTCGAATGCCTTTTGTGCTTTCGAGGACGTGAGTGAATAGCGGATAACGTTCGGCAAATAAATGCGGCGGTAATGTTTCACAACGAGTTTCCGACCACCTGCCTCAATCAGTCGAATTTCATTTCGCCGATTGTCCATGACGGTGCCCATGGAGGAAAATTGTTCCGGAATTTGCTCAATGAGGTGTTGCAAATCACGATACCGGGCCGAGACCACGGACGCAATCGGTTTCGATGAAGTTATGCCTTGCATGGCAAAGAGGGTTTATATGAGAATACCATCACTCAGAGGTGATAATTCTTATTCCTATAACAACAAAGTCACGAAAAGTTCACTTCGGGACTTGTCTCAAAACTGACGGTTCGCGCGTCTTTTTATTGTTCAAGCCCCCATTAATTCTTCATTTCTTTTTTCGCCGCACGGCGGAGTTGTTAAATGAGAAAAAAATTCCCCAGTGATTCAGTTGTTAAAATTAGAGTTAAGAAAAAGAACACGCATTGATTAAAGTCAATTAATCATCAGGCATCAACAATGCAGTACACATGATGTGTAGTAAATGACCGAAGTAGGATGTATTTCAATTTCTCAAATGCAACAATGTTGCATTTACGATTTTTGGTATTATATTGCCTTCACATTTAAAAGCGGATGAAATACCTATTAGACAGGGCTGGATTATATACATCGGCAGCATGCATCGTTCATTGCCTCGTTCCTGCCCTATTGCTCACAACTTCAACAACTGCCGGAGCTCTGTTATTTCTTGATCCGGCGCTGGAGTCTGCGTTGCTGGTGTTCAGCGCCATCTTCGCATCGCTATCGTTTATCCCCTCGTATCTGCGAAGACATCGCTCTTGCATACCTATTGCCCTGGTCATTACAGGGTTTGCTTTTATTTTATTGACCAAAGCGTTTTCGCTTACTCCGGAGCCGGTGTGGACTTCCGTTGGGGTTGCTTTTGTGGGGTTCGCGCATTGGAGAAATATCAAGCTTAGCCGACTCGTCGCGAAATGAGATTTCTCCTGGCGTTCTTCTCTTTGTATCATGTACTCGCGCCCCCGGATCACGGAGGCTGGGACATATTCGCCCGCGTGAAGTTTACGCCCCAGCTGATCAAGGAGGTCAACGAATATTTTCTGGTTCCATCTTTTGATTCCAGCATTCGGTCGTACGAAGGAAAAGAAATCACGCTTGAAGGATTCTTCATACCGATGGATCTCCCGGAGAAGAAGGTCATCATTGTCTCCAAAAATCCATATGCGGAGTGTTTTTTCTGCGGCGGTGCTGGTCCGGAGTCAGTTGCAGAGGTCCGGTTGACTACGATGCCTCCGCGGTTGAAAGCGGATGCGCGCATCCGGGTGACCGGTACACTCCGGCTAAACGGCCGGGATATTCATCACATGAATTTCATACTCGAGAACGCGCGTCTTGAACTCAGACAATAATAACCTCATATGATGAATTTGTTTTCTAAAAACAGAAAGCTTCCTGTTACAGTGCTCAGTGGATTCCTTGGTGCAGGCAAAACGACTCTGTTAAATCACCTATTGAACAACCGGCAAGGATTGAAAGTAGCCGTCATCGTCAATGACATGAGTGAACTTAACATTGACGCCCAGCTCGTGAAGAACGGCGTACAACTTTCGCGAACCGAAGAGAAGCTGGTGGAAATGAGTAATGGTTGTATTTGTTGTACGCTTCGCGAAGATTTAATTCAAGAAGTTGAGGTGTTGGCGCGCGAGCGGAAATTTGATTACTTATTAATTGAGAGCACAGGAATATCTGAGCCTGTTCCGGTAGCCCAGACTTTTACTTTTGATACCGGTGACGGCTTGCGGCAATTAAAAGACATAACACGGCTGGACACCATGGTGACGGTTGTGGATGCGTTCAATTTTCTCCGTGATTTCGGGAGTGCGGATACCATTGTCGATCGCGGAATGGCCTCCGATGAAACCGATCAGCGCAGCATTGTGAACTTGCTTACCGAGCAAGTCGAGTTTGCGAATGTCATCATTCTCAACAAAGCAGATCTGGTGAGCCCCGATCGCCTTCGCATGCTGGAGGGCATATTGAACAAACTTAATCCGGAAGCGCGGGTGATCCGAACCTCCTACAGCAAGGTGGATCCACGCAACATTCTCAATACACATCTATTTGATTACGAAAAGGCGCAACAATCCGCCGGTTGGATCAAGGAACTGAATCAGGAACATACACCCGAGACGGAGCACTATGGTATCTCTTCCTTTGTATTTCGCGACGCAAGACCTTTTAACCCGGAACGACTTTGGCGTTTTTTTCAGAAGGACTGGCCATCGTCGGTCATTCGAAGCAAGGGGATATTCTGGATGATCTCGCGACCGGACGAAGCGCTGTTATGGAGCCAGGCCGGAGGGTCCATCAAAGCTGAAGTATATGGAAAATGGTGGGCTTCCGTCTCTGCGCAGCAGCGTATGCGATCAGTTGATTTTCTGGAGAATAAAAACGCCATTGAAAAGAAATGGCATCCGCAGTGGGGCGATCGAATGAATGAGGTAGTGATCATCGGGCATGAGATGGATCGCGATGAAGTTACTGCACAGCTTCGCGCGTGCTTATGCATTGACGCTGAACTTGCGTTGTATGCGGAAGGCGTTGCGTTTCAAGACGCGTGGCCCATTTAGCTGTTTTCTGATCAGAATGGCGTTGTGTATATTTGATTAATCAGTCAGCACACGTCATGAATGTAACTCAGCCTGAGTGGACCGAAATCGTCAAATGGTGGGAATTGCGACGTATTCTTTACAACCTTTTGATGTTCTGCATTGGAATTGCAAGTATTCAGATAGCATACGTTTCAATTCCTCTGCTTTATATTATAATTGGAATCGCACTGAATATTGGCTATTCATTTTTTCCGGCTGCTGAACATCTTATACATCAACGACATGCCGTTATCTTAAAGCGATACCGGCATTTCGCATTCGCTTCATACTTGTTCGCTTCGATGCTTATGGTGATTGGCTTCGCAGTTCTTTTACGCATTTCCTAAGCGCTAATTTAGGGACTATTGATAACGAATTTGAGTTGGAGTAAATACCGCGTCGCCGGCGGAAGAAAACCGGAAGCAGACAAGATATCTGCTCCGGTATCAAACAAACACTCAAATCACCAATCTTACAAATCCTCCCCAGTTGTGCATCGTTGCTTTTTCTGCACCGCGTTCATCCACGTTTAAGGCGAACCCAAACGTGGCGTGTTTTACCTGAAGACCCATTCGGATATTCTGATAGCTCCGGTTGTGGTGATATGGTCCATAATTCGACATGAGTTGGAGACGTGAATAGAATCCAATCAAAGGAGTAATGGGTGGCGTGTATTCCATGGAACTCATAATTTCCACCGAGCCGCGATTCTTAACATCCACACGCGGAGCGATGATGCCCCTGAGGTTATTATTCTTAAATCGAAACTGAGCTGACAGCGAAGGCGAGATTCCCGGCTTCGTTGCATAGAATGTTCCCGCTGCAATAGTCAGGAAGGAGTTTAATGGGTACGTTGCATACAACTGGCTCATCACTTCATTCTTTGCAGATTCTTCATAGAGTAAGTGCTGCGATGAGGTGAAGAATAAACCAAACTTCGACTGACCGAATCGAACCGAACCCGAGTATTGATGCCAGTAGTTTTTGTCTCCTGCCATGAACTCCGCGGAGAGCGACTGGCACCACGCCACGGTGGTGCACAGTAACAGCATCATGCTCAACGTCACTTGCCGCTTCATAGGCGCTGACGCTTGCTGAGGTTTCCGTCTAAAGAAGCTGCACCGCCGCCCTGAATGATCAAGGCAATACACATTGCGAGTACGAGCACGTGATATTCAAAACCTTCTCCCTGCTTTTGTCCATACCAGTTCATGTGGAACCCATAGTCGACGTGGTAGGTAATCATCCCGATAAATATTCCCAGTATACCAAGTGCAGCGATTCGGGTTCCCATTCCTGCAAGCAACATGAGGGAGCCGAAAAATTGAATGCAGATTACTGCAAGGGCAACAATCCAGGGAAGCCCCATATAGGAAGTCAATGCGGATAAGGTAGCCGACAGTCCTGAGCCGCCGAACCAGCCCAGCATGGAGGAGGCACCGTGGGAGAATATAACAATGCCCAATACAATTCGGAGAGCTGTTGCGCTCCAGTTTTCTGATGTTTTTAAAATGATCGTGTCCATAAAATGTTTAAGTGATGATGAAATAATAGATATGGAATTACAAACCTTCGATGATGGTGCAGTTTGCCCGAAATGCAGATTCACGCAGCGTGTTTAATCGTGTGCGTTCAGCAGAGTAAAACCACTGGTGTGCACGCTCGTAGGACGAAAACTCGATCAGGACAAGCAGATGCGGATATGGATTTCCCTCGACGACGTTCATCGATCCTCCGATGATGAGATATCGTCCTCCGTACTGCTCGGTCACTTTTCTGATTTCATCCTGATAGTCACCAAGCTTCTTCAGGCTGAACACCTCGCGAATGTCAATCAGGCAATAGCCCTTCATATGTTTATTTTTTAATGGGAAAAGCAATGGGTCGCGTCGGCGCTGTTGAGTTTCAGCGACGAGGCAGTGATTGCAATACGTTTTCTCTGGCACGTTGCTTTCATACGACCGCCTGTTTTTGATTTCAGTTCAGTTTTGACTTGAGCTGCAAGGTCAATACGCCTATGCGCTGTCCGAAGAGTTCGGCACCTACAGCGTCTGAAGGTTCATGCAGATGTTCATGTGAATTGCTCGACAGAGTCATAAATCCCAGGTAGGAAGCCATCCCGTTGTGGTCAGGCAGTTGTGTTCCGTGTTCATCATAACGTGGCAGCATACCAGTAGGAATCCAGAGCATGCCGTGCTGTGCAGCGAAAATGGAGAGGCTGCTCAGCGTTGCAAGCTTGTCGCCGTTCACGCTTGATGAATTGGTGAAGCCCGCTGCGAGTTTGTCTTTCCAAAGTTGTCGCGACCAGATTCCTCCGGTGGCTTCCATGAACTTTTTGAATTCTGCGGAAACATTCCCGAAGTACGTAGGACTGCCGAAGACGATGGTGTCTGATTCGGCAAGTTGGGGGAGTTGTTGAATGGCCTGCTCCGTGGTCAGCAGTTCCACATCTTCGATGATCTTTTTTGCGCCTTGCGCAATTCTTTCAGCCACAATTCTGGTGTGACCGAAACCACTGTGATAGATAATGGTAATTTTCATAATTTACAGTTCAGTTTTGCTGCTCATTGATGCTTCAAAATTGCCACTACCCCACGGCTATCGAAATGAAGTTGATTATGAAATTGAATTGAACTGGTTCAAGATGAAAACTGACTTATTGCTCGAGAGCCTTGAGAAACATGTACCGCTGACAGAAGCGGAAAAGAAATTGATCGTGAGCTGCCTTCGCGAGCGCAGAGTGAAAAAAGGACAGTTTGTTGTTCATGAAGGGGCAGTAAGCCGCAGCACCAACTTCGTTATTGATGGTAGTCTTCGCACTTACTTTATCGATGCAAACGGTCAGGAGCACATTGTCCAGTTTGCCATTGAGGGATGGTGGATCAGTGACCTGAACAGCTTCATTATGCAGGTTCCCGCAACGTTTAATGTTCAGGCGATTGAAGACAGTGTCATTCTTGAATTGCCATTCGATTCATTGGAAAAATTGTATGTGGAGGTTCCGAAAATCGAGCGGTATTTCAGGATCATCACCCAGCGGGCATTCGTATCCTTTCAGCAACGTATTGTTCAGAACATCAGCATGTCGGCGGAAGAGCGATACCTTGCCTTTTGTCAGAAGTATCCCAAAATTGAATTGCGCATTCCGCAGAAACTTGTTGCATCTTACCTGGGTATCTCAGCGGAATTTCTCAGCAAAATCAAGAAGCGTATGAAAGAGCAGATGCCGTGATGCCCGGCTTAGCGAAGCGTAACCCGAACGCCGAGACCAAGCTGAAATATATCGGGAAGGTCCAGCGATTTGGTGTTTTGCAAATAGCTGACGAGATACAGTTCATTCGTGTTCCATTCTGAGTAGAACGCAACGGACTGGATACTGGATTCCTTGAACGTATAGGTGAGTGACTGCTCGAAAGCCAGATGGATACGCAGGGAAGTGCGCCACCAGTAATAGCCTTCCGGGTAACGCCATGGAGACCATCGCGATGCAAACCGGGATCCGAAATGATAGCTCACAAATGTCCCGAAGTCGAGAGGCCGGATCACGAGTTTTTCATGAAAGGCTTTTGCCGAGAACGGGCTATACATCAGCTTGGCTGCGGCGATGTGGAAAGATCCTCCTTTTCCCGTTGGCAAATATCCATAGTGGAAACTTAATCTTCCTTTTTGATTAAATACATCATAGCCTGCACCAACGTTAGCGTAGCCGAGGCTTCCCGCATATTGAACACTGTAGAAATCAGGCGAAAGTGTGGAGCGCTGAGCACGGAGCTGAAGCGCAACCGTCGAGAAGAGAATCAGAAACAGAAAGCTTTTCATCAGAATCTTATCTTTTCGAGGATGACGTTCTGTTGCACAAAGGTAAGTTTCAATAACTCCCGGGCTTCGAAATGCGCACTGTTGATGTACCGAACACCGTCGTTGTAAAAGTAACGGTCGGCAAAGCTGTGTTGATGCGCATGCAGCGATACAACCAGGTTGTCTTGTTCGCGGAGGAGTTGTGCGTAAGGTTCCTCGAGGCGCTGATTAAAATCTCCACTGAAAGGAGCTACGTGAGAAACCGGTACCGTGTACGTTGCATCCGGGTCTTCAAGTTCTGTCCTCAGCCACTGCAAGTCAGGCACACCACCTTCAACATATTCGCGTCCGTTGGTATTGTGGAGCACAAACTTATATGGCCCGTACGTAAATGAATAATTCAACGGGCCATAAAAGGTTTCGAATGTAGCGTGCCCATTGCCAACAACATCGTGATTTCCAATTACCGCAAAATACGGTACTTGTAATTTCCTGAGGCGATCGTGTACCCATTCCAGTTCCTGAAGAAGTCCGAAATCGGAAACATCTCCACCAATCATTACAAAGTCGACATCATCGAATTGATTAACCTTTTTGACAAAGTCTTCGGCTTCTTCATAGAATCGTTGGGAGTCGCCGAGGAAAACGATGGTTACTGTATCTTGTTTCTTCGGAGGCTGTAATCGTTTGAAACTGGAAAGATTGACGTTTCTGGGACTGTCGTTATCGAATTCCTGGTTTGGGCTGTATTCAAAGATGTCGCTGCAACCCATCATCAGCAACACAAGGAGAGGGCTTGTGTATTTCATAAGTCTTGTGGTTAACAGCAATAAAGACGTATTCGTTGCTAATCCAGTGTGAAGTTTGTGTTAATATTTTAGATGAAGTACATCCCGTCGTTCAGGTGCTTCCGCCGGAGGCGTCGCGTCAGCCAGTATTGTAAACTGATTTTTCCGCCACCGTAGAGTGTCCCGATGAGACTTAAGCCGATCATCAGGATATGCAGCTCAAAGCCTTCGCCTTGCAGAACACCATCCCAGTCCATAAAGAATCCAAAGGGAAGATGGACGGTGATGATGGCTCCAATCATAATGATGATGACACTTGTTGTTAGGAGTCGGGTCCAGATGCCGAGCAGGAGAAATATCATTCCGAAGGATTCGCAGATGATGATCGCAAAGCCAAACAACCAGGGGAGACCGATCGCTTCCGTGAAGAAGTTCATGGTATTGTCAAAGCCGTAACCACCAAACCATCCCAAGAGCTTTTGGGCGCCGTGTGCAAACATAACTACGCCGATGGTTATCCGTGTAATCAACAGCGTTACATCGAGTTTTGTGAATGTGGTATTCATAGGGTATGTGATAGAACGACTCCGCGGAGCCGTTGATTTATATTTTACTTTGAAAGATGTGTACAGTTATTACTTTTTAATCAGCATCACGCCCGCAACAATCAGAATCAATCCGGCAAGTCGCCATAGATTAATTTGTTTTTCTGGCATGCCAAGCCATCCGAAATGGTCAATGAGCATAGACATGATCAGCTGACCGCCAATCACCAGGGCCAGGAACATGGCGATACCAATTTTGGGTGATGCTACCACGGTGCTGACGACATAGAAAGCACCAACAACACCACCAAGCCAGGCATACCACGGTGCTTGTGCGACGTATTGCACCGAGCGCTGGAGCATGGTGAAATTTGAAATGCTATACACGAGTAACACGACGGTGCCCACGGAAAATGAGATGAGGGATGCCAGTAGCGGATTACCAGAGAATGAAGTCAACCGGTTGTTGAAAGCGATCTGCAGTGGCAGCAGGATGCCAGCGATGGCTGCAAGGACATGATATTGATTCATAGGAGACGGTTAAGAATTTAAATTCCGGAGTGAACCTTCACCCCGGAATTCTTTGAGTTGTTTTATTTACTTCGGCTCAGGAGGTTCATTGTGTAGCTCCAGGGTGCTCCTTCCAGTGCTTTGTACACTTCGTTGGCGACAGGTCTCGCGTTGTCGAAGATGATTTGACAGAACGCAGTATAGGAGGTTGAGATTACGACATCCCCCTGCTTGAGGTATTCCAATGCAGATTGATCAAGAATGTCGTTGTAGGTCCCTGCAAGATCCATCAGGGCATGAACATCATAACCGTCGGCAGTCATCGATACAGCGGGGAATGCCAGACACACATTGGTGGTCACCGCGCCGATAAGAATTTTCTTCCTTCCGGTTTTTTCGATGGCGGCGCGAACACGTGGATCGTCCCAGGCATTGATGATGGTTCTGCTGATCACTGGAATTTCAGGAAAGTCTTTCAGTACTTCAGGAAGAAAAGGACCCCAGAAATCGGGAGACACCTCGGTGATGATGGTCGGTATTCCAAGAACTTTGGCTGCGCGAATTGCGCCGAGCAGGTTATGTCGAAGCAAATGCGGGTCGGTGGTACCTACACCGGCAACAAGTCCGAGCTGATGATCGATCAATACGAGTACGGAATTCTCTGCTGTTAATGGTTCAGCAACTTTTTGAAAAACTGATTTTGTTTTCATGTTAATTTTTAAATTTTAATTGTAGCACTTAGTCCTTGCCGTGGCGCCTTTTGGCTCGTGATTAAGTTGATACAAAGGTGCAGGAGTGCAGTTCCTCCTGCCATGAAGTTGTTCTAGTGATTGAATTGAACTTTCTCTGGGAAAATTCTTAAGGTAGGTTAATCGCGTCTGGTTGATTCAGACTGGGTCGTTGCCTTGATGAATTCGTCCGGGAGCCTGAGCGTAGACATGCGGATGATGATTGCTGCAGTGACAATCGTTCCAAGAATCATGATGATGATCGCATGGCGTTCGGCTGCGAGCTGGCCGAAGATGCCCGGTGCTTTTAACCGGTGAATGCATGCGACGTGAAAGAAGAAGGAGATCAGCGCAAGCGTATAATAAGGAATAAAGAAAAGCTTATGAGGCCACATGTTCATCACGCCGGCTCCGTACCACAAATTGGTATCGACCTGTAGCCTATATCTTCCAATCATCACAGCGCTGACGTGAATGATAAGGAACAACGCCATATACAATCCGGACAGCACGTGAATCCAGTCGTAAGTCGTGGTAATTTTTCCCCACTTTTGAAATGCGAGAGCGAGGCCCGTTCCTATCTGAACAAGAACGGCGAGCAAAAGAAGAGATTCGATAATTGGATTGCGATAGATCTTTCGGGCAGCCTGCATAAACGAGATATGCATGCTTTCGGAGTGCAAAATGGTCAGGTGATTCAGAATGTGGACCCCGACAAAAATGGCGATGACGAGTCCGGAAAAGTAATGCGTGGCTTTCATAACATTTTTCCGTAAAGGTTGCCGTTCTGAAGTTCCCGCACCTTGAGGTGGGTCAAGACTTTTACTTGAACTACATTAAGATCAAAGGGTTTGTTTCATCTTACTAAAGAACTCCGGCGTGATGCCAAGGTACGATGCAATCATATATTGAGGAACCCGTTGCTCAATATCTGGATATTTTTTTCGGAAGAATTCGTATCGTTCTGCAACCGTCATCACGAAGTTCTGCTGGATGCGCTGATACGTGGCAATCACCGACTTCCGGTAAATGGTTAGAAAGTATTTATTTAATGAAGGGATGTCAATCAGTAATGCATCCATCGCCTCTTTCGACATCGTAATGACTTCACCTTCTTCAAGTGCTTCCACAAACTGGCTCGCAGGCTCTGCATCGGTAAAGCTGTTCAGATCGGTGATCCAGTAGTTTTCCACGGCAAATCGCATGATGTACTCTTTGCCCAGTTTATCGGTGTAAAACAACCGGAAGCATCCTTTCAGGACAAAATGCTCGTTCCGGGTATAGTCTCCCTCAGCGACTAATATTTGTTTCTTCCTGACAGTCTTGGTGTTCAGATAGCTGCAAAGCTTTGATTTTTCTTCAGGCGTCAGTCTGACGACTGTTTCAATGTGGTTGATGAGGGGTTCAAATCGTCTGTCTGCCATAGATAAAACGTTTCACCTGGACCCGAATATACTATGATACAGCCGGGGTTGGCAAGATCCGCCTGTGCAATGAGGCGGATCTGGAAGTGTGAATTGAATTACGAGAGCGGCTCCGCTTTATATCCGGCCTTCTCGACTGCTTGAATGATTTCATCTGCGTTCTTGTTGGCCGTCACCGTTAATATCTTGGAAGGGTTCTTAAAGTCGACCTGCCACTGATCTTTACCGATCAGTTCGTCGAGTACGGGGGTTGCTTTCGCTACGCAATTCGCGCATTTTATTGTTGTTTTAAATTGAGTTGTATTCATAGAAATAGAGATTACTAATTCGTTTCAGATACTTCATAACCTGCCCTGCGGATCGCCTGCAGAACGGCATCGGAGGTGAGGTTGTTTTTTAATTCAATTTCGGCCGTTGTCGGAGCAATGGATTTCACCAGTGCGCCAACTTCACTGACCGCCCGGGTTACCGTGAGCTGGCAGTGACTGCTTTTCATGTTTGGGATGACAACTTGGATGGTGTGCATAACTGTTCCTGATTTTTGTAAACTGTTTTTTGTTCTTCTTCTGCTGTTACTTCAGCGGATGCCTATGTAGCCGTAGATGAAAATCGTGAAGCATAAACAGGCGATCATCACTCCGAAAACCAGCAGAATAATTCGATTTAGTGTTTGCATAACCTGAGCGTTGACAATGTAAAGCTACAATCGTGTAGCCCAGGTTGTGTTATACTTAAGATTGTTCTGTTTATAACATTTCGTCCATATAGTCGTTGAACCGGTGCGGTGCTTCCTGGTAAGCCTGGAGGCACTGAATGCTGCAGAAATAGTGCTTCTTCGACCCCTTCTGAAGGAGTACCTCCGCGTGGAGAGGATGAACAAACATGTTGCAGACCGGATCAATGCCCATGATGGGACGCTTGTTTTTCACAATCAGACGAAATACGTTCACGTCGTGAAGCACATTTCGAAGCTGTCTATATCCCAGCCTTACAAAGTCGGCATGTTTTTGTCGTGGCACCTTTTCGAGAAATTCTGCGGAGGCAATTACTTCACTTCGTCCTGCCAGACTCATAAGCCTGGAAGCAATTGTTATCGTTGACCCAAAAAGATTTTTTCCCTGCATCAGGACTCTTCCGTAATGTAATCCGGCATGCATACCCAGAAAATATTGTTCTTCACTGGCTAGTGCAAGCATATTCCGCGCAGTCTCCATTAGGTCTTCCGGGTCGTCTGAAATCAGCACCACCTGGTCACCTACCTGTTGCAGGAGTTCTGCTTTTCCTGAGATGGCCGCGCTCGTAAGTTGAATAAACCGGCCAACCAGCCGTGCCGCAACTTCACCCCCGTGGACATCGGTCATGGCTGTATAACCTGAAAGGTCTACCATGAGAATTCCCAATTCTCTTTCGGAGGTTTGTGACAGAATGTTGTCTTTAGCTTGTGTATAGGCAGCGTGAATCATCATTCATCATTTTTATTTATTCAATTTTCATAACAGGCCGAGTGCGTGGTCAAGACGCAAGCGCTTGATGTTGAGTTCAAAGAGCAAATTGATGTAGTTCAGCTTTGATTCTGTCAATGCAAGCTCCGCATCGGACAACTCCAACCGCGAACTTATGCCGCCTGCATATCGATCCTGGATGATCTGGTAATTCATTTCAGCAGCTTCAATGGTTCTTTCCTGAACTTCAATTCTCCGGCTCACTTCCTGCAATTCATTGTGTAAGTAATGAATTTCAGTTTCTGCTTTATCCTTTGCATCATCGAGTTCAAGTATGCTTTTCTGAACAACAAAAGCTGATTGTCGTACGCTCGCATTGACGCGGTTACCCTGAAATATGGGGAGTTGCGCGGAAATTCCGACAAAGGAAGTTCGTGGCCAGCGATAGCTATCAAATCTTCGGTCGTCGGCCTGCGCCTGCAGTTGGACGGCCCCGACCAACGAAACAGTAGGGATACGTTGCGCTTTCAGGTAGCTCAGTTTTGTCTTGCTCAGCTCTACTTGTAATTCTTTCGCCTGAATATCGGCTCTGTTGTTCACGGCATTTTTCTCAGGTAGTGTCAAGCCTGGAGAAAGCCCGGACTGGATATTGTTCACCAGCGAATCGGTGAGCGTCACGTGGCTTTCGGCAGGAAGACCCAACAGTTGATTCAGACGCCGCAGCACAATTTTGTGTTGTGTTTCCAGATGAGCGATGGAAGTCTTCAGGTTTTCTACAATGATGAAGTTGCGAAGGGTATCCACCTTAAGGCTTTTGCCCTGAAGCAGTAACGTGCGCGAGTCATTCAGCGACTTCTTATTTCGTTCGAGGCTTTGCCGCGTCAGGTTAATTTGTTCCAGAAGTACGAGCGCAGAATAGTATGTTTCGGTTACTTCAATTGTCAGCGCTGCTTTCGCTGTTCTTTCAGAGGTGGTCTGAATTGATTCCTGTAAGTGTGCCGCGCGAATTTGTCTTCTGGCAGTTTCTGAAAGCAACGGCTGATGGAGCGTCAGTGCGGTATGAAAGGCATTCTTTCCACCAACCGCTACATCCGTTACTGGTATTTCAGGATTTCCAGCAAAGGAGCCTGGCATAAAAATAACCTGCCTGTCGAAATAGTAGGTGTACGCTCCTGAAGCCGTTACGTTTGGCATCATGGCGGAGCGTGCCATGCGCACATCTTCACGAGTCATTTGAGACTGTACCTGGACGGATTTCCATTCTTTATTGTTTTCGCGCGCGGTGTTCAATGCCTGCTCAAGCGATAAAGCAATCTCCTGAGCGTGCATCGGCGCTGAAAGCGTGGCCAGCAGAACGGCCAGACTGATTAATTTTTTCATATCGGTTAATTAATGATTTCCGGTTCGGAGGTGATTTCTGTCTCATCAACAACATTCGTTTTTCTCGTCGATGATGACAGGTAAGAATAGACTGCAGGGATGATGAACAACGTGAGGATCCCGGCGAAGACAAGACCTCCGGCAATCACGATACCCAGTGATTGTCTGGAGTTGTGCGTCAACGCAATTGGAATTGCGCCGAAGATCATCGCGAGCGAAGTCATCAGAATCGGACGGAAGCGTTGTGCGGCGGCCTGAATGGCTGCATCAAACGCAGAACGCCCCTGCTCTTTTAAGTGATTGGCAAATTCAACGATGAGGATACCGTTTTTTGTAATCAGACCGATGAGCGTAATGATTCCAATCTGGCTGAATACGTTCAGGCTTTGTCCGAACCAGTCCAGGCTCAGTAACGCTCCGGTGACCGCCATGGGCACGGTGAGCATGATGATAAATGGATCGCGAAGACTTTCAAACTGTGCAGCAAGAATCATATAGATGAGCAACAGCGCAAGCAGAAGTGTGAAGGTGAGATTGCCCTGACTTTCCACATAATCCCTTGACTGCCCGGCAAGTGTGGTCTTGAAACTCTCTCCAAGAATTTGTTGCTTGATGGACTCCATCTCACGGATGCCTTCTTCCAGACTGACACCCGGTGCGAGTCCGGCAGAGATGGTAGCCGATGTGTATTGATCATACCGGTAGATGGCTGCGGGACTGATGCCCTCGTCAACGGTAATCAGGTTGTTCAGCGCAATCATCTGACCTCTGTCGGAGCGCACATAGATTGATTTCAGATCACTGATGTCATTTCTGTTCGTGCGCTCGAGTTGTCCAATGACTTCATACTGGCGATCGTTTCTCAGGAAATAGCCGTACCGTTGCCCGGAGAGTGACAGCTGTAATGCTCTGGCAACTTCCTGTATAGAGACTCCCATCAATGCAGCTTTCTGGCGATCGATATTGATGGTTACTTCCGGTTTATTGATTTTCAAATCACTGTCAACGAACATTAATTTTTTGCTCTGTCTTGCAGCCATCAAAAATTTTGGAAGTATGTTCGAGAGGCTATCCAGACTTGGCGCCTGAAGAACATATTGAACGGGCTGACCACCGCCGTAGCGTGTGCCAATGGTTGGAGGCATGTAGGGGAACAGAAGTATGTTTCTGAATTGTCCGGATGCCGAACCATATTGATAATAGAGCTGCTGTACGCTCGCCTTTCTGTCTTTAGGGTCTTTCAGATAAATACTTTGCACAGCAACGTTCACTGGTGCAGGAGCAGGTATGAATGAGATGGCGACCATGGAATACGTCTGATACAAACCTTCCGTACTGTCACTTACATAATGTCCTACTTCCGTCATGTTCTTTTTCATGAAATCATAGGAAACGCCTTCCGGGGCGATGGCGATGAGCATCATATTGGAGCGATCTTCCACCGGTGCAAGTTCTGATGGAAGTTTTTTTCCAACCGTGTAGATGACGAGACCGGTCGCGGCGAGAAATACCCAGGCCAGCCACCGTTGTTTCATGAAGGCCGTCAGCAGAGACGAATAGCCATTATTCATCCGAATGAAGAAGGGCTCCGTTACGCGATACAGCCAGTTGGGCTTGTCGCGCTTGCGCAGCAGGTATGCGCTGAGCATGGGAGACAACGTCAGGGCGACAAAGGCAGATACCAGAACAGATCCCGATACCACGACTGCAAATTCCTTAAAGAGCTGTCCGCTGATGCCACCCATAAAAATAATGGGAAGAAACACCGCCGCGAGTGTGATGGTTGTGGAGATCACGGCAAAGTAGATTTCTTTCGAGCCAGCGAAAGCTGCCTGCACCGGACTCATTCCTTCTTCTACTTTCTTATATATATTTTCCAAAACAACAATCGCATCATCGACAACCAGTCCGATGGCCAGAACAAGTCCGAGCAGCGTGAGTACATTGATGGAAAAGCCAGCGATGTACATAATGAAAAATGCCGAGAGTATGGAAACGGGAATGGCCAGCACTGGAATGATTGTAGAGCGCCAGTCTCTCAAAAAAAGGAAGATGATAATGACAACAAGTCCGAAGGCAATCAGTAACGTTTCTTCGACTTCCTTAATCGATTCGCGGACAGGCTTGGTAAAATCGAAACCCACAATGAGCCTGTACTCTGAGGGAATATCTTTGCGAAGCTGATCGAGACGTTTATAAAATTCATCAACAACTTCGATGGCATTGGCACCTCGCTGAATTTGTATGGCCACACCAACACCGACCCGGTCGGCTTTGTTGGTTCCATTAATGATCGCGTTTCGTTCATTTAGTTCAGACAATTCAGCAAAACCGACATCCTTTAGCCGGACGACAGACTTGTTATCATGGCGGATGATCATCTCATTAAATTCTTCTGCGGTTGTGAGACGCCCAAGGGTACGCACGCTGAGTTCGTTGTTATTTCCTTCGATGCGACCCGATGGCAGATCCATATTTTCCCGATGAAGTGCGAGACGAATATCTTCCGGTGTTAATTTGAATGCCGCCAGCCTGACGGGATCGAATCGTAATCGCATCGCGTATTTATGCTCGCCGACAATGCTGACGCGCTGTATTCCGGGAATGGACTGCATGCGTTCCTTAATGACTGTGGAGGCGAGGTGCGAAACTTCTTTGATATCACGTGTATCACTTTCTACTTCCAGGAAGGCAACCAGGTTGTCGGGTGAAGACGCTTTTTCAACAATCGTGGGATCGACATCGGCGGGCAATTGATTTTTTGCTTTTGCGACTTTATCACGTACATCGTTGAGGGCATCTTCCAGATCAATATCCCGATTGAATTCAATGGATATAATGCTCACTTGTTCGCGCGATTCTGAAGAAATGGTGCGAACACCGTTGGCTTCTGCGATGGACTCTTCCAATGGCTTGGTGATTTTGGATGCAATAACATCCGGGCTTGCGCCGGGATAAAAAGTTATGGCTGCAATTACCGGAGGTTCCGTTAATGGGAATTCCCGAATGCCGAGGTACTTCCAGCCAACGATACCCATGAGTACGATGAGCGCAGAGAAAACACCGGCGAGGACAGGTTTGCGAATACTGATTGATGGTAAGCTCATAGTGTATATGTTTTAGTGAGCCGCTGACATAATCTGAACTGGTGTGCCATCACCTGCACGGAGAATATTGGAAATCAAGACAGTGTCACCATCTGCAAGCCCTGAGGTGATCAGCGCTTCGTGTTCACTTCTGTTGCCAATCTGAACTGCGGTACTTTTTGCCGATCCGTTCTTCACGATAAATACCTGGTAGCCTTTTCCACCGGGAATTAATGCTTCCGTCGGAATGGTCAGTGCCTTTGCATGTTGCTCGGTTGTTGAGAAGAATATACGTGCAGACATTCCTGGTTTGAGTTTTCCGTTTTGGTTGTCTGCAAGGGCATGTACCGTGATTGTTCTGCTATTGGGATCAACTCCGGATTCGGATGCCGATATGACGGCACTTTTTCGTTCATTTGATCCATTGATTAGGAAATAAATCTTTTTCCCTTTTTTGACGAATGCGTGATGTTGTTCAGATACGGTAAATTCAATTTTCACAACATGCTGCTCCTGTAAGGTGACAAGCGAAGTACCCGGCGACACAAGCGCACCTGGGTGCACGGGTGAAATGCCCACAATACCTGCGAACGGTGCCGTTATTTCTGTCTTGGTGAGTTCCGTTTCCAGCAGTGAACGCGAGGCTTCCAGTGATTGCAGTTTGCTGAGTGCGATGTCATATTCTTCCTGACGAACAGCATCTTTTGCGAGCAGTGCTGCCAGACGAGTCTCTGTTATTTTTGCAAGTTGCAGCTCGGCATCAATCTGCTTCAGACGTGCGCGCGTTTCGCGAGCATCCAGACTAAATAACTTCTGTCCGGCTTTGACAAAGGTTCCTTCCGTAAAGTGACGTGCAATCACTTTGCGCGATAATTCACTGGTCAGCTGAACTTCCCTGTTGGAAAGGATCGAGCCGGCGATTTGTTCTTCCTGAATATGCGGCGCATAATGCACAACTTTTACATCGACAGGTAATCCAAGGCTCGGTGCCGGAGCGGTTTCTGAACTAACGGGCTGCTCATGACTGCATGCCAGCGTGAGCCCGAGAATACTGATGAATAAGAAAATGGGAGTTGATTTCATATTTTATTTTTTTCGACTATGAACCTGAACGCAGCATGACGCAGCGTGATTTTCATTTAAGCGTGACTCGTTTATATAGTTTCGATATTTCGTTCAGGGAAAGCGTTTGAGAAGTATCTCTGATGAAAGGAAATGGATGGCGGATTTCATAATAAAGTCGTTCTCCTGGTATCGTAAGAACGATTACATGACTCCAAAAGAAAAAAGGTCCGGAAACTCCGGACCCTTTAACCCAAACCAAACCTTTTGCACTTAATAACGCGATCAGGATCGAGGAGATTTACAGATAACCTCGCGTGATTTACATAAAGGTTTGATTTCTATATTTGCTGAAATGAAGGTTGTCTTAGTTGTATTGATTTTTATCTTCTCTCTTACCGGAGTGATCTGTCTCGTTACAGGAATTTATCGGACGACGCTTGATTATAATGAACAAGGCGTTTATTTCAATCCGGATTCTCTTTCTACTTACTCCAGTCAGGCGATCGGCGCATACTTCCTGCTGGCCGTTTGTTCGGTGCTGCTTGCTTTCTTTTTCGGCTTTTTGCTGAAGCGTTATAAAAAGACTGCATAAGACCGGCCGACTTCCCCGGTGTCTGATTCGTATTATCTTTGCAGCCAGGTTTACTCTTCACATAACCCCAATGCCTTTGATTCGCCTGTCCCTATTTTTTTGCTTACTCTGTTTTTCAACATTGGCATTATCGCAACAGCGTGTAGCCTTCGTGGTGAAAGACAACGATACGAGGCAGCCACTGCCGGGAGCTGCGGTTACTATTGAGTCGCTGGGTATTGCTGTCGAAGCAGATGAAAACGGGCTTGCGCTTATCCCAACCGTTGCAGATGGCGAGTATGTCGTGCAGGTTTCCTTCGTGGGCTATGCCACCTATCGCAAGCTGATAACATTCCCGTCCGATCAATCGAGCCCTTTCGAAATATTGCTCGAACACGCTCACGAGTCGCTTGACGAAATTGTGATCACTTCGACGCGTAGCAGCCGGACGATTGCAGATATACCCACACGCGTGGAGTTTATCGCAGGAGAAGAGCTGGACGAGAAAGGCAATATGAAGCCCGGTGACATTCGCATGCTGCTGAATGAAAGTACAGGAATTCAGACGCAACAGACGTCGGCAACTTCAGCCAATGCCTCCATTCGTATCCAGGGACTCGACGGCCGCTATACACAATTGCTGCGCGATGGCTTTCCGCTTTATGCAGGATTTTCAGGAGGACTCGGATTGTTGCAGACGCCGCCGTTGGATCTGCGACAAGTAGAGGTCATTAAAGGATCTTCTTCTACGCTCTACGGAGGTGGTGCAATCGCTGGGATGGTCAACCTGGTCAGTAAACTTCCTTCGGAAGAACGCGAGCTGCGCTTCGTCGCCAACGGAACAAGCGCAGGTGGCCTTGACCTCAGTGGATTTTTCGGTCAGCAATTTGAGAAAGCAGGATTCACGCTGTTTGCCTCACGCAATTCAAACAGGGCATTTGATCCGGCTGATATTGGTCTTACGGCTATACCGGAATTTGAAAGATATACCATTAACCCAAAGTTGTTTGTTCATTTCAATGAGGAGACTTCGATCAACCTTGGAGTTAATATCACTAAAGAAGACAGGATTGGGGGAGACGTCGATTACATCCGGGGAAATGCCAGCGCGACAGGGCGCTACTTCGAGCGCAATGACTCCAGACGGTACTCCACACAGTTCGGGCTCTCGCATCGCTTTAGTGAGTCCCTCTCTTTCAACATCAAAAACAGTTTCAATCGGTTCGACCGCAGGCTCAGTATTCCGCAATACACTTTTGATGGAACACAATTCAATTCTTTCACAGAGTTGAATGTTGTACAAAAAGGTGAACGGGCGGAGTGGATTGGCGGCGTCAATATATGGACTGATAATTTTAAGGAGAATCAGCTCACGAACGTCCCTGCGAGAGATAATCGACAGTCAACTTACGGAGCATTCGTACAAACCACTGTTCAGGCCGGGGAGAAGATCAGTATTGAGGGAGGTATGCGCGCTGACTATGTCACGGACTACGGATTTGTTTTCCTTCCGCGGATTTCGCTGATGTACAAGCACAGCGAAAATTTCAGTTCGCGTATAGGTGGAGGGTTGGGTTATAAGACACCAACCATTTTTACCGAGGAGAGCGAACGCATTCAATATCAAAATGTATTGCCGGTATCACCACGTCAGAACGACCTGGAGAAAAGTTACGGCACCAATTGGGATTTAAATTATCGCACGGAGATCGGAGAGGTGGGGCTAAGCATCAATCATCTCTTTTTCTACACGTATCTTAATAACCCCCTTGCGCTGTCTCCGGCGGGTAATGGAACGTTTGCGTTTGTGAATTTGACCGGCCATATTGATACGAAGGGAACGGAGACGAACGTCAAGCTCGAGTACGGTGATTTTAAATTATTTATCGGCTATACATACACCGACACAGAAATTCATGACAACGGTGTCCGTGTTCAGAATCCGCTGACGGCGCGTCATCGGCTGAATAATGTATTGATGTATGAAGTAGAGGAAAAATGGAAAGTCGGGCTTGAAGCGTACTATTTCAGCAAACAGCGATTAAGTGATGATACAATGGGCAAGTCCTACTGGATCTGCGGCTTTATGGCCGAACGAATCTGGGAGCGTTTTTCCCTCTTTATCAATTTTGAAAATTTTCTTGATACGCGTCAGACACGTTTTGATACCATTTTCACTGGCAGCGTGACCACTCCAGTCTTCCGCGACATTTATGCACCTGTAGATGGCTTCGTCGTGAATGGGGGGATTAAATTTAATTTTTCCGCAGGAGGTGAAGATTAATACAAACGCCCCCAGACGGTGCATTGGTTTTTATTCTCCTGTTTTAATCTTATTTTCGGTTCTGCTTAACAGATAAGTTCATGAAGAAAATGAAAATGACCCTGATGTTCTGCTTCCTGTCTGCACTGTGTTTTGCACAGGGAGAACTTCCAGCCTCACAGACTTCCGGTGCACCCGTGTCGCTTTTGAAAAATCACCCGTTGGTTGTGCTCAAGGCAGAAAAGAAGCTCGCGGTAATCGATCCCAACAAAGACCAGGATTTTTCCATTAACAAGCTGACTCCCGACATTATTGAGGCAGTGGACGTCTTAAACGGCGAGAAGGCGCTTAAGGCGTATGGAGACAGTGGAAAGCATGGCGTGATCATCATCACGATCAAACAATTCAGCCTGGTTCCAAAAGATCTTCAGGGAAAATTTACAGACGCTGAGTTGTGATGGTCGCGATGGTGTAGCAAATGGAGCGTCAGGAAGTTTTTCAAACACTGGCTGAGTTGTTTAAGTCGATTGGACTTTCCGTCGACCAGGATGAAGAGTTTACAATTAATCCACTTCAAGGTCTCCATGGGAAACCTCCTGTTAACTCACCTTCCTTTCGCACCAACTATTTTGCGTTTCTGCTGATCGAAGATGCGGAAGGTCATTACCATATTGACCATCTTCAATTTCCGCTTAAAGCAAAGTCATTCTACTTCACACTTCCGGGTCATCTCAAATCATTTCATCTGCAGCGTGATTCTCAAGGCTTCATGATAACATTTTCAGAAGCCTTCTTTCGCCGGTTTCAGCCCATGGATATGTATAAGGAGTTTCCCTTTCTGCTCGGCGAATCCGTACCGGTCATGTATCCGCCCTCAGCGGTTTTCGATGATCTCCGGAACTTGTACCAAAGCATGCACCGGGAGTATCAAAGCAATAGTCCCTATCGGTATGCCATACTCAGCAACCTGCTTGTCGTGTTGCTGTTGAAAGTAAAAGAGCTGTTGCGTGAGTACCAGCATCAGGTAACACTTGAGAATCGTTCGGGTGAAATTGTACGAATCTTCCGGCAAATATTGGATGAACGTTTTCGAAGTATTGCAAATGGAAATTCTGTCAGCCTTCAGGCAGGCGACATGGCGCACGAAATGAATTTATCGGCCGATCATTTGTCGAAAACCATCAAACAAGAAACTGGTAAATCTTTATCCTCCTGGATAGACGAGCGTCTGATCGCAGAAGCGCAGTCACTCCTGCTCCGGACAGACCTTTCCATCAAAGACATCGCTTACCGGCTGACTTTCGGAGAGCCCACCAACTTCAACAAGTATTTTAAAAAGGCAACGGGCCTGACACCTGGGGATTATCGCCGGCAATTTTCAAAGATTTCTTCCTGATCACGGATTTTCACCATTCTTACCCTGAGCCGAACCTTACCGCGGTGACGTTCTGTGCTGACCTTTGAATTGTTAATTAAACAACTCAAATGATGAACACAAAGCGACTTGGAAAACACGGACCTGTGGTCTCTGCTATTGGATTTGGATGCATGGGCATGAGTGACTTTTATGGCACGAAGGAATCGCGCAACGATAACGACAGTGTGAAGACGATTCAGACTGCCCTGGATGCAGGCGTTAATTTTTTAAATACGGGTGATTTTTATGGGACCGGGCACAACGAACTTTTGATTCGTGAAGCATTAAAGGGACGTTCGGAGAAACCCCTCGTCAGCGTGAAATTTGGCGTGCTGCGAACACCCGCCGGGGGATTCTCCGGTATCGATACGAAGCCGGAAGCTGTGAAAAATTTTGCTGCCTATTCTTTGACCAGACTTGGTGTGGAGGCAATTGATATTTACCAACCAGCACGAATCAATCCTGCGATCCCCATTGAAGATACTGTAGGAGCAATTGCCGACCTGATTAAAGAGGGGAAAGTCAAATACCTGGGATTGTCCGAAGCAACTCCTGAACAAGTCAGAAAAGCACATCAAGTACATCCGGTCACTGCTGTGGAGGTTGAATACTCTCTTGCTTCCCGCGTTATTGAGAAGGAATTGATTGCGACGTGTCGCGAGCTCGGAATTGGTATTGTTGCGTACGGTGTGCTGAGCAGAGGTTTGTTGTCTGGTGCGCTGGATGGAAATTTTCCAATGTCTGATTTCCGCGCCCATGCACCCAGATTCACTGGCGAAAATTTTGCGATCAACCAGAAGCGCGTTCAGGTTTTGCAACAACTTGCCAAGGAGAAACAATGCACGCCTGCACAGCTCGCGATTGCCTGGGTGATGCAGCAGGGCGATGATATCCTTCCGCTCGTTGGCACCACAAATCAACAGCGACTTCTCGAAAATCTCCAGGCCACGCAGGTGCGCCTGACAGAAAATGAGAAGCAACAATTAAGCAACGCTTTTCCTGATGGCTCGTTTGCCGGAGGACGATATGCCGATCAGCAAATGGCACTGGTTGTCCAATGATGCGCTTTGTGGATAAATGAAAAAGGAACCTGCTGAGGGTTCCTTTTTTTGATGTATTATTTGTCGGATGAAGGCTTTTCTACTGAGACTGGTCGGACCGTGGAAATCTTTTATTAAAGAAACTATAGTTGTCTTTTAACTCTCCGGTTTGCACATCAGGATCTCCTTTTCTTTTTAAACGGATGTTCATGCCTGTTTCAATTTCCACCATGACTGGCTCTTTGCAGGTCATTTCTCCTTCTGAAAAATTATCCCAACCAAACTTTATTTCTTCATCTCCTTTTTTCAAGGTGTAAAAATCAAAGTCTATTCCTTTGTCAAACCCTTCATACTCGGAAATGATTTCCCATCCTTGGGATTTGCAATACAGGATGATATCGGACCACCGTGCGGTCCGGATGTCAATAGCGGTTACATTTTCCGGGTTTGCCATCGTGTTCTGTTGTCGGATAACCTAAGATAGCAAAGTGTTTCGGGAATCGTTATTTCGTTAATCCTATTTGTTTGGCTACCTGCCGGGCCCACTCCACTGTTGATGGCTTGCTGAATTTTTTCAGATAAAATTCATTCAGCCAATATATCAGAAGATTTGGTTTTTCGTCGGGTACGAAATGACTGGATGCAGGCAACACGCAAAGGTTAGAGTTCGGGATGGCTCTGAATATTCTGATGCTATGTTCGAGCTGCACCGCATCGCGATCCCCCGATACCACCATAACAGGTGCCTTGATTTGCGCAAGCTGGAAGTCGGCAATGTGCGGATGCTCGGCCATGAGACGAACATGCTTCTGCATGAGGGTGTCGGGGAGGGCTTTGTAATTCTTGACGAGTTCAACAAGTTCGGGCTCGAGTGCAGTAGCATCCGGAACAGTGTTGGCGCCACTTACCACGAGGCGCTTTACTTTCACCGGATATGTGTAACCCATAATCAATCCCACAATACCGCCATCACTGTGTCCGTAGATGAATGCGGAGTCTATCTTGAGTTGGTCGAGCAGGGCGTTCACATCGGCGGCCATCATTTCATAATTAAGTTCTTTCGAGCAACCGCTTTTTCCATGGCATCGGCTGTCAATCGCAATGATTTGGTACTTCTCGCTGAGCGGTGCAATCATGTTTGCGCGGCCGCCAATAGACCCGCCGTTGCCATGAAGTAAAACAAGCGGAGCACCGTTTCCATATATTTCATAATAGAGGTTGATACCGTTGACTCGTGCATATTTCCCGTTTTTAGGATTGTTACCATACGGTATTTTTTGTGTGAAACCAGAGAACGATATCAGCGCGAGGATCAGGGTGATGAATAGTTTCATGTTTTTGTTATTTGATGACAAAAGTAGCGTCGACCCTGGGCGTCTCATTGTAAATTTTAGACACTCCGTATTATTTTTAAGGAAATGGAAAGTATCGCATTTTCTCCCGAAAACAAGGCGCTGCAATCTCTCGTGGATTCATATTACCTCGTTTCCGAGACGGAAATGCGTGAGGTATCAACAATCCCCAACGGAAGGGTGGATGGGGCGATCGTGCTGGAGGGAAGCATTGAATGGTTTTTTCCATCGAAGCAGTCTTTCGTACCGCTACCAAGTTGTTCCTTTTTTGGGTTGAGCAACACGACCAATCGCGCCCGCGTACCCTATCCGATCCGTTGCATCAGCATCAAATTTTTTCCGCACGTTCTTGCCTTGCCTGTGTTTAAAGGCATTCGCCTCACAGAGCCAATAGCGTTTCATGATGTCTTTCACGATTCAGCCGGGGAAGAACAATTCATTCAACATCTTCGCCACGCCTCCGGCCCAACGACATGCCTGCCGGTTTTGGAGGATTATCTCATCAGGCATCTTGTTCCTGACGCCCGCGCACAATGGCTGGGTACAATCATTGAAACGATAGAGGCATCAGAGGAGACGCCAACCATTTCTGAGCTGGCACTGCGCGCCGGGGTAAGCGTAAAAACACTGGAACGTCGTTTCATTGGTGCTATCGGATTAACGCCCAAGCAATACCTGCGGATTGTACAATTGCAGAAAGCAGCGCGACTCATCAGAAGACAGACGACAGGGCTCAACCGTGGCGATCTGGCCGAATCCCTTGGCGGTGGGTATTATGATCAATCGCATTTTGTGAAAGCATGCCGGTCCATTACGGGATTGACGCCGAAGCAATTATTTACAAGTCTCCCGGATGCGATGACTGATTTAATTTTATGATGTTATTCATTGACCCGGACTGCTTTCTCCGGGTGGTCCGTCAGCAGAACGTTTTCCAGGCAAACTGATTTTCATTCCTGTTTCAATTTCAGTTAATACCGGGTCGCTGCATGTGATGATCCCTTCGAACCAGTTATCCCAGGTGAAATGTATTTTTTCGTTTCCTTTTTTAAGAATGACATAGTCATAGTCGATTCCCTTATCGGTCCCATTGTAATCTAAAGAAACCTCCCATCCTGCCGATTTGCAATGAGAGATGATGTCATTCCAAAGTTCGGTCTTAATGTCTTCGACGATGATCATTTCGGGACTTGACATGGTGTTCGGTAGTTAGTAGCTCAAGTTAACAAAGGTATTGGAGATCGCAGATAATTAAGTCGCTTTCAGTTAACGATGTGTGAAGCCTGCCCACCGCAGGCGGGCCTGCCTACCGGAGGTGGTCCTATCGTTAACGTCTGTCGCATCAATGGGCACGATTTGCTCAGGCAACACATGCTTTCGAACAGCGGGAATTTTTGGTGGAATAATTCGGATAATCAATTTAATAATTCAACTAATTCACATTTGCTATCCCGCCCCCTTCGACTCCGCTCAGGGTAAGACTTTCAGGGCTCGATGAATTTTTATCTTGCGTGCGATGGGTTTCGCCTTCGGCTCCACCCATCGCTGACATACATCGCCCCTTCAGGGCGAAGATGAGTTTATTATAGAGATAGGGCGGTAGGCGTTGATGTAGATCACGCCCGAGGGCGCAGGCACAGAACGTCACATCACGCTCAAAGGCAGCGTTGTTACGGAGCCCCAAAGGGGCGTCGCTTTTAATTAACGATGTGTGAAGCCTGCCTCAGGCGGCCCATCGTTAAGGACTGTCGCATTGGTTCGGGATGATCAATCCATAACTCACTCAATTCACATTAACTATCCCGCCCCCTTCGACTCCGCTCAGGGTAAGACTTTCAGGGCTCGATGAATTTTTATCTTGCGTGCGATGGGTTTCGCCTTCGGCTCCACCCATCGCTGACATACATCGCCCTTCAGGGCGAAGATGAGGTCTTCGATCGGAGGACAAGAGGCAGCACGATGAGTGCGATGCGCGAGGGACAGAAGTGGAAATACTGCCTGCAACTTCGCAAGGAAACTCATACAAGACGCTGTTGCAGGCAGTATTGCAACGAATGGCCCGACCCGGAGTGCTGCCCGGTATGTCTTAAAAAGAACCCTCGTTGATGCAGCACGGAGGGACGCGCCCAAATTCTCCTTCGTCATCAATAGAAACTCCTGACAATAAAAAAGGTGCCCGTGAAGGCACCTTTCTGAGAGGATTGGCAATATCAATTATCTTCTGTACAGTGAAAATTTGCTGCCATCGGGATTCGTGAACGTGAGCATCCAGTAGCGCTCGCCGGTGGTTAAATCATATCCCGGGGTAATTTCATAGTCGAGAATAACTTCACCGGGCTCAATCTCTCCATCAAAATTCCACGATGGATCGCACGTGTTCACAAACTTACTTTTCCAATACGTTTGGTTAAATGCCATTTTGTCGGTGAGTTGTTCAACGAATCCAGTGATAAATTCTGCGGAGTAAGTCGGGCATCCGGTAACAGGTCCACGCTCAGCGATGCTCCACATAAATGCGCCGTCATCATAGAAGCGGATTCCAATACCATTGTTCATTGCCCACGGATCTGCTGCACCACCAAACCAGGTTCCCGTTCCTTCGTCGTAGTAATGTGTCGCTACTGTTTCAATACCCTGATCGAATGACCACTTGTCAACCCACGAGCCTACCAGTTCCGGCTTATCGGGATACATCAGGTCTTTGGGCAGTACGGGACCTTTTGCGATGTCTTCGAATCTGTTAACGTTCACCAGATTCTTATTTACCTGATAGGTCTGTTTTGCCACAAGCGCATAGGCTGGACTGTTGGTCAGAATAGAGTTTTCCATGACTAACGAGCCACCGTGACCGAGCGATACGTTGGCGGGTGCATCAGCGTCTTCTATTCTTGCGCTTCCGCCGTCAGAGATAACGGCATATTCAAAAACATTCTGCGCTGATTGTGTATTGATGAAAATACCCATCCATCTCGTTCCTGCCTGGTAGGCTTTCAGATGAATTCTCTCATTCGCTGTACCCACCATACTCAGATAACCGTTGACCAGTACGCGTACACTTGTATTTGGCCTGAATTCAAATACTGAGCCCGGCTCAATGCTGACGCCTCCGAAGATCGTAATGCCCAACACGACGCGGTACCCTCTGCCATTAATCTTTTTCCAGATAACTTCTTGTCCATGCAGCAGCGTGCCTCCGGTCTCCACACCGTTGTATCCATTCTGTGTGCTGAAGTCTACTTCAGAAATATGATGAATCTGATTGGCACTGATGTACGCAGCTGCGCCTGTGTTCTTGATCAATTTACTGTTGCTGAACACTGGTAGCTGTGCCATGGCGGGTGCATACAATCCAAAATCACCACTTTCACCAATGGTCGCATCACTAATCTTGATTCGGCCTCCTGAAAAGTCAGTTCCTTCAATACTGATATTCGCTTTTGCGCCCGTTGCAACCCAGGCTGAACTGCCTCCATGCAGAACGTGTGCATGCAACAACTCATTTTGCATGTCGTTGCTCACTACAAGAATGCCTTTCCAGTATCCCGGTCTTGCATCAAGTCCGCGGAAGATGATGGGTTTTTGTTCGGTGCCTTTCGCGACGAATGGTCCCGTAATAATCTCCAGTCCTTTGTCTTCTTCAAACGCGATCACGACACCAGGCTGCAATGTAAGCGGAGCCCGCACCTCAATTGATCTTTTTACGAGATAGTCTGGTTGTCCCGGGTCTTCGAAAATATCATTCAGGGTGGTGCTCGTTGTGATGTTGTTGGTGAGCAAAATCGTTTCAGGTCCTTGCTGTGCATTGGCAAAAAGGACAACTTCATCCGTATCCGTGAACGATCCTTGCATGAGTTTAATTTGCAAGACGTACACTCCTTGCACGTCAGGTGTAAATGTGGCAATCAATTTATCGATATCCTGCATCACGGCTGTGCTTCCTTCGGGTTTGGTTCGGATGGACCACAGAATGGTGAAGGGCTGTTCATTTTCATCTCTTGATAATGAACCATCGAAAGATACCATTTGATTGACCAGCGTCGTCTTGTCTTCGCCGGCATTCGCAATAAGCCTGTTGACCGGTCTTTCAATCTGAGAGTCGTCTTCAGAACATGCACTGAAAACGAGCGCCATGATCAACAGCAGAAATTTGTAGGAGTTCGAAATGGTTTTCATCGTTAAATGTTTGTCGTCAGACAGGAATGGACAGATAACCGTTGCCTGGGAAAAAAATATTTCTAAAAAAAAGAAGCATGAACTTTCGATCATGCTTCTGCACAAAATGAACTCTTAACGGATAATTATCTGATCAGGTTTCGCGAGATCGTCAGATTCAAGTGAAACATATGCTGACTGAAATTATAGGGGATTCCTTCCATACTGATCGGCTGTGCATAATAAGTAATCGCGGGACCAACCATCAATTCCCATTTTTTTGCAAAGCTTAAATGATAGGACGCACCGATCGATGCACTATAGTTTATGTTGTTCTCCAGCGTGTTTGGCAAACTGCTCCATACGCCATCTGCTTTTTCCTTTGCTGATCGCAGCGACAGAAAATTAATTCCTGCAGCAGCATGGATGCTGAAACTTTTCCTGCCGCGCTGAAGGAAATAATACATACCTCCGACACGAATACCTGCCGAAGAGAACTGAGCGCGCGTTTCTCTCTGTGTCTGATTATATATCGGCTTGACGATCACGCTGCCATCGGGCTGCCGTTCGGCAATCAGGGTATCAACCGAACCAGTGGTTGATGCGTAACGAATAGACTGACGCGATAACGCGATGGACAGTTGGGCATCGAGATAAAAACGATCGGTCATTTTTCTTCCTGCACCAATGGAAAATCCGAATCCATTGAACGAGGGGCGCGTGTTCTTTCCTACCTCGGTAATCAGCAAATCGTCATCCTGAATTGGCCTGATGTTCTGAACCACAAATTGAGGTGAAAAGGTGGCATGAACCCGCCACCGTCCTTGCGATGTTTCTTCTTCTTTCTTCTCTGCTTCAGATTCAGGTTCAAATGCAGCTGAGTCTATAGTGAGAACCGCGAGTAGTGCCGTATCGCGAATTTCTTTTTTCTCCTCCATCAACCCCGAAGCAAACGCTTCCTGCTGAGCACGAACGGACACATCCTGGCGGACTACACTGTCTTCATTTTCTTTTGCTTTCAAGTTGCCGGATGATTCAACTTTTGATTCTTCGTATGTTCTTACGGTGCTGAAATCGTCGTTATTTGTTTTGATGTCTTGATGAAGATTATGTGATGTCATCGTCACGCTACCCGTTGGGGATTCATTCCGTTGGCGTGCTTTCGTCACCGAGTTGGAATTGCGTCCCGTAACAGATTCCTTCTTTTGCATTCCGGTTGTAGTGGTTTTCGTTTCATTGCCGTCGGTTTGCTTCGGAGTTGTTGCGGCAAGTTGAGAGGTGGTTGCTTGATTTTCTTCTTTTATGTCCGTGTCTGCCGTTGCGCTGTTATCCGGTTTGTTTTGAATGTTGTCTTGATTTTCTCCGGAAGCATGTGCCACGGTTTCGCTCATGGCGTTTATGGATGCGATGGATTGTTTCTCTGAGTTGTTGTCAACAGCGAAGTACACCGTTGCAGGCACCAGGAGTATCAGTGGTTTCCACCAATTTCTGCGCAACCACGATCCACGGCCTGGCGATGTGACTTGAATAACAGGAGCAATCCGGTCCCAGCCATCCTTTGGCGGGTCTGCCTCCAGATCGTAGAGGCGTTTTCCGATGTCATCAAAATCCTGCTCGTTCATACGGTGGAGATTAATCTGTTCTCTATAAGTTTTTTCAGGTAGGCCTTGGCTTTTGACAACTGAGATTTCGAGCTGCCTTCGGCAATGTTCAGCATGTCGGCAATCTCGTTGTGGTTGTAACCTTCGACAACATGAAGGTTGAATACAAGTCGGTATCCTTCCGGAAGTTGGTTTATCAATTCCAGCAACTCCTGGTTGGAGAGGTCTCCGATCACATTATCGTATGAAGGAAGAGACGTCTCCACGAAAGACGAGTCGACGTGGTCAAAGAATTTCTTGTTCTGATGATAGTGGTTGATGGCCGTGTTGACAAAAATCCTTCGCATCCATCCTTCGAATGATCCTCCCTGCCAGGTATGAATATATTTGAACACCTTCACGAACGCTTCGTGAAAAATATCTTCAGCTTCGAACCGTGAATGTGTATAGCGAATACACACCGCCATCATCCTTCGGGAATAAAGGCTATAAAGCTTCTCTTGTGCAGAAGCTTTATGCTGTTTACAACCCTCAATGATTTCCAGTTCGGTCAAGGCGTTTTTAGTTTATCGTAACGGTGCAAAATGTTTCGAGGAGTCCGTCCGGTGTGAACAGGCGATACCGAATTCTGTCTGTGCCCCGGAAGTTGGCCGGTGGATAGTACACGTAAACGGTATTTTTGAAGCTGCCGGAATAAGAATAGCTTGTGAACCGACCCCGCTCAGGAGCAAATACACCGCCTCCGATGTACGGACACACCTGATCATTGAGGAATAATCTGATTTCAACAGGTTGATTCATTTCGGTGGTCACCGACTCCGGGTTGATTTGATACGTACACGTTTCCGGATCGTACGGATTTTCTACGTAAACGGTAATATTTGATTTGAAACAGCCTCCGTCAAGAATGCAAACTGTGTATTCTATGTTGTCGAGACCGGTGTACCCTTCGTTGGCTTTGTAAAACCAACCCTCATTTGGAATGAATCGAATTGTGCCGTGGAGGGGCGTGGAGTACGAAACTGTAGATCTTACGGCGATGGTATCGTTCACAAGGGGGTCCAGCCTGGTTTCACCCACATTAAATACGTAAATGTCATCGGGGCGAAGCTCAATTACAAAGCTTTTTGGCACAACGTCCTGCTCGGCGTCTTCGCAACCGAAGACCGTGGCAAGTGCACACAAGAGGGATATTTTTAACAAATTCTTCATTGTCTGTGAATTTGCGGGTAAGACAGGCGGGCAGGCAAAAGGGTTGCCCGGCATGAAAAAAATATAAAATCAACCGAATCAGAGCCTGAATGGGCTCTTCAGGAATCATTTTCGCCAGTTAAGATAAGAAAAACCGGCTATGGCGGGTTATTGGGGCGAATAGGATAGATCAACCGTAACATCAACCACCTCGGCAATTTTTTCCCAAAGCAGTTTTGGTATCTCAATCTGGTAGTCTTTGAGGCGTACGGGAAATTTTGCTTTCATCACCCAGGCGTCACCGGTCTTTTGTAATGTTCCGGTAACTTCGATGTCGCGGGTGACACCGTGCATGGTCATTTTTCCGGTGGCTTTCACTTCCTGAGCAGTAGCCACGTCGTTGCGAAGGGCAGTGAGTTTGCCGACAAATCGCGCCTTTGGGTACTTCTCCGTTTCCATATACTTCTCGTTGAAGTGCTCTTTCATCAGCGATTGCTCGAACTGGAAATCGCTGATGTTGATTGAAAAGACGAGATCACCTGTTTCTGTATTTAACAAACTTCCGACGGCGTTATTGACCGCCTTGATGTCCTCGACAGGCGTGGTGGAGAAAAATGAAACAAATCCTTTTGTGGCTTTATACTTCTGTCCGGTAGCAAGATTGACCGATACAAGGACGATGGCAACGAGGAATACAGATGTTTTCATTACCATGTTTTGGTTTTATTCTTTGACAGCTGAAAGACACGGCTGATGTTGAAGCCAAAGCGGAACTGCTTACCCGACCATGAGTTGGTGGTGAAAGGGATCAGCTGAACTTCATTGATGGCGAATGCATTGGTGAAAAACAACTGAAATACGTGTCCGCCGGTTTCAATATCAAAACCAATACTCATGACGTCTTTATATTGATCATCATCCGGGGCATAACGTGTTGGTCTCAGAATGTATTCTGCAGTAACGGCTACGCTACGGGTGAATTTATATCGCCCTGAAAGTCCGACGGCGAAGATGTCGTTTTTGTCATTGGCGCGGTCAACAAGGTTATAGTGGAGGAAGGTTGGCGCTACCTGAAGGCTCAGTTTTTCGCTGAATTTTCTGGCCATCAGCACCTGAGCCATGTACGACAACCTGTTGCTGAACTTGTCATAACGGTCTATACCGGTAATTTCTGCAGTGAAGTCTTTTCCTGAAATGACGTTGGTGCTGGCCACAGCGGTGATGCTGTATTTCTTTCCGCCGTTAACCTGGCGGATAAGCCGGTATTTCAGGAAGCCGTCAAAGTATTTATTGACAGAGGTTCTGCCGACGCCCACCACGAGCCGATCCGTGATGCTGTAATCAAGGCCGAGGCGCAAGGCAGCCGGGCCATCGAGTCCCCAGAGGTTTTCACTGCCCGAGCCGACGTCGCCAAAACGATGTGAGATGCGGAAGTCGAGCGAGCCTTTCGCCAGTGTTTCGATTGTCTGCAGATTGATCAGTCGGGTACCTTTGAACGTAGCGATGGTATAATCACTTTTTTGTGGCTCAGAAGATTCGAGTTCTTTGAGCAGATCATCTTGTGCACATGCGAGTGACGGAAGCACTACGGCAAGAACGATTATTAAGGTTTTTTTCATTTTATACATTATCATTGAGGCATCCCCGCGTCAATCCAGTCCTGAATCTGGCTGATGTCACAGTCTTTCAATTTAGAATTCGGTGGCATCGGCTCGTAATTGTTTTCGTGGCGAATGGCCCCCATCAACTTACCGCTTTGCACCACGGCCTTGACCAATTCATAGCTCGCCAGATTAACACCCCCGTCTTTACGTTTGTTATTATGACAAGAGTAGCAGTTCAGCAACACGATGTTTTTAGTAACTCCCTGGTAGGTATCCGCCAGCTCCGGGTCACAGGTATCCACATAGCCTTGCAGCGGATACAGCTCATCAAATCGGTCGTAGTAGCATCCGGTATTGACGAATATAATGAATAACACAACAAATCTTTTCATCATCTTAGTTATCTTTTGCACCCTGCATAATCCATACATAAATTAAATTGATCTGCTGCTGAGAGAGGGGTCCGTTGGGTGGCATGGCACTTTCTCCCCAGAGCGTTGTGATGGCGCGGTAAGCCGAACTGCCACGGGCATCCCCCGGCTTCACGTGTTTGCGAACAGTCTCGTAGCTGGAAAGATCAAACTCAGCTGATCCATCATGACACTTCACGGTGGCACAATTGCTTATGAATATCGGACCAACCTGAGTACTAAAACTTACCTGAGGTGTTTCCGGGATGACCGGGTCGTGGGTACATGATAGCAATACTACAAGGAGCATGAGCATTGCAATCGGCATTTTGATTTTCATGACTTAAGGTTGTAAATCCGCCGGAGAAAAAACAAAACGATGATCCTGATTTTTGTCAGGCAACAAGTGAAATGCTTTGAACATTGCAGTGTCTTGAATCGTTGCGAATCGTCTTCGTTGTCATTGGCCCTGGATTGTTTATCGCTGAATCAATTCTCAGCAAGTACTGCTTACTGTGCGCAGATGATGTACATGAGGCGATTTCACCGTACTGATTAATGACTATTTTTTGAGGATTCATCAAGTGAGCAAACTGATCTTCGGGAGCTTGTATTTATTTTTGATACAACATCATCGATGATCATCTGACCCCAAAATAATCAATCCTCACATTGTCTTTTTCCAGATATAACTCATCGCGTAAGTTTAACTACAGAAACCAAGATCCTTTATGAAAAAAATGCTCCTTCTTATTTTCGTCGTACTGTCTGTTCATGCCCTTGCGCAGTTTGAGAAAGGCGACAAAGTGTTGTGGGGTTCGGCCGCCTTTAATCGGGCTGATAACAATTCTGGTGATGGAGCCGGCACACAATTTAGCCTCACTCCAAAGTTTGGGTATTTTTTCAGTCCCAGATTTGAGGCTGGCCTGCAATTGGGATGGGCAACATCGCGCGTAAAGACAGAGACATCCAAGTTCACGTCAAATACCCTTGCGCCTGGTCTTTATGTTGGTCGTTACTTTGAATTAACCGATAAATTCTTCTTTCGGGTAACTGCAAGTGGTGTTTATAGCAGAACGAAAGAGAAGCAACGTGTCAGCGGACCTTTCGGGGTTTTCGAAGACGAGCAGAATGCAAATCAGCTGGGCATTTTTGTTTCTCCGGGTTTCGTTTTTTTTCCAAACAGACATTGGGGATTCGGTGCAACCATTGGGAACGTGTACTTTACGAGGTTAAAGATTAAGGAGTCCGGCAACAGGCAAAGCGATCTTGGTTTCACCGCTGGGTCTCTGTCATTTAGTGTGGCCTACTATTTCCGCAGGGAGGCAGATTCAAGTGTTATCCCTAACGAATAGATCGCGTGAGGCACATAACGCAGGTTTTTTAATTCAATCAACTATCGGCTTTTAATAAACAAATGATCATATGAAAGGATTTGTACTGGTGATGTTTGCCTTGCTGACCCAACAAGCGCTTGCACAATTTGAGAAAGGCGATAAGGTGTTGGGTGGATCGTTGTCTTTCACTCGCGTGAAAGGACGCTCTGGCCCAATTGAGGAGACACGGACAGATTTTGAATTTGCTCCAGGTATCGGGTTCCTTATAAATGCGAATGTTGAGTTTGGTGCTGAAATATCCTTATTGAGATCGATAAATGATCGAACAGAGTATAAACAATCCGGTAACGGGTTTGGTCCTGCCCTGTTTGCAAGCCGATACATATCAATAAACAAGGTGCTCCTTTTTAGGATTAAGGGAGAAATCTTCTATGAATGGAACAGGGGCTCCTACACTCCAAAATTGCAGCAGGGTCCCTCTGCTGAGTTTGAAACGGAGCGATATGGCCTTGCAATTTCGCCAGGCCTGATTTTCTTCCCGGATACCAATTGGGGCATGAGCTTAACCTTTGGTAATCTTTATCTCGTCAAAGGCTTGGCTGAGGGAAGCAGGTCCACTGAGTTCGGCATCAACACCGGCAACATTGCTTTGGGACTGTCATATTATTTTAGAAGGTCAGAATCGTCAGATTAGCCCCGAGCCGCCAGCGGTTGCAAGCGTAGAAATGTTTAGATTTTTCATTGTGGTATTATTAAACCGATGATGTTTAATTATTCCTACAATTGTTACCGCTTGAAATAAATGGTGGTCAGGGCAAAATCGTGACCATCGTGTGTCTGGTGCGGCGGACTTTCTAAACGGCGCGTGACGCAATGGTTTGCTGCTCATGATGATGGTCTTCGCCGTCGGGTTGGAATCCTCCAATTTCTGGAAAATTCTCTACCGCCTGTCAAACACTTTTCATCTTTTCGCTGCATTGAAGCCACCGCCTTGCCTCCGCATAGGTTTTTTTGCATCTTCGCAGACCCCGCACATGAACCTTCGACGCATTGCAGTTTTACTTCTTCTGACCGTTACCATCGGTTCGACAGCCTTTGCCCAGCAGGAAGTACTGGTACAAAATAAGCGCGTCACGGCCTCAGAAATTTTCTTGTTGCTCGAACGCCAGCGCAACGCTCCTTCCATCGTCTTTCGAAATTGTGATATCGTGTACTCGGAAAGTGACGACGATTTTCGTTTTGCTTTCGATGATTATGGAAACTCCGAGCGTGCAAGCGGATACAGTGACTTGATTGCCAAGACCAGGGTGGATGCCGAGATCAGGTTTGAAACATGCCGGTTCAATGCCGAGGTTAATCGCTCGGTTATATTTTCCAATTGGTATTTCCGCGGAGGCATTGTGTTCGACAATTGCAAAGGCTACGGCGTGGAGTTCGACCGGTGCGTGTTGTGGGACGGACTGAGTACCTACGATTTGGACATGCGCTACCTGACACTGGAACGTTGTCAGTTCTATCATTCAGTCAGCTTCAACGACAACGACATTGCGCAAGTCAAGGTGAGTCAGTGCGATTTCGTTCGTAACGACAATGCCATCGCACTCGGATTTGATTTCACCAACCGGAACGTCATCTACGATTTTAACTTCCAGGATTGTCAGTTCCTGGACCAAACCTCAATTTTTGAGAACCGGAAGGAAAACCCGGACAGCGTTATCCTGAAAAAGAACCTGTTGTACTTTAACAACTTCGACGCGGTACACTTCACCATTGAAAATTCGGTCTTCGACTGCACACCGGTGTGGGGAAATTTTTCGGTCGAGCGAACCTTCGTGCTTCGCGAAAATACTTTCCGGAACAAGGTTGTGTTTTCTCAAACCCCCAATATTCCGGTTGATGGCTCGGTCATCTTGTTTTCAGATTTGGTCGACGAGTCGATGAAAACGCGCATTGGTATTCTGCAAGAGATCAACGGTGAGACTAACAGGTTTTACCGATATGACAAGGATTGGGAATATGCCAAAGACCAGATGCGCCCCTGGGTCGACGCGAGCCCCGAGAAGCAAATTATCCCGGTGTACAGTAAGCTGCTTGCCATCTATAACGCCACGGCGGACGTGGAGTCCTACAACCTCTGTTTCCGTCAGATGAAGAAGATCGAGAAGACGGCATCCAAGGTTCGCTGGGAAACACGCGCAAATTTCCTGGACTGGTTTCGCTGGAAGATGGATATTTTCCTTGAATCGTTCAGTGCCTATGGTACGGATCCGGTGTTGTCGCTGTTCAATTCGTTTTATGTGATCTGTATCTTCGGTTTGATCTACATGATCTTTCCCAGCGAGACCGATAACCTCAGTCTGGATCGGCTTCAGAAAGCGGTCGAGAAATACATTGCTCACTTTGCTGAGAATCAAAAACAATTTTTCTCTGCAGATGAGTTGTTCAAAAAAGAAAAACGCGATGCCAAACGCGTGCGCGAATTACTCGAAGAGAATGCCGAGAAGTTGCCGCCAGTGGTATCTTCCTTCTCCGCACCGTTTTATTACCTGAGCCAGGTGTTTATCTACCTTCGCCATCAGTTCCGGGTCATCGTTTATTTTGATGTGTACCAGGACTGGTCGAAGCTCACGGCATCGGGTAAATTCAAGACATCCGTAATCATCAGCTTGCATATGCTGGGATTTCTGTTGTGGGGTGTGATCATGAGAGTCGTTAATGGACTTACCTTAAGCCTGAACGCATTTGTAACACTTGGCTACGGCGGCATGGAGGCGAAAGGTCTTTCCCGCTACTTGTGTATTGTGGAGGGGCTGATTGGTTGGTTCCTTCTGAGTATTTTCAGTGTTTCCCTTATCAGCCAGATATTGCAATGAGACGCCATCTGTATCTTGTATCTCTGCTTGCGCTCTCGTTCTGCGTATCCTGCACGGATTATGCAAAGAACGATGAAGCGGTATTGTGGGAATATTTTGAAGGGTTCACGTATCCACCGTCCCTTTTTGATTCACTTAAGAGAAGAGCCGTTGGTGAGGAGACGCGTCTGTTTCTGGATGGCCTACGGTGTTTTGAAAAGTACGATCAGTGGGACAGCGTGTCGTGCTATGACAGTGCCCGAATCATCTTCGAGTATTTGATCCAGGAGTCACCCGAGCATTATCTGGGTTATCTGGGGAAAGGCCTTCTGCTGACGGAGCGTGGCAGGAAAGATGCGGATAAAAACAGGCCGTTCCGTCATTGGATGGATAGTGCCGACAACTATTATGCAAGTGCAATGCAGTTCTCGCCGAGGAATGCAGCCGTGTTTTACTACCGGGGTCGAAGCCAGTTTTTTACCAACGAGGATAGCGTCAACCTGCGTGCCATTGCTTACCTGGATACCGCTACACAAATTAAGAGAGACTTCTTTAAAGCCACTGAGCGATCCGCAGAGTTCCTGAGTCACTATTACGATTTGACGAACGAAAATCCGGAGGCCGCTGCCGCAGTGAAAGTTAATTTTCCAACCATCAAGGATAGAATCAAATACTACTTTGCGTTGAGCCTGTCCCTGGATTCATCGTGGTATGAAACGTACCGCGGCATCGCGCACGCATCACACGTATATCCGTCAAGTGAGCGCATTCGCTATCTGTTGAAAGGACTGGATATTGCACGACGCAAGAAGTCGCGGGATACGACGCATTTTTCGGAGTATCTGCTGGACATCTACTTCCATGACCTGAAAGATTTTGAATTGATCAAACAACGGCTTTCATCTGCCGCCAGCGACGACGTGGAAATGTTGATCAAGTCGGGCTGGGCCTCGTACTACTTGTCGTCAGGAGGCTTTGGTGAGATGCGCAATCGCCTGATGGATGTCTCCGGTGAGAAGCCATCCGATGCGGTGTGGGATCTTTATCAACTTCACAGTGTGAACGGATCGTTCGACTCTGCCGCTTATTTCCTGGACGCTTTCGTGCCGAAGGACACAACGGACGGATTCATTAAAGCGCTGGAGCGTGCAAAACTTTATCACCGATCAGGTAAAACCCGTGAGGCCGTTCAGGCGCTGGATCGACTTCTGGTCCAGGCAAAAAATATGTGGGGAGAGGAAGCGACCGAGCATACGGTGTACAACAAAGCCTATTACCTGAGACGGTACTTGTCCGGAGGGTAAAGCGTGTCGTTGCATTTGCGCTCCCCGCGGCACGGGATGTTCAGCACAGCGTTTTTTTCTGACCAAAATCCGGTTCGTGTTCCATTCACCTTTTTCTCCACTGAATGCGCACGCACCCTGGAGTAATTTGTATTAAATTCGATGATATGAAAAAGACCAGGTTATCGCTCATACTGATCGTGATTGTCGGGTTCTCATTCCTGTCAACAACGTGGTTTGAATCCACACATCGGTGTCCGCTCTGTAAGACAAAAAATACATTTCAGGAGCCCGGAAGCTGGGGAAGCTACATCTATCAGTGGGATTCTAAATTTGAATACATCTACTGGCCCCTTACAGACAACCCCGTGGTGTATGCTTGCAAAAAATGCCGGCTCTCCACTTTCATGTGGGATTTCGACAGTGTCCATCAAGCTAAAATGCAAGACCTCCGGACGTACCTGAAGGACATCAGGTTTTCTGTCAAAACCAGTAACTACCTCGATGTTCCCATCACGGAAAGGTTGGAAGTAGCTCAGGGTGTTTATAACATCCTGGGAAAGGATGATGATTTCTGGTCGCGTTTCTTTCGGGTGAAGGGTTATCACTATGCAGCCGCAGGAAACGAAACGAAGGCAGCCGAAAGCCGTGAGGAGGCACTGCGCATTGCGGAACGAATGAAAGCCGATTCGTTAAATGTGCCTAAACTGAAGGAATTGTACCTCATCACCGGCGCCATGAAATATCACCTGAACCGAAAGGCTGAGGCGTCAATGGATTTTGAAAAAGCATTATCGTTGAAATATGCGGCAGGAAAGCCAGACACTGCCGAAGGAATGAATGCGTATATGGACGGACTCTTGCAGGAGTTTTTGTCCCGTTAACTGAATTCACGCCCCTCAGCTGCTTGTGCTTCATGGAACTGCTGACTAATTTAAATCCATTGCCTTAATCATGTTGTCGCCCGGCTTCGCATATTCTTTTTCAAGAGAACGCTCGTCGTCTTTGTTTGTCCTGCGTTCTGTCGCCGCGGGGAGTTTGGTACTGATTAATATCCTGTTTGATTTATCCACAACCTACTGGCGCAAAAGTGCTTTCTATTTTTCTGAGTCTCTTTTGTTCAGTTCGTTCTGGTTGTTGTTTATTCTCCTGATTCCGGCCTTGCTGTATGTCCAAAAAAGTCGGTTGTCGTGTTGGGTACGCCTGGGACTGGCAGCAACGGCCTGCGTGACCCATTTCGTTCTTTACCCCGGATTGGTGTGGATGCTTTCAAAAAGTTTTTATGAACATACTTTTGAATTCCGGCAGACGCTTGAGTTTTCGCTCAACACCTATTGCTTCGTGACGCTCATCGTTTATGCGCTCGTGAGCATGGTCGGTACATGGGTGGAAAGTAAGGACCGAACAACCGCAGCTTCTGTCTTTCTGCAGACCATTGTTGTGGCGGAGCACGGCGAACGACGGTTAATTCCCGTGGGACAAATTCTTTATTTCTCCTCCAATCCTCCGTATGTCAACCTGTGCGTCAAAGGCAGCAAGCATCTGTATAAGGGGACACTTCGTGCGCTTGAGCGCCAGTTAAATCCGGAACAATTCATCCGAATTCACAAATCGTGTATTGTCAACCTGCAATACGTGGTCTCTCTGCGATCCCGGCAAAACGGTGACTACGACGTTGCCTTAACAGATGGTACGTCGCTCCGGTCAAGTCGGGTTTATGCACGGGAACTGAAGCGTCACACTTCCAACGCGGCTCGTGTTGCAGCACATTAGACTCGTGTTGCCGCATTTCATTTGATTTCGCGCCCGCCTCATCGCTGATTTGCGGAAAAAACAATGAACTACTCGATTACCTGCGCGGTCATGCTGCTGACGTCGGCATTGGCCGGATGCCACCAGCCATCAGACAAATCCACCACTTTAAATCACCTGCCCGTTGGAGGAGGGTGCGACGGGTGTGAACTGATGTATGTCGGGATGCCAGAGCGACTAAGTGTTGCCGACACCAGCCTCGGTTGGAAAAGTGAATCGAATCGCCTTCTGCTGACGGGCACCGTATTCAGGATGGATGGCAGAACTCCCGCGGCCAATGTGGTCATTTATTACTGGCACACCGACAGCGCTGGCTACTATTCACCTGGTACAAGTTCAGTTCGCGGAAGCGAGAAACATGGCCACCTCAGAGGTTGGGTGAGAACCGATAACAACGGGCAATATGCCATCTATACCAGCAGGCCTGCGCCCTATCCCGGCGAAGAACTTCCTGCGCATATCCACCTCGTTGTCAAAGAGCCAAATCTGGTTCAGGAGTATTACATCGACGATGTTGTCTTTGATGATGATCCGTTGCTGATTCCTTATCTGAAAAAGTATCCGGCCGAAAATCGCGGCGGAAGCGGGATTGTCCGGCTTCTGCAGATGAGCCGCGTGCTGGTGGGCGAGCATGACATCATCCTCGGCTTGAATATTCCGAATTATCCGGAAAAGATATCGCGGCCAATCGAGTCGGGTTTGCCGGTAGGTGAAGACCAACCCTCTTTTACTCCTCTTCATGTGTATGGCCCGGATAAAGGAACAAGCACCTGTCCGGTTTGTAAATACGGGCGCCATCAGGGACTGATACTTTTTTGTGGGAATAATGTTGGCTTCAATGAAATGAAAAGATGGTTGACATTTCTCGAATCTGAAAGTAATCGTCGCGCAGGCAGGCTGAAAGTGTACCTCGTGCTACAGACGGACGGCCAGACAGAACAATTTTTACGTCAGCTGGAATGGATGGGTGATTCGCTTCATATACGTCATACAGCGATCACGGTCGTCCCAGCTTTTCACGACCAGCCGACGGACACTTACTTAAACCAAATTAATCCCGCCGCTACGAATACATTGGTGATCTATCGCAACCGGCGCATTGTTGATAAGTATATTAATCTGAGTCCCGATGAGGATGGCTTCCGAACCATTTCCAGAGGGCTGGATAAAACAATGGGCGATTACCTCAATTTACCTTCGCTGGATTCAGGTGATTGAGTTTCGTTCGCGCATCTTCTATCAATCGTCTGATATCATCCCGCAACTCAACCAGTTTCTGCTTCTGACTTTGTGTTAGACTGAAATGATAACGAAGTAATCGCCTGAATCTTTTCAACTCTGCCCAGTAGTATAAGACAACAAATCCGCTGATACCGAATAGAGGAAATGCTGTCCACCATGGCACGTCGGGAAGAATTTGCTGACCAAGTTTGAGAACAAGGATGTAGTATAATGGAAATGTGAACATCCCCACAAACATCTGAATGGTTGACTTATACTCAATCTCCAGTCGGAGTAATTTGAAGATTTTGGCGGGAAGAAGATACGGGATGTAGTTCGTCAATAACCCGAGAAGGTAAACGGGCAACAAGGCGATGAACTGCACGATATAGCCGGCGAGAAGAACAACGGGATTTCTGCGGAGGAAGGCGTCACTAACAAAGCCGGGTGTTAACTGATGTGTGGCGAGCAGATTAAAAAACAGCGTTGTTTTCTCCTGGATTAAGTGATAGGTTTCTGGGTATTCCTTATGGACTAGCGGCATGGCTTTCGATAGCTGTGCACGCAATTGCAGATGCTTTCTTTCATCTTCAAGCGGATTTTCAAATGTGGTGTAAAACTGATGAGCCTGAAGAAGAAATTGCTCCTGCTCTTTTCCGTCGGTGTGCGGAACATAGTTGGCGAGCTCGTCGCGAATCGCCTTTGTGAGGATGCGCACGCATTCCATTTCATCAGCCTCATATTGCTCCCGGAAATTGCCCACCCTGATCGGTTTGCCGACCGTCACCGCAATGTCGCTGCGAAACTGAATCGAGTCTGAGTAGTCGAGCGCGATGGGGAGTATTGTCAACGCGCCTGCGAAATTGCGATCTGCTTCATAACTCAAGGCGATTCGCGCCGTGCCGGTTTTGATTTCACGCAGTTTCAATTCATAATAACTGCTTCCCTCAGGAAAAATCAACAGCGTGTTGCCTTCCTGGAGATATTCATGACATTTTGCAAACGATGCGGTGTTGTCCTGTTTCTCGCCGGGTAACACATCTTTCTTTCGATAAATGGGAATCACGTGAAAGTACCGAAGTATTCGGGCGACGAGTTTATTGGAAAAGATTCCAGCATTGCCGAGGAAGCCGACGCGCTGCGCCACAATAGACGAGACGATCAGTGGATCGATCATGGTGTTCGGGTGGTTGGCAACGATGATCAGTGGCCCCGATCCCGGAATATTCTCCTTCCCTACGACAACTGTCCTTCTGAAATAGATGGCGAGCAATACGCGAATCAGTTGCTTAAGTATTTTGTAGATCACGAATGGCTGCGCTTAAGTTTGACCAGTTGCAGAATGATGAATCCGGAGATGAAAAACAAAGACATGAAGACCATGCTGTTGCGCATGCTGCCGGTGATTTGGTCAATCAATCCATAGGAGAATGAGCCAATCACAATGGCCAATTTTTCCGTGACGTCATAGAAGCTGAAGTACGACGCGGTGTCTTTGCTTCCTTCAGGAATCAATTTTGAATAAGTTGATCTCGATACGGATTGTATTCCCCCCATAACAAAACCAAGCATAGCCGCCAGGATGTAGAAAGTTGTTTTCTCTTGAAGAAAATATCCGGAGATACAAATGCCTATCCAGATGATGAGGGCTATGCCAATGGAAAAAACATTTCCTTTTTTGGATGAGAGCCAGGCAAACGTAAACGCTCCGGCGATGGCGAGTATTTGCAGGATCAGTACAATCACAATCATTTCATCAGCGCCCATGCCGATTTCTTTTTCACCAAATAGTGGTGCGAGCAGCATGACGGTTTGTACACCCATGCTGAACAGGAAGAACGACAAAAGAAACCTTCCTGTCACCTTGGTTGACCGGACCGCCTTCATGACTTTCTTCAACTCATGTAGTCCGTGCTTGAGCGTTGATGCGGTAATTTTTTTACGTTCTCCCCGATCTTTCAAATAATAAAAGGCGATTTGCGCAAAGCCGATCCACCAGATGCCCACGAGGATGAAACCAAATTGTGTTGCTGAAGATTTATCCTGAAATCCAAAAGAGTCAAAGTTCAGCAACAGCACAAGATTCACAATCAGCAATATCACGCTTCCGGCATAGCCCATGGCAAAGCCGCGCGCACTGACTTTGTCCATCATGTCAACAGTAGCTACTTCGGGAAGAAACCCATTATAAAAAACAAGAGACCCGGCATAGCCAACACTGGCCAGCACGGCACACAAGATCCCATATTCAATGTTCGGGCCGTTGAAGAAATATAAACCGATGCAGGAGATGGCGCCGAGCCACGTGAAGAATTGCATGAAGCGCTTCTTGATTCCACCATAGTCCGCGATCCCGGAAAGGATGGGAGAGATCACAACAATAATCAGAAATGAAAACGAGATGGCGTAAGAGTAGAGCACAGAGTTGCTCACTTCGTAGCCAAAGAATTTTACGAGGTCGCCACCGAAAGCTTCGCGCGTTACGCCCAGGTAATACACGGGGAAGATGGCGGTGGTGACGATCAGGTTATAGACCGAATTCGACCAATCGTAAGAGGCCCATGCATTGATGAGCCTTTTGTTATTTCGTTCGAGCATGAGAAGTGCGGTGTGTCGCTAAGTTAATAAACGAATCGACTTCCGGGTCAATATTTGTCTTGCGATGATGACGACCCTATGGTCTGGCTATCCCGTGTGTTTTTTTGCACGGCGATGGCTCCGAAGGTGCTCAGGAGAAACGCGAACGTATAGAAACCTTTTTCACTGGGGAGCATGGTCGCATTCCACAGTCCTATCGTCAGCAATACCATCGACAGGATGACTGTGAACCAGCTGATGCCGTAATAGATATCAGTAACTGGAATTCCTTCAAGCCTGTCGCGGACAGCTTTTTGTAAAGAGATCACCGAATAGATTCCCAAAACCAGAACAGTGAAATAATATCCTTTTTCGTTCAGGAGAATTTCAGCGCGCCACAGCCCGACAATATATCCAATCATACCGGTAGCGAGGGCGATCCAGGAAGCAGCAACGAAGGCCGCAGATGGTTTCTGATTAATCATTTTCTTTTAGTTGATGGTGTTGTGTATAGATACGGACAAGGTCGGCACCAGGTAAAGATTTTAAGATTGATAAAAGTCAAAATCGTGCGACATCGCCAAAACTGCTATTTTCGCATCCAGCATATTCACCACTTTAAAAATTATATCCTTGACGTTCAGTGACCACATGAGGCAAATTTCTCCATTGGATGAAAAAGCCTGTATTGCATTAAATGAAATCACTGTCAGCAGACCGTTCGCAAAAGGCGAGCAGGTGCTGGCGAAGGGAGACGTTTGTTCTGAAATGTACTTCGTTGTTTCAGGTGGATTGCGCGGCGCATACACCATACAGGAGAAAGACGTGACCTGCTGGATTTCTCTGGACGGAAGTTTTGCTACGTCATTTGCGAGCCTCGTGACCGGTGATTCTTCGCATGAATCCATTATGGCAATTGAGGACACAGAAGTGTTTGTGCTTCCTTTCAAAAAACTTGAAGCGCTGTTCCGGGAATATCACGAGATTGAAACACTGGGGCGCCTGATCAGCCAGCGCTATTACATTCAGCTGGAAGCACGAACTTATGCACTTCAGTTTTTGAGTGCCGCAGAGCGTTACGATTTTTTGCTGAAGAACAATCCACAATTAATTCTTCGTGTTCCCCTCGGATACCTGGCATCCTATATTGGCGTATCGCCGGAGACGTTAAGCAGAATACGGGCAAAGGCTTGAGTGGGTGTTTTTGACCTGAAGGGTTTACGAATTTATCTTTTACTTATTTCTACGTATCGGAACAATTTCCCGTCCGCAAAACGGTTAACTTAAGAAATTAAATACCTGATCCGATGAAGCAGTATGCGGTTATTCTTTTGATGGTCCTGACGCCATCTTTTTTGCGCGCACAAAAAGTTGCATCTTTTGACCCCCCAATCCTGACCGATTCCGCGTCCACGTTATTCATTCCGGTGCTTTATCAAGACGAATTTTTTTCTTCTAACAAAATTGCTTTCTGGGGTCTGTATTATGCCAACATCATTGTTTATAACTATCAAACCGATACCTATAAACGCCTTTTCCCGAAAGACACATACATCAAGCCCATTGTGACGCAGCGTTATGCCTACAGAGCCGAAGTGGAGAAAACACTAATCACACGGCAATGGGTTTTTCTTCTCGTAAAGTACGTAGACACCAATCGCAGCGGGCGAATCGATGAGCGCGATCCCACGATCCTTTTCGCTGCATCCACAGATGGACAGCAGCTAAAGCAGCTGACGGATGAGACAGAAAACGTGGTTGGCGTAGAGAATTTTGACCAGCAAGGTTTTTACCTCATCAAGATCCAACGCGACTCGAATAATGACAAGTCGTTTAAGCCTGAGGACGGAGTTACCTACTTCCGGAAATTAAACCTCGCCGATTTAACCTTTGGAAAAGCGATCGAAAGGTAACGGGTTTACCACTTCTGGGTAACCGATTCATAACTTCTCATACTATTATCCGTTAACTTTCTCTATCTTGACCAACCTTTAATTGTGATGGACTGCGCCTTCTTTACTACAGCGATCCGCATCCTGCAAACGAGTCTGTTCGTTCTGGTTGCGTTTTGCTCGGGTGCGTCGGTCACTGCCTCCGCCAGAACTGACCGTCCGGCCACAGAGCTTGTCAGCATGGTCCATCATTCTCGTCCGGCCAGCATCAGGGAATGGAAGCAGTCAACGAGATGGCCTGCCTGGACTTCACCATGGGCAAAATGCCTTGCTGCGATGTACGACCAGCGTCTTGTTTGTATTCAGCTGAAGTGCCTTCCTGTCCTCACAAATTTCAATACACAGTCTCTGCAACTGATCAGGATGTACTATCCCGGTGAACCTGGCGAAGAGCCTGCCGTCATTTCCTAGCGCCGTCCGAATCCCGGACTAATTACAATCCATTTTCAAAACAACACCTGGAGACTGCCAGGGGATCATTTTTTCATGCAGAAAATTAAAAACATCATGCGCGTGCTGATGCTCGTGCTGTTCATCATACTTGCCACTTTCGGAATAGGCATCACGGATAATGTATTCAACAGAAATCGCGAACGGTATCAGAATCGAAGGACACACAAGGAGCAGACGGAGCGCGAACGGCGTGACGATCAGCGCTGATGCGCAACGGTGGATATACGCAGAAAACAGGATGGTCACCCGGTATCGCAACGTATGATATAGCCGCCGACTATTTTGTGTAACTTTCGTTCATGACAAAAAAAGATTTCTTTATTACCGTCGTGAAGCTGTTTGGGTTGTATATGTTGGTCACGTTTGGACTGATGATACTTCCTTACATTGCCTCAATGTTTCTGAGCTATGTGGACGGAACGAGTGTTATCGTGACCATGACTATTCTGACTTTTGCAGGAGGCGTGGCTGGCGTATTTATTTTTGGCGCCCGCAGCTTTGTTCATGTACTGAAACTTGACAAGGGATTTGATGACGACCATGTGGAGTTCGGAAGTCTTCGCGGGGTTGGCCTGATTCAGGTCGCGGTATTTATCGTGGGTGGATTGTTGCTGATTAACAGCTTATCTGACGCAATTGTCATCATACTGAGAATTCTTGACATGTTGAGCAGGCATCTCGAGTTCCCGGATGAACTAAAGTACTACCTTATTGGACATGTAATTCAAATCGGTATTGCATTTCTATTAATGACAAATTACGATGTCGTTGCCCGTTGGTTTGCACGAAAAGGAGAGCCTCAACCCTGATTAATAAGACATTAAATTTTAATTCCAATGAACTCCATCCATTCCAGAATTTTGTTCTCGCTGCTGCTTGTCATTGTTTCTTCAGCCGTACACGGTCAGTCCTATAAAATTGCCGAAACACCTGAGCAGGCGATCACTTATTTTTTTGACGGTCTGGCCGAATTGAACGATGCCAAAACACGCGCTTATGTCACGCCGGATTTTATGCTCGTGGAGAATGGTGTATTATGGAATATGGACACGCTCTCCAACGCCATGTCCAGCATGAAGGAAGCTGAGTTCAGCAGGAAGAATTCATTTCGCTATGAGCGGCAGGTCATCACAGGCACAAGTGCGTGGGTTGTTTATCACAATCAGGCTGACATCATGTATAACGGAAGACCTCTCGTGATACGGTGGATTGAAAGCGCCCTGCTTGTCCGGGACAAGTCAAAAGGGTGGCGCATTCAGCTGATGCATTCCACGAAAGAAGAGACGAAGTAGAAACAGCCATGAGCACTTCTGTGATTCGCGTCAGACGACGCTGGTTTTTTTATGTTTCGGACGCGATAGTTGTACTTCTGTTTTTTCGAAGAGGTTACCGAGGGGCAGACGAATGGGATGTCATCGATATCGTCAATATCGTGGCTGGCTTGGTCTTCGTCGCGAATTTTATTCTGAACTGTTTCAGGAGGAGCTATCTCGTTGCCGACGCAACGCACCTGACCATCCATCATCATCTTTTCATAACAACTAAAATTTCCATCGCGGAAATCCAGCGTATTGAGCTCCAGGTTCTGGGAAACTCCGTTATTCATCTGATTGATGGAACCCAAATACAGTTTAATTACTTTCAGGTCAAAGACAGTGATTTTGATCAACTGAAGGCGCATCTGCAGGTTCCTGTTGAACAGGGTTATGATTTTGATCGATGGAGACAGGTCAACAGTGCGCTTATTTCTGAGAAATGATGCACGCTTCCGTAGGCAGCAAAATGAAATTCAATGGACATCAGGAAATTTGATAAAGACGCCGGGCTCTATCACTTCCATGTGGAGGGTTTAAAAACTTCTTTCCACGCACACCCTGCTACGGAATTCATCACCGCACTGACGGGTACATTTTCTCTTCGCACAAAATTTAAGGAGTATCCCAATCTCACTTCCGCTGTTGTCGCCGCCAACATCTGGCATCGGGTGGATGCCGATACCGCTCGTTTGTCCATTCTGATGGTGGAGCATCACGGTACCTTGCTGAGTAAGTTGCACAAGGACATACCGTCAGCGGATGGCTTATTTGTCAACGGCGTCGTATTGGAAAAGCAGCCCGAATTTATTGAACAGTTCGCCATGGGGGATCGGTACGCCGGCTACGATTCGCGTATAGCCATTGCGTTGGGTTACCTGGATAACAACCCCATCGATTACCGGGAAGTCGTGCCGGTTCTGTGCAAGCTTACGAAATTGTCGCCAGGCCGACTATCCCACTTATTTAAGGCCGAGGCAGGAATTTCCATCAAACGATATCTGCTGTGGTGTAAGCTCAGGGAATCCATTTCATCCTACCTGACGCAGCAAGAGGGTATGCTGGCGCATTCGCTTGATGCCGGCTTCTACGACCAGCCCCATTTTATTAAATCATTTCGTTCCATGCTTGGCGTTTCACCCGGTCGTTCCTACGACAGCAGAATCTTACAATAGCATCAGCGGATTATCACGCAGCTTTGCCGGAAAATATATTCTATGTATCGTGTTCGTGAAGTTGAAGATCGTGATCTTCCATTCCTGAAAGAGGTGATTGACTCCAGTGGACTATTTCCATCCGAGATGCTGGACGATATGATTGCGCCCTATCTGAAACATGAAAGTCCGGGTGATATTTGGCTCACGCTTGAGCAGGACACGCCGCTTGCGATTGCTTATTGTGCACCCGAGAGGCTCACCGAAGGCACCTATAATTTGTACCTGATTGCAGTGCTAAAATCGCAACAGGGCGTTGGAATTGGCCGACAGTTGTTGAAGGAACTGGAGGACCACCTGCGACAAACCAAGGTGCGTGTTCTTCTCGTCGAGACATCAGGAAATCCGGAATTTGAGCTGACCAGAAAATTTTACATTCAGAACGGTTATACCCTTGAGGCTTCGATCAGAGATTTTTATAAAGAAGGAGAGGATAACATGGTGTTCTGGAAAAAGCTCAATACGTAGTGGGGAGATTTCCTGACCCGGGCTAAGTTTCAGTCATTGGCCGTAAGAGACGAACTTTCAATTTGCTTCATGAGGGGGACATTCTCGCATCCATAATTTCTTTACATTTGTATAAGTCCCTCCCCTGGCAAACTGAGTTTTTTGGTTTGCTCTTTTTAAACCACCTGGCTAATTCTTTTTTTATGGTCCGCGCATTGCTCAACGAAAGCGTACAGGCTGTCATTGAATTTCTTCCTTATCCCATTCTCATTGCTGAGGTGACGTCTGATGGTGCACGCCACCTTTCAGCGAATAAGGGCTTTGAGCAGGAGATAGGATACACGCTGGATGAGATTCCTACGTTGGAGTCGTGGTACCAAAAAGCATATCCGGACGAGTTATACCGGCACCAGTTGATGACGACGTGGCGTCAGCTGTACGAAGACGCGCGTCAATCCGGAAAAACATCCGTGACGAGCGCGGCGCTCGTGCAAACAAAAAACAACGGACGCGTATGGTATGAGATTAAAGTCTCCGTTGGGAAAGAGATCGACGTGGTGGCATTTGTGAACATCAGCAAACTGATGAATAAAGAAGAAGACATGCGCACGCAATTGGCAAATCAAAGCCGCGTGCTTGCAGTCCTCAGTCACGACCTGCGTTCGCCGCTTGTTTCTTTCCTCGCTATTTTTGATCTGGTCAAAAGGCAACGCTTGTCCCAGGACGAACTGCAGAACATTCTTCAAACCGCTTCTGCCGATGCAAGGAGAGTTCTCGATATGGTGGACTCTACAGTGCTTTGGGCAAGAAATAATTTCCCCATCATTAATGTATCTAAGACCTCTTTCGCACCACGACAAATATTCGAAAAGTATGTGGCCACGCAGCGGGCAGAGATCGATTCCAAACGACTACAAGTATCCATTTGTGCTGCTGATGATTTAATTGTTGAAGGAGATCCTGCATTAACAGAGATATTGATCCGAAATATGTTGTCTAATGCGATTAAATTCTCATCGTCCGACGGTATGATTCGAATCGTACTGAGGAGTTACTCAGATACCTGGCAGATGATGGTGGAGGACAATGGAAAGGGAATTCCACCCGATGAGTTGCAGCGCATTCGCGAGGGCAGTATTACACCAGCTTCCAGTGCGCAGTCGGGAAAAGGATTGGGACTTGGACTCCGGCTATGTCAGGATATTGCCAACAGACTCAATGCACAATTTACAATTGAGAGTGAATCAGGAAAGGGCACTCGAGTGATGATTGTGTTCAATTAAACGCCCTGACGCGTATTCCCACGTTGGAATGGTCGCTGTAAATATAGTACGCAGCATGACGTTGTCTTTCCGATAATTATGTTACCTTTACTTATCAGTTCCAATTATCCTGCCCGATTATAATCGTTCTCCGATTGTCTCGCGTTTGATCTTTTTGATTGTAAGAGCTTATACGATTTAGCTCTTGTTTTTCACATCTAACAATTTACTTATGAACTTATTCGTTGCAAACATTTGCCGCACCGTACGCGAGGAAGCATTATCAGGTCTTTTCTCAAAATTTGGACAGGTATCTTCTGTCAAAATTATTAACGATAAATTAACGGGAGCATCCAAAGGTTTTGGCTTTGTAGAGATGGCTTCGGATGCTGAAGGCAACGAGGCGATACAGAAGCTGTCGAATGCAGAGTTTTTCGGAAGAAATCTGGTTGTGTCAAAAGCACGTCCGAAGCCTTCTTTCTGATTGGCGCATCATCAAATATCCCGGTGTACAAGCCGGGCTATTTTTATTCAATAGTAAAATTGTCCGTATTAATTTCTGACGAATGGAAAAATCAGACTTGGCCTTTACCGCGATATGGAATAAGTATCGCCCTGCAATTCTTCGGCTGATGGTAGGAGCAGAATCCGAACCTGGTCGTTACAAATTCTCCAGTCATGAATTCCACGAGATTCAATCTCGCCAGAAAGGCAGTCTTGCCTTTACGTTAAGTATCCACAAATCGCGCGCAGTCAACAACATTAAAGCAAGCAAGCTTGCGTTGGCTCTTTTATCCATTCTCCGCGAATCAGAAACCGGCAGAAGACTTACCGAAACGGCAACATACGACTTGTCATTAGATAAGGAATTTGTGTTGCATGTAAAAAGAACAGCAGTCGAAATTGAACCAGTCGTTGCGGAGGCAGAGTCGCACGTCATCGAATCCATCTGATCATTTTCCTTCGACAGCAAATCAACCGCCACGATTACGTGACGTGATTTGTCGTATGCGCTTATTTCTGGTGAAGCATGCATATTGAGGCGATACAGAATCACTGAAAAGATATGTATTGTGTTCATAGGTTACCACTGAATATAAGGGTACCTTTCCTGAAGAATTTGCGGTCAATCAATTACTGTCAGAAATCCACCCACTGAGTTCATAAGTCATTATTCTCCACAATTCATTTCACCAGAGAATTATGGCACAAAGAATCATCGACCGTAGCCGTGTGGGCGAAGTCCTCCAGCATTTGTATGAAAACGATCTGAACATTCAGATATCGCTTGTTTCCAACGGCGGATATTTTTATGCCGATACCGGCAAGAAAAGAACTCCTCTCCGCGGGACGACGATTGAAGAAGCAGTAACGCATCTGGCTACAAGAACAGCAGAGGAGTTTCCCCGGTCAGAATTTGCAATATGGTGGACAAATAGTTTCCGTGATGAACGAAACTGATAACAAAAGGAAATCAACATAAATACTTCCCTATGAGACATCCGACGATGGATAATGTTTATCCAATTGGCTCGTTCGTGACTGCCCTTGGCGATAATTCAGAGCGACTGGTGATACAGGCCTATTACGAGCGGATCTATTATTGCCAGTCGGTGCAATTTCCGAACAAGAAAATGCAGGCACTCTTTGAAAGAGAAATTCAACCCTTGAAAGAACAGAAGTAAACATGAGACAGCTTAAAATCTCCCAGCAGATTACCAACCGCGAAACGCGTTCGCTTGATCGATATTTCGTTGAAGTTGCGCGGGTTGACCTGGTAACAGCCGATGAAGAAGTGCAGCTGGCACGACGAATACAGGATGGTGATGGTATGGCCCTGGAGAAGTTGACGAAGGCCAATCTCCGTTTTGTCATATCGGTCGCGAAGCAATACCAACACCTGGGATTAAGTCTGGGCGATTTAATTAATGAAGGCAACTTTGGTCTTATCAAAGCCGCAAAACGCTTTGATGCCAGCAGGGGTTTTAAGTTTATATCGTATGCCGTGTGGTGGATTCGTCAATCGATTTTACAGAGTCTGTCGGAGCAGGCGCGTATTGTCCGCCTTCCGCTGAACCGGGTCAATGCATTAAACAAAATGCTGAAAACATCTGCGGTACTCGAGCAGATTTATCAACGAGAGCCAACGTCTGCTGAGTTGGCGGATCAGATTGGTGTTGATGTGGAGGAGATGAACCGCACCCAGCGAAGTTTCGGTCGCCATATCTCTTACAACGCACCCATCTCCGAGGGAGAAAGTGACAGCCTGCTGGAGTTGATGGAGGATAAAGAGGCATTGACGCCGGATGATGGTCTCCTGCGCGAATCGTTACGCGCTGATGTGCAGCGGGCGATGTCGCAGTTGCCGGGCCGGGAAGCCGAGGTTATGAATTTCTACTTTGGACTAAACGGTGAGAACCCGATGTCGCTTGACGAACTTGGCAGTCGCATGAACCTGACATCCGAGCGCGTGAGGCAGCTGAAAGAAAAAGCAACACGCCGACTCCGCACCTTGTCGTCTCGCAACGGAGGACTGAAATTCCACTTATAGAACACGGGAACAATCAGCCCGTCGTTTTAACCTGCCTTTTGTTTGCTTACAATATCGATGACGAATTGAAAGATGTTCTCCGGATGCTCTGCAATTCTATTGCACACATATAGGTACCACTCTTGTCCATAAAGAATGTATTCCCGACAGGAATGTCCTTCAGCTAATCGTTTGCTGCGAAGTTCTTCCTGGATGCCGGACAACATTTCAAATTCATACAGGTTTTTGTCAACCTTATTTCTATGAAGCATGGCCTTCGCGGCGTCATGAATGTTGACGTCATGCGACGCAATTGAACAACGTCTTCCGGACTTGACGACTTTCTCCACCAGCTCCACATAACGTTGGTCAAGCTCGGGTCCTCTTGCGATGATTTGTTCAGCAGGTGCAGCAAAAGCACCTTTCACAATGCGAATCTTCCCCTTGGTGTTGGTTAACACATGCTCCAGATCGGCAGGCGTGCGAAGCAGGTAAGCCTGCAGCGTGATGCCAACATTCGGGTATTTCGCGGATGCTTCTGTATATGCTTTCAGGACAGCATCTGTTTTATTCACACCTTCTGCACTGATGACCATTTCAACGCCAAGGCTATGCGCTTTCTTCGCAAGTCTTTCCAGATTGGCTGCGGCAAGTGCGGGGTCAATATTTAGTCCGAGGTGAGATAAGTCAAGAGAAATGATCGATTTCAGCCCCTGTTCGTGAATGGCATCGGCGATTTTAAGAAACTCTTCGGTGGCTGCATTTGCTTCGGCGGCATTCAGCACATCCTCACCCATAAACTCAATAGAAACAGAAAGCCCGGTCGTGACGGAGTCCTTTGCTTTAGCTAATGCAGCCTGAAGGTCTTCTCCCGCCACATAACGTTTCGCACCGGACTGCAATAAGTTGTAAAGTGCGGGATTGTTTAAGAGATAATGTTTTGCATCTTGATCAAGTGCAGCCTTTCTCATCGCCGCACTGAATTCCTGAGCTAGTTTTTGGTTCATAAGGGTATTGACAGGATACCAATATAGACATTGGGTTTTAATTGTCAGATTTCGTGGTTGAAAAGATGTACGTTTTTAATATTCACCTCGATATTAGTAACTTAATAGCAATTCACATGCTCCACATAACCTCACGATGATGGTTAAATTTTTAAGGACTAGCAGACGCAAGTTTTTGTCTAACGGAAGACTTGCAGGATATTTCTTATACGCATTCGGCGAGATTATCCTCGTCGTTATCGGGATTCTGATTGCAATTGAGTTTAATAACTGGAATGAAAGCCGAAGGCAACAAGCGCGGTTTCAGGCAGATCTTGATCAAGTGTACACTGTTATCGACAACGATCTTGATGCGATGCTCAGGGCCCGTGACGGATTGCTGCATCAGATTTCCATCGTAGATTCTCTGAGAAGAAATCCGGAATTCGTTGATTCCAGACTAGTCCCTCATCTTTTGTATTACGTTGACATCACACCCCCGACCATCACCTCGGAAGTTTCGTATCAACTTGAAAGGTTGGATTTTAATCCGTCAGAACATGCCCAGAAGGAGCTGCACAAGTCTCTAACGGGATACGGAACAGCCATGGATGAATTTGCCATGAGCAACCGTCGAATTCTTACTGAGTTCCTCTCTGCCCGGCAGTTTTCGCAGCCTGAACTTCAATTTGCGGTTTCCGATCAAAACAACTTTGAGACTATCGATTTGAGTTTTTTCAGTCAGGATGAAATTCAACAGTGTCAAAAACTGCTTCGGGATGGGATGCTGGAACGTGCATTGAAGTCGGTCAAAAACTCAAAGGAGCGGAATGTGACGTTACTTGAGAACATTTATTCGTATGCAAAGTCAAAGCAGGAAATGATACGTCGTTATGATCCGCAAGTGAAGTTACTTTATTCGACCATCGGGATTGTTGGAAGCGGTACCGAGAAAGGCAACTGGACAGAGAACATAGAACTCGTACCATCCGACAGCCTTCATGCAATTTGGGAAGGCGATGTTGTTTTTCAGGATGGCTACGTCAAATTTCGTGAAGGCAACGATTGGATTGTGAACTGGGGCAGCTCGCGCTACGATGCGAAGAAACTACTTTATTACGGCGACAACATCAAAGTGAGCGCCGGGAAATATCATGCAGTACTCAATCTGGAGGAACGAAGTTATCAGTTTATCAAAAAGTGACCCTAATATGTTTTCCGGAAAAGGATTCATAGACTTATCGACAAAAAAATGTATCAAATATGTTCACTGTTTCTTGTTCAGCGCGAGTTCTTCCAGGTAATTAAACGCTTCAAGAAACCGGTTCTTATCATCGCGACTCATTTCAGCGGACGTACCGCCTTCAACACAAAAACGTCCCAGGCAAATAGACTGATTCCACCCTTCGTTGACCGCATAAACACCCCCTTCTGACTTTATCTTGTCAAAATTCAAGGCCCGCATCTTGTTCAAAATTTCCTCACGAAGCGTCGTCGTCATCTTTCTCTTATATGTTTTTGGCGGACCCGATGGAGATGTGTAGGTGTAGACACATTCCGTGTAGGAGAATTGAATCTCTTTGCCTACGCCACTCATGCTGCCAGAGTACGAAAGGGAAATAATAAAGTCTTGTTCCCATTTTGCGGGAATCCGGTCTTGAGCAGGAATCATCAGTGAAATCAGTAAGCTAATTGGAAAAATCATTTTCGATTGTTTGTACCATAAGATGCAAGGAATGTTTGGAATTCACATGGATTTGGGATAAGAATTCTTGCGTTTGCTCTGCAAGTGGAGACGCGAAAGGTGTTATTTTTCGTAATGAAATTAGTTTTAAGGAATACGATTACAGTCGAAATTCTTGCTTTCGTACTCGTGGTCACCGCTTGCCAACCTGCAAAGAAGGAGTGCAAGCTTCAGACAGAGAATGAAGAGTTGGCAATATATCGTGTGATCTTCACTGATCTAATCGAGAATCGGATGCATGGACTTTATCTGGGTGCTGACAACCTCGATAGGCTCCGCGAGAAGTATATCGATAACAATGACAAAGTTGATACTGCAGGGATGGATGCAGAATTAATTGGTCTCCACAATGAAGTGTTTAACAATCCATCACGTTTTTGTATTCTGTACCTCGACACGGTCTCAACTAAGTATAAGTTCGATAGTGCTTTTTTTCAACGGGACTCTGAGTTTAAGACACTCATTCAGGAATATACGAACAATTTTCATGGGGCATTCGATAGTCTGCACGCGCCCCAGCTCCGCTATACTTCAACTGAGTTGAATCTCTGTACCGCAAGGATTGAGATCGCCCGAAGATCTGAGCAAGACACCACTTGCGCCATTGGCCAACTTTGGCTTTCGAAAATTGTTTTAAATGAACTAAAAAACAGAGCATTGGTCTTTTATGACTGGCATTGCGCACCTGAACTGTGCGGGCACGCAGGCTACCTAAAGCTTAGTCGGCGAGTTCAGGGTTGGACGATTGAAGATTTCGACCTTCAACATGTGTATTAGATTTAAGTCATTCCGTCTTCAGCTTCTCTGCGGGTTGCGCTTCCGCAGTCTTAAAGGCTCTTCCGCAGATGATCGAAAATGCCATCAGCAACACCAGCACCCCCGGCAACACAAAATGCCACCACTGCAAGTCGATGTGGTTACTGAATGAATTTAACCACTGATTGGAGTAGTAATAGGAGACGGGAGTTGCGACCGCCATGGCTATCAGCAGAAGCTGAATATACTCACGGGAGAAGAGCAACAGAATATTTGAAACCGACGCACCCAATACTTTGCGGATAGCAACTTCTTTCTGTTTCCGGTTGACGACAAATGCAATCAATCCATATAGTCCAAGACAGCCGATGGAAAGAAATACGATCGCAAAAGCAAGAACCAACTGACTGTATTTTTTCTCCTGGGCATAAAACGCTTCAACATTTTCGTCGAAAAATTGGTAGCTGAAAATATACTCCGGCAGTTTGGATTGCCATAAGTCCTCAATTTGATCCAGCGCATCCGACATTGATTTGGAATCGCTGCCTGCCTCAAGCTTGACACTGAGCTGAGAAAAGCTTATCGGCTCATAGGTCATCACAATGTTGTCAATATTTGCTTTCAATGAATGGCTATAGAAGTTTCTGACAACGCCGACAATAGTCATCGATCTGTCTCCGAGAATCACCTCTTTTCCTACGGCCTGTTCCGGCGCGCCAAGCATGAGATTTTTGAGAAGCTCTTCATTGACCAATATATTTCGTGATGTATCGGTGATGACCAGATTTCTTCCCGCAAGCATTTTAATTCCGTAAAGGTTGACATACGCAGAGTCGATGCCCTGATGCTCGTAGACGATGAAATTTTTGCGTTCTATCTCCCTCGTCCCAATATCGCGGTAGCTTCTGTTTCTTCTCACACCGGAAGGAAAGGTGCTGCTCTGCGAAACTTCCCGAACGAAATTATTTCTGGCCAATTGTTCTTTAAAGCTTTGAACACGACCTGAATCGATATCGACCACAGGAATGTTGATAATCGCTTCGCGGTTGAAGCCCATGTCGGTGTTGTTGAAGTAGTTCGTTTGGAGCAGCACAACGAAGGCTCCCACGACCAGAATTTTTGTAATGGTGAATTGCACAACCACGAGTGACTTGCGCAGGCTTAGTCCGCCAATGGTTTCGCTTACAAACTTACTTTGAATAGCAGATACCGGATTGAACTGAGATGCTTTGATGGACGGATAAATACCTGCAAGAAGTGTCACCATGACGATGGTTCCCCCGAGGAAAAGCAGTTTGTTTGCCTGAAGGAAATCAAATTCCCGATAGTTCATATTTAATAATGACTGGAAATTAACCAGAACGCTTTCCGAAACGACCACGGCAATGATTGCTGCGCCGGTCACGAGAAGGAATGTTTCTGCCAGTAATTGGAGCATTAAGGTTGCACGGGAACCTCCTGCGACTTTGCGTATGCCAATTTCTTTCGAACGAACAATGGACTGTGCCGTAGCGAGGTTAATGTAATTGATGCAGGCGACACCGAGAATGAAAAGTCCGATTAATCCCAGCGCGGCTAATAATTCATAACTCACCGTTCTTCCCCGGAAGTTTCCAAAGCGGGAATCAAAATGAACGTCTCCCAGTTTCTGGAGAAGGTAATTCCGGTTCTTGCTGAAGTCAGCTGATGTATTCGCAGCGTGTACCCGCGCAATTTGTTCTTCAATTTCCTGTTGTGCGACGCCCGCCTTCGCGACAATAAATGCCTGATGTTCGTCACTGACACTATACCAGTCGGACATCGCGTCACCGACAAGCAGTTCCAGTGTTTTATAGCTGATCAGCATATCAAACGGAAAGTCTGTATTCTCCGGAAGGTCGGTCACTACGCCGGTTACGGTACAGTCAACTTGTTTCTGTAATTTGATGGTTTTGCCCAGCGCACTTTCTTCTCCGAAATATTTTCTGGCGAGACGTTCCGTTAACACAATGGTGAAGGGGGCATTCAGTGCTGTTTTCTTTTCTCCTTCAAGCCACCGAAATTCACTGTGTTTGAAGTCAAAGATTTCGAAGAAGGAGGGCTCGACAGCAGCCACTCCGTTGTCTTCACGGAACTTAATCACCTTTCCTGCATTGTTGGTGAAATCAACATCAACGCCGCCGATGTATTCCATCGGAGTGAGCGCTTCGATGCCCGTTACGCCCTCCTGAATTGCCTTGGGAACAGGATAGGAAACACCCGTGCGAAATTCTGATTTGTCTTCGCCGCTCACCCGAACAACCCGGTAGATCTGATTGTACTGGCTATGAAACTTGTCAAAGCTGGTTTCAAAATCAATGACGGAGAATATAACCAATGCGGATGCTATCCCCACGGTCAATCCGATGCTGTTAATTATTGCGGTGCCTTTATGGGCTTTGAGGCTTCGTGCCGCCATTCGAAAATACATATAGATCATGGTCAGGAGGTTAGTCGTTGATTGTTGCTGATTCCAGAAGAAGCTTTTTGTGAGAAAGCCGAGTGCGCGAAAGGTATAGCGAATACGCGCACGCGACGGAGATTGTGACTTGAGATCACAGAGGAAGAATTCATATAAGTCGCCTTCGATTTCTTCCTGCAAATGTTCGGGGGCAAGTGAACGAATGAGCTTGCGAATCCACTTCGGTGGCTGTATTTCTTGCTTCATGACAGGCTACCGGATAGAGATTCCCAGATGTTATTTCTTGTGTCGCGCAATTCTTTCAGGACACTCTTGCCGTAAGTGGTAATGGAGAATATCCTTTTGCTGCGACCGCCGCGTTCGTACGAAGCTGCACCCATTTTTGACTTGACAAACCCCTTTTCTTCCAGGCGGTGTAATACAGCGTGGGCTGCGCTGATGCTGATCTCGCGATTGGTCTGGTTCTTCAGCTCTTCCACGACTGAAAAACCGTAGGCTTCGCCGTGCTGAAGGGCAACCATCAGTAGGATGAGTTCTTCAAGTTCGCCGAGGTATATTCTTCCGGACATATATATCTTTTCAATTTTTGTAGAACAAATGCCAGGCCACTTACTTCAAGTGATGTTTTAGCCTGAGAAGTGGATATTTTTAAGTGGTTGTTCGAGCGGATCGGGCGATATCGAACAATTTTATCCCAATAACGGGCAAATTGTTTGTGATTCTAATCCTCGGAAATCTATATTGGATTTTCGAAAAGAACCTGACCTGTATGCATAAAAAGAAGTATGTCGGCGCGTTGCTCAATCTCCTGATGCCCGGACTTGGTACCGCCTATGCCCGTAAGTATTCACAAGCCGTTTTTATATATCTCGCTTTTGTGCTTCTCGTAGTCAGCGCCCGATTCATATCGTATTCGTTTCCGCTTTTCGCCTCCGTGATAGCGGCGATTATAGTGTACTATGTTTTCGTTGTAGTCAAGGGGTTTCGGGATATTGACAGAAACCAGGTGTACGAGAAGAAAGCGTATGATGCATGGTACGTATATCTGTTGATTCTTTTGGGAGTAAATGGCGCCTTACGCTTAGTGCCACGCCCCTGGATTGACGAGATTTCTATCATTAATTTTTTTAACATACCAACACCATCCATGCAACCGACGCTCATGGTTGGAGATAAGGTGGCTGTATTAAAAGGTCAGTCTGCTGAGCGAAATGCAGTGACTGTATTTATTAATCCGCAGCTTGGTGGTTATTACGTGCATCGCTGTGTTGCAGTCCCTGGTGACAGCATGTCGATAGTCGACCAGGTGGTTGTCGTGAACAATCAACCTGAACCTGCGCGTACATTTAATTTTGCTTATCAGGTAAATACCAAGGGAGGAACAATTACTCAACGTGTTTTGGATAACCTGAAGATTAGCCCGGAGGAACTTCTTCAAAATGGTGATCAGTACCGGATAATTACATCCAAAGATGTGATTGAGAAATTACGCTCTTTTCCATTTGTCAAATCCATTGACAAAGAAGTAGAGGAGCAAGGGGTATTTGATCCGAGTGTCTATCCACAAGCCCCACAATTTTCATGGAACACTGATTTTTATGGGAAGCTGTACCTGCCAAAAAAGGGTGACAGGATCAGGTTGAATGCAGATAACGTTGCGCTTTACGGACGGTGTATTCTCTTTGAAAATAAAGGAGCACGGATTGACAACTCGACGGTGTACATCAATAACCAGCCAATCGAAACCTATGAATTCAAACAAGGTTATTATTTCATGATGGGAGACAGCAGACACAATGCCCTGGATTCCCGTTACTGGGGCCTCGTTCCGGAGGAGTTGATTTACGGAAAGGTGCTTTATGTATATTTTGGAGAAGATCCGAGTCGCATAGGCTATTCCGTAGATTGAAACATTTAAATCCCCATCTTCTCTTTAAACTTTACACTCTGGCGCTGGCTGAGGTCTATCTTGAGCCCCGACTCCAATTCCACTTGTAATGTGTTACTGAAATATGGGATAATATTTTTGATGAAGTTGATGTTGATGATCTCCTGCCGGCTGGTTCTGAAGAAATGCTCTTGCGGTAATTTTTCTTCCATGTAATTGAGAGAGCGATGAAGCATGGCTTTCTTGTCGCGAAAATAGAGACGCACATAGTTGCCCACACTTTCTACATAAAAAATCTGGTGAATTGGGACGAAAAAACATTGCTCTCCGTCTTTAATAAAAATCTTTTTGTTCGGGTCAAGCTCTGCAGAAGCCGCGGGCCGCGATGACTTTCTGATCACTTTTGACACCGCCTCGCGCAATCGCTCGGGGTTTACCGGTTTCAGCACGTAGTCGAGGGCGTTTACTTCAAAGGCTTTAATGGCATATTGATCATAGGCAGTGACAAAAATCACTTCGGGCGCCTGAGGCAACTCCGCCAGCAGCTCGAAGCCATTCTTTCCCGGCATATTGATGTCGAGGAATATCAGCTGCGGGGCGAGTTGATTAATCCGCTCGATAGCCTCTCCCGCGTCGTTTGCTGAGGCAACAACTTCAATCTCCGGAAATACTTTCAGCATCGACTGGAGTTCCGCAATGGCCAGGGGCTCGTCGTCAATAAGAATGGTCTTCATCATGCGTGTATGGTAATTGATGCTTTCACCGATGCATCTTCTTCATCTAGTGAAAATACAGCCCTGCTTCCAAATATATGTGCAAGCCGGGTGCGAACATTTTTCAACCCGAATCCGGTGCCTTCTCTTTGTTCAATTTTTCCAGGGTTCGTCATCGTGATTTGAAGTATTTGTTGCTGGAAGGTTGCTTTAATTCCAAGGCTCGATGCGCCGGGATGCCGGGTGATGCCATGCTTGATTGCATTTTCTGCCAACGTGAGGATCATGGCTGGTGGAATAAGTTGTCCCTGCGCTTCTTCATCAACAGTGATATGAACCTGAAATCTTTTACCAAATCTGATTTGTTCCAGGTTCAGGTATTTTTTTACTTCTTCCATTTCGTCGTGAAGCGGTATGAGTTTGTGATTTCCACTTTGCAGCGTGAAGCGAAGCAGTTCACTGAGTTTCACAATGGCATCCTTGCACTTTTCAGGATCAATAGAAGCGAGCGCCTTGATGGAATTGAGCGCATTGAACAGAAAGTGCGGATTGAGCTGGGACTTCAACATCTCCAGCTCAATTTCACGTGCAATGCTTTCAGAAAGCATATGCGCTTCCTTAAGCTGGTGTGATCGCTCGAGGATGTGAAACAGGAAATAGATGATGACCCAGACACCGACATAACGAACGAGATTCAACGTGCCCCCCAGAATCTGGATGAAGGAAAATAATCCCGAGACATCCACGCCGGGTGCAAAAAAATAAGGCAGCGTAGAAAGAAGGTTAAATACAACGGACAGGATAACGGTGGAAGCGATGGCAAAAAGCCAGATTCGTCTCGGTCGCCATTCGAAAATACCCATTCGCTTGACGAGCGTCCGAAATCCGTGCATCAGGAAAAAGCCCAGGAACGCATAATAACCGAAGGTAATTACGTAGCGCCAGTCGAACCGGCCAACGATAAAGAAGGTATAATTCAATACCTCGATGGCCATCATCGCCAGCCACCCCGCAAGGTTCAGCAACCAGTATAGACTCCGTTGATTGATGCTCATTCTTCTGCAAGATAAATCAATCCGGGTTTGGATTGTTCAATGGCGACACGAGCGAAGAAAAAAAGGGATGAGCGAAGCCGTTCCTTCCTGCAATATTCGCTGCTCCCCGATTTTCTGCATTGATGTATTTGCCTTCTGATGGTTGACTAAAATTCCGGAACTCGCATCTGCAAAAGTATGAACGCATGAAAATATCATTGCTCGCATTTCTCGTCAGTGTCTGCGTGGGTAGTTATGTCTCATCAAAGCTATCAAAGTCTGCATATGGCAAACAAACAGGGAGCGTTGCAACCGCACCATGCTGCCCGACGGCCTACCAGAGATAGCCTGTATCAATTATTTTGCTGCTATTCTTCGTAGTTTTGCTTGCTGAATAACGATCGTTGATGAAAGACTACGTCCGGGTGATTGAAGATTACATCAAGTCGCTGGACTCTGAGGCGGCTCAGGCATTGCATGAGATGTCAAAAGTCAGGTCGTATAAGAAAGGCGATTTTTTACTGCGCGAAGGTCAGGTGTGCCGGGAGAGCTTTCTGTTTATTTCCGGCATTGGGCGAAAGTATTTTCTGGACGATGGAAAGGAGCACACCACCGACATTTATTTCCGCGACGATCTTGCCCTTTCATTTCGAAGCTACACATTGCAGGAACCCGGTACGGAGTATATACAGGCCATCAGCGACGTGACCGTCTCGGTTACCGATCGTGTTGCGTTTGATCAGGCCAAGGGCCAATACCCCAGCCTGGTCAAACTTGATCTGTTGCTCGTCGAATACTATGCCCTGACCCTCGAGCAGAAGTGGTTCAAGTCAAAAACATTGTCCGCGACAGAACGATACCTCGAGGTACTCGAGCGCAATCCAGCCTATGTTCAACAAATACCATTAACTATTCTGGCCTCCTTTCTCGGGATTTCACTGGAAACACTCAGCCGGATACGCGCGAAAATCTAGACACTATTTGACCTTGATCAAATAATCACCGAGCGGCACGAACCACTTTGCGTCAAATTAATTCATGATGAAGCAAAGGGCAATTGGATTCGACGTGGCCCGGGGATACGCCATCTTCGGGATGTTTATTGTCAATTTCAATACTGTGTTCGGCAGCCACACCGATCGATCTGGCGTAAGCGGATTTCTTAATTTATTTAATGGAAACTCCAGTACGTTGTTTGTCATCCTGGCGGGCATGGGCATTTCACTTCTGTCCACAAAAGCTCAATTACCAGAAGAACGCAGGCGTATCAAAAGTGTCATTTTGAAGCGATCGTGGTTTTTGTTTGTACTCGGTGTTTTGTTTTCAATTTGGTGGCCGGCGGATATTCTCCATTTCTACGGCGGGTATATGCACGTTGCGTCGGTCTTGGTGTTTTCTTCGGGAGCTTATCTCATCGGAGGAATGATGGCAGCCGTCATTATTTTTCATGTCCTGTTGATATTCATTCCTTTTGACACCGGTTGGGATCTGGCTTCCCTTCAATATGTTGATTTCTGGACGGTCACTGGTTTTATCAGAAACACATTGTATAATGGGTGGAATCCGATTTTCCCATGGCTTGCCTACTTTCTCTTCGGTTTGTTGCTGGGCCGGAAAAACTGGAACGATCGCAGCGTCAGAAAGAAGTGGTTGATATGGGGTATTGTCGGGTTTGTCTCGATCGCCTTAATCCAACAGTTGTCGCGTTACATTCCCTCGGACGAATGGCAATTCTACCTGAATGCGGACTACTTGCCTCCATTTTTGCCTTTTATGATTTCGACGAGTTCTTTTGCCGTCGTGATCATTGTCGTGTCGATGTACATCGGCGAACGGTTCAAAGAATCCAAACTTTTAAAAACACTCGCGTCAACCGGTCAGATGACCTTGACACATTACGTACTCCATCTGACATTAGGTCTCTTGTTATTAGCCTTTGTTACCGGGAAAGATTTGAGCGCAGATATTGCAACCAAAGCGGCAACACCGCCGTGGATTATTCTGGCCTTTTCGATTGAATACTTTTTACTCAGTTGTACACTGAGCCATTTTTGGCTTAAAAAATTTCAACATGGTCCTTTGGAAACAGTGATGAGAAAAATAACCGGATAGTCGTTTCGGACGATCCGGTTATCGCTGACCCTAAAAAAACGCAGGTCTCATTCACTCATTCTGTTTGATTAGACGCCGCGTATAAGTCTTGTTGCCGGTCTTTACTTTCAGAATGTAAATACCAGGCTTCCATTCTTCCCCAAGTTGGTGGGCTATGTTCACACCAAGTTGTTCCATACGGCTAATCAACATACCATTGAATCCGGTTACCTCCAGGGAAAAAGTTTCGTCTTCGTCCGTTGCCACCATGACGTCAAAGGTTCGTGCAAACGGATTGGGGTGAGCATTGATTTCTATTTGATCTTCCCGATTTACAACTTCACGTTGCATGGTTACAGGAGCGCACGGCGCGTATGATGCATCGCGATACCGGTAGAGTTCTTCTCCGAATTGTTCGGTGTACGCATTCATATACAAATCTCCGTTCAGTACCGCCAGCCATATGTTTATGACGTCAACGGTTTCAGCATTTGAATAATACGGAACAGGACTTGTGCCGCACGCTGTCCCGTCAGAGCGGATGAGGAACTTGTCGTACATATGTCCTGAAGAAATATATGTTTTGTTTCCATCAAACGCCGTGTGTATCGGTCCTGCTGACTCCATCGGACCAAAGTCAAATACCTTCGATGTGCCTTCTTCCGTACCATCACTCGCATATAGCATGGCGGGTTCGAGATAAGTGGTTGCGAGAAAATAGAACTTTTCACCACCACTCAGCTTGTGTAAGTTGAGCATTCCTGTACTCTGATCATGTACGTATTGAAAGATCGGAACAGTTCCGGAAGTTGTTCCATTACTTGCCCAGAGCGTGCGCTGTTCCAGGTATGAACCAAACTCAGTTCCCTCGTATGTAAATAAGAAAAGCTGATTGTTCGCCACAGCAAGTCCGTTTTCGGGCGTGAACGGTTTCCCGGTCTCGTCATTTTTCAACATTCTTGTTCCGCTGCCACCGGTTCCATCGCTTCGCCATAATTCATAATTTGCGTCGCCTCCTGCATTGGCAAGAAAGTAGACCACATCATTCAGCGTGACTGCCGCAAGAAATTTTGGCTCTGACATTTCATCGCGCAGAAGGGCCGGTGAAAATCCGGGGAATATATCCCGCTGCAGAACAGTGCCGCTGATCGTTCCATCGCTTCGCCATAATTCCAGACCGCGCACACCATCATCCGCAGCAAGCAGCAACTCTTCGCCGGCTTCTGCGATCCAGCCTATTGCGGACGGAAATGTTTTGAGAAGATAGGTTCCCGTTGGCGTTCCGTTTGATCGCCATAACCTATCGCCACTTCGAAGGAACACAAGACCGTTATTTAAGATTTCATAATCAAACTGTGTATTGGTCGTATATAGATTGAGGAGCGGAAGTGTTCCATAGTCCGTTCCGTCACTTCGCCACAGCATGGTTTGTGTACCGTTGCGCTGAATGAAAAAGAGCATGTGTTCGCCTGCAAAGAAACTGTGGAGTTCACCGGGAATGTCTTTTACAATCACCGTCCCTTCCACTGTGCCATTTGTTTTGAACAATCCGGCTTGTATTCCATTATTTGCCGAGAAGTAGATCACAGAGTCGATGGTTGTCAGATGGGCGGGGGTACTTGAGCCAGAATTGGCATCGGATGCCACCGGATCGGTGCCTTCTGTTGTTCCGTCTGTCTGCCATAGTGTTTCATTGGTTCCGGAATAATCTTCCCAGGAGGTGAAGAACATTTTGTTACCGGCAACAGTAAGTTCCATGTCGTCGTTTTGCCACACACCAAGTCCGCTCCTCAACTCCTCATGATCAGCAGGGGTACCGTTGGTTCTCCAGATCTGCATCGTTCCGCGATTGGGCTCGAAGTTGTCATTCGTGACATAATATAAGGCGCCATTGAAGACCGTCAGGTTTGGATTGATTTCAATAAAGTGACGATCAAGCGGAGTTACGGGTATGGTACCTGCGTCTGTACCATCGGTTTTCCACATTCTCGGCCTGTCGGTGTATCCCATGAAGTAGAGTGTTCCATTGAATACCGTAAAGAACGAAAGATGCGCATATCCGCCACCCGCGTAGCTACCCGGGCCAGGTGTCAGATCTTTCACCAGGACAGTACCCGTAGCCGTGCCGTTGCTCTTCCACAGCTCCCGGCCGCTCGTGCCATCATTTGCGCCGAAGTACAGTGTGTTGCCAACCGCGGTCAAGTTGTCGGGTACACTTTCGCCCGTGCCTGGCCGGATGTCTTTCACCAGAACAGTACCCGTAGCCGTTCCGTTGCTTTTCCATAATTCACGTCCACGCGTCGCGTCATAGGCTGTGAAATACAAGGTTCCGTTCACGTTCGTCAGCTCTTTCGGTGTGCTGCTGAGTTTTGACCCTGGTCGCACATCTTTGACGAGTGTTGCTGAAACGCCATTGGTTTTCCAGAGTTCATAGCCATTGGTACCATCGTTGGCGGTGAAGTACACTTCTCCATTCATTCCTTCAAATTCAGAGGGGTTACTTCCTCCGCTTCCTCTTATGATATCTGCCACACGATTATAGTCATTACCGCTCCCGGACGCGCGCCATGGTTCTCTGCCGCTTAGCCCATCCGTTGCGGAGAAGTACAGCACTCCATTGACATTTGTGAGATTCATCGGGTCGGACGAGGCGAATGTGTTATTTTGTTTATTGATGTCCATGATCGACGCATAATTTCCAAAAGAGACCCACAGCTCACGGCCTTGTGCACTTGTTGCGACAAAATAAATTCTATTGCCGCAAGACGTGAGTTCGCGGATGTCACTCAATGAAGTGGACTCGCCCACGAGCGGAAACGTACCGGCTGAAGTTCCATCCGTTCGCCATACGTTATTGCCGTTGACAAAGAAAAGCAAGTCATTGGCAGCGACGAGTTGTTGAAGCGGTCCGGATATGTTTTTCGAACCTGTCTTGTTGATGTCGGCGAATAAGGATGTTTGTGCAAGTGACGATGTTTCCATACAAAGGAGAACAACGAGGGACAGGGCAAATGGCAAAGTGCCTGCAGGCGAGCGATGCCTGCGGTTGGTGGATTGTAGTTGTTGAATCATAGAACTGGTGTTTGGTGATGCGGGTATAGTACGTTGACTGGCAACCGCTTCTACACCCGTGAGTGATTTCGTCAACCGAAAAAACTCTGGCCACATCGGACGTATCAGCAACTAACCGGAGAAAAAAGTTTGGGTGGAAAGCAGCGGCAGTCAGACGTATATGTAAAATCTTGTTAGTTTAGAAGCAGTTATTCCTCACGGTGAGCATCATGAAAACAACGCCCGATCACGACGCCAAAATTGCCAATATGATTTTCAGTTCGGTCTATCCTCATTACCTCGCGAAAGTCGGGAAGAAGGGCAGGACAGTGGAAGAACTTCACACGGTTATCAAATGGCTGACCGGTTTCGATGAAAGCGAACTTCAGGAAATGATAGCTTCCAGAATTTCATTTCAGGATTTTTTCGCAAATGCAAAAATTCACCCTAATGCATCTATGATCACGGGTGTGATTTGTGGATATCGCGTTGAGGAGATCGAGAACCCGCTGACAAGACAAGTGCGCTATCTGGATAAACTGGTTGACGAGCTTGCCAAAGGGAAGAAGATGGAGAAGATATTGCGATCGGATTTATAATAGGTAAATCGCTTAGCGCTAAGTCTTCGCTCAGTTCTCATTTAATGAATATTTATTTCTAAATTTCAGTTGTAAAAGGTACCCTCATGCTTCTTTGTGTCATTCTTTTCTTCTGCTGCGCCCAAGAAAAAGAATCCCCCATTACCATTGTTGAATTTGGACATCACAGTCGGGCTGCTGTTGGCCGCGGCTTGCAGATAGTGAATAAATCTTCCCCGAAAGTTATAGGGATGTATGTTTATTATACCCAAGACAGTCTGTATCGGGATACAACGCTTGAAAAAGCAATCAGGAATGCACAAAATATCGTATTGTTATCAGGGCTGCATCGGGATGCCGGGCATTATTGGGACAGCCTCGAACTATCGCATCCAAAGTTTCGCTTCGGGGATCGTGGATTCTCCAATTTTACCATAACCGAGGATTCGGTATTTGTTCCTGAGATTCCCATGCGACAAAAATATCGCGAGGAAACGGAGTTTGCATTCAGTTATGTCGTGGCAAATAAATTCAGTCCTCAGGGAGTTCGTTCCGAATATACCAGTGGCTACGCGGACTTCACATTCTCGCGGAGACATTTCCGAAAAAAGTTTAAGGTGATTTCGTTGGATAGCATTTTAAGTGGAAGATTTGATCCGAAGGATTTCATTGGAAAGATTGTTTTGTTTGGTACAACCGTCGAGAATACATTTTATCTCAATGAGTATCGCGTTGACAAAATCAGCGGCACTGAAATACAGGCGTGTCTGATTGAACAGATTCTGGAATGATGAGTGCCGGCTTTATATAATTTACTGCAAATGACTTCACTTCTCTTCGTCCGAAATCCACTCCCTGTTCTCTCATTTCTGGTAAGCATCAGTACAGCATATGCGCAGCCGAGCACGACAAGTACGTCGAACGATACACTGCCTTTCCCAGACGTTTATCCATCCTTTCGCGGAGGACAGGCAAATTGGGTCAGGTTTATACAACGAACGCTTCAGGCTGACGTGGCGAATGAATTTGGTGCTACCCCCGGGCAATACACAGTTACTGCAGAGTTCTGGGTGGAGCCTGACAGCACGGTGACGCACATCGTGCCGGTGACCAATCATGGATTTGGAATGGAAGGTGAATTGATACGCGTGATCCGACTTTCGGGAAGATGGAGTCCCGGGCTTTTGAAGGGTAAACCCATTCGATCGCGTCTGCGGCAATCCGTCATTTTTCAGGTATTGGATGAGTAGAAGACAAAAGATGATGATGGCATGTTCATGAAATGCGTTAAATAATCTATGACAGCGGGGCCAATGATGAGGAAGATGTTTTTACTGATGGCGGCACTTCATGCGTTCGTATGCGTGCATGCACAATCCGATACAGTTCGCTTGAAGATCACGCCGCTCACCGACAACTATTATATCTACACCACTTATAATTGGTATCAGGGAGTTCGCATCCCTGCCAACGGAATGTACCTGGTGACGGATGCTGGTGTGGTGATGTTTGATACTCCCTGGGACTCCACGCAATTTCAGCCACTGATTGACAGCATCCGCTTTCGCCATGGCAAAGAAGTAGTGATGGCATTGGCAACCCACTGGCATAGTGATAAGACCGCCGGACTGGAGTATTATCGTCAACGCGGGATCAAAACCTATACGACGCGTGCGACAGACGAACTGAGCAAGAGGAATAACAAGAAACGCGCAGAGTTTCTGATGACAAATGATACGGTATTCCAGATCGGTGGATATGCATTGGAGACTTTTTATCCGGGGGAAGGACACACGACAGATAATATTGTGATCTGGTTTCCACGTGAAAAGATTCTTTATGGGGGATGTCTGATCAAAGGAGCGAATGATAAGAACCTTGGTTTTTTGGGAGACGGAAATGTGAAGGCTTACGAGTCGACGTTGAAGAACGTACAGCGGAAGTTTCCCAACCCGTCATTTATTATTGTGGCTCACAGCGACTGGAGGAGTAAGCGATCGTTGAGGCATTCCATTAACATGGCGAAAAAACTAAAGTAAGATGTATCAAAGACGAACTGCTGCACATTTCCAGAGGATTGAAATTGCCATAAACCTGGTGACAGCTTCATTGCTGTTTTTGCTACTGATTGGTTTTGGCTTCGACTTGGTTGATTTTCTTCAAAACAGCGAGGACTATCATCTGGATTACGCAACATATGGTAATAGACCCAAAGGTTTTAATCGAGAGTATGTAGTGAAGAAGTTAATCGCATTATTATTAACCATGGGAGGCTTATTAATTATTACGTGGAGAATGTTTAAGAAAGAAAATGTAACGATTAAGCGAGTGAGCCGAGTTGTTGTTGCCCTGTTTTGGACTTCGGCAATTATTGGGTTTTATAAATTGATGACATCGGGCTTTGATCATTAGTGTAATCTTCTCATAACGTCATTTGACTGATAAGCTATTTACACCGACTCTTGGCTCCAACGCCTATAATAACTCATCGTCGCCCTGAAAGGGCGATGTATGTCAGCGATGGGTGGAGCCGACAGGCCCGCCTCGGGCAGGCAGGCGAAACCCATCGCATCGGTAACATCAAGTTCATCGAGCCCTGAAGGGGCGGGGTACTCAAATGTAAATCAGTTGATTTATTAAATTCATTATCCGAATTATTCCACCAAAAATTCCCGCTGTTCGAAAGCACGTGTTGCGTGAGCAAATCGTGCCAGACGATGCGACAGTCCTAAACGATGGGCCGCCTGAGACAGGCCAGGCGGTAGGCAGGCTCCGCCCATCGTAGACCTGTGCTTCAACCCGGGCTTAACGATGGGTTTCCACCCATCGATAACTTTAAGCGTCGCCCCTTTGGGGATCCAAGTCTGCTCAGATTTGAAAGTGCGACATGATGCTCATGAGTATGTGCCCATCAAGTGCGAGAACGGACGTATTTATCACCAATGCACCGTTGATCCTGGAAGGAACGATAGTCCCTGCCAACGAGGGTTGCATCATTCATGTTTCCCTGAAACTCCCGGTAATCCATCGAATACTTCCTGTGCTGTTCCTGATTTTGGGAATCAGTGTACTCTCGATCGCAGAAAGCCTTCCGGAGATCTGGAGGCAAACTCCAAGGCTTATCGGTACTGCATTCATTTTCGGTCCGATCACTTTCTCGTGGGTGTATTTCTGGATTGGCAAGCACAGGGCAGTTGATGGACTTTTGAGGATGACCAAAGGTATTCTTCAGTCCAAATAATGTTAACTTCAGGATTATCATGAAGTACATTTTCACAATTCTATCTGTTATCCAGCTGCTTTGCCCGTCAGCTCACGCCCAGCAGTCGAAAGACAGCATATACTTCGAAAAGATAAATTCGCCGAACACGAAGATGATTCCTGTTTACGGTGGGAAATATAAGGTCTTTACGCAGAGGCATGGAGACGGGCGAACGCCGTTGTTGTTGCTGCACGGTGGACCAGAGAACACACATGAATATTTTGAGAATTTCCCGGAGCATCTCAAAGGCATGGGACTGTCCATCTATTTTTATGATCAGCTTGGTTCTTATTACTCCGACACACCCGATGACGCAACCATATGGAATATCAACCGGTTCGTAGAGGAGGTGGAGGAAGTGCGCAAAGGTCTTGGGCTTAAAGAATTTTATCTGCTTGGTCATTCCTGGGGCGGAATGCTTGCGGAGCTATACGCTGCGAAATATGGGAAATACGTTAAGGGACTTATTTTATCAAATGTCCCAGGATTTGTGGCGGAGGATTCAAAATATCTGGCTCATCTGATGGACAGTGTGGATCGGGCGGTTCGAACACAAACCGCTCTTCTTCCCGCGTTCGCGCAGTACCGCGCCCAGACAGACTCGATCAGCAGGGGATTGCCAATTGCCGATACACTTCTCGCCAGGCAATTGACCAGGATGTTTAATCAGAAAAATGATAGTCTTTTCGGAAGAACATTGTTCTATCGGAAGGCAGGTTCAATGCCAGCCCCAATGATTAGAAACAGCATGCATATGCGTTTTCAGAGTTTGGAGCAATACCATTTTGATCCATTTGCTGCCGACTATCAGCAGGCACTTGCGTCCATCACGTGCCCTACTTTGTTGATTGCAGGAAGATATGATTTTATTCAGCCAGAGAAATACCATGCATTGAAAACACGGATGAAGGCCGCGGTGCGCGTTGTCATCGGTGCAGAAGGTGCACATTTCAATATGTGGGACGATACCGATAATTACTTTAAAGCCTTAAGGCAATTTATTTCTGACGTGGAAAAGGGAAAATTCCGTGCGGACCGATGACCGGATTGAAAGTATGTCATGAAATTCACTAAGAGAAAGATCATTGTAGTCGTGCTCGTTCTGGTAACTACTTTGGGCTTCATAATTCCCCAAAGATTTGTCAATCCTGTAGAAGGAGCTGATAAGAACAGCTACCATCCTGATTCGTTTTGGTATTCGCCGTGGGGCAAGTCCGGCACCCATAAAGGTGTTGATATATTTGCGAAACAAGGAACGACCGTGAGGGCATCAACTTCTGGAATAGTGATATACTGCGGTGATATTCGTGTCGGGGGAAATGTGATACTGATACTCGGCCCTAAGTGGCGATTACATTATTATGCTCATTTGAAAACAATTGATACCGGGATGTTTTCATTTGTGAATTGCAAGACAAAAATTGGTACCGTTGGAACCACCGGGAACGCGGTCGGGAAACAACCCCACCTTCATTATTCTATGATGAGTCTCTTTCCCTACATATGGAAAGCCGATGGCTCTCCGCAAGGATGGAAAAAGATGTTCTATTTAAATCCGATAGAATTTCTTAAATCTTCCCACTGATGTTGTTACTACCAAGGGGTATTTGTGCCCTGCTCGCTGATCTCTTTTGTGTTCAAATAGTCCGCGACTTGAAAGGGCAAGACACCCATCGCCCCGGCTCGCTGCCCGGTGCGGAATGCACCACCCCCCAAATGAAGCCCCGGAAGGGCGGAATAATGGGGCGTTCAAAAATATGTTGTTTGAAAGAAATCATTGTTAGTTAGAGCCCTACACTGTCCGGAAGAATTCCTGTATTTTCGGTCTTCTCAATAAACGCATGCTTTCTAAACCACCGGTTAATCCTCTGCTTCTTTCCTTAACACGTTGGGGAATGATAATCTTCGCGCTGCTTGTTCCCGTCACGATCATTTACGGCTGGATAACTCCAAAAGATGACGCAGACGAAACGTTCTTATGGTCTCTTGGGGCAATAATCATGTTCTTTATTTCCTTTCGGATTTATCGCAAAATATCTGCTCCTGTTGATGAATGGAATTTCAGAAATAGTGTCTCGGTCATTCGGGAGGAGCTTTTAACTATTGATGACTTGTTTACCGTTTCGTGTATCCTGAGAAACGGAGACACAACAAACACATACCTGTTTCTTTACTTTATTTCTAATCAAGTTGTATATCAGGTTCATCCTTACGAAGCAGAAAAATTTGAGCGATGCGGTATGGGACCCGGTTCAATAGTGAAGGTGAAATTGATCGAAGAGCATCACCAATTAAAGGTTGTTAATTTTGAGTTGGTATCGCTTCATGCACGACCATTTTCCACCGGAAGCTACCATGCGACAGGATTTATCACGGAAAAATACTGCGGCCTGCCACCGCAAGGAATTAACGGAGATCTCACGCCCAATTTTACAGGCGTCGTTCGGGATCCGCGATTGCTCATGGATGTGTCCGTCAATATTCATCCTGTTTTTAAGGATGGCAGAATCATACAGGCAATAGGAACACATCCCGACCAATACTATTTCCGGATTAATCGCCATTACGAAAAAGTTTCCGCTTTCGATTTTATACAGTTCAGGCTTGGAGATGAGGTGACTTTTGTTAGACCGGAAGGTGATGGTGAGTCCGGAATTACCGCGAAGGTGGTATAGCGTAAGTTGCTGATGCACGTTAAATGATCTAAATTGACTTGAACTTGCAACAGTTCAATTCATACGAATATGTCTAACGAAAAAAACCTCCAAATTCTGGGTGTGCTTGTCATTCTGGCAGGTACCATTTTCAAAATTATGCACATCCCTTACGCCAATGCTTTCTTGTTGTTTGGGCTTGCGGGAATTATTGTCATGCAATCATTTTATATCCAGAAGATGAGAAAGAGAATCGATGATCTGGAGAATGGCAATAAGCAATAAATTGCTACTTACTTCTAAAGCAGTATTTATTTTTTTAGTCAAGACATGGAATTCGGTAAAATTGTCGAACGATTTCCCGATGGAACACTCGCAACAAGTTGGATTTTTTTGAATCGCCGGTTCAGGAAAAAGGATTTGGGTAAGGCAAAGTGTTCTTTCTTGAAGCAAGTTCCATCAAGGCATTATGTATTGATTCTTGAAACTGAGAAAGGCTTGGTACAGCTCGAACAACATGCGACACTAAAGGAAGCACAAAGAAGATTTGATGAGTTTCAGGAGTTTATGCGTTGAGCATGTGCTATCGATTTTCCATCGCAAATTCATATTCTGCCTATGAGAAGACTGCCTTTATATCTTTCTGTGTTGCTTGCCATTTGCACTCAAAGGGTTCATGCACAACGCCCTGAAAAAGGCAAAGATCATTATATTACCATTGATGGCGCACAAATTTTTGTTCGCATCGTTGGGCAGGGTGAGCCCCTGTTGATTCTTCACGGTGGTCCGGGTATGAGTCACGATTATCTCGCTCCCCAGTTCATCGGGGAACTTTCTGGCGACTTCCAATTGATATTCTTTGATCAGCGTGCGAGCGGACGCTCTTCTGGTGTGCAGGATACGGCCCGACTCACAATGAACCAGTTCGTTCGCGATATTGAACTTCTGCGCAATGAGCTCAAATTGAAACAAGTGAACCTGCTCGGACATTCATTCGGCGGCCTGCTCGCCATGTATTATGCTGTGACCTATCCCGATCACGTGAAGCGGCTTCTGCTGATCGATACGTCACCGGCGAGTTGGGAAATGAATTTTCCTTTTTACAGAAAAGCACTGCAGGAACGTCAGACGAAGGAAGATCAGGATGAGATGGCTCGCCTGAAACAAATGGAGAATTTTGCCACTAGCCCATTGCTCCTGGACAAGTACTTGAAGATTGCCTTTCACCCATACTTTGTGAAACCAAAACTAAGCGAACAACTTACGCTGGGGATTGACACACGTTGGATCGTAAATTTTAATATTACGAATGATCGCGTTTGGAATAATTTGGGCAAATATGATATTCATGACCAGTTGACAAAGATCAAATCACCAACGCTCGTTTTACATGGCGACCAGAGCATTATTGATCCGGAGGGGGCAAAAATGATTGCCGCAAAGATTAGCGGAGCCACGCTCGTAATTTTGAAAAATGTTGGACACTTCCCTTATGTTGAAGATCCAACTGGCTTCACCTCTGCAGTCAAATCTTTTATGAAGAAATAGAATATTAGGGAGAAGACACCTTGCGAATTTCCACGTAATTCTTGTGCCTCGCTTGTGTTAGCTCCTCTTACAAATTGATTTAATAAAAAAACCTCATGAAAAAAATTCTGATTCTTTCTTTGGCGCTTGTCATCCTTATATCCTGCAAGCCCGGACCGCTTCCTGCACAATTTATCCCGGACGATATGGGTATTATGGTCGAGAAGTTCAATTCGTCCGACACCGATAAAAACCGCTATAATCGCGACAACCAGATTTATACCGTCGGCCGAAGATTTGTATTTGAGTATTTCTGTCAGGACTCATCCGGGACGAAATACCATATGACCCGCGGTGCAAAGAGGGCGGATCATGCTTATGATTGGTATTTTGAACCCATAGAGAAACGGCATCCCAACTCCGTAGGAAAAGTCACCATGAGTGTCAGGAATGGATTGACGCCTTTCCTCGAAACGATACCAGACTATAATCAAACAGTGATTCAATATGACTACGACACAAATAATGACACATTCTGGACAAATGAAGTAACGGGTGCTATCGAGAACCAGGAGAACATCTGGTTGCATCCGCCGCGTTCCGAGTTCTTTCAGATATTGGAGCTCAATCCATTTCCCTACATCAAAAAACCTTATCAGGTCGGAACAACCTGGACATGGAAGCTGGCTTTTGGAAGCATGTGGTCGGATAAGCGTTGGCTTGTATGGGAAGGTACCCGCGAAAATATCATTACCTACACCATCACAGAGAAGACGACCATGAAAACAAAACTTGGCAACCTGGAATGTCTCGTCATTTCTGCAACTGCAAAGAGCGACATCGGCAACACTTCGCTGCGCTCCTATTTTAATTCAACCTATGGGTTTGTGAAACTGGATTATACAAACATCAATGGCAGCAAAACTGTCCTGGAACTTGTCAGCGTGGAATGAACTGGAGTGGGATGAAATAATACCCACAATTTTTCATTCGTATTCTTCATCCAGAAACTTGATTGGTTTCCCGTTTTAAAAGGAAGCAGTTCAAATGACGCTTTCGGGAAATTTGAAAGCAGACGAAGTGATTCGTAAGAACAATAATACAAACTGTCTTCCCGCCCGTTTACTATTTATGGTACAGCAAGCAAAGCGACCTGTTGGGTAGTCATAAAGGACTACCGTCATAGCCAATATCATCACGCAACCCGCTTTTTCTGCAATGACTTGCTCTATTTTAAAACCGGCGGGTTGGTATCGGATTTTTTGTAGAGTAAATTGACTCATGTCGTCATCACTCATCCGAAACCAACAATTCCCGCTATGATTCGTGCTGACTTGCACAAGGTGATCGCCCATGCACCGCTCATCATCTGGTCGATTGATTTGCAGGGAAGAATTACGATGTCTGAGGGGAAGGGGCTTGAGAAAGTAGGCCTTGCCGGTGGCCAGCTGGTCGGTCATTCTGTTTTTGAATTATATCAGGGAAATGAGGAAGCACTCTCCCAAATTGAACGTGCACTAAAAGGCGAGACGTTAACGGAGGAAGTGCGCATTGGCGATCGCATGTATGAGACAACCTACGCCCCGTTTCGTGATCCAAACGGACGGGTATCCGGTGTTGTTGGATTCTCAACAGACGTCACCCGTCGCTGGGAGGTGGAGCAGGAACGGGTATTTATTTCGAAGCTTAACGAGGCGCTGCGACCATTAAGTGATCCACGCGAGATTAAAATAAAGTCGATGCGTGTGTTGGGAGAACACCTGAAAATCAGCCGGTGCTATTACGCAGAGGTTACGGAGGATGGTGAACATTGTCTCATTGACAACAGCTTCCACACCGGCATCGGAAGTATTGACGGACGCTACCGTCTGGAAGATTTTGGAAAGCCATTGGTAAACAAGCTTCGCCTGGGCCAGGTAATTATGGCCAACAATGTTGCCGAAGACAACTCGGTAACGCAGGCTGAGCGTGATATGAATTTGCAGATGCAAATTCTTGCGTACATCAATATTCCTTTGGTGAAAGACAATCGGTTGCTCTGCCTGCTCGGTGTAAATCAAAATGTACCCCGGGATTGGACGCCCCTTGATCTTCGGCTGATTACCGCGACCGCAGAGCGTACCTGGGCAGCTGTTGTTCGCGCACGGGCTGAGGCCAAAAGCCAGCAAAGCGAAAAGCAGTTCAAAGACATCATTGAAGCACTACCGCAGTTGGTATGGGTGTGTAACAGTGCCGGTGAAGCAATTTACTTCAATGAGCAATGGTACAAGTTCACGCACGCGGGTCCTGAAGATTCATTAGGATTTCAATGGGTGAATTTGTTACATGCCGACGATGCCGATGCCACGCTTCGTCAATGGCAGCAGGCGCAGCGCAGTGCTTCACCCCTGCACATGGAGTTTCGGCTGAAGGAGGCAACAGGTGAATTTCGATGGATGCTCTCGAGCGCTGTGCCCATTTTTGATGCCGATGGAAAAATTGATCAATGGTTTGGTACATGCACGGATATTCATGACCGCAAAACATTTGCACAGGAACTGGAGAAAAAAGTTCAGCAAAGAACAACAGCTCTGAATGAAAGTAACCGGTTATTGCAGCGCTCAAACGACGAGCTCAAACAATTCGCTTACGTTTCGAGTCACGATATGCAGGAACCGCTTCGGAAAATTCAGACTTTCTCGTCGATGGCGCTTGATCGTGCCGGTGAAGCAGACATGGTTCGGTTCTACTTATCCAAGATCAATACCTCTGCTGCAAGAATGAGCGCACTAATTAACGACATTTTGCAGTTCTCGCAGGCGGGTGAAGGACTTCAGACGTTGCAGACTGTTGATTTAAACGAAGTGATGGAAATGATTAAGGTTGATTTTGAACTGCTGATTCAACAAAAGCATGCAAGCATCCACTGTGATCAACTCCCCGTGCTTCAGGCAAATCGTTTGCAATTGACTCAACTGTTCAGCAACCTGATGAGCAATGCACTGAAATTTTCGGGAGATGATGCGGAGGTCTTCTTATGGTATTCCCTGGTTCCATCAGACAAGGTGCCCGCCTTTCTTCATCCACAGGCATATGATACCTATCACTATTTTCAGTTTTGCGATAATGGAATTGGCTTCAGTTCAGAGTACTCCGAGCAGATATTTAAATTGTTCACCAGGCTTCACCACGTTGCTCACTACAAGGGTACAGGTATAGGTCTGGCGCTGTGCAAGCGAATTGTAGAAAATCACAACGGCGCTATCTACGCAAGTTCTGAAAAAGGAAAAGGCAGCACATTTCACATTTATCTGCCGTTGACTCCTAATCGATAGTTCATCACCATGCGGAAGCGCAAATAGACCCGAAGGTTGATACACTTTGTGTTCTTCTCAGTCTTTGCTTCCGGGCCTTTACCGGGAACATATATAAAATGATAACAAAGAACGTAGCAGCACCAGAGTTGATGATCACGGTTTAAGGCTATTTACCGGATTTGTTCTTTTTCATTTGTTTCAATCCCCATTCACTCATGCCATCAATAATCGGTAACAGCGTAGAACCAAAAGACGAGATCGTGTACTCTACCCTCGGCGGAATTTCAGCATAGACGATTCTCTCGATAACGCCATCTGTCTCAAGCTCCCGTAGCTGATTCGTCAAGGTCTGTTTGCTGATTTCAGGAATCGCTTTGAGCAACATTGTGTAGCGGTTACATCCCTTTCGAAGCAAGTGAATGATAACGGGCTTCCATTTGCCTCCGATGATGTTCAGGCAAAAGGTTACCGGACATCCATTAGGATTGAAGTCTTTTGTTTTGCGTTTGATGACTTTCGCCATTGGTCTGATTTGTTAGCCTATGCCCAATATTGTGTACTTCAGCAGAGAATCCGACCCAACATAATAGTTTTGATTGAATTCAGAAACAGAAGAAAACTAAAAACATAATCATTTCAATCATGACCACAATTGGCACAACAGAGGGACAAAACCCTCGCACACTTGACGACATTAAATCATTTGTTCAGAAAGGAGAATGGGTATCGATAGCCCCAGAGTTAAGACCTTTTGAAGACCGGACCGGTACAGGAACCGTTGCTCCTTTTTATGTGTCGAGAATTTTTAAATACCTGTCCAATGATCGGTTTGAGGGAACGATCATCAGCTATGGTGATCCGTTTGGAAAAATGCCTTTGGTGAAATTTGTCTTTAAGGGGCATACGCACTGGGGAAAAGAACATCCCATTGCTACCGGCGCTTTCGAAATTGACTATATTCTGGATGAAGCATTTGAGGTGACACCGCTTCATGAAGCGTTTGCGGCCAATCTAAATAGTGTGCCCGTCAATGGTCTTAATCCCTGGAAGGCGATGGTCATGCAAGACATTAAAGGAAAAGCTTTCCCGTTGTTTGGTATCGTTGAAGGGCAAATCGTAGGTGATTATGATCTCATCTACATACTCGATGGAATGCTGTTTATGGGCAGTAAGCATGTCGATGGACGCGGATTTGATAAACCGGAAAATCGCCCAACGAATCTGCAGATTCCGTTGGTACGGAAATAACATTTTTTGCTAAAACTCAATCAAGCCGGGGATCAGCGCGTCACGTGAACGGATCCCCGGCTCTTTTTTTTAAATCCGTATTTGCAGCAAGATAGGGTCAGGTGGTCGCAATACCCTTCCCTTGAAAAAATACATTGTTCATTCGGGAACTTACACTTCCAGTACATGGAAAATATGCATGTTATTGTGTCATTACGCAGTTTGCAGAACATCGGAAGTTCTTAAGAATTCGAAATCTCTTTAAAATCTTACATCGTATCAGCTTCATCGGCAACGGTGTGATCCTGATGGGACGCACTTCAGGTCTGCCTTTTTGATCGCGTATTTACGTAGAATCGTTTGCGTGTAAATACGGAGAAAAAATCCCATTTTCTCTTGATGGTTAACGCGGGTTTACCACCCTAGCTTTGACTTTCGGTTGAGATGAGCTGCAGGCATTCTGGATCTGAACCGAATCTGAATAAACATATGAAGCCAAAAATTACCATTACGAAACAAGCCGATGAAAAAGTCGTGGCAAACCTGGAGGGAGAACTCACGGTAAAATATGCTTCTGATGTACGGCAATGTCTCACGCAGCTGACAGATATGCCGCAGGTGACGCTGACGATAGCTGAGCCGGTGGCGCTTGATGTGACGGTATTGCAACTGGTGTATGCATTGAAAAAGCTTCGGGAGCGAAGCGGACTTCCAACAACGCTGCGCGCAAGTTTGTCTGATGGCGATCACATGTTCCTCACACGAATCGGTTTTGCCTCTCTGCTTAATCTTTCTCCTAAAGACTAGTTTTTAAATGATGAAGAAAACCATTCTCATTGCCGACGATTCAGAAAGCATCCGCGAACTCGTCGGGCTCACCCTCACCGCCGCGGGGTATGAGGTCCTGAAGAGCGAGGACGGTGAAAGCGCACTTTCGCAACTTGACGGACAGAAAATTGATCTGGTGATTACGGATCTCAATATGCCTAAAATCGATGGCATTAACCTCATCAGGAAAATCAGAACCAAGGGGTCGTATGGTACAGTTCCCATCCTTCTCCTGACGACGGAGTCTCAGACAGCCAAGAAAGAAGAAGCCCGTGAAGCAGGCGCAACAGGCTGGATTGTAAAGCCATTTCTACAGGATAAATTAATTGCAGTTGTACAAAAAGTGATCAGGTGAAAAGCATGGAGAATTTACAATACATATTCATGCAGGAAGCGTCGGAGCTGATCGCAGATCTGGAACGCGCCCTGTTGGATTTTGAAAGAGACATTCGCAATACCAGTGCAGTCAAGGAGATCTTTCGGGTGATGCATACGCTGAAGGGTTCGGCAAGCATGTTTGGTTTCGAACGGCTGAGTAACCTGACGCATGAAATTGAAACGATTTACGATGCCATCCGCGATGGCAAGTTGGTTGCTTCCCACGAGATCCTTGAAGTCACCTTGCAGTCGCTGGATCACGTCAAGGCAATCATTAACGATCCTGAATTATTGGTTAAGGAAAATTTAGAAAGGCATGCGCTCATTCTGAATAAAGTAAAAGCACTGAGTGTACCGTCTGGTAACGTGGAGGAGACGAAGCAGGTGGAGACGCCGGTGGCTAAGGCGACATACTATATCTATTGCAAGCCGGCGAAAACGATTCTGAAGAACGGAACAAACCCGCTGTTTCTCATTGATGATCTGGTTCAACTCGGTCAGGCCATTGTGTTGCCTCGTTTTACCGACGTGCCGGATATCGATAAGATGGTGCCTAAATTTTCGTACGCAGCATACGAGGTTATTTTAAGTACAACGGTTTCTGTTGATGAAATCCGGGAGGTATTTCTCTTTGCGGAGCAGAGCTGTGAGTTGGTGATTGAAAAAATCAGTAATGACGATTTGCTCGCCAATCCAACGTTCTGTGCGAGTGTGCAGCACGCTGATTCTATTTCCAATGCTGCTTTCGGCCTCGATATCATTCGTACCATCGCGCAGAGTTCGCTTGCATCCGGCTCAACACCCGCGCAGGCAGCAACTAATCGTGTTGAGCAAGGATCGAGCATTCGTGTTGCATCAGAGAAGCTTGACGAATTGATGAATCTCGTGAGCGAACTGGTCACTTCCCAGGCGCGGCTTTCGCTGATTGCCTCTCAGCATGGTATTGCTGAGTTGGTGAATGTCTCGGAAAATATGGACAAGATTACGCGTAGACTCCGCGACACAACCTTCAATATATGTTTGGTGCCAATTGATACATTGGTCACGCGCTTTCAGCGTCTCGTGCGTGATCTGGCAAAGGAATTAAAGAAGGAAATTGAATTTGTAGCGGAGGGAACAGAAACGGAACTGGATCGATCCATTATTGAAAAGATCACCGACCCGATTTTACACATCCTTCGCAATTGTATTGATCATGGCATTGAGTTGCCGGAAGAAAGAATCGCAGCCGGAAAATCCCGTCAGGGAACGATTGTACTGAAGGCGTTTCATTCGGGCACGAGCGTCTATGTTCAGATCAAAGACAACGGCCGGGGTATGGATCCGGACAAGATTCGCCGCAAGGCGATCAGCAAAGGGTTATTGGCCGAGAACAATACGCTCAGCGATGAAGAGGTAATTCAGTTTGTCTTTGCACCTGGGTTTTCTACAGCAGAGAAAATATCCGATGTTTCCGGACGTGGTGTGGGGATGGATATTGTCCGAAAGAATATTGAATCGATTCACGGCGACGTTACGCTTGAAACAAAACACGGCGAAGGCACCACCATCACCATTAAGATACCACTCACACTATCGATCATGGATGGCATGCTCGTACGCATTGCTTCGTCTGAATATATTCTGCCGTTGACATCGGTGGACAAGTGTTATGAAATGGAGACGAAGCGGTTGAAAGAAGAACTTTCCCAGCAAGTGTTGCTGGATGGCGATCTCGTCCCCGTATTCAACCTGCGCGAAGCGTTTCACGAAGGAGTGTCGTCGTCGCCGATTACACAGGTTGTCAAATTACACTACAACGATTTCCCGGTAGGCATCACGGTAGACGCCGTGGTGGGCGAGTATCAGGCGGTGATGAAACCGCTTGGGGACATGTATCAGCGACAAGACGAATTCAGCGGCGCGACCATCCTCGGTGATGGCTCGGTGGCGCTTGTCGTGGATACTGATAAGATGGTTCGTCAGTTAATTAAAAAGTCCGCAGTGGTTTAACCTTTCCCAAAACGATATGCAAACTGAAGTATTGGAAACACAATCATACCTGACCTTTCGGCTGGATGATGAAATTTTCGCCGCGAGCGTCAGCCACGTGATCGAAATTCTGGAGCTGACACGGATTACGCGAGTGCCTCGATCCCCCGAGTTCATGCGCGGCGTCATCAACCTGAGGGGCAGTGTACTTCCTGTGATTGACACCCGCCTGAAGTTCGGGTTACCGAAAGCCGAAGACACCGTCAATACCTGTATCATGGTGCTCAACGTGGAATCCGAAGGAAAGAAGATCATGCTCGGCGCCATTGTTGACGCGGTACGCGAGGTGATGGAGATTACAGAGGCGGATATTCAACCCGCACCCTCCATTGGTGCCCGCTATAAATCCGAATTTCTGAACGGCATGGTGAAGTCTCACGATCAATTCATCATGATGCTGAATATTCAATTGGTGTTCACCACCGACGAAATGTCACTTCTTCAGGAAGTGTCCAATACACAAAATTAACAAGCCTGTAAACAAAACGTAATATGAAACTTACCATCAAAACAAGACTGATAACGGCCTTTGTAGTCCTCGTTGGCGTATCAGCAGCAATTTTCTATCTCGGCAGCTCCAACGCCGGGATACTGAACGACCGAATTCAATCGATCGTCGATCTGAATGTGAAGCGCATCATGCTTGCATCCAAATCAGCAGAAGATATTCAATTGATTACCAAGCGTGAGAAGGAACTCATCATGACGAATGATCCCCAGGAGATTCAGGACTACATCAAAGTCATTGAAGACCGTTCGGCGGAAATGGTTTCGCGTGTTGAAGAATTGAAGGGTATGTCCGATGAAAAAGGACTTGAGATCCTGGAGGAGTTCACCACGAAGTGGAATTCTTATCAGAAGGCTTACGCAAAAATTAAGGCACTTGCCCTTCGCAATACGGATTCAACATTTGCAGCGTCATATAAAATTTCGACAACAGAAGCGCGTGAAGGAGCACTTGGTGCAATTTCCAGTCTTCAGCAAATTCTGAAGAAGAATGAAAATGCGCTGGCGGCGGCGAAAGCCGAGACCGATCAGGTTTACGAAGAGGCTCGCAATAACATGATTATTCTCCTCGTGATTGCGATCATCATCACCGTGGCGGTATCACTTTGGATCATCAGCTCAATTTCAAAATCAATTGAAGTGGCAAAATCGGCAATTAAGGCGGTTGCTGATGGAGACCTGACCGTGTCGATAGAAAATACATCGAAGGATGAAATTGGTGATTTGGTTGATTATCTGAAGTCGATGGTGGATAAACTGAAAGAGGTATTGACTTTCGTATCCACCGCTTCGGATCACATCGCAACGGCAAGTACTCAAATGAGTTCAACATCGCAGCAAATGTCCCAGGGTTCCCAGGAGCAGGCCGCATCTGCCGAGGAAATTTCTTCATCGATGGAAGAAATGGTATCAAACATTCAGCAGAATACTGACAATGCGCAGCAGACTGAGAAGATTGCGTTGAAGGCAGCAGAAGATATTCAGGAAGGAAGCCGTTCGGTGAACCAGACGGTGGAATCCATGAAGAAGATAGCCGATAAGATTTCTATTATCGGTGAGATTGCGCGCCAGACGAATTTGCTTGCGTTGAATGCTGCGGTTGAAGCCGCGCGCGCTGGTGAGCATGGAAAAGGTTTTGCAGTTGTTGCGGCTGAAGTACGCAAGCTGGCCGAACGCAGCCAGATTGCAGCAGCGGAAATTAATGAATTGTCTTCGTCAAGTGTGACCATCGCGGATAAGTCTGGAAGACTGCTTGAGCAAATTGTTCCGAACATTCAAAGCACTGCGCGCCTGGTGCAGGAGATATCCGCTGCAAGTCTCGAACAGAACACCGGAGCTGAGCAGGTGAATAATGCCATTCAGCAGTTTAATCAAATCATCCAGCAGAACGCGGCAGCCTCTGAAGAAATGGCAACCAGTGCAGAAGAATTATCAAGCCAGGCAGATCACCTGCGCGAGACAATTTCCTTCTTCCGCATCACCAAGAATGATTCAGGTTATCAGAAATCGTCAAGTGTTCGCCGCCCGGCATCGAAGCCGACAGCAGTGCAAATGGTGAAGCCAGCAGGAAAAAACTCAGGCAAGAAGGGAGTGACGCTTGATCTCGCGACCAATGGAAACGGAGCTGATCACCTCGATAACGGATACGAAAAGTACTAAGTCATGTTGAACAGAGTCTCTTCATCTGTCAAACTGTCGTCAGGCGACTTCCAGAGATTGAGCGAGTTTATTTACAAGCAGTGCGGCATCAAGCTGACCGATACGAAGCGTGTGTTGCTGGAGAGCCGGCTGCAGAAAAGACTTGCTCAATTAAATCTCACGTCGTTCCAGGACTATTATCAGTTTGTGATTAGTCCGGCAGGACGCACGGAAGAGCTTGTTCATATGATTGATGCCGTGGCTACGAACAAAACGGATTTTTTCCGCGAGCCTGTGCATTTTCATTTCATGCAGTCGGATATACTTCCGGCTTTTGCACAGCAGTCGGCCTCGCGCGTCTTCAAAGTCTGGAGCTCCGCATGTTCGAGCGGTGAAGAGCCATATACCATCGCGATGGTACTGGAGGAATTCCGGCAGTTTCACCGGTTTGATTACCGCATCACGGCCACGGACATCTCCACAAAAATTCTGGAGAAAGCCATTCAGGCAATTTATCCTGAGCGTACCATCATGGATGTGTCGATGGAGTTGCGCAGAAAATATATGATGCGAAGTAAGGATAAAACAAATACGACGGTGCGCATGGCGCCGGAGATCAGGCAGAAGGTACAATTCAAGCGCCTCAACCTGATGGATGCTTCGCTGGACGTGGACCGTGATTTTGATATCGTCTTTTGTCGCAATGTATTGATCTATTTCGACAGAAAGACGCAGGAGGAAGTCGTGCGCAAGCTGATTGATCACCTGAAGCCCGGAGGATATTTATTCATCGGGCATTCGGAGTCGATTTATCATATGCAACTTCCTGTCGTACAAATTCGTCCCACCATTTTTCAAAAACTGGATTAAACTATGAATCGCCTTTCAAATGAGGAATTGTTGTCCATCCTGAGGACAAGATTGAATAACGGGTCGCCGAAAGATCAGGAGCAACAACTGCTGCGGGAGATTGCAGAGGTGAGCGAGAAATTGAAAAAGTCGGAGGAGATGAAATCTCATTTTTTATCCAACATTCGCAATGAGATCAATAATCCGCTTTCATCTGTCCTGGGACTTACAGAATTCCTTGCCGGAGGCAACTTGACTGCGGAGCAACTGAAGCGCACGGCGTCATTGCTTTACACGGAAATTTTCAATCTTGATTTTCAGATGCAGAATATTTTCGCAGCGGCGGACATTGAAGCAGGCGAAACGACACTGGAGCCAGTCAACGTTCAGGTTCATCGTCTGCTGGACGATGTGCTGAACGCCTTTCGTTTTAAGGCAGCACAAAAGCAGGTCGTGCTGAGCAAGGTGGTGCAATCAGGCGATGTTGAGTTGTTCACCGATGCGCACAAGTTGCATCTTGTTCTCCGCAATCTGGTCGCGAATGCCATTGAGTTCAGTCATGTGGGTGGGGAGGTAACGATCACGTGCGAAATGAAAGATGAGAACCTGGTGATTGCCGTGGCTGATCGCGGACCAGGAATGACAGAACTTGAGCAAAGTCAGTTGTTCCGAAGATTTCATCAGCTGGAGCGTGGTCATACCAAAACACACAGCGGACACGGGCTGGGATTGTCGGTGGCAAAAGAATTGGTGGAGTTACTGGGTGGTGAGATCCGCGTACAAAGCAGTAAGGGAAATGGGACGACTTTCACCATATATCTTCCATTGGTTCAGCAGAATACGACAGGACGTGGTGCAGCTGTATTTCAGGATGAATTCATTTTTGGAAGCGAACAGATTTTGTGATGGTGTCAGCGCAACCGCTTGAAAATTATTTCCTGTACGCGTCCTCAATTTATGCAAGCAGAAAGCCGACGGAGATTCAGACCGTTCTTGGCTCCTGTGTCGCGGTTTGTCTTTTTGATACCATGCAGAAGACCGGGGGTATGAATCACTTTATGCTGCCGTTCTGGAAGGGCGAAGGGCTCGCAACGGCGAAGTACGGCAACATTGCCATTGAGAAGTTGATTGAGAAAATGGAGCACCTTGGCTCGGAACGAAGACATCTTGTGGCGAAGGTGTTTGGTGGTGCAGAAAATTTAGCGGGCAGCTCTCTTTTCGGAATCGGCAGAAGAAACATTGTGGTAGCGGAAGAGCAGTTGGCGGGTTTCGGTATTCCCATTGTATCATCAAGCCTGGGAGGTCAGGTAGGGCGGAAAATTGTATTCAACTCACTTACAGGATTAGTTTATTTAAAATTTGTCAATCAGCCTTAATAAGATATTATGAAGAAAATACAGGTGTTGGTCATCCTGCTAATCGCGACACTGGGCGCGACGGTCAGCTATGGGCAGACGACGCGCGCAAATACAAACAACAACAATGCATGGTTGATGTATTTTGGTAATCATAAGTTGTCGCCGAGAATTGGTATCCATTTGGAAGCACAGTTTCGCCGATACGACTTCCTTTCAGAAAGTCAGCAATTGTTGTTGCGTACGGGAATTGACTATTACACCAAGGGAAATAATCGGATTACCGTAGGATATGCATTCATCGAAACATATCCGTATGGAGATTTTGCCGTAGCCAATGCATTTCCTGAGCACCGCATCTGGCAACAGTTTCTCACCACGCAGACTATTGGTAAAATCAAGTTGGCCCACCGCTACCGTCTGGAGCAGCGGATGCTGGGCAATGCCGCCACGGGTGAATTTTCCGGTGGTCGATATGAAAACCGTTTTCGCTACATGGCACGTGTCACGATGAATGTCACTTCGGGTGAGAAGCCGGTGTATGTTGCGGTGTATGATGAAATGATGATCAATTTTGGAAAAGACGTTGCCTACAACATCTTTGATCAAAATCGCCTGTATGGTGCGTTGGGGCTCACGCTCTCCAAAGATATTCGTCTTGAAGTTGGTTATCTGTATCAGCTCCTCCAGTTGCGTTCACTGGATATGACGGGAGCACCAAAGAACAGAATTGAAAATAACCACACATTTCAGCTTGGGCTGTATTCTACATTAAATTTCTTCAAGGCGGAACAATAGCATCGTATGAAGAAGATACGGGTATTGATCGTTGATGATTCCGCCGTTGTCCGGCAGGCACTCACGCAGATCCTGGAATCGGATCGCAGCGTTGAGGTGATTGCGACAGCAGCTGATCCCTTCATTGCGGCTCAAAAGATCGCGCACGAACTACCCGATGTCATTACGCTGGATGTGGAAATGCCTCGAATGGATGGTCTTACTTTTCTGAAGAAGATCATGTCGCAGCATCCCATTCCTGTGGTGATTATTTCGAGCCTCACAACAAAAGGTACGGAGACGGCAATTCATGCACTGGAGCTTGGTGCAGTTGATGTTTTGAAGAAGCCCGCATTTGGCGGTACCCTGGTGACGGAAGGTGCGCAGCATGTTATCGATGTAGTCAAGGCTGCGTCTAAAGCAATGATTCGCCGAAAGGCAATTTCGGTACAACGTACGGCTGAAGTATCCAAGCCTGTGCAGAATCTCAGCATGCTGCGCACCACAGAGAAGATCATTGTGGTGGGTGCATCCACCGGAGGAACAGAGGCCATTCTTGATTTTCTCAGGGAGATGCCGATCGATTGTCCGGGTATTGTGATTGTTCAGCACATGCCGGAGTTGTTCACCAAATCATTTGCGGACAGACTGAATCGAATATGCAAGATCACCGTGCGCGAGGCTGTGCATGGTGATAGTGTTTTGAGAGGGCAGGCATTAATTGCGCCCGGAAATCGCCACCTCGAGGTGAAGCGAAGCGGCGCCCGCTATTATGTGGAACTGCACGATGGCGATCCGGTGAACAGACACCGTCCTTCTGTTGATGTGATGTTTTTCTCAGCGGCTAAATATGTGGGGAGAAATGCGCTTGGCGTGATCATGACGGGAATGGGAGCAGATGGTGCGAAGGGTATGCTGGAACTGAAGCAGGCAGGAGCAAAAACCATTGCACAGGATGAAAAAACATGTATTGTTTTCGGAATGCCGAAAGAGGCGATCAAGCTGAATGCGGTAGATAAGATTTTGCCGCTGCCGCAGATCGCTTCATGGGTGATTAATAATATCTGATGATGAGGCTGATATTCTTTTTCGGATTGCTGATGTTGACGAATTGTGTTTCGGCACAATCGGATACAACGCTGCTCCGGGGAAGTTATGCCTGGTTTGGCGAAGTTCAGCTTGAAGACAATTCTTTTATGCTGGAGGAGGCTTTCAACCAGGATATGGGCGTTATTCAGCACATCTTCAATGCCAACTTCGACAAGTTCAGATTTGAGACGTTGCAATTATCCTATACGCAGGAGATACCACTCACACACAGAAAGCATCAGCTTAATCTTTGCTTTAATTATCTGATGCAGGGAAACACAACGGGTAGCCTGCAGGCCAACGGGTTTGGCGATTTATACGTGAGTTACCGTCCGTTGATTTTTGATGAGAGAGACTGGCTGATGTTTATTCCAAGATTGACCGTGATTGTTCCTACAGGAGACGCCTCGCGCAAACTGGGTAATGGTGCGTGGGGACTCCAGGTCAATCTTGCGGCGACAAAACGCTTGTCGAAAAAATTGGTCATGCACTTCAATGCCGGAGCAACTCAGTTTGTGAAGTTTGATCGGTATCAGTACAACGGCGACCAAAGTACGCTGACTGCCGAGCGCGATGTGCTGTTCAAAAATCTTGGATGGAGCGCGGTATGGCATTTCCGTCCGAGACTCAACCTGATGTTTGAGCACACGGCAAATTACAACGCCGACATCAGTGACCAGGGAGTTGTGTTCACCAAGACCATGCAGGTATTTAATCCGGCCTTACGTTATTGCATCAACCGATCGCACATGCAGGTTGTTCCCGGTATTGGATTTCCGGTATCTGTTGCTGACGGTCGTGCGCAGCAGGGAATTTTTTTCTATTTGTCTTTCGAGACGTCCTACCGATGAGGAACGGTGCATACTGCACGTCCCAATTCACTTAATCTTATATTGAAACTTTGCCCGCGTGAGCGATTGCAGCGGAAACCGAAATGGCATGCGCGTGGCCTGTTGCAGCGGAAAGCGCGACCCCGACGTGAGGCCTGCTTGCGGGAGTCAGGTTTACCGGAGGAAGGCCTGCCTACCGAAGGAAGGAGGGGGCACGCCCTGATTTTTAATGTACTTAAATCAGTAGCATCGTTGAAAAAGAGCGATGTTATGTATCTTTATTCAATTCAGATTCCAGTATCCGATGATTTGTCTTTAAACATAACCAGATGATGAAGTAGAAAACTGGTATTGTTTATTTTATGAATTTCCGTTACAAGACCCGACCAAATCATTTCGAGAAAGGTGAATTCACTGATTACACACATGCCGATCCGGATGTGATTTTAGATTTATTCACAAGCAATTATTGGGGAAATGGTTATTCGGAAAAGTTCGCCGATATTGCCGTGTGCGACCAGAACGATCGGATCGTCTTTGTACAGTTGTTCAGGGGTCAGGTTTGTGATATTTTTTTCATTCCTTCCGATACAAACTTTCACTATTTCACAAAATCAAATTTCGACCTTGCACATCAGATTCTCACCATGTTTCTGGCCGGAGAAATTGAAGAGGTGACGCGGCGGTTAAAGAAAACCAGAGAAGACCATGACTTTGTCATGGGCGATTTAATCAATAAGCGCTTCACTTATCAGATGACCCCATCGAGAGTTATAAGGGAGACATGGTGGATGTGGTTCAATGTTCCTGTGGGTAGTGCAATTGTTGGCTTGGGGCTGATGGACCTTGGAAATTGGTTGGCCATTCCTGTCATACTTGCCGGATTGATCCTGTCGCTTCCTGGTTTATTGTTGTTTTACAATTATTGGAAGGATAATCAGCATTTGCAGGTGACGATTTCACGTGGTCGTGATGAAATTCACGTATTGACTTCAGTACGGGAGAAGATTTTGAAGAAGTCCGACATCACTGCGGTGGTCATTTTTTGTATGCCTTCAAGTAAATTTGGTTGGACTGATTACGGATTCACGCGCATTGAATTTGCTTCCGGTGATGTGGTGAATATGACGAATCTGATAATTGATCAATTTATGATAGAAATAAAATTTCCGGGATTGGAAGACAAAATCAAGTCAATAGAAAAGCCTGTTGCGTTGATTGAAATTAAGACGAATCTGATTTGAGTTATTATTTTCACGTAACTTGTGAATATGGTTACATTTAGATGCTCGTTTTATTGATTACCTAATAAAACTTTAATTATGCCTCTTCGACTCACCTCTGTCATGCTGCTCCTGCTTCTGGTCACCCAAGCCTGCAAAGAAGCGAAGCCTGAGTTTCAGGCGCCGTTGCTCAAAGACATCGGTAATTACAGCGTGCCTGTCACCACGAAGTCGCCCTACGCCCAGCTGTTTTTTAATCAGGGCATCATCATGGCCAATGGGTTCAATCACGCAGAAGCAGAGCGCTCTTTCCGCGAAGCCATACGACTGGACTCCACATTTGCCATGGGCTACTGGGGCATTGCTTATGTGCTTGGACCAAACTTCAATTCGACGTCCAATATGGGGGCCGTTGAAGAAATCTCACGCGCAGTGGCGAATGCCGTTCGATACAAGTCTCAGTCGTCCGATTGGGAACAAGCACTGATCAACGCCATGGCTATCCGTTTTCCGAGGGGTGCTGCGACAGGAGACGGTGAGGCATTTGCACAAGCGATGAAAACTGCCCACGAGAAATTTCCCGATCATTCCTTTGTAACTACGCTCTATGCCGAGGCAGAAATGAATTTACATCCGTGGGATTTTTATGAAAAGAAGGGAGGCGCGCCCAGACCGTGGACAAACGAAATTGTCGCGCTGCTGGAAAAGATCATCTCCCGCGATCCCGAAAATCCGCTGGCCAATCACCTCTATCTTCACGCTACCGAAGCAAGTGCCGATGTCTCCAAAGCATTGACCAGTGCAGAACGTCTGAAGACGCTGGTGCCTGCATCTGGCCACTTGGTGCATATGCCTTCACATATTTACATCAATACCGGCGACTACCACGAGGGCTCACTCGCCAATGAAGCAGCGGTCGTTGCGGACAGTATGTATATTCTGGAGTGCCAGGTGCAGGGATACTACCCGCAGATGTATTATCCACACAATTATCATTTCCTCGCGGCAACGGCTGCATTTGAAGGACGTGGCGCACGCGCGATTGAGGCGGCGTTCAAAACCGCCTCACTAATTGATAAGAAGTATCATCACGAGCCTGGTTATGAGATGGTGCAGCATTATCTCACAATACCCCATCATGTCCTCGTGAAGTTTGGACAATGGGAGAAAATTCTCGCGCTGCCAAAACCGACGGATGATTTGATTTACCCAACTGCCATCTGGCATTATGCGCGAGGGATGGCATATGTGCAAATGAATAAGTCCGACGCTGCTCAGCAAGAGTTAATCAAGTTGAAGGAACTGAGCCGTTCTCCTGAAATTGTCAATCAGATGAATTGGGGAATTAATAAAGTCACGGATGTGTGTCAGATTTCAGTCAAAGTGCTCGAAGCGGAACTGGAAGCAAAGTCAGGCCGAAACGCAGAGGCGATAGCCTTATTGAGAGAAGCGATCGCATTGGAAGACAACCTGAATTACAATGAGCCACCCGATTGGTTTTTTTCAGTACGACATATCCTCGGTGCGCTTTTGTTGAAGACGGGAGATGATGCCGGAGCTGAATCAGTTTACCGCGAAGATTTGATGACCTGGCCGAAGAATGGATTTGCCTTGAGTGGATTGATGGAAAGCCTGGAAAACCAGGGCCGTCAGCAAGAAGCTGATGAGATAAAGAACCAATTTACAGAGGCTTGGAAGTATGCAGATACGAGATTGCAGGGTTCCGTCATTGACCCGGAGAGCCGTGTCAATCTTTCAATTCGTGTCGATAGTCAAACACCGGAGGAACTCACTTTAATTGCGGGGAGTTTTTGCGGGGGTAGGTAAAAGTAAAAATCGACTATGCTGACTCACATCAAAACAGAAAAGGAATATCAAGCAGCAATGAAAACCATCGAAACGCTCCTGGAAAAGGCGACCAAGTTGGGCGGATTTCACCTGCTTTCCCGGGAAGAATCCGATATGCTGAAAAAGCTTTCAAAGCAGGTCGAGGGCTATGAGGATAAAACTTTACAGCTCCCTGGATAACCTGCATCATGATCGCCCGGTCATGTGTTTAGAATTTCGGTGAATCCAAGGCGATACATCATCGCTGCTGACCGGAATGATCTACTCTTCATTCATTCCATACTCCTTTCTCAGGGCTGCAAGCAATTGAGCATTGAGTGCCGCGTGTCTGGAATAGATCCGTGTGGTTGTGAATAACAGATTCCGGTACTGCCACAGCATATTGTACACATCTTGTCTCTTGAAGGAGCTTAAATTATTTATACGATACGTGACCGATTCCGGGTCCTCCTCCAGAATTTTTAAGAGTACTCCCTGGTCAGGTTCGCTGAAGGGAATTTGTTCTTTTGGGTTCACGCGACCGAAGAATGTTTGGTCATTGTGCTCGACGACGAACGGGATCAAATAGTTTAAGGCAAACTCCAGTTCGAAATCGTTGCGCTGGCGGACCAGCGCGATGCTCGTTGACAAGTTCCCTGTTAGTTGCTGTAGTTCCGAACTTTTAAAATATCGTAACGAACCCGAGTTCTTAAGTTGTTCAAGAATAACATCAGTTGGTTGAAATCGCGAAGCGGTATGTATTCCGATAATGTAATTTCGTATATATTCACGTGATACGCGTTCAAGATTGCTGTCCAATACATAATTCTTCAATCTAAACAGAGCGGTATCCTTCCGGAACCGCGAGGCGAGCACAGTTTGCAATGTGACAGAGTCTTCTCTTAGTTCCCGGTAATACGAGTGGGCGAGTTCTTCCGCTTGCTGCTTCTCAGCCTGAACTTCGCGGAGGTTGTCGGCGAGGAATCCAAGAAAGACTGCAGTGAACAACAGGGAAAACTCAAATGCATATGTGCGCCATGATTTTGCAACGGGTTTCTTTCGTTCAACAACGGGTTCTTCCGGTTCTGCGTTCATAGAATTACAATAAGTTAATTCGACATCTGAATTTGAGCAAGCGGATCAAATATAGATTAAACGCCGGAAACATTTACGGTGAAGGACCGGGGTGGAAAACCTGAACAACGATTTGCCGGTCGATAACTGGATTAAAAATCGTATCTTTCCCAATGCGCAAGTTAGTTACCCTCCTCATGCTTTTCTGTGCTGCGATAGCTGCACGACCGCAAAGCAAAGTAGCCCATGGCTCTCCTCAGGAGAAAACAAAATTACGAATAGCAGAAGCCATGAAGCAGAGCCATATTCCCGGTCTTGCCATCGCCGTTATTCAAGATAAAAAGCTGCAGTACACAGGCACGTTCGGACGTGCCGATATAGAGAACAATGTCCCGGTGTCGAGAAAGAGTATGTTTCAGCTGGCGTCCATCAGTAAAACCTTTATCGCCCTATCGACGCTCACCTGGGTTGAGCAGGGCAAGCTCCGGCTCGATGATGCCATTGGCGCATATCTTCCTTCACTCCCTTCGCACTGGCATCGGGTTTCCGTGCGGCAACTTCTGAATCACACCTCAGGCATTACAAGCTTTACGAACTACGATACGTTACCGTGCGCGGTAGGAAAAGATGTTCGCGATTATAAGAAAGGCGATGTGCTCGCGGAAGTTGCTTGTCTTCCACTTCAATTTGAGCCCGGTACAGATTGGTCCTATGGGGATACCGGGTTCTATATTTTGGTACTGCTCATTGAAAAGTTGTCTGCTCAGGAGTACAAAGATTTTCTTCGAATCAATGTTTTTGAAAAGATTGGGATGTCGTCGTCGCGGATTATCGATAACCGCGACATCATTATGCATCGGGCCAGCGGATACTCCATGTCAAATGGAACATACTATAATGCAAAGCTTTTCGAATTTGATGAGTTCTCCATCATCTCCAACATCGATGACTTTGCACGGATGTACGAGGCATTTATTCCGGGCGTGGTTTTAAAAAAGGAAACGCTTGCAGAAATGTGCTCCCCCACGCGATTGAAAGATGGCCGCGTAGTTGATTATGGGCTTGGTATCGGCCTGACTTCCTTTCAGAATACAAGGCGAATTGGTCACAACGGAGGAGGTGGCTTAGGTTTCGCATGTGCCTTTGCCCATTTTCCCGAGAAAAATCTCACGGTGGTTATTTTATGTAACGCCGATCAGCCGCGCGGATTTATTGGGGAGCTTGCAAATGAGATTGCAGCGTTTTACTTCAACTGATTTTCCCCACGTTGGATACCTTGACAACTTTGCATTAAAGTGCGGCAAGACGTTCATTCATCTGGCAGGAAAATGTTGTCTTGCGGAAGCTTATCAGGAACTGAAATATTATTTCTATTTTAGAGATACTTTACCCGGCAGTAATTTCAAAAACCAGGCTGACAAGATTGTTGTCAAAATGCTCATGCAAGTGGTGGAATTATCTTTCCATGATGTTATTAACTTTTTAACTGGTCGTTTTTATTATGGACAAATACGATACTTTGCTCGCCAGATTTGTCGCAGGCCTTATTGATGGAATTGTACTCGTACCTGTTGGCCTGTTGAGCATTGTTTTTAATGAGGGTAGCCCGGCATGGATGATTTCGGGTCTCTTCATCACACATTCAGCGTCGATGTTTTATTCGATCTATTTTCATTGGAAGACAGGTTCTACATTTGGCAAGATGGTAATGGGAATTATTGTTGTTGATCAATCTGAGACGCGTCTACTGACGTTTGAGCAATCTCTCAGGAGAGACAGTGTATATATTGTTTTGGAGTTCATAGGTCTGTTTGTTTTGGCAACTCATATTCTGGAGTCTGGCGTTTATCCAAACGATAAGTTTGGCGTAGAAACATACCTGGACCTGCTGGCTACGGGTTGGCTTCTTCTGGAAATTGTCACCGCGTTTTACAATAACAAGAGCCGGGCAGTGCACGACTTGATTGCAGGTAGCGTGGTGATCAAAAAAGAATTTTGGAATGCGCGTGTGGTAGAAAATGCCGCGGAAGACGCAGGGAGATAAGAAAATGTCACATTCGCTCTTTTGACATCGCTTCCATTGCTACTAAAAAGGCTATATTAAACCATCAAACTTGTCCAGCGCATTGTCGGGTCAATCAGGTTTTTAGAGTTTTCCTATCCAGAGATACCCATAGCCAATCCCGAATTTGTTTTTTAAATTCGTTGGTCGCGTCCATCATCATCAAACATTCCTGCCTATGTTCACCACCACCGTGATTCTTTTCTTCAGGAGCTTGTACCGATCGCCTTCTTATTCCATCACGACCATTGCCGGACTTGTCGTGGGAATAACCACAGCCCTTGCTGCATTTCTTTGGGTGACTTATGAACTGACCTACAATCATGTCCATCCCGACACCGATCAGGTTTTTTTGTTGATGGCCAACGAGCGCGTTGACGGGGAGGTAGTGACCGGGGATGAAACTCCTGTGCCTTTTGATTTTCTTGTTCACGATGTTCCCGAGATCGAAGCAGCGACGCGCATTGATAATACGATGTTAAAATTGACCGTGGAAAACACCTCGCTGCAGAAGCGGGGCGTTTTTGCCGATAGTACTTTTTTTCAGGTTCATCCGGCTTCCATCATTTCAGGTGATGCCGTCACACCGCTCCGTGATAATTCCTCGATCGCCATTTCTCAGACTCTTGCAGAATTACTTTTCAAAGACAAAGACGCGCTCGGTGAAACGGTGTACATCAACCAGCAAAAGGCTTTTAAAGTATCGGCGGTTTACGAGGCATATGCATCCAATAGCGATCTGCGACATATTGATTTCGTGCTCCCGTTCAATGGAAAGGAACGCGATCCGGAAGATGTGTGGATAAATACACGCGTGAAGTTGTATTCGCCCTCGGGAAAAGTGGCTGCTGAAAAGAAAATCAATGCGAAGTTGAACGAACTGTCGGAAGACGATGATGAATTAGACGCTTTTCTGTTTTGCATGACCGATTGGAGGTTGCGTTGGAGTTTTGAGAATGGTGTACAATCCGGAGGCCGGTATGTATATGTATTCATCTTCGGGCTTTCCGGTCTTTTGATTCTTGCCCTGGCCTGCATCAACTACATGAACATAGCCACCGCGCGGGCGACGGCAAGAGCGCGGGAGATTGGCGTACGGAAAGTGAGTGGCGCAACCCAGTCGATACTGGTCAGACAATTTATGACCGAAAGTATGCTGATGATCCTCCTTTCAACGGTAGTGGCAGTTGGCGTGACCCACCTGCTTCTCCCAATCATGAATGATCTCGCGGGTACATCTCTTTCAATGTCGTTCCGCGACCCGTTGATGCTCGCCATTCTCTCAGGCATTATCCTGTTTACAGGACTTCTTGCAGGCAGCTATCCCGCTTTTGTGCTTTCGTCCTTTCGCCCGTCTGCAGTGCTCAAGGGCAATATGAATTTGTCTGTTGCCGGGGGAGGACTGAGAAAGGCGCTCGTCACTTTTCAACTCACATTGTCGGTTCTTATGATTTTCTGCTCACTTGTGATGTGGCAGCAAACCAACTTCCTTCTGGAGAAAGATTTGGGTTATGATAAACAGCATGTGATTAATGTATGGCTCGATGCAAGTTCGGGTTTTTCGATTGATAATGTGAAATCTGACTTGTTGGTGCACAGCGCTATTCAATCGGCGGCATTCGGTGGCGCCAGTCCTATGGAAATCAATGGATGGTCGGAAACAAACCGGATAGAAAACCCTTTTCCGAACCCGGTAATGTTTTATAGCGTGAACATCGATGCGGATTTTCTCGCTGCGCTGAAATTTGATTTGATCCAGGGAAGGAATTTTTCACCGGAAAGAGCTTCCGACTCTTCAAATTTCATCATCACAGAGAAAGCTGCGCGGGTGCTGGGCTTCGCGAATCCAATAGGACAGCGCATTTCGTGCAATGCCTATGCGGAACAGGAGGGGGAGATAATTGGTGTCATTAAAGATTTTCATCACAACGATATTCACGAAGCCATTAATCCGGTTGTACTGGTCTATGGAAAGAAGAATTACCTCGCAAACTTATTTGTTCGCTATCAGCCAGGCGAACTGGAGGCGGCGCTCCTTCATGTGACTTCGGTGTATAAAAAACATTTTCCTGAGCACGCGTTTAATTATTCGTTATTGGATCGCGACTTTGAGAATCAGTTTTACACAGAAAAGCTAATTAGGAAATTATCGATCACCTTCACCATCATTGCCATCGTGGTTTCCTGTCTTGGATTATTTAGTCTTGCGCTGTTCAATGCGCAGCGGAGAACAAAAGAAATTGGAATCAGAAAAGTTCTTGGTGCTTCTGTCCGGCAGATTGTTGCCGGATTAAACAGGGATCTGGTAATTCCGGTTCTTATCTCGTTTTGCCTTGCATTTCCGGCTGGTTATTACCTGATGAATATTTTTCTGCGCAGCTACCCATTCCGGGTAAATATATCCGGATTCGATTTTCTAATGGTGTCCGGGCTGATCATGAGCATCGTTGTATTGACAACCGGCTACCACTCGTTGCGCGCCGCGACACGCAACCCAACGGAGTCGCTGAAGTCCGAGTGAGGAGGTTGCGTCTATTCAATATAAACACGAACCTGATGAATCGGACTAACTTTTTTGAAAGCATAAGTCGTCAGGATAACCAAAAGAACCCATGAACATTTCCAGGTATGCTCCGCTACTGGCGTTTTTTGTTCTTGCTTCCTTCGGGTTGTGTTTTAGCCAGCCTGATGTCGGGGCATTACTACGCAACAAGAGCAAGTTTCCAACCGAATTTGCGCTCGTCTCTGCCGGTAGTATTAACAAGGTATATCTGGTTCCTGCAAAAGGTATGGTACATCAGGTTGCCATCAATGAATATGACTCCATCTATTTCATTGCTACAACGGACCGCTCATTCACAACATCCGAGAACGTTAAAATAGGAACAACATTAGGTGAGCTGCGCAGGCTTTTGAAAGATGTTGAGGTTGTTCATGAGGCAGGGTGGGCAAAATATGTAAAGTTGCCTTCAGGATGGAATGGGGCTTTCCATTATGAATACGCACTTACAGAGGATTCAAAAGTATTATTTTTCTTCAAAAGACGGTAAATTAAAGTAGGAACTGAGTCCACGTCAGGCGACTTTTAGCCCATGAAAGAGTATTTTAAAACTGCATTCACCTACCTCGCGCTGGGGCTTTTATTTTTTTGCCTTTTGCTTCTTTTTTCATGTGATTTCAAGTCTCAAGTCCGAGGACTTGGTCCGCTGCCAGCGCATCCTAGTGTGGATGTTTTTAAACGGGAAGTAGCAGGTAATGTAAAAGATTTGCAAAGCGACGACGTAGAACTTGATACTTTTTATGTGCTGCCCAGCGGAGGGAGGTATTCAGTTTCCGCTGCACATTTTTTCGATTCGATCGGCAAACAAACCATTTTTGTAGTTGGTGTGGAAAATTTTAGGGACCCCATGCCAATGTTTACCATTATTGATAGCCGACCGGCACATTATGTATTGGACTCGGTGAGCACCGCCAGGGACAGTCTTTTTATGTATATGCGGGCACATTATGAGGGACAGTGGCGCACGTCGACACTAGGTTTTGACTTAAAATTTAACGGTAAGTCTTTTCCCTGGAGGTCTCAGGACGAATACGATTCTTTGTAGTTGCATAATTGAAATTGCAAAGAGTAGAAAAAATTATTCAACTGCGCCGTTTTCAATGTCACCAGATTTCGACTCAATAAAGAGTACTTTTTTCATGAGTTTGGTCCATTCAAATTGCTTCGCAACATGGACTCCATGGTTTGTTTGCTCATCATACTGCCTTTGCAGATAGTGCATGCTATCGTAATACGTCGAAATAATGCGGTCAACCTTTGTCCGGTCAAGCCATACTGTTCGGAGACTGTCATTGCACCGACGTGCACAGTATTCAGCAATATAAAAATGACCCTGTTCATGGGCGAGCAGCAGACTGTATGAGGGATGGTCGGAGAGGTCCCTGACCCATGACCGATGGGGCTCCATGTACGAATAGACAAATGCAGGGGGGTAACTTCCGACTTCATTGTACTCATGAAATAAGTTTGTCCTGATACGTGCTATTGGATAATTTCCTTCTGTGGGCGCTCCCTTAAAATCGTTCCATGAAAGCACTTCTCCTGAGAACCTAAGGCCATCATAACGATAAAAGGATATCCACTTATCGGGCATCACTAAAGCGAGAGTCGCGAGGCCAAGTGACATGAATGCCAGTACAACGGTGTGTTTCTTGAGCCTGCCGTAATAATTGAACACGAACAAAACAAAACCCAAAACCATGAACACATTGAGAAATACATTATAATACCGGTATTGCACCTTGAGTACTAAGTTCAGCAGAGAAAGACTCACAAAAATCAGTAACATTTTTGTTAAACTAGTTTCAGCTTTAACGGCACGAAGCAGATAGATGGATGAAAAGATAATGGGCAATACAATCAGCGAAGCCATGTCGCCTTTTAAATTATTTTGCTTCATCAGCAGGTGAAAGCAGAGCGCTCCCGGAATGGATGCTGTAGCCCAAATAATTTCATGACGGAGCTGCTTGTTATTTTCGGCTTCGATCATTTTAATTTTGCCCTCAAGCCCTTTTAATATACTCAACAAACCTCACCTTGGGCTCGCCGAGTTCCTTCCACGTTTGTTCCGATTGAAACTTCTCTGGATAGTTGTTCAGGATGTCTACGATATTTGCACCGTAGTGGATCTTTCGTGAAAAGTTGCCAAGGAATTCGAGTAGTCCCATGGGTACTTTCATGATGCGTACTTTTCCGCGCTTATACTCACGCACAAACAACCGCGCTGCATCGTCCGCAATGTAGCCATCGTGGCCCTGAACAATGTAGTCGTTGTTGCCGTGATTATTTTCAAAGGCCTGCACCACCATATTGCCATAGTCGCTGCCCGCAATCAGATAAAGCGGATATTTTGATTTTCCTGCCAGGTTGATGGTATTCCCCTGACGATAGGCACCTTTATCAAAACTCTCCATAAACGTGGAGGGATAGAAGATGGAATAGTTCATCCCTGAATTTTGTATCAACCGCACAGCCTCCTTCTTGAGGTCAAGTACCCACCAGTTGGAATCCGTGTAGAACTGAACCAGCGACGACAGGTAGCCGATACGTTGGATGCCAGCATCCTTCCCGACTGCCAAAATGTTTTTTAAACCTTCCCGCTCGGGCTGGAAGTCTTTGATTCCGCTTTCTGGTTTCACGGATAAATTCAGATACAAAAATTGCTGACCATTCATCAGCTTTTGCAAGTCCTCTGTTGAATGGACATCACCCTGGATAAGATGGACGTTCGGCCCGAAAATCGTTCTGGCTTTGTTCACATCCCGAACGAGCATCGTCACCGCAAATCCACGTTGGATAAATGCGTGGGCTACCGGTTGTCCCAGCATGCCCGTTGCTCCGATGAAGGCGATCTTTTTCATTTTTGGAAATGTCTGTCTAATAAAATGAAAATATAGTTCTTTTTAACGATGACCAGTATATTCCGTTTCCTCATGAGAAAAATATCATCAGTTCCTTCACATGCAGCGGGGCATTTGGTCCGAGATGATGATATATTTGGTAAATGATCCATGACGAAGTTTAGTGACCTCATACAACACATGAAAGCGCCGTCATCTGTGTTTGCTTTTCGGATATTAATAGCTTTCATCATGTGTGCATGGTTGATATCTTTTTTCGCCTGCGGACCGGAGCCGGGTGATTTGAGGGCTCATCTTAAAGGCTGGGAGATGTCGACAACTTACAAGATAAGACGCTCAGCGGCCGTCCAGATAGAGGAGAAGCTAGCGAGAATTGTTAATGGAGCACATGACGTGTTGACTATTCGAACAATCCGAAAGCCAATATATAAAGAAAGCCAGCATTTAGCTGATATGCATAGTGCCCGAACGCTCTATATCGAACTGAGTGTTTCGGATACACTTATCACGCCTGCCTCTCTGGGTAAGTCGAGACTGCTGCGGGAGCTCATTGCCTTTACACCGAATCATGGAGTTCATGCACTTGATTCGTCCGAAAACATTCGAGTGGTGCGATTTGGCGAAGGCCGGTTGTCTGTGAAATCGTTACTTGAAGATTTTAACTTAGAATGTACTTTTGACCTGACTGACACAACAACCATTACGGCAATCACCAGATCCTTTTACGATTGATTATCTATATTTTAACACCAACTACAATTCTAAATTTGGATATTCACTTTGGTTCGTTTCACATAGTCTAATTTCCTATGTATCGATTAATTTTCTTCGCCATATTGATGACGCTTTTCTCCTGCGGTAAGGAAGATAAGGCAACAATAACAGGTACAAACCGCGGATTTTATTATTGGCAAACATCCCTTGATCAATTTGATTGGCGGGACTCAACCTTCAGGACTTTTCAGGCAAATAAGATATACTTCCGTTTTTTCGATGTTGATTGGAGCCAGGAGGCGCAGGCACCAACTCCGGTTGCACAACTGTCCTGGAATTATATTTACCAATGGAATCCTGAGGCGGCAACTGTGCCGGTGGTATTCATTACCAATGAGACTTTTAAAAATCTCAACGTTGCGCAAAGCAAAGAGCTGGCACATCATGTACATAATAAATTGAACGGCATGCTGTCGTCGCTCCTGAATCAGGACGCAGGCTATTTTCTGGACGACGGGTATTGGCAACAGAACCCGTTTCTTATGAGGTCAAAAGACTTTCGCGAGCACCCAAGATACGACTCACTCATTTCGGCAAGAATGAAATCTGTGAAGGAAGTGCAATTCGACTGTGACTGGACGGAAAGCACACGGGATAAGTACTTCGCATTTCTGGAAGAGTGCAATAGACTGTTTGAAGAGAAGTTGGTGTCGTCAACGATTAGGCTATACCAGTACAAGTATCCGGAGAAAGCAGGGATTCCTCCCGTGAAGCGCGGCATGCTGATGTGTTACAATGCAGGTGACGTTCGCGACCCAAAGGGCGGTAATTCTATTTTTGAGCTTGATGAAGTCATGAAGTATCTGGAGGACGGGGAATACAAATTACCGCTGGATTATGCAGTGCCGATTTTCGAATGGGTGTTGTTGTATCAGAATGGTGAAATCAAACAAATTCTTCCTTACAGTTTCTTAAGTGATTACCGTATTTTGCTCGATGGTGATTACCCCAATTTCAAAGTCAATACTGATTTCACTTTTGGCGATAGAGCGAACAGCGTTCTCATCCGCAAAGGCGACAACATCCGGGTTGAGTCTCCTGACAAAGGTGAAGTGATCAAACTGGCTGCCTATCTTGGCCGCAACAAAAATAATAGCGACGCTTCCATCACACTATACCATTTAAGCCATGATGCTATTCAGAAGTATTCGAAAGAGATTGAAGCTATTTTCGATAGTTTCTAGCCTTATCCTGCTGGTGCCGACAGAGACCTCTCTGTATGCCTGTGGGTGGAGCTCAGAAGGTGAGGAGCTTCGGTACATGCTGTTCAATCCGAATTTACTGGGTGAAAAGCGATGGTGGAGTTTTTTCTATAATTACAAGAGCGACTATTTGGAAGGCTCGACAATCGTAGACGATGACCGGCGGGTGCTCGCAAAAGAATGGGCTTCCTATGCAGGGGCAAATAATGAGGATGCATTTTCTGCAATTTTCGGGGAAGTTCCAGATTCATTGAAACACCAGAACACCTTTATCGGGAAAGTTGAGTCCAGCAAAGAACTTACTGATTTCTTTGCTCTTGCAAAAGCAGGTGATTCTTTAGCTGCTTTTCCCGATGCCTGGCATGATGATGAAGTCGTAGAGCAACGCCGGAGCAGTCAACGAATCGATTTGCTTTCGCGACTTGAAAAACAGGTTTCGATCGAAAACGATCCGTTTCTCAAAAAGAAATATGCTTATCAATTTCTGAAGATCGCATTTTACGCCGATGCGCGCAGCGCTTTCCTGAAAACATTTAATGATTATTTTAAACGCGACACATCCGTACTCCACTGGTGGGCGACGCACTACAAAGCAGTCATACTTGGGCGTCAGGGTGAGGCTGATTCAGCGAATTATTTACATGCGCGCGTGTTTTCAAATTCCCCCAGCAAAATGTTTGCATCAAAACAGCATTTCTCACGAAGAAATCTCGACGCAACGCTGGCGCTGGCAACGTCAAACGAAGAACGGGCTGATGTGCTGATGCTGGCCGCGGTGATCAACCCAGGAAGAGTAAAGGCACTCATTGAAGAAATACATGGACTTGACCCCGACCATCCCAATTTGCCCTTACTGATTGCCAGGGAAATCAATAAAATCGAAGACTGGCTTGGGACAACGAAATATTGCCATGAACCCGTGATGACCCGAGAGTGGAATAATGATTATCTGGAGAACTGGCAAAGTGATTTCCAATATGCTTTAGAGTTTCGGAAATTTATCAGGCAGCTCACCAGAGATCTGGGAAATAGGAATTTTCTGAATCTTGCTTCGGCTTATCTGGCTTTGCTCACGAACGACGCCAACGAAGCAACCACCATACTGAAAGGCATTGATGCTTCAGATGAACAGACGTTGTTTCAGATCAATATCCTGAAACTTCTCGCGGTTGTTCAAAGCGGGGATATTAAGACCAACGAGACCCAGGAACAGGTTGGCGTATTATATGAAAAGTTGTTGCAGACACGTGTCGGTATGTTCGAGTCGCAAAGAATGCTTTATGCGCTCTCGTCTTACCTGAGAGAGGTGTTTGAGCAAGCGGATTTACGCCATCTCGCCGGGTTATTTGATAACTATGCCACCAATAAGTTTTGCTATACCTGCGAATTCAATACGTTCGAGTACTCTTTGATTCGATACTTCGATAAAAAAGCTTCGGCGAAGGATATCAAGAAACTTCTGGAAGTGTACGACAAGTCACAAAAAAATGCATTAGAGCGTGTATTGCTTCTTCCATACGCGCACAAGTATTTCTTTTATGATGTGTTGTCAGTCATTGAACTCAGAAATGGAAATGTTCAGGAGGCTGCTTCGGCACTGAGGCAAATTCCAAATGAGTTCTGGATCAAGTATCAAAATGCAATATCCAACCTGACGAGAGATCCATTCAAAGACGTATCCGAACAGGTTTCACCGGGCAGTATCCACACCTACAACAAGACGGAGATCGTCAACCGCATGCTTCAGCTGGAGCAGTCGGCCACAGACTCAAAGCAAAGAGCTGATTCACTGTTCGAGCTGGCCAATGCCTGGTATAATTTTTCGGATCACTCGTGGTTTATGATCAGCTATGGTTATACGCTGGGGGAAACGTCCAACCCAAGGCATGGACAGGTGGCGCGGCTGCGTGCGCGCAAGTATTACACACTGGCATTACAGGCGAGTACAAGCCGGGAACAAACCGCAAAAATTACCTATATGCTTGCGCTCCTTTCTGATGATCCCCAGAAGCTAAGATATGCCCGACAGTTTGAATCGATGAAGGATACACAGTTTTATGGAAGACGGAATTGTTTGACGACAAGGGATTTGGCGCAGTGAAAATTCTGGACGTCCATCTGTATATTAAATTACTAAAGGTCCCGAGTTCACATGACGGTAACGATATTTAAAAGCCGCCGAAGCATTTTACGTGGTATTGCTGCAATTGTATTCGTTGTATTGTTCTTCGGATTGATCGGAACGATTGTTATTTTCGTTGCCGCTCCCCAATCTGATCCCGGCAAGAGAATTGGATTGACTCTGCTCGGAATCGGCTCCTGGCTTGTTTCATTAATCTTTTTGTGGCACTACCTCAAAGAAGCACCAAAAGTTACCATCACCGTCTCGGGAATACGAATTAAATCTCTGTTCGTCGACGTGAACATCCCATTTCACGAGATAGAGAAACTTGAGCTTGCCCAAAAATCAGAATTGCGTGTGTTTTTCCATTCGACTGACATGGAGTCGACTATTATCAGATCGAAAAATCACGGCAATTTTGTACTGTGGGATCATTATTACGGGAATTCTGCTTTGATGAAATCTATCCTCCAAAAACTCAACGACCTGTTGGAGGAAGGCCAGCTGGAAGTCGGCAGTTTGCTCTATGCGCAAGTGCCCGCGAAACAATTGATCTACAAGGTGTCGCAGTATGATGTTCGGCTGGAGAAGTTTACAACGTATCAAGGTAATTTACTTTTGAATTGGAATACGCTGATCATTCTTGGTAGTCTGGTTCCTGCGATCTTATTTGTCGACAAATTGACCATTGGTGCGATATTGGTTTTTCTGTTGCCATATGGATTGGTCGGATACCAGTCGCACTATTTTATGGTTTCGGACAAGTATTTGCGCGTGCGAAATTATCTCTGGTTCTGGGTGGATACGACATACCGGCTCGAAGACATCAGGGAAGTTGTGATTGAAACTCCTGAACAACTGGCACGTTCCGCGAGAGTTGTTTTGAAAGACTTTTCCTTTAGTGTGAAACCCGCGGGAAGTTTGCGAGTTAAGGATTGGAGCGAATTCATGAATGACCTCGGGCACAAAGGAGTTCCAATCCGGGATGATGACGGTTTAAGCGATGAGTAAAGACAGTGCTTTCGGCCCGGATACTACTTTTGGTAAATCGACGTTTTCATAAGCGTTGCGCGAAAGCTAGTTAAAAGAGTTTAAGTGTTTGTCTTTAAAACGCTATTGTCTTATCTGGATACTTTGATTTATCTATATTTATGTTTACCAGAAATTTTATGTAATGCGCACAGTGGGACGACTTAACCTTATTGCTTTTGTTGTATTGCTGGCCGTTGTAGTCATTCTGGGTAATCGTTACTTCGAGAAACGAAACGAGTTGAGCATGGCGCAAAAGGAGCTGGAGTATGATTCGATTGTTGCTGCTCATATTGATTTTGCCGAGCGTATGAATGATCACCGCTCCTTGAATCGATTTTTTTACAAACAATATGCATCTCAGATTCAGGACCACGCCGCGAGTTTTTCAGCAGCGACACAGATGCTTGAACGGAGTATTCCCTGGGATGAATTTGATGAAGTGGAGTATTTTCAAACGAGAATTTCTGTAGCCGATTCAGTACAGGCGCGTCTCTGGAATTCCCAGCAGAATATGCTTTTGCTTATTCAGGCTTATATCGCAACAGATGACAGCATTCAGAGTGACCTTTCTATTCGACGAAAGAGGGAAGCGACAAAAGAACTTCATGCGTTCACGTCGCGACTGGATGCTTCTCCGGTCGGCACAGTACGATCGGCTTTTTACTCAATCCCCTTCGCGGACTCGGTTTATTGTTTCAATCTGACCGCAACAAAAACTTCTAACGGAATTTCTGGTAACCATAATTTTAAACTAGTTCAGAGTTATTTGCAAATCTTGGATCATAGCTTCGAATCACCTCATAAACAACAGGTACTTCATGAGTTGCAAAAGATGAAAAGGATGTTTCCGAGAAAGGGGGCTGTTATAATTGAGGATATCGAATACGATCTGTCCTCAGTAACTCCAGCTGACCTGAGGTCGATACATAAATATCTGGCGATGTTGAAAACAAGTGTTGATTCCAGGTTCCTGGATTTTGTTTTTCGGTGAATCCTTTGAGCATGAAAAAGGTGGTCGTGTTCCTAAACGTTTTGTTGGTGTTGGTGTGTATCTTTCTCGCTACCGCCAAGGAGCTGCTGCCTCTAAGTGAAGACATCTTGATCCGCAGAGACATTTCATTTCACTATTTTGTTAATAAGAAGATCTCCGATGAACTCAGACGAGAGAGTTATAAATTAACGGAGGCGTTAAAGAAGAATTCGGATTCCATGTCAATCCGTTGTACTTGTGCAAGCCAGGCAAATCAAATCTATTTCAAATGGTCGCAACGGCTTCTTAGTACAGCTTTCCGGAATAGGTTGTCAAGTAGTCGCTTGAACATGTCCATCGATTCGGTGTTTGTTGTAGACAGCATGATTTTGGTGAACAATAGTCCACAGAACTCTTACCGGCCGCCAGAATTTGCAATGCGTGAGAGGCAAGACAGGATGACGCCGGTTGAAGTATTGAAATTGGAGAATGTTATTTTATCCAAATACGCTGCGATAACGAGACAACTGCACGAAGACTGTTTGTTGGCGGATTCTTATGGATTCTTCGAAACATTTGAAGATTTTCTTTCGAAAGGTGTAGACGCTCCCTGGCTGAGTGACGAGATGGGTATTTTGCTTCCGGAGTATTTGGTTCAGAATGAGACGGAACGTGTATTTATATCGCTGAATAAGAAGGCCATTGATCGCGTCGTGGATTCGCTTCAACAGGCCGGATTGATTGATGCCAATCTGACGAATACGTATCGTTCGCAAATTCGTTTGGTGAGTCAGGATCTGAAGATTCGCGCCCTGAGTTTTGAAGAACAACCCGTTTCCGGGGATGGAAGCACCACGTGGGAATTTGATATCACCGCATCGGATGCGCCGAGGAAGCTCATGTCGTGATTCAAGTTGGCTTAATTCTCAAGGATCGTAATGAAAAAATTGAACGAAAATTCATTGATTTGAAGGAAAAGTCGATCACGATTTTAGATTAGGACCGAATGATAAACATTGCTTTAAAAAGTTTTGCTTTCTGCGCGCTGCTTTGTGGCGTTGTCGAGATTGGTTATGCGCAAACAAAACCCGACACATCGCAGCTTTCCTCATCCACTGAACTAAACTTTGCCTTCACGGATAAGCGAGCGATTCGGTCGGCGGACGGAGTGACTTATGTCGTTGGCAAGGATGAACAGACAGTGACAGCGTACAGAGATGATCAAGAGCTGTGGACGGTGAATATTACGACAGCTTTTGAAGCGCCTCTTGTTGGTCAGCGTCGAATCCGGTATATGTTGTTAAAGGATCATGAACTCACCATCATTTTCGGAAAACATTCCAAAGCAGTCATAGATGTCAGAAATGGGAAGGCGCGGTTTCTTGGATCAGACTAAGTTTGGTTTGTTCTAAGCTGGAACGTCCCCAGCGGACTGAGCACGCTGGTGGATTAAAACTTTTCTCTTTTTTCTACTACACCCCTTCCCTCGTTGTCATAGTTTCTCCTTCAAGTACACAATTAACTGCCCCGGAAAGTTTACAAGTGAACTTTAGCCATACACAAATCGACATCCCTCATTCGGAAAACCATAATAAACGCAGTAAATTAGTGTGTTAACCTTCGAACAAAAATGAAATACCAAAAGACCCTCTCCCTCACCATTGTCATGATGCTATGCTTCTTGTTCTCGCATTGTTACGACGAGCACGCCGCTGGTCCTTGCGGTTCAAGTGCGGGAACTGAATTTGTCAACCGCACCGGTCGCATCTATCGGTGGACGAACTCCACACCATCCTTTTACTACATTGGTAATGTGCAACAGGCCACCACGGGAGTTAACGGTGGGTATATTGCCTGTAATGAAATTCCTGACCGTCTTCAGGTCGTGGGGACCGTCGTTGTCTATAGTGGAATAGATAAAGGCGCAGCCCCTGACACAGGTGATCCGCTCTTTGCTTTTATAGAGCTCACCAACATCAGAGCGGTTGAGTAAGGTACGATCGCTGAACACTGCAACGTCTCTCACGCAATGACATCACGGCAACTTCGTTGGCGCCTGAATATACCGGCGGGATTTTGGATCGGAGCATCGCTATTGATTTTTTTGTATGCCACGTTGGCCTACCTCGGTTACCGGAAAATGACGGAAAAGACATTCCGGTTACCGGTGGCTGAGAAGCGAATTGACTCCGTCGAACACCGTCGCGCGGGTTCGGATGTGGTGGAGTATTATCCGGTTCGTCGGTTTACGTTTTATAACGAGCATCGTGAACTTCCCGATAGTTTTGCCGTGTACCTCCATGCCGATGTGACCAGCGCGGAGTATGAAACCACGGCTGTAGGGGATACCGTTGTTTTTTATGCAGAGCCATTTTTGACAACATGTTCTACTGAGAAGTCAACGCGCGTGGCGGGTCGCACGGAGGCCATGATTGGAGTGCTCTTCTTGATTATTGGTATTGCCATAGGGTTTTCATCCACTCGTAAGTCCCAGGAGGAGGCGGTCGCTCCTGCGCCAGCCGAAGCCATCATAACCGCGCATTCCGATTCGAGTCCGGGATTGCCTCGACCGGCATCGCGTCCACCCGCGCGTGTAAAGACGCATCCAATTGATACAAATTACCGCAAGTATTCGCCGGACCAGCAATGGTATATTGATATCTATTGGGAAGTGATAAAGCATGAAATTGCAAATCCAGTCATCTTCAGAAACGACGGGGAGGAAATACTCTCGTTTGCTAATTTGGGATTTGAGTTGTCAGGTCATGAATTTAATGGCGACGTGGTGACGTTATACCTTGATGCCTACCCGGACCGCGAGAGATTTATCGCCGTGCTGGATCTCAACCGCAGAGACGGTAGCATCACCCACGCGCGCAGGAAGATCTCGATCCAAACCACTTTCGATACGTTGGGGAGGGATTTGGTCAAGTTTCGAAATTCATCGTAATTACAATGGAGCCCATTCAACCTTCGCTCGTATTCGGGCTTTTCAAGAACTTGATGTAATTTGACAACAAGCCACGAATCTGCTCAGCGGCAACCGGGTTTGCTGAATCCACCTTAAAATCGAGATGAAGGAGGTCAAGACCAGATTCATAGACCAGCCATTTTGCACACGCATAGCCGTCGGGTGCGAGTTGACCGGCATCATCCACTCCGAGATCATTATCAAAGCTGATAAAATCGGGAAGGCCGTGCTCACGAATGTAAGCGACGAACGCATCATAACTCCGGACTACATCAAAGTTTTCGACTTCCGATGTCTTATACACCATATCGACCGTTCTGAGGTCGTCAAGAAAGAGTTTTTTCATTTGTGCTATTTTGAAATGACAATACATCACGTGTTTTCACCAAAAACAAATTACAATTAAATTCGGTGTCCATAAACTGAGTGCTGCGGCTCTCAGAGTAATTACCGTTATTCTCATTGCGTTTGAGTGACGTAATGTTCTCTAAATTTAACTCATCCAAAATTGATATTTTTGATTGATCCTCTCGACAACGTATGATTAAAGCAAAACAAATTATCAATGAGCTAAAGGGGCTTAAGGACGTTGTAATCCCTTTAAAGCAGCATGGACTGAAACAAATACCCAAAGAAATTGGTGAGTTATCGGAAGCGGTTTCGTTGGTTGTCTCGCCTGACCCGATTTCGAGCGGCTGGACCGTCTACCCACCACACTCTGCCTTTGATGCGTGGATTGACGCCCCTCCTTTCAGGTATGTGCCAAAGGAGATTACAAGACTGGTTAACCTGAAGCGTCTTACATTAACCACGCTGGGTATCAAAGTACTTCCAAAAAGATTGAACCGGTTAAAACAGCTCGAATTTCTGGATTTAACGCTCAACAAATTGACGATATCGAGGGAGGTTGATAAGTTGTGTAGCCTGAAGCATTTAAAGCGGTTGAATCTTTTCGGCAATCGTGTCGCTGTGGAGGATATTGAATTGTTGAAGCGAACTCTTCCGGAACTGGTCATTGACATTGAAAAACTGATCGTGGAAGGTGATAAACCGGATTTCACAATATGAAACGCCGGCAGATTGTATTGCGACGCTTAGCTCAAATGGTAAGTTCATTGCGTGTCATCATAATTTGAATCCGTGAAATGAAACCTCATTTTTATCTCTTACTTCTCTTCATTAGCGTAACCCTGCATGTGCACGCACAAAACAACGCTGAAACTTTAGATAAAAAGAAAATTGAGAAACTGATAAAACAAATCCGCAAGCGCCCCGAATTAAGAAACTACCACAAGCAAAATAAGGACTTTAGCCTCAGCGATGTTTCTTTCAAGTATGACGAGCGGGCAATGGATGAAGTATTCTCGATCGAAGTTTTTTGGAAAGGACAATTAATTCTTAACTACGGTGTGGACAGGAAAACTTTCGAAATCAGACTGATTATTGACTTGCGGTAGTTGAAGACCTCTTTCGAGAAAGCCGACAACCTGCGTGATAATCGGGTAAATACGAGGGAACGCGATTGTCTTTGTTGTTGCGGAAGATGCAACCGTTTGTTTCTTTGTTAACCCACACCTCCCGATTATTTCCTATCTTCATGTTCCTTGAGAGACTCGTATGCCCAATGCGCTATTGACATGGTATATTTTGCGTAAACGAGCTTTGCCCGCCGGGACCAGGCTGCTCGTTCTTGTAACCTTCCTGCTGCACAATACCGCCATCTATTCGCAAACCGCCACCATCGACAGCCTTCGGCAACAACTGATTGTCCATGCCACCGATACCGTTGGAATCAAAGTCTGCATTCAGCTCGGCACGGAGCTTTCCAGGTCAGATATGAAGAAGGCGCGCGAATATCTGTATCAGGGCATCGCACTGGCCTCAAAGCTCAACACCAGCTACGGATTGACGGGCTGCTATTCTCAACTCACAACCTCGTTTCAAAATACCTCCGATACAGACAGCGCGGAAAAATACTTTTCGCTGCTGCGTGCCGTCGCCGACAGACGTCAAGGGGAGGATGATAAGATCAACTATTACATGACCGCAGGTTTGTATTACAAGAACCGCAGCCAATTTGCTGAGTCGATCAAATATATGCTGCGTGCCCTGGAGCTGATCGATAAGCAAAAGTATCCTTCCGGCTACGCAGGCCAGTTGCTGAACATTGGCAATACCTATGCTAATCTCGGTGATGTGCAGAAAGCAGCAAGTTATCACCTTCGGGCACTCACCATGTTTGAGGAACTGGACAATGATCGGGGGCGTTCATTTTGTTATCAAAGCCTTGGCAATTCTTATCTCAAGCTGAAACAGTACGACCAATCAATCAAGTATCTTCTGCGCTCGCGTGATCTGAAGGAGAAATTGAAAGATGCCCGGGGTCTGATAGGTACCTGGAGCGGGCTTGGGAATGTGTACCTGGAAACAGGCGATTACGAGCGGGCACTCGCCAGTTATTCCAAGGCACTGACACAAGCGCAGTCGCTGAAGCTCCGTCGGGAAGAGCTGAGAACACTGGTGGACATGGGCGTGCTTTATGCCAGGATGAACCGCACCAAAGAGGCCCGGGCTGCTTTCAGCAGTGCGCTCCCCGCCGCAATTGAAAGTGCGGATAGCCTGGTCGTTGCACGAATCCGGACTGAACTTTCAAAACTGGATGGCGAGCATGTAAATGCAGAGAAAGCAATCCGAAGTTTTGAAGCACGAATACAAGCTGCCGGGCGTGCGGGGGATATGCAAACAAAAGCAAATGCATACAAGGACTTGTCAGAGTACTATGCGCGTGATAATAATTTTGAAAAAGCTTACCATTACCTCCAGCTCCATCATGCGCTGAACGACAGTGTTTCCGGAAAGGAGATTGTCCTGAGGTTTCAGGAGCTGGAGCAACGATATGAAAAAGACAAGCGCGAGCGCGAAATTGACGTTCTGAAGAAAGATCAACTATTGTCCCTAGAAAAAATAGCGAGACAAAAGGCCCGTCAGGAAATTACGGTATTGGCGCTCCTGGGCGTTCTTGTTTTCCTGATTCTGCTCTTTCTATACCTTCGGCTCAGAAGCCGTGTGAAGCGTAAAGAAGAATTGTATGAAGTGAGGAACTCCATTGCGCGCGATCTCCATGACGACATTGGCTCCGCGTTGTCCAGCATCAACATCATCAGTCAGGTGGCACTGAGAGAACGCGGTGATGTCAGACACCACCTGCAGAAGATCTCCGAGAGCGCTTCGCGGATGATGGAGGGAATGAGCGACATGGTCTGGTCGATCAACCCTGACAACGGCTCCATGGAAAAAATGATCATCCGGATGAAGGAGTTTGCGGCGGAAATTCTTGAGCCTGCAGATATTTCATATTCCATTGTAGTGCTTGGCCATGTTGAACATCTGTTGCTGGATCCCAAAGTGCGCAAGAGCATCTTTCTGGTGTTTAAAGAATCTATTAACAACACGGCGAAGTACAGCGAGGGGACCCACGTCACCATCGAAGTTTCTGCTCAGAAGAGCAGGCTGGTACTTCGGGTAAAAGATAATGGCAAGGGGTTTTCTGCAGATATTCCTTCAAGTGGAAACGGACTTCACAATATGATGTCGCGTGCTCGTGAGGTGAGAGGGCAAGTGAAGTTAATTACCGCTCCTGGTTCCGGTACGGAGGTATTGATGGAATTACCACTGACATGATCGGGGTATTGTTTCGATAAACACTAAAACCGAATTTCGTTTGTTAACATCAGACATGGCTGCGCGCGTCTTAATATTTGAAGATAATGATCTGCTCCGGGAAAGCCTCGTCTCACTGATTCAGCTCAGTGAAAATTATCAGCTCGCGGGCGCATACCCGAATGTGAGCACTGTACGCGAAGCGGTAAATTCTGCCTCACCTCAGATTATTCTCATGGATATTGACATGCCAGGAATGACGGGCATCGAAGCGGTCAAAGCAATCCGTCAGTTTAATCCCGGAGTGCCTGTTCTGATGCTCACTGTTTTTGACGACAATGCACATGTTTTTGATGCGATTAAAGCTGGCGCATCGGGTTATCTACTGAAGAAACATATTACCAGCAGGCTCTTTGTTGCAATGGATGAAGCACTTGAAGGGGGATCGCCATTGTCGCCGAGCATCGCCCGGATGATTGTCACCTCCATGCAGGCCCAAAGCGCGAACGTATATAACCTGACGGTGCGCGAGACTGAAATACTTTCCCTGCTCAGCAAAGGAGAAAGTTATAAACTTATTGCAACCCAGCTGGGCATCACCCTCGATACCGTCCGCACGCACATCAAGAAAATTTACGAAAAGCTTCACGTGCATTCGCAAACGGAAGCGGTTTCAAAAGCGTTGCGTGAGCGCCTCGTCTAGTCTTTGGTCAAATACTCTTCGTGTGCCTGTTCCTGCAGGAATTGAATTCCGTGGTTCTCTTCATTGAACCGGGTCGAATCACATCATTGGGGTATTCCGAATCTTCTGCTGGTTCGTTTTTTTTGAATAAACGAATCTAAACTTTCCATTTATGTCAAACAATCTGATGGATCCGATTGAAGGCGTCTCCCTCCAGACTTATGCTTCATTGGGCGCTCAAATGGCGCAGGGGGCAACACAGGCTGACTTACTGAAAAAATACAAGATTGAAAATGTGGCGTGGGAGAAGGCCTGCAACGGTTGGGCTGAACGCATGCGGAACGATACATCTTTTACGTTGGCAACGGAGTATGGCAAACTGTTCATGAGTGCGTCTACGGGACAGTTTGCCGACACCGCTTCAGAAGCCGCGTCCTTTATTGGGTCAAATGGCAAGACCGCCATGAAAGGAGAAGAACCGATGTCTCTTGAGCAGTATGTGGAAATACAGTGTGCGCAAAATGCCGCCATCATGCAGGGCAAGGACAGTTTGAAAGTTCTGGAATCTTATGGTATCAATGCGGCAGATTATGCGACAGTCGGTTATTACTGGACGTCAAAAATGATGAATGATTATTCCATAGGGACAAAGTTCAGCGAACTCACGACGAAGTACGAAAAGAAATTCAAGGCGACCGGCGCGCACGACGACATTTCTTTTTAATCCGGAAGATGAGTCCTTTTCAAATAGTCAGTGCGCTGCGCACCCGCCTGCAGTCAGGAATTGAAACGTGTTTGATAAATGCACGCGAATCTCGCGCAGGCGCCAGTGAAAAATGGAATGCCTATCTGATGGCGATGTCGGTCGAGCCTTTGGGTGAAGCCGACCGCAGCAAGCGATATCAATTAAACGAAGAGGCGCAGCAGGGTGCTTTACCGGTTGAAGTTCGCGCAGCCCTGGATCAGCTTGTTCGACAGATGTTGACGGAGATGGATGTTTATAAAGAAAAATACGGACACGAACCCTGGTGGGAGCGGCGCGTTGAAAAACCCATCCGGCAACTCGCATCCGATCTGCACAAACAGAGTCTGGATGATTATATCAGTCTCATGAGGAATCAGAATGCAACGTCTCGGATACTGGAAAACGCAGCACAGGTGTCGTATGGCTTTAAGGAATACTTCCAGAAACAGGAAGCGAAAAGTTATCTCTGCCCGACCTGTCGTGCTGCCCGGCCTGCTGATGGCGATTTGAATGTTTGCTATTTCTGTGGTACATCACTTTTTCAATCTGCTTTATGAATGAAGCTTTACAACGCTGGGATACGTTTCTTTCAAAAATAAAAGATCGGGCATATGAGCAAACCAATGCCTTGCGCGGCGAAGCGCTCACCATGGTTCAAAACAGCAATGGCGATCCCGTGCCTGTCAGCAAGGCCATTCACGCGATCCAGTTGCAGATCCAGCAATTGATTAATAAAATCGACGATACGTGGCAGGAGCAAGTGGAGCAGGCACTCATTTCCGAGAAACATTCGTCGTCAAAGATAGAGCAGCAACGCGTCAAAGGTGTCATGGTTCAGATTGAACTGAACAAGGAAATTTGGAGGGTCGAGCTGGATGTGAATTACCAGGTTGCTGAATATATTTTTTCGTTAGCGGAGGCGAATAAGCGTACGTCGATCAACTGTTCTCAATGTTCAGCGAGTTTGTCTGTTCCGGAACATACCTATGTGATGGAGCACATTACCTGCAACTTCTGCCAGACGGTGAATACTTACGAACCAGGAACCTATCAGCGTTTGGTGGGCAGTTATTGTGCAGAACATTTTGCACAATGGGACGCACGCGAATTAATTCTGGAAACGGTGGAGGCACAGGAGCGGTTACAACTCATGCGCGACGAAGAATTTGAAAGAGGAAAGGTTGAATGGCGTTCTACGCATCGCCGGTACAGCGAGAAATACCTCATGGGCATGAAGCGTTTTATGCCGAACCTGGATGTTGCTAAAGAGCTGGAACTGATTATGAATAGAATATAGTGTGTATATTGATAGAAGATAAAAGAAGTTAATATGAGCCTGAAGGAGACCATCAAAAAGCAATTGCGGTCCGTGATTGAATGGGAAAATCCGCATCCCGATTTGGTCATTGAGCGATGGACGGAAAATGGTGACGAAATCAAGAACGCATCCAAATTGATAGTCGGTCCCGGGCAGGGTTGTATTTTCGTCTATCAGGGAAAGATGGAAGCATTGTTGCTTGAGGAAGGCATCACGACACTGGCGACGGACAACATTCCTTTCTGGACGACTGTTACGAAGATCATGCAGTCGTTCGAGAGCGAACACAAAGTAGGGATTTATTTCTTTCGGCAAACGCAGTTCCTGAATCTTCCCTGGGGAACTACTTCGCCCGTCAAGTATGACGATCCAAAATATAAGTTTCCGGTGGGGCTTGGGGCTTTTGGAAATTTTTCGCTGTCGGTGGGAAGACCTGATTATTTCTTCCGGCAAATCAGCGGAACGACTTCGAGTTATAAGATACAGCAAATTCAACAGGTTCTGCGGAGCAGAATAACGCAACCGCTGACAGACATCCTCGCGACCAGTAGCCACAGTTATGCGGAAATTGATAAGTTCAGAGAAGAACTTTCTGAAGCACTGCTGGAGAAGGCGAAACCAATTTTTGAAGAGCTCGGTCTTCGGTTGACCGATATCCGTATTGAAGGCACCAACTTTGATGAACCCACACAACAACGTATTCATAAAATTGCCGATGCGATGGCCGACGCGCAGGCGTTTCAAAGTTTGGGAATCAACTTCACACAAAAGGAGCAACTCGAAGCGCTGAAGATCGCCGCAGGCAACGAAGGAGGCCTCGCAGGACTAGGCGCCTCTATCATGGCAGGAGCGCAGATTGGTTCGATGATGGGCAATCAGGTGAATCAGCAACCCGTTGCCAAACCCGACGAGACGGCAGCCAAGCTGCAAAAGCTGAAATCTCTTTTCGAGCAGGGTTTGATTGATGAAGCTGAATTCAAAGCGAAGAAAGCAGAGATTCTCAGTAGTCTTTAAGCAATATTTGTCCGTAATCGGGTTGGCGGAATTGTTCTCCCATTCGTAACGTGTTCTTATGACAAAACAAGTGAATCAAATACTACTCCGCGTATTTTGGCTCTTGATTGTCGTGCTCAGCGGTTATTACCTGTTTCGTGCGATCCGCTTTCGTTTTTTCGAGGAAGGTATCGGAGATACATTTTGGAATAAGCAGTTCTGGTTTGTATTTCATTTGGCTACTGCAATTTCTCCATTGCTTCTTGGCCCCATTCAGTTCTGGGTGTGGTTTCGAAAGCGTTATGTCCGATGGCATCGCGCCCTTGGCAAAGTATATATCTACGGGAGTCTGCTGGGTGGGCTAAGCGCACTGTACCTGGGCTTCACACAGCCCTACCAGGGATCGATTATACCTGTTATTATTCTGGCGCTGCTTTGGTTGTTTTGTACGTCTGCGGCATGGGTAACAATTTTAAGAAAGAATGTGGAGGCCCATCGCCTGTTTATGATTCGGAGTTATGTGCTTGCGCTCACGTTTATTTCATTGAGGATTTTATCTGATTTGGTAGAACATTTGAATATGTTGTTTTTCATTGATCACCCCGATGTGAAAGACACGACCTACGAATGGATGAGCTGGGTATTGCCATTGCTCGTGACGGAGTTATTGATCAGCTGGATCCCTGCGATGCGGGTTCAGGGAAACATCAAGAGATAACATGATAAGAATCAGGCAGGTTCTCTTCCGGTGCAATTCGTGGCTGGTATTCTTTGCTTTCATGGCCGTGGCCGTTGGTTACCAATTTACTGACAATGAGAATTGGTTTGCAGGAACAATGTCCTCTTTCTGCTTTGCTGTAATTGAGTTTGGATGGTTCTGGGTTGTCGGCACGGAATTGAACGATAATTTGCCTGCAGCTGAAAAAAGGTCCAATGAGCTTTTTGCTGTTTGTTGCCTGTACCTTATGTTGTCTGTTCCTTGCGTGACTTTATTTTCCTTCACAGATGTGTCTGAAACGATGAAAGCTGTCTTGCAAATGACAAGCCTATTGGCAATGGTTTGTCTGATATATGTGCTGTACTTTTTTTCAATGGTATTTGGCGCCAGTCAGGATCGGTCGACCGGTAACGATAAGTTCGCTGCCGAGGTTATATTTATTCTTGTTCTTGGGTTTTTCTTTTTCGCACCCCTTCTCCACCGTCGCGCGCAGAAATTTGTTAATAAAAGCGCTGCAAGTAAGCCTTAGATTTCGTGGCATAAGAAAAAGTCAGAGATTCCCTTATTGGATTTAAGTTGAATCCATTAATTTCCATACGCCTCTTGCAAAATAGCCATCGTGTCTGTAAAGTCCGTACCAATGAATTTCCAGGTAATTACAGCAGCATTTTTGGCCGATAAGTCGGTAGTTGCCCAGTCTTTCTGAAACTTACTCCAGCGATAACGGAGGACCGACAACGCTCATGCCATGATCAGTCATTAACCTGGCTGCAAGATCCGGAGTCATGTTTGGTTCTTTGCTAAATGCAATAAAGAACTTTTCCAGTGTTGCTGAAGGCTGGACGATGATCAGAAAGTCGGCCGGAGTGTCGCTGATAATGGTGAAGCAATGAGGCACTCCACGCGGTACAAGCAGGGTATCACCTGGGCGAAGTACCATCACATCCTCACCTGAACGAAACTTGATTTCTCCCTTTAATACATGGAAAGTTTCATCATAGTCCTCATGTACATGCAGGGGAGTTCCGCTGAATTTTGGATTGTTTGACGACTGCATCACTGACAGTTCGCCGTTCGTGTCTCTGGACATAACCTTAGACTCAATGCGAATAACGCCTGCAAGTATCACAGGTTCCGGTAGTCGGCTTTCGCCTGCTCGAACGAGTATTCCTTTGTTACTCCGGGATGAATTAGTTGAGTTTTTCATAAACAAACAGTTAAAATCATTCTCGGCATCTTAATCGTATTAAAGATGGCAACCAGTTGCATTTTTGAAGTGGTAAAAATGCCGCAATGATGGACTCAATCGTAAAGAAAATTCGGATTTAGAGACAGTGCTTGCTCTGGCGAGGAATAGTTTTGTTCGGTAAGCGCCCGAGGCGTTGTATTTCCAAATTTTTTAAAATCCTTGACCATGTGCTGGTAATCGTGATAGCCGCTGTCCCATGCTACGTCAAGCCAGGAAAGTTCAGGCTGACGCTGTTTAAGCAAGAAGGCTTTGTAGAACCGGCTAATGCGAAGAAACATTTTGGGCTGTACTCCCACTTGTTGTAAAAACCGGCGTTCTAATTGGCTGCGGCTCATACACGCTTGTTCCGAAATCTTGTCGATTGATAAATGTTGAGGTGTATCCACCATCAGTTTTGCAACTTTGTCAAAAGGGTGATTATTCAGATTTACTTTTTTACAGTGCTGGATCAAAAAGTGATCAATGAGTCCAAGCATCTCCTGGTAGTTTGTTATTTCTTCCAATTTCGCATGAAGCTCTTGAATACTTTTCCCGAAGAAAATTTCTGCGTCTTCGTTCCGATGAGCTAGTTCTGACATAGGTAGTCTCAACAGCTTGTGGAGCCCACCAGGCCGGAAGCGTACGCTAATTGCAAGATATTTTTTCGGTAGAAACAAATCTTGCCGGTGAAGCGGTTGTCCGAACACGACAGTTTTTGGCCGGACATTGGTTGCGCCGTTCCCGTAGTCTTTCGTATTGACCGTTCCCTTAAGGTAAAAGATAAGTCCCTGCTTGGGACAAACAGGATAGGGCTTGACGGGTACATGCTCCAACGCGGTCAGGTCAAAATCAATTAACAGGTAATCATGTACCAGTTCTTGAAGAAGATGATGAGGTGGATAGCAGCTGAAAATCATGTGAGTTGGAAGTTGAACCCGTACGCTTGTTGAATTTAAGTAATGAAAAGCAGACTTAGAAATATCTTACAGAAACGAGTGGTTCTGAGTTTCTCAGCTACTGATGTATTATTGATTAGTTCTTTTTAGGTAAAACTGCGTTCTAAGCTTGTATTTTGTTATTTATCTTTTAGTTCAGCACACGTTTGTCATTATCTTACTTTCGGAAGAAACAAAACTCAGATGAATAAAATCACATCCTCCCTCATGGTATTCATGCTTATTCAAAACCTGGTGTTTGGGCAGGATGCTCAGTTGATGGATTACTTGCTCTATCCCAGACTCGACAGCGCGTATTGGAGCGAAGATTTTGAACGTCTGAATGCTGACTATTCAAAACAGGCGAACAGAAATCAGACCTGTGTTTTTAACGAGACCAATTCAATCAGAGGAAGGTTTTGTTTCAATACTTCCACGGGGCATGTCAAGCTGGACTCCGCCCTGCACCATTTCCCCGAGGAAAAATTATTAGGGAAGTGGGACGTGATCAATTTTGGAGCATTTGAAGTATCCGACAGTTTATTGCCTGACTCGAAGCAATATTTCAGGAGTTCAAGAATACTGCATGAGCGACAATCCAATAATGGCACGGTCACCTTTACAGCAGACCGTATGACGACAGCCTTAATTGATAATGAAGAAATTCCGAACAAAACGAAACGATATAAAATCCTGGAAGGAAAATTTCTGACTACGAAATCAATGTGTGGCTATTGCGGGGCGACGTTTATTGGAATGACGAAGGACGGCCTCGTTATTCTTCAGGATCTCACGTATCGTACTGCTGCGCATAGGGGACAGTACCTCATCGTCAAGACCGTCGTCCGCCGACTGATACTCCGACGCAGCTCCATGATGTAGCGTTGTTGTTATTACAAAAGAAACTTCATCACTGCCCCTCCAGCAGAGACCACAACGAACCATTGTTTTTCAGCATGTTTAATATGCGGTCATAATCATCAGCAGGCACCTTCCTGAAATTGGTGGCGGTCTTGAATTCCGTCCAGCCTTCGCGAAACTGACGAAATGCTTCCGGTGCGTTTTCGTGAACGTTCAATAATTTTTGATAGATGCGTTCAGTGGTTTTTCGGTTTAACCGTTTGCTGATGAGAACTGGCCCAAGCGGAATATTATTGTAAGCCAGTATGGTAGCAATGTTCTTGTGGTGAACAGCCTCTTGTTGAACCGTAAAGCATCCGCACCCGCCGACGGTTGCCTTGCCCGACGCCACGTCTTGTAACACCTGAAGGTGTGTGCCTGCATAATACACGCTGGTGTTTTTTTCGGGGAACGGATAGCCAGCCTCGCTCAGGAGTAATCGGGGAAGCATATTTCCCGATGCCGATGATGGCGCAACGAGCGCCAGTTGATGATCAGTGGTCATCAGTTCCTTTAACGAGCGTGTTGAATCGGAGGTATTGATGATGATGCATCCGCCATAGTCCGTCACGTTCTGATCGGATGCCAACTGAACGGCCGGAGTCATGTTATCCAGTCCGTTGCGACGGAGCAGCAAGTAGCCTACCGTATTGATCATGGCAATGTCTGCACTGTCGTGTTCAATGGCGTTGATTAATGCCTTGACACTTGGATAACTGACGGGTTTTACCGGGATGCCCAGTTCGTTTTCAAGCCACGAAGCCAGTGGCTTTAAGTTTTCAATTCGAGTATTGGTGCTGTACGTATAGGTGGCGAAAACAAGCTCTTTTTTTCGCTGTCCCATCGCAGTCATCGACAGCCCAAGTAGTGAAATAACGATCAGCGTGTTTAATTTCCGGAACAAAATTCCTGTAGTTCTGTTCATGTTTGCAAAAGAATCCACCATGTACTTGGTCTGAAACGGGCATTCATCGGTTGTTGTTGCAGATTTTCGGACAGCAGGGGCGTGGTTTGTGTTGTTTTGTATTTATTTCTTTGATATTTACACGTCAAGGACATGACGATGAGAACAGAGATTTTTTCGCCTTCAGCAGCGTTGTCTGATTTTGTGATGTGCTATTGGAATCTCGATGCTCGTCCCGAAGGAACACCAAAACGAAATACCATCGTTCCGGATGGCACGATGAAGCTCATTTTTCACTACGGCGATACCTATGTGCATCATACGCCATCCGGCGGCCAACTCGTATTGCCGCGTTGTTTTTTAATTGGCCAGCTGACGCGTCCATTTGTGGTGGAGCCGAAAGGCGCAACGGGATCATTTATAGTCAGGTTTCATCCCGCCGGATTGATACCCTTTGCGACTGCCGAATTAAGGAATCTGGAGAATACGGCCTTACCGTTGGGTGAATTGTTTGGCCGCGATGGTCTTGAACTTGGCGAGATGATTTTGAATGCTCATTCTATTGAGCAACGGATTAAAATTATTGAGAACTTTTTACTGAAAAGATTAAATCGGCAAACGATTACCGATCGCGTTGTAAAAGAGTCAGTGAATATTTTGTTGAATGAGAAGGGCAAGCCAGCCGTGCGTGATTTATCCCGGCAATGTGGCATCAGCCCAAAGCACCTGAATCGTAAATTTTCTGAGACGGTAGGGCTGACCCCAAAGCAATTTGCGCAGACTGTGCGGATCCAGACGGCATTGAAGATGCTGATCACGCATGACGACTGGCGCCTGACTGACCTGGCATTCGAAAGTGAATACTTCGACCAGGCCCACTTCATCCGACAATTCAGAAAATTCACAGGAATTACTCCAAAGCGTTTTTATGGCGATGATTTAACGATGTCCACAATTTTCGACCGAAGCCTTTAGTTGTCCCATTTGTACAATTTTTCGAATACCCACCATCGCAGATTTGTATCGCAATTTTGCAACATAACCAAAATCTTAAAAGCGATGACAAATGCTAACGCCGTTGGTTGGTTTGATATCTATGTATCAGATTTCGACCGAGCCAGAAAATTCTATGAAACGGTTTTCCAGGTTCAGCTGATCGACTTGCCCTCGGAGTGGGGCCGGCAAGCGATGTTCCCATTTACACCGGAAGCGCCAAATATTTCAGGGGCTATTGTTGAAAAACCAAATATGGAGCGAAGTTCCACCAACGTGGTGCTCTATTTTGAAACTGTTGAATGTGTTCGGGAAGAGGAACGAATTAAGAACGCAGGTGGCAGGATTCTTCAAGGCAAGATGGCTATTGGTGAATTTGGATTTGTTTCTGTATTTATGGATACGGAAGGTAATACGTTGGGCCTTCACTCCAGACAATAAAGGCATAGACATGGCTTTCAATATCCAGCTCGCTGATCGGATACGCGATTACTTGTCCACAATCCCCGGAATAGTCATTGAAGAAAAAGTCATGTTTGCTGTCCTGAATTTTATGGTGAATGGAAAGACATGCATTTGCGTGAGCGGTGATAGAATGATGTTGCGGTTTGATCCTTTAATACAAGAAGAGCTTTCGGAACGAAATGGTTATGAAACCATGCTGATGAAAGGAAAAGAATATAAAGGTTACTGTTACATATCACCGGAAGGGTTCAGGAAAGAGAACGACTTTAAATATCTGGTGGATCTATGCCTTTCTTATAATGAGCGTATGAGGAGCACAACAAAGTCTGAACGCAACAAGTCCGGACGGAGAAAGAAGTATTGAAACATTCTGTCCAATTTCAACCAAACAGGAGTGTGTGAGCGCTCCTGTTTTTTTTTGGCCAATCGTACCCGCAGGTGTGAAAAGCCCGCGTAGTCTTCAACATTATCGTATCACACTTCCCCTCTATCCCGTCATTTGCGTTAGGCATTAGCCGGATATATCCTTCCTCTTCGGTATTTTTTTCATAAGCGGCTGAAATCACTTTTGCCAAAAGGATTAACCCATAACAGATCTATGAAACAAATTCTACTTGTGATTTTTAGTTGCCTCAGCATTATGGCCACTCCACAGACGCGTGAGGTGAGTGGCAGGGTGTCGTCTGCGGAGGATGGTACATCCCTGCCGGGGGTGAACGTCATCGTCAAGGGTACGACCAACGGTACCGTGACCGATTCAGACGGAAAATATAAACTCAACATCCCCGCGGAGGGCGGCGTTTTGATCTTTTCATTTATCGGATTCGAAGCGAAAGAAGTGGCACTCGGCGATCAATCCGTTATTAATGTGGCGCTCGCGTCCGATGTCAAATACCTTTCGGAAGTCGTGGTGGTTGGGTACGGTACACAAAATCGTAAGGAACTGACAGGGTCCGTTGCGACGGTGTCAGGAAAAGAAATTGCCGCCATGCCCATTCAGAGTTTTGATCAGGCATTGCAGGGAAGAGCTTCCGGTGTCAACGTAACGACACCCAACGGTGTATTAAACAACCCTCCCGTAATTCGTATTCGCGGTGTGAATTCCATTGCGCTGAGTTCTTTTCCCCTGGTCGTCATTGATGGAATTCCCACGTTCTCCGGCGATCAGTCTGGTAACTCTGCGGCGAACAACCCGCTCGCGAGTGTGAATCCTGCAGACATTGAAAGTATTGAAATATTAAAAGATGCATCTGCGTCAGCGATTTATGGTTCGCGTGCCAGCGCGGGTGTCATTCTCATTACTACGAAGAAGGGTAAAGAGGGGCGCAGCCTCGTCACACTTGACTCCTGGGTGGGCGTCACACAACCTTTCAACCTGGTGAAGCTGCTGAATGCAGAACAATATCTTCAGATTAAGAACGAAGCTGCTGCCAACGCTGGTCGTGGTGTGCTGTTCTTCCGTAATCAGGATGCCAACGGACGAGATATTGACACCGACTGGAATGATTATGTGTATCGCACGGGAGTCGCTGTCTCCAACAGCCTGAGTGTTTCCGGCGGAACTGCCAATACATCGTATTACTTTTCTGTGGGACACACGGATCAGGAAGGTATGATTCGTGCAAACTCATTTGAGCGTACCAATGCCAGACTAAACCTGGATGCAAAAGTCAACGACTGGATACGTATTGGCACAAACCTCAATTTCACCAATGCATTGAATCGTGCTCCGAATACCGGGTCGCTCCCCGGACAGGCGTTTACTACATCCGGACTTGCACGTCTTGCATTTGTTACCGCGCCGATCGTCGGTCCGTACCTCAACGATGGTACATATAATATCGCATCGAACAATCAGATAGGCCGATTGACAAACCTCGATGCCGTTGGCTTTACCAATCCTGAATTTTTGATTCGCAACAATCGCTTCAGTTCTGAGACCAATCAGTTTCAGGGAAGTCTTTATGTGAGTTGGGAACCTGTGAAAGGGCTGCAGTTGAAAACAACGTATGGTGTTGACCGGTTAATGGTGGAAGACATCACGTTCTTGTCTCCACTGCACGGAGATGGATTTGGCAGCGGTGGTTCGGCAACCAACGCATTGAGAAACATACAGCGGTGGAATTGGCAGAATACTGCGCAATATGATTTTCAATTAAGCGAAAAGCATTCATTCTCGTTACTCGCCGGCGGAGAGCAGCAGTACACCGATATTGTTGGCTGGGGTTTGAACAGGACGGTTCTTGCCGATGATTTCTACCGTGACATCCAGGGTTCATTTGTCACCAATAATCCAGCTGGACTGGCGCAAGGCGAGAATTATCTTTTGTCTTATTTCTCACGTGTGAATTATGATTTTGGTAAGAAGTATTTCCTTACACTCAACCTGCGACGCGATGGTTATTCTGCTTTTGCTGCCGGCAATAAATATGGGACGTTTTACGGCGCAGCTGTAGCCTATGCCATTTCAGAGGAGGCGTTTTACAAAAAAACAAAGATTGCAGATGTTGTTGATTTCTTAAAGGTGCGGGCGACATATGGATCGGTAGGCAACACACAAGGCATTGGTAATTTTGCTTCTCTTGATTTATATGGCTCACTGCTCCACGCATCAACACCAACGCTGGTTTACGCTCAGGCACCAAACCCTGATTTGAAATGGGAGACGAGTACAAAGACAGATATTGGTGTATCATTCGGTATCCTGCAGGATCGCATTCAGGGCGAAGTAGTGTATTACAATAATCAGATCGATGATATGATTCTCGCTGTACCGCTTGCGCCGTCGAAAGGTGTACCGGGTAACAGCATCGATCAGAATATTGGCAGCATGGAAAACACCGGAATTGAATTGACACTTTCCGCAAAAGTGATTAATAAAGAAAAATTCAGCTGGACGACAAGCTTCAACCTGACGACTCAAAAAAATGAAGTAACCAAACTCGCAGGCGGAGATATACTCAGTGCAACGAGTCTCGAGACGGCGAACATTTCACGCGTAGGTGAATCCATTGGTTCGCTTTATGTCGTGCGCACCGCTGGAGTTAACCCGGAAAATGGACGCCGAATATTTGTCAAGCGAGACGGTAGTTTGGTCCAATACAATCCTTCGGGTCCGATTGCGAGCAGGTACACACTGGTATCGGACGGGTCTGTAACGACTGCGCCAACAACCGCTGCTGACGGTGTTGTCTACGGACCTACGCTGCCCACATTCTACGGCGGTTTCGACAATACATTCCGATATGGAAGTTTTGATCTGGGTATATTCCTTCAATACTCAGGTGGGAACTACATCTACAACGGTACCCGTGCTGGTCTTCTGGATCAACGATTCTGGAATAACTCGACAGAAATTTTGAACCGGTGGACACCGGAGAATCCCAATGGCAAGCTGCCACGGGTCTTCTATCTGGATAACATTTCAAATGGATCTGCTTTTCCGATTTCTGAAAATGTGGAGAAGGGAGATTTTATGCGTGTGAGAAATATTGTGCTGGGCTACAGCTTCAAAAACTCCTTGCTGTCGAGAATACATGTAAAGAATTTAAGGGTATATGCACAGGTCCAGAACGCATTCCTGTTCAGCAACTATCGCGGGTTTGATCCGGAAGTATCAACAAATGGTAACAGTACGACCGCCATTGGTGTTGATCGCAACTCGGTTGGTCAGGCACGTACCTTCACCTTTGGTCTGAATCTTAGCTTATAATTAAAATCCTGAAATAATGAAGTGGAATATAGATTTCAAATACAATAGAGCTTTCGCTTTCCTGCTTGTGCTGCTTCTGGTATCCTGTGATACTGATTTGCTGAATCCAAAGCCAAAAAACCTGCTTGAAACCAGAATTATTTTTGACACGCCATCGCGGGTGCAGCAACAGGTTGACGGTGTTTATCGATTGCTCAAGAGCGGTCAGCTCCTCGGTGGTCGCGCTTTAGTATATGGAGATATTCGCGCGGATAACTTCTTGAATGCCCTGTCTAACGGGGTCACCGGACTTGATACGTGGAGACATACGCTCGTGTCGTCCACGAATGAAGTAAACAATATGTGGGCTGCAGCCTACAGCGCAATCAATAATGCAAATTTATTATTGGATGGACTGCAGGCCAATCAGGACAAGTTTGCTCCTCCCTTGTTTGCAGCCGATTACAAAACAGCTACTGTTCCCCGCTTTCAGGCGGAGGCGAGATTTTGTCGGGCCGTTGCCTACTTATTTCTCATTCAGCAATATGCGCGACCTTTCCAGGATGATAATGGAAGCAAACCTGGGTTGCCGCTTCGGCTACTCCCCGAGACAGGATTAGAGAACAACGATCTTGCGCGAAGTACCGTGGCGCAGATTTATGATCAGATTATCGCCGACTTGAATTTTGCCGAGCAGAATCTGCCATTGACTTACCCGTCAGCTTTCCTGAATGTGACGCGTGCGCATCGGAATTCTGCTATTGCATTAAAAACAAGAGTGTACCTGAACATGGGACGTTATGCGGATGTCATTGCGGAAGCAAATAAAATTGTCTCTGAGTCTGCACCATTCGTTGCGTCTTCCGGAGTGCCGCATGCATTGGTACCTTCCGTTACCAGTGTATTTGCAAGTCCGTACACAACCGTGGAAAGTATTTTCTCCATGCCCTTCAGCGTCAATGATCTTCCAGGTGCACAAAACGGTTTGGGAAGTTATTACAATCCTGGTCCGGTGGGCAATGGAGATTATTTCCTCAACCCCTCAGGTATTTTTGGCAACACAACAGATTGGCCCCAGACCGATGCACGACGTCGGATGATTGTTGTGTCAGGAGGGCGTGCTTACCTGGGAAAATTTCCTAGTGGCCCACAACCCCTCGATAATGTTCCTGTAATTCGTTATGCAGAGGTGCTGTTAAATTTGTCTGAGGCCATTGCGCGAACGACTTCAGGCGTGGATGCACGGGCATTAAGTCTCCTGAATGAAGTGAGAAAAAGATCAGATGCCAGCGTGACGCTGAGCCCTGCAGATAATACTGCGCTCCTCACCGCAATTATGACGGAGCGTAACATTGAGTTGATCGGTGAGGGATTTCGCACCAACGATTTTATCCGACTCCTTCAGACCATCCCTGGAAAGGGAAGTGTGGGCCCTGTACCGCCGGCAGCGGCTGTTTACATATGGCCAATTCCCATCATTGAACTCAATGCGAACAAGCTTATGCAGCCGAATTAAAAAGTTAGGTTAATGAGGTTTGCATCAGGTTGCCGATTTTTCGGCAACCTTTTTTTTTGAACGTTAATTCGCGAAGTGACGGGTTGCAGATTTGGGCCTCGGATGCTCAGGCCGGATACATGGATATAAGTTGCATACGCCAGGATTTTTTGGATATTCAGAGGAAGCAAATAACGCATATCCTTGGGAGCGCGCTACCATGGAGACGAAGAGGTTACATGTACGAATGTTTCTGCCGCTTGATTCAAATCCTGAAAACGTTAACGGAAGAAAAGGCCAGCTCTGTTATCGTGTTTTCAATCAGGTCAATGATGTTTTTTTTATTTTTCGCAAAATCAAATTGAACCGACAAGGCGCGGATGCCGTTATTGACATTATTTGCATGAAATATCAAAGATACCCTCCTCCTCGCGAACTTGGCCTTTATGTACGCTACTTCTGGTCGTATGAGTCAGAAGATGCGGACCTTCCGAAATTATATATTGAAAGCTTCGCGGATCGTTTCCCCCGACTCATTTTTCAGAATCTGGATCAGTATGAATCGTTGCGGGACGGAGAAGGTAATTTGTTACCGCCTTGCTACCTCAGCGGCGTGGACACTCGGCCAACGCTTGCAGTAATGGATGGCAGGTTTTCTCATTTTGGTGTGAGCTTCTATCCGCATGCGCTGAATGTTTTTTTTAATACGGATGCAACACAGCTGGCCAACCAGATGCCGGACATCACCCATTTTGCGTCACCATTATTCGTCAATAAACTGAGACAAGCGGGCAATATGCGCGAGCGCGTGGAGCTCACAGCCCGGTTTCTTATTGATTTATTGAGCAACAACCATAGTTCCAGGCAGGAAATGAACCTCATTCTTCACAACGGTGCCTTTACTGCTGATGCCGATCTCGATCGTCTTCACGAGCAGTTCAAAGTATCAGAGCGCCAGCTGGAGCGGCTCTTCAAAGCGTCCGTGGGAATCACTCCGAAGAAATACCAACGAATATTGAGATTTGAGAAGGCCCTGGAGAAGTTGGGTGTAGCGAACTACGCGCAATTGACGAGCATATCGTATGAACTTAATTTTTCCGATCAGGCTCATTTCATTCATGATTTCAAAAGCTTTTCCGGTATTTCTCCCTATGAATTCGTGAGACGACGAAAGATCGGAGCGGAAAGCTCTTCGTTCATTACGGTAAAATCAAATTCAATTTAATACTCCAATCTGGTCGGTTTTTTACAATTTCTCTTAATCCATTACGCTGATCTTTGAGCTTGTGATGGTTATCGTTGGCCTTCAACGATTCAGTCACGCTTAAAAGTTGTGTAGTTATGGAAAAGACCCTCTCTTTATTCTTTGCCCTCTTCCGGGCAACCACGGCAATTTTGTTGCTGATCCACGGCGTCGCCCGAATATGGCTTGACGCGGTAGAGCCTTTCGGAATTTTTCTCCAGCAGATCGGACTTCCTCCCGTGACGGCATGGGTACTCACCATCTTTGAAATTGTGGGCAGTATCCTGATGATCGTCAACCGCTGGAGTGGCATCATGGCCCTTGCTTTCATCGCAGAACTTATTGCGGGTATTGTACTGGTTCATGGCAAATTCGGTTGGTTCGTCGTCGGTCATTCCTACAACGGTGTGGAATACAGCATTGCCTTGATCAATTCGCTCCTTCTGGTCTGGGCATTTGATCAGTACACAAAGAAGAAATAGGATTTGTTGAAAGAATAAATAATAAGACCATGATTTCCGGAGTTCATACGTCCATATCAAGTGTGCGCAAGCGTGTTGTTCTGATTGACTCTCCTGAATACACCAACATCTTTAGTTTTTTAATTGAGACATCGAAGAAATACAGAATCATCCAACGGTATGCATCAGTTGAGGAAGCCATAGCCAATCTGAAACATGATAAACCCGACATTGTCATCTCGGAGTTTGAACTGCCGGGCATGAATGGTGTGGATGGAATTGTCGAGATACACAAATTTAACTCATCGATTGAAGTCATCATCTGCACGTCAATTGCAGATTTCGATACGATCCTGAAAGCATTTACCAACGGCGCAAGCGGTTATTTATTGAAGGAAGAATGCCATCACCGCTTTATCGATTTTATTGATGAACTCGAGGCAGGCGGTTCCCCGATATCACCCAAGCCCGCACGCATGCTGATCCAGTCCATGCGCAGAAATCCGACATCGCCATTATCGTTTCGCGAAACAGAAGTGCTCAGACTTTTATCCAAAGGAAATACGTATAGTGAGATGGCAACCATCCTGGGCGTTTCCAAAGAAACAACAAAAACGCACCTGAGGAATATATACAAGAAACTCAATGTCAGGTCGCGGTCGTCAGTAATCAAAGTGGCGCTCGAGGAAAGATTGATTTGAAGCAAAATAACAAAGACCAAAACGAATATGAAGAAGAGAATGATTGCCTTGGCAGGATTGACATTGCTGATGGGACTCAGCAGTTGTGGCGATGATGATGATGATAAAGCCGGAGCTGTGTATCGGGTGATAATTACGTTAAATGCTGTGGTCTCCACAGACGACTTTGTATCGGTTACCGTGGCCGGCACCAATCAATCTTCTGCTGTCATTGATCCGCTGTGGCGTATTAATGGCGCAGCACAACCAAACGTACCGATTGTCGTGCTGGACGCGGACGACTTTACAGGAAGCACGAAGACCTATGAGATTGAATCGGTTGTTCCCATTGACGTCCTGGCCAGTGGTGTTCAGGTGATTAATTATGGATCGCCGCTGACGGGCAGTTATCGCGTTGAAAGGGAAGGAAAAGTTTTAGTGAACGAAGTGATCAACCTTACCGGTGACGACAGTGATTTTACGAGAGACGACACGTTTAATGATTAAGCCCATGAACAAGACGTATTTTTTGATTGCAGTGTTAGTCATCGCCTCTTGTAATCCGGTGAGGAAAGCCGACAAGCTGGCGGCAAAAAATCAACTCGTGACGTTGTATCCGGAAGTGAAATTCGACAGTGAGCTCGCAAAGACTCAATTAGGTGCGGGGTCTTCGGTGATCAAAGGGGTTTTGTATAAATCAACCAACAAAATGTCTGTGGTCGGAGCAAAGGCGTACGGGCAGCGTATCAAAGTCTATTTATTTCCCGTTCATGATTATTTCAATGTGTGGTATGATTTGAGAGATAAGAAGGAAGGCAAACTGACACACGTGTACATGAGCGAAGAAGCGTACGCGTACCGCAGGGAAGCGGTCACGGATGATTATGGAAGGTTTGAATTTCCAGCGATGAAACCCGGGAGGTATTTTCTTCAGGCGTTTATGTCGACCTATAAGACTGGTTATGAAGATGTGAATGTGGGCACAAATTCTTATGGGACGCAATATTATCAGAAGCGGGCCTATACCATTGAGAAGCAGCACCGCGTCGAGAAGTTTGTGGAAGTTAAGCGGGACGGGGAAGTTGTGGAGGTCAAATTGAATTAATCAATTTTGTCAATTGACTTTTTCTTTTTCAATGCCCGTTATGTGTATCTTGATTTGTTGTCAGGGTCACAGAATTGAATACATCATGCAGAAGGACTTCCCACCAAATGATAAAAATAAGCCCGGCTACGTGCTGGAGTTTGATGAAGATTTCTCGAGCGACACGCTGGATACTTCGAGATGGGTGCCATACTATTTGCCCCAGTGGAGTTCCAGGGAAAGGTCGCAGCCAAAGTACGTTGTGCGCAAGGGACAACTGGTTCTTTTCATTGAAGAAGCACAGCAACCCTGGTGTCCTGAATTCAATGGTGATGTGAAATGTTCGTCGATTCAGACCGGTCTCTTCTCCGGTCCGGAAGGAAGTGCTTTTGGTCAGCACCGGTTTCATCCGGCGTGCCGTGTTCGCGAAGTACAGGATACCCGGCGTCTATACACCCCGTTGTATGGATATATGGAGGTCAGGGCCAGGGTAAATATTGGTGCCGGACATGTCGCAGCCTTCTGGCTCATCGGTTTCGAAGATACGCCCGAAAAATCGGGGGAGATTTGCATCATGGAGGTAAAGGGCAAGGATATCAAAACCGGAAGTTTTGCAAATGGATATGGCATTCATCCGTTCGGAGATCCGGTGCTGCAGGATGCGTTTTATGTGGATCGGTTTCCTTGGAGCGCCGGCGATTTCACCATCTATGCAGCATCGTGGGAGCCCGGCCAGACGAAATTCTACATCAACAATAAATTGATCAGAACAATACCTCAGTCGCCAGCTTATGAAATGCAATTCATGTTAAGTCTTTACGAGGTTCCCGATAGCAACGTGGTTTCCGGTAATCTGAATCCCACGTTCACGGTTGATTATGTCCGCGGCTATCGCAAAAAGTGATAAATCAGAAGTATCTCGTTGTTTTTTGCATTGTCGGAATTTTACAATTCTGTGTATTCCCCCAAGCTGACTTTTGATCCAGCCAGCATTCAGTGACGACCATGTATCGGGGTGTGCACAAGTCGTCACCAGCTGGTAATTTCATCTTTCAATGGTATCAAGGGCATGAGCGTTTTTAGGAATGTGGTCTCGTATCTGACAGATAAGCAAACAAAACTGTTTTTCATTGATGCGGCCGGAGCGTTGCTAACGGCATGTTGTTTATTTCTGCTTACTTACTTCTTTGAAAACGGAGATACTGCTATAGTTACAGGCGCGTTGTGCGGTGTGGCGTGTTGTTTTTTTACATACTCTTTTTTGTGTTTTCTTTTCATTCGCAATACCAGTGCATTTCATCTGAGGGTTGTTGCAATAATGAATTCTTTATATGCGTGCACGACATTTATTTTTGTTGCCATCGCTTACGATGAACTCTCTCCTTTTTCGCTCGCCTATTTCCCCGGGGAAATGGTTATCCTGTTTATCCTTGCAAGAGTCGAGTGGAGCGTAGCAATGGCATCGCAGGAATCACGCCCGCAAATGAAGGCTGTCGTTTATGACCACTATGGCAGCGCGGATGTACTTCAATTCACATCGATCCCAAGGCCAGTACCGCGACGAAACGATGTATGCATCAAAGTGAGTGCAACAACCGTGACGGCTGCGGACTGGCGATTGCGCAAAGCAGATCCCTTTTTAGCGCGTCTTTTTAATGGCATATTTCGGCCCGGAAAAATTCGTGTACTCGGTGCTGAATTATCTGGCATTGTTGAAGAAACCGGAGAGAAGGTAACGCGGTTCAAAAAAGGCGATGCAGTATTTGCTTCGTGTGAGATGCATTTCGGCGCATACGCGGAATACACCTGTCTCCCGGATAATGAGTTCATTGCACACAAGCCTGCAAACATAACTTTCGAGGAAGCTGCAGCGGTTCCGCTTGGTGGACTCACCGCACTCAGATTTTTACAAAAGGCCCGGCTGAAGAAGAATGATTTTGTATTGGTGTACGGTGCGTCAGGAAGTGTAGGGACATATGCCGTTCAAATTGCGAAATCCATCGGCTGCAGAGTCACCGCGGTGTGCAGCACAGACAATATCCAACTTGTACGGCGCCTGGGTGCTGACGATGTGATTGATTATAAAACTTCCGATTTTACCAGGAGACAAGAACGCTACAAGTTGATATTTGACGCTGTTGGAAAAACTTCGAAGTCTGCCGTCAGGCACATGCTGGAACCGGGAGGTAAATTTCTTTCTGTATGGGGGATTCCGCCCGCGCATCCCGACGACTTTTCTGAATTAAAAAAACTGGTAGAAGGAAATCAATTGAAACCAGTCATCGACAGACGCTATACATTTGATCAGATTCGCGAAGCGCATGCTTATGTGGAATCATTCCGAAAAAAAGGCAACGTCATCGTGACATGGCGAAATTGATATTGTTGATAAGACATAATAACAAACGTAAACGATGCTGAAGAACTATTTAAAAACTGCTTTAAGAAACCTGATTCGATATCGTTTTTTTTCGTTTATCAATATTTTCGGTCTTGCAGCAGCCATGCTGGTATCGTTGATTTTGATGATGCTGGTAGCGGATCAGTTGAGCTATGACCGGCACATACCTGACGCTGAAAGAATTTTTCGCATCAACAGCATCGGCGTCGATGAGCGTGATATACCCATTCCCTCGCAGGAAAATGCGTCGAGCCCAATGCCGCTGGGCATCGAGTTAATGCAACGCACCAACGCCATTCAGAAAGTTGTGCGGTTTCGCAGCGGCCTCGGCGGAAATGTTGCCGATGGAAATGATCAGATGACCGGTATTCCGCTGACCGGATTCTTTGCAGATGATGGTGCGCTTGAATTATTTCAGCACTCCCTGGAGTATGGAGACGAACAAACAGCCTTGAGGGATCCATACGCCCTGGTGCTCACGAAACGTGCCGCGCAAAAATTATTTAAGTCGCCCAATCCGGTCGGAGAAAGTATTCACCTCGGAAAACTCGGCACCTTTCGCGTCACCGGTGTGCTGCGCGAAACCGATCATAAAAGTCACATTGTATTTGAGGCGTTGGCCAGTATGGCCACCGTTGCCTCTCTCGAGCAGGCAGGAGTATTGGAGAAACTGAGTGGTCGATGGAGCGATTGCTGGAATGTGTGGACATATGTGCAGCTGAAGCATGGCGCGGACCCAGGTGAATTACACACCGCATTCGACGCTATTTTTGACACGCACATTAAGCCACTGAATGCGGAAAATATTTACAAAACAAAATTTCTGATGCAACGTCTGTTGGAGATTACACCCGGTGAAGTGAAGAATAACCAAATCGGACCACAGCTTCCATGGATCATTGTGTATATCCTCGCGGGATTTGCATCGGTTGTGTTGCTTGCCGCCGGTTTTAATTTTGCCAGCCTTTCCATTGCGCGATCACTTTCCCGCGCCCGTGAAATTGGCGTACGAAAAGTTGCCGGTGCTTCGCGCTGGCATGTATTCACGCAATTTATTGCTGAGGCGGTGCTCACTTCACTGTTCGCGTTGATGCTGGCGCTGGTCATGTTATTTGTACTGGCGCCTGTCATGTCCCGGTTGAATCTCGCACAAACAATTCAGTTCAATGTTTTCGGTAACGTGGAGGTGTACTTCGTGTTTATTGCTTTTGCAGTGATCGTCGGCTTTGCAGCAGGGGTGTTCCCGGCGTTGGTGCTTTCCGGTTTTCAGCCTGTGCACGTATTGAAGAACCTAAGTAACATCGCCGGGTTTTCACGGACAAGGTTGCGCAAAGTTCTGCTCACCATTCAATTCACCATTTCTCTTTTCTTTATCCTTACGGTATTGATTGCGCGCGATCAGGTTGCTCTGTTCAGGAATCAGGATCACGGCTTTAATATTGAAAAAAACATTGCTCTGAGTTTGAGTGGTACCAATCCACAAACGCTAAAGAACGAATTAGCGAAATATCCAAACATCATCTCGGCAACGGCAACATCACATTTGCCTGCCGCAGGGACTTCACTGGGCACAGGCATGAAACGATCGCCTGAAGATGCTGATTTTACATCGATGGCGTACTTCAACGTCGATGAAGCTTATGCAGCAAACATGGAACTTGATGTCGTGGCCGGACATTTCTTTCGTTCGGAAGATCCAGGCGCTTCGCGCAACCGAATCGTGATCAATGAGGCTGCTGTCAGCCAATTTAAATTATCATCTCCCGAAGCAGCCATTGGTGAGGTGTTGATTCATCAGGCGGATTCCGCTGAGAAGATGATCGTTGGTGTGGTGAAAAATTACAACCATCGCACACTCACACACCGCATTGAACCGCTGGTGTTGTTCTATGATTCGAGCGCGTTATCAATTGTTCAGATAAGATATGAGGGAAGTTATGACGATGCATGTGCGTCAATAGAGAAAGCGTGGGCGTTGGTGAATCCGGGATTGAAACCGGTATATCGCGATCTGGAAAGTGAGATCAGAAAATTCTATGATTTGCTTTTCGGTGATGTCATCGCCATCCTGATGTTCGTATCATTTCTGGCGCTCCTGCTCTCTTGTTTTGGTCTGCTCGGAATGGCTATGTACGCCACGGAGATGCGTCGAAAAGAAGTATCAATTCGAAAAATACTTGGAAGCGGGAACAGTGATTTGGTACTTCTTCTGTCAAAGGGATTTTTATCCATCCTTGCGTTATCTGTTGTGGTGGGTGTTCCGCTGGCCTACTTCGTCAACCAGGTATGGCTTCAGACGCTGGCGTATAGGACCCCCGTTGGTTTTCAAACTATTGGTCTTGGCGTGCTGATGCTTTGTGCCTTTGGATTTTTGTCAATGGCTTCGCAGGTCATTCGCGCTGCGATGGTCGATCCGATCCGTCAATTGAAAAATGATTGAGATTCATTCACACGACACGTGCAGGTATGCACGGGCATGCGGGTCGTGAAGTTGATGGACATTATTTCCTTGGGCCTGCCCCTCGGCTCGCCTGCCGGGGGCAGGTGCCTCGGGTCGGGCCTGCCTTCCCTCAGGCGGGCTGTCGGCACTCGCCAATCCACCCACATTCCATTTCGGGCTCAGACAATGCCTCCATCCCTCACGCGGAGCATCAATCTGCCTGAATCGCGCAAAATTGATTTGACGTGGCTCGTGAGGTTCATTCAATAAGTCAATTACAAATACCAAGTTGATCGGTGCAGCGGTGTTGAGGAAGCTCACTGGTATCACTATTCAGTTTCATCATTTTGAAAGCGCCAAGAGTGAGCTTATATTTCTCTGCCTAAATTGAAGATGAAAATTAATTTTGATGATTTAATTGTCAAGTTTCGGGGTGAAAACCTGGCCAACTTGATGGATAGCTGGACATGGCTAATAGGGACTGACAAGAAGTTATTAATTGTCTCAGTCATCGGTGACATGTTTTTGCAGGCCAATAATGGGAGTATCTTCTGGTTGGACGTTGGACTAGGAAAGCTTGAGATAATTGCCAAAGACATGAAGGAGTTTGAAAGTAAGCTCGAAAATATCAATCAGGTGGATGAATGGTTCATGATTGACCTTACCGCAGAGTTAAAACGGTCAGAAAAAACATTGAAAGATGGACAAGTCTACTCCTATCGTAAACTTCCAGTATTAGGTGGCGCCTATTCAGTGGACAATTTTGCTCCTTTAGATATGGAAGCTCATTTTCGACTGACATCAGAAATTCATGAACAAGTTCGAAGCCTGCCTGACGGGACCAAAGTCGACATGAAGGTTGTCGATTGAAGGCCTGTTTTAAAGGCGATGCGGTGAGAAGTTTCGTTTCGGATCAAGGCGGATTTTTCTTTCAATTTGAATATTTAGGAATTATTAGGCAGTTTAGAATTGAGGAGGGGTATGAACCGTTTTATTTTAGCAATATTACTGGAGAGATGGATGCGAAGATCATAAAGGTAGAGGACCTTTTTGAAAAATTTGGAAGATAGTCAGGGTTATGTAGTAGTTTTACGAACGGCTCCTTTGAATACGGAAAGAAATATTTGGCAGATGAATCAGAGTCTCATTTTCGGACTCACGATTTTAATTTCGACAAGCTGCTCCGAAAAAAAGGAGAATTCAGTTGATAATATTGGGGCACAAAAAGACACAACGGAGTTTGTTAGCGTTTACGACACATTAGATATTCTGAACGTCCCCGTCTCACTCACGCCTCGTAAGTGGACTGAGCTTCACCAAAGGCATCTGGAAAGGTACGGAGTCAAAGATCGCTTGGAACTATTACAACATCCATATGCAAGGCTTACCGGGAATTCGGATTACAAAGCCGTTGTCTTTATAAGCACGGATGAAACCGGCTCGCCCACTTTGATAACACTTGGCAAAAATGGTTTACCGATAGATACGTTATATTTACTGGGCGACTGGAGTGCGAATAGCCCGAGCCAGGAGACAAATGAATTGGTGACAATTAGTAAAGACTACTTGATACAGCTGATTGACAGTACATCTACTTTTGAATTAAGTGGGAATGATGTACGGATTGAGACTTCGCGTAAGGTAACAGTAACCAACGAATCATATCGCATTTCAGACAAGGGAAGAATTGAGAAGATCAGGTAGACAGAATTACTAAGACATTCCCAAAAGTTCCTATTTGATGGGTCAATTTTAACCGGACTTTTTTGGATTGCAAGCGTTTTTTCAAGAAGGCCTTGATAAAATTGGTACGACCGACGAACCATTCGAAGACTATTTCCTTAAACCATTTTTCTGGGTAACAGTCTTTGGTTTTATTCCGACTATACTTTTCGGACTATCATTTGGTTGGCAGATTAAAAAACGAGGAAGTAAACCTTTACAGCATACGATTGAGAGATAACGCACGCTTAAGCAGAGCTCGAATAAGCACTAACCTGACCGTTTCATCGCAAACTTTTATGAAGCAACTTTTTCTATTACTGCTACTTGGAACCTGCATGAACTGTTCTGTTAATAACGAACGTACAAACGACAGAATCCTGAGTTTCGCATACGGAACGTACCGAAATTGGACCAACTTTGAATTAAGGAAAATGAATTTCAGAGTTGATGGGGAAGCTATTTTGATTGATACAACCTACAATTTGGTATTCTCTGATTTTCGGCCTCATCTTAAAGAACCTGCTGCGGACTTTCCTATGATCGTCAACTGGCTAAAGAAGCCAATAAATGAACTGCAGAGCATTCAGAATCAGCTGAACAAACTACAGTGCGACAAAGTGCATGCCTTCCAGATTCAAGTTGAAAACGGATCGCGCGTGGATGTATTTAAGTATGAGTGGGCAAGCGATTGTAATCAAATGGACGTCGGGCAGCTGAATTCAATTTTTGAAGAGTTAAATTTGGTCAAAAGAAAGTACCAAGTTCGCTAGCAGCTTTGTGCTGCGGATGATTTAACGATAGCGTATAAACGTGACTCGCGTGGAGCGGGCAACTACATCGATACTGATGAGACAGCTGACAGTAATCATATGTTTTCAATTCATCGCTATAGCGGCATTTGGTCAGATTGAATTGAATCTTTATTTCCAGAGTGACTGCGATCAATCAGTCGTCAGGCTTGAATTTGATCTCATTGGCTTAAATGATACCATCACAGATATTCGATCGAAGAACGGAATTGCCATGGTTCCGAGTACAGGAAAGTATCTTTTGACAGCCGAACACACTTGGGCAGATGACCGCATTGGTTTCTTCAGTCACTTTATTCATGTAAGTGATACAATCAGACAAACAGATACATTGCGCATTCCATAAATAAAATTTACTTGGGATTGCGCACTTCATGGATCGGGGTACTGGAATTATTTCAACTGTGAAAAGTTGTGCAACGGCGTTGAGGCCGACTTTTATCCCAACGGACGAAAAAGAATGGAGGGTGCGTTCAAAGACGGAAAGCCATTCCACATTATTGAATTCCGGCAAGACGGGACTAAGGACAAGAAATTTTGGTACCGCTTCGGGACGTCGTTTTATACACGAGCCAATTATTATAATGAAGCAGGAACGTTAGACACATATGAAGTCTACCAGGTTAAATCGAAAAGAAAGACCGTAGTAAAAACATTTACGGCGGACGGAAAGAGGATTGAACGAGAGGTAGTCCGCCATACGATTGAGAAATAAAATCAAGCTTCAGGTCGGAGAGGGGCGAATCGAACACCCAAGGCATTTAAGCACCGCTTTTACAGAGCGGCCCGCTTCCACTTACGGACTACTCTCCGATATATTTTGTCGAGGTGGCCGGGTTCGAACCAGCATGTAACCATTTATCCTTTCTACACTGTATAAGAGTGAGGGAATACACCTCGTTAATAGCACTACTGTTCAATGAGAAGTATTTTATGTTCATTCTTTTAATCAGGTCATCGCAGTAATCATATTATTCAGACAATAGACTATTGTTGCTCTTTTCGTGAAGAGCATGATGAAATCCGTAAAAACAAAAAGCCCCGGGCAGATTGCCCAGGGCTTTTTTATTATTTATAGCAATACTATATCATAACAATCTGACCGGGCATAAACATACATGATGCTGATAGCATATGTGCAGATAACGCTTGCAGGATATGGTATGACTTGTTCTCATTTTTGTTCGCACAAAGATAAGGCAACTTTTTTCGATTGACCAAGAGCTTGCTGATAAAAAATAATTTTTGAATTAAGAAATGAATTCGATCTGCTGCGCAAAAAGACTGCGCACTCCATACCGTTATTTGTCTCTTCATTCGAAAAATATGGACATACCTGCAGATTTTAGGCTCAATGTATTCAAGACTATGGATGAGTATCTCCCCATTGGTGAATTTGAAACATGGCTCTACGCGTCAGCCGAACTTCAGAACCTCATGGATAACGATGTAGTGCTTGACGCATTTATTTTCAATTGCAAACAACGCGACGCCAGTTATCAATTCAGGAAAGTGATGCTGTCTCATTTCGATGAAGACGAGTTTATGCTTTGGAAAGTAAAATCAAATCTTCACGACTTGATCCAGGGCTCCCCGCACTTGAATCGCATCCTGAATGACTTTTATCGCCTGGGATGCAACGTGTATCCGTACCTGGTCAGACTGGGGTCTATCATTTGGGAGATTGAAGACATCGGGTATTACGGAAGCGACATACGTGAGATTCGTTCGCGAATTAGTCAGGAAGCGAAAGGTCTTCTTGCCGAAATCGAGAAGCAAGAATCTGAAAAGCCCGGTTTTCGGCTGAGTGATTATCGTCCTTCGGCAAACTGAAAAGCCTTTTCTATTGCACCAAGAATGAAATAAATTATTGTATCTTAATTGTATTACTGTGAAAGAGATCTTTACAGAAAAACTGATTGCGATAGAACGCGATTTCAACGTGCGGATATTGTATGCCTGCGAATCGGGAAGTCGCGCATGGGGCTTTGCTTCCCCCGATAGCGATTATGATGTCCGGTTCATCTATGTTCATACCATCACCGATTATCTCTCTATTGATGAGCATCGGGATGTCATTGAACTTCCGGTAGACAAAGTTCTGGACATCAGCGGATGGGAACTGAGGAAGGCCTTGAGACTTTTTAATAAGTCCAATGCACCGCTCTTCGAATGGCTCCAGTCACCCATAGTATATTCCGCCGATGCGGAGTTTCTTAGCGAACTGAAGTCTATCATGAACGGGCACTTTTCACCGCGTGCTTCCATGCATCATTATCTGAGCATGGCTACCGGTGTATTTGAGCGCGAACTGACTTCCGACCGCGTGAACGTTAAGCGATACTTTTATGCGCTTCGCCCTGTTCTTGCTGCAAAATGGATCGCGGATCGCAACACCGTTCCGCCGATGGAGCTCGTGGCGTTGCGGGTTTTGTTGCCCAGACGGATTGATATGCTCGTAGATGAGCTTCTTGCATTGAAAGTTACCGTCGATGAATCCTTTATGATGGAGCGGCACGGAGAGCTCAATGCTTTTATTGAAGAATGCATCCGTTATTGTGAGGCCAGGGTTCCACTGAAGGCTTCCGGCGGCGAGCGTTCTGAACTCAACGTGTTATTTAAGAAGTTTATCTCATGACATTGGACATCCTTGAAGGGGACAAAACTCACCTTTTGCTGAAATGTATCAGCGGTAGCCAGGCTTATGGTCTTGCGCTACCGCATTCTGATACCGACATCAAAGGTGTTTTTGTGTTGCCGGAGAAGAACTATTACGGGCTGCGGTATATTGATCAGATCAACAACGACACCAACGACATCATGTATTATGAAGTGGGGAAATTTGTTGAGCTCCTGATGAAGAATAACCCGAATATCCTTGAGTTGCTGAGCACGCCGTCTGACTGCCTTCTGCATCGGCATCCGCTGATGGATCTGCTTCAGCCCGGGATATTTTTGTCCAGATTGTGCAGCCAGACTTTCGGTCAGTATGCCTATGCCCAGATTAAGAAGGCGCGTGGTTTGAACAAAAAGATTTTGAATCCGCTCGATAAAAAACGAAAGACCATTCTTGATTTCTGCTATGTAGTGAAGGGTCAGGGTTCAGTTCCGTTGCAGGATTGGCTTGCCGGGCAAGGTTATTTTCAGGAAGACTGTGGTTTGGTAAGCATTGATCACATGCGTGACATGTTTGCCTTGTTTCATGAAAGTGAATTCAGGTTTTCGGGAATTTGTTCAGGCGAAACTGCAAATGAAGTATCCCTGAGTTCTGTTCCGGAAGGATTACAACCGAAGGGTGTGATGTACTTCAATAAGGATGGATACTCCGTGTATTGTAAGGAATACCGTCAGTACTGGGATTGGGTTGAGCTTCGGAATCAGGAGCGGTATGAAAACACGTTGAATCATGGTAAGAATTACGATTCCAAAAACATGATGCACGTCTTTCGTTTGCTGAATATGGCCGAGGAAATCGCTATGTATAAACAGATGAATGTGAGAAGACCGGAACGGGAATTTTTGCTGAAGATCCGTACAGGTGAATTTGCCTATGAGGATCTGTTGATGCAGGCCGAAGAAAAAATGGAGCGCATCGAGGAGTTGTTTAATCGATCAGATTTACCGGAACAACCGGATGAAGTTCGCTGTGAGGAGATACTTGTGCAGATTCGGCAATCGGTGTATCGTTGTTAAGTTTGCAAAACGCAGGGATACAATCCTATCGATTGGATTGTTAATCGTTAACATGAATTCGGACAAGGAGTATCATTTTCACGCATACTACTTCTCCGTGTAACTTGCCTGGACTCCAGCTTGGAAAAGACTCAAATAACCTAATGAGATTCGTTAAACATTCGCTATTCGCACCCGGTATGTGAATGTCGGTCATTTTGCCGTTCTTATTCACAATAAATTCAAGAGTTTGCAGTTCCTTCGCTTCGCAAGGCATGCCGACTTTAATTCGTTTCGATACCATCCGGGTGAAGTCAGCTTCATGACTTCCAAACTTTGGCATTTCGTCGACAAACCGATACACTGAATCACAGGTCGTATGTTGAGCATAAATAGTCGCGTTACTCAGGACCAATACGAGCATTATCAAATGATATCTTGCAATCATTATTTTCCTTTCATTGGCACATTAACTCCCCTTCTTGCTTTTTAAATTCATAGGGGATTCTCGCGGTTGATTTTGTTTACTGAAAAGCATCGCCATCCCCAGCCAATATCCCGGGGCAAAGACTACCGCAGGGACCAATAAGATATAGAATACAGGATCTTCGGTAATGGCATAGGAGAGACCAAAGACAATCCCGAGTAAGGAGAAAATCGCTAACAAAGCCAGGTGCCATTTTTTGATGCGTGCATTTTTAAAACATATCCATGCCGCAAGAATAGTTGCGGCATAGATCGAAGTTCTCGCCAGCGTGCGCATCACAATGTTAAAATCGTATTGCGGGAAAAAATACCCTGCGTTTTTGCCGTCAGCCACCCAATTCGCCAACTCGTCGCTAAAGCGGAGTGAACTATAATGATCCCATAAACCAAGACCCAACGTTCCTGCAAGGGCGGCGGCAAACACTTTGTTCAGGTTGCTTTTCAACGGTGAGGCTAACAGGAATCCGCCTGCGACGAAGATCAGGACGGCAACCATCAGGCTGGCAAATCTGAATTTTTCTATCACGGAGAAGTTCAATAAATCCGCTTCTGTTCTTGGCGGGCCAAGATGCAAAGGCACAAGCGATAATAATCCAATGCTGAAGAGAAGCCATCCGGAAAGATCACGCGCTGGCTTCATGTACAACGCGAGACCCACACCCACGCCCATAATGCCCGCGCAGGTGATGAGATAGGACATGAAGTTTTCATTCCCTACTTGTGTCTGCAACGACATCAGATTCTCCGGAAGAGGAAAAAAGGGTAAGAGCGCAAGCAGAAGCGTGGCAATAGCCACTAAAATTCGGTTCATGGGATGTCAAAGCATTCGTGGGAAAATGTGAGAGAGGCTTGCGTTTGAAGTTAAGCATTTCTGCACATTGCTAAAAGTCCCCGGCGCATGCTCAGGGAGACATAACGCTCCTGATTGTATAATCGATCCAGATGAGTGCACAACCCTAATCCGTCCCCACCTCTTTCTTTTCAAACTCAAGACTCATTCTCCCTTTCGAATGGTACCCTGCAAGGATGGCAAATCCGGAAGTGCTCCAGGTCTTGTGCATTAGTAACTCGCCATTGGGACCCAAAGCAAGTCGGTATCGAAAATCTTTGCGGGCAAAATAAATGGGCATGAACGGGATGAATAAAAAATGGTGGCGATAATTCAGATAGCCTTTCCGGATGTGTCCCTTCAATATCATGGAGGCGATCACCTTTTCTCCTTCCATCAGCTGAACCCTGGCCTGCCGACGACTTAATGCGCGTATTGAAATAACTTGATCCGATATGGGTTCCGTCTTTGCTTGTTGATTCTTGCGACTGAGGCTTTCCCAAAGCGTGGCCTCATCCATGTGCTGCGGATATAATTCGTTATCCACGTTTTTGAATGAGGAAACGGGGCGATTGGAATAATTTCCGTCAAACTGATGAAGGTCTGATCGATTCAAGGGTTGGACCGGTTCTCGCGACAGCTCTCTGAATCCAGCGCAACTGCCCATGGTCATTGCGCCGAGCAGCGCAATACTGAGCTGGAGGGTTATTTGTCTCATGGAGTTAAGTTAGAGCAACGGGCTTTAACTATAACGGCCCTCAAAAAAAATCTCATTTTCTTTTTGCCCACCCGAAAAACTCCGTACTATTGCAGTGTATTAGTTAGGTAGTACACCTGACAAAACTGCGAAATGATACAAATTGAAGGCCTTTTCTTTCATTACCACCCGAAAGACCAGCTCTTTAACGGGCTGAATCTGACGATGCCATCCGGCAATATTTACGGGCTGCTGGGCAAAAACGGCGCGGGCAAGTCCTCTCTTCTGAAGCTGATTGCCGGCTTACTTTTCCCGAAACAAGGCCGCATCGCCGTCTCTGGTTTACAACCTCAGGAGCGATCGCCAGAATTTCTGAAGGAGATTTATCTCGTCACGGAAGAGTTTGAACTTCCTGCCCTGACCATCGCTCAATATATCCGATTATATAGCCCGTTCTATCCGCGTTTCAATCACAGTGCTTTTGAGACGTATAGGAAAGAGTTTGGTCTTGGCGAAAACGAGAAACTCACCGCGCTGTCATACGGACAAAAGAAAAATTTTCTGCTGTCATTCGGACTGGCGACAGATTGCAAACTATTGATCCTCGATGAACCAACCAACGGTCTGGATATTCCTTCGAAGAGCTTGTTCAGAAAAATTGTCGCGAATGCCATTCACGATGAACGAAGTTTTATTATTTCCACGCATCAGGTAAAGGATGTGGAGAATCTGATTGATCCCATCATCATCCTCGATGAGGGAAATGTGATATTCTTTCAGGATTATGAACAGATTTCAAAAAGACTAAACATCAGCAGACGTTCCAAACTTCCCGATGATGGAACATTGGTGTATTCTGAATCCTTTCTGGGTGCTTACACGGTGGTTGCGGAAAATATCGACGGAGAAGAGACGAATATGAATCTCGAAATACTGTTCAATGCAGTCGTCAATAACAAAAATAAAATCAACGAAATATTCAAACGGTAACGGCATGAATGTCAGGAAACATTTTGATGCGTCGAGATTCTGGCTGCTGCTGAAAACAGAACTATTTAAAAGCAGGACCGCCATCGCGATTACCATTGTTGTGATGTTTGGGCTCGATATTGGTTTTGTGCTTTCCCAGGTGGTGGATGCGGGCGGAAGTAAAATCATCTATGATCATCATATCAATTATTTTGCAGCAATGCTGATCGGCGGTTTTGTGTTGAGCAGTTTTGCGTTCAACGATCTGGGCCATGCACTCCGCCGCTATCAATACCTCACACTTCCGGTATCAGCCTTTGAAAAATTTCTATGCATGTGGTTGCTTACCTCGGTCGGATGGATCGTCCTGTTCACCACATGCTTTACACTGTTCGCGTGGGTTGCAAATCCAGTAGGGCATGCGTTGTTTCCCCACATTACTTTTCTGCCGTTTGATCCCACGTCAGGTGCGTCCATGGATGCCATGCATTATTACTTTGTCCTGCAGGGAATCTTTCTGGTTGGCGCTGCGCATTTTCATGGTTATGCCTTTGTCAAGACGCTCTTCGTGCTCGCTTTATTTGCCATTGTTGCCGGCTTTATCGCTTACCTGATATCGAGGGGTTCTGTATTAATTGATCATGAATGTACTTCTCCCGGAGAATGTGCAGTCCTGCATGAAATAGGATTGCATCCGGCATGGCTCCTGATGAAATGGATTTTCTGGTGGATGCTGGCTCCTGTGTGCTGGATCATCACGTATGTCGGACTAAAAGAAATGGAGGTCTAGCATGGAGTTCAATAACGACCAGGCAATCTATCTACAGATAGCCGACATGCTGACAGAGAATATTCTGCTCCACAAATGGAAGCCGCTTGATCGCATTCCCTCCGTGCGTGAAATAGCAGTAGAGATTGAAGTTAATCCCAATACGGTCATGCGAACATTTACTTATCTCCAGGAACAAGGAATCATATTCAACAAACGAGGCATTGGATACTTCGTTTCGGAAAATGGTTACGAACAGGCGAAAGCCCTCCGGAAAGAGAACTTTATCACCAGTGAATTGCCACGGCTCTTTAAGGCAATGAGTCTGCTGAATCTCAGCCTTCAGGACCTAAACACGTACTACGATGATTATGTCAGCACACAAACTGATCGGCCAAAGACTGAGGAAGATCAAAAACAATAACTCATGATGAAGTTAAGTCACAAATTATTGTTAGGCGTAGCGGTGGGTGTCGTTGCCCTGCTGTCTACCAGCATTGTCACGCTACGGAATCACATCGACCGCGTGTTTTCCGGAACGCCAGAGGAAAAGTTGTTCAGGGTAATACCGGTGGAAGAATTTGAAACAGCCGACTTCTCTGCGAATTGGGACGTAACCATCAAACAGGGGACTGAATACAAACTTGAAGTTGCCGTCCGCGACGGCAATAGTTATCAACCTGTTATCAAAAATATCAACGGCATATTATACCTCTCGGTGGATACGGTGCAGTCGGCGGGCACGAACGAGCGCATTCGGGCGCGGCTCACGACTCCCGTATTACGAGCCCTGCGATCGGTCAGGGGAACTCAGGTCCATCTTCGCAACTTTCAGGCGGATTCATTAATCGTCAGCATTGAAGAGGGTGGTTTATTCAACGGAGTCGATAACAGCATTCAGAATATATCATTTCAATCCCCGCGAGGAACCCGGATTGAATTAAAAGAAACCTCAGACTTCTAAGTTCGGGCAAAAGAAAAGACACAATCAATTAACGTATGAGAACTATTTTTTTTGGAGCAATATGCTCCCTGGCCGCGCTTTGCTCATTCGGCCAGCAACAATTCACCCTGAGTGGTTACATCAAGGATGCGAGCAACGGCGAGACGATGATTGGCGCTACGGTTTTCGTTAAAGAGATCAACAATGGAACGAGCTCCAACGTCTACGGATTTTATTCCATCACATTACCGAAGGGAACGTACTCAGTCACGTATCAATATCTCGGGTTCAGTACCATGTCAAAAGAAATAGTGCTTGACAGAGATATTCGCCTCGATCAGGAGTTGAGTCCGGTGCAGCAACAACTTCAGGAAGTTGTGATTACTGAAAAGGCACCTGACGAGAATGTGCAGGGAATTGAGATGAGTACCGCGGAGCTTGATATCGCAACTATTGAGAAAGTACCCGCTTTCGCCGGAGAGGTGGACATCATCAAAGGCATTCAGATGTTGCCCGGAGTGAGTACGGTTGGTGAAGGCGCTTCCGGCTTCAATGTTCGCGGCGGAACGGTCGGACAAAATCTGGTCTTGCTGGATGAAGCGCCCGTGTATCAGTCATCGCATTTGTTCGGGTTCTTCTCGGTATTCAATCCCGACGCAGTCAAAGACGTCAAGCTCTACAAAGGTGGAATCCCTTCGCGCTACGGAGGTCGCCTTTCGTCTATCCTGGACATTCGTATGAAAGAAGGAAATAATAAAGACTATGATGTGACCGGTGGTATTGGAACAGTGTTCAGCAGACTTGCCATTGAAGGACCCATCAAAAAAGAAAAGTCGTCCTTCATCATCGCGGCAAGAAGATCTTATGCCGACCTTCTCGCGAAAGCATTCACCGATGTGCTGAGTGATGGAAGTGCCTTGTATTTCTATGACCTGACTGCAAAGACAAACTTCAACATCGATGAGAAAAACAAAATATACTTTTCCGGCTATTTCGGGAGAGATGTATTCAGGTTTGATCGATTCCAGGGATTTGACTGGGGTAACAGGACGGCGACGATTCGCTGGAATCACGTTTACGGCAATCGCCTGTTTTCAAATTATACAGTTTTTTACAGCAACTATAACTACGGATTTATTCTCGGTGAGAACCGAAATGATCAGTTTGACTGGAAATCCCAAATCAGCACGTATAATTTCAAACCGGAATACACGTACTTCATCAACAACAATAATGAACTCTCTTTCGGCGGAGAGGCGATTCTTTACCAATTTGATCCGGCTGATGTAAGAACAGTCAGTGACGGTACGGCGACCGACATCAGTCTGGATCGGCGAAAGGCTCTCGAAGCTGCGCTCTATATTGGAAATGAACAGCGCATCTCTGATAAGTTGTTTGTTCAGTATGGTTTACGCTACAGCGCATTCAGTTTATTCGGGGGTAAAGTTTATGAGTACGGCGATACCATACCCGGCGTTGAAAGACCAATTCTCTCAAGAACGCAGAAGGGTTCGTGGGAATCCATCAAATCATTTCAGAATCTTGAGCCCCGTGCTTCCTTCAGGTATCAGCTCACAACAACATCATCCATCAAGGGAAGCTACAACCGGATGAACCAATATATTCATCTGATTTCCAACACTACCGCCTCCATTCCCATTGATGTGTGGAAACCTTCTTCGAACAACGTCAAACCACAGCAGGCAGATCAAATTGCGCTCGGTTATTTTCGGAACCTGAAGGAGAATGTGTTTGAAACATCGGCGGAGGTGTATTACCGATGGACGCGAAACCAGGTAGACTACATTGATGGAGCTGATCTTTTTATTAATGAAAACATCGAGTCACAGTTGTTGTCGGGTATTGGTCGCGCTTTTGGATTAGAGCTCTTTGTCAAGAAGAATACAGGCCGGTTGACCGGTTGGGTGAGTTATACCTTGGGTAAATCAGAATTGAAAGTGGATGGTGTGAACTATGGCAATGACCGGCAGAACCGATCAGGGCAGTGGTATCCAACACGATTTGATCAACGGCATAATCTGAAGATCGCTTCTTTCTATGATATCAGCAAGAGGGTGTCGATGTCGGCGAACTTCGCTTTCTTAACCGGAACACCCACCACGTTTCCGACCGACAGAATTGTCATGCAAGGTTACGTGATTCCTTATATCAATGGCAGTCACCGGAACAATTTCAGAATTCCCAGCTATCATCGGCTCGATGTATCCATAACGATCAAAAACGTTTGGCGAGGTAAAAAGGGACGGAAAGGTGAAGATGATCTCGTCGTTTCTATATACAATTTATACGCAAGGAAAAATCCATTCAGCGTTTATTTTTCCCAGGGAACGGAGCGACAAGCAAGCGGATCTCCTGCTGTGACCAGTGCCACGCAGCTGGCCATGATTGGTACTTTGTTTCCATCAGTTACCTACAACTTCAAATTTTAAATGAACATGAAAAGAATATTCGTTTTTATACTTGGTATTGTTACGCTTTTTAGTTGCGAGACTACCATTAATCCACGTCTTGATGACGCAGCAAACATCATCGTTGTGGATGCCTGGATCAATCAGAAAACGGAGAGACAGGAAATCCGAATCATCCGGTCGCAGAAATACTTCGACAATTCCAGGCCGGTCAAAGTACCCGGGGCATTGGTCAGGGTGGAGGACCTGAATACGGGAACGTTTTATGATTTTGTCGAAGGAGAAGAATCCTATTATTGGGATCCCACGGGCGGACCTTTCGGCGTTGTGGGACACAACTATAAGCTGACCGTTATTGCCGAGGGAGAAACATTCGAAGCGTTTTCAAAACTTGGAAGAGTTCCTCCCATTGATTCCATCCTATTCAAATTTAATAAGGGGAACCTGGCGATTAAGCAGGATCATTACACAGCGGAATTTCTCGCTACCGATCCGGTGGGAGTTGGGGATGCATACTGGGTCAAGACCTGGAAGAATACCACGTATCTGAATAAGCCCGGCGAGTTGAATATGGCGTATGATGCCGGTTTTTCAGCTGAGCAATCAATCGACGGCAAAGTTTTTCTGATTCCCATTCGCAAAAATTTTCTGAACCCAATGGATGAAAATCCAAAAAAGAAAGGTGAGTTTTTGCCGCCGTACGTCGTTGGCGATTCCATTCATGTGGAGATTCATTCCGTCAACCCCATGGCTTTTGATTTCTTGTACGCGCTGTTCAATCAAATCAACAGACCGGGTGGCTTTGCTGAACTCTTTGCCGTTCCCCTCGCTAATTCAAGTACCAATATTCGGAACGTGAACCAGAATTCAACGGTGTTGGTGGCAGGCTTTTTTAACGTGGCTGCCGTAAGCTCACGGGGAACTAAGCTTACACAAGCCATCGCCGATGAAGCCAAACAAAACGGTGCCGATTAGGAAAAAAGGGTAACAGACAAGAAGAAAAATTCAAATTAACATCAAATGAAAAGATCACTCAGTATTTTATTAATGGCAGCAAGTCTGCTGACACTGAATTCGTGCGGAGTAAACCACGCGCTGGTGCTGAATCAAAACCAGATCAATACGCAGGTCCATCTCGCAAAAAACAACTATAAGATCGTTGGTCGTGTAAATGGAAACGCAGAGGTTAATTATGTTTTGATATTTGGAGGAATGAACCGACGGGAACTTTACAAGCAAGCCTACGAGAAGATGACGAGCAGCGCCAATTTGCAGTCGGGTTCGAGGGCATTGATCAATGTGTTAACCGAAGAGCACATAGGCGGAGTTCCGCCATTTTACTATACGCGAACCGTCACCGTAAGTGCAGATGTGCTGGAGTTTACGGAATAGTTAGAATTCAGTCGTTGTCAAGGGAGGGCCTGGCTGCAAGAGTCGGGCCTTTTTTGTTTGTTTTGATTGTCTTCCGTACTTCACAGTTCCGTCCTGTCTTAATTTTGTGTGTATATTGAAACTGTCTACTCCTTTTCGCTGAAGAGATTATTGATGACCAGATTTCAAAGTAAATTTCATTACAAGTACTATTTCATTGCAACTTGTTTATTGATGGCTCCGGTCTTCCTGGTAATACTGGGATGTCTGGAGCTTCTAAATAATGTAAGGGACGGTGATGTATTTAAAAACTGGGATTTTACGATCGTGATGCCCAGTTTGAATGTCGCGTTAATCACGTACACCATCCGACATTTTTATCAGCTTTCACGGAAGATCGTGATTACACAAGACGAAGTATTTATAGGCAGAACGAGAATTTCTCTGGGTCAAATTAAATTTATCTCTGTCAGAGAGAAAGCCATGCAGCAATACTTATTCAGAACATATCCACTAGACGCCTGCGTTCTTACGCTTGAGAACGGGGAATTGGTTACCGTTGCGGTAGAGCAGTACATCAATGCTCATTTGCTCCGGATGAACCTGGATAATGTCAGAAGGAAAATAGTCGGGGAGACAGAGTCATTCTTATTGACTCAACACGCTGATGATGACGACGCTTCGCACGAGCTTTTTGATATTGATGAGACTGCAACAATTTACAGGCAAAGTGCCTTCAAATCTTTAGACAACTGGTTGTGGGCGGTACTGTGTATTTTTCTGATGGGGATAGTGATTTTTTCATTAAAGAGAGATGTTCCAATTGCTGCGACGATGGTCCCTTTCGCTTTTTGTTGGATGTTTTATATTGTTTTGATCGTTTATAATCATTATTTCATCGTCACGGATGAGCATCTGGTGGTTAAGAATGGGTTTTTTCCCTTGCGCGAAAGGGTTTTCAGAATCGATAACATCGATTTTCTTGAACGCGATTATTCCGGCAAGGAGACTGGACTGATGTTCATGACTAAGAATTTCAGAATATATCGATTTCGCTCGGCGCTATTGACCCATAAAATGTACGCGGATTTGATTCGGAAAGTCAACGAAAGACAGAGTCCCAATTCCGTGACCGCCTGGAAGAGATGATTGCTACTGTTTTGTCCTCTTCAGGATGTAATGGTTTTATGAGGTAACTATCCAAACCCATTTCACCGGGTTGCAATACTTCCCAATCGGCTGTAAATTAAGCAGTCAATCAACCCCACGTATGGCGTCCCTGTCCTTGCTTCTTCATTTGCGTACGTTTCTTTTTGCCTTCCGGGAGACATTTTCTGAAAAATACGGTAGGCCCCGTTGCGCCCCACTAATTTAACCTGCCATGCGAACTGCGCTGATTTCCATACTCTGTTTCTTTAATTTATCCCCCGATCCGTATGACCTGTCAATATCAGATTCGGGCGAGAAGCACGCCCTGATTGTGGCCATCGGGGCATATGCACCGGAGACAGACTGGACGAGCATCAACGCTACGAATGACATTCCCTTGGTGAAAGGAGCGCTCATGCGAATAGGCGTGCAGGAGAAAAACATTACAGTTCTGCAGGATGCGGAGGCAACGCGGCAGGCAATCGAAACTCAGCTGGGCCTGTTGGCTGACCGGGTATCCGAAGGCGATCATGTGATCGTTCATTTTTCCTCTCATGGACAGCAGATTTCGGATGACAGTCAGGATGAAGTGGATGGATTGGATGAAGCCATTGTTCCTTATGATGCGCCTTCATCTCCGCGTGCGCGTGGTGCGAAAGACGGTTATGATGGTCGTCTGCATCTCCGCGACGACGAGTTGGGTGAAGCCTTTCAATTGATACGAAAAAAGATCGGAGCCCAGGGACATTTGCTGGTGCTGATGGATGCCTGTCATTCAGGTACGGGTGCGCGTGGTTTCGCGAAGGTACGCGGAGGCGTCGCTCCGCTGTTGCTTTCAAAAAAGTCAGTCAAAGTATCTGAGCAAGTCGAATCTGGTTTCGGACTTGCGCAGGATGTTGAATCGATCGGTAGCGGGACAAATCTTGGAAAATTTATTCTCATATCCGGATCGGCGGCGGGCGAACTCAACTATGAGCTTGAAGACGAAAACGGAACTGCAGTGGGTTCTCTCTCGTACTGTTTTGCCAAAACCATTCAAAGCGTATCGCCAAACACAACGTACCGAACCTTGTTTGCAAATACACTGGTGGAAATGTCGAGAAGGGTTCCGGAACAAACGCCGCAAATTGAAGGCGATATTGACTTTACACTTTTCAATAACAATTATCTCAAGCAGGAACCGTACACACCTGTCCTCGAAGTGATATCGCCACAGGAGCTCAGGCTTGGCGCGGGCACATTGGGCAATGTACACACAGGCGCAAAATTTCAACTGGAATCGCCGGGAGTATTGGCTCCCGGAAGCAACCCCCTCGCTACTGGCGTTGTGGTGTCGTCCACCAGTTTCAATTGTGTGATTCGTCTGGATCGACCGCTGCAACTGACACCCAAGCAGATGTGGGCGTTCAAGATAAAGGATGGCGTTTCGCAGGAGCAGATTACGGTGGATATCACCGGCATCTCCGATCGTAACCTGAAGAAGTCGGTGGAGCAGTCGCTGAGCAATAGTTCAATCGCAACGGTGGTTACTGGAAAAAGTGAGTTGGTCATCAGGGGAGGTAAACAATTAGATATCATCAATGCTGCCTATGGAACAAAGCTTGGCACCGTTCCCGCGGAAGATCCGGTTCAAACCTCTGCGTATATTGACAAGCTCATTAAGAATTATCGTCAGGGACGTGTTCTTCGATCATTAACCCTCCATGATCCAAAATTTCAGGTGAGAATAAACCGCCTGATACCGGTCAAGTTTGGCTCGCGCCTCATTCAAGACACTGTGCAACTCAGTGAGTTCAAAACGACTGCAAGTTCATTGGCCATTCCGGAGGGAACCTTTGTGTTTGTTGAGGTCATCAACGAAGGAACACAAGGTGCATTCTTTAATATTGTCGACATTGAGCCCGGCGGAAAAATCAATAGCCTTATCCCAACCATTCAGGCCAATGCAGTGCGCCCGGAGATAGAAAGTCTTAAGATCGCGAAAGGTAAAAAATGGATTATTCCAGTCCCGATCAGGATTGTTCCTCCGTTTGGAAAAGAGACATTCAAAGTCGTATCTGCGGGAGAACCATTTGACCTGGCTTCAACCATTACCGTTCCGGAATATAGAAGGCGCGCAGCGTCCCTGACTTCGATTGAAGGAATATTCGGTGGTGTTGTGGAGGGAAGAAGAGATGCCGAGATTCCGGATGGCAACGGAGTAACGACAATGGATTTTGTTTTCAGTATTATACCACGCACCAAGACACCGTGAGTTTTATGACGATATATGGACAATCAGGTATGAGAAGATTTATTTCAAGCGTATTGTTACTTTTGAGTTCGTTTCCGTCCATCGCGCAACAGGCGCGGGGCGGAGAAGCGGATGTGAGCGCCATCGCAGGCGGGTCGGGTAGCATTCGTGCGATCATCGCGGGCGTGTCAAATTATCAGTATCTCGATTCTTCGCTGTATCTCACCTATGCTGACGATGATGCCACCAGTATTTTCGAGGCATTACAGAATCATCCGAAAGTTGATCCGAATAACGTACGATCCTTCCTGAATGAGAAAGCCACTAAGGCAAACTTTCTATCCGCACTGAATGAGGTCGTCCTCGCTTCGCAGGAGAACGACGTAGTGATTGTGTTTTTTGCAGGACATGGAAATATACAAAAGGCTGGGCTGAAGCAGGGCTTCCTGTTGTTTCATGATGCGACGCCCCGAAGTACAGATTATTTCGCAGACCGCGGCTGCCTGAAGTTGACAGATTTGCAAGACTATGGAACGGAGTGTGCCCAACGGGGTATCAAATTCATCATGATCATTGACGCCTGTCATTCGGGTAAAGTACTTGATGATGACGGAGCCCGTTCAACACTTTCTGTTTTAAATGCCCAGTGGGAGAACATTGCCAAATTAATTTCTTGCCAGGGGAATCAATTCTCCCTCGAGGATCCCGCCCTTGGCCACGGAGTGTTCACTTACTTCTTGCTCCAGGGACTAGAAAAATCAGACACGGATAATGAAATCGTTGAATTGGGTGAGCTCCGCAGTTTTCTTGAAAACGAAGTGCGCAAATACACCAAGAACAAACAAATACCGTCCGTTGTGGGAAGTTATGAATTTCCCATTATGCCGAAGGCCAAAACTACACAGGTTCTTGCCACGGCACGGGACGCGAAAAAAACACCAGTTCAGAAGCGATCCGACCGATCTGGCAATTTTGATTCATTACTAAGTACGCCGGAGGGATCGTTGTTACGGTCGGTGTTGGATTCCAAACGACTCGTTAGAAATAGGTGGGACGGAAAACCAACCATCAAAGTCGGTGAAGTACGCAAAGAGCGATTAACAAATGAAGTTATTAAATCCGTTACCGAGTCCCCTGATGGCAGCGCGTTGGCAATCACGGTGGGAGACGCGCTCAGCATCAAGGTAATTGACGCAAAGACTAAAGCATCGACCGCGTTAAGTGCTTCCGGTGGCGCATATGCCCTGAAGTTTACTCCTGATGGCCGGCATCTCGTCGCGTCGTTACGAAATAACTCCCTCGCTTTGTTTGACTGGCGAAAAGGGCAGCTGGTTCAATCTAAAAGTATTTCAAAAGGAGGTTCGAAAAGATTGCTTGCCGTATCCAATGGAGGAGACAAGTTGATTGCATGCGATGAGGCCGGATCAATATCTATTTTGAGTTTGCCGGATCTGACGTTACTGAAACATATCGAAAGGGCGCATACCGGGAAGATTTCAAATATCGCCATAGCGGGGAATGACTCCATTTTTGTTACCGGTTCTGATGACAAGACGGTTAAGATTTGGAAGCTGTCAAGCGGTAGTCTGCTTCATACGTTATCGAATCATAAAGAAGCGGTGAAAGGTGTGTGCATCGATGCCTTCAATCAATTGTACTCCGGAGATGGAGGAGGTAAAGTGATTAAATGGAGCAATCTGAATAATCCAAAGCCGGTACTGTCGGCACAAACCGGTGTGCATATTAATGATCTCAATCTCGATCGGACGGGCAGTATGGTATTTGTTTCTGGTCGACATTATCATATTGAAGTGGTTGAGTCCGATTCTTTAAAACTGAAAGCTTCTTTCGTTCACTCAAGAAATGGACTTCCCGAAGTGATGATTTCTGCAGACAACAAAAAAATGTACGCGCTGAACTCCGGCGGCGACCTGATGGCTGCCGACATCGAAGTCGGAAATTATTATGCAGATTATCTCTATTCCCGGTTCACGCAAAATCCGCGGGCTGAGAATTACCGTTCTGATTTGAGTGTTGAATATGTCGCCGAATTACTGAATGAGGTTGATGCCGTGACACAAGCGTTCATCCTCGGCAAGGATGTATTGCCGTCTGCTATAGAAATTCAAAAAGCATTGATTTATATCGACAAGATTCGGGAGTTAAACGCTTCGAACTCCACCATAGCAAATATTGTCTTACCCTTGCGCCATTACCTGAAAGCGATGCTCGTCATTCAAACGAACGATTTCCCAAAGTTTGACGCGGCGCTGAAGGATCTCGAAGAAATTTATAAGTATCAGCTGAACGCGACATATCCAAAGAATGCGGCTGGAATAATTTACAAGAAGCGCGCAGAGATGGAGCTGGCAAAGCAAAAGATTGGTGAAGCCGCCCTTGCTCTTCCCAAATGGACAGAACCGAAGAACAACCAGGGAAAGGCTTTACTTGATGAATTCAAATTTGAAGAGGCGGCACTCCGGTTTGAGGAGATCAAGAAGCTGGAACCAAAGGACACGAAGGGGTATAAGTCAATGGCCGAGCTGTACATGAGGAAGGGTGCTTATGTCAAGGCGTTGACAGAACTTCGCACAGCCATCCGTATGGATTCCCGAAACGCCCTCCTGCATGCCAACCTTGCACGGGTATTACAAGAGTGCGGAGACTTGAATCAGGCAAATACGTCATTCAGGAAGGCACTCGAACTGAATGAATCGTCCGCGGAAGTACATCTTCTTTATGCAAAATTCCTTTTTGATCTCTACCGTCACCAGATTCGTGATCGGCAACTGGTTGAAGATGCATTCAGTCACCTCACGCGTGCCATCGCAATCGATCCAAACGATCCCGCAGCGTACCAGGCGGGGATTGAGTTTAATGTCATTCTTAAAAATATAGCGACAGAAGAACAACTGGGTGCACTTGAAATGTTGCCGTATGACAATTTCTCAGAGAAGTATTTGAATAAACTCTTTGAGCTGGCTCCTTTCGATGGGAAAAATTATGTGCTCAAAGCACTATTGGAGTTCAAGAATAATGACAAAACAAAATCTGAAAGCAGCATAGCGATAATGAGAAACAATGCGAAAGTGTTGAACAAGGACTTCTGGTTGGGGGTGTACTTTGCGGAGACCGGCAACAACAAATCAGCAGAAGGATATTTTCGGAATGTTTTGAAACAGAATCCGGCAAGGACCGACGCCATAGTTGAACTCGTGAGAATGGCGAGAATGAACAACAACATCAACGCGATGAAAGAATGGGTTGAAGCGACGAAGGCCAGCAAGAGTAACTCGGAAGAGCTGATGCTGGAAGTAGCAATGGGCGCAGCACAATTCGCGGAGCTGAATCAGGAAACTAAATTTTTTGCTGAGCAGGTTGTTAAACTCAACCCCGAAAATCAGGTTGCAAAGAACATCATCCGAAATATGAGAGGTGCATCCTACGATGAGCATCTTGAGTTGGGCGTCATTCAATCATCAAGAAAAGTTCAACAATTGGGTGCAGGGTCATTGCTGGTGAGAAACGCACAAGGTAATTACCTCGCAGGCCTGAGTAATCAACTTGTCATGAAGATACCGTATGATGAGGTAGCGTCTTTTATGCCGGGATTTCTGCAAATTAAAGCGGGATCAAGCTTCGGTGTCATTCGCAGTAATGGAGCGGTGGTGGTACCGGTTCAATTTGATGAAGTGAAATCTGTGGACGGCCTTATTCAATGCCGTTTGGGTAAAAAGTTGGGATTATACCACCCTGACGGCAAGGTGATACTCGAGGTCGATGCCGACGAAGTGGAATTCTATGAAGATTTTATCACGTTCAAAAAGAATAATTTGTGGGGTGCAGTCAATCGCAGTGGACGCGTCATTGTTCTCCCGAATTACCAAAGTGTTAAACCCGCCACATACAGACTCAAGAAATCAATTCGAGTGGAGAGAAAGGGATTGATACAGTACTTGTCGTTCGATGGGAAATGTATTAGTTGCTAGACCGTCGAAATAAAACTAATTCTATTTTAAACAACTTGTCCGATGAGAGTCCATCCATCCATTTTCCTTTCTGGGCTAATGATATTGATTCAGGCCTGTAGTGGGGCCCAGACACCAAAACAGGAAATTTTCAATAAAGAATTTAACTGGACAGTTACCATTCTGGAGAATTTTGTCAGTGTTAGGGCTGATGATTGGGCAAAAATGCAGAACAGAGGGGCCGAAGCGATTGAAACGACAACGGGGGAAAAGATAGTCAATCAAACCAAGAGCATTTTTGTTTTCAGGAATGACGATTACAATTACTTTGAATCAAATTACCAGCCTTTTGATCCGGAAGTCGATGGTGACTATCTGGAGTCCTGCAAAGCAGTTGAAGAAGTTCTTTATAATGCGTTCAGTTCATCAATCCCTGGTGCTAAGATTGCCAGAAAAAGATCGACTGAAAGAATCGACGGGCTTGAATTTCAAAAACTCGAATTCCATATAGAGTTACCCAATAAAACGGTACTGACAATGCTCATGTACAGCAGATTGTTCGGCAAAAGGGAATTTGCAGTCAACATTTGCTATGTTAATGAATTGAAAGCACAAAAGATGCTTGACTCGTGGAGGCAATCCCGCTTCACGCGATGATGCCTGGCATCAAGATCGGACAAGGCAAATCATGAATGACATTTTTCATTATACATAAATTCGACGAGCTTTCAATTATGAAAAGATTTCTGATGACTTCTTTCGTGGGCGTGGCGATGGCGGGATTTTTCCTGATTGGCTGTACCTATCGACCACAGGAGAAGCGGTTGGCGAAATTCCAACAGAGTGATGGGCAAATTGTTGACTCTTATTACAGGCAGAGCGGTGATACAATTGAGTTTGTCAGGATAATTTCAAGTGGGGCAGTCTATACCGTGCAATTTGGAGAAATTTCATTGAGTGATCGTGCGATGTTTCACCAGCGATTCCGATCAACTACCTCAATCCCAGAATCCGCCAACGCTTTGGACTCCTTAAAATATAACATCACATCGGAGCGTTTTGCCAAACGATTATTTGATGGTAAGGATTTGTTATTTATTCAAATCATACCCGATAGCAGCATGAGTAATTTTGATGTATTCGGATTTTTGAATCTCAGGCAGGAAATCGAGGGGAAAATTGATGAGAGACTAAGGAGGAATAATCTGGGTGAGTGGGTCGCAGGTGACATTGGCGCGGGTGCTAATATGCTTTTTGATGTTGAAGATTGGCAGGAGGCAATGCTTGTTGCTATGGAAATATTGAAAGATGAGGAACTGTTGGATCATGTAATCATAGCGAAGAGGATAATGACCCACGCGGATGACTGGAGGTACGAAGTGGTTTACCCGATAGCATACGAAGGTGCTTTTAGTGACATGTAAAAAACTGTAACTGCTCCTCTCCGAACATTCGTGTATCATAAACGGACAGCAGGGTTGTCTCCTGATTTATGCAACCTCTTTGTATTTCAGCCGTTAACACGATGGTATAAATGTTGAAACCGCTCAGGTTTTCAAACACCATTAATCAACAAGATCATGAAACAATTTTTTATCGCAGCGTTGCTGCTGGTAGCCACAAGCGCTTTCGCGCAAAAGAACATTCAGAAGCAAAAATTTCATTTCACCCTCGGAGAGCAGGACACTGTGGGCGGATATGCCCAAGTCGTGAAAGTCGACAACATTCTTTACGTTTCAGGAACAGTGGCGACGGCGATCACCGAGAAGGATGTGAAATATGTGTATAAAGTCATTGAGAAAAGTTTGAATAACTACGGTGCGACATTACAGAACGTCGTCAAGGAAACACTCTACACAACAGACATCGAGGCAATGAAAAACCTGAACAGTGTTCGAAAGAAAATTTACAACGGCGATTACCCCGCATCCACCTGGGTGCAGATCAGCAGATTGTTTATGCCGGAAGCGAAGCTGGAGATTGAAGTAGTCGCGCATTTGCCGGAGTAAAGGGACAACTATACTGATAATGCCATCCGCATCAATGGCTGTTTCATCAATATACCGGATAAGATTTACTTGTCCGGTTTTTTTGTTTTCGACTTGAAGGAAAAAAACTTCCAATTATTCTGAGCCCGCATCGGTAGCTGGATACCACACTTGATTTCAGGAGAGGACAATATGTGCTGATGGTTTTGGGTAGTAAGCGTATTGACTTTGGCTACTCGAGGAAGCCTGTTCGATTCGATTAATTTTTTCAAACCTTTTTCCTGGGTTCTTGAAGATTCGATGCACGGCCATTCTTTTTTTGTGAATAATCTATTGGCATTTAGTTGTGCCTTCTTCATAGAGGAAAGTACCTAGATCGCCCTCGTTATTTTTACGTACGACTTTTTACCTACTGCCATTTCTCGTCATCAACTGCTCATCGTCAGTTCGTGTATGATATTATGTTTTTTGCCCGCCTCATGTGTTCTCATCGTGTTGCTTTTCGTAATGATTCCCGCGAATTCATCAATAAGGGTGTCAAATGTAAACTGAAGTGAATGCTTTCTTGATCGAAGGGTTGTGTAAGTTTTATAATCAACTTTCTGAAAGAATGTTGGCGAAAGTCTGTTCATGCTAGCTGCAGAATATCGATTTTTGAATTCGAATTACAGCGGCCGGTAATTCCATGTTCTTACCAGTGATTGAAATCCTGTGGATAATGGTTCGGCATTTGCAATTCGGTATTTGAATGCTGAAAATTTTAACCCCACTAGTAATCTTGAAAACATCAACATACCTCCGAAACAATTCTGGCTAGTTAAATAATGGCCTTCTTGCCATTCATGTAACGCGACAACGTGCGCGATCAACTGTCAGCCTCTATTCAAATCTGGAAACGAGTTTACCAAATTGAGATGAAAAATCATCCCACGGCTACCCTATTGGCCAAACTGAACAAGTCTGTTTTTTTTATTTTAATCATCATCGGAACGGTGCTGGTGTCATCAACGGCCTTTGGTCAGACACCCGGAGTTATTTTTAAGAAGGCTTCTGGCAACGTCCTCGATCCGAATGGCGATGGATATGTATCGATCTCTCCAAATGGATTCGTCGTAAACGATCAGACCGAAAGTGAAATTCCTTATCGGCCGATCGTCGTGCCTTCGGTGGAACCCGTAGCCGATCCGGGACCAGGACCAAATTGTGGTTTTACCGATATCGTTGATTCCGGGTCGGAAGATCCGGTATTCACGTATGTCGATGCCAATGGAAATTTTCTCTTCCGTTTCAGGTTGGGTAATGCGGCAGACAATTCAAAAGGCTACAGCATGATGATTGATACCGATCAGAAATTTGGTTTCAGTGGTATCGACGCTGATCCGAATGCAGTGCCGGGTAATCCAGGTTTCGAAATTGAAATTGTGCTCGAGAGCAACTTCGGTGTAAGTCTGTACAATGTCGATGGAACTACAACTCCTGTGAAGCAGGGCGCTACACTTCCTTTTGACACCTATGCGCAGAAGTCTGTGGCCCTGACCACCAATTGCGGCACCCCCGATTATTTCTATGACTTCTATATTCCCTGGAGTACCATCACCAACTATTTCCCGGCTGTTAATCAGAATACTCCGTTGAGAATGGTCGCAGTGACGACTATGAATCCACATCCTGCTATCGGTAATGGAGCGGTATCTGATGCTGGCGGTATTGACGACAGTGCAGCGGGCTATAATTACGATCTGATTTTTCAAACGATAGTCAATAACTACACACCCACGCCATCAACCGGAACACCGCTTGATCGCACACCATGTCCTGTAGTCAATTCAGGAATTAACAACGGAGCCACTACAGTTACCGGGACATCAACAGCCATTGGTGCCACCATCATTGTTTATAAAGGAACATCAACGCTGACACCGATCAGTTCGGGCACCGTTACTGTTCAGGCGAACGGTACGTGGAGTGCAACGGTATCGGCGGTCGCAGCAGGGGAAGTAATCAGTGCAACTGCACAAGCCTCCGGTAAAGGCGTATCGAGTAATGCCTGTTCACAGATTACCGTCACGAATTGTAGTCCTCCTGCTCCGCCATATAACCTGACCGTTGGTGGTGGAAGAAAACTGATACAAGGCACCGGTACGGTAGGGGGTACGTTGAATGTATATACGTTATCAGGTGGCAGTTATGTCGCTGCAGGAAATGCCATTGCCATTCCGACCGGAGGCGCGTGGTGCTGGAGAAGTGATAATACCGGGGTGAGTACCTGTACCACCAGTGGCGCGAGTGATCTGTTGACAACAACGTACTACGTGTCACAAACTGTCAATGGTTGTGAGTCTGCCAAGGTTCCCATCTGCGTGGACAACAGCGTCAACATATCCACCAATCCAACGCTGACACAAACGTCCATCTCAACAACAACGACATCACTGAGCGGAACAGCCGGTACCGGCTCCACCATTTCCATATATGCGAATAACACGTTGATAACAACCGTTGCTGCAGTTGGTACTGCCTTGTCGGCAACAGTGAATCTTGGTTCCTACGGCGGTACGTACATCTGGGTTCAGGCTGTGCAAACAGGAAAGTGTGCGGCGATTGCCTTGAGTCAGGCTGTTCTGGTAACCATTCCTACACCGACTTCGGACACGCCCGTCATTACCGGATCGTACTGCGGAACAGCAGCTGGATCACTGCAGTCAGTTTCCGGAACGAGCACAGAATCAGACGGCGCAATCATCACAGCGTTTATAAATGGCGTCAATAGCGGAACCACAACGGTGTATAATGGTAAATGGTCTGTATCGCTGACGCTGAAGTCTGCAGATAAAGTAAGAGTAACCGCAACAGGCACTGGTGAAAATGTGAGTGCGCTGTCAAATGAAATTACCGTAGGCTTAAGTGGAGCTGCACCAACGGTTGCCTTTAATGCTCTCTTGGAAGGTGCCACTACCGTCAGCGGGACATTTTCGGGAGGAACGACACTCAAGATATATGTTGATGGATTATTACTGGCTTCGACAACAACAAGTCCATTCAGCATTTCAGTTGGAGCAAATGAGATCTATGCAGGCGCTTCCATTACGGCTACGGTAACTTCCGGTGGATGTGAGAGCGCAGAGAGCGCCGCAACTGTCGTGCCTTGTGCACTTCCGCTGACCAACCTTACCATCACACCATTAAGTGTCGATGTCTGTAATGGATCAAGCACAACGGTGACCATCACCAATCCACAGGAAGGCATCATCTATCAGCTCTTCAACGGCGCCGCGTCAAGTGGTGCGTCCAAACTCGGACCTGCGTCGGGTACACTCATGCTCACATCGGCCACCCTGACGGCCAACGCGGTGCTCAGCATCAGAGCGCTTAAAATTTCACCGGTCTCTTGTACTGCTACGCTGACATCGACGCACAGCGTCACCATCATACCAGTCATTGCCAGCAATACAATCACCGCGCCTTCAGTGAGTACATTCTGCCAGTCGGGAGATCCGGATGTGATTACCGGGTCGGATCCGACCGGTGGAAACGGAACCTATACGTACCAATGGATGAGTTCAACGGATAATGTCTCGTACACGAATATACCCGGAGCTACGTCGAAGAATTATGATCCCGGAACAATCAACGCAACGACATATTACAAGAGAGTTGTGAACAGCGGACCGTGTACAACGACAACCAGTTCGCCGGTTACATTGACCATCCAGAATACAACGCTGACAAATACCATCACCGCTGCATCGTCCACATCACTGACCGACTCCGGTACGCCAAGCATCACGGGTAACAATGCCGGAGTGGGGATCACCTATGTATGGCAGTCAAGTACGGATAACGTCAACTGGACATCGACGGGCGTAGTCAACCAGAACTATGCGCCTGGCAGTACCATCACTGTCACCACCTATTATAGAAGAGTGGCGACCAACGGTGCATGTACGTCGTTTGGCAACGTGATTACCTTTAATGTGAACCGTACACCCACCGTTACGAACTTCACGAAAAGCGGAACTGAAGACACCAATGTTTCTTTTAGCGCCTCCGATTTTACAAGTGTCTTCACCGATGCAGATAATAATCCCCTGGTCCAAATCCGCATTGAAAGCCTATCGGCCAACGGAACACTATTACTCAATGGAACACCCTTGACGGCAGGAGCAGTTATATTGGTTGCCGACCTCGGTAATCTTATTTTTAGTCCGTCGGCTAACTTCAACGGAACGACCACCTTTACCTGGAAAGGCTACGACGGCAGTGTGTATTCAAACAATACCTCTACCGTCACGCTGAACCTCAGTGCGGTGAATGATATACCTACGGCGTCAAATTTTACCATCACGACCAACGAAGACGTTGCCTATACTTTTGCGCTGACAAATTTCACCGCTTCCTATGCCGATGTGGAAAATTCATCTTTATCGGATGTGCGGATTTCCGTATTGCCATCTTCAGGAGCTTTGAAGCTAAACGGTGTTGACGTGACCGCCAATCAGGTCATTCCCGCTGCAAGTATTTCAAATCTTGTCTTTACTCCGGCTGCGGATCAATTTGGTGCGCCTTACGCCACTATCTCGTATCAGGTATCCGATGGAACAGCCTTTTCAACAACCTACATCATCACCGTCAATGTTACGGCTGTCAACGATGTTCCTTCATTTACAAAAGGCGCCGACCAAACGGTGAATGAAGATGCGAGTGCACAAACCATCAACGGATGGGCTACTGCGATTTCGCCGGGGCCCGCAAATGAAAATACACAGACCGTAACGTTCAATGTATCAAATAACAACAACGCGCTGTTCTCAGTACAACCTGCCATCTCTGCTTCTGGTGTATTGACGTACACGCTTGCTGCGAATGAATTTGGTACCGCCACGGTGACGGTAACGATCAGCGACAACAGCGGAGCTACCTCGACAGCTCAGACCTTCGTCATTATGGTAAATCCCGTCAACGATGTTCCTTCATTTACAAAAGGCGCCGATCAAACAGTAGATGAAGATGCCGGAGCACAAAGTGTCAACGGATGGGCTACTGCCATTTCGCCAGGGCCGGCGAATGAAAACACCCAGACCGTCTCATTTAATGTATCCAACAACAACAACGCGTTGTTCACTGTACAGCCTGCCATTTCCTCTACTGGTGTATTGACGTTCACGCCTGCGGCAAATGCATTTGGCACAGCGACGATCACCGTCACCATCAGCGATAATGCAGGAGGTACTTCAGCATCACAAACCTTTGTCATTACCGTCAATGCAGTCAACGACACACCTTCGTTTACAAAAGGCGCCGACCAAACGGTGAACGAAGATGCCGGTGCGCAAACCATTAACGGATGGGCTACTGCGATTTCAGCAGGACCAGCGAATGAAAGCACTCAAACTGTTTCATTCAACGTTTCAAATAACAACAACGCGTTGTTCTCCGTACAGCCTGCGATTTCATCAACAGGTGTATTGACGTACACGCCTGCGGCCAACGCATTCGGTACATCGACAGTGACTGTGACCGTCAGCGATAATGCCGGAGGTACTTCAGCATCACAAACCTTTGTCATTACCGTCAATGCAGTTAACGACATACCTTCGTTTACGAAAGGTGCCGACCAAACGGTGAATGAAGATGCCGGACTGCAAACAGTCAACGCGTGGGCTACTGCCATTTCTCCCGGACCTGCGAACGAAAACACACAGACCGTGTCATTTAATGTTTCCAACAATAACAATGGGTTGTTCGCCGTGCAGCCTGCGGTTTCATCAACAGGTATTTTGACGTACACGCCCGCGGACGATGCTTTCGGAACAGCTACAATAACCGTGACAATCAGCGATAATGTAGGTGCGACCTCTGCGTCCCAAACCTTTATAATTACCCTGAATGCCGTGAACGATGCGCCTTCATTTTCTGCGGGCGCTTCGCAGTCACATCTCGTGAATGCAGGTTCAATCACGCTCACCAACTGGGCGTCCTCGATATCTCCCGGTCCGGCAAATGAATCTGCTCAAACTGTTTCGTTTACCCTCAGCAATAACAACAATTCCTTATTTTCAGTACAGCCAACAATTTCTTCTTCAGGTACCCTCACCTACACGCTGGCGAATGCCGCGACGGGCATTGCCACAGTTTCGGTTTCTATTACCGACAACGGAGGTACTGCCAATGGAGGGGTGAATACTTCGGCGGTGCAGACCTTCACCATTGAAGTGTCCGCCACCCCAAACACAGCGCCGACTGCGGCAGGTAAGACGATCACGATCACCGAGGATGGCACATATACATTTACAAGCAGTGATTTCAATGCGTCCTATGCAGATGCAGATGGTGATGCGTTTAGTGGAATCAAGATTGTTTCCCTGCCGTCCAACGGAACACTCCGGTTGAACGGTGTCGATGTGGTGATGAATCAGATCATTGCACCAGCCAACTTGGGATCATTGACGTTTATTCCTGCAGCCGACGAGAACGGAACGTCTTATGCAAGCTTCAACTTCCAGGTATCGGATGGAACCGCTTATTCTGCAAGCTATGCGATCATGTTTAATGTGAGTGCGGTCAACGATACCCCTGCATTTACGAAGGGAGCCGATCAAACAATCGACGAAGATGCCGGTGCACAGACCGTCAACGGATGGGCTACTGCCATTTCGCCCGGTCCCGCGAATGAAAACACGCAGACGATATCCTTCAACGTTTCGAATAGCAACAACGCGCTGTTCTCGGTACAACCTGCCATCTCTGCTTCGGGCGTACTCACCTACACACCTGCGGCAAATGCATTTGGTACCGCGACCGTAACAGTAACCATAAGCGATAATGCGGGAGGTACATCCACTTCACAGACCTTCGTCATTACCGTAAATTCTGTCAACGATACACCTTCATTCACCAAGGGAGCTGATCAGACCGTGGACGAAGACGCCGTTGCACAGACTGTCAACGGATGGGCTACTGCCATTTCATCCGGTCCTGTAAATGAAAACACGCAGACGGTGTCATTTAATGTGTCGAATAATAACAATGCGTTGTTCTCCCTACAGCCTGCCATTTCCTCCACAGGTGTATTGACGTACACGCCTGCGGCCAATGAATTCGGTACCGCGACAGTGACTGTGACCATCAGCGATAACGCCGGAGGTACATCCTCTTCGCAGACGTTTGTCATTACCATAAATCCTGTGAACGACATACCGTCATTTACCAAAGGAACCGATCAGACGATTGATGAAGATGGTGGTGTACAGACCATCAACGGATGGGCTACTGCCATTTCTCCCGGGCCTGCAAATGAAAACACGCAGACCGTCTCATTTAATGTATCCAATAACAACAACGCATTGTTCTCCGTACAGCCTGCCATTTCTTCCACAGGAGTATTGACGTTCACGCCTGCGGCAGATGCCTTTGGCACGGCAACGGTTACAGTAACGCTCAGCGATAATGCCGGAGGCACATCCACTTCGCAAACGTTCGTCATTACAATCAATTCTATCAATGATACACCTTCATTTACCAAGGGAGCTGATCAGACAGTGGACGAAGACGCCGGTGCACAGACGGTCAACGGATGGGCTACTGCCATTTTACCAGGACCTGTAAATGAAAACACGCAGACTGTTTCATTCAATGTCTCAAATAACAACAATGGGTTATTTTCCATACAACCTGCCATTTCTCCCACAGGTGTATTGACGTACACGCCTGCGGCAGATGCATTCGGAACAGCTACGATTACCGTGACGATCAGTGATGACGTCGGGGCTTCGTCAACTTCGCAAACATTTGTCATTACCATCAATCCAGTCAACGATGTGCCTTCGTTTGCAAAAGGCTCTGATCAAATCGCCGATGAAGATGCGGGTACTCAAACGCTCGTTGGGTGGGCAACGTCCATCTCACCCGGACCTGCGAATGAAAGTACACAGGCTGTTTCCTTCAACGTTTCTAATAATAACAATGCATTGTTCTCCGTACAGCCTGCCATTTCTCCTGCGGGAATATTGACCTATACGCCGGCAACAGATGCGTTCGGTACTGCTACCATCACAGTCACCATCAGTGACAACGGAGGGGCAACCTCATCGTCACAAACATTTATCATCGACATCAATTCCGTCAACGACAGGCCTTCATTCACGGGAGGACCAAATCAAACCAATTATGCAACTGATGGATTGATCAATATCTCCAACTGGGCTTACAATATTGCAGCAGGTCCCGCAAATGAGAATTCTCAGACGATAAGCTTTAGCGTCACGAACGACAATAACGGTCTCTTCTCCGTGCAGCCGGCAATTGCTGCGAATGGAACACTCACTTATACCCTCGCCGGAAACGCGACGGGTACAGCAGAAGTTACCGTCTTTCTGAATGACAATGGGGGTACTGACAACGGGGGTGTTGACCTGTCATTGCCATTCCTGTTCACCATTACCGTGAACCCGCCCGTTCCGCCACAGGTCAATATTGATTCTCCGGTTGGGACGGAAGACAACGCCGTTATCGTCAATCTTCTGGCAAACGATGTGGCAGGAACGACGCCCATCGATCCGGCGTCTGTGGATCTCGACCCGTCAACGCCCGGAATTCAAAACAGCATCACCACCGCTGAGGGTACGTGGACTGTTGTCAACGGAACGCTCACCTTCACACCTGCACCTGACTTCAATGGCATTGCGACCATTAGCTATACCGTTGCGGATATGAATGGTCTTGTATCCAATGTTGGCGCTGTTTCGGTTACCGTGAATGCGGTCAACGATGCCCCGGTTATCGGTAACAAGAACATTGAAGTCACCATCGATACGCCGTTTACAGGATCAATTCTTTCTGTTGATGATAAAGATCCCGATGGGTCTCCATTAACAGTGAATACCACACCTGTATCCGGACCTGCGCATGGTACGATTACCATCAACCCGGACGGAACGTTTGAATACATACCCAATCCTGGTTTCACCGGTACCGATGTCGTTACTGTACAAATATGCGACGCCGGTCTTCCACTGCCGGGGATATGTATTACCCGAACGATCACCATTGAAGTTATTGATGATTCCGGTACACCTCCCGTTGTGAGTAATGCGACTGTATCGCTTGAAGAGAATGTTGCCAACGGCACGGTTGTCTTTGCGGTACTGGCAACAGATGCCGACAACGATGACCTGACTTATGCAATCACAGCAGGAGGTAATGGATACTTCAAAATTGATCCGGTTACAGGTGTCATTACCGTTCTTGACAATACCGGTTTGGATTATGAGAAGAACACGGTGTTTATTCTGACCATCACCGTAACGGATGAAAAAGGAAATGTAACAACCGCACAAATTACCATCAATATCGGCAACACCGATAATGAAGACTCCGATGGTGACAACATCAGCGATGTTGTTGAAAAGGGTAGCGCGCCCTCGTCACCTTTGGATACCGACAACGATGGTGTTCCGGATTTTCTCGATCGCGATTCTGATAATGATGGTATTCCCGATGTTGACGAAACAGCAGGCGACCTGGATAATGATGGTATTCCAAACTACCGCGACGATGACTCCGATAATGATGGCGTAGATGATGCCGTAGAAAGTGGAGGATCAACTCCCAGTGGTAATGATGCTGACAATGATGGCATAGATGATGCATTTGATGCAGATCAGGGTAATGCACCTTCAGTGCCTAAAGACAGTGACGGTGATTCCATACCCGACTACCTCGATCCCGATGATGATAATGACGGTGTTTCCACGGAAGACGAGGTCAATCATTCGGATAATGTAACCGATCACGATGATGATGGTATTGCCGACTACCTCGATCCCGACGACGACAATGACGGTGAGTTGACGAAAGATGAGGATCGCAACGGCGATGGCAATTTCTTCAATGACGACTGCGATGAGGATTCAGTACCTGATTTCATCGATGCGGATCAATGCAAAGTCAACCCGTCGAAAGGCTTCTCGCCGAATGGTGACGCAGACAACGATGTGTGGAACATCGTGAACATCGAACAATATCCAAATAACAAAGTGACGATCTTCAACCGATGGGGAAATGTTGTGTTCGAAGTAAAGGGATATAACAATAACGATCGCGCATGGTCGGGGCAGTCAGACGGAAAGTGGCTGATTGGTTCCGATCTGAAAGTGCCTGACGGGACTTACTTCTACTCCATTGACCTCGGTGATGGTTCGAAAGCAATTGGCGGATTTATAGTTATCAAGCGTTAATATCATGAAGAACATTAATAAACTATTAGCATTAGCGCTCACGCTGCTCGCAATGAATCAGACGCGGGCACAACAACAGGCGATGTTCACGCAATACATGTTCAACACGCTTGCAATCAATCCTGCGTATGCGGGATCTCACGAAACATTCAGTGCAAATGTACTGCTGCGTGAACAGTGGCGCGGACTGGACGGTGCCCCGAGCACACAAACGTTCTCCATGCATGCGCCCGTTCGCGATCAGAAGATGGGACTTGGCTTTTTATTTCTCAACGACAAGATCGGCGTAACCAATCAGACAGGTGCTTTTTTCTCCTATGCGTACAAAATTGCATTTACCGACCGTGCGAAGCTCTCCTTTGGTCTTCAGGGAGGGTTCACCAATTTCAATGCAAAGTTCAGTCAGGTATCCACAACCGATCCAACATTTGGCCAGGACGTAATCGAGTGGCAGCCCAATGCCGGTGCCGGTATATTCTATTCCACCGATCGATTTTATTTCGGAGCCTCTGTTCCGCAATTGATTGAAACGGAGTTTGATAAGAGCAATCCGGATTCCGATTCGAAGCTGGCCCGTCATTACTTTTTTTCAAGCGGATATGTGTTTGATCTGAATCAGGATCTGAAGTTAAAGCCCAATGTGTTGGTGAAGTATGTAAAGGGCGCGCCGCTTCAGGTAGATCTGAATGCAAATTTATTAATCAAAGAAATTGTCTGGGTTGGTTTATCCTGGCGTTCGTTTGACTCCATGGATGCCATTTTTCAGTTGCAGATTTCGCCAAGACTTCAATTCGGATATGCTTATGATTTTGCGACGCAGAGTCAAATCCGCCGGATTAATTCAGGGTCACATGAACTGATGCTGAACTACCGTATTCCGAGTGCACGTGACAGAGTTGTTACACCCCGCTATTTCTAAGATGATGATGAAGAGAATATACATCGCCGCGTTCTTTACTGCCATGTGCCTGTCGACGCTTGCGCAGCAATCAAAGAAAGAGCTCCATCGCGCAAATGCCTTGTTTGATAAGCTCGCGTTCACGGATGCCATCGTGGCTTTCCGCGAGATTGTTGTGAAAGACACCGCACAATTTGATGCGAAAGTAAAACTCGCTGATGCCTATCGTATGACGGGAAATTACACCGAGGCAGAGCAATGGTATGCAAAAGTTGTGAGCGATGCCCGCTCAACCGATCTGGATCGCTTTCATTACGGACAAATGCTCATGAACAATGGTCACTATCAGGAAGCTCAGAAGTGGCTGAATGTTGCTGCGGAGGAACGCCCATCCGATGAACGTGCACAGCACTACCTCGCCGCGATCAACAATCTGGATCGCTTTTTCATCGACAGCGTGAGTTACTCGCTGCAGTCATTTCCATCAAACGGAAGTGGGAATGATTTTAGCCCGGCGTTTTTTAAGACCGGTATCGTGTACACGGCTTCGAGGAAAGTGCCGAATAAACTTCAACGCCACGCGTGGACGGGTGAATCGTTTACTGATTTATACCATGTTGACAGCGCGTTCGTGGTGACTGAATTTGCTGAAAACCTGAAAACGCCTTTGAATGACGGTCCGGCATCTTTTGGTGGCAACGAAATGTTTGTCACAGTCAACGTCAACAAAGTTCGTAATCAAAAGTCGGATCTTTTTAAGCTGAATATTTTCTCATCTGTGTTTGATGGTACGCGTTGGTCGAAGCTCAAGCCATTTGAATACAATTCATTAACATACAACGTTGCGCATCCTGCCCTAAGCCCGGATGGTAAGCGTTTGTTCTTTGCCTCTGATATGCCTGGAGGAGAAGGGGGAATGGATCTGTACTATTGTGAAAGAACGGATAAAGGATGGAGTGCGCCGGTGAGTCTCGGCAAACAGATTAATACTCCCGGTAACGAGATTTTTCCATTCGCGCACGCGGACGGTGGGATCTATTTTGCAAGCAATGGTCATGAGGGATTAGGCGGATTGGATGTCTATTATAGTCAATTCGGGAACGGAAATTGGCAATATCCTGCTTCCATCAGTTTTCCGGTGAATACTTCTTATGATGATTTTGGTTTCATCATTTCAACTGATAAGACGAGAGGATATTTCTCGTCAAACCGTCCCGGAGGAAAAGGCGGTGATGATATTTATGCGTTCATTTTTACACCCAGCGTGCTTGAGGGACTCGTCGTGAATAAACAGGTTGGCGAAAAACTGAGCGATGCAAAAGTTGAGTTGATCGATAAAGCAACCGGTAAGACAATCTCGCTCACCACCGATGCCAACGGAAAATTTGAGCAGGTCGTTACGCCCTGCCGCGAGTATGAGGTTCGAACACAGCACCCGAATTATGGAAAGCCGGTAATCACGACCGTGAAGAGTCCATGCCATGCATCAGGACGGTTCACTACCGAAGTATTATTTACAAATCCTGTCTTAAGTTTTCAGGTTGCACATCGCTACACAGGCGCATCACTTGATCCAATCATTGAAGTCAGAGAAAGTGCCTCCGGCGTTTCTGTGGCAAAGGGAAAAGCATCGGAATTAAAGACATCCGTCGCTCCGTGTAAAGAGTATGAAATCATCGCGCAAATGGATGGAGCTTTGGACGTGAGAACATTTCATAAGACTTCGTGTATCGTTAATGATGAAGTCGTCGCGCTGAAGATGGGTAATCCTCCTGTTGACCCCACATTGATTACCGGAGTAGCTGTTGATCAGGATACAAAAAAGACACTGGACAGCACGGCGGTTATCGTCTACGATGAAGCGAACAGGGCGGTGCTGACGATTACTACGGATCGCGATGGCGTTTTCGTTGTGGCAGGTATTAAGAACATCAACAGGCTGGTGTTCTTCAGAAACGGGTATTTCTCGGTAACGAAGGTGATGCGTACAGAACCAAGTAAGAAGAATATCATTGCGGAGCTGCCCGGACTTCAGCTCGACAAGATCATCCAGCTGGAGGGTATCTATTACGATTTGGGTAAATGGAATATTCGTCCCGATGCCGCACGTGTGCTGGACAATCTCGTGGAGGTGTTAAAAGAAAATCCATCTCTGGAAATTGAACTATCTGCGCATACAGACTCGCGCGGCAAAGACCAATCAAATCTTGATTTGTCCGACAAAAGAGCAAAAGCCGCTGCAGCATATATTATAGGTAAGGGTATTGCAGAGAATCGCGTTTTGGGTAAAGGCTACGGAGAAACACAGTTAAAGAACTCGTGCGGTAATGGATCTAAGTGTACAGAAAAGCAACACCAGGAAAATCGCCGGACTGAAGTGAAGGTGACGAGGTATTGATCGAAGTACAGCTTGCTTTTATCCGGACACTATCGTAGCAAATAGAGGGTTAGAAAATTGATTCGCTAATTTCTTCATTGAAGATTTGCCTATCTTTATTTCATGACCCGCATACTCCTGACGATATTATTTCTCTCTACGTTCCATGTTGATGTCTTGAGCTGTCCGAATATCCAGGCCCAGAGCGCCAGTAATTTGTTTGACAGAATGAGAATAGGCCTTCATGGTGATTCATCAATCAAGCAGGAATATGAACTGGTTGTAAAACGGAGAGTGGTGTATGCAATAACTCCTTTTGCCAGCTTTTCGCATATCCAGGACGCGAAGTACCGGACCCGTGTAAAGATGGATAAGGCGAGGAAAGCAAGTACATTTGATCTCGTTCACCGGTTAGACTGGTCTGCTATTCAGGAAATAACTGGACCGCAGAAGGAAAATAGATTCATTATTGTAGAGTTAATTAAGTCCCAAAGGATCGTTAAGAGATATTTCGTTAGTCAGGAAAAGCTCCCGGCCGATTTTGCAGAATTGCTTCGAATAATCACGTCTCCCGTCTCAGATGAACAAGATTTGGTTGACAGCCTCCAATATGTCACCGATATGCCATACATATGTGAATCGCAAAAGCCCTACGATCAGGGATGTGGCAGCGAGATATTTTGGAGGGCAGTCCAGAGACGCGGAGAAATCATACCGTTTCTCATAGACAATATTTCAGACTCGACGAGCACTGCTGCCTATGTTCCTAATTTGGGAGGTAAGTATGCGGTAGGAGACGTCGCCTATTTTGCTTTGTCCGAAATCATTGATGACATCCCGACGTTTCAGTTGCTCGGTGTTGAATTTGATGAGCATGGTTGTGGCTTTTGCGCTTATTGGAATCATTTGAGAAAAGATGTAAAGAATAGAATACACTTTGAGCGGTCTGTGCGAAAGTGGTATCACAAAAACAAATCAAAGCTCGTCTGGACTGCCGATGCGCAAGGACGCTTTGGAGTTTATAAGAGCGGAAGTTTTCGTTTGAATAAATGAATAGAACGTTGCTCCATTGCAGCAAATCAGAGTTTGCTGAAAAAGGTCCGGATATGAAAGTGACGAGATACTAAAAAGGCTCCTGCCCACCCAGAGTCGTAAAATCTTCCATGCAATATTATAGAGTGCTTAAGTAGAATTATTCTAAATAATTTGGTCGAATAGTTGTCGTGCCCTACTTTTGTGTAGAATCATTCTAAATAATATGAGGGCACTTCTACCGATTTCTCTGGTCATTCTCGTCTTTTCCGGGCAAATTCTCGCTCAGGATGCCAAAAACACCATAAAAGGAACCATTAAGGACGGCAACGGACAGCCCGTGCCGTTCGTCAACGTCATGGTCGTAGGCTCTCCATTCGGAGCGTCAACCAACGACTTTGGCCAGTTTTCCATTTCGGGGGTACCGGCAGGCACGGTCACCGTCGCTATTTCGTCCATCGGTTTTGAGACCATGACGCGTGAAGTTGTCGTCGAAAACGGGAAGACAACAACCATTGATATTGCCCTCACGCAGACCAGCAAACAACTCGGCGAGGTGGTGGTGCTTGGTCAGAAAAGAAGAACATCATCGGCAACAAAAAATGATATTGAACTCATCGACGTGCCCATGTCGATACAGGTCGTCGGCCAGGATGTTATTCAGCAACAGGCCGTGATCGATTTGAAAGATATTGTGCGCAACGTCAGCGGACTGAACCAGACCGGCTCGTACAACGGAGGCTACCAGTTTTTTAACTCGCGCGGCTTCGACATGAACAACTGGACAAACTTCCGAAGAAACGGAACCCTCTTGTGGAACATGGGCAACCACTACGCCGACTTCTATGAAAGTGTGGAATTTCTCAAAGGACCTGCAGCCATATTGTATGGCGATGTCGCTCCCGGTGGCATCATGAATTTCGTGACTAAGAAACCTCTGAATTATGACTACCGGAGATTTGAGTTGAAGGTCGGTCAGTATGGTTTAATACGTCCTTCGTTTGACATCAGCGGTCCGCTCAATGAAAAGAAAAATGTGCTGTATCGGTTGAACGCAACGTACGAGAAATCGGAAAGCTTCCGCGACAAAGTGGAGAATGAAACACTCATGCTGGCCACCGCTGTGCAATGGAGAATTTCTGACAAGACCTCGTGGATGATCGAAGGCGTATTAAAGGATGACAACCGTGTGGGTGATCCCGGTCTCGTTTCTCCCGATGGCACGTTCGAAGGATTGAGCAGAATTCCTGTCAGCACGTTTCTCGGTGAAAAGGGAGCTACCTATGCCTACAACAACAAAAGCGCAATCTCGACACTCAAACACTATTTCAACGACAAGTGGAATGTGCAGAGCGTCATCAGCTATACCTACACCGGAAGAACACCACTCAATATATATATCAACAATGATGCAGATGCCATTGGTAACATCACACGTTATCAATATTTCTTCAAGCAACGTTTCGATACGTGGACAGCATCGGTTGACTTAAATGGTGAATTCATCACCGGACCATTAAAACATAAGGTATTGATTGGCGCCGACTTTGTGGATGATGAAATACGAATGGGTGGTTTTCTTTCAGAGGATATTCCCGGAACGATCAATCTCTACAATCCTCAATATGGCCAGGAAGTATTGCGCGCACTCCCTGAGATTTGGGATCCTTACGCGAGCTTCACCACCCGCACAGGTATTTATGCACAAGACCAGATTGCTGTTGCCAATGAAAAACTGCACTTCCTGATCGGTCTTCGCTATAACCGGTATGTGAGTGGCACGCGCTACGATAATGCCTCCGACAAACCTGCCGATTACCAGGAGGTGAAAGAGAATCCACTCGTTCCACGCTTCGGTGTCGTGTATAAACCACGGCCTTGGATGTCGGTGTATGCTTCCTATGCAGAGAGCTATGAAGTGAATGGCTTCGATTGGATCCAGGTCAATAAGATGATCCCTCCGACGAAAGGAAAACAATTTGAAGTGGGTGTGAAGGGTGACTTCTTCGAACAAAAGCTCGGCGTTACCGTGTCTGCGTTCAGCATTGCGAAGACAGATGCTTATGGTTGGGGATACTCGGATACAGAACCAACCTTCGAATATGTTTCATGGACTCCCGACGACGGCTCGTGGTTTACTTATCTCGCGCCCAAACATCAGAGTCAGGGGATAGAACTCGACTTCAACGGTCGCATTACCGACAACCTGAAAGTCACTGGCGCGGCGTCTTACATAGTGGCGCAGGTGATTGATGATCCCGGTTTTCCCAAAGGCAACTGGCTGCCGAATCAGCCTCGCGAAATGGCAAACGTGTGGGTGTCGTACAAATTTCCTCGTGTCATGAAAGGGTTTGATGTGGGTTATGGAGCGTTCTACAAAGGCGCTTTCTACGCAGGACTTGACAACGATCCATTAAATAAAGCGAAAGCCAATTATACTATGGACGCCTCACTCGGATATGAATTCAACAATTTCAGAGCGCAGTTGAACGTGAGCAATTGCACGAACCGCAAAAATTATCTCGGTTCTTATGGCGTATGGGAGCCTCAGTGGGTTCGTCGCGCCGTGTTGTCATTATCCTATAAATTCTGATCAGCGGTGAGGTTCAGCAGGTGGATGTTTCGGCTTCATTCCTGGCTGGGTCTCACCCTGGGCATATTCATGCTCAGCTTCTTCGTCACAGGAGCGATCATTGTATTTCGTGAAGAACTGAATAAAGCTGAGCACCCGGAATTGTTTATTGTGGATAAGCAAGGCGACTACCTGCCCTACGACAGTCTGTATCGCCTCGCGCTTCAGCAACGACCCGATTTATATTTGTATTCGTTTCGTTATATACCGCGTCATCCCGATGAGACGATTGAAATGCGCGTATATGATCCATCAACGAAAACATATCCGTTACTTTATCTCAATCCATACGATGGTAAAGTATTGGGTGTTGAAAACAACAGCTTCTATGACATGATGCTTCGATGGCATTATCAGTTCGCCATCGGAAAAGCAGGTGAATTTCTCGCGGCCATCTTTGCACTCGCGCTTCTCGGGTCGCTCGTCACCGGCATTGTTGTGTATCGCAGATTTTTCTGGCGCGCAATTTTTTTCCGCGTCTCCTTTCCATTTCGTAATTGGCGACTCGCTGTCTCGAGTCTTCATCGCATCATCGGTTGCTGGGCATTGGTATTTAATTTCATTCTCGCATTCAGCGGATTTTACATGATGATGTACGTGTTTGATATCAAGACACACTTCCAGCCTGCAGGTGCCGAAGTACAAGGACCGCCTCCGGCGATAAACTTAAACCTCGACTCATTAATTCACGTCGCCCATACCCGAATTGACAACTTCCAGTTTGCCTATCTCGACTTCCCGAGAAAAGACGGCGATGCCCTGCGCATAACAGGGTTGTCAAAGTCGTGGCTTTTCGGTGAATACAACAACGCTGTTTCTTTCGATTACAATAGCGGGGCAGTTAAAGAGATTTTTCGCGAAGAACAACTCAGTGTAAAAGAGAAATTTGAATATGCATTATATACGTTGCATTACGGTCAGTACGGTGGGAAGCCCGTGAAAATACTCTATGCATTCTTTGGGCTTGCCAGTACCCTGCTCACCATTTCCGGTTTTGTGTTGTTCTGGAGAAGATACCGGAAACATAGTTAATCTTCACATTTTAATAATCAGATCATCAAATCATTCCACAGATTTTACATCAGCGGAATGTAGAAAAGTAATTTTTACTGCATGTTGCGTCTGAATAAGACCCGTTTGTACTCATGCAATTCAAGAGAGCTTCTACCTCAGGCAAATTATTTATTATATTTCTGATGTGCGTTTGCAGCGCATCTCCGTCGCTGGCAACCGACGGAACAAATCCGGAAAAAGAAAAAACATCAAAGCCGCTGCGCATCAGTCGAACGCAGTTCTGGGTTGTTAACTTCGGCACTGCCAGAACGCTGGCACCGGGTAAAGTAGGATTTGCAGCAGGACTTGGTGGTCAGATGGTGTTTGTAGGAGAGCCTCGAAAGATGAGTGCTTTCTTCATGATACCCCACGCTGGTTTCAGATTGGGTCTCGGAAAAAATATAGATGCGGGTCTGCGCCTTGCGCCGATACCTTTGCCATTTGCTTCGGTGGGTCCGGGTTTCGGAATTAATCTTGATGTTAAGTATTGCTTCACCAAAGATCCCGAACGCACCTATGCATTTTCAGCCATTGTCGGGCTCGGCGGATCGCACGTCATCATTGAAGAGCAGAAGCGATATGCATATAGTCCGAATGCAGCATTGCTCGCAACGCGCCGCGTGAATGAGAAAACGCACCTGACCACCATGGCGCGCTATGTTAACTTGGCTATTCCATCTGCAGCAGGAGGCAGCTCCTCGAACTTCGTAAACATAGCCGGGTTGTCGCTGGGACTCAAGAAAGACATTCGTTCAAATATTTCCATTCTCCCGGAAGTGGGCGCATACTGGTACGCAGGTGAAATTGGTGGTGTTGAAAAATCAGGTCCCGGATTTCAATATGGGATCATGATCGCAACGTCGTTTTAGTTTTCTTCCGGAATGTAAAGTTTCTGTTTTCGTTTTTGGGCGCGTCCCTCCGTGCTGCATATTCGCAAGTTTTTGGTACGACGTGGAGGGCAGCACTCCGGGTCGGGCCATCCACTACAAGCTTGCCTGCCGGTACATGAGCTGTTTCAAAAGACGACAATGTCGGCAGTCAAGGCTTTCCGTTACTGTCCCTCGCGCGGGTGGAG